>Ga0209570_1000004_pt1 | contig 802424 bp, 635 predicted proteins | sample EBPBio172007_DNA_FD_185861 | JGI IMG/M metagenome (GOLD analysis project Ga0209570, IMG submission 185861) | Wastewater treatment Type I Accumulibacter community from EBPR Bioreactor in Madison, WI, USA - Reactor 1_9/17/2007_ DNA (SPAdes)... | ecosystem: Engineered > Bioreactor > EBPR >...
AGGGCGGGTGTTCACCTCTTCCCATTCCGAACAGAGAAGTTAAGCCCCGCTCCGCCGATGATACTGCAATAAAATGTGGAAAAGTAGGTATCCGCCACAATATTAATCCGAGAGGAGTTCAGAAATGAACTCCTCTTTTTTTGTACTTCAGCTAAACCTAAAGCGCTCCTGTACCTCGCGTACCGTAACTTAGGGCGCTAGGAGGTACTGTCAGCGAAGAACCATTGTTATATTGATCGGCTCCAATGTCTAATTTTTGACTTCGCAGCCCGCCATCATAATCTTTTTCAACTACGTTTAATACTTTTCCTGACCCGATACAAGGACTTGTCGCAGTCAAATGATATTGATTATCGAGTTTAGGGTCGGTAAGTAGGCTTGTGAGGTCAAATTTGCTTTTATTCTTCCAGTTGTCAAATCCACCAAATTCTTCGTACTCATCTTCATTTTTATCGATTCGATACGAAATTTGCCCAGCTTTGTAGTATACATTTGAGTTTATGTCATTGCTACCTTCAGGTAAGCCTCGTAGACGAGCCATATAACCTTGAGCGTTGGCGGCTTGAATAAAAATATTATTGCTCACCTTTACGTCTTTACATTTTGGAAATTTATCCCCTTTGGGAGTGCCGTATATTTCTCCCCGTGCCACCAATAAGGCCGCACTGGCATTTTGTGCTACATTGACAAGGGTATTATGATATACTTGGGCATTTTGGGCTGCATAAAGCCCAATACCTTCCCATTTGGTAGAAATTACGATGTTGTTCCGAATGATTATATTGATACTTTCGTAATAGTTAGGATTACTATCAGTATCAAACCATTCGGCGTCAGTGTCAAGGTATCCAGCGACTAATCCTCCTTCGCCACAATTCATTACTAGATTTTGTTCAAAGACACAGTCTTTTGCCCCACCTTTAGCATAAAGCCCATTGGTAGCAATATCGTGAATGTAACAGTTGCGGACCGTCATATTGGAGCCATTGACGTTGTCAATCCCTTCTGCGTTTTGTGCAGAAACATTGGCAGGCCCCACTCCTGAACGATAAATTTCACAGTTTAAAATTTGAACAAATTGGCATCCAGGGGCAATTTTGATACAATCTCGCCCCGTGTCATGGACTTTAGTGTTTAGAATTTTTACATTACGCACCCCTCTCCGTTTGGAAAAAGGCACGCTTCGGTCATCGTCCCAATTACTTTCAAACTTTATCCCGTACAAATACCCTCCGACAATCTCAACGTTTTCAATGGTGATATTTTCTGTGGTAGGTTCCCGAAACCATAGACAACTCGTGATGTCTTCGATGGAGGTAGACGCTTTTATGATGGCCCACTCACCAGGATAGGAATGTAAATGGATGTTTGACGTACGAAACTTAATCTCTTTACTTTCGTGTATACCGCCTCGTAAGACAATTTCTAACGCTTTGGTAGGGTCAGCATCGTCTGCGGCTTTTTGAATCGTTTTAAAAGGCTTATTTTCGGTCCCGTCGTTTGTATCACTGCCAGAAGGTGAAACGTAGACCGTGCCGCTAAGTGTACCGCCTCCTCCGTCACAATTAGCAGGGGCTTGAGGACACCCGCAAGCTGTGGGGGCATTGTCACATTCATCGGTTTCAACGGCTTCTTTTTGGCACCCCAACAAACCGACCAAAAAGAAAATAATCAAGTAATAGTAAGATTTGCTCATAGAGTTGAGAAATTAGACAAAGTGGTAAAAAGCGGTTTAAAAAGGCAAAAAGAGCCCATATCAAAGCCTAAAATGGCTTTGTTTTAAATTAAAACGGTAAAAAAGTGGAACGACTAAGGTACTCTGTTCAGTCGAGCGATTACTTTTTTAGAATGGCGAGGGTCAGAGCTCTTCCAAGTACTGGAACCGTCGGCATTATGGTAAGTAAACGAAAGAGTGAGAGTCATGGCATCGCCTTGCCAATTCCCGTTGTTGGCTTCTAATAGTGTGAAATTGGGCAAAACTCGTTTTTTCTCATCTTCTGGTCGAAAATTGAAGCGAAGTGCATGGTAATCTGCTTTTTTAACCGCCCCATAAATTTCATAGGTTTCGGTGCCGAGTTTACTTTTAGCGACGGCATTCCCTTCAAAGGCTTGCTTGTTTTCTCTTCTTCGACGGGTAGTTCGCTTACGCGCTGCTCGGCGCTCACGTTCTTCTTCTGATATAGGCTCAAAAACTTCAATTTCAAGCGTTTTTGTTACATTGTCAGGGTCAACAAAGCTACCTTGCCATTTTCCTACCAACAATTTAGCCTTGGCATCGGTACTGTATGCCCAAGGGCGGCTGGAAGTATCGAGCCAGTAACTTATGTAATACTTACATTCGTAAATAAGCCAGCTGCTACCAACAAAAATAACTAAGAGAATTAGGAGCGATTTTGGTGTTTTCATTCGTGCTACCTTTAAAATAGATGCTTGTTACTTCTCAACTTTGATTTCAAAGGTAAAAGCCGTTCGACTATTTTTTTCTACGCTACCAGATGTTATTCTCATAAGTCCAATTTTACCCTGTTGGGTTTTGAAAGCCCAGAGGTATTGGCTTTTCAGCGCATACGTATTGACATCGTACAAGGTAAGCATCAATTCGCCCGTTTCGGAAAGTTGGCTATCGAAGGTCCAAGCTTTTTGTAAGTCAACTGAACTCTGATAGTTTTCCCACTGATTGGCTGGAATGCTTGTGTAGCGGATAAAAGTGTTGGTAAAAGCGGGCCATTGCTGTTTTTCGACGGTTGGCCATAAGTTATAGGCTCCACATGAGACACCACAGTTTTTTAAAGCCCGCGCACCGCCAATAATAGGACCACTATATTGTTCAAAAATTAAATCGACATCATAAGCGGCATTTGCACCGTCCTTAAGCGAATAAAAAAGGCCATTATCAGCGTCAAGAAAGCAGGCCAGGTTTGCGTCAGTGAGTGATTGTTGCTCTTTAATGTCAATTTTTAGGTTTTTGAAATAACGAATATCAGAGGCCGCCGTAAATTCTTTTTGACTTAGAACGGCTGATTTTGCCATCCGCGTATCGCCTGTGACGGCCACATCATAAATGCAATTGCCTAACTCAGGCTGACGGTTAACTCCTGCATTTTTACATACCTGAGTTGCCCATTCGATTTTTTCGCTTGAAAAAATAACGGGAGCTTTTGGAAAGTTTTTGATGGTGTAAGATGCGGTGGTTTTGCCTGCATCGTAAACAAATAATGAATTTTGATTGGTAATGCGCCAATTATCGGCAAAGGTTTGGTGGATGTTGGGAAAGGTAGGAGCAATAAGGTCTTTGTTGGGGAGTTGAAAATCATTGTTTTCGTCGTCATCATAATTTCCCATTAGCCCTGTTACTTTTCCTTTCCGACTTTCCGACAATGCTACGGCATAATCTAAATAGGGCGTATTCCAGTATATTTTCACCCCTTCGCCTTGGCTATTGGCAAAAATAAGCTTTTCGGGCTCTGCCAATGTCAGTGAATTTCCCTCCGATAATGTCAGCTGTAAAGAGTTTGTAAGGTTGACTTCTTTTTTGTTAACAAATAAGCGGGGTTTTGATAAATCTGCGGGGTTGAGAAGAAAACAAATGACATCCGTACCTAGCCGTGCTGCTACTGCAGTATTGACGGTAGCTTGGTTAGTTTGGTAGGCATCTTCTTGCCTTGATTGTACCTCAAAACCATCCCCTCTAACCGCGACAAACTCCCCTATTACTTGGAAAGCATAGTCCTTTCCGTCGTGAGTAACGATGTGTGGATCACCCTTAGATTTTCCTTTTTCTTCTTCCTCGGGAGGGCATTCCGTACATGCGTTGAAGTCGCTTGCGCCTGCGGCAGCCGATGCGGCAGCCGCTACAATACCTGGGGTATTTAAGGCGCCTTGTCCCGAAAGTAAACCCACAAGTCCAATACCGTCGATTACCCCGTTTTGTGAACAGCTAAACTCGGGTAAAGCGCCTTTACTTTTGGCGTTGACAAGCGTAGCAAGTGCATTGTAACAAGCAGTAAGTAGACTGATGCCGTCGAAAATCAGGGCTATTCCTGCCGACTCGGCGATGGCCATTGCCCCTAGTGCACAACCGAGTGCATTGGCTCCAAACCCAATCGCCTGCGCTAACTTTTTTGTTTTTTGACATTCGCTCTCTTGAATTGCCGCTTTTCTTGCGCCGTTTTGGAGGAGAGCTTTAGCCATATTGTCAAAATCCGAAAAAAAACGTTCTGAAAGTTTGAAAGACAAAAGGGATTGAATGGTTTGCCCTTGTGCGTTTTTAACCAAAATATCAGCACTAAATGAAGTACGCTGGTAACGTTGAAATTCGACGATTGTTCCGTTATGGGTAGTGATTTTTTGAGGTAATTGATTGGTGATATCGACCAACATCCACGAATGATTAGCGGGATTAAAGAAAAATAATTGATTGGCTTTCTTGAGAATACCATTGGTATTTTTGTCGCCAAAAACAAAAATGTCTAGTTTCCACTCAGCTACTTGCATGAATAACCCTAATTGACTTTTGGGGTTGGTATCCATCAAATTGAGACTTCTACTAAAGTCAACTTTTGTACTGCCGAGCGGTTGAGTGACTTGCTTTTCTTTGCAACCAACACCCCCTACCACCAAAATAATAAAGATGCCTACCCAAATGCTTTTCATCGTTAGAGCTTTTTAAAATTTTGCATGAGTGTCATTTCTGGATAGGTCGATAGCTTAGTGACATCGACGACCAAGGCCATAAAGTTAGGGGCTGTAGAAATTTGTAAGGTAAGGTCACCCGACTGGCCAATGGATTGGGCTAACTCTTTTTGCTCTTTTCCAATCTGGATAAGTTGACCTTCTAAAATCCCATTAGCGTCAGATTTATTTACTTTCAGTGTCCAGCGAATTTCGGTAGTGGTGTTTCTTTGCCCATCGGTCACTACTAATCGCCCATCGCTAAAAAATTTATACACGATATTGATGCCTCTAGGTTCGGTATCGAAAGTATCATTGACTTTCGTTCCATCGGATTTTGTGAAATAATAGCCTGTTTTGGTTAACTTCCATTTTCCAATGATTCCAGGGAAATTATCAGGTTGAGGATCATTGGTTTGAGAACCACAGCCTGCCCCCATATTCACGAAGAATACAATCAACAAAATGCCGTAAATGAGGAGTTTTTTCATGGTTTGAAGAGTTTATTTTAATCTCTTTTATAAATAATCTTCATTGATTGCGCCCCTTTGGGTACATACTTGTCTTGGGGACTATACGCGTGCGTAGTGGTCATGGTGTTGCCAGAGATGCTCACTTGGTCGGTATTTGTAAGGTCTTTCATGCTGGTCGTGAGGGTGGAGCCATTGAGCTTCCAAGTAGAAAGTACAGCGGGGATGGGGCACCCTTTCGGGATGCGCATACTCAAATTTCCGTTGGCTTCAAAAACATACACAATATCGGCCGTGCAAGGCATTGCTTTGGTAAGGTCTGCCATCACGTCGGTGGTTTTACCGTCCGAGTAGGTGGTGATGATGGCAGTTCGTTTCCAAGCTCCCACTATACTTTGGGCGGATAGTGAGTGGTTTATGGCTAATAAGGCCAGCAGTGTAATTAAACCTTGCGCGAGGAGTTTTTTCATGTGTAGGTAGGTAGCTTTACTGTTTAACAAGTTGGTAAGTAATTCCTGTAGTAGAGCCTGTGGCAGTGGTATTGTACATTTCGTCGTTGTTTCGATAAATAAACACCCTGCCCGACTGGATAATCACGGTTTGAAACCGCTGGATGGCTTGTTTACCTCCTATGGTCTCAAAATAGCTTTCGTTTATATTGTCTTTTTTGATGATGATATAATTTCCAGCAATGGGGTAGTTCCACTTGACATTTTCCATTTTACTGGCTTTAGATACATCCGATTGCTCCATGTTTGAGGCCGTCCATTCGTCGGGAGCACCCGTTAGACTTTTAAATGTAAGTGCTTGGTTGGCAGGATTGTAGTCAAATTTAAGTACGTTTTTGTTGGTTTGAGTAATCGTAATTACGTTGTCTTCGCCCAAAACCCAAGTGCCTCCCGATTCGCCCAACGCTTCATAAAACTTAAAAACACCATTGGGCAAAAACGAGACGGCAAAACACTGCGAGAGTACCAACTGCCTGTTGTCGTTTTCTCGAACGGGTTTGTATTTGAAAAAGCCCGTCCAAATACTGTTAGTGAGTTGTTGGGCAGGGGCTATTTCCTCTTTTTTGCAACTCGTCACCGATAAGATGATTATTCCAAAAATGAGTAGCTTTTTCATGCGCTTTTAAGATTAGATTTAAAAAACTGACGAACAAAACGCTTTTTTCGCCTTGAGACTTCGACGATAAGCCCATTGGGCAAATGGATATTTAGGGTCTTTGTGGCAGTTTTGGTGAATGAAACTTCTCCTAAGCGAACGACGTAAGAACGATTGATTCTTGTAAACGTTTCTTTGGGAAGTTGACGGTCGAAGAGGGCTAGGGTCTTGGACGTAAGAATTTTCTTCCCGTCTCGAAAATGGATGGTGGTGTAATTACCCATGCCCTCTAGCCACGCAATTTCTTCGATGTAAAAAGGCTGTTTCAATTGTAATTTTGGACAGAGTTCGATGGTTTCTTTCATGGTGTTTTGCGATAAAAGCTCTTTATTTATTTCCGCAGCCATCTAAAAAGGCGCTAAAAACAGCTCCTTTTTGCACTTCAAAACCTGCTTTAAGTAGCACATACGTACCAGCATCATACGTGGCTTTTCCCGTGGGAAGTACTTTGTTGGTAGCCGTAATGGCCCCGTTGGTTTCGAAACGTTGGGTAGTGGCAATAGTAGAGGGTAAATCGGTAGGTGAAATGCTGGATACACAGGGGAGAATGCGTAACCCCGTCCCGATAATTTCTACAGGTGGGGGAACAGTAAGCGAATTTTCACCCCATTCATCCGCCCCTACATCAAGTGGAAACGTACGGTTAGTGCCATCATAATCTAAGTTTACGCTTTGTAGCGACTTCCCTGCATTGATACATACGCTATTGGAGTTGAGGTGGTATTGGGGAGTAAGAGTAGGGTTTCCTTCGCTGCTATGGGCATCAAACCCCGAGGTAGTACGCCATTGGGTAAAGGTGAGATTGGCTGCTTGAAGGTAGGTGTAAGTGGGGGAGGTGGTATTTCGAAAATACCGATTGTAATCTATCTCGTTGTTTGTCCCCGAAATGCCACTCGCTTGGTAATCTTGGTGGAAACGAATGCGCACCATCGGCAAAGTGCTGGCTTCGTTTTCAACAAAAATATTATTGATGACTTTTACATCAACACAAGGCGATGCAATGGTCGTGGTTTCACTGACCCATACTTCGTTGGGGCCAATGTACAAGGGGGCTAAAGCTTCGCTCCCTACGTTGGCAAAAGTATTGTTAAGTACCTGAGGGCGAACCGCTGCGATAAGCCCGACGCCACCATGTTTGGTATTGGCAACGATGTTGTTGCGAATAACCCCATCGAAGTTTTCGTAATAATAAGTTTGATTATCTGGGTCAAAAAGGTCGTTGTCGGTACCTCCTACGCCCAACATGACTCCAAATTCACCACAATTGATAATAAGATTATTCTCAATAACTGTATTTTTGGCTCCTCCTTTTGCGTAAAGCCCCGTCGTTGCAATGTCGTGAATGTAGCATCCTCGAACGAGCATCTGGTCGCCGTTGACGTTGTCAATTCCTTCGGCGTTTTGGGCAGAGACATTGGCAATACCTATACCCGAATGGTGGATTTCACAATTGAGAATAGCTATGTTATCGCAGTAAGGAACCAGCTTAATACAATCGCGGCCTGTGTGATGAATTTTGCAGTTTCTGACGGTAATGTTGCTCGTGCCGTGCACAATCGGCTCGTCCCAGCCTAAATTATTTTCAAATTTAAGACCATAATAATAACCACCAATAATTTCTAGGTTCTCTATCATTCCCCCCATAACGCAGGGTTCGCTGTACCAAATCGTACTGCTAATGTCTTCGATATGCGTGGGGGCTTGGATAATGGCCCATTCGCTGGCATACGACCGTAGGGTGAGGTTTGAGGTTCTGATTCTGAGTTCATTATTAAGGATATACGTACCTCCTCGCAATTCAATCGTATCGTTGGGGCGGGCGGTATCAATGGCTTTTTGGATATTCCGAAAAGGCTGTAAAACTGTCCCTGCATTGGCATCGCTACCATTGGTGGCCACGTACCAAGTCGTAGGAGTTGCGCTAGGCGTTTTATCACATTGCGCCTTGAGCAACGTGGGAAAAACCAATAACAAAAGCCATGTTCTCATACCCTGTGAAAGTTTATTTTCCTGTCGCTGTAGGCAAATTTAAAGCAGCTTCAATGGCGCTAAGGCGGGCTTCTAACTGCTCATTTTTGAGTTTGAGCGACTGTGTAGTACTTGATTGTGCTTCGTTTTTCTCTTGAAGTTCTTTGATGGCTTCCAACAAATGCGGAATAAGCCCCGTGTAATTGACGCTCAAAAAGCCTTCTTGGTCGGTTTCGACTAATTCAGGAAAAATTTTCTGGACTTCTTGGGCAATGAATCCCGTTTGGAGGGATGTCTCTGGGTGCTTTTTCCAATGATAATTGACGCCGTTTAGTGCTTGAATTCTAGTAAGAGAACCTTGAATGGGCGAAATGTCGGTTTTTAGGCGTATATCAGAGCAGTTGGTGATGGTAGAATACGAGCAGATCGTCCCGATTCCGATATTTAAACGCAGGAGCCATTGATTCATAGATGGGCTATAAATACCAAACTCATTGTCTTCACGCATTCCAATAAACGCACGTAGTTGGGTGTTAAGGTTATTATTGAACCAAACTCCCGCGCTGGTTTCGTTGGTTCCACCACTGCGCAGACGAGCTCTTCCATTTACGTCAAGCATAAAGTCAGGAAATTGGTCACCAGGGATACCAATACCTAGACGATCATAAATCACGACCTTACCCAAAAATGCGCCTGCATATCCTCCACCATAACTAATCCCTTGTACCCCAATACCTCCCGTGTTCGATATGCCAAGTACCCCTGTATGCCCGTCACCATAGACGCCATAGCCGAAAGATTCGCTGGATTTTCCCCAAAGTCCGTGTTTACCACTACCAAAAACACCCACGTTGAATGCCCCATTTCCCCCAATAGGGCTGGCGTTTTTGCCTAAACCGACCACACCTACAAATTGATTTTTAGGATTGCTTGCAGTGGGAGTAATCTCACCACGGACACCTTCTTGGGAGTAAATTCCAGTACCAGAAGCTTGAGAATAGATGGGAATATAGGGCGTGGTTGTATAAAGTGCGTGGAGGGAGGCGGTTGATGTTATAGCTGTGCTCCCTTCACTTCGTATCTCTACGACGGGGTTTTGGGCGTGCAACATTCCGTAGCCAATTGAACAAAATACTAAAAATAGCTTTTTCATAAAAAAGAAATTGTAGGGTTTATCGTCCTGCGTTGTAAATACTCATTAACAGCGCTTTGCTGATGCGTTGGCCTGCTTTTTTACCAATGTGGCCTTGTCCGTCGGAGGTATCCACTCCGTTTACGTCGCTGGGATCAGAAGAGGTGTTTCGGTTGTCGGGGCAAATGCGCCAAACGTTGCTTTGTTGGCAGCTACCGTCGTTGGCTTCTAAAGCTTGCAAATCAAAAATAACGTCAGTACTCTTGAATGTATCTTTTATCCATTGACCTACCTTCATTTTGGCGGCATTGCCCTCGTACGAAGAAGTAGAATACACCAATGGCGGGGTTACGTGGACAAAACGTAGCGAGGGAGACTGAGCACGAAGGGCATCAATCATGGCTTTGTACTCCGTTTGTACTTTTTCGTAGTTATCGTCCATGATGTCGGCGTAGCCAAACTTAAAAATCATGATTTGGAGTATATCCTTGTTGCGAGTCGCATTTTCGCGAAAGACCCTGATTTTTTCGGAAGGGTTTCCGTTTGAAATACCACCTACATCCACAAAAATTCCGCCTTTGAGTCCTTTACCCGAGGCGGCACCGTCGGTTTTGTCGCCTTTGCCGTAATAGTCAAAAGGATAGCCGTTGGCTTTGCAGCCTTCTTCCAAATCTTGCCCGACGGATTGGTGTAAAAACAGGGCGTTCCAGCCCATGATGCGGCCTTTTTCGGAAGTCGAAAGTTTGTCCCAGTCGGCAACGCCTGCGGTGCCAACAACTCCTGGCTGTCCTTTGCCTATGGCTCCGTTGGTAACGGGAGTTGTGGTATCTGGGTCATTGGGCGTGGGGGAGTCGTCGTTTTTAGAACATCCAAGCCACAAGATGGTTCCGATGAGAAAAAATGCGAGTTGTTTCATGGTTTTGAGAATAGTGTTGTCGAGCTACAAAAATTGACGTTCGATGGGAGTGTTTAATGGTAAAAAACGGACATTTTAATGCTTAAAGTAGGGTTTCGGCGGCCTATTTGGCACAACCAAAGGTAGGATAGATGGGATGGGGCTTCAAGTGCTACTCGACCAACAACGGTTTTAATAGACGGAGGAAAAAAAATAGCGGTTTATGAGCGTGCCGAAAAGTAAATAAACATCCACCCACACACGCTTCTATCCCAAAAGCATCTATCTTTAACTGGTCAAGCGCTGCATTACATGAATTTGGATACTACCTATACCTGCGTTATTATCGACGACAATGAAATTGATCGTCTGACGGCATTGATGTATGCCAAAAAATACCCAATGCTGCGGATAGTGGGAGTTTATGAATCACCCCAAGCGGCGATGCCCGTGTTGCAACAAGGACAAATAGACGTGTTAATCAGTGATATTGATATGCCCGAAACTTCTGGGTTGGAGCTTCGAGCACAGTTTAGAGCGATTCCTGTGTGCATTTTTATCACGGCCTATCCCGATTATGCTGCCGAGAGTTTTGACGTCGATGCCTTTGATTTTTTGGTAAAACCACTGAAAGCCGACCGTTTTGACCACAGCATGATGCGTTTGCAGAGTTACCTGTCGCTCAAGCGAAAAGCCGAACTTTTTGAATACAGCTTGGGAGGAAATACGGTCTTTATCAAAGATGGGCACCAGCAAGTCAAGCTGAACTTGCACGAAATTTTGTATTTGGAAGCCCTCAAAGACTATACGCGGATTGTGACACCGACCAAAAAATACAGCGTGTTGGCGTCGATTGGGCTCCTACTGCAAGAACAAGCCTTCCAGTCGTTTGTCAGGATTCACCGTAGCTATGCCGTTCAAAAACACTACATTGAGCGGGTATCGGCGCAGCAGGTGCAGGTTCGGGAATATGCGTTGCCCGTGGGGAGAAGTTACAAAGAGGCTTTACTGAACTTAAAATGAAGACGTTAAAAAAGGGGTGCGGGATTATTTTGTTTCTGTTGGGACTAATCAACGCCACGAACGCTCAAAAACAAGGACAGGCCTTGGTTGATTCGTTGGTGAGGGTGTTGCCTACCACTAAAAACGATACCCTAAAAGCCCGTACGTATAAACGTATTTCGGAAGAATACTTCTTTATTAACTCAGATAAAGCCCTTTATTACAGTCAATTGGGGTTGAAACACGCGCAAAAAATGCCGTGGAAGCGGGGAATTGGCGTGTTTACGGGTGCAATAGGGCGGGCTTACAGTGATAAGGGGATGTACGATTCTTGCCAATTGTACTTTCAACGGGCCCTGGCGGTGTACCGCGAAATTGATGATAAGTGGAACATGACCTCAATTTTGAATAATCTGGGGGCGGCGGAACAAAACATTGCGTCCAATTATCCCAAAGCCATCGACTATTACTTAAAAGCATTAAAAATCTCCGAAGATCTGGGGGATGCTTACCTGAAAACGGTGGCGTTGGGTAATGTTTCCACCACATTTTTAGCCCAAAAAAACTACGAAAAAGCACTAGCTTATGCGCTTAAAGGGCTACAGGAAGCAAAAAAACAAACCAATGAGTCGGAAGGCGAAGCCCAACGGGAAGTAGGGCAGTCGATGATGAAGGTGATTGCGGTATATATCGCCAAAGAAGACTATACAAATGCCAAAAAATACCTCTTTCAAGCCATTTCTCTGTTTGAAAAAACGGGAAATTTGGAAGGGTTAGCAAATGCGTACGGTAACTTAGGCATTATTTCAGGGAAAGACGTAGATAGTAAAATTCGCTATAACCTCAAGGCATTTGAGGCGTGGTCGAAAGTGAATCCCATGCAGTCGGATGCGATTCAGAACGTGGGAAATCTTGGTGAAGCCTACATTGAAAAAGCCAAAAGCCATCCGAGTCAACAAAAAGAGTTACTACAACAAGCCGAAAAGTACCTCCAAATCGCCATCAACCGAAGCAAACAGAAGGGGGAGGTGAGTAATCAATCGTACTGGACGGGCGCTTTAGCAGAATTGCAGGCAGAACGAGGAGATTATAAAAACGCATACCTCAATTTCAGGGAGTTTCAGTCGGGTCAAGATTCCATTTTTTCCCAAGAAAATAAAAACAAAATAGCCGAAGTAGAAGGCAAACGTGAAATAGAATTGCGCGACAAACAACTTGAAATCAATCGGTTGGAGTTGGAAAGTCAGAAAAAACAGCGAGTAGGTTTTGTGATTGGGCTGGTGCTGTTGGGAGTGATTGGGGCGTTGTTATATTGGCAAAATCAGACCCGAAAACGAACCAACACAACCTTGCTTCACCTCAACAACGAATTGGACGAAGCCAACAAAGTAAAAGCTAAGTTTTTTGCCATTTTGAGCCATGACCTACGAAGCCCCGTTTCTAACCTTATCAGCTTTTTGAACCTCCAAAAAGAAGCTCCAGAATTGCTTTCGCCCGAATTGGCCGCTACGCACCAGCAACGCATCACAACCGCTGCCGAAGGATTACTCGATACGATGGAGTCGATGCTGTTGTGGAGCAAAAGCCAAATGGAAAACTTTCGACCACAAGTGAAAGAAGTTGCTGTGAATGAGTTATTTGAGTATTTGCAAAAATTCTTCTCGGGAAATACGGGAGTAGTGTTTCAGTTTGAAAACCCCAATCATCTAAACGTAGTAACGGACGAAGATTACCTCAAAGTAATCATGCAAAACCTGACGGGCAATGCCTTAAAAGCGCTCAAAAACGTTCCTAATGGCAACATTCGTTGGGAAGCACGCCAAGAAAAAGGCCAAGTAATTCTTGCCATTACGGACAATGCGGGCGGGGTGTCGGAACAACAACTGGGGTCACTATATTCGGAAACAGCCTATTTGGGTGGAAAATCGGGTCTTGGCTTACACCTCATTCGTGACTTAGCCAAAGCGATTTCTTGCAAAATCACCGTGAACCCCACGCCTAACGTTGGGACGGAGTTTTGCTTGGCTTTTGGGTAAAGGTGACTCAGTGCTGATGTGCCTTTAAAAGTTTGCCTTCTACAGCTTCCCAAGTGTAACGTTGGCTTAGATTTTGGTCAAAAACAAAGGTTTTCTTTCGTGAAATCAACTCACCCAGTAGCTTTTCTGTATTTTTGATGTAGTACGAATCCGTCACGTAGCCCAAATTTTCTTTTTCGACAAACGAAGCGACTTTGATTTCGGCATTGATAATGACGGGCGTTTGTGCCTGAACCGCATCGTAGATTTTGTTGGGGCTAGCGTTGAGGTTGTTGTCGTTGATAGGTTCATAGACCGACAAAATATAGTCACATGCTGAGGCTAATCGCATGGTTTCTTGCTGCGTCTTAACCCCCCAAAACGTCACTTGCGGATGCTCGCAAAGCTGACGAGTAGGTTCGTCGTAGACCCAACCAATGGCCCAAATACGAACCTTTGATGAAAGTCCAACCAAATCTGCCAATAATTGAGTACCCCGTGTAACACCTAACGAACCACTGTACAAAATCAATAGCTCGTCGTCGTTCGCGGCTTTGGGCTGTACATCGGTAAAAGTGTAGGGGTAATTTTCAACCACTACGGTTTTGTTTCGGAAAACTTCTGGAACAAGCAGCAACCGATTGTCGTCGGTTACAATGATGGTGCTGGGAAGGCGATAAATCCAATGTTGTAACGAACGTATTACCCTGCTACTCGAACGCAAAAAAATAGAATCGAAAATATCGGCTACGACTTTGCGACGGCTCCACCAAAGGAGTGGCGAAAAAATTATTAAAAGTTGCTCGTTGATGACGTGAATACTACCAAAGCTCCGCGTAAAGTACAGCTTCAAGAAAACCCCCACGTATCGAATGAGCGTGGCAATAGATTTGTGATGTCCTTTGACAAGGTGAAATTCGTGGCAGAGGGGTTTGACAAACGCCTGAGTTTCATCGCGACCAATGCCAAGGTAAATGACCTCGAAATGTTTCGACAATGTTTTAATCTCCTTATTGATACGCGTATCCGACCCGTCGTTAATACAAAGATAAAGCAGCTTCATGTGGTACGGGCATTTTGCCCGTCATTAAATCAAAAAATAGAAATATACAACTCACTCATTACTCAGGAATCTCCATTCGGATGCGCCAATCTTTAGGAAGGTAATTGTTAATCCGATTACCTAACCCTTTAATCCATCCCAACCCCAATCCTTGATACGTAACCAACACCCAACCACGCGGGGCATCGACAGCAAGGTTTTCCTTTTTGAGAAATACGAGTGCCTCATTTTCTGCCAACTCAAGCCGAGGAAGGTTAGACGACAGCGCGGTACTCAAAGCCAAGGCGTGCGAAGGGATAAAATCATTTCCCTTAAACTCCCCCATTTCTAATCCTAATCCTTTGGCTGACAAAGTATTGTCCAAAATTCGAATGTCATTGAGCTGCGTATCCAGAAAAGCAAGAACTTCCCCGTTTGGTTTGACAAAAAAATGAAATTTATCAGGGGTTTCGAGCCATTTACGCACTTCAGGGAGTTGCTTAGGTGCTAATCGTTTACACGATCGAAATCCTTCTTCTTTCCCTTTTTTGGGTAAACTATCGTAGCGTTGCGCCGACCGAAAAGCGTTGGGTTTTTCAAAAACCGAAAAAAAGAAACCTTCACCTTTGACCCGATGGGGATAACATTGGTACCCAATCGGTTTTTCGACCACTCCCCAGTCAGCGGGTACGTTGATTTTCAGCTCTTCTAAACCTTTGTCTACCAGCCACTGACCCGTGCCTTGGTTTTCATCGTCATTGTAAGTACAGGTGCAGTACATCAAAATTCCCCCTGGCGTAAGAAGGGGCAATGCCGCGTCTACAATTCGCTTTTGGCGTCCCGCACATACCTGAACACTTCCCTCCGACCACTCGTTGATGGCGGCTGGGTCTTTTCGAAAAAGGCCTTCGCCTGAGCAGGGGGCATCAATCAAAATAACGTCGAAAAACGACTCCAATTTCTCAAAATCTTCGGGGTCGTGATTGCTTACGTGGACGTTGGGAAACCCCCATTTTTGCACATTTTCTTTCAAAATCATGACCCTGCTTTTGATTACCTCATTGGCTAGTACCAAACTGTCGGGGTGCAAAATAGACGTCAGCAACGTAGTTTTTCCCCCAGGAGCAGCGCACAAGTCAAGCACGCGGAGGGGTTTGGTTACATTCGCCACCTGCGGCAAAGCATGACCAATCAACATCGACGAAGCTTCCTGTACGTAATAGCCGCCCGCGTGAAAGAGTGGGTCGAGCGTAAAAACAGGGCGATGCTCTAAGTACCGACCTTCCCCACACCAAGGAATCAATGTCGTTTGGGAGGCGGGAGCCGTCGCCTTGGCGGGATTGTAGCGGATGCTGACGGGGGCGGGTGTTTGCAAAGCGGTTTCAAACTCGGAATAATCGTTGCCAAGTTGGGTTTGCAATAGTGTTATAAAAGGAGCAGGAAGTAACATGCTAGGGGAGAATCTCTTTCAGTTTGGTCCAATGGTAGCCTTTGTCTTGTTGACCTTCATCCTGCCAACCTTTGTAAACGGCAATCCCTTTGGGGGTTTTAAGTAGGTAAAAATAGTCGCCAGCGCCTGCCCACCATGCTCCGCAAGCCGCAATGGCATTTTTTGGAATCCCTTTTTCGGCAAATTCCTTTTTATCAATCATTTCAGGATTGCCCGTGATTCTGGCAATTTGAGTCATTTTTTTGGCAAAATGTACGTACACGATGGCAGATGGGTTATCGTTTTCGTCACTTTCTGTTTTGAAGATGATAAACCGAGGAGGAGTTTGGGCAACTACTTCCACCAATCCCGTCATTAGGAGCAGTATCCAGACCACAAACAGCTTTTGCATAGGGCATCGTTTAGGTTAATTGTTTGACAAAGGTAGAAGTTTTGCCGTTTACTGTTTGTGTACTTCCTGATAAAGCGCGGAGAGTTGGTGGGCGATGGTGGCGGCCGAAAATTGCTTCAAATGAGCTTGACCAGCGCTGACAAGTTGGGCGCGGAGCGGTTCGTCGTTCCAGACGCGGTGAAGGTGAGCGGCCAATTCGCTGACGTCAGTGGGAGCGGCGTATAGTGCCCCTTGGCCTCCCGCTTCTTCCAAACACGAGCCTGTTGCTGCTACCACAGGTACCCCGCTGTGAAGGGCTTCGACGATGGGGATGCCAAATCCTTCAAAAACCGAAGGATACGCAAACACCCGAGCCAAGCGATATAAAACGGGTAAATCTGCAAAAGGAACGTTATTAAAAATTCGTACGCGTTCTGTGAGGTGGTGCTGGGCAAGATAGCGTTCAATTTCGGTTTGATAGGCCGTTTTTCCCCCCACCAATACCAATTCCGCCTCCTCTAGCGAAGCTTCGGCGAATGCTTTGACTAATTGTGCTTGGTTTTTACGGGTTTCGATTGTGCCAACGGACAAAATAAAAGGGCGAGTAAGCTGATATTTCTGTCGAATTTCGTTTTGAGACGATGGGGAAAGAGTCGCTTGTGCGTGGAAAACCTCGTGACAATCTTGGTAAATGACCTTGATTTTATCGGACGAAGTACCGTAAAAATCGACAATGTCTCGCTTGGTTTGTTCGCTCACGGCCACAATGCAGTCGGCTTCGGCGCAGGCTTTTTTGAACTTACGTTGGTAAAAAAAACGGTCGATGGCGGGGTATAAATGCGGGTAACGTAAAAAAATCAGGTCGTGAATGGTGACAATGGAGTTGATTTTGGCCGCCCTCAATCCGTTGGGAAGTTCGTTGCTGAGGCCGTGAAAAAGCTGAACGGCATCGCGTTGTAAGTCAGAAGTAATGCCATAGCTGCGCCACCAAGCTCCGTACAGCGAATTGGATGAGGTGGGCGTTTTTATCAGCGAGCCAGGAAAGTCGTCGAAAAGCCCTTGTTTGCGTTTGGGGGTATAAGCGTTGTATTCGTTAGAAGGCGCAAAAGTGCGTAACGCATTGAGCACAAAGCGACTATAATTGCCTAAGCCCGTTCGGTTATTGAACGCTCGTTTGGCATCAAATCCAATCCGCATCAGTGTTTTTTGGTATCAGGTTTGTGAATATGAGGTACTTCCTGCAAGTCGATAAGCTCGTTGCAGTGGGGGCAGCGGGCGTATTTGCGGCCTTTGTCGCGGCGAATTTGCTCCATAAAACCCGAAGCAACAATACCCGTTGGCAGGGCAAAAAGCGCAATACCAAGCATTAGGACAACACCCCCAAAGAATTTTCCTGCGGCTGTAACGGGGTACATGTCGCCGTAGCCCGTGGTGGTCATCGTAATCACGCCCCACCAAAGGGTAGCAGGGATGCTTCGAAAGCGCTCGGGTTGGGCATTGTGTTCCAAGTAATACATTACGCTCGACGAAATGACGAGGGTGAAAACAATGAACGATAAACAAATGAGCAACTCTTCTTTGGTTTCGTAGAAGACGTTTCGAATCATTTTGAGGGCGCGGGAATAACGCGATACCCGAAATAATCGGAATAGTCGAAATACCCGTAAAATACGAATGATGCCAAAGTCGGAGGTAAGGAGGGTAAAATAAAAGGGAAAAATCCCTAGAAAATCGACAATGGCCCAAAACGAAAAAATAAACTGCAAACGCCCCCGCCAATCGCTTCGGTACCGAGGATTTTCGACGCACGACCAGATTCGAAGGAAGTATTCGATGGTAAAAACACCGACGGAGAAAATCTCGAAATACTGAAAAATGTGTTCGTAAAGGCGATTGTGGCGGATTTCGGGGACAGTATGCAGGACAATGGCTAGGGAATTGAGCACAATGACCGACACCAAACCGATGTTGATGTACAAGTTCAGCCCTCGTCGCCCGCTAGCCGAAAATTCAAGGGTATTGTAAACTCGTTTGCGAAAAGTCACAGGAAGTACAGTTTTTCCACAAAAATAGCAAGAAGTTGCATCAGGTACTGCCTATTTGACGAAAGATGGCGCGAGGTTGTGCCTCGTGCTGACTATTTTTAGGTTTCCAGTCTGTCATGTGAAGATGGCTAGAAGCCTGTGAATGGTGAGCACGAGCAGGATGCTCGCGCTATCGGGAGCTTTTTCATGGTTTGAAATGGTAGATTTAGATAAAAAATAAATAGAAGGAGTGTTGAGATAACGTTGAAAATGATAATCCAAATATCTTAGTTGTAATTGTAATATTTTAATATGAAATAAAACAAATAAGCGGCACAAGGTTTTGCCTCGTGCCGCTTATTTTTAGGTTTTCAGCTTGTTATTTTCGTTCAAAAACCTTTTCGCCCGCTACGTAGGTTTTGTTCACTTTTAGTTCGCGGAGCTCGTTGGCGGGGGCAGTCATCAAATCTTTTTCAAGGACAACAAAATCAGCAGCTTTGCCCACTTCGATGCTACCCAAGCGATTTTCTTCAAAATTACCATAAGCCGACCAAATCGTCATACCCCGTAGCGTTTGCTCACGCGTCAGGGCATTTTCTGCCTGATAGCCTCCCACAGGAAACCCTTTGGCGTCTTGCCGATATACCGCTGAATGGAAGGTATAAAACGGGGAAACAGCTTCCACGGGAAAGTCGGTGCCTAACGCAATTTTGTGGTTTTGCTCCATCAACGTCTTGAAAATATATCCATTCTTTTCGCGGTCTTTGCCGAGGCGTTGCCCCGCCCAGTACATGTCGGAGGTGGCGTGCGTAGGTTGGGCAGAAGGTAAAATCGAATAGTCGCCAAATTTCGTCACATCGGCGGCATCTACAATTTGCGAGTGTTCAATCCGCCAGCGACGATTGTTTTTACCTTTCAAGTATTTAGCATAAAGGTTCAGCATCAAGCGATTGGCAGAGTCGCCGATGCAGTGTGTATTGGCCTGAAACTCACTTTTGGCCAATTGGGCAATCCATTTTTCAAGTTCGGCAGGATTAAAAAGCAAGAAGCCTGTTGTCTCGGGAGCGTCGCTGTAAGGTTTAAGTAAACAAGCCCCGCGCGAGCCCAACGCGCCGTCGGCGTAGATTTTAAACGAACGAACGTTCAATCGGTCAGAGACATAAATGCCCTTTTTGAGCATCTTGTCGATGTTTTCTTGACTCACGCTCACCATCGGATACAATCGAATTTTGAGCGTTCCAGCTTTTTGAAGGCTATCAATGTGGTCGATAATATCAGGCGACAACCCCGCGTCGCCGACGTTGGTGAGGCCGTATTGAAAACACATCGCTTGCGCTTTCAGGAGTTTCGACGTAATCTCTTCTTTCGTGGGCGTGGGGTTGAGCGCACGCACAAGCTGCTGGGCGCGGTCGATGAGTACGCCCGTTGGTTGCCCATTTTTCAGCACCACCAAGCCACCTTCCGTTTTGGTTTCGGCGGTGATTTTGGCCAGTTGGAGGGCTTTGGAATTAATCCACCCCGCGTGACCATCAATGCGCGTTAAATAAACGGGATTGTTCGGAAACGCTTTATCTAGGATGTCTTTGGTGGGAAATTCTTTGACTGGCCAATCGTTTTGATCCCACCCACGGCCAATAATCCACACCGCATCAGGGTGTTCGGCTTGGTATTTTTTTAAACGTTCGACAATTTCTTCGGGCGACTGTGTGTCTACCAAATCGGCTTGGTCGAGCATTTGGCCAAGGCCATAAAAGTGAGCGTGGGCATCGTACAACCCAGGGTAAATTGGTTTCCCATCGGCATTGACGACCGAATCTGACTGGAATTTTGAAAAGACCGTTGCAGAGTCGCCTACGGCCACAAATTTGCCATCTTTTACGGCAAAAGCAGATGCTTTTGAAAACGTAGAATCGACGGTATAGACGGCCGCGTTATAGACGATCAAGTCAGCCTTGTTTTGGCTTGAACATGCCGCTAAAAAGGCGGCACAGAGCGCGTAAAAGTAGTTTTTCATCGTGTCAGGGTTAAACGGCGCCTAAAGCTACGCTTTAAAAAGCTAATTTTGAAGCACTACGGAAGTTTTATCGCGGTGTGTTAAACGAACTTTGCGACATTTCTGTTATCGAATCTGAGGTAGTTTGCCTTGTAAAAAAATCCCAATCATTTCGTTTTTGCTGGTATGAAACACTTGTTCCTCGTGTTGCCTTTTATTTTTTGTTTATCGTTGGATTCGTCTTCACAAGAGCTACTTACGCTCGAAAATGCCGTTTCTACCGCGCTCGAAAAAAGTTATTCAATCAAGGTAGTCCAAAGCCGTGAGGCCATTGCCCACAACGACAATACCCGAGGTAACGCGGGGATGTTGCCTGTGGTATCGGGGTCGGCACTGCAAAATTTTACGCATAGTGGTATTAATCAATCGTTTTTCAATAACATTCGCGAACCACTTGTGCAAAGTGGAATTGATAACCGTAACAACAACGCGGGGGTAACGATGGTATGGACGCTTTACGACGGGATGGGGATGTTTGCGGCCGCCGAGCGCCTGAAAGAATTTGAAAAATTGGGCAAAACCAACGTTCAAATTGCGATTCAAAACACGGTTTCACAGGTAGCCAATGCCTATTACGAAATCATCCGCCAGAAACAACGTCTCAAAGCACTCCAAAACGCGTTGGATATTTCGGCTACGCGCCAAGAACTAGCCAAAGCCAATTATGAAGTAGGAACCACGTCAAAATCTGAATATTTGGCGGCTCAGGTTGACTATAACCAAGACCAAGCGGCGGTGTTGGCCCAGCAGCAAGTGATTCAAAATGCAAACGTGAACATAAATGCACTGCTTTTCCGAGATTTCGATACTAAGTTTTCGGTGATTGATACGATTGTGTTCCGTAATGACTTGTCGTTGGCTGATTTGAAGCAAAAACTGGTAGAAAACCCGAATTTGTTGGCCGCATCTCAAAGCCGTACGTTGGCAAAAATCAACGAAAAAGAAGTGAAATCAGCCAAATACCCGCAAGTGGACTTGGTGACAGGGTATACGTATACTTCTTTCAACAACGAAGCAGGTTTTGGGGCGCAAAAAGGGCAATCGCGGGTACTCAACTATGGACTCCGCCTCAACGTTCCGATTTATGATGGCTACAACCAACGCCGCCGTGAGCAAAATGCTAAAGTCAATACTATTATCACTGAATATCAAGAAGCCGATTTGAAAAACCAGTTGTTGTCGGCCCTTGAGCGGACGTACAACAGTTACCAAAATAGTTTGCAACTGTTTGGTTTTGAGGAGAAAAATTTGAAAATAGCGCGTCAAAATGTGGATTTGGCGTTTGAACGTTACAAGTTTGGAAACTCGACGGCCATCGAATTCCGCGAAGCCCAACGTAACGCCGTTGCGACAGAATCACGCTTGATTGAAGCCGCTTTCAATGTTAAATTGGCCGAAATCGAACTGCTCCGCCTCAGTAGCTCTATTGTGACGGAAGTGAAATAATGCAAACTCAAGTTGGGTTGTGAGCAACCCAACACACGAGTCTTCTCAATGTTTACTAAAGCGATTTTTGAACGCTAGGAATGGTGTTTCGAAGTAGCGGTACGACAACGCTGATACACCAATGGTAAGCAAAGCCGAAAGAGGATACAGAATCAGGTTGAAAGTAAGTACAGACAGCGTATCGCCAAATGTCCATTGAATGAGGTGAATGCTGGCTACAATGAAGGCAGTTTGGTAAATATAAATCCCGTACGATATTTTCCCCAAGTACGAAATCCAGTTGTATTCTAAGTTGACGATTGTGTTGGGATTACTCGATACATTCAAGATAAAATAGCCAAAAAACAAGCCATAAAACTCCAAATTAAGGCTACTAACGTGAACGCCCGTAACGAGGCAAATGACTAATAGGGTGTACACAATCCACTGAACTTCTTTGCGGAAGAGTACGGCGAGTGCTTTGCTCTTATTGTAGTAGACCAAAGCCGCACAAAATCCTCCCGTCATCAAAGTAATGATTCGAAATTGGCTGAAGAAGAAACGTGCAATTTCAGGCACGTTGTTTGCATACTGCGTATTACCGACCCAATGATAGTAGATGTAAAAGACGGCAAATGTTCCAAAACAAAAAATAAAAACGGTGATAATGAGTCGTTTCCAGCTAAAATCCTTGACAATCCAAGGCCAAAGGTAGTAAAACTGTTCTTCGACGCCGATAGACCATGTTTGGGCAGCTAAGTAGGGGGCGTTGTAAAGGATAAAACCAATATTGGGTAAAACAAGCAAAAAAAGCGACAAACGTCGAACTATATTGTGCTCCATAAACGAAGCCTCGTTGTTGGGGGGGACAAAAAGGGAGAGCTGAGGAAAGATAAAAAACGACAGTAGAACAATCAGGAAATAAAGAGGCCAAATCCGTAAAACCCGTCTTATGTAGAAATTGCGCGTATTGATAAACCCAAATCGCCCTTTTTCGTGCAACAAAAGATAGGTGATGAGGAAGCCACTCAGTACGAAAAATAAATCGACCCCTAATTTCCCCATGCTCTTGATGAGGTGATTGTCGTAAAAATTCGGAACTTTGAAAACCTCTTTGACTTGTTCAATGTGATGAATCAAAACCGAAAAGGCCGCAATAAAACGCACACCATTGAGGTTAGGAAAATAGACTGAAGTAGAAACTTTGTTCAAGAGGATAACTTTTTTGGTTTTTGAGAGTCACCATACCGCTCTCAGAGCGGCAAAATTAGCTTAATTTGGCCAAGTGATAACTAACGCTATGCAATTTAGAATTTATACGTTTATTGTTTGTTGGTGTTTATTCCTGCAAAATGCGGTAGCCCAATCACAATATGTCCCCCTCAACGACGACTATTATCACTTGATAGATCGTTACGAAATCCGTCGTGGGCGGTTGAATGAAGACTTTCATATTGGCGTTAAACCCTTTCATCGCTCGGCGGTGGTGAGTTTCTTGGACAGTATCAAGGCCGACCGCACCATGCCGCTCAACGATACTGATTTTTTTAACTTAGATTATTTACGTCAAGACAGCTGGGAGTGGTCGTCGGATCAAACGCCCATGAGCAAAAAAACGTTGTGGAAGCGTTTTTACCGCAAACCTTCTGATTTTTACCACGTTCAGAACAAAAACTTCGACCTACACCTTAGCCCTGTCACGCAGCTGATTTTGGGAGGAGAAAATAATTCAAAAGACTACCTCTGGCTGACAGCACGCGGGGTAGAACTCCGAGGTAACATTGGTAAAAAATTGGGGTTTTATAGTTACGTAACTGATACTCAAGGTATGTTTCCTCAATACGTGCGCAATTACACATTAAATGTACGTGAGATTTACTTGGGATATCCGTTGTACGTTGTACCAGGAGAAAGCCTAGTGAAAAGTTTACGTACCAATGGCGTCGATTTTATTTCGGCGAAAGGGTACCTCACTTTTAATCCTATTAAGCAGATTAATATTCAGTTTGGGCACGACAAAAATGTCATAGGAAGTGGGTATCGTTCCATGATTCTTTCGGATTGGAGTTCGCCTTATTTATTCTTAAAAGTGACCGCGCAGCTAGGCCGTTTCCAATACACCAACCTATGGTGCAATATGCTGTACAATCAACCCAATCGTAAGCCCGAAGAGCCAATAGAAAAAAAATACGCAGCTATTCACCATTTAAGTATTAACCTGAGTAAAAATATCAGTTTGGGAATATTCGAGGCGGAGATGTATGGGCGTACTAATGGGAAATTAGATGCCAATTATTTTAATCCAATCATTTTTTACCGCTACCTCGAAACGTATCTTGGGAGCGCTGATAATGCGATGCTTGGGTTCGACTTTCGTTGGAATTTCTTGAAAAAATTCGGGTTTTATAGTCAGTTTTTGCTCGATGAATTTAAAACCTCTGAGTATTTTAGCAAAAAAGGTTCTTGGGGTAAAAAATTTGGTTTTCAAGCAGGGCTTAAATACGTAGATGCGTTTAAAATCCCGAACTTAGATTTACAAGCAGAAATAAACCTAGCTCGTCCTTATACCTATGCCCACAAGTCTGGTTATACCAATTATGTGCATTTTGACCTACCATTAGCGCACCCGCTAGGGGCAAATTTTTGGGAAGTCGTAGGACTTGCTCGCTATCAGCCAAGTCGTAGATTAACCCTTTATGGAACGTTTCAGCGCTCGCGCAAAGGAATTGACATTGATGGTCGAAATTGGGGAGGAAGTGTTTATCGAAGCTATCAAGATGATCGCCCAGGTGATACTAATAATTTTTTGACGCAAGGCACGCCCGTCGATGTATCATTTACAGACTTGAGAGCGTCGTATATGCTCAAACACAATTTCTTTATTGATGGACGGCTCATGTTTCGTAATCAAGTAAGCCCAGCGGCTTCGGTAAACCTCAAAACCAACTTAGCCACCTTTGGTTTTCGATTAAATTTACCCTATCGCCAACAGGTGTTCTAATTTAGAGGCGAACTTTTTTTGTAAAAACACGCTTGCTTTAACAATCCACTATTAAAAATACCGATGTCCATTCTCCGTAAACATATCGTTTTTCGAATCGTTTGGGTGTTTATGGCATTGCACATTCTCAACTGTAGTATTGACTCTCCTGACGCCCAGCCTGATTATGTTCCCGAAAACCTCAGCTACAACGACATCGAAAGTGTGGCCGAGTTAATTATCGAGCAAATCATGGGATTCGACAACATCATTCCTGAACAAGACGAACACGATACCGAAGACGGTGGGAGTATCTCCATCGCCAAAATCCTTTTTTACTGTCAGCCCTTCAGTATTTTTTCACTGACTACGACTGAAGCCGTACTACCTTCGGCCGAGCGGCCAATTCACTACCGCGATACCTACGCGTCCCAGTTTCACCCAGAAATTGTTCCCCCCCCACCCAAAGAAGTGGCTTCATAAGGCTTTTGGCCTAAAACCATTCGACTGCGTTAGCTCATTTTCTCATTTTTTTATCACACAAAAGCATAGCTCCAAAAGCTACGCTTGGTTGTGCTTTTTATCCAACTATTATGAAACCATTCGTAGTGTTGGCGGGTATTTCTGCCTGCCTAATAATGCTTTGGTCGTGCGCCAAAGAGACAAAAACCGCACAAGCTACCCAAGAAATATTGCCTGTTACTCAACCCATTATCATTGACACGACTTACACCCAAGAGTACGTAGCCTCCATTGCTTCGCTCCAAAATGTGGAAGTAAGAAGCAAAATCGGCGGGTACATCGAAGCCGTATTGGTGGACGAAGGTAAACCTGTACGGGCGGGTCAAACGCTATTTCGACTAGGAAGCCAAGCGTACCGCCAAGAACTTAACAAAGCACAAGCGATTCTCAGAAGCTCCCAAGCGGAAGCAAAAACGTTGGCGCTTGAAATCAAAAACACCCGCCTCCTCGTAGAACAAAACGTGGTGTCGAAATCCGAATTGGACATTGTGGAGTCGAAGCTCGAAACCCTCAAAGCCAAAATCGAAGAAACGGAATCGGACGTGGCCAACGCCCAACTCCAACTGTCGCTTACCGAAATCAAAGCTCCCTTTAGTGGCGTCATTGGGCGTATTCCTAACAAAACGGGGAGTTTGGTGGACGAAGGAACGCTGCTTACTACCCTGTCTAACAACCAAGATGTATTTGCCTATTTCAACGTCACCGAAAAAGAATACTTGGATTTTACGGAGCAAAACGAGCTGGGGCAACGTAGGCCAGTGAAGCTTCTGTTGGCCAACGGTCAGCCCTATTCTCAAACGGGCGTCATCGAAACCGTTGATAGTCAATTTGATAAAAGTACAGGAACGATTGCTTTTCGTGCCAAATTTCCGAACCCTAAACAGGTGTTAAAAAATGGGGCGAGCGGAAAAGTCCAACTGACCAGCACGCTTAAAAATGCGCTGATTGTACCACAAAAATCGGTGTTTGAAGTGCAAGATAGAAACTGTGTCTATGTGCTTGATGCAGGAAACAAAGTCAGCCTCCGCAACGTACAAATCCTACAGCGATTGCCGCAACTTTATGTGATAGCCTCGGGGCTAGGTACGTCCGATACGATTTTGTACGAGGGCATTCAGCGAGTGGTCGATGGCGATTCTGTCTCGCCGAAGTTGATGCCAATGCGTCAGGTAATGGCAGGTATGGGACAGAAATAGCGCACAATTCAAACTGAAAAAATCCATGTTTAATCAATTCATACATCGACCCGTACTGTCGGTAGTCATCGCCATGATTATCACACTACTGGGTTTATTGATGCTCACCCGACTGCCCATGACGCAGTTCCCGAGCATTGCTCCCCCCGAAGTAAACGTAACTGTCGAATATACGGGAGCCAACGCCGAAACAGTCACAAAAGCCGCCCTTGTCCCGATTGAACGGGCTATCAATGGCGTACCAGGAATGAAATACATGTCGTCGGATGCAGGAAACGATGGGGTGGGCGTAGTACAAGTCATTTTTGAAGTAGGCACCGACCCCGACGTGGCGGCAGTCAACGTCCAAAACCGCGTAGCCGCCGTCATGGGGGAACTTCCTGCGGAGGTGATTCGGAACGGGGTAAAAATAGCCAAAGAGGAAAATGCCATGTTGATGTACCTCAACATCTATAGCCGAGATAGTACGATGGAGGAAAAATTCCTCTACAATTTTGCGGACATCAACGTCTTGGCCGAACTCAAGCGTGTAAAAGGCGTAGGGTACGCCGACATTTTGGGAGCGCGCGAGTACGCCATGCGTATTTGGCTCAAACCCGACAAAATGCTCAATTATGCCATTTCTACGGAAGACGTACTAGAGGCATTGGAAGAACAAAACGTGGAAGCTGCTCCAGGAAAAGTGGGGGAGAGCAACGACAAAACTCCACAGGCGTTGCAGTATGTCATCAAGTACGGCGGAAAGTACAATACACCCGAAAAGTACGAGAACATTCCCATCAAGTCCAATGCTGATGGGCAGATTTTGCGCATCAAAGACGTCGCTGATGTGGAGTTTGGAACGACGTATTTTGACGTAGAAGCCAAAATCAACGGTCGCCCCACGGCGGCTATCATGCTCAAACAGCTTCCAGGCTCTAATGCCAGTGAGGTGATTGCCCAAGTAAAAGAAAGAATGGCAACCATCAAAGAACGAGTTTTCTTGAAAGGAATGGAGTACGAACTTAGCTACGATGTGTCTCGCTTTTTGGATGCGTCTGTTCATGAAGTGGTCAAAACCCTGATTGAAGCCTTTATTTTGGTGGCGTTGGTGGTGTTTTTGTTTTTGCAAGACGTTCGCTCTACGCTCATTCCTACCGTCACGGTGCCTGTTTCGTTGGTTGGGACGTTTTTCTTCATGCAGTTGTTTGGGTTTTCGCTCAACCTCATCACGCTGTTTGCGCTGGTGTTGGCCATCGGAATTGTGATTGACGACGCCATTGTGGTCGTTGAGGCAGTTCATGCAAAGCTAGAAACGGGAAAATATTCTCCCCGAAAAGCCACCGAAAAAGCCATGAAAGAAATCAGTGGGGCTATTATTGCGATTACGTTGGTTATGTCGGCGGTGTTTGTCCCCACTTCGTTTATGACGGGGCCCGTGGGGATTTTCTACAAACAATTTTCTCTAACGATGGCCATCGCGATTGTGCTCTCAGGGGTAAGTGCCTTGACGCTGACGCCTGCGTTGTGTGGCTTGTTTTTGAAAAATACCCACGCCGAACATCGTAGTCATGGATTCTTAGCTCGTTTTTTTGCGGGGTTCAACCGTTGGTATGAAGGGCTGTCGAGCCAATACCAACGCTTGCTTTCGGTCATCGTCAACCGCCGAGTGGTGACGTTGGGGATGCTGCTGGCGTTTTGCGCTGGGACGGGTATTTTGGGAAAATTAATTCCGTCAGGTTTTATCCCCAACGAAGACCAAGGTACTTTTTACGTGAGCATTACCACGCCGTCGGGTTCAACCCTCGAACGTACCAAAGCCGTAGTCGATGAAGTGCAGCGAGCCTGTCAAAGTCTCGAATCGGTCGAGTCTATTTCTACGTTGGCGGGTACCAATATCCTTTCGGACGGGACAGGAGCTACATACGGTACGTGCTTAATTAACCTTAAAGATTGGGAAAATCGAAAAGAAACGGTGGACGAAGTCATCGAACAAGTCACCGAGCGAACCAAACACATCAAAGACGCCCGTCTTGAGTACTTTCCGCCGCCCGCCGTCCCTGGTTATGGCAATGCGAGTGGGTTTGAATTACGATTGTTAGACAAAACGGGGAGTGGCGACTTCAAAGCGATGGAAGCGGTGGTTACGCAGTTTATCAAAGACCTTAAAGCTCGCCCCGAAATTGCTTCGGCATTTACCATTTTTGATGCAAGCTTTCCACAGTACCTGTTGCACATTGATGAAGATAAAGCCGCGCAAAAAGAAGTGACCATCAACAAAGCGATGGGCGCATTGCAGACCCTGCTGGGGAGTGAATACGCTACCAACTTCATCAAGTACGGCCAAATGTATAAAGTAATGGTACAGGCATTGCCGCAGTATCGTGCCAAGCCCGAAGACATCCTAAACCTGTACGTGAAGAATAACAAAGGAGAAATGGTGCCTTTGTCGGCCTTTGTGCGTATCGAACGGGTATATGGGGTGGATCAGGTAACCCGCTATAACATGTACCCTTCGGCGGAGCTGAATGGCGAACCCGCCGAGGGATACAGTAGTGGCAGCGCCATTGAAGCCGTGCAGGCAACGGCGCGCGAAAAACTCCCAACGGGTTATGACATTGACTGGGCAGGTATTAGCCGCGACGAAGTAGAAACGGGTAACCAAGCCGTTTACATCTTCGCCATTTGTTTGTTGTTTGTGTATTTGTTGTTGTCGGCTCAGTACGAAAGTTTCTTATTGCCACTACCTGTCGTGTTTTCGCTCCCAACGGGGATTTTTGGAACGTTCTTATTTCTGCACTTTTTGGGTTTAGAAAACAACATTTACGCCCAAATCGCAATGGTGATGCTCATTGGGTTGTTGGGAAAAAATGCCATTCTGATTGTGGAATTTGCCACGCTTCGCCACCGTGAAGGAGCGACCGTGGTTGAGGCTGCGATTGAGAGCGCCAAAGTCCGCCTTCGACCCATTTTGATGACATCCTTTGCGTTTATTGCGGGATTGCTACCACTGATGTTTGCGACGGGAGCAGGAGCCATTGGCAACCGCACCATCGGTACGGCAGCCGCAGGAGGAATGTTGTTTGGGACTGTTTTTGGCGTGATTGTCATCCCTGGACTGTACGTCATTTTTGGCGCATTGGCCGAAAAATTAAAAAAGAACTCCAAAAAAGAAGAAAAACCACTTACCGAAGAGCGCCTAAAAAAATGGATATAAAACCAATAAAACTGCTAATCATCTTGCTGTTGGGAGGAGTTATTGCGGGATGTAAAGTACCGCCCATTGCCACCCAACGCGAATTTGAGCCACTTCCTGCGACGTTTGAAAATAGGGCAGATACCGCAAACAGCGCCCAGATTCAGTGGAGAGACTATTTTCAAGACAGTACCTTAACCGCGCTGATTGAAACAGCTTTGGTCAATAATTTTGATGCCCTGACGGCCATTCAACGGATTGAGATGGCGCGTTCCAACGTGAGAGCAACGGAAGGACTGCTGAAACCAACGGTTTGGGGGGGAGGAACAACGGCGTTACGCCGATTTGGCCTTTATACCATGGACGGAGCAGGAAATGCCACCACCGACATTGTGGAGGGAAAAGTTGTTCCGACCCACCTTCCTGATTTTTTTGTGGGCTTGACAGCTTCGTGGGAGGTGGATATTTGGAAAAAACTTCGTACGCAGCGAGAAGCGGCTTTGGCGCGTTATTTAGCCAGTGTCGAAGCGAAAAATTGGATTACGACCAATTTGGTAGCGGGCGTTGCCAATGCCTATTATGATTTGTTGGCACTTGACAACGAGCGAGAAATTGTTCGGCAAACCATTGGTTTACAGGAAGAAGCCCTCAAAATTGTAAAAGTGCAAAAACAAGCAGGAGCAGCCAACGAACTGGCCGTAGAACAGTTTGAAGCTCAACTTCTGAATAGCCAACACGCTGAAGTGGCTATTATGCAAGCAATTATTGAGACCGAAAATGTCATCCATGGGCTTCTAGGGCGCTTTCCTCAGCCAATTGTTCGGGATAAAAACCAACTCTCGCGAGCGATTGCCGCGCAGATTCAAACGGGGATGCCGTCAGACTTACTCAAAAACCGTCCCGATATTCGAGCGGCTGAGTTGGAACTTATAGCAACCAAAGCCGACTTGGTGGCAGCAAGAGCGGCCTTCTTTCCGTCGTTGAGTTTGACGGGAATGTTGGGATTGCAGGCATTTAATCCGAAATTTTTGGTGAGTACGCCTCAGTCGTTGGCTTATTCGGTCGTAGGAAATTTGGCAGGCCCGATTATCAATCGTTCGGCCATTATAGTGCAGTTCAATGGGGCGCAAGCTGTGCAAATTGAAGCGTTGTATAACTACCAAAAGAGGATTTTAGATGGGTATATCGAAGTCAACAACCAACTGGCCAATCTATGTAATTTGGCCCAGATGTTTGACCTCAAAAATCGGGAAGCGCTGTTACTAACTCGCTCAATAGAAACGTCTAGTAAACTATATCGCACGGGGAGGGCGTCTTATTTAGAGGTGCTTTTTGCCCAACAAAATGCGTTGCAGGCGAAGTTGGTGCTTATCAATACCCAAAAACAGCAGCAACAAACGACGGTTAATCTGTACCGTGCCTTGGGTGGAGGCTGGAAATAGCGTTCATTGCCTGTCGGTTATGATTAAATCTGACCGACAGGTTTATTTTTTCCTTACCTTTGTAGCCATGTATAAGTGGCTCATCCTTCCGATTCTCTTCCGTTTTGATGCCGAAAAAGTGCATCATTTTACCTGTGGAACCCTCAAGTTTTTCTTTCAAATTCCTGGCGTTCCGTTTATTTCAAAGCAATTATTCAATTTTGAACATCCTTCGCTAGAGCGGGAAGTGTTTGGGTTGAAGTTTAAAAATCCTGTAGGACTGGCGGCGGGTTTTGATAAAAATGCAGAATTGGTGGATGAGTTGGCCTGTTTGGGTTTTGGCTTTGTGGAAATCGGAACGGTGACCCCCAAACCGCAAGATGGCAACGATAAACCCCGTTTGTTTCGCCTCAAACCCGACCACGCTATCATCAATCGCATGGGTTTCAACAACCACGGCGCTGCCGCTGCTGCCCAGCGGCTTCGGAAGCGAAAAACGAATATTTTGATTGGAGGAAATATCGGTAAAAATAAACTTACCCCCAACGAAAACGCGCTCGACGATTATTTAAAGAGTTTTGATGCGCTCTATGATACGGTCGATTATTTTGTGGTCAACGTGAGTTCGCCCAATACCCCAGGCTTGCGTGATCTGCAAGAAAAAGAACCGCTGATGAAAATCTTGGCGGCGCTCAAGCAAAGAGCCAACGAACTAGCGCACACCTCATCACTCATCACTCATCACTCATCACTGACGACGAAGCCCATTCTGTTGAAAATCGCGCCTGATTTGACCGATAGCCAGTTGGATGATATTATTGAAATAGTCACCACGACCCAAATAGCGGGTGTTATTGCCACCAACACGACCATTAGCCGCGCCGATTTGAAAACAGACGACGAGTTGGTGAAAAAAATTGGGGCTGGCGGGCTAAGTGGTGCCCCCCTAACGCATCGTTCTACTGAGGTAATTCGTTATCTTTGTGAAAAATCCAATCGGGCTTTTCCCGTCATCGGAGTAGGAGGGATTTCTTCTCCCGAAGACGCCAAAGCAAAATTGGAGGCAGGAGCGAGCCTTGTCCAAATTTATACGGGCTTCATTTACGAAGGCCCCGCCTTGGCAAAGCGCATCTGTCAATCCCTCGTTTAGTGCTTCACATACCCCATTTGTGCGTCAGCACACCTTCATACTGAGTGAGTTGTGTACTGTAGAACGCTTTTGTTCTACGGTCTCAATAACTGTGTCTATTCTTCGTTAGCATTTTTTGATAAAGTAGTAACTCGAAAAGAATTAGTAACGAAACCCTACAACGAGTATCTAATGGCCAAAAACGTTATTCCTCCCAATTCGTCGAAGCAAGATCGCAGGACGACGTCACCCCCGCCTAACCCACCCAGCGGACGAGGCAAACAAATGACAATTCCGTTTAATCCAAGTCCCCGTAGCCGTAAAGTTTGGGGTTGGGTATTGCTATTTTTGTCGCTTTATATTTTTGGTGCTTTTGTTTGGTACCTATTCACAGGCGCGGCCGACCAGAGTGTGGTCGATTCGGCTTTTACCACCAAAATGCGGGTATCGGTCAAAGAAACCGAAAACATCATGGGCTTTTTTGGGCTCTTGCTTTCACACTTCTTTATTTTTCGCTGGTTTGGAATCGCCGCTTTGGGATTACCGTTTCTCCTATTTTTAATAGGGGTAAAAATCGCGTTTGGACGTGAATTATTGCCTTTGCAGCGCACTACCCAGTTGGTATTGATTTACCTGATGTGGCTTGGGTTGTTTTTTGGCTTCTTTGTGTTTCAGACCGATACGGCTGGTTCGCTTAGTTTTTTGTGCGGCGGCATAGGCTACGAAATCAATGCCCTGCTCAACAAATACATTGGTTTTGGTGGTTTGTTTGTTGTTTTGGGTTTATTAGGAATTATCATGGTTTATTTTCACGGTATTTCTTCTTTTGATGAATTTGCCGAAATGGTTGAAACCCCCATCAAAAAGCGTGTTCAACCCGTGGACCTTGAGGTAGTGTTGGAGGAGGAAGAGGAAGCCGCTGTATCAAAAGAACGCCCTGCCCCAGCAACTCCGCCGAAAGTGGAAACCAAACCAGCGGATGAGGCTGAAGAAAAAGCGCAAACGGTTGATTTTACGGCAAATAGTTCAGCCTCTAAAACGCCCAAAGCAGCCCCTAACTTGACCCTTATTGTCGAAAATGCCGACGAAGTGGTGGCAGCCAAAGAAGATAAAACAGATGATACGCCAATTTCGGGTACGACGACCAAGATTCCAGTAGTGCCTTTTTCCGATGCTGACAAAGCAGCGGATGAATTGGTGGAGTTACACGGGCCGTATGACCCTACCCTCGACTTGGCCAATTATAAATATCCTACGCTTGATTTGCTCCATAACCGTGGCGAAGGACAATCAAAGGTAACGGCAGAGGAATTGGAAGCCAACAAAGACCGAATCGTCGAAACGTTGGCTAATTACGGAATCAGCATCGCAAGTATCAAAGCGACCATCGGGCCGACGGTGACTTTGTACGAAATTATTCCAGAAGCGGGGGTGCGTATTTCTAAAATCAAAAGCCTTGAAGACGATATTGCGCTGAGCTTGGCGGCGTTGGGGATTCGTATCATTGCGCCTATGCCAGGTAAAGGAACGATTGGGATTGAAGTGCCTAACAAAAACCGCGAGATGGTGTCGATTCGGTCGGTGCTGGCGAGTAAGAAATTCCAAGAAAGTACGTTTGATTTGCCAGTAGCTTTGGGGAAAACAATCTCCAACGAATTTTTTATCACCGATTTGGCCAAAATGCCTCACTTGCTGATGGCGGGGGCAACGGGGCAAGGAAAATCGGTGGGGTTGAACGTGCTTTTGGCCTCGTTGATTTACAAAAAACACCCTGCTTTGCTCAAGTTTGTGCTAGTGGATCCTAAAAAGGTAGAATTGACGCTGTTCAACAAAATTGAACGCCACTTTTTGGCCAAACTCCCCAACAGCGAAGAGGCGATTATTACGGATACCAAAAAGGTGGTTTATACCCTCAACTCGCTTTGTATTGAAATGGATACCCGTTACAATTTGCTGAAAGAAGGGGGTGTGAGAAACATCAAAGAATACAATGCTAAGTTTATCCAGCGACAGTTGAGCCCTGAGCGGGGGCACCGTTTTTTGCCTTATATCGTATTGGTAATTGATGAGTTAGCCGACTTGATGATGACGGCGGGCAAAGAAGTAGAACAACCAATTGCTCGTTTGGCGCAATTGGCGCGTGCCATCGGGATTCACTTGGTCGTGGCGACTCAGCGCCCTTCGGTCAACGTCATTACGGGGTTGATTAAGGCTAACTTTCCCGCTCGCCTTTCGTTTAGGGTTACGTCAAAAATTGACTCACGAACGATTTTGGATACGGGAGGGGCCGAACAGCTCGTCGGGATGGGGGATATGCTGCTTTCAACGGGCTCAGACATGATTCGTCTTCAGTGTGCCTTTGCCGATACCGATGAGATTGATGAGGTATGTGAATTTATTGGTAGCCAACGTGGCTATCCTTCGGCCTATCATTTGCCAGAGTTTAGCGGTGATGACGATGAAGGAGGCAAAGAAACGATTGATTTGGCTGACCGCGACCCGATGTTCGATGATGCTGCACGCGTGATTGTCGTGAGCCAGCAAGGAAGCACATCGCTGATTCAGCGTAAACTAAAGCTAGGATACAACCGCGCAGGTCGTATCATGGACCAACTAGAAGCCGCAGGAATTGTAGGGCCATTTGAAGGCAGCAAAGCCCGTGAGGTGTTGATAACCGACATCGCCACGCTTGAGCAGATGCTCAAAAATATGGGGTAGTGCCTTTTTGTCTCGACGGATGCTAGGCTTCTATCGACCAACAAATATTGAACACTTCGGTACTTGTTGTAACTTTGCTCAATCAAGTTTGGTTATATAGGCGTGTGTTTTAAACGTTTTCGTTGGAAAGCCGTCTATATAGCATCTTTAACAAAAACAGATATTAAATGAGAAAAGCCCTAGTTGCAATGGCTCTTTTGGGGAGCCTTTTCGCAAATGCTCAAAATGACAAACGCGCTGCGACCATTTTGGATGCAATGAGCAATAAGTACAAGACGATGACATCGTTCAAAGTTGCGTTTACATACATCAATGAAGGAACGAAAGAAACCCTAAAAGGGGATGCCACCGTGAAAGGAACGAAATTTCGTTTGAAAATGGCGGGTCAAGAGATTTTCAACGATGGAAAAATCATGACTACCTATATCAAAGAAAGCAACGAAGCAACTGTTAATAACTACGATCCGAAAGAAGCGGGGGATATTGACCCAACGAAGGTATATACGATTTACAAAAAAGGGTACAAATACACCTTCTTGGAAGAACTAACTGAAGCAGGGAAGGTCTATGAAGTAGTGGAGCTTACGCCTGATAAGAAGGATTCGAAAGTAGCCAAGCTTCAAATCAAAGTAGATAAAAAAGACAAGTCAGTAAAAAGCTGGAAAATCTTTCAACGCAGCGGACAACGTCTTGGTTTTAAGGTAGATAGTTTTGTTCCTAACGTAAAAGTGGACGACAAGTCGTTTGCCTTTGACGCTTCAAAATACAAAGGAGTAGAGGTGATTGACCTCCGATAAGCAAGAATAAGATTCGTCTTATAGACCTTCCAAGTTTCAAAAACTTGGAAGGTCTTTTTCGTTGGAAGGTCTTTTTTTGTTGGTAAGGACTATAAATCGACTAATTCCGAGGTGGCTTTCCACCCGTAAGTAGTCCTTGAATACGTTCTAACGTTTTCTTCTCACCTGTTAATGACAAGAAAGCTTCACGCTCCAAGTCAAGGAGGTATTGCTCGGTGACATTTTGAGGATAACTTAAGTCGCCTCCGCAAATGACGTAGGCCAATTTATCGGCGATTTTGGCGTCGTGCTCTGAGATATAATTCGCCATGCGCATACTTCCAATACCCGCTTTAAACAAAGCCAAGCCTGTTTTTCCCTGTACTTTGATGTCGGTGCGGTGTTTCGGTTGCGTGTAACCGTTTTCAGCCAAATCTACCGCTGCTTGTTTGGCTTCGGCAATTAAGCGGCTGCGGTTAAGCACAATTTGGTCGCGGTCGGCTTTGATGTAGTTCATTTCCACCGCCTCTTGCGCCGAGGTCGAAACCTTCGCTTGGGCAATGTTCATGAAAGCAGTTTGGAGAATATTCAATTCAGGGTCACCTGCTTGGTACAAATCTGAGCAACGGAGCGCCATTTCTTTGGTACCACCTCCCGCAGGAATCAATCCTACGCCGAGTTCTACCAATCCCATATACGTTTCGGCGTGAGCCACGACTTTGTCGGAATGTAAGTTTAATTCGCAACCACCTCCGAGCGCCAACGAGTGGGCCGCCGTTACGACAGGAATCGACGAGTAGCGTGCGCGCATCATTGTTTGTTGGAATTGCGCAATCATGAGGTTGATTTCGTCGTATTCTTGCTCAATCGCAAACATAAACAACATGGCCAAGTTGGCTCCTGCTGAGAAAGCTTCGTTAGAGTCATTTCCGACGACCAAGCCACGAAAATCTTTTTCGGCAATGGCATACGCGCGATTAAGCCCTTCGACCACTTCGGCACCGAAGGTGTTCATTTTTGAATGAAATTCGACGCCTGCAATGCCGTCGCCGAGGTCATAAATCGACGCTCCCGCGTTTTTCCAGATGATATTCTGTGATTTATTTTCAAGAATGATAAACGACTCTTGGCCTGGAATGACTTTGTACGATTTCGAAGGAATGTCGTAGTACAATTTTTTTCCATCCTGAACTTTATAGAACGTTTCATTCCCTGCTTCCAGCATTTCATATACCCACGGGGCAGGATTGAGCTGAAGCGACTCCATGATGCTTACCATGTTTTTAACTCCGATGGCATCCCAAGTGGAAAAAAGTCCCATTTCCCAACCAAAACCTGCACAGATGGCTTGGTCAATGCGGTAAAGCTCATCCGAAATTTCGGGAATGCGGTTAGAAGCATAGCGAAAGCCACTGGCAAACGTACGGCGGTAAAACTCACCCGCTTTGTCGGTGCCTTTTAATAAAATGCCAAAACGTTTTTTGAGGTCGTCGATGGCCTTGGTTTTTTCAAGGGTTTCAAACTTCACTTTTACCGATGGCTTGTATTCCAACGTGTTTAAGTCAAGCGCCAAAATGAGGGTTTTCCCTTTTTCGTCTTTTGATTTTTTGTAGAAACCTTGGCCAGTTTTGTCGCCCAACCATTTGTTTTCCATCAGCTTAGCCATAATCGGCGGAAGCTCAAACGCTGCTCTTGACTCGTCGTGTTGCATCTGGACGAGGTTGTTACAAACGTTGACGGTCGTATCCAAACCTACCACATCCGACAAACGGAACGTACCTGATTTGGGGCGACCTACCACGGGCCCCGTCAATTTATCAACTTCTTCAACCGTGAGGCCCATTTCGGCCGCGACACGGATTGTTTCTACAAGGGCATGAATCCCGAGACGATTGGCAATAAAGCCAGGGGTATCTTTACAAAGTACGGTAGTTTTGCCCAAATACAAGTCTCCGTAGTGCATCAAGAAATCGAGGATAGACTTGTCGGTTTGGGGGCCTGGAATCACCTCAAACAATTTGAGGTAGCGAGGAGGGTTAAAAAAGTGCGTTCCGCAGAAATGCTTTTGGAAGTCTTCGCTGCGGCCTTCCGACATCAAATGAATCGGAATCCCCGATGTGTTTGACGTAATGAGTGTTCCAGGTTTGCGAAGCGCATCTACTTTTTCAAACAACGACCGTTTTATGTCCAAACGTTCCACAATCGCTTCCAACACCCAGTCGTAATTTTTGATTTCGGCGAGGTTATCGTCAAAATTACCAAGTTTGACCCGACTCGCAAATTTGGCACTGTACAAGGCCGCAGGGCTGGCTTTGAGGGTATTTTGGAACGCGTCGTTCACAATACGGTTACGAACCGCAGGGTGTTCGAGCGTCAAACCTTTGGCTTGCTCGGCCGCGTTGAGTTCTTTGGGAACAATGTCTAACAACAATACTTCTACGCCGATGTTGGCAAAGTGGCACGCAATACGCGACCCCATGATGCCTGAGCCTAACACGGCTACTTTCTTAATGCTACGGTTCATTGTATCTAAATCAGTATGTGTTGAATGAGATATTTTTGGTGAACCAAAAGTAGAAAAAAATAGTATGCAAGCATAATATTTTTAAAAAATATCTCTGACAACTACTTCAAGTAGCTAAGAATCCAACGGCCCGCACACCAAGTTCATTTGTTGGCGGTATTCGTCGGGTGTGAGAAGGGTATGTTGGTAGAAGGTTTTGAGGAAGTTGCTGTGCGAAAGATACCCCAAGTGTGACGAAATATTTTCAAGACAGATCTCGATGTTATTGGGATTGGCAAGAATTTTCTTGGCTTCCTGAACGCGGTAATAATTGATAAGTTCCAAAAAATCTTGTTCGATGGTTTCGCGAAGCGCTTTGGACAACAGCGACGGAGTAACGTTGAGGCGAAGGGCCAGCGAGTCGAGCGAAAAATGCGGAGAGAGGTAGAGTTTTTCTTGATTCAACAAAAAAAAGAGCCGATGAACGAGCTGACTGGGATGTTCTTGGGTGCGTTGTCTGAGAAATCCCAGCGAAACGCGCCTGAACAAATGCCCAAAATGAAATCGCTCCCCCGTCATAATGCTGCTCATTTTGCAATAAGATGCAAAATGCCAGGGGAACGTTGCATGAATGGGGTATTTCGTTTAAAAATCTTGATAAAATAAGGCTGCTAATAGGTGTTTGGAAACCTTGTGCAAACATCAGAATTTTGAATAATTCCTCCATTATTGAAGAAGTTAAAGAATGTTAAATGGGTAAAATAGCCGTAATTCGTACATTTGAATAAAAATACCAAATCAACTTTTACCTTCAAATGAAGCAGATTCTCCTCATGGATGGGCCAGACCACAAAGGGCTCATCTACCAAGTTACGCATGTGCTGTACAACCACAACCAAAATATTATTAGTCAGGACGAATACGTGAGCCCGTCGGGACAGTTTTTTATGCGTACCGAATTTGAGGGAGAGGGAAATCCGAAAAGTATATTGGATGATTTAACGGCGACGCTTCCGGCGGGGCTTAACCTGCGATTGAACCCCAAGAAAAAGAAAGACGTGGTATTGTTTGTGACCAAAGAGCACCACTGTTTAGGTGAATTGTTGATACGGTACGCTTTTGATGAACTTGACGCCACGATTCAGGCGGTGATTAGCAACTACAACGTCCTTCAGCCGCTAGTCAGTAAATTTGGGATTCCGTTCCATTTTATTTCTCACGAACACAAAACCCGTGAAGAACACGAAGAGGCTATTTTACGTACGCTCGACATCTATCAGCCTGAATATCTGGTGTTAGCCAAATATATGCGCGTGCTTACTTCGGATTTTGTAAAACACTATCCCAATCGAATTGTCAACATTCACCATTCGTTTTTACCTGCCTTTATTGGGGCTAATCCGTACCGACAGGCGTACGACAGAGGAGTAAAAATCATTGGAGCTACGGCGCACTTTGTCAACGATAATTTGGATGAAGGGCCTATCATTGCCCAAGATGTCAAAGAAGTAGATCACCGTTTGACGGCATTTGACATGGCAACGCTTGGAAAAGATACCGAAAAATCGGTGTTGTCGAAGGCGCTAAAACTGGTATTTAATGATCGGGTGTTTATTCATGGCAACCGAACGATTATTTTGTGAAATAGTATTAAAACGGTATTTTTTCTACTTTTTTATAGACGTTTCCGTATCTTGCGACGTATTTGACCCTAATAACAACTAACCTCCCAGCAATTAAAATGCAAAAACTCCAAACCCTAGACTACTTAGTCTTTCTAGTGTATTTTGTCGTAGTCGCAGGCTACGGTTACTGGATTTACCAACGAAAAAAATCAGCTGAAGCAAGTACAACCGACTTCTTCCTCGCCGAAGGTTCACTGACTTGGTGGGCGATTGGTGCTTCTCTCATTGCCTCCAACATCTCAGCCGAGCAGTTTATCGGAATGTCAGGAAACGGATTTTTGATGGGACTGGCCATTTCTACTTACGAGTGGATGGCGGCAGCAACGCTGCTGGTCGTGGGGGTATTTTTTATGCCTATCTACCTCAAAAACAGGATTTTTACCATGCCTCAGTTTTTGAATCAACGCTACAATACCACCGTTAGTTTGATTATGGCGATTTTCTGGTTGTTTTTGTACGTATTGGTAAACCTAACCTCAATCCTGTTTTTAGGAGCTTTGGCGGTATCGACCATCTCGGGAATTGACTTTACGCTTTGTATGTGGTGCTTGGCCATTTTTGCCGTTTTAATTACGGTAGGAGGGATGAAAGTAATTGGTTATACCGACGTAATTCAAGTATTTTTCTTGATTTTAGGAGGCTTGGCTACGACGTATCTTGCCATGGATTTGGTGTCGCAAGAGTTTAATGCCCCAGGGTTGGCAGGTGCGTTTAAAACCATGATGGAACATTCGGAAGACCACTTCCACATGATATTTAAGGAAGGACACCCGCAATACATGGCACTTCCTGGCCTCACAGTGTTGATTGGTGGGATGTGGATTGTGAATCTTAACTATTGGGGATGTAACCAGTACATTACGCAACGCGCCCTTGGCGCCGACCTCAAGACAGCCCGTGAAGGGATTTTGTTTGCGGCATTTTTGAAGCTTTTGATGCCAATCATCGTGGTTTTGCCAGGGATTGCCGCTTATACGTTGTACCAACACGGCTTGTTCCAAACCGAAATGCTTGAAGGTGGAGAGCTAAATCAAGACCGTGCGTATCCAGTGTTACTTAACTTGTTGCCAGTAGGTTTGAAAGGACTTTCGTTTGCGGCCCTAACGGCGGCGATTGTGGCGTCATTGGCTGGAAAAGCAAACAGTATTTCGACTATTTTCACGTTGGATATTTACAAAAAATACATTACGCCAGAAGCCGATGAGAAAAAGTTGGTATGGATTGGTCGGGTGACAATCGTGGTAGCGATGATTTTGGCGATTGTGATTTCTCCTTACATGGGTATTGATAAAAAAGGTGGATTCCAGTTTATTCAAGAAATGACAGGATTGGTTTCGCCAGGGGTATTTGCGGCCTTCTTGTTAGGGTTCTTCTGGAAAAAAACCAACTCAGCAGGCGCTATGTTTGCGATTGTGGGTGGTTTCTTGTTGGCCTTTTCGATGCACAACAACTGGCTTCCAGGCGCAGATTGGTCAACCGTGCCGTTCCTTGACCGTATGGGAATCGTGTTCCTTATCTGTGTGGCAGTAATGATTGCCCTCGGACTTTGGAAACCTAGCGATAAAGGACTCGAAATTGATGCCTCAATGTTCCGCGTGAAAGGCACATTTGCCGTTGGAGCAGCGATTGTAGTAGTAGTTGTCGCTATTCTTTACACGGTGTTCTGGTAAATCAATAATTCGTTTTTTCTAAAAATCCCCTGCTAGACTGGCTAGCAGGGGATTTTTTAATGTGGGTATATTAAACCTATTCCCTCCGAGTGGTTCTAAGAAAAAAACAGTTCAAGGAAACATTATGGAAGCAAATTCACACCAGCGTCAGCTTCAACATTTTTTTTGGCGGGCAGGATTTGGGGCTTCTCCCGACGAGGTAAAAGCCGCGCTCTCGGCCCCGAGGCAGCGGGTTATCAAGGATTTTATTCGAGATAGCAAAGAGGTTCACGACTTCAATGTCGTTGAGCCAATGCCCTATTTTTCATTGCGGAACGATAAACGCGACATGAACGCCAGTCCGACCCAAGAACTTGACGGAATCAAGGACAAGTTAAAGGCCGTAGCCGAAGAGCGTCGAGAAAGCATCGGAAATTTAAACGATGCTTGGGTGGCTCGGATGGGGCAAGGAACGGGGGCTTTTCGCGAAAAAATGACCTTCTTTTGGCATAACCACTTCGCTTGCCGCAGCAGGATGGCGTTGTTTGTTCAGCAGCAAAATAATACGTTGCGTCGCCACGCGCTTGGCAAATTTAGCGATTTGCTGATGGCTATTTCCAAAGATGCGGCCATGCTTCAATTTTTGAACAATCAGCAAAATCGTAAAAAAAGTCCCAACGAAAATTTCGCCCGTGAGGTGATGGAATTGTTTACGCTGGGACGCGGAAATTACACCGAAAACGACGTGAAAGAGGCGGCAAGGGCGTTTACGGGCTGGGGTTTTAACGGCTCAGGCGAGTTCGTATTTCGGCCACTATTCCACGATGAAGGTTCCAAAACGATATTTGGGAAAACGGGTAACTTCACGGGAGAGGATGTCGTGGATATGCTACTGGCCAATCCCAAAACGGCTCAGTTTATTTCTACGAAACTGTACCGCTATTTTGTCAATCAAAAAGTAAATCCCGAGCACGTTGAGGCATTGAAAAATCGCTTTTTACGCACTGATGGTGACATTTTGGAGGTCATGGAGTATGTATTTACACAGGACTGGTTTTACGACTCTGCCAATATTGGGGCGCAAATCAAGTCGCCCGTAGAGTTACTAGCGGGAATGCAGCGGACGCTTCAGATGGATTTTGTGGATAAAACGCCCGTCTTGTATGCCCAAAAGCTATTGGGACAAACGTTGTTCAATCCCCCCAACGTGGCGGGCTGGCCATCGGGAACGGCTTGGATTGATAGCTCAAGTTTGCTGACCAGAATGCAGTTGCCAAAAGTACTTTTTCGCAACGAAATGCTGGCGGCAAGCGTAAAAGAAAGCGGGGATGCCAACGAAGAAACGGTGAAACGGAAAAATAAATTTGAGGTAACGATGAATTGGGAAAAGTTTGCCTCCTTTTTTGCCTCTTTTTCTGAACAAGACCTTACCGAAGCGCTGGCATCGCATTTGATACAAGTACCTATTAACAGCTCTTTATTAAAACAAATTGATAAACAAGGAAATGCCTCAGGCCGAGTTGAGCGTATCAAACAATTGACGGTGGCGTTGATGTCCATTCCTGAGTATCAAGTATGTTAAACACACTATCTAACTACCATTAGCACCATGAAACGCCGAGAATTTTTAAGAAATACGACTTTTACGACCGCAGGCTCGTTATTAGTCCCTCAGTTTTTGAAAGCCTACGAAACGCAGTATTCCGCACCTTCTACGCTCAACGAAAAAGTAGTCGTCATTATCCAATTGTCGGGTGGAAATGACGGACTCAATACAGTGGTGCCGTTTCGGAATGATATTTATTACCGTGAGCGGCCGTCGATTGCCATAAAATCAACGAACGTACTGCGCTTGAACGATGACATTGGGCTGAATCCCGCCCTTGAAAAAATTAAAGAATTGTACGACAACGGGTTGGTGTCGATTATCAACAATGTAGGCTATCCCAATCCTGACCGCTCGCATTTTCGCTCGATGGATATTTGGCAAACGGGAAGCAGTGCCAGCGAGTATCTGTCAACGGGCTGGATTGGACGTTATTTAGATGCACAATGTGCGGGTCAAAGTGCCAAAATCGCTCCGCACCAAGCCCTCGAAATCGACGATACGTTAAGTTTGGCGTTGAAGGGGAAAAATTTGAATGGATTAGCACTTCAAAATCCTGAAAAGTTGTTTTCCCAAACCCAAAACGGTTTTGTAAAAGCTAATTCAAAACTAACCCCTGCCGACGACCACGAAAATGTGGCGTATCTGTACAAAACCTTGGCAGAAACTGTTTCGTCGGCTGAGTATGTTTACAACAAAGCCCAAATACATAAATCTAGTAAGTTGTATCCGACAACAGAGTTGGGAAAAAGTCTCAAAACCATTGCGGAGCTGATTACCTCGGGCGTAAGCACGCGGGTATATTATGTATCATTGTCGGGTTTTGATACGCACATTCGTCAAAACGACCAACAAGACCGCCTGTTGCGTCAGTACGCCGAAGCCGTGGGAGTATTTGTGGATGACCTAAAGTCGAATAATCGCTTGGATGATGTGATGGTTATGACGTTCAGCGAGTTCGGGCGTCGCGTCAAACAAAATGCTTCCAACGGTACCGACCACGGTACGGCCAACAATGTATTTGTCATTGGGGGGCCACACCGCACGAAGCCCGTATTGTCGGAAGCGCCTGATTTGACAGATTTAGACAACGGAGATTTAAAATACAAAATAGATTTTCGTCAAATATATTCGACCCTGCTCGATGACTGGCTCAAAGCGGATTCTCGATTGGTTCTCGGCCAAGCGTTTGAACCTGTGCGATTGTTTGGATAAGGTAAATCCTCTCACAGCACCATCACAAACGTGGTGCCCTCGCCAACTTCTGAGGTAGCCGTCAGTGAGCCGCCATGTTGCTGCAAAATTTGCCTTGATAGGCTCAGACCAATCCCTGAGCCTGTTTTTTTTGTGGTATAAAACGGAATGAAAATACGCTCCAATGCCTCAGGCTCGATGCCCGAACCATTATCGGCGACTTCAATGTAGGTTCGTTGGTTGATGTCCGAATGGGCTTTGACGGTAATCAGCGGTTCAGGATTTCCCTGCAAAGCCTCGATGGCGTTTTTAATGAGGTTGATAATCACTTGCTCAATCTGATCTGCATCGGCATTGAGCAGAAGGGTGTCGGGAACGACGCTCACTTTTAATTGTACCGACGATTCTTGTAAGCTTTTTTGGAACAACTGAACCACCCGTTGAAGAAGCTCCTTGACCGAAATTTCGGCAAAAGTAGGTTTGGGCAAGGCCGTAAAGTCGCGGTAAGCATTCACAAACTGAATAATGCCCGTACTGCGCTTTTCAATGGTTTGAAGTGCTTCGGTCAAATCTTGAAGTCCTTCATTTTCGGGAATTTCTGGTTGTATGTCTAGCTGGACAATCTCTTTCATGGTGCCAACCAACGACAAAATCGGCGCCAACGAATTCATAATTTCGTGCCGAAGTACGCGCGTCAGGTTTTGCCAAGCCTCTACTTCTTTCTGTTGGAGTTCGGACTGGATGTTTTGAAGAACCACAATCCTGAGGACTTTACCCCGTAGCTGAATTTGCGTTGCCTGTACCGAAAGCGATTCATCGTCGGGGGTTTCGTAGAGTTGTTTTACCCCCGTTTTGATGTTTGCTATAAGCGAAAATAGCTGAGGGTGAGGTTCTTGTAAATCTTCAAGTTGGCGAAGTCGATAAATACTCAGCATTTTTAGGGCTGCACTATTGACCAGTTCGACGCGGCCGTCGCTGCCAAAACTTATCAAACCCGTATTGATTTGTTGAACGATGGTGTTGAGGTACTGTAAATTGGCTTCCTTTTCGGCCCGAGCGATGCGGAAGGCTTCGAGTACTTCGTTGAACTGTTGATTAATTTCCTGAAAACTAGCCCCCATTTTGTCGTCAGAACGAAACTTGACCGCAAAATCAGAGTAACGAACCGATTCAAAAAAACGGGAAAGTTTTCGGTTAATGTTCGTGACATAGTGGTACAAGTTAAACATGGCAGCAGCGCCCAAGGCCCCCAGTAGCGATACGGCCGTCCACTGTTCTTTATTGCCAAAATACACTGCCAACCCTACAAAAAACACAAGTAGGACGATGCGCCAAAGAATACCAATAGAGAAATGTCTCATAGCCCGTATTTTTCCATGCGCCGATACAACGCTTGCCGTGAAAGACCCAATTCGCGCGCTACTTCTGTGATATTGCCGTTGTATTTCTTCATGGCCTTCACAATCAGTTGTTTTTCCATTTCTTCCAACTGAAACGTTTCATTGAACTGCGACGCTTCGGTAAAGGCATTTTGGAAGAAATCTTCGGGTTGGAGGGTGGAGTTTTGGGTCAAAATAATGGCCCGCTCTACCGCACTTCGCAATTCGCGCACATTTCCAGGCCAATTGTAGCGTTGGAGCTGTTTGACGAGTGCCGCACTGAACGCTGTCACCACTCGTTTGTACTGATGACGGTATTGTTTTAAGAATAATTCGGCCAACGGAACAATGTCTTCGGGGCGCTCGCGAAGCGGAGGCAGGCGAAGCTCAATGGTGTTGATACGGTACAACAAATCTTGACGGAAAGTACGCTCGGCTACCATTTGGGCGAGCGGCTGATTGGTGGCACAAATCACGCGAACGTCGATTTGCTTGGGCTTATTTGAGCCGACGCGCGTCACCAATCTACTTTGTAAAACCGAAAGCAATTTGGCTTGCATGGGAAGCGATAAATTGCCGATTTCGTCCAAAAACAACGTTCCGCCGTGAGCTTCTTCAAACCGTCCTGCGCGGTCTTCTTTGGCGTCCGTAAACGCCCCTTTGACACTTCCAAAGAGCTCACTTTCAAACAAACTTTCAGGAATCGCTCCCAAGTCAACGGTGACGAAGGGCTTGTCGATGCGGTTTGATTTTTGGTGAAGAAGTTGGGCCAAATCACTTTTTCCCGTCCCGTTTTCTCCCAAAATTAAAACCGTTGCGTCCGTCGATGCTACGCGCTCAACGGTAGCATACAGTTGCTGCATGACTGGGCTGGTCGCCAAAAAATTGGACTGCGTCGGTTTGGTGACAGTTTTGGGAGGGGCGGTGGGCGTGGCGGAGGTAGGTTGCACATTGGCGTGTGCTTTATTTTCTGCCCGTTTTTGGACAGCAGCTTGCAGCGTAGCCAGCAATTTTTCGTTCTCCCAAGGCTTTAAAACAAAATCCATCGCTCCCGATTTCATCGCCCGAACGGCCATTTCTACGTTTCCGAAAGCCGTAAAAAGAACCACTACCGCCAGCGGGTCAATGTCTAAAATACGGTCGAGCCAATCAAACCCTTCTTTACCACTGATAACGTCGCGGGTGAAGTTCATGTCCAGCAAAATCGCGTCATAGTCGCCGTTGGTGACCAAAAAAGGGATTCGTTGCGGATTTTTTTCAATATCAATTTGGCTAAAATGGCGTTTGAGCATCAGTTTAGCAGCACTAAGCACATCTACGTCGTCGTCAACAATGAGGATTTTGGCTGAAAGCATGGGCTATTTATACGATTGTTGTTTACAGAGGGTTTCAAACTCTAACGGAGTTTACCCAATAAGAGTGCCAAGTTACAAAATCCCTCATAATCAATCAGTAAGAAAATACGTACTTTTTAATCCTGTCCACCGCCGTACAATGCTTGTCCGAAAACGGACAAAATTAGAAATGGTATTTTTGAATAATTGTCTAAAATTCAATCACTTATGGTTCTGGCACGGGTATTGGATAAAGAGAGGTGTAGTACTCATACAGCCATAAGAACACATACAATTGAAGGATTTTAGTTTAGGTTAGAGAAGCGTGAGCCAGACAAGGCGTTGTTTTTAACAGCCATTATTGTTTAAAAAAATTAAATTCATCAGAATTAACAAATGCACCCATGGAAGTCAAACATCCACTTAGCAACCAAACTTCAAACAACAGTACACAAGGATCAATGGATCGCGTTCGGAAAAAGAAATTTTGGAATACACAGCGTATCATTTTGGTGGTAGGCGGCGGCGCCATCATCGCCTTCATCGGATACCAAGTATTCTTTTCAGATAAACGTTCAAAACTCAACGTAGAAGCAGATAAACTGACAGTATCAAGCGTTTCAACGGGTTCGTTTGATGAGTTTATTGTGGTGACTGGGGTGGTTCAACCACTCAAAACTATCCGCCTCGATGCGATTGTAGGAGGATATGTAAAAGAAAAAATTGTGGAAGGGGGAAGTATGGTAACGCAAGGCCAAGTGCTTTTGCGCCTTGAAAACCAAAATTTGAAGCTCAACTTCTTGCAATCAGAAACCGAAGCGAGTCGCTTGGTGAACGACCTTCAAAATACGCGTCAACAGTTGCGCGTCAACCGATTTAATATGCGTCGTACCCTCAACGAACTTGATTTTAAAATTGATCAGGCCAAAGATAGCTACGACCGTAATCAGAAACTGTTCAAAGATAAGGTCATTCCCGAATCTGATTTTTTGAAGTCGAAGCGCGACTATGAACTCTTGGTAAAACAACGTGATATTGAAACAGAATCACAAAACTACCAAGAAGAAAACGCCAAAATGCAAATTACGCAGTTGGAGGGAACGTTGGTTCGTACGCAGAAAAACGTAGAGCTATGGCGCCAAACGCTCGACAACTTGGTGGTGAAAGCTCCCGTGAGCGGAATGTTGTCGTCGATTGACGTAGAAGTAGGTTCAAACATTAGTCAAGGGCAAAATATTGGCCAAATTGACGATTTAGACGGTTTTAAAATGCGCGTAGCGATTGACGAACACTATATTTCTCGGATTTTTGTAGGGCTGTTAGGAAATTTTGATTTCAACGGCAAAGAGCACGCCCTCCAAATTACCCGTATTTACCCTGAAGTACGAAACGGACGTTTTGAAGTAGACATGAGTTTTCCTAAAGGTGCTCCCGAAGGAATCAAGCGTGGGCAATCGACCCCGATTCGTTTGGAATTGGGTAAAGCCGAAAAGGCCATGTTATTGCCAGTGGGTGGGTTCTTCTCCGATACGGGTGGAAATTGGGTGTATGTCTTAGACAACAGCGGCAAACGCGCCAGCAAGCGTAATATTACCCTTGGCCGCAAAAACCCAGAGTATTACGAAGTACTCGAAGGGTTGCAGCCAGGCGAGAAAGTAATCACCAGTTCGTATGCTAACTTTGGAGACAAAGAAGTATTAGAAATGAAATAACTAAGCCCCCAAACCCCCGATGGGGGCTTCAACAGCCAAGTCTCGGGGCAAATAAACACACAAAAACGCTTACCCTGGCGTTTCTCCATTGGGGGAGTAAGGGGTCTAACATGATCAAAATAACCAACCTTCAAAAAATCTTCTCAACTGAAGAAGTTGAAACTACAGCCCTGAATGGAATAGACTTGGAAGTAAAAGATGGCGAGTTTGTGGCCATCATGGGGCCATCAGGCTGTGGAAAATCTACGTTACTAAATATAGTGGGCTTGCTCGACAATCCTTCGGGAGGGAGCTATGACTTCCACGGAACTGAAGTGGCTACTTTGTCGGAGCGCCAACGGGCACAACTACGCAAAGGGAACATTGGGTTTGTGTTCCAAAGCTTTAACCTTATCGACGAACTTACGGTATATGAAAACGTCGAGCTTCCTTTGCTTTACTTGAAAGTACCTGCCAACGAACGCAAAGAAATGGTCGAAACCGTATTGACCCGCATGAACATCATGCACCGTCGCAATCACTTCCCTCAACAACTATCAGGGGGGCAACAACAACGTACGGCCATTGCCCGCGCGGTCGTTGCCAAACCCAAATTAATCTTGGCCGATGAGCCTACGGGGAACCTCGACTCTGCCAACGGCGAAGAGGTAATGAAACTCCTCATTCAGCTCAACGACGAAGGAACGAGTATCGTCATGGTAACGCACTCGCCGTATGATGCAGGGTTTGCACACCGTATCGTCAACTTGTTTGACGGTAAGGTAGTGACCGAAAAAATGCGCGTGTAGTCATCTATTCCTATCCATTATATTTTTGAGTAAAGGGCACTGAGTTGGTACAATTCGTTGCCCTTTCTATTGTGTTTTACCCATACAGCTATGATAAGAAATTATTTCACGATTGCATTCCGTAACCTTCTCAAAAACAAGGTTTATTCGTTTATTAATATCATGGGGTTGGCCCTTGGTATGGCTTGCAGCCTGATGATTATGCTTTGGGTGCAAGATGAAATAAACATGGATGGTTTTCACGCCAACGGCGCTCGCCTTTATCGGGTGATGGAAAACCAGTACTATTCAGGAAAAATAGAGACTTACCCTTCTACGCCAGGGATTTTGGCCGAAAATATTACCAAAGACATCCCCGAAATAGAAATGGCAAGCCAGTTTTTGTGGGAAGAACAGCCACTTTTTACCGTAGGAAATACCTTTGACAAAGAAAAAGGACGTTACGTTCAAGGTGACTTTTTGCGTTTGTTTAGTTTCCCCCTGGAAAAAGGCGACGCAAAAACAGCCCTCAAACGCCCTGATGGAGTGGTCATTTCACAAAAGTTGGCCCAAAAGTATTTTCCTAACCAGGACCCTATTGGAAAAACAATTAAGGTAGACAACAAAGACGCGGTAATGGTAACGGGAGTACTCAAAGAAATTCCCAAAAATAGCTCAATACAATTTGACTTTTTAATGAGTTTTGACCGCTGGCAAAAAACCAACGCTTGGTCGAAAGAGTGGGGGAATAACGGCCCGCGTTGCTACGTGTTATTGGCCAAAAATGCTTCTTTGGCGAAAGTAAACGCCAAAATCAAAGGCTACATCAAAACCAAAAATAAAGACAGCAACGTAGAGTTGTTCTTGCAATCTTTTCCAGAATCATACTTGTATTCAAAATGGGATTCGGGAAAACAAGACGGAGGGCGCATCGAATACGTGCGAATTTTCTCGATTGTAGCCATCGTTATTTTGCTCATTGCCTGCATCAATTTTATGAATTTGGCAACGGCACGCTCCGTCAAACGTGCCAAAGAAGTAGGCGTTCGGAAAGTAATTGGTGCTGTCAAGGGTGTTTTGGTGGGACAGTTTATGGGAGAAGCCATCCTGATTACGTCGTTGTCGCTGCTGATTTCGATTGTGTTGGTCTTTTTGTTATTGCCAACATTCAACCTTCTTACCGAAAAAGAACTGACGCTCAACTTCACCGACCCGCGCATTCTAGCCACTTTGTTGGGCTTGACCGTGTTCACGGGCTTAGTAGCTGGTAGTTACCCTGCACTTTTTATGTCTTCGCTCAACCCCGTAGTGGTGCTCAAAGGGGCATTAAAATTTAAACCAAGTGCTACCTATTTCCGCAAAGGCTTGGTGGTGTTTCAGTTTGCGTTGTCGATTATGCTCATCGTGGGCATGGTGATTGTACACGAACAACTGGATTATCTTCAAACCAAAAATTCGGGATACGACCGCGAAAACTTGGTGTATATACCGTTGGAGGGCGACTTACAGACCAATTTCTCTTCGTTCAAACAAGAACTTCAACGTCAGTCAGGCATTAAGCACGTTACGCTTTCGCAGGCCAATCCGTTGGAAGTCGGCTCATCGACTCAAGGGGTAACGTGGCCTGGGAAAGACACGACTCAGTTATTGTTGTTTGCCAACAACGCCATTTCGTACGATTATATCCAAACCATGGGCATTCAGTTGGTAGGCGGACGTGATTTTGGCGAGCAATATGGCATGGATACGACCAACTACATCATCAACGAAGCAAGTGCCAAAAAAATGGGGTACAAAGACCCCGTTGGCAAAGAAATGACCATGTGGGGACGCAAGGGAACCATCGTAGGCTTGATGAAAGATTTCCACTACAACTCGTTGCACTCAACCATCGAACCCCTGATTTTACGCCTACAACCCAAAACCGAAAATTGGGGGGTAGTGATTGTGAGGGCAGAGGCTGGCAAAACTAAGGATGCGTTGGCGAACCTTGAAAAAACATTCAAGAAGTTTAATCCGAGTTTCCCGTTTAAGTACTCGTTTACCGACCAAGAATACGCCAAACAATACAAAAGCGAGCAGGTGGTCAATCAGCTGTCGAATTTCTTTGCTTTTTTGGCCATTTTTATTTCGTGTTTAGGGCTGTTTGGCTTGGCAGCGTTTACGGCTGAACAACGCACCAAAGAGATTGGCGTGCGAAAAGTGCTCGGCGCTAGCGTGACCAACTTGGTAGGTATGCTGTCGGCGGAGTTTATAAAATTGGTGTTGGTGGCTACGTTCATTGCCTTTCCTATTGCGTGGTATTTCTTAAAAGGTTGGCTCGAAAAATACGCCTATCGCATCGAAATCGAATGGTGGTATTTTGCGTTGGCGGCCATTGTGGCGATTTTTATCGCCCTGCTAACCGTGAGTTCTCAGGCCATTCGTGCCGCTTTGATGAATCCTGTAAAATCATTGAAAACCGATTAACCCTTTCCTGCTATGAAAACCTTATCAATCGTTGGTTTATTATTTGTGAGTTCAATGGCCATGGCTCAACAACACCGCTCTATCAGTAGCAGTATTGATGACAATGGTCAAACGATGTCAATACGGGTCAAAGGAACAATAGACGGTCGGGCGATTCAGTATGACCGCACCTTCGACGTCGCTCATTTGAGCAAAACCGAACGCAAAGAGTTGCGTGATCATGTGCTGGATTCGTTGGGAATTCAATCTCCTACGCCTCCTATACCTCCCACACCTCCGACTCCGCCTACGCCTCCAACTCCACCTACGCCACCCGTACCCCCAACTCCTCCGACCCCACCCACTCCGCCAACGCCCCCAAGTGGAGTCGAGTTCTCAGATGGGTTTCACGGAAGTGGCCACACCATTCCCAAACCGTTGAAAGATGGGTTTGAAAAAGAGGTAAAATATAACTCGGAAACGGGCGAGCTTTTTATGCGTTACCGTTTTAATAAAGACGGTGAAGAAGTGATTTATGAGCGAACAATCAATGCCGCTGATAAATCGGAAAAAGAACGCAAAAACATCATTGAAAAAATAGAACAAGAATTGGGCTTGAAAAAATAGCCTCGGGTGTTTGAAGAAGGCTCAACCATTGTTTTTGAGGTTGAGCCTTTCTTGAAAGTATTAATTCTACAAAAGTTGAAGTAATACGCCACCTTCTTTGGGAATAATAATATTCAACTATGAAACGAACGTATTTAGGCGAGTTTGAAGAAGTGGTACTCCTGACCGTGGCTATTCTCGGTGAAGGAGCCTACGGGATAGCAATCACCGACGAATTAGACCGACAAACGGGGCGAAATGTAAGCATTAGCGCGGTACATGCGGCCTTGCATCGGCTTGAAGAAAAAGGAATGCTATCGTCGAAAATGGGGGATGCAACCGCCGAACGTGGCGGGCGCCGCAAGCGCCTATTTAGTGTGACTGTGCTGGGGAGTAAAACCTTGCAGGAAGTGCGCGAACAACGAAATCGTTTGTGGGATGCCATTTCACCACAGACGTTACCTGCATTGGGAATATAACCTGATAACTTATGCAAAACCACCCACCCCGCTGGGCCGAACGCCTGCTCGAATTCTTTTGCGCGCCTCACCTTTTGGAAGAAGTGCAGGGTGACTTATACGAGCGTTATCAGCGACAATTAGCCCTGTTTGGGGCGAAAATCGCGCGTCGTCAGTATGTATGGAATGTACTGAGTTTTATTCGTCCTTTTGCCTTAAAACGTAAATCAACTTCGTATTCAATCCCTTTTATATACAGCCCAATTATGATACTCAATTATTTAAAAATCGCTTTTCGGAATCTTGTTCGCCACAAGATGTTCAGTTCGCTCAATATTCTCGGCCTGACCGTCGGGACGGTGTGCTGTTTGTATATTTTGTTGTACGTCAAAGACCAATTTGGCTACGACAACTACCATAAAGACGCCGATAATATTTACCGACTCCAAACAAACATTTTACACAACGGTGGCGATCAGCCCATGTTCAACAGCGGCACGAGTTCGCCCATCATCGCGCCTACCATGAAAAAGGATTTTCCCGAAGTGGTGGAATATACGCGGGTGCTCAATTTCTTTACCGCAAAAAATAACCTTTTGGGGGTAGAAGGAAAAACCGAAACGTTTATTGACGACAAAGGCTTTTTGGTGGACTCTACGTTTTTCAATGTCTTCACTTACCAATTTGTAGAAGGTGCGCCAGAACACTCGTTGGATGCGCCCTATACCGTGGTGCTTTCAAAGACGATTGCTGAAAAACTTTTTGGCCAAGAAAAAGCCATCAACAAACGCATAAAAGTTGGTAACAATCTCAATACCACTACCCTCACCGTGACGGGGGTGTATGACGATAGTTTTGGCAAATCGCACCTTCGACCCAGCTTTTTGGTAAGCCTAAACAGCGGTGGGCTTGGGGAGTTTGCCCGAAATAACACCGAATGGGGCGGCAATAACTTTATTTATTCGTACGTAAAGCTTAAGCCCAACGTCAATCCCGAAAGCGTGAATGCCAAAATGCCTGCGCTTTTGCAGCGATATGGCGGAAAAAGACTGGCAGAATTGGGGATGAAAAAGAGCGTTGTTCTGCAAAAAATGGCGGATATTCACCTGTATTCCAAAGGCATCACCAATCAAGCGGGTAAGGTCTCAGACATTTCCTTTTTGTATATTTTATTGACCATCGCTGCTTTTATTCAACTGATTGCTTGCATCAATTTTGTCAACCTGACCACGGCACGTTCGGTGCGTCGTGCCAAAGAAGTGGGGGTTAGAAAAGCCGTTGGTGCCTTTAGGTCGGTGTTGATTGGGCAGTTTTTGGGCGAGTCGATGCTGATTGCTTTTATCTCTATTTTCTTGGCTTTGCCAATTGTTAAGCTCCTTTTGCCGTTTCTAAACTCGCTTACGGACAGTACGTTAGCGCTTAATATTACCCAAAACCTTGATATTTTATTCATAACGGTATTAGTGGCGTTAGCGACGGGCTTGTTAGCGGGCATTTACCCTGCCATTTATTTATCAAGTTTCAAACCCGTAAGTGTGTTGAAGGGAACGTTTAAGTTCAATCCCGCTTCGGTGGTTCTTCGCAAAGGCTTGGTGGTGTTTCAGTTTTCTATTGCCATTGTGCTCATTATCGGCGTGTTGGTGATTTCGAAGCAGTTGGATTTTATGCAAAACAAAGATTTGGGTTTTGACAAAAAACAGAAAGTTGTGCTGTCGTTGTCCAACGAAAATGCCCAAAAGCATTTTACGGCGCTGAAAAATGAATTATTGACCCAACATCAGATTAAAAATATTGGAGGAGTACGGTATTATCCTTCGCAGCAGTTTTTGCAGGATATGTTGGTTTTCAAATCGGGGGGAACGATGGACAAGGGCGTTTTAATCAAAAACAACGTCGTTGACGAAGGTTTTTTCAAAACCCTTGACATCAAGCTCATTGCAGGGAGAAACTTCACGCCAGCTGATACCAATAACCAAGTGATTTTGAGCGAAAAAAGTGTGAAAGACTTGAACTTGACGGTGGAGACGGCCGTGGGTACGCAGGTATTCACGGGGACGGGAGACAATATCGAAGCTTACAACGTCATTGGGGTACATAAAGCGTACATCAACAATTCGCTCAAGGACGAAATGACACCCGTGATGACGCATTACAGTGCGCAACCTGAGTACATGGTGCTTGATGTGCAAGCCGAGAATTATGAAAACCTGTTTGCCAACGTGGAAAAAATCTGGAAAAAACTCATCCCGACCGTACCGTTGCAATATTCGTTTTTGGACGAAGACCTTCAGAAGCAGTATTCAGAGGAAAAAACGCTCCGTAAAATTATCAATTCGTTTACGCTGATTGCCATTCTTCTCAGTTGTTTGGGGTTGTTTGGGCTGGCCATGTTTACCGCCGAGCAGCGTACCAAAGAAATCGGCGTTCGGAAAGTGCTGGGTGCCAGTGTGGTCAGTATCACGACGTTGCTTTCCAAAGAGTTTCTAAAACCCGTTTTGATTGCGCTCATCATTGCCTCTCCGCTGTCGTATTATGCCATGAATAAATGGCTCGAAGGTTTTGTGTATCGCACCGAAGTGGGTTGGGAAAGTTTTGCCGTTGCGGGCATTGCGATTGTGACTATTTCCTTGTTTACAGTTAGCTATCAGACCCTAAAAGCAGCGTTGGTAAATCCTGTGACCACGTTGAAATCGGAATAAATTATATGCAAAACCACCCGCCTCGCTGGGCTGAACGCCTGCTCGAATTTTTCTGTGCGCCTCACCTACTGGAAGAGGTACAGGGAGACCTACATGAGCGTTTTCAGCGCCAGGTCGGGCTATTTGGGATAAAAATAGCGCGCCGTCAGTATGTGCTGAACGTCCTGAGTTTTATCCGTCCGTTTGCTTTGAAACGTAAACCATCACCTTATCCATTCACCTTTTTATACAGCCCTTCTATGTTACGTAATTATTTAAAAGTCGCTCTTCGAAACCTCACCAAAAATGCGGGGTATTCGGCCATCAATATTGGCGGATTGGCCGTCGGTATGGCCGTGGCCATGATGATTGGCTTGTGGATTTACGACGAATTGTCGTACGACAAGTACCACCAAAACTACGCCCGCCTCGCGCAGGTGATGCAGAAACAAACCTTTAACGGCAACAAAATAACTGGAAGTGCTATCCCAATGCCATTGGAGCCAGAATTACGCGCAAAATACGGTACTGATTTTAAGCATTTGGCCATGGCTACTTGGCAAGGAGACCGTATTTTGACGTATGGCGAAACCAAGATTACGCGCTCGGGCAACTACATGGATGTGGATATGCCTCGAATGCTTTCGTTGAAAATGCTTAAAGGCAATCATGAAGGATTGAAAGAATTGAATTCGGTGCTTTTGTCGGCTTCAACGGCCAAGTCTCTTTTTGGAACCGCCGAGCCGATGGGTAAACTGATGCGGATTGATAACAAGTTGGACGTCAAAGTTACGGGAGTGTATGAAGATTTGCCGCACAATAGCCAATTCCGCAACCTTACGTTTATTGCTCCGTGGAAACTCTACGTTTCTTCGCAAAAATGGGTACAACGCGCGCTCGACGAAGGGCAGTGGGGCAATAATTCGTTTCAGCTCTTTGCCCAAATTACTGACTACGCTGACATGGACAAGCTAAGTGCCAAAATCAAAAATGCGAAGTTGGATAAAGTAGATGCCGAAGAAAAGAAATTTAAGGCGGAAATTTTTCTGCACCCGATGAGTGATTGGCATTTGCGCTCTAATTGGGAAGAAGGGGTACAAACGGGTGGTTTTATTCAGTATGTGTGGTTGTTTGCCATTGTGGGGCTGTTTGTGTTGTTGCTGGCCTGTATCAATTTTATGAACCTAAGTACCGCCCGCTCCGAAAAACGGGCCAAAGAAGTAGGAATTCGTAAAGCAGTAGGCTCGATTCGCGCGCAGCTAATCAATCAGTTTTTCAGCGAATCGTTTTTGGTGGTAGTTTTTGCCTTTCTAGGGGCGGTGCTGCTGACGTTGGCTGTTTTGCCGTTGTTCAACGAAATTACTGATAAAAAAATGGTCTTCCCGTGGGCTGAACCTGTATTTTGGCTGGTGAGTGTAGGTTTTATTGTTCTCACGGGGGTGTTGGCAGGAAGTTATCCCGCGCTGTATTTGTCGTCGTTTCAACCCGTGAAAGTGCTCAAAGGTACTTTTAGAGCGGGGCGCTTTGCCTCGGTGCCGCGTCAGGTGTTGGTAGTAGTACAATTTACGGTGTCTATTACGCTGATTATCGGAACGTTGATTGTCTATCGTCAGATTCAACATACCAAAGACCGCCCTATGGGGTACGACAACAACGGCCTGATTATGATGCAAATGATGTCGCCCGATTTTTATGGGAAGTTTGATTTGCTTCGTACGGAGCTGAAAAACAAAGGAGCGATTGTAGAAATGGCCGAATCATCAAGTCCACTGACGGGGGTTTGGTCAAACAACGGCGGGTTTGAGTGGAAAGGCAAAGATCCGAGCCTCCAAGCAGAGTTTGCCACGATTTGGGTTACGCATGATTTTGGTAAAACAGTAGGCTGGAAATTCAAAGAAGGCCGTGATTTCTCTCGGAGTTTTTCCACCGATACAGCAGCGATTGTCATCAACGAAGCCGCTGTGAAATTTATGGGATTGAAAAACCCTTTGAGAACGGTCGTTCAATGGGGACAAGGGAAAGACGCAGGGCATTTTACCATCGTGGGGATTATCAAAGACATGCTAATGGAGTCGCCTTACGAACCAGTAAAGCAAACCATTTATTTTATGAATTACGAAAACGTGAATTGGATGACGATGAAACTCAATCCAGCGCGTAGCGCCTCCGAGTCGGTGGCGATGATTGAAGCCACGTTCAAAAAATACCTTCCCGCCGCTCCGTTCGATTATAAATTTGCCGACCAAGAGTTTGGCAAAAAATTTCAATCGGAAGAACGTATTGGTAAACTTGCCGCCATTTTTGCTTTGTTGGCCGTTTTTATCTCGTGTTTAGGGTTGTTTGGATTGGCGTCGTTTGTGGCGGAGCAGCGCACCAAAGAAATTGGCGTTCGCAAAGTGCTTGGCGCTTCGGTATTGAACCTGTGGGGAATGCTTTCCAAAGACTTTGTTGTATTGGTGATTATTTCGTGCCTGATTGCCATTCCGATTGCCTATTATTTCTTGAGTGATTGGCTGCAAGATTATAAATACCATACCGAAATTTCGTGGTGGATTTTTGTGATGGCTACGCTAGGGGCGTTGGCTATTACTCTGTTGACGGTGAGTTATCAGTCAATTAGGGCCGCGACGGCGAATCCTATAAAATCGTTAAAATCGGAATAAATTCATTGTCGGGTAGAGACGTTGCATTGCAACGTCTCTACAATAAACAACCCTAATATGTTACGCAATCACCTAAAAATCGCCTTGCGGAATCTTTGGAAAAACCGCCTTTTTACGGGTATTAATTTACTCGGAATGTCCATCGGTATGGCTTGTGTAGTGGTGTTGGTATTGTTTGCCCAAAAAAGCCTCATGTTCGATGCTTTTCACGAAAAATCCGACCGTCTTTTTTATGTTCAAACAGAATCGGGAGGTAAAACGCACACCAACACCGTCTATCCTATTTTGGGGCAATTGCTGAAAGATTATCCCGAAATCGAAACAGGAACCCACGTTCAGTCGTGGTATTGGCCGTGGATGCACCACGCCACCAAAGACGTACAGCCGCGCTCACTGTTTGTGGATTCTACGTTTTTTGACGTCTTTAGTTTTCCACTCAAATACGGAAATCCTGCTACTGCCCTTCGTGATAGGAATTCGTTGGTGATTGGTGAAAAAACGGCTTTGTTTCTTTTTGGAGAGAGCAATCCCGTTGGAAAAACCATCGTGCTCGATGATACCCTTTCCATGAAAGTGTCGGGCGTATTGGCCGAACTTCCTGCCAATTCGTCGCAGCAATTTGAAGCGTTGCTACCGATAGCGATTTTGGAACAGCAACCTTCGTTTAAGGAAAGTGCCGATTGGTACAATACGTTTGCCAATGTGTTTGTGGTACTCAAAAAAGGGGTAAATAAAGCGGCGTTAGAAGCAAAGTTGCCGACCTTGGTCAAAACCCATTTTTCACCCGACTCCCAAAAACAAACCTTACACCTAAGTGCATTTACCCACTACATTCACGACCAAAATCCAACGTTTAAAAACTTGATTTATGGTGCGCTGGGCATCGCCGTTTTTCTATTGCTCATTATTAGCATCAACCTCATTAACCTCAACATGGCGGCGGCCTTGCCTCGGGTCAAAGAAGTGGCCGTGCGACAAGTGGTAGGAGCGAGTAGGGGTATCGTGTTGCGGCAGTTTTGGACAGAATCTGGCCTCGTGATGTTGCTTTCACTGGTGTTGGCGAGTGGATTTGCGGTATATTACTTGATACCGTCGTTCAATGATTTGCGTAAACAAAACATGCAATTACACATTTCTTGGACGGACTATCCGACGGTTTTGACCATCGTTGGCATTACCATGTTGGTGACGTTTATTGCAGGTACGTATCCTGCACGTTATTTGATGAGCCTCAACACCACCGAGGCCGTCAAAGGCAAGCTATCGGCCGACCCGCGTCAAGGGCGTTTGCGCCAAAATAGCCTCATTGTACTTCAATTTGCGCTGGCGGTGGTACTTATTGTCGGAACAATTGGGCTTCGTCAGCAGGTGAGTTTTATGAAAAACGCTGACCTTGGTTTTGACCGAAAAAATGTATTGGTGTTCCAAACCGACTTGTCGTATAAAAATGAAACCACGGCAGTGTCAGAAGGGCGGGTGATTTTGGACCAATTACGCCAAAATCCCAATGTGCTTTCATTCACAACTTCGGAAGTGGTACCGATGCGGTATTGGCAAAACTTTAACAGCTATTACCCCGAAGGAAATGACGCCAAAAAAATTGGCCTTCGGCACGTAAGCGGGGGAGAAAAGTATTTTGAAACCCTTAAAATCCCGCTGATTGAAGGGCGGGGTTTTCGCGACAACTCGGCTGACTCAGCCAATAACGCAGTGGTCATCAACGAAGCCGCCATGAAAGCGTTTGGGTGGCAGACGGCCGTGGGGAAACGCATTCGTCAAAACAACAATGATGCGGTTTATACGGTGATTGGGGTAACGAAAGATTTCCACTACCAAAGTCTGAAAGACGAAGTAGAGCCATTGCTGCATTGGTACGGTGGAAAACAACAACTTTCGAGCTACCTGACGGTGCGCTTGACCGACGAAGCAAAAGGTAAAGAGCTCGTGAGCCAGCTCGAAGCACGTTTTAAAAAGATTCCTGCCCGACGCGGTTTAGACCATTTTTACCTCGATGAGGAAGTAAACAAAGTCTATGAATCAATTAGTAACATTTTGCAAATGACGGGTTTTGTTACGTTGATTGCCATTTTGACGGCCTGTGCGGGGATTTTTGGGTTGATTTCGTTGGTGGCCAAACAACGTACCAAGGAAATCGGTATCCGCAAAACCCTAGGGGCGAGTGTGGCTAACATCACAGCCTTGCTTTCGGCCGATTTTATGAAATTGGTCGTTATTTCCTTGTTGATTGCGCTGCCCATCTCGTACTGGTTGGGAAAAAAACTGCTCCAATCTTTTGCTTACCGAGTAGAGTTACAGTGGTGGTACTTGGGGCTGGCTTCGTTTTTTGCCTTGGCTATTGCCCTTATATCGGTTGCTTTTCAAGCCATTCGGGCGGCATTGGCTAATCCTGTGAAATCGTTGAAATCGGAATAAATTCATTGTCGCGTAGAGACGTTGCATGCAACGTCTCTACTACAATTCATTTTCTCTGTCCACCGTAGGACACTATTTGTCCGTAAACGGACAGATTAATTCACAAAAAATGCCTTTAGATACGTCTGAAGGCATTTTTTGTGTCTTGGCAAACTATTTGTACGATAAAATATAAACTAATCATAATACCCATGCGTCGAACCTATTTAGGCGAATTTGAGGAAGTCGTTTTGCTGATGGTAGCCATTCTCGATGGAGAGGCGTATGGCGTCACGGTCAGTCAGGCGTTGGAAGAGCACACGGGGCGGGTGGTGACGTTTGGAACGGTGCACAATACGCTCATTCGATTGGAAGAAAAAGGCTTTGTCGGTTCCGAACTCGGTGGTGCGACAAATGAGCGTGGCGGGCGGCGCAAACGCCTTTTTCACGTAACTGCTTTGGGGAATCGTGCTTTGCAAGAAATACAGCAACTGCGCCAACAACTTTGGCAACTCCTACCACCGACTAAATTGCAATTGAACAGCCTATGAAAACCAACGAACTTCACCCGCCACAGTGGGCTAACCGACTGTTGAGGTGGTTGCATCCCGAAGATACCCTCGAAGAAGTCGAAGGAGATTTGGAAGAACTATATGCTTACTGGCATGAGCGTGCAGGAAAACGTCAAGCCACGTGGCGATATCTGCTCAATGTCGCATCGGTATTACCTCCTTTTGTCCGTCGTCGTGAAAGAAAACAAGCTTACAATAACCCTTTTTTAATTCAGCCATCTATGTTACGCAATTACTTCACCATCGCCTTTCGTACCTTGGCGCACAACAAGGTGTATTCGTCCATCAACGTCATTGGGTTGAGTATTGGCTTGGCAGCAGCCATGTTGATTATGCTTTATACCAAAGACGAAGTGAGTTTTGATCGGTTTCACGCCAACAACCCCCACATCTATCGCATTACGAGCAAACAGTTTACGCCTGCGGGAGTTTTTCAGTCGTACAACACCCATACGGGGTATTTGCAAGGGCCTAAATTTGCGGCGGGTGTTCCCGAAATCAAAATGTCGGTGCGTTACCAAAGCGATCGAAGTGATATCAAAGTGGGAACAGAAGTCAAAAGTTTTGAATCATTTCATGCCGATAGCAGTTTCTTCGCGTTGTTTTCGTTCCCGCTTATCAGCGGAAATCCTGCTACGGCGTTAAAAGAACCCAAATCAGTAGTGCTTTCGGAAGAAATGGCCGAAAAGCAGTTTGGAACCACCAACGCTTTGGGTAAAATCCTCTTGGTGCGAAATTCTAACGGAGATTCAAAAGAGTTTGAACCCTATACCGTGACGGGAATTGCTAAAAAATGCCCTCAAAATTCTTCCATTAAGTTTGACTTCCTGTTTCCATACGTAGTAAGCAAAGAAGACATGGCAAACGGGGGCAACTGGTTTAATTTCTTCCAAAATACGTTCGTCGTGCTTCAACCCAATGCCAACCTCAAAAAGGTAGAAGCTACCATGAACCGCGTTTTTCAAAAGGATGCAAAACAAGCGTTGGAAGAAGAGGTAAAACGATTTGGGCCTCAAAGCAAAACAGAATATATGCTGCAAGCTTTCACCGATATGCACCTAAATAAAGACATGCCCGCCCAAAATGGCTTAGTGGACGGCAGTAATCCGATGTTTTCGTACATCCTTTCGGGCATTGCGCTGTTTATTTTATTGATTGCTTGTATCAATTTTGTGAACTTAACCGTAGCGCGCTCGCTCAAACGGGCCAAAGAAATTGGGGTGCGCAAAGTTGTCGGTGGTGGGCGTGGACAATTGATGATGCAGTTTCTGGGTGAGTCGTTTATTCTGTGCTTTTTGGCGTTTGGGTTTGCCTTGTTGTTGGTACAAATGGTGTTGCCGACTTTCAATGAGCTTTCTAATAAAGCATTGGCCTTCTCTTACTTATTCGATGCACAACTGGTCGCAGGGTACATTGCCTTGTTTTTGGCTACAGGCCTTCTAGCAGGTTTTTATCCTGCGTTAGTTTTGTCTAACTATAACCCCGTTCAAACCCTTTACAGCCGATTCAACCTTTCGGGAAAAAACTACCTTCAAAAAGGCTTGGTCGTGTTGCAGTTTGCGTTGGCTTCGTTTTTAATCATTGCTACGTTGACTATTTATTCTCAATTCAACTATTTGACCAACAAAGACTTAGGTTATAACGATAAAGGAGTAATAACCGTTGGTAAATCGGGATTGAATCGAAATGAAACGAAGGTCTTCAAAGATGAATTATTAAAAAACCAGAATATTCAAGAGGTAGCGCCTAAAAATGGCGGGAATTGGTACACGATTGCCAAAGTAAATGGTCAAACCGAAATTAATTTTGCGTACGAAACGGTAGATGCTACTTATTTTTCATTGTTACAAATCCCGATTATCAAAGGGCGTAATTTTTCGGCGGAGTTTAATTCTGATTCTACTTCGTCAGTGTTGGTCAATGAGTCTTTCGTGAAAAAAGCAGGTTGGACAAACCCGTTGGGGCAAGTGGTAGATTTTTGGTACAATGAAGGTGAAAAATACAAGGTGATTGGAGTCATTAAAGACTATCATTTTGAGTCACTTAACTCCGAAATAAAGCCGCAGTTGTTTACGATGAAGCCAGGGAATCAGTACGGAAAGGTGTTCATCAAAATCAAAGAAGGAAGCGAAACAGCGAGCCTAAACCATCTTGCCAAAACGTACAAAAAACTCTTTCCGACAAATCCGTACGAGTACAAGTTTATGGATGAAGAAAACGAAAAACGCTACGAATCAGAAGCCAAATGGAAGCAAATCATGCTTTTTGGCGCGATTCTGACGATTTTTATCTCGTGCATTGGCTTGTTTGGACTGGCGACCCTTTCGGCCGAACGTCGTACCAAAGAAATCGGTATCCGCAAAGTTTTGGGCGCGTCGGTAGCAAGTATCACGACGCTACTTTCGGCTGATTTTCTGAAATTGGTCAGTTTATCGTTCGTTTTTGCCTTTCCTGTGGCCTACTATGCCATCAAACAGTGGCTCGAAAATTATCCTTACCGCATCGACATCAGCGTTTGGACGTTTGTGATTGCGGCGGCATTGTCGATTCTAATCGCCTTTTTCACCGTTAGTTTTCAATCCATCAAAGCGGCCTTGGGCAATCCAGTAAAGTCGCTGAAATCAGAGTAGTTCAGTAATTTTTTACCCGCTGATGTCTGCAGAATAGTACAAACGCAGATTTGCGCTAAAAAAAGGCTTCATGTAGTCTTTAATCAGCGGCTATCTGCTGTTTAACTCTGCGCCAATCGGCGGGTAAAAAATGGTATTCATAAACATTTTTTAGGCTTTGCCGAAGGTCAAAAAACTTGACCTACTAATTGACCCAATTTCCATACCTCTTCAAAAGTATTATAAAGTGGAGCAGGAGTAAGGCGAATGCAATTGGGCTCGCGCCAATCCCCAATGACACCGTGTTCAACCAAGTAATCAAAAACGGCTTTTCCTCGCTGGGCTATCAACAACGACAGTTGACTGCCGCGCTGGGAAGTATCAAGCGGAGTCATGATTTCGATGGTGGCTCCTTTTTGTTGTAATCGGCGGATAATTTCGGCCAATAAACCCGTTAATGCTTCACTTTTTTGGCGGATACGGGCCATGGTAGCTTCTTCAAAAAGTGCCAAAGAGGCGCGGTGAACGGCCAAAGCCATGATATTGGGAGTGCTGAGTTGCCATCCAGCGGCCCCTTCCATGGGGACAAACCCTTTGGTCATTTCAAAACGACGATTTTCCTCGTAGCCCCACCACCCTGCCAAGCGTACAAGGTTGGAAGAATGATGTTTTTGGTGAACAAATACGCCCGATACCCCGCCTGGACCAGAATTTAGGTATTTGTACGAACACCAAACGGCAAAGTCAACCCCCCAATCGTGCAGCTGTACTGGAATATTCCCGACGGCATGAGCCAAGTCAAACCCGACGTGGATGCCTAACGAATGTGCTTTTTTGGTAATGGTTTTCATATCGAATACCTGCCCCGTGTAGTAATTTAGTCCGCTCATGCAAACCAACGCAAGGTCGTTGGCGTGGGTTTCGATGGCATGGAGCAAATCTTCAAGCCGAATGGTGTATTCGCCTTCGCGCGGAGCTACTTCGATGAGGGCATCGGCAGGGTCATAGCCACGGAATGTTAGATGGGTTTCAAGGGCATATTGGTCCGACGGAAAATCGCCTGCGATGGTTAAAATTTTGTACCGTTGGGGAGTAGGTTGATAAAATGAAACTAGCATCAGGTGAAGATTCACCGTGAGGTGGTTCATTGGACAAACTTCCTCGGCCAAAGCTCCAACAACTTGCCCAAGTGCATGTTGGCAATACCGATGATAACTCAGCCAAGGTTTTTCGCCCTCAAACCACCCTTCCACGCCGTGTTGCTGCCAAGTCGTGAGTTCTTGCTCAACCGCTGTTCGGGCTGTTTTGGGCTGTAATCCAAGCGAATTACCGCAAAAATAAATCAAAGGAGTGCCGTTTCGTTCGGGAAGGAGAAACTGAGAACGAAAGGAACGAAGTGGGTCGATGGCATCTTGTTGCAAAGCCCAAGCGTGAAGTTCATCTGACGAAAGCGAGCGTAGGTCTAAAGTCTTCAATGGAATGTCGTTTGTTGGTGTACAAACCTACATAAAGCCTAAATTTGAAACAATTACCTCTAAGAAACTCTTCAAACAGAGTAAGGATAAGTACCTACTTTCACCCGAAAAATTCGTAATTTTGTACCATCTTTCACAGAAAATGACAATTCATTAAATGGTAACGGTTTCAAATGTGTCGTTGCGCTACGGTAAACGAGTGCTTTTCGACGAAGTAAATATTAAATTTAATCCAGGAAACTGCTACGGGGTAATTGGAGCCAACGGAGCAGGAAAGTCAACTTTTTTAAAAATCCTTTCGGGAGAAATTGATGCTCAAACGGGAAGCGTAGCGATTACGCCAGGCCAGCGGATGGCGGTTTTGAAGCAAAACCAGTTTGAGTTTGACGAATATCAAGTCTTACAAACGGTGATGATGGGCTACAAGCGTTTGTACGAAATCATGCTCGAAAAAGACGCGATTTACGCTAAAGAGGACTTCACAGAAGCGGACGGTGAAAAAGCTGCTGACCTCGAAGCTGAATTTGCTGAAATGAACGGATGGGAAGCAGAGCCTGAAGCGGCGTCGTTGTTGAGTGGTTTAGGAATCAAAGAAGACCTCCACTATGCGCAAATGACCGACCTTGACCCAAGCCAAAAAGTACGGGTATTGTTGGCGCAAACGCTGTTTGGAAACCCTGATATCTTGCTACTCGATGAGCCTACCAACAACTTGGACGTGGAAACGGTTATGTGGTTGGAAAACTTCTTGAACAACTTCAAAAACATCGTCATCGTGGTATCCCACGACCGTCACTTCCTTGACCAAGTGTGTACGCACGTGGTAGATATCGACTTCAGTAAAGTACAGTTGTATGGTGGTAACTATACCTTCTGGTACGAATCAAGTCAGTTGGCGTTGAAACAACGTGCCGACCAAAACAAGAAAGCGGACGAAAAACGCAAAGAATTGGAAGAGTTTATCCGTCGTTTTAGTGCTAACGTTGCGAAATCAAAACAAGCAACGGCGCGTCAGAAAATGTTGGACAAACTCAATGTGGATGAAATTCAGCCTTCGTCGCGCAAGTATCCATACATCAACTTCAAGCCAGAGCGCGAGATTGGGGACCAAATATTGGCCGTAGAAGGGCTGTCGAAAACAGCAGAAGACGGAACGAAGTTGTTTGAAAATATCTCATTCCGCGTGAATCGGGAAGATAAGATTGCCTTCATCGGTCGCAATACCTTGGCAATTACGGCCTTGTTCGAAATTTTACACGAAGAGGTGAAACCCGATGCGGGAGAATTCAAGTGGGGAGTAACGATTACTAATGCGTATTTCCCGAAAGACAGCGACCACTTCTTCAAAACCGAAGATAACTTAGTGGATTGGCTACGTCAGTTCTCGAAAGAAAAAGATGAAAGCTTTATCCGTGGGTTTTTGGGGCGGATGCTTTTCTCAGGTGAGGAATCCCTCAAAAAAGCAAGTGTGTTGTCGGGAGGAGAAAAAGTACGTTGTATGTTGTCGAAAATGATGCTTTCGGCGGCCAACTTCCTCACGTTAGACGACCCTACCAACCACTTGGATTTGGAGTCGATTACGGCCTTGAACAACGGTTTGATTGATTTCAAAGGAGCGATGTTATTTTACTCGCACGACCACCAGTTCATCCAAACGGTCGCAAACCGTATCATCGAAATTACTCCTAATGGTATTTTGGATAAGATGATGACCTACGATGAATATATCACTGACGAACGCGTAAAAGCCCAGCGCGAAGCGTTGTATGGGGCGTTGGTGTAGGGAAGGTAGCCAAATCAAAAAGTCGCCAAATTATTTGGCGACTTTTTGATGGTGATAGCCTAAATGAGGGCTATTTCGTTTATTTTACCAAACTCTTTGAACAGCGTAGGCGTCTATTTGAATATCAATACTCAGTAAAATATAATCTTGAGTACTTGCCTCCGCTATTAGTAACCTATCGAATGGATCCCGATGAAAAAACGGTAAAGTTTTGACTTTTTCAATAGCTTTATTGGATATTGGCAAAATGGGTATTCGTTCTTTTTTCAGTTGAGCCATCATTTGGTCAATCGTGTAGGTTAGAGCAAGTTTGCCAATAGAAACCTTGATGGCTATTTCCCAAAAAGAAGCAATATGTACAAAGCAGGCTTGAGTCTCAATCAAATTCTTAACTTTAGCGGGCAACTGTGGGTTTTCTTCTAAGTACCATAATAAAGCGTGAGTATCGAGTAAGTACATTACATATAATCTTTGAAATCTTCTAACGGAGCATTAAAATCATCAGCCATGTAAGAGACTAAACCTTTCATACTCCCTGCTTTACGTTTGGGAGCAGAGCGTTTTTTCTTATATTTAGAAGAAAGGTAGCCTACAAAATCCAAGACTTCTTGCTGTAAAGAAACAGGTAACTTATTAAACTCTTCTAATAATAATTGCTCGGTTGCCATCTCTTTTAATTTTTATACAAATCTATCATTTTTAGTTCTCGTCCCCAAAGAATACTCGTCGAAGTGCAATAAGAAGCTGCCCGCTTATTTGACGGCTTTTTTGTATGCTGCTTACAATTTCAACAACAACCGTTCCACGCTTTCACGATAAGATTCACCAATGGGAATGGTGATTTTGGGTAACACTAACTGATGGCGTTCGATTTTGAGAATGGCGTCGATGGCAACGATGTACGACTTATGAACGCGCAGAAATCGTTCGGCAGGTAAAATGCGAAGCAGTTCGGTGACAGTCATGCGCGTAATAACGCGACGGCTGCGTTCGTAAATAAACAACAGGTTGGTATCTGATTGAATGTATTGAATTTCGCTTAGGGGTACGCGTACCCAATCGTAGCCTTCTTTGACAAAAATGTAGCTTTGCCCCTCCAACTGTTGGCTCAATGGCGTATATACGCGGTTGACTGCTTGTAAAAAACGGTTAAATTCAATGGGCTTGAGCAAATAGTCTAACGCCTGTACATCAAATCCTTGAACGGCAAATTCGGGGTAGGCGGTGGTAAAAATAACCTGCGTTTGCCCTTGCAGAATCCGTGCGAAATCGGTGCCAAGTAAATCGGGCATTTTGATGTCCAAAAACACGCAATCTACCCGTTCTTTTTTCAAAAAAGACAAGGCTTCTTTGGCGCTTAAAAAGGTTTGTTTTAGGGTTAAAAACGGGACGAGTGCCGCGTACTCTTCGATGATGGTCAAGGCCGCAGGTTCGTCGTCGATGGCGATGCAGGAAACGTTCATGGTTTACAGTTGAAGCGTCAAATCTACTAGAAAAGTACTTTTTTCGGGGCCAAACACCAAGGTATGTTGGTGAGGATACAGCAATTGCAGTCGTTTTTGTACGTTTGGTAAGCCCGTTCCTGCCCCTTTTTGGTGGCTAGGTACTGTCAAAAGGCTGTTTTCGACGCGCAGGTGGAGTTTTTTGTCCTCAATTTCTAAACGAATAACCACAAAACTCGGTTGGTCCAAGCTAATGCCGTATTGGAAGGCATTTTCGAGGAAAGGAATCAACAGCAACGGCGCGATGTCGGCAGGTTCTTGATCCCAATGGATTGATGTATTGATGGATAAATGCGGGTGCTGGGGCAAGCGGGCGCGTTGAAGGGCTAGGTATTTTTCAATAAACGCCAATTCTTTTTCCAACGACGTTTTTTCGTGGCGAATCTCTTCGACGCTGTGCCGTAAAATTCCCGAGATCTGTTGGACCAACTGCGCGGTTGGGGTATCTTTTTCGGAAAGAGCCGAACTGTAGATGGTATTGAGCGAATTGAACAAAAAATGAGGATTTAACTGCGCTTTCAAGGACTGAATTTCTACTTCGCGTTGCTGCTTTTCCAGTGCTTCTTCCCGCTTCCGATTTTGCCAAACGTACATGACGAGCGTGAAAAAGGCGGTGTAGAGGAGATAGAGGATAATATCATCCACTCCTAAAACAAGCAAGCCATAGACAAATCTGTTTTGGGTAAGGATATGAAACGAATCAAGCAAAAGAGCTGAAAAAGGGCGGAAAAGGTTTCCGTTTTCCTTTTGGGTTTCAATCCAAGCCTGTTCTTTTTCATATTCGTAGGTGTAATTGAAGAGAAGCCAATCGTAAAAAGCCCACAGAATAATTTGTAGTATTATTAGGGCTCCAACAAAGAGGCAAAATTTAATAGCAAAACGTTTAAACTGTTTTTGGACTAAATCCTGAAAAATAAATAAGTAAAAGTAGGTTGATATTAAGGTCAATAAAAGTGCATTGAGTACAGGAGCATCTTTTCCTAAAAATAAGACCTTTACAATAAGAGGTTTAATAAAAATAATCCAATGTTGCCAATTTACGTCTTTACCAGAAGGAAGAAAATGATGAGTAATAGTAAATGTCCACAAAAGCCAAACAGTAAAAACAGCCCCATAATGAATCCAGAACAATCGCCATTTATTGATGTGCATAGCTGTATTGGTTTAAGATGATGTCCCAAAACAACTACAACCAGCGGGACTATAAAAATAAATGTGGCAACTCCCCAAAATCACGTGCTCTATCCCCCAAAAAACGGCGCAAAAGGCACTTGCGAAGCCGCCAAATAATTGCCCCCTTGTTTTTGTTGCGTACTGTTCACAATTTACCGAACTTTCATCGTTTATTGGCCAAATTCTAAACCGTCTTTCCAATGCGCTCCTCTATGAAGCACTTCAGAGTCCCACTCCTAGCAGGAGAGGGATTTAGGGTGAGGTTACTCACTCTACTCACGCTTTTTTCCACAACCTTCCTCTCACAATGTGGAAAACTCAACGAAATACGGGTCGTAGGTCGAAATTTTGAAGATGAAATCAACCTCGCCCAAAACCTAGTTTTTACCTTTAATAAGGATATTGTACCTACCTCCGAACTCAACAGTTGGGAAGCAACCAAGTTTGTGGAGTTTGTGCCTGCCGTGGCGGGAAAATTTAAGTGGACAGCTCCCAACGAGCTGGTTTTTTCGCCCGCGAGTGGCTTTGAACCTGCCACCGAATACCGCGCCGAGTTGAGCAAAGAACTCGCCAAGAAGACCATCGACAAACGGTACGATGTTTCGGGGGAAGACATTGCCTTTCATACACCGTATCTCCAACTGACCGAAGCCGAAACCTATTGGACAAAGTCGCGGGAGACGGGTAAGCCGTTGGCAAAGACCAAATTGTATTTTAACTATGACGTAAGCAGCGGAGAAATTGGAGGGAAATTGAGCGTCAAAAGCGAGGAGAAAAAGCTGAGTTCGGCGATTGTGCCTACTCAGAATGCGCCTACCGTCACCGTAGCGCTGGGAGACGCCTCGGCCGACAAAAACGAGCAGCCGCTTGAGGTCGCGGTGGAGAAAGGGGTGAAAGTGCCCAATACATCATATACGAGTAATGCGGCTTTGGCATTGTCGAGCACGATTCCGTCGGCAACAACGCTCGAAGTGAAAGACGTCAAAACGGGTTTTGAAAATAACCGAGCGATGGTGCGGATTGTCACGACGCAAGAACTGAAAAACGAGGATTTGAGCACGTACTACACCATTCAGCCTGCCGTACAGACCAAGGCCGAACTCACCGAAAATGGGTTTGTCATTCGAGGAGATTTTAACGAAACCGATACCTATGTGCTTACCCTCACGGACCAAGTGCAAGGGGTATTGGGAGCGCGTTTGGACGAGCCAGTCAGTAAAGATTTGTTTTTTGGGTTGATGCCTGCGAGTATTTCGTTTGTGAACAAAAAAGCGATTTACCTTTCTTCTAAAGGTTCACGAAATGTAGGGGTACAGATTGTAAACATCCCTAAAGTACAGGTGAAAATTGCGAAGATTTACGAAAATAACATTTTGCAGTACCTCCGTAGCAACCGTTATGAAGAATACGGGTATTTAGGTGGGGGTGAGGACAATTGGGGGCCAACGGGAAATTATAATTACGACGAAGATTACAATCAAGTGTACGGCGATGTGGTGGTGGATAAAACCGTAGAAACGGACAATTTGCCCAAAGTAAAGGGCGTTTCGGCGTTGAATTTAGGGCTTCCCGATGCCAATAATCAGTTTCGAGGAATTTATGTGGTGACGGTGCAGTCGAAGGACGAGCAATATACCCGCGCCATCAAAATGGTGTCGTTGTCGGACATTGGGCTCATTGCGAAACAGGGTAAAGATGAATTGTGGGTGTTTGCCAATTCAATAAAAACGGCCGAACCTCTAAACAAGCTAGAAATCAGCTTGGTATCGACCAACAACCAAACCGTAGTGACGGGCTCAACCGATGGAAATGGGATAGCCAAGTTTGAAAAATTATCGGAGAAAGCACCCAACTTTAAGATTGCGATGATTGTGGCGCGGACGGCTGAGTCGAAAGATAAAGCCGACGAAGATTTTAATTATTTACTATTGGAAGATACACAAGTCGAGACGTCGCGCTTTGAAGTAGAGGGTAAGCGCGATAACACGTCGGGTTTTGAGGCGTTTGTCTATGGCGACCGTGATATTTATCGCCCAGGCGAAACGATTCATTTTAATACGGTCGTTCGCCAGCAAAATTGGAAAAGCGTGGGAGAAATTCCGCTGAAAATCAAAGTGGTTTTGCCCAATGGAAAAGAATTGAAAACGTTTCGGGTAACTACCAACAGTCAAGGCGCTGTTGAAACCTCGGTAGCACTCGACAAAGCCGCCGTAACGGGAAGCTACAGCGTGGAGGTATATAATGCCAACGATGTGTTGCTTACCTCCAAAAAACTGAGTATTGAAGAATTTATGCCCGACCGCATTAAGGTGGACGCCAAAACCAACCAAGAATATTATCGAACGGGGCAGACGATTCAGCTGCAAGCAACGGCGCTCAATTTGTTTGGCCCGCCTGCTTCGGGACGAAACTATGAAATGGAGTTTTCGTTGAAGAAAAAAGCCTTTTTTGCCGAAAAATACAAGGAATATATTTTTGACATACCCAACAATAGCAAATACGAAAATACCGTGCGCCAAGGGGTAACCGACGACAACGGCGTCGCAAAAGAAGGTTTTGTGCTGCCTGCCACTTACCAAGACGTAGGGGTATTGGAAGGAAAAATATACGTGACGGTTTTTGATGAAACAGGCCGCCCCGTCAATCGCCTCAAACGGTTTGATGTCTTTACGCAAGACGTATTTTATGGCGTACGAATGCCCGATAGCTACGTTGGGCTCAATGCTCCCGTACCGATTGGACTGGTAGCGGTCGATAAAGACGGTCGCCCCAAAGCCACCGCTACGGCTCAGGTGGACATTGTGCGGATGGAGTATCAAACCGTCGTAGAAAAACAAAATGACCAGCTCCGCTATGCTTCTAAAAAGCGCGAAAAAGTGGTGTATTCCAACCTCATATCGTTTAAAAATGGACTAGCCGAAGTTCGCTACGTTCCGACGGTATCGGGCGAGTACGAAGTCCGAATTCGGCGGGCAAACGGAGTGGCGGGTTATTCCGTTACCAATTTTTATGCCTACGGCTGGGGAAGCACCTCCGCGTCGTCGTTTGAAGTAAGCAACGAAGGCGAAGTGTTGATGGAGTTCGATAAACCATCGTACCAAGTCGGAGATAAAGCAACGGTGTTATTCAAAACGCCATTTGCAGGAAAGCTGTTGGTGACGGTAGAGCGCAATCAAGTGTTGGAACATCATTACTTAGAGACTGACAACAAGTCGGCCGAGTTTACATTCAAGCTGGGCGATGTCCATTTGCCCAATGCCTACATTACGGCCACGTTGATTCGACCGCTGGATAACTCGAACCTCCCTTTGACGGTCGCTCATGGTTTTGCTTCCGTTAAGGTCGAAGACGACGATACCAAACTTCCCGTAGAGATTGTGGTCGTAGAGAAATCACGCTCAAAGACCAAGCAAAAAATAAAAATCAAAACCGCCCGTAATGCGCAAGTAACGGTCGCGGTGGTGGACGAAGGGATTTTACAAATCAAAAACTTCCAAACGCCCGATATTCACGGGTTTTTCTACCAAAAACGAGCCTTGGAAGTCAATAGCCACGATTTGTATCCGTTTTTATTCCCTGAGCTGTCTTTGGCGTCGATGAGTAGCGTCGGAGGGGATGGCTATGATTTGGAAAAACGCATTAACCCGCTTTCCAATGGGCGTGTCAACTTAGTGGCCTATTGGTCGGGTCAACTAGAAACGGGTTTGAGCGGTGAAGCTGAATTTGAAGTCGATATTCCGCAGTTTTCGGGAGATTTACGCATTATGGCAGTCGCTTACAAAGACAATGCGTTTGGGTCATCCAACAAAAACATGAAAGTTGCGGACCCAATTGTCATTAGCACAGCTCTGCCACGGTTCTTGAGTCCGACCGATGAGGTAATTGTCCCCGTAAATATCAGTAATACCGAAAAAACAGTGGCCAATGTCACAGCTAGTATTGCCATTAGCGGGAAATTATCGGCCGTTAGCCAGGTATCTCAGCGCCTAAGCATTGCTCCCGAAAAAGAAGCCCGAACGTATTTTACTATCAAAGCGGCCGAGGCCATGGGCAATGGCTCGGTGGTGGTAACGGTGAATAATGGCAAGGAGAAATTTGTCGAAAAAACGGAGTTGACGGTACGTCCTGCGGCCTCCTTACTCAAAGCGAGCCAATCGGGAGTAATTGCGGCGGGAAGTACCGCCACGATAGATTTGCGAGGCAATGATTTTATACCGTCAACCGTAACGAGCCGAATCGTAGTAAGCCGTTCTCCAATGGTTCAGTACGCCAAGGCCCTCGATTATCTTTTGGGCTATCCACATGGCTGCATCGAGCAAACCATTTCGAAGGCATTCCCTCAGCTTTATTTTGGGGACTTGGCTAAAACGATTGCTCCCAAAACCTACCTTGTCAAAGCAGGAGAAAGCGATTTTAATCCTACTTTCAACGTGCAAGCGGCGATTCAGAAAGTAGAAAGTATGCAGCTTCCCAACGGCGCGGTAAGTTACTGGCCTGCTAGTACTGAAGAGTCGGCCTGGGGTACTGCCTACGCAACACACTTTTTGTTGGAAGCGCAGCGGGCAGGTTTTGAGGTGAATACATCGGCACTTGGGCGAATGTTGGACTACCTGACGACCAAAGCAGGAACCGCTGCTACGGAATATGATTACGTTTACAACGAAACAGGCGGATATACGCAGTTGACGATTGCGAGCCGCACGACCATGTATTCATTATATACCTTGGCCTTGGGTGGAAAAGCCAATCGGGCGTCGATGAACTATTACAAACAAAATCAACAGTTATTGACGCTCGACACGCGCTATTTATTGGCGGCAGCGTACAAGCAAATCGGTGACGAACGTAGTTATAAGGCGTTATTGCCCGCCGATTATGTGCCTCCAGTAGGAGCGAGAGGGCTAGGTGGAAGTTTTGCTAGTCCGATTCGGAATTTAGCTTTGACGGTAAATACCCTCATTGAAACCGATCCGAATAACCTCCAAATTCCGAAACTAGCACGTCGTTTATCAGAAGCGATGGCGTCGAGTTCGTACCTCAACACCCAAGAAGCGGCGTTCTCGTTTTTGGCGTTGGGTAAACTGGCCAAGAAAAACGCGGGTAGCACGGCTATGGCCAAGCTGACGATAAACGGCAAAGGGTATCAATTTGACGGAAAAGAGTTGACAATTGCTACAAACAGCCCTCTGCGCGGGGTAGGAGTGGCTTCGGGCAAAGGTTCGGTCTATTGGTTTGCTCAAACGGAGGGCATCAGTGCGACGGGTGCGTACACCGAAGAAGATGCAGGACTACGCGTACGTAAACAATTCTTCAATCGCTTTGGACAACCAATAAGCACGTTCCGACAAAACGACTTGGTGGTGGTGAAGATTAGCCTGAGTAGCACCGACGGCTCGCCAGTTGAAAACGTAGTGGTGACGGATTTACTCCCAGCGTCTTTCGAAATCGAAAACCCACGTTTGACCGAACCCCGCGATATGCCGTGGATTCAGGCGCCTACAGTCCCTGACCATTTTGATATTCGCGACGACCGCATCAGTTACTACACCACGGCTACCTCAGCACCCAAAACGTTTTATTACATGGTTAGGGTGATTACCAAAGGTACATTCACGCTTGGCCCCGTAAGTGCCGATGCCATGTACTCGGGCGATTTTCGTAGCTATTCGGGCGGTGGAAAGGTGAAAGTGGACTAAAAACCTAGCTGGAAAGCCTACTGATAGGGGGGAGACGTTAGAATTCTGATGTCTTCTCCCTATCTTTGTACGGAAAAAAGCCAAAGCCTTTCGACAACAGAAAGCGTTTTGATAACCCCAACTCAATGGTTGATATTCGCAAAATGATTCGTAGTTTTAGCTATGCTGCTGAAGGCATAGTCACATTATTTCGCTACGAAAACAATGCGCGTTTTCACCTTATTGCGGCTTTTGGAGTAGTTTTGTTAGGAATCGTGCTTGGATTAGAGCGCTTGGAGTGGGCGCTGGTGGCCATAGTGATCGGAGGAGTTTGGGCCGCAGAAGCGTTCAATACGGCCATTGAAAAAGTGTGCGATTTAGTGTCGCCCGACTACCATCCGCAAGTCAAAGCGGCAAAAGACCTTGCAGCCGCAGGCGTGATGATGACCTCATTGGCGGCAGTCGTTGTAGGTGGGTTGGTGTTTGGTAGTAAGTTGTGGTATTGGTTTTTGAATATGTAAATTCCATAAAATAAACAGATGGATTCTCCCAATCAATCATTAGAGACCTTAACCGAGATTCGGGATTTGATGCAGCGTTCGTCAAAATTCCTCTCCTTGAGTGGTTTGTCAGGAATATTTGCGGGTATTGTGGCCTTAGCGGGGGCGCTTGTTGCGTACTTGCGTCTCAAAACCGATGCCTTGAGCTACGACGGAATGAGCAATGTCTCCGCGTTGACACGCGGCGAAATGATGCGTTTTGTGCTCCTTGATGGAACCATCGTCTTGATTTTGGCATTGATTTTTGGGGTATTTTTCACAATACGTAAAGCGAGACAATCGGGGCAGAGTGTTTGGAACAATACTTCCAAACGATTGGTTTTTAGCCTAATGATTCCTTTGGTCACAGGAGGTATCTTCTGCTTGGCGATGTTTTATCGGGGGATTTTGTGGGTAAGTTTTCCCGCGACCCTCATATTTTATGGATTAGCCCTACTCAACGCCAGTAAATACACCGTTCGTGATGTCGAATACCTCGGTATTTGTGAAGTAATCTTGGGATTGATTTCGTTGTTTATGACGGGGTATAACTTACTGGTTTGGGCGCTAGGATTTGGAGTTCTACACATTGTGTACGGAACTTTCATGTATTTTAAGTATGACAGAAAACGCTAATGGGTTTACCCTAAAGCGATTAACGATCCACTAAATGCTCGAACATTTCAATAAAGCTTTTGAGAGTAAGGCAAGGTTGGGAATCATGTCGGTATTGATGGTCAATGAGTCGTTGAGTTTCAACGCCCTCAAAGAACTTCTTCAATTGACCGACGGAAACCTCGCTACACACCTGCGCGCGCTCGAAGAGCAAGGGTATGTGAGTGTTCAAAAACAATTTGTCGGGCGTAAACCCAACACTACTTACGCCGCCACTGACGAGGGGCGTACAGCCTTCTCGCAACACCTCAATGCGCTCGAAGCCTTTATTCGCTCTGGCGCAGTTCAAGAAACCAAATAAAAAAGACCGTGTGAGTAAGAGCCCACACGGTCTTTTTCTCTAATTCCCACCGAGAGGAATCAAAATACCTACTGATCCTTGGATGTTGCGCGTAAACATTTTACTTGCCGCAGGAATATCACCATTGCTACCAAGGCCGTAATAATAGCGGCCTTCAATGAGCAATTGCGCTCTGCCAAGCCCTAGCGACACGCCAGCACCTCCTACCGCACCGTATTCAAGGCGTTGATCGCCTGAGTCAAATGTTAGGTCGGTAGTAGTAGTGATGCCATTAAACGTGGCTTTTGCTTTCCCGCTCAATGCATAACTCCCAAAACCTCCTGCGTTAACAAAAAACTTGACGGGACCTTCGCCTAACTTTACTTTTAGCAAAAGTGGTACCGTTACACTGTTAACGCGACTTTCGCCTACGAGTAAGCTCCCGCCCTGAGAGGCACTGATTTTATAAGCAGTTTGCGAGTATAAAACCTCTGGCTGCACAGAAAATCGTTTGCCACCTAACTCAATAACGAGGCCTCCATGATACCCTAACACAGGGTCGACAGCAATACCACTCGATTGAATGGCGTCGGAGGTTACGGTGCTGTAGTTGACTCCTCCTCTAACTCCTACTTTGATTCCGAATCCACCTTCACTTTCATTATATACGGGAGCTGGTTTAGGTTTGGGGGGCTCAATTACTTTTGCTTGTTTGGGCGGCTTAGGGGCGGGGGTAGCTTTGGTGGGTTTTTCGGTGGTTGTTTTTGATTTTTCTTTCGACTTATCGGTGGTTGGAGTTTTGGGTTTTATCCCGTGAAGTTTATCATATTGCTCTTGCATACTTGGTGTAGGTGTTTGGCCCATAGCTGTTTGCAAGTGTCCAGCAAAAAAAAGAACGATAAGTAGAAATAGCGCAGAGAGCTTATTCATGGTTTTGTTGAAGTTAGGGATGATTCATTCAAAAAGTGTACAAAAATGCAGATTTTTACTCGTACCCTTTTGAGGGATTGTACTGTTTTTATCTACGGGTTTTTACTTGTTTTGGATGCAAAAAACAAAACGGCGAGCGACTTTAAAAAGACACCCGCCGTTTGAAAATGCAAAATATACCTAGCGAAGCTTTAGCGTAACCAAAGTTGCTATCGCCAAAATAATCCCTATAATCCAAAATCTGGCTACGATTTTTGCTTCGTGGTACCCCTTTTTTTGGAAGTGATGGTGTAGGGGAGACATTAGGAAAATGCGCCGCCCTTCGCCAAACTTTTTCTTGGTGTATTTGAAATAACTCACCTGCATGATGACCGACAGGCTTTCGGCGAAGAAAATTCCGCACATAATCGGAATCAATAATTCTTTCCGAATAGCCAACGAAATAACTGCAATCACCCCTCCGAGCATCAAACTCCCCGTGTCACCCATAAATACTTGGGCAGGGTACGAGTTGTACCACAGAAATCCAATACATGCCCCGACAAAAGCCGCGACAAAAATTACTAACTCTCCCGAATTAGGAATGTACATCACATTGAGGTACTGAGAAAACTTGGCATTTCCCGACACGTAGGCCAAAATCCCTAATGTAAGCCCAATGATGATTGAAGTACCAGCGGCAAGGCCGTCGATACCGTCGGTGATATTGGAACCATTGGAAACGGCCGTGATGATGAAAATGGCTACGATGGTATAAATAATCCAAGAATAGCTGTCGGGAAGAAGGCCGAAAAGAAGGTTTGAGTAATCAAACTCGTTATTTTTAATAAAAGGAAGTGTGGTCACTGTGGGGTTGATAGCGTCGCTGTAGCGCTGCACTTCCCCAATAGCCGAACTAATCAAAGGCTTATCGTAAATCCGAATTTTTACGTGCTGATTGAACGAAAGTGTAAGCCCTACAATGAGCCCCAAGCCAACCTGACCTACTACTTTAAATTTTCCGTGAAGACCTTCTTTGTTGTTTTTAAATTTCTTCAAGTAATCGTCAATAAAACCGATGAGGCCCGTCCAAACGGCAGTAATAAGTAACAAGACTATATAAACGTTGGAGAGTTTGGCAAACAAAAGGACTGGAATTAACAACGAGGCTAAAATAATAAAGCCGCCCATCGTTGGGGTACCTTTCTTTTCCATTTGACCTTGAAGCCCCAAATCTCGGATGGTTTCTCCGATTTGTTTAGTGCGTAAAAAATCAATGATACGTCGCCCAAAAATAGCAGCAATGAGAAGCGAGGTCACCGTAGCGCCTAGTGCCCGAAACGAAATATGTTGAAATACCCCCGCCCCAGGGAAATTGAAGGCCTTGTCTAAGTACGAAAATAGGTAATAAAGCATAGTAAATTGGAGGTTAGGCGAACGCAAAAATGCCTATACTTGGCACGATGTCGGCAAGTATAGGCATTTTTAAGAAAATCAGAAAGAGAAATTAATCTTCTAAATGAAAAGCCGTTTTGACCGTCTCATAATCACCCATATCAATAGGCGATTTTTTTACCAACGAGTTCGGAATTAAAACATAACGGTACTGTTGGTCTCCCATTGGCTTCAAATTCCCTTTCAAACCAATCATCACAATTTTTAAGGTAGAAGGCGTAGGCATGGTGTAGTCAAAACGCAATTCTGTGCTATTTTGACGAATATTGAAAGGCATTGGGTGTACCTGCTCGTCTATTTTAGAATAAACGTACAATTGGTTTTCTTCCAACAAATTAGGGTTGAAATGTTTGGAGGTTAGCTCGCAAGTTCGTGCGGGTAAGCCAAATACCGTTGTTGTCACCCATTGGTTGGCATTGATCCAATCTGACGTGATTACCTCGGAGGTATTGAGGTTAATAAACGACGGAGTATAGGACGAGTTTCTTGTTCCTGTACAGTTAATCATCCAGCCAAAAAATAGCATTATTAAAAGACTAGATATTCCAAAGCGGTAAAAACGTTTCATAAAACTATTGAAAAGCAGAGGTTTAGGTACCATATTTGGTACGCTAGTTTTGACTTATCAAAAGTTATGCCAAAGTCATATTAAAACCTATAAGGTTTGCTAGTTAACCGTTTTCGTAACCTTATAGGTTTATGGTTAAAGTCATATTAAAACCTATAAGGTTTGCTAGCTAACCGTTATCGTAACCTTATAGGTTTATGGGTAAAATCGTATTGAAACCTATAAGGTTTACTAACTAGTAGTTTCCGTAATCTTATAGGTTTATTACTCCTTTTTAAAAACGGTAACGCACTTGAAACTTAAAATCGGTACGTTTTGAACCTTGAATTTCGTCTACGTACGAACCCAATGTTTCGCGCTCAGGCATAGACGTATGCGCCACGCGAAACCAGAAATCAGTATGCACGTTGGCAGAATACCGAACAACCAAAAAGTGTCGAAATCCTCGTTCATAGTAAGCGGGCATCGAAATAGCGTATAAAACATCTTGCTCGACAGCATACTGGCGCGCATCATAACTATCAGTGTTGTAGGCTGAAAGTCGTAACGTAGTAGCGATTTTGCTCCACTTGGCCGTTATTTCTTGTAATGCGAGCCAGCCTTTGTCTGCTTTAAGTCCTTGATAACCAAAGGTGCCGCCCTGAACTCTACTGCGAAACGACCAGCGATTGTTGGGGGTGTATTCGGCATTTAGAATCAGGTTTCGACGTACAGTTTGGGTGACAAACTTCTGTTTCGATAAGCTAGAGGCAATGTTTTTCTCTTTTTGTTCGTGACGATAGACCGCGTACATGGTCCACTTTTTAGAAGGCGTCCAGGTGTTTTGGAGAAGAAAATCAAAACCGTGGGTAGGTTGTTTATCAACAAGGTATTTATACCAAGGGAAGCGATACAGGTCAACGTAGGCCGCTAATTTCATGCGTTTATGAACGGTATATTTTGCGCCAAGGTATAAGCCTGTTTCATTGATGGCTCGGGTATTTTCGCTGAACGCATTGGCATAAAAGCTGTGAAAGTTTTTGTCAAAATTTCGGAAAAGTAAGGAGGCATCCCAGCGTTTGGACAAACTAGCCAGTACGCCAGCGATTGTACCTGTACCTCCGCTTTTGGAACGTGCTGTTTCCCCAAAAAAGTGAAAATTTCGCCAAACGTAGTTGCCATGAAACCCGAAGAGGTGATTTTGTTTTCCCCGAAATTCAAAATCATTGCGTAGCGCTTCGGTCTTTTGCAAAGGATAGGAGAAAGAAGTATGAAGGTAAGTAACGCCTAGCTGACCACGATTGAGCGCATATAGCAGATGTGCCCCTGCATTTTGTTCGGTAAGGTTGGCTCGGTACTGTAATTCATTGGGAATGCGAAAGAGCCCGTCGGTTTGGAAGGAGCTAATCGTTTGCTGGGCGGTGAGTGTTCCACTTTGGCGAACGCGTGAAAGGAGTGCGGTCAATTCGAGCCTTTTTCCCAATGAATACGTGGCGGCTAGTCCCCGAAAGAAACCTGTTTCGGTGACCGAGGTGTAAGGGCGGAGGCCTGTAGTGGGTCGGCGAACGGTATAGGCGGTTTCCATGCCCTTGCCAAGGACAAAGCCTGCCGAATACACTAACCCTTGGCCTACCTGAAACTGGTAATCTCCCAAAACAAAGTTTTTTAAGCGGCCTCTATGCTGAACTTGGGCATGAAATGATAAAAAATCAGGGCCGTAGGTGTGTTTATAGGGGTTCCACGCCACGGCTTCTCCTTCGTCTTTTTCGGCGGTAATTCCAAAACTAAAATCACGGCTTCGGCTGTAACGATAGCGGGCGTACCACTGAAGGGGACTCCCCGCAAATTTTTGCAAGGTGCCGTCCCGCGATTGAGGGACATCGGACGTAAATCCTCGTTTTGCTTCTAACAACCGCTCGGTGCGTACCAATAAATAATGGTCGGTAGGATTGGTAAGGTCATTCCACAACTTTCGGTTGGGAGGGGCGACGGTTACAAACGGTAGTAAACGATAAATGAGCGATAAGTCGAATTCGGGAATCGCCTGCAACTCATAGATAGAGAGGAGGTTGCCGAGTTGACTTCGGTACTCAAAGAAGCGATTGAGCTGACGTTCATTGAGGAGATACGTAGCGGCTAGTTCTTCGCGCGTGCAGGTGTTGAGGTCGAGCGGAGCAGTATAGAGCTGAATCAGATTCTCATAGACCGTACCATAATTGAGGTCTTCTGCCGTGATGGGCAGGAGGTTCTGAACAAATGAAGTGGGGTCAATTTCGCGGCGGCGAAATTCTTGCGCATAGGAAACGGTTCCAACTAAGCCAACCCCAAACGAGAGAAAAAGTAGTGATTTCAAACGAGTAAAAATGGATACGTTTAAACATACAATGGTTTCTTCTTTGTGTTTGAGAATTGAACATAACGTATGATTGTTAGGGTTAAATTAAGAAATTTTCAATAAAACCCCTACTTTAATTATTAAAATTGACAAGAATTGGCCTTTTTTCTTGAAAATGTACAATTTTATGCTTTTATTCGCTGTCTAATACCCACCTAACATTAACAACCCACATGCCTAACGTTTATCAAGACGCTGTTGTAACGAAATATAACATTTTCAACAGCCTGTTTCTGAGCTTACCGTTTCAGGACATCTACCGTACGGGTACGCTTCTTCCGTTGCTTGTTCAGGCGAGTGAGGAAGGGTTTAATGCGGGCAAAAGCCCTTTGCAAATCATCGAGTCGTTTTTTGAGGAATACACCGAAAATGCGACCGAAGATGAACGTCGCGACTTGCTATTTAACTTAATCAAGTTCATCGAACGGCAGGTTGTATTGTTTGATTCCGTAGAAGATGCGGGTTTTGACCACACACATGACAGCAATGGGCAAGGGTCGATTACGCAACTGCTCAATCGGGTCGATAGCGACGATTTGCGCCAAAAACTCCTTCGTAAGTTGGAAGATTTTTGCGTACGTATCGTGTTGACAGCGCACCCTACGCAATTTTACCCAGGCAAAGTACTCGGTATTATTACCGATTTGGAAGAATCTATCAAAGACAATGACTTTGTGGAAGTAAACCATCTTCTGTTGCAGTTGGGAAAAACGGGCTTTATCAACAAAAACAAGCCTACGCCGTTGGATGAAGCCATGACGTTGTGCTGGTTTTTGGAGAACGTATTTTATAAAGCCATCCCGATGCTTGTCCAGCGCCTACTCAATGGACTTGAAGTACCGATGCACGAATGGACACATACGGGTTTGTTCCGCTTGGGCTTTTGGCCTGGAGGTGACCGCGACGGAAACCCGTTTGTTACTTCAGACGTGACATTGGAGGTGGCTGACCGCTTGCGCCAGATATTGCTCAAGTGCTATTGGCGTGATATTAAGTACCTCAAACGCCGATTGACGTTTAATGGCGTAGAGGAGTTTATCTCAACGGCAGAGCGTAAGACCAATAACGCGATTTATTATCCTGATCAAGAGCACTATACCAAAGCCGAAGAATTATTGGCGGACTTGAGCCAAGCGCGGGAAGTATTGGTACGCGACCATGATTCTCTCTTTGTGGAGTTGTTGGATGAAACAGTGTTGAAAATCAAGCTGTTTGGCTTCTTCTTTGCTAGTTTGGATATTCGTCAAGTAAGCCCTAAACACTCATTGGCTTGGCAGGAGATTCTTACAAAAATTGAAAAACAAGTTCCTGTTTTCTCTTTTGCTGATTATGAAAGTTGGGATGAAAAACGAAAAATAGATTTCTTGTTGTCGTTACAGGTAGAATTGGCAGAAAGCGATTTCAAAGACCCAATTACGCAAGATATTTACGGCTCGATGTTGGCCATTCGTGAAATTCAGAAACGAAATGGAATAGAAGGGGCGCATCGCTACGTCATCAGCAACTGTGCGAGTGCGCTTAACGTGGTGGAAGTACTGGCATTGTTTAAAAATGTGTGGAAAACCGACGATTTGCACGTTGATATTGTCCCGCTTTTTGAAACGGTAGATGACCTTGCGAATGCGTCGGAGGTAATGAAAATTTTGTACGAAAATCCGTATTACCGTGCGCATTTGGCCAAAAGAGGCAATCAACAAACCATCATGGTGGGTTTCTCGGATGGTACGAAAGACGGAGGATATTTGCGGGCGAACTGGTCAATTTTCTCGGCCAAAGAACAACTCACAAAGATTTCGCGCGAGTACGATGTCAAAGTAACCTTCTTCGACGGTCGTGGAGGGCCTCCAGGTCGTGGGGGTGGCAACAACCACGCGTTTTATGCGTCGTTGGGGAAAGACATTGAAGACAAAGAGATTCAATTGACGGTTCAGGGACAAACCATTAGCTCCAACTACGGGACTGTACCAACGGCCATTTATAACCTAGAAAGATTGTTTACGGCAGGATTGGAAAACAACCTGTTTATGTCTAAAAACACCAAAGACCAACTTTCTGAAGCCGATAAGGCGCTGATGGAAGAGTTGGCTGATGCGGCGTATCATGCGTATTTGGGACTCAAAAATCACCCAACGTTTGTGCCGTATTTGGAGAAAATTACGCCTTTGCGTTTTTACGGGCAAACCAAAATTGGTAGCCGCCCCGACAAGCGCGGAAGTGGGGGTGGATTAAAATTTGAAGACCTACGTGCCATTCCGTTTGTAGGTTCTTGGGCCCAAATGAAACAAAATGTGCCAGGATTTTACGGGTTTGGGTCAGGTTTGGAAACGTTGAAAAACGAAGGAAAAATGGATGCCTTGAAGAAACTTTACAAGCGTTCATTATTTGTACGGACGTTGGTCGAAAACTCGATGCAGTCGCTGATGAAGGCGTACTATCCAGCGACCAAATACCTCCAAGACAATCCAGAGTTTGCCACGATTTGGAACATGATGTTTGAGGAATACGAGCGTAGTATAGCATTGATGTTGGAGTTTTCGGGTGAAAAAGACTTGTTAAACCAAAACCCCGTTACCAAAGAATCCATCAAGATTCGGGAGCGAATTGTCTTACCGTTGATGACGATTCAGCAATACGCGCTTCAAAAACTACAAAGCGGCGAACTCTCTGCTGCCGACGTGGACGTATATAACAAACTTGTCATTCGGGCGATGTTTGGAATCATCAACGCCGCGCGTAACTCTGCGTAGCTTCCTTTCTTTTACCTTCCCGAAAGTTTTAAACTTTCGGGAAGGTTTTACTTCTTCTTTGTATTGGTTGTTCTAGGGCGTTTTTTGTTATTCTTCTTCTCAAAATAAGAGAAGGAAGGTATAATATAATGTATTTACTACATTTGCCTTTTCAGCTCTTTTGCTCTAATCAACAATGCTTTGCAAATTCGCTATACTATAGAGGAGATAAAAAAAGTTTATGATACAGGAGATTCTCCTGTATTGGTAACATGCGACGATTTGGAAGACTATGTTTGTAAACATAGACATGCAGAAAAGCTGTTGTATGAATATTTGGCTTCGGAGTTTTTGAAACTTTGGCGAATTCCAACCCCCGAAACATGCTTTATTAAAGTCAATACAGAAAACCACGTACCGCAAAGATTTTGGCGTATGGTTCGACCTAATTTTTTTGAAAAGGACTGCTTTGGTTCGCTTAACCTTCATCAATCTATTGAAATGAACGAAACAGCCTGTATTTCAGAAGCTAACAAAATAAAAAATAGGTTAGATTTATTACGGATTGCACTTTTTGATATATGGTTAGCAAATGAAGACAGAACATTTAATAACTATAACTTATTGCTTGTTCCGTTGACCAGTAGCAATTATTCTCTCTATGCCATAGACCACGGAGCGTGTTTTAATTCTGGGGCGTTAAAATCAGTTGGTTCTCTTTCAACATTAACCCAAGATGAAACGTTATTAAACACACCTTTGGCTACGCTTCTGTTCAAGAACAGTAATAAAATAAACAGTTATGCAGAGCAGATTTTGGCTGAGTTTAGTCAAAATGTTCAGGCTTGTTCGGATAAATTGGACGAAATACTGACCTTTGTGCCCTCATCTTGGCAGTTGGATTTGCAACTGGAGCGGAGTTTGCTAGTAAATAACATATTCAGTGAGAAGTGGATCGAAACTGTAAAAGCCACGTTTAGAGAATACGTACAGATTTATTTAAAGTAATTTTACCTTTTTTGTTCAAAAGCAAATGAAAACGTTTTACACCATACTCTACGCGAATATTCGCCCTTCGGTGGACGAACGGGTGAGTATTGGGCTTTTGTTACGAAATGAACAACAGTACTTCTTTGAGTACTCTACCGATAAATTAGATATTATTAAGGGTTTGTTTACTGCCGAGGCTTTCGGATTGTTGCGTAATTACCTCAAAAACCTCAAATCCTATTTATCCTTGCACCCAGAAACAATCGGGATAAGTGACCTTCTAATGGATACGCGCAGGAAGGATTTTTTGGAAGCTTCTTATGTTGAGTATTTGTCAAGATACAGCAATAACCTGATTACGTTTGATACTCCCAAAATCATAGATATTCCGTTTCAGCAGGAGACCTTTGATCGACTTTTTGTGAAATACGTTTTTGGGTTGCAAAAAAAAATCACTCATGATATTCCAAGCATCGTTGAAAAGGTAAGAACTCAACTGTATCCTCAAATTCAATCGTTTGTCAATATAGACACTCTTATTACCCCAGAGGTATTGCCTACTTTGGTAACTTCAGCGAAGGTGAGTTTTGTAGGAAAAAATGAAGTACCTGTAGCTGGGCAAGTGGCTGATTTTGAGAAACGCCCTTATGACCTTGAAGGAAACATTAATCGTTTAATTGTTCTTCAACAGGCTTTTGAGTGGAACAACGCTTTTCACGGGAAATATTATGTAATCGGTGACGAGCCTCCGAAATATTTGACCTCTCAACATGCTCTTTGGCATCAAATGCGAAGTAATAAGCATCTAAGCTTAATTTCCTCAGATGAGACAGAACAAATCTACGATTACATGCAAGTACACGGCGTTACGCCTCTGGTGTCTTAATTTTTTTTGTAATCTTACCTCGTCTTCTTTACAGACGAATTCTGATTTTTCAATCTTTCCACTTGCTGTTTGGCCTTCTCTAAGGTAAAAGAGGACTGTTTGGATAAGATTTGTTTCTGTAACTCCGCCAGTTCCTTCAAGGATATATCTAAGTTCATCGGTCATTTTTTTCAAAGATAAATACGAACTAGATTTTTACCAAAAGGTAGATACCAATCCGCCTTACTCCACCTTCATCACCGCAGTCCGCGGCCCAATGCCATTTTCGTTGAAAGGCTCAATCGACAGGTAATAGGTTGTGTTTTTATCGAGGGCTTTTAGGTAGTACTCGTTTTTGTTGTACACCATAATGCTGCTATACAGCTTGTCGGGGGCGACACCATAATGGATGTTATAGCCCTGCGCGCCGCTTTCGGGGTACCACTTGAGCCAAGCGTTTCGTTTGTCGTCTTCTTGGCGAAGTACCACAAATCCTTTGACCGCATTAGGCGTTTTGCCTATCCCCTTGCCAAACACCCGAAGTCCACTAATGGCAAATTTGCCCGTGGCCATGTGAAGGTTTTCCAATTTGATAAAACGAGTTTCGACGGGTTTGCTCAACTCAATGTAATCATGGGGGACATCGGTCTTGTTCTTACTTTTGTCGACCAACAATTGCCATTTTTTACCATCTATCGAATGCCAAAGGCGGTATTGATGATAAATATTGGTGAATTTACCCAAATACATCGAGTCCACGTCTTGGTCGGCGTAGTTGATTTGAATGGCATTGACTGTTGATATTTCTCCCAAGTCACTTTGTATCCATTCGCCTGCTTTGGCCGAAGTTGCACTCCAGTAGGTTTTGATGTCTTCGTCCACGGCAAAGTTGGGAGTAAAACCACTAAGCGAAGACGAAACCTGCACGGGTTTATTATAATTTAACAACATCCAACCCGTAAATCGACTTTGTAGATGGTCGGCTTTTCCCGTGGGTAATGTGTGGGGATAATCGCCAAAGGTGGTGTTGGAATACATGGTGCCTTCATGGTCAAAACCCGTAGGAAATAAGACCAAACGACGCTCGAAATTGTTTTTTACGGCTACCACCCCCGTAGTAATGTGCCACCAATTACCAAAATTGTCTTTAAAACTTCCGCCGTGACCTGCCCCTCGTATAAAGCCCCCTGGTTTATAACAAAAGGGGTTGTGTTTTTGGTAAGTAAATGGCCCCAGCGGTTTGTCTGAAACGTAAACCCCATCGGCATATCCATTAAACTCAGTTCCAGGGGCACCGTATTGGAAATAGTATTTTCCGTTGTGTTTGTCCACCCAAGCACCTTCGATAAACGGTTTTAGGAAGATATTATCGTTGTAATCCCCAAACCGTTCCCAGCCGTGTTGGTCGTCGTGGAGGCGGATAAGATCCTGACGTTCACCTATTGGTTGTAAGGTTTTGGGGTCAATTTCTCGACCGTATAAGGGAAACGTATTGCTAGAGCCGTGATAAAGGTAAAGGCGTTTGTCGTCGTCGTAGAAAAATGAAGGATCCCAAGCGGCTCCTTCAAAAGCCGAAACGGCAATTTTCCAGTCGTCAACAGTCGGGTTAGTGCTTTTCCAAATTGCAAACTCTTTTGTGTAGGTTGAGCCGATGACGTAGAGGGTATCGTCCATGGCCCAAACGGCAGGAGCGCAAAGTTCGTCATAGACTTTGTTGTGCGGAAGGAGAAACTTACGACTTACAAAATTCCACTTTGATAAATCTTTACTCCACCAATAGCCCCATTGGTTGGTAGAAAAGAGAAAATAGGTGCCTTTGAAATTGACAATGACAGGGTCGGCGGTGGCGCGATGCCGTCCTGCTTCCGAAAAATTAGGGATAGGCGTAAAGCCATAGTCAAGATTAATCGGATTGCAGTACGTTCGCATTTGGGCAAAAGTTGGGCCAAATGCAAAAATAAACACGAGGCAAAAGGCCAGAGCCTTAGCCGTATGCGTAGTAAACGCACGACTTGTTGGTAGTATTTTCATGATAGGTTATCTATTAGCTCCCAACTACTGTTGAGCCAATAGATAAAGCACTGCCATGCGTACAGCTACTCCGTTTTCTACTTGGTTTAGGATGATACTTTGGCGCGAGTCGGCTGCATCCGACGTAAGTTCAACCCCACGGTTGATGGGCCCAGGGTGCATCAAGATAATGTCGCGGTCGAGTTCATCCAACATTTGGCGGTTAATACCAAAGTACAACGAATACTCACGGAGACTGGGGAAATATTTTACTTGAAGGCGTTCCAACTGAATACGAAGCACGTTGGCGACATCGCACCATTGGAGCGTTTCTTTTACGTTGTGGCTTACTTGCACGCCCAACGAAGAAATATATTTAGGAATAAGCGTAGTAGGGCCACATACGCGGACGTCAGCGCCTAGTTTTTTAAGGCAAAAAATGTTAGAAAGTGCTACCCGAGAGTGCAAAATATCACCAATGATGGCAATCTTTTTTCCTGCTAAGTCTCCGATTTGTTCACGAATCGAAAACGCATCTAACAATGCTTGCGTAGGGTGCTCGTGCGTACCGTCGCCCGCGTTGACAACATTAGCAGGAATGCGCTCAGACAAGAAATGCGGAGCGCCTGGGCTACTGTGACGCATCACAATCATATCGACCTTCATGGCCAAAATGTTGTTGACGGTATCGAGCAAGGTTTCTCCTTTTTTGACCGAACTTCCCGAAGCAGAAAAATTAACTACGTCGGCAGAAAGTCGTTTTTCGGCCAATTCAAACGATAAACGAGTACGGGTAGAGTTTTCAAAAAAAACGTTGGCAATCGTCACATCGCGCAGTGAAGGGACTTTTTTAATGGGGCGATTGATGACGTCTTTGAACTGAGTAGCCGTATCTAAAATCGTGTAAATATCTGATTCGGTGAGGTTTTTGATGCCGAGTAGGTGCCTTACGGAAAGTTGTGACATGGTCAGGAGCACAAAAAAAGTTTTGCAAAGGTACAAATCCCTGCACGTTTGCGAAATACTCTGCCTCAAAAACCTTGAAAAGTATGCTTACAGAATCTCGTCGAGGTTGGTTTTGATGGTCTCGTAAATAGTATCGGTAGGAAGGTCGTTGGCGTCGGTGCCGAAGGGGTCTTCAATTTCTTCGGCCAATACTTCGATGCTGGCAAAGATGTAGAAAACGATGGCCACAATGGGGGCTGCCCAATACTTAAACTCTACTACAAAGCCAATCGGCATTGTAAAAACGTACAAGAAAATAACCTTTTTCAGAAACAAACTGTAGGCAAACGGAATAGGTGTGCGTTTGATACGTTCACAGCCCCCAATGTTATCTGTAAAAGAGCGCAGTTCTTCATTGATGAGGAATAGCTGGTCGCCCGTAAGTAGTTTATGTTGATAAAGAGTATTGACTTCGTCATAAATCGCCCCCATAATTTGGTTGGGGACGTGTTTTTTTTGCCCATAAAAATCTGCGTCATAAGACCCGATATTTTCCAAGTGCTTTGTATGAACACCCGAACGCAAATGTTCTTTAGCGGCCAAAACGTAGTTGACAATGAGCACTTTTAGGGTTTTTCTTGCTTGTGGATTATTGGGTAAAAAAGCTCTGAGTTTCAGTGCTAAATTGCGAGAATTATTCACAAAACTACCCCAAAGACGACGCCCTTCCCACCAGCGATCATAAGCGGTATTGGTACGAAAAACCAGTAACATTGAAAGCACAAAACCTACCAACGAGTGAACGACCGTAGTGTTTTTGAAAGAGGCGTGAAAAATATCATTTTCGATGTACGCGACCACCACTGTGTAAGCCGCAACGCCCAGAATTCCAGGCAATAAAGTGCGAAAAGTGTCACTTTTGTGGAAAGCAAAAATAAGTTTCCACCAATCTTTAGGGTTGTAACTAATCATGGGAAATGTTGAGGAGAGAGAGAGCAGAATGTCGAGGGTAGAGAGCAGACGGGAGCGCCCGTGCGATGTCGAATAAAACTCACTCGACATTCTGCACTCTACCCTCGACACTCCATTTAGGCTTCGCCCATAGGGCCGCCAAAATTCATGAAGGGAAATTCGTCGTCGGCAGATTGGCGAATATCGCCATGGGCATCTTCAAACTTGCGAATATTATCTTTCAACGCCACCAATAAGCGTTTGGCATGTTCAGGAGTAAGGATAACCCGAGCTTTCACTTTTGCTTTGGGAACGCCAGGCATAAGACGGATAAAGTCTAAAATAAATTCGCTGTTGGAATGAGCAATCATGGCGAGGTTGGAGTAAACCCCTTCGGCCATATCTTCAGAGATTTCAACGTTGATTTGTTGCTCTATTTCGATGTTTTTATTGTCTTGCATGGTGAATAAATCGTTTAAAACAAATATAACAGAAAAAGCACCCTCCTTACGAGAGTGCTGTGGAATAATTAGTTACTGATTATCGAAGCTTAAAATTCTGCCGACTTAGGTGCACGAGGGAATGGAATCACATCGCGGATATTACCCATCCCTGATACAAACAGAATCAAGCGTTCAAATCCGAGTCCAAAACCTGCGTGTGGAGCGGTTCCAAACTTGCGGGTTTCGAGGTACCACCAAATAGCTTCGGGCTCGATACCCACTTCGTGCATCCGCGCGACCAATTTATCGTGGTTTTCTTCCCGCTGAGAACCTCCAATGATTTCACCAATACCTGGGAACAATACGTCCATCGCGCGTACTGTTGGCCCTGGTTCGGCAGGGTTGGGTTCGTTTTGTTTCATGTAAAACGCCTTGATAGCCCGTGGGTAGTTAATCAAAATCACAGGTTTTTTGAAGTGCTTTTCTACCAAGAAACGCTCGTGCTCCGATTGTAAGTCAATTCCCCATTCTACATTGTATTGAAACTTCTTCTCTTTGTGAGGTTTTGATTTCAACAAAATGTCGATGGCTTCGGTATAGGTGACGCGTTCAAAGTTATTGTCAACCACAAAACGTAGTTTCTCCAACAACGGCATCGAACGTTCGTTTTGAGGCTTTTGTTTTTCTTCTTCTTCGAGGCGTTTTTGGAGGAAGTTGAGGTCGTCGGCGCAGTTTTCCAAGGCATAACGAATCACGTACTTCACAAAATCCTCGGCGAGGTTCATGTTGTCCTCCAACTCATAAAAGGCCATTTCAGGCTCAATCATCCAAAACTCGGCCAAGTGGCGAGTAGTGTTTGAGTTTTCAGCACGGAATGTAGGGCCAAAAGTATAAATCTTCGACAAGGCCATTGCGCCAAGCTCACCTTCCAACTGCCCCGATACGGTCAGGTTGGTTTCGCGCCCAAAGAAATCTTCTTTGTAGTCGATTTTACCTTCTTCCGTGCGAGGAAGTTTGTCCAAATCTAACGTCGTTACGCGGAACATTTCTCCTGCTCCTTCGGCGTCGGATGCCGTAATAATAGGAGTATGGAGGTAAAAGAACCCGTTGTCGTTATAATATTTGTGAACGGCAAACGCCAACGCATGGCGAAGACGCAAAATAGCGCTAAACGTGTTGGTACGTGGGCGCAAGTGAGCGATTTCACGCAAAAACTCCAACGAGTGCTTCTTCGGCTGAAGCGGGTATTCGTCAGGGTCTGCGGTGCCATACACGTGTACATCCGTAAGTTTTACCTCAACGGCTTGTCCCGAACCTTGCGACGCAACGAGCTCACCCGTCACTTTGAGGCAAGAGCCTGTGGTGATAAGTTTGAGGGTATCTTCGGCGATTTGACCAGGTTCTGCTACTGCCTGTATATTATGGATGGTCGAGCCATCGTTGATAGCGATAAAAATGGCGTTTTTACTTTCCCGCTTGGTGCGTACCCAACCCTTGACTACCACTTCGCTGCCTACACTGGCCTCGGAAAGAATCTGTTTAATCTGTATCGGACCCACTTTTTGTAATTGGTAAATTGTGAATGTTATAAACTATAACCACGAAAGGGCTACAAAATTAGGGTTTTAAAGCGTCAGGACAAAGAATGAAGGGATTTGAAATCAGGTTTTGATTTTTCAAAAATCTTCTTTTACTTTTGAATAGCCCTAATCTCCCGTAAAAATGCCAATTCGTGTTGTTATTACCGACGATCATCAAATCGTGCTCGATAGCCTTTCGCTGCTTATTTCTATCATTCCAAACATGGAGGTGGTAGGTACTTTAAACGATAGCCGAAAAGTACTCGCTTTTTTGGAAACCCACGAAGCCGATGTGTTGGTGACGGATTTAAGTATGCCGTATCTGACGGGGGTGGACTTAACGTTGCAACTTCGGAGTAAATTTCCCCAACTTAAAATTTTGATGCTAACTGTTTCGGAAGATGCCGATACGATTCGGAAAGCATTTCAGGCGGGAATTGCGGGCTATGTCATGAAAAAAGCCAATCGAGCCGAGCTAGAACGTGCCCTAACGACGGTGGCAAGCGGTGAAAAATACTTTAGCGAAGCGGTGATGAAAGAGCTTCTAAGCCCGTCGACGCTGACAGCAACCCCTGCCGACGAACTGCCAGGGCAGCCCATTGCTGTTACATCGCGTGAATTAGAAATTATTCGACTGATAGCTCAAGAACTTTCGACCTCCGAAATCGCCGAACGGCTTTTTATTAGTGTCGGAACGGTAGAAACGCACCGTCATAACATTCTTCGTAAATTAGGCGTGAAGAACTCCATTGGAATTATCAAGTATGCCGTGAAGCATAAATTGGTTTAGACAGGAATGACAATAGTTACTTTGGTTCCTTGGTTGGGGGCACTTTCAATGGTTAAATTACCCGAAAGTATTTCTAGGCGACTGTGTAAATTTTTCATCCCAATGCCTTCGGACTTGATTTCGTTGGAGATACCAACGCCGTTGTCGCTCACGGTAAGTGAAAGTTGGTGGTCAGACTGACTCAGGCTCACCCAAACTTCAGAGGCATGAGCGTGTTTGAGGACATTGTTGACAAGTTCGAGGGCAATGTTGTAGAGTTGATGTTCTACTTGAGAGGGTTGACGTTCACTTGAGCCACTGGTGACAAAATGAAACACCGTTTTAGAATTAACATTCAGTTGCACCATCAACTTCTGCAAAGCTGCGTGCAGCCCTTGGGTTTCGAGCTCGGCGGGAAGCATATTGTGGGAAATAAGCCTGACGTCGGCATAAACATCATTGGCCATTTCGAGGAGCTTGTCGTGGATTTTTTGGTTAAAACCGTTTAGTTCGTCGGTTTGCATGGCTTCTAAATGCCAGCGGAAGGCGGCGAGTTTGGTGTTTAGGTTGTCGTGTAGTTCTGAGGCAACGCGTTTACGTTCTATTTTCTGACCTTTGAACAAAGCCTCTTCAATTTCGCGGTTTTTACGACTGAGCTCTTGGTTTTTAAGCTTCAAACGGCGGTTATACCAGAGCACAAATCCCAGTCCCAACAGTCCAATGGCGGATAAGCCAATGAGGATATTTCTGGTTTGGGTGAGTTGCTCGTTTTCAAGGGTTTGAATGCGTAATTTGTCGCCTTGTTGTTTTTTCTCAAAATCATACGTCATGGCCGAAGCGGTGATTTTTTGTAGCGCTTCGTTGTTCAAAATGCTATCTGACTCCGTTTTGTAATCCTTATAATGCTGAAGCGCTTTTTGGGGTTGCCCCATGTGTTCGTAGGCAATGGCTAATTGTCGATGGTACTCAGCCGCTTCTTCCAACAGTGGCGGGTCGTTCTCAAGTGCCCACGTGAGGCCCAAGGTCGCTTTTTCAATGACCTGAGGGTATTTTTTCTGAACCAAGTAAATTTTCCCAAAGTTAATCTGAGAAAGATGCTGCATGGTTTCTCCTCCCATTATTTTATGATACAACTGGGCGGCCATTTGGTTGTATTTGAGTGCTTTATCGTAATTTTTTAAAGCAATGTAAACGCCTCCCAAGCGGGCGTAGGCACGATGGAGCTTGCCAGTGTTTTTGATCATTTCTAAAATGGAGACAGACTTTTGGTAAGCTACCAACGCCTCAGGGTAGCGCTGTTTTTTCTCCAAAATTTCGCCTTGGTAACTGGCAATATGGGCTTCGGCGCGCGGGTCGTGAAGTTGTTTGGCAATCACAGCGGCTTCTTCAAATGCCCGCAAGGCTTCGTCGTATTTGTTTACCGAAAGGAAAAAAACGCCCAAATTTGAGACCGAAGATCTACGGATGCGTAAATCGGGGTATTTTTCTTGCAAGCGTTTGGCTTGAAACATTCGCTCAATCGCCTCCGCGTTTTTGGCTTGATTCATTAGCTGAAGTGCTTCTCGCTCATAGATATAGCTTTGAAGTTCGTCGTTGTGGATTTCCGAAACAATTCGCTGGGCTTTAGTAAGAAGTGTAGGAATCTCTTTTTGCTTTTCAGAATTGGGCTCATATAGGTGTGCCCGTCGAATGTAGGAAAATGCCTCCAAGTACTTGTCATTAAGGCTTTTGGCGATTAAATCAACGGTGTCTAGGTGCGTATAAGCGGTGGAGACGTCGGCGAAATTGTCTCGTTCGATACGTACCAATTGAAGTCGCGCTTCTGCTTCTTGCCTTCTAAAATTATGTTTTTTCCCCAATCTCACCGCTTCATTGAGGTACTGGCGCGCGAGTGAGTCGTGGCCTTCAATCCATAAATTTTTGCCCAAATCTACCAATGCCGCCATTCGATGTACATCGGGAGGAAGCGTAGAAAGAACCCTCCGCAGTGAGTCGGTGTTTTGAGCGTGGAGTTGCCACGAAACAACAAGGATAACAATACTAACAGGTAGCTTCATGGGGGGAGTTAGAGTAGAAGGTGAACGGATACTTTTGTGCCTTTGGCAGGCTCGCTCTCAATGGTTAATTCGCCCATCAAAGCTTCTACGCGGCTTTGTAGGTTTTTCATTCCCATGCCTTCGGACGAGACATCTTGAGGCATTCCCACTCCGTTGTCACTCACGGTCAGCGACAGTTGGCTTTCGGTCTGACTAAGGCTGATCCAAACCTCGGAAGCCTGGGCGTGTTTGAGAACATTGTTGACCAACTCTAAGGCGATGTTGTACAACTGATGCTCAACTTCCGACGGGAGGCGAGTCGCAGCGTGGGTAGTCACCAAGTGGAATTGCGTTTTGGTATTGATAGTCAATTTGTTGACTAAGTGTTGAAGCGCCGCCGCTAGCCCTTGGGTTTCCAGCTCGGCGGGGAGCATATTGTGGGAAATAAGCCTGACGTCGGCATAAACGTCGTTGGCCATTTCGAGGAGCTTATCGTGGATTTTTAGGTTAAAACCGTTTAGTTCGTCGGTTTGCATGGCTTCCAAATGCCAGCGCAGGGCGGCGAGTTTGGTGTTGAGGTTGTCGTGCAATTCGGAAGCGACGCGTTTACGTTCTATTTTTTGACCTTTGAACAAAGCTTCCTCAATTTCGCGGTTTTTACGGCTGAGTTCTTGGTTTTTTAGCTTCAGACGGCGGTTATACCACAGCACAAACCCCAATCCCAACAGTCCAATGCCGGATAAGCCAATGAGGATGTTTCTGGTTTGGGTGAGTTGCTCGTTTTCAAGGGTTTGGATGCGTAATTTGTCGCCTTGTTGTTTTTTCTCAAACTCATACGTCATCGACGAAACCATGGTTTTTTGTAATACCTCGTTGTTAAGAAGGCTATCCGATTCTGCCTTAAATTGTTTAAAATGAGCCAATGCCAACGCAGGTTTTCCCAAATGGGTATATGCCTCAGCCAACTGACGGTGATACTCGGCCAACTCCCTCCGAAGTGGAGGTTGGGAGGATGATGCCCATTCGATGCCCACAGTAGCGTACTTGACTACCTTATCATACTGTTTTTGGGCTAAAAAAATGTTGCCAAAATTGATTTGACACACGTGTTCTAGCGATTCTTTGGAGTCAATTTCGCTTTTGTAAACACTGTCGGCAATGGTGGTATAATAAAGCGCTTTTTTGTAGTCTTTAAGCTGAAAATAAACTCCGCCCATGCGCCCGTACGTACGCGGGAGCCACTGAGTAGAGTGGGTCATTTCGTGGATTTTGGCGGCTTCTTGGAAAGCCTTCAGCGCTTCGGAATATTGTTTTTGTTTTTCGTAAATGTCAGCGCGCTGCCCAATGACATACGCTCGAAGGCGTAAATCATTGAGGTTATCGGCGATTTTTTCGGCGTCTTTATAGCATTGGAGCGCGTCTTTGTACCGACCCAATGAAGCGTAGAATGTTCCCAAATTAGGTACCGTAGAACGCAGTGCGTTGATGTCGTTGGCTTTTTCTTGGAGGCGTCGGGCTTTTAGCATCAAATCAACGGCTTCGGCGTATTTCCCTTCGTTGGTAAGGAGCGTGGCCATTTCGGCATAAACGGCCCCTTGCCAAACCAAGTCGTTGGCTTCGATAAATAGCCGTAATGCTTTGTTTAATAAAGGATTGACTTGCGATTGTTTCTCGAAAAACGACTCGTACAGCTGCGCCCGCCGAAGATAAACTTGCCCTTCCAATGATTTGTCGGGGATGGATTGGGCATTTTTCAGCGCGATGTCCAGATGCGCATAGGCCGTTTTGAGGTCGGTGAGGTATTCAAACTCAATTCTCACCAGTTGCAAACGAGCTTTGGCTTCTCCTCGGGGATAGTGGAGCTGTTGGGCCAGGGCGATGGATTGGTCGCAGTACAACCGCGCCAAAGAGTCGTTTCCCTCTCGCCAATAGGCCCTGCCTAACTCAAAAAGGGTGTTCACTTTGTTGGTGTCACGGGGTGCTTTTTTCAAAACTCCTACCAACGAATCTGCTTTCTGGGCTTGTGCTGCCAGTGAAAACCACCAAATACAAAACAACCATTTCTTCATGAGCGTGTAACGAGTTGGAGAACTTGGTGAAAATTAACGATAAAAGAGCATCTGGCACAAGCGTAAACACCAAAAATACAGGTTTTCCTATACCCGAAATGTAGGTGTTTCTGGATTTACGAGGGGGAGATTTTGAAAGACCTTTGTTGTGTTCAATCGTCAACCTTTTTACTCATGAATCCGAATAATCCGCATTTGTCTGACCTAAACTCTAACCATCCCGATGCCGAAGCGCACGACGAAGGTTTTTTTAGTGTGTTGTTTGACATTACCAAAAAACACCCTGTGCTGTTTACGGTGTTCTTTTTGATTCCTTTTGTGATTTTGTTGATTTCGCTAGGGTACAAATGGTACTATATTTTTACGGATACCACTCATTACTTGACCGACTACCAAATTCAGGGTGGAAGGTGGTCGGATGGAAGGGCCTATTTTGGCCCAGGTATCGATAAGTACATTCGCGAGTTAGACATTGCGGGTTTGGTTGGGGGGATAGTCGGGATTTTCATTGGCTTGTACCTGACCGTCACGACCGAAAAATTGAACCGCCAAAAGGAGCGCACTAACCAGCAAGAAATGGATCATCTCAAGACCCAGACGAGTTTGCTTGTTCAGGCGACAAAATCGCTTAACTCCATTATGGTAGAAGTAAGCGGAAAAGTCAATGAAAAGGTGCAGCTGATGGAAGGTACCAAAGATGTACTCGAAGGCATTGATAAAGTCGTGGAGTTGTCCAAAGCCCAAGGGAATAACCTGCTTGTGTTGTCGAATACCGCCCGCATCGAGGCCATCTCACCGTTTCGGATGGATTTGGTGGCCAAACACGCCGATTTGAAGCCCCACGAACTTCGCCACGCTACGCAATTTGATTATGCGCGCAAAGCCGAAAACTTACTGCGCGACTGTTCGGATGTAGAAAATAAACTCAAAGAAACGGCCATTTATCTCCAAAAAATCGGTAGCGACGCTCGCGTGGAATTTGTGACCCTCAACGACCAAAACGAAGGGGCAAGTCACGCGTTTTTGAAGTATTTGGGCAAAATATTCAACGAACACGTATCGGTAGAAACCTACCGAAGCGGCAGTAATTCGCCGTTGGGGCTCAACGAGGCCGTGCCGCACCACAATCGCTTTATGATTGCCACCAACGGGCAGGAAAATGGCGATGCTCAATCAATCCTGATTCGGCAATTGTACAACGACCACGCCCAAGCCATGCGCGAGATGCAAGAGTTGGGAGTTCGGGTAACGAAGGTCAATAAAACCTTACCCATTCAGCTATTTATCAGCACTCCCAACGACAACAAACCTGGCATCCAGAAAACGTTGTGCGTGTGTATTTTGGGCAGTGGCTCCAACTCCAGCGGTCGCCCCTCAAAACTCACGGCTTTCCTGACGGACGACCCGCACATTGTGTCGTCGATGGTTGAATTATTCTACGATTATGAATCCGACGCAGCCCTCAATACCCGCGAGTTTATGCGTAAAATCTAAGCACTATGTCCACAGGTACGCTGATAAAAAAACTTTGGCCGTTTGTCCAAAAATACCGCCAAAGCCTCGTGGGGGCGTTGGTGTTGACCTCCATTGGGGCGCTACTGGCGCAAGTGACGCCCCTCGTGATGGAATATACCGTGAATCGGGTACAGTTGATGCTTCGCGACAAAACCCAAGGGCTTGATGCGTGGACGGTGGTGGGGTGGTTGGTGTTGATTTTGTTGAGCAAAGAAATCTTGAGCTTGCTGATTCAACTGGGGCAAAAATTCTTGAGCGATCGCTTACGGTTTCGACTAGCGGCAGATTTGCATAATTATACCATTCGACGGATGGTTTCGTACCATTTGTCTTTTTTTGCCCTGCCCCAAAATGCCATTGGTAAACTCGAAAAACGCATCGACAAAGGCATTGAAAGCCTGACCAAAACCGTCAAAAATATTTTTGTGGACATCGTTCCAATGTTTGCCAATGCCGCACTGGCGTTGGCATTGATGTACAAAAAAAACGTTTGGGTGGGCGTGTGCGCTACCCTTGTCATGCCTTTGTATGCCCTCATTAGCCGTGAGCAATCGCGGCGGCAAAAGTCCATTCGACACAGCATTCAGCACTTTCGGGAAGAGAAAGCCAATACCCTTTTTAGCTTGATTGAATCCATTTTTGTGGTAAAATCATTTGTACGCGAAAGCTACGAAGCCAGTCGCCAGCAGACGCTTACGCAGTTTTTATCGGACAGTGAAGTAAAGCACCACCGTACCAATTACCTTTTTGATGGCCTTAAAAGTATCGCGGAGCAATTGGGGATTATTATGGTCTTTGTCGTGACCATTTATTTTGTGTTGAACCAACAAATGACCGTCGGGGCGATTTTACTGCACATTATGTTGTTCAACAACGTGTCGGCTCCCGTACGTCATCTGCACCGTATTTATGACGAATATAGCGAAGCACTTACCTACGCCGAAGGTTTTTTTGACATGATTGAAAACAATACGTACGTGGTGGCCGAAGGAGGAACCAAACCGCAAAAAATGCAAGGGACTTTTGAGATGAAAGGCGTTGATTTTGTGTATCCCAACGGTAAACAAGCTCTTAAGAACATTGCCCTAAAAATAGAAGCGGGCAAAACGACGGCCTTGGTGGGGTTGTCGGGGGCGGGAAAAAGTTCAGCCATGAATGTCCTGACGGGGTTTTATGGCCCGACGGCTGGGCAAGTGCTGCTTGATGGCAAACGACTGGCCGACTACGACCAGCATTGGATACGGCAAAATGTAGGATTGGTGATGCAGAAAAACCACATTTTTTCGGGAACGGTCGAAGAAAACATTCGCTACGGGAAGCTAGAGGCTACGTCCGAGGAAATTGTGGAAGCGGCAAAAAAGGCGTCGCTGCACAAGCAGATTTTGCAACTTCCCAAAGGCTACCAATCGGAAGCAAAAGCGTTGTCGGGAGGGCAGCAGCAGCGGATTGCCATTGCCCGCCTATTTCTCAAAAATCCCCCAATTATTTTCCTCGATGAGCCAACGGCCAGTTTGGACGCCATCACGACGGAGCAAATCAAGGATAGCATTGATGCCATTAAAAAAGACCGAACGGTGCTAATTATTTCGCACAATATCAGCCAAATCATGGATGCTGACCAGATTTATGTGATGCAAGATGGCGAAATCATCGGCAGCGGAAACCATGAAAGTTTGTACGCCGAAGGCGGACTCTACCGCGATATTATTGATTCCAATGCTCGTACGCTCAACATTGGTCGCTTGGCAGCCACGGTCTTGCCCCAATAGGTCAGACGACAGTCAGACCGAACTTGTTGTGGGCAAAGAATATAACAGCTTTGGAAAGAGGTGAGTCTGACTATCGTCTGACTCAGGTTTCGGTTAGACGACAGTCAGACCGAACTTGTTGTGGGCAAATAATATAACAGCTTTGGAAGGAGATGAGTCTGACTATCGTCTGACTCAGGTTTCGGTCAGACGACAGCCAGACCGAACTTGTTGTGGGCAAATAATATAGCAGCTTTGGAAAGAGGTGAGTCTGACTATCGTCTAACTCAGGCTTCGGTCAGACGACAGCCAGACCGAACTTTATTGTGGGCAAAGAATATAGCAGCTTTGGAAAGAGGTGAGTCTGGCTGTCGTCTGACTCAGGTTTCGGTCAGACGACAGCCAGACCGAACTTGTTGTGGGCAAATAATATAACAGCTTTGGAAAGAGGTGAGTCTGACTATCGTCTGACTCAGGTTTCGGTCAGACGACAGCCAGACCGAACTTGTTGTGGGCAAAGAATATAACAGCTTTGGAAAGAGGTGAGTCTGACTATCGTCTGACTCAGGTTTCGGTCAGACGACAGCCAGACCGAACTTTATTGTGGGCAAATAATATAGCAGCTTTGGAAAGAGGTGAGTCTGACTATCGTCTGACTCAGGCTTCGGTCAGACGACAGCCAGACCGAACTTTATTGTGGGCAAAGAATATAGCAGCTTTGGAAGGAGATGAGTCTGACTATCGTCTGACTCAGGCTTCGGTCAGACCAAAAATGGAAGCATATAGGTTTTCCTATACCCCAAAATACAGGTTTTCCTAAAAAAGAATGTAGGAGTTTCCGGATTTACTGGCGTCGGCTTTTGGGGGAACTTTGTATCACTCAAAAGCAAGGAAGAAATAAACAAAAAGCTTTCGCGCCCAAAACAGAAACTAACATTCAAACAGTTAAAAAAATACCGCAATGAACCCTTCTATTAAAAACTTTGTCATTCGCCACCTTGTAGGTGCAAAAGCTAACCAAATCGAAGAATTTGATTTTAGCCGACACAATGAACTTACGTTAGGCCGCTCGGGCGATAGCGATGTGCAGTTTGACCCCGAAATTGACACCGTCGTGAGCCGCGAACACGGAAAAATTGTCAAAGATGGGCCCTTGGCATTTACGTTGATTGACAACAACAGCCGAAACGGGATTTTTGTCAATAAAGTACGAGTGAAAGGCAGCACGCCGATTCAACCTGGTGACGAAGTGCAATTGGGAAGCAACGGCCCCGTGTTTTTGTTTGACGTAGATCCTCGCCCTGCCGAACTAATGCCCGCCACGCGTTTTGTAGAAGTGGTAAAACCCACGAGCGAGTTTGTTCCCGCAGAAGTGGCGGCAGCTACTCCCGAAAAATCAGGCATCGGTAAGCAAACGTTTGAACGCGTCATCACGCACGAGCGTCAAAAATCGCAACGCACGTTGGTCGCATCGGTGGCGGGGTTGGTGATTGTAGCGGGTGCTGCCTTTTTTGCTTTTAAAGATAAAATTGCCCCGCAAGTCACCAACGTGGTTAAAAGCGATACAACGCTTGTTACCAACGTCACCAATGTAGTCAAAGAATCCTTTGACCCCGAGGCAATTGCCAAAGCCAACATCGATAAAGTTGTCTTCATCGAGTTTAGTTCAAAATTGGTACACGCACCTACGGGCGATGATATTTATCACCGTTACGAAACCTACAAAGGCATCGACCGCCCCATTCCAGTCTATGTTGAAGTTGATGGAAAAATTGAACCATTGCTTGATTTAAAGAAAAATACGCCCAATGGACAGCCCATTGCGTTGCAAGGAAGTGGTTCGGGATTTGTGGTGTCAAAAGAAGGCTATATCCTCACCAATCGCCACGTAGCTGCTAGTTGGCATTCGTATTACAGCTTCCCTGAAGATGCTTTTCCTGGCGTATTGTACCGTTTCCAAGGCGGAAAAATGGAGATAGCAGGCATTATTACTCCTGAAATGGGCCAAAATATCCGCTGGATACCTGCCGAGACGAAATTGTTTGGTCAAAAGCCCGTTTCGGGAAAAATCATCGACGGAACGAATACGTATATTGATGTAACGTTTGCTAAAAATGATCAAAGAACGCCCGCAAAAGTGGTGCGTGTTTCCAACAAGCATGACGTGGCGATGATTAAGATTGATTTGCCTAGTGAAATGCAAGCCGTGGCCATGAAAGATGCGGATGCGACAATTGCCCCAGGCCAAAAAGTAGTGACGATGGGTTATCCTGGCATTTCGCCAAGCGTAGTGGTCGCTACCGCAGGCAATGATTTTGCTAACCGAAATACGCAAGTGGTGACAGTTCCCGACCCAACGGTAACGGATGGAAGTATTGGAAAAGTCATTCGTGGAACGACCAATACGTCTAAGGAAAGCGGTGTAGTGGGATACTACAGTACGTTTGGCGATTATTATCAGTTGACGGTCAACGCTACGGGGGCAGGCAATAGTGGTGGGCCTGTGTTTGATAAAGACGGAAATGTAATCGGGATTTTTACGGCCAGTACGAGCCGAGCCGATGCTACTCGTATCACGTTTGCCGTACCGATTCGCTACGGAATGGAATTGATGGGAAACACCAAAGTAATCAACTAACACGCGATGCAAGAGCCATTGATACATCGAACAATTCGAGGCTATCAACTGACGCAATGGTTGGGAGCAGGAGGGATGGGGGAGGTTTATATGGCCCAGCATCAAATTACGCACCGAACGGCCGCCGTCAAAGTACTGTACCGCGCTGACCAAGCGGCTCGTTTTCGGAACGAAGCCTACATCCAAGCCTCCGTCCAACACCCCCACATTGCCGCGCTGTATGAGTATGTGATTGAAGACAGTACGCCGTGCATTATCATGGAATACGTGGAGGGAATTACGCTCGAAAAGCTCATCAAGCGGCAAGGACGGCTCCCTGAGTCGTTTGTGTGGAAAGTGATAGCACAGGTAGCATCAGCGGTGGCTCATTTGCACGAAAAAGGCATTATTCACCGCGATTTAAAACCAGGAAACGTGAAGGTCAACAAAGATAGTTTTGCCAAACTTCTTGATTTCGGCATCGCCAAATCGGCCTATACGCCCAAGTTGACGCAAGAAGGTTACATCGTCGGAACGGCGCATTACATGGCTCCCGAGCAGTTTCAGGGGCGAGTGAGTATCCATTCCGACTGCTGGGCGTTGGGCGTGTTGTTCTACGAAATGCTGACGGGTTATTTGCCTTTCAATGGCCGTACCGAAACCGAAATTCGGGTGAAAATCGAAAAAGGCCAATATACCGAACCCGATTTGCTGGCTCCCCAGATTTCGAAACGAAGCAAGCGATTGATCAATAAGCTATTGCGGGTGAGTCCTACCAGCCGCATGAGTGCCGAATCCCTCATTCATGAGTTGCAAAATCCCCACAATGAAAGTGGGTTTGGTTTGGGAGAATGGGTGGATAACTTAGCCGAATTTGTGGAAAAACTTCCCGTAAAGCGCTGGTTTAAAAATTGATAACTCCCTATAAAGTTATGTTTTGGAAAAAATGGTTATCGGGCAAAACAGCGGAAGCAATTTCTTCCAACTCGGTGGATTTGCGCGCAGTGGTGGTGTCGGATGTGGGCTGTGTTCGGACTAACAATGAAGACGCCGCGCGTTTTGTCCGTCCTGCCACGGCGCTCATTCGGACGACCAAAGGCTTTTTGGCCATCGTTGCCGACGGCATGGGTGGGCACGCTGCGGGCGAAATTGCGTCGCAGTTGGCAGTAGAAACGGTCGCGAAAACCTATTACCAACGCGAAGAATCGCCCGAAGAAAGCCTGTTTTTTGCGCTCACCAAAGCGAATCGGGCGATTTGGCAAACCGCAAGCAAAAATACGCGCTACCGAGGCATGGGTACAACTTGTACGACGATTGCGGTGTGTGAAGGTCAGTTGTTTTTGGCTCACGTGGGCGATAGTCGGGCGTATGTGCTGAAAAATGGGCAGCTCCTACAACTTTCCAATGACCATACTTACGTCCAATCGTTGGTAGATCAAGGGATAATCACGGTGGCCGAAGCCGAAAAACATCCCGAACGGAATGTACTAACGAGAGCGATGGGAACGCACAACAAGGTGGAGATTGACGTGCAAGCGTTGCCCCAATTATTTGAAAATGATGACCGCTTACTGCTCTGTACCGATGGGTTATATGACTACCTCAACAACGACGAAATTGCGCAATTACTCATGATTCCGCTGCTCAACGAGGCGGCGCACCAGCTGGTCGAATTGGCCAAACAACGAGGCGGTCACGATAATATCACCGTATTGCTGGTGGAGCGAATGAATACAGAGTCGTTTCAGTCGGTGCGACCTACGGAAGAAATCAATGGATAAACGTTTACGTAAAGGAGAATTACAACTATGATTGGGCGTACGATTCAAAACTACCACGTCGAAGAACTTCTCGGAGAGGGAGGAATGGGGACGGTGTATCGAGGAACGGATACGCTCCTTCGACGCCCTGTGGCCATCAAAATGCTCCATCCACACTTGCTCAAGGATTCGACGTTTATGGAGCGTTTTCGGAACGAGGCGGTGTTGTCGGCGCAGTTGAATCACCCGAATGTAGCTACGCTTTATAACCTGCTGCACGACCGCACCGATAACCTCATGGTGATGGAGTTGGTGGATGGTTTTACGATTGAGCGACTGCTGACCAAACACGGGAAATTGTCGTTAGAGACCACCTTTCGAATCATTATGCAAGCGTTAGATGGCTTGCAACATGCGCACAACAAAGGCATTTTACACCGTGACATTAAGCCCGCCAATTTGATGTTGACGCACGAAGGCGGGGTGAAGTTGATGGATTTTGGCATTGCGCGATTGGTGGGCAGCCAGCGATTAACTCGGGCAGATCGAGTGGTAGGAACGCTTGAGTACATGGCTCCTGAACTGCTCAACGGAGCCGAGCCTTCGGTGCAGTCCGATTTGTACGCGATGGGAGTATTGATGTACGAAATGTTATCGGGGAAAATGCCCTTTGAACCTACGACCGAGTCCACGCTCATTACCCAAATTTTGACCAAAAAACCGATACCTATCCGAAATCGGATGGTGGATTTGCCAAGGTCAGTCGAGGAAATTTTGGATAAGTTACTTCAAAAAAAGCCCGAAAAACGCTTCGACAAAGCCTCTGACTTGAAATATGCGTTGTTGTCGGTGGTGTCGGCGGGGCCGATTGTGTTGCAAACGACGGATACCAAAGCTGGTAAAGCCTTGCCTGCGACGAAGTTGGCCAATGCACAACCCAACAAACCACAGGCGGGGCCAACGCGATTGGCGTCATCTACCTCCGACACCATTCCCAAAAAAACCTCAAAACTACAGTCTCAACTCCTGAGTTTGGAAGGTTTGATTTTGCTAGGGGCGATTGTGATAGCGCTTGGAATCATTGGTTTTTGGTTAGTCAGTTCTGACCCAACGCCAACGACACAAGTAACCCAAGACACGACCACACATTCTAAATTACATTCAGATATTTCACCTACGGTCAAAGAAATAACGCCTGATTCGACAAACGTGGCTGCTGAAAACCGACAAATTATAACAACACCTTCCACAACTTCGCCCGTAGTTTCATTGCCGCCCGCGCCAAAGCAAATTGAACCTGAACCTACCGAGCCTAAAACGCAGAAACCTGTTCGTAAAAAAGAGTCGCCCAAAACGCCTGTTCAAGAAAAGCCTCGCGAAGAAGCACCCGTCGCCGTTTCGCCCAAGGAAGAGCCTAAGCCTGTACAAAAAGAAGAACCCATTGCGAAAAAAGAACCTTCCAAACGAAACGTAACGGTAGAGGTAAGAAATGAGTCATTTTCGGTAGCGTTTGCGCAAACGGTCACTTCTGAGGCTTCGGAAGGACAAACGGTGTGGCTGCAAACGGTTTCGGAGATTGCGGTGGATGGCGTAACGGTGGTGCAAACGGGGGCACGGGTGCGGGCTATTGTGCAGGATGCGCGCTCGTCGAGCAATTCCCAAAAGGCACTCTTATCGCTTCGCTTTGAGGCAGTTGAAGCCGTTAATGGGCAGTGGTTGCCGATTAAGTTTCCCGAATACAGCGATAAATCAAGCGATCAAGTTGTATTTCAACTAGGACGCCGCGTCAATAATCTTCGCGTGGCTCGCAGCACGCTTACACTCCAACTTTAAACAACTATTTACTCATGGGACAGAAGAAATTACTAGTAATAATGATGGCCCTTTTGGGCTATGCTGCGGGCTTAAAAGCGCAAGACATTCAATCCAATACCGAGGGCTTCAACATTGGGCTTCATGCGGGCGTGGGAAATTGGTCGTCGAGTTATTTTCTTAATCTTGATGAATTAGAGCCCATTGGAGTAGGAGGGGGGATCCGCTTGGGCTATGGGTTTAATCAGCGGTTTGAGGTATTTACGCAGTACAATGCTCACTCATTTAAGCTCAAAAATGACTGGGATACCTATCGAATCTCGTCGCTAGGAGCGGGGTTGAGGGTACATTTTGGTGGAACACTCCAGCGGTTACGTCCTTATGTAGAAGGTGGTTTAGCGGGGGTGAACTTGCTTATCAACCCTGTGCTGTTTAATGGCAATTTGGTGGAATACCGATTGAAAGGGACGTCATTAGCATTAGGGACGGGAGTAAACTATTTCTTGTTCCCAAATGTGGCACTGCACGCCAACGTCGCTGGGACTTTTGGGAAGTTTAATTCCTTTCAAGTCGATGGTAGAGGCATCCAAGATCATCCAGACTCGCGAACGCTCCGTTTTTCTTTAGGTATAAATATTTTTTTCAATTAGTAATGTGACTTCGTGATGTATATACCGTCTATCTATTGTGAGGCGTTTATTATAGTATATTACCCTACTCTATTTTTTAATTTGAGGTTCTATGTGAGATGAATGAGTAAATTACTCAGACAAATTGCATAGAACTTTTTTATTGCTAGGTCATCGTTGACAACAAAATTTTCTTCTCCGACGCATCAAACCACCATTTTTAATAAATTGCATGGAAATGCTTTAATAGCCAATCTCCAAAACTAGCTATCTAATTTCTTATGAAACGTATTTTGTTCTGGTGCTTTATCGTCACTTTACACATAAAGACATTTGCCCAAAAGGTTGATTTAGACCGTTTTTCGTTTGATTATAGTTACTTAAAACTTCCTAAAGAATACATCGATCCTGCGAAGCGAACCTTTGGAGTGAGGGTGGAAACATCTAAAAGCCTTGGTATTGTCACCGACGTCAACCAAATCTATGACCGTATTCGTGTGGGTGGGTTTGATAAAGTAGGTCAAAACCCTACGATAGGAGTAGAAGTGCAGTTTACTAGTTTCAAAATTTTAGGCTATGAAATCAAAGAAAGAGTAGAGGAGAAAAAAGATAAAGACGGGCGAGTGACGGAACGAAAAGTCTACTACTGGGCAGACATAAAATATAGTTCTGAAGGCAATTATGCCATTATGGGGCCACGCACGCCTACACAAAAGCAAGCAGACGCACAAGCAAAAGAGATGGAGAAAAATCGCTTCTTGCAACAAGCCAATGTGTCTAATGAGTCGTTTAAAGTGATGTCGGGCTCGACAGGTTCGTACAGTCAAACGTATAAAACGAGCGAATTTAAAAATTCCATGGACGTGCGTGACTACTACCGCGACAACCAAGTGTTGATTCGGGAAGAAATTACCAGAGAATGGGTCAATCGCACGCTTTCGACTATCAATCAGCAATTGTCAGAGTTGTACGGTTTTGATGAAACAAAAGGCCGCGACCACTTGTGGATTTTAGATTCAAAAAGCCATCCTGAATACCCTATTCAACAAGAAGCCATCAAAGCCGTAAAGCAATTGATGACCGAAATGTCGGCGTTTCGTGGCATCAAAGTGTTGGAAAAAAACTTGGGCCCTGTGATGTCGTATTTTGAAGAATTAAAATTAAAGTACAAGGGGAGCGACAAGCGCGAGCAAAAAATGCGCTATTCGGCTTATTATAATTTGGCAAAACTATATTACTTGCTCGACCGCCCCGACGACAGCGAGAAAGAAGCCCTTGGGCTGATTCAAAATGGGTTTGATACGAGCGACGGAGAGATGTTTGTACGCATGGCAAAAACCCTCCGCGAAGACCTCAATCGCCAAAAAATGGCGACTCGCCACTTCGAATAAAGTATTATTTGAGTAACCTACGTACCGTTGGTAAGGCTTTTTCGGCCCACTGACGGTACATTTTACCCGAAAAATGTAAGTCGTCTTTGGCAATCAAAGACGCGTCGTTTTTTGCCGTTCGCGAAAGCGCCGTAATGTCGATAAAGGAAATGCCTAGTTTTTCACATTCTTGCTGAGCAACGGCATTAAAGGAATCAATTTCGGTCGCAATTTTTTGCGTATCTGCCCCACGGGCAAAAGGCGTTACCCCCCAGTCGGGCGTAGAAAGCATGAATACCCGCTGAATATTTCCCCCTGCAAAACCGATGGCCTGCTGAAGTAATTCCTGCAATTCAGTTCGGTAGCGTTCTAGGCTCTGTCCACGGTATTGGTTATTGACGCCAATCAACAACGAAACGATGTTGTAAGGTCCCTTAGGGTTTTTGTTTTGAATTCCTTCCGCTAGTTCGGCCGTTGTCCAGCCCGTCCGAGCGATAATTTCGGGCGTCGCTATTTTTACCCCTTCTTGGCGGAGCATTTCGGTTAATTGAACGCTCCATCGTTCGTTTTCGGCGACACTTTCTCCAATCGTATAAGAATCTCCGAGCGCTAAATAACGGTATTCGCTCTGATTAGCAGGGGTTTCGGGGGACATAGAGGATGAGTTTTGTGCTGAACAAGCCGAAATTAGCAATAATATACTCCAAATCCACTTCATGGTTTTTTTGTTTTTCAACGTGTTGAATACTATTTTTGTTTGTAACCACCGTCACTATTTATATGTCTCTACTCTCTGCCGACGACCTCATTTACGGATATATGAATGGTATATTTCCGATGGCAGATTCTGATGGTACGTTGTATTGGTATTCTCCTGACCCGCGTGCTATCATTCCGTTGGATACGTACAAACCCGCCAAGTCGCTGCGCCCAGTTCTTAACAAAGGCATGTTTGAAATTCGCGTAAATGCTGATTTTGAAGGGGTGATGCGAGGATGTGCCGCCCCCCGTCAAGACGATGATACGACCTGGATTTCGGACGAAATCATCGGAGCTTATACCGAGCTACATCGGTTGGGGTTTGCACACAGCGTCGAAACCTACATCGACAACCAGCTCGTGGGTGGCCTTTATGGGGTGTCTATCGGGGCCGTGTTTTTTGGTGAATCCATGTTTCATACGGTCAGTAATGCGTCCAAAGTAGCTTTTCATTATTTAATTGAATTACTGCGCCTACAAAAGTTCGAATTGCTCGACACACAGTTTATCAATGACAATGTACGTAGATTTGGGGCGATTGAGATTCCTAAGTCAGACTATGTTCGCCTTTTAAAGCGGGCTATTTCTCAGAAAGCACGTTTTACTGACGGCTCCGTGGCGCATTTGTTCACGTCTTTTTAGCCGTTTATTCTGCTCAAAAAGACAGCGATTCATCCTCGGTTTGTGTAGACTGAGGATGGAAAATCGTGCCTTCGGTCAAACGATTTGACTTTGACCGTTTTTATCCTAAACTTTACTAAAAAATAACAAAGCTATTTTAATCTCTATGGCAGCTATCTCTTTGGATATCAATGGTAAAAAGTATGACCTTGATGTCGACCCCAAAATGCCCCTTTTATGGGCCATTCGCGATGTTGTTGGACTGAAAGGAACCAAATTCGGGTGCGGAATGGCACAGTGTGGAGCGTGTACTGTCCATATGAATGGTCATCCTACTCGCTCGTGCGTACTACCAATTCAATCAGTCGCAGGAAGTAAAATCACGACCATCGAAGGAATTGGTACCGAAGAAAACTTACACCCAGTTCAGAAAGCCTGGATTGACGAACAAGTGCCTCAGTGTGGTTATTGTCAGTCGGGCCAAATTATGGCTGCGGTGGCCTTGTTAAAAGACAAGCCTAACCCAACGGATGCCGACATTACCAGTGCCATGCAAGGGCATATTTGTCGGTGCGGCACCTACGACCGCATTCGTAAAGCGATTCACACGGCGGCAAAGTCTAAATCACCCAAAGGCGAAATGTCGGGAGGTAAGTAACCCATTCTCAAAACGCAAAAAAAGACATGAGTAATAGAAGAACATTCCTAAAAACCCTCGGACTTTCGTCGGCGAGTTTTGTGCTGGGGGTATCAAGTTTTGCGAAAGGCAATGCGGCTGCCGTCGTAAACATGAGCACCGACCCGCTTTCCCTCGCTCTTGAGATAAATCCCTTTATTGTAATACAACCTACGGGCCAAATTACCCTTATCAACCCGCGTCCCGACATGGGGCAAGGTTCTACGCAGGCGGTTCCGTCGCTGTTGGCCGAAGAACTCGAAGTAAGCCTCGACCAAGTGACCATTGCGCAGTCGGACGGAAAAGGAAAATACGGGAATCAAACCTCGGGTGGAAGCAGTAGTGTACGTGCATTGTGGACGCCGATTCGTCAAGCAGGAGCAGCAGCCAAAGAAATGCTTATCAAAGCTGCCGCCCAGCGTTGGAGTGTACCAGAGAGCGAATGTTATGCCGAAAAAGCGAAGGTGATTCACCGACCCAGTGGCAAATCGTTGACCTACGGCGAAGTAGCCGACGATGCGTCAAAACTTGAAATCCCGAAAAATCCGAAACTCAAAGAGCCGAAAGACTTTAAAATTATCGGAAAATACGCACCTCGCTTGGACGTACCTGCGCGCGTGACAGGAAAGGCCGTGTACGGTATCGACGTAGAAGTGCCAGGGATGGTCTATGCTGTTATGCTTCACAGTCCGATGATTCACGGAAAAGTGGTATCTATCGACGACTCGGAAGCGTTGAAAATCAAAGGAGTACAAAAAGTGCTCAAATGTGAGCGCCCGATGCCGCACCGCACTTCGGAAGCCGTGGCGATTATTGCTGATAATTACTGGGCGGCGCTTTCGGCCAAAAAAGTGGTAAAAGTACAGTGGGATAACGGTACGTTGGGGCAAACGTTGACAACGGCCGCTTACTTTAAAAAATGCGCCGAAGCCGCGACCAAAGAAGGACTAAAAGCGGAAGAAGAAGGCGATTTTGCCGCGACGTTTGGAGCGGCTGCCAAAAAACTAGAGGCTGTCTATGAAACGCCCTTTTTGGCCCACGCACCTATGGAGCCCGAAAATGCCATTGCGCACATCAAAGACGACGGTACGGCCGAAGTTTGGGCACCGATTCAAGGCCCTGACTGGGCATTGCGCGATTTGGCTGGGTATTTGAAAATAAAGCCTGAACAAATCAAAATCAACGTGGCATTGTTGGGCGGCGCATTTGGCCGTAAAGCCTACCACGACTTTTTACTGGAGGCTTGTTTTCTTTCAAAAGACGTGAAAAAGCCTGTAAAATTGGTTTGGACGCGGGAAGATGACATCACGCAAGGCCCTTACCGCCCAGGCATGATGGCGCGGATGCAAGGCGGGGTAGATGCCAAAGGAAACATCGTGGCTTACCACCACCACCCGATTGGTGAGTCGATTCAGTTTCAGGTATTTAAAGCGCCTAGCAACAAACCCGACGACTGGGTGTGTGGCGAGTTGAGTCAAAAAGAACAAAAATATAACATTCCTGCGTTTAAAATTTCTTATACCCACGTTCCTACCGAAATCCCTATTGTGTGGTGGCGTTCGGTGTATGCGTCAAACTTTGGTTTCAGCCAAGAAGGGTTTTTCGATGAGTTGGCGCACGCGGCCAACAAAGACCCGTTGAAAGCGCGTTTGGAACTAATGAGCGATGCCCGTTTCAAAAAAGTACTAGAAACGTTGGCTGAAAAAGCGAATTGGGGCGAAAAACTTCCTGCGGGACAAGGAAAAGGTATTGCAATTTTCAAATCGTTTGGAAGTATCAGTGCGTGTTGCGTGACAGTAGCAAAACAAGGTACAGGCGTAAAAATCGAAAAAGTAGTCTCAGTAATCGACTGCGGACACTACGTAAACCCTGACAACGTCAAAGCCCAAACGGAAGGGAACATCGTGATGGGAATTACGGCGGCGGTGAAAAAAGGTATTACTTTTACCAATGGCCAATCTGATCATACGAATTTCCACCAGTACCAAGTGATGCGCATGAACGAAATGCCTAAAGTAGAAATTCACATTGTGGAAAGTGGTGCCGAGCCAGGAGGCGTAGGCGAACCAGGGCTACCACCGATTGCCCCTGCATTGGCCAATGCCGTTTTTGCCGCCACAGGAAAACGAATCAGAAGATTGCCATTTGATTTGAATACGTTGGCATAATATTATCTCCGATTATCAAAAAGCCCAATGAACTCATTGGGCTTTTTGATAATAGCTTAAAGAATAACGCGTGTAGTCACTTTTATTGAGCATAGTTCCAATTAAGGGAATACGAAACTATCGTCCGTTTACGGACTCTTGTTTGTCCATTTCTGGACAGATTGTCTCCTATTTTAGTCATAAAAATCGCCTTTTAAGCTAAATAAAGCATTGTTAAACATCTGGCAAAGTATTTGTACGACAAAGTATATACTAATGTTGATTACTTTGTTAATATGAAACGAGCATTTTTAGGAGAGTTGGAAGAAGTTGTCTTACTGACGGTAGCTGCTCTACAGGAATCGGCATACTGTGCTTCGATTACTCAAACCATTGACCAGCAAATGGGACGCGATATCAGCTTTCCAACTGTCCATAAAACCCTACAGCGGTTGGAAGAAAAAGGTTTTGTCTCTTCTCTGATGGGTGGAGCGACCGCCGAGCGGGGAGGTCGTCAAAAACGTCTGTTCACTGTCACGGCGGCTGGACAGCGAGCCTTGATGGAGTGTCGGTTAGTTAGAGCCCAATTGTGGGAGCAAATTCCAACCCCTGTACTACAACTATGGGGCGTTTAATTAACGATGATGAACGTTTTCCTAAGCCGTCGAATCGCCCTCCCCGTTGGTGGTTTGGCATTCCAACGGAGTGGCTATTGATTCACTTCTGTCCAGAAGGTTTGGAAGATGAACTGCAGGGCGATATGATGGAGATGTACACATACTGGTTGCAGACTTTAGGCGTTTCAAAAGCTCGTTGGCGCTATACACTGGCAGTTCTGCGGTTGATTCGCCCTTTCGCTCGTTTCAAAGCCAAACGAAAAAACGATTATATTCACTCACTACTATTTCAACCCGCTATGCTGCCTAACTATTTCAAAATTGCCTTTCGCAATCTGACTCGCAATAAAATTTATGCCTTCATCAACGTGCTGGGCTTAGCTTTTGGTATTTGTGCCTGTTTGGTCATTTATCTGATTGTCCGGTATGAGTTCAGTTTTGATAATTTTCATGAGGATCGTGACCGCATCTATTGTGTGGATACCATGGTGTTTGGTGGTCATTGGAATTGTGTACCAGGTCCTATGCCAGCCGCTGTACGTCGGGAAATGACAGGCATTCAGACGGTGGCTGCCTATCAGACCTATAGCGCTAGTGTTACGATACCAGGTGACAAGTATGGAAAATCAAAGCGCTTCGACGACGACGGTAGCCTCGCTATCGTAGAGCCGCAATACTTTGACATCTTTCATTATCAATGGTTGAGCGGAAACGCGACATCTTTGACCATGCCCAACTCGGTAGTTCTGACTGCTGAGAGGGCAAAAAAATACTTTGGTAATCTTGACCCCGACAAGATCATTGGCCGTAATATTTATTATCAAGACTCGCTGATTGTCAGGGTTACAGGGGTCGTTGCCGATTGGACAGGTAACAGTGATTACAATTTTAGTCAATGGATTTCTTATGCTACCATCCCTGCAAGTTTTCTTCAGCGAGATATAACTTTGGATAGCTGGGACAATTTGAATCGTTCGAGCCAGGTTATGATTAAACTGGCAAATGATGTAAAACCGTCGCAAATCGATGCGCAATTTATTCCTTTTGGTAAACGCCATTACGGCTCGAAACCAGGGTTTTCCGCTCAGCTAAAACCGCTGTCGAGCAGCCATTTTCATCAGGAATATGGTGGTACAGCCAGAAAAGCCAGTCTACCAGTTCTGTACACGCTTATGGCGGTGGCGGGTTTTATCCTTGTGCTAGCCATTGTTAATTTTGTCAATTTATCAACCGCGCAATCTATGCAAAGAGCAAGAGAAATCGGCGTCCGAAAGGTACTGGGCGGTAGCAGCCCAAGCATCGCTGTACAATTTTTTTCCGAGACTCTTTTATTGACGGTAGCTGCGGTGATTCTTGCGGCACTAATGGTAATACCAGTGATGAACATGTTTGCCGATTTGATACCAAAGGGGGTTCATTTCCAGATAGATAGTGCTACGCTTTTATTTTTGTTATTGGTAACTGTGCTAACTACCTTTCTTGCGGGATTTTATCCAGCGAAGGTGTTGGGAAAATACCAGCCCGCCATAACCCTGAAAGGGATTACTACATCATCTGAAAGCGGAAAAGGAACGTTACGCAGAGGACTTATCGTCTTCCAATTTACCATATCATTGGTGTTTATTATAGCTTCCTTTGTCATTGGTTCTCAGTTACGGTACGTGTTGCATGCAGATTTGGGTTTCAAGACGGATGCAATTATTACGCTCGGTGGTCTGCGTAACACCAGCATGGGTAATTCGTTTATCGGTTCAGACAAAACCAAGAGGCGACAACAGGCTAACGCAGAAACGGGTAAAATAGCAGTTTTGGCAAATAAGATACAGCAAATAGTTGGTGTAGAACAGGTAATCAGACAGTGGAAATCGCCGATGGATCGGATGCATAGTGGATTTGGTGGCGGAGGTCTGAAAAACAGCAACGAGAAGCCGATTGATATATCCTTTCACTTCGGTAATGAAGATTACGTCCCTTTTTATGCGATGAAGGTGATAGCGGGGCGAAATTTGCTTCCAAACGAAGAGGGCAAAGAAGTGCTGATTAGTGAGACGTGTGCCCATGCGTTAGGTTTTGCTGATGTGAGCAAAGCTATCGGTCGGGAATTAGTCGCCAGCCCAGTCGATGTCTATCCCATAGCTGGAGTAGTCTCCGATTTTTATGAGAACTCTTTTCATGAAGCGAGCTGGCCGATTGTCATCAGGCACGACCCTGCAAAGGAGAACATCATTGCGGTCAAAATCGCATCTAAAGGTATGGTTGCGGGCGAACTAAAGACTCTCATCGACAAAATAGAGAAAGAATGGAAGGTTATTTTTCCTGAGAAAACATTTGCCTATTCTTTCCTGGACGATAGCATTGCCAGTATGTATGCGGATGATCTTCGGACCGAGCGGTTAACCAATGTAGCGATGGGAATCACCGTTTTTATTTCTTGTTTGGGCTTGCTTGGTCTGGCCATTTTTTCAACGGAAAGAAGAACCCGAGAAATCGGCATACGAAAGGTATTAGGGGCTTCTGTGCCAGGTATTATGGTTATGCTTTGTAAGGAAATCGTCCTTTTAATCCTGATTGCCTTGCTAATTGCTAGTCCACTGGCTTGGTACCTTATGCAAGGCTGGTTGCAAGGCTTTGCTTATCGGACAACGCTTAGCGGATGGATATTTGTTGGAGCAGGGGCGGCGGCCATTGGAATAGCGCTACTTACTGTGGGTTTTCAGGCGATGAAGGCGGCAATGGCAGATCCAGTCAAATCATTACGTACCGAATAAACTTCAATTCGAGCATCATCGGTTGAGAATTGACTACAATCGATGATGCTATGTTATTACAACTTTATTTTTCGGCTATTACGGGTACAATTACCTCCTTTCCTTTGACGCCAAACGTGTAAACATTGGCTTTTTCATCCCATTGTTTCACGACGGGGACAATCCGTGTCCTGCGTGGGCCTACTTTTTCTGATGAGTTGTGAATGTGGTAAACATAATACAGTTGTTTGTCAAGTCCTTCAAACAGGTCACCATGTCCTGAGCCATTTTCGCCAACAATAGAACGATGAATGATAGGGTTGTTCTTATATTTTACCCAAGGGCCGTAGGGCGAATCGGCCACAGCATAGCCAATGGCATAATCGATATTCTGGAAATGGTTAGCTGAATAAAACAGGTAATATTTATTTTTCAATTTTATAACCGTAGGGCCTTCCATAATGGGACCCGATTTAAAATTAGGCGTTGCCTCCCAAGGCTCGGTTTGGTCAAAACACCTTTTCAGAGTTTCGGGTTTTATCTTTCTGGTTTTCAGGTCAAACTCGGCTGCGTACAAGTAATTTCCTTTATCAAAACGTACACAATAGAGATAATATTTGCCGTCGGAATCCTTGAAAATATAGGAGTCGATATTTTTCTCAGCGCCGTCAATAGGCTCGACTTCTTTTTGCCTGTAGGGACCCAATAAAGATTTTGATTCTGCCAATACGGTTTGCTCATCGGCCGTATAGGTCATATAATAAGTGCCCTTATCTTTGAATATTTGTGGTGCCCAGAAGCCTTTACTCCCGAAGGTGTGGTCGCCTTTGGTCAGGATCATCCCCAGCGAATCTTTTGACTTAGCAGGTACTGTCCATGTTTTCAGGTCTTTTGATTCTAAAAAGGCAAATCCTTGCGGGCCATCGTTTCCACTTTTTGACCCAGTAAGGTAATACTTGCCTCCCTCTACATAGACGGTCACATCTGCAAAAAAAATCTCTCGCTTTGCCTGTGCTGACGCCTGTAGTGTGGAAAATAAAAGGAGAGGATAAATAAGAATTGATTTCATTTTTTCGGGTTACAATTAGTTATTTTACTTATTAAACTAAACGCTACATACTTATCTACTCAACGGCATTTCATATTTATCCTGCCAACCTGATAAAAACTCGATGCCGCTGATGGCTGTATATCTACGATACGTATTGAAGACATAAATAGAGTGTGCCTGAGGGCGTTCATAATCTCCCTTTTTTGTTTCAATGAAATTCCTCCTATATTTGCAAAACCGTATGCTTGCATAATACCTAAAACACTTAACCTCCAATGGCACAGTACTATAGCCGTCGTAATCTTAACTTTTTACTTCACGAAGTATTCGACGCCGCATCGCTTAACAAATATCCGTATTTCAGCGCTCACGACCGCGAAACGATTGATATGACGATTGATGCGGTGACGCAGATTGGCGATAATCTGATGTATCCCTATTTCCGAGATTTGGATCGTAACCCACCTGAGCTATACAATGGCAAAGTGACGGTTCATCCCAAAGTCGGTGATTATCTCAAAGCGATGGGCGAAGCAGGGTTGATTGGAACAAGCTTTTCGTTTGAAGATGGTGGTCAGCAATTGCCAGAGGTGGTGAGTTCGTGCTTGGGATTTATCGTCATGGCCGCCAACAATGGCATGATGTACACGGGCCTGACCTCAGGAGCGGCGGGGTTGATTAATTCGTTTGGTAGCGATGAGCTCAAACAACTGTACGTAGCCAATATGCTTTCGGGCAAATGGCAAGGAACGATGGCGTTGACCGAGCCTCAGGCGGGTAGCTCACTTTCGGACATTACAACTACGGCTACTCCACAAGCCGATGGGAGCTATTTAATCAAAGGACAAAAGGTATTTATTTCGGCAGGAGACCATGATCAGTGCGAAAACATCATTCACTTGATGTTGGCCCGAATCGACGGTGCACCCAAGGGAACGAAAGGAATTTCGCTCTTTGTTGTGCCAAAATTCCGCCTCGATGGCGCTGATAACGACGTGACTTCGACGGGAGTATATCATAAACTAGGGCAACGAGGCGTACCTGCCATGCACCTCACGATGGGCGACCGCGACGACTGTCGTGGCTGGTTAGTCGGGGAGCCGCACAAGGGGCTTTCGTACATGTTCCAAATGATGAACGAAGCGCGCATTGGTGTCGGGATGACGGGTGCGGCGATTGCGTCGGCGGCTTATTGTGCCTCGGTGCAGTACGCCAAAGAACGCCCACAAAGCCGCCGTTTGAACGAAAAAGGCGTATTAGATAGTCCGCAAATTCCGATTATTCAGCACCCCGACGTAAAACGGATGTTGCTGCTCCAAAAAGCGGTAGTGGAAGGTTCGTTGTCGTTGTTGTTGGAAACGGCGCGTTGTGTTGACATTGCCCACGCTAGTGAAGACCCCGAAGAAAAAGAAAAATACCACCTCCTCCTTGAATTATTAACGCCCGTGGCGAAGACGTATCCTACCGAAATGGGACTAGTTGCGGTAAGTAATGGCTTGCAAGTGCTTGGAGGATATGGCTTTACGGAAGATTTTCCGTTGGAGCAATACTACCGTGATATTCGCATTACGCCTATTTATGAGGGTACAACGGGGATTCAATCGCAGGATTTATTGGGTCGAAAAATGACCATGAAAGGCGGAAAACCTGCGCAACTGCTGTTTGCCGAAGTCGCCAAAACCATTGCGGAAGCCGAAACACACGAAGAATTGAAGCCTTACGCGCAAAAACTCAAAGCAGAGTTGGGGCGCTTGCAAGAAGTAACGATGGCTTTGATGCCATACGCCATGCAGGGCGACATTGAGCGCTACTTGATGGATGCGACGTTATTTATGGAAATGTTTGGGATTATTGCAATAGCGTGGCAGTGGCTGAAACAAGGAGTTGTGGCCAAAAATGCGCTACTTACTCAATCGCTCGAAGGGGACGAATTGGCATTCTACGAAAGCAAAATTCACACAATGAAATTCTTTTTCCACTACGAAGTGCCTAAAACACTTGGCCTAGCGGTTCGATTAAAAGACACAGAAGTGCTAACAATTGAGACTGAAAAAGAGTTATCATTTTAAAAGATAAAAATCAACAACTGGAAACCCAAGCAACAGTCCCGACAAATGTCGGGATTTGTTGTTTTTGAGGGACTTTGCTTTTAAGTTTGTGCTCTAACCTACCACAGACACAATGATTATTGGTATCGGCGGCCGAAGCCGTTCTGGAAAAACAACCCTCGCGGAAACACTCGTTTGGCACGAACGTTCGCAAAACAAAAAGGCCATTACGCTGCACCAAGACGATTTTGTGAACCGAATAGAAGACATCCCACTCGTTCGCGATCACATTGATTGGGAAATCCCTGCCTCGATTGACTTTGAATTGCTACGTAAAACGGTTGCTTTTTTGCAGACCCAATTTGACGTTGTGGTGGTTGAAGGTTTTTTAGCTTTTGCCGATGCTGACCTAAATTTGATGTACGACCGCTGTTTTTTTACGGTTATTTCGGAAGAGACCTTTCGGATTCGGAAAGCGGCTGATACGCGCTGGGGGCAAGAACCTGAGTGGTACGTGACGTACATTTGGGAAAGTTTTTTAGCGTATGGGCAACCTCCTGCTTCGCTAACCAATTTGATGGAGATTGATGGGGCAAAACCTTACCCAATGGAAGAAATTGTTGAATTTTTGCGCCAATCTGGCAGTGAAGAGCTTGAGTAAAGTGACATCTTGTCGGTAAAAGAGGGTTGGTATGTAGTTTGTACATGAAAAGGCAAACAGCAACCCCCACGATAATGAAAGCAAAAATTCAAATTCCGCAAGATATAATCACCGCCATTGATTACGCAAATACTACCAATGGGGGAATGAGTGAGCCTACATTGGCCATTGAGCAAAACGATGAAGGCTACCAAGTAAAGGTAAAAGCAGCGGGTGTGAGCGCCGATAATTTTGGGTTAGACATTGTTGAAGACCGCTTGTGGGTATATCATTTTGTCAACCTTTTTGCCGAGCGTCCCGAGGGCCTGGAAAACTTAAAAACAGCCCGCACAATCGGGAATTTGTACTTACCGAACGACGTAAACATGGACGAAATCGTGGCGCGTTTTGACCCACGGGCGAATGTATTGAAGATTTCGATTCCTTATAACCAGGCTAAACGTAACTTCCGCCGCCATATTGACATTGAAAAGTGGTAGGAGAGGAGTAAAAGAAAAAAGGGCATTCGCTAGGTGTGTATCGCCAGCGAGTGCCCTTTTTGCGTTATTGAATAGGTGAGTTACTTCAAATCTGCCAATTTATCCAAATTAATATCACCCAATACCGATTTAATTTTGTCAATCCCGACGCCATTCCCGCGTACATTCACAATGTAGCGATTGGCTACTAATACCGAAATTTCGCCGTCTTTGGAGTCCGTATTGTATTTTTCAAACGCCTTGTGTCCGTCGTATTCGGTTGTTTTTTCGTAGCCGTGTTCGGTTTCTTTATCCACCGAAGCCATTGACCACGCCGCCATGCCCATGAGTGCTACGCCCGTACCTGCTACGTCCACAATCTCAACGTCAATTTGCTGTCCGTTATCGTCGCTATAATCAGCTTTTGCCGTAGAAACGCCGAATCCCATTGCGGCAGTCTTCTCACTTGATGCTTCTTTGCGTTTTAAGCCATCCGCATCGGCGGGGAGTAATTCTTTGAGCAACTTAGGGTCCACCGTTTCCTTAGGGCCTTCTTTCGACATCTTCTCTGCTTCGTCGGCTATCTTCTGCAACGCTTCTAAACCATTCTTAGGCTCTTCTTTGGCTTTTTCTTCCTCCGATTTACCAGCACAGTTCCACAGTACCACCGACAGTGATACCAGTAGGGCTAAAAACGAAATCTTTTTCATGAGTTCAGGATGATTTTTATGAATAAAAAAAGGGGAACTGGATGTTCCCCTCTAAATTACGCTTTTTCCTGCACTAGGCAGTAGTTCGCTTTTTAAAATTACTATTCGGTTACACCTACACGGCGCTTGAATCAATCCGATTGGCTGCTTCTACTGACGGGTCGGTAAATATCTTTTGTTCTTTGTCTTTGTTCTTGTAAGCATATACCAAGAAAACAACGCCCAACAATACGGCGGGGATACTTAAGATTTGGCCCATGTTGAACGTCAATTCGTTTTCAAAAGCAACTTGATTCTCTTTAAAGAACTCAAATACAAAGCGAAGGCCAAAGACCCAAATCAAAAAGATGCCCAAAAGTAAGCCTTGGGACGTTTGAGTTTTGCGTTTATTCCATATCCAAAACAAAAGAACACACAATACCAAACAAGCAAGGGCTTCGTAAAGCTGGGCGGGGTGGCGTGGGTACTGCGTAAACTCAAAGTTGTGCGTAAATACAAAGCCCCATGGCATGGTGGTGACTTTACCCACAATCTCGGAGTTCATGAGGTTTCCCATTCGAATAAAACACCCTGCCAACGCAACGGTAATAACGATACGGTCCACTACCCACAAAAAGTTGATTTTTTTGGAACGGGAGTAAATAAACAACCCCAACAAGATACCAATAGTAGCTCCGTGGCTTGCCAAACCCGCAAAAGGTGGCGTAATAACTTGAAGAGGGTTTTTGAGTAAAACATCGGGTTCGTAAAACAAGAAGTGCCCCAAACGAGCTCCCACTACGGTCGTGATAACCATCGTAAGGAGAAGCGAGTCTAGTAATGTTTCTTTTAGACCTTCCTTGCGAAAAATGTACGACATGATGCGCTGGCCAACCAAGAATCCTGACGCGAATAGCAATCCATACCAGCGAATCGAAAAACTACCGATGCTAAAAATTTCGGGATTTACGTCCCAGATGATGTAGCCAAACATAAATGACTGTTTTTGAATAAAGGTATCAATGATACTAAAACCTTTACAAAAATCAACAAAGATTATTAGAAGTACATAATGCTTAGGCCCGAAATGTTAAAATTTGAACCAAAGATAATTTTAAAGTATTGACTACGAGTGGGTTAAGTAAAGTTTTTGAAGATAAAGTTGGTATCGGAGGTTATCCACAACCTCCGATACACTAAAATTCCCACTTTCCTTTTTGGTAAAAATCCATGATTTGGCGTTGAAGACTCAATTCATAATTGGAGCGAATGGCATTGGCTTCGGCGCGGGCTAAGTTTGCTTTGGCAAGCGTATACTCAAACACACTGGCGGTACCCGCAGTCAAACGGCTTTCGGCGGCTCCAAAATTGGCTTTCAACGATTCAACTTGGCTTTTGGCGGCAGCGTAGCGGTCGATAGTGGCGGCGAGCAGCTGCGTGCCTTGTTCGATTGCCTGACGAAGCTGTTGTTTCACAATGCTCACTTGGTTTTCGGCTACTTGTTGCTGCACCTTAACAATCGCTACGCGGGGGCGAAATTGCCAACGTCCCATAATCGGTACATTTAAGCCCAAACTCAACGAGCCATTTCGAGTGGCATCAAGTTGTTTGAAATAGCTACGCTCGGCATTAGACGAGGCATAAAAAGCCCCAAAGCTTCCCGATAAACTCAACGAAGGAAGGTTGTTGGCTTTGACAGCTTTTATTTGGCTGGCGAAACTTCCCAATCGTAATTCGCTACTTTTTACTTCGGGCAGCATCTTCACTGCGTCTTCGTAGATGCTCTCGGCGCTCAACGTCATAGCAGATACCTCACTTGACGCTACGGGGGCAAAAGTGACGGTGCCGTCGGGAGGTAAATTGAGCAATTGAAAGACGCTTAAACGGGCCAACTGCTCATTGTTACGGGCAGTCACTTCGTCAAACTTATCGTTGGCTAACTGCGCTTTGATTTCGTACAGCGTGTTTTGTCCCACAGTTCCTGCCGATACTTGGCGCTCTACGCGGTCGACCTGTTGTTGTGAAGATGCAACTTGTTCTTGGGCAGCTTTGTGCAGTGCTTCGGTCGCTAGAACTTGGACATAGGCTTGCAACAAGCGAATGATTTGCTGGTTGAGGGTTGCTTCTTGGTTTTTGAGGGCAGCATCGCGTAGGGCAATCCCTTGCTGAATTTGGTGCTGAATCTGGAAACCTTGGAAAAGTGGCATCTGAAAACCTACTCCTACGTAGTTGGTGTTGTATACTTGGTCAATGTAGCCATTGGTAAAGCGGTCGATGCTTCGGCCAAAGTTAAGGTTTTGGCCTGCATTGAAGCTAAACTGAGGTAATTGCTGCGATTTACTCTGCTGCAATTGCGCTCCTGCCCCTTGTGCTTGTAACTGACTCTCGCGGTAGGTAAGGTTATTTTTTTCAAGGATGCTTACGCACTCCTTGAGTGATAACGTTTTTTGAGCCATAGCCGACGTTGAAAACGCCAAAGCACCAATGGCTATAATCAATTGAAATGTTTTCATTGAATTGCTACAAATAAGGTAACGCACTTGCTTATGAAACCCAGCCGTCTTTCAATCGAATAACTCGATTTCCGTAGGTGGCATTGACTTCTGAGTGAGTTACTTGTACGATAGATACTTTGTCTTTTTCGTTGAGTTCTTTAAACAGCTCCATAATTTGCTGGGCTTGTTCCGAGTGCAGGTTTCCCGTTGGTTCGTCGGCAAAAATGATGCTTGGTTCGTGAACAATCGCGCGGGCGATTCCGACCAACTGCTGCTGTCCACCCGATAGTTGGCTGGGGAACAAATCTTTTTTAGCCACCATGTTGAAACGGTCGAGCAATTCGGCAACCCTACTTTTTCGTTCCGAGGAGGATGTTCCTTTGTACAATAGGGGCGTTTCAATGTTTTCGTAGACCGTCAATTCGTCAATCAAATGGTAGGCCTGAAAAACAAACCCAATGCGGTGACGGTGTAATTCAGTACGTTTTTTTTCACTGAGTTTATCAACGCGTTCGTCAAAGAAGAAATATTCACCTTCCGAGGGTTCTTCTAATAATCCTAAGATGTGTAAAAGAGTGGATTTTCCTGAGCCCGATGGCCCCATAATGGATACAAACTCTCCTTCTTTTATGTCTAAATTGATGTTTCGCAGTACGTACGTTTTCCCAAACCCTGCGGGATAATACTTAGAAATACCTTTGAGCTGAATCATGAATTGTGCTATTATATATTGTATGACATGTAGTAGTTACACGAGTTGTGCCAGTATGCTATTTTGTTGATTACCAGACAAAAAGTAACATTTATATAATAAAAATCGTCCGAAAACGGACAGTGTTTGTACGTCTTCGGACGAAGGAAATGATAAGTTATTTAGAAGTAAGTAAAGCACATTTTCTCTTTGCTTACTTGCCTTTTGGGCTTATTTAGCGTAGGCTACCGAGCGCATTTCGCGAATGACAGTGACCTTGATTTGACCAGGGTACTGCATTTCTTTTTCGATTTTTTGCGAAATGTCAAATGAAAGCTTGCTGGCTGTTTCGTCATTTACGGTGTCCGAATTTACAATCACACGCAACTCACGACCTGCCTGAATTGCATAGCATTTGTCTACGCCAGGGAAGTTGGTTGCCAAGTTTTCGAGGTCTTTCAAACGCTGTATGTACGACTCCATCATCTCGCGACGAGCGCCTGGGCGAGAACCAGAAATGGCATCACACACTTGAATGATTGGTGACATCATGCTGGTCATTTCGATTTCATCGTGGTGGGCTCCAATCGCATTGCAAACCTCTGGGTTTTCTTTGTATTTCTTGGCTAATTCCATCCCCAAAATTGCGTGTGGCAATTCTGATTCTTCGGGCCAAACCTTTCCAATATCGTGTAGCAGACCCGCACGCTTGGCTAATTTGGCATTGAGGCCCAATTCTGCCGCCATGGTCGCACAAAGACGCGCTACTTCTCGTGAGTGCTGGAGCAAGTTTTGGCCGTACGACGAACGGAAACGCATCCGTCCGACCATTTTCACCAATTCAGGGTGTAAACCGTGTACGCCTAATTCGATGACAGTACGCTCGCCGATTTCGACGATTTCGTCTTCGATATTTTTCTTAGTTTTTGATACTACCTCTTCGATACGTGCAGGGTGGATACGTCCGTCTTGCACAAGGCGGTGCAATGACAAACGAGCAATTTCACGACGTACGGGGTCAAAACCTGAAATAACAATGGCTTCTGGCGTATCGTCCACTATGATTTCGCAACCCGTAGCGGCTTCGAGTGCACGGATATTGCGCCCTTCGCGACCGATGATTTTACCTTTTACGTCGTCACTTTCAATGTTGAATACCGAAACCGTATTTTCGATGGCATGTTCAGAAGCCGTGCGCTGAATCGTCTCGATAACGATTTTCTTGGCCTCTTTTGTAGCGGTAAGTTTTGCCTCGTCGATGGTATTTTTGATAAACGCCGACGCCTGTGTTTGGGCATCTGCCTGAATCGCTTCTACCAACTGCTGTTTTGCTTGTTCGGCCGTAAGGTTAGCAATGCGCTCCAATTGCTCTACCTGAGAGCGGTGCATTTTTTCGGCTTCTTCGCGGCGTTTGGTCGCTACTTCAGTTTGTTGTTCGAGATTTTTACGAAGACCTTCCAACTCATTTTCACGACGCTTGTTTTGTTCCGTCATTTGATTGAGTTGTTGCTCGCGTTGCTTGATTTTCTGCTCGTTCTGAAGAATAATTTGTTTCTTCTTGTTTGAATCATCCTCAAACTCACTTTTCAACTTGAGGTATTTTTCTTTGGCCTCAAGGATACGGTCTTTCTTTATATTTTCGGCCGAAATTTCTGCATTCTTGATAATCTCAGCGGCGCGCTGTTGAGCATCATCTTCCATCTTTTTATTGGCTTTTTTGATGGCAAAATACATGATAGCTGCTCCAACGGCGGCCGAGACGGCAGCATCAAGCAATAATATTATGTCCATTTTTTTGTGCTGTGTGTTTGTTGGTTTAACATATTCCCAACGCCCAGCAGCGAACGGAGTCAGACTGATTGGTTCAAGAACGATTCAGACATAGCAATTGGCTTATGATTGCGTTGTCGTTTGGAAGTGGTTTTGTATCGTGTCTAAATTGCCAAAGACCTCATCTTTAAAGGCCTTCAAGTCATATTCACCTTTAAGCCGTGCTACTGTAGCATCAAGGCAAACCATCGACAGTATCTCTTCTAAATTTACTTCTCGTTTTGCTTTTTTCATTCGATATTCGATTTGCTCTGTTAGTAGTTTTGCGGCAATACGTATCAGTTCTTCCTCAAACTCAGAGCTCGTACGAAGCTCAAACGATTTGTTACCAATTGTGATGTTGATAGGAGGCCGTTTTGTTTTGGGTTCCATCGGTGTCAAATCAAAGAGTTCGTAACAATGAAATCGTTTCTTCTATGTATCGAATGTAATCGTCCAATTTGCTATTCAGATCCGTTATCGCGTTGGCGTTTTTCGGGTTTTTTACAATTATAGACAATTGTTTGAAATTATTTAACTTTTCCTTCAAAGAAACTTCTTTTTCACGCAATTGTTTGTGTTCGGTCTTTAACGCTCTTAGTTGTTGTCGGGTCTCTTTTAACTCGAGGGTCTGTATGTCGTTATCACGCTGCAACTGCTCATAATTCATTTTAAGCTCGTTGTGGCTTGCTCTTTCGTACTGTAAAGTAGCTTGTAACGTAGCAACGCGCTGTTCAATCTGACGAAACTGTTTGTTAAGTTTCTCCAGTACCTCGTTATTGCCGTGCGTTACAAGTTTTCTCTCCAATGTCGACGTCGTTTAGCGGTATTACTTACGAATTACAGCGCCCAATTCTTTCTCAAAAGCCATCATTAGCTTTTGCATCGTTTTGTCAATCACCTTGTCGGTGAGTGTCTGTTCGGTGTCTTGAAGGGTGAAGCTCACCGAGTACGATTTCTTATCAGCTCCGATGTTTTCACCTTCATACACGTCAAAAACGTTCACATTCGTCAACAAATTGCGTTCGTATTTTTGGGCCATCTGACGAATCTGTTCAAAGCTCACCGTTTTGTCCAATACCAACGACAAATCGCGGCGTACTTCGGGGTATTTTGATACTTCCGTAAAGCGAACTTTGTCTTGGTATTGTTTCAACAAATACGCCCAATCGAAGTCGGCATAAAATACAGGCTGCTTGATGTCGAGCATTTTGGTGTGTTTGCCTTTTACTTGGCCAAAACTCACCACTGGTTTTTTCTTTACGGTATAAGTAAGGCCGTATTCAAAAACAGTTTTGTCCTGAATCTCTTGTTTTTCAACGCCTTGTACTCTAAACGCGCTAAGCACCAAATGCACCATGGACGCTAAATCGTGGAAAACGAGCTTTTGGTCTTTGGCTACCCAGCTTTCGGCTTGTTGGTGTCCTGCCATTAACAGCACAAGGTGGGCAACATCTTTGTATTTGCCTTCTACTTTGTGGTAGGTTTTTCCAAACTCACAAATTTTGAGGTCGCGCTGACGGCGGTTGAGGTTGTAAGCCAAGGTCTCTAACCCTGAGAACAACATCGTCTGACGCATCACCGACAAGTCTTCGCTGAGTGGATTGAGCATAACCACATCTTCCCCGACCAAACTCGCCCGCACGGCTTCGTTATAAGCTGGTTTGGTAAGCGAATTGGTCATGGTTTCGTTGAAGCCATTTCCTGCCAAGATGTTAGCAATGCGCAATTTCTGCTTGTCGGGGTCCACCAACGGGAAACCCGAAAGGAAGTTGGCCGACAAGTGTTCCGACAACTCGATGTTATCAAATCCATAAATCCGCAAAATTTCTTCCACAATGTCCGCCTCACGCGTTACGTCAACGCGGTAAGGCGCTACCGATGCCAAGAACCCTTCAGAAGTTTCGTTTTGGATTTCGATGTCGAGACTGGTCAAAATCTGCTTAATCAAGTCGCGGTCAAGCGATTTTCCAATCAAGCGGTCAATATTTCTGTATTTTACCGCTACCTCGTGGTTGGGAATGGGATTAGGATAAATGTCCACCACTTCCGACGCAATGTGCCCACCCGCTACTTCAAGAATCAACAAAGCCGCACGTTTGAGGGCATAAATAGGCATGTTAGGGTCGGTTCCACGTTCAAAACGGAACGACGCATCGGTTTTAAGGGTATGGAAAGTGCCCGTTTTACGAATCGACGCTGGCGAAAAATAAGCAGATTCCAAGAAAATTGCCGTTGTATTTTCGGTCACGCCTGATTTTGTTCCACCAAAAACACCCCCGATACACATGGGTTCTTCGGCGTTGCAAATCATCAAATCACGCGCAGACAGCTTGCGTTCTACGCCGTCGAGGGTCACAAAAGGAGTTCCTTCTGGAAGGTTTTTCACGATGACTTTGTTACCCGTGATTTTTGCGGCGTCGAAAGCGTGCAGTGGTTGCCCTAATTCGTGGCAAATGAAGTTGGTGATGTCCACAACGTTGTTGATCGAACGCACTCCTACCGCTTGCAATTTTTCTTTGAGCCACTCGGGCGACTCACCCACGGTCAATCCTGCCAAACAAACCCCCGCATAACGTGGTGCGGCTTCGGTATTTTCGACGGTTACTTCGATGGGTGACGAGAGATTGGTTACTGGCAATTGGTCGAATGCTTCTACCGATGGTTTGGTTAACTCACGTCCCCAAACAGCTTTCAAGTCGCGGGCTACGCCCAAGTGAGAAGCCGCGTCGGCGCGGTTGGGGGTAAGTCCAATCTCAATCACGTAATCAGGTAATACCCCGAAATACTGCGCAGCGGGAGTTCCGTTGGGCAAATCGGTGTCGAGTACCATGATGCCTGCGTGTGAAGTCCCAATGCCAATTTCGTCTTCGGCGCAAATCATTCCTTCCGACGGCTGACCATACACTTTGCGTTTGCCAATCGTAAACGGCTCGCCTTCGGTGGGGTAAATGGTTGCCCCTACGGTAGCCACAATCACTTTCTGCCCTGCGGCTACGTTGGCCGCACCGCACACAATCGAACTGGGTTCGCCTGCGCCTGTATCAACGGTGGTGAGGTGTAATGTTTTTTCTTTGACAGTAAACGGCTCGCAAGTGAGGACTTCTCCCACCACGATTCCTTCCAATCCGCCTTTGACACGTTCGACGGGGTCGATTCCTTCTACTTCTAAGCCCGTTGCTGTTAATAATTTACCAACTTCTTCGGGAGACTCCTGAATATCAATGAGTTGTTTAAGCCAATTGTAGGAAATTTTCATAGATAACCCAGCCCCCTGCCCCAATGGGGAGCTTTTTTATGGTACGTACAAATCCCCCTTTGGGGTGAGGGGCTTTATTTGTATCGCAAAATTAGGGGTTTTTAGGGAAATTTATGACTTTATAAAGTGGGTTGTTGCGGCTAAAGGCGCTGTATTACTCTGACCGAAGCGAATCTACGGGATTTCTCAGCGCCGCTTTGATGGCTTGGTAGCTGATGGTCAGCAAAGAAATGAAGAGCATAACCAAGGCCGTGTAGCCAAAAATACGCCAAGAAACCTGTATTCGGTAGGCAAAATCCTGCAACCATTTGTCCATAAAACAATAGGCAATCGGCGACGCAATGAGAACGGCAATAAAAGACAGTTTTATGAAATTTTTCGATAATAATGATTTTTTGCCAACGCTGTTCTTGAAGGTAATTGCGGTTGTACTCATAATGGGCTTCTTTTCGCTGATTTCACGGTGCGTTGGTTGACAACGGTTTTGTAGTTGTTGCCTCGTTCCTCCCGACGTTTGAGAGACTTCGCCTTTATTGGCAATCAAGGTGGTCGTAATTCGGTATAAATGAGGGCTTTTTTGATGAAAATTATCAAATATCTGTAAGGGTATTTTCAGAAAATTGATGGCAGAAAAAAGAAGCTTGAAACAATCAAAGGTCTTCATTTGCTTTGACTTCGAGTCGATAGCCAACGCCGTGTACGGCTACAATTTTTAGGGAAGTATCTTCTTGAAGTAATTTGCGTAGGCGTGAAACGAAGACATCAATACTACGCCCCACAATAATGCCCTCGTCTTCCCATACCGATTTTAGAATAAACTCGCGTTCAAGAAGTTGATTCTGATTTTTGATAAACAAGTGAAGCAATTTCGCCTCCCGATAGGTAAGGTTATGCTGCGAGTTGGGCGTGTAGAGCAGTTGATTTTCTAAATCCATACTCGACGCTCCAAAGGTCAGTCGTGCATGTTTTTCAATAGGCTGTTCGTGAAGTGTTTCAGTGGTTGGCGGCAGCGTTGTTTTTTTTCGCGACCATACGCTGTACGAAACGCCAACCAAAACCAAGCCCAGCCCCAACGTCCACCAAACGGGATTCGTTGAAGAAGGTGAATTGGTAGAAGATGCAAACGTTACTTTTACGTTATAGCAACCATCGAGTTGTTCTCGCCCGAGGCAGGCGACTTCGTTGCTTTTGGTGTAGTCAATGACATTGTACCCCAGCTGTAATGCGTTGGTTTTGCAGTCAATAACGGCTACATCATAATCGTCTTTGAGGTGGTGAAGGTCAAAAGACTCCTGCAACAACGAAGGCAACTGATTGTAATTGAAGGCCCTATTTAGTTGCAATACGTACGTACCTTCCGCCGTTTTTTGAACCTCAGTAATGCGTGACGTGGAGTCGCCACTGGCGCGCAAGAGGCGATGTCCCGTGCGACGAAGCGCAAGGTTGACTTTTTCGTCAAATCGCTGTGAATCATGGGCAGCGTTGGGCGTCGTTTTCAGTGCAAACTGCCCAAATAGCAGACTGATTACCAAAAAAGAAGCCAAAATCGCCAATTTCCCCGTCATGATTTCCATAGTTCTGTATCAAATTTAGTAGAAAAAGCTCATAAGTAGGCAAAATCTTACCAAGGTCCGTTCTTTTTTACTTGATAAAACCGTTGGCCATCAAAGCGATAGAGCCCTTGCCCCGTACCCCACCATACATTTCCTGCTTTATCCTGAAACATACTTTGAACACAACAATTTAACCCGTCAGCGGGTGTAAACACGGTAAATGCTTTTGGGTTTGGTAAGGGAATAGAGGGGTCAAATCGCGTAGTAGCGCCTCGGGCGGTAATCCAAATAATGCCCGATTGCTCAATGATAATTCCCCAAAACTCAGTTCCGCCTAAGCCGTCTTTGGGTGTATATTCGGTAAAGGCTTGGCCAACTGCCTGTCTGGGATCAAACTTACAAATGCCATTTTTCATGGTAAACCATATATTGCCTGCTTTGTCTTGGGCAATCCCACCTGCGTAGTTCTCTCCCAATAATTCTTTTTCTGTCAAATGGCTCATGGCATTATCACCTTTCTGTTCAGGATCATAGCGAAAGACACCTTGATTAGAAGACGTAAACCAGATGTTTCCATTTTTATCTTCCATAATGCCCGCAATATTGACCGTGCCAAGTTCTTTAAATAGGGAAAAACTTTTTCGGCCTTCGCTATCTGCCACAGGGTCGTAGCGGTAAACCCCGCCGCGTGTTCCTACCCAAACAGTACCCGATTTGTCAACAAGAATGCCCTTTCGAGTGATATCAACATAGGCCAGACCATCCTTTTGGTTATAATTTTTAAATCTTTTTCCGACTGCCTGCCTGGGATCATATTTATACACGCCTTGGTCGGTGCCAAACCACATGTTACCCTCTTTATCTTCATTGATGGCATAAACGGTTTGGTTGTAAAATCCGTCGGGATTGGAAAAATAGGTCAAAGTTTTTTCATCGTACCGAACTACCCCTTCGCCTATGGTACCAAACCACAAATTTCTTTTTGAATCCTGAAAAATACTTCGGATGTATTGACTGACCAAGGTCGTGTCAAAATCGGGGGCAAAACCAGTCGCCTTAAAATTCTTTATGATTTTAGGGCTTGGTTTGGGCGTAGTTGAGCCTTTTTGTGTATTTGTTTTTTCTTGTCCGCCGCAAGATGTACAAAAAAGAACCACAAGGAGCAGTAATGTTAAAAGGGTCGTTATTTTTTTCATAATTTTATTTTTACCCGCAGAAAGCCGCAGAATTACAAACGCTGATTCTCGCTGAAAAGGGCTTTGTATGGTCATTAATCAGCGTCATCTGCGACTTTCAATCGGCGTAAATCAGCGGGTAATAGTTAAAGAAAGCTGCCTAGCAATATATATTTTGGGCTTTTAGTTAATATTTGCGTTCAAAAGACTTGCCATTGAAACGATACACACCATTGGGGCCTCCGCCAAACCACAATTCACCCGCTTTGCTTTTGTAAATAATCCAAGTAAAATCACCATCGAGGCCATCTTTTTGGGTAAAATTTTTCATGGTATGCCCGTCATACCGCCACACACCTGACGCTACTGTTCCAAACCAAATGTTACCCAAAGTGTCCTCACCTATCGAAAAAACTCTGTCCAGGGAATTACCTTTGGTATCTTCTTTTCTTAATTGATGTTGTTTGGTAAAATGGATGAATTTTTTGCCATCATATTTTAATACCCCGATGCCCCCAATTGGACTGCCACCACTATTGTTTCCAATCCATAAATTACCTTTGCTGTCTTCCATTATGCACCGAATATGCAGAGATTCGGTTGGGGGGCCATTCAATCCTAATGAGTCATCGGTATATATTTTAAATTGCTTACCATCATGCCCAATCAAGGCATTATAGGTTCCAAACCAAACCGTTCCATTTTTACTTCTGACAAAAGGGGTTGAAACTGAATAGGCGTTTTCCTCTCCTAATTTTGGCTTTATGGGGAAGGTGCGGTAATAGAGGTTTTTTCCATCATATTGATACACGCCTGGCCCACCTTCAAGTTTATTGTAACCGGCAGTTTCATCCCCTTTAAACCAAAGGTCGCTATCCATTAATTTCCACCCGTTTTTTGAATCATACTTTCTTTCATTGTAAACAGTCATTTTTTCACCATCATATCTACTTAACCCAATTCCACACTCAAACCAGATGATACCATTTTTATCTTCATAAATGCTTCTCACCTGATTGTCACTCAACCCGTTTTGGGTTGTAAAATAGTGCAACCGACCATTCTGAAGCATACACACACCTTCGTTATGACTGCCAAACCAAATATTTCCTTTACTATCTTCTAAAATTGAACGAACTCCTTTCGTGTATTTCAACCGTGTGGTGTCAATTTGAGAATGAACAATCTGATTTTCCTTAGTTGATTGACTTTGACTATTGCAAGAGTTTATTACCATAATCAAAACTGTCCAGCCAAGAACAAACAGGTTTTGTCTATCTGATTTTACTTTCATTGTAAAGGTGTCTTTTAGTAAGACGGATATTTAAACTCAGCAATACAAAATTATTTGGGACAGGCTTTTTTCGCTGCTTCCCAAGTGTAAAGTAAGCCAAGCTCTTTTCGATTGCTCTCTTTGTCATCATAAGCGTAGCTCCCCTGCACTTTGTAGTTCAAGTTTTGGGACATCCAAGTAACCGTGGTGTTGGTCGAAGCATTTTTAAAGCTGAACGTTTTATACGTTTGCCCATCGCGTGAGTCGGTAAAAGTGCCAGTGGGTTGGGCAATGCCTGCCTGAGAAAAAAACAAGATAATAAATAGCGTAAGGATGCGCTGTTTTATCATAAATGCCTAACAGCCGTCGCCATTTTGAGCCGTTACTTTCTTAAAATTAAGGGGGAAAAGGTATTTGGTCAATACCACTTTAGGTTTTTGATTTTCGGCCGCATTTCCCACGGTTTCTACCACCAACGCGTCACCAAAGCGTGCCCGTGACACCAAAAAGCCAATTTCAGCTTCGTATTGCTCTTTTCCGTTGGTTTGCCCTCCAAAACTCAGTTTTTGGTCACCACGTTTTAGATAAATGCGAAAAGGCATTTTTGAATCAGACTCTAAAGAATTTACGGTCAAAACACCACTGCTGACGGTCGATAGCTCCGTTTGGTTCAGTGGTTGGCCGTCTAAGAGCAAAGCCACGGCCATTTTAGCATCGTTGGTCGAATTAGCGGTTGAAACAGCGGTAGTTGCCGCTACGAAAACAAGAATACCGAGCACAGCAAGTCCAATAAATGATAGCGTTTTCATGATTGTAAAGAAGTTTGATAGTTAGTGAATTACGATTTCGTTGTGAGGGAGTGCGTAGGAGTCTTTTAACGTCAATAGCACGATTGCGTCTCCTTTATTGCATTTTGAAAGCACGTTTTTGATGTCCACTTTTTGGTACACCTCCTTCGAGAACATCGTCAACGTTTTGCTGTTTTTGTCCCGAATCGCCACCATGAAGTCAATCGCTGAGGTTTGGTGCCACTGGTTATTTTCGTAGGTCGCTTCAGCCACCGAAAGCGTCCCCTGCGCATCTTGCGTCAAGGAACATTTTCCCGTGGGCGAGTAGTCATTCACGACTGGTCTATTATCAATAAAAACAGCCGAACAATTAGAAAATTTTGATTGAGCGTGCCCCACCAACGCTGCTCCCACGAGGCAGGCCACGCTCATCATTCGTTGTAGTGTTTTCATTTTAAGTGGTTGTTTTTAGGTGTTTACTTTTTGATGTGAGCAAAAGTATCTTAACCTATAAAAACCACAGAATTTTTCCCGTAAAAGAATGTAAACGAAATGTAAAAGTTTGTTATTCGACTTTTATCGAATGCGTAGGGTTTGATAATGAAGCCTTTATGGTTTGCACACTTACCAGAAGAATGATAACAATTCCGAAACTTCCTGCCACAAACGCAAACGCTGTCCAGCTCATTTCGACCCGATAGGCGTAGCTTTGAAGCCAATTTTTCATACTTACAAACACCAACGGAAACGCAACTGCCGTCGCTAAGGCTGCTACCACCAAAAATTCCTTCAAAAACAAGCCCACCAAACTCGCAGGCGAAGCGCCCAAGACCTTACGAATACCGAGTTCTTTGGTGCGACGTGTCACACTTAGCGACACCATTCCGATTACCCCCAATAACACAATGATGATGGCCAACAGCGTAGCCGTGTGAGCAGCTTTTTTGAGGCGAATTTCGGTTTGGTAGAGCTTTTGAAGCATGTCGTCCAAAAACTTATACTCAAAAGGAGCGCCAGGGAGTAATTCACGCCATTTGTGTTCTACCGCCGCAACACCCTCTGCCACGGTAGAAGGGCGCAATTTGAACGAAAAGTAGCGATAGTTATTCAGGGTTTTGAGATGTACAAAAGCCAATGCCCCTACTTGGTCGCGCATGGATTGAAAATGGAAATCTTTGGTGACGCCCACAATGTGGAAAAGTTGTCCAAAACCGACCAAACGTACTTGTTGTCCAAGCGCGCTTTCGGGCGTAAAACCGAGTTTTTTGGCCGCCGATTGGTTGATGACGAGTGGTACTTGAGCACCCACCGCTGGATTTTGACCAAAATAAATCCCGCTCGCCATCGGAATCTGGTAGGTTTGGGCATAGTGTTCGTCGGTCTGCAACACAGGCATAAACGTCGCTTGAGTAGAATCTTGCCCCAGCTTAAAAACCCCCAACTGAAATCCCGCACCCCCGTCGGGGATTTCGTACGACAACGATACCTCGCTCACCTGCGGCAAACGCGCCATTTCATTGCGAATGGTTTCCATTTTGGCCACCCCCTTCGCCGACCAGTCGCGGGGGACAGATGCCCACACAATTGCCTCTTTGGAATAGCCTAGTTCTTTTTCAAAAAAATAATTGACCTGATTCGTGATGATAACTGCCGCCCCAAACACAAACAACGCCACCGAAAACTGCCCCACCATGAGCGAATATTTAAAAAGACGGTTTTCTTTCACGTTTTTGAGCTTGCCTTTGATAGACTCCACTGAGGGCAACGACGAAAGCATAAACGCAGGATACGCTCCCGCCAAGCCGCCCACAAGCATTCCCAAACCGATTCCCACTGACAAAAAGGCCAACGGGGCGCTCGTAAAAGGAAGGAGGTCTTTTCCCAAAAATTCACTAAACGATGGGCGTAAAAGCTCATACAAACCCCACGAAACAACCGTGCTGAACAAGGCTAAAAGGGTTGATTCGGCCAAAAACTGCCGCATTAATTGGGTTTTGGTACTCCCAAGCGACTTCCGAACGCCAATTTCTTTGAGGCGTGCCGCCGAGCCACCCATCGAGAGATTGACGAAATTGACCACGGCCATGAGCAAAATAAAAAACGCAACCAAGCTCAGTGTGGCGACTGTTTTGTTGACCAGGCCGTTGTTTTCTTCACGGTAGAGTGTGGAAAGGGGCGTAGGAATAACTTCGATGTTTTCTTGAATGACTTTGGACGAATGGGTGGCTATCAGCTGCACAATGGCTCGTTTCAACGCGGGAAGGCTTGCCCCCGTTCGGAGTTTTAGGTAATTGACCACATACACGTTGTCCCAGGAGGTCATGGCGCCGTCGCGGCCAAAGAACGCCAAACTCCTCAGTGGAAGTAAGATAGGAATTTCGCTCGACACAAACTGCGTCACAGAATTGTAGGGGATATTGGCCAAAACGCCTGACACCATAAAATCGCGGCGCTCGCCCGAAAACGATTCGATTTGGAGCGTTTGGCCTACGACGTTGGTTTTCCCAAAATATTTCAGCGCCGTTTTTTGAGAAATCACCACCGAATTGGGCTGACTCAGGGCTGTTTTGGGATCCCCTTCCAACAACGGAAATCCGTACATCGACAACAGGGTAGAATCGCCTAGCTGAAGGTCTTCTCGGAAATTTTTATCGCCTTTTGAGACTACCGATGTGACGGCGTCAAAATGATAATAGTCTTCTACCAACGAAGGAAAATTTTCTTTCAACGCTTTGGCCAACGGCGCAATGGTCGTGATTTCGATGCCCATGTTGGGCTGTTTCCATTTTGACTTGAGAATGTATTGGCGATCGAGGTCTTTTAGTTCGGCGTTCACCCGCCATTCTCCCCAAACGTAGCTTCCTATTAGCATCGTAAAGGTAATGCCTACTGAAAGCCCAAAGACGTTGATAATGGCGTATAACTTATTCTTTTTCAGGCTGCGCCAGCCGATTTTGAAGTAATTCTGAAGCATGGTTTTGTCCGTTTAAAATGGCGCAGCAAGGTACGTACAAAACGCATTGACGGTCTGTTAAAAAACCTTAATTGTTTGAATAGCAAGACTTACCAAGTTTGACTACAATCGCACTGGCTAAACTTGGTAAGTCTAAATGCAACGTCGCCACCGCATTGCAACGTCTCTACAGGAAATCATTCCGATTTCAACGATTTTACAGGATTCATCAACGCTGCTTTGACCGACTGAACGCTGACCGTCAGCAGCGCCACCGCCAATACCCCAACAGCCGTAGCGGCTATGACCCACCAGCTGATTTCGGTTTGGTAGGCAAACTCTTGCAACCACTGGCGCATGAGATAATAAGCAACGGGTGTCGCCAACACGACCGCGAAAGCAATCAGCTTGAGAAAATTGGTCGAGAGCATCACCGTAATACTGAGTACCGACGCCCCCAACACTTTACGAATACCAATCTCTTTGCGGCGGCGCTGTACATTGTAAGCCGTCAGTCCCAAGATACCCAAGCACGAAATCGCAATGGCAAACACGGCGAAAATGCCAAACACGCGATTAAATTGGCGCTCATTTTGGTATTGGTGGGCAAAGTTTTCGTCCAAAAACCAATAGCGAAACGGCTCTTCAGGATAGATTTGTTTCCACGCGAGTTGCATCGCACCAAGCGACGCTTCCAATTGGCGGGTATTCATTTTTAAGGTCAAATACCCCAGCTCTTGCGGCGCAAAACAATAGTAAAAAGTAGGTTTGGGCGTACTTTTGAGCGATTCGATGTGAAAATCCTCTACCACTGCCCCTACCGTCATGGAGGCATTATTTTCGCTATTTTCGTAGGCAATTTGTTGACCAATGGCCGCTTCGGGCGACGGGAAACCGAGGGCTTTTCGCATAGTTTCGTTGATGGTAATGGTATTAAATCGCGCTACGCGGTCGGTGAAAAACTGGTGTTTTCCTGCCAACAGTCGAATCCCAAACAAAGGAAAAAAGTCTTGGTCGGTTTCCACAAAATAGGAAGTAATTTTGGCAAAATCAGGCTTTTTCACCCAATGAAGCGGGCGGTTGCTTCCCGCAATGGTATTGATGCCCAAACCTGGAACGATGTTGGACGAAGACGTGCCTTCAATCCCCCCAATCTTTGCACATTCCGACTTAAAAAGCGCTAGTTTTCTAAAAATCGTGCTGTCTCTGGTGTCTTCAGACGCAGGGACTTTGACCGACACCAACTGGTCGAGTTGTACGCCAAGTTCGTGGTTATTTAGGAAATGTAATTGTTTTTCAATCACCAAAACCCCAAAAATCAGCCCCGCCGAGCAGGCAAACTGAACTACCACCAAGCTTTTGCGAAGCGTTTCGGTATTGCCCGCCACAAATCTCCCCCGCAACACTTCCACGGGTCGAAAACCCGAAAGTTGCAAGGCAGGATATAGCCCCGCCACAAACCATATCAGGACAATAAACCCGATACTTACGCCCCAATATACCCCATCGACGGTGTTGCTCACCGATAAATCGCGGCCAACGATGCTCCCAAACCAGTCGGTTGAGAGTTGTACCCCCACCACTGCCGTCCCGAATGCCACGCTGCTTATGACAAAACTTTCCCACAAAAACTGTTGGGTGAGCGTGCCACGGCTTGCGCCCAGCACTTTTCGTACGCCTACTTCTTTGCCACGTTCGTTGGCAAGGGCCGTTGTTAAGTTGATGTAATTCACAAAAGCAATCACCAATATCACCAAAGCAATGATACCCAAAAACTGCACGGTACGCGCACTGCCGTTCGGTTCGAGTTCGTAGGTAAGGTTGGAATACAGGTGAATGTCTTTAAAAGGCTGAATTACGAGCTGGATTCCCTCTTTTTTGAGGAAAGTCTGGTTGATTTCGGCTAGTTTTTTGGTCACTCCGTCGGTCGAAGCATCAGGCGCTAATTGGAAATAATTATAGTCCCAATACGACTCAAAATTGTCTTCATGCCCCCGCGCATAACGTGAGGCGTACGACACCAGCATGTCAAACTTGAGGTGGGTATTTTTGGGAGGGTCTGCCACCACTGCCGTCACGGTGTAAGTTCCTGCTAGGCGACCATCCTTGAGACGCAGCCCTTTGCCCACTACCTGTTCGTTCCCAAACAGACGCTTTGCCGTTGTGCTGGTCAAAATGACCGTATGCGGCGCAGTCAAGCAATTTTGGGCGTTTCCTTCCACGATTTTTTGGGGAAACATGCGCAAAAACCCTTGGTCGGTGGCATAGTATCGACTAATGTCAAAAGGCTGATTGCCGACTACCACCGTAGCTTCGGGCGTATTACCGCAGTACAAACGGGCGTAATCGACCACGCTTGGTACGGTTGCTTTGAGGGTAGGCCCTACGGCGCTGTGCGTGTTGGCGTCTTGGTTGACGACACTTTTGCCGTTGATGGTTTGGTTATATACGCGCCAAATATGTTCTGCGTGGGGGCTTTGTAAATCGTATGTTTGTTCATACCTCACGTACCGAAACAACAACAAACTAGCTGCCATCCCTAACACAAGCCCCGCAAAGTTGATGGCGGTAAATATGGGCTGCTTCCGAAACAGAATTTTGATGTAATGTAGTAGCATGGTAGTAGATGGTATTAAATCATTCCATTTTTAACGTTTTGACGGGATTAGAAAGGGCTGTTTTGAAGGCTTGATACGCAACAGTACCTAGCGCCACAAACATCGACAAACTTCCTGCGATGACAAATATCCACGCATTGATTTCGATTCGGTATGCAAAATCTTGAAGCCATTGATTGCCAAAATAATAAGCCACTGGACACGCAATGGCAATACCTATAAAAACGAGTTTTAAAAAGTCTTTTGATAAAAGCGCCACAATGCTCGTCACACCCGCCCCGAGTACCTTACGAATGCCAATTTCTTTGGTACGCTGTTCGGTTACAAACGTGGCCAGCCCAAATAATCCTAAGCAGGCAATCAGAATGGCAACCAAAGAGGTATAGGTCAAAATCTGTTTCCAGCGCAAGTCGTCGGCGTAGCGTTCCATCCGAAAATCTTCTAAGAAATAGTATTCCATGGGAAGGTACGGAACGTATTTTTTATACACTCGCTTTATCTGCTCAAGTGCTTCTTTGGGGTAGTTGGCCGCCAGTTCTATATGAACACAGCCCGCTTGCCGACGGGTATCACGCGCCCACACGATGGGCTTGATTTTCTCCTTGAACGAAGCGTAGTGAAAGTCTTTCACAATCCCGACGATGTTCAATGCTTTGTCGTGTTGACGAATGGAAAGGGTGAAAGGATTTTGACCTTTGGGAACAAACTCCCGTACAAAAGCTTCGTTGACGATGATATTTGAAACCGTGTCCAAGGCGTATTTGGATGAAAAATACCGTCCTTGCACCAACGGAATCCCCATCAATTGCAAATGATTTTCGTCGATGTACTCGTAGTAGGTATAGTCGGTGCTTTTGCCATTGACTTGATAAACCGTACTGTTCCAATCCCCTGATTTGCTGGAAACTTTTTCGACGTAAGGCAACTGCGCTAACTCGTGTTTGAGCGGAGTGGCTACCTTCTCTATTTGGTCCCAAGGCAACCAAAAACGCAGGATATTGTCTGTTTTATACCCAAGTTCGGCGTGGGTGATGTAGTCAAATTGACGCGCAGCAATCACCGTCCCGATAATTAATATCCCTGCCAACACAAACTGAAATACCACCAATGCTTTGCCGAACGTTTGCCGTCCTGATAGCTTAATTTGTCCACGCAACGTCTCCATGGGGCGAAAACCTGAAAGCACCAACGCAGGGTAAAATCCCGCCAAGAGAGCAACTAGGAACAGTAAACCACCAAACAGGGCTAAAGTTGAAGGCTGGAAAAGGTAAGTGCTTTCTAAGTGTTTGTCAGTCAGTTCACTAAACGTCGGGAGTAGTACGTACGCCAATAGCAACGAGGGAATAAAAGCCAATGCCGTCAGCAAAAACGACTCGCCCAAAAACTGCGATAAGATATGATTTCGCGTGCCGCCCGTTGCCTTTCGGATACCGATTTCTTTGGCTCGTTTGAGCGAGCGAGCCAGCGTAAGGTTCACAAAATTGATACACGCTATGATCAACACCAACAACGCCAAGCCCGAAAGAATTTTGGGATAACGCTCGTTAGACCAGTATTCTAGCCCGTTCGACGCGTAATAGTCGGGATTGAGGTGCATGTCAAACAGCGGTTGTAGTTTAAACTTCATCTCGTAGGTTTTACCCTCTTTGTTTTGTTTACGCACTTCCGTCAAAAAATCAGCGGTGTACTTAGCCGTCACCGCCTCCATTTTCTTATCCAATTGAGCCACATTTGCTTTCGGATTGACCAATAAGAACGTATTCAAACTCGCATTGAACCAGTTTTCATCGTTGGCCCGCTGCTGAGGGTCAGGTGAAATGAGGTGGTCGATAGAGAGCAATAAATCAAACTGAATAGATGAGTTGGCAGGCGGATGTTTTACAACGGCAGAAACAATAAACGGTTTAAAACCAGCTCCTTCATCTCCAATTTGCAATACTTTTCCTACGGGGTCTTGGTCGCCAAAGTATTTTTTGGCCATACGCTCCGTGATGACCACGTTTTTCAGGTCTTTGAGCGCGGTGCGTTTATTACCAGCCAATACCTCAAACGAAAACATCGTCAACGCTGAGTTGTCGGTGTACATCAGATTCTCTTTAATCCCTTCGTTGCCTTTTTTGACGAGGGTATTCCACCCGTTTTTAAAGCGACAATACGCCTCAAAATCACCAAGTTCACGCACAAACGCGGGGCCTTGCGGTACGCCAGTATTTCCCATTTTGCTCAGATTTCCCTGCAAATCTTTTCGGTCCTGTATCAACCGAAAAATGTGAGGGCCTTTTTCGTGAATACGGTCAAACGATAAATCGTCTTTGACGTACAGCATGATGAGCATTACGACCGTTAGGCCCAGCATCAAGCCCGAAATATTGACAAACGAGTACACCTTGTTTTGCCAAAGGTTCCGAAATGCGATTTTGAGGTAGTTGCGTAGCATAAGGTTTAGGGTTTTGTGACATAGAGACGTTGCATGCAACGTCTCTACTCCGATTTCAACGATTTGACAGGATTCATCAAGGCGGCTTTGATGGATTGGTAGCTGATTGTCAGCAGCGCGATGGAAAGGCTCAGTAATGCCGCGATTGCAAAATACCACCAAGTAATTTCAATGTGGTAAGCAAAGCCTTTAAGCCAAGTAGTAAGGAAATAATAAGCAATGGGGGAAGCAAGAACAATGCCTATGAAGACAAGTTTCAGGAACTCACCCGAAAGTAACCCGACAATGCTTGCGACACTTGCCCCGAGCACTTTCCGAATGCCTATTTCTTTGGTTCGGCGTTCAGCCGTAAAAGCGGTTAATCCAAACAAGCCCAGACAGGCAATTAAAATAGCCAAACCTGTAAAAGCAAAAATGATTTTGCCCGTGCTGATTTCATAGTCGTAGAGTTTTTGATAAGCTTCGTCTAGGAAATAGTAATCAAAAGGTCTTTCTACTTTATAACTGTCATACACATGCTTCATAACGGCGAGTTTTTCCTGAACATTGGCATTTTTTGCCAGTTTAACGTAGATGTATTCGTGAAACAAATCGTTTTTGCCAATAAAAAACGCCATTGGACGAATCTGCTGGTGAAGAGAGGTAAACGGAAAATCTTTAACAACACCCATCAGATTTTTGGGCGTTCCACTGCCGATATCAATAGGTTGTTGGTAGTTTTTGGCATTTATACCCAGTTCTTTTGCGGCGGTCTCATTGATGATGATACTGCCCTCACTACTTAGCGCATCCTTTTGGATGGGTGCAATCGCCCACTGTACACGCAGGGTTTTGATAAATTCTTTATCGACGGGAAAACTATTAGCACTGACCAATTTAGCGGAACGTAGGGTCTTAAGATTCAAACCGTTCATATAGCCACCATAAATGGGCAACGATGAAGCTGTTACGGCTTCTACGCCACTGATTTGGCTGAGATTAGCTCTGAGTGATGAGTAATGTTTGTCAATACCCGTTTCATCATCTAAACGAATTCCTATCACCCGTTCGCGCTCCAAACCTACGTTTTGCCTGAGAAACAAATCCAACTGTTCTTTGATCAGAATAGAACCGATAATAAGCGCAATGGAAATGGTAAACTGAAAAACGGTCAGTGATTGTCTTAATGTCGCCGTGCCTTTCCCCATCCCCAATTTACCCTTTAAAATAGAGATCGGTGTAAAGTTAGACAGCAAAAGCGCTGGATAACTGCCTGAAAATAAAATACTCACGAAGTAGAAACCAATGGCAGGTATCCAGAAATAGGGTGTAGATACAAACGATGTATCAATCTTAAGTTGTAATGTGTTGTAAAAAAAAGGCTTTAATAAACTAAAAAAGACCAACGCAAATCCAAAGGCTAAGGTCACATACAGCGTCGATTCCAGATAAAACTGAACAATGAGCGATTTGCGAGCCGCTCCCACCACTTTTCTGACCGAAACTTCTTTGGCGCGGATGGTTGCACGGGCAGTGGTGAGACTCACATAATTGATGAGCGCCAAGCTCAGTATCAATACTGCGATAATTCCGAAGGTATTAACGGTCTTTTGAACTGATTTATAGGAAGTATCAAAGTGATAATTGGGCAGCGCGTACAAATAATACTTATCGTATTTGCTTCTAATCTTTGCTTTTTCGCTCAAAAGCGACGGGATTTTACGCGCTACGTTGGCAGCGGCATTTGCATTTTTTAGCAAAAAATAAGTATCAAAACTACCTGTAGCTCCAACTGATTCGAGTTGTTCATTTGTTTGTTTTTCATCCATGAAACTACTGTACATGGCGCGGTCCATAGCACGTTGGGCTTCTATATTGGCTAAAAAGCTAAATTGAATAGAAGAATTGAGTGGAGGGTCTGCAACAACTCCGACAACTTCAAAAAGATGCTTTTTGTCATAAGTAATCGTCTTTCCAATGGGGTCAGCGTTACCAAAATACTTTTTGGCCATCTGTTCAGTTAGCACTACCGTATTCGGACGAGAAAGCACCGTTCGACGATCGCCCTTCAGTAATGGAAAAGAAAATACCTCAAAGAAACGATTGTCGGCAAAACCAAAGCCCGATTCGTAGTTTTTATGCTGTACATCGGACATGACTTGCTTAGTGGAATAGCTACCCACTTTAATACGGGCATAATTTTCAACCTCAGGCGAAGCCTGCTGAACAGCTTCGGCAAAGCGATAAGACATCCAGGGGACAGTATATGTTTGGTCGCCTTCCTGATGCTTAAATTCTACTTTTACAATGCGGTCAGCATGTTCGTGAAAACGGTCAAAGCTGTACTCATGAGCTACGTACAGTACAATCAACAACGTAACGGCCAAACCTGTGGCCAGTCCTGCAATATTGATAAAGCTGAAGAGGCGATTGTGCCAAAGGTTCCGAAAAGCGATTTTGAGGTAGTTGCGTAGCATGGTGGTATAATTGTTATGAATGTGGCGGAATTGCATTGCTGTGGCGGCGTTGCACTGCAACGTCGCTACGGGGAATTACTCCGATTTCAACGATTTGACAGGATTCATCAAGGCGGCTTTGATGGACTGAAAACTGACGGTCAAGAAGGCTAACAGCATCGTAGCTGCCCCTGCTGCGCCAAAAATCCACAACGGAATTTCGGCCCGAAACGCAAAGTCTTCTAACCAAGCGTACATGGCATAATACGCCAACGGTGCCGCAATGCAGAAGGCAATCGCTACCAACTTCAAAAAGTCTTTAGACAATAACCCAACAATACTCAAAAGGCTCGCCCCGAGCACTTTACGTACGCCAATTTCCTTGGTGCGTTGTTCGGCGATGTACGTAATCAGTCCAAACAATCCTAAACAGGCAATGAAAATGGTTAAAATGGCAAAAATGAGCGCAATGGTGCCAACCCGCTGCTCGGCGCGATACATGTCGTTAAACGATTCGTCAAGGAAATGGTAATTGAAAGGCATGCCAGTCGATAGCTGCTTCCATTTACCTTCTATCTGCTTGATGAGTTTTTGTGGGTCTGAAGTGTTGATTTTAAATGCCATGTCCCAGCCGCTTCGTCCGTATCGGAAGCACAATGCTCCTACATTTTGACGCATTGACGAATAGTGGAAATTTTTGACTACCCCAATAATCGTCAACGTGACGGGGTTGGAGGCGTTGCCTTCGCTGGTGTAAATATTCTTCCCAATAGGGTCGTCGTCGAAGCCCAATAGTTTGGCGGTTTCTTCATTGATAATGACTGAGCTAGAATCCGCTCCAAATTCTTTGGAAAAGTTTCGGCCTTTGATAAGCTCCATGCCCAAGGTAGGAATGTATTCCTCATCAATAGTCCAGTTTTGCATATTAAATCCATTTTTTACGTCGATAATGGGTGTTTTGGAGTACGAATTATCACTACGAGACGAATTGGCAACGGGCAAATATCCCGCAAACGCGCCTGCTTTTACTCCCGCCATTGTTTTGACTTCTTCCTTAAAGACGCGGTTGTTTTCACCTAATGATGATGTTCCTGTCACCACAAGCACTTGGTCTTTCGAAAACCCGAGGTTTTTGTGCTGAATATAGTTGAGTTGACGGTAAATAATAAAGGTAGAAATAACCAATACCAACGAGGTGACAAACTGGAAGGTCACCAAAACATTCCGAAAATTGGAACGCTTAAAATTAGCATTCAACTTGCTTTTGAGTACTTCAATTGGCTTAAACGACGACAAGAAAAAGGAAGGGTAATAGCCTGCTAACAATCCAACGCCAAGCGGCAACGCCAATAAAAAAGGCAAGTAAGCAGGTTGGTAAATCGTAGTCGGTGTAAAGTCTTTGCCCGCAATTTGATTGAAGTAGGGAAGGAGTATGGTGGTCAACACCAGCGCGATTCCAAAGGACAAGTAGCTTGTCAAGATGGATTCGGCCATAAACTGACGAATCAAGCTGTTACGTTCCGTCCCTAGTACCTTACGAATTCCCACTTCTTTGGCCCGATTGGCCGAACGAGCCGTACTCAAGTTCATAAAGTTGATACAGGCAATGAGTAACAAGAACACCGCTACAATCGAAAAAATATAGATGTACTCGATGTTTCCGTTGACCCCAAACTCGTATAATTTGTTCGATTTTAAGTGAATATCTAAAAGCGGAATGAGCGAGTACTGAATGTAATTTCCCGCTTTTTTGAACTCATCCATGCTTTTGATATCGACAAAAGCTTTGGCTTGGGGGAGGATGTATTTGTTAATCAAACCGTCAAACTTTCCCTCAAGTTGTTTGTAATCAGCGCCTTCTTTGAGTTTGATGTAGGTGTAGAAATTATGGCTTAGGAAGTTGCCGAAGCTGTAATCCACGTTTTTAAACGAAAAAATGACGTTCGTTCTAAAGTGAGAGTTTTGGGGAATATCTTCATATACCGCCGTTACTTTATATTCTTGGGGATTGTTGACCCCTGTCGTAAGGATTTTTCCCACCACAGGGCCAGCGCCAAAAAACTTCTCCGCCGCTGACTGACTTAATACAACTGTGTTAGGGGCGTTGAGGGCCGTTTTGGCGTCGCCTTCGATGATTTTAAACGGAAACACTTCAAAAAAGGTAGAATCGGCATTTACGCAGTTATTTTCTACCAAAAATGCGTTGCCTTTTCTGATAAATCGACGACTGTTTTCAGCGTACAGACGCACGTATTGTTCCACTTCGGGGTAGTCTTTTTTCAACGTAGGGCCAAAAGGGTCGGAACTCAGTGCCATTTTCATTTCCGTTCCCCCAAATTTAATGTCTGAGTGAACACGGTAGATACGGTTAGCGTCTTTGAGGTAGCGGTCATAACTGAGCTCATCGACGACGTACAGCGAAATCAATAAAAAACAACACAGGCCAATGGCCAATCCGAGTACATTGATGACGCTGTATAGTTTGTTTTTAAGGAGGTTTCTCCAAGCGATTTTGAGGTAGTTTCGTAACATGATTATTCCGATTTCAATGATTTAACAGGGTTGGTCAAGGCGGCACGAAGGGTTTGGTAGCTGACGGTCAACAACGTAATAACCAGCGCTCCCACCGCTGCGGCCGCAAATACCCACCAAGAAATTTCGACGTGGTAGTCGTATCCTTTGAGCCAATCGTTGAGGTAATAGTAGGCAATCGGGCTGGCAATTAGGCTAGAAAGCAATACCAAACCCACAAAATCGCGCGAAAGCATTTGCCAAAGATTAGGCACACTTGCGCCCAACACCTTCCGAATGCCGATTTCTTTGGTGCGTTGTTCGGCCACGAAGCTCGCCATTCCGAACAAGCCCAAACACGAAATCAAAATGGCTAACACCGCAAAATAAAGCGACAAGGTACCAATACGCTCTTCGGCTTTGAACTTATTGCCGTACTGTTGGTCAATAAACTCGTACGAAAAAGGTACGTTTTGAACGTATTTTTTCCAGATGCGCTCAAGAGTGGCAATGGATTTACTCGAACTTTGAGTCGGATTAAGTTTAATGGTTAAATTATACAAATCTTTGTCGCGGGTATGGTACAACGAAGGGCGTACGGGGTAAAACGGCGACTCGGCCATAATATCACTCACTACCCCAATGATGGTGTAAGGTTTGCCATTCCATTTTAAAATTTTACCAACAGGTTCCTTAAATCCTAAAAACTTCGCCGCAGACTCGTTGATGATAAAGGCGGCGGAATCGGTGGCAAAGTCCCTCGAAAAATCGCGACCTTGTTTGATTTTCCAACCCACGGTTTTGCCCCATTCTTTAGTGACGCGACTATTGGGAAAATCTACGCCTAAGTTCGGATCTTTGCCTTCCCAATCAAAACCACCGTTGGTATTCCAAACTCCCGTAAGCGGACTGTTGGACGCCGTGAGTTCTTCAATGGCTCCTGCCGATTTGAGTTCGGCTCTGAATGCTTCAAAATGCTCTTGTATTTCTTTGTCCATTCCCATGCTTATCAAGCCTTTTCGCTCATATCCGATGGGGCGGTCTTTGGCATACTGAATTTGTTGGTAAACGATGATGGTGCCAATAATCAAAATCACCGAAACCGTAAACTGAATCATCACGAGCGCCTTGCGCGGAATGGCTGCCCATTTACCCACTCGAAACGTTCCTTTGAGTACTTTTAATGGTTGAAAAGAAGATAAATATAAGGCAGGATAACTGCCCGCCAATAAACCCGTAAGTGAAATAAACGATAGGCTAACCAGCCAAAAGACAGGGTTTGCCCACGGAAGTTCTATTTTTTTATCAGCCACTTCGTTGAAAAAGGGAAGACACAGCGTGACAATTACAAGAGCCAACACAAAGGCAAATACCACCACCATGTATGACTCCGAGAAGAACTGATTGACCAATTGTGCCCGAACCGAACCGACCGCTTTACGAATACCCACTTCTTTGGCGCGTTTTTCGCTGCGGGCCGTGGCTAGGTTCATAAAGTTGATACACGCCAATATCAACACAAACACTCCAATGATGCCAAACATCCAAACGTAACGGATATTTCCCCCCGTATTGACGCCGTTTTTAAATTCACTTTCCAAAGCCCACTTGCTCATTGGGTGTAGAAATGCCTCCCATTTATACTTTAATTCTTCCTTACTCAGGTTGTTGGCTTTGACATTTTTAATGCGTTTGGAAGCTGCTTCCATTGATACGTTGTCTGCCACTTGAACAAACGTTTGACTAAAGTTGCTATCCCAAGGGTCTTCCATTTGTTTGACCCACGGGTTATCAATCAGCCAAAGCGACCATGGCATAATCACTTTTAGGTTACGAAATGAGGTATTGTAAGGCAAATCTTCATATACCCCTGTCACTTTTACATCGTAAGTACGATTGATTTTCAGGGTTTTATCTAATGGATTTTGGTTGCCAAAGAGCGATTGAGCAACCGATTCGGAAAGCATAATCGAATACGGGTCTTTTAGCCCTGCGTAAGTGCCATACCGCATTTTGAGGCCAAGCATCTCAGGCGCACCTTCTTCAAAGTAAATTCCTTCTTTTGTGACGTGATTATCACCCAACGACAACACATACGACCCTTGCCACGAGGCTTGCACTACGTGTTTGAAACTACTCCCGTATTTTGCCCGAATCTCAGGCGCCATCTGAGCAGGGTTAGAGGTTTGGGTTCCCACCTTGCCGTTGAAAGTAGCGTGTTGCATTACTTGGGCAATACGGTCATAATTAGCGTGGTAGGTATCAAACGATAATTCATCGTTGACCCAAAGCCCAATCATCATGGCTACTGCCATGCCTACGGCCAGTCCACCAATATTGATGAAACTGTACATTTTGTTTTTGATGAGGTTGCGCCACGCAACTTTGAGGTAATTCCGTATCATGGTTGTATAGGGTTATTGGTATATATTCCGTAGAGACGTTGCAATGTAGAGACGTTGCATGCAACGTCTCTACATTGCGTATGGATTATTCTGTTTTCAATGATTTCACAGGATTGACCAGGGCGGCACGAATGCTTTGGTAACTTACTGTCAGTATCGCAATTCCGATAGCGATGGCACCTGATAGCACAAACATCCACCATTCAATTTCAATCCGATAGGCAAATTTGGACAGCCATTGCTTCATTACGTACCATCCCAAAGGTGAGCTAATGACCATCGCTATCCCAACGAGCTTGACAAAATCAATAGAGAAAAGCCCAAAAATATGCGCCGTAGTCGCACCTAATGATTTACGAATCCCAATTTCCTTGGTGCGTGATTCGGCCATAAACGAGACGACACCGTATAATCCCAAACAGCCGATAAAGAGGGCAATCACTGCCAAAAGGCGAAAAAGTGCATAGCTACGTTCTTCACCTTGGTAAAAATTGGCAAGGGCTTCGTCCAGAAATTCGTACGAAAAGACAAACTCAGGAAAGGTGCTTTGCCACACGGTTTCTACCTCTTTCAGTAATTGACTAATACCTTTGACTCCCCCTTCTTGGCCTGCCAGTTTCATTCCTAAGGTAGTATAATTGCCTCGTTGGGTAGTCAATACGCTTGGTTCTACCTGATCACGGAGCGAAAACACGTTAAAGTCTTTTACTACCCCTACAATTTGTTTTTCAATATCTTCTCCCGCCACTTTCATTTTTTTCCCGATGATTTGTTCGGGATTCTGAAAGCCTAAGCGTTTTATAAATGTTTCGTTGACAATCAGTTCTCGAATTGTATCAGCGGGAAGGTAATTACGTCCTGCCAATAATTTTAACCCATACGTCCGAATGTAAGAAGTATCTGCGGGACGCATTACGACACCATAATCTGGTTCTTTCTCTTGGTTTTCAAACCGAAAACCTGTACTCCAATTGAACGCCGAAGAAGGCGTCGTCATCGAAAAACTAAGCGATTGGACACTGGGCAAACCCGAAAGTTTTGCCCGTAAATTTTCCAACTGACCTGGTTCATTTTCAGGAAGTCTTACGGTTAAAATAGCATCGCGACTAAAGCCCAAATCGGCCGAACGGAAATAATCCATTTGGTAATAGGCAATGATGGTACCAATGAGCAAAAATTGAGACACAGCAAACTGCCCTATAATCAGCCCCCGACGCAACGTAAAATAATGCGCCGAGCGAGTTGTTTTCATTTTTCCTTTGAGGGCCAAAATAGGCTGATAACCCGACAGAATCAGCGCAGGATAAAACCCCGCCAGCACGGTGGTGAGCACGCTAAGTCCTGCCAAAAAGACCAATATGACAGGGCTAAATAAGCTTACAGCCCCTGTTGGGATATTTAATAAATCACCCACGTAAGGCCATGCAAGCTCTGCCACTAAAAGAGCCAACACCATGGCAATGGTTGTCAACACGCTCGTTTCGCCCAAAAACTGTCGCAACAGCTGACTGCGAGTGCTCCCTAGCACTTTTCGTACGCCTACTTCCCGCGCCCGACGAATTGCCTGGGCGGTTGCCAAGTTGACGAAATTGATACAAGCCGTCACCAAAATAAAAATGCCAATCAGGGCCATTGCCCAAATCATTTCGATGCTCACACTACGTCGAGCAAAATTACTGGTATTGGTTGCGAAGTGAATATCGGTCAGTGGTTGTAACGCATACTTAAACTTCTTGACATCCTCTGGGGAATGGTATTTTTTCACGAAACTAACCAATTGGCTTTCCATTCGAGCCAAAGTGAGCGATGGAGGCAACAACAAGTAAATCTGCGCCCCACCATAGCTTGATTTCCAGTCTTCGATGGGAGAAGTGTTTCCAAACGCTACCACAGAAGCATGGGTCAGAAAGACATCGAAGGGAAAACTACTGGTAGCAGGCGGCGCTTGCACAATACCCGTCACCACAAAATCCATCTGGTTATCTACCCGAATTGTTTTGCCCATTGGGTCAGTATCCCCAAAATACTTACGCGCCATTCGCTCTGAGAGCACCACCGTATTCGGGTTAGTGAGCGACTGCGGGCTACCTTTTTTCCATTCATAATCAAAGAGATTGAAGTATTCGGGTTCGGCAAATGTAATTACTCCATCAGGCTCCTGAAACCGTTTTTTCTCCATAGCAGAAGTGCCTCCTACCGATACAACCGCTCTTCTCACACGACTTACCATCGTCAATTGATGTTTCAATTCGGGGAAATCGTTTCGTAGTGCGGCCAATGCAGGGAAGGTAATTCCAGTGTTTGGCGTTTCGGGAGAACTTTTAGAAACACCAAGCATTCGATAAATACGGTCAGCATGACGATGGTGACGATCGAAACTTAGTTCATACCGAACTGCCACAAACAAGACCACGCAACAAGCCAGGCCCAAGGTCAGACCTAAGACATTGATGACAGAGTAACTCCAATTACGTTTTAAAGCACGAATGGCTGTTTTAAAATAACTTATAAGCATTGTTTTTTTATTTCAGGTGAGGTATAGATTATTCTGTTTTTAATGATTTCACAGGATTCAACAATGCGGCCTTGACCGCCTGAAAACCTACCGTTAGCAATGCAATCACAATAGCCAAGGCACCTGCTGCCGCAAACAGCCACCAGCTCAGTGCGATGCGAGAAGCAAAATCTGCTAGCCATTTGTCCATGAAGTACCACGCGACAGGAGTAGCTATCAGAATCGCAATAAGCACCAACTTGAGGAAGTCTTTGGACAATAACGCCATGATTCCAAATACCGAAGCTCCTAGCACTTTGCGAATTCCGATTTCTTTGGTACGCGATTCGACGGTGAACGTAGCCAAGCCAAATAAACCTAAACAAGCGATAAAAATCGCCCACAACGACGCCGTTGTGAAAATACGGCTGTACTGTTGTTCAGAAACATAAAGTTTGTTGTAATTGTCATCGACAAAAGAGTAGTCAAACGGATTGCCAGGGAAGTAGGTTTTATACAATTTATCCAAAGCCGCGATTTTTTCAGGCATACGGTCGGCGGTCAAGCGAATGGTGAAATAGGTGCTGTTGTTTTGGGGATAAAAAATAATGGGGTCAATGGCTCTTTTCAATCCTGTGTGGTAATAGTTTTTCACCACTCCGATTACGTCCAAATAACGCTCATCCCACTTGATTTTGGTGCGAAGGGCTTCTTCGGCATTCGCAAATCCCAATAACTCCACCGCTCGTTCATTGAGCAAAACCTTGCTGTTTTGGTTCCAATCCACATCACACTCGGCGGGCGTAAAGTTGCGCCCCGCTTTGAGGTCGATTTGGTAAGTTTTCAGAAAACGGTCGCCAATGATGGCAAACGAATACGAAATGAGTTCGTCGCCTGGCTTAGATTTGGGTTGGGTAAAGCCTGAGGTCGCAAAATTGTACCAACCGCTCGGCACGCTTCCTGAAGTGGCGTAGTCTTTCACAAACGTTTGTTGCGTCAGCTCGTTCTGAAACGTGGTTTGGCGTACTTTGTAGGTAGCATCTTTGCCCACTTCTGGCCCACGAACCACCAGCAATTGCTGCGGATTTAGTCCCAAACTCTGCGTTTGCATGTGGTGTAGCTGACGATAAATAACCAGCGTTGTAACAACCAAACACACCGAAATAGCAAATTGAAACACCACCAGCGATTTTCGAAGTAGTCCTCCACCCGACGTTTTAGCTAACTGCCCTTTCAGGGTTTTGATAGGGTTATAACTGGAGAGCAAAAAAGCCGTATAACCTCCCGAAAGTAGGGAGCCAAAGAGCAAAATACCCAGCCCCCATGCCCACACCGACGTAGCGCTTAAAGAGGCAAAAGACAACGGCGTCCCGATAAGTTCGTTAAAAAATGGCTGAAGTAAGACTACGATTAGCAAAGCCAATCCAAAACTTAGGAGATTCACCAACAGCGATTCGCCCAAAAACTGCCGCACCAAATGGCTTTGCGTTGCGCCTACCACTTTCCGAACACCTACTTCGTTGGCACGTTTGAGCGACTGAGCCGTGGAGAGATTGACGTAGTTGAACCAGCCAATCACCAGAATTAAAAACGCAATTCCGCCCAACATATAAACGTATTTTAAATTACCCTGAGTAAGGTAGGTATCGTTCAATGAAGCCGCCAAATGCACGTTTTTGAGAGGTACAAGACGAAACTTTACGCCGTCATTTTCTTTGCTGAGTTCGTTTCTTAGGGCCGTTAGTTTTTTCTCAAACGTTACAGAATTCGCCTTTTCGTTGAGTTGAAAGAATGTATTAATATACTGGTTATCAAGATTCTCTAAATTAACCCAGTCGTTCCCGTGCAAGTTGGCGGGGTTACGCAAGGTTTCCAACGAAAACACCATGTCGTATCGAATGTCTGAGTTGGTAGGCATATCGGCATAGACCCCCTCTACGGTAAAAGGGTTGGTGTCAAATTGATTGGAAAGCATCAGCACTTTTCCCAAAGGATTTTCGGTACCGAAATATTTTTTGGCATAAGAGGCCGACAAAAACACTATGTTTGACTTTTCCAATGCTTTGGGAGTACCTGCGGTAAGTGGAAAATTGAAAAACGAGAAAAAATTACCTTCGGCGTAGCTGATGTTGGTTTCGCGGAATGCTTCGGTTTTAGCACCTTCACGCCGCACGATGCCTTGCGCCATTCCGTCCGCAAAACGACAATAGTCCTTGATTTCGGGGAAGCGTTGTTTGGCGCGCGTAGCCCAGCCTGGTTCTACCTCACTCCACATGCCACCTTTTACGTCTTCATTGAGCAAACGATAGATGGAGAGTCCATTGACATGAAACTGGTTAAAACTCTTTTCGTGACTTACGTACTGCAAAATCAACACAAAAGCCGCGATACCCATCGCCAAGCCAGTGATGTTAATAAAACTATACACTTTGTTTCGGGCTAGGTTCCGAAAAGCGATTTTGAGGTAGTTTTGTAGCATGGGATGTTCAGGTTTACCCTCTTATTCCCAAATGCCATACCAGAAACACAAGATACTGATTATCAGTTTTTTATATTGATATAAAACAAATAAAAATGTCCATAAACGGACAAAATCAGTTCGTTTATGGACAGGGCCGTAGCATCGTTGCATTGCAACGATGGTGGGTAGGTATTGCAATGATGATGCGGTATTGCAATGGTAGATACGTTGCATGCAACGTATCTACGCGACGTCGATTTATTCCGATTTTAACGATTTTACAGGGTTCATTAAGGCCGCTTTAATCGACTGGGTACTTACTGTTATCAACGCGATGCCAACGGCCGTAAGCCCAGCTACCACAAATACCCACCATTCTATCTCAATTCGATACGCAAAATCATTGAGCCAGTAAGTCATCGCATACCATGCCAAGGGCGAAGCCATGAGGATGGCTACCAAGACTAATTTCAGAAAATCGGCAGATAAAAGCGTCGTAATACTAGCGGTCGATGCGCCAAGCACTTTACGGATTCCAATTTCTTTGGTACGCTGTGCCGTGACGTAGGCCGACAAGCCCAACAGACCTAAACAAGCCAGCAAAACGGCCAAGGCAGAGAAATACGTAAACACTTGATTGATACGATTTTCATTGGCATACATTTGGTTGTATTCGTCGTTTAAAAACGTGTAGGTAAACGGACGATGTGGCGCAAACGTTTTCCATTTGTTTTCCAAAAACGTCAATGTTTGTGGGAGATTATTGCCCGTCAACTTTACCAACAACACATTTCCCCAAGTGACAGGAAAAATGACCAGCGGACCAATCGGTTGTTTCATTGAGGCAAAATGAAAATCTCGAACAATACCTTTGACTTCGCCCGTTCGGCCACCTACACGCACTTTTTTTCCAATGGCGTCGGCAGGTTTCCAGCCCAATTGCTTTATCATCGTCTCGTTCAGCAAAAACCGATAATCACCTTTGCCATCGTCTTGTCCGTTGAGGCGCTCAATGTCCTCTTTTGACAAATCACTTCCCGCTATTATCTCCAAATTGAGCGTTTCGGCCATGTCTTCATCACACGGAAAAGCAGTTATCATTTTCTGAACAGGGGTAGAAGTTCCCACCGTTTCCAGCCCATCGCCCCACTTGATGAACGTGGGAGTTTCGTAGGCCAGCGAAATACTTTTTACATTGGGATTTTGCCTCAGTTCGTTCTTCAAAGCAGGCAAATTTTTATTGACTCGCTCGTCGGTCGTGAGCGCAATTACGTGTTGTTTATCGTATCCTAGCTTTGTGTTTTGAATAAAATGCAATTGGTTCTTAACCACCAACGTTCCAATCACCAAAAAAACCGAAATCATAAACTGCAACACAATCAGCGATTTACGCAGAACCAAACCCGAGGCCGTATTCTTAAATGCACCTTTTAGCACTTTAATAGGTTGAAAATACGACAATGCCACCGATGGGTAACTCCCCGCAATGCAACTGACAAGCAACCACGCCCCTACCAACGCTCCTATCCCTTCGGGTTGAAGTAGTATTTGCAAAGTCAATTCGCGCTCGGACAGGGTATTAAATACAGGCAATAACAACACTGTCAGCACGATACTGAGCAGCAAAGCCACCAACGTTACCACCATTGATTCGCCCAAAAATTGCCAAAACAATTGCCCACGTACAGCTCCCATCACTTTACGAACCCCCACTTCTTTGGCACGCTCCGTCGCGCGGGCCGTTGTAAGATTCATGTAGTTGGTGGTCGCAATAATCAAAATGAGCAACGCAATCGCCGAGAAAATATAAATGTAACGAATATCGCCCGAAGCAATGATGCCGCCTTCCGCCTCAGACCGAAGGTGGACATCCGTCAAGGGTTCCAACAAATACGTGACAAAGTTTTTTCCCGTCATCTCAGTTTCTGCCGACTGCTTACGCATGTAGGCAGGCAATTTGGCCTGAAGCTGTGCCGCCGAAGTGGCGGGTTTCAACAAAAAGTAGGTAACATAATTGGCATTCCACCACGTCTCGGTTTTGGCGGCTGAGAGCGACATAAACGACGCAATAAAATCAAACTGAAGCTGTGAATTAGAAGGTGCATCGGCCGCAACGCCCGTTACGGTATAATCCACGCGATTTTCTAAACGCAGGATTTGACCGATGGGGTTTTCATTCCCAAAATACTTGCGCGCTATTGCTTCCGTTACCACCACTTTGTTGGTGCCGTTCAGAGCCGTTGCCGCGTCGCCTTTCAACAACGAAAACGAGAATACATCAAAAAACGTAGAATCGGCCCACAAAAAGCGAGATTCATTAAACTGTTGTTCACCTTTTTTTATGACTACTTTTTGCTGAGAAAAAGCGGGGTCAGCCACGCGTACAAACTGTTCAATTTCGGCAAAATCACGTTTCAACGCAGGCCCTACTTTCGTTCCCGTCATTACTGTTTTATTGGCCGTTCCTTCAATGCTATAGTGCATTATCGTACGAACAATTTGCTGCTTTTTTTGGTGGAATTGGTCAAAACTCAGCTCGTGCTGAATGTACAACACAATCAACATGCAAGCCGTTAAGCCCGCTGCCAACCCAAAGACATTGATAAGCGTAAACGACTTGTGTTTCCAGAGGTTTCTGAGGGTTGTTTTTAGGTAATTCTGAAACATAGCTATTCGGATTTTAACGATTTTACAGGATTTACCAAGGCGGCTTTGATACTTTGCGAACTAACCGTCACCAATGCAATACAGAGCGTGGCCAATCCTGCCACCACAAACATCCACCAACTTACTTCGATGCGGTACGCAAAGTGTTGTAGCCAGTTGTTCATGACAAAATAAGTAATCGGACAAGCAATGAGGTTGGCCAAGAAAATCCATCCAAGAAAAGGTTTTGAAACAGTAAAAAGAAGCTCCGTCAACGACGCGCCTAACACCTTACGAATCCCAATTTCTTTCGTTTTTTGTTCCGCGATGAGCACGGCTAAACCAAATAGGCCCAAACAAGCAATAAAAATCGCCAATGCCGAAAACAAGGTCGCGATGATGTTCACTTTTCGTTCGGTTTCGTAAAGGCGTCCCAAATTTTCATCCACAAAACCATAACGACAGGTTTCTCCTTTGGCAAATCGCTTCCATGTTTTTTCCAAATGAGCCAAAGCCGCCGCAGGATTTCCCCCGCGAAGTCGCAGTGTGAGAAGACTGCTCGCCTGCCGAACAGCACTCAAATGAAACGCCAACGGACGAATTTCGCGGTGCAGCGATTCGTAGTTAAAATCCTTGACCACCCCCACAATGGTAAATGTCTCTCTTTCATTTTTGTCATTGATGACTGTCAATGTTTTATTGAGCACCGAACGCGTAGGTAACTCCCTGAGAGCTGACTCATTAATGATAATCGCCGAACTATCGGTAGGAAAATCGTCAGAGAAAAACCGACCCTCTTTTAATTGTAATCCCAAAGTGGTGAAAAAATCGGTGTCAATATCCAATACTTGAAATAGGACAGGGTCGGTTGTCGCTTTTTTATCAAATAGGAAACCTTGCCCAGGAATTCCAGACGAAAACATCAGGGAACTATTGGCCACAGCTTCGATGTGCGGATTCTTTAGGAGTTCTTGTTTAAACGCGGGTATTTGCTTGCCAAGCGCATTGGCATTATCAATCGACAATAAATGTTCTTTGGCAAAACCTAAATTTTGTTCTTGAATATGGTTAAGTTGGCTTTTAACCACAATCATCCCAATAATCAACGCCGCCGAAATCGAAAATTGAACCACTACCAACGCACTCCGAAATCCAATTTTACGCTTTAGGGTTGTTTTTAGAAATATATCAATCGGTTTAAACGATGACAAGAAAAATGCAGGATAACTTCCCGCCAATCCTCCTACAATTAACGTGAAAAGAACCAGCCCAGGAATGACATAGACGTTGTCTGCCAAGCCCAACGATAATTGTCGATTTGTTAATTGATTAAACTGAGGCAAAGCCAGTTGCAGAAAGACCAACGCCAAACCTACCGCAAAAAAAGCAATCAGTATCGACTCGGCAAAAAATTGCTGCATAATAGCACTGCGATTGGAGCCAAGCGTCTTTTTGATACCTACTTCTTTGGCTCGTTTTTCCGACCGTGCCGTCGAAAGATTCATAAAATTGATAACTGCAATCAGCAAGATGAACAACGCCACCATTCCAAAAATATAGACATACGTACTATCTCCAATTTCCACTGCCCTCCATTCCGTATTGCTATCGATTCTGTAGTCTGTTTTGGAGTACAAATAAATAGAAGTTAGCGGTTGGGCTTTAAATTCATAGGCATTTCCACGCGCCAAAAAGTGAGCAAACGGAATCCCCAAAAGCTTTTCGGCTTGCGGTTTTACGTAACTAGAAACAAGCTGCTTTAACTTAGCTTCAAACTGTGGCGCACTGACTCCTTCTTTCAACAAAACATAGGTAGTATAATCAAGCCCAAGCCAATAATCGTTGTTTATTTCTTTGGAATAGGTAGCCATCGAGAGCAAAAAATCACAGCGGAAATGCGATTTTTTAGGAAAATCTTTCATAACTCCCGTCACCAAATACGAAGAGTTACCGTCCACCTGTAGCGTTTTCCCAACGGGATTTTCCGTCCCAAAATACTTGGCCGCTGCGGTTTCTGTCAAAACTACTTGGTTGGGGCCACTCAATGCCGTTTTAGCATCTCCATAAACGAACGGGAAAGAAAACAGGGAAAAATAAGTCGAATCGGCGGTATAGATTGCCCCCTCGCGGAAGGTTTTATCGTTATACCTCAGCACGTGTTGTCCAAAATACCCAATGCGAGTATAAGATACTACTTCGGGGATGTCTTTGAGCAAAGCTGCTCCCAACGGCGGTGCCGACTTGGCATTGTTGGTTTCCTGTCCGTTTATATCCGAATGAACGTAAACGCGATACAGTCGATTGGCATTTGTATGAAACGTATCATAGTTTAATTCATCAAGAACAAACAACGATAATGTCAGAAAACATACAATTCCGAGTGCCAACCCAAGGATGTTGAGCGCCGAGAATAGTTTGTTGGCTTTCAGGCTACGCCAAGCAATTTTGAGGTAATTTCGTACCATAAATTATTCCGATTTTAACGATTTTACAGGATTTACCAAGGCGGCTTTGACCGATTGAAAGCTAATGGTGACCAACGCAATGACGATGGCAATCAGGCTTACCCACACAAACGTCCACCCACTGATGGTAATGTGATAAGCAAACGACTCCAACCAGCGATTTAAGGCATAGTAGGCCAACGGTGAGGCAATCACAATGGCCAAGGCTACCAATTTTAAAAAGTCTTTGGACAAAAGCGTTAAAATACCCACCACAGATGCCCCCAACACTTTTCGGATGCCAATTTCTTTGGTGCGTAGTTCGGTCGAAAAAGTCACTAAACTAAACAACCCCAAGCACGATACAAAAATCGTGAGGAACGCAAAGGCATTGAACAACGTCATCGTCAGGCGGTCTTTCTGGTATTCTTTTTCGAGGGTATTATCCAAAAATGAATATTCAAACGGCTCAAAAGGATAATGCTTTTGCCAAACGGCTCGGAGCAAAGGCAGTTGTTCGGGGCTGGTTTTGAGCATCAGCGTATTGGGTGGGTTATCGTTCCAAACCATCGCTAAGGGCTCTACCAAATTGTGCAACGATTTAAAATGGAAGTTTTTGACCACCCCAATCACCGTTCCTTTTTTATTCACCCCTTCTATTGGTTGCCCAATCGGCTGTTTCCAACCGCTCATTTTTACAAAAGCCTCGTTGACAATAAAACCGCCTTTTTTGTCAGAAGGAAACGTGGATGAAAAATTGCGTCCTTGCGTTAATTTTAGTTCGAGTGTAGAGAGAAAACGGTCATCAATAAAAGAAAACAGGGTCATAACCTCTCTTGCTTTGCCATTGACGGTAAAATCGGTCGAAGAAAATGCCGCAGGTTCAAATCCCGTCCCTGCCGTAATGCCCGAAATCGTGGGGTATTTTTTCAAACTAGCCGCCAGCGCGTACCCTTTCATCTGAGACAGCGAATCGGCGGGGAGTTGTATCGTCAGTACTTTATTTTTATTAAAACCCAACGAATGGTTTTGCAAGAAATCCATTTGTCTGTACATCACCAACACGCCCGCAATCATCCCAACGGCCAGCATAAACTGAAAAACGGTGATTGTTTGCCGCAGTTGAAAACCGCCACTCGTTTGATGAACCCCTCCGCGCAGCGCCTCCGCAGGACGAAAAGCCGAAAGGACAAAAGCAGGGTACAGCCCTCCAAGCAAGGTGGTGATAACCAGCCCAACGGCCGCCCATATCCCCAGTTCAATACCCGTAATTTGAAATTGAGTTTGGAGCAAATCGTTCATCAAAGGAATCGCAATCTGCAAAAGCACCAGGCCAATCACGACCGAGAAACTACTAATCAGCAGCGATTCAAACAAAAACTGCCAAATCAATTGAGAACGCAAAGCCCCGTTGGCTTTCCTGACGCCCACTTCTTTGGCGCGTTCGGTCGCTCGGGCCGTCAGAAGGCTGATGTAATTGAGTAAGGCAATGACTAAAACAAACACGGCCAAAAAAGAGAATAAATACCCGTATTGTTTGTTGCCTTTGGGTGTATCTTCCAACTTGCCTTGACTGTAATGGACGTCGGTCAGCGCCTCCGCTCGAAACTCCAGCGAATAGTCTTCCGAATCCATTTTCGTCAATTCTGGCTGAATATAACGCCGACTGATGGCGGCCATTTTTTTCTCAAAAGCGGCGTTATCGGGCATTCTACGGAATAAAACAAACGTGTAGGCAGAAAGGTCGTTGAGCCAAGAGCTTCCCTTGTCAAAATCGTGAGAAAGAAGTGCTTTGATTTTTAAATCGGTATTGGTCGGTAACTCCGCCATCACACCCGTAATTTGATAAGGCTGCTTGTTGATTTGTACGGTTTTTCCCAAAACATCGGTAGTACCAAAGTATTTTTTGGCCAATGTCTCCGTAAGCACAACGGTTTGGGGTTGAATCAGGGCTTGGCGGGCATCTCCTGCTACCAACGGAAAGGTAAACACCTCAAAAACCGAGGCATCGGCATAATACACGTCTGACTCGTTGTACAGCTTTGTGTTTTGGCTGAATGTGGCCGCAATGGACTGAAACCGAACGGCTTTTTCTACTTCAGGATAATTTCGGTTCAAAAAAGGAGCCAAGATATTAGGCGTATTGGCCAACTCCATCGGGGCTTCGGGGGTCTTTAAATGAGACGTAACCCGCACAATCCGCTGGGCTTTTTGGTGAAAAACGTCATAGCTCAACTCATGGCGTACATAAATGGCCATCAAAGCACAAGCGGCTAGTCCTATCGACAGCCCAAGGATGTTAATGCTTCCGTACAGTGTATGACGTCTGAGGCTACGAAGGGCGATTTTGAAGAAATTGAAAATCATACGTTAGACAGGGCAGAAAGGATGGTCGATAGAAAATGCAGAAAAGTGCCGTTGTTGCGACACTTTTCTGTTCTATTTTCTTTACTGTACTTAAAATGAATGAAAGGCTGTATGAATGTTGTTATTTGTTCTTCCAAAGCTATGCCAGCCACATAACCAATTAAATAACAACTAATTACAAGTCCATAAAAACAAAAAAGTGTCCGAATATGGACACTTTTCGTACGGGAGTGGACAATGAGGTACTTAATCTTTTTTACCGCATTCGTCGCTGTACTATTCTGATTTTAAGGACTGAGCTGGGTTGATTAAAGCCGTTTTGATGGCCTGAAAACTTACTGTTACCAGAGCAATCAGAATAGAGAGTATTCCTACGCTTACAAACATCCAACCGCTAATTTGGATGCGATACGCAAAATCCTGTAACCATCTCTCCATGGCGTAGTAAGCAATGGGAGAAGCAATGACAATACCTACCAATACTAATTTCAAAAAGTCTTTACTGAGCAATGCCGCAATACCCACTACTGATGCTCCTAATACTTTTCGGATACCGATTTCTTTGGTGCGCATTTCGGCAGAGAAAGTTACTAAGCCAAATAATCCTAAACACGAAATTATAACCGCAATCCCCGCAAAAGCGTTGAAAAGTGTCGCCGTACGTTCCTCTTTTTGATAAAGTTGGTCGAAGGTTTCATCCAGAAATCGGTACTCTAAAGGATGGCTGGGCACTAGTTCGGCCCATACCTTTTCAACAGCACGAATCGCTTCTGCTTCTTTTCCAGCGACAGCTTTGATATAAATGCCACTGCGCCATTCAGGATTATTGAACAAAACCAATGGTTCAATTTTTTCACGAAGGCTTTTGTAGTGAAAATCCTTGACCACTCCGACAACAATTCCTTTGTGGCCTTGGAAATGGAAACGTTGCCCAATGACTGGCGTTCTGAGTCTAAATTTTTTTACAGCGGTCTCATTCAAAATCACATTAGCTTGGTCAGCAGTGCTATTTTCTGCAAACCATCGACCGCTCGCCATTGTGAGGCCAAATACTTTTTGGTAATTAGGCTCTACCGAAATCTGCGCTACCGTCGGCTGAAAATCAGCGGGACGACCATCCCAGTCTAAACTGCCACTGTGAGAGCTTTGAATCTCAACAATGTTCTGGCTTGAAATGGTGATATCTTCAATGCTTGATTCGCCGAGAAGCCTACTTTTGAGAGTCGTAGCCTCTACTTGTGGACTGGCATCCCAAGGAATAGTAAGTTCAAACAAATGAGCGCGTTCGTAGCCCAATTTGGTATTTCGGATGTACCTAATCTGTTGATACACTACTAACGTGGCTATTAAAAAAATGACTGCAACGGTGAATTGTACCACTACCAAGCTTTTACGAAAGGTGCTGTTGTTAGTACCAAATACATTGAGCCCACGCAACGTACGAAGGGGCCGAAAAGACGATAGCAATACCGCTGGATATATCCCCGTAAGTATAATCGCTAAAAGAGTCGTTCCTAGTAAAACGCTCCAAAGAGCACTGTTTCCAAAGTCCAGCGTGAATGTTTTGCTAGTCAATTGATTGAATACGGGCAAAAATCCGTAGGCGAGCAGCAGCGCCAACCCCATTGCAGCTAAGCACATCATTGCCGACTCAATCATAAATTGACTAAAAAGCTGTACAGGAGCGGCGCCAATAAGCTTTTTGATGCTTACTTCTTTCGCGCGTACACTTGCCCTAGCGGTGGTGAGATTGACGTAATTGATGCAGGCTGTTAGCAGAATAACTAAAGCAAACCCAAAGAAAATATAGATATTCGTTTTGTCTCCTTGCTCGGTGCCAAAACGATTGATAGTGTCAAAATGCATGTCTCGAATAGGTTCTGCTTCTAGCGTAATACTCCTATCTGGCTTGCCCGTTTTGCTGTCTTTCTTCGCAATTTGCGCTAGGCTAGTCAGTTTTTGATTTACCCTTTTTACATTGATATCGGGCCGCAGTAAGAGGTAGGTTTCGTAATTAAAATTCTCCCAGTTATTATCGTTTTGGTATTTTCTAGGATCCGACAAATGAACCGCCATTGGTAATAAGAAATCATAATGAAAGCTTGAATTTGTTGGGTTATCTTTGAAAATAGCCTGCACCACATAGTCGAGGGAATCAATACGAAGGGTTTTACCAATGGCTTTGGTTTGACCAAACAACTGAAGCGCTTTTGACTCCGTCATCGCAATACTCCTTACGTTTTTGGTAAAATCGGCGACACTTCCTTCCGTAAATGTGTAATCGAACACGTCAAACCAATTTTCATCCACGCAGGCTACATTTTTTTCGTTCGACAATTTATCACCAATACGAACGGACAGACCATTCCAATAAGGGTTTGTGACGCGGGTTACCTTTTCTACCTCAGGCAAACGCTTGGCTTGTTCCGCCAAAGGCAGCGGTGTAGTTGACCAATGCCAAGTTTCTTCTTTGTTGACTTGATTGTGGGTAATGATTAAATAGGTACGAGTAGCTTGTGCGTGGTAGGAATCAAAACTCAGTTCATTTTGAACCCACAGTAAAATTAATACAGCTGCGGCCATCCCTACCGCTAATCCAGTAATGTTTAAAACGCCAAAAAGTCGAGTTTTAAGCAGGTTTCTAAAAGCAAACTTTAGCATGTTCTTATTCAGTTTAGGATTCACTCCATTTTATCACTAAACACATACCAAAAAAGAAATAGGTTAATAATGAATTGGTTAACTGGTAGTTACAAAAAAAAGTGTCCGAATGTGGACACTTTTCGTACGGGAGTGGACAATGAGGTACTTAATCTTTTTTACCGCATTCGCCTTTGGTATAATTGGTAATACCGACGCTCGCCGCCACACAAGCATTGCCGTAGGTCTTGCCGTTGCATCCACAGACGGGGTCGTACTGCATCGTGCAAACCATGCCATTATGTGGCTTTTCGACACACTCACTTGCTATTTCTTCTTTTTGGCACCCTACCAATCCTGCAAGCACCAGCGCCACAAATATTGATTTTTTCATCGCTATGACTGTTTATTTGGAGTTATGACGCTTTTCGGCACAAAAAGGTTGGAACAAATCCTCACTATTCGGTTCGAAGGGATTCGACGGGATTGACCAACGCCGCTCTGGTAGCGTAATAAGCGATTGCCCCAATGGCAATGACCAGCACGACGGCAAAAAACAAGGCCATCAGGCTAATATTTAGCCCCGCATAGAAGGTAAACATCTTATTCATAAATATATTCTCGACCACTCCAATCGGCAAGGCTACTATCGCCGCGATGAACAACAGTTTTAGGAAACTCCACGATAAAATCCGCACAATTTCCCACACACTAGCTCCCATTACTTTCCGAATCCCGATTTCTTTGTAGCGTTTTTCGGTGCTATAAGTCACCATGCCCAACAATCCCATGAGCGCAATCACAAAGATAATGACCGACGCCAAGCCCATCATCTTCATGTCTTCGGCGGGGTAGTAGCGGTCGTAAAGTTCTTTTTCGTACCACGAATACCCCAGCTCTTTGTAGGGGGCTTGCTTTTTCCAAAGGGCTTTCATGTCGGCCAAGAACGCATCTTGATTGGCTTGGGTGTTGACCTTAATCGACATCATTCCAAATTGGGAGGGGTTGTACTGAAACACCAATGGCTCTTTTTGGTATTGGTAATGAAAATGGCAAAAATCTTTGATTACTCCCACCACTTGTACGGGAGTTATGCCATTGATAAATACCTGTTGTCCAATGGCTTCGCGTGGCGTACCGAGTCGCAAACGCCGCACACCCGTTTCGTTGAGCAGCACAAAATGCCCCGCTGAGTCGGTAGTAGTGACAGGAAAATTTTTTCCTGCCACTACCGTTAAATTCATATTTTCGATGAAATTTTTATCGACCGAATAATAGTACGTCGAAATGTTTTCATCGTTTTCGTGTACTTTAATTGCCTGCTGCGACGGTACGTTCCCGAATGGTATCGACACTAATCCGACTTTTTCTACGTCTTTGTGCTTCTTGATGTCATCGATTAGTAGACGGTAATCTTTTCCCGCCAGCGATAGGTTAAAAATTCCTTTTCGGTTGAAGTTGTCGTTTTCAGTCGCCATGTAGCTGAACTGGTTGTACATGTGGCCAATCATAAACATAAAGCCCAACGTAGCCACAAACTGGATCACAATCAGGGTTTTACGAAAATTCACTTTCCCAAAAGAAACGGGACCTAAGACGCCTTTCAGCACCAGCGCTGGCTGAAATTTTGATAAAATCAGGGCAGGCAACACCCCCGCCAAAATGCCCACTAGTAACGTAAAGGCCACAAAAACGCCACCAATCAAGGTGCTGTTTTCGACCTCCCAAGTCAGCCATTGCACATATACGTATTGTTTCATCAAATACAGCAACATCAACCCAACCCCAAAGGCAAAAAATGCGATGATGACGGCTTCACAAATAAACTGAAACACCAACTGCAACCGAATAGCGCCCATTACTTTACGAACCCCCACTTCTTTGGAACGGCTCAATGACCGCGCCAACGTCAGGTTGGTGTAATTGAACCCTGCCAACAGCAAAATCATCAACGGAATCCCAAAATTGAAGTAAATATCCTGCATGGAATCTACGTACGGGTTATAGCGCAACTCCTCCACGCTTGGCGATATATCGGCCAATGCTTGTTTACGAAAGACATTGCTCTTTTTGGCTGCCACAAGATTAATGTTGGTCTTTTTGGCCACCGCTCCCAGTGCCACCTCCAAAGCGTTGGGCGCTGCATTGGGCTGGAGCCGCACAAACGTATGGGTTTCGTAGGTGCCCCACGAAGCGGTTTGTTTGGCGTCAGGGCGTTTTTTGTCAAAAGTCGCCATCGATACCATCACATCACTTCGGAACTGGGTTTGTTTTTTGAAGGGTTTTAATACGCCCGTCACGGTCATGGCGCCGTAGGTAGCGTGCACCAATGTTTGCCCGATGGGATTGGCCTTGTCAAAAAACTTTTTAGCACCCTCTTCGCTCAATATCAAGGTATTAGGAGCAACAGGCACACTTCCTTTGGCCAACGTAAAACCAAATACCTCAAAGAAAGTAGGCTCAACGTACAACGTGTTAACCCGCAGCGATTTAAAAGGCGTCTTGAGTTCCCAACCAAAATCTCGTACCACTTTGGTCGCTTTTTCGATGTGGGTGTAGCTGTTTTTTAATTCATCCGACAACAAATAAGGCGATGACGCATACTTCGTAACGGTTCCGTCTCGGGTGACTTCGTTGGTTAAGATTCGGTAAATACGGTCGGCATGAGGGTGAAAATTATCAAACTCAAACGTGCTTTGAAGGTGCATCAAGGCCAAAAGCGCAAACGGAATGGCAAGCCCCAGCCCCATAATGTTGATAAACGAGAAAAGCTTATTTTTCCAGAGATTTCGGAATCCTATTTTGAAGTAGCTCTGTAGCATATTAAGGTTGTTTAGCTATTCTTGTCACAATGATTTTTAAATCGCGCACTAGCCGTCGTATCGCGGTTGTGAGCAACCGCTTGCACCGTGAGAGCGGTTGCTCACAACCGCGACGTGTTCGTTACTCAAAACCGATTTGGAGATAAAACACATCGACGAATAACTCCCTATTGGGGTAAGGAGCTATTCAGATTTCAATGCTTTTACGGGATTTGTTAAAGCCGTTTTAAACGACTGGTACCCTACGGTCAAAAGCGCAATCAATAAGGCCGCTGCTCCCGTTGCCACAAACATGCCCCAACCAATGTCAATCCGATACGCAAAATCGGCTAACCATCTGTCTATCAAATAATACCCAATGGGTGAAGCAATCAGGAGCGCTATCGCCACAAGTTTCAAAAAATCTTTGGATAACAAAGCCGTTACCGAAAAAACCGAAGCGCCCAACGCTTTCCGAATACCAATTTCTTTGGTGCGCTGCTCCGACATAAACAAAGCCAAGGCAAACAATCCCAAACAACCAATAAACAAAGCCAACCCCGTAAAAACCATGATAATAGAAGCCGTGTGTTGTTCGGAACGGTATAAATTGGCAAACGACGCATCCAAGAAATCGTACTCAAAAGGCACGTTAGGAATCACCCGTTTCCACATGTCAGTGGCTTTCTGAATCGTAGCCTTTTCGGTTCCTGGCTGTAGGCGAACGGCGAGGTAAGAACCCCACGTTCGGTACGTTTTTGATGACTCGTGGAAAAGCGCCGTCGGGTCTATCACCGTCCGCACCGACCCCAAATGAAAATCTCGCATGACGCCTATCACCTGAAAACGCTGGTTTGCATTACCTGGGTACCGCATCCATTTTCCAATCGGGTTTTTCCAACCAATGGCTTTCACCGCCGTTTCGTTCAGAATCACCGCCGCCGAGTCGGCAGGGCTATTGGGGCGAAAGTTGCGTCCTGCAATGATTTCTAGTTTTAAGGTAGGCACAAAATGCTCGTCGGTCATAAACGAACTTATGGCTAAGTTTTGAACCACGGCATTGGCTTGTTCGCCCTGTTCGGGTTCGTAAAAATCACCAAAACTCCCCAACGAAGGCAAAAAGGTAGAATGAGTAGCTTCGGTGACTTCGGGGAGCTGTTTGAGTTGTTGACGAAACACCTCCCGCTCCGACAGATTGGCAAAATGTCGCCCGTTTTTGATAATCAACACATTTTCTTTTTCCATTCCGAGTTTGGAATGTTGCGCAAAATAAAGCTGACGGTACATGGCCGTCACGCCCAACATGAGCACAATCGCCACCGAAAACTGAAGCACCACCAAGCCGCTCCGCACCAAGCTAAAACCGCCGTTGGCACTACCCGTCGATTTCTTCATACTATCGGTGGTCTTGAAACGCGACAGGTACAACGCAGGGTACAAACCTGCGACCAAACCTGTTATGATTGGCAACGCCACGATAATGCGCATCACCTCCATAGAAAAGAGCGCATCGGGCGTAAAGGCAATTTGGGTCAATTGGTTAAATAAGGGCAATACACTCCATGTAGCGACCGCTGCCAATAAAAATGCCACACCACTCAGCAGGGAAGACTCAACCAAAAATTGTCCTACCAAGCTGCCTTTTGAAGAACCCAAGGCTTTACGAACCCCGACTTCTTTGACACGTTTCATGGACCGCGCCGTCGATAGATTGATAAAGTTGACACAGGCCAACAACAAAATGATAAGCCCACCAAGGGCAAGCATCCGAACTTGGTTTCCGTCACCTATCGTAGTGAGGCGACTTGATAGCTGCGGATAACCCAAGTGAAGTTTTGTCAACGGCAACAACCGAACATCGTATCGGTCACCGCGTTTGAGTTGTTCTTCAAAATTCTGCCCTACCCGCTGAAAAGCCGAAGGCGCGTGTTTGCGCACCATGGCAGGTAGCTTGGTTTCAAGGGCGGTAATGTTGGTTTCGGTCAACGGTTGACGAAATTTCACCCACGTATCCACCTGTAGCCATATCCAGCTCCACATAAAGTTTTCAACCACCCGAAAATCTTTGATGGGAGCCAAAAAACCAAAGCGAAGCGAAGCGTTTGTGGGCAGGTCTTTGACGACTCCCGTTACCTTAAACAAGCGATCGTTTAGCGAAAGTGATTTCCCCATGGCCTGCGTTGTTCCGAAGTATTTTTGGGCCATTTTTTCGGTCAAAACAAGGCTTAACGGCGCATTGAGTGCATTTTTATCGCCTTGTACCATCGAAAATTCAAACAATGATAAAAAGGTAGAATCAACGGCCAACGCATTGGATTCACTAAAAACGATGCTTTCCGCCCCTTCGCTTTGACGAATTAGGACATCGCCTAGCGCAAACGTCCGTGCCGTCATTTCGACTTCTGGGTATTCAGCCAAACGCATTCCCAATGGCGGTGGCGTGTTGGTGGTTACGCCTTCAGTATCGCCCATTTTCAAGTCCAACGCCGCCGCCGCAATGCGGTTGGCAGGGGGCAAAAAAGTATCGTATTGTTTTTCGTGAAAATAATAGGTCGCCAAAAGCCAACACGCTACCATCCCAATGGTCAACCCAACGACATTGACCAGCGTATAAAACGGCTGTCGAACCGCGTTTCTAAAAGCCAGCTTTAAATAGTTGGTTATCATAAGGTTATTCTGTTTTTAAACTTTTGACGGGATTAGAAAGGGCTGCCCCAATGGCTTGAATACTCACCGTAGCAAAGGCGATACCCACCGCAATGAGACCAGTTACGACAAAAATCCACCAATAAATTGGAGTTCGGTAGGCAAAATCAGCAAGCCAAGCATCCATAGCCCACCACGCCAACGGTGACGCAATGACGATGGCAATGGCCACCATTTTGAGGAAGTCAATCGACAATAGCAGCGTAATGCTACCCACCGACGCTCCCAACACTTTGCGGATACCCACTTCTTTGGTACGTTGCGAAATCACCATGATGGCAATGGCAAATAACCCCATGCACGAAAGCAAAATCGCTAACGTAGCCGCACTAAAAAACATTTGTGCCATGCGGGATTCGCTTTTGTATTGGTTTTCAGCATTTTCATCCAAAAACGACCCTTGAAATTCCGATTTTGGGGCGATTTCGTGGTAGGTTTTCTTCAACAAAGCGATGGTTTCTTCGGTATGGTCAGGGGCAATTTTTATGAACAAATAATTCAACCCAAAGCCATTCATGAAGAATGTAACGGGTTCTATTTCGCGGTGAAGTGATTCAAAATGAAAGTCTTTGACCACTCCTATGACTTTTTCCTTACTCTCCGTATTGAGGATAACGCCCAGTGGATTTTTGACGCCCAATTGTTTGGCCATCGTTTCGTTGATAACCACCGAGTTGACGGTATCGGTAGGATATGCTTCCGAGAAATCACGGCCATCTATCAATTTTAAGCCCAATGTTTTCACATAGTCGTAGTCGGCAGTACGCATGTTGGTCTGAATGGTACGGCCATTTTGTTCAAACCCTAACATTGATTTAGAAAAAGACCCGTCTAACCCGCGTCCCAAATTGACATCACAGCCCGTCATGCTATAAATACGCGGCTGCCCCGCCAAACGGTTCCGAAAATGCTGCAACAAACGCTTACCCGACACCTCATTTCCAATCGGAATGCTATATACTTCGGACGTACTGAAACCCAGTGGTTTGTCGCGCAAAAACTTAATTTGAGTCCACACAATCATCGTACACGCAATGAGCAACACGGCCATAGCAAACTGAAACACGATGAGCGAATTACGAATTCCCCCCGAACGGCTACTGAGTTTGATTTTCCCTTTTAGTACTTCAATCGTATTAAAGCGGGTAACGGCCCACGCAGGATAGCCGCCCGCAATGAGCGTAATAAAGGCAAAACAACCCAACATGGCTACCAGCAAGATGGGTTCGGTCATGGTTTTGAGCGTGATGCTGGTTTTAAAAATCGCGTTGTATTGGGTATTCAGCAAATACGCAATTGCGATACCAAGCCCAAAGGCAAATACACAAATGATAAATGCTTCACCCCAAAATTGACCTACAATTTGGGTTTTAAGCGCTCCAAGGGCTTTGCGCATTCCCACTTCTTTGGCCCGCCCGAACGATTTTGCGATGGACAAATTGACAAAATTGATGGCTGCAATTAGTAAAATCACGATGCCTACAATCAACAACACGTACGGGAAGAACTTGTTGATGGCGCGGCCTCGTCCCCCTACTTTGGTGTCAAAATGCGTATCCGACAACTTCATAATTCGGGTACTCATTACCTCGCCGCGTTCGTCTATTTTTGCGCCTTCTTTTTTAAGCTGCTCGATGCTGCCTTTGTAATATTTGGCCGTAAAAGCCTTTAACCCTTTCTCAAATGTATCTGGATTGGTTCCTTCTGCCAATTGGATGTACAACGAATTTTGGCTTGCATCCCAGCGATCTTTGTTGTTGTTATACTCACCTAGGTTCTCCATCCGCACCAACATTTCGTTGGAAATACTGGTATTCTCAGGGCCTTTTTCAAGGATACCACTTACCACAAACGCATGAGGTAGATTGTCATAAATCAAGGTGACGGTTTTTCCCAAGGCGGGTTGTTCCCCAAAAATACTTTTGGCCACATCCTCCCGCAACACCACGTTGCTCAACTCGCTCAATGCCTTGTTGGGGTCTCCTTGGAGCAATTTATACCCAAACATTTTGAGGTAATCTTCATCCGTGAACGCCATGCCTTTGTTAATAAGTTTGTCATCTTTTAACACTTGACCTGGACTTGTCACGATGCGTGTGGCAGCTTTTACCTGCGGGTAATCGGATTTGAGGGCAGTCCGCATCGGTAGCGGCATGGTATTGCCGTATTTGGTTTCTTCGGTATTGTTGATTTTGTCATAAACCCGATAAATATCTCCCTTTTTTTCATGAAACATATCGTAGGTGAGCATGTCGTAGGTAGTCAAAAACAACAAACTACTAACGCCAAACGCTACTGACATACCAATCAGGTTGATAAACAAATAGGTTTTGTTTTTCCACAAGTTTCTAAGGGCAATTTTTAGATAATTTTTAAGCATGGCTAATAAATAATGAACTGTAAATGATAGCTTTATGACTTTTGAAGCAACAGTGAACGCTGGCGTTCGAGGTCTTCTTTTTTGACAAACGTAATGGGTACAAACTCGTCCGTGGGGGCACCAATGTAATACAAAGACCAATCGTGGTCGTACTGCGAAATGATATGTTTTAGACAATCAGCGCGGTCAACGGTCGGGAGGCCGCATTCATCCCAATAAAACAGTTCTACCCGATAATGTAACGCTTGTTTTTGACCATTGATAGTTACCTCAATTTCAATGTCTTGCTTCCCTAGCTGGGTCGGAATCGGAATTGCAATGTGTGCCATGTCGTTAAGGATTTAGAAGTGAATACAAAAACGGTGAAAGTAGAATCAGTTCTTTTTTCCTGACAAAAGTTACTTGTATCGACTTGTCGGTGGGTAATCCGATGTAATACAGCGACCAATTTTGGTCATACGTTGAAATAATGTGGTTCAAGCAATCGGCACGGTTGGCGGGAGGCACCCCGTATTCATCCCAATAAAACGACTCTACCCGATAGTGCAAAGCCTGCCGTTGCCCATTGATGCTGACCTGTACATCAATGTCTTGTCGTTCAAGGTTCGACGGAATCGGTATAGCGATGTGTGCCATAGGGGAAATACTGTTTCATGTCTTAATCTACAGCACGGGGCAATACTTATGCCACGATTCTATTTTGCTAAAAATCAAAAAGTTATGTAAATGTATGAACGCAAAAATGTCCGTAAATGGACGATTTTTCGTTCACTTACGGACAGAGAATTTCTGATTAATCGTATTTGTTCAACCATATAAGACATATAAGAAATTATAAGTTAGGCTCTCAGCAACTTATATGCTCTTATATGTCTTATATGGTTCAAAAAAACTACTTCGCTTTGCGGATATAAATATTACCGTGCATGTTTTTCATCATCACTTCGCTACCGCCACCATTGACCTTGCCTTGAATCCAGTCGTCGATGCTTACTTTGTACATGCCGTCTTTGGTTGTTTTGTTGGATTTTGGCTCGCTTTTGTCGGCGTCCACGTCAAAATCGCTGTAAATCTCGCCACGGTCAGATTTGAGTTTTACGTTAAACTTCGCCGAAGATGGGAACGTCACGTCGATGCGACCGTTGAGCGACGTAAAAGCCATCGGAGTATCGGAGGTCACGCTTTTGAAATTTGCCTTTACCTCACCATTGACGGTCGTAGCTACCGCCGAACCCGACACATTGGTGAGGGTAATGGCACCGTTCACGTTGTTCACCTCCAGCGTTCCCGTTACATTTTCAACCACAATATCCCCTTGATTGATGGTGCCTACTTGCAACGAAAACTGCTGAGGAACCTTGATGGATAGCTCTATGGGGCGCTTCATCGAGTTTGACGTCACCTTTACGTGGTTATTGCGTTCTTCGGCGGTGAGTTCAATCCCGCCACGACTTGTCAATTTTTTCATACCCGTGGCCAGTTCATCGTTTTTGCCTTCGGTTTTCTTGCCGTTGTAGGCTTCAACTGTGGCGTCGATGATGACGTCTTTGCCCGAATATCCCGTGATTTTGATGGAACCGCTGATAATTTTTAGCTGCAAACTTCCTGGCTTAGAAGGATCTGAAAGTGGAACGACCAATTGTTCCTTAATTTCTCCTTGGGCGAAGGTCGGTGTTGCGAGGTTCATGGCTGCAAGTGCAACCACCGCAAAAATGGTTTTGATACTGGTTTTCATACAATTATGATTGTTTCTTGATATAAATATTTCCGTTAAATGTTTCAAAGCGGAACAGCTTTCCGCCGTTTCCAATCCGAACCGATGTTTCGGTATTAAGCTTATAGACCGTGGTTTTATCGCCTCGTTGTTCTTGGTTTTTGACTACTTTCACTGGCAGGGTTTCCACGTTGTCAAAATCGGTGTAAAACTCACCTCGGAAGCTTTTAAACTCGCAGTCGGCCGACAATGCAGCGGGGTAACTGATACGGATATCGCCGTTGAGGGTTTTGTACGACGACTGGCCTGGCGGAATAGCCGTGTAGTTGGCGTCCACGTTGCCGTTGACGGTTCGTAGTTTTGTAGCTCCTTTGACATTCTTCAGCGTAATGGCCCCGTTGATGTTTCCCACTTCCAACATTCCTGTCACATCACTTACCAGTACGTCCCCTCCGTTGATAGTCGATACCTGAAGATTCATCGAATGAGGTACTTTCACTTTAAAATCTAAATTGTAGCGGTATTCGATGTGCCGATTGTTGTTGCGGTCGTTCCAGCTACGGTTAGGGCGCGAATCGAACGGTTCGATGATATATGCCATCACAGTATCCGCTTTTTGTTCCAAGACAAACTTAAATTCGGCTTTTCCTCGTTCCAAAATTTCGTTGGTTTTGCCCGAAATGGTTTTATCCACCTCGATGATTACTTTATCACCCGAATACCCTTCAACTTTGATGGAACCGTTGATGTTGTAAATAGTCAAGGTGCTACTGGCCGCATTTTGTGGCAAAGTAAACTCTTTGGTTGTGTGTTCTTTAAATTCTTGATTTTGAGCGGAAGAATGGGCACAAGAGAGCACCACTCCCACTAGCAAGGGGAGAATGATTTGTTTCATGGCTATACTGTTGGATGGTTAAATTATGATAAGTCTTTGATGGTTTGTTGAAGTTTACTTTTCACCAAATCGTTTAAGTCATCGCGGCGAAGCATCTGCTTGAAGGCTTTAATCGAGCGTTTTTCTTGGAGTTTGACCATCACGTCGGCCAGCGCCACTTGTACCAAAGGTGAGTCCTGTTTTGTGAGCGACAACACCAGTCCTTGCCGTACCTTGGGGTCGTGGGCTAGTTCGGCCAATGCCTCCAGCGTCACGAGGCGCACGTTTACGTTCGGGTCGTTGTTGAGGGTCGTAAAAAGTGCTTGTACTACTTTATCGTCCACATCCGTAATTTCTTTGGTATAACTCACGGCTTTGAGGCGCTCGCTGGCCGATGGATTGTCAATCAGCGAAAGCATCATCATCTGACGCATTTCTTGCACTTCTTTGGTGAGGGTATCCATTTTTTCTTGGTACGCTACTTCTTTGGGGCGCATCAGAAAATACCCGCCCAGCACGCCCACACTCATCAAACACACACTATAAGCCACCCGCAAGGCCAAACGAGGCGTCCAGAGTTGTTGTATTTTCTCAAAAACCTCCTTCCACTGACTCCGACTCGATGGGGCTTCGGTTTGTTTATAGGTTTCAAGCATGGCATAAAACCCTTCACGCATTTGCTCGGTGTTGGCTTTGGGCGCGGGGACTTTCCCCATGAGCTGCCACAGTTGGCGGTCGGCTTCAAACGCTGCTTTGCACTCGGCGCACTCTTTCAAATGAATATGTATGGCTGTTTGTTCGGACTCGGTTAGTTCGTTGGTCAGCCAGCCCGTTAGCCGTTCTTTTGCTTGTTCACAGTTCATGAGCTTTGCTTCCTTTTTCTGATGTCAAAAAATTCTTTTTCAATTCTCCCAGCGCTCGGTGTACCCGTACTTTCACTGCGCCTTCGGTAATGTTCAGAATACGCGCAATTTCTTCGTATTTTAATTCTTGGTATCGGCTCAAGACCAACACTTCGCGGTGATCGGGACTAAGCCGCGCCATGGCTTGTTGCAAGGCATCCAATTCTTGTTCTTTTTCCAATTGTTCATCGGCGGCGATTCCTCCTCCAAGGCGATCCGACAAGTCAGCAATATCGTAGGCGCGTCCGCCCCAACGTTCTTGTTGACGAAACGAATCATTCAAAATATTCCGCGCCAAATGATACATCCACGTTCTGAACTCTCCGTCGCCGTTAAACGTATGTCGGTACTTAAGCATTCGGTAGAATACATTTTGTACCAAATCTTCGCAAGCGTGGGCTTGCCCCGTCATGTGGTACAAAAAAGCGAATAACGGCCGATGGTAGCGCTCAAAGAGCAATCCCATCTTGTCCAAATCTCCCGCTTTTACTTTAAGCATGAGTGCGTTATCCGATAGTGTATTCAAGCGATGATGGCTGTTTGTAGGTGATTTGTACGTGGAAACTCCCGAAGTCGGGGAAGGTTACAGGAAAAAGAAAAAATTTCTTGAAAATATGTACAATTCCTAGTAAATCACTCATTTTAAAACATATAGAGCACACTAGAATAGACACATAGAAAACATAGCTATGTGGTCACCCACAACATTTTGTAGATAAACTCAAAAAAAGTTACCAATCACTTGTAATGTTTTTTCGGCTCGCTCGTCTATGCTTTTGAAATGGAACTCAAAGCGTTTACCCAACTCATTCTCCCGACGCAAGGCCGCCTTTTTAGGTTGGCCAAGTTGTTTCTTCGCAACCGCGAAGAAGCCGAGGATACGTTGCAAGAGGTATTGATGAAGCTTTGGTCCCATCGTCAGCAATTAGAATCGTACCAAAACGTAGAAGCGTTTGCCGTGCAAATGACCCGCAACCTCTGCCTCGACAAGCTCAAATCAAAAGAATGGCAAAGTCGCGCAGGGGAAGCCAATTGGGAAGACGTAGAAGAGCAGAAAGTATCGCCCTACCAGCAGGTGGAGCTATCAGACAGCGCGGCGCTGATGCGCAAACTGATAGATGAACTACCCGAAACGGCCAAGTTGATTCTGCATTTGCGCGACGTAGAGGAGTACTCTTTTGAGGAAATAGAGCAAGTAACTGGGATGAACGTCAACCACATTCGGGTAGTATTGTCGCGAGCGCGGAAAGAGGTACGGGATAAGTTTTTAAAAATTCAGGCGTATGAATCTGGACATTGAACAATTGATAGAAAAGTATTACGAAGGCGAAACAACCTTGGAAGAAGAGCAACAATTACGCGCTTTCTTTTTGAGCGAAAATGTTCCTGCTCACCTAGAAAACGAGGCCAAGCAGTTTCGGTATTTTGCCCAAACGCGTAAAGAACAGCCTTCGGCGGGGGTAAGTTATCGCGCGGTGACACAACTTAGCAAACTAAGCAAGGTGCGCTCGTTGAACTCGTGGGGCTTACGAATCGCCGCCAGTCTGACTTTGTTGGTGGTAGGTTTTGGGGCGGGGATTTGGTACACGCACCGCCAAGGAGGGCTTTTGGAAGAAAATAGCCAAGTGGCTGAAATGAAAAAAACGTTACAAACTCCTGAGCAAACGTCGGCGAGTGAACGCATTTTGGCCGTCAATCAGAGTTACGAATTGGCGCAAGGCGACGAAGAAATTACGCAGATTTTGCTCAATACCATGAATTTTGACGAAAACGTCAACGTCCGTCTCGCGGCTTGCCAAGCGCTACAACGCTTTGAAAATGAGCCAATGGTGCGCGAAGGGCTGATTCAATCGCTAAAAATCCAAACCGACCCGAGTATCCAATTGGCGCTCATCGAGGCATTGGTACTGATGAAAGAAAAGCGAGCGGCCTCCGAAATGCTCCGTTTGGCGCAAAATCAAAAAGTACTGGAAATTGTACGCCTCAAAGCCGAAGAAGGGGTTTTCCACCTAAAACAAGAAAAACAAACGAATAATACCTAACAATTAACGGTGCGTAAGCACTCAAAAACCATGAAATCAACCGTGTTAGTATGTGCCCTGTGGATGGGGTGCAGCGTGGGACTTTTTGCCCAAGAATTTAAAACGAAGCTAGCCAACAGCAAAGACCGTAAAATCAGCATCGAAATGGATGCGAGCCATTTAAAAATTGAGGGCTACGACGGCGACGAGCTCATTATCAAGGGGAACGGTTTTCAGGACCCGCCCGAACAAGCCAAAGGGCTGCGGTCGTTGTACAACTCGGCGGTCGATAATACAGGCATCGGACTGGCCGTCACCAACCAAGGCAATGGCTTAAAAATCGAAAAAGCATCGCGCAAATCGACGTCGTATATACTCAAGGTTCCCAAGAAAGTAGCGATTTTGTACGAGCAGGTCAACTGGAACGGAGGCAACATTTCTATCAGCAACGTAGATGGTGATTTGGAAATAAAAACCAACAATGGCAAAATCGACCTCCTCAATGTTACGGGGCCCGTCGTAGCCAATAGTACCAATGGTGACATCAAAGTGGTGTATTCTAGCCTCAACCAAGAAAAACCCAGCGCCATTTCGTCCATCAGCAGCGCTATTGACGTGAGCCTGCCCGCCAATGCAAAATCAAGCCTTAGCATGAAGTCGATCAGTGGTGAAATTTACACCGATTTAGACCTTGACTTGAAAAATGCTAAAGAAGGTATGTCACGCGTGGGCGGTGGCCACAGCATCAATGCCACCACCAACGGCGGTGGCGTAGCGATTAAACTTAACAGCATCAGCAGCAATATTTATTTACGGAAACAAAATCTGTAGCCCATTATGAAACCAGCCGTCCTCCTGCTGCTGTATATCTTGTCGATTTCTTCGGCTTTTGCCCAGAAAATCATCGAAAAACAGCTCGTATTTTCCTCTAACCAAGCCATCAATCTCAATTTTAAATATGCCGATACGATTCAGGTGTACTATTGGGACAAAGCGGAAGTATCCGTACGGATAGAAGCAGTGATTAATCAAGGGAAATTAAATGATTTGTTGGTAGTAGAAACAGTGTCTAACGACAAAGAAATTTCTGTGACAACCGACTTTGATAAAGCCCTTTTTATACAAAGTAAAGAAGAAGATTGCCCAGGGCCGAGAACACATTTATCATATACTGGTAATGGACAGAAGTATTATGCCTGCGGAATCATCAACTACCAAGTGTATCTCCCACGGCAAGCCAAACTGAAAATTGAGACTGTCACTGGTAACATTATTATGCGAGGAGCGGAGACGACTGTTTTTGCCAAAGCGGTGATCGGTTTTGTAGATTTCAGTTGGCTGGAAACCCAAGGAGCAAATCTGGCCATAAAAACAATACGGGGCGAAGTTTATACCGACTTAGACATTGATTTTAAAACCAAAGTGACAAGAGACCCATATACAGGCTACGCCCTGAAAGGAACCGTCAACGGAGGTGGTCCTGAAGTATATCTCGAATCCACCGTCAGTAATCTATTTATTCGTAAACAAAACTAACCTTACCCAATTCATACAGCCATGAAACCAATCATATTTGTCGTACTTAGTTTGTTAACAAACGCAATTTTTGCTCAAAAAATTATTACAAAACAATTTCCGTACGCCGCCGACCAAACCGTCAACCTTAACCTCAAGTTTGCGGATAGTATTCGGGTACGGTATTGGGACAAGGCCGAAGTGTCGGTTCAGATTTCGGTTCTTATCAACGGCGGCCGACTTAACGACGGGTTGACCGTAGAAAACACCACAACTGCCCAAGAGATTAGCCTAAAAACGAATTTTGATAACGAAATTCTAAAAAATGGTAAAGCCGAAGACTGTCCCGACTCAAAACACAGCTGGCGCACCCAGCGCGACGGCCAGGACATGTACGTTTGTAGCACGATTCATTATCTGGTGTTTTTACCCCGTAATGCCAAATTAAAACTCGAAACTATCAACGGCAACGTGGACATTCAAGGGGCAGCGGCTCCCGTTTTTGCCAAGAGCATCAGCGGCTACATTGATTATAGTTTGCCTAAATCAAAAGGAGCGAATTTGGCCATGAAAACCATTACGGGCGAAGTTTATACCGACTTAGACATTGACTTCAAGTCCAAACGCCAAAAAAATCCGATAGTAGGTTACTTGTTAGAAGGCTCCGTCAATGGCGGTGGTCCCGACATCCGCTTAGAGTCGATTAGTAATAACGTATATGTTCGGAAAAAAGACTAATCCCGACCTAACCTCCACACCAACCCTTATAGTAGCAGTGCAACACGCCGCAGTCCCCCTCTCCAGCAAGGAGAGGGGCTAGGGATGAGGTAAAAACTACAAGGAAAGTTCTACGATATAGCGAGAAAAACTCCCTTTCCGTCGAATATGTTTGGGATTCCACGCGCATCTCCCCAACTTAGTGATTTTACTTGTACGCGCATGGAACTAACCAAACCAACTAGCACACTCACGGTAGTCGTACACGTAGTTGTGTGGTCGCTGCTTGGCTTTATCGTTTTATTCTACCCTCCCATTACTTGGGATTTCAAAGTACCACTCGGTTTTTGGCTTAAACAATTGGCCAATTTCATCATGATGGTATTTGTTTTTTATTTTTCTGCGTATTACCTGGTTCCCAACTATTTGGTCAAAGGAAAGAAAATTCTTTTCTCCTTTTCGGCCGTTTCCTTGATTGTCCTTTATTTGGTCATTGCCCGCATCATTGAGGTACCTATTTTGCATGTACCCGAACAATTGGCTGCTGTCAGAGGATGGAAAAGCTCCAAGAGCATTTACAGCATTGATGTCCATTTATTCATGGTCGTAACGATGGTAACAGCCATTAGCATAGGATTTTCCATGATTCAGCGGTGGCAGACAGCCGTAAAAATGCACGAACTAGCCGAGAAACAGCACATAACTTCCGAATTGGCGTTACTTAAAGCCCAAATCAACCCCCACTTTTTTTTCAATACCCTCAATAACATTTACGCACTCACCTACTCCGACGTGCCTTTGTCGCGCGAGGCTATTTTGAAATTATCACGAATGATGCGGTATGTCCTCTACGATACCGTCCTTGACCGAGTATTGTTGAGCCAAGAAATATCTTTTATGAACGATTACATCGAGCTGATGAAGTTACGGCTGCATTCGTTTACGAAAGTAACCATCGAAGTGCCCAAACCCGACCAAGATTATTCGGTAGCGCCCATGCTTTTGTTGCCTTTTATTGAAAATGCATTCAAGCACGGGACGAGCTCGCTTCACAAAACCGAAATTTTGATTGTGATTAAGGCACAAAATGGTGTTTTGGATTTACACGTTTGGAACCAAATTCAGGCCAATACCGATGCGATTCCCAACGCAGGTGGGGGTATTGGGTTGGTAAACACCCAGCGCCGCCTTAACTTGGTGTATCCCGAGCGACACGACTTGATCATTCACGAAGACACCAACCTTCGGACTTTCACCGTTGATTTGAAAATACAGCTATAATACTTACGCGTTCCAGCCATGAAATTAAATTGCATCACCGCCGACGACGAGCCGCTCGCCCTTGGGCTTATCAGCGCGTTTGTTCAGCAAACGCCATTTTTAAACCTTGTTGGTCAATACGCAAACGGTGTCGAAGCCCTGCAAGCCATTCATAACCAGCCTGTTCATCTTATTTTTTTGGACATCCAAATGCCCAATTTGAACGGCATGGAACTGGCCCGCATCATTAGTCAAACTTCTTCTTTGGGACAAACCAAAATCATCTTCACGACGGCTTATAACCAATTTGCCGTGGAAGGTTACAAAGTCGATGCGCTCGATTATTTGATGAAACCGTTTGGATACGAAGAATTTTTACGGGCAGCGACCAAAGCCAAAAACCATTTTGAACAATGGTCGGAAAACAACAGCCAGGGCTGCATGTTTGTGAAGTCAGACTACAAAATGGTGCGAATTGATTTTGACTCAATTCTTTACCTTGAGTCTATCAAAGATTACGTTAAGATTCACCTTACACCACCCCTAGCCCCCGTCGTTACGCTCAATCGCCTGAAACTTATAGAAGACAAACTTCCTCCTTCCAAATTTTTGCGCATTCACCGTTCTTTCGTTGTAGCCATTCCCAAAATCGACTCATTAAGTCGCAATACCGTCCAGATTGGAAATATATCCCTTCCAGTTGGAGATTTATACAAAGATACCTTTCAGGAACTGATGGGTTTGTAAAAAGACGGGGTTTACGAGAAAAATTTGCGTTTCTGTCCATAAATACTGCCCTTCTAACTGGTTTTTGTTGCCAGCATCCGCCTTGAGACGTACCTTTGGATGTTTATAAATAAATAGAATGGTAGTGCATACACCGCTTTTGTGATACATTGGCGGTGTTTTAATGCCATTTTTTGCTTCTGAGGGATTACCTTTGCCTTTATTATCCAAATCTTCATTAACACTTTTTCTATGCAAAAATCCCTAGGCAAATCCATTCTCATTGGCCTGTTTAGCACTTGTTTTGCCACCAACATCATGGCCCAAAACCCGTTTTTTGACACCTACAAAACGCCTTTTGGCGTGCCTCCTTTCCATCTCATCAAAAACGAACATTTTGAACCTGCGTTTGTGGAAGGAATCAAACAACAAACGGCCGAAATCGCCGCTATTACCAATCAAAAAGCAGCTCCTACCTTCGCCAACACCATTTTGGCGCTGGAAAATAGCGGGGATTTGCTCGACCGAGTGGGTGCGGTATTTTACAACTACAACAGCGCCAACACCAGCGACGCCCTCCAGAAAATCGCTCAAACGCTTTCGCCCCAACTCTCGAAGCACCGCGACGATATTCAGCTCAACGCCGAGTTGTTCAAACGCGTTAAAGCCGTTTATGACCAACGGAATCAGCTAAAACTGACCACTGAACAACTCACTTTGCTCGAAAAAACCTACAAAGGGTTTGTCCGAAGCGGGGCTGCCTTGCCTGCTGACAAGCAAGCTCGTCTGCGTAAAATCAACGAAGAATCGTCGTTGTTGACCCTCAAGTTTGGACAAAATATTTTGTCCGAAACCAACGGTTACAAACTGGTTATTGACAAAAAAGAAGACTTGAGTGGTTTGCCTGCTTCGCTCGTAGCCACTGCGGCCGAGGATGCAAAAAAGCGTAAACTCGAAGGAAAATGGGTGTTTACGCTGCAAAACCCGAGCATCATGCCATTTTTGCAGTACGCCGACAACCGCGCCCTTCGCGAACAAATCTTCAAGGCGTATTTGGAACGTTGTAACCACAACGATGCCTCCGACAACAAGGCTATTATGTCTAAAATCGTAGCACTACGGGCCGAAAAAGCAGCGCTGTTGGGTTATGAAAACCATGCGGCTTACGTGCTAGAGGAAAGCATGTCGAAAACACCCGCCAAAGTGAGTGATTTTCTAAACCAACTTTGGACCGCTACCGTCCCAGTCACTCAGCAAGAAGCCTCCGAATTGCAGACATTGATGGACAAAGAAGGTAAAAACGAAAAATTGGAAAGCTGGGACTGGCGTTACTACGCCGAAAAGCTTCGCAAGCAGAAATACGACCTTGACGAAGAAGAACTTCGCCCGTATTTTCCGTTGGAAGGGGTGCGTCAAGGGATTTTTACGTTGTGCAAAAAACTATACGGTCTAACGTTTGAACGCCGTACTGACATCCCTGTTTACCACGAAGAAGCAGAAGCTTTTGAAGTAAAAGAAGCCAATGGACAACACGTTGGGGTGATTTACATGGATTTTCACCCACGAGCTAGCAAACGCGGTGGCGCTTGGATGACCAGTTACCGCAAACAAGAAACTGAAAATGGCAAACGCTCTGCCCCCGTCGTTTCTATCGTTTGTAATTTTTCTCGTCCTGCGGGAGATGCTCCTGCTTTGTTGAGTTTGGACGAAACGCGTACGTTTTTCCACGAATTTGGACACGCACTTCACGGATTGCTTTCCAACGTGACGTACGGTAGTTTGTCGGGTACTTCCGTTCCTCGCGATTTTGTAGAACTGCCTTCTCAAATCATGGAAAACTGGGCGACCGAGCCTGAAATGTTGAAGTTATACGCCAAACATTACAAAACAGGTGCCGTCATTCCTGATGTACTTATCGACAAAATGGAAAAAAGCAGCTTGTTCAACCAAGGGTTTGCTACGAGCGAATACTTGGCGGCATCGTTGTTGGACATGAGCTATCATACCCTCAAAGCTGACCAAGCTCCTACCGACGTATTGGCGTTTGAAAAAGCCGCCATGGATAAAATTGGATTGATTTCGCAAATTCCTCCTCGTTACCGCACTACTTACTTCCAGCACATTTTTGCGGGCGGGTATTCTGCGGGGTATTACAGCTACATTTGGTCGGCGGTCTTGGATGCCGATGCCTTTGAAGTATTTAAACAAAAAGGCTTATTTGATCAAAAATCAGCTCAATCGTTCCGCAAAAACGTCCTAGAACGCGGCGGAACCGACGAACCGATGAAACTCTACCGTAATTTCCGTGGAGCCGAACCTGATATCAAACCGCTCCTTCGCCGTCGTGGATTGCTGAGAGAAGCAAATTAAAGAACGTGACGTAAGTAACCTCATCCAAGCTCTTCTCCTAAAAGGAGAAGAGCTTTTTTATGTAGTACTTAAAAATGATGCTCATAATAGGTGTTTTCTACGCTGCCATCTTCGTATAATTTCAGAATGGCGTAGCCTGGTGGCGTTTCTTGATAATAGCCTGGTAGAGCTGATTTTGCATCACCTTTGTCCCACCAAAAACCGCTCATCGCGCCGTTGCAGTAATAATGAACGTTGTTGTAAACGGCGGCGTCAAGCAAATGCTGGTGGCCACTCAAGCACACCCGGACTTTGTCTTTATGCTCATAAAATAACGCTTTGAGTTCTTTATGGTCTTTGTGCTGTCCGCCTTCCCACGAAGCCGTGACGGTCAGGATGGGATAATGCGACATGAGCAAAACAAAATGCCCTTTGGGGACGGCTTGGAGTTCTTTTCGCAGCCACGCCATCTGCTCGTCGTCCAGCGAAATGCCTGGGTTATTGCCATCCAATACCATAAAGTGCCACTTCTTTTTGCTGAAACTATAATAGCGGTGTGGCATCCCAGCTCTTTTTACGACATAGTTGATGCCATACATTTCATCTTCTTTGGAAGGAGCAGCCCACCAAGGATCATGATTTCCGATACAGGTGTAAAGTTCATAGCCATCAAAACTCGGCTTACATTCGTCCCAAGCAGCCCATTGTTCCAGCACCCGCTCACGGGTAATATCCTTGTAGTCAGCGGCATGTATTGAATCGCCCGTATTGAGGAAGAAGTCCACTTTTTTCCTTTTCACCTCCTCCAAACATTTTCTAAACCGCGCAGGAATGCCATTTTCGGGGCGAATATGAACGTCGGTAATGTGAGCAATCGTTAAGGCAGGTTTAAGCGCAGACGCCGTAGGAGGATTAATCGACGAATTGACCCCCGTAGCGGCGGTCATGGCTAAAGGGAAGTTCTTGACAAAATTTCTTCTTTTCATGGAAATGGTTGCCCTATATGAGCTTATAATTCTTATATGGTTCCAAAAACTGCGTCTAAAAAATCAAAGATAGTTAACAAATACTAAATAATAGTTTACAAAATCAAATACTAGCCCCATTCATCCATTTTCCTGCGTGTTTATCCGCCCCAAAAAACTTTTCATCAGTCCATAACGGCATTTTATCCTTTCGATTTCAGGCTTTATCCTTTTTTGTTTCCCAGATGCCTTTTTGTGTCCCAACTTTGTAACGTTAAAACCAAACGGCCATGAAACAAATATCTTTACTTCTCGCCATTACACTTTGTATTTCTGCTTTTTCGGGTTCAGTACACGCCCAATTTCCAATGGGTGGAGCTGCTCCTGTCAAAGCACTCCCTGGCACAGCAGGTGACCAAACACCTAAAGGCAGCGCCAAAATCACAGGCTTCGTTGTTGATTCTTCAGTGACCAAAGCCGTTGAATTTGCGAGCATTGCCCTCTACAACAAAACGACTGGTAAGGCCGTTGACGGTACCATTGCCGACGAAAAAGGGAAATTTATCCTTAATAAATTGGCCGATGGAAATTATCAAATTTTGATTTCTTTCCTTGGTTTTAAAAACAAAACCATCGACAACATCACTTTGGCCAAAGGACAAGACCTTGACTTGGGCGTTATCAAACTTTCTCCTAGTGTGCAGACACTCAGCGAGGTAGTTGTAACAGGACAGGCCGCCATCATCGAAGAGAAAGTGGACCGCTTGGTCTATAACGCCGATAAAGACATCGCAGCCAAAGGTGGTGACGCCACCGACGTGTTGCGCAAAGTACCTTTGTTGACGGTCGATTTGGACGGGAATGTATCACTTCGTGGTAGTTCAAATATTCGCGTCTTGATTAACAACAAGCCAAGTACCATCATCGCCAGCAGCATTTCGGACGCGTTGAAGCAAATTCCTGCCGACCAAATTAAGACCGTAGAAGTCATCACCAGCCCATCGGCCAAATACGACGCGGAAGGTTCGGGCGGAATTATCAATATTATTACCAAAAAGAACAGCTTGCAAGGTTTAAACCTTAACGTAGATGCGGGTGTCGGTAACCGTGGTTCGTCGCTGTCACTCAATGGCAACTACCGCAAAGGAAAAGCTGGACTTACGTTGGGAGGTTTTGGCCGTGCCAACTACAACACCATCACCAAAACCAGCATGGACCAAACGAGCATTTCAAATGGAGTTTCGACGCTCATTCGCCAAAAAGGAGATGGATACAGCGAGTTTTTGTTTGGCCAATACAACTTAGGTTTTGACTACGATTTAGCCAAAAACCAAAGCTTAACAGCGGGGGTTCGTTACGGCGCTCGTAACATGAAGAGCCAACAAGATTTGATTACTGAACTTTACAACAATGGCGTAGCAGGCACAGGTTCTCGCCGCGACGTGGATGTTAAAAACTTGTCGGGAACGGTCGATGTCAACTTGGATTACCTTCATACGTACAAAAAACCACAGCAAGAATGGAGCGTATCGACGCTGTATAGCCGCAACGATTTGACCAACAACTTCGACGCTAACATTTTGGGCGGAGAAGGCAATTTGTTGAGCCGTCAGCGCAACTTAAACTCAAACTTGAACCAAGAGTTTACCCTCCAAACGGATTACCAAACGCCCATCAAGAAAAACCAAATGATCGAATTTGGGGGAAAAGGCATCTTCCGTCAAGTAAACAGCGATTACCGCTTTTTGGCCGCTGGCTCAACTGGAGATTTTACGACCCAAACAGGTCAGCCTGCGGGTGAGCTGCTTTACCACCAAAACATTGCCGCAGGATATACATCTTATACTTATACCACCAAAAAGCGCTACACTTTCAAAGGAGGTTTGCGTTATGAGCATACGTTTATCGACGCCTCTACCCGCGAGGGCGGGCCGATTGGGGTCGCAGATTATGGCATATTAGTCCCTAGTTTGAACGCCTCAAAAACCATCAAAGGAACTACCCTAAAATTAGGCTACAACCGTCGTATCCAACGCCCAGGTTTGCAACAATTGAACCCTAACTTCAACTCTGCTAACCCCCAAAACATCAGCGTTGGTAATCCAGCATTACGCCCTGAGTTGACCGATAATATCGAATTGGGCTTGAGTAAAACCATCAAGAAAGTGTTCATCAATGCGTCGTTTTTTGGACGTTATACCGACAACGCCATCACGCAAGTTCGTCGTCCTTCCGATACCTTGTCGGGTGCTATCATCACCACTTTCGAGAACATCGGTCGTCAGCAAGCGTATGGAACTAACCTATTTGCCAACATTGCTTTTACGTCGAAGTTTAACATAGGATTGTTCTCCAACATTTTTTATACCAAAATGACAGGACAAGCCCTTGGTTTGAACGGAGTTACCCAAGACTTTACCAACGATGGCATCAACGTAAGTGGTGGTTTGTTTTCACAAGCTCAATTCAAAAATGGTTGGGGTGTACAAGCTTTCGGATTTATGCAAGGCCGCCAAGTGCAGCTTCAAGGCTACCAAGGTGGGTTCGCGTTCTATACGTTTGGGGTTAAGAAAGATTTCAAGAACAAAAAAGGAAGCCTTGGGTTAGCGGGGGAAAACTTCTTCAGCAACCGCTTCAATATTCACTCGGAGCTCAAATCACCTGTGTTTAATCAAGTGAGCAACGTGTATCTTTACAACCGTGGGGTACGTTTGACCTTCACGTACAAACTTGGAAAAATGACCACCGACGCTCCGAAGAAAAAAGCACGCTCGGTCAACAATGACGACGTGAAGTCGGATGGTGGACAAACGGGCGGAGCTGCTCCTGGAGGAACCCAACAACGCAACCGATAGTCACTTTTTAACAAAACTTTCGTCTATACAAAAACAACCATAACTAAAATGAAAACTAACAAATTCCTTGCCGCAGCCTTCGTTGCCTTTGTATCAGTAGGTGCTTATGCCCAAAATGTAGATGAAATTGTCGATAAACACGTTGCTGCTTTGGGTGGCGCGGATAAATTAAAGAGCGTCAACAGCCTCGTTATTGAGCGCTCGCTTGCCGTACAAGGGATGGAAATTCCCAACAAAACTATTTTGGTGGTGGGCAAAGCAGCCCGTTCGGAATCTACCGTCATGGGAAACACCATGGTTCAGGTATTTGATGCTACCTCGGGTTGGATGATTCGTCCGACGATGATGGGGGGAACAGGCGAACCCGAAGACATGCCTGCCGAAATGGTAAAACAACAAGGCGGTCAGCTAGATCCGTTTGGTGGATTGGTGAATTACAAAGAAAAAGGCAATAAAGTAGAATTGATTGGCTCAGAGAAAGTGGATAAAAAAGATGCTTATCACCTTAAACTTACCACCAAAGATGGCCAAATTGTGGATGAATACATCGATGCTAACTCGTACATGATTGTCAAAATCAAAGTATCGGCAGGTGGCCAAGACAGCGAAATTGCTTTCTCTGATTACAAAGCAGTGGACGGTATTAAGTTTGCCAATACGATGGAAATGACGAGTCAAATGGGTGCTTTGACCTTCATCACAACGAAAGTAACGATTAATCCTCCCGTGGATGAGTCTATTTTTAAGAAGCCTGTAAAATAACTAGCAAGCGTGTTGACCGTTAGTTGCTATCAATTAATCGCTTTATAAACACAAAAGCCACCTCGTACGGGGTGGCTTTTGTGTTTATAACTTCATCGTTTTTTTAAGACCGACTATCCTCTGCGATAAGGACGGTTGTCAAAACGCTGTGAGTGATGATACGCCGTCCAGCGGTCGCGTTGCGCAGGAGTCAATACCGACCAAATGTCTTGCTGCTTTTCGCGTTGCAAACGTTGGTACTCAAACTGGCTCAACCGACGATTTCTGAACAAACGGTCGTAGCGGTCTTCGATACGTTTGATTTCATTTTCTTGCTTCCGCGTCAACTTTACTACGTTGTCGAGCCTGTTGATGTTCAATTCTTCTAAGGCGTTATCAACACGAGGATTGGCTGCCTGAGGAGCTGCTGGAGCTGGACGATAATCGCGTTGAGCGTTTACGTTGGCGATGCCCAAAATGGCGAAAGTGGCGATGGCTAAGATGGTCTTTTTCATGGTTGCTGTTGTTTTAAAATGTGTCGTAATTAATTGGTTTACGATTCTTAGAACAACAATGCCCCCCATGGTTTAATGTCTCAATGCTTCCAATCTGCTAACTACCATTTCGTATCGATGGCTAGGAAAAATTGACCGATGAATGAACGATGAAACTATTTTGGTAGCACATAGCTATACACTTTGTAGTCCAATTCACTCCATGCACTTTGGGCTGGGAACGGTGTCCCAGGAAATAATTCTTGGTGATTTGGAATAAATTTTACCTTCACCCGTAGTTTGGATTTATCTTTTGTCAATTGGGCGGGAACCAAAAATTCATCTTCTCGTAGCTGTCGATTGGAGGTTTGGGCTTTCAAAAAACGCGGGTCAAGTTCACCTCCTGGGTCGGAATACATGCAGGTATTGGCTCCTGCCAAGTACCAAATCCCCGCACGGCTCCATTTCCCTTTTTTGGCATCGGCTTCCTCTGCAATGAATACTTCGGCTGTTTGATTGGGAAAACTATAATCCAGCGTTCTACGAAGCAAAATTCCTTGATTTGTAGGGGCAACCTTAATCGTAAACTCTGAGGTGCCTCGCGTATAACGCCCCTCCAAGGTTTCTTCAGGATAAATCTCTTTGCCCATCAAAGACGAATAGCCTTCAATCGCTGCTACGTCGATGCGCCACGGTTTGTCAGGAAATACGTCGATACCCGCCTCAAATCGTGAGGTGAGCGGATACACTGCCGACGCCTCGGGCGAAACATAGCTGTGCGTTTTTTCACTGGCAAGGTTTCCCACATTGAGCTCATCTGTCAGTACCAGAGAAGGTTTAGGAAGGCCATACCAATAACAAACCGCTTCATAGTGCTCGGGGTACAGGTTTTCGCCCCCGTGTTCAAACTGAATGACGGCTCGTTTCCCAAAAGGCATCAAATCGGCCAATAAAAACCGATAGGCGGATTCAATCAAGTCTTTTTCGTGCTTGGCTGTTTCTTTACTAACCGCGCCGCAGGGGTGCCCCGCCAATGGCAAGGTCATGTTAAGCCCGCCCCAGTAGTCGCCGCCACCGCCCCATTCTTCGGTGCCTGTACCATACGCTTGGGGGCTTCGACTATCGTCAAAATAAAACCGTGGGTCGCCTTCGAGCGTGGCCAAGTTACCATTGTGCGAAAACACAAACGAATTTCCCACAAAACTTCCCGACCATTCATCGTGCCCTTCGATGCCTTTGGTGTCCAAATACACCAAATCTTTCCCAGGTTCGGGCGATGGAATGTCTTTGTAGGTAGCGTGAAAATAACTGCTGTGTTCGGGGGAGGTTTTTAGTGGTTCGTAGCGAAGTTCGTAGTCAATAGACCCGTTTTTGGGGGCAATGCCTGCCAACTCAATGCGAGCAGATTGAAAAAACGGCATGGGAAAATAACAGCCCAATTCAATCTTTTTATTGGGATAATCAAAGCGGATATTGACGGGCAGTCCTTTGACTAAGTATTCCTGTTGCTCGCGATTGTACAACGTTCCTGCCCCAAAAAAGAGACACAAGGGGGCATCAATAGACGGCTGTTTGGCACCGTCCCAAGTCGCGACCAAGCGAATGCGTTCCAAATCAAAGGCTGATTCCAACGGCAGAGTTAGCTTCAAAGCCCGTATCTGTTGCGGGCTGGAAGTTTGGATGTCGGCCAGTACCACCTTTTCGTTGTCAAGACGAAGCGTACCTGTTTTTTTAACAATGTCTTGCGGGGCAATGTCCGTTCCTGCCCGTTCCAACAAATTCAATACCTCTTTTTCGGGCGTATGACGAAGCAAAAACGACTGGATAGGGCGTGAGAGTTGCGATTCGTTGGCATAAAGATGATAAATATAATACCCCGTTCCATAACGTGTTCGGGAATACGCAATGCGCATAGACTGCTCAAAAGGCATGGGTGTCCAAATCAAATCGGCTCCTTTGGTAACCTCCCACGTCCAGTTGAGGGGGCGAGGATAAGTAGTTTCAGGAATAAAGTTGGAGACTTTAAACTTTCGTTTGGCTACCGTGGGTTCGCTTGTGCCTGTTTCACTCACAAGGTGGTCAACGCCATCGACCATAAAGTGCCAAGGGCTTCCGTGCCAGTGATTGGCCCGAAAAAAATACAACACACCTTTACCTTTCACATCGAGGGTAACGTTCTCGTTTTCGCCGTTGGCAAATAAAAAATGGGAGGCATCGGCCGACTCATTTCCGCCCGTGCGGTCGTAGGTAGAGCGCATATACGCCCGAACGCCCAGCCTTTGGGTAGGCCATTGGTCCCATTGTTTATAGGCATCGAGGCCCACTGGAATCGTAGGTAGTTGCTGAGCCTTGAGCGGGGAAAAAGTAAAAAAGAGCGCAAAGCTCCCCAAGAGTGGGAAAAAGAAACGACGTTTCATCGCAGAAAAAGAAAAGGGTGTTTTCTTTAAAAGCGCTTAACTCCTTATTTTCCTTGGAGCTTGGGGTTATTTTTCTTCAAGCCATCGTACTTAGCGCCGCTTCAACTGCAAATAATCCAAAAAGTAAATCACCTTTACCGAAATATTGTTGTTTTGGTCGGCTTGCAGGGTGTTTTGTAGGTTGTCAAAATAGCGTTCGTCCACGAGGTTAGAACTATGGAAAGTAGCGTTTTTCCAAACGGCATTGAAGAAACTACCAGGCGCAAATTGCCACGTATAAACCATGTCCACGTTGAAAAAATTAACATTTCGGTTGAGCGGGTCGCTCAATTTGGCGCGCGACTCCAGCGAACCGTCTTTCTGCAACGTAAAAAACTCTTTGTTGTTGACCACACTCGAATAATGCCGCGCTCTAAACGTCAACCACATTTTGTTGGTAAAGCTATATTTGAGGTTCACAACGTTGTTGATGGTATTGACTTTACGCAGCGCCATCACGATGCTGTTATCGTCCAAAATCGTGGTAAAACCAATGCTGCGCGGCCGAGGTTCTAAGCCAAGTAGGTGACTTACCGACAATTTACTGTTGAATCGGTAGGTTTGGTTGATGTACAAATCCAAGCCGTTTAATTGATAGAAATTGACAAAAGCACGCTCAAATGCCTCCACCGAATAGGAGTATTTTTTGGCAGGGTTACTTTCTATCCAGCCCCCAACGGTCACGCTATTGCCACGGGCGTACATGTAGCCCGTTTTGCGTGGCTCGTAGAAATCGTTCTCTTTCGGGCGGAAATTAAGCATCAGGCCAAACCAAATCAGTTTTTTGGTTTGGGCATTAAAATTAAACTGCACCCGCGATTGCTGGTACTTCGACTTGATGTCGCCGATGGGCGAATACAACGAACTTATGTTGGCATTAAGATTTAAAAAAATGCGGTTGTACCATCCTTTGGGTTCGGTGTAGCGGTAGCCGACATACATTCGGTGGTTGATGAAGTTGTTGTTGGTAAAATACCCTAAGTCATTGCTCGTGAACTTGGTATCCGTCAACTCTTGGGCTGCATTAAACGTAAAGCGGCCACTGGTTTTAGCAAACGAAATGGTATGGCTGTAACCTGTACTGTTGTCGGCCGCACTTTTAAAATTTAAGCGACTGATGGCGGCGCTTCCCGCCAAATTGTAGGTATTGGTTTTGTCAAAAAAACTAAACAAACCCGCACTCACGTTGGCGTTGTAGTTGTTGTTGCCGCGAATCACGCTCGTGTTGACAAAACTCACGCTTGAGTTATGTTTGAAAGTCTGGTCTAATACCGCAATGTTGTAATTGGTGGTTGGGTCGGTTTCAAAGCGGCGGGTTTCGCCCGTTTCAGTATTTTCAATCACGGCGTATTGGGGGCGAGTAATCGCGTTTAGAATCCCAATTCCCAGCCCACTTTTGGTACGTCCCGAAATTTTGGTGGCATTGAGTAGCTTTGATTCTGTGGGGTTTTTCGTCACCCGCTCTCCCGCTTCCAAATCGTCGTACGCTTTTCCCAAATGAATCGGTGTTCCGCCAATTCGGCGCGAATAAAACAAATTCCCTTTGTTAAACAACTCCGTTCCTTCGGTAAAAAAGGTGCGGTTTTCGTTGAATTTCACCTCAAACGGACTCAAGTTCAACACTTGATTATCGCTTTGAACTTGCCCAAAATCAGGAATGAGCGTAGCGTCTAAGGTAAAAGCTTGGTTAAGACCTAGTTTTACGTCCATTCCTCCTGATACTTGATTCGTCCAGTTTTTTTGGTCTGCTTTATTGGCGGGAAAATGGTTGGCATACACCGAAAAATAAGGCGAAAATTGCAAACGCAACGGCGGTTTTATATCCTTAATGCCCGTCCAAAGTCCTTCTTGGGTCAAAAAGCCGTTGACGTTGGGGTTGATGGCATTCCAGGTGTATTGTTGTTCGGTTTTTCGGCGGCGGCGGGTGATGTTCAAACCCCAATCTTGAATTTTATCTTTGCTAAAACGAATGGCTGAGTAGGGTAAAAATACCTCAAAAGACCAGCCTTTGTCGTGCATCACCACGGCACTCTGCCAAACGGCATTCCAGCTAAAATCTTCGCCGCCGTTGTCGCTGTCAGTGTTTGAGGTCATTTTGGCGTCCCATTGTTCGCCCAGCGGAGTGACAAAGTACTCAAACCCATTGAGTTTATCGTTGTAGGTGTCGAAGATGATGCCGATGTAATCGTTCATCCCAAACCCGTCTCGCCCTTTCAGTTCTTTTGAAATGCTATCGAGGCTGCGTTCGTAGCACGTTCCTCCAAAATAAATACCTTCATCGTTGTACATCAAGAAGGTCTCGGTATGGTTACCTTGTTCTTCTTTGCGCCCAATCACGGGGCGAAATTCGGTGTAATCGTCGGCTTTGGCGGCTTCCTTCCACGCAGGGTCGTTTAGTTTTCCATCAATCAATACGGGCAGGGTAGTGCGTTGGGCGGGCAGTTTTTTTGAAATTACTTGACCCATGAGGAGAGAGGTTTGCACCAATGCAAACACCCAACAAAGAATAAATGTCTTTTTCATCGACTGTTTAGGTAACGAGATAGGCTGTAAAAATTAAGTACACAAAGCTACTTCAAACTTTATTGAGGGGGCTGTTAAAGAATCTTAAAAAATGGCTGTTGGAGTATAGATGTATTTCGGAGTGCATTCGTTGCACGGTTCAAAAAAAATTACCGAAGAATCTTTCTTTCCTCGGTAACAGGTGGATGGAGTTACAATGTACTTACTCCGATTTCAAACTCTTGACAGGATTGGTCAACGCCGCCCGAATCGACTGATAACTTACCGACGCAAACGTAATGACGAGGGCAATGACACCCGTAACGATAAAATACCACCATTCGATGGTCGTTCGATACACAAAATCATCGAGCCACTGCTTCATTAAGTAATAAGCGACGGGAAAAGCAATGAACATCGACACCACCACCAGTTTGATAAAATCTTTGGAAATCATCAGGGTGATGTGGCTCACGGTGGCTCCCAGCACTTTCCGAATCCCGATTTCCTTGACGCGCTGTTCGGCCACAAATGTCACCAATCCAAATACCCCCAAACAGGCAATGAAAACAGAGAGCATTGAAGCAATGCGGTATAACAAACCCAGTTGCTGCTCGGTTTTGTAGTATTTCTCCAGTTTATCCTCGTAGAAATTTCCGTTAAATACTACTTCTGGAAAGACCTCGCTGTAAATCTTTTCGATTTTGGCAACGGTTTCGGTGAGGTTAGCCGACGTTATCTTGATTCCACTTCTCCAATGGTATTTTTCTAATTTGGCAATCATCACGGGGCGTATGGCATCGCGGGCTGTTCCCACCTGAAAGTCTTTAACAACTGCGACAATCGGCGCGGGATCCCACCCTCCTATTCTTATCATTTTACCAATGGCTAGTTCAGGATTTTTGACGTTCAATTTTTTCAAAATCGTCTCATTCACAATAATTTTACGCAAAGTATCGCTCACCAAATACGGGCTACCTGCAATGATTTTTAAGCCGTAGGTAGCGGCATAGTCGCCATCGGCAAGCTTCAAATCTGAATTAAAAGGGGCATCTTTGGGCGAATTATCGTACGAAAAATTAGTCTGCCAATTGTTTTCCGACGAAGGTTCATCGCTCGAAAACGACACGGCTTCTACTTCCGAAAGCTGCTTGAGGCGGTTGCGGAATAGGTCATAACGGTTTCGGTATTCCACATCCATCGCCAAAGTATATACGCCCGTTTTTTTGAAGCCCAAATCCATTTTGCTGATAAACTCCATTTGCTGAAAGTTGACAATGGTGCCAAAAATCATCACCAAGGCAATCGTAAATTGGAAAACAATCAGCCCCTGACGCAACGAAACCCGCCCTGTCCAATTGGTTTTGGCTTTTTGCCGAAACGCATCCAACGGTGAAAATGACGAAAGAATAGACGCAGGATAAATGCCTGACAAAATATTAATCACCAAAAACAACGCCCCCACAAACACCCAAAGAATGGGTTCTGAAAAAGGTCTGGCTTCGCTCGGGAAATCGAACAATTGGGTAAGCAAGGGCAACGCCATCGACGCCAAGGCCAGCCCCAACCCTATCGCAATGCCGACCACTACCACGGTTTCAATCATAAATTGACTTACCAACTGACGATTGGCACTGCCGAGGGTTTTGCGGACGCCTACTTCTTTGGCGCGCTTGCTGGCAATGGCCGTAGAGATGTTGATAAAATTGATGCAGGCCATCAAAATAATCAATACGCCCACAAGTGCCACCCCGATAAGCTTGTTTTTGGAAACAACACGGTCGCTGAAATTGCCATAACGGTCGTCGTAATGCACCGTTGATAAGGCCACCACCGAATGTTGTTTTTTATCGTTGGTATCGTCGGTGTAGTGCTTTAATCCAAAGGTTTTGAGCAATTTATTGGCGTTTTCGGCCGAAAACCCTTTGGGCAACAACACATAAATATTATCCATGCTGCTGGTCGAGCCCCAATTGTCAAACGTACCGAAACCAAAGGTGGCAGGGTTTTTCCGTTTTGACTCGTACGAGAAAAGGATGTTGACGGGGAAGTCGGTATTGAGGGGAATGTCCTCCAGGATACCCGCCACGCGCATCGTTACTACGTTGTTGACTTTTACGTATTTCCCTACGGCATCTGTATAATTTCCAAAGTACTTATTGGCGTATTTTTTGGTCAACACCACCACGTTGGGCTCTTTCAGTACCTGAGGCGTTCCGATAAGCCATTGATAATCAAACACGTCGAAAAACTCAGGGCCTGCACAAATCCCTTGCTTATCCTCGTTAAACTTCACGGAGGTATTGGTGCTTTTGGGGTCGTTGCCGAGCACCGTAATCTGCGGTTCGATGGTGCCGCACAAAGGCACTACTTTTTCAAACTGCGGGATGTCTTGCGGCAAGGCATCCACCATGGCCAAAGGCGCTCCCGAGGTGTGTTCTACATTGCCATCAGCGTAGGTATTTGTCCGAACAATGCGGTAAATGCGTTCGTGTTTTTCGTGAAATGTATCGTAGCTCAGTTCAAAATGAATTAATGAAAAGAGGAGCACAACTGCCGCCACACCAATCGCCAATCCCGCCACATTAATGACCGAATAGACGCTATTTTTTGAGAGATTCCTCCACGCAATTTTGAAATAGTTCTTTAGCATAGGTATATAGCAACGTTAATATAGAATACTTTCTAGAAAAAACGTCAAATAGCTTGCCAGAGATTTTGAGTAGAAACAATGGTTTGTTTATCAGGGATTTATGATTGAATTTATGAGACGTGATTGTCCGTTTTCGTACACCATTGTACGCCAAAGGACAGGTAGAGACGTTGCGTGCTGTAGAGACGTTGCATGCAACGTCTCTACGCGGGGTATTATTCCGATTTTAATGATTTTACGGGATTGACGATGGCGGCCTTGATGGCTTGAAACAAAACCGTCAGCAGGGCGATTCCAACTACTAATAGACCCGCAGCGGCAAATACCCACCAATGCAATTGGATCCGATATTCAAAATCTTGAAGCCACTGATTCATGGCGTACCAAGCAAGCGGTGTGGCGATGAGAATGCCGATAAATACGAGTTTGAGAAAACTGCCAGACAGTAAAACCACCAAGTTGGGTACAGACGCTCCCAGTACTTTCCGTATGCCGATTTCTTTGGTGCGTAATTTCGACTCGTGCGCTACTACCCCAAATAACCCCAAACAAGAAATAATAATGGCCAAGCCCGAGAACGCATTCAGAATTTGGCTCATGGTGTCTTCCTTTTTGTAAAGCGTAGCCATTCGTTCATCCAAAAAGGTATAACTAAACATCGTATTAGGCGCTACTTTTTCTACCGTAGTTTTCAAAAAATGGATGGTTTCTGGGATATTACCTGCGGCAATTTTAACCAACATATTGCCCGTCCAGGCGGGTTTGTATTCCAACACCAGTGGCTCTACTTGGCTGTGAAGAGAAGCAAAATTATAGTCCTTGACTACCCCAACTACTTTCCCTTGTATTCCCATTGAGTGGTTAACAATGATAGACCCTACTGGCTTTTTTAATTCCAATATTTTGGCGGCTTTTTCATTGATAATGAATGTTGCGGAGTCATTGAATTGGCGAGAAAAATTGCGCCCTTCTTTCAATGGAATATTCAATACCGTTAAAAAATCTTCATCAATGCGACTAACTTTAAAAGATGGGTACTCCTTCCCAGCAGGAGGGTTCAGCGGCGTAACTCCCTCTACACTTAAATCATCCCCAATCAAATTGGAAGATTGACCTACGGCTACAATGTTGGGATTGCGAGTAAGTTCATTTTTGAAAACCGCTGCATTTGCCAATACTTTTTCTTTTAAGTTTCCGTACAATTTTATCGCAATTACTTGTTCTTTGTCAAAGCCTAACTCCTTGTTTTTGAACAAGTTCATTTGCTGGTAAATTAAAATCGTAGAGCTGATTAAAAATCCAGAAACGACAAATTGCAACACGATGAGGCTTTTGCGTAACACCGTTGCGGATGATTTAGGAAGTTTGTCTGATTTTAGAGAAGCAATTGGGTCAAATTTTGAAATAAACAAGGCTGGAAACAGGCCTGATAACAACCCAACCAATAAAATCATCGTAGTCATTATCAACAAATTAGTAGGCTGAAGAATCTCCCAGCCCGAGAGTTGTTTACCTGCCATTGAATTATAAAACGGAATGGCAAGGCGATAGAGACAAATCGCAATCAGTCCTGACAGGATGGTTAACAGAAAAGCTTCGCCCAAAAACTGCGTCACAACCTGCGTTTTTTTGGCACCCAATGCCTTCCGCATTCCTACTTCTTTGGCGCGTTTGAGCGCTTGCGTGGTAAAAAGATTAATGAAATTAACACAAGCAATAAGTAGGATTAGAATTTCGACGGCTATGAAAATATAGACATACAAAATACTGCTGTTTGGCCCCATTTCCTGAATCAAATTGGAAGTGAGGTGAATGTCGGTCAGTGGCTGAAGGCGAGCGGTACTGGCAAACTCAGTTACTTTTTTCGTCTCTTCCTCGCCGTTAGGTTGGTAAAATTTAACGTAAAAGTCGTTCAGCCGTTTTTCTATTTTGTGGGCATCTTTGGCGTCTTTGAGTAAAATATAAGTCCATCCAAACATCCAACCTCGATTGTTGGCCAGGTCTGGGGAAACTTGTTTATAAAACGTAGGCATCGAAACCAAGTAATCAAACTTGAGATGGCTATTACTGGGTAGATTATCCACAACAGCCCGTACCCACAAGTCTTCATTACTATCAAAAGTCAGTTTTTGACCAACTGGATTTTGTTTTCCAAAGAATTTTTCCGCCATTTCCTTCGTAATCACCACTGCCTCAGGCTCTTGTAATGCTTTAAAAGGATTGCCACTGATGGGTTTTAAATCAAAAACAGTCACTACCGAAGAATCTGCATAATAGCCCGATGTTTCGGCCTGTTTGTCGGGGCCGTTGTTGGTGATTTGTGGCCCTCTGCTGGAAAAACGAACGGCATCTTGAATCTCAGGAAAGAAGTTCATCATTTCGCTCGCCAACGGAGGTTGCGATTTCGACCACTCAGTAGTAGCCATTCGGAAGATACGCTCATGCTTTGGGAAATCTTTTTCGTAGCTCAATTCTTCTTTGATATGTAACGTCAGTAACAAACCGCAGGATAGCCCAAGAGCCAAGCCAATAAGATTGAAAGAACTATAAACCTTCTGTTTGAGAAGATTACGAAAAGCGATTTTAAAATAATTACGTAACATAGTCGGACTGTATAAATAGGTTCTTGGATAATGAGCCCGTTTGTCTTTGGCAAACGGACGTAAAAGTTTGATGGCATTCAAGGCGTATTTCCAATCGGCGCTTCGCTCGCCAACGGTTTGTACCCAATGGTTGTATAATTCTAGCAAATCGCCCTCCACTTCTTCCGAAGTATTGGGGTCGGCCCACCAACGTAGTAAGGTCGTGGCCCAGCGGGGAGGGGTATGTTGCATAAATGGTATTATTCCGATTTCAATGATTTTACGGGATTGACCATCGCGGCTTTGATGGCTTGATAGCTGACCGTTAGGAGGGCAATACCGACGGCCAATAGGGCGGTTACTACAAAAATCCACCATGACATCTCGGTTCGATAGCTGTACTGTTGCAACCAACCATTGGCAAAATAATACGCGACAGGCGACGCAATAAAGAAGGAGATAACCACCAACGTGATAAATTCTTTCGATAATAGTCCCCAAAGAGTAGGAACAGAAGCACCGAGTACTTTGCGAATCCCGATTTCTTTGGTGCGCTGCTCGGCTACAAAACTTGCCAACCCAAATAGCCCCAAACAAGAAATAAAAATGGCCAAAATCGCAAAGAGCCCCGAGAGGGTTTTAAGCCGTTGTTCATTTTCGAACTGATTGGCGTATTCTTGGTCTATGAATTGATAGTCAAATGGATAGTTCGCATTGTATTTTTTGAAAATTTGCTCGGCAGTAGCAAGGTTATCTGACGTAGGATGATTAGGATTTAATTTAATATGCATCGTATTGAACCACGCCCCTGGGCCTTCAATCACCGTAGGAGGTATCTCTTCGTAAGGCGACCCCGTCAGATAATCTTTCACTACTCCCACTACTTTCCACTGGGTTTTTCCAGATTTACTAAATAAGAGTTGACCAATTGGATTTTTAAAGCCCATCAGCTTAACCGCCGTTTCGTTCAAAAGCACCGAAAAACTATCGGTAGGGTATTTCGTGATGTCAATATCTCGTCCTTCTACCAACTGTAAGCCTGCGGTTTTTACAAAGTCTGCGTCGGCACTGAATAACGTAAGAGCCGTGTTAGTATCCTTTGGTGCTTCACCCGCCCATCGTAACCCCCACGTCCGTGAGCCACTTTCTGTGAGTCGGTTCATCGTTTTGGTTACCGAAACTGCACTGCCCGAACGTAACAGCTCTTGCTTGAGCAACGCATAGTTTTTGTCAATATCACCCACAAAAGGAATGTAAATCAAGTTGTTTTTTGAATACCCAACGGCCCTATCTTGCGCGTGTTGTATCTGATTTCTTACCACCAGCGTAGAAATGATAAGTAAAATAGCAAATGTAAACTGGGTCACTACCAGTACTTTGCGGGGAGAAAACGTCGCTTGCGTTTTTTTGAATTGTTTTTTAAAAATTCCAATGGGGTTAAAAGACGACAAGTAAAAAGCAGGATAACTCCCTGCCAACAAACTTGTAAATACCAAAAAGGCCAGTATCCAGAGCCAATACGATACATTGGCATAAGGAATGACGAGTTGAGTATTGATGAGTGTATTGAACGATGGAAGCACCAACTGCACAATCAGTAGTGCAAGAAGACCTGCAATGCCCGCTGTCATAAAGGCTTCCATCATAAATTGTCCTACGAGCAGCCCTTTTCCTGCCCCCGCCGCTTTCCGAATCCCCACTTCTTTGGCACGTTTTTCGGAACGAGCCGTGCTGAGGTTCATAAAATTGATGCAGGCAATCAACAAAATAAAAGCAGCAATCAACCCAAACATTCTCACCATATCAATGCGCCCACCGACCGATTGCCCATTTTTAAATTCATCGTACAGATGCCAGCGGTCGAGCGAAAATACAAAATGAGTCCAAACATCATTGCGTCCTGCGTAGCGACGCGTCACGTCTTTGATTTTTGCGTCAAAGGCCACCACGTTTGTATTAGGCTTTAAGAGCACATACGTCGGGGTATTGTTACTGAGCCAGCTTTCATTGATAGACCCGTCATTGCGTTTTTTTAAATAATCCCAAGGCAATAAATACTCAAAATGGAAATCGGTATTGGAAGGTAAATCCTTTAAGACGCCTGTCACAGTAAAGTTATCGGTAGCATCGATTTGAATGGTTTTGTTCAAGGCATTTTCGTCACCAAAGAGCTTTCTTGCCAATTTTTCAGTAATGACAATGGAGTTTGGATTAACTAACTGCTTCATTTCTCCACCTTGCAGCAGAGGAAAACTAAATAATTGAAAAAAATCAGGGTCAACAATGTTTCCTTCAACCCCTGAGATGCTTTTATCGTTGGCTGTAATCAAAAAACGGTTAGTTCCCTTCACGCGAGCAAAGGCTTCTACTTCGGGATACTCCTTTTTTAAGGTTGGCCCTAGTGGTTGCGACGTTACAGGAATGGCGTACGCTTCGCCCTCAACGTTGGCCGCTAGGCCATATACTTGGTAAATACGGTCTTTGTTTGTGTGAAAAGTGTCAAAGCTGACCTCATTTTGCAACCACAATGCTATCAAGCACGTACCCGCCATGCCGATAGCCAAGCCAGTAATATTGATAAAGGAAATTCCCTTTCCTGCGACTAAATTTCGCCAGGCGATTTTGAAATAGTTACGTATCATCGTCGGACTGTATAAATAGGTTCTTGGATAATGAGCCCGTTTGTCTTTGGCAAACGGACGTAAAAGTTTGATGGCATTTAAGGCGTATTTCCAATCTGCCTTGCGCTCGCCAACGGTTTGTACCCAATGGTTGTATAATTCCAATAAATCGCCCTCCACCTCTTCGGAAGTATTGGGGTCGGCCCACCAACGTAGTAAGGTCGTGGCCCAGCGGGGTGGTTGATTCCTTTCCATGACTGCAACGGTTTTGGGATTACTCAACTTTAAGGGTTTTTGCAGGATTAGCCTGCACGGCCTTCCACGAAAAGTACCCTATGATTGCCAACGAAACCCCTAAAACAAACAACAGAAGAAAAGCCATTGTCAAATGACTTACCCCATTGTGGAAAACAAGATAGCTATTCATGTATAAGCCCACCGCTACTCCCAACGGTAGGGCAATGACTGCGGCAATGGTGAGGAGTTTAATAAAATCACTTATCATCACCTTTAGAACTTCCTCCGTTGTAGCACCCAGTACTTTCCGAATCCCAATTTCTTTGGTTCGTTTTTCTAAACTGTAGGTAAGAATACCAATCAGCCCCAGAATGGCTACCACAAAAATGATAATGCTCTGCATACCCGCAAACTGCATGTCTTCATAGGGATAATAACGCTCATACATGTCAGTATCGAGCCATGAAGCATTCATTTCTACGTACGGGTTATGTTTCTTCCAAAGTGCTGCCAAGGTAGTTTCGAGGACAGCTCGGTTGTCGGTAGGGGTTGTTTTTAGGCACATCAACTTGAACGAAGAAGGCTGATATTGAAAAACGAGGGGTTCGATTTTGTGTTCGTAGTCATAGTGGCAAAAATTGGCGACTACCCCCACTATCGTCGCCGAAAGGGTATCATTCAAGACGACGAGTTTCCCGATGGCCTCTTGGTTGGTGCCCAAACGTAGCTGTTCGACGGCCTTCTGATTGACTACAATCAAGGGTAATGCGGCTTCTGATTGACTCTCGGGGAGGTTTTTGCCCGCAATCATTTTGAGCCCCATGTTTTCTATAAAATGGCGGTCAGCGGCGTAGAAAAAAGCGGGTTTTGATGGCTCATTTTTAGTGGTTTTAATCCCAATATAGGGAGGGGTATTGCCAAAATTAAGCGAGGTGTATCCGATCTTTTGCACCTCCTTGATTGCGCCAACTTCGGTCGCAAAACGCTTATTGTGTGTTCCTACCAAATGAATGCTTAAAATATCTTCTCGTTGGTAATTGGTATTGTCATTGGCCATGTATTCTATCTGATGATACATGTGCCCGATGAAAAAGATATACACCAGTGCAATAGTGAACTGTACGATAATCAGCGACTTACGGAAACCTATTTTGCCAAAACTAGCAGGTGAAACCGCTCCTTTCAGGACTTTGACGGGCTGATACGACGATAGTATCAAACTTGGAGAGATTCCTGCGGCTATTCCTAGTATAAAATTGAACCCCACAAAGAGCAAGATAAGGTACTCCCAGTGGTCAATTTCCCACGTAAGCCAAGACACATGAATTGTTTGTTTGATAAGCCACAATAGAAATAAACCAATGCCAAGTGCTACGTAAGAAATCACGACCGATTCGGTCAAAAACTGAAAAATGATTTGGGACTTAGTTGCTCCTGCTACTTTTCTCACACCCACCTCACGACTCCGATTCATTGAGCGTGCCAGCGTGAGGTTGATGTAGTTTAGGGCAGCGAGAACGAGAATAATTAGCTGAAACCCAAAGTTGATGTAAATGCTTCGGACGTCTTGAACGTACGGGTCGTTTTTCAACTCATTTTCCGAGGGAGAAATATCCCCCAAAACCTGTGCCTGAAAAGCCAAACCCTTTCCTGCCGTTGCGTCCAGTAATTTGTTGACTTCGCTCGAAGTTGCGCCCAATTGTTTGTTAAATGATGCAATACTCCGCCCTTTCGATAGTTTGACAAAGGTATGGGCATTTAATTCGGCCCATTCTTTTGGTTTGTCACTACCGTTCGAGTACCCCGCTAAAGGCACCAGCACATCGGTTCTGAACTGCGTTTTTTGCTGGTTAAAAGGCTTGAGAACGCCTACTACTTTAAAACCACCGTAGGTAGGGTGTTCCAAAATACGCCCGATTGGATTTACTTCTTTAAAAAACCACTCGGCAGTTTCGTGGGTCAGCACCACGGTATTGGCTTCGACGGGATAGCTACCTTTTTCCAAAGGAAAATGAAAGACTTGAAAAAAAGCCGCATCAGTATAAATCGCACGTATGTTTTTGGTTTTGATTCCGCTGCTCAACACCCATTTAGAATCACGCACAAGCGTCGTGGATTGTTCGATACCCACCCATTTTTCTTTGATGTATTTCCCCAACGCTACGGGACTTGACGCCCAGTGCGTTATTTCTCCATCTTCTTGTTTTTCATCGGTGATGATTCGGACGATGCGGTCGCTGTCTTGGTGAAAATTGTCGTATTCGTAATAGGAAACGATTTGAATCAACGCCATTAGCGCCGACGGTAAAGCAAGACTTAATCCAAGCAGGTTGATAAAAGTAAACAATTTGTATTTCAGCGCATTACGAAAAGCGATTTTAAAATAATTACGTAACATCGTTGGACTGTATAAATAGGTTCTTGGATAATGAGCCCGTTTGTCTTTGGCAAACGGACGTAATAGTTTGATGGCATTTAAGGCGTATTTCCAATTGGCCTTGCGCTTGCCAACGGTTTGTACCCAATGGTTGTATAATTCCAATAAATCGCCCTCCACCTCTTCGGAAGTATTGGGGTCGGCCCACCAACGTAGTAAGGTCGTGGCCCAGCGGGGTGGGGTATGTTGCATAAATACAGGTAGATGGTGGAGACGTTGCATGCAACGTCTTTACTCCGATTTCAATGATTTTACGGGATTGACGATGGCGGCTTTGATGGCTTGATAGCTGACCGTTAGGAGGGCAATACCAACAGCCAATAGGGCAGTTACCACAAAAATCCACCACGAAATCTCGGTTCGATAGTCAAACTTTTGCATCCAATTGTTCATCGCGTACCACGTTATTGGCCCAGCGATACCGCAAGCGATCACGACCAAAATCACAAACTCTCTCGACAAAAGTCCCCATAGGTTGGATACCGAAGCACCCAGTACTTTCCGAATGCCTATTTCCTTTGTGCGTTGTTCGGCCACAAAACTGGCTAACCCAAATAGCCCTAGGCACGAAATGAAGATGGCCAAAATGGTAAAAGAGGTAGCAAGCTTACTGATGCGCACTTCATCGGTGAATTTTTTGGCGTATTCTTCATCAATAAACTGATACTCAAATGGGGCGGCGGGATTGTGCTTTCGGAAAACCGCTTCGATTTTAGGTAAGGCATCGCTAGTATTGGTCGTCGCGTTGATTTTGATATTAATGACACTGGCATCGTTGTAATCCAACACAAAACTGGTACGAAAAACGGGTTGGTACGGCGACTGCATCACCAAGTCTTTGACTACCCCGATGACGTGAAACACTTTGTCATCGATTTTCACAATTTCACCCACGGGCTTCTTCAACCCCATAAACTTTACGGCAGTTTCGTTGAGAATCATTGCACTAGAATCGGTGGGGAAGTCTCGTGAAAAATCGCGGCCTTCTTTCAACTCCCACCCAATGGTTTTCCCGAATTCGTGCGTTGTCGATACCGCCGCAAAATTGCCTTGAATGCCTGGATCTTTTCCTTTCCAACTGTAACCATTATTAATTGCCCAAACGCTCGTGATTGGACTCGAAGATTCGGATACCTCGGCGATAGCACCCGTTTTTAGTAAATCATTGCGCACTACTTCGTATTTATTGGCCAAATCGGGGGTTGAAATAGGCACATAGAGCAGTTTATCAATGGCATAGCCTGCGGGACGTTTTTTGGCAAAATCTATTTGTTGAAAAACCACCATCGTTCCAATAATCAACGCTACTGATACCGTAAACTGAAGGGTTACCAGTACTTTGCGCGGTACAGAGGCAAAACGCCCTACTCGGAATGTGCCTTTTAAAACCTGCACGGGCCGAAACGATGATAAGTAAAAGGCTGGATAACTTCCCGCAATGATACCCGTAAGGACTGTAAAACCGATTCCCGAGAGCCAAAACAAGGGTTCTTGCCACAATACCTTTATTTTTTTATCGGCCACTTCGTTAAACATGGGCAAAACAAGCTGTACTAGCAAAATAGCTAATCCAAAGGAAATGAGCGTTACTAACAACGATTCACTGAGAAACTGGTTGATTAATTGTCCGCGTACTGAACCAACTGCTTTCCGCACACCTACTTCTTTGGCTCGCTTTTCGGAACGAGCCGTGCTGAGGTTCATAAAATTGATGCAAGCCAACAGCAGCACAAACCCGCCAATAATGCCGAACAACCACACAAATTGGATGCGACCACCAATGTTGATACCGTCTTTGAACTCCGCATACAAATGCCATTTACTCATAGGCTGCAAAAACACGACGGGCTTGAACGCACGTTCTTCGGCACGTACTTTGTGGAGTTTCACATCTTTAATTTTGGCCGAAACTTGGGCAATATCAGCGTGGTCGGCCAACATGGCGTAGGTCTGGGTAAAATTGCTGCGCCACGGGTTGGTCATTTCTTTGATCCAAGGCAAGTTACTGAGGTACAACGACCAAGGCAAAATGAAAGTCAAATCTTTGAAGTCGGAGTTGTACGGCAAATCTTTGTAAACACCCGTTACTTTGACGTCGTTTTTGTTATCTACCTTCATTACTTTACCCAGCGGGTCGTCGTTGCCGAAATAAGCTTTTGCCGCCGATTCAGACAAAAGAATCGAGTTGACGTCGTTCAAGCCTGCCCGAGAACCCTTCAACATTTGAAGGCTCAACATTTCGGTAATGCCTGGCTCAAAGTAATTGCCCGTTTTGGTTAGTTTTTTATCGCCGTAGGCCAAAATATGGCCGTTTGTCCACGACGACATCACAATGTGTTTAAAATCATTGCCGTACTTATTTCGAATTTCTTCTCCCATCAAATAGGGATTAGCCATTTGGGTATTCACCTGACCGTCAAACGTTTGGTGTTGCATCACCTGCACGATGCGGTCATAATTTTCAAACTGTTTGTTGTATGATAACTCATCGTATAGCCACAAACCGATAAGTATGGCAACAGCCATCCCCGTAGCCAATCCTGTGACATTAATAAAGGAGTAACCCCTGTATTTGAGGAGATTGCGAAAAGCGATTTTGAAATAGTTACGTAACATAGTCGGACTGTATAAATAGGTTGTGGGATAATGAGCCCGTTTGTCTTTGGCAAACGGACGTAATAGTTTCAAGGCATTCAAAGCGTATTTCCAATTGGCTTTTCGCTCGCCAACGGTTTGTACCCAATGGTTGTATAATTCCAATAAATCACCTTCCACTTCTTCCGAAGTGTTGGGGTCGGCCCACCAACGTAGCAAAGTCGTGGCCCAGCGGGGAGGATGATGTCTCATGTTAGCCGCCCATTAATTGCAAGGTTTGAGGAGGTAAAGCTCCCCAAAGCTCTTCTCGCACTTGTTTGACTTCTACCAACGCTTTTCTACCCGTCGCTGTCACCGTAAAAAATCGCTTGCGACGTCCACCTCGCTCGGCCGTTGCGCCGCCCATTTGAGAGGTTAGAAAACCTTTCTCTTCCAGCCGTTGGAGGGTGGTATGCACCGTGCTAAACCCCACCGAACGTCCCGTTTTCTGTTCCAGCTCTTGTGTGATAGTAACGCCGTAGGCTTCTTCACCCAAAATGGCGACCGTCAGTAGAACGATTTCTTCAAATTCTCCCAAAAAAGTTCGTTTCATTGGATTTTTGTATTTCTTCCGATAATGTCGATAAAATAGTGTGCCAAAAATAAAAAAGCCCCTTTTGAGGGCTTTTTTCAGGTTTTTCAACCAAAACAATTGTCCGCTTTTGGACAGTATTCCGTGTATTATCGGACAGGTAGAGACGTTGCACTGCAACGTCTCTACTCTGATTTCAATGATTTTACAGGATTGACCAACGCGGCCCTGATGGCTTGAAAACTGACCGTTGCCAACGTGATACCGATGGCTAACACGGCCGTAACCACAAATATCCACCATTCGATACCGATACGGTACTCAAAATTTTGGAGCCATTGGCTGAGCCCGTAGTAGGCCAATGGAAACGCAATGACGTTGGCAATCACTACCAATTTGATAAAATCTTTGGACAACAGCCCCGTGATATTGGCAATGGAAGCCCCCAAAACTTTACGAATGCCAATTTCTTTGATGCGTTGCTCGGTGGTGAATGTAGCCAATCCAAATAACCCCAAACAGGCAATCAAAATGGCAAGAATAGAGAAGCTCAACAGCAATTGTCCCGTGCGTTGCTCTATGGCATATTGTCGGTCTAAGTCCTGATTCACAAACCCATAGCTGAAAGGATGGTTGGGTTCGAACTGTTTGTAAATACGGGCCATATCGGCCAAGGCTTGTTGGGTTTTACCAGGCTGTGTTTTGACCAACAGGCTGAAATAAAATTCTTTAGGTCGAAAGCGAACGATGAATGGTTCAATTTTAACGCTCATTGGTCGGAAGTGAAAATCGCGCAATACTCCTACAATTTCGCCTTCCAAACCCCAGAAGTTTACTTTTTTCCCCAATGCCTGTTGAGTCGTCCAGCCCAAGCGTTTGGCGGCAGTTTCGTTGATGAGGTACGTTCCAAATTTGTTACTCGTATCGCTTGCGATGGCAGAAGAAAAGTTGCGTCCAGCGGCTAATTTCATACCCGTAGTTTTCAGAAAATCGGCATCTACGTTGATTTGCGTAATCAATACTTCATCTTTGGGGCTTTTTCCAGACCATTCGATGTAAGAACTGTTTTGAACATCTACCAACGTGTTTGTCGTAGCCGATACCGAAGCAACACTGCCTTGTTTTAGCAATAACTCCTTCATGGTCAACGATTTTTCGCGCAGGTCGCCCTTCAGACGTACATAGAGCAACTGTTCTTTATCAAAACCCAATTTTTTGTTTTGCATAAATTGCAATTGCTGGTACAGCCCAATGGTACCGATGATTAAAACAACCGACATCACAAACTGCGTCACCACCAGCGTTTTCCGAAAACTTGTGCCTGATTTTTTATCAAAAATGCCTTTCAAAACGTTGACTGGACGGAAAGAAGAAAGGTAAAACGCAGGATAAAGCCCCGTCAAAAAGCTGATAAGTACCAAAACAACCGCCATCGAAGCCCAAAATAAAGGCTCGTGGAATGGCAATGTCATAGGTTTACCCGACAATTCACTAAAAAAAGGCAGCAGTGAATTCAATAGTACAAACCCAACTCCCAGTGCCAAACTGGTCATTAGCAGCGATTCTCCCCAAAATTGAGCGATAAGACTGGAACGCAACGCACCTACGCTTTTGCGCACCCCCACTTCACGCGCTCGTTGGGTAGCTCGGGCGGTAGATAAATTGATAAAATTAAACAAGGCAATAAACAACACAATCAGCCCTACCGCAATGAAGATCTGGACGTAACGGATGTTGCCACGTTTGCCCCAATCCGTTCCAAAATCGAAGTCAGAATACAAATGAATGTCTTGTAAAGGTTGCAGCAAAAGGAGCGTTTCGTTGTCTTCTTTGTATTTTTTTAGCTGCCCTGCCAATTTTTGAGCAAAAACAGCGGCATTGGCATTGGGTCTGATTTTGAGGTAGGTATGGTAGTTATTACTGTTCCAATTGTAGCTCCATTTGTCGTTCAATTGAAAATAGATAAAAGGCAACAACACATCGTATTGAAGATGCGAACGGGCTGGTGCATTTTCAACGATGCCCGTCAAACGAAGTGGCCGCTCTTGATTGTACTGAATCGTTTTCCCCAAAATAGGCTGAGAGGCCCAGTTTTTTCCAAAAAAACGTTCGGCAACGGTTTCGCTGATGACGACTTCATCGGGCGATGATAAAACGGTTTGTGGGTTTCCTTTCAAAAGTTTAAAACCGAAAAAGGACAAAAAAGAGGCATCAACCACCCGCATCGCTTCGGGCTCGACCGTCTTTTGCTCGTACTGAAGTAGCCCCGACCACGCTCCGACGCGGGCGGTTTCGGTAATTTCTGGAAAGTCATTTTTGAGCGCAGGAGCCAGCGGTCCAGGCGTTACGGCAACATTGTAAAGTCCTGTGGCTTGTTTTTGCCTTTCAGTGATTCGGTAGGTGTGCTCAAACTGCGGCACGGTACGGTCGTATTGGTATTCATCCCATACATATAAGCCGATGGCCATACAACAAACCAGCCCCATGGCCAAGCCTGCGATATTAATGAGCGAAAAAGTAGGGTGCTTCAACAGGTTCCGAACGGCGATTTTGAAATAGTTGCGTAGCATATTGAGGCTAAATAAGTAGGTTTGAGGATACGGAGAGGGTTTTCGTTTGATATACCGTGGCTGTAAAAAGCCCAGCACGTCGCGCCAGTAGCGCCAACGAGCGCGCCGCGCACCCACGCGCTCAACTTGGTACTCAAATTCTTCGTGCAAATCTCCTTGCACTTCTTCTAATAAATGAGGTGCACAGAAAAACTGCAAAAAGCAGTCGGCGAGGCGAGGTGGGTGATTCTGCATGGGGATGGTTGGTAGGGACGTTGCATGCAACGTCCCTACGCGTGGTATTTATTCCGATTTCAACGATTTCACAGGATTCACCAAGGCGGCTTTGATGGCTTGAAAACTGACAGTTGCTAACGTGACGAGCAAAGCACCAGTGCCCGTAGCGGCAAACACCTGCCACGAAATCGAAGTACGGTAGCTATACTTATCCAACCATTCCTGCATGGCGTACCACGAAACGGGGCCCGCAATGAGGCAGGAGATCAACACCAACAGGACAAATTCTTTGGAGAGCATTTGCCATAAACCGGCCACGGATGCGCCTAATACTTTGCGAATACCGATCTCTTTGGTGCGTTGCTCCGCCACGAATGACGCCAGTCCGAACAAGCCCAAACACGAAATAAAAATCGCCAACACCGCAAATAAACTCGACAGTTTTCTGACCCGTTCTTCGGCACCGAACTTGGCGTTGTATTCGTCGTCGACAAATTTGTAATCAAACGGTGCAGCAGGAATAAGCTTTTTAAAGACTGCTTCGATCTTGGGAAGTGCTGCTGCCGCGCTGACTCCCGGATTAATTTTGATATTCAACCAATTAGGGTTTCCGGTCATCAAAAAGACCGTAGGCTTCACTTGTTCAAATGGCGATTCCATGACCATGTCTTTTACAACGCCTATGATTTTGAACGGTTTTTCTACGTCATTGGTCATAAATTTGCTTTTCCAATGGACGGTTTCTCCGAGAGCAGCAGTGGGTGTATTTTTAGGAAAACCCATCAACCGAGCGGCGGTCTCATTGATAATAAAACCCACCGAGTCGGAGGCAATAGCTTTGGAAAAGTTCCGACCAGCCACAAATTTCCAACCTACTGTTTGGGCATATTCAGGAGCAATGGAAAGTGTGGCAAAATTTTCATTTTCTAAGGCTAAGCCTTTCCGACTGAAACCGGTGTTGGCGCTCCATACGCCAGTGATTGGGCTTTGCGATTCGGCCATTTCCACCACAGCACCCGTGTTTTTCAATTCACTGCGTAATACGTCCGTTTTTCCGTAAAAATCGTTCGATTTCATTTGAACCATCAATAATCGGTCGCGAGAGTAACCAATGGGGCGGTTTTTGGCAAATTCTACTTGTTGATAGATAATAATGGTACAAATAACCAACGTGACGGAAACGGTGAATTGTAAAACTACCAATGCTTTACGGGGCAAAGAGGCCATTCGTCCCCATTGCATTACTGCCCCTTTCAATACTTTAACGGGTTGAAAAGAAGTCAAATAAAATGCCGGGTAGCTGCCAGCCAGCAGCCCGGTCAGGAGAATAAAGCCCAAACTGAACAGCCAAAAATACAGGTTGGTCAATGGAAGTACCATTTGCTTGTCGGCCAGTTCATTGAAGCCGGGCAATGCCAACAGAACCATTGTTTGGGCAACCACAAAAGCGATGATAACGACCAAAAACGATTCGCCGAAAAACTGTCCAATCAATTGCGCTCGCAAGGAGCCGACCGCTTTGCGAATTCCTACTTCTTTGGCGCGTTTTTCACTGCGGGCCGTACTTAAATTCATGAAATTGATACAGGCCAACAGCAATACGAAAAAGCCAATCATGCCCACTAACCAAACGTATTGAACGGGGCCGTTATCGACCAAACCGTTTTTAAAACGGGCGTATAAATGCCAATCCTTCATCGGGTGCAGCCACATTTGCGGGTGTGTAGCGGCCTCTTCCTTCATATCATCTAATTGCTTGATGACGTTCAATTCGGAATCTTTGATCGCCGCCGTAGCCTTTTCAAAGGTTGTTTCGGGTTTGATTTCTACGTACATGATAAGCGCGTGGTTATCCCATTTCTTATCTTTCATGTACCGATTCGTAGCCAAAAAATAGTCCCAGGAAGCCACGAATTGTACTCCGTAAAACACAGAGTTTTGCGGAAAATCCTCGTAGATGCCCGTTACTTTTACGTTCAGATCAGTGTTGATTTTGAGCGGCTTATTCATGGGGTCGGTATCTCCAAACAATGCCTTTGCAACGGAAGTTGAAAGCAAAATGGATTGTGGATCGGTCAGGCCCTCCCAAGCGCCTTTCTGCATTTCAAAGGTGAATAGTTCTGGGGCTTTAGCTTCCATGAATTGCCCTTTGCCAGAAAGTTTCGTTTCCCCGACCGTCAAAATGTATTCGTCTTTATACGTCGACGCAATGATGTGTTTAAAACTTTCACTGTAATTGGTTTTCAGTTCGTGAATGAAAGGATAAGGCACGGATTTACTCGTTTTTAACTCTCCGTTCATTACCTGATTTTGTACCACCTGTGCAATTCGAGGGTAATTTTTATGATACCTATTGAAGGATAATTCATCGTAAACCCATAGTCCGATGAGCATAGCTACGGCCATACCGGTAGCCAAGCCGAAGATATTGATAAAGGAGTAACCTTTGTGTTTCAGTAGGTTACGAAAGGCGATTTTGAAATAGTTCTGTAACATAGTCGAGCTGTATGTATAGGTTTTGGGAAATTCGGAAGGTTTTCGTTTGATGTATCTTGGCTGAAAAAATCCTAAGACATCGCGCCAATAGCGCCACCGGGCACGGGTAAGGCCGCTGCGCTTGACTTGGTAGTCAAATTCTTCGTGCAGATCTCCCTGCACTTCCTCCAATAAATGAGGAGCACAGAAAAATTTGAGGAAGTGGTCGGCTAAGCGGGGCGGTTTGATTTGGGGGTTCATGATTTATGTAGAGACGCCACGTAGAGACGCAAAATGTTGCGTCTCTACAGTTGTTGGCATTATTCAGATCGCAAACTTTTTACGGGATTCATCAGCGCCGCTTTGATGGCTTGGAAGCTTACTGTCAATAAGGTAATGCTAACGGCCAGGATGGACGTACCCACAAAGATCCACCATGAGATTTCGGTTCGGTACGTATATTTTTGAATCCATTCATCCATAAAATAGTACGCAATCGGCACGGAGATGAAGCAGGAAATAATCACCAATACCACAAAATCTTTAGAGAGCATTTGCCACAGATTAGTGACCGAAGCACCCAATACTTTGCGAATGCCGATCTCTTTGGTACGCTGCTCGGCCACAAAGGAAGCCAATCCGAACAGACCCAAACAGGAAATGAAAATGGCCAGAATGGCAAAAAAGGCGGCCAGTTTTCCGAAGCGTACTTCGGTAGCGAATTTCAAGGCGTATTCCTGATCAGCAAACTTATAGTCAAAAGGAGCGGATGGAATCAGTTTTTTGAAAACGGCTTCAATTTTTGGCAATGCTTCACTTATGCTGACGTTAGGATTGATCCTGATGTTTATCCAATTGACCCCGCCGTGGCCTTTTATCATAAAAATGGTTGGATTAATAGGTTCATACGGCGATTCCATGACCATGTCTTTTATCACTCCCAGAACGGTAAAGTGCTTTGTTTCAAGGTCCTGAAATTTCCAGCTGACATGTTCTCCCACCGGATGCTTTAGCCCCATGTACTTAACGGCGGCTTCGTTGATGACTATTCCGGCCGAATCTGAGGTAAGTTCCCGTGAAAAGTCTCTCCCTTTTACAAATTGCCAGCCTACGGTTTTTCCGTATTCGGGTGTTACGACCAGTGTTCCAAAACTTTCATCGGCAGAAGGGTGTCTGCCTTTCCAATCAAAACCGTTATTTCCGGACCATACTTCGGTTACTTTTCCCATGGATTCAGCCATTTCATCGACTGCTCCGGTATTTTTCAATTCGGTTCTGAGTAGGTCATAGTTACCGTAAAAATCACCTGATTTCATTTCCATCATGACTAATCCATCGCGACTGTAACCCACGGGCCTGTTTTGAGCATACTGAATTTGTCGGTAAACGATGATGGTGCAAATGATGAGTGTTGCCGAAACCGTAAACTGAGTTACTACCAGCACCTTGCGTGGAGTGGAAGCGAAACGCCCCACGCGGATCACTCCTTTCAGCACTTTAACGGGCTGAAAAGAAGAGAGATAGAGAGCAGGATAACTTCCTGCCAACAAGCCCGTAATGAAAATAAAAGCTAAGCCGGTAAGCCAAAAAGAAAGATGTCGGTAAGGCATGGTCATTTCTTTAGCCGACAACTCATTGAACCACGGCAAACTCAGCGCAACAAGAAGCAGCGATAGAAGGAAAGCAAAAAAGACCACTAAATAAGACTCACTGAAAAATTGCCCGATCAATTGCCCGCGCATCGAACCGACAGATTTACGAACACCTACTTCTTTGGCGCGTTTTTCACTTCTTGCTGTACTCAAATTCATAAAATTGATACAAGCCAACAGCAGCACAAAGGCCCCGATGATACCGATGAGTCGGACCATTTTCATAGGCTCCGGATCTAACAGCCCGCGTTTATAATTACGCAAATGCCAATCGCTCATCGGATGCAGAAATACCTCCGGTTTCAGTTTTTGCTGTTCTTTAAAATTGGCGAGATTCTTCATCTCGGCATCTTTGATGTTGGCCGAGATTTTTTCAAAGTCTGTACCGGGATTAATTTCAACGTAGATTTTTAGAAAATGATTGTCCCAGTCGGTCATGGCGCGTTCTTTGATCCACGGGTTTTCAGAAACCCACAAATCGAAGGGAGAGAGGAATTTAATGTGATTGAATTGCGTATTCAGCGGCAGATCCTCGTATACGCCCGTCACCTTGACATCAATCTTGTTGTTTATCTTCATGAATTGATTGATGGGGTCGGTTTCTCCGAAAAGTGCTTTGGAAGTGGAGGCCGAAATCAGAATAGAATGCGGGTCACGCAATCCTTCCCGAGAGCCATGAATCATTTTCAGGGTAAGCATTTCGGGCGCGTCAGGTTCCATAAACAATCCTTTTCTCGACAGTTTTTTGTCTCCCGCCGAAAGCACATTATCAACCTCCCATGAAGCCATGACAATGTGTTTGAAATTGTTTTGATAATTGGTTTTAAGCTCCGTTCCCAAAGGGTACTGCAATGAGCTGTTGATACCGATGCCGTGCTCTCCAAAAATGCGCGACCTTACCTGTGCAATACGGTCATAGTTTTTGTGGTATGTATTGAACGACAGTTCATCAACTATCCACAAACCGATGAGCATCGCCACGGCCATGCCGGTAGCCAATCCGAAGATATTAATGAAAGAGTAACCTTTGTGTTTCAACAGGTTACGAAAAGCGATTTTAAAATAGTTCTGTAACATGGTCGGGCTGTAGGAATAGGTGATTGGATAGGGTGAAGGTTTTCGTTTGATATAACGAGGTTGGAAAAATCCCAAGACATCGCGCCAATAGCGCCACCGGGCACGGGTAAGGCCGCTGCGCTTGACTTGGTAGTCAAACTCCTCATGCAAATCTCCCTGCACTTCTTCCAGCAAGTGTGGCGCACAGAAAAACTGCAAAAAACGGTCGGCGAGGCGAGGTGGTTGGTGATGCATAGAGTTTAGTCTTTTGTCATGGCGACGATAGAGGCATTGAAAGGTTACACAGAAAATTTGAGCGTGGGCGTTAGACGCTGCCAAAAACTCGCTCTTACCTCTTGGATTTCATGCAGCGTACGCTGACCAAAGGCCGTAACCGAAAACAAGCGTTTGCGACGTCCGCCGCGCTCGTTGGTAGGCTCTCCCATTTCCGAGCGAACCATTCCTTTTTCTTCGAGCCGTTGCAAGGCCGAATGCACTTGATTCAAGCGAACGCTGCGGTCGGTTTGTTCAATGATTTCGTGCATCAGCAATACCCCGTAGGCTTGGCCGTTGAGTACAGCCACGGCGAGTAAAACGATTTCTTCAAATTCTCCTAAGTACGTCCGTTTCATTCGATATTGATTATTTCTATTTTTGCTGAGCAAATAATCTGCCAGCGGCCTTCCTAGTATTTAATGTGCTGATAATCAATAATATATATTTTTGTTTTAAAATAATTATTTGTCCATAATCGGACACGCTTGTACGCGTTAGGACAGTGATGTTTGCCTTTATTATTCTTCAAGTAGGAACACAGATGCCCCAGATTCCTTTGGAAACACGGATAAAACCCCTTCCCAAAGGGTAAAGAGGGCTGTCTCCTTACTTTTGTCCAAAAAACAAATCATTGATTTTATGAAACATACTGCCAAATACTTCTTGTGCGGACTATTGCTTTCGCTAGGCGCATTTTCTGTTCAAGCACAAAAAAATCCTGAGGATAAAGCAGGTTGGCGTTTAGGCGCTCAATCGTACTCGTTTCGTTTGTTTTCCTTTGCCGACGCACTGCGCAAAATCGACAGCTGCGGCCTGAAATACGTCGAGGCGTTTCCAGGACAGACCATTGGGGGCGGTATTGAGGGAAAAATGGATTTTACGATGGATGCGGCCAAGCGTCAACAAGTAAAAAAACTCATCAAAGACAAGGGCATTACTATTGTGGCCTACGGGGTGGTGAATGCCAAAACGGAAGAAGAATGGAGAACTTTGTTTGAGTTTGCCAAAGACATGGGCGTGATAAACATCAACTCGGAGCCCTCGGCAGCCCAAATGCCCATGATTCGGAAGTTGGCGGAAGAATACAAAATCAACGTAGCGTTGCACAACCACCCCAAACCTTCACGCTACTGGCATCCCGACACGGTGATTGCAGCCATTGCGGGTAGTAAATACGTAGGAGCTTGCGCCGATATTGGCCACTGGGTACGTTCAGGACTTGACCCCGTCGAGTGTTTGAAAAAATTGAACGGACACGTGATTGGTATGCACTTCAAAGATGTGAAAAAAGATACGCCCGACGGCAAGTACCACGACGTGATTTGGGGAACGGGAGATTGTAAAGTGGAAGCGGTACTTGGTGAATTAAAACGCCAAAAATTCAAAGGCCCGATTTCGGCCGAATACGAGTACCACTGGGAAAACAACGGCCCCGAAATCGCCGAAAGTGCGAAAAACTTCCGCGAAATTTATACGCGGGTGAAAGCCTCGCAGTAGGGTATAGAATATTAGACTTTCCAAGAATAAGCGTTCTCGTTTCAAAACTTGGAAAGTCTATTTACAACCCTAGCTTATCCATCTTTTCTTTCTCATAAGCCCCGTCTTCGGCAGGGTATCGCAATACTTTCTCAAACTTCCCCGTTTGCCTTGCCAAGGCCCAAATGAGGCTTTCACCCGCAGGAATAGTATTGGGAACCTCCTTATAAATGGGATGTTGGTAAGCGATGTCAGGATTGATTACTTCCCAACCATTATCCTTAAAGTGCTGAATCAAATCACCTAAAAATAAGGCCGCCGCAAGATTGTGATGTAGAAGAATGACGTGGCTAATGGGTTTATTAGTGAGCTGATTCGCCAAAGAGTCGTAATACATAGCACGATTCATCAGGTGGGTTTTGTAATACTCTCTAAAACCTGAAATATCGGCTTTTGGGTTTTCTCTGAGGCGCTTTACCAGACGGCTATCAACGTACCAATCGGAGGCATCAATAGTGACGTGCCCATTTGTGTAGCCTTTTTCCTGCATAAAAGCCCTAAATCCTTCCACCTTTTCTTTGGTATTTCCTTCTTTGAGGTACGGAAACCTGAAATAGGGGTAGAAATTGGCGTACTTTCTGATAATGGAATCATTGGCCATCAGTTCCCATTCAAAATCTTCCAGACTGGTATTTTTACTATTAAAGTTGGGGTGCGTAAACGTATGATTTCCAATTAAATGCCCCGCATCGTTCCATGAACTTAGCAAGTATTTGCCTTTGGCCGTTTTTTTGTTGGCACCCGATGAAAACAGAACCGCTTTTACTTGATGTTTTTTTAGGTGGTCAAGCAATAGCTTATTCCAAGTAGCAAGTGGATAGCCTGCTACATCGTTGGTTTGCCCGTCGTCAAATGAAAAGGCAATTTGAGGTTTCTGTGCTGCCTTATTTTGGCCATGGGCACGAAAATAAGGCAGTAGGGCCAAACCAAGGAGCAGCACTGTTACATACATTTTCATCGTATCTGCTTGTTTTTATTCTGATTTTAAACTCTTTACGGGATTCATCAAAGCCGCTTTGATGGTCTGAAAACTGACGGTCAAAAGGGTAATTATCAAAGCCCCTGCGCCCGTCAAGGCAAAAACCCACCACGAAATTTCGGTGTGATAGGTGTATTTCTGTAGCCATTGACCCATAAAATAATACGCAATGGGCGACGCAATAAACAACGAAAGAACCACCAACACCACAAAATCTTTCGACAATAATCCCCACAAATTGGCAGTCGTTGCCCCAAGTACCTTGCGTACTCCCATTTCTTTGGTACGTTGCTCGGCCACAAACGACGCCAACCCAAACAAGCCCAAACAACTGATGAATATCGCTAAAATGGCAAAAATGGAGGCTATTTTTCCCAAACGTTCTTCATTGGCAAATTTTTTGGCGTATTCTTCATCCACAAATTTGTAATCAAACGGCACCGCAGGATTGTACTTTTGAAATACCTCGGCTATTTTGCCAACGGCGGTAGAAGTGGCCATTGTTTGGTTTAGTTTGATATTAATCGTGTATTGGTTGTTGTAATCCAACAAAAATACCGTAGGTAATATCGGCTCAAAGGGCGAACCCATCACAATGTCTTTGATGACACCAATCACCTCGTAGCTTTTCCCGTTCCACTTTACCGTTTCATTGATGGGATTTTTCAAGCCCATGTACTTTACGGCCGTCTCATTGATGACAATGGCCGAAGAGTCTGTTGAAAACTTTTTGGAAAAATCGCGTCCTTCCCGAAACCGCCACCCTACGATTTTACTATAATCGTGCGTCACTCGGAAAGTCGCAAAATTATCTTCAAAACCTGGGGCTTTACCTTTCCATTCAAACCCACTTTGGTTTTCCCACACATCCGTAATGGGAGAAGAAGAGATTGCCAAATTAGTCACTGCTCCCGACTGAAGCAGCTCATTTTTAATCACTTCGTAGTTTTGGTAAAGGTCGGGCGTAATCATATAGACGGCCATCAACCCTTCTTTATCGTAACCCACATTTCGGTTTTTTGCGTGCTGGATTTGGAGATAAATAACACTCGTACCAATGATTAGCACAATGGAAACCGTAAACTGTATCACTACCAAAATTTTTCGTGGCGTCGGGGCAAAGACTCTTCTCCGCCAACGCGACGATGGAAAACCGATTCCTTTGAGCACTTTTATTGGCTGAAAAGAAGATAAGTAAAACGCAGGATAACTCCCCGCCAATAAGCCAGTAAATACGCTAAAGCCCAGTACCGACAGCCAAAAAACTGGGTTTAACCATAAAATCGTTATCTCTTTGTCGGCCAACTCATTGAAAAAAGGCAAAGCCAATTGCACCAAAAGCAACGCAAAACCCAATGCAATAAAAACAACCAAGAACGATTCGCCGAAAAACTGCGCAATCAATTGTTGGCGAAGCGATCCCATCGACTTCCGAATCCCGACTTCTTTGGCGCGCTTTTCGGAACGTGCTGTACTCAGGTTCGTAAAATTGATGCAAGCCAACAACAGCACAAACACCCCAATGATGCCATACAACCAAATAAATTCAAGTTGGTCGCTCATCACGCTTTTTCGGTTGGCAAACTTAGAATACAAGTGCCATTGACTCATCGGGTGCACAAACAATTCGGGATTGTACGCGACGCGTTTTGCATCCAAATGCTTCCGTTTTATGTCTTTAATTTTGGCCGAAACACCTGCAAAATCAACGTTAGGAGCAAGCTGTACATAAATTTTGTACGAATTATCGTTCCAATCGTTTTCTTGCTCTTTCATAAAAGTCATAAAAGAAGCCAATAAATCCCACGGCCCGATAAAAGTCAGGTCTTGAAATTCGGAATTTTTGGGCAAATCCTTATACACACCCGCTACTTTTGCCTCCATCCGATTTTTTATCTTTACGATTTTATCTAACGGATTTTCATCACCAAAAAGCTTTTTGGCGAGCGATTCAGAAAGTAAAATCGAATGAGGGTCTTTGAGTGCGGCACGGGTACCATGCACCATGTCCAACCCAAACAGTTCGGGAGCATCGGGCTGCATAAAACTCCCTGATTGAAAAAACTTTTTGTCTCCCGAGAGTATCGCATACTTCTGCGTATAGGTAGTCATGGCGATGTATTTAAAATCAGAACCATACGAAGCGCGCAGCTCGGCGGCCAACGGAATCGGGTTTGTCATGTACGTTCCTTCGCCATTATGCACCATGATTCGGCCAATACGGTCGTGGTTTTTGAAGTTTTTATTAAAACTCAGTTCATCCCACACCCAAAGTCCAATGAGCATTGCCACGGCCATGCCCGTCGCCAAACCGAAGATGTTGATAAACGAGTAACCTTTGTATTTCAACAGGTTACGAAAAGCGATTTTGAAATAATTGCGTATCATAGCAGGGCTGTAGGTGTAAGAGGTTGAATATTTAGAATCGGCGAGAAAACGGCGTTTCAGAAAATAAGGACGACAAAAACGGATGACTTCAAAGAAATACATCCAACGGGCTTTCTGCTCACCTAATTCTTGGATTTGGAAAGCAAACTGCTCGTGCAAATCCCCCAACAGCTCTTCGTAAAGTTCTGAAGGGAGAAATCGTTTGACCAGAGCGTCAAGCCAAGCGGGTGGTTTGTTTTGCATGGGCTTGTTTATTCTGATTTTAAGCTCTTTACAGGGTTCATCAACGCAGCTTTGATGGCTTGAAAGCTGACGGTTAGCAGGGTGATTATCAAAGCACCAACTGCGGCCAACGCAAAAATCCACCACGAAATCTCGGTGCGGTATTCGTATTTGTGCAGCCAACCGTTGAGGGAATACCACGCAATCGGCGTAGAAATAAGGCAAGATATAATCACTAACACGACGAAATCCTTAGACAATAAGCCCCAAAGATTGGGAACAGTAGCCCCAAGTACTTTTCGGATACCGATTTCTTTGGTGCGTTGCTCGGCCACAAACGACGCCAATCCAAACAAGCCCAAACAGGAAATGAAGATGGCCAATGCCGCAAAAATCCCCGCCAATTGACCTATGCGCGTTTCGGTCGCAAATTTTCGCTCGTATTCTTGGTCAGAAAATTTATAATCAAACGGGCTTCCTGGATTGAATTTTTGGAACACGGTTTCTATTTTTTTGAGCGATTCGCCCGCACTCAACGCAGGATTTAATTTGATATTTATCACATTGGCCCACCCATAATCCATCATAAAAACGGTCTGATAGACAGGCTCAAAAGGCGACCCCATCATCATGTCTTTCACCACACCGACAACTTGAAAAGGTTTTCCATTCCACTTCACAATTTTGCCTACTGGATTTTTTAATCCCATATAGCGTGCTGCCGTTTCGTTAAGCACCATACCCGATGAATCAGTCGAGAAGTTTCGAGAAAAATCCCTGCCCTGCACAAATTGCCACCCGACTGTTTTTCCGAAGTCGTGTGTGACCGCAATGGTTCCAAATTGTTCTTTAAAATTAGGGTCTTTGCCTTCCCAGTCGAAACCGTTGTTTTGTGAATTCAAATTTGTAGCGGGGGCAGACGAAGTTGACATTTCGATGGCTCCGCCACTTTTTATAAGCGCGTCTCGGAGAGTATTGTAGTTTTGATGCAACTCAGGCGTGTTCATCGTTACCGTTATCAGCCCATTGCGGTCGTATCCAATTGGGCGATTTTTGGCGTGTTGAATTTGACGAAGCACAATCGTCGTCCCAACAATGAGTGTCACCGATACCGTAAACTGTATCACTACCAACACTTTACGAGGAATTGAGGCAAAACGCCCAGCCCTAAATGTGCCTTTTAAAACCTTTACTGGCTGGAAAGAAGACAAATATAATGACGGATAACTGCCTGCAATCAAGCCCGTTAGGATGCTAAAGCCAATACCCAACAACCAGAAAATAGGGTTAGCCCATAAAAGCGTTAACTTTTTGTCGGCCACTTCGTTAAAAATCGGGAGTAGCAAAAGCACTAACACCAAAGAGACGACAAAAGCACAGGCCACCACCAACAACGACTCACTGAAAAATTGACTGATTAGCTGCGAACGAACCGACCCCACTGCTTTGCGAATGCCGACTTCTTTGGCGCGCTTTTCGGAACGGGCGGTACTCAAGTTCATGAAATTGATGCAAGCCAGCAACAACACAAAAACACCAATGATGCCAAACAACCAAACGTACTGAATACGGCCCTCTGACTTCCCTGTTTTGTCCCAACCCGTGTATAAGTGCCATTGACTCATCGGCTGAAGGAACACTTCATTTTTAAAAACAGCTATTTCTGGAACGTGTTTTATTTTTACACCCTTGATTTTTTCATTGATTGTCTCAAAATCACTATTGGGTGCAATTTGAGCCAGTATTTGCCACGAATTGTTGTTCCATTCGGCATTGTCTTTTGCACGCTTTACCCAACCTTCTGTCGAAACGTAAAGATCCCACGGAGCAATGAAGGTCATGTCTCTAAACTCGGTATTATAAGGCAGGTCTTCATAAACGCCTGTTACTTTGACGTTTAACCTGTTGTCGATTTTTACAATTTTCCCCATTGGGTCGTTATCACCGAAAAGAGCCGTCGCTACCGATTCAGACAATAAAATAGATGAAGGATCTTTTAAGCCCGTTCGGGTACCTTTAAGCATGTTGAGCGACAGCATATCGGGTGCGTTGGGGCTTAAATAATTACCTTGTTTTGTAAACTTTTTATCCCCGTATGCCAAAATATGCTCATACGTCCATGAAGACATTACAACGTGTTTAAAATCAGTAGTATACATCATTTGCAGTTCATTCCCCAACGGAATTGGCATATGGGCGCCTGCCCCAAACTCTCCGTTGAATACGCCACGCTGCATTACTTTTGCAATGTGGTCGTAATTTTTATGGTATTTGTTGTAAGATAACTCATCCCACACCCAAAGACCAATGAGCATCGCCACGGCCATGCCCGTTGCCAAACCGAAGATGTTGATAAACGAGTAACCTTTGTATTTCAATAGGTTACGAAAAGCGATTTTGAAATAATTGCGTATCATAGTGGGGCTGTATGTGTAAGAGGTTGAATACTTAGAATCGGCACTAAAACGACGTTTTAGAAAATAGGGGCGACAAAAACGTAACACTTCAAAGAAATACATCCAACGGGCTCGCTGCGCTCCAAACTCCTCGGCCTGAAACGCAAATTGCTCGTGCAAATCCCCCAACAGCTCTTCATAAAGCTCCGCAGGAAGAAATCGTTTGACCAGGGCGTCAAGCCAAGCGGGTGGGGTGTTTTGCATTGGCTTGTTTATTCTGATTTTAAACTCTTTACGGGATTCACCAACGACGCCTTAATGGCTTGAAAACTGACCGTCAACAGGGTAATTAACAATGCTCCTACACCTGCTACCACAAAAATCCACCACGAAATATCGGTATGGTAGCTGTATTTATGGATCCAATTATTCATAAAGTAATACGCAACTGGCGACGCAATAAAAAGCGAGATGACCACCAACAGCACAAATTCCTTAGAAAGTAACCCCCACAAATTGGTTATACTGGCTCCCAACACTTTTCTTATTCCAATTTCTTTGGTACGCTGCTCAGCAATAAAGGAAGCCAAGCCAAATAGACCTAAGCAGGAAATCGTAATGGCTAAAATGGCAAAAAGGAGCGCTAATTTGCCGATGCGTTGCTCGGAAGTAAACTTTTTACTATACTCCTCATCCACAAAAAAATAGCGAAAAGAGGCAGAAGGAACGAGTTTTTTCTGAATAGCCTCAATTTTGGTAAGTGCCTCCGACATAGGCAAGTTAGGGCTTATTTTTATTTGCATTTGTCCCAAAGCACGAACATTTCGTTGGAACATATACAGGCCCATTTTCACGGGCTCGTAGGGTGATTCAGCCACTAAATCCTCGATGACACCGATGATTTGCCAGCGGCGCTTGCCATCGCCAGTCGAAGTTATATACTCACCTATTGGATTTTTCAAAGCCAGGTATTTTGCCGCCGATTCATTGATGATAACAGCGGCAGTATCCATCCCAAACTCTTTAGAAAAATTACGGCCTTGTTTTACTTTCCATTGAATGGTAGCCCCAAAATCTTCGTCTAATTGGGTAACTGAAAAGTTGGATTCAGCATCTGGGTTTTTGCCTTTCCAATCAAACCCTCCCCAGTTGTCCCAAATGGATGTAACGGGCATATTTGAAAAAGCGACATTTGACGCTATGCCATTTCGTAGTAACTCATCTTTCATGACCAATTTACTATTTTCAAAATTGGGGTCGTCCATCGAAATCCTCACCAAACTGCTTCTATCATACCCCACAGGACGGTTTTGAGCATATTGGATTTGCTGATATACTACGATAGTACCGATAATCAACACCACCGAAACTGTAAACTGGATTACTACCAGTACTTTACGTGGTAAAGAAGCATATTTACCTAAGCGAATTGTGCCTTTCAGCACTTTTACAGGTTCAAACGAAGACAAATAGAAGGCAGGGTAAAGCCCAGACAATAAAGCCGTAGTAGCAAGAAAAATGAAGCTAATCCCCCAAAAATACGCATTGGTAAATGGAATACTGACTTGCTTATCGGCAAGTTCATTAAACCCACCAATAGATACTCCAACGATACCCAGCATGATGATAAACGCCAGCCCTACCACCAAAAACGATTCCCCTAAAAATTGGTTGACTAATTGAGATTTTATCGAACCTATGGCTTTACGTATGCCTACTTCTTTGGCTCGCTTCTCAGAGCGTGCCGTACTTAAATTCATAAAATTGATACAAGCCAAAAGCAATACAAATATCCCCACGATGCTAAACAGCCACACAAAAGTAATGCGTCCCGTGGCTGGGTATCCGTCTTTGAATTCAGAATACAAATACCAGTTTTTCATGGGGTTTAGGTAAAGTATTGCCTTGTATTTAGGAGCGAGTTCCTTAAAATTGTCAGGTGCATCTTTCAAATAAAAATCCCTCACTGCGGCATTTGCCTGCTCCATAGTAACGTTATCGTCAGTTTGTACAAAAATGCGCTGTGAGCTGGCATCCCACCTCTCCTCGTTGTTTTTTATCCACTTCTCATTCGTACGTAGATGTTCAAAATTGCCGATAAAATGGATGCCACCTAGTGTAGAATTTTGGGGGATATCTTCATATACACCGCTCACTTTGCAATAAAACTTGTTGTCTAATTTTATGGCTTCCCCTATTGGGTCTTTATCGCCAAAAATAGACTTAGCTGCTGATTCAGACAGAATTATCCCTTGTGAGTCATTGAGGCTTTCTTTGCTGCCTTTGAGCATTTTTAAGGAAAACATATCTATCACACCGTTTTCAAAAAACTGCCCTCTCTTGATGTAATTATTATTACCCACACCTAAGGTGGTTTCGCCTTCCCATTGTACTAATAACACATGCTTGAAAATATGTCCATATTTTTGTCGTAACACTTTAGCCATTGGTTGTGGCTGACTACTCCCTTCTACTTGTTTTTGATCCAGAGGCTCCGTGACGTGATTGTAAACTTGAGCAATATGGTCGTAATTTTTAAAGGACTTGTTGTAAGACAACTCATCCCACACCCAAAGTCCAATGAGCATCGCCACGGCCATACCCGTCGCCAAACCGAAGATGTTGATAAATGAATAACCTTTGTGTTTCAACAGGTTACGAAAAGCGATTTTGAAATAATTACGTATCATAGTGGGGCTGTAAGTGTAAGAGGTTGAATACTTAGAATCGGCGCGAAAACGACGTTTTAGAAAATAGGGGCGACAAAAGCGTAACACTTCAAAGAAATACATCCAACGGGCTTTCTGCGCTCCAAACTCCTCGGCTTGAAAGGCAAACTGCTCGTGCAAATCCCCCAACAGTTCTTCGTAAAGTTCTGAAGGGAGAAAGCATTTGACCAAGGAGTCAAGCCATTTGGGTGGCGTGTTTTGCATTGGCTTGTTTATTCTGATTTTAAACTTTTTACAGGATTCATCAGCGCCGCTTTGATGGCTTGATAGCCAACCGTCAAAAAAGCAATCAAAACGGCTAAGACACCTGCTGAAGCAAAAACCCACCATTCGATATTGATGCGATAAGCGAAATCCTGCAGCCATTTTTGCATAAAATAATAGGCAATCGGCGATGCAATAAGAATGGCAATTCCGACCAATTTCAAGAAGTCTTTTGAGAGCAGGGCAACGATATTCGGCACGCTTGCCCCAAGCACTTTTCTAACGCCAATTTCCTTGATGCGTTGCTCGGTCATGTATGTTACCAAGCCAAAAAGCCCCAAACAGGCAATCAAAACCGTGAGAATGCCGAACGCCAAGGCGACCTTTCCGATGCGTTGCTCGGATTGGTACATTTGATTGAAGTTTTCATCTAAAAAACTATAATTGAAAGGCATGCCGGGAGCCATTTCGTGCCATTTGGCCTCCACTTTTTTCACGATTTCCTGGCCGTTTTTTGAGGAAATTTTGAAGGAAGTTGTTGTGTTGTTTTTACCCAAAAAAAATCCCAGCGGTCCTATTTCAGTGTGGAAATTGGTAAAATTGAAATTTTTGAGAATGCCAATGATTGTGAAAACACTTTTTTTATCATTTAAATAAATCTGCTTGCCAACGGGGTCTTTATAACCTAATTTTTTTGCAAAAACTTCATTGATGATGATTGCCGTTGAGTCTGAACCAAATGCTTTTGAAAAATTTCGCCCGGCCTTCAATTCTATACCCAGCGTGGCAAGATAGTCGTAATCAACAAACCAATTTTGTATATTAAAACTGTTTTCAGGTGTCATAACCTGGTCTTTTGAGAAAATATTATCGCCTCTCGAAAAATTATCGGTTGGCAAAAAGTCAGTCATTGTGGCTGATTTTACGCCTGCCATGCCCAAAATTTCGTTTTTAAATGCCCAAGCACTTTCTCCCAATGCACCTGTACCTTTAATTATCAGAACTTGGTCTTTCTGAAATCCCACATTGGTTGTCTGAATATAATTGAGTTGGCGATAAACAATGACAGTCGCTATAATTAAAATCAGGGAAATGGAAAATTGGAAAATGACCAAAGTGTTTCGCAAATTGCTTTTTGAAAAACCCGTTTTGATGGAAGTTTTCAAAACCTCAATCGGTTTGAAAGAAGACAGGAAAAACGCAGGATAATAGCCGCCCAAAACGCCCACCACAAAAGGCAAAAGCATCACAAAAGGCAAGTATTCGAAGGTAAAAAGGTTAGAAATGACGAACTTTTTACCTGATAAATCATTAAAAAATGGCAAAGTAATGGCCATTAAAATGATTGCCAAGCCAAAAGCAATAAAACTTGTGAGGATAGATTCTGACAAAAATTGGCTGATTAAAGTGCTGCGTTCTGTTCCCATTGTTTTACGAATACCCACTTCTTTTGCCCGGCTTGCTGAACGAGCGGTACTCAAATTTATGAAATTGACGCAGGCAATGAGCAACAAAAACATAGCCACCGCACCGAAAATATAGACATATTGAATGCTGCCCGTTGGACCCAACTCATTTTGTAGGTTCGATTTTAGGTGAATATCTGTCATCGGAATGAGTGAATAATGAATTTTGTTGCCGGCTTTTTCGAAGTCTGCCTTTGATTCAATCTTCAAAAATTGCTTGGCTTGCGGCATTGAATATTTGAGGAAAACTTCGGGGAGTTTTTTTTCAAAATCCTTATAATCCACGCCTTTTTTCAGCCGCAAATAAGTATGAAAGCTATGGCTGAGGAAATTTCCAAATTGAAAGTAGTCTGGGCTGGTTGGGTCTTTCAAATTGATCATAGAAAGCAGTACATCAAAATGGAAATGGGCGTTAGCGGGAATGTCTTCATAAACCGCCACGATGTTGTAAATCGATGGCTTCGAAATATTTACCGACAAGCTTTTGCCGACGGCATTGGGCGTGCCAAAATATTTGATTGCCCCACTTCGGCTGATGACGGCGGTGTTAGGTTTGTCCAATGCCGTTTTAGGGTTTCCTTCCACTATTGGCAAAGAAAAAATATCAAAAAAGGTCGAATCGGTATACACAATTTTCTGTTCGTTGATAAACTCATCACCTTTTTTGATGAATTTGTTGCCGCTACCAGCATAAATTCGAGTGTACTGTTCTACTTCGGGATAATCTTTCTTCAAAGTTTCGCCAAAAGGGTCAGGGCTGATTGCTTTGTTCATTTCATCGCCGCCGAATTTTATTTCAGAATTAATGCGGTAGATTCGGTTAGCGTTGGGGTAGAATTTATCGTAGCTCAGTTCGTCGGCAATGAACAGCCCGATAAGCATAAAACAAGCTAAACCAACCGAAAGCCCAAAGAGGTTGATAAAGCTAAAAGCCTTGTTTCGAGCAAGATTTCGCCATGCGATTTTGAAATAATTGCGTAGCATAGTGGGGCTGTAAGTGTAAGAAGTTGAATACTTAGATTGAGCACGAAAACGACGTTTCAAAAAATAGGGGCGACAAAAGCGTAACACTTCAAAGAAATACATCCAACGGGCTTTCTGCGCTCCAAACTCCTCGGCTTGAAAGGCAAACTGCTCGTGCAAATCCCCCAACAGCTCTTCATAGAGCTCCGAGGGGAGAAGCCAACCCAAAAATCGGTCGGCCCAGCGGGGTGGATTGGGTTGTTTTTCCATCACTCAAGAAAATGAAGGGTTTGGAATGGCATCCCAAAGCTCGTTGCGTACTTGTCGCATTTCGGCCAAAGTACGTTTACCCAAGGCCGTGATGCGGAAAAAGCGCTTTCGACGCCCGCCACGCTCAGAAGTAGCCCCTCCCAGCTCAGATACAACAAAGCCTTTTTCCTCCAAGCGATACAACGCAATATGTACCCCACTCAAACTAATGAGGCGGTTGTTCATGCGTTGTTTTAATTCCGTTGCAATCGTGACGCCGTAAGCCGTTCCTTCCAGCACCGCAACCGTGAGTAAAACCAATTCTTCAAATTCACCTAAGTAAGAGCGCCCCATGGATATGTTAGCGTGTTTTAGTATTTCATTATTATTTGCTAAACAAATAACCATGCCACAACAAAAACAGCTCCCAAAGGAGCTGTTTTTGAAAAATAGGTGTCCGAAATCGTACAGAAATTGTCCGTTTGCAGAAGGTTGTACGTAGCTATGTTATGTGACTAAGACCTCTGCTTCAAGAAATCATTACCTTATTTACCACGAAATTATGTTTGCGTTAAGTTCACTTTCGGCAGTAGTCACGAGCCCATTCGACCCTCTACTTTTGCGGGTACTATACATCACACCGTGACTTTATGAATACTCATCTACCTCGTTTTAAAGCTTTATGGGTCTTTCTTTTAGGGCTTCTTTGCTATGATAGTAGTGCTGCTATTTTAAAGGGTCATATTAAAGATGCCAAAACAGGCGAGCCTTTGGTAGGAGCTACGGTGTTGATAAAAGGGACAAAACTAGGGACATTCGCTGGGCTGGATGGTTCTTTTCAGCTAAAAGATGTACCCACTGGTGAATGGCAGTTACAAGTGAGCTACGTTACGTATCAAACAACCCTCGTGAAGGTTACTATTGCCAAAGCAGAGGAAGTGGTGGCGATTAGTCTCGAAGAAAATGCGCGACAAACATTGAATGAAGTAGTAGTAACGGGGGCTGCCGACAAAACAACCGAAAATAGTGCGCGCCTCATGGAGCGAAATGCCACTCAGCTGAAGAACATCGTTTCGGGCAAAGCCATTGAAATATCACCAGATCTGACGGTTGCTAATTTGATTCAACGTGTATCGGGGGTTTCTATTGAACGAAACAGCAACGGTGATGGCCAATACGCCATTCTACGGGGCATGGATAAACGCTATAATTACACACTCGTGAATGGCATCAAAATTCCTAGCCCTGACAATAAATACCGTTATGTCCCCTTGGATATTTTTCCCTCGGAGTTGCTAGGGCGCTTGGAAGTAACAAAGACACTCACCCCCGACTTAGAGGGGGACGCTGTGGGAGGGGTGGTCAATATGGTGATGAAAGATGCACCTAACCACTTAGAAATCAAAGAAACCATAGCGAGTGGGTATAATGAGCTTTTTATGGAACGTGGTTTTACGAGCTTTGACCGAAGCCAAATTCGCCGTAAATCGCCTTACGAAACCAATGGGAACACCTACGCGGCGACCACAAACGACTTCCCGAAAGCGACCACTACTACCCAAACCAAAAGTCCAACCCCTAACCTAGTTAGCGGATTTTCGATTGGAAATCGTTTCCTGCAAAACAAGCTGGGGGTCATTGTGGCGGCAAGCTATCAGAATACATATCGAGGAAGCAACAGCCAGTTTTTTTCTTCTACAGTGTATGACACCGAAAAAACGTCGCGAATTACGAGCCTTGCCGAACGTGTATTTTCGGAACAACAACAACGCCTTGGACTTCATGCAAAAGCGGATTGGCGATTGAATCAAAGAAATAAACTACAATGGTACAATGCGTATCTCAACCTATCTAACGGCCAACTGAGAGACACAAAAACCACCGAATTTTCTTCGGGGGGATATGACCCCGTCAAGGGTAATGCGGGCTTGAGTTTTGCTACTCGCTCGCGGCTAACTCAGCAGCAAATTGTGAACAGCACCCTGCAAGGGGAGCATTCGATGGCCGAACGGTGGAAGTTACATTGGTCAGCGGTTTATTCGTTGGCTATCAATCGAATACCTGATAATACGACGGTCAATGTACTGGGTAAAAGAGAGAATTTTGTAGAAACAAAAACCTACGCCTCGCAATCGACGCGGCGGTGGGAACACAACTCTGACCAAGACCTGGCGGGGTACTTGAATGGCGATTATACGACTTCGTTGAAAGACAACCCGTTAAAAATCAGTGCGGGAGTATTGTACAGGAACAAACACCGCGATAATTTTTATAACAACTACCAACTGCAACCCGCCAACGTTTTTACCCAGTACGGCAAAGATTTTATAAGTAATGCTGATATTCAGTGGACGGTAAATAACCCGCGTGGCTCAGTGGCTTCGGCCTTGACTTACAAAGCAACCGAGCAAATCGGCGCAGCGTACTTAATGGCCAAATGGGAGCTAAAAAAACTACTTGTCGTTGGTGGGTTTCGGGCCGAACACACCCAACAAGGCTACGAAATGTTATTCCCTTTGGGAGAGCAGCGCCCCAGCGGAAATCAAACGTACACCGACTTGCTTCCCAGTCTTAATTTCAAATACGAAGTAACCCCTACACAATTCCTCCGTGCCTCCTATTTCCGTTCGGTCAATCGTCCAGGCTTTTTTGAGATTGTGCCAGGTAAAGTTGTCAACGAAGAGTTTCAAGAACGAGGAAATCCAGACTTGAAAAGAGCACTTGCCGACAATTTCGACCTTCGGTATGAGGTATTTCCCTCCGCGGCTGATTTGATGACGATAGGTGCTTTTTATAAATACCTCAAAGACCCCATCGAGTATGCCTTGAGTGTAGATGCCACTCGCGGGCAAGACGTATTTTACTCGCCAGGAAACTACGGAAACGCTACGAATTACGGCTTAGAAGTGGATTTGATTAAATATTTCCAAAAAGTAGGAATCAAGGCCAATTACACGTACACCCACTCCTCCATTACGACCCAAAAAATCATCAGAGAACGCGATACCAACGGCAACCTTTTTAATAAAAACGTGGCGCAAACACGCCCGCTGTACGGGCAAGCAGCCCACGTCGCCAATCTAACCGTGCTCTACAAAGATACAAAGAGCGGTTGGGATGCGCAGTTGGCAGCTTCGTACACGGGTGAGCGAATCAATACCGTTTCGCAGTTTCTCGACAATGACCTCTGGCAGGAGGCATTCATCCAAATGGACGCCTCATTAGAAAAAAGCTTCAACAACAAATGGGTCGTTTTTCTCAAGGCCAACAACCTTTTAGACACGCCATTACGGGTGGTTATCAAAAATACAAACCCAGTAAACGAAGACATATACACCGAAGGGCGTAGCAATAAAAATACGCTCATTCGTCAAGATTTTTACCGAAGGTCGTTTGTCGCGGGGCTTCGATTTAAACTATAAAACAGTATTTTAACTAAAACACAAATGAAAAAAATAGGGATTTTCGTCGCTTTCATGGTCGCTTTGATGACAGGATGTCAAACAAGTACTGAAGAGGTAACTCCAGTAGTAAAACCTGACGAACTCAGCGTTTCGGGGGAGGTTTCGGGTACGTGGAAAAAAAGCGCTATCATCACCGTAAAAGGAGATATTATCATTCCAGCTGGAAAATCGTTGGCCATTGAAGAAGGGGTGACCATTGTTATGGACACGACCGCTAAACCCGAAATCATTGTGAATGGAAATTTGTACGCCGTCGGTACCGCTGCCAATCCAATTAAATTTTCGGTACCCGAAGGGGCAAAAACCACAAAATATAAATTTGGACAACTTTGGGGCGGAATTTTAGCGTCTAAAACCTGTGCGGAGTTGGTGCTAAACAACGTGATTATGGAGTACGGCGGAGCCGTGACGACCGAGGCATCTACTTCGGTAAAATTGGGCCTTTACAAAGCGAGTAGTGGCGAATTCGACCCTGCATTGTGGTTTTCGAATACCTCTGGCAAATTGGTTGTGGTCAATAGTACCATCCGCAACTGGCGCGATGATGCTACCTACATCGAAGGAGGCAGCGTCATTTTTGCCAACAATACATTTTATACCACAGGTATGAGTGGGGGGGAAGGTATCAACATAAAATCGGGGGTAATTGCCGACGTTGCCTACAATCTTATCTACAGTACCAATACCAACGGCCTGAAGCTTTCTAGTACTGGTGGCCGTACGCCTCAGGCGTATGTAGTAGCGTACAATAACACCATCGTCAATACTGGCTGGAGAAGACCGACCATCAAAGGGGGTTCAATTTGGTTAGAGCAAAGTGTGCGGGCCGATTTGTACAACAACTTACTAGCCAACTGCCGTTTTGGAATTAAAAGAGATGTCAAACTTCCCGAAGATTCTCGCTCGGTCGTGAGCAACAATTACTACTATGGTTATTCGCAAGATGCTGTCGATCAGTTTCAACCTTCTAAAGAAATTTTGGCTGGAACCAACGAGATCATTGGCACTAAGGCAGACCAAAACGACCCTAAGTTTGTCAATTATCCGACCAATACCAGCATGAGTAACGCCGACTACAATACGGCTTGGGATTTTCACCTATCTGCGGGCTCTCCTGCGTTGGGAAAAGGAATTACTACTTTTAGCCGAAACTTTAAAGAGGGCATTGTCATCAACGGTGTAACCTACAAATCACTCGAACCTGCTACGTACGTAGGGGCATTTGGAACAAAATAGACTATTCTTAACCATTGTATCGTTAACAAAAAGCCACTTAAAATCAAAGTGGCTTTTTGTTACACCCCAAACAGCCGTTGTATATGAAGCTAAACCTAGTTCCGTTGGTCGCTTTTGCTATTTTCTCTTGTACTAGCCTTCCCAAGAAATCAAAACCAATTAACACCACTGCGGTAGTATCTCCAGCGGTTGTGACCGATAGCGTAAAAAAAGACTCGGACGACCCTGCGGTGTGGGTCAACTCGGCTGACCCAGCCAAAAGCCTCATCATTGGCACCGATAAAGACCTAGATGGAGCGTTGTACGTCTTTGATTTGCAAGGGAAAATTCAGGAAGACAAGGTCGTTCGAGGGTTAAAACGGCCTAATAACGTAGATGTGGAATACGGGCTTACCTTAACAACAGGCCCGACCGACATCGCCGTGACGACTGAGCGATTTACGCATAAACTTCGGGTATTTGCATTGCCCTCCATGCGCCCGATTGACAACGGTGGCATCGACGTTTTTGAAAACGAAACGGGCGAAGGCTTTCGCGATTTGATGGGAATAGCCTTGTACAAAAATGACCAAGGGGCTATTTATGCCATTGTAGGACGGAAAACGGGGCCTACCGACGGAGGCTATTTGTGGCAGTATTTGCTTTCGGATGATGGTTCTGGAAAGGTAAAGGCAACTCTCGTCCGAAAGTTTGGTCTTTACAGTGGTAAAAAAGAAATTGAGTCCATCATGGTCGACGACGAACTAGGGTACGTCTATTATTCGGATGAAGGCGTGGGCGTTCGGAAGTATTACGCAGACCCAACAAAAGGGAATGAACAGTTGGCGCTTTTTGCCACATCAGGCTTTACGGAAGACCACGAGGGTATTTCGATGTACAGGTTGTCAAAAACAAAAGGGTACATTTTGGTGTCTGACCAAGGAGCTGACAAGTTTCATATTTTCTCCAGAGAAGGCACAAAGCTAAATCCTCACGAGCACCCACTATTAAAAATCGTGAAAGTAAAAGCTCACCAAAGCGATGGCTCAGAAACGATTGCGTTGCCTTTGGGGGCTGCGTTCAGCAAAGGCTTGTTTATTGCCATGAGCGACGACCGTACTTTTCATATCTACCGATGGGAGGACATTGCAGGCAAAGACTTAAAGCGTATCAAGTCGAAATAGCGAGCAGCGTCGGTTACGTAATTCACTAGTCATTGGCAGATGTTAAGTGCTAACTCACTCTACTACTTAAGTAATGTTAGTCGTTATCTGTTAGATTGTTAAATATGTTGATTATCAATGGTTTAATGTAGGTATTGGCCTAGTTTAATTCTGCTTACTTACTTGAGGTAGACCTTCCAAGTTTCAAAAACTTGGAAGGTCTATCACCTTATTACTCCGCTTTCAAACTCTTCACGGGATTTACCAAAGCCGCCTTAATCGCCAAATAACTGACTGTCAAGACCGCTACGATCGTAGCCAGCACCCCCGCCAGCGCAAAAGCCCACCACGGCAGGTCGATTCGGTAGGCAAAGTCGCGTAGCCATTGACTCATGGTATAACCCGCAATCGGCGATGCAATGAGGGTAGCAATAAGAATTAATTTGAGGTAATCGGTCAATAACAAGGTCACAATTCCCGTCACGGAAGAACCCAATACTTTGCGAACCCCAATTTCTTTGGTGCGTTGGTGGGTGGTGAAGGCAGCCAATCCGAATAATCCCAAACAGGCAATCAGTACGGCTAATCCTGCAAAAACGGCAAATAACTGGCTGATATGCTGCTCTGACTGGTACATTTTGCTAAAACGTTCGTTTAAGAACGAATACGCAAACGGATTATCGGTAGTGGCTTTCCATTGTTGTTCTATCTTTTGGAGAAGCGTCGGAATATCGTTGGTCTGAATGCGTAATGCAAGCTGATCGTTGTCTTTCCCGTAGAAAATAACCAAGGGAGCGATGTGCTGGTGCATGGATTCAAAATGAAAATCTTTAACCACGCCTACCACCGTGTAGGTATGTTTACTGCCCTCTGAGCCGTCGCCTACGGTAGAAATTTGCTGACCAATCGGATTTTTGAAGCCATAAGTCCGAACGGCGGCTTCGTTTAGCAAAACTGAAGAGTTTTCGGTTGAAAAAGCTTTGGAAAAATTACGCCCCTGCGCCAAGTCAATCCCCAAGGTAGGTAAGTAATCTTCGTCGATGTAGTAACCTTTTGTGCGATGGGTTCCTGTGCGTGTTCCGTCTCGAAACTGAATTCCATCCACGCTTTGGCTGGTATGCCCTGCTGGCAAAAAACCAGCAGATGCCACTTTCACAACCGATGACAATTTCGCCAGTTCGACTTTAAATGCCTCAGCTTTAGTACCTAACACGTGCGTATCGTGCAGCACCAGTACTTGCTCTCGGTCAAACCCCACTTTTTTGTTTTGCATAAATTGTATTTGACGATTGGCCACGATGGTCGCAACAATCATCCCAATGGAGACCACAAACTGGGTGGTTACTAAGGCATTGCGTAACCAACCACCCCGCCCACCAATTTGTAGCTTGCCTTTTAACACCGTAATGGGTTTGAAAGAGGCCAGTACAAACGCGGGATAACTTCCCGCCAACAAACCAATCACCAATGAACACACTACCGCTCCCATCAGAAGGCGTCCATTGACCAAGTCGCTAACGGTGAACTGTTTGCCCGATAACACATTGAAACTGGGTAAAAGCAAAAAGACCAAAACCAGTGCCAGCAATAAAGCAAAAAAAGTAAGCAAGACCGATTCGGTCAGAAACTGGCTAACCAATTGAGTCCGTACCGAGCCCAATACCTTGCGTATTCCAACTTCTTTGGAGCGACTGGCCGAACCTGCCGTCGATAAATTGGTAAAATTGATGCAGGCCAGTAACAGAATAAAAAACGCAATGACCGAAAAGATATAAACGTATTTGGCATCGCTGTTGGCTTCTAATTCATCGTCCAAATCAGAATGTAAATGAATATCCGTAATCGGTTGAAATTGAAAGCCAAAACGATTGCCTTTTTTCTGAAATTCGGTAAATTCCATGCCAAAAAACTCTTTGATTTCGGGTGCAATGTACTTACTAACAAACCCCCGACTGATGGTTTCTACCTGTGCAAGGGAATGTCCTTCCCGAAGTCGTACGTACGTATAAGCGCCACTCGATAGCCATTTATTACCCGTTTTGACCGATTCAAACGAACCAAACATATCGTAGTGAAAATGGGTGTTGGAGGGAACATCTTCACAAACCCCCGTTACCCGAAAAAGCCCCAAATTTCCCAGTGAAAGTGATTGACCAATAGGGTCTTGTGTACCAAAATATTTATGAGCAATTGTTTTCGTAAGAATCAGCGTATTGGGTTCAACAAGTGCCGTTTTGGGATTTCCTTTGACGATTGGAATGGTGAAAACAGAAAAAAAGTTGGAGTCAACAAAGGCAATTTTTTCTTCTTTTATGATGTCCTGACCATGTTTGACCAAAAAAGCTCCTTCTTTCCGCAGCCGCGTAATGGCCTCTACGCCTGGCGAATCGCGCAAGAGCGCCTGCCCCGCAGGGCCACTTGAGTAAGCTAAATTAATGTCTTTGTTGTCCATTCGAGCGTGCATGGTCATTCGATAGATGCGGTCTGCGTGCGCATGGTAGCTGTCGTAGCTCAATTCGTGCAAAACATAGAGTACAATCAGCAGGCAAGAAGCGAGTCCTACCGATAAACCGACGATATTGATGGCTGTAAATGCCTTCTGCCGCCACAAGTTGCGGAAAGCGATGGTTAAATAATTGGATAACATGACTGTAGAGGGTTGATTGGAATAACTGGATTTGACGGTTTGTCGTTTGGTAAAAAAGGGAGTAAGGCAATGGAATACAGCCCACAGGTACTCGCGGCGGGCGCGAGCGATGCCTACTTTTGCGACTCGCTTATGAAAATTTTCGTGCAAATCGCCTTGGATATACTCCAATAAATGCGGTGCGACAAACCATTCGAGGAGTTGGTCAGCCCAGCGAGGAGGTTGATTTGGTAGGGAGTTGGTTGACTTTTTCATGGTGATTAAAACGGATTGGATGACAAACCCATGAGTTGTAGCTTCGTTTGAGGAATCGACTGCCAAAGTCGGGTGCGGGTTTGCTGAATTTCCAACAATACTTCGCCTCCTGCGGCAGTCAGGGTAAAGAGCCGCTTACGCCTTCCTCCGCGCTCGGCCGTTGCTCCTCCCACCGAAGACGACAAAAAGCCCTTTTCTTCGAGTCGGTATAGGGTAGTATGTACGGCGCTGATGGTAAAGTCACGACCCGTGTGAAGCTGTAATTGTTCCATGACAGGCACTCCATAAACATCCTCATCGCAAGAAGCTACCACCAGCAATACCAGTTCTTCGAGTTCTCCAAGTATGGTTTTTTTCATCAGAAATCTTTTTGAAAGTGATTAGATACAATTTTTTAAATGAAATAACCATGCCACAACAAAAACAGCCCCCAGAGGAGCTGTTTTGGGAAAACCCGTGTCCGAAATCGTACAGAAATTGTCCGCTGGTGACCAAAGACTTTCCAAGTTTCAAAAACTTGGAAAGTCTTTCACCTTATTACTCCGCTCTTAAACTCTTCACGGGATTGATTAAGGCGGCCTTTATCGCTTGGTAACTAACTGTCAACAAAGCAATCACAATGGAACCCAAGGCGGCTACTGCAAATATCCACCACGAGAGTTCGATGCGGTATTCGTAATGTTGTAGCCAATCGTTGAGAAAATAATAAGAAATCGGTGCTGCGATAACGCACGCAAACAAGACAAGAGCTACAAAATCTTTGGAAAGCATCTGCCACAGTCCCGTAACCGATGCCCCGAGTACTTTCCGAATCCCAATTTCTTTGGTACGTTGTTCGGCGATAAACGATGCTAATCCAAACAAACCCAAGCACGAAATTAATACCGCTAAAAGCGCAAAAAAGGAGGCCAACGTGCCGATACGTTCTTCATCAATAAACTTACGCCCGTACACTTCATCCACAAAACTGTACTCAAACGGCGCTTCGGGATTGTACTTTTTGAACACTTTTGCCACTTTATCAAGGGCGTCACTGGTGGACAATTGGGCCGAAAGTTTGAGGTTGATAACATTAACGGCTTGGTAATTAATGGTATAAAAAGCAGGGCTGACGGGTTCGAAAGGCGATAGCCGAATCATGTTCTTAATCACCCCAATTACTTTATACACTTTTCCACTTCGCACGATTTCGCCAATGGGATTTTTGAAACCCATCAATTTTAGCGCCGCTTCGTTGATAATCATGGCCGAGGAGTCGGTGGAGAAATTTCTTGAGAAGTCACGGCCTTGTACCAATTGCCAGCCTACCGTTTTACCAAAGTCATGCGTCACCTGGTTGGCCATGAGCAAAGGCTGGGTATTGGGCGTTTTTCCCTTCCAAGATATATTGGTGGTGCCGCCGTATTGGTTGGTAATTGAGCCGCCCGATTCCGAAAAGTTGGTTACGGCACCTGTATTGAGTAGGTCATTTCGCAGGGCATCATAATGATTGTACAATTCGGGGGTACTCATGTTGATTTCTATCAATCGGCTACGTTCATAGCCCGAAGGACGGTCTTTGGCGTGTTGAATTTGCCGAAAAACGGTAATAATACCAATCATGAGGGTAACCGAAACGGTAAATTGAAAAACGACCAATGCCTTACGAGGAACCGATGCAAAACGGGTGGCTTTAAACGTCCCTTTTAATACTTTAATTGGCTGAAATGAAGATAGATAAAGCGCAGGATAACTCCCTGCAATCAATCCCGTAAACAAACAAAATCCGAGTCCTATTAGCCAAAACAGCGGGTTGCTCCATAAAATAGCGACCTGTTTATCCGAGATTTCGTTGAAAAGGGGCAGGGCGAGCTGTACAAACAACAAGGCTAAGACAAACGCGAGTAAAGTAATGATAAACGATTCGCTCAAAAACTGGAAAACCAATTGTCCACGTACCGAACCTACTGCTTTGCGGATACCCACTTCTTTCGACCGTTTTTCGGAGCGTGCTGTGCTTAGGTTCATAAAATTGATGCAAGCCAACAGTAACACAAACAAACCGATTGTACCAAACAGCCATACAAAATACACAATACCACCCGCATTTTTGCCGTCTTTAAAGTCCGTATACAAGTGCCACATCGGCATTGGATGCAAAAAGAACGCGGGTTTGTAGCCAGGCGGGTCTTTGCGTTTCATGCGAATGTCCTTGATTTTGGCCGAAACGGCTTCCACATTGGGCCCTTCTTTCAACTGCGCAAACACTTGAAAAGAGTTTTCATCCCATTCGTCTAGTATTCGTTTGGCGTATCCATCGTTGGCCACAAACAATTTCCAAGGGGCCAGAAAAAACACCTCCCGAAAATCGCTGTTGTGTGGCAAATCCTCGTAGACACCCGTTACTTTCACGTCAACTTTGTTGCCCATTCGGATGATTTTATGGATGGGGTTTTCGCTACCAAAAAGGGAGCTCGCGAGCGATTCAGAAAGTAAAATGGAGTGGATGTCGTTTAAGCCCTCGTTGGAGCCTGCCACCATTTTCAACGACATCATGTCGATAAACGAAGGCTCAACGTAATTACCGCTTTTGGTGAGCTTTTTATCCCCCGAGGCAAGAACCACGTCGCGGGTATAGGTAGAAAGGCTCGTCGCTTGTATGTCGGGGTATTTACTGCGGAGCTCTTCCGCCATAGGAATCGGCACAGAATTGTAGGAAGAAATTGTGCCGTCAAAGTTCACAAACTGCCATACTTGAGCGATGCGGTCATAGTTTTTGTGGTATTTGTTGAAGGTCAATTCATCGAATACCCACAGGCCAATCAGTATAGCGACCGCCATACCTGTGGCCAAGCCAAAAATATTAATGAATGAGTAACCTTTGTGTTTGAGTAGGTTACGAAAGGCGATTTTGAAATAATTGCGTATCATGGTAGGGCTGTATGAATAGATTGTTGGATACGTATTAGGTTGACGTTTTATGTTTGACCAACGGAGGTACGTCAGCACATCACGCCAGTAGCGTTGCCGAGCTTTACCCTCTCCGAGTCGCTTAATGCGCAAAGCGTAGCGTTCGTGCAAATCGCCTAGAATCTCCTCGCGAAGGTGCGGCGCAAGAAGATAATTTAGCCATTTGTCCATCCAAACAGGTGGTTTGTGTCTCATAGGGATTGCGCCGATTTATTCCGTTTTCAGCGATTTCACGGGATTGACCAAGGCTGCTTTGATGGCTTGGTAGCTAATGGTCAGCAGCGCAATAAGCATGGCCGAAGCTCCCGCAATCACAAACACCCACCATTCGACAGAGATGTGGTAGGCAAACTCTTGTAGCCACTGTTGTGTAGCCCACCACGCCAGCGGAAAGGCAATTCCGTTGGCAATCAAGACCAATTTCATAAAATCTTTGGAAAGCAGGGTAGTGATGCTAAACACGCTAGCTCCTAGTACTTTGCGCACTCCAATCTCCTTGATGCGCTGCTCTGCCGTGTAAGTAGCCAAGCCGAATAATCCCAAACAAGCGATAAAGATGGTTGCTAAAGCCGCCCAAATCAGCATGGTTTCGCGGCGGTGGTCATCGGCGTAAAAGCGGGCTAATTGTTCATCCAAAAAATGATGTTCCAACAAGTGAGCAGGGTCTATTTTTACCAAGGCTTCGTTGATTTTAGCCAAAGTCGTAGGTATATCATTGCCCGTAATTCGTGAAGTAAAATAGTCAATCGAGTGTACGGGATTATTTTGATATGCCAGTACCATAGGGGCTATTTCTTGGCGAAGGGATTGAAAATGAAAGTCTTTGACAATCCCTACTACGCGGGCACGAAAGGTCTGTTGGTTATTGAGTGGACTATAACTACCTCCCATAGAGCGCTCAGGAATCTCAACAAGCTGTCCTGCGGCTTCTTTGATGTGTAGCATCGCCGCCGCTTTTTCATTGAGGAGGATAGAGGTCGAATCGTCGGGGCCGACAAAATTGCGGCCGTTGATTACTTTGACCTCAAACGTAGTAGCAAAGTGCTCATCTACGCCCAACAAATACGATATTTTGTGGTCATCGTTGTTTCCTTCTGGGCGAATTTTGACGGTGGGGATGTTTTTCCATTCACCTGGTACCCGCGTCGTTACCGATACATTTTTGACGGTCGCAATCTTACTAATTTCATTTTTGATGGTTTGCGCATTTTTACGCACATTTCCCGAGTTGATGTCAACCACCAACAACAGTTCTTTGGTAAACCCGAGGTCTTTGTTGCTGACGTACCTAATCTGTTGGAACAATACGATGGTGCCAATAATCATCACGATTGAAATCGTGAACTGAAAGACTACTAGGCTTTTGCGGAGCGATAAGTCGCCGCCTTTTTGCAGCTTGAGCGTTTTTAATAATGCTAAAGGAGTGAAACGCGACAACAAAAATGCGGGATAACTTCCCGAAATAAGCCCTGTGACAAGTACCGCAATGGTGGTATAAAGCCATACTCGGTAGTCGGACTGGAAACCCAGCGAAAGTTGCTTTTGAGTAAAGGCATTAAACGAAGGCAAAAGCAGGTTGACGAGCACGATGGAAAGAATAAATGAAATCAACGTTACCAGCAGCGATTCAAACAAAAACTGGTTGATTAAATGACTGCGAAACGCACCGTTGGCTTTGCGTACCCCAATTTCTTTCGAGCGATTAGACGCTCGGGCCGTAGTTAGGTTCATGTAGTTGATGCAAGCAATCAACAAAACAAACAACGCGACCGCCCCGAAAATTTTGATGTACAAGATACTTCCCTTCCCTGAGACAGAACTGCTAACACCTCGGGTAATTGTATCCGAATGTAAACGCATATCTGTCAATGGTTGCAACCAATAATTGGTTGTGGTGCCTGCTTCGGGTTTATAATTGGCTCGTACCAAGTCGTTCATCTTAGTTCCTACCGTATTGGCTTGCGCATTTTCCCGAAGCAGCGCATAAACCGTGTAGTCGTGCGAAGACCAATCGGAAGCGTTTGATTGTTGAAACTCCGCATCGTCATTAAATGTACTTTCCGACAACAACGATTCAAAGTCAAAACTAGAGTTGCTAGGGTGATTTTTGATAACAGCGGTGATTTTGAGCGGTTTATCGGAGAAGTCAAACAGAACTGTTTTGCCAACAACATCCGTTCGATTAAATAGCTTTTGGGCAATTCTTTCAACGATTATAATGGAATTTGGCTCTTGCAAGGCCGTTTTCGTTTCCCCCGAAATTGTCTCAAAATCAAAGATTTTTAGGAAGCTTTCATTGGCAATAGTAATGGGTAAATGAAACTTGTTTTGGGTTTCGGGGTTTGACAGATTGTCTCTTCCGAATTCGGTGATTCGTGCGGTGTTTTCCACTTCAGGAATACTTTTTTTTGACTCTTCGGCGAGCTTGTAGCTTACGGCAGCAATGGTCAAGTCATCCGTTTTTGTTTTTTTGTGTTCAATCACTCGGTAAATGCGCGAGGCATTACGGTGCTGTTGGTCAAAGGTAAGTTCATCAAATAGATACAAACCGATGATGAGAAAACAGGTAATGCCAAAGGTCAATCCCGCCACGTTGAGTACCGTGTACAATTTATGGCGAGTGAGGGTGCGAAAGGCGATTTTTAAATAATTACGTAACATACTGAGGCTGTATAAATAGGTTGTTGGATAAGAATGTGCGGTTGATTGACGACGGATGTTTGACCAACGAACGTACGTAATGACATCGCGCCAATAGCGTTGGCGGGCGTTGGTTTCTCCTATGCGTTGGCTACGTCGTTGGTAGCGTTCGTGCAAATCGCCCATGATTTCCTCGCGTAAGTGGGGAGCCATGAGGCGGTACAGCAGGTTGTCGAGCCACGGGAAAGGACTGAGAGGGGTAGGTTGTTTCATGACGGCAGAAGGTTAACTCCATTTTAAAGTCACTTGTGGTACAATGCGTCCCCAAAGTCGGTTTCGAACGTCTCGGACATCGTTGAGGACTCGGCCACCGAGTGCTGTCACCGAAAACATTCGCTTACGACGCCCGCCACGTTCGGCGGTTGCCTCGCCTAAAAAAGAAGATACGTACCCTTTCTGTTCCAGTCGTTGCAAGGCGGCATGTACAGCGCCCGTACTTACCGTTTGGCCTGTTTCTGATTCCAATTCTTCGGCGATAGACACCGAATAGGCATTGGGGGCAAGAACAGCTACGGTTAACAAAACTACTTCTTCAAATTCCCCTAAGTCGCTTCGTCGCATGGTTGGTTAAATTAGACAATTTTTATTTCATCTATTTCCGTATGTAAAATACCTTGCCACTTCTCAAAAAAGTTGCCTCGAAAAAGGCAGACTACCAAATTATCTTTTGTTTTTACCTCATCTCAATCCTTCTCCAGAAAGAAGAAGGGCTTTAGAAGTTATTCTAAGCATAAAGCAAAGCGAGGATTTAGGGAGAGGGAGCGTAATAGCCAAAGATAATTTGGTGCTGCTCTACTTCTGAAACAGCTCGTTTCCCTGCCGTGAAGTGTCCAAAAGCGGACAAAATTCAGTACGCCTTCGGACAACTAGCTTCGGAGTTTTGGCTTAAAAATATTGCAGTTAAGCGCTTTACAGCTCACATTCTTACTCAACTTTCAACGCTTCAATGGGATTGGCCAAGGCGGCTTTGGTGCTGCGAACACTGAGGGTAAGTAAAGCAATCGTTACCGTTAGCAGTCCTGCTCCCGCTAAGGTCAGCCAGTCAATCTCGATGTGGTAGACAAAATCGCTTAGCCACTCACTCATGACATACCAAGCCGCAGGCGTAGCTAGCACAATGGCGACTAAGATAGGCTTCAGAAAGTCGATGGAAAGGAGTCGAATGAGACTTGGAACGGAAGCGCCGAGTACTTTTCGCACGCCGATTTCTTTGGTACGACGGGCAACGACAAACACTACTAATCCATAAAGGCCCAAGCAGCCAATAAGAATGGCTATGAACGAAAAAATCCCTGCCAGCCGAACGGTCAATTGTTCGGTTTCGTAAAATTTTGCCAGTTGCTCGTCGAGGTATTCGTAGCTAAAAACATCATTTGGGTAAATTTTTTGCCACGTTTGGCGAATATGCTCCAGCGTTTTAGGCGACGAACGGGCAGTCATTCGAATACCCACTTTGCGATAGCGATTGGTTTGGGTAGAAATGACGCAAGGTTCGATTTGCTCGCGGAGCGACCGTAAATGAAAATCTTTAACAACGCCTACGATGGGCACCGCAACGGGCGAGAGATACGTCTCTAGTTTTCGCCCTAAAACCTCGTTGGGGTTCTTAACCGCTAGCTTTTTGAGGAATGTTTCGTTTACTAAGTATTCCCGTATTGTATCCGAAGGAGTCACGTTTCGCCCCGCTACCAATTGCAAACCGTACGTTTTCAAGTAGTCGGTATCTCCCAATCGTTCGCGGACGGGGTAAGCCTCCCACGTGGACTTGCCGTCTATTTTGAACGAACCACCATTCATCACCGAGGCCGACGGCGGGCGATACGAAGCGCTCACCGATTGAATGCCAGGATAGCGAAGTAGACTATTTTTAAACGCATTCAAGGCCGTGGGTGACGAATCGGGTAAGTTGACAATCAACACGTGTTCTTTGTGAAAGCCCAAATCTGACTGCTCGACGTACTTCATTTGGCGAACTACAACCAACGTTCCGATGATGAGCGCTTGGCAAATGGCAAATTGGGCAACAATCATGGATTGGCGTAAAGAAATACCTTTGGAAGGGAGCTGGCCAGTTTTCCCTTTTAATGCTTGCCATGGGCTAAAGCCCGACATCATAAAAGCTGGATACCCTCCCGCTAATCCTACAATGCCTAGTAAAAGTAGCAGCAACCAAGCCCATGAACGAATGTCCAACGACAGGGTAAGGCTTAATCCTAGCCATTGGTTAAACATAGGAAGTAGCAGTAATACCAATCCCGCAGCTATCAGTGCAGCAGTTGCAACAATCAAGGTTGTTTCCAACAAAAACTGGTACATGACTTGGCCTTGTGTGCTTCCAAGGGTTTTACGAATGCCTATTTCCTTGGCCCGTCCCAGTGATTGGGCGGTGGCTAAATTAATAAAGTTGGCACAGGCAATCAGTACCAAAAATAACCCTACCCACGCCAGCGACCACAGCAACGAACGCTGAATGAGGTCTCCGCCAGTTCGTTTTACGTCAAAATGAACATCGCCTAAAGGTTGGAGATGAAACTGAAAAATTGACGCATCTTTCCCGTAGTGTTTTTGCGCAAGCGCAGGGAACGTGGCGGCCAACTGAGCGGCAGATTGAGGGTTTTTGAGGGTAAAATAAACGCGGTCGGTGGAGTTGAGTGCCCACCAGTCGTTGAGGTTTTGGTCGGGGAGGAGATGAGAGAAAGTGTTCATCGAAATAAACAACTGTACATCATTGTTAGTCGTACGGGGTGGGTCGGCTAACATCCCCGTGACTTTTACTTTCGTCAAATGATTTAAGTCCAAGACTTTACCGATGGGGTCGGTACCACCAAAATATTTTTTCGCCCAACTTTCGGTAAGTACCACTGTATTAGGTTCGCGAAGAGCGGTGGTGGGATTTCCCTTGAGCCATTGGTAATCAAAGACCTCAAACCATTCGGGTTCGATTAAAGCGCCCGTGTTTAATTCCAAAAAACGCTGAGGAGGAGTGGACCCCGTACTAGGCAGGCTTACGGTTAGTTCTCGTAAAGTCTTCAAAGAGGCCGCTTGCTCTACTTGGGCAAACCCTTCGCGAAGCGCCTTAGCCATGGGCAGAGGCGCTTCGGGGTACGTTTCTACGGAGCCGTCTTCTAGGTGTAGGTCTACCACAACGCGAAAGATGCGGTCGAAACGACTATGATGACGGTCGGTGCTAAGATGGTACGAGATAAAAAGAAAAATCAGGGTTCCGCCTGCCATTGCGACGCTGAGGCCGAGGACATTGAGGGCGGTATAGGCCTGATGATGACGCAGGTTTCTCAGGGCAATGGTCAGGTAACTTTTGAGCATAAATACGACGAATGTTATTTTATGCCGAAAGTACAGAGAACTCCCTAGAGCCGTCCGTTAAAAAATGTTAAGTGTTATTAACCGCTATTTCTTCAAAATCTTAAACTCTACCCGACGGTTGATTTGGCGTCCTTCTTCGGTGTCGTTGGTGGCTTTGGGTTTGGCTTCCCCGTAACCTTTACTTTGCACGCGGTCAGGTTCAATGCCTTTTCCGATAAAGTATTCCCTTACCGAATCCGCACGTTCCTGTGAAAGTTTTAAGTTGGCGGCGTCCGTACCAACGTTATCGGTATGTCCCCCAATTTCCATCACTAGGCCAGGGTTTTCGTTGAAAGTAAGTACCATACGGTCGAGCTCGGCATTGGATTCGGGGCGCAAAGCTGCTTTCCCTGTGTCGAAGAAGAGGTTGTTCAAGACCCCAACTGCATTGACTTCAATCGGTACAAGGGTAAGGTTGGTACCGCTTACTTCCTGAAACCCACCTTTCATGTTGGTAAGGTCGATGCTTTGCGCTTCGGCAATAAAGTCTTTGGCCACCGCCCGCACGCCGTATTTCACCCCTTTAGGTAGTACAATCTTGTATTCTCCCGTCCGAGGGTCGGTTTGGGCCGTACCCACTTCGGTACCGTCTGCCAAGTTTTCGTAAATGATACGCGCATCAATCGGTTTCCCTGTTTTGGTATCAACTACCTTTCCACTCACCAACGCTACAGGGTCGGGAGCAGGGACGATTGGCGCGGCTGAAGGCTCATCCGATTTGATTTTGATACGAACGATGTCCCCTTTGCCGAGGGTGTTTTTCTTGGAAACCATGTAAGCATAATCTCCCGCCGCCGCAATGGTATAGTAGGCGTCGTAACCGTCAGTATTGATAGCTGGACCAAGATTGACGGGTTTCGACCAGCGTTTCCACGTTTTGTCAATGCGTTTGGTATAATAAATATCATTGCTGCCTTGTCCGCCTGGACGGTCGCTCGAAAAATAAATGGTAGCACCGTCAGAAGCCAAAAACGGCGTTGTTTCCGTAAAATCGTCGGTATTTACTTCTACCCCGAGACTTTGTGGCTTGGTCCAAGTACCATTTTTTTGAAGAAAACTTACGTACAAGTCGTCTTTGGTACTGCGCTTTTTCTCGCTAAAAGCCATGAGCAAGGTTTTGCCGTCGTTCGATAAAAAACCACACATATACTCGCCTTTGCTCATTCCTTCCAATCCTGGAATGTTGAGCTTACTTGGAGCCGACCAGCCATTGACAGTACGTTTGCTAAACGAGAACCCGCGTGTTTCGTAGGCTCCACGGTCGTAAGCTCCCATGATGAGCAAGGTGTTGCCGTCGGGAGTAACACTGTAAGCGCAGTTGTATTCTTCCTTGTTGAGTGGGGGAGTCATGCGTTTTGCCAGCCCCCATTGGTTATTTGCCCATTCGGCAAACCAAATATCCTGACTTCCTTCTTGGCCGTGGGCGTTTTGGGGGTGGCTTACCCGCCCAAAATAAAGCGTTTTGCCGTCGGGAGAAATGACGGGGTTGATTTCGTTGTATTCAGAATTGACGGCATTACCTAAGTTTTCGACTTTAGGCTGGGCAAAAACAATCGCAGTTGGAAAAAGAAAACAAGAAAAAGCAATAAGAGTTGACTTCATCATCAATGGAAGTTAGAGGCATTTGTATGCATAAAAGCGAATTTCGTACCATTTTAACGAAATAGTTGCTAAAATTGATATTCAAAATGCTTTTGCAGGCAAACATACGATATTTGCTCACAAAAGTGCGAGTGTGCGAGCAGTTACGCTAACCGCTGTTGGGTTTCTCAAAACCCAATGAATAGAACGCGGTTTTGAGAAACCTCCTTCCGATATTTACGTACTTTTTAGAATCCTTTTCCGATGACAAACCTCCGAAATAATGTCCTTGAGTACGTAGCGATTTTGCTGTTAGGTTTATTGGCGCGTTGGGTATTTGTGCAAGGATGGCTTTCGGGGAACTGGTTTGCTGTATTTGTCATTGTTCTTTCACTGGCCAAAACAGGCTGGTTTGTGCTTGAAAATTCGCAACAGTTGATTCGGGCTACGGCGCAGAATTTACCTTATCACCGTTTTTTGTTTTTGATGGTGACCAACATGAGCCAAATCGCCCTCTCGTATGCCATTGACTTTTACTGTTTGTACCGAGCCAACGTTCAGAGTTTTTCAGGCATTGACCCTGCCTTAGGGCATTACGAATTGATGTTTGAATTTGGCTATTTTAGCGTGCTCAATTTTTCGTTTTTTGGTTACGGTGATATTACTCCTGCGACCATCCCTGCGAAAATCACGGTGCTGACCGAGATAGTTTTAGCATTTTTGACCGTTATTTTTATTCTTTCCGATTTTATCAGCCTGAAAGAGTCCCTCCAAAAAAGAAATAATAACCATCCAAACGATAAGAAATGGAGTCGTTAGTACCCCATGAACCAACGCCCCCCGTCGAACTTCCGCCCAAGTATTACTTAGATTACTTTTTGTTTCTGGTTGAGTTTGTGGAAAAGCTCTACGGGGAAATTTTAAACGAATCAGAACGACAATTTCTCACCGATTTTCGAGCGCTGTCGGAAGACGCTCAGTGCCTTTTTGTGCGGTTTAGCAATCGGCGAGGACTTTTTTTTCGAACCAATAAGTTGAAATACAACGAACTAGAGGATATTCCAGCGGCTTTATACGAACTAGAGGAGCGTGGGTTTATTGAGCCTTTGGGCGTAAAACACGCAGTCTATGCCGACGAAATTCTGAATTTGTTTACCAAAGAAGAGTGGATAAAACTGGCACCTCCCACCGAGCTGTCGCTCAAACCTCTCAAAAAGCCCGATTTAATTCGTTTTTTGAGCCATACTTATACCTTTGACTTGTTGATTTCGCGCATCAATTCGCCCGATTTACTGGGGGAACCTGTCGTTAAAGTAGGATACGAAGTGGAAGTAATGATGCTGAAATTCTTGTTTTTTGGCAATCGTCACGCCGATATGACGGAGTTTGTGGTGAGGGATTTGGGGAAAGTCAACTTCGAGCGCTACCGCGACGATGCCTATACGGCACGTTTTGCCACGCGCCAAGACGCGGAAGACAAATTTATGGTGTCGCTTACGGCGCAGCAATTCTACGAATTTCAAGAAGCTGCTACACCTCCCGAAGAAATCTTTGATTGGTTTATGAACTGGCAAGCCTCGCTGCATACGCTCAGCGAAGTAGCACAGCCAGGGTATGTCAAGCTGATAAATCGAGTAGGGGCGTTTTTGGAACGGCAAAAACTGCCCGAGCAAGCACTAACAGTGTATCAGCTGACCGATCAAATTCCGTCACGGGAGCGGCGAGTGCGCCTTTTGCACCGCATGGGGTTTGTGGAAGAAGCGATGGCGTTGTGCGAGGCGATTGCGCATACCCCCCAAAATGCTGATGAACGTTTTTTTGCGCTCGATTTTCAGGAAAAAATTACGAGTACTAAAAAACGGGTCAAAAAAAGTGTGACGCGCTTTTTGCAAGAATCGAGCAGTGTGCAAATCCCGATTAGTTATCGCTATCGGGTCGAACAAGGAGTGGCCGATTATTTTGTAGAAAAGGGCTACGGGGCTGTTCATGCCGAAAATTATCCGTGGCGGGGACTATTTGGGCTTATTTTCTGGGAAATTATTTACGATACCAACGTTCAAGCCATCCACCATCCGTTGCAGCGAATGCCTTCGGATTTTTACCAACCCGATTTTTACCGAAAACGAGCTCCCCAAATTCGCGAGCGACTATCGGAGTTGGATACCAGCGAAAAAGTGGCGCAGGTCTTAGAAAGTACGTTTATCGAAAAGTTTGGAATCGCCAATGTGTTGGTCGATTGGAATGAAATTTTATTGGAACTAGTGAAGCTAATTGCCCGTAGCCTCAACCCGATGCAGTTGCGGGCTATTTTGCTTGAAATGGCGACGAATTTACGAGAAAATACGCGAGGGTTTCCCGATTTGATGGTGTGGGGAGAACAAGGGCTCGAACTGGTAGAGGTAAAATCTCCGACCGATCATCTTTCGGCGCAACAGCTTCATTGGATGCACTTCATGGCCGATTTGGGGGTCAAGGCGCGGGTACTGCGGGTCGAGTGGCGGGCAGACTTGGAAAGTTTGTAAACTTTCTAAGTTTTTTTTACAGGTTGAACGCATTAAAAAAAGTAGCCTCAGCGAGGCTAATGCGTTCAACCTGTCTTTTTTATTGAGAAGCTTATTTAATGCGGAACGTCGCATTCATACGGTAGCTGTACTTGATTTTTTCGTATTCAAGTCCACCACCTGATTCGGGTGCGGCATCGGCAGCCATCATCCGTACGTTGTATTGTGCTTGTTTGTACATCGGATAAACGTTACCTTCCTCTACTTCGTGGATTTCAAGTACTTCGCCTAGTTTTTCACCGATCGATTCTAGCAAATACCCCGCTTTTTCCTTGGCGGCTTTGAGGGCGTTGATTTTTACTTGACGGCGAAACTCTTCTTTCTTCGAATGCTCAACACGGCTCATATTGACATATTCTACGCCACGGTCATCGACTTTGGCCATGAGGTCATTGATGTTGTTGGCGTTTGAAAGCTTCAATTGAAATTGTTTGGCGGCCAAAAAGTACTGAGGCTTTTTCTTACCCGTCCATTCGCGATACCCAGTTACACCGCTAATCGAAAGGTTTTCTTTGGGTAAACCTGCACTTTTGACGGCGTCAATCAATTGCTTTTCAAGCGTTTCGAGCGAAATTTTGTCTTTTTGATTTTTTTCGTCTTTAAAATACTCTTTCAACGAAATGGTGAAATAAAGCTCGTCGGGTACGATTTCGAGTTCGGCAGTGCCTGTCACTTCGATTTTTTTGATGGGGTCTTTCTCCACGGTAGTAGATGTTTGAGCAAACATGGATAAGCTTGATGCAAGCAAAACGGCTGTTAATACGAAACGTTTCATGGTCAGTAAAGAAAATTAGATGGTTTTGGGCTAAAAACGTCAAAGTGATGCCCAAATTGTGAATGGTTTTGTTAATGATTCCTAACGCTTCAAGGTAATTTTAGCAGTTTTCTGCACTTCACCCGCCATAAGTCGGGCGTAGTAAGTACCCTCACTCATAAACTGCACGTTGAAGAGAACCGTGTAATTCCCAGCTTCTTGCTGCTTATTAACAACCAACGCTCCCACCCGCGTTCCGCGCGAATCATACACGTAAAGCGATACCTCGGCAGCTTCGGGTAAGCGGTATCGAATGTTGACTTGTTGGTTGAAAGGATTGGGAAAAATCTGCAGCAACTCATCTGATTCGGTCGAAGCTACAGAAGTGGTTTGTGGTTTTGAAGGTGTTTTGGTTTCTTCTACTACCTCCTCTTCTTCCTCTTCGTCTTCATCTCCAGTGGCCGCTATGGCTTCCATAGGCTCTTCGGTATTTGGCTCAATCGGCACATTTTTGAGTTGGGTTGCCAACGGCAAAATAACTTTTGCTGGTTCGGGAGAGGTCTCTACCTGTTTAGAGTTGGTTGTTAGACTAATCGCTTCCGTTGGTTGGCTTTCGTTGTGAAGGCGATTAAAGGCACTTACGGTATAATTGTATTTGGTGTTGGGTTTTACTTGATTGTCGGTAAAACTAAAGGCCGATGTACCATCAGTTTTGACTACAATCGTCCGAATCGACTGAGCCGAGCGCAAATCAATCGACGATTGTTGGCTGCTGCGATAGACCACAAAATAACGAGCCTTGTCCCGCTCCGACGTCAACTGATAAGGAAAAGACCACGATAAAGTAATCGTATTGTTGTCGTTGAGTTGGGCGGTGAGTTCTTTGGGCGTGGGGGGAGTCGCTTGGGTTTTCCAAGGCATAGCGGGTACGAGGGCAGGGCTTTGATACACCTCTTGGCACAGGGCATCACAAAAACGATTGGGGTTGTTGCGGAGGGTTTTCGCACTGAACATAATGCTGCCGTGTACGTTCTCAAACGAGCGGTTGTAACGAACTTGATTGGGGACTTCGAGCGGACGTTTCCAGTGGGGGTCACTGTTGACTTTATAGACACCGTGACCAATGTACAGGTGGGGTTCAGAAACGTTGTCACTCCACCACGACACCAATTGAGCGTAATTGGCCGACTTACTTTCCATACTCCAATACACTTGAGGGGCAATGTAGTCCACCCAGCCTTCTTGCACCCATTTGCGAGAATCCGAAAAATTGCCCGAAAAAGCTTCAAAACCGCGCGAGTTAGAACCCTCAGGCGAGCTGCTGCGATTTCGCCAAATACCAAACGGAGAAACTCCAAACTTAATCCAAGGTTTGACCCGGCGAATACTGTCAGACACGGTTTTAACGAGCAAATTGACGTTATCGCGCCGCCAATCGGCTTTGTTGGTAAAACCTCGGCTGTAGTTTTGGAAAGTCGTTTCGTCGTTGAGGCTTACTTTTGGGACGGGGTAAGGGTAAAAATAGTCGTCGAAATGAATGCCATCAACATCGTACCGACGCACCACGTCCATGACCACGCGGGTGACAAAGTTGCGTACTTCGGGGCGGCCTGGGTCGAGAATGCGGAGCGAGCCGTACGACAGTAGCACGTCGGGGTGCGTACGGGCGATGTGGTTGGGAGCCAACGAAGCCCGACGAATATCCGTGACCGCGCGGTAGGGATTGATCCACGCGTGAATTTCGAGGTTGCGCTTGCGACATTCCTGAATGGCAAAGGCGAGGGGATCGTAGCCAGGAGATTGGCCTTGCTGCCCCGTTAGCCATTCCGACCACGGCTCGAATTTGCTGTCATAAACAGCGTCGCAGGCGTTACGAATTTGAAAAAAAACGGCATTTAACCCCCGTAACTGAATCAGATCCAATAAGTCGCGGAGTTCTTGCTGCTGCTGTTGGGCCGATAATCCCTTTTGCGAAGGCCAATCGACATTGCCCACATTGGCAATCCACACCCCCCGAAACTCACGTTTGGGCTGGGCAAAAAGTGTAAAACTAACTAGCAGTAAAAGAAGTGTATATTTCAAAAATGACATGATTTTCAATGCTCAACGTAGAAAAAACCACTACGAATGAATGGTGATTGGACTCAGACTGATACGATGTAAGAATGAGCCTGCAAAATTAACGCCAATCTCGCAGATAATGGTACGTTTGAGTAATAACAAAGTCAGGGAGGGATGAAAAAATAAGCCGAGACCCTTCTCAGAGCCTCGGCTTGGTATGAAGTAAAAGGGGAATAGTAATTAAAACGAAATGGTATTCACCGTAGCCGAGCTCGACGTCGTGGTGGTTGACTTGAGCGTAGCACCTGAGTTAGAATACGTACCGCCTGTGTATAAGCCCCATCCTGACGAGTTGCCTACAAAGCTGCCGCCTGTATAAGTTCCTCCGAAATAGATTTTATACTGTGTACTCTTTGCCAAACTTGGATTAGAGAAGTGGAAGTAGTAGTTGGCGTTTTTAGGTTTAAAGGTGACTATATCTTTGCCCGAAGCATCTTCAATGTGCAATACCGAACTTGCGGCTACCTGCGCACTTGAAGTGATGTACATACTTACTTGCGTAGAACCTGTACTCATGGCTTTGGTCATGCGGGCGTTGGAGCCTCCCGAAATTAGAATACCACCGTTAACCAAGAAATTACCATTGACATCAATACCTTCTTCGGGCGAACTTGTTGGGCCACCTACAATGGTGGTTCCGCCTGTTATGGTAATGTTTCCGTTACTGTCGATTCCGTCACTTCCTACGACAATCAAGATTCCACCTTTTACGTAGATGTTACTTCCGTCGTTTGATTCTGTTCCGCCAGAAACAGTTCCCATAGAGGCATTCACCCCGTCATTGGAAGAGGTTACATTGGTAGTGCCCCCCGCAAAAGTGATGGTTTTGGATTCGATACCTTCCGTTGATTTGGTGATATTCACCGTTCCGTCATTGATGGTAATCGAGGTCTCTGATTTTAGGCCGTCGTCGGTCGCGGCAATGTTCAGTTCTCCGTTGTTCATCACAAACGCACCGTCGCTCTTGAAGCCTTTGGCTTCGCTGGTATTTGCGGTATTGTAGGTGTATTTTGTTCCTGTGGCAGAAATGGTGGTTGTGCCGCCACTAATGGTAGCAGTACCATCAACACTAATCCCTTTAGCTCCTGTACCTGTGCTTGTTACGGTCAATGTCCCTCCTTTGATGGCTAAGTTTTTGTCGCAATTGATCCCTGCTGGGGCGGCAATGTCGGCGTCAGCGGTATCGTAGTAGGCAGCTCCTGAGGTGGTGATTTTAACCGTTCCTGAAGTAATGGTACAGTCTCCACCCGTTTTGATACCTTTAGAACCTTTTCCCGAAACCGTGAGCGTCACGGCGTCAGTGGTACCGATAGTTGTATAGCTTTCGCTCTTGATGGCATTTCCTTTGTCGCCCGTCGTCGTGACCGTAATTTTACCTCCTTTAATCAACACATACGGAGTAATGGTGGCGTCGGTACCTTCGTACGAAGCCGTAATACCGTCGTTGACACTATTGATGGTCACAGTTCCACCATTGATGGCGACATAGCCTTCTTCGGCTTCGATACCGTTGCTGGTCGCAGAAGTAACGGTTAAACTTCCATTGTCCATCGCAAAATAATCACTGGCATGAATGGCGTCACTTGCTGCTGATTTGACGATGATAGTAGCTTCGCTGAGGTAGATATAATCGTCGGAAACAATGCCGTGTTTGTTATTACCTGTGACGTTCAACGTACCTGTTCCCATAAAACTCAATTGTCCTTCGCTAAAAAACGTCCCTTTTTGGTCTTCTGAACTGGTCGTATAGGTAGCGCCGTCGATAAGGGTGTTGGTACCGATGACATTAATGGTTGCTTTTTTACCAGATTGACTATTGATGGCGGGCCCATTACTGTTGGTAATGCTGACGCTTTTCATGGTAATATTAAACTTATAATCGCTGTAAATCTTGAAACTACCTTTGGTCGCCGTTCCTGACAACAGATAGACAATCTCTTTGGTGGTATTGGTTGATTTTACGGTAACATCGGCACCACTCGTTGTGACAGTTACACCATCGTTTTGGAAGGCGTTGCTGACCGAAGCGCTGGTACCCGAGTAGGTAATAACGACGGTGTCTTTAGCCGTTGAAGCGGTACTAGAAGCGCTGATGGCAATGCTCACAGTTACCGTTTGACCTCCCAAACTCAAATTAAAAACCGCCGTGCCCGTCGAAGTAGGTGTTCCCGAAATAGTATAGATCAGTGTTCCCGAACCGTTGGCCAACGTCCCTGCTGTCAACGTCGCCGTAAGTCCTTCTACGCCCGTCGATGAAGCCGTGGATATGTCGTAAGCACCACCGTTTCCACCCGTGTAACTGAGGGTTACTGTACCAGTATAAGCTACGCCGTTGGTACCTGTGGCAGGGTTTACAGCACCTGTGAGGGTGGCGACACTTGCTTTGGAAGCAACAACGGGCAAGGCCAACGAACACGATTGCCCGCCTAAATCAATGGCAAAGCTGGCCGTTCCTGCGGCCGAAGGAGTTCCCGTAATGACAAAGCTGGCCGTTCCGCTACCGTTGGCTAATGTACCCGCCGACAAAGTTGCCGTAAGTCCAGTCACTCCTGTCGAAGCAACGGCTGTCCCTTCGGCATACGCAACGCCATTGCCGCCCGTGTATGGAACACTTGCGGTGGCCGTAAACGAGGCTCCGCTAGTGGCGGACGCCGAAAAAGTAGCGCTAGAGCAGTTTAATGAGGTGACTTTAGCAGATTCGGCGGCAGTAATTTCTTTGTCTTTACATGCTTGGACAATCAAAATAAATGCCAGAGCAAGCCCTGCTAATAAAAAACGATATTGGTTCATGGTATCAGATTATAAAAAGAGTATTGGTGTATCAATAGTATGCGCACTTTTGAGATTTACGTAGTTTTTTGAGTTTGCGTTGCATTTTGGGGCTATTTCTTGGGGAATAAAACACAAAAAAGCCGAGACCATTGCGGGCCTCGGCTGAAGGGAGAAGAAAAGTATTTTATTCTATAGCTTCAAGATGGTCTTTGAAATCGGTATCTGGCGAGGTATTTAAAATATCATTTTGATGAATGTAATCCAGTGTATTCCATAGTGAGAAATAATAGGGCAGATTTACATCAATTAAATACTTTGGCATCAGGCTACATTTTTAATGTTCTGAATAACGTAATGCTGTTCCATCAATTGAATAGCAAACTGTTGACACGCTTCTATATCTTCAGGTTCGAGCATAGGGTATTGGTGGAGAAGTTCCTCTTGGGGAGTTCCTGCAAATAAAAATTCTAGAACAGTTTGAACAGTAATACGCATTCCACGAATGATGGGTCGTCCATTGCATATATCTGGATTGATGGCTATGCGTTCGGTAATGTAGGTAGTCATGGATGTTTTGTTTGTTCAAAATTACTGATTTTCGGTACAATAAAAAAAGCCGAGACCATTGCGGGCCTCGGCTTCTTACGATGGTGAAATGCTAGTTTTCGTCGGGTGAAATATAGCGTGCGGGACGCCACGTATTGTTGCGAGGATTGATGTCAGGGGTTTTGGAATCTGGGTCAATTGTAACCGATTTAAGTGGCCCTTTGGTTGGGGCTTTAAACGTCCATGAACCACTGCGCTGAAAAACCTCAACAGGGAGTTGAATCCGCGTTTTTTTTCCGTTGGTTTCTTCCAATTCTACCACGGCTGGTAAAGCCCACTGTTCTAAATTTTCAATCGTAATGATGGAACCTTTGGTGGGGGTTTGTTCTACGTATTGTACTTCTTTGACGGCTTGGTCGAGTTTGTAGTTTTCGTAAAACCAACCTTTCCAAAACCAGCCAAGGTCCTCACCTGTGCCATCTTCCATGCTGCGGAAGAAATCATACGGAGTGGGGTGTTTGAATGCCCAACGTTTTACGTATTGTTTGAAAGCATAGTCAAAACGATCGCGGCCAACCACCACTTCCCGCAGAATCTTGAGGCCAATCGCAGGTTTGTAATACGCATCCCAGCCAAGGTTTGTGGTTTTGATAACGTCAGGAATGGTGATGATAGGGTCGGCACCGTCGCGGAAAAGGGTCGGAGCAATGTTTTGAATGTCATCCAAACGGTCTTGGTTGTATTCGCCGTCGTTGAATGCCTCGGTAGAGAGCATGTTGATAAAGGTGTTGAAACCTTCGTCCATCCACGCAAACTTACGCTCGTTGTTGCCTACAATCATCGGAAACCAAGTATGCCCAAATTCGTGGTCAGTGACGCCCCAAAGCGATTCTTTTTTGTCGTTGTGCGCGCAAAAAACGATGCCAGGGTATTCCATTCCGCCCACAATTCCCGCTACATTGGTAGCGACAGGGTAGGGGTATTCAAGCAAATATTTTGAATAAAACTCTAAGCAGCCTTTCACGTATTCGGTAGAACGTCCCCAGCTATCGTTGCCTGCACTTTCGACAGGATACACCGACTGGGCCAAGGCAGGTTTACCACTTGGCAGGTTCATTTTAGCCGCGTCCCAAACAAACGACTGCGAAGTTGCCCAAGCTACGTCGCGGGCATTGTTACAGCGGAAACGCCAAGTAAGCATACCCTCTTGTTTTGGGCGAGAGTTTTTGTCTTTCACTTCTTTTTCCGTCCGAATCATCACCGTTTTGTCACTCTTGCGTGCTTCTTCGAGGCGCTTCAACTGCTCTGTGGTAAGTACTTCCGTCGGGTTAAGCAGTTCGCCCGAACCTACCACAATGTGGTTCCAAGGGACGGTTACGCTGTATTCGTAATCGCCATAATCCAAGTAAAACTCACCCGCACCGAGGTAAGGCAATACATTCCAGCCCTCGATGTCATCAAAAACGCACATGCGAGGATACCACTGTGCCATTTCGTAAACCACACCGTTGCGCGTGTCGAGTTTTCCCATGCGGTCGGAGGCGTACGACGGAATTTTAAACGAATAAGTGACTTTTACTTTGATAACGTCGCCACCCGACTTGAGTGGCTCGGCTAGGCGAATCTGCATACGGGTATCATCAACAATGTACTCGGCGGGCGTTGCTTTGCCTTTTCCTTGCTGAACCGTCACGGTGCTAACCACGTAGCCACCCTCAAACCCCGAATTACCATAACGACCCCCACTGAGCGGGGTAGTTTTGCCACTGCGAGAGTTATCGTTGAAAGCGTTTTGGTCGAGTTGAAGCCAGAGAAAAGGGAGTGTTTCGGGGCTGTTGTTGGTGTACGTAATTTCTACTTCACCGCTGATTTGATTCGCGCCTTCATCGAGGGTAGCCGCAATTTTATAGTCGGCACGATTTTGCCAATACCGAGGCCCAGGAGCACCGCTTCCTGTTCGAAACTCATTGGCAGGCTGGTAATTAAATAAAGGGTTGAACAATACGTGCGGGTCGTATTTGCTGGTGGGGTTTTGGGCTTGCACCAATGCGGCAAGGCTTACCAAAAATAAAAAACAGAGTTGTCGGAACATTTTAGTGAAATTTGCAGAAAAACGAAGGTAAAACAGAATTGTTGTAAAACGTAAAAAAGCGACTTAGAATCCCCAACTTTGAGCCTATTTTCACCCAATCTGAGGTATTCTATGGTTTACTATGTGATTGTATTCCTAATGTGCCCTATGTGTTAAAAGAAAAGAAAGTATTTATGGCATTACAAAAAATACCCGTCAATCTAATCACTGGTTTTTTGGGCGTAGGCAAAACCACAACGCTCCAAAACATCTTGAAACGTAAACCAGCCGATGAGCGCTGGGCCGTTATTATCAACGAATTTGGGGCAGTTTCCATCGACCATACCCCCTTTGCGGGAGCCGATGAAAATGGGCTCGTGGTGAAAGAAGTCGCGGGCGGCTGTATTTGCTGCACGGCTAATTTACCAATGCAAATGACGCTGACGTTGGTGCTACGCCAAATCAAGCCCCATCGGATTTTGATTGAACCTACAGGAATGGGGCACCCAGAGGCTATTCTCGACATGCTTCGGGGAAAATTTTTAAAAGATGTGCTAGACATCCGCGCCACGGTATGTTTGGTTGACCCAAGGCAGTGGAACAATGAAGAATACCGCGAACATGAGACATTCATTGACCAAATTACGCTCTCTGACGTACTGATTGCCAATAAAGTTGACCTTGCGGGCGAAGAATTGACGCGTGAGTTTTTGGACTGGGCCAAAGAGCTATTTCCGCCGAAGATTCTCATTGGCGCGGTCGAACAGGGCGATGTTGACCCTAATTGGTTGAACATTGAGCCTTTCCCCAATCGCAAAGCTTTGCACCCCCATGCGCACGAGCACGAACATCATCACCATCACCACGGCGAAGCACACGACTTACCCATCCCTGAAGTGGGCAAACCATTGATGAAAGAAAATCACGGGCTAGGGCGATATAGCTGCGGTTGGGTATTCTCGCCCGACGAAGTGTTTGATTTACAAAAGTTAAAAGCTTGGGTGACCTCCGTCAAACAGGTTGAACGAGTAAAAGGAGCGTTTCGGACGGGGGTGGATTGGGTGCTAATCAATGCCGTTCGAGGTGAGTTTTCGATTGAGTACTTGGCCTACCGCCGCGATAGTCGGGTGGAGTGCATAGGTGCTAATCCGTTGCCATGGAAGACCTTGGAAGAAGGCTTGAAAGGCTGTTTGTTGGAACAAAAATAGCCCAACATGAAAAAAAACGTTGGGATAGCAATGGCAGTGAGCACGATTGTATATCTAGTGTATGCAGTCGTGCAGCCTACGTATTCCTACGAATTGTTGGACAAACGTTTTGATGCCCACAAATACGCGGAAAGCTATCGGTATTTTCGGGGCATTACGCCTGATTACCTCTCTTCTTTTCCTTTTAATACCCGAATTTTAAGCCCGTGGATGGCAGCGCATTTGCCCTTCAATGACCTAAAAACGGATTTTATTTGGCTCAATGGTGCATTTGTCATGCTGACCGTGGGCTTACTTACGTTGATTTGGCAAAAACTACACCTTCGCCTTTCAGTCATTGGACTGGGATTGTTTTGGCTACTTTTTCATTGGAAAGGACTGGTGCGCATGTACCTGCCCGACCCCGTAACGGCAGATGTGGGAAGCTATTTTTGGTTAACACTCTTGCTGTTTTTGGGGGTTATAGAAAGTAAAAACTGGTTTTTTATAGTGATTGTGGCCGTTTTAGGAACGCTACAAAAGGAGTCGTTTATTGCCGTCGTTGGCTGTATAACTTTGTGGAATGGGGTGAATGGCGTTGCTTTCAACCAGTCAAAACGCCCTTTTTTTATTGCATTATCAGCGCTATTGGTGGCGTTGTTGGTGTATTACCTAGCTTCCCATTTTTTTCCTCCCCCCACGTCCGATTGGCGAAATAACTCCCTAGTAACATTGCTTCGGGTGGCAAAAAGGTACTTCATAGAGCCAGAATTATTAGCGCGGATTCCCATAAGCTGGTTTTTAGCTTTTGGAACGTTCTGGCTAGCTGCCTCACCAAATAAGCATTTCACCTCATTCTCACTCTGCGCCCTCAAGGAGAAAGGCGTTCAAAATCCCCCTCTCCTGCAAGGAGAGGGGGACGCAGGGGGTGAGGTAAATACCCATTTACAAATTCAACTCATTGTATGGCTATTCCTCAGCGTGTTTGGTGGAGGAGACACGAGCCGAATTTTGTTTAATGGAATGCCTTTTGTGCTTACTTACTTATTGCTAAAATTAAATCAGCAGCCTACTTGGGTTACTGGCTACGTGTTCCTGACGTCGCTGCCTTTGATGCGATTGCATGAAGTAGAACCTGACCTTGGGCGTTTTCCTAGCGAAACCCATCGCTGGTGCGTGGAGTGCTGGACTGTAAGCGAAAGTTGGAGCTATGCGGTGTATGCTTTGGCGGTTTTAGCGGGTTATTATTACCTTTTGCGACATTTTGACACCGTCAGAAGTAGTAAAACGTAAAATATAGATTCCAGAAGGAAGTTTGCTACTGTCCACGGGCGTTTCTGTTGTCGCTTGCGGCAGGGTTAAACTGCTGATAAATTGCCCGTTGAGGGAGAATAAATCAAGCGTGCCTTTCGTCGGTGTTTGAACGTAAAAAAAGTTGGTTGTAGGATTAGGATACACCATAAACACAAGGGCATCGTTGGAAGGGGTTTTCTTGGGTGAGGTATTTTTCAACCATCGTATCCCTCCCGTATTACTGCCCACAAGGAGTTCTGGAAGTTGGTCGCCGTTCATATCTCCTACCGCAGGGAATAATCCCACACCAATGCGGAGAAACTCGGTTTTGTTGCTAAAAGAATTGAAAATGAGACTGCTGTCGCTTTTGAGTGGCGTTGAAGCAGTGAAATTTTGGTACACCCGTAGTCTGCCCAGCAAATCCCCCGTGATAAGCTCAGGTTTTTGGTCAGCATTGAGGTCAGCTACGACCATGCCCTGCGCGCGGCGTTCAAAATCAACATCAATTCCGCCAAATGCTTCGTTTTTGAGTTCATACACAGGTGATACTGTACTACCTATGTTTTGGTGAAACTCCACGTTTCCTGAGTTTTTGCTCACTAGTACGTCTAGTTTTCCGTCGGAGTCAATGTCGTAGTAAAGTAAGTTTTCTCCGTTGGCAAAATTTTTCGGAATAGGTAGTTTCGTGAGGCGAGCCGTGTCCAAAATCATGGCGCGCCCCCTTGGGGCAAGGTTAGGAAGGTAGCGGATATCCATCCCTTTAAAGGTGTTAGCCCAGACCCCAAAATCGGTGGTGCCGTCACCGTTCAAATCCGCAAAAAACGGTTTGGCATTGACCATGCTCACGTTTTCTTTTTTAAAAAGCAAAGCACTCAAACCCAAAAAATCGTCATTTTTAAATTCAAACTTGGCTTGCGTAGACGTGCCCGTATTTTGAAAAAATGCTACACTGGCCCGATAGCCGTCAGTGGCGCGTAGTCCACCGTAGCCTACAAGCAAGTCTAGGTCGCCATCACCGTCAATGTCCGCCAAAGCGGGTGCCGCGTTTTCTCCTAAATCAATCATCCCGTCTTGAAGAAAATCCATTTGACGATAGGTAAACTTGGGGTTGGTAGTGGTTCCTTCGTTGCGGTATAACCAAGTAGATTGTCTTAAATTTAGTAAGGGATTGGTCGCAAGGTCGGTGCTGCTTGGAGTGGCCAATAAATCTTTCTGTCCGTCACCGTCGATGTCTTCTAGGTAGGGCGAAGGAAAAACGGGGAAGTTGATAGGGGTGATTACGGGAAAAGAGGCTTGAGCGCTACCGATGAGTGTAGCCATGCCGTTGCCGCCCACGTTGGTGAGCATCACCACGTTGTCGCAAGCAACGTGGCCGTGTAGTACATCTTTTTTTCCATCTCCGTTGAGGTCGCCCACCCAAAGGGTATTTCCTGCGTGGGCAATGCGAGCATTATTGGTAGGGACAAGGGCTTGGCTCAAGGAAAGGTACGTATTGCTAAATGCCGCTTCTTCGTTTTGGCGGAGCGCATCCATAGGAGGGAGGTTGAAAACGTATTGGTCACAAAATGAAGTAGCGCTAAAACGCCCCCAATTGGTAGTCATTTTCTTAAAAACAAACGGATTGCTACTTTTTTGTTCTTTGCTCAAGTTTTGGTGTAACTCAACGGATGCTCCCGTAAAATCGAACGTAAGCACGTCTATATCTCCGTCATCATCAATATCTGAAATAGCGGGTAAATCGGTGGAGGGAACGTATAAATTGATATTTCCCGAAAAACCTTGGGTCATAAGAGGATTCGCAATAAGCGACCATGCAAAACCGTTGGTTCCAGGGATATTTTTAAAAACTCGGATGCCGCCGTTGGTGCTCGTAAAAAGATCTTTGCGGCCATCTTGGTCAAAATCTACCAACAACATCCAGTAAAGCATGTCGGCAGGAAAAAGTAGTTCGTATTCGGGAGCGTGTTTCCATTGAAGCCCAGTCGCTTGCGGTACGGCCAAAAAAGTGTTGATGGAATGGCTTGAACGTTCAAAAACTACCAAATCTTCGACCCCATCGTCGTTGAGGTGCATCTTAGAAAACTGGGCATTGTTTAGCCCACCAACCCAAGGGTTAAGAAGCTTTTTGCCCTGAATCGTCACGGGAACAGTATTATCCCACTGAAAAGAAAACGACTGAGCCAACGCCGTGAAAGTCGTGCATACCCCTAAAATAATTCCCGCCAAACCGCGACAAGCGAAGGAATAGACAAGTGATGTGGTGAAATTTGGTAGCAGAAGCTTCATTCGTTGTTCAATTTTTCTTGGCTAAAATCGTTACACAACAAAAAACGTTTTTATGGCTCAAAAAGTGTTACGCAAGCTCTTACTCAACGGACTTTTCATTCATTTTGTTTGGGGATTGTCAACGGCATGTGCCCAGCAAAAGTATCATAATCTGGTGCTTGAAGGCGGAGGAATACGAGGAGTAGCTTATTGTGGAGCGCTGCAAGAATTGGAACAAAGAGGAATGCTGCACAATATTCGTCGCATTGGCGGAACATCGGCGGGGGCGATTCAAGCGTCGTTGTTGTCAGTAGGTTATTCGGCAGCGGAGCTAACGGACTTGGTTTCTGAGATGAAGGTAGAGGCGTTCAACGATGGCCAGTATATTTTTGTGGGAGGGGCTCAGCGATTGGTAGAGCGTTTTGGCTGGTACCGAGGTGATGCCTTTCGACGCTGGATTGGTGAAAAAATCGAAATCAGAACGGGGAATTCGGGACTGACTTTTGGGGAACTTCACGAACTTGCCCAACGCGATAGTTGCCTCAAAGACTTGTACGTGACGGTAACCAACCTTACGCAGCAAAAACCGATGGTGCTATCGTACGAAAACTTTCCCAAACTCGCGATTGCGGATGCAGTACGGGCGTCGATGTCGATTCCTTTGTACTACTGCGCGGTGTTTATGGACAGTACGGGGCGTTTTTATTCGCGCCCTCCACGTACGGTTCCCGCCGATGTGCTGGTGGACGGTGGGTTGTTGCTAAACTATCCAATCGGGTTGTTTGACCAAAATCGCTTTTTGAGCCAGCCGCAGCCCCAATTATCGCCCGATGCCTACGTTTTTAACCACGAAACCCTCGGTTTACGCCTCGAAAGTGCCGAACAAATCAAGGCTGATGCCCAGAACTTTGGGTTAGCGCCTTACCCCATTCGCAGTTTTAAAACCTACATGGGGGCGTTTTATAACCTTGTTTCGGAAGCCGCCAATCGGGCCAGTTTTCGCCCTGAAGATTTAAAACGAACGATTTCGATTGACTTTCAAAGCATTGGGGTAAAAGTTCGGAAACTTTCTTTGTTGGAAAGAAACACTTTGATTGAAAGCGGGAAAAAAGGTGTTTGTGATTTTTGTAAACCAACTGCTACGACTTCAGAGAATTGACATCAACTCATTCAAATGCTGCACATCGTAGGTGGGTTGTTGCTCAAATTTCAGGTTTTTGGGGTTATAGAAAGCGGCATCAATTCCAAAGCGGAGCGCTCCCATGATGTCGGCTTCCCAGTTATCACCAATCATTAAACTTTCTTCAGGGCGGGCGTTGGCGGAGCGAAGTGCAAACTCAAAAATCTGGGCATCAGGCTTTTTAGCACCTGCTTTTTCGTTGGTAATGACGTGTTCAAAATACTGCTGAATACCCGAACTGGCCATTTTTGAGGCTTGAATCGAATCAAAGCCGTTGGTGACGATGTGAAGTTGGTAGTTTTTGTTGGCACAATAATCCAACAACTCAACGGCACCGTCTAGCAGGTGTGATTTTTGGGGTAAAAGTCGCAAATATTCTTCGCCCATATCTTTCCCAATGGCAAGGTTATCTACTTCTAATGCCTCAAAGACCAACCGAAAACGATTTTCGCGGATATAGCCGTGGGCAATTTTACCACGGTCAAAATCAGCCCAAAGTTGGGTATTAATCTCAATAAACGTTTTGACAAAGTCGCCTAACGACAAAATGCCGTGGGAATGAAGTTGAAAATTATGGTAAATTTCAGAAAGAGATTCCGCCGAATTGCGTTCAAAATCCCATAAAGTGTGGTCGAGGTCGAAAAAAAGATGTTTGTAAGCAGGCATTGTGGACAGCTAGATTGCTATTTTTTCCAAAACTACGAAAATCAACGTTACTTTGTTTTATGAACACTTCACTCATTCTTTCTGATATTTACATTTATCCCGTCAAATCATTGGGCGCGATTCGGGTTTCGCAGGCCGAAGTTGAAGAACGGGGCTTACGCTTTGACCGCCGTTGGGTGGTGATTGATGACACCAATCGCTTTGTGACACAGCGCCAACATCCGACCATGGCGTTAATTGAGGTAAACTTGACTGACAATGGCTTGGAACTTCGACATCGTACGCGCGATTTGGGGGTCTTAACGGTACCTGTACTTCCCGAAACCTTCGATTTGGTACCTGTGACTGTTTGGGACGATACCATCGAAGCCGTAGTGGTCAACGATGCCTGTAATCGCTGGCTGGCGGAGGCGTTGGGTTTTTCGGTGCGTTTAATGTATTTGCCTGATACTTCACCGCGTTTGGCCGACCCAGATTACGCCCCTTTCGACGTCAACGTAAGCTTTGCCGATGGCTTTCCTTTTTTGTTGATTGGCCAATCTTCGTTAGATGATTTAAACACTCGACTGCCCGAGGCAGTTTCTATGGTACGCTTTCGCCCAAACTTTGTTTTTGAAGGAGGCGAGCCTTACGACGAAGACCAATGGTACGAGTTTACGATAGGAGGAGTCCGCTTTTATGGCGTAAAACCCTGTGCGCGCTGTGTCCTGACCACGGTTGACCCAGAAAAAGGGGAAATTTCGGGCAAAGAACCTTTGCGTACGTTGTCCACTTATCGAAAAAGAAACAATAAGATTTTCTTTGGTCAAAATGTAGTTACGCAAGAATCGGGACGAATTAAGGTGGGAGACGAAGTCGTGGTCGTGAGTCGGAAAGTGCGTTATACAATGAGTGAAGGAACTTAACTAACCAACGGACGAGACGTCCGTACCACAAATGAAAACAGCAGCGGTCATTGGCGCAGGAATTGCGGGGATTGCCACCAGCATTCGGCTAGCCAATAAAGGATATGAGGTACACGTTTTTGAGGCCAATACCTATCCAGGAGGTAAACTTTCGAGTTTTGAGTTAAACGGTTATCGTTTCGACGCGGGGCCATCGTTGTTTACCATGCCGCAGTTGGTCGATGAGCTTTTTCGTTTGTCGGGCAAAGACCCCAAAGCCTATTTTGATTATATTCGACTAGAAGAAGTGTGTCGGTATTTTTGGGACGACGGGGTTCGGCTAACCGCCCATGCCGACCAGGAAAAGTTTGCGCAAGAGCTTGAACAAAAACTAGGTGTGCCTGTCAAAGATGTGTTGGAACACCTAGACGACAGCGCCCTAAAATATGACGTGACCGAGAAGCTGTTTTTACACCGTTCGTTGCATAAATTGGGCACGTATTTTAACCGAGATGCGCTCAAAGGTTACGCGAATTTGCACCGTTTGGACGCTTTTACTACCATGAACCGCGCTAACGAACGACGGTTTTCTAATCCACGGGTGGTGCAATTGTTCAACCGCTACGCTACCTACAACGGCTCCAATCCTTACGAAACTCCCGCGACGATGAACATCATACCGCATTTGGAGTATAATATTGGGGCGTTTTTTCCAAAAAAAGGAATGGTGAACATCACCGATAGTTTGGTGAAATTAGCGCAGGATTTAGGCGTAACGTTTCATTTTGGAACGAAAGTAACCAACATCCTAACGGAAGAAAATCACGTAAAAGGTTTACAGTTAGTTAGTAACGGAAAAGCAGAAGAGCGAACCTTCGATGTCGTCGTTTCTAACATGGACGTAGTGAATACTTTTCGGAAATTACTACCCAACGCGCGTCAACCAGAACGTATTTTGCGCCAACCCAAATCAAGTTCGGCCCTGATTTTTTATTGGGGGGTAAAAAAGCAATTTAACGAACTGGAACTTCATAACATCTTCTTTTCCAACGATTACCGTACCGAATTTGAGCATTTATTTCAAAAGAAAACCATTTATTCCGACCCGACCGTTTACATCAATATTACCTCCAAATATAAACCTGACGATGCGCCAGCAGGGGGAGAAAACTGGTTTGTGATGGTGAATGCCCCCAATAACGAGAGACAGGATTGGGATGCTCTCATTGCCCAAACGCGGGAAGCAATTGTGCATAAATTGAGCCATAATTTAGGCGTCAACTTGGCCGAATTGATTGAATGTGAGGCAATTTTAGACCCGCGTACCATCGAATCTAAGACGTCAAGCTCGCAGGGAGCACTGTATGGCAATAGCTCCAACAATCGCTTTGCGGCTTTTCTTCGTCACGCCAATTTTTCTCGTCAGTTCAAAAACCTTTACTTTGTAGGAGGAAGCGTACACCCTGGAGGCGGGATTCCGTTGGCAATTTTGTCGGCTAAAATTGCGACCGCCGAACTTTGACAAAGTTTAAGTGAAGGGGTATTTAGGCGCGATTTTTGTAATTAATCCTTGAATCTGATACCCTTTTTGAAAAGTAACTTGGACAGGAAGAAACGTGTGTTTGGGCAGACTACCTTGTGGGCCGTGATGGGGGTTTTGGTAGTGGGAGCAAGTTTTGCGCAACAAGTGCCTCATTATTCGCAGTATTTACAAAATCATTTTCTCATCAACCCTGCCGTAGCTGGAATTGAAAGCTATGCCGATGCCCGAGTGGGCTATCGACAGCAGTGGGGTGGGCTCGAAGACGCGCCTCGAACGTTTTATTTGACGGCTCATCTGCCTTTGGGCAATCCTGATTTTACCATTGAGCCAGCGTCTCCTCGCTATCGTTTCACAAGGGAGCGCTACTCATCGCAGCCCGATGCTCATGCGGGGATGGGACTGACGGTGGTACGAGATCAAACGGGGCCGTGGATGCGGTTTTCGTTGGGAGTATCGGGGGCGTATCATTATCCGATCAATGACGAATGGCAAGTAAGCGCGGGGCTAACGGCAGGGCTCAGTCAGCACACGCTTGATTTTGACCAACTTCGTTTGGCAAACCCACAAGACCCGTTGGTGTCATCGGGAAAATTATCCGTCATTCGTCCCGACCTAAACGCGGGTGTTTGGGTGTATTCGACCGATTTTTTTGGTGGATTTTCGGTAAACCAACTTTGGCCTTCAACGCTCTCGTTTAAAAACAGTAGCAGCAATTGGCAGGGGAAGGTCGTTCCTCACTTTTTTCTGACGGCTGGGTATCGGTTGCCGTTGGTAGAAGACTGGGATTTTACCCCTTCTATTTTGTTGAAAAAAGCACCCAGTGCGCCGCTATCTTGGGATTTGAATTTAAAAATAAGCTATTCTTCCGATTGGTGGTTTGGGGCGTCCTATCGCCAATTAGAGTCATTTACGGCCTTTTTTGGGGCAAAAGTGGCGCAGCAACTGCGGGTAAATTATACCTACGAATACCCTATATCGTCCTTACAAGTAGCCACGCGCGGTTCGCACGAAATCACGCTAGGAGTTACGCTTGGCTCACGAAGTCACTATACTTCTTCGCGCACGTTTTGGTAGAAAAATCACTCTTTTTGATAAAAATCTTGGAGGCGCTTCCGCAGCCGAGATGCCAATGACTTGCTCATGTCTTGAAAAAAATCAGTATCCGAAGGTGGAAAAAGGTTTTTGGAGGTAGTCAGTACTTTGCCATTCAAGGCCCGCGTGTCTCCGCTAAACTCATGCCATTCTTCGGCCCAATCGGCACTATCGTTGATATAATCAGAATGAAGTGGGCGCTCAGTGTCCAAATCAATGATTCTAAACTCTAGCCGACAACTCGCCGATAACTCCCGACGGTGCGTAATGAGGCTTCCTTTTACCTTTTCCATCACGTCCACTTCGGTGGTATCATTGATTTTTTTGGTGCCTACTTTATATGTTTCGTTACTTTCAACGGTCGTAGAGCTCGACGACAAAGTTTCGCTTTGGGAGCTGTATTTGGTAAAACTAAGTTGAATCAAATGGTGAGGCGGAATGCTGTCGTAACGAGCAAGGGCAGGAGGGTAAAAGCGGACCAATTCGTGCGGTTGGCGACTATCAAATAGCGCATCAGCTAGTTTGTCTTCTAAATACTCGTAGTTATTTTGGGAAAGTGCATGCACATCCTTAAAAGGTTCAATCACCACCCGCAGAGTAGCGTATTCTTTGGCCAACGGCAGTAATTTATCCACGTCTTTATACGACGACCGCAGTTGTTTTACTTTTTTAAAATGAGCAAGAGCTTCTTTGCAGGCTTGGCGGTTGCCTTGTTGCTTAAACGCCAGAATGCCTGCTTCGTAGCGTTCGGCGGCGGCGAGGTCGCGTACCTGTTCTATGCTTTCGGTGTAGGGGCGAGGCAAGGGCTGAATCAGCGAACGACACGCCGCACACTTCGAAAACTGTTGAAAGTTTTGTTGTAAACGCTGGTATTGGTACAAGACATCTTCCCACTTAAAGGGTTGATTGTTCCTGATTTGCAGCTGTATGTTTTCTTGGTGAATACGTTCCTGCGCTTGGTAGGCAGCAATGAAGACCTTTGCCGCTTTGGTATGCGAAGGTCGTTGGGTCAGGCGGTACGACGATTGCTTGATGGCAAGGTCGAGTCTTCCTTTTTTGAGGGCCGTTTCGCCCGTAGCGCATCGGACAAAAAGCGAAGCAATTACTAGCAAAAGTAAAGAAGTGGCTTTCATAACTATTCATGGCTTGTTAGTTCAAAAATAACGAAATTTTTGGAGGTCTGTCAACCATTCATCCCAAAAGGTTGTTGGTAATGGAAGTTGACACTCAAAAAATTTTTTGTTTTGTATGAAAGCCGCTATTCTTCCAGAAATCAAACAAGCCGTTACGGTTCAAGAAGTTGAAAAACCAAGCGCGGGCACGGGTGAAGTGCTTGTGCAAATTAAAGCCGCTGCCCTCAATCACCGCGACGTTTTTATTCAACAAGGGCTGTATCCAGGGATTAAACTCCCCGCCATTTTAGGTTCTGACGGTGCAGGTACGGTGGTAGAAGTAGGAGAAGGAGTTTCGGAAGAATGGTTGGGCAAAGATGTCATTATTAATCCGTCGCACAATTGGGGTGAAAATCCTGCCTTTTACAGCAAAAGCTTTAAAATTTTGGGAATGCCCGACAACGGAACGTTTGCCGAATACCTTAAAGTAGAAGCAAAATACCTCGTCACAAAACCTACCCATTTGTCGTACGAAGCCGCAGCGGCAGTTCCATTGGCTGGCTTGACGGGCTGGCGGGCGCTCATGTCGCGCGCAGGGATGAAAGCGGGTGATCGGGTACTGGTAACGGGAATTGGAGGTGGAGTGGCGTTGTTTGTGCTTCAGTTTGCCGTAGCGGCGGGCGCCGAAGTATGGGTAACGTCAGGTTCGGACGAAAAAATTGCCAAGGCCATTGCGTTGGGAGCCAAAGGTGGCGTAAATTACAAAGATGCCAACTGGGCCAAAAACCTAATCGCCGCCACAGGGGGCGACCGTAGTGGGTACTTCAACGTCATCATCGACAGCGCAGGCGGGGCAAGTTTTGCCAAATTGATAGATGTGGCCACGGCAGGAGCAAGTATTTGTTTTTTTGGTGGAACTACGGGAAATATTACCGACATCGTGCCTGGAAAAGTATTTTTCAAACAACTCAATATATATGGGTCAACGATGGGGACGGAGGCGGAGTTTGCCGATATGATTCACTTCTTAGCCGCGCACAAAATTGAGCCCATTGTGGATCAAGTGTTTGGCTTGGAAGAGATTGAAACAGCCTTACAACACATGGATAGCGGTGCCCAGTTTGGGAAGATTGTCCTGAAAGTTGGATGATTGCCCTGAAAGCCAGTAACTTTGCAGAAAATAAGACAGTTTGGCTCATCGCAATGGCCAAACTGTCGTCTTTATAACATGATAGAAACAACAACCATAAAAAAGCAAGATATTCGTAAACTGTCGGTGGCACAGTTGAAAGACTGGTTAGCGGCCCACGGAGAACAAGGTTTTCGTGCTAAACAAATTGCCGAATGGCTGTGGAAAAAATCTGCCACGTCGTTTGACCAAATGAGTAACCTCTCGCTCAAAACGAGGGAGTTATTGGATACCCATTTTGAAATAAAGTCCATCGCAACGGCCAAATCCCAAAAAAGCTCGGACGGCACCATCAAGTCGGCCTTCCGACTGCACGATAGTCACCTAATTGAAGGGGTGTTGATTCCTGCCGACGACCGCATGACGGCCTGTGTGTCGAGCCAAGTAGGGTGTTCGCTGACGTGCAAGTTTTGTGCGACGGGCTACATGGATCGTAAGCGCAACCTCGACGCAGCCGAAATGTACGACCAAGTGGTGGCCATCGACCGCCAAGCCAAGGAAAACTACGGAATTCCTCTGTCGAACATTGTGTATATGGGAATGGGAGAACCACTGCTCAACTATGCCAATGTACTCGAATCAGTGGAAAAAATCACGTCGCCCGATGGGTTGGGAATGTCGCCCAAACGAATTACGGTTTCGACAGCGGGAATCGCCAAAATGATTACCAAACTAGGTGACGATGGCGTAAAGTTTAACTTGGCATTGTCGCTTCATGCGGCCAACGATGAAAAACGCAACAAAATTATGCCTATCAATGAATCGAATTCGTTGAAAAATTTGGCGGAGGCGTTGCAACATTTTTACCGTAAAACCCAAAATCGCATTACGTTTGAATACATCGTGTTTCACAATTTCAACGATACGATTCAGGACGCCAGAGAATTGTGGGAGTTTACCAAAAAAGTACCTTCAAAAGTAAACATCATCGAATACAACCCCATTGCCGAAGCCGATTTCAAAAACACGGGTGTCGATAAGCTGACGCAGTTTGCTAAATTTTTGGAAGACAAAGGCGTAGTCGTTAACGTGCGGCGAAGTAGAGGAAAAGACATTGATGCCGCTTGCGGGCAATTGGCCAACCGCGAAAAGTCGGAACAAGAATAAGGTTTGATGTTCTAAGAGGCTGTCTCAAAAGTCTAGTATCACCAAATTATCTTCGGCCTCTGTTCAACCTCACCCCCTAAATCCCCCTCTCCTTTCTGGAGATGGGGACTTTTAAAGCCCTTCTCCTGGCAGGAGAAGGGTTGGGATGAGGTTGAAACCAAAGAATATTTTGTGACTTTTTACTTTTGAGACAGCCTCTTAAAATAAATTTAACGCGTGTTTTGAACTACACTTTCAAAAAGACTTTCTTCTTATAAAGGAAGTACAAAACGAGCCATTCGACTACGACGAATCCGATGTGATAAAACACTTTTTGGAACGGCTCAGAGAAGTATTTGACGATTCCTACAAACAAGTGCTCCGAGGTATAGTGAAAATCGAAGAAACTATCGCTCATATATATAAGGATGGAGTTCATCCCAATAACGGCCAACACCCACGCCCAACGGTTCCAGTTTTGAACGTCAATAATCCAATAAAAAATTGACAATAAAACGAGGCTCCAGCCACCTACAAATAACACAAACGAGCTCGTCCAAAGGTTTTTATTGATGGGGAAAACGTAATCCCAGAGTTTTCCTAGCACCAGAAACGCGATGCCTACCACAAAAAGATAAAGTGTTTTTTGTTGACGGGTGGTAGAGCGCTCGTCGGCGTGGAGTAAATTTCCCGCAAAAATCCCTAACAATCCCGTAGCAATGGCAGGGAAGGTCGAAAACAAACCTTCGGGGTCGTGGATGCCTTTGTGCAAATGTCCTGGGATGATTAAATGATCAAGATAACTCACGGGGTTACACTCCATCGTCATGTGTCCTGCTCCGCAACCTGGAACGGGAACAAGCATTACAAAGGCCCAATAGCCCAGCAACAGCGAAACAAACCAGATGTATTGCGCTTTTGTGTTGAAATAAAGGTAAATGATTTGGGCAAACATCCCTGCCAAGCCAATCCGAGCCAACACGCTAGGAAAACGCATTTCAGCGAGGGGTTTGATTTCAAGTCCGTTGTTGTAAATGATACCCAATAAGACGAGGGTAAGGCCACGCTGAATGATTTTGCGAAGCAACTGTGAGCGGTCGGCTCCTTGCTCCATACGCCGCCCAAGTGAAAACGGAGTAGAAACTCCCGCTAAAAATAAAAACAAGGGGAAAATAAGGTCATACGCCCGAAAGCCGTTCCATTCGGGGTGAGAGAGCTGTTCGGCCATTAAGACGGCTCCCGTCCAGCCAGTCGCCTCGGCCAATGAGTGAAAGATATTTTCGCCCCCAGCAATCCAAAACATATCGAAACCCCGAAGGGCATCGAGCGAGAGTAACCGTTTGGGGCGAGAATCGGTAGAAGGTGAATTCATAGGGGTAGTTAGATAATTCGGGTTTTAAGAAGGTACGCCCATAAAGGGCGAATGTACTATTAGGTTATCCTTCAAATTTGGCCGTAACGTGTGAGCCGTCGCAGTAGGGTTTGTTGCCCGATTGGCCGCAGCGACAAAAGGCCGTTACCTGTGACTTCTTGGTTTCGTTACCCGCCGCGTCTTTGACCTTTAAGTTGCCATAGACTAATAAAGGCCCTTTAGGAAGAATTTCGATGATGGTTTCAGTCTCTACTTCTATGGGTTCTGGCTCTTCTACTTGGGTATTCATAAAATAAGATAAAGCCCCCGAAGGACATTTCTGGATTTGCTCTACAATAGCGATAGTGCTTCCACCTTCAGTTGTTATCCAAGGGCGTTTGCGTGGGTCGAAAACGGTAGGAAGCCCTCGAAAACAAATGGCAGAGTGAACACAGAGGTGCGGTTGCCACACAACGGTTACTTCACCATTGGTGTAATGTTTGGTAATTTGCTTGTCCATGTGATAAGGTAAGATTATAAAGGGGAACAAAAACTACGAAATCTAACGAAAATCTGCCATGCGTGCTACCATAAAGCACAAAAAAACCTGACAACATTTTCTGCTGTCAGGTGCTATAAGTAGAAGTGTTTTACGCTGTAATTCCTTCTTTCATGCGTTCGGCATTGTCGGCAATCCGAAGTTGCTCAATGAAATCGCCAATTTCACCTTCCATAAAGGCGGGTAAGTTATAAATGGTATAACCAATGCGGTGATCAGTCACGCGGCTTTGGGGGTAGTTATAGGTACGAATTTTATCCGAACGGTCACCACTTCCCACCAATGACTTACGCTGCGACGAAACGGCTTCGTTTTGTTTCTTCAACTCCATTTCGTACAGTTTTGAGCGTAGCATATTCATGGCGCGCTCGCGGTTACCATGTTGGCTACGTTCTACCTGACATACGACCACGATGCCCGTCGGTTTGTGGGTAAGTTGCACTTTGGTTTCTACCTTGTTGACGTTCTGTCCACCCGCACCTCCCGAACGCGAAGTGATGATTTCAATATCGGCAGGGTTGATTTCTACTTCTTCAACGTCTTCTACTTCTGGCAATACCGCTACCGTCGCCGCCGAAGTATGCACCCGCCCCTGCGATTCGGTCACAGGAACGCGCTGTACGCGGTGAGCCCCTGATTCAAATTTGAGCTTACCGTACACGTCTTCGCCGATGATACTGGCAATAATTTCTTTGTAGCCGCCCGTACTTCCTTCGGTAAAGTCCATGATTTCGACTTTCCAGCCCATACGGTCGCAAAAACGCTGATACATGCGGAACAAGTCTCCCGCAAAAATCGCCGCTTCATCCCCACCTGTTCCTCCACGAACTTCAAGAATGACGTTGTGGCTGTCGTTGGGGTCTTTAGGAATCAACATATCTTTGAGCGTAGCTTCAAGCTCATCGGCTTGCGGTTGAAGCTCTATCAATTCCGCTTTGGCCATATCGCGCATTTCCTCGTCGCTTTCATTGGCAACGAGGTCTTTAGCACCTTCGATGTCGCTCAGTACTTTTTTGTACGCTTGGTACTTCTGTACGATTTTGTCTAAGTCTTTGTATTCTTTGCTCAATTTTGAAAAGCGCTTTTGGTCAGAAACGACCTCAGGCTGCACAATTTGTTGCGAGACCTCTTCGAAACGCTCTTTTATAGCTTCTAACTGTTCTAACATTGGTATTTTGTGTTTCTTTGATGACTACATAGCCCCGCAGATAATCAGAAGTTTGGCCTTGCGAGGGGGTATGTAGAGCAGATACTCTGATGAAATCCGTTTTGAATATGCAAAGGTACGACAAAAATACATTTCACCCACTTTGGGGGAAGCGTAAACCCTCAGTTACCAATACTTTTGTTTGAAAGTATGAAAACGAAACTACTCATCGGGCTTATGTGGATGTGGGCGGCTTGGGCAAACGCTGCGCCACCGATTGGCTTTGACTTTTGGAACCACTTAGGTACCAACGAGGGGCTAAGCCAAAACGAAGTTCACTGTATTTTACAAGACCACCGTGGTTTGATGTGGTTTGGGACGCAAGATGGCCTCAATTGTTACGATGGGCAACGCGTGCAAGTTTTTCGTCAAACGCCTTTTGATTCTACCTCTTTGTCCGATGATTTTATTACTACGCTTCACGAAGATTCCAAACAGCGCTTTTGGGTAGGTACTGCCAAAGGGCTCAACTGCTATGATTTTGCCAAAGGCACCTTTCGGCGTAGCTCTCAGCTCAAAACCGTTATTTTACAAATCATTGAAGATAAAAATAAGACCATTTGGGTACAGACAAAAACGACTTGGTGGGTTATGACCGCCAATGAAACCGAGTTTAAGGCGACAAAACGTAGTCCTGACGATGCGAAAAAAGCATTATTGGCCCAAATTACCCCGTTACTTCCCACGAAAGTATCCGTTTCTTCGCTTATAACCGACCATCTGGGTATTGTATGGGTCGGAACGCGTGGTCAAGGCATCTATCGGTTTCGTTACGAAGCAGATAAGCAGCAATACGCGCCTTTAGATGCTTTTGATGAAGATTTTTTTGATACCAACGGCTTGAAAAGTAGCCATATTACTTGTTTGTACGAGGGAAATGAGGCCGATGAAGATATTGTTTGGATAGGAACGCGCGAAGCGGGCGTGCAGTTATACAGTCGTTCCAAAAATACCTTTAAGCATTGGGAACGACTTTTTACCCAAGAATCGGCGGCTACTCGTACGTTTTTTGGGTTAACGACCGATAAAAAAGGTCACCTGTGGGTGGGTTCTTATTCTGGCTTGTACCGTATTCATCGGGCAACGCATGACATCCGAACGTACAAAACTCCTCCTAATACCATCGTCGAAACCTCTTTGGAAGATGCACAGGGTAGTTTTTGGGTAGGAGGAAATACGGGGTTGTTTCATTTAGACAATGCCCAGCAGCAATTTGAAACGTTTAATCTGCCACTGTACGAAGGCCATCAGCCGTGGGTGTTACGAATTTATGAAGACCCAAGCCAACAAGTTTGGGTCGGGACGCGGGGATACTTGGCTCAAATTGACCCGCAAAAAAAAATTCGTACGTGGAAAGAGCTGCCTGTTTCTAAGACCAGCAAAGCAAAGTTAGAATCTGTAGGGACGATTCAGCGCGATGCCAAAGGAGGAATGTGGATTGGGATGCGGCAAGGGCTCATCTATTGGCCATCCCCAAATCAGTACGCACGTTTGTTTCAAAATAACCCTAATGATGCCACGTCGCTCATCAGTAACATGATTTTGGACGTGCACGTGGATGCCAAACAGCGCGTTTGGATTTGTTCAGCCAAGGGGTTGAGCTTGGCCAAACATCAAAATGGAAAGGTAGAGTTTGAACATTTTACCGAAAAAAATGGCCTTACCAATTCGTTTGTGTATGGTGCCATGAGCGATAAAGCTGGGCATTTGTGGTTGACGACCAACGGGGGGCTGATTCGCTTCAATCCTGAAAAGAAAACATTTCGCACCTACACCAGCCAAGATGGCTTGGGCGGCTTGGAGTTCAACTCGGGAGGATTTCATCGCAGCCCCGACGGGGAATTTTTTGTGGGTGGAAACGGCATGTTGCTCAGTTTTCGCCCCGATGAATTGGTGATAAACAAGCACCTCCCACGGATTTTGCTACGTTCTTTTAAAAAGTTTGAAAAACCGGTTGTTCATTTAGATAGCATCATGGCGAGTGGTCAGCCCATCCGTTTAGACTATGACGAAAACTTTTTCTCCTTTGAGTGGGCGGCATTGGATTATACCAACCCATCGAGCAATCAGTTTGCGTACCGTCTCGAAGGATTCGATAAAGATTGGGTCTATACAGGCACGCGCCGCTTTGTTGATTTTACTAACCTAAACCCAGGCAACTATAAATTATGGGTAAAGGCGGCCAATAATGAGGGAAAATGGAACGACCGAGATTACTTACAACTATCACTGGTCATTACTCCGCCTTTTTGGAAAACTTGGTGGTTTTATGGACTCCTTTTTCTATTGGTGGCGGCAGTAGCAAAACTGCTTTATGATAATCATGTTCGACAACTGCTTGCGCTTGAGCGAGCAAAATTGGAGGAAAATGAACGCGTTCGGAAACTAGCTGCCCAAGATTTGCACGATGAATTTGGAAATACCCTCACGCGAATTTCCCTCTTGACCGAATTAGTGAAAAACCGAATGAATGGCCAAGCAGGAGGTGAAGTAGGGGAGTTGTTGACCAAAATCAGCGATAATGCCAATCGAATGTATCAAGGCACCAAAGATTTTATTTGGGCGATTAATCCCGAACACGACAGCCTGTATGAAATCGCCGTTCGTCTGAAAGACTTTGGGGACGATGTTTTTGACAAAACAGGAATACGGTTCAACGTGGAAGGCTTAAATGATTCGCTTCGTGGCGTCAATTTGCCTACGGGTGCAAGTCGGCATTTGGTGCTTTTGTTCAAAGAAGCCATGAGCAACACCCTCAAACATGCTCAAGCTACCGACACTACTCTTTCGTTTGTTCCTACTTCTGATTCATTACGTATCGAATGGCAAGACAATGGACGAGGAATGGACTTGGGGCGAAGCCGACCAGGAAATGGCTTGATGAATATTCAAACGCGGGCTGAAAAAATTGGCGGTAAAGCGACACTCACTTCGCCTAAACATGGAGGTTTTTCCGTCTTATTTGAGCGACCTTGTGCATAATTAAACTAAAAATCAGTTACTTAACATGATAAAAACACGCCTTTGTTTGGTCGAAGACGACTATATTATCCGAGAAGGTTTTGCGGCACTTTTAAGTCAAACTTCTGATTTTGAGGTGGTAGGAGCCTATTCTAACTGCGAAGATTACCTCAAAAATCTGACCACCGACCGCCCCGATGTGGTATTGATGGATTTGGAATTACCTCGCATGGGAGGAGTGGAAGGAATTGAACGTACCAAAAAACTCCGTCCTCAAACCCAGCTCATTGTCGTGACGGTATATGAAAACGATGGTTTGGTATTTAAAGCATTGTGCGCGGGAGCGGGAGGCTATTTGACCAAAAATATGCCCCCAAGTCGTTTGATTGACGCCATTCGCGAAATCCGCCAAGGGGGAGCTCCCATGAGCACCAATATTGCTCGAATGGTGGTTGCTTCCTTCCAAAAAAACTACCAATCTCCCCTAACTGCTCGCGAAACGGAGGTGTTAGAGCGAATTGCCCAAGGAAAAAGCTACACGACCATTGCCGATGAGCTGTTTGTCGATAAAGAAACGATTCGGACTCACATCAAAAATATTTACTGGAAGTTAGAGGTTCATTCAAAGGCAGAAGCGATAGAAAAAGCGCGAAAAGAAAAATTGATTTGAAGTTGGGGCACAAGAATAAATTTTAATTTGCATCAAAATGAGGAAGAGAGGCGTATTGCTAACTAACTGATTCTAAACCTGAATGCTTGTATGAAATTTATTCACGGCTTTTTAGCTGTTTGCCTATTTACTGGAATCCTTTTAAGCTGTAAAAATCCAGAAGAAACTACGCCCGACCACGCTGGATTGTCCGATTGGACGGATGAAACACACGGAAAAAAAGCCGATGCTAATTATTCGGTTGTTTTCCCACAAGATAGAGTCAATTCGTTGGAAATAAGGATGACGAAAGACGATTGGTCGGCCATCCGTACGGATATGAAAACACTGAAAGGTTCTGATTTTGGTGTGGGAGGAACTGGCGGAGGGCCTGGGGGAGTCAATACAACCACCGAACCGCGTTACGTCGCGGTTTCGATGAAATTTAACGGAAAAGAGTGGTATAAAGTAGGGTTTCGCCTAAAAGGAAACTCAAGCTTATCATCCATTTGGCGCGCGGGTATCTATAAATTGCCGTTTCGGTTAAAAATGGACGAATTTGAAGACCAGTATCCAACAATACTAGATCAGCGATTTTACGGGTTTAAGGAGCTTTCTATGTCTCCTGCTTTTAAGGATAACTCACTTATTCGAGAAAAAGTAACGGCTGATATTTTCCGAATGGCGGGGATTCCTGCGGCGCAAACGGCCTTTTACAAAGTTTATATTGATTTTGGCGAAGGACTAAAATACTGTGGGGTTTATACGATGCTCGAAACCATCGAAGACGAAATGCTCAAAGCACAGTTTGGAGAAGATAAGGGGAACGTATATAAGCCAGAATCAAACTTCACTGCCTTTAATCAAACTCAGTTTGAAAAGAAAAACAATGAAGATTTGGCTGATTGGAGCGATGTAAAAGCCGCAATCACGGCCCTCAATGATCCTATTCGTACCTCAAACGCTGTTCAATGGCGAACCAACTTAGAGAAAGTATTCAACGTTGACCACTTTATAAAATGGCTTGCAGTTAATACAACTATGGTCAACTGGGATACGTACGGAGCTATGGCGCACAACCATTATCTATACAACCATTCCACCAAAAAACTAACCTGGATTCCCTGGGATAACAATGAAGCTTTAACAAGCAATGCCCGAGTACAGCTTTCGCTGGCAGGAGTGGCGGCTTCTTGGCCCTTGATTCGGTACATTGCCGACGATGCGGTGTATTATCAAAAATACAAAACGTACGTGAAAGACTTCAACGACAATGTCTTTACCACTGATAAAATGAATGCACTTTTTGATAAAAACACCAATCTCATTACCCCTTTTGTCAACGGAACAGAAAAAGAACAAGCGCCTTATTCGAATTTGACCAACACTGTTGGTTTTACCGCGGCCTTACCTGTCTTAAAACAGCATGTTGTTACTAGAAACCAAGCGGTTAAGAGTTTTATGATGCCCTAAGCCTAATAATAACACCTAAGTTTGCGGCGTTCGGCACGACGAGCCTGCGTACCTAAAAGATATTCGGCCCGAAACGATAAAAAACCGTAGGAATCTTTCACTTTAGGGTTTCCACGTTGAGCTTTCGGTTCATTTCTTGCTGGGTAGCCAGCTGGAAGAGTCGCAGGGTCAAGCTCGGGGCGGCGGTCAGAAAATTGAATGGCTAGTTCAGACATCCCTGTTGGGTTAGGGTAAACTGTGCTGACATCGTCCAAATAATCAGAATTAGCGTAATTGTTACTCAATTCGACCGCAAAACTCCATCGCTCGTTGTACTTCCAAGAAGTGCCAATCCCGATTACTCCGATTCGTACATTACGTTTGTACGCGACGCCTTCGGTTTGGAGGGGAGCAAGGCTATACCAAGTTCCCTGATATTCGGCTTTGGGGGTAATGCGGGTCATTCCAATTCCCCCGAATAAGTACGGGTTGACCGCCCGCTCGTCGTGGTAGCGAAATAAGTCCAACTGCATTCCCAAATAGCCCGCAGGGTTATCCGAACGAAACGAAAGGTTGTTGTACCAAATCGGCCCACCTGCTTGTTTTCCCGAAATTCTGTAAAAATCTACTTCCCCGCGAACCGAAATACGCTCAGCTACCCGATAAGTGAGAGCGGCGGCTATGTGCGGTTGGAGAAAACGTAAATCAGTTTTAGCGCGCATATCACCCATATAGTAGGAAATTCCAGTCCCCACACTGAGTTTGATGATGCCCAAAGCAGGGGTATTGCGATAAAGGTGAGAACTTCGGGAGGATTGGGCTAAAACAGCTACTGAACCAATCACACATACCAACAAACTAGCCAATCGAAGAGGGAACTTTGTCATATTTTACGGGTTAAGCCTCGTATGTTTAATGCGTCAATAACGAAAATGATGCCAAAGTTAATATTGATTTGGGGAGATTTTGAGAAAAGAAGCCGTAACTGCCTCAAAAACAAAAAAATATTTTTTCTTTTTTGTCTAAACATATTGGAATATTGAATAATAATTAAGACCTTTGCAAGCCTTTTCAAAACGACTCATTTTCTAGTCAAAACATAAATTGGGTGAAGGTCCTAAAAACGGAAACCACATCTGAATTCAAAGCAAAAAATTAGCTATTCGTTAGCTTTAATTTGGTTGCAACTGAAGTCAGGTGTCCTCATCTGACTTTTTTTGTTGGTTTTTGAAAATAAAAGGTTTAGCTAATTTGGATTGCAAAAATATAATGTCGACCTTTGCAGTCCATTTTGTAAAATAAATTGTATAACCTGCTGTAAATCAAAAAGATGTCTGGTTTAATAGGAAAAAAAATCGGAATGACAAGCGTGTACAATGCGGACGGGCAGGCTCTGGCGTGTACGGTTATCGAAGCTGGTCCTTGTGTAGTAACACAAGTAAAAACCGAGGATACCGATGGATACCAAGCTGTTCAGCTTGGCTTCGGTGAGAAAAAAGAGAAGCATACGACTCAACCGCTCATGGGTCACTTCAAAAAAGCAGGAACTACTCCAAAACGTAAATTGGTCGAGTTCAAAGAGTTCACACAAGAGCTCGCACTTGGACAAACGTTGGAAGTAGCCGATGTTTTTGTAGAAGGAGACTTCGTAGATGTAGTTGGAACTGCCAAAGGTCGTGGTTTTCAAGGTGTTGTAAAGCGTCACGGCTTTGGTGGGGTTGGAGGCCAAACCCACGGTCAGCACAACCGTCAACGTCACCCAGGTTCTATCGGGGCTTGTTCATTTCCTTCGCGTGTATTCAAAGGAATTCGTATGGCAGGTCGCATGGGTAACAACCGTGTGAAGGTTCAAAACCTCAAAGTGTTGAAGGTAATCCCAGGGCAGAATATCGTCGTTATCAGTGGCTCTGTGCCAGGTGCGAAGAATTCGTTTGTAATCATTGAAAAGTAATCAATCGCAACGGCGAATCAAGACAATGGAACTTTCAGTATTAAATATAAAAGGACAAGCTACTGGTAAAACAGTATCTCTTTCCGATGAGGTGTTCGGCATCGAGCCAAATGAGCACGTAGTATATTTGGATGTGAAGCAGTACTTGGCCAATCAACGTCAAGGTACTCACAAGTCAAAAGAGCGCGGCGAAGTTTCTTATTCAACTAGAAAAATCAAGCGTCAAAAGGGAACTGGTGGAGCTCGTGCGGGTTCAATCAAGTCGCCTGTATTCGTAGGTGGTGGACGTGTATTCGGTCCTAAGCCACGTGATTATAGCTTCAAATTGAATAAAAAAGTAAAAGCGTTGGCGCGTAAGTCAGTGCTTTCACAGAAAGCGAAAGCAAACGGTATATCGGTAGTGGAAGACTTTACGTTTGATGCTCCAAAAACAAAACAATACCTTTCGTTTTTGAACGCGCTTTCACTTACTGGCAAGAAAACACTTCTTATTTTGCCAGAATACAATAACAACGTGTATTTGTCAGGACGTAACATTCCTAAAACAAATATCACTACAGCAGGTGATGTTAATACATACGACCTTATCAACGCTGAGGTGTTATTGATTAGTGAAACAGCGGTGTCGAAGTTAGAAAATCTCTTGAACAAGTAAGACAATGAGTGTACTTAAGCGACCAATATTGACCGAAAAAGCTACTGCTCTAAGCAACTTGGGCAAGTATGTATTTGAAGTCTCAAAGACTGCCAATAAAATTGAAATCGCTAGCGCTATCGAAAAAATGTATGGCGTTAAGGTAGCAAGCGTAGATACAATGCGCTCTATTGGTAGAAAGAAAACAAGAATGTCACGCGGTAAGGCTATTAGTGGTATTACTTCAACGTATAAAAAAGCCATTGTGACATTGAAAGCAGGCGAGGTTATTGATATCTACGCCGATATTGTTTAAAACCGTTGAAGTAGCAAATAATTGAAAAAGAACAATGGGAGTCATTAAGCTCAAACCAACAACTCCAGGTCAACGCTACCGTACGGCTCCGTCTTTTGACGAAATTACGACCGACAAGCCAGAAAAAAGCTTGTTAGCCCCTATCAAAAAAACAGGTGGACGTAACAGCCAAGGTCGTCGTACTGCTCGTTATATCGGCGGTGGTCACAAGCGTATGTACCGTATCATCGATTTCAAGCGTAATAAATTGGATGTACCAGCGACTGTAATGACAGTAGAGTATGATCCAAACCGTTCAGCTCGTATCGCATTGGTAGAGTACCAAGATGGAGAAAAACGTTATATCCTTGCTCCACAAGGAATTACGGTAGGACAAACAGTTATCTCAGGAAGCGAAGTTGCTCCAGAAGTAGGGAATGCACTTCCACTTTCTTCAATGCCAATTGGTACAATTGTACACAACGTAGAATTGCACCCAGGTAAAGGAGGACAGCTTGTACGTAGTGCTGGAACGTACGCTCAATTAGTAGCTCGTGATGGAAAGTATGCGGTATTGCGTATGCCATCAAGCGAAATGCGTATGGTTCTTTCAGTATGTAAAGCGACGGTAGGTTCAGTATCCAATGCTGACCACATGAACGTAAGCCTCGGTAAGGCAGGACGTAAACGTTGGTTAGGTATTCGTCCACGTGTTCGTGGGGTTGCGATGAACCCGATTGATCACCCAATGGGTGGTGGTGAAGGTCGTGCGTCAGGTGGTCACCCACGCTCTCGTACTGGCTTATATGCAAAGGGTAAAAAGACCCGTACTCCGAAAAAGTATTCTAACCGTTTGATTATTAGCAAACGTAAAAAATAATCGAAGATAAATGGGACGTTCGATAAAAAAAGGGCCATATATTGATTTCCGTCTACAAACTAAAGTAGATGCCATGAACGATTCTGGCAAGAAATCAGTAATCAAGACTTGGTCAAGACGCAGTACAATCTCCCCAGATTTTATTGGTCACACTTTTGCAGTGCACAATGGAAACAAATTTGTTCCAGTGTACGTAACCGAAAACATGGTTGGGCATAAGTTGGGCGAATTCTCTCCTACGCGCAATTTCCGTGGGCACATTGCCAAAAAGGACAAAGGTAAGCGATAGTAATAGTCACAAAGAAAATGGAAGCAAGAGCTATATTAAGAAACGTACCCACTTCACCTCGTAAAATGCGGTTAGTTGCCGACATGATTCGGGGCCAGAAAGTGAGCCGCGCACTGGCGATTTTGCAGTATCAGCCACAGGCTGCCGCTCCGGTTTTGAAAAAAGTTTTGATGTCAGCCGTAGCTAACTGGCAACAGCTCAACGAGGATACCAAACTTGAAGACGCTGAACTGTACGTGAAGACAGTATTCGTTGACGGCGGTGCGATGTTGAAGCGCCTGCGTCCGGCTCCACAAGGCCGTGCCTATCGCGTTCGTAAGCGTTCAAACCACATTACTCTTGTGGTAGATGACGCATCAGCACAAGTAATCCAACAAGAAGCCTAAAATTTTCAATAACGAATGGGACAGAAAGTTAATCCTGTAGGTCTGCGACTCGGTATCGTCCGTGGTTGGGAATCAAGCTGGTACGGCGGACGTGAGTTTGCTGACAAGTTGATTGAAGATGAGCAGATCCGCAAATATATTTCCGCTCGTATTCCAAAAGGCGCAATCTCTAAAGTAGTAATTGAACGTACTTTGAAGCGCATTACTCTTACGATTCACACGGCTCGCCCAGGTATCGTAATCGGTAAAGGTGGAAACGAGGTTGATAAAATCAAAGAAGAGCTTAAAAAGATTACGGGTAAAGATATCCAAATCAACATTTACGAAATCAAGCGTCCTGAAATTGATGCTAAATTAGTAGGTGAATCAATCGCTCAACAACTCGAAAACCGTATCTCTTACCGTCGTGCAATGAAGCAAGCAATTTCTTCAGCGATGCGTGTAGGAGCTCAAGGTATCAAAGTTCGTATTTCAGGTCGTTTAGGTGGTGCTGAAATGGCGCGTACAGAAGAGTACAAAGAAGGTCGCGTACCTTTGCACACTCTTCGTGCAGATATTGACTACGCTATCTCAGAAGCCTTGACTGTATACGGTAAAATTGGTATCAAAGTATGGGTTTTCAAAGGCGAAATCTTTGGAAAGCGTGATTTGTCGCCAATTAGTGGTGGTGCAGCAGCAGCAGAACGTAGCGGTGGAAACGACCGTGGCGGAGAGCGTGGCGACCGTCGTAGAGGTGGTGGCGACCGCGAAGGTGGTGACCGTCGTGGTGGAAACGGTGGTGGTAACAAAAACCGCAACAACAACAACAACCGTAACAAGAAAAAGTAATTATCGAAAGCAAACGGGTCTTAATTGATTCCGAAAATACTGCTGAACCATGTTACAACCGAAAAGAACCAAGTTCCGCAAACAACAAAAAAGCAAAGGGTCTGAAAAAGGCATGGCCAGTCGTGGCCACCAAATTGCTTTCGGTACGTTTGCCATTAAAGCGCTCGAGCCAGGCTGGATTACAGCCCGCCAAATTGAGGCAGCTCGTATCTCCGTTACTCGTGCAATGAAACGTGAAGGTCAGGTTTGGATTCGTATCTTCCCAGATAAGCCAATTACTAAGAAGCCTCTCGAAGTACGTATGGGTAAAGGTAAGGGAGCCCCAGAGTATTGGGTAGCACCAGTAAAAGCGGGTACAATTTTATTTGAAGCAACTGGCGTATCACTCGAATTAGCAAGTGAAGCTCTACGCTTAGCAGCTCAGAAGCTCCCCGTAAAGACTAAGTTCGTAGTTCGTCGCGATCATCAAGAAGAAGCAGAATAAGTATTAGTCAAATGAAAAATAGTGAAATAAAAGCGCTAACGGTAGAACAATTGAAGCAAACCATTGCTGAAGAGCAAGATCGTCTTCTAAAGTTAAAGTTTGCTCATGCCGTATCTCCGATCGAAAATCCGATGCGTATTCGCAATACGCGCCGCCTAATAGCTAGGTTGATCACGGAATTGTCGGCTCAAAATGAAGTCGCAAGCGCGTAATAATGGTCAGGAGACCCCAATTGTAAAATAACCGACACAATGGAGGCAGCAGCACAAACAACCGTAGAAAGAAATTTACGCAAAGTCAGAGTTGGCCGCGTAGTAAGCAACAAGATGGAAAAGTCTTGTGTGGTCGCGGTAGAGCGTAAAGTAAAGCACCCGAAATACGGTAAGTTTATGAAAAAAACTACCAAGTTAATGGTGCATGACGAAAACAATGAGTGTGGTATCGGCGATACTATTCGCGTAATGGAAACACGCCCACTCAGTAAGAATAAGCGTTGGAGATTAGTCGAAATCATTGAAAAAGCGAAATAACAATGGTACAGCAAGAATCAAGACTGTCTGTTGCTGATAATAGTGGCGCTAAAGAAGTACTTGTCATCCGTGTATTGGGTGGTACTGGGAAGCGTTACGCATCTATCGGCGATAAAGTTGTGGTGACAGTTAAACAGGCAATTCCTTCGGGCAACATAAAGAAAGGTACAGTTTCTAAGGCCGTTGTTGTTCGTACCAAGAAAGAAATCCGTCGTAAAGATGGTTCTTACATTCGATTCGAGGATAACGCCGTCGTATTACTCAACAACCAAGACGAACCACGTGGTACCCGTATCTTCGGACCCGTTGCTCGTGAGTTGCGTGAGAAAAACTTTATGAAAATTGTTTCATTGGCACCTGAAGTATTGTAAGCAATGGAAAGAAAATACAACAAACAGCCCAAATTGCACATTCGTACTGGTGATTCAGTAGAAGTGATAGCTGGTAACTCAAAAGGACAGTCGGGCAAAGTCACTAAAGTGTTGGTTGAGAAGCAGCGTGCAATCGTGGAAGGTGTCAACTTGGTCACCAAGCACGTTAAACCAACTGCCGCAAATCCTCAGGGTGAGCTTAAAAAGATAGAGGGATCAATTCACATCAGTAATTTGATGTTAATCGATCCAGCTACTGGAAAGCCAACTCGTACAGGACGCAAGCTCAATGAGCAAGGAAAACTACAACGCTATTCCAAAGATTCTGGGAAGTTCATTCCAGATCCATCAAAGTAGTTTTCGATTGTCATCCGTAAACTAATGTGGGTCGGAAATCCACAAAACTTATAATTAACATGGCAACTACGAGATTAAAAGAAAAATATACGAAGGAAGTTGTTTCGCACTTGCAAGATAAATTCCAGTATAAGTCGATTATGCAAGTACCGCGTCTTTCTAAAATCGTTATCAACAAAGGTATCGGTGGCGCTGTATCAGACAAAAAGTTGATTGATGCTGGTTTAGAGGAAGTTACCCTTATCGCAGGTCAAAAAGCAGTTCCTACGTTGTCTAAGAAAGCGGTATCTAACTTTAAGTTACGTGAAAAAATGCCAATCGGTGTGAAAGTAACTCTACGTGGAGATAAGATGTTCGAATTCTTAGATCGTCTAGTAAGCATCGCTTTACCACGTGTACGCGACTTTCAAGGAATTAGCGACAAAGGTTTCGATGGCCGCGGTAACTACACATTCGGTGTAAAAGAGCAAATCATCTTCCCTGAAATTCAAATTGACAAAGTAAATAAGATCTCAGGTATGGATATTACATTCGTAACTTCTGCACAAACAGATGAAGAAAGTTACGAATTGTTGAAAGCTCTTGGTATGCCCTTTACAAAAGGTAAAAAATAAGAATCCCTTTTTCAACGAAATAAGGAAATGGCGAAAGAATCAGTAAAAGCAAGAGAATTGAAAAAGCAAAAGCTAGTTGCTAAGTATGCTGCGAAGCGTGCTGCTTTGAAAGAAGCTGGTGACTGGGAAGGTTTAGACAAATTGCCTCGTAGCTCATCGGCAGTTCGTTTGCATAACCGTTGCCGCCTCACGGGCCGTCCAAGAGGATACATGCGTAAATTCGGTATTTGCCGTGTAGTATTCCGCGAAATGGCTTCTCAAGGAAAAATTCCTGGCGTAACCAAAGCAAGTTGGTAAAAATCGCTTTTGTTTTCAAAATCAATTCCGTAACTTTGCAGCCCTTTTACAGAAGGGACGCAACAAATCAGTAGAGAAATGATAACCGATCCCATAGCAGACTATCTGACGAGAATCAGAAACGCCATAAGGGCGAAGCACCGGGTTGTGGAAATACCTGCTTCTAACATTAAGAAGGAGATTACTAAGGTACTCTACGATAAAGGCTTTATCCAAAACTATAAGTTTGAGGAGAATGGCCCGCAGGGTACTATTAAGATTGCCTTAAAATACAACCCAGTAACAAAGCAGTCTGCCATTGTTGACTTACAGCGCGTAAGTAAGCCAGGTCTACGCAAGTATTCTGGTTCAGCAGAGATGCCACGCGTTTTGAATGGCCTTGGCGTTGCAATTGTATCTACCTCAAAAGGGGTAATGACTGACAAAGAAGCTCGCGTTCTTAACGTGGGTGGAGAAGTGCTGTGTTACGTTTACTGATAAAACACTGAAAGAAAATGTCACGTATAGGAAAAAAGCCGATAACGCTACCTGCAAACGTTACAATATCTGTGTCAGACGATAACGTCGTGACCGTTAAAGGCCCAAAAGGCTCATTAACTCGGGGTATTGACCGTGATATCAAGGTGGAAGTAGAGGGCAACGAATTGACAGTTGTTCGTCCAACTGAGCAAAAACGTCACAAAGCATTGCACGGACTTTACCGTGCACTCATTAATAACATGGTTACTGGTGTAAGTGAAGGTTACAAAGCTGAACTAGAAATTGTTGGGGTAGGTTATAAAGCCTCTGTTAACAATAATATTTTAGAGCTTAGCCTTGGATACTCACACGGTATTTACTTCGCAGTACCTGCAGAAGTAAAGGTTTCAGCTACCATGGAAAAAGGACAAAACCCTAAAGTATTCTTAGAGTGTATCGATAAAGAATTGTTAGGGCAAATCGCGGCTAAAATCCGTTCATTCCGCAAAGTAGAACCTTACAAAGGTAAAGGTATTCGTTTTGTGGGCGAGGTAATCAGACGTAAGGCTGGTAAGGCTGCTGCTAAGAAGTAATCAGTAATCTGAAAAAAATGTAAGCAATCATGGCTTCAGTAAAAAGCGAAAGAAGACAGCGTATTAAATACCGGATTCGGAAAAAAGTAGCTGGGACGTCTGAAAAACCACGCCTCTCAGTTTTCCGCTCAAACGCTCGTATTTATGCGCAAGTAATTGATGATACAAAAGGTCTTACATTGGCCTCTGCTTCATCTTTGGAACTTGGCGCTACCAAGGCTAGCGTCAATGTGGAAGATGCGAAACAAGTAGGTCTAAAATTGGCTGAAAAAGCAATCGCAGCAGGTGTAAGTGCGGTAGTATTTGACCGCGGTGGTTATTTGTATCATGGGAAAGTAAAAGCATTGGCAGACGGCGCTCGTGAGGGTGGTCTCAAATTCTAAAAAGATATGTCAAACAGTATCAAACCTTTGAAATACAACGAAGCAGACCTTAAAGAAAAGGTAGTGGCTATCAACCGTGTTGCCAAAGTAGTAAAGGGTGGACGCCGTTTTAGTTTCTCTGCAATTGTTGTTGTTGGAGACGGTAAAGGTGTCGTAGGTTATGGATTAGGTAAAGCTAATGAAGTAACTGATGCCATTGCAAAAGGAATTGAGGATGCAAAGAAAAACCTCGTGCAAGTTCCACTTTTAAAAGGAACTGTTCCTCACGAAATGCACGGCAAATTCAGCGGTGGCTTAGTATTTGTTAAGCCAGCAGCTCCAGGTACTGGAGTTATCGCAGGTGGTGCGATGCGTGCGGTGTTAGAAGCTGCAGGTGTACACGACGTATTAGCCAAGTCAAAAGGTTCTTCTAACCCTCACAACGTAGTGAAAGCAACAATTGACGCGCTTCTTAAAATGAGAGCTCCTCACCAAGTTGCATTCCAGCGTGGAGTAAAGTTGGCCACAGTGTTTAATGGATAATCTTTTGAGAACATGTCAAAGGTAAGAGTTACACAAGTTAGAAGTATGATTGGCCGCCCTGCAGACCAAAAGCGCACACTTGCCGCTTTAGGACTTGGCAAAATCAACCGTAGTGTTGAGATTAATGTGAATCCAGCTCTTGAGGGTATGATTCGCAAGGTAGATCATTTAGTGAAAGTTGAAGAGATTTAATCCGCGATATAGCAATGAATCTTAACTCATTGAAACCAGCCACAGGCTCGGTAAAAACAAAAAAACGTTTGGGTAGAGGTCAAGGTTCAGGAATGGGCGGAACTTCTACACGTGGTCACAAAGGGGCTCAATCTCGTTCAGGATATAGCCAGAAAAGCCATTTTGAAGGTGGGCAGATGCCTCTTCAAAGACGAGTGCCTAAATTCGGTTTTAAAAACATTAACCGTGTAGAGTATAAAGCTCTCAACTTAGATTCAATTCAAGCTCTTGTTGATAAGACAAGTGCTACTGTAGTCGACATTGAGACTCTGTATAATAATGGTCTAGTGGCTAAAACTGATTTAGTTAAAGTGCTTAATCGTGGCGAATTGAAAGCTGCCGTTGAAGTGAAAGTTCACGCTTTTTCCAAAACTGCTGCTGAAGCTATCGAAAAAGCCGGTGGTAAAGCGGTTACATTATAGTCTTGATATCAAAGATTTTTGTAACTTTGCCTGATTTTTTCACAGGTAAATCTAAAAACGCATGAAACGGTTTATACAGACCTTAAAAAATATCTTTTCAATCGAAGAGCTCAGAAGTAGAATTCTTTACACTCTTCTTTTGATTGCGGTCTATCGCCTCGGTTCGTACATTGTACTTCCAGGTATTGATAGCGACAAGCTTGAGGTGAACAATTCAGGTCTTTTAGGCTTATTAGATACTTTCTTAGGTGGTGCCTTTACAAAGGCTTCTATCTTCGCTTTAGGTATCATGCCTTACATTTCTGCGTCAATTGCCATCCAGTTGTTAACAATGGCTCTCCCTTATTTTCAAAAAATGCAGAAAGAAGGGGAGTCGGGACGGAAAAAACTTAACCAGATTACTCGAGTATTAACAATTTTTGTTACAATCGCTCAATCGGTAAGTTATTTGCAGACTACAATTTCTACCGATGCCTTGATGATTAGCCGTGCAGCTTTCACCATTTCGTCAGTATTTATTCTTACAGCAGGTACAATTTTCTGTATGTGGTTGGGAGAACGGATTACTGACCGTGGTATTGGTAACGGTACTTCAATGCTAATTATGATTGGGATTGTGTCTCGTTTTCCAAAAGCGATTGTACAAGAAGGAGCTTCGCGCGGTAGTGGTGGTCTGTTGATATTCGTTGCAGAGATTGTTGCCTTGTTCATTGTTGTAATGTTTGCTGTAGCATTAACACAAGCAGTACGTCGAGTACCTATTCAATATGCGAAGCAAGTAGTAGGGAATAAAGTAATGGGCGGACAACGTCAGTATTTACCTCTTAAGCTAAATACGTCGGGTGTAATGCCAATCATCTTTGCTCAAGCACTTATGTTCATACCGTCACTCGTGGCTGGTTTGTTTGCTGAGAAAAGTGACATTGCAAGTTCGATTGCTACGACATTCAATGATTACACGACGTGGCAGTACAATGTCTTGTTTGCTACTTTGATTATTGTTTTCACGTTTTTCTATACTGCAATTGCAATTAGTCCACAACAAATATCTGATGATATGAAACGTGGTGGTGGATTTATCCCTGGTGTAAAACCTGGCATTGCTACCTCTGACTTTATTGCAACAGTACTGGATCGCATAACGTTGCCTGGCGGTATCTTGTTAGCAGTGGTTGCTATCTTGCCTTCACTAGCAAGTATGACAGGAATGACAAGAGAGTTTGCTCAGTTCTTTGGTGGTACCTCGCTTCTAATCTTGGTGGGTGTAGTTCTTGATACGCTTCAGCAAGTAGAAAGTTACCTTCTAATGAAGCACTACGAAGGTTTGATGAAATCAGGACGTGTTAAAGGACGTACTGAGACTGTAGCTGCCTAATAACGAAGATGATTTTTCTTAAGTCGGAAGAAGAAGTAATACTTATCAAGGAAAGTGCCGAGCTGTTAGGTAAGGCACACGCTGAAGTAGCAAAATGGATAAAACCAGGAGTAGTTACTAAACAGCTTGACAAAATAGCCGATGAGTTTATCCGTGATAATAATGGATATCCATCTTTTAAAGGTTATAATGGTTTTCCATCGGCACTTTGTATTTCCTTAAATGATACAGTTGTGCATGGTTTTCCAAGCCAGTATCAACTTAAAGAAGGTGATGTTATTTCGATTGATTGCGGAGTTAAACTGAACGGATTTCATAGCGATAGCGCCTATACATATCCAATTGGTAACGTAAGTCCTGAGGTCTCTAACCTGTTAAAAAGAACCAAGCAATCGCTTTATCTAGGTATTGAACAAGCAGTTGAGGGTAAACGAGTAGGTGATATAGGATATGCAATTCAAACATATGTTGAAAAGTTTGGATATGGTGTAGTAAGAGAATTAGTTGGCCATGGTGTAGGTCGAAACTTGCATGAAAGTCCAGAAGTACCTAATTATGGTAAGCGAGGACAAGGACCAAAGCTAAGAGAAGGAATCGTTATTGCCATCGAGCCGATGATTACGTTAGGTAAACGAAATGTAGTTCAAGAAAAAGATGGTTGGACGATTAGGACTACAGATAGAAAACCAGCTGCGCATTTTGAACATACGGTATTAGTACGTAAAGGCAAAGCGGAAATTCTTACGACGTTTAAGTATATCGAAGAAGTAACCCAAAATACGACGTTAATGGTAAGCGTCTAATTTTCCTTACCAAAAGAGTATATGGCAAAACAAGGACTCATCGAAGTTGACGGAATAATCGTAGAAGCACTCTCAAATGCGATGTTTAGAGTACAACTTGAAAACAAGCACGAAGTGGTTGCTCATATTTCTGGAAAGATGCGAATGAATTATATCAAGATTTTGCAGGGTGATCGAGTTAAGTTAGAGATGTCGCCTTACGACTTATCTAAAGCTCGAATTATCTATCGGTATAAATAAGGTAATAACTTGATAATAGATAGTAGGGCTTTAAGTAGTTCGTTTTGATTTTGAAAGTCCTATCGTCTAAAATCCAAAATCAAATACAAAAATGAAAGTAAAAGCGTCTATTAAAAAGCGCAGTGCTGAGTGTAAAGTGATTCGCCGTAAAGGTAAACTTTACGTGATCAACAAGAAAAATCCCAAGTACAAACAAAGACAAGGATAATTTAAGATATGGCACGTATTGCAGGTGTTGACATTCCAGATAAAAAGCGTGGCGAAATCTCGCTCACTTACATCTTCGGGATTGGACGTAGCTCCGCTCGTAGAATCTTAGCTAAAGCTGGAATTAACTACGACAAAAAAGTAGCTGAATGGTCGGACGAAGAAGCTAACGCTATTCGTGGAATCATCAATGGTGAATTTACTACTGAAGGCGCCCTTCGCTCAGAAGTTCAGTTGAGTATCAAGCGCTTGATGGATATCGGTTGTTACCGTGGATTACGTCACCGTAAGGGTCTCCCTGTACGTGGCCAAAGAACGAAGAATAATAGCCGTACTCGTAAAGGTAAGCGTAAGACTGTAGCAAACAAGAAGAAGGCTACTAAGTAATTCATAATTGTTAACTGTTGTCCGTTATTTGTTTGAAACAATAAGTAGGATAACAGATAACTGCTAACAGATACCTATAAAACAATGGCTCAAAATAAGCGTAAAGATAAAGCAAAAAAGCGCGTTGTGCAGGTGGAGCAAGTGGGTCAAATTCACATTAAAGCTTCCTTTAACAACATTATCATCTCAGTTACCAATTTGTCTGGTCAAGTAATTTCTTGGGGGTCAGCTGGTAAAATGGGCTTCAAAGGCTCAAAGAAAAATACGCCTTATGCTGCTCAAACAGCTGCACAAAGTTGTGCACAAGTAGCATACGACCTTGGAATGCGTAAAGCGGAAGTTTTTGTAAAAGGTCCTGGTTCTGGCCGCGAGTCAGCAATCCGTACTGTACAAAACGTAGGGATTGAGGTAACTACAATCAAAGATATTACTCCGCTACCACACAATGGGTGCCGTCCTCCTAAGCGTAGAAGAGTATAATTTTTAAGATTTTATAAAACCGTAAGAACAATCAGCAATTTGGACACTGGGGTTGCTAGATTGTTCCTACGGTAATTTTTGTGTTTATTCTAAATCAATTCAAATGGCACGTTATACAGGTCCAAAATCAAAAATTGCACGTCGTTTTGGTGAGGCTATCTTAGGGCCAAGCAAAGCGCTTAGTAAGAAAAACTATCCTCCAGGCCAACATGGCAGAGGACGTCGTAGCAAGAAGTCAGAGTATGCACTTCAATTGCAAGAAAAACAAAAGGTAAAATATACCTACGGTATTTTGGAACGTCAGTTCCGTAACTTGTTCCACCGTGCAGCAGTACGTGAAGGTATTACAGGTGAAAACTTGCTTAAACTTTGCGAAGCACGACTTGATAACACTGTATATCGTTTAGGAATTGCTCCTACTCGTCGTGCAGCTCGTCAGTTGGTTACTCACAAGCACATCACTATTGATGGTGAAATCGTTAACGTACCTTCTTATTCGTTGCGCCCTGGCCAAGTAGTAGGTGTTCGTGAAAAATCAAAATCACTTGAGGCTATTAATGATAGCTTGGCAGCTCGTACAGCAGCTGCTAAACGTTTCAATTGGCTTGAGTGGGATACAAATTCAATGGTGGGTAAGTTTGTTCAATACCCAGAACGTGATCAGATTCCTGAGAACGTGAATGAGCAAGCTATCGTCGAATTGTACTCGAAGTAGTCTTAACACTTTTTACAAAACCCTTGTGGGGTGGATTACCACGTCAAGGGTTTTGTTTTTGTATGTTTAGAAAAACATACATTTTTGCGGTTAACTACCGTTCTTCGGACTCTAAAAAAACTGCTAATCCTATGTCTATTTTAGCATTCCAAATGCCTGACAAAGTCGTAATGGAAAAATCCGACGATTTTCACGGGTTGTTTGAGTTCAAGCCGCTGGAAAAAGGTTTCGGTGTAACAATAGGAAATGCGTTACGTCGTATCCTGCTTTCATCGCTGGAAGGTTACGCTATTATTAGTGTACGTTTTCCAAGTGTGCTTCATGAATTCTCTTCAATTGAAGGAGTTGTTGAAGATGTTACTGAAATTATCTTGAACCTCAAAATGGTTCGTTTTAAGAAGGTTTCAGAATTGGTCGATAACAAAATTTCGGTAAGTGTGAAAAACCAATCGGTGGTAACTGCTGGCGATATCGCTAAGTTTACTTCATCGTTTCAGGTTTTGAATCCAGACCTAGTTATCTGTCACATTGACGACCAAATGACCTTCGAAATGGAGATCATCCTTGAGAAAGGACGTGGTTATGTTCCTGCTGACGAACCTCGCACAATGGAGTTGCCGATTGGTCATATCCCCATTGACGCTATTTACACACCAATCAAAAACGTAAAGTACAGCGTAGAAAATACGCGCGTAGAACAGAAAACTGACTACGAAAAACTACTTATTGAGGTTACAACTGACGGGTCTATTCACCCAGAAGAAGCCCTCAAAGGTGCTGCTTACATCTTGATTCAACACTTCATGCTTTTCTCTGACCAGACGATGACGTTTGAAACACAGAAAAACGACGAAGTGAGCGAAGTAGATGAAGAAATGTTGCGTATGCGCAAGTTATTGAAAACGCCTTTGGCCGATCTTGACTTGTCTGTACGTGCTTATAACTGTCTTAAGTCGGCAGATATCAAGACACTTGGCGATTTGGCACGACTCGAAGTGGCTGACATGATGAAGTTCCGCAACTTCGGTAAGAAGTCATTGACTGAGTTGGAGCAATTAATTGCTGAAAAGAACTTGACGTTTGGTATGGACGTTGCGAAATACCGCCTCGACGAAGACTAAACCGCTTTCGACCTTTCTCTCTCGAGAGAAAGGTCTTTTTATGTAATGTTCAACCGGTTAGTATTCTGAAGCGCGAATCACGCAGCTCGAAGCTAATCAAAAACTCAAACTAATGAGACACGGTAAAAAAGACAACCATTTGGGGCGTACCTCATCACACCGTAGTGCATTGCTACGCAACATGGCTTCGTCGTTAATCATTCACAAGCGTATCGAAACTACTTTAGCAAAAGCAAAAGAACTCAAGAAGTTTGTTGAGCCTCTTTTGACTCGCTCTAAAGAAGATACTACGCACAATCGCCGTATTGTTTTCTCTTACATTCCTGAGAAGGATGTTGTAAAAGAATTGTTCAGTACGGTTGCTGATAAAATCGCTAACCGTCCAGGTGGCTATACTCGTATTATCAAATTGGGTACTCGTCAAGGTGACGCTGCCGAAGTTTGTATGATTGAGTTGGTAGACTTTAACGAAACGCTTCTTGCTGCCGTTGAAGAAAAAGCCGCTAAAACACGTCGTAGTCGCCGTGGTGGTAAGAAAGCTGAAACTTCAACTGAAGCTAAAGCTGCTGCTCCAGCGGCCGTGGTGGAAGAAGTTGCTACTGAGTCGGCTGACGCAGCTGCTGCTGATGACCTTGAAATTATCGAAGGAATTGGACCCAAAATCGCAGGTGTTCTTGCTGAAGCAGGGGTAACCACTTTTGCTCAATTGGCCGATATGACTCCTGAGGCAATTCAAGAAATCGTTTCTGCGGCGGGTATCGGTTCTAAGAGCCCAGCTACTTGGCCACAGCAAGCGGCCCTCGCTCGCGATGGTAAATTTGATGAATTGAAAACTTGGCAAGACGAATTAAACGGAGGCCAAGAATAACTTTTCTCAGAATTAATTTTATAAAATGAAGAAAAGTTAAAATATCAAGGGGTTAAACGAAAGTTTAGCCCCTTTTTTTGGAAATTTGCAAAACAAATTATTCAACACCAACTAAAAAATGGGTTCTCAACAACCAGCACTCTTACTTCTCGAAGACGGAACAGCCCTCAGAGGGTTGGCGCTTGGCAAAATTGGTACAATGGGTGGCGAAATTTGCTTCAACACAGGAATGACAGGGTATCAGGAAATTTATACTGATCCGTCGTACTTTGGGCAAATTGTAGTCAATACCAATTCTCACATTGGTAACTATGGTGTACAGTTGGAAAGCGAAGAGGAATCGAACTCGGTTAAAATTAGCGGGATGGTTTGTAACTCTTTCTCGAAAATTTACTCTCGCAAAACGGCCGACTTTTCACTTCAAACGTATTTTGAAAAAGCAAATATCGTTGGAATCAGTGAAGTCGACACCCGCCAATTGGTGCGTCACGTTCGCCAAAAAGGGGTAATGAACGCAATTATCTCTTCTGAAATTTTGGACGAGAAGACACTGATGGAACACCTTAAAGAGGTTCCAAACATGGCAGGTTTAGAGTTGTCGTCGGTAGTATCTACCAAAGAGCCTTATTTTATGGGCGAAGAAGCGACTGCACACTACCGAATTGCGGTAATGGATTATGGAATCAAGAAAAGCATTCTGTTGAACATGACCCAGCGCGGTTGTTACTGCAAAGTGTTTCCTGCTAAAACTCCTTTTGAAGAAGTGATGGCTTGGAATCCTGACGGATTCTTTATCTCAAATGGCCCAGGTGACCCGTCGTCTATGCCGTACGCGGTTGAAACCGTGCAGAAGTTCTTGGCAACTAACAAGCCTATTTTTGGGATTTGCTTAGGACACCAAATTTTGGCCTTGGCGAGCGGTATTTCTACCTACAAAATGCACCACGGACACAGAGGATTGAACCACCCAGTGAAGAACTTCCAAACAGGCCTTTGTGAAATTACGTCACAAAACCACGGTTTTGCCGTGAGTCCAGAGGAAATCGAAGCTCATCCAGATGTTGAAGTAACGCATATCAACCTCAATGATAAAACCATTGAAGGTATTAAGCGTAAGGACAAGCCTGCTTTCTCGGTACAATATCACCCTGAAGCATCGCCAGGTCCACACGATTCTCGCTATTTGTTCGACAACTTTATTGAGTTGTTTAAAGCATAAAAAATCAGCAAAGTATCCTCGGAAAACTCCCCAAGCGATTGGGGAGTTTTTGTGTTTTTAAGTGTTAGAGCACAAGCTAATCGTTATTTGTTATCCGTTCGAAATCCAGGTTAAATGCATTAAAAAAATAGTCTCAGCGAGGCTAAATCTTAGTAGAAAAAAGGGGGTAAAGGCCATCCCGATGGGGCTTTTTGGTAGATATGATTCATTTTTTACTTAGAGGTAGACCCTCTGGAACAATGAATAGCCACTCTCTATGTTAATGCGATCAACCTATTCAAAATCAAATAATTAAACTTAAATGAATGTGCGGAAATTGTTACTCTACTACTTACTAGGGACTAAAGCAGGGGCTAATAGTCAGCAATAATCGTGAAACGCGAAAATCGCTTGCCTAATCAGAGAACATTTGAGGGTATTTTTGGCCGCACTCGCGCTTTTGTGGATGCGGTCTTCGCGCGATTATAAACTCCTTAACCTCATCATGAAAAATTACCTGTATACTTTATCTATCATCGTTGCAGCGACCTTAGCGCTCTTTTTTCCTCAGGCATTTACTCAAGTGGGGGATTTTCAGTTGAAAACATTGATTGTCCCACTGCTACAAATTATCATGTTTGGTATGGGTACCACCATGAGCCCCAAAGACTTTGAAGCAGTGGTAAAGTCGCCTAAAAGTGTTATCATTGGTCTTCTCTGTCAGTTTACAATTATGCCATTGATTGGATATACGTTAGCGGTAACATTTGACTTTCCTGCTGAAATTGCCGCAGGTATCATTCTCATTGGATGTTCACCAAGTGGTTTGGCTTCCAACGTTATGGCGTACATTGCAAAGGCCAACGTCGCATTATCGTTGACCATCACGGCGTGCGCTACTCTTTTGGCGCCTGTTCTTACTCCACTTTTGATGAAACTACTGGGGGGCTCTTTCATTGAAATTGACTTTATGAAAATGATGATTGAGATTCTGAAGATTATTATTCTACCCATTGGAGTAGGACTGGCGGTAAATAAGATTTTCAGAAACCAAGCCGAATTTCTCAACAAATACATGCCGTTAGTTTCTATGGCTGGCATCGCGGTTATCATTTGCATTATTACGGCCGCGGGGCGTGAAAGTTTGCTGAAAGTAGGAGGGTTGTTGATTGTGTGTACTTTGATTCATAATTTGAGTGGTTATTTGTTGGGGTACTGGGGAGCGAGAATATTGAAACTTCCCGAGCAAGACTGCCGTACAGTGGCCATTGAAGTGGGTTTACAAAATGGGGGTTTGGCATCAGGTATTGCTTTACAAATGGGAAAAGTAGCAACGGTTGGGTTAGCACCAGCTTTATTTGGCCCTATTATGAATATTACGGGGTCTTTGTTGGCGAGTTGGTGGAGTAAGAAACCCACGGAGTAACCTGCTTGGAAACAAGCAACACAACTAGAATACGAACTAAGCAGTGAATAAATGAAAGAGAGAGAGTTCAGTGGTCAAGTCGCGATTGTAACAGGGGCAGGACAGGGAATAGGTTTGGAAATTGCTCGTCAGTTGACTGAACGAGGGGCGTCTGTCGTACTTAACGACCTTGATAAGACCTTGGCAGATGAAGGAGCATTAGGGATTCAGCAGCAAGGAGGAAGCTGTGTCAGTTATCCAGGCAATGCTGCGGATGTTGCGTTTGTGCAGGCAATGGTGGCCGAAGCAGTAAAGGTATTTGGTAAACTCACAATCGTAGTAGCCAATGCTGGTATGACCACCTTTGGCGATTTTTTTGATTATAAGCCAGAATCGCTTCAGCAGCTCTTGGATTTAAACATCCGAGGTAGTTTCTTCCTCACTCAAGCTGGGGCTCGTCAGATGCGTTTACAGGGCCATGGAGGGCGTGTGCTATTGATGTCGTCGGTGACTGGACACCAAGCGCATCAGTTCCTCGCCGCTTATGGCATGACCAAAGCTGCCTTAGAAATGCTGGCGAAGAGTTTGGTAGTAGAACTTTCTCCTCACGGGATTACAATCAATTCGGTAGCACCAGGAGCAACCATGACAGAACGCACGGCGGAAGATCCAGGGTATGCTCACACATGGAGTAAGATAACCCCGATGGGGCGGCCTGCTTCCGTGCAAGACATTGCCCATGCCGCCTTGTTTTTGGTATCTCCTGTCGCAGGCCATGTGACAGGGCAATCGCTGGTGGTGGATGGAGGATGGACTTCCGTGAGTCCGTCGCCGTATGGTGTTTAATACAACATTAGGCCAATAAAAAAGGAGCTGTGTACACAGCTCCTTTTTTATTGGTGAAAAACCGAAAAGACTTATCTCTTTCCGTATTTTTTTAAGAACTTATCAACGCGACCTGTGGTATCAATCAACGTATTCTTACCAGTGTAGAAAGGGTGAGACTTAGAAGTTACCTCGGCCTTGAACACAGGATACGTTTTTCCTTCGAATTCGATAGTTTCTTTTGTAGGCGCGCAAGAACGTGTTACGAACTTGTCATCAGTCGATAAATCCCAAAATACGATTTCTCTGTAATCTGGATGAATTCCTTTTTTCATTTCTGTATCAGCTCTTTATGATGTTACGATGCTTTGTTTCAAAACGGGACGCAAAGATAGTAACTTTTTGAAAATCAAAAAAGTATCACCCCAAAGAAGTTTGGTAAAAATATTTATATTGCATCAAACGAATGATAAATATGACAAATTTGAGTATGCATTACCGAGCATGCAACCTTTGTGAAGCAATTTGTGGGTTGGAGATTAAGTACATAGACAATCAGGTACTTTCGATTGGAGGGGATAAAAACGACCCATTTAGCCGTGGCCATGTTTGCCCTAAAGCCGTGGCGCTAAAAGATATTTATGAAGACCCCAATCGTTTGAAAAGGCCTGTGCGCCGCAGCGCTGATGGATGGGAAGAGATTTCGTGGGAGGAAGCGTTGGACGAGGTTGCATCGCGATTGAGAGAAATTCAGGCGAATTATGGCTCAAACGCGGTGGCGATGTATGCGGGGAATCCCTCGGTGCACAATTCTGGGACGTATTTGGCAGGAACAGGGCTGATGCGAGCATTAAGAACCAAAAATATTTTTTCAGCTACGTCCGTAGATCAGCTTCCGCATCACTTTGCGGCTTGGCAGCAATTTGGGCATCCCTTTCTATTGCCTATACCCGACATAGACCGAACCAATTTTTGGCTGATCATGGGGGGGAATCCTATTGCTTCGAACGGAAGTTTGATGACGGCGCCAGACGTTGCCAATCGTCTCAAAGCCATTCAAGAGCGCGGGGGTAAGGTCGTTGTCGTTGACCCACGTTACACAGAAACGGCGGCCAAAGCAGATGCCCATTATTTTATTCGGCCAGGAACCGATGTGTTTTTGCTGTTGGCGATGTTACACGTCATTTTTGACGAAGGTCTGATTAATGTCCCTGACTATGTGCATGGACTAGAAGAACTGGAAGCAATTGTAGCTGAGTTTTCACCCGAAAAAGTAACGTCCCTTACGGGCATCAAAGCACCATTGATACGAGAGTTGGCGAAAGATTTTGCGCAAGCTTCGTCGGCGGTAGCTTACGGACGAATAGGGCTGTCTACTCAGGCTTTTGGAGGAGCGTGTCAATGGTTAGTGAATGCTCTCAACGTCGTTACGGGAAATATTGATCGGGAAGGCGGCGCCATGTTTACGTTGCCCGCCATGGATATTTTAGCGGCTACAAAAGGAGCATACGATAAGTACAATCGTTACCAAAGCCGCGTCCGTGGCCTACCCGAATTTATGGGCGAACTCCCCGTTTCGGCGATGGCCGAAGAAATACTCACCGAGGGAGAAGGGCAGGTAAAAGCACTCATTACCAGTTGTGGAAATCCCATTCTTTCAACTCCCAACGGTACACAGCTTGACCAGGCTCTTGAACAGTTAGCCTTTATGGTAGCCATTGATATTTACATCAACGAAACCACGCGTCATGCCCACATAATCTTACCTCCTGCAACGGGTTTAGAAGTAGGGCATTATGACCTGACGTTTAATGCACTAGCCGTCCGCAATGTGGCACGATGGTCGGAGCCGCTGTTTGAGAAGGAAGAGGGGGCAAAGTTTGATTGGGAGATTTTTCAAGAATTGACAGCGCGTCTAATGGGAACTTACACGTCTACTTTCAAGCCAGAAGATCCGCATGTCAAAGTAGATTTAGCCCTACGTTTTGGGAAATATAAATTAAATCTTGATGAACTAAAAAAACACCCTCACGGCTTGGATTTAGGGGCGTTGGAAGCGTGTTTACCCCAGCGCCTACAAACACCTGACAAAAAAATCCAATTGGCACCTCCGTTGCTGCTCAAAGATGTTGAAAGAATTAGACGCGGACTGGAAAATACGCCTACTTCCGAGTTTGATTTGCTCCTCATCAACCGCCGACACGTTCGAGACAATAATTCATGGATGCATAATTCGGAACGTTTGGTCAAAGGTCGTAATCGTTGCACCTTATATATGCACCCGCATGATGCGGCCAAAAGAGGGATTCTGACGGGCAGCAAGGTACAAATCCAATCGCGAGTGGGGCAAGTAACTGTAGAGGTAGAAATTACCGAAAAAATAATGATGGGGGTTGTGAGCTTGCCCCACGGATATGGCCATGGACGAAAAGGGGTACGACTGGCGGTTGCCCAAAAACATGCAGGAGTAAGTGTCAACGACTTGACCGATGAGTTGGTGTTAGACGAATTGACGAGAAATGCGGTGCTGGGTGGTGTACCTGTGTCAGTTCGGCATGTTAGTTAGGATTTGGAGAGTTTTGCATAACTTCAAGCCCCATTTTCACGTTTAAAAAGAAAAAATACTTCATCATGCACCTTCGTTTTTACTTGATTGCCTGTGTACTGGTATTGTTTGGTAGTCGTATGTATGCCCAACGTTTGCCAATTTATTCGGCCGAACAACAACAAAAACTTAGAAATGTACGCCAATCCATTGAAAATCAGTACCGATTAGCGGCCGCAGAACTGGAAACATTAGCCAAAAAAAACAATTGGGTCGAACGACAAGTGCTTCCCGATGGAGCCGTCATGATTTTGGCAGGCGTGAGTGAGACAGGGCAACCCTTGTATGATATAACGACGTCAAATATCGGTGCTGCCCTGACAACGCGGACCAATACGCTGTACGAAGGCGGTGGCTTAGGGTTAAATTTGACGGGAGGTAGTGCTCCCATGAAGGATAGATTGGCCGTGTGGGATGGGGGAATGGTGTTAGGTACTCACACCGAATTAACGGGAAGAGTGACCCAACTCGATAATGCAACCACCGCCGACGCACACGCGACTCACGTGAGTGGAACAATGATTGCCACTGGAGTAAATCCCCGTGCCAAAGGGATGTCTAATACCGCAACTCTTTTGGCGCATGATTTCAACAACGACAGTCCAGAAATGATTAATGCGGCTCCCGAAGTGCTGGTTTCAAACCATTCGTACGAAACAGTGGCAGGGTGGAGATTTAATTCTGCTCGTCCTGGAACGGATAATAACCGTAAATGGGAATGGTATGGCGATTCAACCGTCAATGAGCAGTATGACTATAAAATGGGGTTTTATGATACTCGTACGCGTGAGTGGGATCGCATTGCGTACAATGCCCCTTACTATTTGATTGTGAAAGCGGCAGGAAATGCCCGTGGAACTAACGGCCCACCTGCTGGAACGCCGTACTTTTTGGGAAGCTCTAATCGCACAAGTATTATTCAGCGGGCTGCCCAAGATGGATACGACTTGATTTCGACCTATGGAAATGCCAAAAATATTCTAACGGTAGGTGCGATAAGTGTCTTGAGCAATGGCTACAACCAGTTGTCGGATCCCCGTATTTCTAGCTTTAGCAGCTGGGGGCCTACCGACGATGGTCGAATTAAACCTGATATTGTGGGAGTGGGAGTGAGTGTGTTTTCGACTACTTCAACGTCCAACAATGCCTACACAATCTTGAGTGGAACGTCGATGGCTTCGCCCAACGTGTCGGGGTCAGTGTTTTTGTTACAAGAACTTTTCCAGCAACAAAACAAAAAATTTATGCGTTCGTCGACGTTGAAAGGGCTAGTGCTCCATACGGCAGACGATGCAGGAAATCCAGGGCCTGATTACCAGTATGGCTGGGGACTGTTGGACATGAAACAGGCGGCAGAGGTGATATTGAACCGTGAGCAGAACCATTTATTGGCAGAACGGACACTGGCTATCAACGAAACGTACACGACGCAAGTCATAGCATCTGGCAGAGGACCACTGGTCGCTACCATTTGTTGGACTGACCCAGAAGCCCAGGCGTCTAGCGTGACCGCCGCCAATTTTAATAACCGTACGCCCAAATTAGTGAATGATTTGGATATACGGGTGAGCGATGGAACGACGGAGTCGCTTCCGTGGATACTTGACCCTAACCAACCATCGGCCAATGCCACTCGGGGAGATAATATTCGAGATAATGTTGAGCAAATTTTGATTGCGAACCCTGTTCCTGGGCGTACGTACACCATCACAGTGAGACACAAGGGAACAACTCTGACGAATACCACTCAAGCGTATGCCTTGATTGTGAGTGGAATTGGTGGTAAAGCTTTTTGTGCTTCCAAAGCAAGCTCTAATACAGATACAAAAATTGCTCAAGTAACGCTGGGGGAAATTACCCAAGCAGGAAAAGACGGTTGCCAAGATTACAACGATTTTACCAGTCAAATTGCGACGGTCTCATCGGGACAAACGTTGCCCTTGGAAGTAAAACTTACTACTTGTGGGGGCGATTTTGATAAAGTAGTAAAAGCATTCGTTGATTGGAATGGAGATGGTGATTTTGATGATTCAAACGAAATCGTTGCGGTGTCTGAGGTTTTGAAAGGAAATGCGACGTTTAAAGCAGATGTAAAAGCACCTAGTGGGTTGACAGTAGGTAACTTGGTTCGGGTACGCATCGTCACCGTTGAGACAACCAATCCAGCTTCAGTAGTGGCTTGTGGTACGTATGCGAAAGGGGAAACCCAAGAATACCTGCTGCGTTTTGTACGGGCTACGCGCGATGTGGCTTTAGCAGCATTGGTAAATCCCGATAATAATTTCTGCGGAAATCAATTGAGTAGCGTGACTGTGCGGGTACGAAACACGGGCACCGAGACACAACAGAATATTCCTGTGTCAGTGCAGGTAAGAGAAACGACAGGCGCGCTTGTGGGAACATTGACGGGTACCGTTTCTCAAGCACTATTGCCCTTTACGGAAACTACGGTATCGCTTTCAGATGCCTTTTTAAGTAAACTAAAATCAGGGGCAAATTACCAATTTATTTGCCGTACAACCCTTGACAATGACCAAGATACCGTCAATAACGTTGTTCGTGAAACGCGTACCGTTGCCACGATTCCAACGGTAACCACGGCTACTGCTACCTACTGCGATGCTGATCCCCTCGCGTTGATTTCTCGCGATGCTGGTACCGCCTTTTGGTACGATAGCCCAACTGGGACGACGCCTATTGCGATTGGAAACTTCACTAATAGTGCCTTGAAGGTGCCCAACGGTACCTTTTATGTAGCTGTGAATGATTTTTCTGGTAAGGTAGGGCCTACTACTAAGGCAGTATTTGGCGGGGGAACGTACGCGGGTAATTTTGGGCCTGCCCCACTCATTCGGACGGAAGCTCCGTTGGTGTTGGAAAGTGCACGTTTGTACACGGCTACGGCAGGTCGCCTGACGTTTACTGTAATGGGATTGGATGACCGCTTTATTTCGAGCACATCGGTAGACGTGACCGCTAGCCGCAACCCAAATGTCTCTAATACGGGAGCACCTGCGGGGCAGTACACCGATGACCCTTCGGATGAGGGGAAAGTGTACCCGCTCAATTTGGCCATTCCGCAGGCAGGGAATTATAAAATCACCATTGAATATGAAAATGGCGCTACGATTTATCGGAGCAATGCGGGGGTTACAGGCTTTCCGTTTAGCATACCTGGCATGATTGCGTTGAGGGGTGCCCTTTTTGCCCAAAACAACACCGTAGACACACTTACGAATGCGTACTACTACTTGTACGATTTGAAAGTGAAGTCATTGGGATGCGCGAGCGACCGCGTTGCGGTGGTTGCCAAAACGGCCACGAAGTCAACGCCGACGGTTAGTTTTGATGGCGCCGCAAATATATGTGAAGGGGCGTTTTTGACGCTGAAAGCACCCGTAAACGCGGGTGTGTATCAGTGGTATTTCAACAGTCAACCGATTCAAGGGGCTACTAATGCGACGCTTGATGCCACCAATGCGGGGAATTACGCGGTGAGTACGTCGGTCAACAACTGTTTACCTACGTTGTCGACCCCAGTTGCCCTAGCCACCCGAAAACCTGAAAAACCAACGATTACCGTCGACGGCATTACGCTGCGTTCGAATGCCACGACAAGTAATCAATGGCTCATCAATGGGCTACCTATTCCAGGAGCTACGTCCAATACTTTTACGGCGTTCCAAACGGGTAGTTATTCGGTACGAGCCAACGTGAGTGGCTGTGGGGAAGTGGTTTCGGACGAAGTTCGGATTACGATAACGGCCATCAACGATGATCCATCAGTACCTACAACTACCTCAAGGGTATACCCCAATCCAGCGCATAATTTTGTAATTTGCGAGTATGTACCTCAAGACCTCGTAGCCACGTCTAAAGTGAAAGCAACGCTTTATGATGTAACGGGTCGGGTGATCGAACAACAACAAATGGAAAAATTTGAAAAAATATTTAGGGTTCAATTTAACTTAACTTCTCTCCAAAGCGGTACGTTTTTTGCTATATTCGAAGTGGAGGGTACACCTACGCGCGTTGTGCACACGATTCAGCGACTTTAGAGCGCGCGATGTACTAAAGAGGAATGGCTATTATTTTACCCCTTACACTATTATTGTTGTCTATTCGGCTGGTAAACAGGTGTTTTTCGACACTCTGTTTATCAGCCATTGTTTTAATAGCCCACGGGCAAAGTCGTCAAGATACCTTGCTGAAGGGAAGTTCAGTATCCCAACAATTTGTTAAAAACCTTCACGAAAGGTATACGCTAAGTAGACAAACAGCTTTTAAAAATGCCAAAAAGAAAGGTTGGTTTACCAGCAAAAAATATGCCAACGGTAAAATTTTGACCCTACAGGGCGTAGATGCCTTAGGCGAACCTGTTTATTATACGAGCCATAATGTAGTGGCTTCGATGGGAACTCACACCACGGGGCTTTACGTAGGAGGAGGACTTGGGGTAGACCTAAAAGGCGATTTGCCAGAGCTTGATGGGCGACTGTGTATTTGGGACGGAGGCCTACCTCGCCTAGCGCACGTAGAGTTTGGGGGAAGAATACGTCAGAAAGACCAAAACACGACCCTCAGTGACCATGCGACTCATTTGTCGGGGACGATGGCCGCAGCTGGAATAAACCCTCAAGTGAAAGGAATGGCTTACGGAGCTAAATTGGATGTGTGGGACTATACCGACGATTTGGTGGAAATGGCGCGGGAAGCTTCCAAAATGCTCATCTCAAACCACGCGTATGGGCCCGTAGTGGGGTGGGTGTTCAATGAAAACCGAGCAGGCACAAACCCCAACCTCAAATGGGAATGGTGGGGGAATCCTTCTATTAGTGCAACCGAAGACTATCGCTTTGGTTTTTACGACGAAAAAGCGCAAGATTTAGATCAATTGGCTTCCAACAGCCCTTACTATCTCATCGTTAAGTCGGCGGACAACAAACATGCCGAAACAGGGCCACCCGTTGGTACACCTTATTTTTTAAAGAATACAAGTCAAACGAGTTTGTTGGAACGAAGCCGAAATGATGGTTACGATGCCATTCCTGCTGAAGCCAACGCTAAGAACATCCTGACTGTCGGGGGAGCGGCGATTCAACTACAAGGAACTACCATCACCGATTTTAAAGTTGCCGATTTTAGTGGTTGGGGGCCTACCGATGACGGCCGAATCAAGCCAGATTTGTTGGGAGTAGGGAGCAACATTATTTCTTCAATTGCCACGGCAAACAATGCCTACGCGACCATGTCAGGTACCTCTACTGCTAGTGCCAATGTATCGGGTTCGTTGATTCTGCTGCAAGAACTTTTTTACCGTCGCCAAGCCTATTTTATGCGGTCGGCTACCTTAAAAGGGCTGGTGCTTCACACCGCAAGTGTGCCAAAAGGCAAACTGGGGCCAAGCTACGAATACGGCTGGGGGCTTTTGAATGCGGAAAAAGCAGCACAAGTATTGCTCAATACCGCAAATCGTCATGTGTTGTTGGAAAAAACCTTAAAACAAAACGAGACATACCAACAAAAAGTCATTGCCGCTGGTACCGAGCCGTTGGTAGTGACGTTGTCTTGGACAGATATTGAGGGGCAAGCAACTTCGGTCACTACTCAAAACGTTGACAGCCCAACTTCAAAATTGATTAATGATTTGGATGTGCGTTTGACCGACGAAACAGGTACGACCTATTTCCCTTGGGTGCTCGACCCAACAAAGCCATCGCAAGCGGCTACGGGGGGCGACAACGTCCGCGATAATGTGGAGCAAGTATACCTTGCTACGCCTCCTACGGGTAAAGTATTTACGGTGATAGTTCGCCATAAACGGACATTACAAACCAACGGTCAGCCTTATTCGTTGATTATCAGTGGAGTGAAACCGCAAGATTGTACGGCGGCTGTACAGGTGTTGAAAGGACAGGATACCACTATTTGTAGCAGCAATAAAGTACTGATGCAAGTACAAGGAGATAACGCAATTACGTATCAGTGGTTGAAAGACGGTACTACCATCGGAACGACAACGACTCCTTCTTACGAGATTACGCAAGCAGGGGTTTACAGTGTGAAAGCAATCGGTTATCAGTGCTCGGCTCAGTCAAAAACCATCAAAGTGGCCGTAACCAACGTAACCGCCAAAATTACCCCCGAAGGTACAGCTACGATTTGCACAGGAACACCTATTCAGTTGGTGGCAAGTACAGGGGCTAATTATAAATACCAATGGCGCCGCGACGGAGAAATCATCGCGGGAGCAACCAATGCTACTCTCAACCAGACGGAGGCAGGAATATACAGTGTCGTAATAACTGTAGGGAATTGTGTGGTTACTCCTACAGCAACGCAGTTGGTGTCATCGCTCCAACGCCCCGTTATTTCTACCAATAGTGGAACCATCATTCCGCCAGGGGGAAGTATTCGTTTGACAACCAGTACGGGTGAAGGGATGACCTATCGCTGGTATTTGGATGGGAAGATTATAACGACCGCCACGGGGCCTCGCTTCATTGCCACGCTCGCAGGAAAGTATACCGTGGAAATTACGCAACGCGGATGCTCGATTGTATCGAAAGTACTTGAATTAACTACCACGCAGTATTCCCCCAACAATCCCATCAAAACGAGTCCGCCCGAAATCTTAATCCTGAAAGAAAAGTTGTCGCTTTATCCTAATCCCGTCGTGGATGCTTTGACCGTGGCGTATGAGTCAGATAATACGTACGACTTAACAGCTGAGCTTATTACCAATGACGGTCGAACGCTCGAAAATAAGCTCCTTTTTGACAACGGAAGCGTTTTCTTAAATCAGTTTGATGTTTCTTCCTTACCTACAGGACAGTACTTTATCCGAGTCAGCGATGGGCGGAGGGTAATTGCCAAACCATTTATTAAGCATTGACCGAAGCGCTGAACTTTAACAAAGAAAAGCTATGTTTGTCTTTGTAAAGTCGTTTTGTTTATGCCTCTTTTACGTACGCACACCCACCAGCCGCCTCGATGGCTCCCCAACGGTCATTATCAGAGTATTTATCCTGCGTTGTTTCGTAAAATTAACCCTACGTACCAACGCGAGCGCATAAGTACTCCCGACGATGATTTTCTAGATGTCGATTGGAGTCATACTTCTACTCCTCCTTCTAGCGCGACAAAACCGCCTCTAGTCATACTTTCGCACGGCTTAGAAGGTAGTAGCACCCGTCAGTACATTACGGGCATGGTACGGTTGCTCAATCATCATGGCTATGACTGTTTGGCCTGGAACTACCGTAGTTGTAGCGGGGAAATAAACCGTCAATTACGTTTTTATCACAGTGGCGAAACCTCTGATTTAGATTTTGTGGTGAAGTATGCCGTTGCCAAAGGGTATACTGAGGTCTCGTTGATGGGGTATAGTTTGGGTGGTAATGTTACGTTGAAGTATGCAGGAGAGCGTGGGGCGTCGCTGCCCAAAGAAATCCAAAAAGTAGTTGTTTTTAGTGTACCAATGGATTTGTTGGGGTGTAGTCGTAACATTGAAAAATCAGAAAATAAAATATACTTATGGCGGTTTTTGCAAACATTAAAGCCAAAAATTGAACAGAAAGCCGCGCAATATCCCGAGCGGTTTGATTTGTCGCAATGGTCGCAAGTAAAAACGTTTTGGGATTTTGACCACATTTATACAGGACCATTGCATGGTTTTGTAGGGGCCGACGACTACTATCAACGGTGTAGCTCGAAGTATTTTGTTGAAGGCATCAAGGTGCCAACGCTCATTGTAAATGCTGAAAATGACCCTTTGGTGCCCTTTCAAAGTTTACCCATTAACACCATCTCAGACATGCCCAATGTTTGGTTAGAGCTTACGCAACACGGGGGGCACTGTGGTTTTCGCCCTCGGAGCTTTGCTCATAAAGGGGCCTATTGGTCGGAGGTGAGAGCATTGGAGTTTTTACAACAAACGCGATGAACGGCTTGATCTTGGTAGGAGGACAAAGCACACGAATGGGGGCAGATAAAAGTTTACTCTCGTATCATGCAAAGCCACAGTGGGAATACTTGTTGGAGTTGTTAGCTACCAACGTTGGCCCTACTTATCTTTCGTGTCGGGGACACCAGCAAAGGTATTTTGGGAACACTCCTGTGTTAGTAGATCAGTGGGAAGTCGGCCCGCTGGGAGGAATTTGGAGTGCTTTTTTACACAAACCTACCGAACCGTGGTGTATCGTGGCTTGCGACATGCCGTTTATTACTCTTCAAACAATTACCTACTTGCTCAACCACCGCAATGAACAACAGGCTGCCACCGTGTTTGAGCATCCATCGACGCGCTTTTTGGAGCCTTTGGTGGGAATTTGGGAACCTACTGTTCTGCCGTGGGTGAGCCAAGCTATGAGCGAGCGAGCATACTCGCCAATGAAGTTATTACAAAAAATGAGCGTCCAAGGAGTTCCCTGCCCTGACGAACGTTGGCTGAGAAATATCAATACTCCCGACGAACGAGAGGAGGTAAAAAGGCAAGATTTTTAGGCGTCAAAAAGGTTTTTCGTACTTGTCAAAAATTAAGTCAAAACGGTCGTTGAGGATGTCATCCAAATGGCGGTGGTATTCAGGAAAACTAGGGAGGTTATTGTGGCCGCCGCCGTAGATAGGAATCAAGCGTGCCGATTGAGGAATTAAATTCGTCAGCCGCACACTCGACCGAAATGGAATAAGCAGGTCTTTTGTTCCGTGAATAACGTAAATCGGGCATTTGACGTATTTTATCCAAACGTCGGTACGAATCGAAAATTTGAGAATGTAAGAAACGGGTAAAAAAGGCAAAAAACGGGTGGTTAAACGAGTGAAACTGTAGTACGGAGCATCCAAGATGAGCATTTTGGGGTGGTTGGAGGAAGCCAACTTAGTTGCAAATCCAGAACCCAACGAACGCCCATAAATGATGATTTTTTCTTCGGAATAACCATACTTAGAACGCATTTTGTTGTAAACGTACTGGGCGTCATTTTTCAGCCCTTCTTCTGTTTGTTTGCCCGTACTTTTTCCAAAACCTCGATAGTCAATCATCAAAACGTCGTAGCCATGCTGCGTGAAATCTTTGGCATATTTTGACCAGCCTTTGATGCTTCGAGTATTGCCATGAAAATAAACAACGAGTCCTCGGCTGGCTTCGTCTTGGTAAAAGCGAAGTGCATTGATACGGACGTTGGGTTCGGGCTCAAAAAACAGTTCCTCAAACAAGTCTTCGTAATTGTAGACAAAATCTTGAGGGAGTTTTTCGGGTTTAAAGATAAATTTGTGCTGTATAAAATACGCCAATACACATAAAGCTACGTAGAGGGCTCCTATCCAAATCAATCGTTCGGTAGTAAAAAAATCAAGCATTTGTTTTGGATAATTTTTTCTACGAAAATAACAATAATAAGTCATCCTTAGACGGAATGCCCAAGAGAATTTTGGGGGATAAGGTAAAACTTACCATTTTTTCCTTTTATCGTAAACACTAAAATCGAACGCATCAGTGAAATACCTTTTAGGCTATGACGTAGGCAGCTCGTCGGTAAAAGTTGCGCTACTAGACATTGAAACGGGAAAAGCAGTAGCGACTGCAACCTCTCCCGAGCAAGAGATGGGAATGATAGCTCACCGCGCAGGTTGGGCTGAGCAGCATCCAGATAGCTGGTGGCAAGAAGCCGTAAATGCTACCCACAAACTCAAAAATAAATACAATTTCTCCCCAGAGCTAGTTGCTGGAATTGGAATTTCGTACCAAATGCACGGCTTGGTGGTGGTTGATAAAGATTTTCGTCCTTTGCGCCCTTCTATTATTTGGTGCGATAGCCGTGCGGTAGAAATTGGAAATAAAGCGTTTGCCGACATGGGAAGCGATGCTTGTTTGGGGCATTTATTGAATTCTCCAGGCAACTTTACGGCGTCAAAACTCAAATGGGTAAAAGACAACGAGCCTGAGCTATACGGACAGATTCGCCACTTTATGCTACCAGGTGACTACCTAGCATTGCGCATGTCAGGAACTGCTCAAACAACAGTTTCTGGTTTATCAGAAGGAATCTTCTGGGATTTTGCTGAGCAGAAAGTATCCCAAGCATTGCTGGATTATTACGGATTTGACAATTCATTTATTCCCGAAATCGTCGGGACGTTTGCGCCTCAAAGCCAACTTTCGGCGTCGGCAGCGGTCGAATTGGGGCTAAAAGCGGGGATTCCGATTGCCTACCGAGCGGGAGATCAGCCCAACAACGCATTTTCGCTCAATGTGCTCAACCCAGGCGAAGTGGCTACTACGGCAGGAACTTCGGGGGTTGTATACGGTATCAATGCCCAGCCAACGGCGGATCCGCTTTCGAGAGTCAATAGCTTTGCCCACGTCAACAGTACACCAGAGGCGCAACGCAACGGAGTATTGTTGTGCGTGAACGGAACAGGCATATTGAACAGCTGGGTGCGTCGTTTTGCGGGGGGAATTAGCTACGATGAAATGAATCAGCAAGCGGCTCAAACGCCGATTGGGGCAGAAGGACTTACTTTCTTACCTTTCGGAAACGGTGCCGAACGCGTTTTAGAAAACCGATTGGTAGGTGGGCATTTACAAGGGTTAAACTTTAACACCCATACCTCGGCTCACGTTTTTAGAGCTGCCCAAGAAGGAATTGTGTTTGCGCTTAATTACGGGTTGCAAGTAATGCGTCAGATGGGCGTGGAAACGCAAACAGTACGTGCAGGGCACGCCAATTTGTTTTTAAGCCCGCTTTTCCGCGAAGCGTTTGCCAATACCACGGGAGCGACCATTGAACTATATGACACCGACGGAGCACAAGGGGCGGCACGTGCGGCTGGTATTGGGGTAGGCGTCTACGATGTGAAATCGGCGTTTGAAGGGCTTACTAAAATGGCGACTTTCGAACCTACCGACGAACTTCGGGCGTCGTATGGTGAATGTTATGCCCTTTGGGAAGGAGCATTAGAGAATGCATTGGCAGAATAAATCACAGAGAGGGAACGGCTTCGAACGTTTTTTTGCCTAAATTGCAGCGATATTTTACTTCAACCACTCAAAAATTGATTTCAATGGAAGCACATAAGGAACACGAAGTTGGTCCAGGGTTGTTGATTGCATTCTTTGTGATTATTGTAGTATTGTTGTTTACTTTCGGTGATGTATTGACGGGTATCGTTGGTCTACTCATTCAAAGTGCGGTATTTGCAGGATACTATAATGGTCTTCACAAAGAAGTCTAATTACTGATAACGCAACACTCCAACAAAAAACGGAAGGCATCGCCTTCCGTTTTTTGTTGGCTGAGATACAGAAAAGGGCTCGCAATTTGCGAGCCCTTTTCTGTATAATCAAGACCGATGAAAACCTTATTTTTTCAATGAAGGCTTAATCAACGGAGCTTTTTTCTCTTTTTTAGGTTTTTCTTGTTGCTCTTCTTCTTGCGGAGCTTCCAATTCACCTACACCATCTGGGAAATCAGAAATGAGGCGGGCAGGGGCTGCTTTTTTCGCATCAGCTGGAAGGCTATCTTCTTTTGCTTGTGCTTGCGTAAGCGAGTCAACCACGATTGGAGTTGCCACAAATAGCGAAGAGTATGTACCTACGATTACTCCGAGAAGCATCGCAAATGAGAATCCACGAATTACTTCTCCACCAAAGAAGAACAATACGATAAGTACAAACATCGTCGAAAGACCTGTTACGGCTGTACGGCTAAGGGTACTGTTCAAAGCGTTGTTGATAATTGTCGGAATGCTTTCTTTTTTATTACGGTTGTCGCGGAGGTATTCACGAACCCGGTCAAAGACTACGACGGTATCGTTCATTGAGTAACCCATGATGGTCAGTACGGCTCCCACAAATGCTTGGTCAACGTCCAACGAGAATGGCAACAAGCCGTTGAACATAGAGAATACTGCCAAGATAATGAGTACGTCGTGGAACAAGGCGACTATCGCACCCCAAACGAAGGCAATTCGGCGGAATCGTAAATAAATATAAGCCGATACCACCAAAACGGCTAACAAGAGGGATTTTAACGAAGTCATAATTAAGTCGAACGCAATCGTTGGACCTACTTTTTGTGAGCTTTGGATAGTTGCTTTGTTGTCACCAAGTTTGCTTAATCCTTCGTTCAATTTAGCTTCAGCTTGCTTATCTGTCTCTGGTGTTGTAGCATCTGCCAAGAAGCTTGTTGTAATTTTAACTTGTTGGTTGGCGCCAATACCTGCTCCCCCAAATGTTTTCACTTCTGGTGCAGCTTGGAAAGGGCCAGTAAGTGCCTCACGAACTTCAGTAGTATTTACTTCTTTTTCGAAACGAACTACGTAGCTACGTCCACCTTTGAAGTCAACACCAAGACCAAAGCCTTTGAAAATTACTGAAATAATACCAAGACCAATGATTGTCGAAGAAATGATATAGTACATACGACGACGAGAAACGAAGTCGAAATCAGCATCTTTAAAGAGGTTTTGTGACCAGCTTGCGAAAAATTCGATTTTGCGTCCTTTCCCCACCCACCATTCAAGGATAAGACGAGATACAAATAACGCAGCAAACAAAGACGTAACGATACCAATGACAAGGGTAGTAGCAAAACCAAGAATTAAACCTGTACCTAAGAAGAACAAGATAATACCTGTCAACAAGGTAGTGACGTTTGAGTCAAGGATAGAAGAAAGGGAGTTTTTGAAACCGTCCGAAATAGCAAGTTTTAACTCTTTGCCTGCGGCCAATTCTTCTTTGATACGTTCAAATACAAGTACGTTGGCATCCACCGCCATACCAATGGTCAAGACAATACCCGCAATACCTGGCAATGTCAACACGGCACCCAAAGACGCCATGATACCCATCAAGAAGAAAAGGTTAACAAACAAGGCAACGTCAGCAATCATACCTGCTTTGTTGTAGTAAATCACCATGAAGATAAGTACTACTAGCAAACCAACTAACGATGAAATAATACCTGCATTGATAGACTCAGAACCGAGAGTCGCTCCTACAATCGCTTCTTCAACGATAGTAGTTGGAGCTGGCAATTTACCTGCTTTCAATACGTTGGACATATCCTTCGTTTCTTCTACCGTAAAGCTTCCTGTGATGCTTGAGTTTCCGTTAGGAATTTCGTTTTGTACGTTCGGAGCCGTATACACAAAGCCATCAAGGATAATCGCTACTTGGCGACCTACGTTAGCTGCAGTAAGGTTTCTCCATTTACGAGCACCTTCGGCATTCATACGCATCGTTACTTCTGGGCGTCCGCGGTCATCGTAGTCATTACCTGCATCTACAATCACATCTCCTTCAAGTGGCGCTTGTCCATTTGATTTTTTGATGAAATAAACCCCAACGATTTCGTTACGCTTGTCAGTGGTTTCAATACCCTTACGATCCCACATAATTACGGCATCCGATGGGAACATTGAGCGAACTTCTGGACGAGCCAAAATTTCGTTAGCACGAGCTGTATCTTTTGCGTAAACGCCCAATTGGCCTTGTGAAATTGGAACAAATAAGCTAGCTAAACCAGTTTGGTTAGCTGTAGTATCGGTTTTTGTAGTATCAGCTTTTGCTCCTTGTGCCAACTGAGATGCCAAATCAGATTTTTTGCTTGTGTCAGCAGCAGCGGCACCTTTGGTAGCAATCTTTTTCTCCAAATCCAATTGAGTCAAATACGCTCCAAGTGAATTGAGGGCAGGAGAAATTTCGTTGAGGGTATATACTTCACAGAACTCTAGTTTGGCCGAACCAGTCAAAAGGCGGCGTACACGCTCTGGGTTGTCAACTCCAGGCAACTCAATCAAAATACGACCTGTACCTGGTAAGCGCTGGATGTTAGGGTTTGCAACCCCAAATTTATCCACACGTTGCTGGATGATTTGGAAAGCACGGCTAGTAGCACCTTCTACTTCTGTTCTTAAGAAAGACGTAATTTCACGGTCAGACGAAGTACTGTTGATTTTACCACGGTTGGTGCTGTTTGAGAAAATTTGTGCCAACGGAGTGTTAGGAGCAACACGCTTAAACTCAGTAACAAACAAATCAACAAAGTTTGATTGGCTTGTCTTCTGTGCTTCAACCGCCTTTTTCAACGCTTCTGTTACTTGGCTATTGCGGGCGTTTCCACCAGCCAATCCTTTCACGATATCTGTAGGAGCAACTTCCAATACCACGTGCATCCCTCCTTGAAGGTCAAGACCTAGGCCGAGCTCGCGTTGAGTTACATCTTGATACGTAGAACCCAAATAAACAGGCTCGCGGCGAAGAGAATCTAAATAATGTTCTTTTTTCTTGGTGTCAACAACACCGTCCTTGCCTCTAGCAAACGCTTCTGCATCGCTACGGATGCTGCGCGCTACAAACGTAAATGACAAGTAGTAAATGCTCAAAAGCGCTACTACGACTGTCAAAATCCAAATACCAAGTCTGTTTTGCATTAGTTTATGATTGATAAAATTGGTTTACAATAATTGAATTTGTGTTTCCCGAAAGGATGCTTTCGAGAAGGTGAACAATAAAAAGGAATAAAATACGGAGATACAGTTTTGCCCTACCTGTCTAAATTAGACACCATAGGCATAAAACAGCAACGACAGCACTCCTTAGGGGGCGTTGCTAGCAATAAAGTGGCCGAAGACGTTTCGGAAAAAGGAGAAAAAATAGTAGAAAACATCAAATCGCTTCGGAAGAAGACTGACCGAAGGAAGTTCGATGTACCAAATACTTGGAAGAAGGTAGAAGGTTTGCTCAAAATCAAATGAAATAGCAGGAGCAACTACGGCCTCCAACGACATTGCCTGAATGACAGGACGCTCGTCGTTGTTTTGTTGTTTTTTAGTAGTTTGTTCGGCAACGGGCTTTTTAGGGCTAACTTTACGAGACGACAACGCTTTTCCCGCTGTTGCCGTAAAAAGCAACAATAAGGCCAGTGCCGCAGAAAAAACACGTGTGTAAAGTTTCCGTTGTTTCATAAAAAGAATTTGCTCAGAAAAGCGGTGACAAATTTCGTACCATTTTTTTTGTTAAACAAGTACCTCTATTTTTTATATTGCTTGTTTTGTCTATATCTTTCTTGAAAATGTTACAAAATGGGTATTTACCCCCCTTTTTTATTGAAAAAAATGCTTTCTACCGAACACTTATTACCTCCTTCGTTAATCGCTCCTGCGCCTTGGTCGTTGACAGGAAATGGCTATATTTTCTTGTACCGTTTGCCTGAAAAATTTGTTAGAGAAAAATGCTTTTTGTTTGATTATCAAAGAGATAACTATAAAGGTTTACTGGCAAGTATGATGCTGGTCGATTATCATACCACACCCGTTGGTCCTTACTGCGAATTGTTGTTTATTCCAGGGGTATTTGAATTGTTGGAAAAAAACACGTTTTCGATTTCAAAAATTTACGTTTCTGATGCAAATAGTGTCTGGAACGGCATCGAAAATTGGGGGATTCCCAAAGAATTGTGTGATTTTGACTTTCAAGCCCTTGATGAACGTACCGACAAGTTGGTGGCAAAACAGGGAAATTCCACCTTCTTTGAAGCGACAATACGCCGAGGGAGTTTTTCGTTTCCTTTAACAACGGCCTTTTTGCCATTGCGCATTACGCAGCAGCTCCGCGACGAGTGGGTATTGACGCAGCCCAGTGCCAAAGGCAAAGCTTATTTTGGAAAACTGACCGACATCAACGTAAATGCGGCCTTGTTTCCTGACATTGCTCCTTTCAAACCGTGGGGAGTGTTGGTGGTGAAAAACTTTACAATGACGTTTCCCGTAGCAACATTTACAAAAATTAAACCATGAGATTTTTTCGACAACTACTTCCTTTTACGTCTTTGGTAGTCATTGTGCTGGGTGCATTTTCGTGTGCGCGACCTGTAACAACTCCCGATGGAGGTTTGGGAATTCCTATCAAATTAGCGGATGCAACGTATCCGATTGATGTATTTTACGAAAATCAGCCTACAACGCGGGTTTACACACCCATTGGCCCCGTGAAAGTCGAAAAGGAAGTGCCGTTGAGCAACCAGCAAACCAAAGGCGGACGAATGCTATACCGTGGCAATGACGAAGAACAAAAAAAGGCTTTGCTTGATCAATTGATCATTCAGGCGACAAGCATGGGCGCTCATGCCATTGTCAACGTCAAATACCAATATTATACAGGAAAAGATTACCAAGGTTTTGTCATGGCAGGAACGGCGGTGAAGTACGGGAATCAGTAGCTATACTGTTTTACCAAGATAATTCTATGACACTAAACGATATGTTGTAACTTTCGGTGCCTTTATAGAAAAATACCTAGCTGTTCATGCGCAAAATCAACAAACTTCTGGTCGCCAACCGTGGGGAAATTGCCCTTCGGGTGATGCGGACTGCCCGTGAAATGGGCATTAAAACGGTAGCGGTTTACAGTGAAGCCGATCGTAACGCTTTGCACGTACGCTATGCCGACGAAGCAGTATGTATAGGCCCTGCCGCCTCTTCGGAGTCATATTTGCGGGGAGATAAAATTATTGACGTATGTAAAAAACTGGGCGTTGACGCCATACACCCAGGATACGGCTTTTTGTCGGAGAATGCCAAATTCTCGCAGATGGTCAAGGACGCGGGGCTTATTTTTGTGGGACCTTCGGCCGAAAGTATCGAGATAATGGGCGATAAGTTATCCGCAAAACGGGCAGCGGCCAAATACAACATCCCCATGGTGCCAGGCACACCCGATGCCGTAACCGACCGCGCGGAGGCAAAGGTCATTGCGGGACAAATCGGGTATCCCGTCTTGATTAAAGCAAGCGCTGGAGGGGGCGGAAAAGGAATGCGCATTGTCGAAAATGAAGCGGAGTTTGACGAACAAATGGAGCGTGCCGTCAGCGAAGCAATTTCGGCTTTTGGCGACGGAGCGGTGTTTGTCGAAAAATACGTTGCTTCGCCACGACACATCGAAATTCAGGTGCTGGGCGATCAACACGGAAACACGATTTACCTCTTTGAGCGGGAGTGTTCGGTGCAGCGCCGTCACCAAAAAGTAGTGGAAGAAGCGCCATCTTCGTGCCTTACCCCTGAAATTCGGGAAGCAATGGGGAAATGTGCCGTGGACGTAGCCCGTTCATGCGGGTACTATGGCGCGGGTACGGTGGAGTTTATCGTCGATGATAAGCTGAATTTTTATTTTCTCGAAATGAATACGCGTCTCCAAGTAGAACACCCCGTGACGGAGATGATTACGGGCGTTGACTTGGTGCGTCAGATGATTTATATTGCCGAAGGCCAAGAACTTCAACTCAAGCAGGAAAATCTTGAAATCAACGGGCACGCGATGGAGATTCGGGTGTATGCCGAAGACCCAACGAATAACTTTTTGCCCGATGTTGGAAATCTAAAAACGTACGTGCGTCCGCAAGGAAATGGCGTTCGGGTGGACGATGGTTTTGAGCAAGGCATGGACATCCCGATTTATTATGACCCCATGATTGCCAAACTCATTACCCACGCGGCGACACGTCAGGAGTCGATTGATAAAATGGTAAGGGCCATTGACGAGTACGAAATCACGGGAGTACAAACGACGTTGGCGTTTTGCCGTTTTGTGATGTTGCACGAAGCTTTTACTTCTGGCAATTTCGATACGCATTTTGTCAAACATTACTTTACCCCCGAAATCCTTAAAAAAGAAGCTGATCAGGAAGAAATAGAAGTTGCGGCGGCTTTGGTGGCGTACCTGATGGGACAAGCAAAACAACCTACCAGTACTACTACAATGGCTCCCGTAGCAACAAAGAGCAAGTGGAAAACCAATAGAGTGAAGTAGGGGAGTTTTGAATTACGAATGAGGAATTACGAGATTGTGTAATAGTGTAGAGGGTTGCTTACAACCCTCTTTTTTCGTGCTCAGGGTTGCTCACAACCCGATTCCTACAAAGTATATAAGACCAATCCTCCCGCCGCCATCAAAAAATAGGGTACAAGGGAAGCAGCCCCTGCGTAGTCTTGCGCTAGGCGTTGTCCAAAAAACAAACACACCAACGAAATTCCCCCCAAACACATACCCGAAGCCGCTACTACATTGGCCAAGTCACTCCCAATGAGCAAAAGTACTACGCCAACCAAGGATACCAACCCCGCCGATGTCTCCAGCAAGGTAATGGTAGGCATCAGCGCGCCAACGCTGGAAGCCAACGGTGATTTTTTAAAATGGTCTTTAAAATAGTCGAGGTTGCCTTGGTAATGGAAAACCTTATCAAGACCCGATTGGGTAAACAAGATGCCATTGAAAGCGGCAAACAGGATTTTTGCAAGTACCAATACAGGAAAGCTGAGAAGTGTCATGGTCGTTTAGGAGTTATCTTTTGGTGCAATTATACTAAAACCCAAGAGGTTTTGACAGACTTATTTTACGCTTTTTACTACCTGAAACCCTGTTGCACGCGCTTTTGATTTATTTTTGCTAAAAATCGGTTTTGATGAAAAAGCTTCTGAAACAGTTTTTGGCATTGACAATGGCGTTGCTGGCCCTTTGGGCGGGCAATGGCTATGGCGTGCTGGAACACTCGTGTCAGGAGCATGGAACGCATCGGCACATTCTTTCAAGCTGGGCGGAGACGTCGTGTGAACACCAACAGCACGAAGACGAACATCATCACCATCACGCGGCCGCTTCGGGTTTTCAGACCCATGCAGAAGAAGGGCAAGTCAACTTTGTGGATTGTTATGCCGAAGTTACGACCAAAGCCTTGGCGTTTTCCTCTACGGTTTTTGCTCCTTTTATTCCCTCTTTTGCTACGTTTTTCTACAAAACTCACCTTGTCCAAACGGGCGAAATACGTACTGCTTTTTTTGAACCACCCTACGTTTTTCGACGAACGTACGGGCGTTTTCTTCTCGCGCTGGTGCAGTGCTTTTTGATTTAGAAACAAAGAAACAATGTACAAATGGGCAATTTGCCCACTTGCCTCTTACTTTTTCTCAGTTTTTAAATCAAACCTTCATTTTTGATGAACACTTATTGGCATAAGTCAACCTTGACGGTTGGACTTGGGTGGTTGTTGAGTACGTGTGTGTGGTCGCAGCGTACTCTGACGCCCGACGAAGCGGTGGAAGCTGCGCTCAAAAACAGCCATGCGTTGAAAGCTTCGAGTTTGGTGATAAAGCAAAACAAGCAACTCATCCGTTCTACCCGAGCGATTCCTAACCCTGAGTTGACGTTCGATAGTCCGACGGGGGTGTTTTATACGTTGGGCGTACAGCAAAGTTTTCGTTTGCCTACGGTTTATCATCAGCAGGCACAATTGCAGCAAGCGTACGTAGGATTGGCCCAAAAAGACCAAAAAATTACTGAAAACGAGTTGAAATTTCGGGTAAAATGGACGTATCTCAATGCGCAATTTGGGCAGTCGTACCTTCGACAACTTCAAAGCCAGGACAGCGCTTACGTCCAAATCGCCATTGCCGCAAAGAGAAGCTTTGAAGTAGGTACCATCGACAAACTGGCGTTGGTATTTGCAGAAACGCAAGCAGCGGAACTCCGTAACCAAGTTGCGATGGCTACTCAAGAGGTAATCTTGCAAAAAAATCAACTAGGGGTATTGATGGGAAATGCACTCGCGCCAGAGGTAGCAGTCCTTCCGCTGGACAAAATGCCGCTCCCTACGGATACCTTAGGCGATGTGGGGGCTGCTCCGCTTGTGGAAATGGCAAAGCAAATGGAAGTGGTTGGTCAAAAGGTAGTTGGCGTAGAAAAAAGCAGCCGACTGCCCAGTTTTATGGTAGGTTATTACAATCAAGGGACGCCAGAAACTCGGATGGGGCTTCGTCTGCGGGCAGGGGTGAGTATCCCACTTTGGTGGGGGCACTATAAAAGCCGAATTGAGGCTGCTCAAACGGCGCAAGAAGTCGCCCATGAGCGGACGGAGTCGCAAAAACAGCTAGTATCGCTCGACTTGCAAATGGCTCAAAATGAGGCAGCGAAATTTAGAACGTCACTGATGTACTATCAAAGTGTGGCCTTACCGCAAGCCAATACGATTATCGAAACAGCCCGTCGTTTTTTTGAAAATGGTCAAACCGACTACATTAATTTCCTACGAACGACCAACGACGCTTACACCATCAAACTTCGCTACATCGAGACCCAACGTAGCTATTTTCAGTCGATTTTGACCATACAACACTTAACAGGAAATTTATGAAAAAGATAGATAGCCCCCTGACCTCTTTAAATAAACGCATTGGTTTGTTGATATGCTTCCTTTGGGGGATGGGGGGCTTTACTTACGCTCAGCACATGCACGCCGATGGCACTATGCACGATGACCATGACCACGGAGCTCATGAGCCAGCGGCTGAAACCATCAAAGTAAAAAAAGTGGAGGCGGTATCGGACCGCTATGAGTTGGTGCTAAAATACGAACACCTGCACGCCAATGAAGCGGGAAAATTGACGCTCTACGTTGCCGACCCCGCCACCAATCGACCTATTAGCAATGCCAAAATCGCACTTTCGGCCTCGTTAGATTCTAAAGCTACGTTTGACATAAAACCCAAAGAGGCAGGCATCTATGAGGTTACGTCGCGGTTTAGTCGGGAGCGTACCTTTTCCCTTACTGCTAAAATTGAAGGCATCAATGGCCCCGATTTGATGGTGCTGAAAGGGGTACTGGTAGGCCACGACGAGTCGGAACATGCCCACGAAGAAGCCAACGAACAAACGGGAGAATGGCAAATAGGGAATTGGCGAATGTGGGTGATGTTTGGCGGCGGTTTGGTAATCGGTTTAATCGCCATGTTTTTGGCCATGAGAAAAAACCGAACCCTTTTTTCGATTCTTCTCATCGGCGCTTGCCTTTTCCCAACTTACCAGCCCAGCCAAGCCCAAGATGACGGACATAACCACGGAGGGGAGCAAAACACCAAAGGACCACAAGCCAATGGGGATGCGTTTGACGTGCCCAAAGAAACACAATTCTTGTTTGAAGTACTGACCAATCCTGTTGAAACGGGTAACTTCCGCGAAACGACCCAGTTGTATGGAACGGTGATTCCTGCCTCCACTGGGATGGCGGTGGTGCAAACGCCGCAAGTGGGGCGTATCGTGTCGCTTACCACCCGAGTGGGGCAACGCGTCAACAAAGGGCAGACGCTGGCGGTGGTCGAACAGACCATCGATGCCAGCACGCAAGTGAGTTTGCAAGCCGAACGCAATAACTTGGAAGTCGAATTAGCGACGGCTCAAAAGGAGTACGACCGCTTGAAAAAAATCGAGGACATTGCTGCCAAACGTGACATGGTTGAAGCGGAAGCCCGCCTGCGCAAAGCGCAAGAAAACCTCAAAGTGTTTAACAACATTGCTAAAAACGGCAAAGGTAATAGCCGCTTAGTCGCGCTTACGGCACCGATTTCGGGCGTAGTGGCACCGTTTACGGTAGCGATTGGCTCGACAGTGGGAACGGGTGAAACGCTTTTTACGATTACTAATCTCAGTAAAGTGTATGTTGAAGCACAGGTATTTGAACAAGATGCCGATAAAATTCGCTTAGGAACGGGCTTCGAGGTGGAATGTCAGCGAGACAGTGAAAAGCATAAAACCAATCGAGTGCGGTTATTGTCGGCGGCGCAAGTCGTAAACGCCAACCAATCGCAGAAAATGCTTTTTGAAGTTGAAAACCCCGACGGTGATTTTAAAATTGGCGAATACGTGACCGTGCGGGCGCAAGCACGCGACGAAAATCGGACGTTGGCGCTGCCCAATAGCGCGTTAAGCCAGCTCAACGGTAAACCTTGTGTGTTTGTAAAAGAGTCGCCCGAGCGTTTCAGGGTGGAGTATGTGGCGATTGGAAACAACAACGGAGTAGCTACGACTATTTTGAAGGGTGTACATTCGGGAGAAAAAGTAGTGGTTACTTCTTCGTATCAATTGAAAATGATTTTCCTAAACCAATAATATGCTAAATACGCTCATAAAATTTTCGCTAAACAATCGGCTGATTGTATTGGCGTTTGCGGGGATATTGTTGGTAGCAGGAACCTATACGGCGGTTCGACTGCCCATTGATGTATTGCCCGATCTGAACCGTGCCCGCGTGACGATATTCTTAGAATCCAACGGTTTAGCGCCCGAAGAAATTGAAACCCAAGTGGTACTGCCCGTCGAAACAGCCCTCAACGGCGCACCAGGCGTAGAGTCGGTGCGAAGTAGTTCGGCGATTGGCTTGGGGATGGTCTATGTGGAGTTTGACTGGGATACCGAAATCTACCGTGCGCGGCAGTTGGTGGCCGAAAAGCTCCAAACCGTGACTTTACCCAACGGAATTAAACCCATTATGGGGCCGATCTCGTCGGTAATGGGGCAGTTTATGTACGTCGGAATGAGCGCAGACAGTACTTCGCCTGCCGAACTTCGAACCTTGGCCGACTTTACCGTTCGGCGTCGATTGCTGACCATCAAAGGAGTAGCACAAGTGATTCCGATTGGAGGCGATCGTTTGCAGTATCAAGTGCAGGTGTCGAGTAGTAAGCTCAAACAATTTGGCGTAGGGCTCGACGAATTGGAAAAGGCATTGTCGCTTTCATCGCGCAATACCACGGGAAATTTTTACTACGAATACGGTTCGGAAGTCTTAATCCGAAACGTAGGGCGGGCGGAATCGCTGGACGATTTGGCCAATACGGTCGTAACCAGTCGACATGGCCAACCTGTGTTACTCAAACAAGTGGCCGACGTAAAGTTTGGAGCGGCCTTTAAGCGAGGCGACGGGAGCATCAACGGAAAGCCTGCGGTGATTATGGCAGTAGAAAAACAACCAGGCGCCAATACCGTGGCTTTGACCGATGAGGTAGAAAAGGCTTGCCAAGAACTTCGGCCTGCGTTGCCGCGTGATGTGTCGTTGAACCCGAAAATTTTTCAGCAAAAATCATTCATCGAAAACTCCATTCACAACGTCACCGAGGCATTGCGGGATGGGTTTATATTGGTGGTGGTGATTTTATTCCTGTTTTTGATGAATCTTCGAACCACGGTTATTACGCTGACGGCTATTCCACTGTCGTTGGTGATGACGGCCATTATTTTTCAATTGTTTGATATTTCCATCAATACCCTGACGTTGGGCGGGCTGGCCATTGCCATCGGTGAGTTGGTCGATGACGCCATTGTCGATGTTGAGAATGTCTTTCGGCGTTTAAAAGAAAACCAAGCCGCAGGTAATCCCAAATCCACGCTTCGGGTGGTATATGAAGCCAGTTCTGAAGTGCGCAATTCGATTGTCTATGCCACCATTATTGTAGTGCTCGTATTTGTGCCGTTGTTTTTTATGGAAGGCGTCGAAGGACGGATTTTTGCGCCGTTGGGTTTGGCTTACATTACTTCGATTATTGCTTCATTGCTGGTGTCGCTTACCGTTACGCCTGTGTTGTGTAGTTATTTGCTGAAAGGAAGTGAGAAAGGGGTAAAAGGCAAAGGGTTTTGGGCAAACTTTCTGGGAGCAGAGGCGCACCAAGAAGATACGAATATTGTCCGTTGGCTCAAAAAACAAGACAACAAGTTGCTAAATTGGTCGTTGCAACGCCCCAAAGCCATCATCACGGCAGCGGCGTTGCTGATTGTAGTCTCCATGGGGACGATTCCGTTTTTTGGTACAGAGTTTTTACCCCCGTTCAATGAAGGTTCGTTCAATATCAATATAATTGCGCCACCTGGAACGTCGTTGGAAGAATCCAACCGCATCGGAACATTAGCCGAGAAACTGATGCTACAGGTTCCCGAAGTAGAGTATGCCAGTCGCCGCACAGGAAGGGCTGAATTGGACGAGCACGTAGAGCCAGTGAGTCGTTCCGAAATTGAAGTCGAACTAAAACCTAACAGTGAGCGAAGTCGAGACGAGATTATTGCTGATATTCGGAAAAAACTGACAGTAATTAAGGGGGTTACCATTGGGGTTGGTCAGCCCATTTCGCACCGTATCGAACACTTGCTGTCGGGGGTACAAGCTCAAATTGCGCTTAAACTCTACGGTAATGACCTCTCCGAGTTACGTAGCACGGCGGGGCAAATCAAAAACTTGATGCAAGGGGTTGAAGGAGTGGTAGATTTAAACATCGAACGCCAAGTGATGGTGCCTCAGTTGCAGATTCGTGTCAAACGCGATGCACTCCAACGTTTTGGTTTGCAGGCTGGAAAAGTGGTGGAAGAACTAGAGGTGTTTTACAACGGAAAAGTAACGGGACAGATGTACGACGGACAGAAAACGTTTGATATTCTCATTCGTGCCAACGAACACGAACGTTCTAACCTCGAAGCTATTCGCAGCACTCAAATCAGTACTCCCGACGGTACACTGGTGCCTTTGGAACAGATTGCGGACATTGAACAAACCGTAACCGTGAACCAAGTCATGCACGAAAATACCCAGCGGCGCATGGTGATTTCGGCCAACGTGCAAGAACGAGATTTGGGGAGTACGGTCGAAGAAATCAAAAAGCAAGTCGGCAAGTTGCAACTTCCCCAAGGTACGTATGTGGTGTATTCGGGGCTGATTGAGAGTCAAGAGTCGGCTACGCAGCTCATAGGTTTGTTAAGCCTTCTTTCAATTGTAAGTATTTTCTTGGTGCTGTTTACTCATTTCAAATCAAGCCGTATTGTTTTGCAAATCATGCTCAACGTCCCGTTGGCGCTCGTGGGGAGTGTTGTAGCGGTGTTGCTTTCGGGTGGAGTATTTTCGGTGGCAACGTTGGTAGGTTTTATTACGCTGACAGGGATTGCCAGTCGCAACGGTATCATGATGATTTCGCATTACATCCACCTTGTCGAACATGAAGGAGAAACCTTTGGCAAAGAAATGATTATCCGTGGTTCGCTCGAACGCCTCGTGCCAGTACTGATGACGGCTCTAGTAGCTGCTTTGGCGCTTATCCCACTTACGCTTGATCCTCAAGCAGCGGGGAAAGAAATTCTTTACCCCGTGGCAACGGTCATTTTGGGAGGGTTGATTTCCAGCACGTTACTTGATATGGTCGTCACGCCTGTGGTATTTTATGCTTTTGGAGAAAAAGCTCTCGAAAGTTATTTTAAAGAGAAAAACAAGGTGAAAGAGTTTTGATTTATGAAACACCAACATAGTTACGATGCACAAGGCAGGCAGCTTTGTTGTCTTCAAGAAAATAAAATCTACAGCAAGGCAGGAGCCAAAACCTTGCTTAAAGCCAACCACGATGATGATGGGTGCTGTAGTACAGAAACAAAAATTAAGCTAAAAACAACAGCATCTGAACATTCTGACGATGATGGGCACGACCACGATCATTCTGGCGAGGATGATAGTACGATTAAAATGTTTTTTCCAGCCCTTAGCTCATTGATTTTGTTGCTATTGGCGATAGCTTTTGATAATTATTTTCCTCAAACTTGGTTTGTGGGCTGGGTACGTATTGCCTGGTACGTGGCAGCGTATTTACCTGTTGGTTTTCCCGTATTAAAAGAAGCCATTGAAAGCATAGGAAAAGGGGATATCTTCTCCGAATTTTTATTAATGTCAATTGCCACAATTGGGGCTTTTGCCATTCGAGAATATCCCGAAGGCGTAGCGGTGATGCTTTTCTATGCGGTCGGAGAGGTTTTTCAGACGTTAGCTGTCAAGCGAGCGAAAGGAAATATCAAAGCCTTACTTGATCAACGACCCGACGAAGTAACGATTTTAGTGAATAATCAAGCTCAGAAAATCAAAGCTGAAAAAGTGAATATTGGCGATGTAATTCAGCTAAAATCGGGTGAGAAGCTGGCTTTAGATGGAGAATTAGTGTCTGAATTTGCTTCATTTAACACGGCCGCACTCACGGGTGAAAGTAAGCCCGACACCAAAGAGAAAGGAAGTGTTGTCTTGGCAGGGATGATTAATTTGGCTACCGTTGCACAAGTAAAAGTGACTACGGCCTATACTGATAGCAAGTTGTCAAAAATCTTGGAGTTGGTCCAAAACGCTACGGCCCAAAAGGCTCCAACGGAGCTTTTCATCCGCAAGTTTGCCCAAATATATACTCCCATCGTGGTACTTTTGGCGATTGCTATATGCTTATTGCCTTATTTCTTTGTTGAGAGCTATCAATTTAAAGATTGGCTCTACCGTGCCTTGGTTTTCTTAGTAATTTCCTGCCCTTGCGCTTTGGTAATTTCTATTCCGTTGGGCTATTTTGGAGGAATCGGAGCTGCCAGTAAAAACGGCATCTTGTTTAAAGGAAGTAATTTTCTGGATATTATCGCCAATATCCAAAACGTAGTCATGGACAAAACGGGCACGATGACCGAAGGGGTTTTTAAGGTGCAAGGAAGCCCCCTAACCCCCGATGGAGGGATTATTCCCAAGGAGATTATGCAAATGGTCAATGCGCTTGAAAGCCAAAGTACGCATCCTGTGGCTACGGCAATTCATCAGTTTGTTGGGGCGGTTGATTCAAATATTAAATTAAAAAATGTTGAAGAAATCGCTGGGCATGGGCTAAAGGCCAAAGTCGATGGTAAAGAAATGCTGGTCGGTAACTTCAAATTGATGGACAAATTTGGCATCAAATACGACGTTGACCCTTCAAGTATAGTATATACGTTGATTGCCGTAGCCGTTGAGAAACAATTTGTAGGCTATTTGACCATCGCCGATAGCATCAAAGAAGATGCGCAAGAAACCATAAACCGACTGAATGCCTTGAAGGTGAAAACTACTATGCTTAGTGGTGATAAAAGCACCGTAGTGAAATTTGTGGCTGATAAATTGGGAATTACCAGTTCGTTTGGCGATTTATTGCCTGAAGATAAGGTCAATAAAGTAAAAGAAATCAAGGACCGAAACGAAACGGTCGCGTTTGTGGGGGATGGAGTAAATGATGCTCCAGTGGTAGCATTGAGTGATGTCGGAATTGCGATGGGAGGGCTTGGCAGTGATGCCACTATTGAAACTGCGGATGTGGTGATTCAAGATGATAAGCCCTCAAAGATACCAATGGCGATAAACATTGGTAAACAGACCAAGCGTATCGTTTGGCAAAATATCACCTTGGCTTTTATCGTAAAAGGTATTGTTTTGTTATTAGGTGCTGGTGGACTAGCTACGATGTGGGAGGCCGTTTTTGCTGATGTGGGAGTGGCACTTTTGGCTATTTTGAATGCCGTTAGGATTCAGAGGATGGCGTTTGACTGATATGATTAGGGCTTATGCAAAGCTATCATCAGTTCATCCCAGATTTGTCAAACTTTGCATAAGTCCTACTTCGTATAAAAACAAGGTGAAAGAGTTTTAGGCATGTTCCAAAATAAACGCGGGGTCGATGGCTAATTTTTGATAAAGTCGTTTAGCTAAATCCATGTTGACTTTACGCTTGCCCGTCATCACTTCTGAAAGCCGGGTAGGCGTGATGTCAAGTAGTGCTGCTAGGTCTTTTTGTTTCAATTTTAACTGAAACATTTTTAAACTCAGCATGTCAGAAAGCGTTTGGGGTGTCGGGATTTGCAAAGGCATGATTGGGATAGCGTCTTCGTAAGCTTCAATTGCCAAAGCAACTTCTAAGAATTGTTGTTCTTTTTCAGCGTTACCCTCAAAACCTTCAGCGATGAAGCTATCTATAGCCTCAAATGCTTTTTTATATTCAATTTCGTTGGTTATTTTCATTTTAAGTCAATGGTTAAAACATCAATTTTATCGTATTCGGAATGTGTCCCAATAAATTTGATATAGACTGTACGCACACTGAAAAATACCATCGCTACCAAGCGGTACTGATTTCCTTTGATGTTAAAAACAAACCGTTTATCCCCAACAGCATCAACGGAATTAAACGTTTTCTTCATATCACTAAAATTCGACCAGTTGGCATCTTTTACAATAGCAAACCAATCGTTAAGCGCATCGTTTGCATCAGCGTGCTTTAGTCCAAACTCCCGAATGATTGTTTTAGAAATGATGACCAATTGCGTTTTTGCTTTGTGTTATAAAAATACAAAAATCAAAATTAAATAAACAAAATCAAAATTCTCTTTTTTGTCAAAACGTACCCACATCCCGACTTCAATATGTATTTGCCTCCCCTCAAAAACTTGTTTTATAGAACGTTTACAAGAGAATATTGGGGAAAAGTAGAAAAAACCAGAGAAACCGCTAATTATTTGCGAGAGATAAACTTTTTCTCGTAGATACTGGTTAGATTTACGAAATATTCATCCACTTCATGCTGTTTCATCAACGCATACGACAAACTATTGCTCAGGGCTTCTTGGTGTTATTCACCTTGATGCTTCTCAATGGTATTGTGTTTCGTCATGCGCACAAGCTGTCGAGTGGAAAGGTGATTACCCACGCTCACCCTTACAAAGCTTCCAATCCTAATTCGCCTTTTCAGCCCAACGACCACACCAAAAACGAATTGTTTTTGTTGGATTCGTTGACCAACGCCACCTACGCCGCACTTACGCTATCGGTGGCATTGGCAGTCTTGAAGCGATTGGTTACCAATTATTCTCCTCGTACCTCATTTTACTTATTAGCAGCCTATCGAACTCCTTTTTTTGGAGATTTCTCCCTTCGAGGGCCGCCAACTTCTCAAAGCTAATCTTCGTTTGATGGTGGTGCGGTAGAGGTGTGTCTGTAAACGACGGTCATGCGCCTTTTTGTGTCGTTACTCAGTAGCATAAACAGATGCTCCTAGCCGCCTTATATTGGTTTAAGCACCTACACTACTCATACGAAGATAATTCCTCCTTGATTTCTTATGCGCATTTCGCACGTCTGTACGTGGCGTTGGTGCGTATCCATTCATCTATTTTTTACGCTTGCATCGCCGAATAAGTGGCTTATTTCTGTTGGACAGAAATGCTACTTCGGTCGGTGGGGCATTGATACCTAACGGCATTCTCACAATGAAGCATTTTTTCTTATTACTAGCGTCGTTGCTAGTCTCAACCATTATTTTCGCCCAAACAGGAAGTATTCGAGGAACGGTAACTGTCAAAGGCAAACCCCTGGAATTTGGAACGGCAGCCTTGAAAAATACTCAATACGGTACTACTACCGACGAAAAAGGGGTATTTGAAATCAAAAACGTCAAATACGGTTCGTATCAGTTGGTGATTTCAGCGATAGGTTACCGTACCATTACCAAAGCAGTGACCATTTCGGAGGCTAAGTTTTTCCAAGAACTGACCTTGCAAACAGACGAACTAGAAAATTCTCTTGCCGAAGTGGTGGTAACAGGAACGATGAAAGAAGTCTCGAAATTGGATAGTCCCGTTCCAGTTGAAATTTATACGCCCGTATTTTTTAAGCGAAATCCTGTCCCCAATTTGTTTGAATCCCTGCAAAATATCAACGGGATTCGTCCGCAGCTAAATTGTAACGTTTGTAACACAGGCGACATCCACATCAACGGGCTGGAAGGGCCTTACACCATGATTATGATTGACGGAATGCCTATTGTATCGGGACTTTCGACGGTGTATGGCTTGAGCGGGATTCCAAGTGCGTTAATCGAACGCGTGGAAGTAGTAAAAGGACCTGCCTCCACCTTATACGGCTCAGAAGCAGTGGGCGGTTTGATTAATGTCATCACGAAAAAGCCTTCGTCAGCTCCCTTGGTATCTGCCGATGTAATGGGAACGTCATGGGCTGAGTTCAATACCGATTTGGGGTTGAAATATAAACTAGGCGAAAAAATCCAGTCGTTGTTTGGGCTCAACTATTTTAACTTCCAACGCCCGACCGATAAAAACGGCGACGGTTTTACCGATATTACCCTACAAAACCGAGTTTCCCTTTTCAACAAGTTCAGCATCGACCGCAAAGACAACCGTGTTTTTACGCTCGGCGGACGGTATGTGTATGAAGATCGTTGGGGAGGACAAACCCAGTGGACACCCAAATACCGTGGTAGCAACGAGATTTATGCCGAAAGTATCAATACCAAACGTTGGGAGGTAATTGGGGCGTATCAATTGCCTTTGAAAGAAAAAATTACCTTTCAGTTTTCGGCTAATGGACACTTGCAAGATTCGTACTACGGAACAACCCCGTACCAAGCGCAACAATACATTGGTTTTGGACAGTTTACGTGGGATAAAAAACTCAAAGAGCGCCACGATTTGTTGGTCGGAACGGCTCTACGCTATACCTTTTACGATGATAATACCCCTGCTACCTACGCCGATAGTAAAAATGCGCCCTCAAAAGTATTGCTACCAGGGTTGTTTGTTCAAGATGAAATCACGCTTACGGCCAATCATAAGTTGTTGTTAGGAGCACGCTACGATTATAACTCTATCCACGGTAATATCTTTACGCCTCGTTTTAATTACAAATGGACTTCCACCGATAAGAAAAACGTACTTCGTGCAAGTGTAGGCAACGGCTATCGGGTGGCCAATGTATTCACCGAAGACCACGCTGCTTTGACGGGAGCTCGTAAAGTAGAGTTTACCGAAGAATTGAAACCTGAACGCTCTTGGAACGGAAACGTGAATTACGTACGGAAGTTTTTCTTAGGCAACGGTGGATACGTAGGGTTAGACGCGACGGCGTTTTATACGTTTTTCAATAACCGAATTATCCCTGATTATCTCACCGACCCCAACAAAATCATTTACAGTAACTTGAGTGGCAATGCCGTGTCACGCGGATTATCGTTGAACATAGATGTTTCACTTGCCAACGGACTCAAATTGATGACGGGAGCAACCGCCATGAATGTATTTCAACGTGAAGACGACGGCACTGGAACATTGGTGAAAAAGACGCAGCTTTTGACCGAAAAATTTACGGGAGTATGGTCTGTGTCATATACCTTCCCGCAAATTGGCCTTTCGGTCGATTACACAGGAAACCTGTACGGCCCAATGAAATTGCCTGTATTGGGACCACTTGACCCACGTCCAGAATATTCGCCTTGGTGGAGTCTTCAAAATATCCAATTGGGTAAGAAGTTTAACAACGGGTTAGAAATTTATGGAGGAGTAAAAAATCTCCTCAATTTTACCCCAACGCCTGATGCCATTGCGCGGGCGTTTGATCCGTTTGATAAACAAGTAACGTTTGATGCAACGGGGCAAGTAGTGCCGACTCCGAATAACCCGTACGCGCTGACGTTTGACCCGTCGTATGTCTATGCGCCCAACCAAGGGATTCGCTTTTTTACGGGAATTCGCTATAATTTATTCAAATGAAAAAGCGCCTTACGATTGCATTAATAGTTTTGTTTGGGCTTTTGGGGGTAAGAACCCAAGCCCAAACAAACCTTTGGACATCGTTTGAAGACTTAACGGACAGCCTCCGCAAAGAACGCCGACCTGTGTTGGTGTTTATTCATACCGATTGGTGTACGTATTGTAAAATGATGGAGTTACGCACGTTTTCAGATGCTAGTGTTGCAAGTAAACTCCAAGAAAAATTTTATTGTGTTCGGCTGAATGCCGAGGAAACACAGCCTATTACGTTTCTACAACGTACGTACAAATTTAAGCCAACGGGGGTAAAAACGGGAGTGCACGAATTGGCACAAGTACTAGGCACAGAAAAGGGGAAATTGAGCTATCCAACGACTGTTTTTTTTGACCAAAATCTTCAGTTGCAAGCGCGAATGGTAGGAGCGCTGGAGGCAAAGCGACTTGACAAAGCGCTTGACCTTCTTACGGAGAATGCAATGGAGATTGGGAACAAATGAAAAGCGAAAAGTTTCAGTACGGCACAGTAAAGTTGTATCACAAAGATTCTTTAGGTTTGTGACCCCCTAAATAATACATCTTGTGAAAACCCTCATTTTAAATTCCCCAGGTCAATTTCAACAGTCTGACACAGACGTTGATTCTCAACTTCAAGACAACGAAGTTCTTTTAAAAATTCATCGCATTGGCATTTGTGGAACCGACTACCATGCTTTCCGTGGGAAGCAACCGTTTTTTTCGTACCCCCGTATCCTTGGGCACGAACTCGGAGCGGAGATAGTGGCGATAGGTGCGGGTGTTGGCAACGTGACAGTAGGCGATAAAGTATCGGTAGAGCCATACATCAATTGCGGAAAATGCCAAGCGTGCCGCAATGGTAAAACCAACTGCTGCGAGAAACTTCAGGTATTGGGGGTACACTCCGACGGAGGAATGCGTGAATACTTGAAAGTCCCCGCCAATAAAGTATATGCGTCAAAAAGCCTAAGTTATGAGCAACTAGCGTTGGTTGAAACGTTGGGTATTGGCTCGCACGCGGTCAATCGAGCGCAAGTACAGGCGAATGATTTGGTGTTGGTAATTGGGGCGGGACCGATTGGTCTGTCCGTGATTCAGTTTGCCAAACTCAAAGGAGCCAAAGTAGCCGTGATGGATATGAACGAAGGGCGTTTGGCGTTTTGCAAACAACAACTCAAGGTGGACGAAACCATCCTATTGAAAGATACTGACCCAGTTGAGGCTATTCGTGGCGTGTTGGATGGCGATTTGCCAACTGCCGTTTTTGACGCCACAGGAAATCCAGCGTCGATGATGCAAGCCTTCAAATACGTAGCTCACGGCGGTCGATTGACTTTCGTGGGACTTTTTCAGGGTGAAGTGACTTTCAATGACCCTGAGTTTCACCGAAAAGAAGTTACCCTCTTAGCCAGCCGCAATGCGCTTCCTGAGGACTTTCACAGTATCATTGCCGCCATGGAAGATGGCACGCTCGATACGCGCCCATGGGTTTCTCATCGCGTGTCGTTTGATTCCCTCATCGACTCATTTGAAACACTTCTTCTTCCTGAAAGCCGAGTCATCAAAGCAGTAATTGAATTGTAAGTGAAGCTGGTTGTGAGCAACCCGTGAGTGCGGTTGCTCACAACCGCACCCTTTATCCAACCTTCACCGAAGTCATTGAAATAGAGCCTAAAACAGTTTTGTCGTTAAAAAAGCTGGTAGGTTCTTTTTCGTCTTTTAAGCCCAAAATATATAACAAGGGTAAGTAATGGTCGGGGGAGGGAATCGACAGCAAAGCGGCTTGACCCAATTTCTCGTAGTTAATCAGCGGAGTATGGTCATTTTCGACGATTAACTTTTTGAATTTGGTGTTCATTTCGATGGCCCAATCGTAACCTCGTTCGGTGTATTGCCAGTTGAGAATCCCCAAATTATGTACCATATTCCCACTTCCAATAATTAGCACCCCTTTTTTGCGTAAAGCTGCTAATTCTTTCGCCAGCTCATAATGATAACGCGGTGGTTGAGTGTAATCAATACTCAGCTGCAATACTGGAATGTTGGCTTTAGGGTACATGTGACGCACTACCGTCCACGTTCCGTGGTCGAGTCCCCATTCATGGTCAAGCCCGACTTGGGCTTTTTTGACGAAAGAGGCTGCTTCCTTGGCCAAAGCAGGACTTCCTGGGGCAGGGTACTGAACTTCAAAGAGTGCGCGTGGAAACCCACCAAAATCGTGAATAGTACGCGGGGCGTTCATAGCCGTTATTTTGGTGCCGCGCGTGTACCAGTGCGCCGATACGACCAAAACGGCCGTTGGGACGGGTATTTCTTTTCCTAAGCGTTTCCAGCCGTCGCTAAATTCATTTTCTTCAATACCATTCATTGGCGAACCGTGACCAACAAAGAGCATTGGCATAAGCGCGTCTTTGGTGGCTAACTGTTCGTTCCATTTATACAAATCTTTTAATGAGTCCATGGTTATTGCTCCTCCAAGAATACTTTTGATAAATTCGTTTCTTTTCATGCGTCTTATCTCATAAAATGCTCCTATACACCGTGTTTGTGGTCGTAGAGCGTAGTATGTTATAAATATATGTATATACATATAATTTTTCAATAAAGTTCTGCCATTATTTTTCTTGGGTATTAAATCATTTTAATTGTCAGGCCGACAGTTAAATACCTATCTTCGCAAACATATTTCACTATTCTAATATCTAATTAACCTATGCCAAGTTTTAATTTGAAAGTGAACAAAACCCATACCTACGATGCCATCGTGATTGGGTCAGGAATTAGTGGCGGATGGGCTGCTAAAGAACTGTGTGAGAAAGGGTTGCAGACGCTTGTTTTAGAAAGAGGACGGATGGTACGTCATGTGGAAGACTACCCTACGATGAATAAAGACCACTGGGATTTTGAACACCGTGGTAAGTTGACTGATGAAGATAAAAAGAAATACCATATTCAGGTTCGGAGTGGTTTTGTTGATGAATCTAACAAACATTTTTATAACAACGACCTCGATAGCCCTTACACCGAAGTAAAACGCTTTGACTGGATTCGTGGAAATCAAGTAGGAGGGCGTTCGTTGATGTGGGGAAAACAGTGCTATCGTTGGAGCGACCTTGATTTTGAGGCTAATGCCAAACAAAACATCGGAGTCGATTGGCCCATTCGCTACAAAGACCTTGAAAATTGGTACACCTACGTTGAAAAATACGTGGGCATTAGCGGAGAAAAATTAGGGCTATCGCACTTGCCAGACGGGCATTTTTTGCCTCCTATGGAGCTAAATTGCCTCGAAAAACACGTCAAAGGAAGCATTGAAAAAACGTACAAAGGTCGCCATTTGACGATTGGACGCGTAGCCCACTTGACCGAACCTATCAACGGGCGTGGCCAATGTCAAAACCGTAACCGTTGCTCAAGAGGGTGTCCTTTTGGAGCGTATTTTAGTAGCAATGCCGTGACACTCCCTGCCGCCGATGCTACAGGCAAGTTAACCTTACGCCCCAATTCGCAAGTTGCTTCTATTATTTATGATGAAAAGCTGGGAAAAGCGAAAGGCGTCAAGGTGATTGATTCGGAAACCAAAGAAGAAATAGAGTTTTACGCGCGCATTATTTTCCTAAATGCTTCTACCCTTGGAACTACGCAAATTTTGCTAAACTCTACGTCAAGTCGCTTCCCCAATGGGCTCGGAAATGACAGTGGCGAATTGGGACATAACCTAATGGACCACCACTATCGAGTGGGGGCAATGGGTAGTTATGATGGGTTTGAAGACCAATACTACAAGGGCCGCCGCCCCAATGGGATTTTTATTCCACGCTACCGCAACCTTGACGAAGCTTCCAAAATGAAAGATTTTATTCGGGGTTATGATTACCAAGGCGCGGGAGGCCGTGGTAATTGGGGCGGTGGAATCAGCGGCGGCGGGGTAGGTGCCGAGTTTAAAGATGGCTTGTTTGCGCCAAGTAGTTGGGGGATGTCGTTGGTAGGTTTTGGAGAATGTTTACCCTACCACGAAAACAAAGTAACCCTCAACCATGACGCAAAAGACAAATGGGGCTTGCCAACGTTGAGCATCGACGCTGAGTTTAAGGCAAACGAAATGGCGATGCGTAAGCAGATGAAAGAAGATGCCGTAGAAATGCTTGAAAATGCAGGTTTGAAAAATGTAACCCCGTTTGACTATTCGGGGGGAATTGGCGTAGGCGTTCACGAAATGGGGACGGCGCGGATGGGCCGCGACCCAAAAACGTCGGTGGTCAATGCGAATAGCCAACTTCATGCCGTTCCAAACGTTTTTGTGACCGACGGTGCTTGCATGACTTCTTCGAGCTGCGTTAACCCATCAATTACGTACATGGCGCTTACGGCGCGTGCCGCCGACTTTGCCGTCAAAGAATTAAATCGTAAAAACCTCTAACTCCCAATCGAATGAACCGCAGAGATATTATAAAATCATCGGCCCTGTTTTTGGGCTATGCTGTTTCCACGGCTACGTTGAGTGAGGCGTTTATGGCCTGCTCGCAAGAGGCAAAATTAGATTGGAAACCTACGTTTTTGACCAATAATCAAGCGGCAAGTATTGCCGAAATTGCGGAAACAATTCTCCCCAAAACCAAAACGCCAGGCGCCAAAGAACTAGGGGTTCCGCAGTTTATTGACAAAATGTTGAAAGATTTGCTTTCGGAAGAAGAACAAAAGGATTTTGTGGGTGGTTTAGAAAAATTGGAAGAAGATTGTGAAAAAGCCTACGGAAAGTCGTTTGTGGAGTGTACGCCTGAACAACGAAAAGAGTTTTTGACCAAACTAGATGCGGAAGCGGAGAAGCTACCGCCATCGGTGTGGGGTATCCGTTTGGCACCACCTTCGCCCACGCCGTTTTTTAGAAGAGTGAAAGAATTAACCCTGCTAGGCTATTTTACCTCTCAAAAAATCGGGAAAGAAGTACTAGGCTACGACCCAATTCCAGGGAAATATATCGCGTGTATGCCGCTTACGCCTGGCATGAATGCGTGGAATGAATAAGGTGAATAAGGTCAGACGACAGTCAGACCGTAGTTATTTGGTAGTTCAGTCTGACTATCGTCTGACTGCGAGTAACCCAAAAACAAAATTGACAATGAATTACAGAAAATTAGGAAAAACTGGATTTGAGATTTCGGAAATCAGCCTAGGAACGTGGCAGGTAGGCGGAAAATGGGGGGATGATTTTAGCCACGAAAATGCGGAGAAAATTCTCCATGCGGCCGTCGATTCGGGTATCAACTTTATTGATACGGCCGATGTATATGGCGCGGGTGAAAGTGAAAAAGCCGTGGGTAAATTTGTAAAAAGCCGCTCCGAACGTATTTATGTTGCCACCAAATGCGGACGTCAACTGAGCCCGCACGTTAGTGAAGCCTACCAGCCTGCGGTATTGCGCAAGTTTGTGGAAGATAGTCTCCAAAATATGGGGTTAGAAACACTAGATTTGATTCAACTCCATTGTCCGCCCACGGAGGTGTATTATCGTCCCGAAATTTTTGAGTTGTTTGACCGCCTCAAAGAAGAAGGAAAAATCTTGAATTTGGGGATTAGCGTCGAAAAAGTAGAAGAGGCGTTGAAAGGCATTGAGTACGACAACGTGACCACGGTTCAAATCATCTTCAATATGTTTCGTCAACGTCCGTCGGAATTGTTTTTTGAGCAAGCCCAAAAGAAAAACATCGGGGTCATTGTGCGTGTGCCTTTGGCCAGTGGATTATTGACAGGTAAATTTTCGAAGTTGTCGAGCTTCACGGCAGGAGACCACCGCTTTTTTAACCGCAACGGAGAACACTTTGACAAAGGGGAAACGTTTTCGGGTATTGATTATGAAACAGGATTAGCTGCGGTAGAAGAACTCAAAGCGGTATTCCCTTCGTACGAAAACCTTGCTCCTGTGGCTTTGCGCTGGATTTTGGGGTATTCGGCAGTGAGCACTATTATCCCAGGAGCTTCTAATCCTACGCAAGCAACCGCCAATTTGGACGCGCTCACGATTCCTGACTTGACCCAAGCACAATTGCAATCAGTGAATGAAATTTATGCTAAATACATAAAACCACAGGTGCATCATTTGTGGTAAAAGCCAAATTTCGTTTGATAGCCTCCCCACTTACCGACTAAGTGGGGATTTTTTTGCTCAAAAATTCCCCAAATTCCCCATATCTCCCTAGTGAAGTTCTAAAACTACCGTGGCATAAGTATTTTACAACTAAGGTCAGATTAACAGCAATGACAATAACACGGAGTTGAGCAATGAGGCTCTTTTGAGCATTGAAAACTCAAAAGCTCCTTTTTTACTAACCAAGTTTTTTTGTCAGCCATGAATACAACAAAAAAAACGGTTAAAAGTCTCTTGTTTGTATCGGTGAGTTTTTCATTGATCATAGGGCTTTCCGACTGTACGTCCACATCCTTTCTATCAAGAACTAAGGAGAAAACGGTTTCACCTGCCAAACATGGGCAAAGTAAATCGAAAGATCCTGCCAATTACGCGATAAGCGCTTCAGTAGTGGGTGGTTTGCCAGGTACTCGTATTGAACAATACATGGAACAGCAAACCATCCAGCTACGCCAACAGCTAGGAAGTATCGCCCAAATTGAACGCTTGGGAGAAGGCATTAAAATCACGTTTCAATCCGCTATTTTATATCCTGAAGGCTCGTATGTGTTATCGAACGACCCACAACCGTTTGTAAAAAAACTTGCTCACGTATTACAAGATTTCAAAGACACTGAAATATTGGTAGCAGGACACACTGATTCTCAAGGAAGTTTGAAAGTAAACCAAGCGCTTTCTGAGAAACGGGCGGAAGCTTTAGCCGATTTTTTGCAAGCTCACGGAGTTCCCCAATTGCGAATCGTGACAGAGGGCTTTGGAGAAACGACGCCTAAAGTGTCAAACAAAACGCTGGATGGGCGTCGCCAAAATCAGCGAGTTGAAGTAGTTGTTGTGGCTAACCAACGATTGAAAGAGGAGGTTCGGAAAGCCGTAGAGTCAGGTAGTGTCGTTCAGAACTAATGAGCTGAAAGCACTCAAATTTTTTAATGGCTATGGCCAAAAATCAGAAAATAGCCTGAACCAAACTATTATTTGGTTCACAAACGGCAAAGCGTCTCTGACGCAAAGAGTAAATAGTCAAGGAAAAAAGAGTAATTGTTTTTTCATAAGGTAAAGGGTTTAGGAATAGACGGAGAGCCAGAGAAGATATCTTCTCTGGCTCTTTTGTGTAACGTGCATACGAGTTTACGCAGCATTACTTATATTTAACAGTTGGATAGTCATTCCTGAATCTTTTAATAATTCTCGCAATTCTTCCAAATGTTCATTTCTTAAGCGCTGGTACTGCTCAACGATTAATGCAGGGCTGTTACCTTCTTGGTGCATTTTTATGGCATCATTGTCCATAGCAATCAGTTCTAATAGACGTGATACCCTTATTGCCCATTCTTCATAATTACCTATTGCAGTCATTGTCCTAATAGTTGTAAATGAATAATTCCTTTTGATTTCTTTTCACGGCTTCGACCAAATAAATGCAACCAGCGTAAATAATCAGACTCATAAAATACTTGTTGCTTGTGTTCTTTGGGAAAGACCCGAACAAAGTAAGCATCTATCAAACTTTGTTTATTCCAATCTCTCAACAGCGGTTCGTTAGCATCAAATAAAGAAGCCTCTATAAATGTCACTACGTCAATATCACGAGGATTTAATTTTTGGGTGGTAAAACTCCCGTCAATCCATTGATAAAACTCGTTACCCGTAATTTTTTGTAACCTATTGAGATATGTTAAATATTCTGTAAAAATCACTTATTATGTCACTATAACAAATATACAATTTGTACTTTGTTTATACCCACCCCTTAAAAACTTTTTGAGCGTAAGCAAGGTCTTGTTGGTGGGCTTGAATAGCGTTGAGCGTGTTGGGAGATTGGGCTTCTAAACATTGTTCCAAGACGAGTAAAGGCTTGATATTCATGGCTTTCAATTCACGAACAAGTCGCGGGTAATCAATGTCGCCCTCGCCGAACGTTTCCCCCCAAATTTGCCCCACCGACTGCCGTATGTGAAGTTCTACTATGCGTTTTCCGTACATTTTTATAATATCGAATAGTGCAACTTGGGAGTTGCCAGCCCCGCGGTATATCCAATGGGCGTCCAAGCACAGGCTGACATTTTCTGGGTGCGTATTTTGTAGCATGTGATGAAACTCCCGCGCGCTTGCCTTAAACTCCGCGTCGTGGGTATGATAGGCGAGGGTAATGCCTTGTTTTTTTAACTCAGAACCTAGCAAGTCTAGGTTTTTGGCTTGTTTGATTAGCTGCGCGTCACTTTTGATTTCGGCTCCTCCCCAACGGATGGGGTTGGGGCTAGTGACCAAAATCGACAAACCCAACGGCTTGGCTTCTTTGGCAATGGCAATAGCCGTTTCGATGGTTTTTTGGCTTTCGGCGTCTTCGTGCAAAATACTCCCAATGTAAGCCGAGGGAAGTGCCAATTGGTATTTTTTTAAAAGAGGTGCCAGCGTTTTGACGTCGTTGGTGGAATAAAAACTGGGTTCAAAGGCTTTCAATCCTGATTTTACGTATTCGGCAAGCGAGGCGTCGAGGTTTCCTCCCCAACTGCGTTTTTCGCGTTCATAAAAGGTGAACCACGAATATTGATTACACGAAATTAAGGATGCAGCTGAGGTTTTGGCCCAAGAAGGTTTGGAAGCTATCACAGCGCTGGTAGCAGCAAGCGTTTGGATGAATCGACGACGAGAGGTAGCCATAAGTGTGTCATTTTCAGTAAAAAGGCACAAACCTCCCTAAAAATACTTTTCGGCATTTTAGGAATGAACGACACAAAAAAGCCCTTCTAGGTAAATTTCCTAAAAGGGCGAAAGCAAGCGCTAATGTTTAGTTGCCTACAATCAATTTTTCCAAAATTCGTCTCCCGTCAAACGTTTTAATTCCAGTTGATTAATGAACCATTGAAACTGATAGGTAAGTTCTGCCAAACGAGCTTCTTCAATGGAAGTTTGGGCATTGTCTAACTCTACGGCTGTAATCGTGCCATTTTGTAAACGATTTTGAGCCAATGCAAGGGCGCGCTCGGCTTGAGTGACCTGAATTCTCACGTTTTCGAGGCGCTGTTCGTTGCTTTTTAGGTCAGTAAGTACCATGTCAACGTCTTTTTGGAGGGTCGCATTCACGGCTTCAAGGTTATATTTTGTCGCTTCCAAATTCACTAAAGCCGCTTTGCGCTGAATGTCATAGCGCTTCCCTGTGTACAACGGCACCGTGACGCTCAAGCCAGCTGCAATATTGAACCGCAACTGATTAACGTTAGGCATGTACCCGTTTTTTTCGCCTGCACTTCCTGTGAGCATCAACGTTGGTAAGTGGGCTTTGGCCGCAATAGCTACTTCTGTTTCTGCGCTTTGAATGCGGTCTTTTGCCAACTGAACGTCTTTATTGTTGGCATTAAATAGCTGCGTCAATGCTTCTTTGGTCGGAAGATGCGGGTCAAGTGTTAATGCTAAGTCGGCAGAAGCAATTTCGCTGACGGGTAAGCCCGTAAGGTAGCTCAGCGTGATTTTCTGCTTGTCAATCTGATTTTGAAAATCCACTTTACGGTTTTGAGCGAGTTTCAACTTTACTTGTTGAGAAACGATGTCAAACTCTAACGCATCGCCGTTTTGCACCCGTTGACTGATTTGTTTCAGTACGTTTTCGCTGGTTTGAATGACGTCTTGCTGCACCTGCTTACTTTTTTCCAAAAAGGCGATGGTGTAGTACAATTGGGCAATTTGATAGGCCAAGTTGTGGCGGTTTAGCTCCAACGTATGGCGAGCGCTCAATACATTTTCTTGGGCTTGGCGAATGGTCAAATCAGTTTTCCCAAAGTCATATAAACCATACCCTGCACTGACGCCCACGTTGACGTTGTGGTTGGGCATAAACTGAATCTCACGCGTGCCTTCAGGTAGGGGTAAAGTCGCTTTCATTGTAGGAGCCACGTAGCTGTAAGAAGCATTGGCATTGACGTAAGGCAAAAGGGCTGTTTTTGCGACATCAACCCGAAGTTCGCCCGCTTTGATGAGTTGCTCGGCTTCCTTGAGTTTGGGAAAATGCTGAAAAGACTGCTGAACCAGGGTGGTCAGAGAGGTGGGAGTTTGTGCGATGCTTGCGTTCTTTAACGCTAGTACAAGTACGCCCACTACGAAGGTTTTAAAATAAGTTTTCATTGGATGTATCGTCAATTAGTGAGAAGCATCAGCCGCAGCTTTGGCGGTTTGAGGCGTCATTTTTTTCTTCTCTAGTAAAAATAACAACGGAAATGTAACGATGAAAAAAGCCGTAGCCATCTGAAAAACATCCAAATAAGAGAGCATCAAGGCTTGTTTTTGAACGGCTAAATTGAGATTGCCAAACGAAACTTGAAGCGCATCCAGCGGATTGATGCCACGAGCCACGAGTGATTGTGACATAGTGGTAAGGCGCTCTTGGGTAAGCATATCTCCTGGCTGCAGGTGCGCCGAAAGGTTCATGGCATTGAGCGGAAGGCGTTGGGCAATGTAGGTATTGACAAGTGCCACCCCGACTGCGCCCCCAATCTGCCGAATCATGTTGGTGATGGCGATACCCATTGGCATTTCTTGGGGCGTCAAGGTTGAAATCGACTGGTTGATGAGTGGAACGTTAGAAAGGGCAAGCCCTACACCGCGAATCATCAAGGCCCCCATCAAAATGGCAGGAGAGGCATTGAGGTCGATGATAGACATTTGGTAACAAAAAAGCGCAAATGCAAGGTAACCCACCGTTGCAATGGAGCGTGGCGGAACTCCTTTGGAAATTAATCGTCCCACAATTGGGAAAATAAAAAGCGTAATTCCTGCGCCAGGGATAAGCAAAAGCCCCGTTTGGGTGGCGGTATAGCCAATAATCCGTTGCACAAACAACGGGTACATAAATACCGACGTAAAAAGCCCGATACCAATCACAAAAACTAGAATAGAGCCCAGCAAAAGGTTTCGATTTTTCAGCACCCGCAGGTTTACTACAGGATTGGGAATGCGTAACTCCCACCAAATGAACGAGGTCAACGAAACAATCAGCGCAAGGGTACAAATCACAATCGTTGGGTCTTCAAACCAGTCGTTGGCTTCGCCGCGTTCGAGTACGTACTGCAAACATCCGATACCAATCGAAAGCAAAACAATCCCCAAATAATCAATTTTGATTTTGCTGCGATCGATGTGATGCTCTTCGGGTTTTTTGTCGATGTAGATATAGCTTAACAAAAAGGCAACAATGCCAATCGGAACGTTGATAAAAAACATCCAACTCCAGTGGTAGTTGTCGATAATAAACCCGCCGAGGGTAGGCCCAAACGTTGGCCCAAGCACAATCCCCATCCCAAATACTGCTGAGGCAACGGGGCGTTGATGAATAGGAAAGGAATCATACAGTAACCCTTGCGACACCGAGAGCAATGCCCCTCCGCCTACCCCTTGCAAAAACCGCGCTAAGACCAACAAAGGCAACGTATCGGCAATCCCACACAAATAGGAGGCGAACGTAAAGAGGGCAATGGAGGCTACAAAGTAGTTTTTACGTCCAAAGTAGTTCTGCAAAAAACCCGTCAACGGAATAATAATAACGTTAGCGATAGCGTATGAAGTAATTACCCAAGAAATATCTTCGATAGTTACCCCCAGATTGCCCGCCATCTGATAAATCCCTACGTTGACAATCGAGGTGTCTATCAGTTCCATAACGGCCGCTGTGATGACCGTTAGTACAACAATCCATCTTTTCATAGTGTGTATTTTCTAACCTAAACCCTCAAGATTACTTAACCTTTACGGCTACTTCGACGCTCAAACCCGCGCGAAGAAGTTCTTTGAATTGTTCAGGGTGTTGAATCTCAATTTTTACGGGAACGCGTTGCGTAAGTTTTACGAAGTTACCCGAAGCGTTGTCGGGAGGAAGAAGCGAAAACTTAGCCCCAGTGGCGTCGGAAATGGTCTGTATTTTTCCGCTTATTTTCAAGGTAGGATAGGCGTCGATTTTGATGTCAACGGGTTGGCCTACGCGCATTTTTTCCAACTGAGTTTCTTTAAAATTGGCCGTCACCCAGTACGTTGACTCGTTGACAATCGTAAATAAGTTTTGCCCAGGCTGCACATATTGCCCTTTGGCAACGTTGATTTTGCCCGTTTTACCCGACACGGGAGCGTCAATGTGGGTATATGATAAACGTAATTTGGCTTGGTCAAGAAGCGCCTGTTTGACTTTGACTACCGACTCCATTTTTTTGATGGCAGCCACCGCGGCTCCTTCGGCTACTTTGGCCTGATTTACTTGGGCTAAAGCGGCATCATACTGGCGAGCTTGCACTTCTAAGTTTGCCTGACTATCGTCTAGTACTTTTTTGGTAGTAGAGCCACCTTCGTACAAGTTTTTGTCGCGCGTCACGTCGGCAGCGGCTTTCGTTTTGCGGCTAGCTTGCACATCAGCGTTGGCTTTGGCTACTTTAGAAGCCTCTTGGGCATTGCGAAGCGTTGCTTTGGCCGTCTCGATGTCGGCTACGGCTTGTTGTAAGTCGGCATCGGCTTGGGCTACGGCCATTTGGTATTCTTGCGGGTCAATCTCAATGAGGCGGTCGTTGGCACGGACACTTTTGTAGTCTTCTACGTTCGATTCGAGTACATATCCTGCCACGCGAGCAAGCACGGGAGAGTTTTTAGTCTCTATTTGGGCGTTGTCGGTGGTTTCGTAGGTTTGATTGTAACGATACGATTGAAAACCGTAAAAACTTCCTACGCCCAGCACCGCAATGACGATACCAAGGGGAAGTAATTTTTTGAAGGGACTTTTGGGGGAAGTGTTATCCATGGCGTTTAGTTTTTTATCGAAAGTGAACAATAAGTTGTTTGACCAAAAAGTTAATATAAGTAAACTTGGTTGACTATATTTGCGGCAGCAAAGGTAAACTAAGTTGACTAATAAAGTCAAATAAGTTGACTAAAAATTGGATTAAAATTTGAGTGCTATTTTTTAATAACCTGTATTCCAATAGATTTGTAACATGGAAAAAGTACTTGCTTCGGGACGAACATATAGCTTTGAAAAATTTGAGTCGATACGCCAACGTTCAATCGGGCGGTTGTTATGGCGACTAAAACGCCACGTACACCTTCACATAGAGCCTCTTTTGGTGAAGCGAGGCTATACTGATATTAAAATGAGTTCGATTTCGCTGCTGGTCAATATCGAAGAAGAGGGAGTAACGAGTAGTGAGTTGGCCAAAAAACTAGAGGTGACCAAGCAGGCCATGAGTAAGGCCGTCAAAGAGTTAGAAGAAACGGGTTACGTCTATAGTTGCCCAAGTGAAAAGGACGCTCGGGCGAGCATTATTTTTTTGGATGACCGTGGAAAAGAATTTTTGCTCGATTTGAATGAAGAAATAGGGGGAATGCAAGCCCGCTTTGAAAAGGCCGTAGGTGCCAAAAAGTATCATCAAATGATAGATACCATGTGCGATTTGCTGGCCGTGTTAGATGTCGAGGAGTAGTTACATCAATCGCCGTACAATCAGACTTTGAACCAACTCAAAAAAAGGTTGAGGCTGTAGCGTGCGCCAGTTTTCGAGGTGGAGAGTTCCTCCAAAATTGAGGTAGTAGTCGAGGCGGTAGCGTTTCCATTCGCGCTCGGTATGGTCGCGAGAACCCACCACGGCAATCCAGCCGTCTTCAATTTCATCAAACCACTCGGCGTAGTATTCGTCATCAGAACCGTGAAAATTGAGAATATTTTCGGCGATGAGGATGTATTTGTTGATTCCTTGGGATAATAAATGGTCGATGACATTCCGTTTGAAGTACATGATGTCGTTGTGGAGGGTGTCGTTCCATTCCCCAAAAAGCTCAATCACGGCAAACTTCTTCTTGTAGTCAGCGAATAAAATCTTGACATAGAGCGTCTCGGAGTCTATATCATCCCACAAAGGGTGAATATAATATCCGTAAATATCGTGTTCGTACTGGTTTAAGTTATAGTCGCGACCGTAAAAAGGAGATTTTCGGTCGTTGGCCGCCACATAATGTTTTTCCCAATTATAAAAAGGTTCTATCTCGTGCATAGCGCTTTCGTCTCTTCGTCCGTGACAAATATACAAAGGCAATGGCTCAATAAGGGAGAGGTGGAAGGATTTTCTTGCTAACTTGCATCCTCAATTTGACCCATTGTTATGGCTACTTCAACGGTACAATACAATTACCAACCTGAGCATTTGAACATTTCGGAGCCAAGTAAATACACCGCCGACCAATTGAAGTCGGAAGAAATGGTGATTAACTTAGGCCCGCAGCACCCTTCGACCCACGGAGTGTTGCGGCTGGAAGTGGTATCGGATGGTGAAATTATCGTGGATGTAGTGCCTCACTTGGGCTATTTACACCGCTGTTTTGAGAAACACGCTGAGTCGCTGCCCTTCAACCAAATCATTCCGTACGTGGATCGGATGGACTACGTGGCGGCTATCAATTCCGAACATGCCTACGTGATGGGTGTCGAACGAATGTTGGGGATTGAGAAAGATATTCCCAAACGTATTGAATACATTCGGGTGTTGGTGGCAGAGCTAAACCGCTTGGCTTCGCACTTCGTAGCCATCGGAACGTACGCCATGGACATCGGAGCTTACACGCCTTTTTTGTGGCTGATGCGCGATCGTGAGCATATTTTACGGATGTTGGAGTGGCTTTCGGGTGCTCGAATGCTCTATAATTATGTGTGGGTAGGAGGCCTGTTTTACGATGTGCCAGTGGGTTTTGAGGAGCGCTGCCAGGAGTTTGTGAGTTACCTCAAACCTAAATTGAAGGAACTCCAGCAGTTAGTCATTGATAATAAAATTTTTGTGGAGCGTACGGCCAATGTAGGCGTTTTGCCGCTCCCCGTGGCCATCAATTATGGCTGTTCGGGGCCAGTATTGCGCGGTTCGGGCTTGCGTTGGGATTTGCGTAAAGTGGATGGCTATTCGGTTTATCCTGAGTTGGAGTTTAACGTACCCATTGGCGAAGGACTCGTAGGTACTGTTGGCGACTGTTGGGATAGAAACTACGTTCGGGTGCAGGAGTGTTGGGAATCACTTAGTCTTATCGAACAGTGTGTAGAAAAACTGTTGGGAGAGCACCGTCGCACGCCTGACTTTGACCCGCAGGCTGTAGTGCCTAAGAAAATTCGCCCTCAGGCGATGGATTTTTATATAAGAGCCGAAAATCCCAAGGGAGAATTAGGCTTTTTCTTCCGTACCGATGGGAAGTCGGATATTCCTGTGCGATGCAAAGCACGAGCGTGTTCGTTCAATAACTTATCGGTCATTGCCGAAATCTCACGCGGTGCTATGCTCGCTGACTTAGTGGCTATTATCGGTTCTATCGACGTCGTAATGGGCGAAGTGGATCGCTAGAGATTCCTATTCGTCGGTAAACATGTACCCGACGCCTTTGAGCGTTTTAATGTAATTTTCGCCGACTTTTTCGCGCACTTTGCGAATGTGTACATCGACGGTTCGTTCGAGTACATAAATGTCGGCTCCCCAAATTTTCTGAAGTAACTCTTCTCGGTTGAATACCTTGTTGGGGTGATTGGCCAAAAAGAACAGCAATTCAAACTCTTTCTTGGGCAAAACAACCGCTTTATCGCCCTTCGTAACCGTATAGTTTTTACGGTTGATGTGCAAGCCCGCAATCTCAATGTGTGACTCAGGTTCTGCTTTTTGTGCCTCTCTTCTGAAAAGGGCATTGATGCGACTCATCAATGCACGGGGCTTGATGGGCTTGGTCAGGTAGTCGTCGGCTCCAATTTCAAACGCTGCCACTTCCGAATATTCTTCAGAGCGGGCGGTCAAAAATAAGATGTACGTATTTCGGAACTCAGGGATGTCGCGTAGTTGGCGGGCAGTTTCGATGCCATCCATTTGGGGCATCATAATATCCAGAACAACCAGTTCAGGAATAAACGAACGGGCGGTTTCGAGCGCCATCTTTCCGTTGGAAGCGGTGGCTACTTCGTAGCCTTCTTTTTCTAAGTTGTATTCAAGTAGCTCAACAATATCTGGGTCGTCGTCGACGACTAAAACTTTGTGCGCGATTTGAGCCATTTTGGCACTGCTCATAGCATGGATTTTTATTATGGCGACGAAATTACAAGTCGTGTAAGTACTTTTAACACGTGAAATGTATTCTTAACACAAATTTAACAGTAGAAGTCGTTTTTGCAAGAGCAAAACTTGGGTAGAGAATGAGAGGAGGTAAGCAATTGAAAATGAAAGTAGTAGGCGAAAATATAGTTAAGCTAAAATTGGAGCTATACTATGGATTTGACGCAGGAGGCGTGGTGAGTATTGCTCCTTGGCTAATGCGCACAATAAGCTTTTGCAAACTACGTTCGATGTGTTCGTAATCGACCTTTTCTTTGGCAATTAAAATAAATGCGATGGCACTAGGGGGGCGCTGTTCGGACGAAGAAAAGAAAAGATGTTTGTTTTTTCGGTAGGCTTCACGGCAACGACGACGGAGAAGATTGCGGTCGACGGCCTTTTTGAAATTGCGTTTCGAAATAGAAAACAATACTTGAGGAGGCTGAGCGGTAGAAACCTCCGACTCAGTTAGATAAAATACCTTAAACGGAAAAAGGTAGGACGTTTTTGCTTCCGTACTACCTTTTTCGAACAAACGCCCTATGGTTTTTTGACTACAAAGGCGTTCTGTCTTTTTAAATGTTTGCTTCATCTTAGCATCGAGCATCAAGCTAAAGCGTTGGCTTTGAAAGCGACAACTCTAAACTTCAAACTCTAAACTAATGAATTATTGCTTGTGACGCTTCTCGTCAGAAACTGTCAATTTCCAACGACCTTTTTTGCGACGAGCTGCTAACACTTTGCGGCCATTAGCAGAAGACATACGCTCACGGAATCCGTGCTTGTTGCGTCTTTTGCGGTTTGAAGGTTGATATGTACGTTTCATTTCTTATGCCTTTTATTACCTGTAAATCCTTGATTTCAAAACGAGTCCGCAAAGGTACGGAAACTTTCAAAAGTTTACAAACTAATTTTGAAGAAAAAACCGACCTTTGTTGCTGAGTACTTGTTTTATAAGCCCCTATCTCTGTCTCCATGTCCTTCAATCGCCTACAAATACGTTCTTCATCGATGCCAACTTTGCCGATAACACTCTGGATGTTATTGGTTTTGGGGACGGGTAGTGCGGGGTATTGGTGGATGGGGTATGAATTGGTACGAACCCAATCAAAAACGCTGATTTTGGTCTATATTGGCCTTTTTTTAGGATATGGACTGGTCATAACACAGCAATGGAATGCCATTCAAACTCGTTGGTGGATGGCCATAGCCCTGTTCTTTCGGCTGATTTTTTTGTTTTCAATTCCCGCTTTGTCAGACGACTATTTTCGATTTGTGTGGGATGGGCGATTGCTGGCCGCAGGGTTCAATCCTTACTTGTATTTACCCGCTGAAATTATCAATACGTCTATCGCTACAACGGCGCATTTAGACGTATACTTGTACAAAGGACTTAATTCGCCTCATTATTTTACGGTATATCCGCCCCTCAATCAGTTGTTTTTTTACGTGGCAGCGTATATAGGAGGAAGCAATATTCAGCTCTCAGTGCTTGTAATGCGAGTGATTATTTTGTTGGCGGAAGCGGGGAGTTGTTGGCTGTTGCTGTCCTCAGAAAACATTGGGATACAATCAACTAGAAAAAAAGAACTTAATGGGCTCGTTTATGCCCTGAATCCATTGGTGATTGTAGAACTGACGGGGAATTTACATTTTGAGGCGGTGACTTTATTCTTTGTCTTGTTAGCCCTTCGCTGGTTAAATCGGCCTTGGCCTCAAAGTTCGTTTTTTGCAACCTCCGCGATTGCACTGGGGCTAGGGGCATCGGTCAAACTTATTCCTTTGATTTTCTTGCCATTGTTTATAGGCCGCATTGGCTGGCGAAAGGGAGTGTTGTACACCGCCATTGTGGGAAGTGTTATGGTAGGTTTATTCTTGCCTTTTTTGAGCAAAGACCTGTTGCTCAATATGGGTAAAAGCCTCGATTTATATTTTCAAAAGTTCGAGTTTAATGCCAGCATCTATTATCTGCTTCGCCAATTGGGGTATTGGATGACCGGGTATAACCTGATTCAGTTACTTGGCCCCTTTTTATCGTTAATGACTTTCAGTACAGTACTTTGGTTGATGTTTCAGAAACGAAGCTTGGCCGAAAAAATGCTTTTAGCGTTGAGTACCTATTTTTTCCTGGCTACAACGGTTCACCCGTGGTACATCACAACACTAGTCGCTTTGGGAGCACTCAGTAAACGCTTGTACCCTGTGGCATGGTCGCTGCTGCTACCCTTGACGTACCTAGCGTATGCAACCCAGCCCTACCAAGAAAATCTCCGAGTAGTAGGGTTGGAGTACATTTTAGTGTTTGGCGTTTTTGTTTACGAAGTGTTTCTAAAAGGCATTGATTGGGAAACGAACTAGTGAGATTTGCGAATTTGTCACGTGCGCTCTGTTTCTTACCTTATGCCCTTTCTTCAATTCCCTTTTATTTTTTCTTGCAAAAACTTCAATTGCATTTGGGTAGAGTCAGCCGCCGAAGCGTAGGTGAGCCAAAGAGAAGATGTACGTTCATCTTTTGGTAAGAAGACCAACCCTCTCACCGACTCATTGGGGGGAAGAGTTGTTTTGCGCAAGGCCAATTCTTGCCAGTTGGCGCGTTCGTGTTGAAGCTGCTCCGTCCGAACTCGTTGGAGGTTGACGTCAGCAATCTGCTTTTGAATAATGAAATTATAGGCTTGTGCGTGGGCGTACTGCGAGTTAGCGCGCTGTGTCCACGATTTATCGCGGCGATTGGAAGACTGAACATCACTGGCTACAGTTGCTACCAGCAACACGCCATTGAGAATCGAGGCCGCGACTAAGCGTCGTTTGGCACGCTGAATATCTAACGTTGCTTGTTGGATTTTTTCTTCGGGATTGAGGGCTCGGTAAAAAGCAGGATACGACGCATTAATGACACTGCGGAGCGTGTCGTTTTTAGGATCAAAAGGAATGTAAGAAAAATTGCTAGGGTCTACTAACAGCGATGCCTCCGTACGGTTTTTGACTTCCACATCCAGTACGATATTATGTTGGTCTTCAAATTCGTACGAAGCTACCAGTACTACGCCGTTTTGTTCGGTGCGGGTTACTTCTCGTCCTTCTACCCAAGCGATGTCGCCCGAGGCAGGTTTCCATTGATAAAGGTAGGTAGCGCAGCTTGACATGAGCGCTGCAAAGGCAAAAAAGGAGATAAATCGAAGGGTTTTCATGGTAAAAGCGGATTTTCAATGCTGTTGAACAAAACTAAGCATTGAAAATCCACTTTCAAATAATTTTTTGACGAACGGTTAAGGTATAGTGAAACGAAGTAAAAGTTCGTAAACCTGATGAAGCGGCAAGCCCATGATGGTATAAAATGAACCCTCGATGCGGGGAATCCCTATCATACCAATCCATTCTTGTACGCCATAGGCCCCCGCCTTGTCGAACGGGCGGTAGTGGGTGATGTAGTACTCAATTTCGGTCTCAGTGAGCGGTTTAAAAGTAACTTCTGCCACATCGCTGATGGTTTGGTAGCCTTCGGCACTAAGCAAACATACGCCCGTAATTACTTGATGCGAACGACCCGAGAGTTTTTCAAGCATGGTGCGCGCTTCGAGGGCATCGGCAGGTTTGTTTAAAATTTGATTATCAACGACTACCACCGTATCGGCACAGAGGACCAGTTTGTCGCCCAAGTCATGCGCAAACTGTTCGGCTTTGTGTCGGGCCAAATAGCCTGCTACCAGCGCGGCGGGCATATCTGCGGGGAAAAGTTCGTCCGTAGGGCGTACTTCTACCGTAAATTCAAACCCTAGCTCACGAAGCAATTGTTGACGACGTGGGGAGTTAGAGGCAAGAACGAGAGAACGGGATAAAGGAATCATATCTTCTCTTTGTGCATCAATGTGGCTACGCCTTTGGTGGTGATTTTGCCCGTCGTAATGTCAAAAACTTCGCCCAATATTTCACCCGTGTGCTTTTCGGGGTTAAGGTTTTGTACGGTAAACTTCACTTTGTAGTCGGTATCGACAAACATAGGGCGTAAAAACTGAAACGTTTGTCCTACGTAAATCGAACCGTAACCAGGAAAGCGAGTACCAATGATTTTGGTGAAAACGCTAGCGCCGAGCATCCCGTGGATAATCGGGCGTTTGAAAGGCGTTGTAGCCGCGTAATCGGGGTCTAAGTGCAACGGGTTGTCGTCGCCCGTAAGCTGTGCAAACGCAATTACTTCTTCTTGCGAAAATCGGAATTCGTACTCGTACGTATCGCCAATAGATAATTTCATTTTTTATGATAATTAGGTTAAATATCAATTTTATAGACTAGAGGTTTTTCCGCCATCTACGGGCAGGTTGATGCCGCTGATGGCAGCGGCGGCGGGGCTGCACAAAAAGGCTACGGCGGCTGCGACTTCTTCGGCTTCGGCAAAACGACCAATGGGAATTTCGGCTTCGAGTTGAGTGGCAATTTCTTCGACAGTTTTACCCGTCGCTTGGGCACGCATCTTGTTCACCGATTCCAACCGACCCGTTTTGGTATAACCAGGCAAAACGTTGTTGACCGTAATGCCAAATTTGCCGATTTCGAGCGAAAGCGTTTTTGCCCAACTTGCCACCGCCCAACGAATGGTATTTGAAACTCCCAAGCCAACGATAGGCTGCTTCACGGAAGTGGAAATGATGTTGATAATTCGGCCAAAACCTGCTTTTTTCATGGCAGGAACAATGGTCTGCGCCAAAAGTTGGTTGTTGACGAGGTGCATTTCAAAAGTAGCCAAAAATTGCTCGGGGGCAGCGTCGATGATAGGGCCGCCCGATGGCCCACCTGTATTGTTGACCAAAATATGAACTTCAGGAAATTCGGCTAAATAAGCGTCGATGGCGTTTTTTACCGAAGTGGTACTGGCAAAATCGGCAACAAGGTAGCGATGGGTTTGGCCTTTGCTTGTGTCAAGCGTGGAGAGCGTTTCTTGTAATGAGGCTTCATTGCGTGCCATGAGCGTGACATTTGCTCCCAAAAGGGCAAGTTCGACGGCCGAAGCACGTCCAATTCCTTGGGTACTTCCGCAGACAATGGCGGTTTTGTGGGTTAAGTCAAGATTCATTTGATTCTAAAAATAGTTAGCACGTTAGGGAGATTTTAAAACCGTTTTTAACGGATTTACGTTTGTACTGTAAACCATCGAAAATTATGCGCAGTTTCGCTTTTGTTCTGTTTTTTGTCGTGGGGCTATTTGGTAGTTGCACCGCTACGCCAACCTCAACGGCCGCTCCCGTAGATCACTCCGCGTGGGACAAACTTCTCAAAAAACACGTAAATGACAAAGGATTTGTTAATTACAGTGCTTTTAAAAAGGACTATGATGAGTTAAAAAAGTACTTGGATATGCTCAGTGCCAGTGCTCCTAATGGAAAGTGGACGAAAGAAGAGCAGTTGGCGTACTGGATAAATGCGTACAATGCCTTTACGGTTCAGCTTATCCTTGACCATTACCCAGGAATTTCTACCATTAAAGACATTGGGTCAAAGATTAAAATTCCGTTTGTGAGCGATGCTTGGACGGTTAATTTTATCGTCATTGGCGGAAAAAAAATGAACCTGAACGACATCGAACACGGCATCATTCGCAAAAAATTTGACGAACCTCGTATTCACTTTGCCTTGGTGTGTGCGGCTAAGTCGTGTCCGCCCCTTCGAAATGAAGCGTTTACGGCCGATCAGCTTGATAAGCAACTGGATGAACAAGGTCGCGATTTTATAAATGATAAGTCTAAAAATAACATCCGCAAAGACAAGGCGGAGTTGTCGAAGATTTTGACGTGGTACGGCGGTGATTTTACCAAAAAAATGCCAATGGTGGAGTGGGTGAATAAATATTCGACAGTGAAAATTGATAGTAAAACTCCTATTTCTTACCTCGACTACGATTGGGATTTGAATGGAAAGTGAGAAATAGTCCATGGTCGGCGGTCTATAGTCGATAGTTATTAATAACCACCGACCATTTGCCATTGACCATGGACTACCAACTATCGACTTCTACGCCTTCACCGCTTTAGGTTTCAAGTCGGTAAGGTCTGAAATTTTGACGGGTTGACCCGTTTGAATGCTTTTTCGAGCACCGATTCCGACCAAAATCGCCATGGCACCGTCGCGGCTGCCTGCTGATTGGCGGTAGGTATCGGCGGCATTCGGGTTGCGGAAAATCTTATCGCGTAGGCGCGCATCTCCACCGCCGTGCCCTTCTGCTTGCGGAATTTTGATGTATTCCACATCGCCAAAGTTTTTCGACAACATCAATTCATCGTACGGCTCTATCGTCATTTTGCCTGATTCCTTAATCCATGCCTCCAAACGACCTTTTGTTCCGTTGAACGCGATTCGATAGCCTTCGTAGGGCGAATACGTCGTCAATGAATAACTAACATTCACTCCGTTGGCGTAGTGAATAGTGGCCGCCATTTTATCAAAAATATTAATGTCTTCCTTGAAAACACAGCCGTCGCGTAAGTAGCCATCGTGTTTTTCATTATCAACGTACAGAGAAACAAGACGTTTGTCTTTTGTTACATCCCAATAAAATTTACAGTCGTTTTTATGGGCACAACTGCGGCAATTGTTGCCTCTAAATGGGCCATTTTTCCCGTAATGTTCCAAAGAACCTTGGGCAAAAACTGTTTCTGGCTCCGATTCCAACCACCAGTTGAGCAAATCAAAGTGGTGACTGGCTTTGTGTACCCATAACGAACCACTGTTTTCTTTGAGGCGGTGCCAACGGCGGAAGTAGTCTGCCCCGTGGCGAACGTCCAAGTACCAGTGAAAATCAACGGAGGTGATAGTCCCGATAGCTCCTTCGCGAAGGAGTTCGTAGATTTTTTGGCGGTGCGGCGAATAACGGTAATTGAAGGTAACCGTTACTTTTTTACCCGTACGCTTTTCTGCATCCAAAATGGCTTGGCATTTCGTTTCGTCGGTGGTCATGGGCTTTTCGGTAACGATGTCTGCCCCCAATTCCATTCCTCTCACAATAAACTTATCGTGCGTGGCATCGACCGTTGTCACGATGAGAATATCAGGCTTAGTTTCGGCCATCATTTTCTCAAAGTCAGTATAAAGCGGGCAAGTGACGTTGAGCATTTTGCGAGCAGTTTCGGCGCGGCCAGGGTTGATGTCGCAAAGTCCAACGAATTCGATGACATCACCAAATTCTTTCACCACAGGCATACCCCACATACCCGTCCCACGGTGGCCCGTTCCGACCATCGCTACTTTGCGTTTGGCGCTGGGGGTTGCATTGGCAAATAAAGTCGAAGAAGCGAGCATTCCTGCCGTAGCCAACGAAGACTTCTGAATAAACTCGCGGCGATTAAACGTTTCTTGAGGAGTGTTCATGTAAATAGGGTTTAAAAATCAAGATTAATCCATGTGAAAAACGCATTCGATAGACGTACTCACGGGTGAGTTGTCAGGATTGGTGTCCATAATGTCTGCCATGTACGCCCACCATTTTTTGACGATAGGGTGGTTGGGCAAGTCATCGGCGGTGTTGTTCTCGGTGCGTTTTTGAACCGCAAACAAAATACCTGTGGCACGGTCTAAATAAATCGAATAATCATACACCCCCGCCTCGGTAAGCACTGCGGAGAGTTCGGGCCATATTTCGTCGTGGCGTTTTTTATATTCGGCCTCAAAACCAGGCTTTAGTTTCATTAAGAAAGCAACTTTTTCCATGTATGTCTTGGGTAAGGAATAAAAGATAACAAACCAAAAAGAATCTTTGGGCGTAACCCTCCTGTACTGTTATGTATAGAAAATAATAAAAGCCTACAACTTGTCTAATGCTTGAGCCAGGTCATCGATAAGAAAATCAGCTTCTTCCAAGCCAATGTAAAACCGTATTAGGCGATGCTCTTGTTGATTTGGGTCAAACTCTTCTGGACGCAAGCCCGCGCACTTGGGCAATACCAACGATTCGTGACCACCCCAGCTTACGGCCAACAAAAAGTGGTTGAGGTCAAAGGTAAAGCGCTCGATTTGGGCGTGTGATTCGGCTTTTATGGCTACCGTAAGCAAACCGCTGGCTCCCGTCATTTGTTTTTTAGCAAGTTCGTATTGCGGGAAATCAGGGTCAAGGGGGAAATAGACTTTTTCGATTTTGGGGTGATTTTTTAAGAAAGAAACCACTTTTTGGGTACTTTCTGCGCTTTGCTTGAGGCGAATCGGTAAGGTACGCAAGCCCCGCAACAACAACCATGCATTGAAAGGCGAGGTAAAAGCACCTGTATTGTGGGCTTCACGGTCAAAAATCTGCTTAATCATGGCTTTACTACCCGTGAGTACCCCCGCAACGGTATCAGAGTGCCCCCCGATGTATTTCGTCGCCGATTGCAAACAAAGGTCGATGCCAAAGCGATGCGGTTTTTGAAAAATAGGGGTGCAATAGCTGTTGTCGATAATCGTAACAATGCCACGCGACTTGGCCAAACGAGCTATGGCTTCGAGGTCTTGCAGCTCAAACGTCAGGCTGTTGGGCGATTCGAGGTAGATGACTTTGGTCGTAGGTTGGAGTACCGCTTCAAAGTTGGCAATATCGGTACCGTCCACGTAAGTGGTGCTCACATTGTAGCGAGTGAGTACGTTATCGAAAAGCTTCCACGCCCAGGTGTAGGGCTTGTGAACACTAATGATGTGGTCCCCTGCTTGAACGTTCGACATGACGGCGCAAAAAATGGCCGAAGCACCGCTGTTGAGCACAAGGGCGTCTTCTGCTTCGTCGAGGGCGGCTAATTTTTTACGGAGAATATCCACCGTAGGGTTCATGCCCCGTGTGTAGAGGTAGTCCGACATTTCGTCTTCAAAAGCGCTGCGTAACGAGGCAAAGTCGTTGAAGGCAAAGTTGCTGGTTTGGACAATCGGTGGGCTGACGGCGTTGAAGTACTGTTCGCGGTCTTCGGCGAGTTCGTTAATGATTTGGGAGTAGTGCATGAGAATAAAAAGGGAACAAAACTCCGCGAAGATAACCGAATCTACTAATTTGCTGCCTTCTATTTTCATTCATTTTATGACAACACCACGTTCGTTAAAAGCCCTCATTGATTCGCTCAAAACTAATAGCCGCAACGTAGGCCTGTTATGTAACCAAACGGCCTTTTTGTTTGAAGAAAAAATGTATTTGATGGATTGGTTGGCCAAAGAAAAAGTCCTAAAGACCATTTTTGTGCCCGAACATGGCCTTTTTTCCGAGCTTCAAGATCAAGAAGCGTTAGAAAATGCCGAAATCTATTATTTTTGGGAAGGTGTCAACTGCGTTTCTTTGTACGGTCACGACGAACAGAGCCTGAAAGTTTCGCCTGAGCAAGTAGAAGAATTAGATGATATTCTGATTGATATTCAGGACGTTGGCTGTCGGTATTTTACGTATTTGACCACCATTGCGTATTTGTTTGAAACAATTTCCCGTTGCCAACGTCCACCGCGTGTGTGGGTGATAGACCATCCCAATCCCGCAGGTCGCCAGGTGGAAGGCTCACCCATTTCGGCTACTTATGCGTCTTTTATTGGGCACGAGGGGCTGCTACACCGCCATGGCCTGACGCTGGGAGAAATCGCAATGTGGCTAAAAGAGTTTTATAAAGGAGCGTTTGACTTACAAGTACTTATGGCATCGACTCCCGACTATTTTATGCAAATCTATCCTTCTCCCAATTTCCCTTCGTTACAAACCGCCGAGCTGTACAGCGGCCAATGTCTGTTTGAAGCCACGATTTTGAGCGAAGGGCGCGGGACAACCCGTCCTTTTGAAATAGTGGGAGCACCTTTTTTGGATTGGACAACCCTGCACCGCATCAAATACGACATTGAACACCTAAGCAAAGAATATGATTGGTTCAATTACGTGTTGCGACCACTCCAGTTTATCCCCACTTTCCATAAATATGCTAATGAACTCTGCGGAGGTTTTCAAATACATTTATCTACGCAAGCAAAAAACCATTCATTGCTGAGTTCATTGTTACTGCTACGCGTCTTCAACGAACACATCCCAAATCTTTGGCGAACAGGCTCTTACGAAAAAGGAAATCCACGTACAGCGTTAGAGATTTTGGTAGGGGACAAATTGTTGCTTGATTTTGTGCAGGGTAAACAGCCGCTTTTAGAAGCCATTGTTTATTTAAAAGAGTCTGAAAATCAATGGATTAATTCTGTTGGGTATTTATCAAAAGAACCTCTTTTTTCCTTGCTCTAGTGCTTACGGGTTGGCCGTTAAATAACTTCGTGTAATAAATACGCAAAATATTTTGCAGGTTTGAAATGGAATACCTTACTTTGTGTTGTTAATACGCAAAGTAAATGCCAGACGAACTATCAATTTATCCTCGCCCTTCGGTCACTATTGACTGTGTTGTATTTGGTTATGACGGAGAGCAGCTGTCGATTTTGCTCCTCAATCGCCGAGATGAACCATTTGCCAATCAATGGACGCTGCCAGGTGGTTTTTTACACTTGGAAGAAACGTTTGAAGAGGCTGCACAACGGATTTTGAAGGACAAAACGGGGATTGAAAATCTATTTTTAGAGCAATTGTACACCTTTGGAGGGCTTTCGCGTGACCCTAGAGGTCGGGTGCTTTCGGTGGCCTATTACGCTTTGGTCAACCCAGCAAAATATCAATTGATGGTTGGGCAAATGGCGAATGAGTTAAGGTGGTTTAATTGGAAGCAGCTCCCGTCGTTGGGGTTTGATCATGCGCAAATTGCTCAACTTGCCCAAGCGCGTTTAGCTGCCAAAATTCAGTACCAACCCATTGGTTTTGAGTTGTTGAATGCTCAGTTTACGATGAGTGAATTGCAGGCGTTGCACGAATGTATTTTGGGTGAAACACTCGACCGCCGCAATTTTCACAAGCGCATGATGGCTTCGGGTTTACTACGAAGTACGGGCGAGCGCCGAGAAGGGTTGAAAAGTCGTCCTGCTGAATTGTTTGAGTTTATTCCTTGAAAATTAAATAGATACGTTTACACAGTTGCCATGAAAACATTGCCAATTTTATTAAAAGACGGGTATAAAGTAGGACATAAATTCCAATACCCAGAGGGGACAACCTTGGTTTATTCAAACTTTACGCCCCGTAAATCAAGAAATCCAGAACAAAACGAAATTGTATTTTTTGGATTGCAGTACTTTATCAAAGAATACCTCATTCACCAGTTTGACGAAAATTTCTTTCAACGTCCCAAAGCCGAAGTTGTCCAACAATACAAACGTCGTATTGATAATTATTTGGGAAAAGACAGTATTCCCTACGAACATATCGAAGCATTACATGACTTGGGGTACCTACCCCTTCTCATCAAAGCATTGCCCGAAGGTAGTCGTGTGCCCATGCGTGTGCCTGTGTTGACGATTCGAAATACTAAGCCTGAGTTTTTTTGGTTGACCAATATGCTCGAAACGTTGATGAGTGCTATTTTATGGAAACCGTGCACGTCAGCAACCACGGCGTTTGAGTATGTACAAACTTTTACCAACTATGCCCGTGAGACCGTAGGCGATGACCTCAGTTTTGTCCCTTGGCAAGGCCACGACTTCAGTTTTAGAGGAATGTCGGGGATTGAAGATGCGGTGATGAGTGGCGCAGGGCACTTGCTGAGTTTTACAGGAACAGACACGATTCCCGCGATTGATTTCCTTGAAACTTACTACAATGCCGATTGTGAAGCCGAATTGATTGGAGGGTCGGTGCCTGCTACGGAGCACAGCGTCATGTGTATGGGAACAAAAGATGCGGAAATAGAAACGTTTGAACGCTTGATAAAAGAGGTATATCCTACTGGCGTGGTGTCTATTGTGAGCGATACGTGGGATTTTTGGCAAGTAATTACGGAGTTCTTACCGCAACTTAAAAGCCAAGTTTTGGCACGTGATGGAAAAGTGGTCATTCGCCCCGACAGTGGCGATCCCGTAAAAATTATTGTTGGCGACCCAACAGCGCCCGTTGATTCTCCCGAGTACAAAGGAGCGATTGCGTGTATGTGGGAAACGTTTGGGGGGAGCGTTACTCCGCAGGGATTTAAGTTGTTAGACCCACACATTGGGCTTATTTACGGGGATAGTATTACGCCTGCTCGGCAGATAGCTATCTTGGAAGGACTAAAACAAAAAGGCTTCGCTAGTTATAACGTGGTATTAGGAATCGGTTCATACACTTATGAATACGTTACGCGTGATACTTTCGGGTTTGCGATGAAAGCTACTTACGGCGAAGTGGACGGTGAGGGACGTGATATTTTTAAAGACCCTAAAACCGATGATGGTACGAAGAAATCGGCCAAAGGATTGATGGCGGTGCATAAGGATGCCGCTACGGGACAGTATGTCTTGCAAGACCAATGCACGTGGGACGAAGAAGCCCAAGGAGAGCTTAAAACGGTCTTTTTGGATGGAAAACTTACGATAGATTGGACTCTGGCAGAAATACGGGCACGGGTGCAACAGCAGCTTTAAACCTATATTTTGAACCATATAAGTCATATAAGAGATTATAAGTTTCTTTCTTATATGTCCTATATGGTTCAAAAAATAAATAACTTCAAAAGTGACGCCCCAAACTTGGCATAGGTCAAAGTGAAAACCACTTTTCAGACAAAATGCGAACCAAGAGATACCTAAAAGATTTGACATACCAAGTCAATGGAGCGGCCATCGAAGTACATAAAGCCCTTGGGCCAGGACTGCTAGAAAACGTATATCATAAATGTCTAAAACACGAATTGCAGCTACGAGGTATTCCATTTCAGTCAGAAATGCTTGTGCCCGTAATGTATAAAGGCGTGAATGTTCAAGCTGACTTACGATGTGATTTATTTATCGAAAACTGCCTAGTCGTTGAATTAAAAGCCGTTGAGGCTGTTTTGCCGCTGTTTGAAGCGCAATTGATGACATATATGAAATTACTTAAAGCTCCACTGGGGTTGTTAATCAACTTTAACGCTACTCACATTTTCAGTCAAGGGCAAAAAACGTACGTTAATGAGTACTATAGAGAATTGATGGATTGATAGCTTTTTATGGGAAATAGTTTGAACCATATAAGTCATATAAGAAATTATAAGGCTGTTCTTATATGCCCTTATATGTCTTATATGGTTCAAAAAAACGAAAAAAGAAACTCAAATGAATCTTAACTTAATTACGCCGCAAAAAAGCGAAATAGCTTTCAAAAGCTTTACCTTTCCCGATGGGCAGCCTCATATCAAATTAGAGTCCATTCCCACCACGACTAAGCACGTGCATATTTTGACACGTTTATCGACCATGAACGATGTATTTCTCTGCCTAGCCGCGAAAAATGCCCTCGACTATGCGGGAGTAGAAACCGTTGACGTCACTATATCGTACCTGATGGCGGCACGGATGGACAGAGTAATGACCAAAGGAGAGCCGTTTTCGCTCAAAATTGTGGCGGATATACTCAATGCAGGACAATTTCGTAAAGTCCGCATTTTTGACCCTCACTCGGATGTAGCTACCGCATTGATTCACCGTTCGATGGCGATTTCTAACCTGACATTGGTCAAAAAAGCAATGGAAGCGTTTTCTGGTCTGACCAATAACGATTATTATTTGGTCTCTCCCGACTCAGGGGCATTAAAAAAGGTCTATAAAATTGCAGAAGCAATTGGGGCAGAACGGGTAGCTGAATGTATCAAATTTAGAGACGTAAAAACGGGACAGCTGTCTGGTTTTAAAACATTTGAAGAAGATTTTGGTCAACGACCTTGTTTTATCATTGATGATATTTGTGATGGTGGCGGCACTTTTGCAGGACTGGCCGCACTTTTAAAAAGCCGAAATGCAGGAAAAGTAATTTTGATTGTCAGCCACGGTATTTTTAGCCGAGGGCTTGTCATTGAAGGGGTTGATTACATCGTCAGTACCAACTCCTTCAAAGAATTTTCTGAAACACCGTCTTCTGTTCGTATCTTTCCCGTAGAATCAGTTCTGTAAATATACGTTTCAAATGAAAAAACTCATCACTGTAATCACGGCATGGATTTTTGCCATTACTCTGTACGCCCAACCCAAAACAGTGGTTTTTCAAACTGATTTTGGGCTGAAAGACGGCGCGGTATCGGCCATGAAGGGCGTTGCTATGGGCGTAAACCCCGCACTACGGCTGTTTGATTTGACCCACGAAATTCCTGCGTATAACATTTGGGAAGCTGCCTACCGTCTCGAACAAACTGCGACCTACTGGCCCAAAGGAACCGTATTTGTGTCGGTGGTTGACCCAGGCGTGGGAACCGACCGTAAATCGGTGGTGCTAAAAACCAAGAGCGGACATTTTTTCGTTGGACCCGATAACGGGAGTTTTACACTTGTGGCCGAGTCGTTGGGGATACAAGAAGTTCGACAAATAAACGAAGCCATCAATCGCCGCCAAAATTCGCAAGGCTCTTATACCTTTCATGGGCGTGACGTTTATGCTTACACCGCTGCGAGGTTGGCGGCAGGGGTTATTACGCTGGCGCAAGTAGGGGCGCGTTTGCCCAACGAAGTGGTTCGGATTCCGTACCAAAAAGCGGTTTTAGAAGGAAATGCCATTGTTGGAACTATCCCAATTTTGGATGTTCAGTACGGAAATGTTTGGACAAACATCCCCGCTGAGATGGTAAAAAATTGGGGTTTAACGGCAAGTAAAAAGGTGATGGTGATGGTGACGGTTTGGGAGGGAGATAAAGAGGTGTTTCGTGGGGAAATGCCTTTTGCCAATACCTTCGGAGAAGTGCCCGAAGGACAAACTCTTTGTTATTTGAATAGCTTGATGAATTTCTCTTTTGCTATCAATATGGGTGATTTCTCGGGCAAATATGGTGTCAAAAGCGGGCCAAATTGGAAAGTGAGGCTAGAAAAACGGTGACGGCTAGACTTTCCAAGTTTCAAAAACTTGGAAAGTCTATTTCATTTCCGAGCTAGACGAGCATAGACCGTCGCCAAAACAGGCTCACTTTCGTTGTGGAGGCGGTCGAGGGCCGTAACAGCGTAGGTGTAGCGCCTTCCACGTTTGGCACTTTTATCGAGCGCGCGCGTTTGGCCTTCATAGCAGCCTGCCAATAGGCGAGGAGCTTCACTGTCGGAATAGCGATAAACAGCATAATAGTGAGCAAGACTGCCGTCGCGGGCTGTTTCAGAGGCCGCCCAACGTAGTTCGACGCCGTCGCGGGTATCTTTTACCTGTAGATTCTTGGGAGTCAAAGGAGGCGTATGGTCTTTCCACGGCATGGTGGGAGGGAATGCAGGTTCTTTGTAGAAATTGGTACGCAAGGAGTCGGCGTGCCCCAATTTGTTGCCAATTAATGATTTTGAACTGAAGAAAACACTGCCCAAAATTTCAGGATTGAGGCGGATAAACCGCATCTGACTCGGAAACTCAGACGGATTAGCCCACGTTCTGTCTTTGTCTTCGGTGCCAATCCGATACGGGCCTTGACCAATGTACAAATGGCGTCCGTAGGTATAAGGCAACCACCAAGAAGTCACAATTTTAAAAGGGACTTTGTCAAACTTTGTAGAAAAATAAATCTGCGGAACAAGGTAATCAATCCAGCCCGCTTTCATCCATTTTTTCGTATCCGCATACAGGTTATCGTAAGATGTTTGCCCAGCCTCGGTGGCCGAACCCGAAGGGTCATCTTTCCGATTTCTCCACACTCCAAATGGGCTTACCCCAAACTTCACATACGATTTTTCGGCCGTGATGGCATCGCTGATTTGCTTGATAAGCTTATCAACGTTGTCGCGGCGCCAGTCATTTTTGTTGCGAAACCGACTGCCGTACTGTTGGTATGCTTCTTCGTCTTTGAGTGTTTGGCCAGTAACGGTATAAGGGTAAAAATAGTCATCAAAATGAATGCCGTCCACGTCGTATTCGTGGACAATGTTAGTTGTTACCGACGTAATATAATCCCGAACTTCAGGCAAGCCAAAGTTAAATAATTTATAGCCATCGTAATCAAATACCCATTCGGGGTGCTGGCGTCCAATGTTGTCGTTGGAAATACTCTTGCTCGCTCGGTGAGCCGTGCGGTTGAGGTTGAGCCACGCGTGAAATTCAATGCCTCGACGGTGGCATTCTTCAATCATAAAATCGAGGGGGTCGTAAAAAGGCTCGGGGGCTTTGCCCTGTTTTCCTGTTAGCCACTCAGACCAAGGCTCTTGTCCACGCGCATAAAAAGCATCAGCAGCGGCTCGTACTTGCACAAAAACTGCGTTGATGCCCGTCCGTTTATGTGCCTCAATGAGCCGAATAAACTCCTCCCGTTGTTCAGCGGGAGGAAGGTTTTTGCGGCTGGGCCAATCAATGTTATCGACCGTTGCAATCCAAACTGCCCGCATTTCGCGTTTCATACCCATTGGGCCAAAATCACGAGGAGTGGTACGCGGTTTTTTGGATGATTTGCAACCTTCTAACACTAAAAACAGCAGCAGGCAGAGCCAAGCGAGGTGTTTTTTCACGGAATGATGCAAGCGTTTAAAATGAGCAAAAAAGATTGGTTACACCCACAAATGTAATGATTTTGCCCAATCAATGTTACATCCTTTATCTTGCGGTACAAAAACCCTGAAAGTTGCCTATTTAGGCTGCGTTTGCTCACTCGTCAGAAAGCCTACCATGTACAAATCAAAACCTCCTTTGCCTTGGGGACGGTTGGATGAAAAGATGCCCAAATGGTAGTTGAAGTCATAGACAGAAGCCGTGACGGGGCGGTACTCATCATAGGTGGTATTGACGCGACTTCCCATGTTTTCGGGTTGTGACCACGTTCCGTTGGTGAGTTGAGCAGAATAAATATCAAAACCACCCAAACCACCCGTACGATTGGAAGTAAAATATAGGGTATTGCTCCAATAGCTTGTTGCAAAGTGCGGACATTTGTCGTCGGCGGGTGAAGAAAGTTGGGTGTTTTTCTTGACGGGTAGAATAGCTCTGGCCAATAAGGTGGACAAAAGCTGGGTTTTGTCGTTGGGCAAATCGGCCTCAAAAATGTCAAAATTCCCCTCGCGGTTGGAGCAAAAATAGACTTTGCTAAAATCTGAATTGAACGTAGGGTAGGCGTCGTCACTTGTGCTGTTGAGCCATGCCACTTCAAAAGGCCCTTCGGCCGTATTTTTATCGTTGAAATTGTGTACAAACTTAATTTGTAAATCTCCCGATGAATCGTCGGCATAAAGCAGTAAGAACTTCCCATCATAGCGCGTTTCGCCGACGTTAATAATTTGTCGGTCAAACGAATAAACCACTGGCCCTAGCACATTGCACGATTGATTGGCCTTCTGTACTAAAAGCTGGTAGTAAGACGCGTCTTTGGCAATATCGAGGTTGTATTGAATGCTGGCCTTGGCGTTGAGTAAGTTGGTTTTGTCGTCGTATTCTAACTCAAAAGGTTTAGCAACAAGGTTAAAAAGCTCTTTACGGTCACGTTTTGAGGAAAAAATAAGATAGCCATTTCCGTAGCGGTTACCTGGTAAGGCGGAGTTGTAATCGTCAAATTCAGAATTAAAGGCTTCTAAATTGACGGGCTGTGCAAGGAACTTTCCTGTGCAGTCATTAAAAAGGCCATTGGGGCACGCAGTCATTAAACATACAATTGCAGTGGCAATTCCGAACGATAGAAGACGGTTCATGGAGGAGGTGAGTCTAGTTTTTGAGATGACGCAAAATAAAGGCATAAAGTTGGAAAGTACCTCGACTTTGTGCCTCAGGGTACTCATACCCTGAGAATTATTCTGCTGATTTCGTTGGGATATAAGTATCCCTCTGCACGGGTCGTGTCTCAGGGTACTGATACCCTGAGAATTATTTGGCTGATTTCGTCGGGATATGAGTATCCCTCCGCACGGGTCGTGTCTCAGGGTACTCATACCCTGAGGGTTATTCTGCTGATTTCGTTGGGATATAAGTATCCCCCTGCACGGGTCGTGTCTCAGGGTACTCATACCCTGAGGGTTATTTGGCTGATTTCGTCGGGATATGAGTATCCCTCCGCACGTGTTGTGCCTCAGGGTACTGATACCCTGAGGGTTATTTGGCTGATTTCGTCGGGATATAAGTATCCCTCTGCACGGGTCGTGTCTCAGGGTACTGATACCCTGAGAATTATTTGGCTGATTTCGTCGGGATATGAGTATCCCTCCGCACGTGTTGTGCCTCAGGGTACTGATACCCTGAGGGTTATTTGGCTGATTTCGTCGGGATATAAGTATCCCTCCGCACGTGTTGTGCCTCAGGGTACTGATACCCTGAGAATTATTTGGCTGATTTCGTCGGGATATAAGTATCCCTCCGCACGGGTCGTGCCTCAGGGTACTGATACCCTGAGAATTATTCGGCTGATTTCGTCGGGATATAAGTATCCCTCTGCACGGGTCGTGTCCAGGGTACTCATACCCTGTGAGGAATGCACAGCACAAAAAAATAGCCCGAACACAAAGGCTCGGGCTTGCAAGGGGTAAGTAGAAAGCGAAAGATTAATTGTCCTTAGGGGAGCTCAAAGGATACTGTGTATCTTCTTTGGAAGCTACCTGAGGAGCGTGCTCTTGCGCGTATTTCTCGTAATTGAGGTCTTTTTCCGAAACTTTCGTCGTAACAGGTTCCAACACGGCTTCCACGTGTTTTTCAACCGTAAATTTCACCGCATCAACGGCAGCTTGGGTACGGAGGTAATACATACCTGTTTTCAAGCCTTTCTTCCACGCGTAGAAGTGCATCGACGTAAGTTTTCCGTAGTTGGCATTTTCCATGAAAATGTTCAACGACTGCGACTGACAAATGTACGCCCCACGGTCGGCGGCCATATCCACAATCGTCTTTTGTTTAATTTCCCAAGCCGTTTTGTAAAGGTCTTTGAGGTGTTGTGGGATTTCGGCGATTTTTTGAACCGAACCGTTGTGCATCATCAACTTGTTCTTCATCGAATCGTTCCACAAACCTTCTTTTACGAGGTCTTTGAGAAGATATTTGTTCACAACCACAAACTCACCCGACAATACACGACGAACGTACAAGTTAGATGTAAATGGTTCAAAACATTCGTTGTTACCCAAAATTTGACTGGTAGAAGCCGTAGGCATTGGCGCCAACAAAAGCGAGTTGCGAACGCCGTGTTTTACTACATCTTTGCGAAGTTGTTCCCAGTTCCAACGACCACTCTTAGGAGTAACGTTCCACATATCAAATTGGAAAGTACCTTGTGAAATTGGAGAACCTTTCCACGTTTCGTAAGCACCATCTTTTTGGGCCAACTCCATTGAAGCGACCAAAGCGCCGTGGTAAATGGTTTCGTGAATATCTTCGTTGAGACGACGTGCTTCTTCTGATTCAAACGGCATACGCATCAACAAAAACGCATCGGCCAACCCTTGGATACCAATCCCGATTGGGCGGTGGCGTTTGTTACTGCGTTCTGCTTCTGGGATAGGGTAGTAGTTGAGGTCAATGATTTTGTTGAGGTTGCGGGTTACCACTTTCGTGATTTCAAACAACTTCTCGTGGTTGAAATGCAAGAAACCGTCCGTACCTTGTTCTACAAACTTAGGCAACGAAATCGACGCCAAGTTACAAACCGCTACTTCTTCAGGAGAGGTAAACTCCATGATTTCGGTACACAAGTTCGACGACTTGATGGTTCCCAAGTTCTTTTGGTTCGATTTGCGGTTGGCGTGGTCTTTATAAAGCATGTATGGCGTCCCTGTCTCAATTTGCGACTCCATAATCGCAAACCAAAGGTCTTGGGCTTTCACCGTTTTGCGGGCTTTGCCATCGCGTTCGTATTGGGTATATAACGCCTCAAATTCGTCTCCGTAAGTATCTGCTAATCCTGGGCATTCGTGAGGGCAAAGCAACGACCATGAGTCATTGGCTTCTACGCGCTTCATGAACAAGTCAGGAATCCACATGGCGTAGAACAAATCGCGGGCGCGGAGTTCTTCTTTTCCGTGGTTTTTCTTTAATTCTAAGAAATCAAAAATATCGGCGTGCCAAGGCTCCAAATAAATCGCAAACGAACCTTTACGCTTACCACCACCTTGGTCAACGTAACGCGCCGTATCATTGAATACGCGCAACATTGGTACAATACCGTTGGAGTTACCGTTTGTGCCTTTGATGTAGCTACCTTTTGCACGAATGTTGTGGATACTTACCCCAATTCCCCCTGCCGACTGCGAAATAAGCGCGCATTGCTTGAGGGTGTCGTAGATACCCGCGATGCTATCTTCCTTCATTGTCAACAAGAAGCAGCTCGACATTTGTGGCTTCGGCGTTCCTGCGTTGAAAAGCGTAGGAGTGGCGTGCGTAAACCATCTTTCTGAAAGCAAGTTGTAGGTTTCGATCACCGAGTCCAAATCCTCTAAGTGAATCCCTACCGCTACGCGCATCAACATGTGCTGAGGGCGCTCGGCGATTTTGCCATTTACTTTCAAAAGGTATGATTTCTCCAGCGTTTTATACCCAAAGTAGTCGTAGCCGTAGTCGCGGTCGTAAATAATGGTTGAGTCGAGCAAAGCGGCGTGCTTACGAATGACGTCATAGGCTTCTTTCGAAATCAACGAAGCATTCTCACCCGTTTTGGGATCGGTATAAGTATAAAGTTGCTTCATCGTTGCCGAGAACGACTTCAGCGTGTTTTTGTGCAAATTGGAAATAGCAATACGCGCGGCCAAGATGGCGTAATCGGGGTGCTTGGTGGTCATGGAAGCGGCTGTCTCAGCGGCTAATACGTCCAACTCAGCAGTAGTTACACCATCATAAATACCAGATACGACTTTTTTAGCTACTTCAATTGGTTGAACGTAAGCAGCTTCTAAGCCATAGCATAGTTTCTCTATACGAGAAGTGATTTTGTCAAATTTGACCGATTCACGGCGGCCATCGCGTTTGATAACATACATAGGTACTCGTGTTTATTGTGGGGTGTTGTTACGTCTTTTATATGTGTTTTGGTTCGACAAATCACAATTCACTTCTGCAGGTGTGTGGAAACACACTTGAGTAATAAAACGACTTGTCATTGGTTTTGCGAAATTACAAACGTTTTGTGAGTGACCCTAATCGAAAAAAGAGACGCCACTTCGCTACGTTCACCGTCGTATAGTGTTAAGAAATTATTAACGAATTTGCTATTAGCAGGTTACGAGCCCCTTGGTTAGGGAATAGATTTTTGAAAAAAGAGCAAAAATTTTTACAAAAACTTGAGGGGGTATCGTAGCCCATTAAATCGCTATGTTTGGAGCTTTTCGACCTAAATTTACAACGAACCTTTGGGCTCATTCAACTTTTTGGTAGATTTTTTTTTGATGAATTTATCAAACGGTATTTGTTTTGTTTTTATTGAGCATATTTCAAAAAAAAATCAGAGGTAGTCGTACCGCCAAAGGGGAAAAACTTCGCCCTTTTTAAATTCATTTTTTTCTTTTGGTAATTCCAAAAAACCTTGACTTTCAACTAGATTGGCAAAGTCCCCCGAGCCATGCCCTGTCACTGGCTGAGCCATGAGAGTAGCATTCTCTTGGAACAGTTGGACCTGCAAAAAGTAGGTCAAAGGGGAGGTGTAAATATAGTCTTGGGCAAGGGCAGCGTAGGTATTATCGAACGCAACTAAGCCTAGCGACTGACGTAGCCACGGGATGAAATACCGCCTTGCGCACAGGAAGGAGGAAACGGGGTTTCCTGGGAGAGCGAAGACCACATTTTGCCCTTTTCGACCAAACCAAAAGGGTTTGCCAGGTTGCTGGCTAAGTTTGTGAAAATATTTCTGCACGCCTTCGGCTTGAAGGGCTTTGGGAATAAAATCTTTTTTCCCTTGCGATACCCCACCGCACAAAATGAGGACGTCGTATTGTTGGAGGGCTTGTTGAATGGCCTGTTGTGTGGTAGCCAAGTCGTCGGGAATGTGAATAAAATCCACCTCGATTTGGTATGGCTTAAGCAAAGTGGCGATGCAGTGTACATTGGAACTCCGAATTTGGTGAGGAAGTGGCGTAGCTTCAACGGGCACCAGCTCGTCGCCCGAAGTAATAATCACCACCGACGGTAGTTTTTTTACCATCACTTTCGTGGCTCCAACGCTGGCAGCAATGGCGATTTCGGGTGGGCCTAAAAACGTACCTGCAGGAACAATAGCAGTGCCTGCCACGCGGTCTTCACCGCGAAAATGGACATTTTGTTTCTCGCGAACGGTAAATTTAAGCTGGGCTACTCCGTTTTCGATTGTCACGTCTTCGTATTTGATAACCGTGTCGGTATGGATGGGAAGCGAAGCCCCCGTCATTACCTCAATACAAGCGGTAGCGTCTTGGAGCGTATGCTGTACGTCGCCTGCAGTTTGGGTACTTTCAATCCGAAAGGTACGTTGACCGTTTTGGAAACTTTGCCATTGAATCGCAATCCCGTCCATCGTCACGCGGTCGAAAGGGGGAAAATCGCGGTCGGCTACGAGCGGTTTGGCCAGTACACGGCGATAGGCGTCAGTAAAAGCAACGGTCTCGGTACCGTAGTCGAGGGTATTTTCTAAAATAATGCGCGTGGCATCGTTGACAGATGTCAAGTCCATGGTCAATAAATCAATCGCGTTCGTGAATAGGGGTTGTGCGGAGGCGCAAGGCTTCTCCCGTACGCTGGGAAAAAACGGCCCGTATCTCGGCTAAAACTGACAAAGCAATTTCTTCGGGCGAAATAGCGCCTATGTCCAAACCTACGGGGGCGTGAATTCGTTCGCTTTCGGCTTTTGAAATAACAATCCCTTCGTCAGAAAGTTCTTTAAGAATTTTTTCGGAACGGACTTTGGGTCCTAACATCCCTACGTAACTCGCCGCCGTTTGTAGCACTTTGGGAAGGTTATATTTGTCCGTCTTAAAATCGTGCGACATGAGAATAATAGCCGTGTGTTCGTCAATTAAAATGGTGCTAAAATCGGCTGGGGTAACAATCGCATTGGTAACAGCTAGCAATTTAGACATCAGTTTCTGAGGATTGGCAACGATGGTTGTCCGCCAACCAATTTCTTTGGTAAGACGAGCCAATGGTAGCACATCGTATTGGTGACCCATCAACACAAGGTGAATTTCTGGAGGAAGAATTTCGATGAACAATTCAAGCGTTCGGCCGTCGGGGAGGTCAAACGCCTTGGGACGAGAACGCCCTTTTTCGGCATACACCTCTATCGTATGGGTAAGTTCTGCTTGAAGGCTTGAGTTGTCTAAAAATGCAATACTTTCAGGGCCTGTATAACGGAGCATTGTTCCTGCTTGTAAGCCTTGGTAGTCGTCTTCTAACCCAATCACAGTCAGTAGGATATGCGTCTGACGGCGCTCGTTCATGCAGCTTTTGAGAATTTCAACGGGATTATTAGCATCCTCAAACGAAAGGGGAGTCAATAAAACGTCAATGACCCCGTTGCAGCCCAATCCCACACCAATCTGGTGCTGGTCGTCTTCGGTGGTGTCGTAAGTCACTAGGCTCGCTTGCGATTTGGCAATGGCGAGGCGAGCGCGTTTGAGGGCATCGCCTTCTAAGCAACCCCCGCTGATGCCACCTACCCACACGCCGTCGTCCATGACAAGCATACGGGCACCCGTACGACGATACGACGACCCTTCGACGCGCACAACGGTGGCGAGGGCGGCTTTGGTAGTGCTTCGGTCGAGGCCGTCGTAGGCTTCGATGATGGCTTTGATTTCTTTCATGTTAATGTGCTAATTTATCTTGGTAAGAGCCACAACAAAAATAGAGGATTCCCAATTCCCGCCAATGATATTCGTTAGCATTGGTCAAATTCGTTCCCGATATTTGTGGCCAAAGCAATTATTAACAAACCGAGAATGAAGACAATTGTTGTGTATTGTGGGGCAAACGCGGGTAAGCGACCTGAGTATTTTCAAGCAGCCGAGGAAGCTGGACGTGCGTTGGCCAACCGAGGTATAAGTCTGGTCTATGGAGGGGGAAATCTGGGGTTGATGGGGGCCGTTGCTGATGGGGTATTGGCAGGCGACCAGAAAGTAACGGGAATTATCCCTAATTTCTTGGCCGAATTAGAAGTGGCGCATAAAACGCTCACCGAAATTCATTTTGTGGACACAATGCACGAGCGTAAAGCCAAAATGGTTTCCATGTCAGACGGAGTCATTGCGCTTCCTGGTGGCTTCGGAACCCTCGACGAGTTGTTTGAAATCCTCACGTGGACGCAGTTGAAAATTTTTCATGGACCAGTCGGTGTATTGAATGTCAATGGTTTCTACAATCACTTATTAGCCCACATCGACCACATGGTGGAAGAAGGTTTTTTGAAAGCAGAAAATCGTGAGTTGTTGATAGTGGCAGATAACATAGAGGAATTATTGGATAAAATGATGGCGTTTGAACGCAAGGAAACTAAGCTTGAGTTGAAGAATATTCAGCACGGAAATAACGAAGCTGTTTAAGTTAGATAGAAAAAACAAGTGCAGTTGGTTTCTCAAAACCAACCTTAAGGATTCAAATCCTCGTTTTTAATCAAAAATCAAGAGAAACATGTCAAAAATAGTGCAAGATATACTGGCAGGTGTGGCTACTTTGTCGGTTCAGGGAAATATGACGATTGCCATTACGGGCATTGAGTTTGATTCTCGAAAAGTAACCTCAGGAAGCTTGTTCGTAGCTCAGAAAGGAACACAAGTCGATGGGCATCAATTTATCCCGAAAGTCATTGAAATGGGCGCGGCAGCAGTGCTTTGTCAAGATATTCCGACAGAATTGGCCGACGGTGTCGTTTATATACAAGTGGGGGATTCAGCCCGTGCCATGGGCCAAATCGCGTCCAATTTCTACGATAACCCTTCGTCGAAACTCAAATTGGTCGGTGTAACAGGAACCAACGGAAAGACATCGTCCGTGACCTTGTTGTTCAAACTATTCCGCCAATTAGGGCATCGGGTTGGGTTACTTTCGACGGTGCAAAACCAAATTGACGACGATATTATTCCGTCCACCCATACCACGCCCGATTCGGTTAAAATCAATGAGTTGTTGGCCGAAATGGTTCGTCGCGGGTGTACATATTGCTTTATGGAAGTGAGTTCACACGCGGTGGCACAGGAACGCATCGCGGGGCTGACGTTTGCGGGAGGAATCTTTACCAATATCACCCACGACCACCTTGATTTCCACAAAACGTTCGATAACTACATCAAAGCTAAAAAAGGATTCTTTGACCAACTCCCTAAAACGGCTTTTGCCCTTGTCAATATCGACGACCGCCGTGGGGGCGTAATGGTGCAGAATACCGCCGCCCGTAAAGAAACCTACTCGCTCCAAACTGTGGCGACGTTTAAAGGAAAACTCATTGCCGATAGCCTTTTCGGGCTTCAAATGGACGTGGACGGACAAGAAGTTTGGTTTAAATTGATTGGGAAATTCAATGCCTACAACCTATTAGGCGTATATGGCGCGGCTATTTTGTTGGGCGAAGATACCGAACAAGTACTGACGGCGCTGTCGGCAGTTACGCCGCCACCAGGTCGTTTTGAGCAGGTGGTTAGCGCCACAGAAGTAGTCGGAATCGTGGATTATGCCCACACGCCCGATGCCTTACAAAATGTGCTCGAAACCATCAACGAATTGCGAGAAGGCAACCAACAAGTGATTACGGTGGTGGGTTGTGGAGGAAATCGTGATGCTACAAAACGTCCCGAAATGGCACGGATTGCCTGCGAATTGAGCAATAAAGTAATTCTGACATCCGATAATCCGCGCAACGAAGACCCGTTTGCGATTCTAGAACAAATGCAAGCAGGCGTTTCTCCCATTGATTTTAAGAAAACCAAAACCATCGAAGACCGCCGCGAAGCCATTCGGTATGCGGTGTCGTTGGCCCAGCCGCATGACATCATTTTGGTAGCAGGCAAAGGCCACGAAACCTACCAAGAAATTAAAGGCGTAAAGCATCATTTTGACGATAGGGAAGAGTTGCGGGCGGCGTTTGGGTAATTATTTTTGAACCATGGAAGAAATATAAGAGCATATAAGATTGACTTATAATCTCTTGTATTTCTTCCTATGGTTCCCACTCTCTTTACGAGTAGCCCGAGCGGATAGCAGCTAACTTCATACGATAAATTAAGAGTCAATTAGCATAACAAATGCCTAGGTCGTAACTTTGTGCTTTTGCAGAAGATTACGAAACTCACCAATGACTCACCTACCACTTTCTGAATTGGCTCAACGCTTTAAAGGCGAGCTTTACGACGATACAACCATGCGAACGCTCTACGCTACCGACGCGTCGGCGTACCGTGAAATGCCTCTGGCTGTGGCGATTCCACAGGATATTGACGACCTAAAGGTGCTTATCCGTTTTGCAAATACCCATAAAACCTCCCTTATTCCCCGTACGGCTGGTACGTCGTTGGCGGGGCAAGTGGTTGGAAATGGCATCGTGGTAGATGTGTCGCGGACGTTTACAAAAATCTTGGAAATCAACGCCGAAGAACGCTGGGTGCGCGTGCAGCCAGGCGTTGTGAGAGATGAGCTCAACATGGCTCTCAAGCCTTATGGTTTGTATTTTGGCCCCGAAACCTCTACAGCAAACCGTGCGATGATTGGGGGAATGGTAGGAAACAATTCGTGCGGCTCCAACTCGGTGGTGTACGGCTCTACGCGTGAACATTTGCTGGAAGTAAAAGCATTGTTGGCGGATGGGAGCGAAGTAGTATTTGGAACAATCACGAACGATGAGTTTAACGATAAAATAACAAAAGAAGGGCTTGAAGGAGATATTTATCGGGCAACGGCGGCGATTTTGAATGGCACTGAAAATCGGGAAGAAATCCGTAAAAACTTTCCCAAAAAATCCATCGAGCGTCGAAATACTGGGTATGCATTGGATATGCTACTCGATTGTCAACCGTTTACTCCCAATGGCCCCGTCTTTAATATGTGCCGCTTGATTGCGGGCTCGGAAGGAACACTCTGCTTTTTGACCGAAATTAAACTGAACATTATTCCACCGCCGCCCAAAGCGCAAGGCTTGGTATGTGTTCACTTTGATACCATCGACGACGCACTTCATGCGACCCTCACGGCGCTAAAATATAAGCCACAAGCGGTGGAACTCATTGATAATTATATTTTAGAATGCGCGGCCGAAAATCCTGAACAAAGTAAAAACGCGTTTTTTGTTCAGAAAAAAGCAGATGGTTCGTATCCTATTATTTTGGTGGTGGATGTGTCTCAGGGTACCAAAGAGGAAGTAGAACGGGTGGCGGCGGCTTTGATTGAAGATTATAAAAAAGAAGGAAAAGGGTTTCATTATCCTCTTCTTCATGCCGACGATACAAAAAAAATCTGGACGCTTCGGAAGGCAGGATTGGGGCTTCTAGCCAACCTTCCTGGCGACGAAAAGGCCGTTGCTGTAATTGAAGATACGGCCGTGGATGTACAAGATCAACCGTATTTTATCCGCGATTTTAACGAAATTTTACATAAAAATGGCATGTCGGCGGTGCACTACGCACACGCAGGTTCGGGGGAAATCCACCTTCGTCCCATCATTAACCTAAAAACCAAAGAAGGCCACCGCCAATTCCGAATGATTGCGGAAGAGATTGCTACTTTGGTGAAAAAATACGACGGCTCGCTGTCGGGAGAGCACGGCGACGGGCGTTTGCGCGGAGAATTTATTCCGCAAATGGTGGGAGAAAAAAATTACGCGTTGTTTAAAGAGCTTAAACGAACTTGGGATCCTAATGCGATTTTTAACCCAGGCAAAATTGTAGATACGGCGCCAATGGATACGTTTTTGCGCTACGAAGCTGACCAACAAACGCCTGATGTTAAAACGTATTTCCGCTATCCAAACCAAACAATACTCCAACACGCCGAGCAGTGCAATGGCTCGGGCGACTGCCGCAAAACGCAGTTGTCGGGCGGAACCATGTGTCCCAGTTTTATGGCCACGCGCAACGAAAAGGATACCACCCGCGCTCGGGCTAATATATTGCGTGAGTTTTTGACGCACAGCTCCACAACCGCTAATGGAGGTTTTAAGGATGATAAAAATACCCCCATTGGGGGCATGGCGGCTGTCAAAGAAGTATATGACCTGTGCTTGGCTTGCAAAGGTTGCAAAGGAGAATGCCCGTCGAACGTCGATGTCGCTAAGTTGAAAATGGAGTTTTTGCAACACTACCACGATACCCACGGCGTACCCATGCGCTCGTGGCTGGTGGGGAATTTCTCTAAAATGACCGCGCTCGCGAGCTATGTGCCTTGGGCGTACAATTTGGTGTTCAAAAATGCACCTTTACGCCGTATTGCCAACCAAGTTGTTGGTTTCCACCCTGAGCGTACCATGCCACTACTGCACAATACGACCTTGAAAAGCTGGGCAAAGGGCAGAGGGCAAGAAGCAAAGGGCAAAGAGCAAGGGGGAAAAGTGTACCTTTTCTGTGATGAGTTTACTAATTACAACGACGTTGAAATTGGGAAAAAGGCCATTCAATTGTTGGAAAAATTAGGCTACGAGGTAGTGATTCCAGAACACGCACCAAGTGGACGCCCGCAGTTATCAAAAGGGCTGTTGAAAGATGCCAAAAAGATTGCAGACGAAAACGTACGGGCCTTGAAAGACCTTATTTCGGAAAAGACTCCGTTGGTGGGAATTGAGCCGTCGGCTATTTTGACATTCCGCGATGAATATCCTGATTTGGTGAGTGAAGAATTGGTCGAGGATGCCAAACGTTTGGCTAAAAATGCTTTACAATTTGATGAGTTCATCGCCCGCGAAATCGAGGCCAAACGTATTACTAGCAAGCAATTTACCGAAGAACCCAAACGCATAAAACTGCACGGTCATTGCCAACAAAAGGCCATTGCCTCAATGGTACCTACGAAAAAGATGCTTTCATTGCCCAGAAATTACGAAGTGCAGTTGATTCCGAGTGGCTGTTGTGGAATGGCAGGAAGCTTTGGCTATGAAAAAGAACATTACGATTTATCAATGAAAATTGGTGAAATGGTCTTGTTTCCAACGGTGCGTCAGCAGCCTGAAGAAGTCATTATTGCGGCACCAGGTACGAGTTGTCGTCATCAAATCCACGACGGAACGGGTCGTCATGCGCTTCACCCAGTAGAAATTTTGTGGGACGCGTTGGCCTAAAAACAACATTGGCGAAGAGGACATTATTTGCTCTTCGCCAATGCTTATATAGGACTCTAAAAATAAAAAAGGCAAACCGAGAATCTCACCGCTACAACTACCCACCCTTGCTTCGGTCAAGACCTGGGGGATTCAGTAGGAGCTGGTAGTTCCGATTTGCCGCTGCAAAACTAGGAAATTGTGAAGAGAGAAACAAAAAGATAATGATTATTCGTTGATGGTTATTTGTTAAAGGCTTGATAGTTAGTTTTTTAAAATTTGTAAAAACTCACTTTTGATAGATACTAGAATAAAAATAAAGGACTAAATCATGAAAAAATGGATAGAAGCGGCACGTCTACGAACGCTGCCATTGGCATTATCAAGTATCTTAATGGGGTGTTTTTTGGCGGCAGCTCATCAGCAGTTTAGTTGGATAATTGCGATTTTAGCCGTAGTAACGACGATTTGCTTACAAGTCTTGTCCAATTTTGCTAACGATTATGGTGACGCCGTCAATGGGAAAGACACCGAGGCAAGGCAAGGACCACAGCGGGCAGTACAGTCGGGAGCTATTTCGGCTACTTCTATGCGTAATGCCGTAATTTTATTTTCCGCCTTGTCGCTCATGAGTGGAGTAGCGTTGTTGTACGAAGCCCTCAAAGATGCCACTTGGCAATCGTTTGTGGCGTTTTTGGGACTAGGGGTTTTGGCCATCATAGCAGCTATCACCTACACCGCAGGCAAGCGCCCCTATGGTTATGAAGGATTGGGAGATCTCTCGGTACTTATCTTTTTTGGCTGGGTAGGTGTACTCGGGGTATATTATTTACATACTAAAATGTTTGACCCAACGTTGTTGTTGCCTGCTACAAGTTGTGGCTTATTTGCGGTCGGAGTGTTAAACATAAATAACATACGTGACATCGAATCGGATACGTTAACAGGCAAGCGTTCGGTACCAGTGCGAATTGGACGTGAAAAGGCGATTGTGTACCATTGGGCATTACTTTCAGTCGGAATGCTATGCAGTATCATCTATTTATTACTTACTGAATGGGCATGGAGTCAGTGGGTGTTTATTCTTAGTTTTCCACTTTTTGTCAGAAATGGATTAGCGGTTAGTCGGTTGACAAATCCTAGAGAGCTAGACCCTTATCTAAAACAGATGGCACTTTCCACATTACTTTTTGTAATTCTATTCGGAATTGGAATTTGGATAAGGTAATCTGCTTTTCGACATAAATATTTTAGGGTTCATGTTGGCTAGCCGTCTAAAAATCGGTAGTTTTGGCAAGCCAATCCCAATATTCATCAAACTTTTTTTACGTATTGCAATGAAGCAACGCTCAATTTTTATGTTTGTTTTTGCCAGTATTATGGCATTTACTCATGTTTTGAAAGCTCAAAAAACTGCCGCAGAGTATTTTGAAGAAGGTGTGAATAAAAGTAAATCGGGAGATTTTGTGGCCGCACTTCAGGCGTTTAACTTGGCAATTACGATGAGTCCAGAAAATGCTCCTAGCTATTACAATCGTGCAATGGCAAAGGCAAACTTGAAAGACCACCGTGGTGCTATCTTAGACTTTGACCGTTCGATTGAGTTGAACCCTAAGTATTCGGACGCGTACCTCTATCGCGGGGTAAGTAAAGCTAAACAAGACGATTTCCGCTCAGCTATTCAAGACTTTTCGCGCGCTATCGAATTGAATCCAGATGACCCGCAAGGCTATTATCAACGCGGAGTAAACCGTGCTCGCGTAGAAAATTACCGCGGAGCATTGCAAGATTTGAACCGTACAATTGAATTAGAACCCAACAACGCAGGGGCGCTTTTTGCCCGTGGTACGGTGAAAACAAAATTAGAAGATTATCCAAGTGCGTTGGTTGACTTCTCACGCGTTTTGGACTTAACTCCGAAAAGCCCATCTGCATTGGCAGGACGTGGGTACGTGAAAATCAAATTGAACGATTTCACGGGTGCAGTAAATGATTATACCAAAGCGATTGAACTAAAGCCAGAAGATGCGGAATCGTTTTACAGCCGTGGTTTCTCTCGTAGTAAACTAGAAAAATACGAAGAAGCTATTACTGATTTTGACCAAGCAATTCGTCTTGATCCTCAAAACCACCGTGCTTATTATGGCCGTGGATTTAGCAAAAGCAAGTTGGGAAATCAGCGTGATGCGATTACAGATTTGAACAAAGCCGTTGAAATCAACAATACTCCTACCGATACCAAAGTGGTATATATGGGAAGTATCAGTCGCTCGATTTTGGATCAGCTTCGCGAAGTAGTGCAAGAAAAAAATAAAATTAATGAACTTTCGACTGAGCGTTCAGAGGCATTTTTTGCCCGTGCCGTTGGTAAAAATAAGCAAGGTGACGGAAAAGGAGCGATTATTGACTTAAATAAAGCAATTGAGTTCAACCCTACGTATGCTGAAGCGTATTTTACACGAGGTATGATTAAGTCGGCGATTGGCGATCAAAGAGGAGCTATCCAAGATTGCACAAGCGCCATCAAGTTGAGCCCTAAACACGCGGAAGCATACTATGTGCGTGGGCTTATCAAACACAGCCTTGGTGATGAGAATGGTGGCTGTTTAGACTTGTCAAAGGCAGGGGAATTGGGGTATACACAAGCATACAAAGTGATTAGTGATTACTGTAACTAATTCACGAATACGGGTGATGTAACCCACTACCAACAAAAAAGACCTTGGCGAGTTCGTCAAGGTCTTTTTTGTTTTAGGCTTTCTAAGGTTAAAACTCTATTGATTATCAGAGGTATGAGCCTAAAACGTGGAAAGCTTATTGTTGGTACAAAAACTATTTATTCGAAACGCAAATGCTTTACAGATTCGCCCGAGCTCGCAAGTTCAATCAATGAGTCGATGCCGAGTTGAAGGTGGCGATTTACAAACTGTGAAGTTACTTTTTTGTCGCTCTCTTCGGTTTTTACGCCCTCAGGAACAAGTGGATTGTCAGAAACTAACAACAACGCTCCGTGAGGTATCTGATTCACAAAACCTACCGTAAAAATTGTTGCAGTTTCCATGTCAATCGCCATAGCTCTGATTTCACGAAGGTATTCTTTAAACGTTTCGTCGTGTTCCCAGATTCGGCGGTTGGTGGTATAGACCGTACCTGTCCAGTAATCTAATTCGTGTTTTTTAATCATGGACGACACGGCGCGCTGCAAACGAAAAGAGGGCAACGCAGGAATCTCTGGCCGCATGTAATCGTTGCTTGTTCCTTCGCCGCGAATGGCTGCAATTGGAAGTACCAAGTCTCCGATTTGCGTTTTTTTCAATCCACCACATTTTCCCAAAAATAGCACTGCTTTGGGATTGATGGCCGATAGTAAGTCCATAACAGTGGCTGCCATGGCACTTCCCATCCCAAAGTTGATAATGGTGATATTGTTAGCAGTAGCCGTCTGCATGGCACGATCACGACCGTATACTTCTACTCCGTACTTGTCGGCAAACATTTGTACGTAATTGATGAAGTTGGTCAATAAAATGTATTCGCCAAAGACCTCCAGCGGTGTCCCTGTGTAACGAGGAAGCCAATTTTCTACAATTTCTTCTTTGCTTTTCATTGGTTTTGTGTTGATTTTTGGGGAGAATAGGTTAAAAAAAAGATTTGTAAGATGCCCTTACAAATCCTCCTCTGTATGGTTGAGCTAAATCTCCCCCCGTTTGAATACAAAGTTACAAAAATTGCGGGAAAACCGCATATCTTCGACGTGATTCGGCGTAAGTACTTGCTTATCACCCCCGAAGAGTGGGTAAGGCAGCACGTCTTGCACTGGCTCATAGGCCATCATCAGTACCCAAAATCGCTAATTCGCACTGAAAGTGGCTTGCAATATAACCAACTAGCTAAGCGTACCGATATTTTGGTGTACGACCGCAGCGGTTTTCCTTTTTTATTGGTAGAATGCAAAGCCGTACATATTGCTTTGACGGATTCGGTGCTAGACCAAGCGATTCGGTACAACGCAGTGTTAAAAGCGCCGTATTTGCTACTAAGCAATGGACTGGAGCACCTTCTTTTTGCCATAAAAGAAGGGGAAGCTGTAGCTTTAGAGACGCTTCCTCCTTTTGAATAAATATCCACTTTAACGTTTGACTAGTTGTTTTCGAATCACTTCCGTAGGTGTGTGTACTCGCAAGACGTAGATACCCGAAGGCCCTTCAATGGGGAGGACAACGGTTGACTGCTCAGTAGCTAGGTAGTGAACCTTACTGGTGATTAGTTTGCCATTTAGGTCAAAAACTTCGGTAAAGATTTCCATTGGCCGAGGAGTCTGTACGCGAAGCTGGGCTTCATTGACAAAAGGGTTTGGGGCAACTTCCACCGAAATTTCCTGACCTATCGAAGGCTCAACGGCCGTGATTGTACCTGGTATATTACTATCGAGCCATGCTAGACGTTGGGTTAGCCATTGTTTGAGCTCTAGAACTTCCCCCATCCAACTAGTGGGTACAGGAGTAGGGTTGGGCCAAATGTATTGTCCTAACACGGGCCAACGTTGAAAATTGCGTTGTTGCGATTCCTGGAGCACCGTCGTAAGCGAGTCGATGTACGACATGAGCTTTTCGGTTTGCCAAGGCCCTTTTCGCATTCGTTGGTATTCATCATTAAGTTCAGAAACAAACCCAGGGTCTTCGAGCATTTTTTTCCAGTGAAATGGAACCTGCCAACCATCACCAGGGCAGATATTTCCGAATAGATAGGCCCATCCGTTGGTTCGAAAACCGTCGCAGTAGTCAGCATTAGCAAAGGCCAAATCATAGTCCCAAGCAGGGCCTGCTTTTATTTTCCCCCCTTTGCTATCGCGGTCTTTGTGAAAAAAAGTACTAATACGGTAGCCGTCCACATTGCGTGATACTTCATTGACTAGAAAAATTCGTGCAAACGAGAGGCCATCATAAAACCGACGGTACCCTACTTGGGGATCTTTAAAGTTGGAGCTGTTGAGGGCGGCTTCGGCGCTGTCAATTTTGGACACGAGATACGCTTGCTGCTCAGGGGTAATCTCATCAAAATCGGGGTATTCGTATAAGTATTGGATGCGAGCATTGAGCGTTGGAGAACGTACTTTTGAAAACCATCCCAAGGTTCCGCCCGAACCAGTGGGTTTATCAATTTTGAAAATGTAGCCACCCGTAAGCGCGTCTCCACTGTTGTCTTGATTACTTAATTTGGCAATGTTTAATCGGCCCGCTACTCGTTTAATCTTTTCCATAAGCAAGTATACTCCTTCGTACCGACCATTGATAACGACTTCTACGTGTTGGGTTCGGCTGGCATACATCCCTAAGTCACGCGCCATTTTCATGGCGAGAGCGTTGTGCAACAGACTTTTCTCGTTGTACGATGCAAACAAAATCCAGTCCTCTTCTTTAGGCATTCCCAAGAGAGCTACTTCTTTGCCATCACCTTTTTCGTCGCGAAGTTCAAAACCGTACGCCTTTTTGGGGAAGAGCTGAGACGAAGACCCACGAAACTCAATTCCTGCCATGCCTTGGTAAACATTGGGCGCATCTGAGGGGCTGCTGCGTTGATTGGCTCCGTTGTAAATGATTTTCATTTGAACGTTGATTTTGGGAGAATCCGTAATCAGTTGTCCTTGCGTATCAATGATGACAAGGGGCAAATTGGAAGAGACGAGATTTTGGGCAGACAACGCCGCACAAAAAAATAAACAGACCGCTAGCCCCAGCCAAGTTCTCATGTTCACAATGTTTTTCGGTTAGTTACGTTTTTTTAGTGCCATAAAAGCGAGTGTTTGCTACGCTTTGTACCATTCCTTGAAAATAAACTTTGAAAACTACAAAAAAATATCAAAAACGCTATGGAAACGGAAGCAACAACGATTGACAGAAAAGAGTTTTTTCGTCTAGTAGGAGTAAGTTTTGGGGCGATTGTGCTCCAACAATGTTTGTCGGGGTGCAACACAAACAGTACGCCAGAACCCACGCCTACTCCGACCAATTTTTCAGTAAATATAAATAACGGTACCTTTACCGCATTGCGCAATGCAGGAGGGTTTGTTCGACTCAACGGGGTCATCATCGCGCGTACTCAGCAAGGTGGTTTTATTGCGGTTTCGCAAGCCTGCACGCACGAAGGTACGCTTGTCAACTACGTAGCCTCTAACAATACGTTTTTGTGTCCTAACCACGGTTCGGTGTTTTCGAGCGAAGGAGATGTGCAAACGGGGCCAGCTACTAAACCCTTGACACGTTACAAAACGTCCTTCGACCCCTCGACGGGCGATATTAATATTTATCCTTAGTCTATGACGCTTACCATCATACCGTCACATATTTTTGAAACTCCCGCCCCTGAGGATGCGTATTTGCGACAGGCGTGGGAGTTTTGTCGTTTGTATGCTTCAGGTCAAGAAAGCTTTGTTTTGCATACGTCGGGCTCAACGGGAGTGCCTAAACCCATCGTTCTGACGCGTTCCCAAATGCAAGCAAGTGCGTACGTAACTCAGCGAGCACTTGGATTGCAGTCGGGCCAGCAAGCGTTGGTGTGCCTAAACGTTGGGTACATTGCAGGAACGATGATGCTTGTGAGAGGAATGGAGCTGGGTTTGACCATGCACATTGTCGCTCCCGCTTCATTGCCTTTTGGCGCTTTGAACCCGTGTCCAAAAATCGACTTTGTGGCCTTGGTGCCGTTGCAATTGCAAGCAATGCTAGAAGCAGGTCAAGAAGCGCTGTTAAATACTGTAGGTGTTATTATTGTGGGAGGAGCTCCTGTTTCCGAATCATTACGGGAAGGGATTCAACGGCTTCGTGTGCCTATTTTTAGTACTTATGGCATGACCGAAACGGTATCGCACGTGGCGCTGCGAAAATTGAATGGAAATGACGTTTCCGATGGATATAGACTGTTGGAAGGAATAGAAGCCGTGACCGATGAACGAGGCTGCCTTCGTTTGAGTGGCGCTGTGACCAATCACCAATGGATACAAACTAATGACGTGGTAGAGTTTTTGGAAGAACGTACTTTTATCGTTGTCGGAAGAGCCGATAATATCATTAATTCGGGTGGAGTGAAGATTCAATTAGAAAAAGTAGAGCGGGCGGTGGAAAAAACAGGCGAGATTACGTCTCGCTTTTTTGCGTGGTGGGAGCCCGACGAACGTTTGGGACAAAAACTGATTTTAATCGTGGAGGGAGAGAGAGCGATTGATAATGAGGTGCTTCGGGAAAAGCTGCGCGAGTCGCTTTTGACGTATGAACTTCCTAAAAAAGAGTATCTAGTTAAAAAATTTGTAGAAACACCCACGGGCAAAGTAGATAAGCGCCGTACCTTTGAGGAAAATATACGCTAAATGGCAACTTTTCGTAAACTGACAATTCAATTTGAAACTTCGGCGCAACTTCCGCCGCCTTATTCATACCGCTATATACTGCGCCTTACTCCCAATGAGGAGTCGATTAATGTTGATTTGAAACTGACTTACACCCACCGTGACGAGCTGGATGCCGATGAAATAGAGGCAGAAGGGTTTACGGATAACGACGATTACCAGTGGAAAGGTGCGTTGGAGAAAGTATGGGCTGAGGAGCTCGAAAAAGTTCTCAAAAAAACTCAAATAGGGGGGAGCCTACTTCAGGAAGAAGAAATGGACTTTTTGACGCTTGAATGGGAAACCGAGATGATGGCCAAAGGCCAACCCAGAAATACGGAAGATTGGTTGTATTTTGCTCAAGAGCTTTTGCAGGCAATTTATGAAACTTCGGAGAAAGAACGCCCTTTTGAAATGCAAATCATTGATGCTACATCGCAGGGAACGCGAGAGGCACAGTTAACGGCTTCGTTTCGTACGCGGACGGCGCAAATTAAGCGAGTGGTAGACGGAAAAACGTCATTGCGTTTTTACCCTTGGAGGGATTTGCCTTCGTTGATGGAAACGTTATATGCTCCTAATTGGCTTACCGATAATGCCTCTACCCAAAAGCCCAAGCGAAATGGCTTATATTTTAACTTAGGCGATGGCGTGTGGTATGAATGGGGTAAACAGATTGCAGAACCAGGAAAAGGAGCAAAAACATTACCGAAGCTCAAAGAGTTAGTGGCGACGTTGTTTGGATAAAAAAACACCCCGAAAGTCTCAGAACTTTCGGGGTGTTAAACTGTAAAACTACCTAAGTTTATGAAAATAAGGACCAAAATAGCGCTTCAATTTACGGTAATTATTGCCGCCATTTTGGCTACCTTTTCGGTGTCGTTTTATTATGTAGCTGAGCAAAACCGCAAAGATGAGTTCTACAAAAACTTGTGCGACCGAGCCCTAACGCGGGCCGACTTGCTGGTGAAAATCGCGGCAAACAACAAGAAAATCCTGAAAATTCTCGACAAAGAAACCCTGTCTAAACTTTACGGCGAGAAGGTGTTGATGTTTAACGACGAAGACAAAATCGTGTATGCCAGTTATGATCCCGACAGCGCCGAAAACTACTATTACAATGCCGATTTGCTCAAGTCGGTTAGAAAAAACAAGTATGTCGAAACGGCGAATGGGAAGTTGCTAGTAGCAGGTTTGATGTACACTCATCCCGAAAAAGGAGAACTGGTACTGATGACTTCGGCCGAAGATGACTTGGGAAATACGCAGCTTCAGCGTCTACGGGATTCGTTGATTTACAGCTTCTTATTTGGAATTTTGATTACTATCGTGCTTGGGTTTATTTTTGCAGGACAGTCGCTCAAGCCCCTATCGGCCATGAACCGCGAGATTAGCACGATTACGGCCTATAACCTCCGAAAGCAATTAAATGAAGGAAATCGGCAGGATGAATTAGCCCAATTGGCCATCAATTTCAACCAAATGCTTCAGCGATTGGAGCAATCGTTTGATTTTCAACGCAGTTTTGTTTCTAATGCTTCCCACGAACTTCGTACACCGCTTGCGGGCTTAAAATCGGAAATTCAAATAGCCTTAGAAAAAGAACGTACACCTGAGGAATATCAAAAAGTGCTAGAATCACTTCTTAACGATGCACAGCGGCTCATTCAGTTGACCAACAGTTTATTACAACTTGCACAGTCGGAAAAGAAAGAGGAGCGAACGATGAGTTTTCAACCCATCCGCCTCGATGAATTGGTGTTTCAAACGCAAGAAGAACTGCAAAGTCTCCGTACTGAGTACCAAATTCACATTGATTTTGAAGATATTCCCGAAAATGAGCAGGACATTACGGTGCTGGGAAATGCCCCTTTACTCAAGACAGTTCTCAACAACCTGATGGATAATGCTTGCAAATATTCACCAGATAAACGGGCTGAGGTAAAAATTGGGTTTGACAATCAAAATTGCTACATCCGCGTTATCGACCGAGGGATTGGCATTCCCGAGAATGAAACGCAGCGTATTTTTGAGCCTTTATACCGCGCCAAAAATGCTACCACATTTCGAGGCTACGGAATTGGTCTATCGGTATGTCGGAGGATTGTAGACATGCACCGAGGAACCATCAAAGTAAGCAGTCAGTTAGGCGTAGGAAGTACGTTTGAGGTCATACTACCACATATTTAAGACTCATCTAAAAATCTTAATTTTTTGCCTTTCCCCCATGGAAACGTCCGAAAAAATCCTTTTTAAGGCCGAATTTAACAAGCTAGTAAAGCCTTACATGATGCTCTACGTGGCCTCTATCATGCTAGCAACGGTTTTTGGGATTGTGCTTATACCATTTTGGTTTTTGGGTATAGGTCAGTGGTGGGCACAACACTACTATGAGCGTTTGGAGTGTGAGTTGTCCGAAAAAGCAATTCGTTTTAAAAAGGGGATTTTAGTACAAGTGGAGCGGACTATCCCGCTTGAAAATATCCAAGACGTTACGTTTGTTGAAGGACCGCTACTGCGCTATTTTCACCTCTGTATTTTAAAATTCGAGACGGCAGGGCAAAGCGCAGGTCAAGCCCACGATATGCAGCTGATTGGTATCATCAATGCGCATGAACTACGAAATCTGATTTTGAGCCAACGTGAGCAGCGGAGCCTAGCCAAAGCTGCGTTGCCGATACCTTCCATAAGTCAAGAGAATACGGAGCTATTGCGCGAAATTAGAGATATTTTGAGGGAAATAAAAGAGACCTTAGAACAACCAAAGGCTTCCTAAATATTAGAAATAGGGGAGTAATTGCTTTTACACGTAGCACCTTATAATCTACAACTACTTATGTTTCGTCGCGATTTTGTAAAAACTGCTCTCTCGGCTTCGGCAGCTACGCTAGTGAGCGGTGTAGCCACGGCTAATACTACGACACCCAAAGCAAAAAATAGCTTTAAATTAGCGTATGCACCGCATTTTGGCATGTTCCAAAACAGTGCTGGCAAAGACCTTATCGACCAACTCAAGTTCATGGCCGACAATGGCTTCACAGCCCTAGAAGACAATGGTATGATGGGGCGCCCCGTGGAGGTACAAACCAAAATCGGCGAAACCTTGGCAAAATTGGGCATGACGATGGGCGTGTTTGTGGTGGACAAAGGTGGAAACGGTCAAAATACCCTTGCCGCAGGCAAACAAGCCCACATTGACATTTTCTTGGATGGCTGTAAGCGCGCCGTAGAAACCGCCAAACGCTGCAATGCCAAGTGGATGACGGTTGTCCCAGGTGATTTTGAACGAAATCTTCCCATTGGTATTCAGACAGGCCACGTAATTGACGCCCTTCGCCGAGGAGCGGATATTTTGGCTCCTCACGGTTTGACGATGGTATTGGAACCCTTGAGCGATAGCCCTAATTTGTTTTTGCAGACCTCTGACCAAACCTACGAAATCTGTCGTGCGGTGAATAGCCCTGCCTGCAAAATTTTGTTTGATATTTACCACATGCAGAAAACCGAAGGGCACATCATTCCGCACATTGATTGGTGCTGGTCTGAAATTGGTTACTTCCAAATTGGCGATAACCCAGGACGTAAAGAACCAACGACGGGCGAAATCAACTATAAAAACGTGTTCAAACATATTTACACCAAAATGAAGGCCAACAATCAAAACTTCATCTTTGGAATGGAACACGGAAACTCAAAGCCAGGCAAAGAAGGCGAAGAGGCACTTATTAAAGCCTACCTAGAGTCGGATAGCTTTACTGTGTAAAAAAGTGCGTCGGGGTAGCATAAAAGCTTATAAAGTGCGTCGGGGTACTCATACCCCGACGTATTCATTTAAAAACAAAACCCACTATTGGTGTTGAAAGCATTTCTCAAAACGGTGATTGGCCCCGCAGGCCGTAAACAATTAAGAGCATTACAAGCCTCGGCGCAAGCCGCAGTATATGGATTAGGCAACGACGTCCAATGCCCCATTTGTGAAAGTACGTACAGCCAATTTTTGCCATTCAACCGCCCCAATGCCCTTTGCTATACCTGTAAGTCGCTCGAACGCCACCGTTTGGTGTATTTGTATTTGAAAAATAAGACTGACTTTTTTACGGGGAAAAAGCGAATTCTGCACTTTGCCCCCGAAAAATGCTTGCACGACGAAATTCGCAAGCACCCCCAACTTCAGTACGAAACAGCCGATTTGATGACTACCTACATCGACGCCATCGGGGTGCTGCCCGACCACGTCATGTCGGTGACTGATATTCAATTTCCTGATAACACCTTTGACGTCGTGATTTGTAACCACGTCTTTGAACTTGTGCCTGACGATGCCCAAGGAATGCGCGAGATTTATCGGGTACTCAAACCCAACGGCTACGCCATCATTCAAGGTGCGGTGAATAATTCGATGGAAAAAACCGTAGAAACCCAGCACCTGACGCCCGAAGAACGGAAACGCATCGCGGGAGCTCACCAGCACGTTCGCCGTTATGGCCGCGACTACCGCGACCGCCTTACCGCCGCAGGATTTGTAGTAGAAGTGAGCAACTACGTTCAAGAAATCGACTGGAAACGCTACGGACTCATGGCGGATGAGAACGTGTATGTGTGTTGGAAAAAATAATTTGTGACGTCGGTTTCTCAAAACCGACGGACGCTTCGACTATACAGGAGGTAGCAGGACGGGAGGTTGGGAGCAATGGGGTATTTTTGGGCTAAACCTTTGTTATTTCTTAATCCTGCCTTTTACCGTGACGCTACGAGCCTATCTACTTTTGTTCGTTTTTGGTTGGGGTGTTTGCCTTTCTACCTTGGCCCAACCTGTTCAATTGGCTAATTACGACGTTGTTTGGAAAACTCCAAGTAAAAACTCGTCCGAATCCATGCCGTGTGGTGGGGGAGATGTGGGGCTGAATGTGTGGGTTGAAGACGGCGACGTACTTTTTTATCTTTCCCAAAGCGGTACGTTCGACGAAAACAACGCCATGCTCAAGCTGGGGAGGGTTCGACTTCGTCTGTCTCCTAATCCGTTTACGGGGGCTGATTTTAAGCAAGAACTTCGGCTTCAAGACGGCGGTGTGTATATAAGCGGTGGTAAAACGCGCTTACACTTGTGGGTGGATGTGTTTCGTTCGGTGGTACACGCGGAGTTGAAAAGTGACAAACCTGTCAAGGTGAAAGCCGCGTACGAATCGTGGCGGTACGATGACCGTTTGGTGCAAGGAACGGCCATTCGTGAAAATTCCTACAAAACTCCCCAAAAGTTTGACCTCAAAACATACAAAGACGAAATAGCTTTTCGTGGCAATGAACTGTGGTTTTACCACCGAAATCGTGACGATGTGCCCAATCTTTTTGATTTTACGGTGCGGCTAGAGGGTATGGAGTCGGTGAAATCGCAACTGTATAACCCCATCAAAAGCAATACGTTTGGGGGAGCGATGCGTTCCCGCACTATGCGTCCTGCTGGCATTACCACGGGTAAATACCTTGATACTGATTTTAAGGCGTGGAACCTAGAAACCCCGCGTCCCGTCCGTACCGAACACCTAGAACTGGTGTTGAACACAGTACCCACTTCCACCCTTAGCGAATGGGAAAATATGGTTGTGCGCCGTCAGCAAGAAGTTACCCAAACCCAAAAAATAGCCTTGGCCCAGACCCGTGCTTGGTGGAAACAGTTTTGGGAACGAAGCTACATTTTTATTGAGGGAAAAGACAGTACTATTTCGCGCAATTACCACCTTTTTCGCTATCAGCTGGGATGCAATGCGTTTGGGCAATGGCCTACAAAATTTAACGGCGGGTTATTCACATTTGACCCACAATTTGTGGATAAAAAATACAATCACACGCCAGATTTTCGCTTGTGGGGCGGGGGAACCATGACTGCCCAAAACCAGCGATTGGTGTATTTTCCGATGCTCAAAAGCGGGGATTTTGAGTTGATGAAGCCCCAATTTGACTTTTATTTACGTTCGCAGACGAATGCGGAACTGCGCTCAAAAGTGTATTGGAACCACAATGGAGCGTGTTTTACGGAACAAATCGAAAATTTCGGCTTGCCCAATCCCTTTGAGTACGGCTACAAGCGCCCCGAAGGCTATGATGCAGGAATGGAATACAACGCTTGGCTCGAATACCAATGGGACACCGTGTTTGAGTTTTGTTTAATGATGCTCGAAACAGAGCGTTATGAAGGGCGCAACGTTCAAACGTACGTCCCTTTTATCGAAAGCTGCCTGACATTTTTTGATGAACATTACCAATGGCTTGCCAAACAACGAGGGACAAAAGCGTTTGACGAAAAAGGTCAGTATGTTTTTTACCCAAGTTCGGCTTGTGAGACGTATAAAATGACCTACAATTCCACGACGGTGATTTCGGCTTTGAAAGTGATTTTGACGCGTATGCTTGAGCTTCCCGATCACTATTTGCCCACTTCCCAACGACAGAAATGGACGATTATGTTGGAACGTTTGCCGCCTTTGCCTTTGCAGGAAATCGACGGACATAAAACCTTGGCGCCCGCCGTAGCGTGGATGCGGGTACAAAACTCCGAAGCGCCGCAGTTGTATCCCGTGTTTCCGTGGGGACTGTATGGTGTCGGAAAGCCTGAGCTAGAAGTTGCCCAAAACACCTATCGCTACGACCCGCACGTCCAGAAATATAAAAGCCACGTGGGATGGCGGCAACACAACATTTTTGCGGCACGACTTGGGCTAACCGACGAGGCCGCTGAACTTACTAGAAACAAGTTTAAAGACGCTGACTTACGTTTCCCAACCTTCTGGGGGCCAGGGTTTGATTGGACGCCCGACCACAATTGGGGAGGGGCTGCGATGATAGGCTTGCAAGAAATGCTAATGCAAACTGACGGGCGAAAAATATATTTATTACCTGCATGGCCCAAAGACTGGAATACCACGTTTAAATTACACGCACCGTATCAAACGACGATTGAAGGGCGTATCAAAAATGGAGTCATTGAAGAGCTAAAAGTGACCCCAGCTGAGCGCTTGTCGGATGTAATTGTGTATGGCAAATAAGATGTTCCAAGTTTGGTACTCAGAGGGTCTGAAACTTGGAACGTCTCTTGTAATTGTGTCAAAATAAGTAGTAAAAAAAACAGGCTTTGCGCCTTCTGTTACCAATAACCCTTGCATCGAATGAAACCACTACAACACACGACGAGTAGCCGTCGAGATTTTTTAAAATTAGGCGCAGGAGCCGTTGGAAGCATCCTTGCATCAAGTTCTTTGGCCGAAGCGGCACTTTGGGCGGAAGAAAGTCGCAAACTTTCGCTGCCGTTGGGTATTTGTACGTCTTACGACAAAGCGGCGTTGCTCAAAAGTATTGGTTATTCGTACGTTGAAGAAAACGTCGGTCGTTTTTTGATTCCCGATAAAGGAGGAGACGAACAATACGCTAAAAACGTAGAAGCACTCAAAACAACGGGCGTACCGTTGCGTTCGTACGTATCGTTTATTCCAGGAAGTATCAAGTCGGTGGGGCCTAACGCCAACCACGAAGCCTTGTTAGAAAGAGCTGATTTAGCATTTAAACGGGCCAAAGAATGCGGTACACCTTATGTGGTGTTTGGAAGTAGTGCATCGCGCACCATTCCCGAAGGATTTGACCGTGCCAAGGCCAAAGAACAACATACAGAAGTGAGCAAAAAAATGGCACTGTTGGCCGAAAAACACGGGATTACGGTGGCTTTAGAACCCCTCAACCGCAGCGAAACCAATTTTATTAACAGCTTGGCCGAAGGAGTTGAAATTATTGAAGCTGTCAATCACCCACGTTTTCGATTGTTGTGTGATATTTACCACATGCTCAAAGACAACGAAGGCCCCGAGCAAATTGTAAAATATGGCAAATACATCGTACACTGCCACATTGCTGAAAAACAGAACCGCACCGCACCTGGCGTCGTAGGCGATGATTTCAGAGAATATTTCAAGGCATTGAAAAAAATCAAATACCGTGGCGGATTATCAATAGAAGGCCGTTGGACTAATTTTGATAGCGAAGCCAAAAAAGCCTTTGAAGTGCTGACGCAGCAAATGTCAGAAGTCTAAACTATGATAAAATTCCGATTATTAAGTCTGTTTTTCGTGCTGAGTACGGGCTTGGGTTGGGCACAAACGCCGCTCCCAGACCCGCTCGTTTCGGCCAATGGTCAGCGTGTAAAAAATGCCAAACAGTGGCATACCAAACGCCGAAAAGAGTTGCTTGAATTATTTACGGCTGAAATGTACGGGCAAGCGCCGCCACGTCCCAAAGACATGCGATTTGAGGTGTTTGATGTGGACAAAAATGCCTTGAATGGCAAAGCTACTCGCAAGCAAATTGCCGTTTATTTTAATGGGAAAGCCAACGGGCCGCGAATGGATTTGTTGATGTATATTCCCAATCACCTCAAACGACCTGCTCCTGCTATTTTGGGATTGAATTTTTGGGGAAACCACGCCATTCATCCCGACCCCGCCATTCGAATCACAACGAGTTGGATGGAATCGGGGAAAGGAAATCCGTACGTAAAGTTATCGTGCGTCACCGACCACCGAGCCACGGAGGCTTGTAGAGGAGTAAACGCCGCTCAGTGGCCCATTGATACGATTTTGGCCCGCGGTTATGCCTTGATTACGGCCTATCGCGAAGACATTGCGTCTGACGATGCAAAAACAGGCTTTCAAAAGGGGATTCACCCCATTTACCCCGATTACCAGCAACGTAATGATAACTTTGGGACAATTGCAGCCTGGGCGTGGGCGCTAAGCCGAGCCATGGATTATGCCGTAACCGACAAAGCGATTGATTCCAAACGCGTGGCGGTCTTTGGCTGGTCGCGCTTGGGAAAAGCGGCGCTTTGGGCAGGGGCTACCGATGAGCGTTTTGCGATGGTCATAAGTAATGAATCGGGCGCAGGAGGAGCCAAGTTGTTTCATCGAGGGGTAGGTGAAAACATCCGTCGATTGTGTACGGTTTTTCCGCACTGGTACGCTGCCAATTTCAAAAAATACATGGATAAAGATACCTTGTTGCCCTTTGACCAACACCAAGTGATTTCGCTGGTAGCGCCGCGACCTGTGTATATTGCCAGTGCTGTCGATGACAAAGGCGCTGACCCACAAGGTGAGTTTGCCGCCGCTAAAGCCGCTGAATCCGTGTATTTGTTTTTAGGGAAAACAGGACTTCCTGCCCAAACTATTCCCCCATTGAACCAGTCGGTGCAAGGACAAATCGGCTATCATATTCGCACAGGAGGGCACGATGTCACCTTGTATGATTGGAAACAATACCTGAACTTTGCCGATAAACATTTCAACTAGTTGTATAAACCCGATGACATCTTTCAAAAAAATCGCACTTTTTCTCGTTATTGGTTTGTGGAGTACGTCTGTATGGGCCGAAAAAATTGATACGGTAGAAACGTACAGCCCTTCGATGAAAAAAAACATCAAAGCGGTGGTACTTACACCCGACTCGTACGATGGTAGTAAAGAGTTTCCTGTCGTTTATCTGTTGCATGGTTACAGTGGCAACTATGCCGATTGGATTAAGAAAGCCCCTGCCATGCAACGTATGGCGGATGTATATCAAACCATTATCGTTTGTCCCGACGGTGCATTTTCGAGCTGGTACTGGGATAGTCCCGTTGACCCCAGCATGAAGTACGAGACTTACGTGTCCAATGAGCTAGTGGCTTGGGTGGACGGGCGTTATAAAACCATCAAAAGCCGCGAGGGCCGTGGAATCACGGGCTTGAGCATGGGCGGACACGGCGCATTGTATTTGGCGTTTAAGCACCAAGACGTGTTTGGCGTGGCAGGAAGTATGAGCGGAGGAGTGGATATTCGCCCTTTCCCTAACAATTGGGACATGGCAAAACGCCTCGGAAAATATGCCGACGCGCCCGAGCTTTGGGAGAAAAATACCGTTATCAATTTGGTACATTTGCTCACCCCCAACTCATTGGCCCTGATTATTGACTGCGGGAGCGAAGACTTCTTTTACCGAGTGAATAACAATCTGCACGACAAATTATTGGAGCGGAATATTCCTCACGATTATATCTCACGCCCAGGGGGACACAATTGGCCTTATTGGAACAATGCCATTGATTATCAACTGCTCTTCATGAAAAATTACTTCGAGCGCTTGAAAAAGAAATAATGGTATAGGTCTAAAACCTCAGCACTACTTTCACAAGAAACGTGGGGAAAAACATCAGACATTTTGTAAGAGATAGCTGGCTTACTGCCTCGTATTATACGGGGCTGAGTCAGCTCTATCATGCCTTAGTGGGAAGAAAACGCGGGATTATTTCGTATCATAACGTGCTTCCCGTGGATAAACTGCCCGCATTTGATACGTATAACGTGGATGTGACGGCCGCGATCTTCGACAAACAACTCCAATTCTTAAAAAAACACTTTCGAGTACAGCCCATTCAGGAATTAGAAAATCCAAACGCCAAGGGAGTTTTCATTACAGTCGATGATGGGATGCGTAACAATTACGAGATATTGGCGCCTATTTTGGATAGGCACGACATTTCGGCACTGTTTGCGATTTGTCCCGCGATGATTGATGGGGATTTGCCTTACATCTGGCGCGACCATTTGTTTTTGCTTTTGTGCCAAGCCGCACATCAATCCGTAATACTGCCCCTCAACGACTATCAAACGCCGCTCCCAGTTCCTGAAACACCCGCAGGAATCAATAACCTGACGCGGCAGCTTAAACAGTACGTTTACAAACAGCAATTGGCGGATATTTATGGTCTTGTCCGCGAAATTTGCCAAAAAAACGAATGGGACTACGAAGTAGCTTCACCTGACGGGCTTCGGTACGATTTTATGACTTGGCCTCAGATTCGGGCATTGGTAGCGCAAGGGCACAGGGTCGCATCCCACACGCAGACCCACCGCGTGTTACGTTTTTTGAGTCAAGAAGAAAAAAAAGTGGAATTGGAAGTATCTAAACAACGCCTCGAAACCGAACTAAAGCAAGAGGTACCGCTCTTTGTTTATCCTTATGGAAGTAGGGCCGAAATCGACCAAGTTAGCGTCGATGCTGTACAAAAGGCAGGGTATCGAGTGGCTTTGATGAATGTTCAGCAACCAAACCTTTCACCCCTCGCGTTAGCGCAGCCCCGTTTTGCTTTTCCGCCTATTTCAGATTCGTCGCATCTACACGCTATTGTATCGGGCTATAAATTTTTGTTTCGGTAGGTTAAATCTTTCTTTATCTTTGGCTAAGGGCGAAGAAATGAGCTATTTTTATTCGATTTCGATACCTTCTTCCTGCATAAGTTGAGCAAGGTTGAGGACACAATCGTCTAAAACGGGGATGTTGGTATCAAACGGAACCATGACCCATGTTTCTGTTTTTGAAAATACAAAAATGATTTTGGTTTGGGTCGAAACCCAAATCACCTTTTCGGTGCCGAACTCAAGCATTTTTTGTGCTTTTTCAATGATATAGCTAAATTTTTCATCGTGGTCGTCGGGGTCAATATCTATTTTGATGTCTATTTCTACTACCACTTTGGGAGCTACCTCAAAATAACGATTGTTTGGCGTCAGCCCCTCCTTTTCAAAAATAGCGATGTCATTAGCGAGATTCGTGTTTTTACTGATATGAACCCCAATCTCGTTAGTAGCTACGAAATACTTTTTTCGATTAATATGGCTATTAATAAACCAAACCATAATACTAACCAAAATGCCTTGTAATGAACTACAACCCATAATTTCAGCCGTTTTTTTCTTTTTGTCTAGTACGTCCCTGTAGCCTTTGTACGGCAATACTTTCCCGTTCAAGGTTTCATAAACCAAGTACGAAGGGATTTTTTCAAGTTTTCTTTTACGACGCGGTACTTTCTGAGTAGTAGTCATAACATAATCAGTTTTAAACAAATATAAGCCCTAAACATCTACAATGCAAAAGACAGCTTCTCGCTCAGGACTTTCTAAACTCTTCACCAATCTGACCTTTTGGGTTTTGACGGCCATCACAATTGGCATCTTATTAGGACATTTTCGACCTGATTTGGCGTTGATGAAGGTATTGGATGAACCCATCAAAGGTAAGTTTTTAGGGCAAGAGCTCGAAATTGGCGCTACGTTCAGCGAAATGTTGGGTAAAACGTTCATTAGCGTTGTCAAACTTTTTATCAACCCTATCATTTTCCTGACCATTACATTGGGAATTATTTCGATGGGTGATTTGAAAAAAGTGGGAAAAGTGGGCGCAAAAGCCTTACTCTATTTCGAAATAGTGACCACGGTGGCGCTTATTATTGGGATTATTGTCGCAAATGTCATTCGCCCTGGAGATGGTGTCGATACAGGCCATATCAAGGGAGGAGATATTTCTAAATACACCAAAAGCGCCGAGGCATTTAGCTGGTGGAAGTTTTTTATGGACAACTCCACTTTGCAAGTACTGGTCGTAGCGATTGTGTTAGGGGCGTTTTTGAGCAATTACTCTGGGCGTCAAAAAGTGATTGATTTTCTTGCCCCTATTTCCAAAGTAATTTTCAAAGCGTTGCACCGCGTCATGATGCTTGCGCCGATTGGAGCGTTTGGCGGAATGGCATTTACCATTGGAAAATACGGTATTCAAACGCTGTTGCCCCTCGCAAAACTGATGGTGACGGTTTATACCACCATGGGAATTTTTGTGTGCGTGGTGCTGTGGTACATCCTTCGGACGGCCAAGGTCGATTTGTTTAAGTTTTTGCGCTACATCCGCGAGGAGCTTTTGATTGTACTGGGCACTTCGTCGTCGGAGGCGGCTTTGCCTTCTTTGATGGAAAAACTAGAAAAAATGGGGTGTTCAAAGTCGGTGGTGGGGCTGGTCGTCCCTGCGGGTTATTCGTTCAACCTCGATGGAACGACAATTTACCTTTCAATGGCCGTTATTTTCTTGGCGCAAGTATTTAACGTACACTTGGATTTGACCCAAATGCTGACCATCATCGGTATTTTGATGGTGACGTCCAAAGGAGCAGCGGGTGTGACGGGCAGCGGCTTCATCGTATTGGCATCAACGCTAACGGCGCTCAAGGCCATCCCCGTAGAAGGGTTAGCATTGTTGTTGGGCGTTGACCGTTTTATGTCTGAAGCGCGAGCCATTACCAACTTCATCGGAAATGCCGTGGCGACGGTGTGGTTGGCCAACCACGAAAAAGAGTTTGATCGTCAAAAAATGAATTATGCGTTTGGGCACGTCGAGCGTTTTGAAGATATCAAAACCGACAACCTCGATTAAGTTTCCCGAATCATAATCGTGTGCGGAATCCCGTCTTCTAGGTAGTCTTCGCCCGTTGATTTGAAGCCAAACGACTCATAAAACTTTAACAAATATTGCTGGGCTCCAATCTTGATAGGTTGGGGCCCAAATAGTTTTTCACATTGCTCAATAGAATATGTCATCAGTTGTCGGCCTGCCCCTTGGCCGCGTACTTTATCAGAGGTAGCTACCCGCCCAATCGACGTAAAGCCCTCAAAAGATAGATTCAAATCAAACAAACGGGTATAAGCCACCAACGCCCCGTCGTCATCGTAGCCTAAGCAATGCCACGCGTAAAAATCTTTACCATCGGCATCGTGAAAAGGACAATTTTGCTCCACAATAAACACATCAATGCGAAGGGCAAGCAGATCATACAATTGATGCAAACTAAGTTGATGAAAAGGAAGGCATTGGAACGTTATAGCGGCCATAGTTTTCGAGATGTTTACTACCTTTGAAAGCATAATGATTTGGCAAAGTTGGAACATTTTCTAAATTTTCACACACATCATGCGCCCGAACTTCCTAATGAACGAAGTATTTTAAATATTCTCGGGCAAGAAATGGCAACGTATGGGTTCGAAACGTCTCGTTGGGTATCGGTGGGACTTCACCCTTGGTATGCCCAACCTGATACGTGGGAAAATCAGCTGCGTCAGTTAGAGTCATTAGTGCTCCACCCTGCCGTCAAAATGGTGGGAGAATGTGGCCTTGACCGTTTGATTCCACTTTCGTTAGAAATACAGCTTAAGGTGTTTGAAGCACAAGTCCAAGTGGCGGAGCGGGTCCAAAAACCCGTTGTCATTCATTGTGTACGGGCTTTCAATGAGTTGTTACAATGGCATAAACATCGGCGAACGCAAGTGCCTTTGATTATTCATGGATTTAATAACCAACCGCAGATAGCGAGGCAATTGCTACAAAAAGGATTTTACTTTTCACTGGGAGGGGCGCTGTTGCGCCAAGATTCTAATGCCTCTACGTTGGTGCGTGAAATCCCTTTGGAACGGTTGTTTTTGGAAAATGATGACCGTGATATTCCCATTCAAACTATTTATCAGGCCGCAGCTGAACATTTACAGTGTGCCACAGGACAGCTAAAAAGCCAAATTTGGAGTAACTTTGCCCGACTGTTTTCGCAAGAGTAGCTGAAGTACTCTTTTATTTCATGATAATACTTTATTAAAATGGCAGATTTAGGATGGCTTTCGCGTACGCGCCTCATGGTGGGCGACGAAGGATTGGATAAACTTCAACAAGCTCACGTGTTGGTGGTGGGGCTAGGTGGTGTGGGTTCGTTTGCCGCCGAGTTTATTGCACGTTCGGGCGTAGGAACGATGACGATTGTCGATGGCGACGTTGTTGACCCTTCCAATCGTAACCGACAACTTCCTGCACTTGCCACTACGCATGGCCAGTCAAAGGCCGAATTGATGGCCGAGCGTTTGTTGGCCATTAACCCGGAGCTGAAACTAACGGTCATTAAAGAGTTTTTGACCCCTCAAAAAGTGCGTGATATCCTCGGTGCGGCTTCTTATGATTATGTGATGGACTGCATCGACAGTATCACGCCTAAGTTGACTCTTTTGGTAACGTCGCGCGAGTATAACTATCCGCTGGTAAGCTCGATGGGAGCGGGAGGGAAATACGACCCCACTCAGTTGAAAGTAGCTGATTTGTTTGATACGTACGAGTGTTTCTTGGCGCATTACGTTCGTAAACGCCTCAAAAAATACGGTATTACGTCAGGAATTACGGCGGTATTTTCAACGGAAAAGGTTCAAAAAGACTCTTTAATGCTGACGGATGGAAATAACTTTAAGCGCTCTGCCTATGGTACTATTTCGTACTTGCCTGCTACCTTTGGAAGCGTTTGTGCTTCGGTGGTTATTCGGGAATTGCTTGGCCAAAAAGTGCCATTGCATAAAAATCCGCTGAAAGAGATTAAGAAAAAACAAGCGCAAAAAAAGGCAAAAAAGGCGCAAAACAAGTAAATTTGGACAAATCACAATGCTACATGAGCTTTACCCTACATCTTGACCATGATGCTAAAACCCCTAAATACAAGCAAATTGTAAAATCGGTTATTAGCTCTATTGAGCGTGGTGTTTTGAAACAGAACGACCAACTCCCTTCCATTAATGAACTGAGCGAAGAGTATTATTTGGCGCGTGATACGGTCGAGAAAGCCTACAAAGAACTTAAAGCGCTGGGTGTTATCGATTCTGTACGTGGGAAAGGCTTTTATATCTTGAATGAGAAGCCAAAACAAATGAGGGTGTTGTTGGTGATGAATAAACTCAGTGCCTACAAAAAAGCCGTGTACGAAGGGTTTGTGAGTACGTTGGGCGACCGCGCCACGGTGACGCTTCATATACACCACGGCAATGTTCGGGTGTTCGACGATATCATGAAAGAGAGTCTTGGGCACTATCACTACTACGTGATCATGCCACACTTTTACGATGAAGCTGATCGGGTCGCCGTTTTGTCGATGCTGAAAAAGATTGCTCCCAAAGAGCTGATTTTGCTCGACCGTGAGTTTTCAGACTTTTCTGGGGAATATGCTAGCGTCTATCAAGATTTTACCGATGATATTTACGGCGCACTAGAGTCAGGTGTTGATTTGCTGGATAAATACAACGAAATCGTTTTAGTGTTTCCGCAAGATGTTAAATATCCGCCCGAAATCGTTCGGGGGTTTCGCAACTTCTGTGCACACTACCATAAACAAGGTCGAATTATCGGCAAAGCTTCCGACGACGACGCCCTCAAAGGCCACGCTTATATTGTGTTAGAAGATTCTGACTTAGCCGAGTTAGTAAAAAAGACCAGACTACAAAGCCTGGTCTTGGGTGAAGAGGTAGGAATAGTATCTTTTAATGATACGCCCCTCAAAGAGGTTTTGGCCAATGGAATCACCGTTATTTCGACCAATCATAGCCAAATGGGACGTACGGCAGCGGAGTTGATTTTAAAAGGAAAGGTAATGCACGTTAAAAATCCGTTTGGATTGATTCGGCGCGGCTCCCTTTAAGTAGAATAAGCTCCGTTTGATTGCCAAGGGGAATTAGCGGAGCTAATTCCCCTTTATTTTTTACACTAACCCTTTTAACAAATCGGGAAGTAACCCGAAGAAAAGAGTAATGATAGTGGTTGCAATAAGAACTAAGCGATAAAACTGCGGAACTTTGATGGTTCCTGCTTCCCCTTCGCGCATGTAAGCAGCAATAACAGCTTTGAAATAGTAGTAAATACCTACTGCTGACATCAAAACGGCTACTATCAAAATCCACGTCAAGCCGCGTTCTACGACGCTTGAGAAGACAAAGAATTTACCCCAAAACCCTGCGGTAAGTGGAATCCCTGCCAACGAAAGCATAGAGACTGTGAGTACAAAAGCTAATAATGGATTCTTCTTCCCTAAGCCGTTGAACACATTGAAGTTTTCGCTCACTTCGTGAGAACGAACGCCTGTTTCTTTTCCAACAATCATTAACACGCCAAAAGCACTGATAGTGGCCAATGAATACGCCAATGAATAGAACACAATGGCATCTTGTGATTGTGAACTCAAAGCAGTAAGGCTCAAAAGCAAGTAACCTGCATGTGAGATACTTGAGTAAGCCATCATACGCTTGAAGCTATTTTGGTAAACAGCGGTAATGTTTCCTGCCACTAGGGTTAGGACAGTGATACCCGCCAATGTTGACCACCAAAAAGTATAAGCACCCGAGAACGAGCCCGAAAGAAGGCGGTAAATTGCCGCAAAACCTGCTGTTTTTACAATCGTTGACATAAAAGCTGTGAATACCGTCGGCGCACCGTCATAGACGTCGGGAGTCCAGAAGTGGAAAGGCGCTGCTGATACTTTGAAAAGCATTCCAATCAACAACATCAACATACCTACGTACATCATAGCTGAAGGGCTAGGGTTGGTCAATACGTAGGATTTTAGCGCCATCAAGTTGAACGACCCAGTGGCCCCATACAATAATGCCATTCCGAAAAGCATGATACCTGTCGCAAACGAACCCATCAAAAGATACTTGAGGGCGGCTTCGTTTGAGCGTAGGTTACGTTTATCACTACCTGTAAGCACGTACATAGACACCGAAAGGATTTCGACCCCTACGAAAAGCATGAGCAGGTTTTCGTATCCAATCATCATAATGGCTCCTACCAACGAAAACAACATAATTGCGTAGTATTCGGCAGGTTGTGCAGCCTCATCGTCGATAAAACCGCGGGTGAGGGCCGCAATCAATAAAGCTGATAATAGCACGATGCCCGAAAACGCCATAGTGAGCTTATTTTCGAAAAGCATCCCTTTGAAATACAACGAGGGTGCATCGTTCCAATTAGCGAAGTTGGCGATTAGGGCAAGAACCAATACTAAAAGAGTGGCGGGCAATAGTAAGTTTTTCGATTTTTGAAAACCCAAAAACAATACCAAAAGGCCAAGTATGGAAAGAAGTATGATTGGAAGCATTTTAGTTAATTTTTCAATTTGAAACTGAAACGGCGGCGAACCGCTTAAAAATAATTCTCAAATTAATAATGAATCATTTGTAAAAGGTTACTTACTGCGGGCTCGGTCAATTTCAAAAATGAATTAGGATAAAGACCCATCCAGAAAACCATAATCACTAATGGTACTAATACTGCCCGCTCGCTGAACGACAAATCGGCAAAATGCTCAGTAAACGTTGACTTGCCTCCAAACATTGACTTTTGGAACAAACGTAACATATAAACGGCTCCCAAAATGATAGTGGTACCCGCAACGGCGCCCAACCAGATGTTGAACTCATATACCCCGCGGAGCAACAAAAACTCTCCCACAAATCCGTTGGTCAACGGAAGGGCAACGCTTCCTAACATCAAAATCATGAAGTAAACCGTCAAATGAGGCGTACGCTGAGTGATACCTCCGAGCTGTTCGATGTTACGCGTTTTGGTACGAGAGAAAATAATTTCGATGATGAAAAATAAACCTACTACGTTGATTCCGTGGGCAAGCATCTGGATTAATGCGCCTTGCACGCCGCTTAGGGTTTGTGAAAATACCCCTGCGGCCATCAAACCAACGTGTGCAAACGACGAGTACGCAATAAGGCGTTTCATGTCGCGCTGCTGAATAGCGATGATAGAACCATAAACGATGCCAATCACCGACAATACGATGGCTGTCGTTCCCCACGTTTGCAAACCAAGTGGAACGATGGGCAAAACGAAGCGAATCACTCCATAAACCCCCATTTTAAGCATAATCCCTGCCAAAAGCATGGTGGCGGGTGTAGGAGATTCGGTGTAAGTATCGGGCTGCCAAGTGTGGAAAGGAAAGACGGGCATTTTGATGGCAAACGCAATAAAGAAGGCCCAGAAAATCCAGCCTTGCTTTTGGGCGTCGAGGGCAAGTTTGTAGAAAGCCGAAATTTCAGAAATATGTCCTTGGGCAGAAGTAGTTTGGTAATACAAATACACCAAAGCCACGAGCATAAACAAACTTCCAAAAATGGTATAAACAAAAAACTTGAAAGTGACTTTGATACGGTCTTCGCCGCCCCAAACTGCCGCCAAGAAATACACTGGAATAAGTGCAGCTTCAAAGAATAGGTAAAACAAGAACGCATCTGTCGCCGTAAATACCCCCATCAGTGCCGATTGCATGAAGAGGATAAGTGCGTAGAAAGTAGAAGCGTTTTTGTAGGGTTGACGGAAGGTCGAAAGGACAATGAGAGGGGTGAGGAATGCCGTAAGCATGACGAGCAACAAACTGATGCCGTCGATACCGCCAGCAAAAGAAATCCCCGCTGATTGAATCCATGGATAGCTAAAACCAAACTGCTGAGCAGCCGTAGGTTGGAACTGAGCGTAAATCACCACCGCTAAAGCCAGCTCAATCGCCGCTCCAATCAGAGCCAGCTGTTTTGCGCTGTTGTTTTTGGTAATTAAAGTAATCACCCCTGCAATCAACGGAATGAGTATAAGTGAAAGAGTAAGCATAATGAGAATGTCGATTTCAGAATGTTAAATGAGTTCAGTTTCAATCAAAACCTTCACTTTATTAAGAAATTCCAAGCCAATACAAGGACGATTCCAATCACCATTGCAAAAACATAGAAGCCTGTTTCGCCCGTTTGTAATAAACGGAAACGGCTACCCAAGAACTGAACTAAACGGCCTGATCCGTTGACCACTACATCAATCAAGAACTCGCCGAAGCTGTAAAGAATATCCGATAGTTTACTGATAGGCTTCACAAACACCGAGTCGTACAATTCGTCGATGTAGTATTTGTTTTGGAGTACTTTCGGGAAGCCTGTCACGTCTTTATCAGCCGCAGGAACGACTGCTTTACTGATAAACAAGCTGTATGCAAACCCAATAGCCAACAACGCGGCTCCAACCGATACCCCCATCAAGATGTATTCAGTTGAGTGCTCAAGGTGACCTTCAAAAAGGGCTGGGTTTACTTGTTTTGAACCTTCAAACAACGGAGCCATAAAATGACCCAATGCTTCACCTCCGCCCAATACGTGCGGAATGTTCATCAAACCACCCACGGCAGAAAGCACTGCCAATACCATCAATGGAATCGTCATTGTAGCAGGTGACTCGTGCAAATGGTGCTCTTGTTCGTGCGTACCGCGGAATTCGCCAAAAAACGTTACAAATAACAAACGGAACATGTAGAAGGCCGTCATCATCGCGCCCACAATTCCTAATGCCCACATGATTTTATTGTGCTCAAATACGTGCGCCAAAATTTCGTCTTTCGAGAAAAACCCTGAAAGAGGGAAAATACCCGCAATGGCAAACGTCGCAATCGTAAAAGTCCAGAACGTAACGGGCAAATGTTTGCGCAAACCACCCATGTTGCGAATGTCTTGCTCGTCAGACATGGCATGAATCACACTACCCGCGCCCAAAAACAACAACGCTTTGAAGAAAGCGTGCGTCATAACGTGGAACATCGCCGAGGTATAAGCCCCTACGCCCAACGCCAAGAACATGTATCCTAACTGACTTACGGTAGAGTAAGCCAATACTTTTTTGATGTCGTTTTGGTACAAACCGATAGAAGCCGCTACAAGTGCCGTCAGCAAACCAATGCCTCCTACAAAACCGAGGGTGGCAGGTGCCAACGAATAGAGCACGTTGGAACGAATCACCATGTAGATACCCGCTGTTACCATGGTAGCTGCGTGGATAAGGGCCGAAACAGGCGTTGGACCCGCCATCGCGTCAGGAAGCCAAGTGTAGAGAGGAATTTGGGCTGATTTTCCCATGGCTCCCACAAACAACAAGGCTGTGATGGTTACAATCACCGTATCGTTGATGCCAAAACCACCGTTGGCTGCTTTTCCAAATACGTCGAGGTACTCTACTGAGCCGAAGTGTTGGATAATCATAAAAATACCCAACAAGAAGCCCAAGTCCCCGATGCGGTTCATAATGAAGGCTTTGCGAGCGGCGTTGTTGTAGTTGGTCACTTTGTTCCAAAAACCGATGAGCAAATAAGAGCAAAGTCCTACGCCTTCCCATCCAATAAACATGATGACGTAGTTGGAACCCATCACCAACAGCAACATGAAGAACAAGAAGAGGTTGAGGAAGGCAAAAAACTTACCGAAACCTTCATCGTGGTGCATGTAGCCAATCGAATAAATATGAATCAACGAACCTACCCCCGTCACGACCATCAGCATCAAAAGCGATAGCTGGTCGATTTGGAACGAGAATGGAATCGTAAGTTGCCCAATAGAAATCCAGTCAAAAAGCTTTACTACCTGAGGTTGGCCGTCGAAGCTATTCCATGCCAAAAGTGAAATGGCAAATGCGCCCAAGGCAGCGGCAGAACCGATGACACCCACTAGGCTTTTGGGGACGTGCCGAAAACCTATTCCGTTGATGGTAAAACCAATCAATGGCAATAAAGGTATAAGAATGAGTAAGGATACTGACATATATTTTTGAAACGTTAATTGTCAATTGTTAACTGTTCAAAAGCGGGCTTTTCAACGATTAACAAATAACGGATAACAAACAACAGCTTTAGATTACCATTTCAATTTATTCATGAAACCGATGTCGATGGTTCGGGTATTGCGATAAATCATCACAATGATTGCCAACCCTACGGCCACCTCAGCCGCGGCTACCGCCATGATAAAAAACACAAAAACCTGGCCCACGGGGTCAGATTTATAGGTAGAAAAGGCGATAAGTAAGAGGTTGACGGCGTTAAGCATCAATTCGACGCTCATAAAAATGATGAGAGCGTTGCGACGGGTCAGTACCCCCAGAATGCCTATCACGAACAGTGTTGTTGCCAACAACACATAGTTTTGTAGAGGAATAGACTGTATTACGCCAGGAATCGACGGTGTAGCTTGTGGAAACATATAAGTAGTTAGGTCGAAAAGATGTCTGTTGGTGAAATAAGCCCCAAAAACGGGGGCAAATTTACTGAATAATCGTACTTGCCCAAATTAGAAGTCTAAAAACTGTACGTATTGGGAAAAGTCACTGAGGTTTTTTTGTCATGGATAGCTTCTAAATTAGGTTGGCAAGCGCCAGATAAGCGCCTTTTAGTAGTATAACAAGACAAAGGCAAAGTTGTTGGAATGTATCGCGTATAGTGTAAATTACACAAAAACGCCACCTCCGAAGAAGTGGCGTTGAGAAAGCATTCTATTATTACCTTTAACGGTGGTGAGTATCTTACAGCCTATTATAATTTGGTTATGCTCACAGAAAAATTGGCACTTCTGGCGATATTAGTACTATTTGTCTGGGTTAGTTCAAGATAGATACGCTCTCCCTCAGTAAGTTTTGCTGTTCCTGTGAATCGCTGATAATTAGGGTCATCGGCAGTGCGTCTTGCATAAAAAGATTCCGCAAAAGAACCGTTAGTGAGCACTTTTATCATTATATCACCAGCAAAGGTAGTTGGCCAGTAAGTGTTTACATCAATAAGGTAGGTTCCTGTTTCTTCTATTAGGATAGTATTGTCTGTTGAGTTTACGTTAGAAGTTGTACTGTTTTTTTTCTCATGAAGAATAAAATCAATATCCATTCTCGTGGCAGTTCCCGAAGCAAAACTTTGCGGACCGCCTGGTGAGAGATAACTACGGTAAACCATTACTTCTTGCTTGGTTTTGAAATTGGCTACACCGTTAGCGTTAGAGGTCAGGCGGTCGTTAAGCTCGGCTCCCTGTCCCTTAAATGTCATTTGTCCTGGCTTGATTTCAATACTTTGTTGCGCCGTAGCTACAAATGCCCAAAGGCAGGAAAGTAAAAGAAAAGATAAAAGTTTCATCGCGATGGAAGGGTGGTAAGGTGATTGATAGATTAAATAAGGGATGAAGGGAGTGATTTGAGGAGCTTTATTTTTCTGCGTGCCAATGGAATGACACTGCCATCACTGAGCAATAATTGACGGCCTTTTCGACTATTCAAGTAATACAGGTTGAGGAAGCACCCTTTATTGACGCGTACAAATGATTCTGGCAGGTCTGTTTGATACGAACCCAGATTCCGCGACGTCATTAAGCGGCGCCCATCGTTGAGGATGATGTACGTATAATTTTTATCGGCTTCGAGGCGGACAATACTAGATAGCGGGACTAGTATTTTATTGCGCAGAATGCTCAGCGTAGAAGAAGTACTGGGAAAGGTATTCATACATTTAAAGGGATAAGATTCTCAGGTTTTGTACGGGGTAAAATTGGTAAATGTTGGGTCAGGATAGCCCCCCCAATTTTGGTGGTTTTGTCGAAGGGAGAGAAATAAAAAGCCACTTTGGTAGAAGTGGCTTGGTAAATTGTCATTTATAAAAAGCGGTTTCAAATAGTAAGCCTGCAAATGCAACTTATTGAGGCAGATTTACCTTCCGTTTATTATTATTTTCGTTTGATTCTGGAACACGGCTAGCTTTTGAATCAGTAATGACAGTCACAGCTATATCACCAGGGTGTACACTGTCGGCAGGATAAATCACCTCTATTGTTTTTGATTGTTGGGCTTTAAGTCCTGCCATTAACCGAGTTTGGACCCTTTTGGGGTTGGGAGAAGGCTCGTTAGCATTATTCAGTTCAATGTAATTGTCGAAAATAGTGGTGGCGTGCGCGTTTCCTACGTTTTTGATGGTTATCGTTATTACTAAATTATCCCCTACTCGAGTAGGAATAATTGATTGTACCTTTAAATCGGGCTTAAATCCTAAAGGAGGAGTATTGCTTTTAAAACTGAACAAAACAATACTTGCTGCAACGATAGCCGATAATTTGATGAAAGAGTTCATTAGAGTGTATAGTTAAAAGGTTTAAAAAATATATAAATTGAAAAATTGCATTTTTAATACTTGAAAAGTGGTTAAGTTGTTGATTATAAATATTTTTTTTCGTTTAACAACACTACAAAGGTCACTCTTAATTCTATTTTTTGTACCCACCAATTTGGGTGGATATTGATGTTAGGGTAAATTAAAAAAGGCTGCTCAATGGCAGCCTTTAAAAAGTATAGAGGAAATTTTTTTGACTGTATTAGTACACTTTAGGCAAGAAGCGAAGGTATTTGACTTGCCATACCCCTACAATCAATAACGTAAAACCTACTATCTGACTAGCATTTCGTACTAAGTATAGTTTATAAAAAGAAGTGAGGTCAGTTTGGTAGAGTTTAGTGAAAATAAACTCTAAAAACAATTCAGCTAGTGCAGGCAAAATAAGCCCTAAGCATATCCAAAAGTAAGGATTTTTTTGAAGATGTAGATTTACATTAGGCATACTATATACCTTGTATAACAATAAACCTGCTCCACCTAAAGTAAAGAGATTTTTAATAGTAGAAGAAAGGGAGTCATATCCCTGATAACTCTTGAAAACCAATACTTGTACCAGTTCAACTACTATCAAAACCCAAATTGAGTACTGAAATATTTTTTTCCAAGTAGTACTTTGGAGTGAATCTTGAAAAAATAGCCCTAAGAAAATGAATTTGATTAGGTAACTCAGAGGTGAGGTAAAAATTAAGTTTTCTACGCCAAAATGTGTATTGAGCCAAGGGAAAAGCACGTTGACGAATTGAAATTTACTGCTGAATAGAACATCAAGACAGAGTAGTTCAAATAAGCTATACCACCCTAATGCGTAACTGAACCAAAAAAAATAGCGAAAGTACTTTTGTAGGATTTCTTTGTGAACATAAGAATAAAATAACAAGATAAAGGTTAGGCAATGAACCATTTTTCCCATACGAGTAGTTAGCCTATCTTGCGCATCTTGTTCTACAATTACAGTAAAAGGAATGACTATCGCGAGTATGACCCCAGCCAAAAAAATAACTTTGAAAATGGCTGATTTCTCTCCGAATAGCGGATACAACAACCCAAAAAAGGCAACCATCGCAAAGCCTGCTACTGATTGCCATTGGTCAAAGTTTTGAAATGAAATCATATTTTATTCAGCTGGAATACGGCCAGGGCAGTTTGATTCACTTCTATAAGGGTGTAGGTAAATAACGTAGCGCCCATCATCAAATCTGCCTAATCGAAATCTTATATCTTGAATTTGCTCAAAGTTTTTTATTTTTACTTTTTCGAATCGAAAAGCAAAATAAATCAGCTTAGCCGAAGCTAAAGTATTTTCTTCATTTAATTTTAAATCGGATGTTATATCTTCAAAATTAGGTAAAAAAAGTGGTGTTATTTTTTCTAAAACAGATATGTTAATTTCACCCTCTCGTTGTTTTTGTTGCTCTAGTCTAATGGATATTAATTTATCTATCAAAGTATAGTATATCTCTTCATGAGAAATTTTTAAGTCATCCAAAAGAGCTTTCTTATAGGTCAAAATACGAGCTTTATCAAGCTCCAAAATTTGATATAGTTTTACAGGGTCTAATATGTAAAATTCAAGAACTGGTAACTGTTCATCCCCTTCTCTTAGAATAAATGTGTGAGCATCTTTTATTTCACTCACTGTTATCCATTCATTGTGTATCCTTAATTCATTTGAAGATGATATAACATATAAAGCTATTACTTTACCCTTATTTTCTACACTTTTTAATTCGGATAATAATATTTTAGCTTCTTCACCTTCTAAATTCTTTCTATATAGCTCTTCATGTAAGTTATATTTTTTACGAGTTTCATAATCACCAAATAGTTTATCAAGCGGTTTGAAAAAAGAATGAATCTCCTCTAAATCGGCATTTACTCTTCTATCCTTATCAGTTAAAAAACGACCAGGGCTAATATAATAATCCATTATACTGTGCATATGTGCATTCAAATTTACATTTAGCTGCTCTTGAATGCCTCTTAAAAGTTCTATCATATTATTCATCATCTTCGTAAAAGTTTAAAAGGTTTAATAATCAGTTTATTATTCCCTACACCAACTTCCCCTCAATCGCCTTCGCGACGGCTTCGGGGGCGGAGTTGACGTGGAGTTTTTCGTAAATGTTTTTCATGTGCCAGTGTACCGTATGAAAACTCAGTGAACACGCATCGGCGATCATTTTGTAACTCATGCCTTTGACCATACATCCCAAAATCTCACGCTCGCGGTCGGTAAGGGCTACGTAGGTAGGCTGGGTTTTGATAAATTGGCTTTGAAACATCTTGAGCACTTTGGCCGCGATACTGGGTGTCATCCATGCCCCACCGTTGTGTACATCTATGATGGCTTGGAGCATCACTTCAGGGTCAGGGTTTTTGAGGACATAGCCATTTGCTCCCGCACAAATAGCCGAAAACACGCGATGGTCGTCGTCAAACACCGTCTGCATTAGCACTTTTGTGTCGGGAAGGGTCGCTTTGATGGCTTGTAAAGCTTCAATGCCCGAGATACCTGGCATTTGAATATCCATCAATACAACATCGGGTTTATACCGTTGAATTTTGCTAACGCAGCCTTCTGCATCACCAAACGAAGCACACATAAAAACCTCGTCCGAACTAGCCAAGTACAAGGCCAAATTCTGGCGAAAACTTTTGTTGTCTTCAAACAAAACTACACGAATCATGCAGGCACCGTTTTAGAGGCAGCGTTTAGTGCTGCCAAGTTGATTATTTTATCTCAGAACTTAGATACAAAACAATCGTAATTTATCCTGCGGTCATCCCCCCAAATTGGGTGGGCGAAAAATAGCACCTAAACGGGCACAACAACGACCTCCAGTCGTGTGCCTTCGCCGATTTTTGAGGTAAGTGTTGCTTCCATAAAGCTCTCTGAGGCTCGTTTTTTGAAGTTTTTAAGGCCATTGCCTTCGTAGCCTTGCGTTGTATCAAAACCCCGACCATTGTCATGAATCAACATGCACAATTCTCCTTGGTGGGTCATGCGTAAATCGACCGTTACCTTGCTGGCTTCGGCGTGTTTGAGGATGTTATTGAGGGCTTCTTTGAAAATGAGGTACACATTCTGCCGCTGTTCCATGCTTATTTTAAGTTGGTCGAGCTGGTCTGGTGAAAGCTGGAGGGTAAAGTCGAGCGCAATTTCTTGGGGGGTGAGCAGCTGAAAAGCCAACGAACGCATTTTTTCAAAAAGCTGCGTGACGGAGTCATTGTTAGGGTTGAGCGTCCAAACTGTATCGCGAATGCTCTGAATACTTCCTTCGGAATCGGCTTTGATTTGCTGGAGTAAGGGGAGTACTTCGGGAGTTTGCGTTCCAAACTTCTTTTCTACTAAGCGAGTGGCAATAGCGATGCTGCTCAGCGTCGCCCCCACTTCGTCGTGCAAATCGGCTGCAATCCGATTGCGCAGGCTCTGAAGTTTGAGTTTTTGACGAAAATTGTACAGTAAAAAGAAATAAATGGCGGCTCCCAACAGCAACAAAATATAAATCGCAACGGCTGGCCAAAACCACCATTCTTCCGTGATGCTTTTTTCTACTTCTAGGACAAATTTGGTGGGTTTCGACCAGCCGTTTTTATCCTGCGTTTGTACCCAAAAGGTGTAATCTCCCCCTTGCAGATTGGTAAACATAGCGACGGGGTACGCCAACGAAACTGTATCGGCATTTAAGCCTTCCAAACGATACCTGTATCGGCACGCGCAGGGTTTCCATTCGATAATGAGTTCATCATCAAGGGCGTTTAGTTTCAAACGATTGGACGCCAAAAGCTCCTTTTTAACTCCATTGGAAGTAATAGAAAGAATGGTGGGGCTAGTTTGCGCCACGGAAGCCTGTACAATCAAAAAAAGCAATCCCCACGTCCATCTACCAATTGTCGCTTTGTTCATGGTTTGGGCAAAACGTAGTTAGGATAAAAGCAAATGCTACGCAAAGTACAGGTTTTGGGTAATATTTTATCAGGTTTTTAGTGATTTTCAACCCCGATAGCGCTTGAGAGATGCTTGAACCATTACGTTTTTCTACTTAAGTAATATTGAAATTAACTATAAATACCTTCACGTGTTATTTGTCTATCCTAAACATTTTTTCAATATTGCTTTCGTAACGCTTTAGTTCACGTGGCGTTTAGACACATACACAAAAATTTGCCTTTATTTTTAATAATATACCAAAAAAGCATCAGATTATTGATAAAAAGAAAAAACTATTTTTCTTTTTTATTACTTTGACGATAAGCCAACAATTAGCAGCTCAAAACCGTCCTTTTATCACCCGTTGGAATTTAGCCAAAACAGGTTCAGGAGCCACGCAGTTGAGTTTTGGGGTAGGAACTTCAGGTCTCGTTAATTATACTTGGGAGACTGTTCCCTTAGGTACTAGCGGCTCGGGTACGTTTATGGGTTCTACTGTCACCATCACAGGCTTACCTGCCAATGCGATTATTGATTTGAAGATTGAACCAGCTAATTTTCAACGATTTATAATGAATGATGGATATGAAAGAAATCGTCTGTTGTCGATTCAGCAATGGGGGGATATGGTTTGGACAAGTATGAATAGGGCTTTTTATGGTTGCGAATACATGGTACTCATCGCTACCGATATTCCCAGAACGGAATTGGTAACAGATATGAGTTCGATGTTTCAGGATTGCCTTTCTTTTAATCAACCTTTACCTAATGGCTTTAACACAGGAGCGGTAACTAACATGAGTGCTATGTTTGCTAATTGCCGTTCCTATAATCAGCCTTTGCCAATTAGCTTTAATACTTCAAATGTGAAGAACATGAGTGAGATGTTTGCAGCTTGTAGCGCATATAACCAACTTTTGCCCAATAGCTTTAATACATCATCAGTAACGGATATGAGTGGTATGTTTGCTGATTGTAGTTCATATAGACAACCTTTGCCGACTAGCTTTAATACTTCTTCTGTAAAGAATATGAGTCGGATGTTTTTTGGCTGCTTTTCTTACAATCAACCTCTACCTAATAGTTTTGATACTTCGTCAGTAACGGATATGAGTGGTATGTTTGCTGGTTGTAGTATTTATAACGTCCCCTTACCCAGTAGCTTCAATACTTCTTCAGTAATTAACATGAATGGCATGTTTTATGGTTGTAGCGTATATAATCAACCTTTACCTAACAGCTTTACAACGGGAAAAGTAACGAACATGAATGGTATGTTTTATGGCTGTCTATACTATAACCAATCTTTTCCCAGTACCTTTACTACGTTAGTAGTGAAAAGCATGATTTGGATGTTTTATGGAGCAACGGCCTTCAATCAAAATATTGGAGATTGGAATATTGGAGCGGTAATGGATATGAGATACATGTTTGCAGGAGCCACAGCCTTTAATCAAAGCCTAGCTGCTTGGGGAGCACAGCTTAATCCAAACGTAAATTTGACTAACTTTCTTGATAACTGCGGAATGAGCGTAGCCAACTACGATGCCACCCTAGCAGGTTTCAACGCGGGTAGCGTAACGGGTAGAACTTTGGGGGCAGTAGGGCTTAAATACTGTGCTTCTGCCACCTACAGAGCTAATTTGGTAAAATCGGTAGCCGATGGCGGTAAAGGCTGGACGATAACGGGCGATGCACTTTTATGTTTGTCAACTCCTGAAATAAACATTAGAGGCAACAATGTTTCTATCGTAGACGGTGACATAACCCCTTCTACCAGTGACCTCACCGATTTTGGTACTCAGTTGGTGGGAACGGGTGCGGTGGTCAGAACATTCACCATTGAAAATACGGGTGTAGGCCAATTGAATTTAACGGGTACGCCCAATAAAGTGACCATTTCGGGTGCTCATGCGGCCGATTTTATGGTAAATCTCCCGCCCACTCCCATTATAGCACCTAATAATGGCAGTACTACTTTTCAAGTAACTTTCACTCCGTTGGCGAAAGGGTTAAGAACGGCTACCATCAGTATAGCTAATGATGATTCAGACGAAAACCCGTATAATTTTGATATTCAGGGAATCGGTTGTGGGGAAGGGCTTCTTCCTATCGTCACAAATATTAGTTCGGGTACTGGTTTGTACGGGGCTACTGTCATTACAGCTATCAATCAGATTACCAACGCCAACGTGGAATATAGAGGAGAAAATTCAGTAACATTACTGCCAGGGTTTAAGGCTGAGGGGGCTGTTTTTATAGCACAAATCGGGGTTGGTTGTAACTAAATATTATCAACAATACACTTACGTTATAGCAAATTCCTAATTCATAACACTAGCCAGTCGCTATCGCTTAGGTCAGTAAAATTGCATACTCCTTATTCTCTAAGCGTATTTACGAGCAGGGCCAATTATCCATCTCTTGAGAGTTTTTTAGAATGAACTTCCCAGCCAAGCGACCGATAGCGGGATGCGTTCGATGTCGGAAGCTAGAGCGGCGTTGTTGATTTCTCCTGTCGTCGAAATGACAGAAGTGCTTATTATTTGGAAAGGCGTTTGCTTAGTTTTTCTCCAATGATTTGTAAGTCAGTTACTTTCAGTAAAAAGCAGCTTCCAATAAAAATAACGACGGCCAGTCCTGCCAGCCCCGCACCAATAAAAAAACTTGCTACTTTAGAATAATGGCTAATTTCTTGCCAGTAGCCTTTGGCTAGCCATCCTACGCCAACACTTACGATGAAAGCAAAGGTAATTTTGAGGACTTCAGGGAGTTCGTAAAAACCAAAATAGGCCTTCTTTTTTATCCATACCGTAAGGAGGGGCACCAGCGCCATAAACGTACTGTGCGTAAACAAATGGATAAGGATACCCGAAAAACCGAAGGTCTGAATAATAAAGTAGCTAAACAAGGCCGAAAAAACGTGAACAACGCTCCAGAAGTAATACTGTAATTCAGGATTGGTGACGGAAACGGCGAGTTTTCGGTAAATCATGTAAGGTCCTGTGCATATCATCGCCGCAAAAAATATACATAAAAGCTGGTACACATGCTCTACATCATAAGCGTTAAATTTAACGCCTCCCCAAAGTGTCCAAATGAGGTATTGCCCACCCGCGATAAACGGAACTAGGACTAAAAAGCCAATGAAAAAAGAAAAGTTGAGGTTTCGGGATACAAAAGCCTTAATTAACTGCCCGTTATTTTGGTGAAGAAGGCGATTGATTTCGTTGAAAAATACCGTACTGACAGGAATCAAAAAGATGTTGGCCACTTTTCCGTAAATGAGTTCGGCGTACCGAAAGAGCGCGTATGTACCCGCAGGCAAAAGTGAAAGAGCAGCATTAAAAATAAACGTATAAACCTGTACGCCACCCATGTAAGTAGAAGTGGCTAGTAAGGTACTAGATAGCTCGCGTAGTGGAAAATAGGGGTTTTTAAACAGCCAAGTATGACGGTAATTAATGTGGCGCAAATAGTACAAAACGGTACCAAACTGGGCCAAGACGCTAATAAAAAGCGCGGCAACTAGGCTACGAATGTCGCCGTCGCGGCCCCAAACACATAGAATAACTACGTGAACCATTTGTGAAATTGTACTGGTAAACTCGGTTTTGCCGTAGATATTTTCAGCATTGAGCATTCCTTGAAAAACATTGGTCGCAATCTGAATCGGGAGCAAAAAACCCGTAAAGCAGAAGATTTGCCACACTTGTTCTTTGGTAGTAAGCTTAAAACCTGGCACTAATAGATTGACAACGTCGGTACCACTTGCGATAAAAAAAAGAACCAATACCAACGCAATTCCTACAATATAGTTGGCTAAGGTGGCTACAATCGACATAGCAGCTTGGGCGCTCACTTCGGCTTTGGTACGATGATAGCGCGCCACAACTACTTCAATAAGTTGTCCAGTATTGACAAAACGAGACACGGTGGTTCCCAATACCGAAGCAGCGAAAAAAGCCTCTACCTCCGCCGAAGTCCCAAAAAAGTACACCATGAGGGTGGAATTAACCACATTCAAGATAACATTGATGGTATTGAGACTTAGTAAAGTAGCGATGTTGCGATAATCTAAATTCATTTGAAGGTTCGTAGTATTTTTTTTCCAAGCTGTTTCACTCCAAAACTTACACGGTGTGAAAGGTTATACAAATGCGGATAATCAGTTTTTCGGTTGGTAGCATAGAGACTATCTATCACATCGGTACGAAGGGTGGCCAAGTTGTTGCGTACGTAGCGCGGAGAGTTCGTGTCGTTCAAAGTAACTTTTTCCATCCAAAGGTCATGGTGTAAATCCAGTTTCTTCTTTCTAAAAGTTGAAATAGGCATGTGGTTACAACGCATACTTTGAGCAATTTCTTCGTCAGTCATGCCGCCGTGTGGAAAGGTTCGAAACTTTCGTAAAATGTTTTCTCGATTATAGCAATACGAGTATTCAAACACGAGCGTTCGTTCCCATTCAGACACCGCACCGATGTAATCAGAACGAAGCAGGCCCATGCCCATATCGCCAGTGGCTTGGGCTAGCCGATGGACGGTGACGAGCGGAGTAGCGCGTACGGCATTCCAAAGGTTGTCGTAGTCGTACCAAAATCGGCGGCGAGGGATTTGCAAAAGACCGTTTTGGGCAGAGGATAGTTTGCTTTCTAAAAAAGAAAAATTGTCGGGAAACGAGTCAAAATCAATGGCTTCGTCGGCATCCGAGAGAAGTACCCACGTATCGGGTTCGTGGCCGTATCTGTCAACAATGTACTTCTGCGCAAGTGAGCGCTGACGACGCTCCGAATCCATGCCTTGGGTATCAATGTCTTTGCGATTGTAATCAATGGGAGGGTGCTGCAACGAGGCCGAAATGAGGTGAATACGGTCGCGAAACGGGGCAAAACGCTCGTCGGAGTCAAGTACTTGTTGGGCAAAAACACCCTTGTGTTCTCCCTGAAAGGTATATTCATTTTCAACAATTACCCACTCGGTAATAAAATTCCCGCCCAAAATAAATTTGATAAGGAGCGCTTCCTTTTCGTGGGGTTCACTAAATAAAAAAGTATCAATAAATTTTTTCATAAGCCAAACAAATCTACTTAAGAGAACGCATAGGCTATCTTAAACGTATACGTAATTGAGAAAACGTTGAATGGGTCAAGTACAACTCTGAGGCGGCTCCCGCTTTCAACCAGCTGACTTCATATTCGTCAAACGATTGTGCGCAATCGTACACTTCAGCTTGCAGCCCTTTTCGGAAATACCTTTGTTGTTTCAATATAGCTCCAAGGCTATTTCGTTTTGAAGCCGTGGGAAACACTACGTAATGACTCCCCTTGGAAAGTACTAAATAAATCGCCTCGTTTCGTCCTGATGGAAAACTAAGTTGGGGCTCGTCGATGTGCCAATAGTTGCCGCAAGTTACACCATCTAATTTTTTTTCTTCAAAACGTTCGAATGAAGGTTGGCCGTTGAAAGCAGTGCGAGTAGCTTTTTGGAAGTAGCCCAACAAATCATATTGAGGGCTGACTACGTACAACCCATTTTTTTTTGCCTCAACAACATCCGCCCCAAATTGAGGATTGGGAGAGGCCCCCAATACGTCGAGCCGAGTGTGGAGTCGATTGTGATAGTCCACAATGGTGCGCCATTCGGTGGTTTTTCGGAGGCCGATGTCACGGTAAAAACTCAAGACAGTCACCAACCCAACTAGCCCCCAAATCGATACGCGTCCCCAGCGAGGCAGGTGAAAAGGAAGGTGGCGGAAGGCCATAAGTAAAGCTACTGCTACCGCCAGCGAGCTATATTGCCGATAGCGCCCACCAATGACAATACTCATCCCTTTTTCTGCTCGAAAAAGGCCAACTGCCAAGGCGGTCAGGGTCACAAAGGCAAGCAAGGATAAAAGAAGAAGGTCGGTTTGCTCGTGGGTTTTGAGGTATTTTTTAGTCGTAATCCATGCCATTGTAATAACGCCAGCTCCCACAATAATTGCGATGATTTGCCCTGCTTTTCCACCTATCAATGCTGCATAAGAACCCAAAAACGCTAGCACATTGAAAGGTAAAAGCGGTAAGTTGCTCAACAAAAACAGGCCTTCTGATGGCTGTTGGCGCATTAGATAAAAGTAGCTGCCGCAGGTGATGACGCCCAAGCCTCCCCACATTGTCCACTGTAAGAAAGGGCGGCGTTCGAGCAAGAGAATTAATAACCCAATAGGCCAAATCATGAGTCCGTTGCCGTTGCTAAACGTAGCGACCATTGCCAATGGGATTGCCCAGTACCAGCGACGAAGGGAGGTAAGCAACCAAGCACTGAAGGCAATGGGCACTAAAACCCAGATATTTGACCATAAAGCCATCGCCCACAAGGACGTGACGGAGTATTGAGGGTTTAAGAAAATTAAAACAACTAGGAGGAAATAGTAGGCTGGATAACGATGGCTCGCCGCGAAGGTACGGTAAAGTAAGCCCAAAGGAAGGAGTAGCAGCCCATTCCCAAGCAGGACTAACGCCGCAATATTGATTTGCCCCGTCAGGCCATAATCAACCCAGCTTACCAACCGAGTCATCGAGATAATATGCTCATTGTGAGGTAAAAATATAGAGCGAAGTTTTTCCCCGCCTGTTGCTTCACGAAACTTGAGTAGATAGTCTAAAATAGCATCGTAGTCATCGAGGTAGGGGATGTCCACGGAGTAGTGGGCGACGTAATAGAAATACCACGCTACGTAGAGAGTTGCACCGATAAGAAGTCCTGTTAATCCAGCCGTTGTTTTAGACATTGTTGTTCAAAATAAACTCCACAAACTCGCGCACGGCACCATCGCCGCCTTTTTTTTCGAGTAATAGAATGTTCGGAATTTGCTTGATGGCCTTGACTGCATTGGCAGGACAAGCCGCAACGCCAACTGCACTCAGAAGTTCGAAGCAATTGATGTCGTCTCCCACGTAGGCTACTTCTTCAAGACCGATGTTAAGTTCTTGGCAAATTTGTTGGGCAGCGGCCAATTTACCCCCATCGCGTTTGCCCTGATAAAGATAATCGGCTTTGATTTTAGCCGCTCGTCGTGCCACGATTTGGGTATCTTCCGAGGTTACAATCCCCGTTTTGATACCTGCTTTACGGAGCAATTCAAACGCCATCCCGTCGTGCGTATGAAAACGTTTGAACTCGTCCCCACTTTCGGTATAATACATACTGCCGTCGGTCATGACGCCATCCACATCAGTTAAAAAGAGTTTTATCGCCATTGGGTCGTTCAATATATAATGTTCTTCATCTCGACTTTGCAATTTTTGTCATTTCAACGAAGGAGAAACCTAAGGCCGTATCGTCTGCTTGGTAGTGTAAAATTGCACTTTTTTATTTTCGGCCAAATGCACCAAAAACAACTGATACTCTCCTTCGGGAAGCTGACACGTCGCCAATTCTCCCACAAAACCAGGTTGGAAGTACGTTCGTTGCTGCACAAATTGCGCAGGCTTCGTCTTGAGCGAAGTTGTAGGATACAAGAATGCGTTTTGGTCGCTCTTCAGCGCCCAAAACCACATAGCGTTTGGCGTAAGCTCAAACTGTGGCGTGGTTGATTGTACGGTATATGCTTCCACACAACGCGTCGTATCGGCAGATTGATCAACGTGTAGGGTGATGGGCGCCAAGGGTAGTTTTTCCGAAGAACTAGGCCACTTAAAGTCCGCCAAGCTAGTGAGGTCGGCTTTTAGTAGGTTTTTGGCCAAAGTTTCTTGAAAAATACTGGCAAATTCCTGAGGAGCGGGCATTTCAAGATACAGCGCGTTGTTGTGCTGCATGTTGTAGGCGTCGGTAAAAAAACGCTGATTGTCCATGTAGCGATAGCCCCAGTCGCGGTAGTAAGAAAACGCTCCTACCACAAGGCTTGCGGCCATCGTTCCCGCAAAAAGCCAATTTGCTTGGCGTTTTGGATACAAATAAACCATACTACTCAAGTAAACAAGGGCTACGGCCAATGCAGAATAATGTCGATAGCGTCCCAAGTACATCGCATCTAACCCAACGGGTTCGGTGCGTAAAATGGAAACGCCTCCCGCCGTTGCGAGAATGAACAAAAAGAAGACCAGCATTCGAAAATGGAAAGAAGTGCCGTAGGAAGGCTTTTTCCACTGACCCAAATTAATCACCACAAGTGCGGCCGTAAGCACAAACCCAAGTCCTAATGCTACTTTTTTGAGGCTTCCTGAAATAAAATCGCCGTAGTTTCCTACGAAAATCATGCTTCCTAGCAGCCATTTCAACGGATTTTTTTGAACTCCGTAAAAAGTGTCAGGAATCCCGAGCGATTTGGCCCATTGGTAAGCCAAAATTACAAGAACGCTGGCGGTTCCCCACAAAACAAGGCGTTTGGGGGCGGCTCTTTGAAACAATAATACCCCAAAACCAATCAACAAGACCAACAAACCGTTGCCGTTGGAAAAGGTAGCGGTGAGTCCGAGGAAAAAGGCCAAGCCAAAACGCCAAAATTCTTTTTTCTCCGAAATCAATAAGTTGAGCGATTCAACCGCCAGCCAAACCACGATTAGGTTAGACCAAAGTGCCATGGGCCAAAGCGCCGTTTCGGAAAACTGAACCTGAAAAAGAATGAAAGGAACGGGCAAAAAAAACAGGGTTGGAAGTTTGGCTTCTTGCGAAAGGCGATACAAGAGCCATAAAATTCGTACCCAAAAAAGGTTTCCCAGCAAAATCATCATTTTCAAATCCATTTGCCCCGTGACGGCCACTTGGAGGTAGGCAATGAGTTTGGCGGGAAGAATCACGTGTTCCCGAAACGGTACAAAGAGCAATCGTCCTGCTTCGGGAGTAAACGGAAAAGCCTGATTAATAAAAGCCAAAATGGCAGGAATATCGTCCTCGTTGGGAAAAGGGGTGCTAAAATGATAGGCGTACCAAAAGAAAAATAAAACGGGAAGGCTAGCTGCGGCTAAAATGGCGAGTTTTTTGAGCATGAGGAATAACGTTTTTGGAAACTAGGTGTTACTCAAATCGGACACATTCGACCTGATTCATGGTTTCTTCGGCTTTGCGAAAACCAGCAAGGTCGTCGATGTCGATGGCATACTCAAAAGGCAAGACATAAGGTAAAATAGGATAGCCTGACATGGATTTTTTTTCCAAAATAACGTGCGGACGAATGACGTCGAGGTTCCCGATGTGCCAATGTACAGGCGGGAGTTTTTGACGGGGTTCGTTGTAAAACTCAGGAAGAGTAGGGTGGCTCAAAAGCGGTTTCATCGTAGCTGTTTCGGGGTCATACACCCACATTTTATACGGCGTGATGGGGGTAGGAGTAATGGTGCGAATGCTATCGGCTTCGGGGGTATTCCAAAGCGTCTGAATGGCATCGTCGATGTGCCGAACCGACCGTACGGGCGACGTTGGCCGTAGCTGTACCACGAGGTCGGGGCGATAGCCTTCGTTTTCCCAAAACCAGTTGAGGGCGTGCGTAAATACATCAAAATCAGTGCTTAAGTCTTGCGCAAATTCTGCGGGACGTATAAACGGAACTTCGGCACCGTATTTTTGGGCTGCCTCCGCAATGGCTTCGGAGTCGGTTGAAATGATGGTTCTGGTAATGGACGGGGTTTCGAGGGCGGCTTTGACACTGTACGCCACCAAGGGATGTCCAGCAAGGGGCAGTAAATTTTTATTGGGAAGCCCTTTGCTTCCGCCGCGGGCTTGGACGATGGCTAAAACGTTTGGTTGCACCATAAAAATTAGGAGGCAAGAGGAGTTGTATTTTTTCGATATTTGAGCTTATGGCGCTGTTCGGCTTCGATGTCCAAAATTTCCTTGTTTTTAAACGTAAGGGCTTGTTGGATTTGGGTCAAGTCCCGTACCAGTTTTTGAAGGCCTGGGACTTCAAGCGAGGCAGCGTGGTCCGTTCCTTTCCACGTACGGTCTTTGGTGAAATGGCGTTCAATCCAGCGCGCCCCCAAAGTATAAGCGGCAACGTCGGCGGCAATGCCCAAATGATGCCCCGAAAACCCAATTTCTTTGACTCGGTGGTCGTAATGTTCGTACAAACGATTGATTTCCAGTAAACAAATGTCTTTGAAAGGCACAGGGTAGCCCGATGTACAATTGTACAACACCAATCGACTTTTGGCTTGGTCGGTCACTTCAAAAAACTTGACCAATTCTTCGATTTCATCAAGCGTCGTCATTCCCGAAGAAATATGAATATCGCCCGCGTACTCGTCGCGGAGAAGTTGGAGCATGTCGTAATGATTGTTACAAGCCGACGGAACTTTGATAAAATCGGGTTTAAGGGCGGCGATTTCCCGGGCGGAGGTAATGTCCCACACCGAGGTGGCGTAGCCAATGCCAATCGACTCGGCGTACTCTTTGAGGTCGGCGTGTTGTTCCCACGTAAACTCTAAAAATTCGCGGTGTGCGCCGTAAGTATTTCCGTACGCGTTGTAGGGTACGGGGTGAGGGGTGTTGTATTGTTCGTCGGTGAGCAATTCGCGGGCATTTCGCTTCTGAAATTTAGCGTAATCGGCACCGCAGTCTTTCGACAACTTGATAAGTTCTTTAGCGATTTCAAAGTCACCCATGTGGTTACAGCCAATTTCGGAAATGACCAAGGGTTTACGATAATCAAATTTGAATGCCATAGTACGTGCAATTTGGATTTGTTTTTAGAAGCAAAAAGGTCACAAAGGTAACGGTTGATTTTGAGTTTTGGCTATTGTGCTCCAATCCACCGTGCTAGTTACCTCGTATATTTGCATAAAAATTCGTAGGAACTTTTTTCCTCGAATTGAGTTACAATGATAGGTATTTTAATGAATATGAATCAATCTGTGTCGCAACCTAGTTCGAGTACTTCCAAAAATATTGGTAAAACGGGGGTTTTTATTGTAAACCTCGGTACGCCTGATAGCCCCAACACCCCCGATGTTCGCAAATATTTACGTGAATTTTTGATGGATGGGCGAGTGATTGACATTCCGTTTATCCCTCGTTTTTTGTTGGTCAATGGCATCATTGCTCCCTTTCGTGCGCCCAAGTCGGCCAAAACCTACAAAGAAGTTTGGTTGCCAGAAGGTTCGCCGTTGAAAGTGTATGGGTTGGCGGTTGAAAAAATGCTGCAAGAAGCGTTGGGCGACGATTACGTAGTCAAACTAGGGATGCGTTATCAAAATCCAAGTATTGAATCACGATTGATGGAGTTCCAAAAAATGGGTTTGACCGAAATTATCGTCATTCCATTCTTCCCTCAATATGCTTCTGCCACTACAGGTTCGGTATATGAAGAAGTAATGCGAGTGTTGTCTAAGTGGCAAGTGATGCCTTCGGTAAAGTTTGTGAACCAGTTTTTGGCACACCCTAAATTTTTGCAAGGATTTGTCCAAAATGCTCAAAAATACCTGCAAGCCAATAATTACGACCATTTTATCTTCAGTTATCACGGTTTGCCTGAACGTCAAATTCGCAAAGGCGATTGTACCAAAGAAGTCTGTAAATTGGGTAGCTGCTGCGATACCCTACACGCGATGAACCAACACTGCTACCGCGCGCAGTGTTTTGAAACGACTCGACTGCTAGTAAAAGCCCTCAACATTCCTGAAGGAAAATATACGACCTGTTTTCAGTCACGATTGGGCAACGACCCGTGGATTAAGCCCTACACTGAAGACGTTATTAAAGAGCTTCCCAAAAAAGGAATGAAGAGCGTTTTAGCTTTCTCTCCTGCTTTTGTTGCCGATTGTCTAGAAACCACCCTCGAAGTAGGTGAAGAATATAAAGAAGTATTTGAAAAAGAAGGTGGTGAACATTGGGATTTGGTCGAAAGCCTCAACGATAGCCCAATTTGGGTAGAAACGTTAGTGGATTTAGTCAAAACGTGTTAAAGCCCCGTGTCCGTGGTTGCCGTTCGGTGCCCGTGGTTAATCACAACCACGGAAAACGTGCCAGCGGTTGCTCACAACCGCGCGGTCTAGAAATCAAAGTCGTTCAAGAAATGGTGAGTTTATAAGAGGAGTTGGCTTTTGTCTCTAATGTTCTATTGGGATAATTGCTAACCTTCCGATTTCATGCAACACCAACGACGTCTGTTCCTCACATTTCTATTCTTTACCGTACTTCATTTTTCACGAGCCCAAGCTCCGCCCCAGTGGCAGGAAGTACAACCTGGCATCTGGAAAGCCACGGCGGGCAAGCCTGAGAAAATCAGTTTGCTGGGCGCTGCGGGCGCCAAACCTGACCTGACAGCACTGGCAGCCTTGCCTAAAACGCCGTTTCCGCTGGCAAAAACGGACATCAGCGTGCGGGTTATCGACGGCAAAACCTACCTGCGCTTTCCGCTGGAAGAAGGCGAGCAGCTGTTTGGGCTGGGCCTGAATTTCCAGACCGTCAATCAGCGCGGACGAATCATGGAGCTGCACGTTGACCACTACGGCAGTAAAGACAATGGCCGCACCCACGCTCCCGTGCCGTTTTATGTGTCGTCCAAAGGCTACGGCGTACTGGTGGATGCCGCCCGTTACATCACGGTCTATGCGGGTACGGCCGTGCGGACGGATGCCAAACACCCGCCCGTCCTGCGCGACCGCAACACCGACAAAAAATGGGAAGCCCAGCCGTATTCTGATGCGGTGGAAATGCTCGTTCCTGCCGAAGGGGCAACGCTGTACGTCTTTGGCGGACCCACGCCCATGAACGTGGTACAGCGCTATAACCTCATGAACGGTGGCGGGTATTTGCCCCCAAAATGGGGACTAGGTTTCACCCAGCGCGTACCGACTTTGTACTCACAGGACGACATTCTGAACGAAGTACAAAGCTTTGAAGAACACAATTTTCCGCTCGACTTCATTGGTGTTGAGCCGGGTTGGCACAGCATGGCCTATCCGTGTACGTTTGAGTGGGAGAAAACCCGTTTTCCCGACCCCAAAGGTTTCTTGAAAAAACTGGCCGACAAAGGCATCAGCGCTAATCTCTGGATGAACCCGTACGTGTCGCCTATCGGGACGTTGTACCCCAAAATCAAGCCTTTTACGGGTTCACACACGGTTTGGAACGGGATTGTGCCTGATTTTACGATGCCGCAGGCTCGGCAGTTATTTAAAGAGCATTTTATGAGTCAGCACCTCAATATCGGAGTGGGCGGCTACAAAATCGACGAGGTGGACGGCTACGACAATTGGATTTGGCCTGATATGGCCACCTTTCCGTCGGGAACGAGTGCCGAGCAAATGCGGCAAACCTACGGGCTGATGGTGCAGCAGATGACGGGTAGCTGGTTCAGGGAAATCAACAAGCGGACGTATGGGCTGGTGCGGGCGTCCAACGCGGGCGCGAGCAGTTTTCCGTACGTGATTTACAACGATTATTACAGTCATAAAGACTTTATTACGGCATTGGTAAATAGTAGTTTTATTGGTGTCCTCTGGACGCCCGAGGTGCGTGCTTCCAAAACGGCCGAAGAATGGGTACGTCGGATGCAGTCGGTTTGTTTTTCGCCGATGGCGATGCTCAACGCTTGGGCCGATGGTACGAAGCCATGGTCGTTTCCCGAGGTAGAACAAGCCGTTCGCGACGTAGCAAATCTCAGGATGCAGCTATTACCCTATCTTTATTCTACGTTTGCTCAGTATCGGTTTGAGGGAAAACCGCCGTTCAGGGCGATGAATCTGGTCGAAGGATTTGGTTTTAAGTCGGTGACGGAGGCAGGAACGTTTGACGCGACGGCCAATCCATATGCCATGAGTATTAAAAAAGATATAAAAGACCAGTACATGATGGGCGATTATCTGTTGGTAGCGCCGATGTTTGCGGGCGAAAAAAGCCGCGAGGTATATCTGCCGCAGGGCAAATGGTATGATTTCTACACGGGGAAAGAGGTTGGTGAAAATCAGGTAATTACCGTTACGCCTGCATTGGACAAAATTCCGCTGTTTGTAAAAGATGGTGGCATTATCCCGATGACAACGACCCGTCGGCAAGCTCCTAAAAATGGTGAAGTACTTCCGCTAACCGTTCGTCACTACGGCACCGCGACAGGAAGTTTTCAGCTTTATGATGATGATGGAACGACCTTTGACTTTGAAAAAGGAGCGCGCTCGTTCACCCGATTATCGGTAACGAAAGGCGCTGATGGTAAGCTCAAAGGCGAAATGGCTGCTCCCGTCAGCGGAAAGCCGTTTGGGTATTCAACAAAAATTAACTGGGAATTTATGGCTACAAATCGGTAGCGCCTACGGCGCAAAAGCTGCGCCGTAGGCGCTACCGATTGTTTGAAATAGGAATGTAAAAAAATAAACATTTGACTTACGGTATTTTGAGATGAAGCTGAATCTTTTTTTCCTCATTGTAATGAGCATTGTACAATTACAAGCTCAATCCCGCTACGACAAACCTGCTTCGGGCGATTGGCTGGTGACGCCCGTTACCCAAAAAGCTGAAGTAATTACCGAAGGCAAAAACATCATTTTGTATAACGGACTGGTCAAACGGGTTTTTCGCATCGAACCCAACGTGGTTTGTATTGATTACAAAAATCTGTCGAACGGTCAACAGCTTTTACGGGCCGTTAAGCCCGAAGCCAAAATTGTAGTCAATGGTAAAATGTACAATATTGGCGGGTTAATGGGCCAAAAAGAAAATGCTTATCTGTTGCCCGAATGGGTCGATAAATTTACCGTCGGTAAAGACGATTTTGTGGCAACGGGTCATTCGGTATCGGAAATAAAACCGTTTGTGAACTGGAAAGCCAATTCGTGGGCAGCGACCCAAAAAGGCCCTTCGGGCAAAGTGCTGACCTTCCGCTATAAAGCGCAGGCCGAAGCCGTAAAAGGGCTGGAAGTGACGGTTAACTATGAGCTTTATGACGGTATTCCGCTGATTGTCAAATGGGTGTCCGTGGAGAATAAACAAACGGGCGAGCTTAAACTCAATCGGGTGGTCAACGAGGTATTGGCATTGGTAGAGGAAGAAAGTGCTGTCGTGGGTAAGCCCACGGAGATGAAAAAACAGCACGGTATGTACGTGGAAACTAATTACGCCTTCAACAATGCCATGCGCTACGACATCAGCGACCAGACTACGCACTGGAAAATTGACTCGACTTATACCTCGCAGGTAAATTATAATTTTGAAACGCCCTGCCTGCTGGAAGTGTACCCCGAAAAAGCCCCGGGCATTGATCTTCAACCCAATGAGGTGTTCAAATCGGTGCGGACGCATGAGTTGTTGATGGATAGCTATGACCGCCAGCGGAGAGGGCTGATGATTCGGAAAATGTACCGAACGGTGGCACCCTGGACGACCCAAAATCCCATTTTTATGCACTTGGTGAGCAAAAATGATCAGGAAGTCAGGAGTTGTATTGACCAATGCGCCGCCACGGGTTACGAAGCGGTCATTCTGAGTTTTGGCAGCCACCTGAATATGGAGGACAGCACCGCCAAAAACATCGCTCGTTGGAAAGAATTGGCCGATTATGCGCATAGCAAAAACATTTTATTGGGGGGCTATTCACTCTTCAGCAGCCGACGCATCAGTGATGAGGATGACGTGGTTGACCCCAAAACGGGCAAGCCCGGTGGTGCGTTTTTTGGTCATGCCCCTTGTTTTGGCAGTAAATGGGGACTGGCTTACCGCAACAAAATCAAGCACTTTTTTGCAAAAACAGGGTTTGATATCTGGGAAAACGACGGCCCTTACCCAGGCGATGTGTGCGGCTCAACCGTACATCCAGGCCACAAAGGGCTGGACGATTCGCAGTGGCGACAGATGGAAATCCAGAAGGAATTATACCGCTGGTTGAACGAGCGCGGGGTGTACATCAACGCTCCTGACTGGTATTTCCTTGATGGTACGCACAAAATCGCCATCGGGTATCGGGAAGTGAATTTCTCGTTGTCGCGCGAGCAGCAGCGTATTCTGAACCGCCAGAATATCCACGACGGAACGATGGAAAAAACAGCTTCCATGAGTTGGGGTTTTGTGCCGTTGACCCGCTATCAGGGCGGTGGCCCCGAGGCGGTGCTGGAGCCATTGAGCGAGCATTTGACGGATTATGAACAGCTAATGGTGCAGTATTACGGAGCGGGCGTACAGGCCTGTTACCGTGGCCCGCGCCTGTACGATACCGAAACCACCCGTCAGCTGGTGTCGAAAACGGTGGCGTGGTACAAGCAGTACCGCGACATTCTGAACGCCGACATGATTCACCTGCGCCGCGCCGACGGCCGCGACTGGGATGGTTTTATTCATGTTGACCCGCAACAGAAAAATAAAGGCTTTCTGATGCTGTATAACCCGACCAAAGAGCGTATTACGCGGACAATCAACGTTCCGCTGTACTACACAGGCTTGACGTCGTCCGCTACGTTGAAAGAAAGAGGGGCAACGGCCAAAAAATATACCCTCAACCGCAACTACGAAGTATCGTTGACCGTCACGATTGACCCTGAAAGTTATACGTGGTTTACGGTAGAATAACCGACCGATTACTGTTTAATAAATTTACCCGTAGCGACTCTGTCGGCATTTATTCGAACCAAATAAGTGCCCGCAGAGAGCTGTGTCGTATCAAAACTGTGTTCGTGCAGGGAAGATAATCCCAACGATTGATATTCTGCAAGTACCTTGCCCGTCATGTCAATGAGCTGGAAAACAATAGGTAAAGTGGTCTTTCCTTGCCAAATGGCATTGATTCTAGTATGAGCTATGGAGGGAACGAGGATAAGTTTGCTTGTCTCCAAATGATCTATTCCCGTAATGATGCCAGAAGGATTATTGGGAACTTCAAAGGGCGGAATCTGAATGGGTGTACCCCCAAAATCGCCGACGGGAAGGGTGGTTTCGTACTGGGATTCGCTGATACGGATGCCGTTTCTCCATTCTTCCACGATGACTACAAAGCTATAATACCCAATTTTAGTGGGGGCGTTCCATGCCAACGAGCCTGTTCTTGAATCAATCCTAAACGTACCTTCGCGGGTTACTTCATTGGGGTAAAGGTACGAGTTGATAGCTTCTCCAGTGCAAGAGGGTGTGCGGGTGGTCTTACTTTTACTAATTCGATACACAAGGCTGTCTCCTTCGGCGTCGGTGGCACGAAAGTCCCCATTGAAGGTTTGCCAAGTGCTCGCAACGTACGTACCGATGGCATCGTTGAACGTTGGTGTAGTATTGGTGACGTTGGCTGAAAAAGTTGTTTGAATGTAAAAAGGGGTATTTATGGCGTTGAAATTAGAAATGTTGTCACCGCGATTTTCAAGAGCTACGGATACCGTAAATGTGTTGGGAGTAGCGTAGGTGTATTGGGCTTGATACGTATTCAGTGAAACCGCCCCTTGCGATAAAAGCTGTCGAGTTTGGCGAAAAGCTGTTATTGTTTGGCCGTTGTCTCCCGTGCAAATCGTAATGCTGCTCTGTGCTTCCGAAGAAGCTGCTCCATTCCTATCATCCATCAATAAGTAAACAAAGATGTTATAACTTAAACCAGGGGTAGAAGTTCGTGTAACGCGAATGTAGCCTCCCTTGAGATGGGTAGCATAAGAAGTCAAAACAATGCTCCAAAAAAAGAAGAAGATAGACAGTTTTTTCATGGCGTTATGTAGATAGAGTTTCTATTTAAACGCCTGAATATTAGAAGTTAGTGCATTTTTAGTTGGTAAAATTTCAGTCAAAGAAAAAAGGAACAGAAAAGCCGCCATTGTTGCCTAGTTAAAAGCTAGGCAACAATGGCGACAGAGACTAGGCGAGCTTTTGCCCCAACAACTGATTGACAACTTTCGGGTCGGCGCTGCCTTTTGATTTTTTCATCACTTCGCCCACAAACAAGCCCATCAAGCCTTTTTTGCCTTTTTTGAATTCTTTTACCTTGTCGGGCATCGACGCTAGTACCTCATCTACAATGGTCTCCAGCGCACCTGCGTCGCTGTTTTGCAACCAATTGTTTTGCTGGGCTACGTCAAGCGGCGATAGAGACGGGTTTTCGAGTAAAACAGGCAATAGCTTTTGCGAAGCAGTGGTATGACTTACTTGATTGCTTTCTACCAATTTGATGACTTCCGCCAATTGAGCGGGCGAAAGCGGAAACTGCTCGGCCGTTGCGTCGTTGTTTTCGTTTAAGAAAGTTTTTACGGGACCTAATACCCAGTTGGCCGCAGCTTGGTAATTGCCACAAGCGGCTCCGAGCGCTTCAAAGTAAAACGCCACGTCTTTGGTGTCAACGAGGGTGGTAGCATGACCTGCCGAAAGCCCGTACTGGGTGGTGAATTTTTCGAATAAAACGCGTGGCAACGGAGGCATTTCGGTTTGGATTTGGTTCATCCATTCGTCCGAAATGAACACGGGAGCCAAATCAGGTTCGGGAAAATAACGATAATCGTTCATCGTTTCCTTCATCCGCATCCCTGAAGTTTCGCCCGTTTCGGGGTCAAACATCCGCGTTTCCTGCAAAATCGTCTCACCATTTTCGACCATTTGTACTTGACGAGGAAACTCCGTCTCCACGGCTTTCATGACGTTTCGGATGGAGTTCATGTTTTTGACTTCCACCTTTGTGCCAAATTCAGTTGCCCCTTTCAAACGCACCGAAATATTCAAATCGCAGCGGAGCGAACCTTCTTCCATGTTGCCATCGCAAATGTCGATAAAACGAACGAGTTGACGAACGGCTGTCAAAAACGCACCCGCTTCTTCGGCCGAACCGATACAAGGATCAGTAACCATTTCGATGAGCGGCGTTCCTGCGCGGTTGTAGTCAAGCAAGGTATCGGTAGCCGCGCCATCGTGTACCGATTTTCCCGCATCTTCTTCTAAGTGAATGTGGTGAATTTTTACCGTCCGTTCCACGGTTTTTCCTGCTTTATCTTTGAACGAAACAGGAATTCCGCCCCCCACACAAATGGGCGCTTTGTCTTGCGACAACTGATAGCCTTTGGGAAGGTCGGGATAAAAGTAGTTTTTACGGTCAAAAATCGTGTGGCGAGTGATTTCGCACCCACACGCAATCCCCATCCGAACAGCGTACTCAACGGCTTTTTTGTTCAATTTTGGGAGAGTACCTGGGTGAGCCAACGTAATGACACTGATATTGGTATTGGGGTTGCTACCAAACTGGTTGGCGTCGGCCGCAAAAATCTTGGTTTGGGTCTGTAACTGACAATGTACTTCTAAGCCAATTACGATTTCGTACTTGGCGAGTACTTCGGGCGATAGTGTAAGCGTTTCGGTCATTTATCTTCAGAATAGCCTCCCGTCACTTTTCGGAAGGCGTCGATGATTTCTACAAAGTAAGGATTCTCGCGGTGTAAAATTAAGGCATTCATATAAATGACCCCCATTTCGTCAGTAACACTTGACTAGAAAACTGGTAGCGCTCGTCAAACAAATAACTTGAGGGCTTGAATTTTACTTCATAAGTTATCTGATAATTTGTGTCAAAAGTGTAAGAATTGTTATGCCCCCCACGAAAAATAAAGTTATAACCTTTTGAGTCGCGTCCCATTTTCTGCATTTCTTTCTCGAAGTTTTCGTACTGCCTCTTGGTATTCAGGCGTTTTTACATCTTCTTGTGCTTCTTTCTCCAATTCACGTTTGCTTGCCAGCAATCTTTTCGCCCAGGCTACTGCCCGCTCTTGGCGCAACTGCTCCTCTGTTTTTGCGATAGTTTCCATGTTCGTTGGATTTTTTTTACAAAGATAGTAATTCAGCCGCTAAAAATTTTTAATAGTATGCTTGCATACTATTTTTGTTTGTTCTAATTTTGTATGCAAGCATAACAACAGTTTAAAAATTCCTGAAAAACCATGACAACCGTAGAAAACCGTGCCAGTATCAAAGGTGGAGAATTCTTGATTAAAGATACGGAAGCCTCTCAAGTGTTTATTCCCGAAGAGTTTACCGAAGAACAGTTGATGATTGCCCAGTCGTGCCGTGATTTTTTGGCGACTGAAATTTGGCCTCGCGTGGAAGAAATCGACAAAGCAAAATCTCCTGAATTGATGTCATCATTGCTTGATAAAGCAGGGGAGCTGGGTTTGTTGGGAACGGCGGTTCCTGAAGAATATGGCGGATTTGGAATGAACTTTAATACGTCGATGCTTGTCGCTGAGGCAACGGGGGCAGGAAATTCCTTCTCAGTCGCATTGTCGGCGCACACAGGGATTGGTACATTGCCCATCGTATATTACGGAAATGAAGAACAGAAATCAAACTACTTACCAAAGTTAGCTTCGGGCGAATGGAAAGCGGCGTACTGCTTGACGGAGCCAGATTCGGGTTCGGATGCTAACTCGGGAAAAACCAAAGCAGTATTGAGCGAAGACGGAAAAAGCTACGTGCTCAATGGCCAGAAAATGTGGATTACCAACGGTGGTTTTGCCGATGTATTTATTGTATTTGCCAAAATCGAAGAAGGCGGCAAGACCGATAAAAATTTGACGGCTTTCATCGTAGAGAAAACCTTTGGTGGAATTACGATGAACGAACCCGAGCACAAAATGGGTATTAAAGGCTCGGATACGCGCCAAGTTTTCTTCAATGATTGCCACGTTCCCGTTGAAAATATGCTTTCAGACCGTGGAAATGGATTTAAGATTGCGGTTAATATCCTTAACATTGGCCGTATCAAATTGGCAGCAGCTACGATGGGCGGTGCGAAGCAAGTAGCAGCACAGGCGGTACAATACGCCAACGAACGTAAACAATTTGGAACGGCGATTAGCAATTTTGGCGCTATCAAGCACAAGTTGGGGGAAATGGCCGTGAAATTGTACGCGACCGAGTCGGCGTCGTATCGTGCAGGACAAAATATCGACGATGCCATTGAAGACCTTAAAGCAAAAGGAGTGAACGACGCCGAGGCGAAATTAAAAGCTTTAGAGCAGTTTGCCATTGAGTGTGCCATGATGAAAGTACACGGCTCGGAAGTGCTTGATTATGTGGTAGATGAAGGGGTGCAAGTATATGGAGGTATGGGTTTTTCGGCCGATGCACCGATGGACCGTGCGTACCGCGATAGCCGTATCAACCGCATTTTTGAAGGTACAAACGAAATCAACCGCATGTTGACGGTCGATATGCTCCTCAAACGTGCGATGAAAGGTGAGCTTGATTTGATGGGACCTGCGATGGCCGTAGCCAAAGAAATCATGTCGATCCCTGATTTTAGCAGCACTGACGATGAAGTGCCTTTTGCGGCGGAGAAAAAAGTAATCAAAAACTTGAAAAAAGCAGCCTTGATGGTAGCAGGAGCAGCTGTGCAGAAGTTTATGATGAAACTTTCGGACGAGCAAGAAGTCTTGATGAATGTAGCCGATATGGCCATTGAGATTTATGCGGCGGAATCAGCCGTTTTGCGTACCGAAAAACTAATCGGTATCAAAGGCGAAGCGGCTTGCGCATTGCAGAAAGACTTGGCTATGTGCTATTTACATGAAGCGGTAGAAAAAGTAAACAGCGCTGGTAAATCGGCTATTATGTCGTTTGCAGAAGGCGATGAGCTCCGCGTGATGCTCATGGGCTTGAAACGCTTCACGAAGATTGAGCCGTTCAATACCAAAAATGCACGTCGTCGTATCGCAGATGCGATGATTGCCGAGAACAAATACGTTTTTTAATCAACGAACATAGTTACACTTTAAGCTAAGAACCAACTAGTTGTAAAGCCGTGTCCCGATGAGGCACGGCTTTTTTTAGGCTATGCGTTCAACAATTGCGCCACTACTTCGGGAAAATGTTTGTGTTCTAGTACTTGTATTTTTTTAGCAACATCCTCGGGAGTATCGGTTGATACGACGGGGCAGGTGGCTTGAAAAATAATAGCTCCTTCGTCGTAGTGCTCGTTTACGTAGTGAATCGTAATGCCCGATTCTGTTTCTTGAGCGGCGACTACTGCCTCATGGACAAAATGCCCGTACATGCCTTTTCCGCCGTATTTGGGAAGAAGAGCGGGGTGAATATTGACAATCTGATTGGGAAATGCCTGCACCATTGCCTCAGGGATAAGCATCATAAAGCCAGCCAAAACGACTAGGTCGATGTGTTGGTTTTGTAAAAATTCGATAATGCGGGGCGAGTGATAAAACGTTGTTCGGTCGAATACCACCACAGGAATGTGAAGGCGGCGCGCTCGGGCAATCACCCCCGCTTGCGGATTGTTGGTGAGGATAAACGAAATCTCTACTTGGGGGTTAGCGGCAAAATGTTCGGCGATTTTTTCGGCATTAGAACCAGAGCCCGAAGCAAAAATCGCAATCCGTTTTTTAGTCATGGGAGGTGAGTTTTGATAGATTATCGAAGGCAAAGTTAGCTTTTTGTCACCTCAGATGCGCTATAATCGGTTAGAATCGCCTAATTTCGCTCTCCATTGATACCTGAGATTGATTTTTGAGACTATGCAAATCCTTGAAGTAGGCACCGATGCTGCCCGTCAGCGCGAGTTTTTGATGTTACCCGTGCGGCTCTACAAAGATAATCCTTACTGGATTCGTCCACTTGATAAAGACGTGGAGGACACTTTTAACCCTGACAAAAATAAATATTTCAAGGGCGGTGCGTGTGTACGTTGGATTGCCGTCGATGACCAAGGTCAGACCATCGGACGAGTGGCGGCTTTTGTGAACCAAGGAACGGTGCTGAAAGGAAACGACCAACCTACGGGCGGAATGGGCTTTTTTGAGTGCATCGAAGACCAAGCTACGGCTTTTGCGCTTCTTGATACCTGTAAAACGTGGCTACAAGCACAAGGCATGGAGGCGATGGACGGCCCGATTAATTTCGGCGAACGTGACCGCTTTTGGGGGCTTTTGACCGAAGGTTTTGACAAAGAACCTCTTTATGGAATGGGGTATCATTTCCCTTATTATCAAACTTTCTTTGAAGCGTACGGATTTCAGACGTACTTCAATCAGCTCACGTTCTTTTTGCACATGTACAAAGAGAAATTTATGGAGCGAGTAAATATGGTGTTTTTTGAACGAGCAGAGCGTATTTTAAACAATCCAGAGTTTTCGTTTAAACACATTGATAAGAAAGAGTTGGGTAAGTTTGCGGAAGATTTTCGGACGGTTTATAACAAAGCCTGGGCAAAACACCTCGGTACCGACGACATGACTCCCGAAAAGGCCAAGGCCATTATGCAGCGGATGAAACCCATTATGGACGAAGAAATGATGTGGTTTGGCTACCGAGATGGTGAACCTGTGGCTTTCTTCATTATGTTGCCCGAGCTAAACCAAATCTTCAAACATGTCAACGGTAAGCTAGACTTAATTGGGAAAATCAAGTTTTTGTACCATAAACTACGGAAGAAAAATTACAAAGCGTTTGGGGTGATTTTTGGCGTTATTCCTGAATATCAAGGTCGAGGTGTGGAATCGGCTATGGCTCTCGCTTCGACGCGCGTGGCTTGGCGTCCCAATTACCAATATACCGAATTGGAATTTAACTGGATTGGTGACTTTAACCCTAAAATGGTACGCTTTGCGGAGCTTTTGGGAGGTGTGCCTCACAAAATTCATACGACGTACCGTTACCTTTTTGACCGTACCAAAGAGTTCAAGCGTCATCCTATGATTTAGAACTGGTAGAAAGGGTCGGGTTGTGAGCAACCCGACACACAGTGGAGAGGGTTGCTCACAACCCTCCTTTTTTGTCGCTACGCCTGATGGCTTTCAACCAATCTTCTACGCCTTTACGAATCTGTTTCGCTATTTTTTTGCGAAAATCATCTTCTATCAACAACGCTTCGTCTTCGGGGTGACTCATAAACGCGCCTTCTACAAGCACGTTGGGGTATTCGATGGGACTATTCAACGCAAAATTGAACCGTCCGATGTTACCATATTCCACCAACCCCATTTCAAGCAGACGCTCCAATACCGCTTGACTTAGTGGTCGGTAGCCAATGTGTTTGTAGTACGTACTTGTTCCGCGCGTTTTGGTGGTATCTCCTGCGGCATTGTTGTGAATACTAATCAACAAATCAGGTTGAAGCGCGCGGAAGTGTACAATGCGGTCGGTGTTGTTAAAAAGCGTATCGTTGGTTCGGGTCATGAGCACGCGTGCCCCTTTGTCTTCAAGTTCTTTTTTGAGGTGTAAAGCGATGCTCAAATTCAGATCTTTTTCCCATTGCTTCGAGCGCAAACCCCGCGCGCCCAAATTACTACCTCCGTGTCCTGCGTCGATGGCAATTGTGAGGCCGTCAAGTTTAAGTTTTTCGGGTTGGTGCTTGATTCGAATCACGAGGCGACGGCCTTCGTATCCAATCTTGTAACCCCAATGTTGGCCGTGGGCTAGTTGGATGGTTACGCGCAAATGCTCGTCGGCAAGTTGTTCATAATCAACATTCTTGATTTCGGTGGCGGACTTGAACTGCGTAATCCAGTTGGTGTTGGTAGTTGCCCCAAAAATATCAACGACAATCCGAGAAGGATTCATTTCTTGCCAACTCCGATAAGGAAGACGCTCCGTGAGCGGAATAGAAATATAATCAAAACGGTCATCGCCCCACGTTCTCCACGAAGTTGTTAAATACTGAATCGGTAGTTTGACGATGGTATCGCGACGGGTAAGGTTTTGCGGAATCCAGGCCGATAGCGTAGAAGTCAGCCGAACGCGGTATTGGTCTTTGTATCGCCCCGTTACTTTCAACAATACGAGTGAGTCGAGGTAAGCCATTTTTGCCCCACCCAAACGGTCTTCACCCAGGCCATAATTGAGGTAGGCCAACGGGCCTTTGGTGCGGACAAAAACGGCCGAGTCGGGGCGAAATTGGTAAAGTGTATCGCGGAGTTGGGCGAAACCAGTGACGTAAAAAAAGACAAGAAAGAGGCTATAAAACAGACGGGGCATTGGAGTAAGATTTGGCTAAAAGTACGTAAAATCTTACTCCAAATAAAAAGGAAGATACCATTAGGCGGGTTTCAGCGACGATTCCCGAATGACCAATTTGGTTTCCAAACGCTTGGTTTCGAAACGAATGGTACTTTTGGGGCGTTCGATTAAATCAATCAAAAACTCCGTAGCGAGTTGTCCCATTTCGTAGGCGGGCTGGGTGACGGCACTGAGCGCAGGACTGAGCAAATGCGCCGAAATAAGGTTGGTAAACCCGACGATGGCAATGTCTTCGGGAATGCGTAAACCTTCGCGTTTGATTAGCGACATCGACGAGGTGGTGAGTCGATCGCCTGCGGAAAAAATCGCGTCGGGGCGTTCGGGATGATGAATGAGTTCGAGGACGGCTTTTTCCACTTCGTCAGGATTCATCCCTCCGTGGCTACAGTATTTGATGTACGATTCTTCAATGGGTATGCCGTGGTTTTGAAGTGCCTTTTTGTAGCCTTCAAGTCGTTCGTAAGTGATTGATAACCAAGACGGACTTGTAAGGTGCGCAATTCGCCTGTAACCTTGCTGAATCAAATGCGCTGTGGCTTCATAAGCCCCTACAAAGTTGTCGGCGGTTACTTTGTGGGTGATATAATCTTGCGGAACGCGGTCAAAAAAAACAATCGGCATTCCTTTCGTTTGTAACTCTTTAAAGTGTTCTAAATCATTGCTTTCTCCCGAAAGAGATACGATAAGCCCATCGACGCGGCGTTGGGCGAGGTATTGGGTATTGACCAGCTCTCGCTCGTACGATTCATGATTTTGCGAAATAACTACGTGGTACCCTCGATTATAAGCAATCGACTCCATGCCATTGATGGCCTGCGAAAAGAAGTTGTTGGCGATTTCGGGAATAATGATCCCAATCGAACGGCTTCGGTTTTCTTTCAGACTAAGCGCGATGGGGTTGGGGCGATAGTTCATGCGTTCGGCATACTCCATCACGAGCCGTTTGGTCTCGGGGTTAATTTCATAACTCCCCCGCAAAGCTCTTGAAACAGTTGAGGTCGAAAGGTTGAGAGCTTTCGCAATGTCTTTGATCGTAATCACTTCCACAGTCCTAAATGTTGGTTTTGTACAATTTATCCCTCTGATAGTAAAGGAAATAATTTGGAGAGGTGAAGATACACTTTTTTGTAAAGTAACTAAAAAAAAATCCTTAAAAGTAAAAACTGCTCTTTTTGGCAACGTTACCGACAACGATTGCATAAAAAAAGTCAACAATTTATTTGTAATGTACTATAAAGCCGTCATAAACTTGAATACAACTCTCCAAGAGGGAGTTGGAGTAACCATAGTTCAGTTTCTAAAAAAAATTAAAATTTAATACGAATGAACAACTTTAGCTTGACGGGCAAAGTGGCGTTGGTTTCGGGATGCGATAGTGGTATCGGAATGGCCATGGCCGTGGGCTTAGCCGAAGCAGGGGCTGATATTGTGGGGGTATCGCGCTCGATGCCTCTGGAAGGAAGCGGAATCGAAAAGGCCGTCACGGCATTGGGGCGGAAATTTAGTCCTTATCAAGCAGATTTAGGAAACCGAGATTCGTTGTACCAATTTATCAAACGAGTCAAAGAAGATATTGCTCAAATAGACATCTTGTTCAATAACGCGGGGATTATTTTGAGGACTCCCGCCGCTGAGCATTCCGACGAATATTGGGACCAAGTACTTTCGGTGAACTTGGACGCTCAATTTATTTTGGCGAGGGAGTTTGGGAAAGAAATGATAGCGCGCGGTTACGGAAAAATCGTTTTTACGGCATCTATGCTCACTTTTCAAGGAGGAATCAACGTGCCAGGTTACGCCGCCAGCAAGGGAGCTATTGGGAGTGTAGTGAAAGCGCTAGCCAACGAGTGGGCGTCTAAAGGAGTCAACGTCAACGCCATCGCGCCAGGCTACATTGCCACGGCCAACACGTCGGCACTCCGTGCCGATGAAGACCGAAGTGCGGCGATTTTGGGCCGTATTCCTGCCGCCCGCTGGGGACAACCCGAAGATTTTAAAGGGCCTGCCGTGTTTTTGGCCTCGTCGGCTTCAGACTATGTCCACGGTACCATTCTGACCGTCGATGGTGGTTGGATGGGTCGCTAATTTTTTACTAAACGAACAAATCGACTGAAAATAAAAAACCAAATGCAAATCAGACACGAAAGTAGCCGAAAGGAAGTAGCCCAAATGAATACCGAGGAGTTGCGGGAAAACTTTTTGATTGAAACCTTGTTTTCTCCCGACCAAATCACGTGGGTCTATTCTCACTACGACCGCGTATTGGCGGGGGGAGTAATGCCATCGCAATCGGCGGTGACGCTCGAAACCCACGATGCGCTCAAAGCCAATTTCTTCTTGGAACGTCGTGAATTAGGAATAATCAACGTGGCAGGCAAAGGGTCGGTAGTGGCTGATGGACAGATGTTTGAGTTGGATAAGCTGGGCTGTTTGTATCTTGGAAAAGGTACGCAGCAAGTGAGTTTTCAAAGTGAAGATGGCGAAAACCCCGCGCGCTTTTTCTTGTTGTCGTCGCCCGCGCATCATACCTTCCCCAACCGTGCATTTACCAAAGAAGAAGCATCGCCTGTTACGTTGGGAACACTCGAAACCTCCAACCACCGCACGATTTATAAATACATCCACGAAGGAGGTATTCAGAGCTGCCAATTGGTAATGGGCTTGACGGTGCTACAGCCAGGAAGCGTTTGGAATACCATGCCGTCGCACACCCACGACCGTCGTATGGAGGTATATTGCTATTTCGATATTCCCGAAAACCACGCTGTGTTGCATTTGATGGGTGAACCTACTCAGACGCGTCACTTGTGGGTGGCTAATCACCAAGCAATTATTTCACCTCCTTGGTCAATACACTCAGGTTGTGGTACATCGAGTTACTCATTCATTTGGGGCATGGCGGGTGAAAACAAAGATTTTACCGATATGGATGGAGTACCTATTCTTTCATTGCGATAAACGATTGCTCATTTACTTAATTTAACTAACACTTGATATGAAAAAACAATTATTCACACTGCTGTTACTGCTGGCTTGTGTGTCGTTGGGATGGTCGCAAAACCGTCGGGTGACGGGGACTGTGACCGACGGCAATACAGGCGAAACCCTACCAGGGGTAAGCATCTTGGTGAAAGGCTCGTCGGTAGGAACGACGACCAATACCGACGGAAAGTTTACGATTAACGTTCCTGACAAAAAAGAAACGGCGATTATTTTCAGCTTTGTAGGGTATTTACCCGAAACGGTTGTTTTAGGCGCTCGTTCGGAAGTTTCTGTTGCCTTAAAAACCGATCAAAAGATGCTCGAAGAAGTGGTGGTGATTGGCTACGGAGATGCCATTAATCGCCGCGACCTAACGGGTTCTGTATCGTCAGTTGGCGCAAAACAATTGAAAGATATTCCGTTGACCAATGCCGCCGAAGCCCTCACGGGACGTTTGGCGGGTGTGCGCGTAACGACTTCGGAAGGAGCGCCAGGGGCTGATATTCAGATTCGTATTCGTGGGGGTGGTTCGATTACCCAAGACAATTCGCCCATTTATATCGTGGATGGGATTCAGGTCGAAAATGCGCTTAGTTTTCTGTCGCCCCAAGACATTGAAACCATTGACGTATTGAAAGATGCCTCAACGACAGCCATTTACGGAGCGCGTGGTGCCAACGGGGTAGTGATTATCACCACCAAGTCGGGTAAAAATGGCAAAACAACCGTTAGTTACAACGGCTCGGTTGGTTTCCGCGAAATCTTTAAAAAATTGGACGTAATGAACCCGTACGATTTTGTACGTTGGCAATACGAGCGTAGCCGCAATGACGCAACGGCGGAGAAAAGCTTTGCCGATATGTACGGAACGTGGGAGAATTTGAACCAATACAAAACCGTGACGCCCATCGACTGGCAAGAGGAGGTATTTGGCCGCAGAGCGCAGTACCAAAACCATAATCTAAACGTAAACGGTGGAAATGCGAATACCAATTACAATTTGAGTTTGACCGCCAACCGTGAAGATGGCGTACTATTGGAGTCGGGTTTTGACCGCTATTTGGCCACGTTCAAGATGGATCACAAAGCCAATGATAAGTTACGTTTAGGGTTCAACGTTCGTTATTTGAACCAAACGGTAAGTGGGGCAGGAACAACCGCAAGCGGTACAAAATCAACCAACCGCCTGCGCCATTCAGTGCAGTATCGCCCACTGCTAGTGGCAGCGCAGCCCGAGGTAGATGATTTTGACGAAAACCTCTATATTTCGTCAGGAAACTTGGTGAACCCCATTTTGATGACCCAAGCCGAATACCGTAAAGCATACACGAAGGCCATTAACTTGAGTGGGTACGCGAGCTATTCTATTTTGAAAAACTTGACGTTCAAAACTACCATCGGTATCGACAACAACGACGCGCAAACCAACTCGTTTTGGAGTAAAATTACGGGCACAGCGCGTAACTACGCGTCGCAGCCAGTAGCGTCGATTTTGCAGCAAGGAACTGTGACCATCAACAACTCCAATACCTTGCAGTACGCCAAAAAATTTGACAACAAGCACGACTTGAACGTGATTGTGGGACAAGAGATTTACCATAATGCGTCAAAGAGTACGTTGATGGAGACGCGTTATTTTCCAACGGATATTTCGGCGGAGCAAGCTTTGGCAAACATGGGATTGGGCTCGGCACCTACGGGGGCAGCGCAGCCTCGCCCAAGCTCAAACGAAACGCCGCCTAACCGCTTATTTTCGTTGTTTGGACGCGTGAGCTACGGCTACAATGATAAATACTTAGCAACGGTGTCATTGCGCTCTGACCGTTCTACCAAGTTTAAGTACGAAAACGGAGCGTTGGTGTTTCCATCGGGAACCTTGGCTTGGCGCTTTACGAAAGAAGATTTCTTGAAAAATAATCAAATCTTGACCGACGGAAAGCTTCGCTTAGGCTACGGGGTGGCGGGTAACAACCGTATTGGTGATTTGTTGTACCAACAATTGTACGGCGTAACGGGAGAATATGCGCTTAACCACACCGTAGTGCCAGGTTATGCCCCTGTGGCGTTGGCCAATGAAGATTTGAAATGGGAGTCAAACGTGTCGCAAAACGTCGGTCTTGACCTTTCGTTTTTAAACAACCGCTTCCAAGTGTCCATTGATGCCTACAAAAACTCAGGGAATAACTTACTTTTGGCCGTAGCCATTCCGCCAACGTCGGGTTATTCTTCACAAATCAAAAACTTAGGCTCGACCACCAACAAAGGTGTTGAGTTGCAGTTGAATGCGTACATTCTTCAAAAGAAAGACATCACTTGGAACTCAAGTTTTAATATTTCGACCAATAAGAATACTGTAACAAGCCTTGGAACGGTGACTCAATTGACTCGTAACTCTGGATGGCAAGGGTCGGATGGAACGGATGACTATTTGGTGAAAGTGGGTGAGCCAGTAGGATTGATGTACGGCTTTGTGACCGATGGCTACTATAAAATTGAAGATTTTACCTACAACGAAACAACCAAAGCTTACACCATCAAACCAGGCGTACCCGTCAACTCGGTGTACGGAACACCGCAGCCTGGAATGTTGAAATGGAAAGATATTGATGGTGACGGGCTGATTACGGCCGATAAAGACCGTACCGTGATTGGTAATGCCAATCCGAAATTTATCGGTGGCTGGAACAACCAAGTGGTTTATAAAAACTTTGACTTGAGTTTGTTCTTAAACTGGGTAGTGGGCAACGATATTTATAATGCCAACAAAATTGAAATGACGGACGGCGCGTTCCCGAACTTGAACATGCTTTCTTTCATGAAAAACCGCTGGACCAACATCAACGACCAAGGTGCGGTGGTAACGGATCCTACCGAATTAGCAGCCATCAATGCAAATGCCACCATTTGGTCGCCTGTGCGGGTACAACGTTATTGGTTGCACTCGTGGGCGGTGGAAGACGGCTCATTTTTACGGGTAAATAACCTGACGGTGGGTTATTCATTGCCGAATGAGTTTTTGAAGAAAATCAAGATTTCGCGTTTTAGAGCGTACGCAACGGTCAATAACCTAGCCACCTTTACGAAATATACGGGCTACGACCCAGAAGTAAACACGCGCCGTGCTGACCCATTGACGCAAGGTGTCGATTTTGCGGGTTATCCTCGGGCAAAAACGTGGGTAATTGGCGTAAATGTAACCTTCTAACACGTACTAAAACTGATTTTAAGACATTCTAACTTTTGATAGAAATGAATAAATTACTTAAAAAAATAGCCACTTTGGGGCTTCCGTTTGCTGTGATGATGATGACAGTAACGGGCTGTAAAGAGTATTTGGAAATACAGCCAAAGTCTCAAATTAGCATTTCGGACGCGTTTTCTAACCTTGCCAATGCCACCAACGCCGTGATTGGTGTCTATGACGAACTCATGGGCGACAACGGCTATGGGATTCGTATCAACATGTATTACCCGTACGATTCGGATGAAATGATTGTGTCGGGAAACATCGACAACGGTCGCCGTGGAATCGGGCGCTATCAGTTGTTGTTGACCAATACTGAAATTCGTAACCCGTTTTTGCAATTGTACCGTGGTATTGAGAAAGCTAATTTGTGTATTGAGCAAATTCCGAAAATGGCACTTTATACCAACGGAACCGAGGCTGAGAAGAAAGAATTGCGTCGTTTGCACGGAGAAGTATTGACCTTGAGAGCTCAATTTATGTTCGAATTACTTCGTAACTGGGGCGATGTACCCGCACCTTTTGAGCCTGCCTACAAACAGAGCGATTTGTTTATCCCGCAGTCAGACCGAGATGAAACCTACAAAAGACTCATTGAGGACCTCAAAGTGGCCACCGACCTCGTGCCTTGGAGAACCGAAATTCCCGTGCGCAACGAACGCGTGACGAAAGGGGCGGTAAAAGCACTTCGAGCAAAATTGGCAATGTTTAGAGGAGGGTACGCGTTGCGTAGCAGTGGTAAAATAGAACGTAATGCCGATTACCAAACGTACATCAAAATTGCGCGCGATGAATGCGCCGACCTATTGGCAAAGCGCGGAGAACATACGCTGAATCCAAGTTTTGAGGATGTTTGGCGCAAGCTAACGTCGTTTACGTACGACCCGTACGGTGAAATTATCTTTGAAGTGGGCGCGGGTGGTTCCAACTCTAACTCTGATAGCCGTATGGGGAATTACAACGGCCCGTCGGTCAATGCTTCGTCGCGTTATGGCACAGGAGGCGGTGGTTTGTTGGTATTGCCCAACTATTTCTACGCGTTTGACTCTACCGATACGCGTCGAGACGTAACAACTACGCTGTATGCAGTGGGAGCCACCAACGTAAAAACTCCTCGTCGTTTGGGCGAAATTACCGATGGTAAATTCCGTAAAGATTGGCGTAACCCATTGCTGCCAGGTACAGCGTTGAACGTAGGGTATAACTGGCCGTTGATTCGTTTTGCCGATGTCTTATTGATGTTTGCCGAGGCTGAAAACGAATTGAATGGAAGCCCAACGGCTGCCGCAATTGCCGCTTTTGAGGAAGTGCGTAAAAGAGCGTACAAAGGTAATGAGAGTAAAATGGGCAAAACTCCTACGGATAAAGACGGCTTTTTCAACGCCATCGTCAATGAGCGCTATTTGGAGTTTGGAAGCGAAGGGATTCGTAAGTTTGACTTGATTCGCTGGAATTTATTGGCGCAAAAAATTGCCGAAACGCGCCAAAAGATCCAAGACATTCGCGATGCCAAAGGAGCTTATGCCAACGTGCCTCAGTATATTTTCTGGCGAAATAATGGCGAAGAAATTCAATGGCAGAATTCTTTCTACAAACCAAGCACAACCACCACGGCTCCAACGGGTTGGACGCGTTTGGATTGGCGTCAGCACTTAACCACTAACTTAATCGACGGGGTACAATTACACGCAGGAATCGCTCGTTTCTTTGTGACTGGTAAAAGTGAGTTATTCCCGTATGACCAAGCAACGGTGGATGCTTACCAAGGGAAATTAAAGCAAAATCCAGGTTATTAATATTAACGACAGACCTATAAGGTTTTAGAAACCTTATAGGTCTAATCAAACCCTATGAAACAGCACTTTTGTACTTATTCAAAAAAACTTCTTACTGGAAGTTTAATGGGCATCTTTTTATTGCCATTTTTGGGAATAGTAGGTTGCTCGTATGGTATTTCTACCCTGCAAGAAGCGGCCAAAGACTCGGTGGCCGAGCGAATGTTGCTGTTTCAACGAAACAACGGTGGTTGGCCGCAGCCAGGAGGTGACCCAATCAATTATGACCTCGCCTTGACCTCAACTCAAAAAGCGACGCTGCTCGCAGAAAAAGCAAAACTTGATGCGACCATCGACGATAAAGCGACTACCCGTGAAATAAATGCGTTGGTGTCGGCTTACAAAAAGACCCAAAATACAGCCTATTTGAAAGCCGCTGAAAATGGAATAAAGTATCTGTTGACGGCGCAAAACTCCGCAGGAGGCTGGGGGCAGTTCTTCCCAGATACCAGTGGTTACCACAAACACATCACGTACAATGATAATGCGATGATGAATGTGATGTGGATTTTTAAAAACATTATAGACGGAAAAAATGACTTTGATGTCGTTGACAAACCGATGATTCCCCAAGCCAAAGCCGCAATGGCCAAGGGAATCGACTGCATTCTGAAAACACAATACGTACAACACGGAAAACTTACTGCTTGGTGTGCCCAACACGACCGAAAAACGCTGCTGCCCGCTAAAGCTAGGGCGTTTGAGTTGCCGTCGTTGAGCGGAAATGAAAGCGTGGGAATTATCCAGTTCTTGATGGCTATTGACAACCCATCGCCTGAAATCAAAAGAGCGATTCAGGCTGCTGTAGCGTGGCTAGACTCAGTAAAAATAGTAGGTATTCGCGTTGATAATGTGGTAGATGCATCGCAGCCCAAGGGCAAAGACCGTATCGTGGTCGCCGACCCAAGCTCTACTTTATGGGCGCGATTTTATGAACTTGACACCAATAAGCCATTCTTTACGGGGCGCGATAGTGTACCAAGGGCGACCTTGGCCGAAATCGAAAACGAGCGCCGCGTGGGCTATGCCTACTATGGCAACTGGCCCGCAAAACTTTTATCTACCGAGTACCCTAATTGGGTACAAAAGTGGGGAAAATAACTCTGTTCCCGACTTATAGTCGGGGACGCCTTGGTTTAATGTCTTCGACGTTGATTATTGAGTTAAAAGTCAGAGACTTTACGCCATGTCCGTCCCGACTGTAAGTCGGGACGAGTGCGTAAGCTGTCGCCGACTTATAGTCGGGGACGCCTTGGTTTAATGCCTTCGACGTTGATTATTGAGTTAAAAGTCAGAGACTTTACACCATGTCCGTCCCGACTGTAAGTCGTGACGAGCGCGTAAGCTGTCGCCGACTTATAGTCGGGGACGCCTTGGTTTAACGTCTCCGACGTTGATTATTGAGATGCAAGTCAGAGACTTTATGCCATCACCGTCCCGACTTACAGTCGGGACGAGCGTGAATAATAAACAATAAAAAATATGAAAAACGCCTTTTTGCTGTATCTGTTGTTGACGGGGTCGTTGTTTGCTCAAATAACCTCTAAAAACATGTTGATTGTTGCCCAAGACGGTTCGGGAGATTTTACGACCGTGCAGGCTGCGTTCAACGCCATTCCGCTCAACAATACGAAAGACGTGCTCATTCGTATCAAAAAAGGCGTTTATAAGGAAAAGCTGACCCTTGATTCAACCAAAAACCACGTCACTGTCATGGGAGAAGATCCCGAAAATACGATTTTGACGTACGATGATTTTTCGGGTAAAATAAACCCACAAGGCGTTAAATTAGGCACGACTACTTCGACCTCCACTCGGATTGTTGCCAACGACTTTACGGCCATCAACATCACCTTTGCCAACTCCGCAGGTCCTGTTGGGCAAGCCGTAGCAATGCTTGTGGACGGAGACCGTGCTCGTTTCATCAATTGCCGCTTTTTAGGATGCCAAGATACCCTGTATCCCAAGCGTGAAGGGACTCGTCAGTACTATCAGGACTGTTACATTGAAGGAACGGTCGATTTTATTTTTGGCTGGGCTACGGCCTATTTTCAACGATGCCACATTCGGTCAAAACTCAACGGAGGGTATTACACGGCAGCCTCCACTCCCCAAGGGCAAGCGTATGGTTTTGTATTCAACGAGTGTACCCTCGACGGTGAATCACCTGAGGCAAGTGTGTATTTAGGACGGCCTTGGCGAGATTATGCTCAAACGGTGTTTTTGAACTGTACGATGTCGAACGTGGTGAAGCCTGAAGGTTGGCATAATTGGGATAAGGTTCACGCCGAAAAAACGACTTTTTATGCCGAATATAGTTCGAAAGGCTCAGGAGCAGCCTCGTCAAAGCGAGTCGCTTGGTCTAAACAATTGACGGAGGCAGAGGCTCAAAAATATACGATTGGAAAGGTACTTGCAGGGAAAGACCAATGGAATCCAGAAGGACCACTGTTGACGTTTGGCTTGACGAATATCCCTGATACGTCGTTCAATGTCCCTAAAGCATTTTCTCAACTTCAAAAACAATACCCGCAAGCGGCCAAAGTTACGTTTACGTTGCCTGCTTCGGTGGCAGAAGAAAAAAACGTGACTTACGCTACAATCGGCGGGACGCGAGCGTTACAATTAGATATCTTTTACCCTAAAGTTAAAGTCAAAAAATTACGCCCTGCGGTGTTGGTTATTCACGGCGGTGGCTGGCGTTCGGGCGACCGTACACATCACGTACCTTTAGCCCAAAAATTAGCAGAACAAGGCTTTGTTGCCGTTACGGTAGAGTACCGCCTTTCAACGGAGGCGTTGTATCCCGCCGCCATCCATGATTTAAAAGCGGCGGTACGCTGGATGCGGGCCAATGCCAAAAAATACCAGATTGACCCCAATAAAATTGCCGCTTTGGGCTTTTCGGCGGGAGGACAATTGGCGGCCTTAATAGGAACAACCAACGACAATCCAGCTTTTGAAGGAAGTGAAGGTGAGTACATGGCTTTCTCAAGCCGAGTTAACGCCATTGTTGATTTGGATGGAACGTTGGCCTTCATTCATCCCGAATCAGGCGAAGGCGATGATAGCAAAGGAATTTCGGCCGCTACGTATTGGTTTGGGTACAACAAAACCCAAAAACCTGAACTGTGGCATGAAGCTGGAGCGTTAAATCACGTAAATAAAAACACGCCTCCTATTTTATTCATCAATAGCTCGGTGGACCGAATGCACGCTGGTCGTGACGACATGCGGAGAAAACTTGATGCGCTTCATATCTATTCTGAAGTCCATTCTTTTCCCGACGCTCCACATACGTTTGTACTGTTTCATCCTTGGTTTGAACCTGTCTTGAACCACAGCGTTCGGTTCTTAAACAAGGTTTTTGAAACGAAAATTAAATAGCCTTTTTTAACCAAATCATAGTTTCGTATTTTTTCGTGATAAGGGAGCGCTTTGCTCCCTTTTTTATTGCTAATAAATAAAGCTAAAGTTCTATTCAAGCAGACAGTTCAGGAGGGTTAGTTCTTTTTAAAAAAGTATAATTGTCATCAGGTTTCGGCGGTTAATTCTTGAAAAATTGCAAAAACCCCTTTAAATGGCTCAAAAAGCCTTTTTTTAAGAAGCCACCTCAACACAATGAAGCTTTGAAGAGTCCATTGGCGGACAAAAACGATAAATGAGCTGAAAAGAAAAACAGAAAATCTTTCATTTGTTTTTGTTTTTGTTGCTTTTTTCTTCGTTTGTTAGAGGTAGCTAACCGAAAAAATAACACAATTAGCTTTTGTTTTCATGGTAATCCAACGAGTTTTCATTCCTTTTTTCTTCTGCTTAGTCGTTACTCAAGCAGCTTTTTCGCAATTGGCCAAATGGCAGTCGGGGGTGGTAGTAGATGAGTTTGTTTTTGAAACCGCTCCTTTTCCTGAAAGTCACGCATCTACCATTGCTGAGACGCCCAAAGGTTTGGTCGCGGCTTGGTTTGGAGGAACCAAAGAACGCAATCCAGATGTGTGCATCTGGGTAAGTCGTCAGGTAAATGGCAAGTGGAGTGTTCCTCAGAACGTTGCCGATGGCATTGTGAACGATAAGCTCCGTTATGCGTGTTGGAACCCCGTTTTGTACCAAATTCCGAACGGTGATTTGATGTTGTTCTACAAAATAGGCCCTAGCCCTTCGGAGTGGAAAGGCTGGTTGAAGACCTCCTCGAACGGTGGCCTCACGTGGTCAGAAGCTAAAGCCCTGCCCGAAGGGTTTTTAGGCCCGATTAAAAATAAACCCGTGTTGCTTTCCAACGGAAATTTGATGAGCCCGACCAGTACGGAAGGCAAAGGCGGCTGGCAAATTCATTTTGAGGTAACGCCCGATTTTGGCAAAACGTGGCGAAAAATAGGCCCCATCAACGACGGCAAAACCATCAACGCCATTCAACCAAGTATTTTGAATCATGGCAAAGGCAAATTGCAGATTTTGGCCCGCAGCCGCAACCGTGCATTAGTGGAAGCGTGGTCAAATGATAATGGCGAAACTTGGTCGGAACTAGCCAAATCAAGTTTGCCCAACAACAACTCTGGTACCGATGCCATGACGCTCAAAGACGGCCGTCATGCGCTGGTTTACAATCACGTATTGCCTCCAGGTGACTTGGCCAAAGGCCCTCGCACGCCTTTGCATTTTTCTATTTCAAAAGATGGCAAAGAATGGGCAGCAGCAGTGATTTTAGAAGATTCACCGATTAGTCAATATTCGTATCCTTCGGTGATTCAGACCTCCGACGGAATGATTCATGTGATTTACACGTGGCGTCGTCAGCGCATCAAACACGCGGTGGTTGACCCGAAAAAAATGAAGTTAATTCCCATCAAAGAAGGAAAATGGCCTGAGTTGGACGGGTACAAAGCCCCTCAACCAATTGAAGCCGCAAAAGACTGAAGACTTTCCAAGTTTTCAAAACTTGGAAAGTCTCAACCGAATCCTCTATAACCATAAATAAGTACCCATGCTCACCCAACGTCGTCAATTCCTGAAACAAAGTAGCGTACTAATTGCAAGTATGCTATTGGGAGTATCGCGTGGGTGGGCGGGTTCAAGTCATCGTTACAAAGTAGCGGTAGTGGATTTGATGATTTTGAAACGCCAAAAATTAAGTGCTTTTCAGCTGACCAAAGAGATTGGTGCCGACGGAGTAGAAATTGACATGGGAGGTTTGGGTAATCGGGAAACCTTTGATAACCAATTAGCTAAGTCAGAAGTACGCCAGCAGTTTTTGGACAAAGCCAAAGAGCTTCAACTGGAGATTTGTTCGCTGGCAATGACGGGTTTTTATGCCCAGTCGTTTGCGGCGCGCCCTACGTACCAGCGCATGGTGCAAGACTGCATTGATACCATGAAAGCCATAAACGTCAAGGTAGGTTTTTTGCCATTGGGTGTTCAGGGAGATTTGGTCAAAAACCCAGAGCTGAGACCTGCGATTGTCGAACGCCTAAAAGTAGTGGGGAAAATGGCAAAAAAAGCAGGGATAGTGATTGGCATCGAAACGTCGTTGGATGCTCAAGGAGAAGTGGAATTACTGAAAGAAATTGGTTCTAAGCACATTCAAATCTATTTCAATTTTTCTAATCCGCTCAAGGCAGGGCGAGACTTGCTGAAAGAGCTTAAAGTACTGGGTAGCAAGCGTATTTGCCAAATTCACTGCACCGATGAAGACGGGGTTTGGCTTGAGCATAATACCCGCCTCGACCTTAAAAAAGTAAAAGAAACGCTCGACGAAATGAAGTGGGACGGCTGGCTGGTTATCGAGCGTTCCCGCGATGCCAAAGAGCCGCACAACGTCAAGAAAAATTTCGGAGCCAATACCCAATATATCAAATCTATTTTTCAGGCCTCTTAAACGGATGAAAAAACTGCTTCTTCATATTCTTTTATTTCCTTTCTTGGGTTATGCGCAAGACTACAAGCTGTGGTACACTGCGCCTGCCGAGAAATGGACGGAAGCATTGCCGATTGGGAACGGCAGAGTAGGGGCGATGGTGTTTGGAGGGGTGAACAAAGACCGTATTCAGTTCAACGAAGAAACCTTGTGGACGGGCGAGCCGCGTAATCCTAACCGACAAGGTGCCGCAAATTATCTGGCCGAAATTCGTCAATTATTGGCCGAAGGGAAACAAAAAACGGCCGAACAACTGGCCGAAACCCATTTTATGGGGTTAAAAACCCAAGCAGGCAATAAGGAGCAGTGGACAAGCGATATGCTGGCTCTGAAAGGGCTAGAGGGAAATCCTGCGTTGCCAGACTATGACGATGCGACTTGGGAAACGATGGCTGTTCCAGCGTATGAAGGTTGGGAAACCGTTGGTTTTGAGGGCTTAGATGGAGCCGTGTGGTTTCGGACGGTAGTCGATATTCCCGCCAATTGGCAAGGAAAAAACGTAGTGCTAGACTTAAACCGCGTTCGTGATTACGACCTGACATACGTCAACGGGCAGTTGATTGGAACCACCAACAGCATGGAACCCCGCAAATACCGCATTCCTGCCAATGTACTTCGGATGGGACGAAATGTGATTGCGATTCAGGTACTTAACTACGTGGACAAAGGAGGTATCGCAGGTTATAAAGATACTTCGCGGCCCATTGGGCTCTATCCTGAGGGCGAACCGAGTGCGTTGATTTCGTTGGTAAAACCTTGGAAATATAAAATTCAAGATGATAATCCGCCCGTGACTCCAAAATACCAGGCCGATTATCAGCCTTTTGGGGACTTAGTATTGTCGTTTTCGGATTTGGGAGAAATTAGCAACTATCGCCGCGAACTCAGCTTATCGGAAGCACTTTGTAAGACCAGTTTCAGCGCCAACGGAACGCGTTTTACCCGAACGTATTTTGTAAGTCAACCCCAGCAGGTGATGGTCGTACGGCTAGACGCCGACCGTAAAGCTAGTTTGTCTCTTACAGCCGCGTTGAGCAGTCCGCACAAAGGCTACTTACTTCGTCGTGTGGACAATCATACGCTGGCGTTGTCGGTAAAAGTGAAAAATGGCGCGTTGAAAGGTGAAAGTTACTTGACAGTACGGGTACAAAATGGCACGTTTACATGCACCGACCAAGGCATTGAAATTGAAAAAGCCGACAAGGTTACGTTTTACCTAGCAGCGGCGACCAACTACGTCAATTACCAAGATATTTCGGCCAACCCAACGGTGCTTTGTGAAAAAACAATCGCGGCTATTGGGAAAAAAACGTACGAAGAAATACGAACAGCGCACCTCAAAGAATACCAATCGTACTACCAAACGTTCTCGATTCATCTGGGGAAAACCCAAGCCGACGACCTCCCTACGAATCAGCGTCTTGCACAGTTTGGCAAGACCTCAGACCCTGCTTTAATGGCGCTCTACGTACAATACGGCCGTTATTTGCTTATTTCAAGCTCACGTCCTAAGACCCGCCCCGCCAATTTACAGGGGATTTGGAATGACCTGCTGACGCCTCCTTGGGGAAGTAAATATACCACGAATATCAACGCCGAAATGAACTATTGGGGTGCCGAGGTGCTTAACCTTTCGCCGTTGCACGAGCCGTTGTTGGAAATGATAAAGGAATTGTCGGTGGCAGGGCAAGAAACGGCCCGCACCTACTACAACGCACGCGGTTGGGTCGTCCACCACAATACTGATATTTGGCGAAATACTACCCCCATCAATGCCTCTAACCACGGTATTTGGGTAACGGGAGCGGCGTGGCTTTGTCAGCACTTGTGGGAACATTATTTATTCACCCAAAATAGAGAATACCTTCAAAAAGCGGCTTATCCGATCATGAAGGAGGCTTCGGCCTTTTTTGTGGATTTTTTGGTGAAAGACCCCAAAACGGGTTGGTTAATCAGTACTCCCTCCAACTCACCCGAAAACGGCGGGCTGGTAGCGGGGCCAACGATGGATCACCAAATCATTCGCGGATTGCTCAAGAGCTGTATCATGGCGTCGGAAGTCTTGAAAATAGACGAAGATTGGCGAAAAACACTGCAACAGACGTACGTCCAAATCGCTCCCAATCAAATAGGAAAATACGGGCAACTGCAAGAGTGGCTCGAAGATAAAGACGATACCACCAACAAGCATCGCCACGTATCGCACCTGTGGGGGCTACACCCAGGTAACGAAATCAACTGGGATGAAACTCCCGAGCTGACTAAAGCCGCCCGCCAATCGCTGCTGTACCGTGGCGACGAAGGAACGGGTTGGAGTTTGGCGTGGAAAATCAACTTTTGTGCACGTTTCAAAGAGGGAGAACACGCCCAAAAAATGGTAAAAATGTTATTGCGCCCTGCCTCGGGAGCAGGTGGCTCGTATGCCAATTTATTTGATGCACACCCGCCATTTCAGATTGACGGGAATTTTGGGGGCTCGGCAGGCATCGTCGAGATGTTGCTACAAAGTCACACGCAGTTTATTGATATTCTTCCTGCTTTGCCCGCTGAGTTATCGGAAGGAACTGTGCGGGGTATCAAAGCAAGAGGAGGTTTTGAGCTGGATTTTAGCTGGGAAAAAGGCAAGCTCACGAACTTGAAAATTACCTCAACGGCGGGGAGTTCGTGCGCTATTCGCTACGCGGGGAAAGTGACGAAATTGGCCATGAAGAAAGGGCAAATGGTTGAATTGAAGGGGTTTAGATAGAAATATAATTAATTGATAATGAAAAAATTATTGTTTGTTTTTATGGTCGTTGCCACTACGGCAGTGGGGCAAACCAACGGCAAAGAGGCGTCGTACGAACAAGTAGTGATGCAGCGCGCCCAAAAGATAGTGGCGGCTTTGCAACTGCCTGATTCTGCTCAGTTCAAACGGGTGAGCAGCCGAGTTGCTCAACAATACCTCAGACTGAATACCATCCACGAAGGGCTGAAAATGGCTAAAAAAGCGCTGACCGCACCGTCGGAAGAAAAAGTAAAACAATTGGAGGCCGATGCCAACGCCCAACTCACGCAACTCCATGCTGACTACCTTACCGACCTTGCCAAAGACCTCACGCCAACCCAAGTTGACCAAATAAAAGACGGAATGACGTACGGTGTGTTGCCCAAAACCTATCGCGGGTATCAAGAAATGCTACCCGATTTGACCGAAACCCAAAAAGCTCAAATTCTTACGTGGCTCACTGAAGCCCGTGAGTTGGCCATGGATGCCGATACCTCAGAAAAGAAACACGCTTGGTTTGGCAAATACAAAGGCAAAATCAACAACTACTTATCGGCTCAAGGAATTGACATGAAAAAGGCGGGCCAAGACTGGGAAAAACGAATCAAAGAAGCAAAAAACAAATCCTAACGTGCTCCTGTGCCAGCGGTTGCTCACAACCGCGCCTCCGTGCACGTGGTTGCTCACAACCACGACTTCAAAATACCAATAAACCTCAAACAAGTTCAAAACTAATCCAATTACTCTTCAATGAATCCTTTTTTACAAACCAAACTAACATGGGACAAATGCCTCACCAAGGCGTGTCTCACGGCGGTAGTAGCTGTTTGTTTTATGGGAGTTTCCTACGCCGAAAAACGGGGAGGAACTACGCCAAAAACAACCGTGAAAGCGGCCGCAATTACCGTAACAGGAAATGTAAAAGACGCCGCTGGGCAGCCAGTTCCAGGGGCCAACGTCATCATCAAAGGTTCGAAAGTAGGTACGTTCACCAATGGTGAAGGGAATTTTAAAATTGATTTGCCCAAAGGAAACGAAACCCTAGTGATTAGTTCGGTGGGGTATAAAATGCGGGAAGTGGCCGTTAATGGCCAAACCAACATTAACCTAACCCTCGACGATGACGTGGCTTCCATCAGCGAAGTAGTCGTAGTCGGTTATGGTTCGCAGAAAAAAGTGAGCCTTACGGGAGCGGTGGCCGCCGTTGACATGAAAGCCATTCAAGAATTACCCGTCGGGAGTTTGTCGGCGGCGTTGCAAGGCCAAATGCCAGGGGTAAGCGTATCGGGAGGGACAAGCCGCCCAGGCGATAACGCTCAGTTGACGGTGCGTAACCCCATCATTTTGTCAAAAGATGGAGGAACCTTACGGCCGTTGTTTGTCATTGACAACGTCGTACGAACCGAAGATGATTTCAACCTGTTGGACGTGTCGGAAGTAGAAGCCATTTCGGTCTTGAAAGACGCCGCTGCTGCCATCTACGGCGCGCGTTCCAACCAAGGGGTAGTGGTAGTAAGTACCAAACGAGGAAAATCGGGTGCGCCCAAATTTAGTTACAGTGGCTCAGTAGGGGTATCAGATGCTGCCATGCTTCCCAAAATGATGAATGGTTATGAGCAGGCTACCTACATGAACGACCTCAATTTTGCGGGTGGAAAGACCGCGACAGATCCATTGATTTATATCCAAGACGAACTCGACCATTTTCAGAAAAACAACTACGATTGGTTAAGAATGGCGTGGAAACCGTCGTCGGTGATGCGTCATGCACTCAATGTGAGTGGAGGTACAGATCGAGCTACGTATTTTGCGGGAATTACGTACAATGCTCAGAATGCTAACTTTGATAATATCAATGCTAACAAATGGACCTTCCGAGCAAGTGCGGATATCACGGTAGCTAAAGGATTGAAAACGGGCTTGTCGCTGAGCGGTGATTTGTACGACAAGCAAATGTACTACCTCAAACAAGGCGGTGAAAACCCCGAAAATGACATGAAGTCATTGTTGTACACGCCTCAGTTTAACCCGCCTTATGTGAATGGCCTTCCAGTATTGTTGTCAAATGCAGGGAACGTAAACACGGTAGATGCTTTCCACTTTTTTGAAGTTCAAAACTCCGATAACTTTACCCGTACGCGCAACACGGGCTTGAACGTTACGGCCAACATTGACTACGAAATACCTTTCATCAAAGGCTTGAAAGCCCGCGTATTGTTTGCCAAAACCCTTGACAACAGTTTCGGGAAACAGTACGGGACGAAGTACAATGTGTACGCGTTTAGCATGTTAGGTCAAAATAAACACATATACGGAGGCGATATACTACGTACCGTGACGATGAACAACGGTGACCGCGTCCGTATCAACCCTAGCTATACCGATACGTACCAATTCAATGGATACTTAAACTACGATCGTCAGTTTGGGAAACATCATGTGTCGGGAATTGCCTTTTTTGAACAATCGGAAACAAATTTTGACAACGTAGCGGCGATGGCCGAAGGGGTCATCATTGGTGGTTTGCCAAACATGCGTTATGCTACGGGAACACAAACAACCTCTGAAACTCAATCAGAATCAGGTAACTTGTCGTATGCAGGACGTATTAATTACAATTATGCTAACAAGTACTTGCTCGAAATGGCCGCTCGTTACGACGCTTCTACCAACTTCGCGCCCGAATACCGCTGGGGCTTTTTCCCGTCGGTGTCGGCTGGTTGGGTGATTTCGGACGAAAATTTCTTCAAAACCAACGTGTCTTTTGTTGATTTCTTGAAATTCCGTGGGTCAGTAGGCTTTATGGGTGGAGATGCCACAAAGGCGTACAACTGGCTAACAAGCTACTCTATCCAAACGGGTAAAGGAGCCGTATTTGGTGGTAACAGCGACCGTCCGTTGATTATTTCTCCCAATAATGCCATGGCCAACCGTCAGGCACGTTGGGACAACAACACAAAATATAACTTCGGGATTGATGCGCAATTCCTAAAAAATCGCTTGTCGTTTAGTCTCGATGCTTTCTACGACCATCGTTACAATATGCTTACTGCCCTTACGTCGTCGGTGCCGTTGCTTGTAGGAGCGACACTTCCGTCGGAAAACTATGCTTCAGTCGATGGTTTTGGGTATGAACTTTCGTTGGGTTGGGCCGATAAAATCACTAACGACTGGACGTATAAAGTAAATGGCTTTTTGTCGTGGAGTGATAACAAACAGTTGATTGTGGACGTGGACAAAGGCAAAATCGGCACCTACGAAGACCCCATTGGCCAATCAACAGACATGGGCGTTCAAGGCTACAAATACTTGGGAATGTTCCGTACGCAACAAGAAGTGGATAGCTGGTTGGAGAAAAACCCAAGCTATACCATTTTTGGCGCAGCACCCAAGCCAGGAATGCTCTACTACCAAGACGTGAGAGGGCCTAAAGACGCGTCAGGTCAATACACGGCTCCCGACGGTAAAATCACTACGGACGACCAACTGTTTTTGACCAAAAAAGCGAATAATCACTACGGCTTAGGGCTCAATTTGAGTACAACCTACAAAAATTTGTCAGTATCGGTAGTAATGGGCGCTTCGTTCGGGGGACAAGGAGTCGTTGAGTCATCGGCACGTGCCCAAGCAACGCTCACCGCGAACCGCCCGCAGTTTTGGGCTGACCACTGGACGCCACAAAATACCACGGCTGCGTATCCAAGCCCTTACTACAAAGATACCTATCAGGTGCAATCAGACTTTTGGTTTGTTAATGCTTTCACGGCAGGGATGCGCAACTTCAACGTATCGTATGGCCTTCCTGCCGCAGCTGCTAAAAAGCTGGGTATGAGTAGCTTTAAAGTCTATGTGGTAGCTGTCAATCCGTTTAATTTCTACAATCCATACAGCTATAAAGTGTATTCAGGTAGTTACGATGCGTATCCTACGTTACGCTCGTTCTCGTTGGGTGTAAACCTTGGATTGTAGTGAGAGCGGTTGCACACAACCGCGTTGTAACTTGTTAGTAATTACCCAAAATGGTGGCTCGCCACAAAACAAATGACAACAATGAAACGTAACTATTTTTCTATACTAAGTATCTTGGCGTTGCTAGCTTTGGCAAGCTGCCAGTCGGTACTTGATAAAACTGATCTAGGCTCGGTCAACGGAAGCCTTATTTTTAAAGACTCTGTGCTGGCGCGGATGAATTTAGATTACATCTACGACCAAAACTTACCTGCTTCGTGGGGAGGAACGTGGGGTACGCGCCCTGACCTTTCGGATGAGTCGTCGGGTGAAAGTAAGTTTTTTGAAGGAACGCTCTTGGTCAACGACGTGACTGATTTTGGAACGGCATTGAATGCCACAAATAACTACGGAAAGATTCGGGTCATCAATACGTTCATCAGTGACGTAAACGCAGGAACGATTGCGCAGGATACCAAAAATCGCCTCAATGCCCAAGCCTATTTCTTTAGAGCATGGCGTTATTTTGACTTAGCACGTCTGTACGGAGGGGTGCCTTTGGTGACAAAACCTTTGCAAGCGGTTGGAGTAGAAGCACGCGATGCGGCATTTTTACCACGCAATACCACAACCGAAACCTACAAGCAAATCGTCAGCGATTTAGATTCAGCCATCATGTTTTTACCTGGCAAATGGGGCTCTTCCGATTGGGGACGTATTACCAAAGGCGGAGCTGCTGCACTCAAGGGACGCGCGTTGTTGTTTGCCGCAAGCCCGCAGTTTAACCCAACGGACGATGCCGCTAAGTGGCAAGCTTCGTACGCGGCCAACAAACAGGCGTATGATTTGTTGGTGGCAAACGGATACGGCCTTCATTCGTCGTTTGACCAGCTTTGGTTTCAGGAAGTGAACAATCCAGAAGCAGTTTTCTTAACAGGATTCAATACGTCAACGGGTGACCAAACGAAGAAAAATAATGGTTACGATAACTCTACTCGGCCATCGTACGCAGGTACGGCAGGAGGTTCTAACCAGCCTTCGTGGGAAATGGTCAAAGCGTTTCCAATGAAAGATGGTAAAAAAGCAGGAGAATCGACTAAATACACCTATTCTGATCAGCTTTTCTACAAAAACCGTGACCCTCGTTTTGACAAAACCATTGCGTACAATGGCGTAAACTGGCCTTTAAACGGAAATACTTCTTATAAACTTTGGACGTATTTTGCTGGTGGTAAAACAGTAGAAACGAAGGCTTCAAACACGGGTTTTTACACGCGTAAAGCCATCAACCCCACTGTGGGCGTAAGCGATGTGCAGTACTCGGGTACGGATTGGATTGAGATTCGTTTTGCCGAAGTATTGCTCAACTTGGCCGAAAGTGCCTGTGGTATCAATAATTTGGACGAAGCATATACGCACCTCAAAGCCATCCGTAAAAGAGCGGGAATTGAGGCAGGAACCGACGGAATGTACGGCCTAAAAGCGAGCATGACGCGTGCCGAAATGTTTGAAGCGATTTTGTTTGAGCGCCAAATTGAGTTTGCTTTTGAAGGAAAACGTTTTTGGGATTTGCGCCGTTGGAAACTTATTGAGAAAACGTTGAACGGCAAAAGAAGAACGGGCGTCACTATTAACCTTAAAACAACGGGCGTACCTGCCGATTTTGCTACCACGCGCGACAACGTTGATTTGGACGTAGCTTATACCAATTATTTCACGATTGTGACTAAACAATTGGATACTAAATACGCAATTAACTGGAAGCCAGAGTATTATTTCTTTGCTATTCCACAGTCGGCCATTGACAATAACCCTAAGATTATTCAAAATAATACGTGGGGCGGTGGCTTTGATCCTTTGAAATAAAAAAAATCTCACCCCCTGCCCCTCTCCTTGTAGGCGAGGGGTAAAACATAAGACCGCGACGGCTTACCGTGAGGGGGCGGGGGGGATATTTAAAAAACACATCTATGAAAGAGACTGTAATCACACCAGACTTAGAATTATACAATACTGGTTTTCTAAAAAATCAGCGGTTATCTGCGCTTGAAAATCTGCGTCATCTGCGGGCTAAATTTTCATCACTTTTGGTGATAGCGGTGTTACTGGGAACAAAACAGTCCGTTGTAGCCCAGTACCCGCAAGTCCCCCAAGACGTGCAAAAAGCCAGCGACGATATGCTCAAAGAAGCGATGCACCAGTCGAATATTGCTTGGCAAAAGGCATTGCCCATTATTCAAAAAGAATCCCGTGAGGGAAAACCGTACATTCCGTGGGCAGCACGCCCCGTCGATTTGCCGCAAGCTTCGATTCCTGCCTTTCCTGGAGCAGAAGGGGGAGGAGCCTTTTCGTTTGGCGGTCGCGGGGGAAAAGTCTATGTCGTTACGAGTTTAGAAGACAATGGCCCAGGTACATTGCGGGAAGCGTGCGAACAAGGCGGGGCGCGTACCATCGTGTTTAATGTCGCAGGTATTATTCGCCTCAAGTCTCCCTTGATTATCCGCGCTCCTTACGTTACGATTGCAGGGCAGACTGCCCCAGGCGATGGCGTTTGCGTGGCGGGCGAGTCGGTTTGGATAAATACCCACGATGTAGTGATTCGGTACATGCGTTTTCGTCGGGGTGAAACCAACGTTGGCCGCCGTGATGACTCCATCGGTGGAAATCCCATTGGGAATATCATCATCGATCACGTCTCGTCAAGTTGGGGGTTAGACGAAAATATGTCGATGTACCGTCATATGTACAACGACAGCACGGGAGCTATTGAACAAAAGCTACCCACGGTCAATATTACCATTCAAAACTCTATTTTTTCGGAAGCATTAGATACGTGGAATCACGCCTTTGGAAGTACGTTAGGGGGAGAAAACTGCACCTTTATGCGTAACCTTTGGGCCGATAACGCGGGGCGTAATCCTTCGATAGGGTGGTTTGGAGTCTTCAATTTTGTCAATAACGTGGTCTTTAACTGGGTACACCGTTCAGTGGACGGCGGTGATTACCGCGCGATGTACAATATTGTCAACAATTACTTTAAGCCAGGGCCATTGACCCCCAAAGATTCACCCATCGGGTACCGTATTTTGAAACCCGAATCAGGCAGAAGTAAATTGGGCTACTTGACGTTTGGACGGGCGTACGTAAACGGTAACGTAGTAGAAGGAAACGACGTGGTAACCAAGGATAATTGGAACGGTGGAGTACAAGTCGAAAACTTTAAAAATGCCGATAAATATATGCCTGACATCAAAGTGAATGCACCACTTCCGATGCCCGAAATGACGATTCTACCTACCGCCAAAGCCCACGATTATGTATTGGCCAATGCAGGAGCTACGTTGCCAAAACGTGACCCCGTGGACACGCGCATTGTGGAGCAAGTTCGTATGGGAAAAATTACGTATTTAGAAGGCGTAAAACTTCCTGAGACGCAGTTTAAGCACCGTCGTTTGCCCATTGATTCGTACAAACAAGGTATCATTACGGACATTGCGCAAGTAGGTGGGTATCCTGACTACAAAGGAACTCCCTATACTGATACCGATAAAGACGGAATGCCTGATGCTTGGGAAACGAAGAACGGTCTCAACCCACGCGACCCATCGGATGCAAGTGCGGATAAAAACAAGGATGGCTATACCAATATCGAGGACTACCTCAATAGCGTAGTGTCGGTAAAACAGGTTAAACCCTAGTGTTCCTCGTGCTGAGGGTTGCTCACAACCCGACCAAATCATAAACGAATTAAGTACACGTCCGTTTTGAGAGCATTATTTTTACATACATTCCTTTTTCTAGCGCTGGCCATAAGAGGTGAGCTTCAGGCTCAAACTCCCAAACCCGTTAAGAAACAACCCCCTGTTTACCAAAATGAGCAGGGGCATTTGGTTTACACCCCTGATTCTCTCGGCAACCGCATCCCCGATTTTTCGTACTGTGGGTATCGGGCAGGTACTGAGGCCATTCCCGACGTACCGATTCAGGTTGTAGTAAACACGCAAAAAGGCGATGCAACCCACCATATTCAGGCGGCGATTGATTATGTAGCCACATTGCCATTGGATAAAAACGGATTCAGAGGAACTGTTTTGCTAGGAAAAGGAACGTTTGAAGTGGCAGGTCAGTTGACAATCAGCACATCGGGGGTTGTATTGCGGGGAAGTGGCATGGGAGAAAATGGCACGACCATCGTCGGAACGGGTACGTCACGCGACCATTTGGTCAATGTAATAGGGGGGCAAAATGTGCTCTCAACAACCCGTTTGCAGGTGACTAAGCCTTATGTACCCGTCAATGCAACGACCCTATCCGTCGATGACGCGTCGGGTTTAAAAGTAGGAGATGTTGTACAAGTACGTCGCCCTTCTACGAAAGAATGGATTCAAGTACTCGGAACAGACCATTTTGGCGGAGGGGTAACCGCCTTGGGGTGGAAACCTGGGCAACGCGATATTGTATGGGATAGAGTCATCACTGCTATTTCAGGAAATACCCTTACCCTTGACGCTCCCCTAACGACCGCTCTTGAAGCGGCGTACGGAGGAGCCACGGTGGCACGTTATGAACAGCAGCGTGCCATTGCCAATGTAGGGGTCGAAAACCTACGATTGATGTCAGCTTTTGATGCCACTAACTCCAAAGACGAAGACCATCGCTGGGTCGCAGTTTCGTTCGACCAAGTGCAAGATGCGTGGGTGCGCCAAGTGATATTTAAGCATTTTGCGGGGGCTGCGGTGAGTGTTTTATCCGCCGCTCGACGTATTACCGTAGAAGATTGCCTAGCGTTAGAGCCAGTTTCAGAAATTGGGGCAGAACGTCGTTATACGTTTTTTACCCAAGGGCAACAATGCCTTTTTCAACGTTTATATGCCGAAAACGGCTACCATGATTTTGCTGTGGGATACTGTGCCGCAGGGCCCAATGCTTTTGTGCAATGCGAATCTCATTTACCACATAGCTTCAGCGGAACGATTGACAGCTGGGCGTCGGGTGTATTGTTTGACATCGTCAACGTCGATGGGCAAGCCTTGAGTTTTGCGAACCGTGGTCAAGACGGTCAAGGGGCTGGTTGGACGGCAGCCAACAGCGTATTTTGGCAATGCACTGCCGCCAAAGTCGATTGTCCAAAGCCTCCTACGACTCAAAATTGGGCGTTTGGTACGTGGGCACAGTTTATGGGAAATGGGCATTGGGAAATGTCCAACGAACACATTCGCCCCCGAAGTTTATACTATGCCCAACTCTCCGAACGCATCGGTAGCTCGGCTACTGCTCGGGCAATACTGATGCCCGTAGCGTCGGAAGCGTCGAGTAGCCCTAAAGTAGAAGTAGCGATGGCGTTGACGCGACTGTCAGAACAGCCCGCGCTGACTTTGCCTGAATTTATTCAAAAAGCTCCCGAACGACAGCCGATACCAGCCCAATCTTCGGCCAAAACAGTGGAGCAGCTAGGGCTGAAAACTCCCGCGACGAGTTCTATTTTGCCCGCTTTAGGAGTGAAAAATGGATGGCTGGTGCGCGGGAATGTCGTACAAACGGGCAAGCGACAAGAAGTACCTTGGTGGAATGGAAGCGCGCGTCCGCACGGGATAGAAAATGCCAAGCCTCATTTGACTCGCTTTGTGCCTCGGATGACGGGGCGGGGCCTCACCGACGACCTGAATGAAGTAAGTGATTGGATGAAAGCCAATAACGTATTGGCGATTGACCATAATTATGGCCTTTGGTACGACCGCCGCCGCGATGACCACGAGCGCATCCGACGCATGGATGGCGAAGTATGGACTCCCTTTTATGAATTGCCTTTTGCGCGGAGCGGAAAAGAAACGGCTTGGGATGGCTTGAGCAAATACGATTTGACGCAGTATAATCGGTGGTATTGGAGTCGTCTCCAACGGTTTGCCCACTTGGCCGACCAAAAAGGGCTGATTCTGATTCATCAAAACTATTTTCAACACAACATCATCGAAGCGGGAGCGCATTATGCCGATTTTCCGTGGCGTCCTGCCAATAACCTCAACCAAACGGGCTTTCCCGAACCCGTGCCTTACGCGGGGGACAAGCGGATTTTTATGGCCGAACAGTTTTACGACGTTTCGCACCCCGTTCGTCGGCAGTTGCACCGCGCGTACATTCGCCAATGCCTCGATAATTTTTCAGGACAATCGGGGGTCATTCAGTTGATAAGTGCTGAATATACGGGGCCGTTAACGTTTGTGCAGTTTTGGCTCGATGTCATCAAAGAGTGGGAAAAAGAGAAAAAGAAGAATGTATTGGTAGGTCTAAGTACAACCAAAGATGTCCAAGACGCGATTTTGACGGATGCAACCCGCGCTGCCACGGTTGATATAATAGACATTCGGTACTGGCACTACCAAGCCAATGGCACGGCTTACGCGCCCGCAGGGGGGCAAAACTTAGCGCCTCGCCAACATGCGCGACTGCTCAATCCAAAACGCAGTTCCTTTGACCAGGTATATCGTGCTGTCAGTGAGTATCGTCAACAATTTCCTGATAAAGCTGTGATGTACTCAGGCGACGGGCAAGAAGCTTTTGGGTGGGCAGTATTATTGGCAGGAGGCTCAATGGCAAGTATCCCTTCGGTGGCAGATACTCAGTTTTTGAAAGACCTATCCACCATGAAGCCGTTGGTATCTTCTTCGCCGCAGCAATGGACACTAGGAAATGCCAACGTTGGATTTGTCATTTATAGCGAATCTGCCGAAGCATCGCTTGATTTAACGCAAATTTCCCATTCTTATAGTGTACGGTTTATTTCTCCAAAAACGGGTGAAATCACCACTTCGACTGAACAAATAAAAGGTGGAATGCCAGTGAAGGTGAAGAACCCAACGGGAATGGCTTCGATCATTTGGTTACAAAAAAGATAAGCCCTTCCAAGGTTTCAAACCTTGGAAGGGTTCAAACCATTGACGTTTTTCAATGAAACGACTTTTATTCCTTTTTCTCCTCACATGTTTATGCTGCTCGTGCCGCAAAGATGTGTGGCTATTTACTTCTTTTCACGAGCCCGCCAACGAGGGCTTACGAATGCTATACAGCTACGACGGTCGCCGCTGGAATGACCTCAATAAAACCTTATTGAAGCCCGAAATCGGAACGCAGAAAGTAATGCGTGACCCCTCGATAGCCAGAGGGAAAGACGGCACGTATCATTTGGTATGGACAACGAGCTGGAAGGGTGACAAAGGGTTTGGTTATGCTAGCTCGAAAGACCTGATTCACTGGTCGGAGCAACGGCTCTTGCCCGTGATGGCGCATGAGCCAACCACCGTCAATGTGTGGGCACCCGAGCTGTTTTACGATGACGAAGCCGATCGGTTTATCATTATTTGGGCTTCTACGATTCCGTTTCGTTTTCCTCGGGGAATTGAAGAGGAAGACAACAACCATCGTATGTATTATACGACAACCAAAGATTTTAAAACGTTTACCCCCACCCAACTTTTCTTTGACCCAGGCTTTAGTGTGATTGATGCGGTGATTGTCAAGCGCCAAAAAAACGATTACGTGTTGGTTCTAAAAGATAACACCCGTCCCGAACGAAACCTAAAAGTAGCCTTTGGTAAAACTCCGCTAGGGCCTTTTGAAAACGTATCGGTGCCATTTAGCAAAAAATTTACGGAAGGGCCCTCCGTCACCAAGGTAGGAGATGAATGGCTAATTTACTTTGACACCTACCAAGACAAACGCTACGACGCTGTCCGAACGAAAGATTTTAAAACTTTTACTGATGACAATGCCGCTATTGCTGTACCGCAAGGACACAAGCACGGGACTATTTTTAAAGGAAGTAAAAAAGTACTGAAAGGCTTACTGGAGTGAGTAGGTCAGGGCTGAAGCCCTTTTGCTGAGTAGCTAAGGGCTGATCCACGCCCTAAAGGACGTGGTTTTAGGATAATCTTCACTGGCTCGATGCTGTTCTATTAACCCCATGCTTTAGCGTGGGGCATGAAAAAAAACATAATAGCGAAGGGCTTTAGCCCTGACTAACCTTAGAATAGATAAAAGAAAGTGAATTACAGAAGAAATGAAACTCTTATAACCCCATGCTTTAGCGTGGGGCATGAAAAAAGGTAATAGCGAAGGGCTTTAGCCCTGACAAACCTTAGAATAGATAAAAGAAGGCGAATTACAGAAGAAATGAAACTCTTATAACCCCATGCTTTAGCGTGGGGCATGAAAAAAACGTAATAGCGAAAGGCTTTAGCCCTGACAAACCTTAGAATAGATAAAAGAAGGTGGATTACAGAAGAAATGAAACTCTTATAACCCCATGCTTTAGCGTGGGGCATGAAAAAAAATGTAATAAAGAAGGGCTTTAGCCCTGACAAACTTTGGTACAAATGAAGCACAAACACCATTCCCTTTTTCTGTTGACTTGGCTAATTGGAACATTTGTCCAAGCCCAAGACACCATTCGTTACGTGGGCAAAACGCTTTCCAACGTGGACTACCACCACGGGCAATTAAGTCCTGCGGTGGGGGTTCATAACATTCAAGTTTTTAGAGCTGACCGCGATAACAAAAGCGGAACGGCGTTGGATTGGACCTACAACCACGCGCCAATGCTTGTGTATTGGAACAACACCTTTTATCTGCATTACTTAAGCAACCCCGTGGGAGAGCACGTTCCGCCTGGGGCAACGCTCATTACCTCCTCCAAAGACGGTTATCAATGGACGACCCCAACGGTGCTTTTTCCGACGTATCGTATTCCTGACGGCTGGACAAAACAAGGGTATGCAGGCGTTGCCAAAAACTTAGATGCGGTCATGCACCAACGCATGGGCTTTTTTGTATCCAAGAAAAATCGCTTGCTGACGTTGGCGTATTATGGAATTGCCTTGGATGCCAAAGATGACCCGAACGACGGGAAAGGAATTGGGCGAGTGGTGCGTGAAATTTATCCCGATGGGCGGTTTGGGCCTATTTATTTTATTCGTCACAATGCTACTTGGGACAAGTCGAAATCGGCTTATCCGTTTTATACCACGTCCAAAGATGCTGGCTTTGTGGAGGCTTGCAACGAACTGTTGGCCAATCCGCTCATGATGCAGCAGTGGCTCGAAGAAGCCGACCGCGACGACCCTCTCGTGCCGTTGAAGCGGGATTTAAAGGCGTTTAGTTATTATCATTTGCCCAATGGAAACGTCGTGGGTTTGTGGAAACACGCCTTGACGTCGGTGAGTAAGGACAACGGCAAAACGTGGTTGTATGCGCCATTGCGGGCACCAGGCTTTGTCAACAGCAATGCTAAAATTTGGGGACAACGCACCTCCGACGGGCGCTATGCTACGGTCTATAATCCCGCTGAGTTTCGTTGGCCATTAGCGGTGTCGGTTAGTAGAGACGGTCTTACCTACGATAACCTTTTGTTGGTCAATGGCGAAATTACGTCCATGCGTTACGGGGGAAATTACAAATCGTACGGGCCTCAATACGTTCGTGGGATTGAAGAAGGCAACGGGACGCCACCCGATAAAAACCTGTGGATAACGTACAGCATGAACAAAGAAGATATTTGGGTGTCAAAAATCCCCGTTCCCATCACTGACGAAGTAAAAACGCACGTCAATGAGGTATTTAACGATTTGCCTTTGGGACAAGAACTCAACTATTGGAACATTTATAGCCCATTGCGCGCTTCGGTGAAAATCGAAAAAGCAGCCGATGGGACCAAAAACTTGGTGCTACGCGACAGCGACACGTTTGACTACGCCAAAGCCGAACGTATTATTCCTGAGAGTAAAAAAGTGGTAGTTACGTTTACGGTTGTACCCGAACAAACCGACAAAGGTCGCTTGCACATCGAACTACAAGATGCCAAAGGCAGCGCTGCCACGCGTTTGATTTTTGATGCGGATGGGGAATTAAAAGCCAAAGTTGGCTATCGCAATTCGGGCATTATGAAGTACGAAGCAGGAAAAGCCTACGAGATTCGCCTCGAACTCGACCAAAGTAAGCGAATTTTTAATGTGTTTGTGAATGGCCAAAGCAAGGGGGCAAAAGTCTATTTCGCTCCCGTGGCCTCGTTCAAACGAGTCGTTTTCCGCACGGGCGAAGTACGCCGTTTCCCCGATGCCGACACGCCCACTGACCAAAACTACGATTTGCCCAACGGAAGTGCGGTTGATTCTGAAGCCGTGTTTGTGATAAAATCATTGAAAACGGCGAATAATTGATGTTTTTGCTATACTCCGTGATACTCTGTGTCTAACTCTGTGAACCTCAGTGTTCCAAAAAATACAAATTCATGAGAAAACAACCATTTTATTGGCTATGTCTTATTCTGTTTTCGGCTAGGGCTGTCTTTTCCCAACAAACCGTCAACATTTGGGCAACTGATCCAAACGTACGAGTAAATTTTGGGGTAGAAAAGCTAAAAACGGCCTTAAACGTCGCTGGTTATAAAGTCACTTTGAACAAAAGTATCGCCAAAAATGGCTACCAAATTGTGGTGGGTTTGACTACTGACCCAACCTTCCAAAAACTGACGCTTGGCCAAAAGGTAACGCTTGCTGAGAGCTCCTCAAAGGAAAGTTTTGAACTCCTCAAGCAGCCCACTTCTCCGTTGTTTATTGTGGGAGCAGATGCTTCGGGGGCTTTGTACGGGTGTTTAGAATTAACGGAGCAACTCAAGAAAAACCAACGTTTACCCCAACAACTTTCCCTAAAAGACCAACCCGAAATGGTGCTACGGGGGACGTGTATCGGGGTTCAAAAGCCCGTCTATTTGCCTGGCCGTGAGGTATATGAATACCCTTATACCCCCGAGACGTTTCCGTGGTTGTACGACAAGTCGCAGTGGATAAGGTACTTAGATATGATGGTAGAAAACCGTTACAACTCGCTCTATTTATGGAACGGCCACCCCTTTGCTTCGTTGGTAAAACTCAAAGATTACCCATACGCAGTGGAAGTAGATGAGGCGACCTTTCGCAAAAATGAAGAGATTTTTAGCTTCTTGACCACCGAGGCTGATAAGCGGGGAATTTGGGTGATTCAGATGTTTTATAATATCATTGTTTCTAAACCTTTTGCCGAAAAACACGGCATTAAAACCCAAGACCGCAACCGCCCGATTGTACCGCTCATTGCCGATTATACCCGTAAGTCGATTGCGGCTTTTGTTGAAAAATACCCCAACGTCGGGTTGCTGATTACCCTCGGGGAAGCCATGGAGGGACAGGGGCAAGACGATGTCGATTGGTTTACCAAAACCATTATTCCTGGGGTGCAAGACGGCCTCAAAGCGCTAGGCAAGACTACCGAGCCGCCAATTGTGCTCCGTGCGCACGATACCGATGCCCCTCGGGTGATGAAAGCAGCGTTGCCTTTGTACAAAAATTTGTACACCATGGCCAAATACAACGGCGAAGCGCTAACGACCTACATGCCACGGGGTAAATGGGCGGATTTGCACCGTAGCCTAAGTCGAATTGGAACCGTACACGTCGAAAATGTGCATATTTTGGCCAATTTGGAGCCTTTTCGCTACGGCTCGGCTGATTTTATTCAAAAATCGGTACAGGCTATGCACAATGTGTATGAAGCCAATGGCCTTCATTTGTATCCCCAAGCTTCGTACTGGGATTGGCCCTACACGGCGGATAAAGCCGAAAAACGCCTTTTTCAATTGGATCGCGATTGGATTTGGTACAAAACGTGGGCGCGCTACGCGTGGAATTCAAAACGGGAGCGCCCCGCCGAAATCAATTATTGGGGCAATCAATTGGCGGAAAAATACGGCTTACCGCTCGATAAAGGCAAAGACGTGTTGGAAGCCTACGAACAAACGGGCGAAATTTCTCCTAAACTCCTTCGTCGATACGGAATCACGGACGGAAATCGCCAAACCCTCACGTTGGGGATGTTGATGACGCAGCTTATCAACCCGTTTCGATACGGCCTTTTTACGTTGATGTACGAGTCGGAAGCACCTGAAGGCGAGATGATTATTGAGTATGCTGAAAAGGAATGGAATCGACAGTCTCACGTTGGCGAAACGCCCGTTATCGTGGCCGACGAGGTGGTCGTACACGGCCAAAAAGCCGTAGAGGCGATTGAACGTGCCGCCGCCAGTGTGACCCAAAACAAAGAAGAGTTTGGTCGCCTTCGCAACGACGTACATTGTCAAGACGCCATGGCTAATTTCTATGCCGAAAAAGCGCGGGCAGCACTGGCAACGCTACGCTTTAAGTACTCAAATGATGTCCGTGATTTGGAAAAGGCACTGCCGCATTTGGAGAAAAGCGTAAGTCATTACGCCAAGCTCGTTGCCTTGACCAAAGATACCTATTTGTATGCCAACAGTATGCAAACGCAGCAACGCAAAATCCCGATGCGGGGGTTTGAGGGTGCGTACAAAACGTGGACAGAAATGCTACCCATTTATGAAAAAGAGTTGAAGACGTTCAAGCATAAAATTGATTCGCTCAAAACCCATAGTTCGCAGACTACCAAGCAATTGGTGATATTACAGCCCGCCGAAGTGACCTTACAGAGTCCGCAAGCAGCGTGGTTTTCGACCGTAAAAGGACAAGCCGTTTTTAGTGATACGGCGGCGGTGATTAGCGGAATTGCGCCCGAATTACAGGCGCTGAAAGGAATTAAGTTAGCCCAAAATCAATTACAATCGCAACGTACAACCCTGACTTTCAAGACGCAAGAGCCCGTGAAGTTGTTGGTTGGTTTTTTCAACGAAAAGAAAGCCAATTATTTACCTACTCCCGAGTTAGAAACCGACGCCAGCGCCAACGACTACGGGCAAGCCGAAATTAAGATCTCAAATGCTGTTTTGGTCAACGGTTTTCCACCTGCCAATGTCCACGCGTACTCGTTTGGGGCGGGCACCCATACCCTGAATTTGGGGAAAGGGGCGTGTCTCATTTTAGGTTTTGTGAAAGGCAATCAAACCATCCCCATTTTCGACGCGGGTATGGCGGGTAACAAGAAAAATATTGATTGGTTGTTTGAGTAACGCAGTCGCTCGCGTCTCGCGAGTGACGACAATTTTTGGGCTTCCAGCCCCGAAAACATTATGCCAGAGGCATTTTAATAATCGTCACACGCGGAACGCGAGCGACCACAAAAGAAGGAATTAGACCCTTTCAGGGTGACAAATAAAAAACTCATTCTATGTCCGCAAAAAAACGTAATATACTTTTTACCTTTTATCCCTTGCAAATTTGCCGTGCGACGGTCCAATTTTTGCTCCTTGCCCTCTTGCCTTTTCAGGGGGTAGCTCAAAAAGCAACGGTTTTAACCACCGACCAACTCAAAAAAGACGTTGCGTATTTTAACTCCATCGACGATGAAGCGGTTAAAAACTACGTCACCAATGAGCAAGCATTTGCGTGGCTTTCAGACAATATCCCCCTCTTTGATTGCCCCGATTCCGTCATTCGTACCGTCTATAATTACCGTTGGTGGTCGTTCCGAAAGCACTTAAAGCAAACGCCCGAAGGCTTTATTTTTACCGAATTTATCACCAAAGTCAATCATTCGGGTAAATACAACGCCATTAGCAGTGCCTTGGGACATCATATTTACGAAGGGCGCTGGTTGCACAATCCGCAGTATATCAACGATTACATTTCGTTTTGGCTGTACGTTGACCCCAAACATACCGTCCAGCGCTTTCATGCTTTTAGTAGTTGGGTGGACGATGCGGTCTATGGTCGGTATTTGGTAAACTTAGATAAAGCTTTTTTGCAAAAAACACTGCTCGATTTAGAAGCTGATTACCGTAAATGGGAAACGGAGAAAATGCTTCCAACGCAGCTTTTTTGGCAATTTGACGTTCGCGACGCCATGGAAGAGTCGATAAGTGGCTCGCGAAAAGAAAAAAATGTGCGCCCAACCATCAATAGTTATATGTACGGCAACGCCCTCGCGTTATCGCGCATGGCGGCGATTGTGGGCAACGACACCCTCCGTCAAAAATACCAACAAAAAGCCGAAACACTCAGACGTTTGGTACACGAAAACCTGTGGGATGAGTCGGTGTCATTTTTCAAGGTAAAACACGAAAACGGTCACCTCGACAACGCCCGCGAAGCCATTGGGTTTATCCCGTGGTATTTCAACCTCCCCGACGATGCCCCAAAATACGCCCGACAGTGGGAACAACTTACCGATACAACAGGTTTTCGAGCTCCTTGGGGATTGACGACCGCCGAGCGCCGTCACCCACTTTTTCGTACGCACGGCTCGGGACATGGCTGCGAATGGGACGGCCCTGTTTGGCCTTTTGCGACGACCCAAACGCTCCGAGCGCTATCAAATTTGCTTACTAATTACAAGAACCACGGGAGCATGACGCCGCAGGTATTTTACGACGAGCTACACCGATATGCCCGTTCTCACCAAATGAATGGCAAGTTGTATCTCGGTGAATACCAAGACGAAAAAAATGGCCGCTGGCTCAAAGGCGACGACCCGCGAAGTAAATTTTACAACCATTCGGGCTACGCCGATTTGATTATCAGCGATTTGGTAGGTATTAAACCCCGCGCCGATGATGTTTTGGAAGTTCGTCCACTTTTGCCTCAAAATCAATGGGATTGGTTTTGTTTGGATAAGGTGCTGTACCACGGGAAAAGTGTGACAATCCTTTGGGATAAAACGGGTAAGCATTACAAAAAAGGTAAAGGTTTACGTGTATTTGTGGACGGGAAAGAACTAGGCCGCGCCAACAAATTAGCACCGATAAAGCTCAAACTTTAGCACGCCGCTCGCCCCGATTTCTAATCGGGGCGAAACACGGCCCAGCGTCTCCGACGCCTTTTTGATGTAAGAGTGCCAGAAGTAGTCTGCGCCGAAAAAGGGGTAAGAAATACATCCAAAATCCTTTAAAAAGCGAGCCCAATAGGAGCTCGCTTTTTACTTTTATAAAAATAGACATAATGAAACGAATCAACATTTTACTGGTTGGCTTACTGGCAATGCTCAACGTTTGTGCGTGGGGGCAAAACGCCGATATGTATCTTCTCATTGGTACTTACACGTCCAAAACCAGCGAAGGGATTTATGTGTATAAATTCAATACCCAAACGGGCGATTTTAGCCCAGTAAGTATCGCAAAAGGCGTAAAAAATCCCTCCTTTTTGGCGATTTCGCCCGATAAACGTTTTGTATATTCGGTCGCGGAAGTAAATGGCGGAGCGGTTAATGCGTACTCATTCGATAAAAATACAGGAATATTGACGTTTCTCAATACCCAGTCGGCGGGAGGAAATGGCCCGTGTCACGTGGCGACTGATAAAAAAGGAAAATGGGTAATGGTGGGTAATTATGGCGGTGGTAGTTTGAGTATTTTGCCCGTACAAGCCGACGGCTCGCTTGGGGTGGCTACGCAGACCATTCAGCACGAAGGAAAAAGCGTGAATGCGGCACGTCAAGAAAAAGCGCACGTCCATTCTATCAATGTCGCGCCTAATAATGTCGATGTGTTTGTCCCCGATTTAGGCATGGACAAAATTATGACCTACACCCTCGACACCAAAGCAGGGCGCCTTTTGCCTGGAAATCCTGCGTTTACGGCAGCTACTCCAGGGGCGGGACCACGCCACTTTACGTTTCATCCCAACGGCAAATGGGCCTATGTCATCAACGAACTGGATGCAACGATGACAAGTTTTGAATATAAAAAAGGAAAATTAACCCCCGTACAAACGGTGACGACGCTCCCCAGTGGCTACACGGGGCGTATGTGGTGCGCTGATATTCACGTTTCGCCCGATGGTAAGTTTTTATACGGCTCCAACCGCGCCCAAGAGAGCTTAGTCATTTATAGCATTGCCCCAAAAACGGGTGAGCTTACCTACGTTGGCAACCAAGATGTGCTCGGAAAAACGCCCCGCAATTTTATGATTGATCCTACGGGAAAATGGGTACTTGTGGCGAATCAAGATACCGACAACGTGGTGATTTTTAATCGGGATACCAAAACAGGAAAATTGACGCCTACGGGCAAAGAAATCAAGGTCTCAATGCCTGTGTGTTTGAAAGTGCTGGAGTAAGAAGGGTTAAATTTGCTTTTCTGACATTTTTCTCTAATTTTGATTAAAACTAAAATAAGTAAAACGATGTCGGTGATTGAGCTAAAAGAAAAAATACATCAACAAATTGAATTGCTAACCGATGAGCAAGACATTGAAGATTTGTATGCTAATCTCAGTTTCTTTTTTCAAAGTAGAGAAATTCATTTTGATAGTAATGCCCCTGCGTTTGTAAAAACCTTGACCACTTCGTTACAACAAAACCCAGCCGAAGGAGTGAGAAGTGATGAGTTGCGAAACAAGGTAAACGAATGGCTTTCCAAGTAATATATTCGCCCAATTCCCAAGAAGACATTAGGGAAATATTGGTTTATTTGTTAGAGCAATGGGGGTTTGAGGCTTCTCACAACTTTTCGGAATTTCTAATTGATACCGTTGACATGCTTATACAGCAGCCTTATGCTGGTCGAAAACACGAACTTCTAAGTTCCGTTCGTGAGTTTAGAGTCAAACCCCACTACTGAGTTCATTACAGCGTTTTGGAAGAACAAAAATTGATTCATGTGCTGAACATTGTTGATTCAAGGCGCAAGCGCTAATTTTTCTCCCCACTAATGAACCGAAGAAATTTTCTCCATACCAACGCAGCTTTGGGGTGGGGTGTGCTGAATTGGCAAAAGCCATCGCAACCCGCCGCCGAAAACGTACGCCTGTACTGGGCAAAGCTTTTGTACAAAATCGCCGAACCCGTCCTGAAAAATTTGAGCCAACACACGCTGGTCAAAAACTGGAAAGTGGAGTTTAGCCCTACGTGGGACAACCGCAATGCCAAAGTCGCGTACTTAGAGGCTTTTGGGCGTACTATCGTGGGCGTGGCGCCTTGGTTGGCGTTGCCCGATGACGATACCGAAGAAGGTACATTGCGTAAAAAACTCAAACAATATGTCCTCAAAAGCATCGAAAACAGCGTCAATCCCGATTCGCCCGATTACATGCTTTGGCGAAAAGAAGGCCAAACGCTCGTGGACGCGGCCTTTTTAGCGCAGGCGTTTCTCAAAGCGCCCGATGCCCTCTGGAAACCATTGGATACGGTCACTCAAAAGCGTGTCATTGAAGAGTTTACGCTACTGCGTCGGGTGGTGCCGCCCAATAACAATTGGGTGCTTTTTGCCGCGATTGTGGAGGCATTTTTGTTGTCAATTGGAGAAAATGCCGACCGCTATCGGATTGAGTTTGGCGTGCGTAAAATCGAAGAATGGTACGTAGGCGATGGGTGGTTTAAAGACGGCGAAGTGTTTCACATTGATTATTATAATTCATTTGTGATACAACCCATGCTGGTGGACGTACTGCAAACGTGGCTTGAAGTCAACAAGCGACAGTCGCCGTCGGGCAATCACCAAGTCCTGCAAGATAGATATACCAAAGCCGTAAAACGGATGCAGCGTCATGCCGATTTTTTGGAACGTTTAATCTCTCCCGAAGGTACTTTTCCTGCCTTTGGTCGTAGTATTACGTACCGAGTTGCTGCGTTTCAGTCGCTTACTCATGCGGCATTGATTCATCAGCTACCCGAAAACGTGACTCCGTCCCAAGCGCGTTGTGCCCTGACTGCCGTTATTAAGCGGATGTTTTCGCAAGAAGGAGTGTTCGACCAAGAAGGCTGGCTGACGCTGGGCTTTGCGGGGCATCAACCCACGATTGCCGATTCGTATTCCAATTCAGGAAGTATGTATCTGACTACGTTGGGGTTTTTGCCGCTTGGCTTACCAGCGTCTGACCCTTTCTGGAGTGATGCCGATGCCGAATGGACGCAAAAGAAAGCATGGTCGGGCAAACCCTTTAAAAAAGACGGAGCCGTTAATTATTAGCCAATTATGTACAGTTTTCTACTATCGTTGTTTCTCATGAATCTTGCCAATCCTTCTGTTACATTAACTTCCCAGCAATGGTTGACGTTGCCCGAAACACAATTCAAATACGCTACCGATGGTCGCACGGCTCCTCAGCCTACGCAGGTAAAACTTCGTTACGACGACAGGTATTTGTACATTGATTTTGAGTGCCAACAAAACCCTTTTTGGAAAGAAAATAGCTACCGAGGGCACAATACCGATATGTGGAATCAGGAAGTGTTTGAGTTGTTTATTGCCGAAGGCGAAGCCATTCCGACGCGGTATTTAGAATTAGAAATTAACCCTACTAATGCGCTGTTTGTGGGATGGATTGAAAACCCCACGAAAGAAGCCCCGCAAAATTTGGCGTTTGTCCCTTACGAAAAAGCAGGAATAAAGCACGAAGTGAAGACCGCAGGCGATACGTGGTCGGGCAAAATGCAGATTCCGTGGACGTTATTAGGAGGGAAAAAAGAAACGTATCGTCTTAATTTTTATCGTATCGTTTCACTACAATCGCACGCTAATGCGGACTGGAAATGCAGTCCTGCCGATTGTGCTTTTTTGTGTTGGAGCCCCACCATGAGCGGCGCAACCCCGCGATTCCACCGCCCTGATTCTTTTGGGACATTATATTTGAAATAAAAAGTAAAACCTCCCGAAAGTGTAAAACTTTCGGGAGGTTGGAGTAGTCGGGTTGTGAGCAACCCGACTCACGTATTAAAGTTTAACCGCTTGACGTGCTAACAATTTCCACTGTCCTTTTTGTTTTTGCCAAACGAGCAGAATCGCAATGTTAGCGGTTCCTGCTTGCCCTTTGTTGTTGGTTTTGGCAAAAAGCTTGTGACGTACGATGGCATTGTTTCCCACAATTTTGATGGTTTGTTCGCTCAGGTCAATAGTAACAAAGTCGGACTCGCCGCTGACAATAGCGCGGACAAACTCGGCCTTGTCTTCGACTTTTCCGCCCGAATGCCCATAGCTCAACTCTTCGGCAGCAAGGTTTTCGAGGGCAGTTTTATCAGCGTCAATCATCGCTTTTTTAAGCGCTTCAACGGCATTGGCTACTGCTACTTCATCTTTCGACTGGGCTTGAGCAGCCCACGAGCAAACGCTTAACAACAATACAATGGCTATCTTTTTCATGATTACAACTCAACTGGTTTCATTTTTGGTACTAAGAAGTGCATAACCACCCAGGCCAAAATATAAGCTGCGCCGCACACAAAAAACATAATGTAATAGGCCGTTTCGATTTGATTAATAGAACGGTAATAGACAAACATATTTTTCTGAACCAACAGTGAAAGCAAAATACCTCCCAATGCGCCAAACATACCGCCGATTCCAGTGACAGAGGCGGTGGTGTATTTGGGAAACATATCAGAAACTGTCGTGAAAATATTGGCACTCCATGCTTGGTGGGCTGCCGCCGCAAAACCAATGACTAAAACGGCTAACCACATATTAATTGAACCTAGAATTTGAGCAAAAATGATGGGTAATACGCAAAGTGCGTAAATTAACATCGAAGTTTTACGGGCTTTAAATACAGGCCAGCCCATTTTGATAAGATACATAGGTACATAGCCTCCCCCTACGCTTCCAATCGTGGACAAAGTATAAACCAGCGCCACTGGAATCGCGATTTCAGTACCTGTAAGTTTATATTGGCTTTGGAGAAAATCGGGCAACCAAAATAAATAAAACCACCAAATAGGGTCAGTCAAGAGTTTACCAAGTGCAAAGGCCCATGTTTGTTTGAAACCCAACAGTTTAGCCCAAGGTACCTGTGGTTTGTTTACATCATTTTTATCAGCCAATACCTCCGCCGCATCCGAGTGGATATAGTCGTATTCTGCTTTAGAAAGCTTAGGGCTTTTGCTTGGCGTTTCGTAAAACATTAGCCAAAGCACCAGCCATATAAAGCCCAACATCCCTGTAATAATAAAAGCCCATTGCCAGCCCATTTCGGCCGCGATAAACGGCACAGAGAGCGGGGCTACAATCGCTCCAAAGTTGGTGCCTGAGTTGAAAATCCCCGTGGCAAAAGCACGTTCTTTTTTAGGAAACCACTCTGCTACGGTTTTAATCGCAGCTGGGAAGTTGCCCGCTTCGGTAATACCCAACGCCGAGCGCACTACTGCAAACCCGAAAACCGTATTGACTAACGCATGGGCTACTGCGGCGACGCTCCACAATGTAGTCGCCACTGCATAGCCAATTTTAGTACCCAACTTATCCACTAAACGTCCTGCACCAAGCATCCCGAAAGCATAAAATAGTTTGAATGCAATCTCAATATTGGCATAGTCACCATCGTTCCAATTGAGTTCTTCAGAAAGGGTGGATTTTAGAAGGCTAATAACTTGCCTGTCAAGGTAGTTGATGGTAGTTGCAAAAAACACCAGACCGCAAATCGTCCAGCGATAATTACCGATTTTTTCCATTTAGTAGAAGGGTTTTAATCCTTGTAATGTAGAAGGTTGTTTAGGATCAACCGACTACTTCGTAAGGGTTTGGTAATAACTAATTAGAGCACTTATCTTTTGAGTAATTTCTTCGAAATTGCCTGCTTCAACGACATTTTTTGGAAAAAGCTGCGAGCCGATTCCCACGGCGCTTACCCCTGCTCCAAACCATTCTTTGAGGCTTTCGGGGGTGGGTTCTACGCCTCCCGTTACCATTACTTTGGTGGCAGGCATGGGGCCTTTAAGTGCTTTTACAAAGCCAGACCCAACCACATTGCCAGGGAAAATCTTCACGATGTCGGCACCCAATACGGTGGCGTTATACACCTCCGAAATGGTCATCGCACCTGGCATCCAAGCAATGTTATGCGCTTTACAAACGTCGGCAACATCGGGAGACGTAACGGGTTGTACCAAAAAGTCTGCCCCCGCTGCTATGAACTCTTCGGCTTGCTGCGCGTTGAAAATCGTTCCAATACCTAAAGCCATTTCTGGGTAGTTTGTACTTATGTATTGGCGCAATACTTTGAAAACTTCTTTGGCTTTATCGCCACGGTTGGTAAACTCAAACGCCCGAATTCCGCCTTCATAACACGCTTTGATAATTTGGCAAGTTAGGGTGGCATCAGCATGATAAAACACTGGGACAATCGGAGCGATTGCCAAGGTCTGATAGACTTTTTGTGGTTCAAAGGCCATTTCTGAGGGGAAATTAATGGTTATGTATTTTCAGGAGATGAGGAATTCAAAGTAGCCTCGGTAGAGGCGCAACATTTGTAGTACTCAAGAGATTTAGTCAAATAGTTTTTGAGGAATTCAAAGTAGCCTCGGTAGAGGCGCAACATTTGTAGTACTTTGGAGCGTTTCGTGTACATCCTCTACGCGTTGTTGGGTGGCGTCGCCGTATTCTTGCAGTTTGCCAAAAGCAGCGGCCGCCGCAAAATCAATAATGTCTTGCGGAGCATGATTTTGGCTTAATCCGTAAATCAGTCCACCCATAAAACAGTCACCGCTGCCTACTTTGTCTACTACTTTTTCGGTGGTAAATTCAGGTGAAACGTACTGCTGCCCGTCTTTGTAGAGGGTAGTGTAATACTCAATGCCTTGTCCAAAGGCGTCAAAACGGAACGTGTGAGCCACTACTTTGCATTTTGGATACGTTGCTTGAATGGCTTTGGCCGTCGTGATACTGTGTTCCAAGTATCTTTCTTGGGTATGTACCACTTCTACCGTTTTATCTACGGGGATGCCTAAGAGCGTGTTAGCAGCCCAAATATTTCCCATAATAACGTCGCAGTACTGTACCAGTTCGGGTATGATTTCTACGGGTTTTTTGCCGTATTGCCACAGTTTTGCGCGGTAATTGAGGTCCACCGAAATGGTCAGTCCTTTTCGCGAAGCAACTTCCAAAGCCTCTTTACAGGCATCCGCTACATCTTGGTTGAGAGCGGGGCTGATGGCACTAAAGTGAAACCAAGAGCAACCTTCAAAAATCTCTTCCCAATCTACTTTACCAACGGCCAACTCCGAAAACGACGAAAAAGCGCGGTCGTAAATCACACCCGCGTTTTTGAGGTCAGCGCCTTGTGGTAGGTAATACGCCCCAATGCGGCTTCCAAAATGCCGAATACCCGCCGTATCAATGCCTTTTTGAGCGAGGTGCTCTTTGATTTCGACCGAAAGTTGGTTTTCGGGCATGATGGTACTGTACCGAACGGGAATGTTCCAATTAGCAAGGGCATTGGCCACATTGAGCTCGGCTCCACCTACAAATACAGGCATACTGGCTTGTTTTATCCATTCGCCGTTAAACTGAGGTGAAAAACGAAGGAGAACCTCGCCAAAGCAACAAATAGCCCCCGCATTATTTTTTATATCCATATTGCTATACTTTTAGGAGATAGGCGGTTGAGAGCAACCGCCTGCACGAAAAATTCAACCTTACTCGCCACTGCGACGCCGCGCGGACAAGAGGGTTAAAATCCAAAGTATTGTTTTGCGTTGTTGTAACAAATGTTCTGAACCACTTGGCCAACCCATTCCATATCGCTCGGGATTTCGCCGTTTTCGATGTCATTTCCGAACATATTACACAAAATACGACGGAAATACTCGTGGCGAGGGAACGACAAGAACGAACGTGAGTCGGTGAGCATACCTACAAAGCGGCTCAATAAGCCCATGTTCGACAAGGCCGTGATTTGTTTTTCCATGCCGTCTTTTTGGTCTAAAAACCACCAACCAGAGCCAAACTGCACTTTACCCGCAATCGACCCATCGTTGAAGTTCCCAATCATGGTCGCAATCACTTCGTTGTCGGCAGGGTTGAGGTTATAAATAATGGTTTTTGCCAACTGGTCGTATTCGTCCAAACGTCCCAAAAATTTCGATAAAGCCATTGCTTGCGACCAGTCGCCAATCGAATCCCAGCCTGTATCAGGTCCTAAAAGACGCAATGCGCGGGCGTTGTTGTTGCGAAGTGCTCCTAAGTGGAACTGTTGTGTCCAACCAAGCTCGTGGTACATCGTGCCCAAGAAGTGCAAAATGGCTGATTGATATACCAAAATATCGTTTTGAGAAAGTGCTTGTCCTGCAAGTGCTTTCTGCAAAATACCATCGGCTGCTTCGGGGGTAAAGTCGGCGGCGTAGATTTGTTCTAGGCCGTGGTCAGACAATTTACAGCCCAAAGAAGCAAAGAAATCGGCACGCAAACGAAGCGCTTTGGTAAGGTCGTCGTAACGGTTGATTTCAAAACCAACGATAGCGCCTAATTTTTGGAGATAAGTAACAAAGTTAGCGTTGCTAATTAAGATAAATTTATCAGGACGGAAGGCGGGACGCATTTGAATTTCAAACGTTCCTTCTGTGGCTAATTGTTGGTGGTATTCCAATGTATCAAGTGGGTCGTCGGTGGTACATACCACTTCGACGTTCATTTTACGGAGCAGGTTACGCACCGAATAATCAGGGGTGCGCAGTTTCTCTGAACATTCGTCGTAAATACGGCGGGCGCTTCTGGGGTTTAAAACTTCGTGAACGTCGAAATAGCGCTGCAACTCAAGGTGAGTCCAGTGGTACAGTGGGTTACGAAGGGTATAAGGCACGGTTTCGGCCCATTTTTCAAACTTTTCGTAATCGGTAGCATCGCCCGTACAATAGTTTTCATGGATACCATTGGTACGCATCGCCCGCCATTTGTAATGGTCGCCGTACAACCAAATTTGCGTTAGGTTTTCAAACGTTTTGTCGGCTACGATTTGGTCAGGAGGAAGGTGGTTATGATAATCAATGATAGGCATTTGCTTCGCAAACTCGTGGTAGAGTGTGCGTGCGCTATCGGTTTGGAGTAAAAAATCTTCGTCAAGAAATGTCTTAGTTACCAACATGTCAGTAAATGAGGATTAAATTTAGAGAATCTCGTTCGTTTCGGCTACCTGAGAGGGATGTCTTAGAAAAAAGCTTTCGAGGGAGTGTTTTACCCCATTGTCGAGCATATTTTCTAAATAATCCGTCACATTTTGTGTAAAACCAGGTAAAAGAGAAAGGTCAGTATCCCAGAGCGATTTGTCTTGCAGCACTTTCTCTACCAATTCGGCCGTGTTGTTTTGTTGCCATTTTTGGTAAAAATACTCCGCTTTTTCGTCTTGGATGGGGTACGGATTGCCATCGCGTTCGCCAAAATAGACAAAGCCTTCTTTGGCAACAGGTTTCATAAAATACAAATAGGCCGCAAACCCTAGCGCAAAGTACTGAGGAACGCAGTCGAATATTTCGTAGTAACGGAGCAAGGTAGCGACGTTACGCATTTTCATTTTGGAGGTATAGTTGAGCGTAATGCTTAACCATTGGTGGTTGAGGTGCGGATTGCGGAAACGGTCGATGACCTGCATTCCAAAGCGCTGCGGACGCTTGTCGTCCATCGGGTACGGAATGGCCAAGCCTAGCTCCGCAAGCATCAAATTACTGATGTAAGACGCCATAATTTCATCTTGCATGGCGCTGATAACCGTGTCGTGGCCTGCAAGGTAGGCTAGGCCGCAACTAAGGGTATGCGTTCCGTTGAGCAAGCGAAGTTTGAGTTCACGAAACAGGTTGATGTCGGGTTCAATAAAAATCCCGTCGTCGGTGGTGGCAAACGAGAGGACTTGTTTTACGTGTTCGTCGCCTTCAATGGCCCACAAACGAAATACCTCACTCAACGTAATAAGCTTATCTTCGTACCCCAATTCATCGTAAAGAGCTTGGCAAGTATCAGCGTCGGGTTTGCCAGGAACAATGCGATCAACGAGCGAATTACAGAATTGGTTGGCATTTTCGAGCCAGTCAAAAAAGGCCGATTCTAGGCCGTTGCGGTGAGCTAATTCAATCACAATTGACTCCAATTTTGTGCCGTTATCGGGAATCAATTCGGTCGGAACAATCACCAAACCTGATTCTTTACTACCTCCAAAAGCCTTGAAGCGCGCGTACAAGAAGGCAAGCAGCTTGCCAGGAAAGGAAATAGGAGGTGTAGCTGAAATATCGTCTTGAACCAACTGGATACCTACCTCGGTGGTATTGGAAAGAATGATTTGCAAGGCAGGGTTTTGGGCACAGTCAAGAATAGTTTGCCACTGGGACTTGGCCGACAGCACGCGGCTGATGGCGGAGCAGACAACATTTTCTTCGACGAGTTCATTGTTTTCGATTCCTCGAATGCAAAGGGTGTATAAACCATCTTGCTCGTCGAAAGCAGCCGAATCACCTGAGTCAGTTGATTTTACCACCACAATGCGGCCGTTGAAAACTCCTTGGCGGTTGGCTTTGTCAATAAGATAGTCGGGTAAACCTCGGAGTAGGACTCCCGTTCCGAATTGCAATACTTTTTCGGGAAGTTCAAATATAGATGCCTCTGGTACGACCAAATGGGGGGATTGGTGTAGTTGAGGTAATGTGTTTATAGATAAATAGCTCATTTTTAGTTGGTGCAATCAAGCTGGGTTGAATGTTAAAAAAAGGAAGGTTACAAGTACTGAATTGGGCTTAGTATCCTAAGCGTATTTTTGGTTTTAGACTTCGAGATTACGACCAATTTTGGGTGACTTCAACCTTTTACTGAATTATTTCCACGCAATCGTTTTCGGTAACGTTTTCGGAAAGAACTCGGCTAACTGCTTGCCCTCTCTTTGATTGGAGAGGGACAAGCAAGTCGGATAGGAATCACAATCGACTGGGAAGCCTAGGTCTTTGTTATTTTTTTGGACTCAGCAGCCAGTGAGCGAGGTCTTTGGCGGCGGAGAAGTTTTCGTAGGTCATCGGAATGCGGCGACCGTCGGTATATTCGTTGTAAAGCCAAGGGTCACCCACGGCAAAAACCCTCCCTTTACCGACTTTCGACACGGCCATGATGACGTCACCTTTTTGCGTGACGAGTGCTTGAGCGGGAGCTGTTACTTCCAACGGAGATAACTCTTTGATGTAAACAGCTTTGGTGTTTTTGAACACCGCATTCCCCGCAGGAATGTCCACGCGTCCCTGTTCCCACTGCTGTCCTTGTACCATGTTGACGTTTTTGGGCAAAAACTGGAGCCCAAATTCTTTGGCCAAACGGTTGAAGTGAAGGTGTTCGCAGTTGGAGGTGTCATTAGACATCAGCACAAGCGTTCCGCCTGCTTTTACCCAAGCGCTAATGGCTTTGATGTCGGCATCTTGAACAAAATTTGGGGCAGCCGTTTCTTTCTTGGTGTCAGGGTCAACGATGATATAGACGTTGACGTTTTTGAGGTTAGCAGCGGTTGGAGCGGCTTGAAGACTTGTTGTTTTAGCCCCAAAATCACGAAAAATCGTTCCCCAAAACCAGAAGCCTGGATGCTGACGGTCTTCCCATGTGTAGTGGAATTGCTCTTGATTGCCATTGTGGTCTTTTCTAAACTCACGGTTAAAATAATAATCCGCTGCCACCACTTTGCCTTTCCCTAGGCTGTTTTCTGCGGCAATTTCCATTTCTACGCTGGCAAAAATAAACGGTCCTACGCCTTTGAGGTCGTTTTTACGGATGGGCTCACTCAAGTAGTATTCATAGCTACCGTCGCGGTAAGGAGAGCCTCCCAAGCCGCCTACACTCACCGTTTTGTTGAGACTGAGGGTGCCATTGGCTTCTTCTTCCACAAATTCTTTCAAGATACCCGCGTATCCTTTTTTGGCCGAAACAAGGTAGCTAGCAGGCAAATACCCCATGCGTACGCCTTTGGCAATGGCATATACAAACATGCAAGAAGCCGAAGCTTCAAAATAATTGCCTTTGCGCGTTCCCTGCGTAGTCATTTGGTACCACACGCCCGACTTGGCGTCTTGGTATTTCATCAACGCAGGAGCAAGGCGTTGAAGGTATTTGATAAGATTGGCACGCTGAGGATGATTAGCTGGGAAGTAATCTAAGACATCGACCAAGGCCATGGCGTACCAGCCAATCGCTCTGCTCCAAAAGTGAGGTGAAAGACCCGTTTTTGGGTCTGCCCATTTCTGCTCTTTACTTTCGTCGTAGGCGTGATAAACCAAACCTGTTTTTTCATCAACTGCGTATTTTTCGATAAGTTCAAACTGCTTCGCAATGTGGTCAAAATGCTCAGGATGGTTAAAAATAAGGCTGTACTCAGCAGCAAAAGGCTCGGCCATGAAGAGACCGTCGAGCCACATTTGATACGGGTAACGTTTTTTGTGCCAAAACCCACCTTCTTTGGTTTGGGGTTGGTTTTCAATTTGTTTCCAAAGCAAATCGGCTGCTTTGCGGTACTTGTCTTTGTCGGGTTGAGTTTGTTGGTACAAGGTCAATAAAGCACGACCCGTTGGGATATTATCAAGGTTAAAATCATCGTATTTGTAGGTACGGATGCTGCCGTCTTTTTGGATGTAGCGATCGATATCGCGGCGTACGTACTCGTAGTATTTGCCGTTGCCTGTCCGATTCCATACTTTTTCGATGGCTTTGTACATCAAGCCCTGCTCATAATCCCAACTGGCAGGTTTGTTTTCTTTGACCATGATGGAATCTTTGTGCCAAGTCATAAAGGACTCAGCCATACGTACCGAATAGGGCGCTTTTTGGGCGGTAGCTGTGTAGGCCACCAATATACCTACGATGAGATGTAGAAGAACGCGTTTCATATTGATAGTTCAAAAATGGAGGCTAAAAGTAATGTCTGTTTGTGGTAATGCTTTCCTGTACCTTAGGCTACAAAAAATCTTCGCGGAGCGGATTAAATACGTCGATGAGTACACCTTCTTCGTGACATACCGCACCATGCAATACATTGGAAGGTACAAAATAGACATCTCCCGCTTGGAGCAAACGACGCTCGTCTCCAATCGTCACTTCAAAAGCCCCACTGGCTACGTAGCTGATTTGCAAATGAGGATGTTTGTGCATAGTACCTATTCCTCCCTGTAAAAAGGCTACTTTGACCAACATTAATTCGTTGGAGAAGGACATGATTTTACGTTGGATTTTATCGTCAACTTTTTCCCAAGGGATGTCACCGTCGGCCACCAAGGCTTTCTCGAATGCAGGATGAATAGATGAGTTCAAAATTGTATTTTTTAGCTATGAATGTGTTGGCTTTGACTACCAAGGTTGTAGTTTGGTAGGATTGAGTTTATTTTTAATTATGGAGTAAATCAACGATTTGCGCCGATATTTTTACGCAATCGTTACCGATAACGTTTGCAAAATTGTACTTAACAAAAAATAGATTGTAATCAGGCAAGAAAAGGCCATTTTTTGAGGCTTTATCTCAATAAAAAGTGCGCATAAAATATTGGCCTAAAAATTAGACTTTTCAAAGTTTTTGGTCGTCCTTCCAACGCACTTTTGTAGTTTTGCATTCGTAGTGATTCACATTCTCTCTTCAACTCACCTCCGATGAATCAGACCAACAGTGTTTTTCTTATTACCCTTGGCATTGCTACCATGGGTTTTTTGATTAAAAAATTTGATTTTGTGACCGAAAAAGACGGGAAATCAATCTCTAAGTTTCTGATGCACACGACGTTCCCTGCGTTGATGATTGTCAGCACGATTCGCATTGATTTTAAACCCGCCTTGTTTTTTAGCCCTTTGCTTTGCATTGCTTTGGGGTCGATAATGACACTTATTGGCTGGTTTTGGTTTTCGGGTTATTCCGACCGCATGAGAGGAATGCTGACGATGGCTTGCGGGGGGCTCAATGTGGGTTTGTTTGCCTTCCCTATTATTGAGGGAATTTGGGGAAGAGAAGGGTTGGTTTACGTGGCGATGTTTGACATTGGTAATACCATCATCACGTTTGGCTTGGTCTATTCAGTAGGAAGCTACTTTGCCGTCAAGGAAGAGGGAGCGTCGGTAGAATTTAAAAAAGTGCTGCGAAAAGTACTCCAACTTCCGCCGCTGCAAGCCATGTTTATTGGCCTAACTATCAACGCCCTCGACATCGAACTTCCGACCGTTGCCTACGATTTCTTGGATGTACTGGCCAAAGCCAACAAGCCGTTGGTGCTTTTACTGATGGGGATTTACATGAGTTTTGCCCTCGAAAAGAGCCAAGTGTGGGCGGTGGCAAAGGTTCTGGCTATTCGGTATGGCTGTGGGCTATTGGCAGTTGTGTTGCTTTATACGTTTGTTCCTGAGCCTTCGATGTTTCGCAATGTGCTGATTGTCTGTGTAATTCTACCAATTGGAATGACGATTCTTCCCTTTGCCGACGAACTCAATTACGATTCTCGAATCGCGGGCGTATTGGTCAATGTCTCTCTAATTATCAGCTTCTTACTCATGTGGGGCCTCGTAGTAGGGCTAAATTTAGCCTAACTGCTCACGCTCGTCGCGCTCGCCCCGATGTCTCATCGGGGCGAAACACGGTCCAGCGTCTCCGACGCCCCCTCTCTTTTATAAAATCAGCAATCCATTCTCACGGAGTTTCTTCCAAGTCGGCGTTTTGGAGAAAGCGCTAAAATTTCCCAGTTGAGCAGTTTCAAACTCCGTTTGTAATTGTTGGTAAGCAAGTGGTTGTTCAAAAAGGTGAACCGCGATTTTAGGAAACAACTCCTCCAAAAAATGCGCCTGTTGGGCAGGTACTTGAATACTCCAATCGTGTTTTTTGTCGAAAAAATGTAATTCTGCGAGTTCGACGACTTTTTTTTCTTGCTTTACCTCAAAATAATCGATGGTAGGTAGTTTCCCGAGCCAAACCACAAACGCATTTTTACGAACGCTATCTTCGCTTTGTGTAATTTGTCGCTGAATGTAATTCGGCGGAATCGTCGTCGTAGGTACTTTCGAATCAAACCATTTCGAAAGAGGAATATCGAAGCCTACGCCGTGCATGTAATTAAATAGCGATTTGCGCAATCCTTCGCTGTATAAATCGTGGTTGGCACCTTTGGGGTCATCGTGGTACAAATCATTGTCGGCAAAACCTCCGAAGCTAGGCCCAATGCGTTGCACGTCGAAAGCATCGGGCGCCAAACCCACGGGGCTGTGCGAAGTCATGGCAAAACGGTGCCAAAAACCAGATTGGAGAACGCCATTTTCGAACAATTGCCGCACCATTTCGAGCGAATCGATGGTTTCTTGGGCCGTTTGTGTCGGAAAACCGTACATCAGGTACGCGTGTACCATGATGCCTGCCTGCGTAAAACCATCGGCTACGCGTGCCACTTGTCCTACGGTTACGCCCTTTTTCATCATCGCCAACAAGCGGTCAGAAGCGACTTCTAAGCCGCCTGACATGGCAATGCAGCCCGAGGCTTTGAGTAATAAAGATAAATCGTGGGTGAAGTTTTTTTCAAAACGGATATTGGTCCACCAAACCACGGTCAGTTTGCGGCGAATGATTTCAATCGCTACGTCGCGAAGCAAAGCGGGCGGTGCGGCTTCGTCCACAAAATGAAAGCCATTTTGCTGGGTTTTGGTAATAATTTCCTCGATTCGGTCGCAAATCAACGCCGCCGTGAGGGGCTCATAGTTTTTGATATAATCCAGCGAAATGTCACAGAAAGAACATTTCCCCCAGTAACAACCGTGGGCGAGGGTCAGTTTGTTCCAGCGCCCGTCGCTCCAAAGGCGGTGCATTGGATTGACGATTTCGATGACCGATAGGTAGTCCAGTAAAAATAAGTCGGAATAATCGGGCGTTCCAGTGTCTCGTTGCGCTACGTCTTTTTCGGAAGCACCGTTATAATAAACGACTTGGTTGTCGGTACGAGCAAAAGTGCGTTTGAGTGAAAACAAAGAGCGCTTTTCTTCTACGTATTCGAGCAAGGTGCGTAAAGGGGCTTCGCCGTCGTCAAGGCAGACAAAATCGAGGTAATCAAATACCCGTGGGTCAGAAAGTGAGCGTAGTTCGGTGTTACAAAAGCCACCGCCCATCACGATTTTGACTTTTGGGTAGTGTTTTTTGAGGTATTGACCGCACTTTAATGCCCCAAACAAATTGCCAGGAAACGGAACACTCAAACAAACGACTGTGGGTTGAAATAAACACATTTTTTGTTCCAACAACTCATTCAGAAAAACCGTAATAAGCGTATCAGGCTTTTGTAGTTCGTTGAGGAGTTCGTCAAAATGCGTGGCCGTTCGTCCTAAGCGTTCGGCGTAGCGGCTAAATCCAAAATGGGGGTCAATGGCCTCTTGCAGAAAATCGCCCAAATCTTCCAAGTAGAGAGTCGCCAAATGGCGGGCTTTATCCTGCATACCCATGGTCCCAAATGCCCAATCGAGGTCTTCCACATCTTTGAAGCGGGAAGCTTCAGGCAAATAAGCACGGTCGCAGATGCTGTGGGCGAGGGTAGGGTTTTTATTTTGTAAGAACGAAATAACGGGTTCAATGGTCGCGATGTATTCGTCGCGAAGGTGATAGATACGAAACGCGTTTTCGGTAAGTTCTATGTCATGGTCGGCTTGCTCTAGCGCCTCGAAGAGTTGGGTTAACCCTTGGGCCGAAAACAATTTCAAAATGACCTCTATTCCTAAGTCTGCTTGATGAGAGTCCACCCCTAATGTATTGAGAAACCCCTTAATGTAGGCTGTAGCAGGATAAGGAGTATTCAGCTGAGTAAAAGGTGGCGTAAGCAATAAGACCTTTTGGGTAAACATAAGACTACGATAGGGATAAAAAGAAGAAGAGCGCCTTAGATGTAGTAAGGCGCTCCGCAGGGTTGTTTATAGTGCTTGGTAGTTTGTGTAAAAACTACTTCGTAAAGTCTTCGACCAATTCTTCGGCTTTGACAAGGGCTGATTCTAAGTCATCGTTCACCAAAATAACGTCAAATTTATCTTGGAACGACATTTCAAATTTTACCTTGAAGAGCCGTTTAGATAAGCTGTCTTCGGTTTCCGTCCCGCGTGACATGAGTCGCTCTTTGATGGCTTCCTCACTCGGAGCTTTAACAAAAATAGCTAAAGCGCGTTCTTGAAAATACTCTTTTAGCTTGAGCCCACCTTTTACATCAACGTCAAAAACGACGTGTTTGCCGCTGGCCCACAAGCGTTCGATTTCTGATTTTAACGTACCGTAGTAGCCTCCAGGATATACTTCTTCCCATTCAACAAACTCGTTGTTGTCAATTCTTTTCTTAAAATCGTCGGGCGTAAGAAAGTAATAATCTTTGCCATCCACTTCGTTGCGGCCACGACGGTCGCGGGTGCAGGCCGAAATAGAAAAGCCTAAGTTGTTGTACTTAGTAAGAAGGTGTCTAACGATAGTGGTTTTACCAGAACCAGACGGGGCGGAGAAGATGATGAGTTTTCCTTCCAAAGCGTATTATATATTGAGTTTGGCTTTGATTGTAGCGACCAGATTGTCGGGGCAAAGGCGTTTATCAATTTTCGATTGAAGAGATTCTTTGACGCACTTTTCGAGGTGATACATTTTGATGCAATGCAAGCAGTGGTCCATGTTCTGTCGGAAGTGATCCTTCTCGTCTTCGGTTGCTCCTCCATCTAAGACCGCCTGAATCTTTTTCAGACACTCTGCGTGGTGCTCGCAGTACTCTTTCTGATACTTCGTGTTCTCTGTGGCAGAAGGTGACGATTGCATATCCAATACTATTGTAAAGGTTCAATGAATTCTTTGAATCTTTCTGTTTTTTTGTTATTTATTATAAAAAGGAATTCTTCAAAGAAAAAGTTCACGAATACTTCTGAGCTTCCTGTTGGGCAGTGTAAACGACTTTTTATTTTCTAATCTCCCTGTTATTCAAACTAAACCAATTTAACCAAGCAAATCGTTCACCAACAACACAAATGTTTATGAGCAAACATTTTAGGTGTCTGCTTTTGGTGGTTTTTTCTACGCGTTAGCCCGCAAGAAAAGGGTGATTATGATTGCTAATCTTCGTCAGTATCGTAGCCCATTGAAGCGGCATACGTCCTGAGTTTGTCTTTGAGGAGATTCCGAGCACGGTGCAGACGAGAACGAACTGTACCAATTGGAATATCCAGAATCTTAGCCATCTCTTCGTAGGTAAACCCTTCGATGTCACAAAGGATAATAACTGTACGAAAATCGACGGGCAACGAATTGAGGGCCGTAGCCACTTCGTCGCCAATCATGTCTTGGACAGTCTCGACGCGCAAGTCGGTCGTATGGTCAACTTCTGCGGCTTCTTCCGAGTTGTAGGTAGTCTCTACTTCTTGGTAATCGACTTTAGAAGGTTCCTTACTACGCTTACGGTAGTCGTTGATAAAACTGTTTTTCAGGATTCTGAACAACCACGCTTTGGCATTAGTTCCCCGCTCGAAGGAAGAAATAAAACGGAAAGCTTTTAAATAGGTATCTTGGACAAGGTCGTTGGCATCGTCCTCGTCCATGGTTAGCCTAAAGGCAAAGTTGTACATGGAGTTTATGTGGGGCATAAACTCGCGGTTGAAGATGTCGTTGCGCTCAGTGTCGCTGTACGACGTTTCGGAGGCGGCTAAAGGTATTTCTTCGATTTCTTCTGACATAATGACTGACATGGCTGCCGTAAATTTACGAATTTTAACAAACCATCACCCTTCTCCGCAAATCATCTCTCTTCAATCAACAAAAACAATCTATGAAAGGTTATTTTTTTGTGATTAATTGTTGATAAATGTTCCCAGATTAGTTCGTACTAATATACGTCAAAAACTATTCCAATGGTTTTGGTGCAAGTAAATTGGGACAAAATGTCAGGGAAATAAAAAGAAAATTAACGAGAGAAAAGTCGTGTTAGGACGAGACAGGTCGTCGTGAATACAATGCTAGATACAATTTTGAGGAAGGTGTAAGGTAGTAAACTCAGATTTCCTGCTTCCACCAAAAATAAAATAATGTGGTGAATAGAAATCAACATAAGAATGTAGGATATAAACGTGGGAAAGCCAAGTTCTCGAATAGAAAGCTGTAAACGACCTTCAGTGAGTTTTTGTCCAAGCTGATAACGAATAATAATAGGCCTAAGGTAGGCAATAAGGACAGAAGCCGAAGCGTGAAGCCCCAAGGTGTTGTCGAACGAGTCGATAATCACTCCCGTAAAAAAGCTAATGACTAGTAATGCGGTAAGATTGATTTCGATGGGTAAAAATAAAATAGCTCCTACGTAGACAAAACAGAACGCATAGTCGAACAGAACTAAGTGGCGTGCTACAAAAATGTGAAGCAACACGTACACTAGCCATTTGACAACACTGCGAACGATTTCGTTTGGATTCATTTGCGTTTTGGAGTGAGGCTTTCTTGAAGCGACTGTTGTTGTTCTAATAATTTATTTTCAACCAAATACACGTATGAAATCTTCGAAAAGTCGGTAGACAGTTTGAGATCAATGTCAAAAAATGCTTGGTCAGGTGCCACGCGGAACGATTTTACGACCCCGACGGCTATCCCAGGAGGAAAAACGACGTTTTGATCAGAAGTTACGGCCGTATCACCTTTCATAATCGTGGTATAACGGGAAATATCTTTCAGCTGAATGATGGAAGGTGTGGTATTATTTTCCCACTTAGCCGTTCCTTGGTCACCACTGCGGAGCAATTTGGTCGAGACCATAAACTGCGAATGTAAAATGGAGGTAATGACCGAGAAGTTTTTATTACAAATTTTAACCTTACCCACAACGCCCGTCGCTGATACGACGCCCATTCCTTCTTTAATGCCATCGGCATAGCCCTTATCAATGGTCAAAAAGTTGTCAGTTCGATGAGTGCTGTTTTCAATCACTTTCGCGATGGTTACAAACTTGAACCGATTGGCAAAAGCAGAATCAGGTTTGTAGCCTGCGGGCGCATTGGCAGGTTTTTGTTGCTGAAGGGTGGTAATAAGCTCGTTGAGCCGACGGTTTTCCTCGGCTAAAGCGGCGTTTACGTCTCGTAAGTTTGTGTACTCTCTGACGGAGTTAGATAGCGTGAGGGTTTTGGCTGCCAAGGAGTTAGCTGTATTGAAATACTCTACGCTCCAATAATTGTTGTTATTGACAAGCAACCAAAAACTGAACACCTCTAGCAAAACAAAGAGGATAAAGTTGCGATTTCGCCCAATAAACTCAAATAGTTGGAGCATTTGTTAGCTAACAGTCGATAGTCGATGGCCCACAGTTGCTGGTCGACAGTCCATGGTTTTTTTACTATTAACCATCGACTATCGACTATGGACTAATAACTATTCGGCTATAATTACTGAATCAATACGGATTTATACAATTCTAAATTTTTCAGGATTTCGCCTGTGCCTTTTACAACGGCCTTGAGTGGGTCATCAGCAACGTGAATAGGAAGTTTGGTTTTGGTAGCAAGGCGCTTATCCAAACCGTGCAACAACGCGCCGCCACCTGTAAGGTGAATACCGTTGGTGTAAATATCGGCCGAAAGTTCTGGGGGAGAAATTTCGAGGGCTTTCATTACCGCTTCTTCGATTTTAGAAATCGACTTATCGAGTGCGTAGGCAATCTCGCTGTAAGTTACTTTGATTTCTTTCGGGATACCTGTCATAAGGTCACGACCGCGAATTTCAAAGTCGGCAGGTGGGCTGTCTAATTCTGGCAAAGCCGAACCAACCTCAATTTTGATTTGCTCCGCCGAACGTTCTCCAATGAGAAGATTGTGTTCACGACGCATGTAATCAACAATATCTTTGGTGAATACATCGCCTGCAATACGAATCGACTGCTCGCACACGATACCCGAAAGGGCGATGACGGCGATTTCGGTCGTTCCACCACCAATATCGACAATCATGGTACCGTTGGGTTGAGTGATGTCGATACCGATACCAATAGAAGCAGCAATAGGTTCATGAACCATATATACTTCTTTGGCACCTGCGTGCTCGGCTGAGTCTTTTACGGCCCGTTTTTCTACTTCGGTGATACCCGAAGGAATACAAATAACCATTCGATGCGAAGGCGTAAAAAAGCGATTGTTTGGAGCAATCATCTTAATCATCCCTCTAATCATCAATTCCGCGGCGGTAAAGTCGGCAATTACACCGTCTTTTAACGGGCGGATGGTTTTTATATTTTCGTTGGTTTTTTCGTGCATCTGCATCGCTTTGTGACCAATCGCCAGCACCTTCCCGTTGTTCTTGTCCAAAGCAATGATGGAAGGCTCATCCACCACAATTTTATCCTTATGGATAATCAGGGTATTGGCCGTTCCTAAGTCAATTGCAATCTCGCTCGTTAAAAAATCAAATAATGCCATATTGTTTGCTTTCGCAGAGTGACTAAAGTTTTATAAGCCGCAAAATTAAAGGATTTTATCGGCTTTTTGACAGAATATAAAACAAGTAATTTTTTTGATTAAGGTCTTGAAAATGAGTCGAACGTTTTCTGACCTTTGACAAAATAGCCCCAAATCACACTCTTGGGCGCAATAGGCAGGGAATGAGCCTCTTTTGGTTGCCCGATTTCTCGAATAATTTTTTCTCGCTTCTGCGATAAATTGCGTCCAATCCACCCATAAAATGCAAAATGAGCCCGAATGATAGCCCAAATGTTTGCCCACTCACCTTTTGGTATAAACCGAACCGCCGAAATTCCGTCCACAACTAATCTCCAAAAAATAATGCCCAAACGATTTTTAGAAGGCAAATTTTTGTAGAGCATCGCAAGGCTATTGCGGTAGTTGAGGTAGGTTTTGAAGGGATTGGAGGGGGGTAACGTACCTCCACCCACGTGATAGACCGTCGATTGAGGAATGCAATAAATTTCGTGACCGCCCGTGTGTAAGCGCCAGCAAAGGTCGATTTCTTCCATGTGGGCAAAAAAATCCTCGTCGAAGCCGCCAAGTTCGTGGAATAAATGCCCCCGAATAAACAAACATGCCCCCGACGCCCAAAAAATGGGCATTGGGGTATCGTACTGGCCTTTATCGGTTTCGCAATGGTCAAATATCCGCCCACGGCAGTAAGGAAAACCTAGCCAGTCCATAAATCCTCCCGCGGCACCTGCGTATTCAAACTGCGTTTTATCGTGGTACGCCAGTAGTTTGGGCTGGCAAGCGCCAACATGGGGGTGGGTGTCTAAAAATTGCAGCATCGGAGTAAGCCAATTGGTGGTAACTTCGACGTCAGAATTGAGCAAAACGTAATATTCGGCCTCAATTTGCCTCAAAGCAGCGTTGTAGCCACCCGCATAGCCTCGGTTTTGAGTAAGCTCAATCAAACGAATCGTAGGGTAATGGGTGCGCGTCCAAGCGACTGAATCGTCTTTGGAGGCACTGTCGGCTACGTAAATCGGATAGGATTCCGAATGTGCAATAACAGACGGGAGAAACTTTTCTAGAAAGTTTCTCCCGTTGTAATTCAAAATGACAATGGCGATTTTATCCATTGCGTATTATTTCATGAATTTACTCAAGTCCAACCCAGGAATGTTGGGCAAAACGCCTTCGGTTGATTCTTGGATTCGAGTTTTGATTTTTTCTTCGATGTTCTCCATCGCCCGATTCACCGCCGCAATGATAAGGTCTTGCACGACTTCGGCGTCTTCAGGTTTCATCAAATCGGGGTCAATGGTCAAGCTAGTGACTTGTTTGCGGCCGTTTATGGTGACTTTCACCATGCCCGCACCTGCTTCCGCTGACTCACTCAATTGGCCAAGACTTTCTTGGGCTTCTTTCATTTTGGCTTGGAATTCTTTTACCTTTCCAAGCATTCCCATCATATCTCCAAACATAGTTTTTTCTGATTTTTAAGTCCGCAAAGATACACAATGTCGATTTACCTTTGGGCGATTACACAACGTTCTTTTTCCAACAAATGAAGGTTTTCTTCCACACTCAAGCGCGTTTTCTCGTTGTCGAACTCGTCGGCGTAAAGGTTTTTTAATTCACGCCGCTTGATGGCTTCCAAAAACCGTCGAATGTCTTCTTTGGAGTCCAGCAACAGCGGCGGAACTTCGGTAGGTTTGCCATTGTCGTCTTTGGCAACCATTGTAAAATACGAGGTATTGGTGTGTTTTTGGGTACCTGAGCGGACGTTTTCGGCAATGACCCGAATGCCAATCACCATTGAACTTCGCCCCACGTAATTGACCGAAGCATGAAGCGAAACGAGTTCTCCCACCTCAATGGGTTGAAGAAAATTGACCCCGTCCACTGACACCGTCACCACGTACGTACCTGCGTGCTTAGACGCACAAGCGTAGGCCACTTTGTCCATGAGCGAAAGCAGGATTCCCCCGTGAATTTTACCCCCAAAATTGGCGTAGGAAGGAATCATTAACTCCGTAATGGTTACCTGTGAGCTTGTGACTGATTTGGGCGTCATTATTTCTTCGCGTCTTTTAGACTTACGTTTCCTTTGGCCAATTTTTCGGCCTCGTCAAAAAGCGTTGCCGCTTTGCGAATGCCTTCGTCGGTGTTGGACATGACTTGGTAAAACTCGTTGTTGAGACCCCCTTTGTCGCGTTTTTGGTAAGCATAGCGCGCTATCAACGCTTTGAGGTACGTACGAATGTAAGGCTTAGAACGGCTGAACTCTTTTTCGTTGAACTTGATGTTGTCGGCGGTAGCATTTTTAACCACGCCGTTCAAATCGGTATCGGTGACATTATAGCTTTTCAAAAACTCTGCAAAGGTTTGTTTTTCAAACTGTTTACGGTTTTGGTTGACGTAGTTGAGGGCATAATCCCGTACGGTGTTTTTGGCGAACAACTCGTACAAATACGGCGACATCATGCTGGTGTCGCGTGGTACAAATACGTCGGGCGTAATGCCCCCGCCACCGTACACAACGCGTCCTGCGTCGGTGCGATACTGAAGTTTGGGATTGTTTTTGATGCTGTCAGAAACAAACAACTCGCCGTGTTCGAAGCGATTTTTGATGTCTTTTTCATAACCTTCCAAATCACCCATTTTGTACGGTTTCTGAATACTACGGCCGCTTGGGGTATAGTAGCGTGAAATGGTTAGACGCAGTTCGGAGCCGTCTGAAAGGTTGACGGGCATTTGCACCAAGCCTTTTCCAAACGAACGGCGTCCGACGATGAGCGCGCGGTCATGGTCTTGGAGTGCACCCGCGACAATTTCGGAGGCCGAAGCGCTGCTTTCGTCGATGAGTACCACCACGCTACCGTTTTCAAACATTCCTGCATTTTTGGCTCGGGTTTGGCGGTCGTAGCGGTCGTCTTTGCCGTCGGTATAAACAATCAATTTATCCCCCGCCAACAATTCGTCCACCATGTTAGTTGCGCGGTCCATGTATCCGCCAGGGTTGCCACGGAGGTCAAGCATGAGTTTTTTCATGCCTTGGGTTTTAAGCGAACTCACGGCGTTTTTAAACTCATCGTAGGTCGATTCGGAGAAACGAGTAACTTTGACGTAGCCCACTTCTTTGTCCATCATATAGGCGGCATCGACCGAGAAGGTAGGAATGCGGTCGCGGCGAAGTAAGAACGATAGGGGTTTGGGTACACCACGGCGCAAAATTTCGATTTTAACCTCGCTACCTCGTGGCCCACGCAGTTTAGAAAAAATGAAGGCATTGTCCACTTTTTTACCCGTAAAAATGTCGCTATTTACCTTTAAAATTTTGTCGCCGCTCTGAATACCAGCGGCTTCCGAAGGCCCACCGACCAAAGGCGTTACGACGTAAACAGTATCTTTGTAAAGGTTGAACTCAATACCGATGCCATCAAAACCACTTTCGAGTTGTGAGCGTGCCGCGACGGCATCTTTGGGGTTAAAATAGTAAGTGTGCGGGTCGAGTTTTTCGAGCATTTTGGTGATGGAATAATCCACCAACTCGTCGGTGTTGACAGTGTCAACGTAATTATTATCAATGAGTTGTAATACTTCCTTGAACTTGGTATGTCCTCGGGCTACATCAGCGATTCCTTTGCTGCCACCAAAAAAAGTAGCACCTAACAACATGCCTGCGGCAAGGGTAACACTCAATAAAATGGGTAAACGAACTGTCCAACGGTCGTTTTGTATGGGATTTTCCATTTGCTTATTTTATCTTAAAAAACACCTAAAGTAACGAACAAAGGCAAAAGGTAGTTTACAAACTTCAAAAATCTCTCCAAACTTTGCGTTATTTGTAGCTAATATACATTCAAACACCCCATGAAACCCGAAAAAAAATTATTTCTCTTAGACGCTTTTGCCCTGATTTACCGTGCTCACTTTGCGTTTGTTAAAAATCCTCGAATTTCTTCTAAAGGGTTAAATACTAGTGCTATTTTTGGTTTTGCCAATACCTTGTTAGAAGTGTTAAAAGACGAAAAGCCGACCCACCTTGGGGTGGCTTTTGATACACCAAAGCCGACTTTTCGGCATGTGCAGTTTGAGGCGTACAAAGCACAGCGCCAAGAACAACCCGAAGACATTACAACGGCGGTTCCGTACATCAAAGAGTTGCTCAAAGCAATGTGTATTCCTATCTTGGAAATGGAAGGTTACGAAGCCGATGACGTCGTAGGAACGCTTGCCAAAAAAGCCGCCCGCGAAGGATTTGAGGTTTTTATGATGACGCCCGACAAAGATTATGGGCAGCTAGTGGAAGAGCACGTATATCTTTACAAACCAGCCATATCGGGCAAAGGAGTGGAGATTATGGGTCCCAAAGAGGTATGCGAGCGCTGGGGAATCAGCGATATTAGTCAGGTCGTGGATATGTTGGGACTGCAAGGAGATGCTTCCGATAACATTCCTGGGATTCCTGGGGTTGGGGAAAAAACGGCACAAAAACTCGTCGCAGAGTTTGGGTCGGTGGAAAACCTAATCGTTAATGCTGATAAGCTCGCGGGAAAACTCAAAGAGAAAGTCATTGAAGGCAAAGACTTAGCGGTGTTGTCGAAACAATTGGCGACAATTGATATTAACGTACCGATTGCCTTTGAAGAAGAAGATTTGCGCATGTGCGAGCCTAACCGTGAGCTACTTTCGTCGTTGTTGGATGAATTGGAATTTAAAACCCTTAAAAAACGCCTTTTGGGGGAAACAGAAGCCCCCGTGGCTATTCCCGCCGCCAATAAAACGGGACAATTGAACTTGTTTGGGGAAGCGCCAACGGCAGCACCTTCTGTGAGTAAGCCAACTGAGGCTGCTTCGACTGACACATCCACTCTGCTAGAAACGAGCAATGAGCGCCGCACTGTGGCTACCACGGCGCACCGTTATCATTTAGTGAATACCCCCGAGCTTCGTCAGTCGTTGGCGTATTATCTGAGTTTGCAAGAATCTTTCTGTTTTGATACTGAAACCACCTCAGTGGATGCCGTTGATGCCGAATTGGTAGGGTTGGCGTTTGCTTATCGAGAAGGAGAGGCGTTTTATGTACCTGTACCAGCCGACCGTGTCGAAGCACAGGCAATTGTAGATGACTTTCGGGAAGTGCTTGAAAACGATAAGATTGAAAAGATAGCGCAGAACCTCAAATACGATATGTTGATTCTGCAAAATTACGGAGTAGAGGTGCGTGGGCCATTGTATGATACCATGTTGGCGCATTACCTTATTGAGCCCGACAAGCGCCATAACATGGATGCGTTGGCCAATGCCTATCTCAACTACGAACCTGTGGCGATTGAGGCGCTTATTGGTAAAAAAGGCCCTAAACAATTGACCATGCGGGATGTAGCCATCGAGAAAGTGGTGGAATACGCCGCCGAAGATGCCGATATTACGCTTCAACTCAAGCATAAACTACAACCACTTTTGGTCGAGAATCAAGCGGAGAAACTCTTCAAAGGTGTAGAAGTGCCGTTGGTGCCCGTTTTAGCGGCGATGGAACGTGAGGGAATAAAGGTCGATACCAACGTTTTATCCGAAATGTCGGGGGTGTTGGAAATCGACATGAAGCAAGTAGAGCAAGAGATTTTTGGATTGGCAGGAGAGGAGTTTAATATTGGATCTCCGAAGCAACTAGGTGTGATTTTGTTTGAAAAAATGAAGTTGGTCAAAAATCCCAAAAAAACGGCGACGGGGCAGTACGCAACGGGCGAAGATATTTTGTCAGATTTGGAATCGGAACACGAAATCGCGCGTAAGATTTTGGATTACCGCGAGTTGCAGAAACTAAAATCGACCTACGTGGATGCACTGCCACAGCTTATCAACCCTTCGACGGGCCGAATTCATACCTCGTTCAATCAGGCCGTGGCTGCTACGGGGCGTTTGAGCAGTACCAATCCTAACTTGCAAAACATCCCGATTCGTACGCCGCGTGGGCGCGAGATTCGGAAAGCGTTTATTCCTAGAAGTGAAGATTACGTGATTTTGTCGGCGGACTACTCACAAATCGAACTTCGTATCATGGCCGCTTTCAGTCAAGATGCTACCATGCTAGAAGCTTTTAATAAAGGCATTGATATTCACGCCAGTACGGCCAGTAAAGTATTTAACGTAGCCCTCGAAGAAGTAACGTCGGACATGCGTCGAAAAGCTAAAATGGTCAATTTTGGTATCATTTATGGTATTTCGGCCTTTGGTTTAGCCCAGCGCTTGGGGATTGCGCGGGGAGAGGCAAGTGAAATCATTAAAGCATATTTCCAAGAATTTCCTGCCGTAAAAAGCTACATGGACATGGTGATTAACAAAGCCCGTGAACAAAAGTACGTTGAAACAATTTTGGGACGTCGGCGTTATTTGGCCGATATTGATTCACAAAACCAAACGACGCGCGGTTTTGCCGAACGAAACGCCATCAATGCGCCTATTCAAGGCTCTGCGGCGGATATGATTAAGATAGCGATGATCAATATCCACGATTTTATGAAGCGTGAAAAGTTACAATCGCGGATGCTTTTGCAGGTACATGACGAATTGGTTTTCGACGCACACCGTGACGAAATCGAATTGTTGAGCCACCACGTAAATGAGTTGATGGTCAATGCCATTCCGCTACCCGTAAAAATGGAAACGGGAATTGGGAAGGGACTCAATTGGCTGGAAGCGCACTAAAAAAGCATTTGTAAATGTGAATAAAAATCACGTATTTACTCAGGCATCATTGTCGTGGTTCGGGTTTCTCAAAACCCGAACGAGATTGTGGTGCGGAGGGTTGCTCACAACCCGACGTATTGAGTATTGTGAGGAGGGTTTCTCAAAACCCGACCGCGACATTTGGTAGAAGCTTAATGGAACTACAAATCAAGTAGGTATATGAAGGTGCAAGGCTGGATTGTAGGTATATTGTTAGTAGGCGTGCAAATGGTAGGAAGAGCCCAGCAAGTGCCTTTAGTAAAATGGTCGGCAGTGGATAGTCTTTTGGCCCAAAAAAACGATACTACCTACATCGTGAATTTTTGGGCAACGTGGTGTAAACCTTGTGTGACAGAGTTGCCGTATTTTGAACAAACCCAGCAAAAATACCTGAATCAGAAGCTCAAAGTGATTTTAATTAGCATGGATTTTGCTAGAGAATTGACAACGAGAGTTGTTCCTTTTGTAACCGAACGAAAGCTAACATCGCAAGTATGGTTGCTCAATGAACCTGATGCCAATAGCTGGATTGAGAAGGTGAGCAAAGAATGGTCAGGTGCCATTCCTGCCACCCTGATTTTCAACAATGCCAAGGGAAAAAAAGTGTTTTTTGAACAAAAACTTGACGCCCTCCGTTTGGAAAAGGAACTCTCTGATTTTCTGTGACTTTTTAACTTGATTTCGTCAGAATGGCAAACATACCAACGACCATGAAAAATAAGTTTTGGGCGACATTATTCGCAGCGTTGACAGTGAGTATCGCAACGACGTTGTTGTTCCAACAGCAACGCGCGCAGGCTTCTTCTGTGGGGTATCCAATCGGCGGGTCGGTAGCTGAGTTTAAGCTTCAAAATGCCAAAGGAGGAACCGTAAGTTTGTCGGATTACAAAGACAAAAAAGGTGTGATTGTGGTCTTTACCTGCAACCACTGTCCTTTTGCTAAAGCCTACGAAGAGCGCATCATTGCTTTGGATAAAAAATACGCTGCGCTCAATTTCCCCGTCGTGGCAATTAATTCTAATGACGCTTCGGATTACGAAGATGAGTCGATGGAGAATATGAAGAAGCGAGCGACAGAGAAAGGCTATACTTTCCCTTATTTACAAGATGCAACGCAGGCTGTGGCCAAAGCTTTTGGTGCAACGCGTACGCCGCACGTTTTTGTTTTACGAAATGAAAATGCTAAATTCACGGTACAATACATTGGAACCATAGATGATAATTACCAAGACCCCGCAGGCGTCACAAAGCGCTACGTGGAAGATGCAGTCAACAACATTTTGGCGGGTAAACCCGTCGTAGTGACCCAAACCAAAGCCGTCGGATGCGCGATTGGTTGGAAAGACGCTTAATACAATTGGTAGTCTATATTTTACAGTCGACAGTGAACAAAAAGGACAGCCCAAAGCTGCCCTTTTTTGTTTTTAGAAAAAACGTGGTTTGCGTAAACTCATTTTTCTCTGGTTGTGAGCAACTAGAGGCACTCACTGTGTCAGCGGTTGCTTACAACCGCGCGAGCTAGAGTGGTTTTTCTGTCTTTTAATCTAGTAGATTCCATTTCCAAAGCCCGATTTTTGCCAGAAAATAGCGGCTTGATACGCGCAAAACGCCAAAGCCGTATTTCATGCTTCGTTGGAAATTGATGGAGGAAGCCTCTTCAAAATACTTGGTAGGGCAGGTGACTTCCGCAATTTCGTACTCTTTCCAGAAAATTTGGGCGATCATTTCGTTGTCGAATACAAAATCGTCGTCGCATTTTTGGAACGGAACGCTACGGAGTACTTCTCCCGAAAATGCGCGGTAGCCCGTGTGGTATTCCGAGAGTTTTTGGTTCATCAAAATATTTTGCGAAAGCGTTAAAATGCGGTTGGCAATGTATTTGTACATGGGCATCCCTCCTTTAAGCGCTCCTTTTCCTAAAATCCGTGAGCCAAATACCACTTGATACAAGCCGTTGCCAATGATAGAAATCATCGCCGTAAGAAGCAGTGGAGTGTACTGGTAATCAGGGTGAAGCATGATGATGATGTCGCCGCCGAGTTCGAGTGCTTTGGTGTAGCAGGTTTTTTGATTGCCGCCGTAGCCTTTGTTTTTATCGTGACGAATGACGTGTTTGATTCCTAAACGTTCGGCTACTTCTACGGTGTTGTCGGGGCTGGCATCATCTACCAAAATAATATCATCTACCAAGTCAAAAGGAATTTCTCGGTAGGTTTTTTCTAACGTTTGCGACGCTTTGTAAGCGGGCATAACGATGATTACTTTTTTTCCTTTATACATTAAAGAAGTTTGTTTTCAGTTCGATCTCAAACCTATAAGGTTTGCCAAACCTTATAGGTTTGAGGTAAATAAGGCCGCAAAGTTACGATTAAAATGTCTCGGAGGGCTTATTCTCCAATTTTAGAAACGATTTTAAGCGACGAAATTGTTTTACTTCGTAAATAATCTAGCTAAAAATGTGCCAGCAAATGAGCGTTTTACGATTAGAAATACAGATATTTAAGAAAGATTAATTGAGAAAAATATGACAACCTACCAAGATATTCTCTTTTCGCAAGAAGCAGGCGTAGCCAAAGTAACCCTCAACCGCCCATCAGTGTTGAATGCACTGAGTCCGAATCTCATCGCCGAATTAGCAGATGTGGCGCGAAAAGTGTCGTTGGATGAATCTATTAAGGTGTTTGTCGTTACGGGAGCTGGACGGGCGTGGTCGGCAGGAGTTGACCTAAAAGCACTGAACGAAAGCATCGAAGGGGGGCACTTTTCTAATTTTGAGGTGATGGAAATGGGCGCGGCATTTATCCTGACGCTGCAAGCCATGCCGCAAGTGACCATTGCCCAAGTCAATGGCCACTGTTACACGGGTGCTACTGAATTGATGCTTGCCTTTGACTTAGTGTATGCTGCCGACGAGGCCCAAATCGGTGACACGCACACCAAGTGGGGAATTGCGCCCAAATGGGGAATGACCCAACGCCTCCAACAAAAAGTAGGCTTGATGAAGGCGATGGAGCTCTCGTTTACGGCTCAACCTGTGTCGGGTAAAGAGGCCGAGCGGATAGGTTTAGTGAATAAATCGGTACCCTTGACTGAGTTGGAAACGACCGTTAATCAAGTGATTGAAAAAATAAAAGGTAACTCAGCTCAGACCATCGCCGCTATGAAAAATATGTACTATTTCGGGGCTCAACACGGCCTCCACCGAGGATTAGAATATGAATGGCAGGCCGATTTTAAAATCACCGACCGCGAGGAGTTCCTGCGAAATTTTGAGAAGAATAAGTAGGGTATTGATTTGTTGTTTTTGAAAATACGTTTGTAATGTGTAATATTACACATTACAAAACAAGTATGATACAGTCTATTCGCCACAAAGGCTTGTTTCAATATTATACTGAGGGCAACAGTGCGAAGCTACCACCCCAATACTTGCGCAAGATTAACCGTATTTTAGATCAGTTAGACGCGGTTTCATCGGTTGATGATATTCAAGCAATGGGTTCTGGTATCCATAAGCTCACAGGCGATTTGGTAGATTTTTGGTCTATCAAAGTTACCCCCAACTATCGGATTGTTTTTCGATTTGAAGGGGGTGATATACACGACATAGATTTTTTAGATTATCACTAAAAAGAGACAATCATGTTAAAACGTAATTTACCACCAGTGCATCCAGGCGAAATTTTACGTGAGGATTATATTAATGAGCATAATTTAACCATCACGGAAGTAGCCGAAGGGTTAGGGGTTGCTCGCGCCAATTTATCAGCTATTGTCAATGGACGAGCGGGTATTAGCCCCGAGATGGCAGTAAAGTTGGCCGAAGCGTTTGGCAATACACCACAGTTTTGGGTGAATTTGCAAAAAAACTATGAACTTTGGCACGCGGAACAAACCGTAAATCGCTCAAAGATTCGCCATTTTTGGGAAGAGTGGAAAACTGTACAGCCTGCATAAAAATAGCTCTAATCATTACCACTCCAACGTTACCAACCCTACTCCTTGACGCTCTAAGGAAGTAGTGACTACGAGTTGATTATTTTGAACGGTTTGGGTTTGAGTTGCGCCTAGCTGCGCTAACTGTCCCGCTTTCTCAAGGTCTTTTATTTGTTCGGAAGTAGGGTTGGCGGGAGAACCCATTCTTTTCCATACTTCATAGCTATTACTGTGTTGACTGTCGATGCGGTATTGGGTGATTTTTACCTTTTTGGCTGAAAGATGGTCAAACGTTAACTGCACCGAAGAAGCAGCGGAAGGAACGTCATCGTCGTGGTAATTCCAGAAAAGTACGGTGGCTTTACGGTGGTTTTTGGCTGCCAAGCCACCGATGTCAGGAGTAGTTCTCCGAACACTCGAATCCCGAACCGTCAAGGCAGGGTACATTAGGTTTCCTTTGATTTCTACGCGTTGACCGTTCATTTTACCAAACATCCGAAATACATTTAGCACGGGTTTGTCCACGCCGTTGGTGGCCAAATCGCGGAAACCATAGAACCATGGTTGATCTTCAAATTCAAACGACCACGATACGGCACCTTTAAAATTGACCTGATGGAGGTCGGCCAAGGCATATTTTCGGGCAAACGACGCGGCCGTGTAGCTTGAATACATCGTGCCGTTGCGGTAAGCATTTTGCGGGTCAGTTTTCATACCGCAGGCTGCGCAGCCTTCAGGGTCAGATTCTCCGATGACGATGGGTAAGTGTTTTAATTCGGGAAACGAAGCTACTATTTGAAAACCCGTTGAAATATCGCGCAGCTGCGTACCCATGTTCATCTGAACGTGGCCGTTGACGAGTTTAGGCGCTCCTTTGGCGTGGAAGGCTACAAAATCAAGGGGAGTACCAATTTTCCCTGTGACATAATTGGTATCAGAGACGCAATGTTTTAAGAATTTTTTCAGAAAATCACCGCCACGACGCCCTGCGGGGCCAGTGACGTGCGGGCCGCCGATTTTGGCCGTGGGCAATGCACGCCGAACGGCATCGACCGAGTAATCGTACAATTTGCAATATTCCTGCACCGTACCGCCCCAATACGGGCTATCGGGTTCGTTCCACAGTTCCCAATACCAGCTTTCTACTTCTTTTTTACCGTACCTTTCTACCGAATGTTTGACCCATTGATAGACCAATTCGGCCCATTTTGAGTAGTCTTTAGGAGGGTGCGTCCAACCCGTATAAATCGAAGTATAATGCTGACCAGGCGCCCATTGGTGGCGATAGGGCTGGGGTTTGGTTGAAAGTGCTTCGGGCATAAATCCGATTTGAGCCATTGGTTTCATCCCCCGTTCGACGTAGGTGTCAAAGATTTTGTCCACAATTGTCCAATCATAGACAGGATTTCCCTGCGCATCTTCGGTGTAAGCATTGGTAGAACCCCACTTGAGTGCGGGAGTGCCGTCGCCCGTTGTGAGTAGGTTGTGAGCGCGTACATACACAGGCACAGGACTAAGGGCCGAAATCTCAGACAGCAGCTTTTGGCCGTCTTTCATGTACGTATAATTGGGCTCATCGTACCCAAACCAAGCCCACGCAGGTTGCATGGGGCCAATTTCTTTGTTGAGGTCGATTTGCAAAGTAGCATTTTGCGAAAAGGCTATTGGGATGTACAAAAGCAGAATGGCGACCGTCGCGTAAAAAATGTTTTTCATGAATTATTGGAAAATATCAGTCCACATCTTTAGCTGAATAACTATTAAGCAGGTTGTAAGCCCAAGCCTGTTGGATTCCAGAAAACCCGAATATGACTGGTATCAACTTTGGGTCGTACCTTAGCGAGGTCGTAGTTTTCTTGTACCTTCAACCAAAACTCTGGACTTGTGTTTGGGAAGGCAGTACCTAAGCGGATGGCCATTTCTGGGCTGACACTTTGTTTACCATTAATAATTGCAGATAGTGTTTTACGCGTTGTACCTAAGCCTTCTGCTACCTCAGCAATCGTCAGTTTTTGTCCTGTTTCTTCGCGTAAGCCTTCTAGTGTTTCTCGAATGAGTTCGCCAGGGTGGGCGGGGTCAAATAAAGCCATATTTTCTTACTTTAATGATAGTCTAAATAATCTACATCTGTTGCATTTTCACCTTCAAAACGGAAGATAATGCGCCAATTTCCAGATACTTTTACCGCATAAAATCCTTTCAAATCACCTTTTAAAGCATGGAATCCATATCCTACTTGATTCATCTGCTCAGGACTACTTGCGGCGTCCAAACGCGTTAAAATTAGTCGAATTTTGGAAATATGTACAGCGGGTAATTTGGAACGATCACCTTTGGTTGCATACAGTTCCAATCCTTTGTGTCGGTAATTAATAATCATAGAACACAAATGTAACGTGAAACGTTGCGTGTTGCAATAGTTTTTGCAAAAACAGTACAAAACGTAAACTTTACCCCCTAGTTTTTGTTTTTCCAAGAAAAAGGCGCAGCAAAGACCCTTTTTTTTGACTAATTTTGCGAAATCTTACACACAATAGACCGCTCTGATAAATCGGATGAAAATCAGTCTTCACCAACAAGAATCCTTTGAGCGCCGTCACCACGGCCAACGTCCCGAAGAGTTACAAGAAATGCTACAAACCATCGGAGTAAGTACCGTCGATGAGTTGATTGAGCAAACCGTTCCTGCCGCTATTCGTTTAGCAAGACCGCTAGAGTTGCCCGCTCCTAAGTCGGAGTTTGAGTACCTCAACGACTTGAAAAAAGTAGCACGCCTCAACCGCATTTACCAGTCTTACATTGGTACAGGTTACTACGATACGATTGTCCCGAATGTCATCTTGCGTAACATCTTGGAAAATCCAGCATGGTACACGGCCTACACGCCGTATCAGGCTGAGATTGCGCAGGGGCGCTTGGAGATGTTGCTGAATTTCCAGACAGCGGTGATTGATTTGACGGGAATGGAGATTGCCAACGCGTCGCTTTTGGACGAGGCAACGGCCGCAGCAGAAGCGATGACAATGCTTCATAGCTTGCGTACAGGAGCCAAAAAGAAAGCAGAGACGTTTTTTGTGTCGGATCGTTGCCACCCACAAACTATCGATTTGATTTATACCCGTGCTACTCCGTTGGAAATCAACGTCGTAGTAGGCGACCATTCTAAGGTGGATTTGACTGACCCTGCCATTTTTGGGGTGTTGGTTCAATACCCTGCCACCGACGGAGAGGTCATTGATTATACTGATTTTATTGCCGCTGCCCACGAACTGAACGTTTTTGTAGCAGTAGCGGCTGATTTGTTAAGTCTTACGTTGTTGAAAGCCCCAGGCGAAATGGGCGCAGACGTAGTTGTCGGTTCGGCACAACGTTTTGGTGTTCCGATGGGATACGGTGGGCCACACGCAGCGTTTTTCGCTACAAAAGATGCTTATAAACGTCAGATTCCTGGCCGTATCATTGGAGTATCGGTAGATACGGAAGGAAATCGTGCGTTGCGTATGGCGCTCCAAACGCGTGAGCAGCACATTCGCCGCGAAAAAGCTACCTCAAATATCTGTACGGCTCAAGTACTACTTTCTGTGATGGCTGCTGCTTATGCAGTTTATCACGGGCCAGAAGGTTTAAAAAGCATTGCTTCAAAAATCCAAGGCTTAACGAAAGCATTTGCCGATGCTATTTCAGAAATGGGTTACGAAGTAGCGACGCAAAATTACTTCGATACGGTGACGGTCAATGTTCGTAATGCAGAACAGCTTGAAGAAGAGTCTCGTAAGCGTGGTATCAATTTGCGCTTCAATGCCAATGGTTCGGTAGGAGTATCGTTTGACGAAGCGAAAACATTTGCCAACTTGATTGAATTGTTGGATTTGTTTGCAACGGCATCGGGTGAAGGTATCGAAATGAGCATCCCTGACGAAGTAAAGGTATCGTTACCTGCTAATTTGACTCGTCAGTCGGCTTACTTGACGCATCCCGTATTCAGCAACTACCATACGGAGCACGACATGCTTCGCTACTTGAAGTCGTTGGAAAACAAAGATTTATCGTTGGTTCACTCGATGATTTCGTTGGGAAGCTGTACGATGAAACTCAACGCTACGGCCGAAATGATTCCAGTGACTTGGCCAGAGTTTGGTAAAATGCACCCATTTGCTCCTACGTTCCAAACGGAAGGGTATCAGCTGTTGTTCAAGCACTTGAACGATTGGTTGTGCGAAATCACAGGTTTTGCCGCCATGTCGCTTCAGCCAAACTCGGGAGCGCAAGGTGAATACGCTGGTTTATTGACGATTCGCGCCTATCACGAAGCGCGCGGAGAAAGTCACCGCAACGTGGCCTTGATTCCGTCGTCGGCGCACGGTACCAATCCAGCTTCGGCGGTAATGGCAGGGATGAAGGTAGTCGTGACGAAATGCGATGAGCGCGGAAACATTGACGTAGAAGACTTAAAAGCGAAAGCCGAACAATACAGCAACGAACTCTCGTGTTTGATGGTGACGTATCCGTCAACCCACGGGGTGTTTGAGGAAAGTATTATTGATATTTGTTCACTTATCCACAGTCACGGTGGACAAGTGTATATGGATGGTGCAAACATGAACGCCCAAGTAGGGCTTACGAGTCCTGCGACCATTGGAGCGGATGTTTGTCACCTCAACTTACACAAAACATTCTGTATTCCTCACGGCGGTGGTGGACCAGGGATGGGGCCTATCGGTGTAGCAGCGCACTTAGTGCCGCATTTGCCAGGGCACGTTAACCTGACCGAGGTCAAGGAAGGGGTTTATGGAGCCGTCTCTGCCGCTCCTTACGGCTCGGCAAGCATTCTGACTATTTCGCACGCTTACATCGCTATGATGGGAGGCGAAGGGTTGACGAATGCGACCAAAATGGCGATTACAAACGCCAACTATATCAAGCAGCGCTTGTCGGTGGAAGGGCAATTTGAAATTTTGTACACGGGAGCAAACGGACGTTGTGCTCACGAAATGATTGTGGACTGCCGTCCGTTTAAAGCAGCTGGTATTGAGGCCGAAGACCTCGCTAAGCGTTTGATGGATTATGGGTTCCACTCACCAACCTTGTCGTTCCCAGTAGCAGGGACGTTGATGATTGAGCCAACCGAATCAGAATCAAAAGCGGAATTAGACCGTTTCTGCGACGCACTGTTGAGCATCCGTGCCGAAATCCGTGAAGTAGAAGAAGGTGTGGCAGATAAAGTAAATAACGTATTGAAAAATGCACCTCATACTGCCCGCATTGTATTGACTGAAAACTGGGGTCGCCCATACAGTCGCGAGAAAGCAGTTTTTCCACTTCCTCACTTGCGTTTCAATAAGTTTTGGCCAAGTGTCAGCCGTATTGATTCGGCTTACGGAGACCGTAATTTAATTTGTGCGTGTATTCCAGTGGAAGAGTATGCCCAAACGGAAGCATAACTAGGTACTGATTAGCATAATTTATAAAGAGGCTGTCTTTTTCGGGCAGCCTCTTTTTTTGCCTGAAAAATAATTTTGTTTAATTTTTTATAAAAAAAACTAAACAAAAACCCCTAAACAAAAAGTTAAACAGGTGTTTTTAAACAATTATCTACACGTATAACTTTTTAAAACCATGAACATTTATTGGAAAACATTCAAAACAGCCTCATTAGCGCTATCAATTTTGCTAGGTAGCTTCTTTTTAGCAAGTTGTGAAAAAGACGAACCTGCTTCAAACACCATTACAGACGTAGTTCTTCAAAACAATGACTTTACCATCTTACGGGCGGCGGTCACTCGCGCAGGCTTGGCCGATGCGTTGCGATTAGGTACTTTAACCGTTTTTGCACCCAATGACGCTGCTTTTACTGCTTCAGGTTTGGACCTCAATACAGTCAATTCGTTAGATGTGAATACACTCAAAGCAGTATTACAGTATCATGTTTTGGCAACAAAAAACCTTTCGACCGACCTTCCAACGGCAAGTAATACGGAAGTGACTACCTTGGGTGGACTAAAGGCTTACATTACAAAAGGTACGAGTGGAGTATCTATCAACGGAGCTAGAGTAATAACAGCCGACATCGCTGCCGACAACGGTGTGATTCACGTTATTAATCGCGTATTGTTACCGCCAGCGGGTAATCTTCTCCAAGTTGCTCAAGGAAATACAAACTTTACATTTTTGGTAGCGGCGCTTAACAAAGTGATTCAAGCAAACCCTGCAGTGGGAGCAACGGTTACGGCGGTCTTGACTGGTAGCTCACCGTACACAGTATTTGCTCCTACAAACGCAGCATTTCAAGCCACACCTTTTAACAGCATAGACGCAATTAATGCCGCTAGTGGTGCAACACTTACCACGCTGACTAATGTATTGTTAGCTCACGTAGTGGTAGGACGTGTGTTCTCTACAAACTTGGTGGCAGGAACAGTAAATACCGCAGGTCAAGCACCACTTACAGTAACTTTGGGTTCTACCGTACAGGTGCGTGGAGCTGGAAACGGAACAAACAATGCTACAGTGACTTCGGCAGATGTGGTAGCGACGAATGGCGTGATTCACGTCATTGACCGCGTATTGTTACCATAGGGCTGGCGACAAAACATGACAAAAGACATCTTGTGATGGTAGCATTGGTCATAAAGGTTCTGTCAAAAAGAGGGTACTATTGGGCATCACAATTAATCAATCCTCCCAATGAAAAGAAGAGAACCAATTTCGCACATCATGACCAAAAACGTAGCAACTGTTCAAGTATCAGACGATTTACATGATGTTATTGACCTTGTAAAGAAAAACCATATTCGCCACGTTCCTGTATTGGAAGGGCACGATGTAGTGGGCATTATTAGTAGTACTGACATCAATCGTCTAACGTTTAGCTCGTTATTCGAAAACCAGGAAGGAGCCGATGAGGCTATTTTGGAAATGCTCACTATTTCACAAGTAATGACCCAAAAACCACGCACTGTGGATGCGGCTTTGAGTATTCGTGATGTGGCCGAAATTTTAGCATCGGAAGAATACCATGCCTTGCCTGTTGTCGAAAATGGCCAATTAGCAGGAATTGTGACGACCACGGATGTAATTAAGTACATGTTGGAACAATATTAACCAGTCCGCAAAACATTCTTTGAATCGGAGTAGTTTGTCAAGAGACAAATTGCTCCGATTTTTTGTTACACCTCTACAACTCACCTTATCGATTGTTAGTATTTCGGAGGCGTTTTCCCTACTTTTGTGAGTTTTGCAAACCAGCCCAATGAATCAAACTACAAGTAATCCGACTGATTTATCTCCTGATTTTGAAGGACTAGACCCCAAGAAATTTATCCTTATTAAAGGGGCGCGAGTCAATAACCTCAAAAATATTGATGTGGCCATTCCGAGAAACAAACTCGTAGTTGTGACGGGTGTATCGGGCTCAGGAAAGTCTTCCTTAGCTTTTGATACACTCTTTGCCGAAGGCCAACGCATGTACGTCGAAAGCTTGAGCAGCTACGCTCGGCAGTTTTTGGGAAGAATGGAAAAACCCGAAGTGGATTACATCAAGGGAATCTCGCCTGCGGTTGCCATTGAACAAAAAGTCAATACACGGAATCCGCGCTCAACGGTAGGCACTACTACCGAAATCTACGATTATTTGAAACTGCTTTTTGCCCGAATTGGAGTGACTCATTCGCCCGTTTCGGGGGAAGTGGTTCGTAAAGATACCGTTACCGACGTGGTCAATTACCTCATGGGCCACGATGAAGGGACGCGGGCAATGGTTTTGGCACCGCTTATCATCAAAGAAAATCGTACGCTCGAACAAGAATTAACCATTCTACTTTCCAAAGGCTACACAAGAATCGTGGTAAATGATGAAACGCGTTCGATAGAGGAGCTATTGGAGGAAGGTAACGTTGAGGGGGCTTTGGAGGGAACGGAGTTATTTATTTTGGTGGATCGAGCAGCCATTAAGCACGAGGACGAAGATACACTATTCCGTCTTTCGGATTCGGTGCAAACGGCCTTTTTTGAAGGAGAAGGACTGTGTTGGATAAAAGTAGTCGGTGGCGAAAAACGTTCGTTTTCTGATAAATTTGAATTGGATGGGCTAAAATTTGAAGAGCCGAGTGTCAACCTCTTTAGCTTTAATAATCCTTATGGGGCTTGCAAGCGCTGCGAAGGTTTTGGAAAAGTACTGGGCTTAGACCCCGAACTGGTTATCCCCGACAAAAATCTTTCGGTATTTGAAGGAGCAATTGCCCCCTGGCGCTCCGAAAAAATGAGCGAATGGCAGGCTCCTTTGTTGCGTCACGGCATCCGTTTTGATTTCCCGATTCACCGTGCGTATAAAGATTTGACCGAAGAACAAAAAGCATTACTCTGGACGGGCAATAGCTATTTTGAAGGTCTAACGGCTTTTTTCGACCATTTAGAATCGCAAACCCACAAAGTGCAGTACCGCGTGATGTTATCGAGGTATCGCGGGCGGACAAACTGCCCCGAATGTCGGGGTTCACGCTTGCGTCAAGATGCTAGTTACGTCAAAATAAATGGCACATCTATCACCGATTTGGTTTTGATGCCGATTTCGGAAGTACTGCAATTTTTCAAAAAACTAACCATTCCCGATTTCCAGTACGGCGTGGCCAAACGAATTTTGATTGAAATTGAAAACCGTCTGGAATACATGGATCGGGTAGGATTGGGGTATTTGACCCTCAATCGCCTCACAAACTCACTTTCGGGGGGCGAATTTCAACGGATTAAGTTGGCGACTTCTTTGGGAAGTGCGCTAGTTGGGTCAATGTATATTTTGGACGAACCAAGCATTGGCCTTCACCCCCGTGATACCCGAAAGTTGGTAAGTGTGCTGGAGTCATTGCGCGACATGGGAAATACCGTAATTGTGGTTGAGCACGAAGAAGAAGTCATGCGCGCCGCCGACCAAATCATCGACATCGGCCCAGATGCAGGAAATTTGGGCGGAGAAGTGGTTTGGCAAGGGAGTTGGGAGGAGATTAATAATGACGAATTACGAAGACAGAATGACGACCAATCACCTCTATCCCACACCATCGATTTCCTCACAGGCCGCGACCAAGTACCCGTCCCCACCTTCCGACGGAAAGCGACGCATTGGCTGGAGTTGACTGGCGCCAAAGAAAATAACCTGAAAGACGTGGACGTGAAATTTCCGTTAGGAACGCTTACGGTCGTGACGGGGGTGTCGGGTTCGGGGAAATCTACGTTGATACGAAAGATACTTTTTCCTGCATTATCGCGCCTCAAAGGTGAATACAATGAAGATGCAGGTAAATATGCCAACCTTGCGGGAAGCGTTGAGCGCATTGACAACCTAGAAATGGTGGACCAGAATCCGATTGGAAAATCCTCCCGTTCCAATCCCGTTACCTACATTAAAGCCTATGACTACATTCGCCAAATGATGAGTGATGTGCCTTTGGCCAAAGCGCGGGGGTATAAGCCATCCCATTTTTCATTTAACGTGGAAGGTGGGCGCTGCGAAACGTGCCAGGGCGAAGGCCAAGTAAAAATTGAAATGCAGTTCATGGCCGATATTTACCTTAAATGTGAAGGCTGCGGCGGAAAGCGTTTCAAACAAGAAGTACTCGATGTCCGTTATCAACGTCCCGATGGAAACTCGGCCGATATTTCGGATATTTTAAATATGACGATTGACGAAGCTATTGATTTCTTCCAGCAAGAAGAACCTAAATTGGCCGAACGTCTTCAACCTTTGAAAGATGTGGGCTTAGGCTACATAAAATTAGGTCAGTCTTCCAATACCCTATCAGGAGGCGAAGCGCAGCGGGTAAAACTGGCCTTCTTCTTGAGTAAATCCAATCCAAATCAAGGGCGTTCGTTGTTTATTTTTGACGAACCTACCACGGGACTCCATTTTCACGACATTCAAAAGTTGTTAAAATCCATCAATGCGCTGGTTAATCAGGGAGATACTGTTATTGTGATTGAGCACAACGTCGAAGTAATTAAATCGGCTGATTGGATTATTGATTTGGGGCCTGAAGGGGGCGACAAAGGCGGCTACATTACGTTTGCGGGCACGCCCGAGAGTATGCTGGCGCTGGAAAATAACTACACGGCTGAGTTTTTGAAGCTGAAAATGAACCCATAAAACGGGTTAGGGCTGTTTATTACATTGTTTAGTAAATAATTTTATCATTTACCCGCAGAAGTCCGCTGAAAAATATAAACGCAGATTTTCGCTGAAAAAGGACTTTATGAAGGCATAGCTCAGCGTTTATCTGCGGCTTTAAATTTGCGCTAATCGGCGGGTAAAACTTTAAATAGGCTTAACTAGTACTCTATTTATGAGTTTCTAACTGCTGATAAACGTCTTGAAAGTCACGCCCTTCACGAAGGTGCTTGACGAGAACGGGGATGGCAGGTTGTCCTGCGGCGGCCAGCCAACGAGACACTTCCATTCCCGAAGTCATGTAGGCCAACATAACACGGCCTTCGGGACCCGTAAAAAATCCACGCATTGAGCTAATTTCGGTAAGCGCGAGGGTTACTTGTCCACCGCTCGAAATATAATCACATTCATCTTTGTAATCTAAGTAGCGCTGGGCGGGAGGTTTGTTTTCTACAAAACGATAATCAACCATCAAGGCAAGCCCTTCGTTGAACCACTGCGGAATTTGTTGGGTGGTTTTCCACCAACCGAGCCGTGTAAAAAGTTCATCGTGACACATTTCGTGCGCGATGACATCGGTATTGATACCGTCCAAATTGAGTACCACATAAGAAGCTCCCCACGGTGTTCCGATACTACAGCCCGCTCCTTCGTCGCTGTGGCAATATTTCGCATATTCTTGCGGGTCGTAGCAAACAATGATTGTCGGTTTTCCTTGTCGGCCACCCCAAAAGCTGTGGATTCGTTTTTCTGCCTCAGCCACTACTTTTTGGGCGTATTGGTGATGTTTGGCAGAGGATTTGGGACTGACGTAGAAGTGAGCGTTGAGTGCTTTAAAATCAGAAAAACCGACCCATTGGCAATGCCAAACCTGCGGAAACAAGACAAAATAACTGATAAGGCTAGCCGTCAGTCCCCCAATAATCCAGAATAAGTATCGCTTGAGCATATTAGACGTGGTTAGGGAGACAGGCTGTTAGCCAAAAGAGGAAATATCAATCGAAAGTGCCGAAGCAGCCTCGCGGATGATGGCTTGCTGAAACGGCGGGCCAATGTCGGTCAGTTTTAATTCTCCCCCAATAAGCGTACTAATGACCTCATTACTGAGAATATAAGGGACAAAGAGCGAACCATATTTTTCTTCAATCCAACGCTTCATGGGCAGAAAAGTACCATCGCGGAGCGCATTACTTCGGGCGGCTCTTTGGTGCATTTCGGTAATTTCCTGATGGGTTGGACGTACTTTTTCTGGTGAGAGATGGCGCATTTTTCCTTCCAACTTGGCTTGCTGAATAATCTGTCGGAGTTGGTCAACCGCCCAAGGGGTTTGCATACGAGGATTTACTCCTTTCAGTTGGAGCCAGTTGCTCAGCGTGGCGGGGTCAAGCAAAATGCTATGCACTTGTGCATCGGTAAGTACTTGGTAAGTAGGCTTTCCAAATTTACGGGCTTGCTCGTCGCGAAAGCGGTATAGTTCACTCAAAATGTGTTGGTCAAAGGGGCTGAGATCACGCTGTTCCTTGGGGCTCAAAAAAGTAGTTCGCGTTTTCGGAGCGTAGCTTTTATTTTCCAAAAATACCATACTTTGCTGAAACCACTCCCAGCGCTGTTGCTCTTTGAGGCGCTCGGTGAGCTTGTCTCGGAGCTCAAGAAGATACACAACATCGTTGGCGGCATACTCCAGCTGCATGTCGGTCAGAGGGCGTTTGAGCCAGTTGCTTTGTTGCTTTTTTTTGCTCGACTCTATTCCCAATACTTCCCCGAGGACGCTTGCCAAACCGATTTTCTCAAAGCAAAGTAGCTTCGTGGCCACGCTTGTATCGAAGACATTGCGGGGGTTGCATCCGTGAAGAAAAAGAAGCCGAAAATCTTCTCCACTGTCGTGAATGACTTTTTCGACGGCAGGGTTTTCAATCACCCGCCACAACGACGATAAATCTTTTATTTCGAAAGGGTCAATCAAATAGCAATCATCAGGAGTAGCTACTTGAAACAAACAAAGGGTAAAGCCATAGGCATAATGATTGTTATCAAATTCAGTATCAATCGCTATGGCTGGGAAGTGGTTTAATCGCTCTACGACACGCTCAAACTCCGCCTGTGTATGAATAAAAATGGGACTCGACATAGTGCCAAAATTACGAATAAATCCGCCATTTTGTCTATAATTTTTGATTTAACGGGCAAAATGATGCCAAAATTGCCGCTTTTATACCTCGGCACGAGATTTGAGAAATCATTGTCAACAAGCCAATTAACCAACAGCAGAACCCGTGCACACGCACCGAAGCCATGAACTTTAATCAATATACCATCAAAGCCCAAGAAGTTGTTCAACACGCTGTGCAAATTGCCCAGGGCAAGCAGCAGCAAGTTGTTGAAACGGGACACATTCTAAAAGCGATTTTGGAAGAAGATCCCAACACGTCGCAGTTTTTAGCCAAAAAGCTGAATGTCGCGCTCCCAAATGTCAATACACGACTTGAGACTATCATCAACGGTTATCCGCGCGTAGCAGGCTCGGCCAATACCGAATACCTTAGCAATGACCTCAACGCCACGTTCCAAAAGGCCCAAAGCTATCTGAAAGAATTTAATGACGAATATGTAAGCGTAGAACTCCTCCTAGTGGGCTTATCGGCGGGCAAAGACAGCACCGCCCAGCTGATGAAAGAGGTGGGATTGAAAGAAAAAGAATTAGTAGCAGCTATCAAAGAATTAAGAGGGAAGAATAATCCAGTGAAAGACCAAAATGCCGAAGCTAAGTACCGTTCGTTGGAACGATACAGCAAAAACTTAAATCAATTGGCACGTTCGGGTAAAATTGACCCCGTGATTGGGCGCGACGACGAAATCCGTCGGGTGCTTCAAATCTTGGCGCGTCGTACCAAAAACAACCCCATGCTTTTGGGTGAACCCGGGGTAGGGAAAACGGCCATCGTAGAGGGCTTAGCGCAGCGGATTGTGCAAGGCGACGTGCCCGAGCAGTTAAAAGACAAAGAAATTGTATCGCTCGACATGGGTTTACTCATCGCGGGTGCCAAATACAAAGGCGAATTTGAAGAGCGTTTAAAAGCGGTTATCAAAGAAGTAACCGACTCTGAAGGCCAAATTATTTTATTCATTGACGAAATCCACACGCTCATCGGGGCGGGGGCGGGCGGTGAGGGCGCCATGGACGCTGCCAACTTACTCAAGCCTGCCCTCGCGCGGGGCGAACTCCATACCATCGGGGCCACTACCATCAAAGAGTACCAAAAGTACATTGAGAAAGACAAAGCGCTGGAGCGCCGTTTTCAGGTAGTGACCGTCGATGAACCCAACGAAGCCGATGCGATTAGTATCTTGCGGGGTATCAAAGACAAGTACGAACTCCACCACGGCGTTCGGATTCAGGACGATGCGGTCATTGCGGCTGTTGAGTTGTCGAGTCGCTATATTTCTGACCGTTTTTTGCCCGACAAAGCCATTGACCTAATGGACGAAGCGGCGGCGAAGTTGCGCTTAGAAATGGATTCGGTTCCCGAAGAACTCGACGATTTGAACCGCCGTATCATGCAGTTAGAGATTGAGAGAGAGGCGATTCGACGGGAGAATGACAAAGAAAAAGAAGCCAGACTTAACAAAGAGTTGGCGGATTTGAACGAAGAACGAAGCGCTTTTAAAGCCCAATGGGAGTTAGAAAAAGGAAAAATTAGTGAACTCCGCGCGTTGAAAGAGCAGCTAGAGCAGCTACGCCTTGAAGCCGAACAAGCCGAAAGAACGGGAGATTATGGAAAAGTGGCAGAACTTCGTTACGGTAAAATTCCAGAAATCGAAAAACGGTTAGGAGAAAGCGGGCAACAGTCGATTAGCGGAGAGCAGTTGATTCAGGAGGAAGTAACGGCCGAAAATATTGCGGAAGTGGTAGCTAAATGGACGGGCATTCCCGTGAGTAAAATGCTGCAAAGTGAGCGTGAAAAGTTGCTCAACTTGGAATCCGAACTTCAAAAACGAGTAGCGGGTCAGGAGGAAGCCATTGAAGCAGTAGCCGATGCGGTACGTCGTTCGAGAGCAGGTTTGCAGGACCCCAAACGCCCGATTGGTAGTTTTCTATTCCTTGGGCCAACAGGGGTTGGTAAAACGGAGTTAGCCAAAACGCTGGCGAATTACTTGTTTAACGACGACAATGCCATGGTGCGCATCGACATGAGCGAATACCAAGAGCGCCACGCTGTAAGTCGTTTAGTAGGAGCGCCTCCAGGCTATGTGGGTTACGATGAAGGCGGACAATTGACGGAAGCTGTACGTCGTAAACCATACAGTGTGATTTTGTTGGACGAAATCGAAAAAGCGCACCCCGACGTTTGGAATGTAATGTTGCAGGTATTGGACGATGGACGTTTGACCGATAACAAAGGTCGTTTGGCTAACTTTAAAAATACCATCATCATCATGACGTCGAACATTGGCAGCGACATCATCATGGAGAAGTTCAAAGAAGCAGGTAATAAGACAGAGAAAGGCTGGAAATTATATTTCAAAGAAGAAGCCAAAAACGATGTACTTGGATTGCTCAAACAGTCGGTAAGACCAGAGTTTTTGAACCGTATCGACGAAATTGTGCTCTTTGACCCACTTGGCCGCGATAATTTGAAACAAATCGTTCGGATTCAGTTCAACCACATCAAAGACTTGTTGGCCGAACAAGGAGTAACCTTGGATGCTACCGACGAAGCTTTGGTGAAACTTTCAGAAGAAGGTTATGACCCCGCGTTTGGTGCGAGACCCCTCAAAAGAGTCTTGCAGCGCCGAATCTTGAATGAGTTATCAAAGCAGATTCTCTCGGGTAAAATCCAGAAAGATGCGGTCATCATGATGGAGCTGAATGAACAAGGAGAAGTCGCTTTTGAGAATATTTCGGAAGTAAAAATAGAGGCGTAAGGAAGAGGAGAAAAGAAAAAGGGGCTGCAAAGCCCCTTTTTTTATGCGTTAGTATCTTTAGAACTCGTGTCTGGCACTTCTGGAAGAGGAGATGCTGCGGGAGGTGTTATATCCTCGACTGGTTCAGAAGAGGGCGTGCTGGGAGCTTCCGCCACTTCGTTATTATGTTCAACTACACTACTTTCTGGTACTGTATTCTCGTTGGCCTCCGTAGGGGTTTCTGAAGCGACAATAATGTTGTCGTCAGAGTTGGTAGTTGTTTCATTATCAGTAAGTTGTTCCATTGTCACTGACTCCGTTGTGTCATCGCTTTCGGCTACTTCTTCGGGGTCATCCAAGCGCGGGAAGAAGGTACCTTGAAAAATGAGGATGATACATACTCCAACGAAGATACAAGCGTCGGCAAAGTTAAAAATTGGCGTTGTATAGTATTGGCCACCCCACACAGGTACCCATTCAGGCACAAAACCTTCCCAAAAATCAACAAAAACCATGTCGATTACTTGGCCGTGAAACCAAAGGGTAGGGGAGCCGTAAGGCGCATTGCCAATCAAAACCCCGTAAAAAATACTGTCGATGAGGTTGCCGATGGCTCCTGCTAAAATCATAGCCATTGCCCAGAGAAGCCCGCTTGCCGCGCCGCGTACGGAAAGTCGTACGATATACCAAGCGATAAACACCATTGCTCCCAAGCGGAAGGTCGTCAAAAACAACTTCCCATACTCGTGGTCAATCTGCATCCCGAAGGCCATACCAGGGTTGGTGACATAATAGAGCTTAAACCAATCTCCTATGAGACGGATCTGGCCTGCAAAACCAGGAGCCATGTAGTGGTGTACGAGTAACTTAGACGCTTGGTCTACCGCGATGAGTAGAAGAGCAAACAAAAAAAACTTAAGTGGGTTCTTGGCGGTATGACTCGTCATTCAGCTATCAATTATACTAGTTTAACGTGTGTTGGGAAAATAGGTTGCGTCGGCAAATTTAGTGAGAAATACGCTGTTGATGGCGTCTTTCTACTTCGCGTTTTACTAACAAATATTCACGGCTACTCTGGCCTGCAATCGATTTGTTTTCTTCGGCACGACGGAATAAATAAGGCATTACTGTTTCTACGGGCCCATAAGGGACGTATTTTGCTACATTATATCCTGCATTCGCCAAGTTGTAAGAAATGTTATCGCTCATGCCGAGTAGTTGTGCAAACCATACGTGAGGGTCATTGTGAGGAATTTGCAATTTTTCCATTAACTCGATGCAAAGTTGGCAACTATATTCGTTGTGTGTACCTAGACAAATCGAAATTACATCACGATTTTGCAGACAAAATTCAAGTGCTTTGTTGTAATCTCGGTCGGTATCTTCCTTGGTAGCATGGATAGGGTCTTGGTACTCATTTTCGTATGCGCGCAGACGTTCTTTCTCAAAGTAAGCCCCTCTAACGAGTTTAACTCCCAATAAATACCCCGCCGTTTTCGCATCACGCGTTGCTTTCTTCAAATTCTCAAGCATGTCGTGGCGATACATTTGGAATGTGTTATACACAATGGGAGTCTGCGTGTTATATTTTTTCATCGCGTCGTAAGCCAGTTGGTCAATCACATTTTGAATCCAACTTTCTTCGGCATCCACAAAAATCTTAACGTTCAAATCGGCAGCTTTTTTGCACAAAGCATCCACGCGCGTTTTGATGCGCTCAAACGCCTGCTCTTCAGAAGAAGAGAGCTCTTCTCCCGCCTGAATTTTCTCCATAAGAGGAGTAGAACCTACCCCAGTTACTTTAAAAACAGAAAACGGAATAGCTTCGTTATTTGTGGCTTTTTCGATAGTTAGCGAAATTTCGTTAGCAGTTTTGTCAAAACACTTTTCGTCGTCTTCCCCCTCTACCGAGTAGTCTAAAATTGTGCCTATTTGTGATTTGGCCAAATTTTGTATCGTTTTTTCGCATTCTTTGATATTTTCTCCGCCGCAAAATTGATTAAAGAGCGAAGCTTTTATGAGATTCTTGACGGGCAATCTCAACAAAAGAGAGAGTTTTATAAAAAAAGTTCCTAATTTTACAAGCCAAACCTGGTTCATCATTGAGAATAACCAATAGGTTTTCTTAAGTTGGGCATTGGTCTTGGAAGAAAATGCGACCGAAGTGTCTTCAAATGAAACACCCGTTTTGGGTGATGCAACACTTAATGGCATAGTTGTAATGTTTTGTTGATAAATGAAATTGAGCGTTCCGAATTGGCGGATTTTCAGGGAATTATCTCTAGGACGCCTCAGAGTGCCAAAACGGTTGCAAAATTACGAAGTTTTAATCGCTTTCAAATTGTTACTATAGATTGTTGTACTAATTAATTTTTTTCTCAGTTATGGGTGCCACCTTAGACATTTTACCAATGAGCTCGTGGGTTGATACGGGAGGGAAGCCGCTCGTTATCGCAGGACCATGTAGTGCCGAAACAGAAGACCAAGTACGTGATACCGTTCGTCAAATCAAAGCAGAAGGATATGCCAACGTAATCAGAGCGGGGGTTTGGAAACCTCGTACGCGTCCGGGCAGCTTTGAAGGGATGGGCGAAGCAGCGTTGCCTTGGTTGGTAGATGCTAAAAAAGAAACTGGATTGCCTATTGCCGTTGAAGTAGCAACGCCTCAGCACATTGAGCTTGCTCTTAAATACGGCGTCGATATTTTATGGGTAGGTGCTCGTACCACCGTGAACCCATTCAACGTACAAGACTTGGCCGATGCGCTTCAAGGAGTTGACGTACCTGTGCTTATCAAAAACCCAGTCAACCCCGACTTAGCGTTGTGGATTGGAGCGTTTGAACGTATCAACCGTGCAGGTATTAAGAAACTAGGTGCGATTCACCGTGGTTTCTCAAATGCGCAAGAAACAAAATACCGCAACTCACCAATGTGGAACATCGCCATCGAACTCAAAACTATGTTCCCTGAGCTTCCGATGATTGGTGACCCAAGCCACATGGCAGGTAAGCGCGCGTATTTGTTTGAGTTGGCACAGCGTGCATTAGACTTAAACTACGATGGGTTGATTATCGAGTCTCACCGTGACCCAGACAAAGCATGGTCAGATGCTTCTCAGCAGTTGACTCCGCAGGCGTTGGGTGAAATGCTTCACGAATTACACATTCGTAAGGCAGAGTATGGTACTGATTACCAAAGCCAATTGGAAAACCTTCGTAGCAAGCTTGATAACCTTGACCGCGAATTACTCGAAATTTTGGGTACTCGTATGTCGTTGGTAGAGCAGTTGGGAGAATACAAGCGTGACAACAACGTGGCAGTTCTTCAGATGGATCGTTGGAGACAACTCCGTAAAAACCGCGCTGATTTGGGTAAACAACTCAACTTGTACCCAGATTTCGTAGAAGAGTTGTTCGAATTGATTCACATGGCTTCGATTCGTAAGCAAACAGAAGTAATGAACAACATTCCTAGCGCTTAGTCGTAGAATGACAGAAGCGTTGATTCCATAATTGGTATCAACGTACAAAATAAATCGAAGGCCTCTTCTCAAACGGGAAGGGGCTTTTTTATGTCAATTCATCGGCAAATCTGTGTGTTAAGTAGCATTCTCTTCGGCAAATCAGCCCCTTTTTTGTATTTTTGAATGAAAACCAATCTTATTTTCTCATGAGAAAAATTTCCTTCATCATCTCACTATTTTATGCAGGACTGACGTGGGCGCAAGCACCCACCATGCCCAATTACCACGCCAATGACCGTTTTGAACAATTGGGTACGGCTCTTCCTACGCCTAATACTTACCGAACGGCTTCGGGTGCGCCTGGAAAAGATTATTGGCAGCAACGCGCCGATTATGACATCAAGGTCGAATTGGACGAGGTCAATAACAAAATCATTGGTACTGAAACGATTACGTATTTTAATCAGTCTCCCGATGCGCTGCCTTACGTGTGGATTCAGCTCGACCAAAATTTGTTTGCCAAAAATTCTCCTGGACCCATTACAAGAACGGGCGATTTGGGAAATCAAACAACGATGACGAGCCTTTCGACCATTACCGATATGAATTATTCAAATGCGGACTATGGTTATAATATTCAGGCAGTTAAAGATGCAAAAACGGGAAAGCCGCTTCGCTATACCATCAACCAAACGATGATGCGGATTGATTTGCCCCAGCCTATTTTACCCAAACAAACGTATTCGTTCTCGATTGACTGGAATTACCGAATCGTAGAAGTTGCCAAAGGGGGGCGTCGAACGGGTTTTGAGGTGTTCAAAGATGGTAACAACGTCTATGAAATTGCGCAGTTTTATCCCCGCTTGTGCGTTTATGATGACGTAACGGGCTGGCAGCACAAGCAATATTATAGCCAAGGTGAGTTTGCGCTGAACTTCGGTAACTTTAAATTGGCGATTACTGTACCCGACGACCACGTTTTGGGAGCCACGGGCGAGTTGCAAAATGCGGCTCAAGTGCTGACACCTACGCAATTGAAAAACTTTGAAAAAGCCAAAACTTCGGAGAAAGTGGTGGTGATTTCGTCGCAAGAAGAGCGCGAGAAAGCCGAAAAAGGAAAACCTTCGGGCAAAAAAACGTGGATTTTTAAAGCGGATAACGTACGTGACGTAGCCTTTGCGACGTCCAGAAAGTACATTTGGGATGGAAAAATGCAGGAAGTAGCGGGTAAAAAAGTACTGTGCATGTCGTTTTATCCTAAAGAAGGAAATCCACTTTGGGGCAAATATTCGACCGAAGTCGTGGCGCATACCGTCAAAACCTATTCAAAATTCTCGGTGGACTACCCGTATCCCGTCGCCATTTCGTGCCACGGTCCCATCGGTGGGATGGAGTATCCGATGCTTTCTTTTAATGGCGGTCGTCCTGAAGCCGATGGCACGTATTCGGAAGCAACGAAATATGGAATGATTGGGGTAATTATTCACGAAGTAGGCCACAACTTTTTCCCAATGATTATCAATAACGATGAGCGTCAGTGGATGTGGATGGACGAAGGGTTGAACACTTTTATGCAGTATTTGACCGAAAAAGAGTGGGACAAAGACTACCCAACGCGCCGCGGTGAGCCTCAAATGATTGTGGATTACATGAAGCAAGATCCCAAAAATTTGGTGCCGATTATGACCATGTCCGACAACCTCATCAACGCAGGGGCAAGTGCGTACGCAAAGCCAGCCACGGCCCTCAACATTTTGCGCGAAACCGTGATGGGACGTGAATTGTTTGATTATGCGTTCAAAGAGTACAGCCGTCGTTGGGCGTTTAAGTCACCAACGCCTGCGGACTTGTTCCGTACACTTGAAGACGCATCGGGTGTGGACTTGGATTGGTTTTGGAAAGGTTGGTTCTACGGCGTTGAGCCTGTTGACCAAGATTTGGTAGAAGTAGAATGGTTTGCTCTTGACACACAAAACCCAGACATCACGAAAGCAAACGCTAAAAAAGAAGCCGAAGAGAAACGTAACACGGTAGCCCGCCAGCGCGATAAGGATTTCATCAAAGAGTCGGTGGTAGAGAAAAACCCTGACATGAAGGATTTCTACAACTCGTATGACCCTTATAAAGTAACCGACGCTGACAAGAAGAAATACGAAACGTACTTGGCGAGTTTGACGCCTGACGAGCGTAAGTTGGTGGAATCAGGCTTGAATTTTTACACGTTGAAAGTGAAAAACAAAGGAGGTTTGCCGATGCCCGTGATTGTGAAGATGCAATTTGAAGACGGCACGGATTCGGTAGCGCGTTTCCCAGCGGAGATTTGGCGTTTGAACGACCAACAAGTATCAAAAGTGATTACCACTAAGAAGAAGGTGGTTCAGTGGACTTTGGATCCATTCCGTGAAATTGCCGATATCGACGAAGAGAGCAATAGCTTCCCACGTCAGCCGACGAAACCAACGCGTTTCCAATTGTTCAAGGGCGGTGGTTTCCAACGCGGTACCAACCCAATGCGCGAAGCCCAACAAGCACAGCAACCCAAAGCAGGGCAACAGGGCGGGGCTAAGAATTAGTGTTTTTTACCACTAAGGCACTAAGGATCACTAAGGGCGTTTTTCTTAGTGGCTCTTAGTGCCTTAGTGGTTCAACAATCAATTTGCATGACTTCCAACGTAGCTTACCGTTTTTATCCTTCGTTGCTCAATACCTACTCACGGTTTTTGCAGGGAAAAATCAGTGAGCAGGAAGTGCTAGACCGCATCAATCGGGTGCCTATCCCACAAACCGAGGCACAGTTTAGGGGAGTATCTTTTGAAGATGCAGTATTGAAAAAAATCGGTGAGGACCAATTTGACCCCCAAATTTTAGCAACTGTTCGCCAAAAATTACCTTCACCCATCATCAAAACGCAGGCTTACTGCCAATACCAAATTGCCGATGTGATGATTTATGGCTTTGTGGATGTATTGGGCCGAAAAGAAGCCGTTGACCTCAAAACAACTTCTCATTATTCGGCGGATCGTTTTCAACAAGACCATCAAAATTTTTATTTGCCCGCCTTATACTTCCGAGGTGTTCGGCAGATGCGTTATCTAATCACTGATTTTGTGAACGTTTACGAAGAAATCTACGAAGCCTCGACCGATTTTGAAGGGCAGTTAGAGGAGCTTTATTCGTTTAAAATGTTTCTGGAAGAACACCGTGAACAAATAACGGACGCAAAGATTTTTGCTAAAAAGAAGTAGTTTTAACTCTTTCAGCTTAAAATATAAATCTACTATTCATTGCTCCAGAGGAGCTACATCTTAGTAGAAACAGTAAATCATGCCCAAAACAAAGCCCCATCGGGGTGACATCTTTCACCTGTCAATCAATTAATTTATGAAATTTTGAGTGGTAAATGATTATTTTGCGGCTTTACCTTAGTGGTTTAATGTAATTTTCTCACAGAAAACATCACAAAAAGCACTAAATCAGGGATAAATGAGCATTGTGCTGCAATTACCTCAGTGAAATTTAGTGCCTTAGTGGTTTAAAAAAGATGAAACTCTGGCAAAAAGAAACAACTTCCATCTCTGAAAAAATCGAAAAATTCACCGTCGGGCGTGACCGTGAAATGGATTTATATTTGGCCCCTTACGATGTGCAAGGAAACATTGCGCACGCCACTATGCTCGAAAGTGTAGGACTACTTACGAGTGATGAGTTAAAAGTGTTGAGTGATGAATTGAAATCCATTTACCAAGACATTCAGCAGGGGAAGTTTGAGATTGAGGAGGGGGTAGAGGATGTACACTCGCAAGTAGAGCTAATGCTTACGCGTAAATTGGGTGATGTCGGCAAAAAAATTCACAGCGGCCGCTCACGCAACGACCAAGTATTGGTGGATATGAAGCTCTTTACGCGCAGTCGGTTAGAAGAAGTAGCACTCGCCTCTAAAAAGCTGTTTGATTTGCTTATCAAACGCTCAAATCAGCACAAAAATGACCTTTTGCCAGGCTATACGCACTTACAAATCGCGATGCCGTCGTCGTTTGGTCTTTGGTTTGGCGCGTACGCCGAAGCATTGGTGGACGACGTGAGCATGATTCAAACGGCTTATAAGTTGGCCAATAAAAACCCGCTTGGTTCGGGAGCTGGTTATGGTTCTTCATTCCCTCTTAACCGCACGATGACTACCGAATTATTGGGTTTTGAAACGTTGCATTATAACGTAGTTTATGCCCAAATGTCGCGAGGGAAAACCGAACAAACGGCATTGACGGCGATTGCGGCGTTGTCAGCGACGTTGTCTCGCTTAGCGATGGATGTATGCTTGTACAATAGCCAAAACTTCGCTTTTGTGACCCTTCCCGATGATTTGACAACGGGAAGTAGTATCATGCCGCACAAAAAGAACCCCGACGTGGCGGAGCTATTACGTGCAAAAACCAACCGTTTAAAGGCATTACCCACCGAAATTACGATGGTTATGAGCAATTTACCATCGGGTTATCACCGCGATATGCAGTTGCTCAAGGAGTTACTAATGCCCGCTTTTGAAGAAATTTTAGACTGCTTAGACATCACGCATTTTATGTTGGAGCACCTGCAAGTAAAGCACAACTTACTTGCCGAGGCAAAATATGATTTGCTATTTAGTGTAGAGCGGGTGAATGAGTTGGTGGTACAAGGAGTACCTTTCCGTGATGCGTATCGTCAAGTAGGCAAAGAAATCAATGAAAACACCTATCAAGCCTCGCGTGACCTTAAACACACCCACGAAGGAAGCATTGGAAATTTATGTAACGACCAGATTGTGGGATTGATGGAGGCCGAAATGCGCCGATTTGGATTTGAGAAAGCACATGGAGCTATCGGTAAGCTTGTTCAATAGTCAAGGCTTACTGACCAAAATTTGACTTAATATGTTTTTTTTTCTAAGTTGGTTGACCAATTACATTCAACCAACTTAGCGTTATGGCCTTTTCTCCAAAGCCTACGTTTGCCCGTCGCCAATTTTTACGTAACTCACTCCTTGGAGTGGGGGGGGTATTAGGAGTTACTTCCATTGGGGCAACCGTTTTTTTATCGAACGAATACCGCGTTAGGTACGGACAACTCCTTTATTTGAGGGGACACTTGGCGGATATTGTGCATACGTTTGCCGAAGCCGCTTTACCGCAAGGGCAAGGTTTTCCTACTGTTGAAGAAGCAAAAGTTGTCCCTCGACTCGACGAAGAATTTTACTTTATTGACCCTACTATTCAAAATGACTTCAAAGCGGTGCTGTTTTTGGTGGAAGCAATTCCGCTCTGGGAAGGGTATTTTTCTCGCTTCTCAAGGTTAAGTAGGGAAGATAGGGTTGCTTTTTTGGAGAAAATGCAGTCCACCGAAAATGATTTATACCGTGTAGCCATCGCCAACGTTCGGATGGCGGTGCGGCTGATGTATTATGGACATCCCTCAACCTGGAAAGCCATCGGGTATGATGGCCCGTTTGGGAATGTCCCAGAGGTAGTCAGCGAGCAGCGTCAGCATTACACATCACTTATTCAAGCTTCTTAATCGTATGAAATCTGTCTTTGAGTACGCTGATTATCAGGATGGGCAAGTCATCCGAACAAAAGTGTGCGTAGTAGGCTCGGGTTGTGGCGGAATGACGTTGGCCAAAAAACTCAGCAAACAAGGCGTAGAGGTAGCAATTATAGAACAGGGAGGATACTACATGTCGGCATCGTTTGATAATCGAGAATTGAATATGTCGGCGAAAGTAGATGCAGAACGTAACTTGGCTACTACGTCAAACGGTGACACCCTTTTATTATATGGAAACAATGTAGGTGGCGCTTCGGTCCATTATTGGGCTGATAGCTACCGCACACCTGAAGATAGACTGAAGCTTTGGGCGGATAAATACGGGATGGAAGGGCATACAAAAAAAGACCTTGACCCTGCTTGGGATGAGTTGGAGTCGGCCTTAAATATTCACGAAGCGACGGAAGAATACTATAACCCCATGAACCTGAAACTGCGTAAAGCGGCTCAGGAGTTAGGATGGGAGGGGGCGCCGATTCCGCAGGCACGAAAAAACTGTCAGAAATCGGGGCATTGTATGCAAGGGTGTTATTTTAACGCGAAGCAGAGCCAATTGGTCACTCATTTGCCCGAAGCACTGGAAAAAGGGGCGAAACTATATGCGGATTTACGGGCCGATGCACTTGAATGGGAAGGCGGACGTGTAAAAAAAATAAGAGCATCCATTATCGACCGCCGAAGTAATAGCCCGAATGGTAAAACGGTCACTATTGAAGCTGATGCCTTTGTCATAGCAATGGGGGGATTCAATACCTCCGCGTTTATGCTTCGACAAGAAGGCTTTCAAACTCGTTTTCCTGCTTTGGGCAAACATTTTGGAATGAACCCATCGGCATTCTCGTACGGATTATACAATGAAGATATTATCCTTTGGCGAAACATACCTGCTGCTTGGGGCGTGGAAAAGTTTCGGTTGGCTACGTACAACACGGCAGGAAGCTATAAAGAAGGGGGGTACTTATTGGTGGCTAACCAAACACAGCCTGCTGCTACGGCCGCAACGATGGGAGGATTTGGGGAAGAGACGCACGAGTGGATGAGACAACTTCCTAAAGTAGGGAGCACCATTGGCTGGATTGACGATCATGAAGACGAGCTAGGGCAAGTAACAGTAGATGCCAATGGAAAACGAAATATCATTTATCCCTACGGTCCTGTCACTCAACAAATTCTACGAGATTTGCTCAAAAAACAAGCGCTCATTACCTTCCAGACAGGGGCTAAAAAAGTACTACTCGCGGACTATCGGGGAACAACGTTAACATCGGTAAAGGACATCGCAAAAATTGATAATCTGCCCGTTACCAACAGCAATTTATTGTTGGCGGCGCCTCACCCTTTTGGCGGGTGTCGCATGGGGAAAAGCATTCAGACGTCAGTCGTGGACTCATCGCACCGCGTGCATGGGTTCGATAATCTTTTTATTGCAGACCCTTCGGTCTTTCCAACAGGACCTTCGGTGGACCCCAGTCTTACGATTATGGCCTTTAGCTACGTTGCCGCCAAGCATGTGAAGGAGGGTTTAGCCTGAGTACCTTGTTAGGGAAGTTAATTTAACTATTACCCGCAGATTTACGCTGATTGAAAGTCGCAGATGACGCTGAATAATGACAGTATAAAGCCCTTTTCTGCGAAAATCAGCGTTTTTAATTCTGCGGCTTTCTGCGGGTAAAAAATAAAACTACTTAGCTAACAGTGTACTGTACTGAGTGTTTAATAGTCAATCGTTTTTAACAATTCCCAAACAATATCGCTCTCAAAGCCGCGGCTGAGGGCAAAGCGAACAAGCTTTTGTTTAATAGCCGTGGGCTCGCCGCGTAGCGTACGGGCTTTTTTGACTAGTAAGTCTTGTAAAGTAGCTTCATAATCGTCTCCATCTATTTCAGACAGCCCTTTTTGAATAAGGTCAGCAGGGATACCGCGTAGTTTCATTTCTTGACGAATTTTGAGTCTTCCCCATTTCTTTACCCTAAATTTCCCCCCCGCAAACGCCCGAGCGAAACGTTCTTCGTTGAGGTAATTTTGCGCCATAAGTTCATGCAGAATAGGCCCCATCTCATCATCTGTGATTTCTAATTCGTGTAGCCGTTGTTTGACTTCTTTGGTACTCCGTTCTTGGTATGCACAAAACGAGGCAGCTTTAACGAGGACTTGTTTTTGGCGTTCAGTCATTTATGAATTGTTTTGGCAAAAATAACAATAGAACTTTTAGAACATAGTCCGTAAATTGCAGCGTTTTTTCCAAACCCCTCTAACATCTTTAACAATGCCTTCCCATAACTTTCGTTGGCGGATTGTGCTCCTACTTTTTTTAATTACGACGATTAACTACGTTGACCGAAACGTACTATCGTTCTCGATGCTCGATGATTCGTTTCGGAAAGAAATGTTGGGTGTTCCACTTTCGTACACGCTTACCCAAGCCGATTTAGATGCGTTCAAGATTCAGTATGGATGGGTGGATACGGCTTTTAAAATGGCCTATGCCTTGGGATTTATTATGATTGGCTGGTTAATAGATCGCCTCGGAACAAGACGAGGTTTGTCGTTTGCTATTGGATTGTGGAGCTTGGCAGGAGTGGCCAATGCGTACGTAGGTAGTTTTAGAGGGTTATTAGCCACACGTTTTGCGTTAGGAATAGGAGAAGCAGGAAATTTTCCCTCAAGCATTAAATCCATTGCCGAATGGTTTCCCAAAAAGGAACGAGCGTTTGCAACAGGGCTTTTCAATGCGGGTACTAATGTCGGAATAATCCTAACGGCCGCAGTGATTCCTTGGATGACCTTAAAGTACGGCTGGCGAATGTCGTTTATGACCACAGGGGTATTGGGTTTTGGAGTTTTGATGCTGTGGTGGTTCAACTACCAAAAACCTGAAGACCACCCTAAGGTGTCAAAACGAGAGCTGCGGTACATTAAGCAAGATAATCAACCCGAAGAGATAGAAGGAAGAGTAACTTGGTGGCGACTTTTACGTTTTCGTCAGACGTGGGCTTTGATTGCAGGGAAGTTTATGGCTGACCCCATTTGGTGGTTTTATTTGACATGGCTACCCGATTTCTTTAACTCTAGCGAATCACTCACCCAACGCCTCGACTTGCAAAACATTGGACTACCGTTCATGGTAATTTACATTATCTCTGACGGCGGAAGCGTGTTTTTTGGTTGGTTATCCTCTCGGTTGATGAAAATGGGATGGTCGCTGAATCGGGCTCGAAAAACTACCCTTTTGCTGTGTGCCCTTTGTGTGGTGCCCATCTTTTTTGCCGCCCAAACTCAAAATGTCTACATCGCGACCGTACTTATTGCCATTGCGGCAGCGGGACACTTAGGCTGGTCGGCCAATATTTACACCATCGCTTCTGATTTATACCCTAAAAGTGCGGTGGCTATGGTGACGGGCATTGGGGGCTTTTCGGGAGCAGTAGGAGGGGCATTATTGGCCGCTATCATAGGTCCTATACGAGTGCATTGGGGATATTTACCGTTGTTTCTCATTGCAAGTTCGACCTATTTGTTGGCGTTGCTATTTATTCATTTGTTGATTCCTAAAATGAAGCCCGTTGAGATGTGAAAAATAATCTTTTGTCTTTTTAATACAATTTCTTTATTAAAACGTTATAGCTTTGCAATTGCGTAAGATTCCTTAATTTTTCATTTTAAAACGTCCAACCTAGGCATGAAACGATTCACAAAAATGTTAGTAGCGGTGGGTGCTTTCCTAGCAGTATCGACAGCGGCAAATGCACAAGTAAAAATCCCTGCAGACATTGAGGCTCTATTGACTAAAAATACGTGTTTAGCTTGCCACAAAGCAGACCAGAAATTGGTAGGCCCAGGGTACAAAGAAGTAATGGCGAAGAAAAAATATAAGCCAGAGCAAATCGTAGAGTTGATTGCTAACCCAAAACCAGCAAACTGGCCAGGCTACCCTCCAATGGCACCGCTTAACGTACCAAAGGATGAAGCTATGAAAATTGCTAAGTGGATTGTGTCTTTGGGTAAGAAATAATCCTGAGTAAAATACCGCTCCCTAAAAGCCGATGTACTTGCATCGGCTTTTTTTGTAATTATGTCGGCTTTTTTGCAATTTGGCCAAGCGTTATTATCTCGCTTTCGTATGTCTCTTAAAAGATTTTGTTGTGTTTTGCTTTGGGTAGGGCTTTCGTTGGTTGGGTATGCCCAAACCAAAGAAAAGGTAGCGAAAAATGATACCATCAGCCTACCCGCTGCCCTAGATAGTGCTACGATAACGCCCCGTCTCCCTTCCGATGAGAGGATGAAAGACTACCGCGCTGACCGTGATTATAATTACGAACGTGATGCACCTCCTCCCGACAATCCTTTAGCGCGTATCTGGTTCTGGTTGATGGATAAAATTAACTCATTCCTTAACAGCACTGCTTACGAAAATTTTTGGCAGTATGTATTTCTGGTGGTTATCGCAGGGATAGTGGTTTGGTTATTGGTTAAGGCCGAGTTTATAGGAGGGGTATTTGCCAAAAAATCAGACGAACAATTGGCATATAACCGCATTGTCGAGAACATTCATGAACTGGATTTTGGACAGTTAATTGAAGAGGCAGTTATAGCCAAGAACTATCGTTTGGCAGTTCGACTCTATTATCTTAAAACCTTGAAGCAACTGACTGATAAGAAACAGATTCATTGGCAGCCTACCAAAACCAACCGTAATTATGTAGAAGAATTGCAAGGGACTCGTTACCAACAAGATTTTGAACAGCTCACATATCAGTTTGAATATGTCTGGTATGGAGAGTTTGGGGTGAGCGAATCTCAGTTTGTACGCTTAAAGGATACATTTCAAGCATTTTTAAACCAACTTTAAGAAAACGTTTAAGGTGAATTGGCGAAGTAAATATTTTTGGTTTCTATTACTAACGATAGTCTCTTACGGCTTGTTTGAGTACTATCGCCCAAAACCTGTTGATTGGACACCTACTTATTCCAATAAGGACAAAATCCCTTTTGGAACCAAAGCTACGTATGGGCTTTTATCGGATGTCTTCCCAAATCAAAAAATTGAATCGCTGAGGATGCCTGTCTATAACCGACTTTTGGAGAACCCCAACTTGCCCAAAAGTAATTACCTCTTTGTATGTCGAGAGTTTAACATTGACTTAAATGACCAAAAACAACTGCTTAATTACGCAAAGCAGGGGAACAATGTATTTATTTCGGCGTATTATTTTTCCGATAGTTTATTGAAAAAACTGGGCGTACGAGCCAACTTGAAAGCACCTACGCTAAGGGATACTGCTTTAGTGATGAACTTTGTCAACCCAAGTTTTACTAAGAAAGGCGGGTACGTGTTTTCGCAAGACGATGGACGTAATTATTTCTTGGTCAAAAAACCAGATAAGGTAACAATATTGGCAAAAAATGCCCGCAATGAGCCTATCTACCTTAAAATAGCGTACGGAAAAGGGTATTTCTATCTGCACAATTTACCGCTGGCACTGACCAATTACTATGTATTAGATAATAAGACCTCTGATTTTGCTTTTAAAACCCTCTCCTACTTGCCTGTGTTACCTATTTATTGGGACGAATACCAAAAACAAGGGCGTTTTGGAGAGGATGAACAGTCAATTTTTCGGTATATCATGACTCAGCCACCTTTGACTTGGGCTTACTACCTGATATTAGGAGGCTTGTTGTTGTTTGCTATTTTTGCAGGAAAGCGTACACAGCGAATTATTCCGGTTGTACCATTGCCTAAAAATACCTCTTTGGAATTCGTACAAACCATTGGAAAAATGTACTTTCAGCGGGGAGATCACGACAATATTGCCCAAAAGAAAATCCAACACTTGTTGCTTTACATCCGCGAACGATTTGGGTTGCGTACCAATGAACTGGATGACGAATTTAAGGAATCACTAACCCAAAAAACAGGATTGCCTCGAATGGACATAGAGTTGCTGTTCAGTGAGATTGCGCACATTGAACGAACGACGGGGCTGTCGGAGTTTGCTTTGTTGAGCTTAAACCGCCGCATCGAAGATTTTTACGAACGAGTTAAATAACTGCCATTTTCTCCATGAATTTTGAATCACGAATAGACCTTCAAGAGCTAAATGCTGCGATAGCGGCCATTAAAGCAGAAATTGGGAAGATAATTGTAGGCCAACAACAAACCATTGAGTTGTTGTTGACGGCAATTTTAGCCGATGGCCACGTACTTATTGAAGGAGTGCCAGGAGTCGCAAAAACTTTGACGGCTAAATTATTGGCACGAACCATTGCTACCGATTTCAACCGAATCCAGTTTACCCCCGACCTAATGCCGTCGGACGTACTCGGAACGTCGATATTTAATCCTAAGCATACCGACTTTGAGTTTAGGAAAGGACCTATTTTTTCTAATATCGTTTTAGTGGACGAGATTAACCGTGCTCCTGCCAAAACGCAAGCGGCGTTGTTTGAAGTAATGGAAGAACGCCAAGCTACGGTCGATGGCACTTCGTATCCCATGAGTAGCCCGTTTATTGTTATGGCGACTCAAAACCCCGTGGAGCATGAAGGCACGTATCGCTTGCCCGAAGCGCAATTAGACCGCTTTTTGTTTAAGATTGTGGTTACGTATCCAACCCAAGAGCAGGAAGTGGAAGTATTGAGAGGCCATCATCAACGATTAAACATGGCAGAGGCTATTGCTACTATTCAGGCGGTACTGAACCCTGAGCAACTGGCAGAGTTACGTCGTAAAACTCATAAGGTACACGTAGAAGATAAACTATTGGAATACATAGCCCAAGTAGTAGTTCAAACACGTAACAACAAGTCGTTGTTTTTGGGGGCTTCGCCACGGGCTTCGGTGGCATTACTTACAAGTGCCAAAGCGTTGGCGGCAATTCGTGGACGGGATTTTGTTACGCCAGAAGATGTCCAAGAGCTGGCACCATCCGTATTGCGTCATCGTATTATTTTAACTCCCGAACGAGAAATGGAAGGGGCAACTCCCGATGATGTGGTTGCTCAAATTCTACAAAAGATTGAAGTTCCGAGGTAAGGTTTTAGCCGATTAGTCAACAGTCCATATTTAATTGTAATTGCTTAAATTACAATTAAATATGGACCATTCTCTACAAAACTTTTTTCAACTTCTCTTGAGCGTTTGTGAAATCGGTTTTGATTTTTTCGATGTTCGCTTTTATTTCTTTTTGAATTTCAATCATTTGCTCACCAGAAACCTCAGGAGCGGGCTTGTGGTCATGATGGTGCTCTTCGCCCTCATGGTGATGATGCTCGTGTGGAAGGCCTGGTACTTCGACCAAATTTCCTTCCCATTCCTCAAAAGACTTGGCTACGGCGTCTAATTCTGCAACGGCCGAATCGATACTTGCCACAGCTGCTGCATCCGTAAGCGTTTTTTTCTTGTCGTTTAAGACAATTTTCAAGGAATCAATTCCCTCAATCTGTTCGTGCAACGATTCTTCAATTTCCATCGCAGCCAAATGAATTTTGCCTGCTTCTTCCATTTTAGGGTCTTTTTCTGGACCACACGCTACGAACACTAAGCTACACGAGGCCAACACACAGCCATAGACCCATGTGTGGTGAATGAATGTTTTCATTTTTGAGGTTGGGAGTTATTGGTTAATCAATCATTGTGGCTTCGTACCCTTGTTTACGAAGTGCAGCCAAGATAGTTTGTTCTGAGGTTTTTCCCAAATAATACCTTACCGATATTACCTCAGCATCGAGCTTTATTTGAGAAGGAACAACGCCATCTACCGATTGAAGTGTATTGTTTAATTTTTCAACCGACCGAGGTGGTTTTTGCAACTCAAATTGAGCAACTCGGGTGCTGCGAATGCGCTCAAATTGAGCTTGCGCTAGCTGACTATCTTCTGCTTGGAAAAAACGGTGAGGAACGACGTTGAGGACAACAGTAAGGGCTACTGCTGACCAGAATACTCTTTTTTCAAAAAGGGATGCTACGTGAGATGAACGTAGGTAAAGGTCGTAAAATGACCAAGCCAGGACGCCTAACTGAAGAACCATCAATGGAGTACGGTATTCGGCCACCCACGCAATCGAAGCTCCATTAAAAAGAACAACTACCAACGGCAACCAGCAGCAGAGCAAGTGCACTAGTCCCGTCAAACCAACATTTAAAGTAATTGAAATTATTCTCGACATACCTATTTGCAACTATATTGCAAAAGTAGTAACAAAAACTCATCATTAAAAAGTTTACAGAAAATGCTTTTTTCAAAAATTTGTTTCTACATATCAACAAATCAGGTATTATGCAAAAGATAGCCATGCTCGGTTCGGGATTTATCGGGCGTTTTTATGCCGATTCTATTCACGGTCAGCGTAGTCGCGATCGGGTGACTGCGATTTATGCGCGGAGTGAATCCAATGCTAAAAAGTTTGCAGAAGACTATAAATGTTCGTTTTGGTCAACTGACATGGAAGAGGTAATCGCCCATCCCGATGTGACGATGGTTTGTGTAGCATTGCCTAACAACCTTCACGAAGCCGCCGTTATGCTTTGCGTAAAACACAAAAAGGCAGTGGTCTGCACTAAGCCTCTTGGGCGTACTGCCGAAGAAGCCCTGCGAATGATGCAGGCGGTTGAGGAAGCAGGAGTATTTGGTGGCTATTTGGAAGACCTGTGTTATACTCCCAAATTTTTAAAGGCACTATCTAGTGTGAAAGAGGGAGCGCTGGGGCGGATTCTTTGGGCGAAGTCGAGAGAAACGCATCCAGGCCCCCACAGTAATTGGTTTTGGGATAAAGAGCAAGCTGGTGGTGGCTGTATCCTCGACTTAGGATGTCACTGCATCGAAATCGCCCGAAATTTTATTGGAAAAGATGTCAAGCCCGTTGAAGTGATGTGCTGGGCTGCTACTCAAGTAAAACCGATTGACGCCGAAGACCATGCGATTGCGCTTGTGAAATACGAAAACGGAGCCATAGGGCAATTAGAAGTGAGTTGGACATTTCGAGGAGGGATGGACCTACGTGATGAAGTAATGGGCACTGAAGGCACGATTTGGATTAATAACTTTTTGCGAACAGGTTTTGAAATGTACACAAGTGGGAAGGGGGGGGACTATGTAGCCGAAAAAGCCGAAAGCAATACTGGATGGCTTTTTCCCGTTGGCGACGAAGTGAACGACTTAGGCTATAATCACATGTTTACGGATATGTTTCGTGCTTTTGAAGAGGGATATGTCCCTGCCGAAACATTCTACGATGGTTATGTGGTAAATGCGGTGATAGACGCCGCCTATCGATCGGCACAGTCGAAGCAATGGGAGCAAGTGAAGTTGCCAGTTTGGCGAGGCCAAGAGGGGCTTACCCAAGCTACTACGCTCATAGACTATGATGAGAATCATTACCTGATTAAGGAGGAAGTAACCCACGACGGCCGTCACAAAATTATTTTGAAGGACAAACGTACCCAAGAAATAATCGAGCGCGATCTCTAGAGATGTGATTTATTTTTTTCAAAAATTGGAGAGAAAGATAGAGTAAAACCATCTTTTTCTTTTCTTTGGTTCTAGCTTTCGACTATTTCTGGTAGAGGTATAGTTATGGAAGTGATAAAATAGGGTAATGCTCTTTTTTTGAGCCTTTTAGGACGAGTAAGTGTCTGCCAAGAGCTAACAAGGAGAGAAAAAAAATATGCGTAAATAAAGACCCAAAAACAAAAAAAGGCATTTTTTTATTGTATTTTTGGGGACTGGTTACCGCATTTTTTATAACTATTTTAGAGAATCGCCAACAAAAATTTTCTTGGTGAACGCATTAACCATTTAAAATTTTCGTTTTCTTTACAGCGCAAACACTTAAACTATTTTTTCAATTAAACCCTAAAAGTAAGTCTGATGGAAAAGAAGGCTACATCTCCAGCACCGGCCAAGGCGGCCGCTCCAAAAAAATCAGCAGGTGGTCTTAACCCAATTTTGGTCATCCCTGTGTTGCTAGTTATTGGTATTTTGACGTATCAATTCATTTGTGGTGATCCTAGCCACTTTGTTGACGGCGACCATGAGAAAGGACCTAAGTCGGGAGACTACTTCGGTATCGTTTATGAAGGAGGCCCTATCGTACCGTTGTTGTTTACCTGTTTCCTAACCGTATTGGTTTTCTCAATTGAGCGTTTCTTCATCCTTGGCCGTGCAAATGGTTCAGGTTCAATTGATGAGTTCGTTCGCAAAGTAAAATCCCTACTTGACAAAAACGAAGTTGAAAGCGCTATCAAAGAGTGCGACAAACAAAAAGGTTCAGTAGGTAATGTTGTTAAGACAGCTCTTCACAAGTTCGTTGAACTTCGTACAGAAACTGAATTGACAAAAGATCAAAAATTAGCTGCTCTTCAAAAAGAAGTAGAAGAAGCTACTAGCCTTGAGCTCCCAATGCTTGAGAAAAACTTGACTATCATCGCTACCTTGGCATCAGTATCTACGTTGACTGCGCTTTTGGGTACGGTATTGGGTATGATTCGTGCGTTCGCGGCGATGGGTAACGCTGGTGCTCCTGATACAGGTGCTCTTGCAACGGGTATCTCTGAAGCCCTTGTAAACACGGCATTAGGTATCGGTACTGCAGCTATCGCTACGATCATGTATAGCTACTTCACAAGCCGCATTGATACGTTGACGTACAAAATTGACGAAATCGGGTTGAGCATTCAACAAAACTTCTCTGCTCATAACTAATTATGAGTAAATCAGAGTAAATAGATTATATATAAAAAAATTATATATGAATATTTGCTTTGTATTTGTTAATGTTCTACATTTGTATAGTCAATTAAACCATAACGTATTATGCCTGCTTTAAAACCCAAGCGGAATTATCCGATGATGGACATGACGGCGATGTGCGACGTGGCATTCCTTCTACTGACCTTCTTTATCTTGACGGCTCAGTTCAAATCGCAGGATGCAGCGACCATCGAAACACCTTCGTCTATCTCGGCGATTAAAGTTCCCGATAAGGACATTATGATTATTAGCATCGGTAAAGACGGTAAAGTTTACTTTGGTGTTGACAATCCCGCGACTCGCGTTGCTATGCTTGAGAACATTTCTCAAACAGAAGGCGTGCAGTTTACGGATAAGCAGAAAAAAATCTTTTCACTTCAAGCAAACTTTGGAGTACCCATTCGTGGATTATCTCAATGGTTGCAAGTTGGAGCTACAACTCCAGATAAGTTGAAGGAGATTAATCAACCAGGTATCCCAACCGACTCTACTGCGCAAAACGAGCTAGCAAAATGGATTTACCAAGCTCGTCGCGCTAACAGTGGGCTTCGTATCGCTATCAAAGGTGATAACGTAGCTAAGTTTCCAGTATTTAAAGATGTAATGGGCTCATTACAGGCACAAAACATCAATAAGTTTAACTTGATTACTGGAACTGAGGCTCCGCCGCAAGGTTGGAAGGCTGACTAATTTTACCACTTTAAAATTCGTATAAGAAAATGGCAGAAATAGCACAAGGTGGTGGCGGACATGGTGATAAGAAAGTCCGTAGTAAAAAAGCCTCAACCCGTGTAGATATGACTCCGATGGTGGACTTAGGCTTCTTGCTTATTACGTTCTTCATCTTGGCAACTACACTAAGCAAGCCTTCGTCAATGTCGGTTGCTGTGCCTGATAAACAAACGGATGTTAAGAACCAAGAAACAGAGCCGTTAAAGGCATCTAAAGTGTTAACCCTGTTTTTAGGAAAAGACAATACTGTTTGGGCATTGGATCGCATTGCCGCCGACGATGATAAAGCAAAAACTGATCTTAAGAAAGTTTCTTATGGTCCTGATTTACGGACGTTGATTTTCCAATCTCAAGCACAAGTTGATCGTGAGCACGGAAAAGATGACAAAGGACTGAGTCAGTTTGTATGCGTTATCAAACCGTTGAAGAGTAGCACTTACAAAAACATGGTGGATGCCCTTGATGAAATGGCCGTCACTAAAAGTAAGCGTTATGCCCTTGTAGACGCTCTCACTGACAAAGAGAAAGACCTATTGGGCGATAAAGCGAATTAATCATACTATTAAAAACTAACCAAACGCAATGGCTGAAAATAAATCATCCACGATGACCCTCGATGATATAGTATTCGAGAATCGTAATAAGGCGTATGGTGCGTATGACCTCAGGAAAGTTTATCGCCCAACCCTCACCAAGTCAATGTTTATTGGTGGGGCTATCTTTGTGTTGGCGATGCTTTCTCCTGCGTTGATTAGCTTGATTCCAAAAGAAGAAGAGGAGCAATTCATGCAGGAAATTGACTTGATGAAAATACCACCTCCGCCAATTGATCCAAACGAACCTCCACCTCCGCCACCTCCACCAATCGAGGTGCCTAAAGTGGCCACTATCAAGTTCCTTCCTCCTGAAGTAAAGAAAGATGAGGAAGTACCTGAAGAAACGCCACCACCAGTAGTGGAAGAGTTGGAGAAAGCCGTGGTTGCTGATAAAACACAAGAAGGAGATGAAAATGCTCAAGAAGCAATTGTAGCTCCCGAAGAAACCGCCCCTGTGAAGGAAGAGGTTAAAGTTGTTGAAGCAGCGCCCGTTGAAGAACAAGTTTTCCAAGTAGTAGAGCAGAACCCAGAATTCCCAGGAGGGATGGCAGCGTTGGGTCAGTATTTGGGTAAAAACCTTAAATACCCAGCAGCAGCCTCTCGAGCTAACGTGTCTGGTAAAGTATTCTTGACTTTCGTTGTTAATACCGACGGTAGTATTCAAGACATCCAAGTGCTTAAAGGTCTAGGCTTCGGCTGCGACGAAGAAGCACAACGCGTAGTGAAGGGTATGCCTAAGTGGAAACCAGGTAAGCAATCGGGTCGTAACGTACGGGTAAAATACAATTTGCCAATTAGCTTCGTTTTGGAGTAATAGTACGTACGTATGAAGCGTAAACCACTTCACCAGCAACTATCGGCATCGCTCTCGATGGTTATAGGGCTGGCATATTTAGGAGGAGGCCTCTATTTAGTGGCCTCCTCCGCTACTTTTGGAGTACTCCCATCTGGAGTCTCTAGGTATCTTTTTGGAGCGATGTTGATTGTATATGGAGGATATCGGTTTTATCGTGGATATGGTCACAACAAAACGGAAAATGAATAAAGCGTTTATTGCTTTTTTAGGTGTATTGGCTTGTGCATCACTTGTTTCTTCTTGCAAGCAAGCCAATGATTCTGCCTTTCATGGGACGGTAACCATTACTGCGGACGAATCGCTCCGGCCGATGGTTGAACAATTGTGTCAAGGGTATGAAGGAATTCATGCAGGTACAAAGTTCAATATTGAGTTTATGCCAGAGCATCTAGCGATTGGAAAAATGATGGAAGATAGTAGTCGCCTTGCTTTTGTGACGCGTGAGCTTACTACTTCTGAACAAAAGGTATTCAAATCAAGAGGAATTCGTTATAGTCCCCAATTTATTGCGATAGATGGGCTAGCACTTCTGACCAACCGTTCAAATGGAGATAGCCTCATTACAATGAACGAAGTAGAAGGTATCTTTAAAGGGAAAATCAAAACGTGGTCGCAGCTCAAAGGAAGTCAACAAACAAAGGACATTGTATTGGTATTTGATAATGCCAATTCTAGCAATCTTAACTTTGTAATGAACAAATTTGGGCTTACTGATTTGAAAGGATTACAAATCTTTTCGGCAGGGTCCAATAAAAATGTAATTGAGTACGTACGCCAGAATCCTAATGCCTTAGGCTTTATTGGGGTCAATTGGATAAGCGACGGAGATGTTCCCTTGACGGCAGAGCTTTCAAAGGGATTGAGAGTCTTGGCGATTTCAGACAAAGAAAAACCAACTAGACAAGACTATTTTCAACCATTTCAACAAGATTTAAGGTTTGGCAATTACCCTCTAGCTCGCAAAGTGTATATCATTAATCGTGAAATGCACGCAGGACTGGGAAGCGGATTGCTAAATTATATCATGCGGGATGTTGGCAGTTTAATTATCGAAAAATGTGGCCTTTGGCCTGCAAAACCATTTAATCGAGAAGTAATATTAAAGAAAGAGATATAATATTTTTCCGTTAAAGGACAATTTCATAGTTTTGTTTCCCGTTTCAGAGTCATAATTTTTAATCACCCCACATTACAACCTACTGAAAGATGAACATTAGATCCAAATCGTGGTTGGTAGCGTTTGCCGCAAGTGCGTTCGTTTACAGTCAGGCATTTGCCCAAGATGTTGCCACTGGTTTAAAGCAATTGGATGGGAATCAAGCATGCTTGGCAAAAGAAACTTTTGAAAAGTTGGCCACCTCTACACCATCTGCTGATAATCAGTTCTATCTTGGCTACTATCACCTACGTACCAAACAACCTGATCTTGCAAAGGAAGCATTTGACAAAGGACTAGCTGCGGACCCTAAAAATCCACTTAACAAAGTTGGACTTGGAGCTGTAGCACTTGCTAAAGGTGACCGTACTGCGGCACAGACAACCTTTGCTGAAGTTTTGAAAGCAACAAAGAACAAAAACGTAGATGTGTTGCAACGCATTAGTGAGGCGTACACAGGCTATGTAATGATTGATTCTTTGAAACCAATCTACAAAACAACTGACCCTGCTGAGTCAATCAGATTGGCTGAGTTGGCGATTGCTCTTATGTTGAAGAGCGGAGCTAAAAATCAAGAAGTGTACATGTCTAAAGGAGACGCTTTTTACCTAAAAGGTGAAGCGGGTCCTGCTGTGTCTGCTTACGAGGATGCTATCAATGCTAATCCTAGCCTTGGTAAAGCATTTGCAAAAATTGCAAAACTTTATTGGGGTGGTCGTAACTTGGAACTAGCTCAGACGAACTTCAAGAAAGCGATTGAAGTGGATCCAGATTATGCTCCAGCTAACAAAGAGTATGCAGAATTGTATTTCTACGTACGTCAGTACAAGCCTGCCTCTCGCTACATGGATGCCTATGTAGAAAAGTTAGGTGTGTGTGCTACAGACGATGAATTACTTCGTAGTGCACAGTTTAACTTCGTAGCGGAAGAATTCGCGAAAGTAAACACAAAGATTGCGAAGGTAATGAGCAGCGGTCGTACCAATGACGTATTGTACCGTATGCAAGGTTGGGCAGCTTACAAAGAGAATCAATATGCAAAAGCAATTGAAAACTTGAAGAAGTTTATCCAACAAGCTCCTCAGAAAGCAATTGATAATGACTACCGCTACTTAGGTAATTCTATGCTCCGTATTTCACCAGCAGATACTGCAGGAGCAGTTGCCTTTTTAGAAAAAGCAGCAGAAATGGATACCGTTGATAATGGCTACAAGGAAATTGCTGCAATGTACAACGGTGCCAAAAACTACGAGAAAGCGATTGAATACTATGAAAAAGTAATCAAGAGAGAAAAGAAAGCATCACTCCAAGATCTAGTAAATTTAGCATTGCCATATTACAACGTTGCTAACCGTATCTTCCCATCAGGAGCCGATTCAGCAGCATTGCGCCAGAAAAAGCGTGACTATTTTATGAAAGCGGATGAGCAATATAAGCAAATGCTTGAGCGTAAGCCTGACTATTTGTACGCACATGCTCAGCGCGCAAAAGCTAATTACTACGCCTACACTCGTGAAGAGGCCATGGCGAATGGTTTGGCTATTCCTTTGATGGAAAACTACGTGAAAATGGCTGAAGAAGATAAAGCACCAATGGACGACGCAAAAAAGACAAACTTGAAGTCGTTCTATCAGATCTTAGGTGCTTACAGTGTGATTACGTTGAAAGATGAAGCAAAAGCGAAAGAGTGGTTTACAAAACTTATTACTATCGACCCAGGAAACAAAGTCGCAGATGAGTTCTTGAATCCTAAGCCTGAAACTCCCGCAGCACCTGCTACTCCAGCAACAAAAGCCCCTGCGAAGACTCCAGCAAAGAAATCGTAATTGAATAGAAATTACCGCATAAAAAAACTCTCGTGCAAACGAGAGTTTTTTTATGCTACCCAGTGAGAAATTATTTTGTAGGTGCTGAAATAATGCCTAAGTACCGCCCCAACCAGTACGGCAGTAGCCAAATATCGCCCGCGCTATGTTCGGATGTTCCGTTTCCTCCTTTGCGGTCAAGGCTAAACATGTTTCCATTGTGACGCTGAACAGGGCGTTCGTCGGGTGGAAGGACTTCTTTAATGGTTTGGTTACGGAAATTGGGAGCAAGCTTCTCAATGTCTTTACGGTGACTATTCGAGATGGCCCAGTCGATAAGGTCAAGTGGGTGTTCTTGTAAATACCACACGGCTTCGTTCAAGTCGAAGTCTTTTGCGCCCGTTAGAGCCGTAAAAATGTTCCAAGCACCTTCTTTTTCAGGGCGCTCGATTTCCCAGTGATCAATAATTGCCTTTTTGAAATGAGTCTTCAGTGTATCGTTGAAAGCGTAGCGATACAAGCCCCAATAGCAGACAAAATACATTTCATCGTCGGAGTGGTTCCAGCCGTCAGACAACTCTTTGCTGAGTGGATCAGCATTATCAGCAGCTGTACCTATTTCTTTCATGGGGCGCATTAAGTTTTCAAAATACCCGTGCTTGTGCATCAACTCAAACGCCTTCTCTTTGTAAATTTCTTTCTTCGTAAAATGATATGCCGTTTGTAACATCGCTACAATATTGGAAGAAGTAATTTTGCGGTCTCCTACGTTTTTGGGCATTGCATTGACATACTCAGGACTCCAACGACCCCATGTGGTTGGTTTGCCGTCGTAATCAATCAAATAATAGTTATTCTGTACAATGTGGTTCATCAAACTATCAATAAGTACAATGGCGCGCTGTTTTAGTGAAGGGTCGTCGATGAGCTCGGCCATGGTACCAAACGCAAAAATATGGCCTACGGCTTCGTCGCTGCTAGTGGTTGCTTTCCAGTCCCATTCGGGGTCTGCTGCATGTTGCCAGCGTTCGGGGTCAGAAAGTTGTGAAATAAAGCCACTACGCTCGTAGGAACGAGAAGGAAACCCTTTGACAGGGTTAATGCTATAAAGTCGTTCCATAGCCTCAAACGCCTCACGGCAGTTTTGAAGGGCGTCGGGGTCTTTCGTAACGGCATAACGATACACTTCTCCGCCTAAATACATGGATGTCCACAAGCCATCGTTGTCCGAATCGGCTAGGTACCCTGTGCTAATATTCCCTTTCTCCATGTGGTCAAGAGAAGCGTTAAAACCATTGCGGATGTGGCGACTACGCACTTGTTGTTCATAGTACATCGCCTTTTCGTGCAAGGTCATTTGTTTGAAGCAAATTTGGCCAAGCCCTCCTTTGGTTAAAACAAGAACAGATTGATTTGGGCCTTCTGAAATATGCACAACTTGGTTACTCGGGAGCCATCGTTCGCCATTGTAGTAGTCAAACTTTCCGTCGGAGCGGAGCGCAAAAGCACCGTTGGTAGTTCCAAACCATATTTTTTCGCCGATGCTTTTAACCGTAGTGATGTCTGTCCAAGGAAGTTTTTTGCGAATTTCCCCTACTTGCTTTTGGGTAATTATATCCCATTCGAAGTAGCCATCGGAAGTTCCGATATAGATTTTCTTTGAATCGGAAGAAACATCAAAGGCCGTCAGATTAGTGCCGCTGAAAACTTTGTTTAACTGATTGTTTTGAAACGAATAAAGCCCTTGCCGTCCAAGTAACCAAAAAGTATTAGTGTTGGCCTGAAAAAGAATTTGAAGCGCTTCGTCGGACGGTAGACTGCCCTTCCAGAGTAATTTTGACTCATTGACAAGGTAAATGGCTTTCCCATCAGATACCAAAAAGGTAAAATTGTTTCCACCTGCAAATAGGCGAGCGTTAGGAAGCTGGTGTTTGGAAAAGAGCTTGCCTGCCCAAGAGTTGCTGAAGACTGTTTTGTCGTCCAAATACACGAATTGGCCCTCATAAACGCCTAGTGCGCCTATTTTTTTGTTTTTAAGCGGCCGATAGGTTCCATCGGCTTGCAACTTGCCGTGGTACAAGAAATGTCCGTCATAGGGCTGAACAAGGCCTTTATCCGTTAAGATTTTAATGACATTATTACGGTCGCTAAAAGCCGTCAGTAAAGTGCCATCGGTAGGTTGTGCATAAAATTTGATACTATAGTCCTGCCAAAAAGGACTGTCTTGGTGGACGGGTTGGGAATGACGCGTAATTGTCGTGCTCTTTTTACTGCACATTGAAAAAAGTACAGTACAAAAACAGACAAAAAATACGGTTTTGAAAGTTGACATAAATAAGAAATAAATGGTGAAACAGGTATTACTTTTATCGAATCATCCCGAGATAGCGCCCCATCCAGTAGGGAAGTTGCCAGAAGACAGGTTCACGTTCGCGATGGGGGTCACCGCCAGCGGCTGTCCATGGGTTTTTATCCCATCTAACGGTCATTCGGATACTTGGGGGTTGGAGAATATTTACTTGTTCATCTTCTAATACAGGCACGCGTACTATTTTGAGGTCTTCGCGTTGGGTATGGTCAATGGGCCAATCAATTAAATCTAGGGGGGTATCTATCAGAAAATCGACAGAGGGGGATAGCTCTACTTGTTTGTTGCGAGCGTAGCAGTAGATAAAATTGATGAGTGGATTCTGGTCATCTTTGCGCCTTTCAAACCACTCATCCATGTGTTTTTGGTAAAAAGCCAAGCGAGTGGCATTCGTTTCGCATTTGAGCAAGATGGGGTAAATATAGGCTTGTAAGACCACATCAAAATAAATAAACCAAGCAGGGTTCTGTTGAAGTACCTGCGCCATATTGTCGAGGTAATGTTCCTTTTCGATGAGCCGAAGGTAGTGTTGGTGATAAACGGGGCTTTGGGTGATATGATATGCGAAAAGGAGAAAACCGAGCATCTCCATCGAATTTTGGGCACGGTCGGGTGTCCATTCAGGGTCGCGATTGAGCTGATCAGGTGACCATACCGACCAGCGAGTGGCTTTACCGTCAATGTCGGCAAAATTAAAATTATGCTTAATAAGATAGTCCACAATACGGGTTACATGAGTGCGAATGATGGATTTTTCGGCCTCATCGGCGACTAATTCATAGTAAAAAAAATACCCAAAGAAGTGCCCACACATTTCATCGCTACTTGTGTCGCCTTTCCAAAGCCATTGGCCGTCTTTTGATAAATGCCAGCGCTTTTCTACGGGTTTAAAACGGGGTTCTTTTATTAACTCATCGGCAAGTTGCTGGGCGGTATATGTTCGGTTGCCGTCATGTACGGTCGACCAATTGGAGGGAACAATCGTACGGGCAAAAAAGCCGTCAGTGTCCGTAATTTCTTGCAGTTTTTTAAGGAATAAGAAGGCTTTTTTAGCGTTTTCTTTGGCATCGGGTGCGTGGGTAGTGGCGTAGCGAAAACTCTCCATGGCCAAATAGTTGCCCGTGTATTCGCCATCGTTGTCGTCGTCTTCGGGTTGCCAAGTGGTGAGATCGCCTGCCTTTTCTAAACGACACTGCCCCGCAATCCAAGGGGCTCTAATATGGCGTTGGAGAAGAACGTCTTGGAAGTAATCGTTTTTACTTGTTAAGGTCATTTTTTGCTTTTTGATAACACTCACTCCGCGTGGGGTAGCTATGTAGGCATTGCCAGAAGCATCAAACGAAATAGCGTTGATGTGGTCATCGAGAAGCCAACGTCGACTAAATAACAAAGAGGCTTTCTTGGAAGGACTATACCTCACTACCCCCTTTTCAGTTCCTACCCACATGGTACTATCAGGCGCCATTGCCACACATGTGACATAGACGGTTGGTAAGCCCGTTTGGGGAGTAATATCTTTTATTTTTTTGTATTCATGTATTACACCTACCCCGCCAAGGCCACCTGCCCAAAGTTGTTGCTTGGCATCCAAGGCAATTCCTTTGACGTACCCACTCATTACTTCGTCTTTTCCCCGTAGAATTCGTGTAGCTCCTACCTTATTTATATTATATAGGCCTACGTCACTGGCTAGCCATAAATCACCTTTCGAATCTTGAAGGGCGCTACGAACAGAGCGCGGGGTAACTATGTCTTTTCTGATAAATGTGTGCCCGTCGAATTGCCAAAGACCGCTTGGTCCTATTGCATAAACCCCGTTAGAGCTTGCACAAAGCACAGAGATAGGGCCGTTGGTTCCTTTGATAGATTCGAGTTTGTGGTGGGTGTAGCGGTATACGCCATTCCAAGTTCCAAACCAAAGAGTAGAGGCATTCTCTTGGAAAACCACGTAGGCGGGTCCGTCGCTGGTGATAGATTTCCAATTTGTTTGAGAGTTAGGCTTGTGTGCAATCCCATTAGGAGTTGCAATCCACATTGTTTTTTCTGAATCGACGACAACGTTACGGACTTCTTCCGAAGTTGGGTGAGCTTCATGGGTTTCTTGCCAAAAAGGACGATCAGAATAACTGCTACGTTCGATTTGTTGGGCAAGGGGTGTTGTCCTTGCTAAAAAGAGACCCCAAAAAAGTGAAAGAAAGAAGGCAAAAAGCTTCATAGCGTAGCGATTGTTCTAAAAATAATACGCATTGGTTGTAAGCAAAGGCTATTATCAAACGGTTAAAATTTCGGCTTCATAGGAGAAGAAATGATATATAAATATAATCCTGTATTATGTTTTTATTATCATATTATCACTTTGCGCGATTTGAGGATATATTTACGCAATTTGATACGAATTCTTCTATTAGATGACGTATCTTTACTTCACAAATCCACTAGCTGTTATCTATACTATTTCCTCCCAAAACCCTGAAATACCATGGCTTGTATTAATGAATACGTCTTACGAAAAGTAATTCAAGGAGACGAAATCGCCTTTACGCAGTTGTATAATCATTATAAGGCCCCCGCCACAAAATTTTGCGTTTCTCTTATCAAAGAAGAAGAGGAGGCAGAGAATATGGTTCATGATGTGTTTATTAAAATATGGGAGAAAAGAGGACAAATTAACCCTGATTTAAACTTCAATTCTTATCTCTTTACGTGCTTGCGGAACTTGGCATTTGATTACTTTAAAAAAGTAGAAAAAAATCACGCGCTAAAGCAAGAGTACTTTGATAGGATGGGTGAAGCCTACCACGGAGAAACCGATACGGAGGAAGCAAAGATTGTATTGCTCAGAGCGGGTATTGAGGCCTTATCCGAAAAAAGGAAGCAAATTTTAAAACTAAACGTAGAAGAAGGGAGGTCGTACCAAGAAATCGCAGAGCTAATGCGTATTTCAAAAAATACGGTTAAAAACCAGCTTGTAAAAGCAAAACAGTTCCTACGAGAGCGTGTTGACTTGGCCGCGGCTCTTTGATTAGGCCTTGGTGAGGCATACCCGATTGGGTATTTATTGTTACGGATAATCATGCCTTTTTAATATAATCATAATTTTCGGAGTTATCGCACACTATTTCTGTGAGAAAGCGAGGTTAGTAGACACATTGTCTTACTAGCCTCGCTTTTTTAATGTCCGTCTAGGTTAAAATAAAATTTTATAAAAAAGCATATATTTTAATTGATATTTAATATGATTTTAATTTAAGTTTAATGTTGTATAGTATTGAATTTGAGGGAATATTCATGGTTAAATAAGTTATAATTTTTTAATTAATTGAGTTAAAATATTGATAATGAATATTTTGAATTCTTTTTGCTGTTCTTCTTAAAACTTGTAGTGAAAAAATACTTTTAATGTCTAATGTCATTTTTTAGATGAAATAAGTCAAATAAATTGACTAGTAGGTGAGTATAAATTTTAATCGGATTTTAATCTCGTTGCTAGGCCCGACCAGCCTATGAGGGGGTATTAATGGGGACAATCAATTAAACATCTATATCAAATGAATGACAACTCTACTATGGGGCGAATGCTGAAGCGTTTCCTACTGACGACTGTGGTTGTGAGCGGATGCTTCGCGATGGTTTGGGCGCAAACCAGAACCATTACGGGGAAAATCACCTCGAAAGAAGATGGAAACGCTATGCCAGGCGTTAACATCGTCTTAAAAGGGACCCAACGAGGTTCGAGCAGTAATGCAACAGGAAGCTTTTCAATTGAAGTACCCAACAACAACGCTGTACTGGTATTTTCTTTTGTGGGCTACAAAACACAGGAGATTCCAGTGGCAACGCGTAGCATTATTGATGTATCTTTAGAACCTGGGGCAGAAAGTTTACAAGAAGTAGTAGTAACGGCCTTGGGTATTAACCGTGAAAAACGCTCATTGGCGTATTCGGTGGGGGAGATTAAGTCGGAAGACATCGTAAAGGCGTCAAACCCTAACTTGTTGAAAGCCCTAGACGGGAAAGTGAGTGGGGTTAACCTTACTAGCTTGAGTAGCGACCCTACTTCTTCGGTGTTGGTAAACATCCGTGGAGCATCGGCGATGCCAACTTTGAGCGATGCCAACGTATCGCTAAAAAGCCAGCCTCTGTACGTAATCAACGGGGTACCTGTAGGTACACAGTCGTTTACCAACAAAGACGGGGTGGATTTTGGTAATATCCTTTCGCAACTAAACCCCGAAGACATCGCTTCAGTTACCATTCTTAAAGGGGGAAGTGCAGGAGCTCTCTACGGTGCGGAAGGTGGAAATGGCGTCATCATGATTACGACAAAATCGGGCGTTGGATTGAAAAAGGGAATTGGAGTTAGCTTTACTTCTTCGGCTACGACTGAAAAAGCCTACCAGTTTTTTCCTGAGCAAACGGTTTTCGGCCAAGGTGAACGTGCCTACGAGTGGCAATATGACAACACAGATACATGGGGCCCGATTTTGGATGGTTCATTCAAGGGCGATTACTGGGACGTAGCGGCGAAACAATGGAAAAATGGCCCGATGGTGTCGTCGGGAGAAGACCGTGTAAAAGAATACTTACAAACAGGAAGTACCTTGACAAATACGGTGGGTGTGACGGGTAATTATGATAAAGGCTCGTTCCGCTTTTCTATCTCTGATATGAACAACAAAGGGGTAATGCCAAACACGAAGACCGACCAGAAGTCATTTACATTAAATACTACCTATAATTTAACCAAAGACATCAGAGTAACCGTGAGTGGTAGCTATATCAAAACGTTTACTCCCAACAAAGCTAACGTAACAGGCTCAAACAGTGTATTGAACGATTTGTTGTTCAACTTGCCGACTAACCTACAGCCCCTTTCGCAAATGCGCGATTACTGGTTGACAGGTTTTGCGGGGGTTCGTCAAAACGGAGCAATTATGAAAGACAACGGTATTGACGTTGCACAAAACAACCCGTGGTGGCTTACCTACGAAAAAATCCATAAATTCTCGCGTGACAACTACTTTGGCAAGGCTCAATTGGATTGGCAACTGTCGAAGCCATTCTCATTGATGGTTCGTACGGGGATGCAAAATGTCAAGGAGAACTACGAGTTACGCCAATCATGGGGAGCGAAAGGTGACCCTTACGGGCAGTATGTAGTCGGTAACAACAACAGCATGGAAGCCAATACCGATGCGATTTTGACGTACAACAATACGTTCGGCAAGCTGAACTTGTCGGTATCGGGTGGGGGCAACTACCGCTTTACAAATGCAAGTACGCTCGAAATCGCTGGCGGTGACTTGAGTTCGCCTAACTTGTTTACGCTCGCTAACATCAAAGCAGGAACTTTGACAGTGAGTGGTACGAGTACCAACTTAGGTACCAATGCTGGAGCACCTTATTTTAACGGAAAATCGGTAAGTGCGTACGGAACGGCGAACCTTAGCTACGACAATAAGTTGTTTTTGGAAGTAACAGGCCGCAATGACTGGAAAGGAGCATACGCTCAAGAGAAAATTAGCTACTTCTATCCATCGGCGTCATTGAGCTGGGTAGCTTCAGAAAGTTTCAAGTTACCACAAGTGATTAACTATTTGAAGGCACGTTTGAACTATGCTGACGTCGGAAACGGTTTGGTACGTCGTCGCTCTATTGATACGTATAGCTTCGATGCTAGCCCTTGGGGGGCTATCAATACGGTTAGCCTCAACGCCTCAATTGTTGACCCTGACTTGAAAGCGCAACACTCGATTTCTAAAGAAGCGGGTTTTGACCTTTGGATGTTTAGTAACCGTTTGAAACTTGACTTCACGTACTTCGTAAAAGATCAAAAAGATCAAATCGATAATATTCCGTTGGTACAAGGAACAGGCTATACGGGCTTGTTGACGAATATCGGTGATGTTCGCAACAAAGGATTTGAGTGGGGGTTGAATTTTACTCCTGTTAAAACTAAAGACTTTACGTGGGATGTGTCGGCAAGCTTTACGCACTATAAAGCCACCATCACTCGCCTATCAGATAAGTTTGCTCCTGCGGGTTATGTATTTGCTAGCTACGATGGTAAAACAAAAGTGAAATTGGCCCAAGGCGAGGTAATTGGAAGTATCTATGAAGAAAACCCTATTTTACGCGTAAAAACAGGGAAATATGCAGGTATGCCTTTGTTGGATAGCAAAGAAGGTAAAATACAGAAATCAAGTGATGAGCGTGACCGTGGTAAACTCGGAAACTTCAACCCTGATTTTATCTTAGGGCTAAACACGACATTGAAATACAAACAATTTACGCTTGGCTTAGTAGGAAGCTTGCGTAAAGGCGGTAAATATGTGTCGGTTAACCAACAGTATGCGGAGTCGAATGGACGTGCTATGACAACCTTGGGCTCGGGCGAAAACAACCCATGGTGGGTAGGCGGACGCGATGCGGCGCATGGTGGTTTGGTATGGCCTGCTGCAAACTCAAGCGAATACGCGGCTATCAATAGCAACAACAACGACAAACGTTCTGATTTTCAAGATGCTAGTTACGTGAAAGGGGTGTTCTTGAATCCTAACTACAAAGGAGACCCTGCGGCAGCGACGGACGCTGATTACATCGTCAACGGAGCTGATTCTAAGAATACGTTCTACGATTTCCCTTACAACGGTTACGGTGATATCATCTGGAACTTCTCCGCGACGAGAACGTACGATGCGACCAACTTCAAAATGAGAGAGATAACGTTGGCCTATACATTGCCTAAAAATCTAACTTCTAAGTACAACCTCAACAACGTATCGTTGGCGTTTATCGGCCGTAACTTGTTCCAATGGAATGCCTCTGGCCGCAACGAAGACCCTGAATCGGCGTTTACGGGCGTAGGTACAAACCAAGGTATTTTAAGAGCTACGTTGCCAGCGATTCGTTCCTACGGACTGAAGCTTTCTCTTGATTTTTAAGTATTTACTATCTCTGTACAATGAAGAATATGAAATCATACATAAAAATTTTCGCAGTATCAGCCTTACTGACAGGAATGAGTACGTCCTGTAGTAAAGACGAATTACGGGTAGTGGATACCGTGCAACAACTCGACGCCGTAGAGTCCGTCAATGACCCTTTCTTGTTGGCTTCGGTGATTAAGCAAACTTCGCTTTTCTACCAAAATATGGGTTTTGATAACCGTCGCCTTCCAAGTGCGGTTCAACACATGCAAAGTAACTATCAAAGCGGCGATAACTTCTATTCAGGGTTTAAGTCGCCGATTGACGATATGTACTCGGCCATGAATATCCTCAAGCTCATTGATGGTTCGATTGGTTTGGCCGATAAGAGAGCCTCGAAAGTACACAAAGGTATTTTTGTCACTTTTCGAGTGCTATTGTTTTCGTACATGACCGATTTCTACGGCGATGTCTATTATACCCAAGCCCTCAAAGCACGCGAAGGGGTTTTATACCCTAAATATGACAAACAAGCCGATACGTACGCGGGGTTGTTGAAGGAGTTGGATGATGCTACGGCGTTGTTGAATTCAGGGACTGAGCCTATTGACAAGAGCTACGACTTGATGTTTGGCGGTGATAAAACGAAGTGGATCAAATTCGCTAACTCACTCAAATTACGTCTCATTATGCGTGCTTCGGGTAAGTTGACTGATGCGGGCGCTCGAATGACAACCGTAATGAACTCGCCTATTTTTACTGACGCTACCGACAATGCCTCGATTGCCTACGTTGGAACGACCGCAGAAAACTCGTGGAAAGGCGGAACTATCAACTGGGGTTCGGTAGATGAGTTTAACAAACGTCGCCCTTGTAAAACACTGGTTGATAAGTTAGTAGAATTAAAAGATCCTCGCTTGAACGTGTGGGTAGCTCCTGTAGAAACTCCTTGGACAACCGACAAAACGAAAGACGGCCAAACGGTGTCAACCACCGATGCCAATGGCTTTACGTACACTTCAAAGTGGGAGTATTTGGATGTGAATAACAAAGATATAGCAGCTCAAGTATCAAACATTACCGATACTGACAAGCTGTATGTGGGCTTTATTGCGGGTATGTTGAGCGACTGGAAAAACGGAAATGGCCATTACAATACTGCTGCAGGTGGGGTTGTTGGAAACTTTAAAGTATCACAATACTCACAGTTGTTCCGTCAAAACAAGCACAACTTACTCAAGGCTCAAATCATGAACAGTGACGAGGTTCAGTTTATTTTGGCCGAAGCTGCGGCAAAAGGGCTGATTTCAGGAAGTGTTGATAGCTACTACCGCAAGGGGATTACCAACTCATTGTTGCGTTGGGGGGTAAAACAAGCGGATGTAGACAAGTACTTGGCACAAACAAGCATTGCTTTGCCTTCGGATAAAGCAGGTCAATTGGCCAAAATTGCCGAGCAAAAATGGCTCTCATTGTTCACAGTATCTACCGAAGCATACCTCGATTTGCGCCGCACAGGCTTGCCAAATATTTTTAGCAATGGCCGTTTAAGTGGCTATACGTTCCCAGTTCGTTATCGTTATCCAGGTAATGAATTAGGGCAAAATCGTGCCGCTTATGACTTGGGAGTAAGCACGTTATCACCAGCAACAGATAACGAATTTTCAAAAATGTGGTTGTTGCAATAACTACAATAAACTAGGCGAGGTGGAGATTTTTTCTCCCCTCGCTTTATATATTTTTTATACTATGTAATGTGCTGAAAATTAAATATTTGTGTTATTTTTTATCTCTAAACGTACGATAAATTCTTCTTCTTTATTACCAAAAAATAACAAAACTGCAATAGTCTGAATATTTGGTTGCTTCGTACCATTGGTACTAACTAACTAAACATTGCAGACTTTATGAAACACTTTTCTCTTCGGGTAACTAGCAAGTTACTCCTGATAGGATTGGTATGGGGAATACTCTGTACCTCAGTGTATGCCCAAGTCCGGACTATTACGGGTAAAGTAACTACGGGCGAAGACGGCTCCGCTATGCCAGGCGTGAACGTCGTACTAAAGGGGACCCAAAAAGGGACCAGCACAAATGCACTCGGTAATTATTCCATCGAAGTAAGCGGCGCTAATCCAGTGCTCGTTTTTTCTTTTGTGGGGTATGAGCCAACGGAAGTTGCGGTAGGAAACCGTAACATGATTGATGTAAAAATGAACCCAGGTGCCGAAACACTTGGGGAAGTGGTGGTGACGGCCTTGGGTATCAAACGCGAAAAGCGTGCTCTTGGATACTCAGTAGGAGAAGTGTCTGGTAAAGACATCGTAAACGTCCCGCAGGAAAACGTATTGAATGCCCTCTCGGGACGCGTGGCTGGGGTACAAATCAACCAGACCAGCGGCGTTGGCTCTTCGGTGAGCATCATCATTCGTGGTGCCAAATCGTTGAGCAATGACAACCAGCCCCTTTTTGTCGTGGATGGTGTGCCCATTGCTAACAGTTTGAACAACCTGCGTTCTATGGGTGACCGTAATAACGTGGACTACGGCAATGCCATCTCTGACCTTAACCCTGACGATGTAGAAAGTGTATCAGTCTTGAAAGGGCCAAGTGCAGCAGCCTTGTACGGCTCACGTGCTGGTAATGGGGTGATTTTAATTACGACCAAATCAGGTAAAAAAGGAAAAGGATTGGGCGTGTCGTTTTCAACGAGCAACGTATTCGAGACCCCTTACCGCTTCTTGGATTTTCACTACAAGTACGCCAATGGAAACCGCAATGCGCGTTTAGATGAAACGTCGGCATACTGGGCTGGCCCAGAGCTGGATAAAGGTATCTTGGCAGCGCAGTGGAATAGTCCATTGGATGCAAATGGTCAGAAAATTCCAACGGAGTTGAAGTCGTACAAAGACAACATGAAAAACTTCTTGGAAACAGGAATTACGACGACCAACAACTTGTCGATTTCGGGTTCAACCGATAAGAGCACCTATCGCGTTTCGTACAACTACATGCAAAACAATGGCCCTATTCCTAACTCGGATTTGAAGCGCCATACGTTGTCGGCAGCTGGTACGTACGATATTAGCAACAAAGTTAAACTAAGTACTAACTTAAACTTTGTTCGTTCGTTCTCTAAAAACCGCCCATCCACTGCCAACCGTGGAGCTAACCCACTGGAAGCAGTGTACTTATGGCCGCACGTGGACGTGAGAGATTTGAAAAATTACTGGGTACCTGGTAACGAGCAAATTCGCCAGCTATCTCCTTCTGCAAATGGTGATAACCCTTATTTCTTGGCGTACGGAATCAATAATGGCTTCAACCGTGACCGTGTGTATGGAAACATGAAGTTGGATTACAACATCACACCCGAACTTTCAGCTTTTGCACGGGTATCGTACGATATGTTTACGGAAGACCGTGAAACCAAAATTCCTTGGAGCTACTCTCGCGTACGTAACGGAGGCTATTACTTACAGGGAATCGGCCGTAATGAAACAAACACAGACTTCTTGTTGACCTACAAAAAAGCCATCAAATCATTTGATTTGAGCGTATCAGGCGGAGGAAACTACATGGTGCAGAACTACAAAGAAGACTACATGGGTGGTAGTATTCTAACTGTGCCAGGCTTGTACCGTATCGGAAACATTCCGTTGGCATCGCTTCAAGTTAGCAATGGTAGCAACAAAAAAGAAATTTATAGCTTGTACGGAATGGCGTCGTTGGGCTATAAGAATATGCTTTACTTAGACTTGACAGCCCGCAACGACTGGTCGAGTACACTTCCTGCCGAAAATCGTTCGTATTTCTACCCATCAGCTTCGTTGAGCTGGTTGGCCAATTATACCTTTAGCTTACCAAAATCAATTTCATTGTTGAAATTCAGAGCAGGTTGGGCACAAGTGGGTAACGACGCAGCACCATACCAATTGGTGCCAACGTTGGGTACAGGTACTTGGGGAAGTTTGATTACGACCAACGTACCAGGTACGTTGTTGAACGCCCAATTGAAGCCTGAAATCGCTACCTCAACCGAATTTGGTTTGGATTTTGGTTTGTTTGAAAACCGCATTCGTTTTGAAGGAACGTACTATTATGTAGAAAATAAAAACCAGATTTTGAGCATTACGACTCCATCTTCGTCAGGTTTTGGTAGCAAGCTTATCAACGCAGGTTTGTTGGCAAGCAAAGGCTGGGAAATCAACCTCGGTGGTAGCCCAATCCGCGACAAAAATGGCTGGAATTTGGATGTGAACGTAAACTTCACCCGCAACCGTACGCGTATCAAAGAGTTGACCGAAGGAATGGATTTCTACCAGCTTTGGGATGATAACAACGGTGGGGCATTTACCTACGTAGGGCAAGAAATTGGAGATATTTATAGCCGTGGTTATGCTACTGTGCAAGATGCGTCTTCGCCGTATTACCGTTGGCCGATTTTGGATAGAAACGGTAGCTGGATTCCTGTCAATGACCGTAATGCTCGGATGAAAGTAGGAAACTTTAACCCTAGCTTTATCATGGGTATGCAAACCACACTTTCGTACAAGCGCTTCTCGTTGGCGGCTAGCTTTGATGCACGTATTGGCGGTAACTTTCAATCATATACCTACCGTTATGGTGAATCAGATTGGAAGTCACAACGCCAAATTGATAACTTGATTCCAGGAGGTTTGTATTCTGAAGCCGAACTAGTTGCCCTTTTAAAATCAGATCCTGATAAGTACATTATCCCTACAAATGGAAACTTCCCAAGGGTAGGTGGCTACACCAAATCTACAGGAGGTATGGGAACTGATGGTGACGGAGCGTTTGTACCAGGGGTAATTTTGCAAGCGGATGGAACGTATAAAGAGCATTTGGGTGGAACAGGTACCAATATTTATCCTATCTCAAATACTTATCCTTGGAGCTACAACCAACAAATTACGTTTGATGCGTCTTTCTTGAAAATGAGAGAGCTTTCGTTGAGCTACAATATTCCTAACATTGGAGGATTCCGTAATGCTAGTATTTCAATTTTTACCCGTAACCTCATGCTTTGGAACGCGGCTAAAATTGGAATTGACCCTGAAAGAGCATTCCAAGCCGATGGTGGTCGTTTCAGACAAGGGATTGAGTTGCAAAACGTAATGCCTTGGACGATGCCAATCGGGTTTAAGTTAAACTTCAATTTGTAATCAACTAACATTCATATAGTACGATGAAAATGTTAAAAATCTTGTCAAAATCGGCGTTGGCCTTGGCAATTGTAGTTGCCTCGTCATGCAGCGACCGTTTGTCGGAAACAAACGTAAACCCAAACGGTATTGATCCAGCTACCGCTAACCCTAACCTAATGATGCCTGAGGTGATGAACTCAGCCGCAAGGGCGTATTTGGAACTTGGCTATGGTGATGTAGCGGGGGTGGCACAACATATTCAACACGACGGTTGGTTTAGCGGTGTCAATCACTACGATTGGGGTCCGCAAGACTGGAGTGGTTGGTATAATATGCTCCGTAACAACGAGTTTATGTACAAGCGTTCGGTGGCTCTTAATTATAAATTTCACCAAGGGGTAGCCTTAACAATGCGTTCGTTCATCTTCGGGGTAGTCACTGATTTGTGGGGAGATGCTCCCTATACGTCGGCGGTGAAAGGGGATCAGTCCAATGAGTTGTTGAAGCCTGCTTTCGATAGCCAAGAAGTAATTTATAAAGGAATTATTGCTGATTTAAAGGCGGCTTCTGAGCTTTTTGCTACAAAAGATGCGACGGGTTATACAACAGGTTACGATTTGTTTTACGCAGGAAACCCTACATCGTGGCAGAAATTTGCCAACACGTTGTTGTTGCGTTATTACATGCGCGTTTCTGAAAAAATGCCTGCTGAAGCCAAAGCGGGAATCGAAGCAATCTATAGCTCAGGTGTTTATATCAAAACACAAGCTGAAGATGCCACCATGGCTTACATTGGCGCTACTGCTGGAAATGCTTGGCCTGGTGCGGTAGCTTTTGACCAAGAGCAGTCAAACTTCAGAAGAAAGAAGCCTGCGCAAGCATTCGTTAATTCTCTTGTCGCTACCAACGACCCTCGCCTGAAAGTATGGATTGCGCCAGTACACGTACGTTGGGTCGCCGATGAAACGTTGACAACTGACGTTGATAAGTTTATTCGTAAAGATGGGGTGATTCAACAAGGCGTAAGTTACTTAACGGACGTAGTACTACTTGCTGAGGTGAAGAAAGGCGTAAAATACACGCGTCATTACAATCCAAAATTGTACAAAGGTACGTTGGATACGGGTGAGTATGTAGGAGTCCCCGCGGGACTTATCCAGCCTGACACGTACAACAACAACCCTACACCAGGGCAAACGGTCCAAAACCAACATGTGTCACAGCTTGCTGAAATTTACCGTGGTAGCAGTGGTGGATTGTTGAAAGCTCGTTTGGCATCAGCAACCGAAGCCTCGTTTATTTTGGCCGAAGCAGCTCTTAAAGGATGGTCAGTAGGAGATGCAAAAACTCACTATAATGCAGGGGTAAAAAATTCTCTTGAAACTTGGGGAGTAGGTTCGCAGTATGATGCGTTTATAGGTAAACAAGGGGTAGCATTTAATAATACCCTAGCACAAGTAATGGAGCAAAAGTGGATTGCAAACTGGACAATGGCAACCGAGGCATGGTTTGATTACCGCCGTACAGGCCTGCCAGCGTTGAAAGCAGGTCCTGCTTCTGCTGAGCCTGTAGTGGCAGTGCGTTTCAACTACGGAGATAACGAAGTAAACTTCAACCGTACCAACGCCGACGCCGCTATCAATAAATTAGAAGTAACAAAACATTCTGGTTTAAGAGGAAAAAACAGCCAATGGTCGAAACCTTGGGTTCTTCAAGGAACGAATAAACCTTGGTAATTTTTTGGGTTAGTTGAACAAAAAAAGGGCGGGATTTTCCTGCCCTTCTTTTTTATCTAAATGTTTCCAATATGCCATTCATGTTACTTTATTTCAATTGGTTAGAAAAAAAATGATACTGTGATAGCCCTTTTTAGGTAGACTTCTGTAAAAAGGGGACAATGTAACTACTTAACCAATTATTAATCATGAATGAAAACTCTACACCTTATCAAATGCGAAGGTATTTGATAGCGATGCTGATGGTTTTGGGGCTAGGTATCTCACAAGTAGTAGCCCAAACGCGAACCGTCACGGGGAAAATTACCTCAAAAGAAGACGGTGCTCCTATGCCAGGAGTCAATGTAATTCTGAAAGGAACCCAGAAAGGTTCGACCAGTAATGCTACTGGAACGTACAGCATCGAAGTTAGCGGTGCCAATCCCACACTGGTATTTTCTTTTGTGGGGTATGATGCTTCCGAAATAGCCATCGGTAGCCGAACCGTGGTGGACGTAGCTCTGGCCCCAGGCATTGAAAACCTGAAAGAGGTAGTGGTAACGGCCTTGGGTATTAAGCGGGAAGAAAAATCGCTTGGTTATTCCGTCGGTAAAATCGACAGCAAAGAGCTAAACCGCGTGGCCCAAGAAAACGTTTTGAATGCCATGGCAGGAAAAGTAGCGGGGGTCACGGTAAGTTCGACAGGCGGTACGGGTTCGTCGGTAAGTATGGTGATTCGGGGGGCTACCTCGTTGAGTAGCGACAATCAGCCGTTGTTTGTCGTGGATGGAGTTCCGTTGGCCAATACCCTCAACAACATTAGTCAAGTTGGTAACGATAACCGTGCCGATTTTGGTAACTCTATCTCAAGTCTTAACCCTGATGACATTGAGAGCGTTTCGATTTTGAAAGGCCCAAGTGCTGCGGCTTTGTATGGTTCTCGTGCGGGACATGGGGTGGTACTTATCACGACCAAAAGCGGAGCAAAAGCCAAAAAAATGACCGTTTCTATCACCTCAAATACGGTTTTTGATAAACCCTATCGGTATTTGAAGTGGCAAACGCAGTTTGGAACGGGGCAATTTTCGGCGATTCCGCCTGCCATTAGTGGAACCCCCCTTAGTAATCCGTTTGGAGGCTTGGTTCAGGAAAACGTAGGTGCTACGTATGGGGCAGCGTTGGATAAAGGCTACGAAGAGGTACAGTGGAACAGCCCCCTTGGTGCCGACGGTAAGCCCATCAAAATGCCGTTAGTGTCGCACCCTGACAACGTTAAAAACTTTGTTCAAACGGGCGTGACGACTACAAATGGTGTATCCATTGCCAATAGCAACGAGTATTTCAACTATCGTTTGTCGTATTCTAACATGCAGAACAAGGGTATTATTCCCAATTCTGATTTGTTTAGAAATACCATCAACTTCAATACTTCTGTCAAGGTCAACGATAAGTTGCGCGTGAGTACCAACTTAGACTTGAGCCGTTCGAGCTCGAATAACCGCCCTGCTACCAACCGTGGCACCAACCCACTGCAATGGGCTTATGCAGTATCGCCTCATACCGACATTCGTGAGTTAGAAAATTACTGGTTGCCAGGTCAAGAAGGGCTCCAACAACGCTCACAATTCAAAGGCATTTGGAACAACCCGTATTTCTTAGCTTATGAAGTCAACAATGGTTTTGTTCGGGATCGAGTATTTGGGAACCTTAAAGCAGAGTGGCAGATTACGCCAGAAATTAGCTTGATGGGGCGGTATGCCGTAGATACCTACAATGAAAAACGGGAAATGAAGGTGGCCAATAGCTATACCAGCGATCCAAGAGGAGCGTATGGTATTATTAATATTGGTAACTTCGAAAGCAATGCCGATTTCTTAGCCACCTACAAAAAAGACCTGAAAGATGTGAGCTTTTCGATTTCGGCGGGTGGAAACGCTCGTTACCAAAAAGGCTCAAATGTCACCAATGCGACTAAAAGCGGCACGGGGCTAATTGTCCCAGGAGTGTATACAATCCAAAATATTGCTCCTGCAAACCTAGACTATAACAGCTCGTGGTTTCAGCGCGCTATTTACAGTGTGTATGGATTGGCGAACATCGGTTACAAAGACATGGTATTTTTGGACGTAACCGCGCGCAACGACTGGTCAAGTACCTTGCCTGCTGCCAATCGTTCGTACTTCTATCCGTCGGCTTCGTTGAGTGTATTGGTCAACGAAATGCTCCCTTTGACCAACCAAATCAGTATGTTAAAACTACGTACGGGGTTTGCGCAAGTGGGTAACGACGCCAATCCGTACCAGTTGCTCGGTACACTTGGTAACGCAGGTACTTGGGATGGAATTCCACGCCTTAGCACGCCAGGAACGCTCCTCATTTCTGACCTTAAGCCTGAAATTGTGACGTCGTACGAAAGCGGAATCGACCTTAATTTGTTCAAAAACCGCTTACGCTTCTCGGGTACCTACTACACGGTTGAAAACCGCAACCAGATTTTGAGTACAAAACTTCCGCCTTCTTCGGGCTATACCTCAAAAAATATTAATGCAGGCTTATTGGTAAGCAAAGGTTTTGAATTTGTATTGGGTGGAACTCCTATTGACCGTAACAACTGGCGTTGGGACATCAATGCCAACTGGACACGCAACCGCACAACGATTAAAGAATTGTCGGATGATTTGCCTTATTATACTTTATGGACAGACGCTAAAGGAGGCGCTTGGACATACGTAGGCGAGCAGATTGGGGATATTTATGATGCCAAAGTAGTGACCGTCGAAAATAAAGAGTCTCCGTATTATGGATATCCGATTTTGGATAAAACAGGTAAGTGGCAGTCGATTGATGCGATTAATACGAAAAATAAAATCGGAAACTTCAACCCTAAATTCATCATGGGGATGCAGACTTCGGTTTCATACAAAGGGTTTAGCTTAAGTGTTTCGCTCGACTGGCGTAACGGAGGCGACTTTGTGTCCCAAACCTACCGATATGGTGAGGAAAACGGACAGTCACAATTGTTTTTGGATAAACTATATAACCCTAATGGTTTGACAGGCAAAGCCCTTCGCGATTATTTGGTAGCCAACCAAGACAAGATGGTGCTCATCAATGGCAACAATTTTCCATTGGTGGGTGGCCCAACCCCTGATTATGGAGGGTATCCCTTTAAATATGGCCCTTACACTTTGCCTTACGGAGGAGTATTTATTCCTGGAGTCGTAGCCACAGGTTATGATGCTAACGGCAACCCAACAGGGTTCAAGGAAAATTTGGGTGAAACTGGTACGTTGATTTTGCCATTTGCGGGAAGTACGGCATGGGCGTTTACGAGAGCGTTTTTATACGATGCCTCGTATCTTAAAATGCGTGAGATTACGCTTGGCTATGATTTGCCTCAGAGTTGGCTGAAGAAGGTGGGTGTACAAAGTGCTAACTTCTCTGTATATAGTCGTAACATTATTCTTTGGACAGCGGCTAAAATCAACATCGACCCTGAAATGGCATTCCAGCAGGAATCGAGTGTGCAGGGAGGCGGAAGTCAGTTCAAACAAGGGATTGAGCGTTATAACGTCACTCCTTGGGTTATTCCTGTCGGATTCAAACTTGGTCTCACTTTTTAAGAAAACATAAACAACATTAAGGCAATGAAAATCAAGAACTTTAAATCAACTTGCTTGGTGCTTTTGTTTTCTTGTACGGTCTTTTCTTGTAAAGATTTAACTGTACTGAACGAAAACCCTAACGGGGTAAACCCCGATAATGCTAATCCGAACCTAGTTATTTCAACTGTCTTGACCGAAGCAGGCAAGGCGTTTGTTAACCTAGGTTATCAGGATATTGCGGGCGTAATGCAGCATACGCAGAAAGATGGCTGGAGTAGCGGCCACAACGAATATGATTGGGGGGGAAGCCAAAGCTGGGCACCGTATTACGATATTTTACGGAACAACCAGTACGTTTACGATCGTGCCACCTCCATCAACTCAGAGTTGCATCAAGGAGTAGCATTGGTAATGAAATCAATGATGTTTGGTCTCATCACTGACCTTTGGGGCGATGCACCTTATACTTCGGCATTAAATGGAGCAGCAGGTGGAGCGACTAACACCTTTCCTACCTATGATACGCAGGAGTCCATTTATGCGGGAATTTTGGCGGATCTCGAAAAAGCGAATACGTTGCTTTCCAAAAAGGCAGCCGAATATCCAATCACGATTGGAACAGCGGACGTGTATTATCAGGGCGACCCAACAAAATGGAGAAAGTTGGCTAACTCGTTGGCATTAAGATTTTACATGCGTATTTCGGCCAAAAAACCTGATGTGGCTAAGGCTGGAATCGAAAAAATTGTAGGTAACGCTACACAATACCCTATCATCACGGCTATTGCGGATGACTGTGCAATGCCTTTTGCGGGAAATAGCAACGACGATTCTTGGCCTGCCAACGCCATCTATGATGCCAGCGAAAGCAACTATCGCCGTATCAAAATGGCGGCTACATTTGTTGATCGGTTGTTGGCCATTAAAGATCCTCGTTTGGCAATTTGGGCTAATAAAGTCAAAATTCAGCTAGTGGTAGACCCTTCTTTACCCAAAGGCACGGATAAAATCGACGGTAACAAACGCTATTTATCGCCTGATAAAGTGGCAGGAAAAGACTATAATACCAACGAATACGTGGGCCTTCCAACCGCAATTGTGGGGGGAGCCTCGTACAACCTCAGCCCAACTGCCGAACAGGGTGCCAACAACCCGCACGTATCTTGGTTAAATGATATTTACAGACAAGCCAAAGGAACACTTTTAAAGTCTCGTTTGATGTCTGCAGCGGAGGTTCGTTTTATTTTAGCAGAGGCAGCACTGAAAGGCTGGGCCGTAGGGGATGCTAAAACGCACTATGAAGCAGGGGTAAAAGCGTCACTGGATACGTGGGGAGTAGGAAGTGCCTACGCTACTTATATTGCAGGTGATGGCGTAAAATATGACGGGACTCTAAAGCAAATCATTGAGCAAAAATGGATTTCGAGCTGGACCGCGGCCCAAGAAGCGTGGTTTGACTACCGTCGTACTGGCTTCCCAGAATTGGTAGCTGGCCCGCAAGCAAAACGTAAAGTACTCCCCGTACGTTTTTACTACATGCTTGATGAGCGCAATTTGAATAAAGTAAATACCGAAAGTGCCATGAGTAAGCTGGAACAAACCAATTATTCGGAAGCAGATGGTAAAAATAGCCCTTGGTCGAAACCTTGGCTGTCTCAAGGAACAGGAAAGCCTTGGTAAATAGAAAATAAAATGAGCAGAAAAAGGTGGAATTTCTCCACCTTTTTCTGCTCTTAGCGCTTTTCAGTAGTCCACACGCGGGAGTTTGCAGTATGCTGTGTGAGGAAGCCTTTTGGAATGTCGACGGGGCCGCCCGAGCGGTGCAGAGTTTTGTGTGGAGGACTGCATATATTGTGTAGAGGGTTGCATGGATTGTGTGGAGGGTTGTTCACAACCCGACGAGCAGTGGTGAATGTCGACGGACCCGCCCGAGCGGTGCAGAGTGCAGAATTTTGTGTGGAGAGCTGCATATATTGTGTGGAGGGTTGCTCACAACCCGACGAGCAGAGAATTGGCAATTTCACAAACAAAAATGAAAGGAGCCTTTTTACCGAAAAACCAAAATCAGTATGAAAAAAGGAATACTACTTTGCATAGTCATCGGAGTTTGGATGGCCTTTGCGAGTATGGCGCAGGAACTGCGCGTAGGTGCGGCACTACGGGTCATTACGCCCAATCCATTGTTGCCTGCCTCGGGGGGAATAGGAACGCCTAAACCTACTACGGAGAAAAAAGGTGACTTATTCGCCCGAGTAATGGTCCTCGAAAAAAGCGGAACTCGCGTGGCGATTGTGGGCGTCGATAATCTAGGTTGGTCGTCAGTGTTGGGAAATAAATCGCGGGCGTTGATCAAAGGCATTCCTCCCGAAAATGTGTTGATTGGCTGCACCCACACCCACAGTGGACCCGATGCGTACGCCTTTCCTGACATGACGGGCAAGTCGTCGGCGGATTTGAAGTATTTGGACGATTGTGTCAAAAAAATCGCCGATGCTGTCAATGAAGCTATTTCAAAACTAGAACCTGCTACCCTTAAAATCGCCGTGGGGGAAGCCAAAGGTCAAATTGCCTACAACTACTACGCTCCGCAGTTATACGATCCTCGTTGTGGCGTTATTCAGGCCATCAACAAACAAGGTAAAACCATTGCGACGTTGGTGAACTACGCCATCCACCCCGAAATCATTGGGTCGGGGAGAGGAATTATGAGTCCAGATATGTGCGGGCCGTTGTACGACCGCATCGAGTCGAAAGTGGGCGGAATTGCTTTGTTTATGAACAGTGCCCAAGGAGGAATGGTCACGGCTGATAACCGTCGGGAGTCGAACAATGAAGCAAATACGTGGGAAGAATGCATCCGAATTGGCGAACTGCTGGCCGACGAAGCCTTGCGCATCGTTACTCCTGCCCCGCCTCTCGATAATGCCTCGTTGTACTGCACGGCACGCACGGTGGAGTTTCCAGTAGAATCAGAGCTGATGCGTTATATTTTAAAAAACTCACCGCTTAAACATCCCAATGCCAAAGACGCCAGTGTAAGCACGCAGGTGAATTTAGTGAACATTGGCCCCGCCCAAATCTTGACCATTCCTGGGGAAGCATTGCCCAATATTGGTTACTATCTCAAGCGTAACATGAATACCAAACTGCCTTTTTTGTTTGGTTTAACCAACGATGCGTTTGGCTATATGCTTACCAAAGTTGATTTCAACAGTTTCAAGCGCTATGAGTACGTGAGCCGAACCAGTTTGGGCGAAATGACTGCCGAAATTTATATGGAACAAGCCTTAAAGCTCGTCAAAGAGAGCCCTAAGGCGCAATAATTGAACGATAAAATGATGAAAAAACAGTGGCTTTGGTGGAGCATGATGGGATTGTCGATGGGAACGTCGTGGGCGCAACGAAACGTCAAAGATATCAAAAAAGATTTCTTGAACCCCAAATCGAATACCGTACTGGTGGCCTCGCACCGAGCAGCGCACAACCAATTTCCCGAAAACTCCATTCCCGCCATCAAAGAAGCCATACGGCTAGGGGTAGATATTTTGGAGATTGACGTAAAAGTAACTTCCGACGGCGTGCCCGTAATTATGCACGACGGGACGGTCAATCGTACCACGACGGGCAAAGGAAAGTTAGAAGAAATGACCTTTGCGCAGCTTAATCAGCTTTTTTTGGTTGAAAATGGCAAAACCACGACCGAGAGAGTCCCAACGTTGGAAGAAGCGCTTTTGCTGGCCAAAGGCCATATATTGGTCGATTTAGATTTGAAAACCGATAACATGGATGCCGTCTTGGCCGTAATCCGAAAAACGAAAACGGAAGACATTGTTATTTTCTTTGACAGCGATTACGAAACCTTGAAGTACGTTGATAAGAAAAATAAACGCTACATGATGATGCCACGGGCGCATTCGCTGTCCGAAGCCGATTCGGCCATTGCGTTGTTTGAGCCCGAAATCGTCCACATCGACTTCTCGTTTTATACCCCCGAAGTAGTGGGAACCATCAAAAAGCATTCGGCGCGGGTTTGGATAAATGCACTGGGTCCCGTGGATGCGGCGCTTCGGGCAGGAAAAACCGACGAAGCCCTGGGACAGCTGCTCAAACACGGAGCCAACGTGGTGCAAACCGACGAGCCAGAGCTGTTGTTGAAATTGCTCAAAGAACGAAAAATTCATTTGTAATCCTAATATCCTCTAACTCCAATCATAATGTTAAAGCCATTTTTTAAACTCTTTTTGATTGCGGCCATCGTATGGGTGGCAATGCCCATTAGCTACGCCCAACAAGCCAATGTTACCCCTGAAACGGCGCTAAAAAGTTACATCAACAACGGTGACAATACCTTTACCTGGGAGTTGAAAGACTCGTTCCCAATGGGTGATGTAACGGGCTATAACCTTCTTTTGACCTCCCAAAAATGGCGGGGCATTACGTGGCGTCACCAGCTTACGGTATTTGTCCCCAAAGAAAATACCCACGATGGGGCGTTGTTGTTCATCACGGGAGGGTCAAACAAAGACGAGCAACCCAACTGGAGTACCAAAGACAAGCTTTGGTTGCCGCTGGCGGGAATTTCGTCCAAAAATAAAGCCATTGTTGTGTTGTTGAAACAAGCACCTAACCAACCACTTTATGGCAAATTGACGGAAGATGCGCTTATTTCTTACACCTTGCACAACTTCAAAAAGGACGGCGATTACACCTGGCCGTTGTTGTTCCCGATGGTCAAAAGTGCCGTGAAAGCCATGGACGCCGTTCAGGCCTTTTCCAAACAAAAACTCAATCACGAAGTTAATGGATTTGTAGTGACAGGAGCGTCAAAACGTGGCTGGACAACTTGGTTGTCGGCGGCGATTGATGATGCGCGTGTAAAGGCCATCGGGCCGATGGTGATTGACATGCTCAACATGCCAGCAACGCTTGATTATCAGCTCAAAAGCTACGGTGAGTACAGCGTTCAAATCGAAGATTATGTGAAATTGGAGATTCCTCAAACGGCCAATACGCCCAAAGGAGCAGCCATTACGACGATGATTGACCCGTATTCGTACCGTGCAAAATTGACAGTGCCCAAAATTATTTTCATTGGTACCAACGACGAATACTGGACGGTAGACGCCATCAAGCACTATTATGACCAAATTCCTGGGCAAAACATGATTCACTACGTGCCAAACGCAGGACACGATTTGGGGGGAGGAGCACAAGCGTTGGAAGCATTGAGCGCTTTTTTTGGAACGACCATCAACAAACGGGCGTACCCAACGCCCAAATGGAAAGCTAAGTCGAGCCGCAAAGGAGTTAATTTGGGCATTACGACCGCAAGCGATGGTTTGGTGGATGTCATTGTGTGGTCGGCGACTTCGACGGATAAAGATTTCAGAAATGAAAAGTGGACAAGCCAAAGTTTAGGCGTTTCAAATACCTCAAAAGTGAAATTAAAGGAGGCGTACCCAAGCAACGGTTACAAAGCTTTTTACGTAGACTTAAAATATAAAAACCCCGAAGGAGGTACTTATACAGTAAGCACCCGCGTATTCTTAACCGATACGAAAAAAGTGCTTTAAAGTAGTCTTTTGGGGTGGCTTTGGCGTACTTTAGATATACTTATTAAACAAATGACCATGGAACCCTCCCGTCCAGAGTACCTAGTCGGCAAGCTACTGAGCAACAATTTGTCAAAGGAAGAATTTGATGAGTTGTTGGAAGGATTGGGGGGAACTGAAATGTCTCCAGAGTACTCCACTATTCTGGAAGAATATTTCAACAAGCTCGTGTCGGTGCATGAAGCAGCGACTCCTTTGTCCCTTAGAAGCTAACTTGTTCCGAGTATATCCCATCGTTGTTTAATAACCCATGAACTATGAGACACAGGCTTAGGTTGGTGATAACGCTGTTTATCACCCTATTTTATATGTTAGAGGGAGCTGCTCAAACGGCTCCCGTCCTTCCTGCTTCCAAGAACAAATTGGTGGTCATTGCCCACCGAGGCAACCACGTCAATGTTCCTGAAAATAGCTTGGCGTCCTACGAAGAAGCCATCAAAAGTGGCGCTGATTACGTTGAAATTGACCTACGGACGAGCAAAGATGGTATTTTGATGATTCACCACGATGCTACCGTTGACCGCATGACCAATGGACAAGGCAACGTAGCGGACAAAACGTGGGCCGAACTTCAATCGCTTCAACTCAAAAATCCCAAAGCCGACGACCCAACGGCCTACCGAATCCCTGAGTTTCGGGAGGTGCTGCGTTTGTGCAAAAACCGCATCAATATTTACCTAGATTTTAAAAATGCGGATGTGGCCGAAACCTGGAAACAGATTCAGGCGGAGGGAATGGAGAAGCAAATAGTCGTCTATTTGAACAAAGTACCCGATTACAAAAAATGGCGAAGCGTGGCTCCCCAAATGCCGTTGATGACTAGCCTATTTGACGAGGTAAAAAATAAAGACCAACTGCGGTATTTTCTGGGACAAGTCAAAATCGAGGCGCTCGATAACATCTATGACAAAGAAATGGTGCAAGCCGCCCAAAGCGAGGGCGTAAGCGTTTGGTTAGATGTTCAAAGCCCCTCGGAAGGCCCCGAAGCGTGGAATAATGCGCTTCAAAAAGGTGTCAATGGCATTCAAACTGACCAGCCCGAAGCGTTAGTAAACTATTTAACGACCAACGGCTGGCGAAATGGACTGAGTCAAAATGCAGCGCCATTGCCTAAAAAACCAAGTTATCAGTCGCTGTTGGATGTGTCGTACGGTGATGCCGAAGGGAAACAGAATTTGCTTGATGCGTTTTATCCCGATAATCACAACAGTAACACCAAGCTGATTGTCTATATCCACGGTGGGTCGTGGAGTAGGGGAGATAAAAGTGAGTTTCCCAAACAGTTGATTGAAGAGCTGGTCGGGAACCGTGGTTACATGGTGGTTTCTATCAATTATCGTTTGGTAAACGACGGCAAAAACCTTTTCCCCGCTCAAATTGAAGATGTGAAAAAAGCCCTTGAATTTTTGTCGAGCAAGGCAAAACGATACGGTTTTAACGGTAATGAATTTGCCCTCATGGGCGGCAGCGCAGGGGCGCATTTGGCAATGCTGTACGCCTATAAACACGACGCCAAAAAGCAAGTAAAAACGGTGGTGAATCTTTGGGGACCAACTGATTTGACGGACAAAACCATTCGCCCCGACGGCAGCGATGCCGACAATACCGTCATTCGTTTTCTAGGAACGCCCGACCACAAAGCTCAAATCTGCGTGGATGCAAGTCCGTTATTACATTTGACCAAAGAAACATCGGTGCCTACCATTTCCTTCCACGGGGTTGAAGACCCGTTGGTAAACGTCAGTCAGGCCGAAAATCTTCATAAAAAACTACAATCGTTAGGAACGCTTTCGCAACTCGAACTTTATCCCAAAGAAAAACACGGGATGAGTGCATCGGCGGCCGTAGATGTGTTTTCAAAAATTGTCACTTGGCTCGAAAAGCAGTATCCTGCGAAGTAAGAAATATTACCTTCCCGAAAGTTTTAAACTTTCGGGAAGGTATAGCAAGTCTTAATTTTCTCATTTTTATGCAATTACGTTTTCTCACACCATTCGTTTTTCTCGCTTTTTTTACGTTCAAAATTCAAGCCCAAACCACTGTCAAAGAAGTGCTCGACGGCGCAGTGACGCGCTTGTACCAACAATTGACTCCCGCTCAGTTAGACACAATTTCGGACGAATACATCCTTGGCTTTTTGTCAGCAAAAGAACGTCAAATTTTAGCGACGCGTTACTGGACGTTTGAGGTAAACGTCCCCGTGGTGGTCTCACTCATGCGCGACCAAGCCCAGAAAATGCCGCCGTTTTGGCTGGCTAAAAGTGGTTTTCAAAAAACAGCCATGCAAGTCAAAAACGAAGAATATACTTACGAGGTGTGGCAAAAGAAGTTTAACAAAGGAGCAGTTCAGTTAGGAATAAACGGATTTGACAAACACCGTCCTGTGTATTTTATCAGCGTCGGCCCCCAAAAAAAGGGGGATAAAGTAAAGATTGCGCGGGTGTCGCCTGCCAATCAGCAGTTTCACGAAATGAAAGTGGGGGCGTTTACGTACCACGATTGGGATGACCTCGTGTTGGAAGAAGTCCCAGAAACATTACGGGGTCAAATTCTCTTTACGACGATTCGGGGACGCGCCAGAGAAGCGCATTTAAAAAATGCGTTTCGTCAAACGCTTTACCCGTCGCAGTCGCGCCCCGACCAAGTGGTGCTCAATCTCAGTGGTGACCCCAAAACGACCATGGCTGTACAGTGGCGCACGCGACCAAACGTTACGAAAGGCCAAGTAAATTATTGGAAAGCGCAAACAACTGATACGCTACGGACAGAAGCCTCAATGATAACGATTGAAGACCGCCTTCTCCGTAATGACCGCTACATCAATCATTTTTCGGCGCAGTTGAAGGGATTACAACCTGCCACTACCTATTATTATCGAGTTGGGTCGGCGAGTGGTGGCTGGTCGGAAGTAGCATCGTTTAAAACCCAAGCCGCTACGCCCGAAGGATTTTCGTTTATTTGGTTTGGAGATACGCACAAGTCGCCCGATTGGGGAGCGATGGCACAAAAAACGTTAGCCCGCCACCCCGAAATTTCGTTTTATTCTATCATTGGAGATTTGGTCAGTACGGGCCTAAACCGCGACGAATGGGACGAGTTTTTTCATCATTCGGGCAATGTGCTGAGTTATAAACCACTGATGCCCATTCCAGGCAACCACGATAGCCAAGATGGGCTTGGGGCGGCTATGTACCAACAACTTTTTAGCCTACCTACCAATGGGCCTGCGCAGTTGCCCAAAGAGCGTACCTACTCGTTTGAGTACCAAAATGCGCTTTTTGTGATGATTGACGGGACGTTTTTGAACCACGAACAAACGGCTTGGATCGAGAAACAGCTGGCGACATCAAAAGCCAAATGGAAGTTTGTGATGCTGCACTTTCCGCCGTACAATTTTGAAGAAGACTATTCGCAAATCCGCAAAGAGTGGGGCGTATTATTTGACCGTTATCACGTGGACATGGTTATGAGCGGGCACGTACATTATTATATGCGGAGCAAACCCATGAATGCCGAAAAGATAGTGGATTCGCCGCAGCAGGGAACGATTTATACCATTTCCATTAGCATTCCGAGCCATCATAAAGAATGGCCCGAGGAGCCGTATGCGGCGGCTCGTTTTCAAAGCGGCCCTGTATATCAGCATATTCGCATCGACGGCAACCGCCTCGTGTATCGTTGCTTAGACCCTGATGGCAAGGTAAAAGATGAATTGACGATTGAAAAGTAGTGTACTCTTTGGGTTGCCCTTTGTACCTTTGCCGCAAAGATTACGAGTATCATGTCAAAACCCATCTTAGTTTTAAAATTTGGAAGTGCAGCTATCACCAAATCAAATGGAGAGCTTAACCAACTCGTCATGGTGGAAGTGGCACGTCAAGTCGCGCAGTTATATACCGAGTACCACGTGGTCATTGTGTCGTCGGGAGCCGTGGCGGCGGGGAAACAATACATCCGCAGCTACGCGGGTGAAATCACGCAGCGAAAAGCGGCGGCGGCCATTGGCAATTTGCTGTTGTTGAATAAATACGCCCAGTTTTTTTCGCCGTATGATATTCCTGTAGCGCAGAGTTTGTGCGAACGGGGGCACTTTGCTAACCGCGACCAGTTTTTACAAATGAAAGATACCTTTCAGGAGTTGTGGGAAAACGGCATCATTCCAATCGTCAACGAAAACGACGTGGTGAGTAGCCACGAATTGAAATTTTCGGACAACGACGAGCTGGCAACGCTCATTGCGGTGGGTTTTGGGGCTGATACGTTGATGCTCTGCACGTCGGTAGGAGGGTTACTCGACGATAAAGGAAAAGTGATTCCGCGTGTGTCGCAGGTCAATGACGTATTTCAATTTGTACGAAGCGATAAATCGAGCGTAGGATTAGGAGGGATGACGTCAAAACTGACTTTTGCCAAACTCGCGACGCGTATGGGTATTCGTACCATTATTTTTGGAATGAACGAACCCGATGGCATTTTGCACGCGATTCGAGAAGAAACGGGGACGGTGTTTGCCCCTCAAGACAATAGCCTCTCGGCGCGTAATCGCTGGTTGGGGAGTGGTAGCTTAGTGGCGGGTCGTATTACGATAGATGAAGGTGCGGCACAGGCACTCCAAAACCGTAAAAGTTTACTGGCTGTGGGTATTAAAAACGTTTCGGGAGATTTTGAGGCAGGAGAGGTGGTCGAGCTGTTGGATGTAGAAGGAAGCCTACTGGCAGTTGCCAAAGCCCGCGAATCGTCGGTGGTGATTGCGCAAAACCTTCGTACTCAGAATTTTGAAGTGGCAAATGCCAACGACATCGTATTATTGTAAAAAAATGTCGGGGTGTAAGCACCCCGACACACGCCGTATGCGCTGGGGTACTCATACCCCGACATATAGGCTCACTTACGCAATTTCAATCAAGCGAGGAGTTTTCTTCGCTTCTTCTTTTTTAGGAAGAGTGATGTTTAACACACCATCGGTATAACTAGCCCCGATTTTCTCTCCGTCAACCGTGTTTGGCAACGTAAATGCCCTACGGAAGCTGCTAAAGCTAAATTCTTTGCGCGTATATTTCTCGGTGGTTTCTTCGGTTTTCTGCTCTTTTTGAGTCGAGATGGTCAACACATTGTTTTCAAGGTTGATTTTAAAATCTTCTTTTTTCAAACCAGGAGCTGCTACCTCAAGGCGGAAACCGTTTTCGTTTTCGACGATATTAACCGCAGGGATGCCGTGGTTGGCTAAGTTGGCGCTAGCCAAAAACTCATTAACGTCTTTTCCGAATACGTTACCGAACAAAGTGGGGAAATTGCTGTTTGTTTTTACTAAAGTTGCCATGGTTGTTATTTGTTTTAAGTTTTTGTTTCGTTTGTAATTGAGTTGTGCGAGTTATTGTCGTTTTTTACTGCATCAACGCCTTACTAAGGTCAAATCCTGTACCACGCGATTTTTTTGATAATTTTAATGACAAAATGTCGCAATTGGTGGATTTTTTATTTTTTGTTAATGACAAGATGTCTTAATTTACTATAAATACCCCTATGCTTCCACTTCAACCCAACTCCTTTATTGACGCTTCCAAGCAAGGCGACAATCGCCTTGGCCTTTACGTAGCGGTTTTTTTATTGGTCATAATAGCCAACGTTGTCGGGTCTATTCCAGGCGCTTGGGCCATGGTCGAACTTCGTTCCGACGAGGCATCTTTGCCCATTTATTTGGTAATGGCCTTGGTATTTTTATCGTTTGTGGTTGCGCTTGGTACACTTTGGTTCTGTGTACAGTACATTCACAAGCGCTCACCGTTGACGATGATTGTTGCTTCGGGGCAAGTCAATTGGGGAAGGGTGGCTAAATCAGGCGCTTTGTGGCTGGGATGCTCTATCGTTGTAGAATTAATTACTTACTTGCTTTTTCCTGATAAATACCGTTTGAGCCTCAACTGGAGCGAGTTCCTCCCTTCACTGGTTGTTGGGTTGTTGTTTATTCCCCTTCAAACCTCTTTTGAAGAACTTTTCTTTCGGGGGTATCTGATGCAGGGCCTTGGCTCGTGGAATTTTTGGGTAGGGGTAACGATTCCTGCCGTATTGTTTGGCTTAGCGCACAGCTTCAACGACGAAGTTCAGGCCGCGGGCTCGTTGGGAATGGCGATGGTCTATTACATCGGAGTAGGTGTATTCTTTGGACTGTTGACAGTGTATGACCGTAGTCTTGAACTGCCCCTCGGCGTACACGCAGCCAACAATTTATATGCTTTTCTGGTCGTGGGTTATCCGAGTAGTTCTATTCCTACGGCGACGATTTGGATGATGAACGAACTTAATTTTCCCTTGATGATTGGACAATGGTTACTGACGTTAGGACTGTATCTATTGTTGCGCAAACGACTGGTGAAGTGAGTTCGGTTTTCTGTTTCGGGTTTTTCGGCTGAATAATGTGCTCTTCCTTCTTAGTTGCTGGTCGGGTTGTGAGCAACCCTTCACAGATTAAGTTCGGTTTTCAAAATGGCTTTCGTTTTCTTACTCATCGGTTTATGACTAACGCTGCACAAATTCGTCCTTTCCTCTTTGTCCTTTGCCCCTTACTTTTTGCCTTTTGCTCCTTGGCACAGCAGGTCGGGCAGCCATTGCCGAAGTGGAAAGAAGGCGGGTTGGATATTCACCACATCAACACAGGACAAGGTAGTGCTACGCTGCTGGTATTTCCTGATGGAACAACCTTACTGGTGGATGCTGGAGCGATTAATCCCCACGATTGGCGGACGAATAAGCCCCGAAATATCCCAACCAAACCCTCCAACGAGCGACAAGCAGGGGAGTGGATAGCGCGCTATGTTCAGAAAGCATTGGGGTACCAGACTTCACCCACTATTGACTACGCCCTAATTTCTCATTTCCACGACGACCACATGGGTACACCTCTCAATGTGACCAAGCAATCGAGTGCTGGATATACCTTGGCAGGAATTACAGAAGTGGGGGAGTTGATTTCAATTCGAAAAATCATTGATCGGGGCTGGCCTGATTATTCGTACCCTGCTCCGATGACGGCTGATTCGATGGTGAGTAATTATCGGCGGTTTTTGCAATGGCAACAGCAGCATAAAGGCGTAATTGTCGAGAAATTTCGGGCAGGAAGTAACGCTCAAATTGTGCCTTTGAAAAGCAAAAAATACCCTTTTGAGGTGCGAAACATTGCCGTTAACGGGGAAATGTGGACGGGGGCAGGTGACCAAACAACAACACTTTTTCCACCGCTGTCCTCGCTAAAATCTGCCGATTTTCCCAACGAAAATATGTGTAGTGCCGTGTTTCAAATTCGCTATGGGAAATTCGATTATTTCTCGGGAGGAGATTTACAAGGGGTGATTCGATTTGGAGCGCCTGCGTGGCACAATGTAGAAACGCCAATTGCCCAAGTGGTAGGGCCAGTAGATGTTCAATTGGTTGACCACCACGGCTATCCCGATTCCCAAAATGGGACGCTTCTGGCTCGTTTGCAGCCGCGTGTGATGGTGGTTCCAAGCTGGGCGTCGTCGCACCCAGGGAAAGACGTATTGGAGAGAATGTTTTCTGAAGAGTTTTACAAAGGCCCGCGCGATGTATTTATGACCAACCTGCTTCCAGAAGCTAAAAAAGCGATTTCAGATTTATTACCTCGTTTAAAAAGTGAAAATGGCCACGTGGTGATTCGCGTGGAAAAAGGTGGAAAACAGTACCGAGTCTTGGTACTGGATGATGAATCTGAGTCGTTTGTTATAAAATCAATCTTTGGCCCGTACGTAGCCAACTAACAACCCGCCTGTAGTACCAACGAGCGGGTTGTTAGCAATGCAGTACTTACGGTTTTTCTACTCTAAAGGTTTTGGTTTGAGTAAAGGTGTGGCCAAACATATCTTTAGCGCGTACTTCAATGGTATGTACTCCTTCTACTTTCGTCGCTGGAAATGCCCCCGACCATAAGTGAGATGATTTCACTGGGTTGCTTGGACGCCGTCCTGGCATCAATTTCTCCGACTCGTCCCAGCGATAAAGGGCTGCCATGTAGCGTGGGTCGGCTTCTTTAGTGTACGTCATGGGCTTCCAGTCTCCATTGTCGAGGCGATATTCCACTACATCATTTTGGCTTCCCATAAAGAAATTTACGTATACCTTGGCAGCCGTGCCTCGGTCGCTCGGAACGACACTAGGGGCATAAATATCCATCTGATATTCTTTGGGTTTTCCCGCCACTTTATAGTCAATCGTGTACTGATTTCCGTTAAAATTCAAGAAAACATACCCTTTGGGTGTACCGTCGCGCATGGTAGAGGCAGGAACTCCTTGGTCATTTTTTTCGCCCGAATACCAGTCGCCAGAGGTCGTGCCTACGTTGAATTCATAAAACGGTTTGCTTCCTTGCCATCCTTCTTTTGGACCAAAGAAATTCTGCTGTTGGAAGTGGGTATGTGCCGAAAGTGCTAGCGTATTAGGGTAATCTTTTAGAATAGAAAAAAGACGTTGGCGGTCCTCCAAACGGAACGACTCACCTTCGACTTCCAACGGAATGTGGAAAGCCAGTACCACCAAATTTTCTTTTGGAACGTACTTGAGGTCATTTTCTACAAAATCAAGTTGGTCTTTTCGGAAGCCACCCCAGTATCCTTTCCCATCGCGAGGGTCGGGGTAGAGAATATCGTCGAGAACGATAAAATGGACTTTACCGTAATTGAACGAATAATTAACAGGACCCAAATGCGCTTGAAATGCCTCGTTGGCGTGTTCATCTTGGGTGACATCATAATTCATATCGTGGTTGCCCGTAAGGTTATACCACGGTAGTCCTACCTTCCGAATGGCTTCTTTGTAGGCTTGGTGGAGGTCGAGGTTATCGCCTACCAAATCGCCTAAACTCAATCCAAAAGCAACTTCCTTGATGCCTGCTACCTCTTGGACAACCCCTTTTTCAAAGTGTTTTATTTCGTCGAGGGTATAAGGCTGAGGGTCGCCAAAAACGAGGGCCTTAAACGTATCAGATTCAGGAGATGAGGTCAGAGCAAAATCCAAAGACGCAGGGAGCGGTCCTGTGGGAGAAGCACCTTTGTATTTCAATTCGGGAGCCCCTTTTGGTTTGTGTAAATAGTAAAATTGGGGTAAGTTGTTTTCGTTTAGAGCTATTTTGTAGCCTGCAGGTTTGATGATAAAGATGACGTTGTCGTCACCAACGGATAGTTGATATTCGCCTTTGGGGTTGGTGAGTACTATATCCACCCCGTTGGATACGGCAACGTTGGCGATGCCTTTTTCTTTTTTATCTTTCTTCCCATTGCCGTTAAGGTCTTCATAAACGATTCCTTTGGCGGTATTTTGCGCCCAGAGCGTTCCTAACGGAAGTGCGCACAAAAGCAGTAGTATACATTTGTTCATCGGAGAGAGGTTTGTTTGAAACGGTGATACTTAACTGCAAAAGAAAGAAGGGTATGTTAACTCATGATGAAGTATAAATTATAATTAACTACATGGCACAAAAAAAGGCAGCTTTTGAGGGCTGCCTTGGGGTTTCGCGCGGAAGGTTTACCAGTTGATACCTGACTCTCCAAATCCTAACTTTCTGGTAAACTGCGACGAAAGCTTTGACTTACTTGAGATATAACGCACACTCGCCCCAATAAAGGGCGCAATGTTGGGGTTTACTGTTCCGAGGTTTTCGCGGGCGGCATTAAACGTACGAATTTGGCGGAACGTACCCAATCCTGCTTCTAATGACACATTGAAGACCGTAAACAAATGCGCATTGGCGGCCACCGATAGTTTCACTTGTTGGTAATTGCTACGGCGCAACATTTTTTCAACACTCGTTACTTGCTGAAAACCACCACTGTAACCGTCGAACGCCCCAATCATGTCAAAGTTGAGCCATTCATTGAAGCGGTAGTTAACGTCGGCACGGAAGGGTAAAAGTGCTGAAATTCTCCATTCTTTACTAAGGCGTTTGTTGAGCCCAAATACGGGGACAAGGCGAATTTTCTGGTTGTAAATAAGTACCGTTCCGTACGCAATTTGGGTGTGAATCCCCAAAATCCGCATTCTAGCTCCCCCGCCCCAAAAGAAGGGTTGAGGGGTAAAAAACGTTTCATTCGATTCGGTAAGCCCTAACCCACCACCATAAATCCAAAGGCGGTCGCGAAGGCTGGCTTGGAGCATCAACACGCCTGCCGAAAAGGTTTTATAGCCATTGTCAGGGGTAATGGTGCTATTGACGGTTGGATTAATCTGTGAGGCATTGGCCAACATTAAAAAATGGCGAGCGCGTAAGTCTAGCTTCTTACGAAGGCTAAAGGCAACATCTACTTCGCTGCGAAGTGGAATGATGGCATTGAATGAGGTGCGGGTGAGGCCAAAGCGTTGATTATTTCCCATATCGGCATCAGCCATGAGGTCGGCTCGGAGCGTGGCATTGGGGTAAAATAAACGACTCAAAGCAAAGTGCTGAGCGCGAGCGTGGGGGATAACGAGAATCAATAAAAAAGGAACGCACAAACGCAGTCTGGTCATAAAAATGTCATTTGGTGGAATTAACGTGTAAAAATGCGCGATATTGCAGGAAAACTTAATTTAGAATGTCGAATCAAATGTGGGGAGGCTTGCTCGCAACCCGATGGATTGTGAAGAGGGTTGCTTACAACCCGACGAGTAAAGACAGGAAATAGATGCTTCCTATCGTCAGCATGACAGTGAATTCTAAACAGAAAACCGAATATAAATGAACCTAACCAATAAAGTAGTTTGGATAACGGGGGCTTCGTCGGGAATTGGCGAGGCTTTGGCCCATGAATTTGCCAAAGAAGGCGCCAAGCTAGTGCTTTCGGCGCGGCGTATCGAAGAACTAGAGCGCGTCAAACGGGAATTGTCATTGCCAGAAAACGCCGTGATGACACTGCCGATTGACATGCTTCGCCCCGAAGAATTTGCCGCCAAAACGGAAAGCGTCTTGGCATACTTTGGACGAATCGACGTGCTTGTTCCCAATGCGGGCGTCAGTCAGCGTGAAAAGTTCTTGGACATTGCCCCCGCGGATTTTAAGCGTTTGATGGACACCAACTTCACCAATGTGGTACTGCTCACGCGTGAAGTGCTACCGCACCTTCTTGCCCAAAAATCAGGAGGAATTTTAGTCACTAGTAGCGTAAGTGGCAAAATAGGAACCTCGTTTCGGACGTTTTACAGTGCTTCAAAACACGCCATTCAAGGGTTCTTTGATTCGCTGCGCGGGGAAGTGTGGCGCGATGGCGTACAAGTCACGATTGTGTGTCCTGGGTATATCAAAACCAATATTTCGTACAATGCCATTGGAAAAGATGGAAAGCCCTTTGGCAAGATGGACGAAAACCAAGCCAAAGGGATTCCAGCCGATGTATGTGCACGTAAAATCGTGACCGCCTTTAAAGCGGGTAAACGAGAGGTAGTAATTGCAGGTTTTATGGAAACCCTTGGTACGTACCTCAAGCGTTTTGCGCCTGCGTTGTTGTGGCAGTTTACCAAAAACTATACTATAAAATCTGTAGACCAATAGCTGATTACCAATTCAGCAAGGCCATCACGGCGTCGTCACCTAGTGCCGCTTTGCTAGGACGAGGGTGTTCACTGTTGAATACTTCCAATAGTTTACGGTCAAGTAGCTGGGCGTTGCTTTCGTCGATGCTGCCATCCGCCTTGGTTACTTTTGACAGGTCTAAACGTAAATGTTTTGCCAAAAAACGATAGGCTGCGGCTCTTTTTGAAGGGCCGTAGTCGTGTTTTTCGGTGGGTAAATGGACGTTTTCTACCAAATTAGCTTTTCCGTATAAGCTATAAATTTTCTGCAAATGGGGGTATTCCACCTCAGGGTTGTGCTTGGTCCAGTCAGCACCATCCGATACAATTAGGAGTGGCCGAGGTGCAGCAAGGGCGGCAATTTCTACGTTATTGGTCTGAAAATCTCCTTTTTTGTGGACGGGCATTCCACTTTCACAAGTACAGCCGCCAAAGAAGTGCGCCGAAACCATCACGACAGGTACGGCTACTTTTACGCGAGGGTCGAGGGCCGTAAGCATAAAGGTTTGAGTGCCACCGCCCGATTCTCCAGTAACTCCTACTCTGTTTTTGTCAATCCCAGGTTGGTCCAGTAAAAAATCCAGTGCTCGTATACTGTTCAATGCTTGGAGTTTGAAGGCTTTGGGGATTTTGTGCTGACATTGTTGGGCATCGCTATAGCCTATCATATCGTAGGCAAATACCACAGCGCCCATACGCGCCAAATTAGCGCAGCGAAATTGCATAGCTTCTAGGAAGCGAGCATCCGCATTTTGGGTATGTCCGTGTGGGCAAAGCACCGCCGCAAACGGCCCTTTTTGTTGGAGGGGTCGGTAAAGATTGCCCGTCACATAATAGCCTTCTACGCTTTCAAAAGCCACATTTTCAACGCTGTAGCCATTAAGTTCGCGTCGACTGTGGACGATAGGCTTCGAGTTGGGGCGGGGAGGAAGGTTTTTGAGTTCGCCTCCTTCCAAAATTCGGTTGCGGATTTGGGCAGCGCGGTTTTCCCATTCTTTTTTAGACGTAGGAACGTGTTTTTCTAAAAACTCTTTGCCCTGAGGTTCGGTAAAATAAGCCCCTTGGCATAGCTCGGGAGCGGTTTGGCCAAAAACTGACTGAAAACTCATGCCTACGATGAGCGTAACTAAAAGACGATTCATGGTGATGGGGAAGGATTGATTTGTATTCAAAAGCCATTTGGCTTTCCAACCTACCGATGAATGCTGGTTTCAATAGAAAATAGCCTGAAACGAGTTAATCGGAAGGGGGCAATTACTCAAAAAGTGGGTAGACGTTTGAGTAATTTTGGACTTTATGGGTAGTTTATTGAAATATTATTTTGCCAAGATATTTCTGAGGTATTGTTTTTAGGTAAAATTGTAAAAATTTTAAAATTAAGTATTAATTTTAAGTACAATGCTAAAATAAAATTCTATTTTTGTAAAAAGTTACTATTAAAAATAAAATATATTGTCATGAAAATTGAAATATGGCAAATTTTTAGTTTTTAAACTTAGTTGGTCAATAGTTTTACTTTTATAAGAATTTATGCTCTTACTAGAGTAGCCGATAGAAGATTAAATTAGCGAAAACCGAACCAGTATTGGACTGGCTTTAAGTAAAAGTACTATAGTTAAGAAGATGCCATTACACGTACCAAAACGTTTCACTAGGCTATACATTATGGCCTTATCGTTGGTTGCTTTTCTGACGATGCTGGGGCAACTGTTGGTACAGAGTACGTTAAACAGCGGACTTCATGATTCGTGGCTGGTGAATTTTGCAGGGCGCCAGCGTTTTCAAAGCCAATTGATTGCTAAAAGTGCATTGTTACTCACCGAACGCCCCGAGCTAGTGGATAAACAAACACACCTTGCCGAACTGAAACGGGTCTTACACGATTGGGAAGATCACCATGAGCAGCTTAAAACTGGAAACCTACGAGATATTCATGCTACCGCTACCAATAGCGACGCAGTACGGGCAATGTTTGTTGATATTGAGCCTCATTTTCAGGTGATTGCCAAAAACGCGCATTCGATTATTCGGTGGCTTGAACAATCAAACCCCACAGGTAATGTAAATACCGAACTAAAAAATATCTTCTCGCATGAATTGATTTTCTTGCGGAAAATGAACCAAATCGTTTTTCAATATGACCAAGAGGCCAAAGCGAAGGTGACGTCGCTGAGCCGTATTGAGCTTTGGTTAATGGTTTTTACCCTTGGCGTGTTAATCGTAGAGGGATTGTTCATTTTTCGACCTGCGGTTCAGAAACTTAAAGAAACTCTTCATCAACTTATCGAAGCGAGAGAAAACGCAAATCAAGTCAATAAAGAGTTAAAAAGCGCATACGAACAGCTGCGCATTACACAAGCACAACTCCTAGAAGCCACTCAGCTGCGGCATCGCCAAGAACTCAAAGAGCAAAAAATTCATACCTCGGCCTTGCTGCAAGGGCAGGAGCAAGAGCGTCGTCGTCTTTCAAAAGAGCTACATGATGGGGTAGGTCAGATGTTAACGGGGCTAAAAATGATGACGGAAAGTTTGGCAAATGGGGTGAGCTGGTCCGAAGCCGACCGTACGAAAGTCGGTAATCTTGGGCAGTTGGTGGGACAAACGATTCAGGAAGTTCGTAACATCTCTAATAACCTGATGCCATCGGTATTGAATGATTTTGGGGTGAAAGCAGCATTAAAGCAACTCGTTGATTCCACCATCCGAAACACGGGAGCTCCTTTGATTTTTGAGTCCAATTTTAAAGATAAACGTTTTGATGAACGACTGGAAATTGGGCTCTATCGCATTGCCCAAGAAGCGATTCACAATGCCGTGAAACACGCCCAAGCCACCGAAATTATCGTGCAACTTTTGGAGCAAGATAAAAGCATTGTGCTCAGAATCAAAGATAATGGGAAAGGGTTTCGGGCAAATAAAAAAGCTTCTGCCAGTCTTGTTCCTTCCCACGGTCTCACAAACTTACAAGAACGGACTCGCCTCTTAGATGGAAAAATAAAAATTCAATCGTCGATGGGGCAAGGTACCGAAGTCATAGTAACTATTCCTCAACTAAACTAACAACATGAAAAAAATCCAAGTAGTACTCGTCGATGATCATACCATCGTCCGAAATGGCCTCAGGTCGATTCTGGAAAGTACCGACGAAATCGAGGTAATCGGAGAGGCGTCCAATGGAGAGGAGGCCCTCGAAAAAATTGCCTACTTAAAACCCCAAGTGATGTTGATTGATATTTCAATGCCAGGTATGTCGGGGATTGAACTTGTTGGTAAAGTTGTTAAACAAAGCAGTTCGATTCGGCCTGTGATTTTATCAATGCACAACGATGACGCGTACATCCTCAAATCGGTAGAAGCGGGCGCGTACGGTTATTTGCTCAAAGATGCGACGCGGGAAGAAATTTTATCGGCATTGCACACCGTCAAAAACGGAGAAAAATATTTTAATCCTGCGGTAGCCGCTGTGATTGTAAACGGATATTTATCGCAAGTACAGAAAGTAGAAAAAGCCTCAGAATCGCGAAAAACGCTTTTGTCTAAAAAAGAAAAAGAGGTATTGCGGCTGTTGGTAGAAGGAATGAGCAGCCGTCAAATTGCGGATCGGCTCGACCTTAGTGTGCGTACCGTAGACAATCATCGAGCCAATATGATGCGCCGACTGCAGGTTCATAACGCCGCCGAATTAGTAAAGTTGGCTTTAGAAGAAAAGTTACTGTAAGTTTGTAAAGCATAGTTGTGGTGTTACTATCCCGCTTCTATGCTTTTATTGTATGGAATTCATTGGGTACACAGGAGCGCTGCTCATGGGGCTCTGCTTGGGAATAATTGGTAGCGGGGGAGCGATTCTCACCGTTCCTATATTGGTGTACCTATTCGGCATCGACCCACTGATTGCCACAACGTATTCCCTTTTTGTCGTGGGATTAACGAGCCTAGTCGGAGCGACCGTGCGGGCGGGGGCAGGTCATATCCACTGGCCAATGACTTTAACGTTTGGGCTACCCTCGTTAGTGAGCGTGTTTTTGACCCGCACTTACCTATTGCCACTGATACCTAACCTCATTCTTCACACAGCCTCCCTGACGCTTACTCGCTCAAGTTTTTTATTAGCTCTTTTTGCGGTATTGATGGTTGTTTCCTCGTTTTCGATGATTAAAAAACAACCAACGCTACCCCACGAAACAACGTCTACCGCTACCCATAATTATGGCCAATTGTTGAATATGTTTTTCAAAGGACTGGTCGTTGGGGCTATTACAGGGCTTTTGGGAGCAGGGGGCGGTTTTTTGATTATTCCCGCGCTAGTGTTAATGGCTCAGTTGCCGATGCAGCAGGCGGTGGGGACGTCGCTCGTGATTATTGCCACCAATTCACTTACGGGTTTTTGGCGCGACTACGAACACCATTCGCTCATCAATTGGCCCTTTCTCGTTCATTTTTCAACCATTGCGGTGATTGGTATTTTAGTGGGGAGTTCAGTCGCTCGAAAAATCAGTGGTGATAAATTAAAGCCAATCTTTGGTTATTTTATTCTCCTGATGGGCTTTTACATCTTAATAAAAGAACTGTTTTTAACCTAACATATCACTTATTCACGATGAAAACACTACTTGCCACCTTCGCGTTTGTTATTGCTCTTTTAGCAGGGACTTCTTTACAGGCGCAAGAAAATTTAGCTCCCAAAGAGTTTATTCAAAAATTAAAAACCACGCCCAATGCTCAGCTGCTAGATGTACGAACGCCAAATGAATGGAACGCGGGAAAAATTACGTCTTCGAAATGTATTAATTACAACGATCCCGAGTTTAAGCAAGAAGTACAGAAATTAGACAAAAACAAGCCTGTTTTTGTGTACTGTGCAGCGGGAGGGCGTAGTACGAAAGCGTCGCAGATTCTTAAAGAATCGGGTTTTAAGGTTATTTACAACCTACAAGGAGGGGGCTATGCCGACTTAGCTAAAGAAGGGATAAAGTAGAGATTGTCTAAATATTTACCAAAAAACTTAGCGTATATTCTTGGTGATCAGAAGATAATCTTCTATTTTTGCACTCCCATTTTTGGGGTGGTATAACCATTTTTGAAAAAAACAGTATAAAATGCCAACTATTTCACAGTTAGTACGCAAAGGACGCGAACAAATGACGTGGAAATCTAAGTCACCAGCCTTAGATTCTTGCCCACAACGTCGCGGTGTATGTACGCGTGTATACACCACGACCCCGAAGAAGCCAAACTCGGCTTTGCGCAAAGTTGCGCGTGTACGTTTGTCAAACATGAAGGAAGTCAACGCTTATATCCCAGGCGAAGGACACAACCTCCAAGAGCACTCAATCGTATTGGTGCGTGGTGGTCGTGTAAAAGACCTTCCAGGGGTACGTTACCACATCGTTCGTGGTGCGCTTGATACCGCAGGTGTAAACGGTCGTAAACAAAGCCGCTCACTCTATGGTGCTAAACGTCCGAAACCAGGACAAGCAGCTCCAGTAGGAAAAGGTGGAAAACCAGCACCAGGTAAAAAGAAGTAATTAAAACGCGTTAGCGTTCGTCCTTTTGTTTGCATAGTACATTATAGCATAAAAGGGTAGTAATCCCAAAGTTAGTTTGGGATGAATCAGTTGAAAAACGAAACCTATATTGATTAACAACTCAGTACAATGAGAAAAGCAAAACCTAAAAAAAGATACCTATTACCTGATCCTAAGTACAGGGACGTAATGGTAACCAAGTTTGTGAACAACTTGATGTTAGAAGGTAAGAAAAGTACAGCGTACGAAATTTTCTACGGTGCCTTGGAAATTGCCGAAAAACGTCTTAACGAAAGTGGCCTTGAAGTATGGCGTCGTGCGTTGAACAACGTAATGCCTGCTGTAGAGGTAAAAAGCCGCCGTGTAGGTGGTGCCAACTTCCAAGTTCCAACTGAAGTTCGTCCAGATCGTAAAGTTGCTTTGGGTATGAAGTGGATGATTAAGTACGCTCGTTTGCGCGGCGAAAAAACAATGCGCGATCGTTTGGCGGCTGAAATCGTTGCGGCATCAAAAGGTGAAGGTGCTTCTGTGAAGAAGAAAGACGATACGCACCGTATGGCTGAAGCCAACAAAGCGTTCTCGCACTTCCGTTTCTAGTAAACTGAAGCGCCTGACTAGGCAAAACATAAAAGCCGACTCTCTTGAGGGTCGGCTTTCTTTTTGGCGTTGTTATAACGCTTATTTCTTAAAAAGTGAATCGACAAACTGAGTACGGTCAAACACTTGTAGGTCATCCATACGTTCGCCTACGCCAATGTATTTGACGGGGATTTTAAATTCATCCGAAATTCCGATAACCACCCCGCCTTTGGCTGTGCCATCGAGTTTGGTAATGGCAAGAGAGGTAACTTCGGTAGCTTTGGTAAACTCACGTGCTTGAATTACCGCATTTTGCCCCGTACTTCCGTCTAACACCAACAGTACTTCGTGGGGAGCTTCTGGCAGTACTTTCTGCATCACACGCTTAATTTTGGATAGCTCATTCATCAAGTTTACCTTGGTGTGTAAGCGCCCCGCCGTGTCAACAATCACCACATCAGCACCCATTTCTACGCCTTTTTTGACGGCATCGTGTGCTACTGCAGCGGGGTCGGTATTCATACCGTGTTCGATAACAGGCACACCTGCGCGTTGTCCCCACGTTTTGAGTTGGTCTACTGCCGCTGCACGGAAGGTATCGCCTGCGCCCAGTACTACTTTTTTACCCCGTTTATTAAACTGATGGGCGAGTTTACCAATCGTAGTTGTTTTACCAGCTCCGTTGACTCCCACAACCATGATTACATAAGGCTTTGGAAGGTTTTCAGTTTCAAAACTGTCTTTAATATCGAGAGATTGGTTTTCGGTAAGTAGGGCAGCAATCTCGTCCCGAAGGATTTTGTCGAGTTCGCTGGTACTAGTATATTTATCTCTAGATACGCGTGCTTCAATACGCTCAATGATTTTGACGGTGGTTCCTACGCCTACGTCCGAGCTGATTAAAATTTCTTCTAACTCATCTAGGACGTCTTCATCGACGGTTGATTTTCCGACGATAGCGCGGCTCAATTTCCCAAAGAAGCTTTCTTTTGATTTTTCGAGCCCTTTATCAAGCGACTCTTTTTTTTCTTTCGAGAAAAAATCAAATAAACCCATGTTATAGTAGCAGGGCCGCAGAGGCAGCCGTTTACAGTTTACAGTTTACAGTTTACAGCAAATGTATGCTGTTATTACGCTGAAACAAAAGTACAACAAAAAAAGTCCCTTGTGGGGACTTTCTTATAATATCATTGTGGTAACAGAGGTGCGAGTTAGTTTTTCAACGCAGCCTGTACCTCATCGGTAGGAACGATAACCTCCTTGAAAGTGTAAGCGCCAGTTTTAGGAGACTTCACAGCTTGAATCACCTTAGCATAGGTTTTACCACCTTCTTTTTTCAGGGTTGCAACTACTTTCTTTGCCATTGTAAGTATCAGTTAAGATTGTTAAAAGTTAATGGTCAATCGTTTAACAGTACCAACTAACTATTAACGATTAACAAATAACAAATTATTTGATTTCTTTATGAACCGTTACTTTCTTCAAGTATGGGTTGAATTTCTTCAATTCCATACGGCCAGGTGTATTTTTACGGTTCTTTGTCGTGATGTAACGCGACATGCCAGGAACGCCTGATTCCTTTTGAACCGTACATTCCAAAATTACTTGTATTCTGTTACCTTTCTTTGCCATTGCTTTTCAAAAATTTCAAAACGGAGCGCAAAGTTACAGATAGTCAAGCATAAGACAAAACATTTTCTTAAAATTTCAGGAAAAATATTTGCTTAACTTTGCAGCAGAGACCTTTTTTAGTCATGCGATTTACTCCTCGGATTATAGCTTTTCTACTCGCGCTGGTTATTTCGGCCATTTCGGTTGCATTTCTTTCGTTTGTGAGCGGTACCAATCAAAGTATGCTTTTTGTGACGGGCTTGGCGAGTTTTGCCGCCGCCTTTTTTTTGATTTTGTACGCGATAGAGATTCTGGTTTACAGGGAAGTAACCAAAATGCACCAGACTATACAGCGGCTAAAACTCAAAGACTTCAATTTTCCGCGCAAAGCGATTGTAAACGATGCCAATCCCTTAAAAAAACTTAATCAAGAGATTTTTGTGTACGTGGCGCGTAAACAGCAAGAAATCGACGAATTAAAGAAACTAGAAGTGTTCCGTCGTGAGTTTTTAGCCGACGTATCGCATGAGTTAAAAACCCCCATTTTTGCCGCTCAGGGATTTATTCACACCCTTTTGGATGGGGCTATGGACGATGTAAAAGTGCGGGATAAGTTTCTACAAAAAGCGGCCAAGAGCCTCGATGGCCTTGATGCACTCGTCAAAGACTTAGTGGCGCTTTCTCAGATGGAAACGGGTGAAATACGGATGCATAAAGAAAGGGTAGACTTACGTTTGCTGACGCTAGAAGTATGCGAACAGCTTGAACACAAAGCCAATCTTCGTAAAACGATTTTGAAAATTAAGCCCGATCAATTGGAGCACGTTTGGGTAAAAGCAGACCCGTATCGAATAACGCAAGTGATGACCAATCTCATCGAAAATGCCGTTAAGTATGGCAATGATAACGGAAAAGTGATTATTCACTTTGAAGAAGAGAAAAAGCATTTTGTCGTGTCGGTGCGTGACAATGGGCCTGGCATTCCGTCGGAACATTTACCGCGTTTGTTTGAACGTTTTTACAGGGTTGATAAAAGTCGTTCCAAAGAAAAAGGAGGAACAGGACTGGGGTTGGCCATTGTTAAGCATATCCTGAGTGCACACGGGTCTAAGATTTCGGTGGCTAGTAAGGTCGATAAAGGAACAACTTTTAGTTTTAAACTTGAGAAAGCCGACTAGCTGACTTATTTTACGGATTAGGCAAATTGAACTTTTTTGACTTATTTTACGCCTTTAAAAGAGAAAAATAGAAATTTTCTAATATTAACACACTTCAAAAGACGATTCTTGTATGAACATTGCACTTGTCACTGGTTCGGCTGGATTGATTGGGAGCGAGTCGGTCGCTTTTTTTGCTGATAAATTTGACCTCGTGATTGGGGTAGATAATAACTTACGTCAATATTTCTTTGGACAAGACGGCAATACGGAATGGAACCGTAACCGTTTGCAAGATGGCTACACTAATTACAAGCACTATAGCGCCGACATTCGTGAAGTGAGTCAGTTGGAGCCAATATTTAAAGAATATGGTGCTGATATTAAGTTAATCGTTCATGCTGCAGCTCAACCAAGCCATGACTGGGCGGCTCGTGAACCATTTACGGACTTTGGTGTAAATGCTGTCGGGACTCTCAATATGCTTGAAATGACCCGCCAAAACTGTCCAGAGGCAGTATTTATCTTTACTTCTACTAATAAAGTATATGGCGACAACCCTAACTACTTGCCATTGGTAGAGTTGGAGACTCGTTGGGAAATCTCAGAAGACCATGCTTATTACAAGAATGGTATCGACGAACACCACAGTCTTGATCACACGAAGCACTCTATTTTCGGAGCATCGAAAGTCGCTGCCGATATCATGTGTCAAGAATATGGCCGCTATTTCGGAATGAAAGTAGGTGTATTCCGTGGTGGATGTTTGACGGGACCTAACCACTCAGGAGCTCAGCTACACGGCTTCTTGGCGTACTTGATGAAATGTACTATTACGGGTAACCCATACACAATCTTTGGATATAAAGGAAAGCAAGTACGTGACAACATTCACAGCTACGACTTAGTGAACATGTTTTGGCATTTTTACCAAAATCCACGCCCAGGCGAAGCCTACAATGCGGGTGGTGGCCGTCATGCCAACTGCTCTATGTTGGAAGCCATTGCTATTTGCGAGAAAATTGCAGGCAAAAAATTGACCTATCACTATTCGGATACTAACCGTATCGGTGACCACATTTGGTACGTAAGTGACTTGACAAAATTTAAGAGTCATTACCCAGATTGGAACTGGACCTATAACCTTGAGCAAACGCTTGTTCAAATTCATGATGGTATCGCTGCTCGTTTGGCGATGTCAGTATAGGATTGTTATCTGTTACCGTTATCTGTTTAATAGTTTGATTGGGGAAGCCCCGATATCAGCTGATAACAAACTCAATGACTTCAAAACACGTCATACTCATACCGCAATACAACGATTGGGAGGCGTTAAACCTACTTATCGAACGCATTAATCAAGACGTAGTGGCCGAATTGTTGGCCACTACGTCTTTGGTTATTGTAGACGATTGTTCGAGCCAAGATCTAGAGCGTCTGGTGGCGTTTAGAGGGCAGCAGGTTCAAATTGTGCGTTTGTATCGGAACTTAGGCCATCAGCGAGCCATTGCCATTGGGTTGTCTTATATTGCCAAAGAAGTGGCCTGTGAGAAAGTGATTGTGATGGATGCCGACGGCGAAGATGCTCCCAAAGACATCAATGCACTGGTGGCTGCTTCGGAGCAATCGCCCGACCGAATCGTGTTTGCGCAGCGTACCAAACGCCAAGAGAGCTTTACTTTTCGTTTTTTCTACGGTATTTATAAGTTTATCTTTCGTCAGTTGACGGGCAAAGTGATTACGTTTGGCAACTTCTCTTTGATTCCGCAGCGTCGTTTGCAAAACCTTGTGCGCGTCTCCGAAATATGGAACAATTTTCCTGGGGGAATCATTAGGTCGCGGATTCCGTACGTAGCTATTCCTACCGAACGAGGAAAACGTTTGGCGGGAGAAAGCAAAATGAACTTTGTTTCGTTGGTTTTGCATGGGCTGAGTACCATTTCAGTGTTGATTGACGTGACTGCCGTTCGTATTTTGATTTTCTCGATTGGTATGTCGCTAGCAGCTTTGCTAGTTATTTGTGTCGTATTGTTTTTGAAATGGATGAACGACGCCTCGCCAGGATGGGCATCTACGCTTAGTTCGGCTTTGTTGATTGTAGTACTTCAATCGTTTTTGATTTCACTTTTTCTTGTGTTTATGGTGCTACAATACCGCACGCAGCAGCAGTTTATCCCTGTACTGCAGTACCGCGATTTTATTGAAAAAGTGGAAGGTATAAGCTAATTATCATTTCATCAGCCAATAACCAATTACGTATTTGTGTTCAGTTTCGACGATTTTCCAGTGGTGTACTTTGCGTTGGGCTACCTCCTTGCAGGAGCGATAGCGCTGTTGGCATCTCAAAAAAATGGAAAGTACCAAGAACTATTTTTTTTGGGGTTGGCGGCGGCTTTGTTGTTAGTAATGCGCTTGCCCGTGGTAATTTTCAATCAAGAAATAAACCCCGATGAAAGTCAGATGCTGGCACATGCCATTACGCTTCAACACTATCCCATTTATTGGCAGTCGGTGGATGGCACCACGATTGGACCGCTTGACAATTACCTACTTTTATTACCTTCATTTTTTGGAAAAACGATTGACTATACCGCTGGCCGCTTAGTCGGAGTACTTTGCGTGTTGGGAAGTCTATGGTTTTTCTACCAAAGTGTAAAAAATTGGTTAGGCGAATCAACGGCTCGGCTGGCTCTTCTGCCTCCGTTATTTTTACTGACTTTTACTCAAGAAGCGGATTTCGTTCATTATTCGAGTGAGCAGCTACCCGTTTTTATTCTGAATGTAGCCCTTTGGCTTTTGTCCAAAAATTGGGACTCCTCTTCTAAAATAGCCCCCTGGTTTTTTCTTGGATTGGTTTTAGGTATGAGCCCTTTTGCCAAAATTCAAGTAGTACCTCAGGCGGCAGTGATTGGGTTATTTGCCCTCATCCAGTGGTGGAATACCGATAAAGCGTTCCAAAAGTTAAGTGGTTTACTTCTGGGTGCGGTAGCCTTTCCCGTAGCGACGTTAGCATGGGCGTGGGCCTACGGCGTACTAGATGATTTTTGGGACTTTTACGTGCTTGGTAATCTGATCTACGCGGGAGGAAGCTCACTTCTGGAATCCCTCTTTCGATTGCCTCATTTTTTTGCCAAAAGCCCCAGCTTTATCGCTTTTTTACTAACTACGCTCCCGTGGGTACTTTTGGCTTTCAAGACAGCCACGAGTGCTCCCAGACGGTTGTATTTTGCGGTTGCTTGGTTGCTGGCAGCGCTGTATGCAGCTACTAAGTCGGGGAATGATTTTGGACATTACCTCAACTTGTGCATCTATCCTTTTGGCCTCATGGCTGCGTTGGGCTTTCATACCTTGCTCACCAATCCCAAGTGGACTACCTCTGTCGCTCTTTTTGTGGGGGCGGTATGGGCAGGCTGGTTTGGGTACAAAGTAGTAAAGCACGAAGCTATCAATACCTATGTTTCAACGGCTGATCATCGCGTACCCGTAAGTCAAGTGTCAAAACTGATTCAGCAGTACGCTTCTCCCAACGACCGATTGGTGATTTGGGGATGGATGTGTAGGTATCACGTCGAAACACAAATGCCCCAAGGAACGGCCGAGAATCACTCCGAACGCTGCATTTATCCTCATCCCATGCGTGAGATTTATTACAAGCGTTATTTGGCTGATTTAAAGAAAAATACCCCCAAAGTGTTTGTCGATGCGGTGGGGCCTAATAGTTTATGGCTCAACGACCGCAAAACACAATCACACGAAGCATTTCCTGAATTAAACGCATTGATTTCGGCTAATTATCGACTAGTGGGTGAGGTAGAAAACACCCGTGTGTTTGTACGAACCGAATAATAAAACCCCTCTTTGACTCAGACGTGTTCTTTGTCAAAGTTTAAAAGTTGAGTTAATTTTGACCCTGTCGACGACTCTTTAAGAATCCTAATAGAATGACACATACTCAATTCCTACAATCATTGGTTTGCCCTAAAACGGGTCAGCCGTTACAAGTTGCCGAAGACGGCCAATCGCTCACTGCTCCTGATGGCACTGTGTATCCTGTGTTGGATACCAACATTGTGGATATGGTCTATCCTCGTGAGTTGTTTGAAGACGATGCTCGTGAGCAATACCTCTACGACCAAGCGTATCAGCGCTACGACCGTGGGGTATCTTGGGTATTTGAAACACTAAATCACTCAGATGAAGCGGCAACTCGTCAATTTATGATTGGGTTGATGGAATTAAAGCCCGGGCAAACCGTGCTTGAAGTAGGAGCAGGAACAGGGAAAGACTCAGCGTTGATTATTGAGCAAGTAAGCCCAGGAGGAACGGCTGTTTTATCTGACCTTTCGCCTAATATGTTGCGTCTTGCCACTCAGAAATTGAAAACGGAGGACGTAAATACCCATTTCTTTTTGGGGAATGGCTCATACTTACCCTTTCCTGATGGAACCTTTGATTCAGTTTTTCATTTTGGAGGTATTAATACGTTTTCAGAACGTAAAAAGGCGTTTGCAGAACTTACTCGCGTGGTAAAAGTAGGCGGAAAAGTAGTAATTGGAGACGAAAGTATGGCGCCGTGGCTTCGTAACGAACCTACATATCAAACCCTCTGGAAAGCCAATCCGTTGTTCCGTGCCGAGGTTCCTATCGCCGATTTACCCGCCAATGTTGAAAACTTCAAATTGCATTATATTTTTGGAAATTGCTTTTATGTGATGGAATACACCGTCGCAGCAAAAGCCCCAGAAATTGACATTGATTTGCCAATTCCAGGCAAAGATTTTGTGGATAATTGGCGTCTGAGAGCAGAGAAAGAGCAGTAGCACGCGTCAGACGATAGTCAGACGTAAAATAGAGGTTGCTTTAATCGTGCTAAGGGTTGCTCACAACCCGAATTTAGCAGGTTGTGAGCAGCCTGCTATACTAACAGTATCAAAATACAAAGCAGAAAACGGGTTAACCTGTAAACAGCAAATTGAAATGGCTTGGATAAAAAAAGGAGTTATTTATAAACCAGATGGGTCGTTGGGGCATAGTCGTTCACACGCACAGGTGCCCTATGCATACAAGCATCCCGATTTTTTACGTATTTACTTTTCTTCGCGTGATGATAAAGGGCAGTCGCGCCCTACGTTCATTGACGTAGATTACGAGGATCCAACCAAGATTTTATACATTCACGATAAGCCTGTATTGGAGCTTGGTGGCCCAGGCGAATACGATGAAACAGGCGCGATGCCTGCTTGGTTTGTGGATATGCCCAACGGAGACATTTGGTTGTATTACACGGGCTGGAACCGCACGCACAACTCATACCGTCTTTCTATGGGACTTTCTGTAAGCCATGACGGAGGGCTGTCGTTCAAAAAAATGTTTACAGGACCCATCATGGACCGTAGTATTCAGAACCCGATTTGGGCGGCGCAGCCCTCAGTGATGCGTGACGACGATGGAACGTGGAGAATGTGGTACATTTCAGGCCATAAATGTGAGTACATTCATGGATATCCTGAACCGTATTATCGCTGTCAGTCGGCTACGTCAACGGACGGAATTCACTGGACAATCAGCGATGTACCTACGTTAGATTTTGACGATTTCTTACATGCGGTTGGCCGCCCAAGTGTATTTAAAGAAGACGGCATTTATAAAATGTACTATTCGTTCCGTCACACGCGCGACTATCGTACCGATCGCAACCAAAGTTACCGCCTTGGCTATGCCGAATCGCTCGACGGAGTACATTGGGAGCGGAAAGACCATTTGGTAGGTATTCATAAATCCGAAAATCCAGGAGATTTCGATTATAACATGATTGACTACGCTTATTGCTACAAGCATAATGGCAAAAAGTACTTGTTGTACAACGGAAACGGATTCGGAGCCGCAGGTTTTGGATATGCCGTTTGGGAAGACTAAAAGTTGGAAGGTTTGTTGTAACTTTACTTTTGATTTTGACCAAGGTCATTCTTTCAAAAGGCAGTGATTCGTAACATTGAGGGTTGTTAAACCAAACAAATCAGTACCATGTCAACATTAGCAGAGCAATTCCGTCAAGATGGGTTTTTACTCATTCGTAACTTTTTAGATAAAAGTGTCGTCGAAAATATCTACCGTGAAGCGCGCGAAATTTTTGCGACTCAAATTAGGCATGTTACAGGCCGTACCGTGGATATCAATGACCGAGATGCCTTTGAAAATGCCATGTTTGAGTTTTTTGAAAAAGACTTTACAGCATTTAGAAATACAGGAATTACGGTTCAGCATAGCCTGTCACTTCATCAGTTTGCAGTGAGCGAAAAGATTGTAAACCTGTTGAAAGAAGTAGGTATTGAACAACCTGTGGTAGGGGCGCGTCCTGCGATGCAGTTCAACAGCCGTTTTTTATCAAAAGATGGCAGTAAACACTGGAAACTCGATGCCCACCAAGATTGGCGCACGGGCCAAGGCTCGCTTGATAGCACAGTAATTTGGTTTCCAATGGTGGATGCAGGAGCCGATTTAGGCGCATTACAAGTGATTCCTCGCAGTCATACGTGGGGGTTGTTGGAATCAAGTACATCGGGGTATCAAGGAGGAATTACGGCCCAATTGAACGATGAAGATTTTGTCCAAACGGAATTCCAAGTGGGAGATTTGTTGATTTTCTCTGCGTTCTTGGTACACCAATCGGGCAACAACATTACCAATAATATTCGCTGGTCGGTGCAGCTTCGTTATAACAACTTGGCCGAAGCTACATTTATTGAAAGAGGATACCCAATGGCCTATATCTATAAGCCTGAATCTGAATTGGTTACTCCTGATTTCCCGACCGTAGAACAACTCGAAGCGACATTTGCTTCGCCAACACCAGCTGTATGATGAAAGTAAGCGTAGCGATTCTTACGTATAACCAAAAACAATTTATCGGTAAAGCGATTGAAAGCGCTTTGGCTCAAAAAACAAATTTCGATATTGAAATATTGGTAGGAGACGATTGCTCGACGGACGGTGCGCAAGAAATCATTTTAGCTTATCAAGAGAAATATCCAGATAAAGTAAAGGCCGTTTTGCATTCCAAAAATTTGGGGCAAAATGGCCTTTTTAATACGATTGAAACGCTAAAATTGGCCAAAGGCACCTACATTGCTCCTATGGATGGAGACGATTACTGGACCGATGACCAAAAATTACAGCGACAAGTCGACTTCATGGAAGCGCATCCTGATTTCTCGGCTTGTTTTCACAATGCCCTCATCACGTACGAAGACGGGACGGCCTCGCACGAACTGAACCCAACCGACCAAAAAGAAGTTATTACGGCGGCTGATTTGGTAGGGGAAGATGAGATTTGGTTCATGGCAACGTCGGCAGTGATGTTTAAAAACGGTATTATGTACTACCCCGACTGGTTTTTGAAATCATCGAGTGGGGATATTCCACGTTATGTGATTTTGGCTAAACATGGTCCGATTGGGTACGTATCAGGGGTAATGTCGGTGTATCGAAAAAATAGGGGAGGGGCAAGTTTTAAAGACCATTACCGCGATGCCCGCTTTTTGTACAACCGAATTGCAATGTATGAAGGTATTGATAAAGAGCTAGATTTTCATCACCATGACTTACTACGGCGTAATATCGCTCGTTATTACCGCATGTTGCTCGATGCCAAGCAGTATCAAAAAAGCTATTTCCGCCGCGCAGGTTTGGCCCTGAAATACCTCCAGTTGGGCCAACCAGCCCGTGAAGTTTCCAAAGAAATTATCCGTGACTATGTATTCCCAAAATGGCTTATGCAGGTCTATAGCTTTTTTGCTTTGTTGCCCCACCGTTTGAAAGAAGCGTCACGATGAAAGTTAGCGTTTGTGTTCCTACCTTCAATCACGAGAAATACATTGCGCAAATGCTTGAAGGGGCATTGATGCAACAAACTACCTTTCCGTTTGAAATTGTGCTTGGAGATGATGGTTCGACGGATGCAGCACCGCGCATTATTCGGGAGTATGCCGAGCGGTTTCCGGATAAAATCAGCGCCTATCTTCATCCCGAAAATTTAGGCCCAAAAGAGCCGCGCGAGTTTGCAGGACGAAACAATGTGTTGTTTTTGCTCAAAGCGTGTCGAGGGCAATACGTGGCACTTTGTGAAGGAGATGACTACTGGACTGACCCGTTGAAGTTGCAAAAACAGGTCGATTTTATGGATTCGCACCCTGATTTTGCCATTTGTCACCATAATTTGGAGGTAATTTATGAAGATAATTCACCCAGCCATTTATTCAATGTGTCTGACCAACAAGCAGTTTCGACCGTCGAAGATGTACTAAAAGACCGCTGGTTTATTGGAACGGCGAGCCTATTTTACCGCAATTTTTTCTTGACGGAAGATTTTGCGGAATGGCATCATCGGGCAGCGGCGGGAGATTGGGCATTGGTAATTCAATTGGCAGCGCGGGGAAAGATAGGCTATTTGCCCGAAACCATGGGAAAATACCGAAAACACCGCGGCGGGCTCAGTAACGTACACGCCACATCGAATCCGTTTTTTCTCCGAAATCGCCGTCAGATGTTTGCTGACGTAAACGAGTGGCTTGATTTTGCGTACGATACTACCGTCCAGCAAACCCTCCAATACTACGACCGTTTACTGGAAAAAATTGGAAATTAAGGCAAAATGACCCAATTTTGCTGTATAGTCCTCTTAGCGTCATTCTCTCAAACTCATTCATAAAACTCCCCAAAAAATGATTGGGGCCTGCTGTATAGATGAAATTAAGCGTTGTCATACCCGCCTATAACGAACAAGACTCTATCCCTCAAACGTTAAAAACGTTGTACGATACGTTGTCGAAGTACAACATCCCGCACGAGATTTGGGTCACCAACGATAATTCAAAAGACAATACATTACAGGTCTTACAGGAGTTGTCAAAAGAGATTCCAACCTTGGTGTATGAAACCAACATGGGGCCAAATGGTTTTGGATATGCAGTACGTTATGGCCTTGAGCGGTTTTCGGGCGATTGTGTAGCGGTTTTTATGGCCGATTTGTCCGACGACCCTGAGGATTTGGTGAAATTCTACAAAAAGATGCTCGAAGGCAACTATGACGCAGTTTTTGGCTCTCGGTGGGTAAAAGGGGGCAATGTTTATGATTACCCTACGGTCAAGAAAGTCATCAACCGACTTGCAAATTTTATTATTCGGATGGTGATGGGTATCAAATACAATGATACTACCAATGCCTTCAAACTCTACAAACGCGAAACCATGGAAGGGCTGAAGCCTTTTCTCTCTCCGCACTTCAACCTCACCGTTGAGCTGCCGCTCAAAGCGATTGTGCGGGGATATAACTATGCCGTTGTTCCCAATAGCTGGACAAATCGTAAATACGGGGAATCAAAACTGAAAATCAAAGAAATGGGAAGTCGCTATTTCTTTATTTTGATGTATTGTTTTATCGAAAAATTCTTCTCTCGCGGCGATTATCGCAAAAAAAATTAACGTGAATCGGGTTGTGAGCAACCCGATTATTAATGTCGAGTACAGAGTGTCGAATGGGTTGTGAGGCGGGTTGCTTACAACCCGTTTGCGTAATGTATCAAGGGTTGCTCACAACCCGATTTTGCCGCCTGTAATGTAACCCTCAAATTATGAGCAATCAGACGCACAGACGGGGTGTAGCGGGTTGCTCATAACCCGCTCGCTAGAGTAATTAGTCTAATCAATCCTTTAATTAGTATCGACGGTGACGGTAGCGGATGACCCGTTGGTCATTCCAGTGCCGCACGTATTGTTGAGCGATACCACTTTGTACTCGGTGGTCGTACGAGGATTGACCGTGATTTGGTAAGGGTTGATGAACGTCCCGTTGACGGTTGTGCCATCCGATAACACAAATGACCAAGGCGGTAACCCATTTTTGAACGCTACTCGTACGCGCGCAGCACCTCCTGGACGAATCACTCCCCCTCCCGTAACGGCTGCTGAAGCCGCGTTTGGCATCATAACGTTGATATTGGTAGGCACACCTTCGGTGAATGGAAACGTGCCAATCACGCGTAGTTGGTGCGTGGTAAGGGTATCTTTCAGGAACGGAGGAGCAATCTTAGCCCGAAGTGCACTAAGTCCGCCTACCGTTGGGAGATTTACCCATTTTCCGCTCGTATCGGCAATTTGCACAATAAATTTATTGGCATTCTCAAAGCGGCCTGTGGTTGTAAACGGTACGGTAATTTCGGTACCTGAGCAAATGATTTTATCAGAAAGGTTGCCCGTCGTAATCGTTGAGGGGGGGATTTTTACCTTGACCACGGCTGTTCCCGAGAACGTACCTACGCCACAAAACCCACCTGCCGACGTAATTTTGTAGGTAGTAGGGTCGTTGGGACTGACTTTTAGGGTGTAAGGTGTTACCCGAATGTCGTTTTGGTACGTCCCGTCCGACAGTAGCACAAACCAAGGACCACCACCGCCAAAGTCAACCGTGAGGTTGGTAGAGCCTCCTTCGGGGATTGCGAGCGAATCGCGGCGCAGGGTTGCCGTAGCAGGAGCCGAAACGTTGACGTCCACGGTGTCGCTGGAAATGGTTGGGAACGTAGACACCACACGAAGTTTATAATTACCTGCCTTCAACGAAAAAGGCGTTTTGGCAATGACGGGGCTTTCAGTGGCAAGTTCTGAAATATTGGTGAAGTTTTGGCCTGTAGTATCACTAAGCTGCACCACAAAGCCGTTGCCAACGTTGTACTTGCCCGTGGCGTTGAAATTGATTTGGAAAGGAGTTCCTGTACAAATTCGGAAACCTGCCTTGGGAACGGCTTTGAGGGCAATAACGGGCAACGTGTCTTGACTCACTTGTACCACCAACTCGCCCGAGGAAGTCCCACTTCCGCAGGCATTGAGAATGGACGTAACTTTGTACGAAGTGGTTTCTTTGGGGCTTACTTGGGTCACGTAAGGGTTGACCAAAGTATTGGTGACAACGGTGCCATCCGAAACGGTAAACGACCACGGAGCCGCTCCCGTGAGCGATACTCGATAGGTAGCCGCTTGGCCTGGGCCAATCTTGGCGATGCTACCACCGTCGTTGGTCTCAATTTTGGCTTGGGGTAATGGCAAAACCATCATCCGCGTAGGCGCACTAACTACCTGTGGATGAGTAGAAATGACGCGTACTGCTACTAAGCCCGAACGGTTTTGGGGAAGTACAATGCGGGCGGGGCCGTGCCGGAGCGAATCAGAAAGGGTGATAAAACGTCCTGATACGTCCGAAACTTGAACCAAAAAGCGATTTTTTTCTTCAAACTTGCCATCAAAATCGAACGGAACCAAAATCGTACTACCTGGGCAGACCGATACGTGCGACAAGTCGTAGATACGAATGGCAGCGGTGATGACTACGGTGGCGGTATCGGCGCGGTAAGTAGTATCTCGTTGAAGACCAGTTGAGTTGGGCGTCGTTTGCTGTGCGTACGAACTCAATCCTATTCCTGCGCAAATGACTAGAAGACAACTAACAATGATTCTGTACATAGTGAACAATTTATGCACAAAATTAGGTGTTAGGGCGTTTTTTATGCTACAAAATGAAAAAAAGATTGGCTTGAGATAGAAAACTACCTTGTTGGGATTTTACCAACAAGAGCAGTTGTGCCTTACGCAAGGTACTGTAATTCCGCCCCAAAAGTAATAATGGATGATTTAAAGCAGGCGTGAAACAAAGCCGTTCACATATTACTTCAGAAGGTTAAACGCAATCAAAAAAGTAGCCTCAGCGAGGCTAAATCTTAGTAGAAAAAGAGGGGCAAAGACGATTCCAAAGCCCCATCGGGGCGGCCGACGCTCGGTGAAAGATGTCACCGAGCGTCGGATTTTTGGGGGATTTGATTCATTTTCCTACGAAGATGCAGCTCCTCTGGAGCATCCTATAGAAGAAGACCAATCCTATAGAAGAAGACCAATCCTACAAATTCCCTACCGCTTGGTGAATGTGCGCGGCCATTTTGGGCTCATACACTACGCACGGAAATCCAAACAGACACTTATTTTTAATCATGTCAGCTACTTCGGTTGGTACGCTTTCTTCCCAACCAGGCTCGCCTCGCTTGATGAGTTCAAGAACGCGGTCGGTCGAAATTCGTAGGTTTTCTTCGTTGTAGTCGCGGATGTCTTCAATTTTATCGTTGCAAACAAGGTAATGGAAGAGAGGTTGCAGATTGGGCGATACTTCGAAATTTTGGCAAGTGTACAACTTCCCATTTTTGAAGGTAGGGTACACAAATAGTTTGACGTTGCGACTAAACAAAGTCGAAAACGATTCCAAAATTCCCCCTGGTAGATTCTGATAATAGCTTTCTTCAAAGATGTATTCCAAGTTGGGGATGCCCAGTACCAAGCCAATTTTGAGGCGGGTGGTTTTGGCTAAAAATGCGACCAAACGGTGGTATTCGTGGTAATTAGAAATCATCACCGTCTGACCAATCGAACTCAAAATATCGACGCGGTCCAAGAAATCTTTTTCGTTGATGTCTTTTTCTACACCTCGGAGATTTTGGAGCGTAAGCTCGGCCACCATCATCACTTTTTTCTCGTCCACGTCGGGTTCGGCCTTAAATTGTTTAAGACCATTGCGAAGCATATCGATGTGAACATTGGTAATGGGGCGAAGCCGTCCGCGCAGCAACAAAATATGTTTTTTATACAACGCTTCCGATGGTTGTAATACTTGCCCGTCGGGGCCAAACATCGCCACTTCTGTAAAACCATGTTTGACGAGATATAAACTCAAAAGTCGGTTGTCAACGTGTGTAAAATCAGGGCCCTGAATGCGAATCATGTCGATATGTACACGGTCGGGGCCAAGGTCATCCATCAACGACATCAACAACGTTTCGGGAGATTTGTAGTAGTTAAAGCACGCGTAAATCAAGTTGACCCCAATTACTCCCAGTGCTTGTTGCTGCAAAATACTGTCGTTGTCGAGCATTTTAATGTGAATGACCACGTCGTTGTATGGAGCACGGGGCGTAAGCTGAAACCGTAACCCTAACCAGCCGTGCCCTTCGTTGCTCTTTTGGTAGTTGAGAGCTACGACGGTATTGGCAAATGCAAAAAATTGACTATCGGCACCGCGTTTTTCGGCCAAGCGTTGTTCCACGAGGTCGTATTCATGCTGAATCATTTTCATCAAGCGCGATTCCACCACGTACCGACCGCTAGGTTCGGGGCCGTAGATTTCGTCACTGAACTTCATATCATACGCCGACATCGTCTTGGCGATGGTTCCTGAGGCACCGCCCGCTTTGAAAAAGTGAGCAGCCGTGTCTTGTCCAGCTCCGATTTCGGCAAATGAGCCGTAAATGCGGCGGTCTAAATTGATACGGAGGGCCTTTTGTTTGGTGCCGATGTGTTTATCGTACTTGATGCTCATGGATAAGACGTTTGTTGATACTCGTTTTTTGTAATCTTTTCAAGGTTTTTTAAAACAATAGCTTGAAAGAAAAAGCGAATATTTGGTCTTGACAAAAATACAATAAACTCCCAAATCGTCATGCTTGGTGCTTGATAAACTACTCTTTTTCTGACATAAAATATGCTACAATAGTATAGGTGAGCCCTGCCAAAAGGACCCTGAACGACGCATTGATGAGCATTTCTACGGTTGAATGAGCGTGCTCGTTGACTTCCACAAACGCGAAAACGGCGTAGCCAGCAGTAAGTATAAATAGTCCCCAGCCAAAGGTAGAGATGGGTTTAAAGAAAAGACCTTTGCGAACAAACCAGTGCATAAAAAGGGTGTTTGAGTAGTGATTAATGAAAATAAACTTCAATAAACATTAATGAAATCGAATGAGAAGGGCGTGGAATCCGATGAGAAAAGCGGCTGCAAAGCCTAGTAAAATTAGGAATAGATTCCAAAAACGAACTTTAAGCGTAATGGTAAGCTCTCGGCGTTCAGCATTGTAGAGTACATTGAGCAACGAAAGTAGGTTCATGCCCGCCGCTACCAACGGAAAAAGAACAAATACCAACGGAGAAAACCAACCACCGTGAGTGCGGTCGAAAGCCTCGAGGGTATTGAATAACATATCCAATACACGAATGCTGCCTTGCGACACGAGCTGCATCAGCACACAGGCCAACAAAAAACAAGGCAAAGCCACCAACCACCAGCCCAGTGCGGCCGATTTTCGGGTGTTGAGAAGGGGCAATTTAAGGTAATCTTGATGTTCGGTCATCACGTGGGGTTTTTTTAGGTTTTGTAATTTTTTCTCGAATTCATCCATTGGTTCCATGTCCAACTTGCGTTAAAGTGCTCGGATAATTAGTTACATTTTTGCCGTAAATAGTCAAGGCCCCGCGACAAAAGCGACTTGATGGTGCCTTCGGGTTTATCTAAAATGTGGCTGATTTCGGCAATACTTTTTTCTTCAAAATACTTTAAGGCGATTACTTCTTGGTACTTAATATCTAGGGTCTTGAGCTGACGCTGTACCTCTACAAATGCTTCAAAATTGGCCATTTGATGTTCAGTTTCGTTCTTTTCCCGTTCAAAAACCGTGAGTAATTCGCGCTCAGAGAGCATATCTTCCGACAGTTGCCCAAATAAGTCAGGTCGGTATTTTTGATTTCGAAAAAAAAGGTTGATTTCATTGGTGGCGATTTTGTACAACCAAGCTGAAATGGCGTGGCCTTCAAAACGGTATTTTTTTAGGTTTAAAAAAGCTTTCAAAAACGTTTCGGCAGCCACGTCGCGGGCAATGTCATAATCGCCCACTCGACGAAAGGCATACCCAAAAATTTTGGAGTAATACAAATCGTAGACGTGTCCAAATGCCTGAGCATCGAGCGTTTGGGAGGTCGGTAAGGCGTTGACAATAGGTTTCAAACTCAAAAGCGATTTGATTCCATAATGCAGGAAGGAAGAAAAGGTTGCACTTTTCCACCGAAAAAATATTCTATCCCTTCAAATTGTGGATAAAGTCATAATTTTGTGGAAAAATTGAGAGAATGCAAATAGACAAAGAGACACTTCACAAGATTGCGCACTTGGCGCGTTTGGAAGTAAAACCCGAAGAAGAAGCTCCGTTGTTGAAAAGTTTGGAAAGCGTATTGTCGTGGATGGAGCAATTAAACGAATTGGATACGACGGATGTAGCCCCTTTGACGCACATCTCGGCCGAAATAAATGTCATGCGTGAAGACGTGCTAGGCAATCATTTGCCTAGAGAGCAGGCGTTGGTCAACGCACCTTCGCAAGATGGTACTTACTTCCGCGTGCCGAAGGTGATTGAATAAAGGCTTCAAATAAAAAAACATCCCGAAAGTTCAAAGCTTTCGGGAGGTTCGTAATTACGCCATCGCTGGCTCAGGCAGTGCCATTTGCTGTATTACTTTCTCAAACTGAGTTAGCTCCTCTCGCATTTCATTTAAGTAACTTTCAGCTTCGTTTTTGAAACGTGGTAATAACTGCTGATAGTACGAGATTCCTTCCAGAAGATTAGTTTTAAACAATTGCAGCGACCTTAGTTTTTTGGTCGTGAGTTGTTCGGTATTTTTCTTCAATTCTTTTTCAAAATAATCGACGTACATCCGAAGCTCATTGACAAAAAAGTTGGAGCGTTTTACCGAGTTGAGCAGATTGGTGCGGCCATAAATATGGTCAATCATTTGTTTGAGTGAGAAAACACCCGAAAAATACGCCAAATTAGGCCCAGGGCATACTGAAACTGCCTTCAAGTTGTGCGCAGGGGTAAGACCATCTTTCAACAACGCCGAAGCGCCCAACCCTTCACAAAGACAATCTTTTTCGACTACCGTGGCTAATTGTTCTTCGTAAGCGGCAGTAGATAGTCCCTGATCTTGCAGTTGCTTGATTTTTAAGTGCTGGTACTGGCGCGAAGCGGCACAAATCGGGATTTCGGTAAATTCGGTATTTGATACCAAAAACTTCTTGTAGCAAGGGCTTCCTGGGCGGTTTTTGGCAATTCGTTTTTCGATTTGCAAGTGCGCCGAGCTTTTGTGGAAATTATTAAATGGAATCCCCAGCGGTGAAGCGTGACTCAAATAATAATCGTCGGGCTTGGCCGTCGCCAACTGATGCAGGGTCACTTCATCGACGCTTGTGGCTTCAGGAACCAATAAAAATGGGCTTCCCCAACCCGTGGCATCGGCTTGGTAATAATCCAGCAAAAACTGGTTTTCGTTGGCTGTTCCGATGCCGCCTTGCACCGTTATGCGCAGGTGAGGAGGAGCGGCAAAGGTTGGGACTCCCTTGGCCGTTAGGGCTTGATTACAGAGTGTCAATAGCTCTTGAGTAAGTGTTTCGCGGTTGTTTTTAAACTCTTCCATGATAGGCCCCAATAATAAACCATCAGTGGCAAAAGCGTGTCCGCCGCAGTTGAGCCCCGATTCAATCCGAAACTCCGACACCCACAACCCTTTTTTTGCCAATATTTTTCCTTGGGTAAGTGCCGAACGGTAATCGCTTACTTTCAAGATGATTTTCTTTTTCAAGCGACCCGTTTCGTCGGGTAGAAAATCAGGAAAAGTATCAATATAAGCATACAGACGAGGGTTGTAACCCGCCGAAAACACCACGGACGATTCTAGGTCGCTGTTGGCAAAGCCCCGCAAGCTAGATAACGCATCCGAAAACTCTTTGGGAAGCATTTCGCCATCTTTGGTGTACGTATTTCTGTCCACCTTCGCCATAATATTGACATCAATAGCCCCTGCTTTGACTTCATTTCGGAGCTGCGCTTGAAGTGCTGCTTTGGTAGAACCTTCTTCTAGCGTCGTCATTTTTTGGTAAATAGCTTTGACTGGAGAGTCGTCGGGAAGCAGCTCAAAGTACTTTACGAGGTCATTGCCCAGTACAAAAGGAAGGTTTCGTAGCGTTTCGATTTGTTGTTTGACGATACGATTGACCAAGTTGAGGTACGTTTCAATCCTACGGGCGCGGTAATCTTCTTCCTGAACCGAGATAGGAGCAAAATACTCGTTGACCCAAGGACTATATAGTTCTCGGAGGCGTTCCATGAGTTCATCTTCAATGATCGAAATCACCGACGAAATTCCGTAACGCGCGACTTTAATGGGGGTATCCATCGTAAACCCCAACCCCATAACAGGAATATGAAAGGTGTGTTGTTTAGACATGTGAAAACAGTTGTTAGTGAAATCAAAACCTAGATACAGAGCTGTATCCCTTCAAAAGTCGCGATATTATGGAGCAGAAAAGATGATAAAAGTCAGTACTAATTGGATTAAAAACGCGAATGGGTGAATTTTTTGACCCTCGAATGAGTTTGTAGGTTAGCTAATAGCCTATCGAATGGATTAGTTTATTTCCCAAAACAAAACCGTAAAAACACAAATGAAAAAAGTCGCTGTACTTCTTTTATCCCTCATTTCGCTGGGGTCAATGGCGCAAGGAATCAAAACGCCTGCTCCTAGTCCAACTCAAACTATCAAGCAAGATTTTGCTCTTTCTTCCATCGAAATCAATTACTCACGCCCTGCGGCAAAAGGCCGTAAAGTATTTGGTGACTTGGTACCTTTCGGAAAAATCTGGAGAACAGGTGCCAACGGTGCTACTAAAATCACTTTCGGAGAAGATGTAAAAGTAGGCGGAATGCCAGTAAAGGCAGGTTCGTACGCCATTTATTCCGTACCTAATGCCAGTGAATGGGAAATCATCATCAACAAAGGAGCAAACAACTCAGGTTTGACGGGGTACAAAACTGAAGACGATGTAGCTCGTTTCAAAGTGAAGCCGATGACATTGCCAATGAACATCGAGTCGTTTACAATTTTGTTGGGTAACTTGACTGCTTCTTCGGCAAGTGTTCAAATTTTGTGGGAAAACACCGCAGTTGAGTTCCCCGTAGTGGCTGACATTGATAGCAAAATCATGGCCCAAATCAACACTGCCATGACCGTAGATAGCCGTCCTTATTTTCAGGCAGCCACCTACTACTTCGACAACGGTAAAGATATTAATAAAGCATTGGAGTGGGCAAACAAAGCGGTAGAAGCTCAACCTACGGCGTTTTGGGTGTTGCACTTGAAAGCGAAAGTTCAAGCAAAAGCAGGCGACAAAGCAGGTGCGAAAGCAACGGCCATGAAGTCGATTGAATTGGCGAAAGAAGCTAAAAACGACGATTACGTAGTACTTAATCAAAAGCTCATTGCTAGTTTGTAGTACCGAGTTCGTCTAACTCTTTATTGTAGCGTTTGTTGACCAAACGCTACAATAATCCTTCAAGCACCTCATCCGTAGACCGAGCATCGGGAAAAAACGATAACATACGGGTGAGCACTCCTTCAATAATAGCATCGGGACACGATGCCCCACACGTAAGCATAATCGTAACCTGCTCTTTATTCGGAATAAAGTTTTCGGTTATTTTCTCTTTTTTACGGTGTAAATCGTAGTGCTTGATGAGGTTGCGGTCCAAAATCTTATTGGCCGATTCAATAAAATACGTAGGAAATTTGGTCTCACACAGTTCTACAATGTGCGAAGTATTGGAGCTGTTGTAACCACCCGCAATCAGCACAAAGTCCGCTTGTTCTTTGAGCAAAGCGTACGTAGCATCTTGATTGTCGTTGGTGGCGTAACAGAGCGTATCGCGCGTATTGGCAAAACGACTTTCCACCTCGTGCGGGGCAAGGTCGTAGTGCTTAATCATTACATTTTTAAGGTAGTCGGCAATTCCTTGGGTATCCGAAGCGAGCATCGTTGTTTGATTGACCACCCCGATGCGCTGTAAGTCTTGGTCAGGGTCAAAACCTACGGAATATTGACCGCTAAATTCTTCAAAAAACTCCTCTTTGGTTGCCTCTCCTGTGATGTAGCGGGCCAAACGCTCCGCTTGCTTTTGGTTCTTGACAATCACCGTGGGGGCATCCTCTTTGCTGTGCGAAAACGTCGCCCGCGTTTCTTCGTGTAACGGTTTCCCGTGTACGACAATCGTGTAATTTTTCTGACCAATTTGAGAAGCACGGTTCCATACCTTCTCCACAAATGGACAAGTGGTGTCGTACTTATAAGCGTCAATACCAAGGAGTTGCAAACGATTTTGGATTTCGATGGTTGTTCCAAAAGCAGGTACAATGACAATATCGTCTGACTTCAACTCTTCCCACGGAATAATCTGGCGACCAGTAGTTTCCATCAAAAAACGCACCCCTTTTTCGAGTAAATCCCGATTCACATCGGGGTTATGAATCATTTCACTCAATAAAAAAATACGCTTGTCGGGGTTTTCTTCGATGGCCTTGTAGGCAATTTCAATGGCATTTTCAACTCCGTAGCAGAAACCAAAATGGCGAGCAATAAGAAACTTTACCGATCCGAAATCAAGTACGGTCGGCGATAAATCGCGCTTCAGCTTGTCGTTTTTGCGGCGTAACTCTTTAATAGGAGTAATAATCCGACTACGATAGAATTCGGGTATGTGGAAAGTCTTCATGCTGTTGGAGCAGAATTAGACGATGGATGAAAAAATGGGTTGCTTATTCCCGTCGGTGCAAAGGTACGACGAACACTTTTATAACACGCTACCCTTTCAGTTTGTTTCGACAAAATCTAAAATACTTGCTCGTTTACTTTGGTTTGGGTGGCAGGGTTCCATTGGAACGTATAGCAACTGCCGCCTTTATTGGCTTCGACAATTCGGTAACCCTTGTATTCTACCCCCCAGTTGCCCCCAAAATGACCGTCAAAAAACGCTGGTTTTGAGAGTGTTTTGCCTGAGTCGATGGCGTGGTCATGCCCATGAAACATGGCTTTAAGATTGGGGTATTTTGCCAAGGTTTTTTCCAGTTCAGGACAAGTGGTGCCGTGCTCAGACCATAGTTTAGCGGGAATGTGCATAAACAAAAATACATTCTCTTTTTTGGTGAATTTTGCTAATTGGGCATCAATCCAGGGAATGTCAGGGCAGAGGTACTCGCCTTTTTCGTTGGAAGTATCAGCTAAGATGATGGCATTTTTGCCAATTTCCACGCTGTGATTGAGGTCATATCCCCAGGTTTCGCGCCATTGGGCAGCAGTAACGTGGTCATGATTTCCCCGCGTCACGTAATATGGAAACCCAAGTTGGTCAAAATAACTTTTTACCTCTGGTAGAAATTGAATGTTGTCGTGAAATAGGTCACCGTTGAAAACTACGAATTCAAGTCCTTTTTCGGCGCGCTCTTGCTTTAGGTACTTAATAATATTTTCGTGGTATGTTTTATAATCGGTTTTGGCTTGGCCATAATGACCGTCAGAAGCAACGGCGAATCGAAATGGCCGCGACGACTTGGTAGAAGGTTTTTGACACCCTAAGGCAACAAGGCCCACCGAAAGCTGGAGAAAATCACGACGTAGCATAAATGAAGGATAGAAGTTAGGTATTTCAGTGTAGAACAGTTGGGGTTGTTTCGTGTTGCTGGTTTCTTAAAACCAGCAACACGGTTTCTCAAAACCGAATGCCTTGGATTCGCAACAAATCTCTGTAGCCAGAGTTGAGACACAAACAATAAAGTAAAAATAGCAAATTGGGCTATTGATTGTTTGTTTTTACGTACAAAACATGATTGCTTAAGGGATGGTTGGGCACGAGCGGGTGTAAAAACTCTCCTACTTTGGTCATGCCCAAGCGAATCATCACTTGTTCGGAAGGTGTGTTTGAATCGGCTGTAAACGAATAGACTTTTTCGGCTTGAAGCATCTTGAATGCAAAATCAAGACAGGCATTACCACCTTCAGTTGCGTAGCCTTTGTGCCAGAAATCAGGATGTAAGCGCCAGCCTATTTCTAAGCAAGGGGTAAAAAAACTTTTGAAGCGGGGGTGATTAAGCCCGATGAATCCAATAAACTTACCTGTCGAAAGCTCATCAACAGCAAACCAGCTGTAGCCCCGTTGCGTGATGAGTGTTTGTATCCGTTCAACCATATCGATGGTTTCCTCGGCCGAAAGTATATTCGGAAAAAACCTCATAACGCGGGCATCTTGGTTCATCGCAACAAACGGCGGTATATCGCTATCTTGCCATTGCCGAAACCCGAGACGCTCGCTTGTAAAAATATACATGGGTGAAATAAAAGACGTTGCTAGTTGCTATTCGGCATTCCAGATTTCCCACGCTTTTTCCGCCTGCAAATGCAGCATCGGAAGCCCATTGTGGGTTTGGGCATGGTGTGCTTTCCCTTTTTGCAAAAACAACGTTTCCGCAGGATTATATACCAAGTCGTACAAAAGATGTTGCTCACCGAGTAAATGATACGGGATAGCGGGACAATCCTCAACCTTAGGGTAGGTGCCGACGGGTGAAGTGTTGATAATCAGCGAATGACTGTGGATAACTTCTTCCGTGAGGTCGTTGTAGCCAATCGTTGTTTCGGTTTTTTGTCGAGAAACGATTCGGTACGGAATCGCCAAATCGTTGAGGGCAGCAAAAACGGCTTTAGCAGCCCCTCCGTTGCCGAGAACTAATGCTTTTAGATCGCTCGGAACGCGCTGCAAAGAAGCAAGCCACTGTTCCAACGATGACCGAAAACCATAATAGTCGGTGTTATATCCTTTTAGCTTCCCATCTGGCATTATTTTGATGGTATTGACTGCTCCAATACGTGCTGCTGAGGCAGCGTCTAGCTCGTCTAAAAAAGGAATAACATTTTGTTTGTGAGGAATGGTCACATTCAAACCAACCAAATCGGGATGAGCGGCGATGAGTTGAGGAAAGTCTTGGTAATCGGGGAGTTCTAATAACTCATAGCGGCAGCCGCTGATATTTTCTCGTTCAAATTTTTCTGTGAAATACTTCTTGGAAAAAGAGTGAGTCAGCGGAAATCCAATTAAGGCAAATAATCTCATGGTTGGCTTAAAACAATTTTTTGACTTTCGTTAAAGGTTTGGGTGCGCACTTTAATATGATACGTTCCGTATGGAAGATGGCTTAAGTCGAGTTTTTGTTGCCCTACTAAGCTAGCAAACGTTTTGGTCAAAACGGTGCGACCCGTTTGGTCATACACTAAGAGGGTGACATCATTCAGATTTTCCAATGCTTCGATGGTTACATTACCATCGGTACTAGGGTTGGGAAAAATACCTATCCTAACATTGGCATTTTCAAGCACAAACTCATACGGCGCCGACACTTTGGAGGTACAGGTCAAGGCAGTGCTGTGCTTAATCGACGCAATCACGGTATAGCTCCCCGACTGGTTTGCTCTGATAGTTGCGGTGGTTTCGCCAAGGGGTTGGCCATTGTTAGTCCAAGCATAAGTCGCACTAGCGGTTGGATTACTTACTTGTAGGGCATAAATTCCCGCTTTTTGGATAATCGGCGTTGCAGGGAGTGTTTTGGCTTCCACCCGTACTGCTCCAGAAAATATGGATTGGCAACCCGACGCGTCCCGAATACTAGCGGCATAATTACCTGACTGTTTGACCGTAATTCTCTTCACAACCTCGCCTGTATTCCAAGTTACTTCGTTGGGAGATTCTACCCGTAAACTTACCTGCTCACCTTCACAGAAAGTAGTTCGTCCTTCGGCAATGACCGAAGGGGGATTGGGGAGGGGAATGGTCCGAATTGTTACAGGGTCTGATTCGGAGGATGAGCAACCAAACTGATTTTTAACAACGACTGTATAACTTCCAGCTACATAAGGATTAATAGTTTGAGTAGTTGCCGAATTTGACCATTGGTAAGCGCTTGCCTGCGTGGCCGTTAGGGTGGCCGATTTATCCGCACAAATTGTTGTAGACCCTGTTACAGTAATGATTGGTTTGGTAGGAAGAGGATTGACTGTAATCGTAATGGGGTTTGATGCAGGCGAAGTACACCCCGTTGTTGGGTCATAGACCGTAGCGGTGACTGTTCCTGCGGAATAGGTTTTAATGCTTTTTCCTTCATCGCCAGTGCTCCATTTAAACGAACTACCCGCCGATGTGATAGTCAGAATTGTATGGTCAAATAAACAAAACGACGTAGGGCGCTCGTTGATTACCGAAGGCGCAGCGGGCAGCGAGTAAACTGTCACTTTGAATGGATCCGAAACCGATTCACAGCCGTTGCCGTCGCGGTACCGTACTCGGTAGTCGCCGCTTGTGGTAGCGGTCACGGTCTGAGTCGTTTGGAAATTACTCCACGATATTCCTGAATTGTAATTGGTGGTTAACTGTACCTGCCCACCTACACAAAAAGTAGTGGGTCCGAGGGCGGTAATTGTAGGTTTAGTCGGAGCGCTATTGACAGTGACTGCAATCACGTTGGAAGGCAGAGATTGACATTGGTTGGCATCTACCGTTCGGGCCGAATATCGTCCCGTAAGATTGACGGTAACAATTCGGGTAGACTGTCCATTACTCCAGATGTAGCCATTTTGGGTGGAAGAAGTAAGGGTAATTACCTCATTTTCGCAAATGTTGGGAGTTCGATCGGCACTAATTGTCGGAGCGGCTGGCAATGAGTTTACCTTCACCGTAACAGGGTCTGAAACCGAGGAAGAACATCCATTCGCATCGGTAATGGAAACAGAGTAAGTGCCAGGTTTTGAGATGTTTATGCGCCGACTGCGAGCGTTGTTGCTCCAGATATACTGGGCCGAGTTTGTAGAGGTAAGAATAGTGCTGTCACCTTCACAAAACGTGAGAGGGCGCTCAGCGGTAATAATAGGCTTCGCAGGGAGCGGATTAGCTGTGACTTTGATGGAGTTCGAAATCGCATCGCAGCCGTTGATGTCTCTAAAACGAACGTTGTATGTGCCAGATGTAGCCACTTTAATGCTAGTGCCTTGCTCGCCATTACTCCAGACATTTCCTGCCAAATAATTTGATGTAAGTGTAACCTCGCCTCCTTCACAAAAGGAAGTATTGCCAGAAGCAACAATGCTTGGGGCGGCAGGGGGGGTATTGACAAGAACTGAAATGCTGGTTGGCTCAGACGTACATCCTTGGGCGTCAAGTACGCGTACTTCGTAGGTGCCAGAACTACGCGCTGTGATGGTTTGGCCGCGTTCGCCGTTTGACCACCGGTATTCGTTGGCAGTACTTGCGGTTAAGCTAACCGAGCCACCTTGACAAAATACAAGTGCCCCAGAGGCGTTAATAGATGGTTTAGCAGGAGGGGGAGAACTTACGGTAGTGACGGTAAAAGAGGCAGAGCTGCTACAGCCGTACAGGTTTTTAGTCGTAACCGAATAGGTGCCACCAGCAGATACGTCGATACGTTGACTATTGGCTCCTGTGCTCCAGCTGTTGTCTATACTACTACTAGAAGTCAAGCCTATACTACTGCCTTGACACAAAGGTATTTTACCGTCGACTGCAATGGAGACGGGGGCACTTTGAAGGTCATTGGGAACGGTTATTGGTGGTGTATAATACGTGTTACCCGAAGCATCTCGAATAGTGGCTTGGTATGTCCCGGGTCCAAAATTGACAGAAGAGCCAGCCGTTCCGTTGTTCCATTGTACTGAAACAAAAGGGCCTTGGATGTTGATATTGAGTTGATTCCCACCTGCACAACGTACGGAGTACAGTGGTGATGTAGCAGTTTGGGGAGAACAATTAATAAAAAAGCTCTCATCTAATGAACTAGCCCAAGCGTTGGCGGCATCGGCCAAACCGCCATTTTGAAAGTGGGCGCCATCGGGGCGTGGTACTTGAATACCGTCCGTATTAGGGCCAAAATAAGCCGAGGAGGTATTAAAAACGGCTTGATTCTGTCCATTAATTACTTCTTGGTTGTTTTTGCCTTTGTACTGAGATACACGGGCAACAACCCAGCCTATATTTTTACCAAAATGTTGGCGAGATTTATTAATGACAGTTTGTAGATTGTTGGCATATACATTGGCTGTGGTATTTATAAGGTTATCAGCTTCGCCTTGGTGCCAAAGTACAGCCCTGAGGCCTGTAAGACTTGCGTAATAGTTGAGGGCTAATCGCAGGTTGGCGTAAGGTTGCCCTGGCGGATAAGTATCGCTAATGTAGATACTTCCAGTGGTACCTCCGTCTACAGTTTCCGACCAGTTTTTGGAAGCCGTCCCTTCCCATGCAGCGTTGTAAAATAATACCGGGACATTGAGTCGACTGGCTAAAATATCTCCTAGGCGGCCCCAGTACCACGGAGACAAGCCTCTTGGACTCAAATTACTGTTGTCGCTCATTTTGACAAACGACGGTGCGGGTAGCGAGTTGTTTTGGTGAGTACCGTTGTAGTAATTGACACAGTTGACTCGGTCGTCGCCAGGGCTTGGGGCCCCGTAGTTAAAAAAACCTTGAGCGTTTGATTGCCCCGCAATTACAAATACTTCACCTACACCAACTCGTTGGAGTTCGATGGTGCTTATGACATTGCCGTTGGCAATACCCCGAATTTGCAGTTCATACCAACCACCTCTTACGGAAATACTTCCTGAGTAAAACCCTCCTTGTGGATTCTGTTGTATTGTTCGCCAGTCCGTTTGTTCGCCTTGCCCACCTACCATAGGAACAACTCGGGCTTCTACACGTTCAATATTTTGGGTATAATGCCCCGTAATGGGAATGAGACCATTGCCTGCATTATCGCGTTGAAAGACAATTCGACTGCTGGGAAAAGTAATACTTATTTGGGCAACGATTGTAAAGGGTAAAAATAGCCACAGCGAAAAATTGACAAAATAGAGTAAGTGGGTTTTACTAAATTTCATTTGTTTTTTTTTGATGGTGGAATATATGTTTTACAACAAATTGTTTTTTATACACTATATTCCCCTTCTGTTTCGCTATTGCCAACTAAGAGAAACAGTTACTTAGGTAAGTAGCCTTTGTGTACTATTTCTCTTAGGATGATACGGAGCCTTTTATGGGTTTAAGGTCTTCCAAATCAAATCTTTGAGCTCATTAATACCTTCTTGGGTAATCGACGATATAAGTACGTGCGGTACGTCGGAAGGAATCGTTTTGACTAAATCGGCTTTGGCTTCATCATCAATCAAGTCCATTTTAGAAATAGCCAAAAGTCGTTCTTTGTCTAATAGCGTTGGGTCATATAGTTCTAATTCACGAAGCAGCGTTCGATACTCGTCCCCTGCGTTTTCGCTTGTAGCGGGTACCAAAAACAACAAAATAGAGTTGCGTTCGATGTGGCGCAAAAAGCGTAATCCTAAGCCTTTTCCTTGCGAAGCCCCTTCAATAATTCCTGGAATGTCGGCCATTACAAACGATTTAAAATCGCGGTAACCTACAACTCCAAGGTTAGGTACAAGCGTCGTAAACGGATAATCGGCAATCTCGGGTCTTGCCGCCGATACCGTAGAGAGGAGGGTTGATTTTCCAGCGTTTGGAAATCCTACCAACCCCACATCGGCAAGGAGCTTTAACTCCAAAATAATCCATTCTTCTTGTCCAGGCTCGCCAGGTTGGGCGTGGAGTGGCGTTTGATTGGTCGATGACTTAAAGTGCCAGTTTCCTAACCCACCGCGTCCTCCTTTCAACAAAATTACTTCTTGGCCATGCTCGGTTACTTCAGCGATAACTTCGCCCGTTTCGGCGTGGCGCGCAATGGTACCCAGAGGTACTTCTATTATGACGTCTTCTCCTTGCTTTCCGTTGCAACGGGCACCACTTCCACCTACGCCTGCGTCGGCTTTGATGTGTTTGCGGTACTTCAAGTGGAGGAGTGTCCAGTGCTGCGAGTTGGCTTTCATTATGACGTGGCCACCTCGTCCGCCGTCACCACCATCGGGTCCACCTTTGTCCACAAATTTTTCGCGACGGAAGTGGGAAGAACCTGCTCCACCCGCTCCTGAGCGACAGTTTATTTTAACGTAATCTATAAAATTGGAAGTTGCCATAGGTAACAATAAAAAAACTCGCGTGACTCACTCAGAGAAAGCCACACGAGTTACAAAATTGGGAAAGAAACGGGAAAGTATGTATGAAACGCCCGTTAAAATTTATTATACGGTTTCGATTGCCTCACAAAGTTGACCAAAGATGTGGTCAATTTCACCAATTCCATTCACGACAGTTAGCTTATCTTGGGCTTGATAGTAAGGTAATACGTGAACGGTTTTATTGAAATATTCATCTATACGCTTTACCAGTTTATCCTCATCGTCGTCGGCGCGGCCACTGATTTTTTTACGCTCTGCGATGCGGCGTTTGAGCTCCGCTTCATTGACATCAAGTTGCAATACAGTTTTGATACTGGTGTTTTTTGACTCCAAAAACGCATCAAGTGCTTCCGCTTGGGGAACCGTACGAGGAAATCCATCGAAGATAATACCTTTAGCATCAGGATTTTTCTGCACTTCTTCTTCCAACATTTCGATGGTGATGGAGTCTGGAACCAAAATTCCGTTATCGAGTAAGTCTTTGACGCGCTTACCTAGCTCGGTTTGCTCCTTGATGTGCATCCGGAACAAGTCTCCCGTAGAAATGTGAAATAACTGGTATTTCTCGATGAGCTTTGCCGCTTGGGTGCCTTTGCCCGCACCGGGAGGGCCAAAAAGTACAATGTTCAGCATCTGATAAAGGATGTTTTGGTAGAGGTAGTGCTACGGTTTTTAAGTGTATAAAATGCAAATTTACAATTTCGTAACACTCCTCAACGGTTTTTGCTCACAAATTAAACAAGGAATTTGCTAAAATGGAGTAGGTTATCTGCTCAGAATATTGATTTTACCCTTTTATCACCATAACACCGAACCTCAAACAAAGCCGCAGGAACTACGTTTGACGGATGTTCTACTTGAATCGTGAGCGATGTGGTTTCAATCGGCTCGCGGAACGTAATGACGCGTTGGCTTTGGTGGTTGTCTTTGATTTCCGCAATTACTTCTTGCTGCTGGTTCAGAACCCGTACATTTTTAACACAAAACGGCATTTCGTTTTCGGGGTGCGACATCAAGACCGTTTCCATCGGGTGGTCAAAATCGGTGTCAAAATGCAGGACAAGTTCACGAATCTGCTGGGGGCTATCCCACGAGAGTTGCACTGCTGGGTGCGCGTCTGCTGGACTGGCTACCCACGCGTTGGGCTGGTGCGTAGGCCGTTGCAGACCGTTGCGCAGGTGATTGGCTTGAAATAGGTTGAAAGGTGGGTCAAACTTTAATGCTAAATTTTTGCCCGCAGGACGGCGTTGGGGACACCAAAACTCGAACGTATCTACGCCGATGTCTTGGGTTGGCTCTTGTTTTCCGTAGTTAGAAACCGCTTCGTTGATTTGATTGAAGACGGTCAGTAGCCCCGTTATGCGTTGATCGGAATACTGCAAGTGTACTTTTTCATTTTTGAGAATAGTCAAAAACGCGTAACCCAGTGCGCTTTCGGATTGGGCAGCTCGAAGTTGGGCAAGTTGAGGACGGTAGTCGGCTTCGTTAAATGCCAAATGGATACAGTTTCGGCCTTTTTGGAGTGAAATGGTTTGTTGGCAAAGTGTTACATCAGGGGTATGATTGTTGGCTTTACTCGAAACCCGTAGTTCCACTTGAAGCTCGGTCGGCTCGTCGGCATAAGGGTGAAGAATCACTTTGCCCAAGGGTACCTCGCTCAGTGGAAGGAGCTGCGCTACCGAAAAAACCATTGTTTCGGGCTCGCCCGAGGGAAGGAGTTCTTCTACTACCAACTCACTACTGGCCGAAATTGTGGCCGTTTGTACCAAGTCGTTATCGTCTCGTAACAGCAAATGAGGAATGTGCTGTCCCGTTTTTAGTAATTCTTGCTGTAGAGATGTAATATGCTGGGGTTGACCCAAATCGCGAGGCAAAAAACCTTTTTCGATGCACAATTTCGCGGCCATTCCCACGGCTTGTCCACCGTGCGCACTCGTAGCCATCACGCGCGACGACGCAAAGGCGACGTGGCTGGCCGAAATGATGCGTCCTGCGAGAAAAAGGTTGTTGATGTTGCGTGAATAAAAACTGCGGTACGGAATGCCGTAAATACCCTTACTGTGCCACTGATTGCAGCTCGATTGCCCAATTTCGGCAAAGACACCATCGGCGGGGTGTAAGTCAATCGACCAGCCCCCAAACGCCACGTCGTCGTAGTGGGTGCGTTGTTCAACTATATCCTGCTGAATCAGCATATAATCGCCTTCAAAACGGCGGCTTTCGCGTTTGCCTGGGATTTGCCCCACCCACTCAAGCGTGAGGTTTTCGGCTTCGGGAAACTTGCCTGAGTTTTTGATGTAGTTCCATACGCCATAAATCACTTTCCACAACTCCCACTTGATGGTTTCGGTATCGTGGACGGTATCGAGGCGACCGCCGTATTCTACCCACCAAAGTTTACAGCCAAATTCGTTGGCATTGAAAGAGCGAAATTTGGGGATTTTTTGCGTGACATCGTGGGCAAAACTGGGAGCAACAAATTTGATGGGCTTGCCCGCGTTTTTGGAATAAAAGTACAGACTGTGGCCCAATAGCTCGCCATATTCTTGCGAAGGTGCAAATTTCTCACCAAACTCTTCCTTCGACTCGGCGCCCATTCGGAAGGCAGCTCCCGCCAAAAAACCCACAATGCCATCGCCCGAGGCGTCGCAAAACAAGGGCGCGGAGAGTTCGTAGTGGGTGGAGTTTTGCGAACAAAACCCGTGGACTTTCGAAATTGTATCGGGGGTAGATTTTTCTACTTCATAAACAGTTGTATTAAGTAAAAGCGTAATGTTGGGTTCATTGACGACTTTTTCGAGTAAAATAGTATCAAAAATCAGCGGGTTGCTGTCGGGGTTGCGGTACATATTTTCTACCAACAACTCGTCGAGAAGTCCTCCCTCGCGAGCCCAACGGTTGTTGTTGCCCATGTGAGAAGTGGCGCCCAATACCCACAAACGAACCTCGCTCGAAGAGTTACCCCCTAATACTGGGCGGTCGGTGACCAAGACCACTTTGATTCCTGCGCGTGCCGCCGTAACAGCCCCACATAGCCCCGAGAGCCCTCCACCTACTACCACCAAATCGGCGTTATACATGACGCTTTTGGGGGCTCTTTTTTCGATTGCATCTGCTTTTATCATGCTTTTTTGCAAAAGTTATTCTTTAACGTAAATGATTTATCGAAACCTATAAGGTTTTAAAAACCTTATAGGTTATGCCAGACTTTCCAAGTTTTTGAAACTTGGAAAGTCTAAGCTGTTTTATTTTAACTCAATCGTCTCATTCATAACTGAATAGCCCGTAGGCTTGACTACCTCTAATGTTATTTTTGGGTCAAAACCACGGATGAGGAATGTGATTTCGGCACTTTGGCCTGGAGACAGTTCGGGGAATGAAAAAGACGCATCAGGCGTTTTTAGGGTATAGTTTTTGACCGTGTAAGCGGGGAAATCGCTACGGTTTTTGATACGAACTACCAACTGGTGAACGCCTTGCCCTCCAGCCTGAAAACGCACTTTTTCGAGCGTAATGGGCGACATCTCACGGCGGTGAGCGTGGTAAAGCGGACGCTTGTTACGCTCAGGACCTACTAGCCCCCACGGACGGTAGCCGTTGGGGTTTGTTCCTGCGTGGCGACTTTGGTAATCGTTGAACGACCACCACGAAGCACCCACGATGTACGGACGTTTACGAATCTCAGCCATCACGTTTTCCAAGTGACTCACCTGCCCTGCTTCGCCCGTGGGTGTATCGGCGCGGACTCCCCACTCGCTGATGAGAATGGGTTTGTCGGGATACAGTGCGTGGATGTGGTCAAATACTTTGGCGTGGTTGCCGTAGGTATTGGTGGAAACAAAATCGCAGTATTGCGTGGCTTCGTCCTCAGGTTTGGCAGGTAAAATATTGAGACGCATGGAAGCAAAGGTAAACAAACGACTGGGGTCAAGGCTTTTGCCATAAACCATCATGTCTTTGGTCCAACGTTGTCCCGAAGGCGTTTCCGACAAATATTCGTTACCGACGCTGTACGCAATCACACTCGGATGATTCCAGTCGCGCTCGGCCATTTCTCGAAATTGTTGCTTGAATTTCTGGCGAATGGTGTCGTTGTCCATTTGGCTGGGCGTGAGTTGCCAGTTGCCCGCTTCGGTGATGATGAGCATTCCGTAGCGGTCGGCTAGGTCATAAAAAGTTTCACTTGGGGTATAGTGGGTCAAGCGATGAAACTCCATTCCTGCTTCTTTCATCAAGCGAAAGTCTTTTTCGACCAACCAATCGGGTTCTAACGAGCCTAAACTGGGATAATCTACGACCCGATTTCCCCCCGCCAAACGGATAGGCTGACCGTTGAGCAGCAACTGCGCATTTCTAACTTCTACTTTGCGTATTCCAAACGGGGTGGCAACCGTGTCGCTTCCAACAACCGTTTGGAGTTGGTACAATTGCGGGCTGTCAATACTCCACAGTTGTACGTCAGTAGCTTTGAGCGAGGTTTCAGCTTCGAGAATCCCTGTTTGTCCTGCGGCGATAGCGGCTGAAGTAGTTTTCCAAACAAGCTTCAACGATTGATTCCTGAAGATAACTGTTGAAGCCGATTTAGGCGTTTGCGCTTGCGAAGACGCGTTCCTAACGCGGGTCTTCACGCGCACCGTTGCCGTACCCGAAGCCAAATCAGGCACCGCCTCTACTTTGAGGTTTTCGATGTATAAGTCAGGTTCAATGGTAAGGTACACGGGGCGAATCAGTCCACCGTAATTAATCCAACCAGGAAAGGGGTCGTTGGCATTGCCGTTATCTTTCGCGCCAGGAATAGAACCCGTTTGCCACGTATCGTTATTGACAGAAACAGTCAGTACGTTATCGCCCGATTTTAGGTAATCGGTAATGTCAAAATGAAACGGCGTATAGCCACCTTCGTGCGTTCCAATTTTTTGGTTGTTGAGCCAAACGGTTGTGGCATAATAAGCCGCATCAAAGTGCAACAACGTACGTTTACCCGTCTGAGTCTGCCACGGAAACGACTTGCGATACCAAACGGTTCCTGTATAAAACTGGTAGCGAGGGTCGGTCGAAAAGCAGTGGGGAACACTGACTTTATCCCAACCTCCAACGTTGTAACCGTCTTTGAACCAGCCTTTAGTTGCTCCCACTTCGCGCGTATCCATGGCAAACGCCCATTGTCCATGCAACGGAATAGCGTCGGGCTGGCGGATGTGGTATTGAGCAAAAGCTGAAAAGGATAACAGCAAAAATAAACTTGTGAGTTTCATGTGTGATGTGTTGATTGTCAGGGCTAAAGCCCATTCATTTTCGTTCACTTGTATTACCCCAGGCTAAAGCCATGGGGTTAAAAGAATCTCTTTCAGCGTGATTCCCAAGGCTGAAGCTGTGGAGAGTAGCGGAATATCTCCTGCTTCGCTCTTTTTAACCACGTCCTTTAGGGCGTGGCAAGGGATAAGCAACTGAATAGGTGGGCTTTAGCCCTGACTGACTTCCTCTATTTTTTCTCCAATGACGGTAATTCGTCTAGCAGCTCGCCACGGGATAATGGCACCGATAAGTACTACCACCGCAATTCCCGCCGTGATTAGACCGCCCGAGGTGGCAAAGGCGCTTAATCCAAATAATACCACTGCCACAAACACTAATGCTCCCGCAATGACTTGCATTCCAAAGCGATTTTGTCGTTTTATTTCTAACGACTCTTCTTCGTTTTCGAGCATGGCTTGGGCTTTTCGGGCTGCTTTGGTGGCTAGATACGGCTTATATTCTTCCGCAATTTTTTGGTTAGCTCGGGCGTATAATTCATAGGCCAAAAGCAAAACCAACGGCAGACCAATGCCCACGATGGTTTCGACGGCACGGCTTAGTTTAAAGTCCAATAGCCACGGTGACAGCACTTTAAAGAATAGGTTAACTACCAACCCAACAATCGTAATCCAGAAGGTAGTTTTTCCGTTGATACGTTTGGAAAACAACGCCCAAAGCGGTGGAGCCAGCAGTGGCCCACCCGAAATGGCCGAAATACTCAGCACCACTTCCACGATTCCACCAGCGGCAGGGACCAATAAGGCAATCACAATCATGCCCAATCCAAACCCCCATGACGAAAGTCTTGCTACTTTAATGAGTTTCTGATCAGAGGCTTTGGGGTTGATAAAGCCTTTGTAAATATCATTGGTAAAAACCGCAGAAACGACATTTAAGGTGGTATTGGCGCTGGCCGAAGTCGAGAAATACATTCCCGTAAGCATCAACCCGAGCAAGCCAGGGGGCAGCACGGCCTTACAAATCAGTAAGTACGCATTTTCGGTATCCAATCCTTCTAAACTGGGGTTCAGGGCTCGATAAATCATCGGGGGAAGCATCCAAATCATGGGACTGACTAAATACAGCGCCGCAAAAAGAAATGCTACTTTGCGGGCCGACTTGGGGCTATCGACGCTGGTGTACCGTTGAACAAATGTCCAGTTGCCCCCAATGTACGCAATGTGATAAAACACAAACGCAAGCACAAAACCGAAGGTGTATTCGCCGTGGAGAAGGTTGAAAAAGTCGTCGGGGACTTGTTGGGTAAATCGTTCAAAACCACCGACTTTATTGAGCGACAAAGGCAGTAAAATAAACACCGCAGCCGTCAAAATAACAAACTGTAAAATATCGGTTACCATGACTGCCCACAGTCCGCCGACGGCCGTGTAAGCAATCATGAAAATTCCCAACACGATGGTGGACTCAATCAAAGGAAATCCCAGTGAAACACTTACCAGCTTGGCCACGGGGTACAACACTGAGCCTTTGATAAATACCGATACCAAGGTAAAAATACCGATGTAGGTCTTCTGAACGCGTTCGCCGAGGCGTTCGCGGATAAACTCTGCCGCGGTGAGGTTGCCAGTAGCCCGCCAGCGAGGAGATAAAAACAGCCCCGTGATGATAGCTCCGATGCACATCGTCCATTGAATAGTGACGGCCACCCAGCCATGTTTGTAGGCGATAGAGCCCCACGCCACAAACGTGCCCGCGGAGAAAAAGGACATGAATAGCGACAGTCCACCAATGAACCAAGGCACGGCTTCTCCTCCCGCAAAAAACGATTTGAGGTTGCGCCCCGTGCGGGCAAACAGCATCCCAATCCCCAGTACAAAAGCGGAGAAAATAAAGATGACGGCGGTATCAATCAGTGAGTTCAAGCGTCTAAAGGGAGTTAAATGTAGAAAATGGATTGGTTATTGAGTTTTGAACAATGTCTTTTACTGTAAGCTAATTTATGAACTTACCTTTTTACCCCTTTCAAACCGATATTACTCACACTATTTACCTTTTTGAAAGTATTGGGGTAAAAGGTTTTATCCAAAAGGCAATCGTATTTGAAGCCACTGAGATCGACAAGTCTTATAACTTGTCTTTATGCGATATACATCCGACTTCAGGTAAAATGAACTTCTCTGTGATTTCAGCGAATGGAGATACTCAAAAAGTTTTAGCAACTATTTATCATGTTATCTTACATTTCACCGATAAACATCCCCATTGTAGAATACTTTTCTTTGGAAGTTCAGCAGTGCGGAATCGTTTGTATCGTATGGCAATCAATCACTCATTAAGTGAAATTCTAGCGCAATTCGAGGTTTGGGGCTTTTTAAATGACTCATGGTTCCCATTTGATCCCAGTAAAAACTTTGATGCTTTTTTGATAAATAGAAAATAAAATCTGATATTCCATTTTAAATTAGTCCTTTATGAAAACAACTAAGACAGTACTTGACGAGAAAGAGTGGGAAAGAATCCATCAAGCTCTTAAAGTGGCAACAGCCCCTAAACTAGAAAAGGCGAACGAAATACTTAAAAAGATACCTCTTCCTTTAAAGAAGGAGTAAAGCCCTAATCACTTCGCTACCGTCATTACTTCAAATCCAGCTCCTGCCAATTGCTTTTTGTAAGACTTGCCGTTGATAGTGACCTGAAAATCACTTGCTTGAGAACGGTTGTTCAACAAAATCACAAATAGTTTATCTTTCTGCTCCGATTCTGCCAAAAGGTAATCAACGGTCGGATTGTCGATTTTAACGAGGTTTTCGTCAATGATGAGTTTGGCTTTGGTACCATTGATGAGACCCGCTTCAAATCCGTAACTTTGGTGAGGACCCACTTTGGGCGTCACAAAGCCACGAGGGAATTTAATTTGCCCACCCGAACGTAATTCTGCCTCTGACATGAGATAGTCGGTAAGCCAGCCGATTTGCCACCAAGCGTGGTGCGGATACGGCCCCGAACCTTGGTTCATCACCCGCCAATAATAGGAAGCAACGCTGGTTTTGGGTTCAACAAACGCGTCGCGCCCCCAAGCTGCCGAGCGCGCTAAGTCGGCGAAAATAGGTTCTTTCGTGAGCTGATACATTCGAATAAACAACCCCGCATGACTGGCGAGTTGGATAGGGCCGTGGGCGTTGGAGGAGCCAAAAATCCCGCCGTGTTCAAAACTCAAACCCACTTGCGAAATCTCCCAGTCCTCACGCTCAATGCCGTTGACCGTTTTTAAAGTACGGTTCGGGATGGGGTGGGTATAAATCGAGGTGGTATAGACTTTGGCGGCTTGAATCGCGGCGGTTTTGTAGGTAGGATTTTGCGTCACGTCATACAAATCTAGCAATGCTTGAGCCGACTGCGCCGTGGCAAAGTCGGGGGCATAGCGAGCGTCGCCGCAAACTCCTAAAAAACTACCTTTGTCAACGGCATTTTTCACAAACCAATCGGCACCTTTTTGGGCCGCCGCCAAATACTTAGCCTCTTTCAAGATACGGTACGCTACCAACAGCCCATAAAACGTAGGGCGTACGTCTTGGATATCGAGAAAAGCCTCTTGCTCCGTTTTACGGTCATAGGCTACTCCCCAGCTACCGTTGGCTTTTTGGTTTTTCAACAACCATTCAGCCCCTGCCTTTAAACGCTCCCTAAGTGACTGATTATCGGGCTCGAACAATAAAATGTTGCCCAAATCGAGCATCGTATAGTACGTCACCGCGATGGGTTCGACTACCTCGCCCCACTCCTCGGTGAATTTTTTTCGTTTGGCCAAATAATACTGTCCCGCCAAAGCTCCGTTGAAGAAACCTGGCTCGGTGATTTGTTGGGTAATCTTAAAATTGAGGGCGTAGGGCAGTACGTTTTTGGTGAGTAAGGTGTCTTTGGTGGCGTTGGCCAGCATCCACATCGCGCCGTAGTCGGAGTTTTTCATGGCGTCGCGCTGTGAACCTACCACACCACCCAAATACGATTGAGCCCCGATTTTCAACCCCTTGTATTCTTCGATGTTCCAAAGCGATGTTTTGGGGTTGGTTAAATAATGGTGCATTTTCTGGATACGGTCGGTCAGCGACTGCTTGCTTTGGCGAAGTTCCAAGGTCTGTTTGAGTTGGTAAATGTCGTAGGCAGCGTGGTTAACCATGCTAAACCAGTCGCTTCCCAACAGGCTGTATCGGAACGTAAATGTGACGGTTTCACCCGCTTTTAAGTCGGATTTCGGCTCGCCCAAAACGGGATAGTACAGCGTAGGTGCTAACTGCGCTTTGCGGTTTTTGTGCGAGATTCCAATGTTCCAATCATGGAGGGTCAATTTGTCTTTGGCCCAAGGATCGCGGCAAAAAGTGGGGTCAGGAATGACCGAGACCGTGATGCCCGTTTTGGTTGTAACGAGTGGGCAAAGCGTACTGGCCGAGCGCTCGCGATAGACCACGGGCAGTATAGGAACTCCGTGCCCGTAGGCATACGCCAAGGCAAAATTAGGCTGCATAAAATTGCCTTGAAAATACCCAGGAACGGCTACCCAAGCCATGTCAGCCTCGCTGATAGAGTTCAACGTAGGAGTAGCCAATGAAAAATAGCCTGCTTGTTTAGGAGTAAGCTTTTGGGTTACGATGACATCCGTGGGGAATTTTGGGTCAAAACGCCATTGAGAAACTATTTTGGCTTGGTCGGTCTCGTGCTCAAAGGTCAGTTGATTAGGGGCATTCTGGCTTCCTTTTTTAGAAAAAAAATGAAAAGCCGTTCCCGCAGTATTCAACGACACGGGATTGGTACTTTCAGCCCACTGTTTGGTTTGGTAGTGGTAGGCATCTTCGGGAAATTTGTTGCCCGTAATACTCTTAAAAACTGAGTCTGATTCTAGCTTAGGCTTTTCCGTAGTGACCAATAATGTACTCTCTCCCGAAGGGTTTTTGAGCGAAACCCAGCTGTTTCCCTTTTTGACACTCACTTGAGAAAGATGCCAACCCTTGGGCGAATTAGCCCAACGTAATCGGAGCGCTTGATTTTCCAACACCAACGATTTGGGTGCTTGAGCTCGGAGAGTTACCCAACTTGTAAAGAAGGCAACTACCAATAAAGTGTTCTTTTTAAGTGACATTTACTTCCACGCGGGGTTTTGTTCGAGTTTTGGATTGGCATTTATCTCGTCTAATGGAATCGGGAAATACTTGTTTTTGGCCGTTGGTGTGCGCGTCGGATACACGTTATTCACTGCTTTTGGAATGACACTCATGAATTTGTCGGTGCGAGTCAGATCGTACCAGCGATCACCTTCAGCAAAAAACTCCCACGAACGCTCCTGCAATACGGCATCAATGAACGCATCTTTGCTCAATCCTGCTTTCAAATCGGGCAAACCAGCACGTTTGCGAATGACATTCACAAATCCATACGCAGCGGCCGTTGCTCCGTTCAAACGAGCCTCAGCTTCGGCGGCAATGAGGTACATATCGGGCAGACGCAAAATCGGAATATTGGGTATCTGTCCTACAATCGTGTTCGGATCTTGGTATTTTTTGATTAATACTCCTTGCGTCGTAATCGGCGTAATGCTGCGCTGGGGCACGGTTTTACCGCTTCTATCCAAGTACGTTGTGTCTAGCAATTGGCGACGCTTATCGGCAGGGTCAAACGAATCAAAGAACGACTGATACGCAAACATCGACCCAAACGACGTGCGAGCATAGTCCGCTCCCGCATTGCCTGGAGGGCCACAAAGGCCCGTCAACTGGTGAGCGCGACCAGGAGAAATGGGGGCTACTTCAAACGCCCACATATTTTCAACCCGCGCTGCATCTTCTTTGTCATAACGATACACATCGCGTACATCGGGCATCAACGAATATTTGCCCGAGGCAATCACTTCTTGCGCTTTTTGTAGCGCTTTTTGCCAATCTTCGTTATACAAAGCTGCTTTGGCATACAAGGCATTGACTACTTCCTTTGAAGGACGACCTTTTTCCACAGCAGGATATGAGAGCAGTCCTGCGGCGAGGGCTTGGTCTAAGTCGCTGTAAATCTGTTTATATACGTCGGTCTTGGCACTTTTGGGAATGGTTGCTTCGGCTTCGGAAGTGCTTGGTTTTGTTTTGACAGGAACGTCTCCAAAGTTTTTGGCCAAATTCCAGTGGTAAAACGCCCGCATAAAATAGGCTTCTCCAATAATTTGTTTTTTGCGGGTTTCGTCCATGACCGCTGCGGGTACTTTTTCGATAATCCAATTGGCTTTTTCGATGCCATCGTAACACGACGCCCAAATTTGCTGTGGCGATTCGTTGGTACGTCCTGCCGTGCGTTGGGTGGTGTAGTTGGCGTCGTAAGCAAAAAGCGTCAGGGTATTGCGACCTACTACCGCCCGTGGATAAGACTGGTCGGCGCTAAAATCGGACACAATGGTGAGCGCAGGTCCAACGCCCATGTCACCCAAAGGGTCATAGACGGCCACAAGCCCTTTTTCGGCATCGGCGGCCGTTTTATAAAAAGCCTCAGTATAGATGGAGGAATAAATGGTTTCTTCTAAGCTACAGCTTGTATTAAGCACCAAAAGGGCAGTACATAAGCCAATGAGTCTATTATATTTTTTCATAATGAATGCTTTTTGAAAGATTGACACTTAAAACGTTACTTGAATACCGCCCAAGAACGAACGCGCTTGTGGATACACAAAGTTGTCGATACCAATGACGGTATTAGAACCCGCAAACGTATTTACTTCGGGGTCAAACCCACTGTAGTTGGTAAGGGTAAATAAGTTATTTCCAGAGACATACACCCGAATATTTTGTACTCCTTTGATGGCAGGAAGCGTATAGCCAAGGGTGAGGTTTTTACAACGAATGTACGAACCGTCTTCTACGTAATAACTGCTCACGGGTAAACGTCCTCCTTGCGCAGCACTGACGTACTGGTTGCTTGGATTGGTAGGCGACCAGCGATTGACAACGCCTTTCAACAAGTTGCGTTGTCCGAGTGGGTTTTCGAACGACAAACGGCTGAGGTTGTAAATGTCATTACCCTGCGAACCCGACAAGAAAGCACTCAAATCAAAGCCTTTGAATGACAAATTGGTAGATAAACCAAAGATAAAGTTGGGATTAGGATTGCCTGTAATGGTTTGGTCGGCGGAAGTAATAGTGCCGTCTCCGTTAAGGTCTTTGACTTTATGACCACCCAAACGCCCATCGTAGCCTGGCAAGATGGTTTCGCCCGTTTGGTTGATTCCGTCAAAAATGTAGGATTTAATCAAACCTAATGGCTCACCAACTTTCAAAATGGTATAACTCGTAATGAAACGCTCGCTGGTAGTTCCGCCGTCGAGGTCGAGTACTTTGTTGCGGTTGCGGGTCAAATTGGCCGATATGTTCCACTTGAGTGGCCCGTCCAAAATGCGCGCATTGGCCGCAAATTCAATCCCTTTATTTTCCAACGAGGCATAATTTCCCGTAATGCTTGCATAACCCGATGAAAGTGGTAAGGTTTTGATATACAGCAAGTCGCGGGTAATTTTATCATATACGTCCACAATCAAGCTAAAGCGGTTGTTGAGGACACTTACATCCAATCCGATGTTGGTTTGGGTTGATTTTTCCCAACGTAAATCGGGGTTCGCAATCCCCGTTGGGTTGATGCCCGTCACGTAAGCGTTGTTAAAAACATAATCGCTTCCCGTGGCGGCTACTGTACTTAGCGACTGATACGGCGAAATGCCGCCAGCGTTCCCCGTGATTCCGTAGCTTGCCCGCAGTTTGAGGTCAGAAAGCCAAGTTGCACTTTTCAAAAATGGTTCTTCAATCAAGCGCCAAGCGGCTGATACGGCAGGAAAAAATCCGTATTTATTGTTGGCTCCAAAACGGCTTGAACCATCCACGCGGGCGGTCAAATCCAAGAAATACTTGTCTTTATAGCCATAGTTCACACGCCCCATGTACGAGTCCAAACGTTGCTTGCTACGGCTACTGCTGACGGTGCGGTTGAGGGCGAGTTGCAACGCTTCGTTTTGGGTAGCATCGTTGGGAAAGCCCGAAGCACTAATAGAATTGGCATTAGAAAACTCAGCTTGCGAGGCAAAAACTCCCGTAAACTTCAGGCTATGGTTTGTGGCAATGGTTTGCGAATAGGTCAAAATGCTTTCGTGCAATAGTCCTAAGAAATTGCTGTTGGATTTTGAGCCCGAACCAGAATTGTCGTTTAAGTCTCTCAAACTAACGATTGAACGCGGCGAATAGCGGTCGTTAATATTGTTCTGTAAATCCACGTTAAAAGACGCCCGATACGTCAATCCTTTCAAAATAGTAGCTTCACCGTAAAGATTCACCAACGTCCGTTTGAGGGCAGTTTTGTTCAGCACCGCCGCAAGCCCAAGCGGATTTGTTACTTCACGATAACGCCCGTCTTCTTGCTCGCCAAAGGGAAAAATGCTGCCGTCGGAGCGATAAGGTTTCAAAGTAGGCGGTGCACCGATGGCCGCGCCCAAGATGGTGCCCGTTACGACGTCAGCATCACCTTGGCTGGTCGAACCCGTCTGAATCCCCGAGTTGACCGAATAACTGCCCAAAATACTCGTCCCGACTTTGACGCGATTGCTGATTTTATGATCGAGGTTTAGTCGATACGAGTAACGTTTGAAATTGGAACTGATGATAATTCCATCTTGGTCGAAATAATTGGCCGAAAGCGCTACTTGGGTTTTATCATTACCGCCATTGATGGATAATTGATGGTTTTGAATGGGAGCTTCACGGAAAATGAGGTTTTGCCAATTCACCCCTTCCCCCAACGACGCAGGGTCTTTGTAATAGCTATTTTTGAACACTTCATTTTCTAGCTGGGCAAATTCGGCGGCATTGAGCACAGGCAACGTTTTGGTTACTTTTTGAACCCCAAAATAGCTATCAAGTGTCACGCGCGTTCCGCCGCTTTTACCGCGTTTGGTGGTGATTAGTACCACGCCGTTGGCGGCACGAGCTCCGTAAATAGCCGATGCTGAGGCATCTTTTAACACTTCGACGCTCTCAATATCATTGGGGTTGATGGTCGAAAGGGGACTCACATCGTTGATACCTCCACCGTTAGAAATCTGAATTCCGTCCACCACGTAAAGCGGCTCCGAAGTTCCATTGATAGAGTTAGTACCACGAATTCGGACGCTGACATTTCCGCCTGGAGAGCCTGAGTTTTGGCTAATCTGAATCCCCGATACGCGCGCTTGTAGCCCCTGTGCCACGTTGGCAACGGGAGTTTGCACCAAGTCCGACGATTTGACGGAAGCAATCGAGCCCGTAGTTTCGATTTTTCGCTGCGTACCATATCCTACCACAACCACTTCGTTGATGGACTTAACGTCGGCTTCAAGTACCACGTCTATTACGGTTCGATTATTGACCTCGATTTCTTGTTTGAGATAACCAATAAACGAAAACACCAACGTTGCTTTGGCAGGAACGCCACTGAGTTGGTACTTGCCTTCGGCATCAGAGACAATTCCTTTCTGCGTGCCTTTTACCGTCACATTTACTCCTGGAAGTTCAGCTCCCGAATTGTCGGTGATTTTTCCTTTGATGGCCAGGTCTTGGGCGTAAGCATGGGTCACAAGACCTACTACAAGCAACCATATTCGTAATTTTCCGAGCATAGGATTTGAATGTTTTAATAAATTGAAAATATACAATTTTTAAGGGTTTGAATCATCGGCTATCAAAATGCCTGAGGCGCTATTGAAATGACGATTTTGAGGGAAATTAGAGCTAGGTTTTAAATAATCAACAGAAAAAATTGAATTTTACCCACAAAAACTATCGGGAACTTTCCCGAAACTGGTAGCGATAGTAGTAATTGTATTACTTATACGTCTTTGCTGGGGAGTGCTCTGAGGTAGAGATAGGGTTAGAAAAAAGAAGCAAAAAATTAAAAAAGTACAATAAATAATGATTAAATGCGCGAAATGCCAACAAATAGATTTTGTTCAAAAATCGGGGATTGTTCGGGGGAAGCAACGCTACTTTTGTAAGGCATGTGATTATCATTTTACGCTACCCGAAGCCGTCGAAAATCGCAAAAATAAACCTCGGCACCAAGTCACAATTATCGATATTGCCAATGAATTAGGTATTTCAAAATCGACGGTGTCACGGGCGCTGCGGGGGCATACGGACATACACGAAGGAACCCGCAAAATGATTCTGGATTTGGCCCAACAATTGGAATACCAGCCTAATCCTTTGGCAAATGCGTTGCTAAAAAGTCGGACAAACATCGTGGGGATTTTGGTACCCGAATTTCGGCATTACTTTTTCCCAACTGTGATTATGGGAGCGCAAGAGATTCTATCAAAAGCGGGTTATAACGTGATGATTTGTCAGTCGGATGAATCATACGAGACCGAAGTGGCCAACGTTAAAGCGTTGATGAACAGCCGTGTGGACGGTTTGCTGGTGTCGGTTACTACACAAACTAACAACGTGGACCATTTTCGGACGGTGCTGCGGAAACAAGTGCCTTTAGTGTTTTTCAACCGCGTTTGCCCCGAACTAGACACGCCCCAAGTCATTGTGGACGATTATGCGGGGGCGTTTCAGGCGGTGGAGCATTTGATACAACAAGGCTACCGACGCATTGCGCATTTGGCGGGACCCGTGTCGTTGTTGGTAAGTCGGTTGCGGATGAAAGGCTACTTAGATGCCTTGCAAAAACACGGCTTACCCGTGGACAATGAGTTGATTATTCACTACGATTTGACCGAAGAAAAAGCGCGGATTTATGCCAATTACCTGTTGAGCCTTGCGCAGCCTCCCGATGCTATTTTTGCCATCAACGACCCCACGGCCATCGAAATCATGTTGGTGGCCAAAAGCCGAGGCGTAAAAATTCCGCAAGAACTAGGCATTGTGGGTTTTAGCAACGACCCGATTTCGGCCATTATTGAACCACCTTTGACTACCGTTGAGCAACCCGTTTGGGAAATGGGGCGGCAAGCCGCGCGGATTTTGTTGGAACAGATGGAAAACCCTCGCATTGAAACCTACCAGTTGCCTACGAAACTGATTGTGCGAGGGTCTTCGATGAATGCTTGAGGTATTAAGCAGCAATAACCCCCAAACGTTGTCCCACTTTTACAAACGCTTCGACGGCGCGTTGTAAGTGTTCAGGCTCGTGACCCGCCGAAATTTGTACCCGAATTCGGGCTTTGCCTTTAGGAACTACTGGATAGAAAAAGCCGATGACGTAAATACCTTCTTCCAACAATTGTTTGGCAAACTCCTGCGCCAGAGGCGCGTCGTACAACATAATGGGCACGATGGGGTGCTCGCCTGGCAAAATGTCAAAACCCGCTGCGGTCATGGCTTCTCTAAAATAACGGGTATTGGCTTCGAGTTTATCGCGCAAAGCAGTCGATTGGCGGAGCAATTCTAATACTTTGAGCGACGCACCTACGATGGAAGGAGCGAGGGTATTGGAAAACAAATACGGCCGCGAACGCTGACGCAACAATTCAACGATTTCTTTCCGCGCCGCCGTAAAACCACCCGACGCGCCACCCAAGGCTTTGCCGTAGGTGCCAGTAATGATGTCTATTCGACCCAAAACGCCTTTGTGTTCGGGCGTACCACGGCCTGTTTTGCCCATAAAACCGCTGGCGTGGCATTCGTCCACCATCACCAACGCTTGGTATTGGTCGGCCAAGTCGCAGATTCTATCCAATTGAGCAATCGTTCCGTCCATCGAAAATACGCCGTCGGTGACAATCAATCGGCGGCGACACGAGGCACTCGCGCGGAGTTGCGCTTCTAAATCCTCCATGTTGTTGTGCTGGTAGCGGAAACGTTTGGCTTTGCACAAACGAATGCCATCAATGATAGACGCGTGGTTGAGTTCGTCGGAGATGATGGCGTCTTCTTCTCCCAACAACGGTTCAAAAACACCGCCGTTGGCATCAAACGCAGCGGCGTACAAAATGCAATCTTCGGCCCCCACAAAAGCGGCAGTTTGGCGTTCAAGTTCTTTGTGAATATCTTGTGTACCACAAATAAACCGTACGGACGAAAGGCCAAAACCGTGCGTTTCGAGGGCTTCGTGGGCAGCTTTGATGACCTCAGGATGAGAAGATAATCCCAAGTAATTATTGGCACAAAAATTCAACACTTCACGGCCATTTTGAACGGTAATTTCTGCCGATTGTGGCGAAACAATGATTCGTTCTGATTTATAAAGCCCCGCTTCTTTGAGGGCGTTTAGTTCCTGTTGGAGTTCGTTTTTGATGCTTGCGTACATACGTTTAGATAACTTTTTCGGTGAGGTGGGTAATCATTTCTTTCGTCATTTTGGGCAAATCGAAGCGGGGTTTCCAGCCCCAATCGCGCCGTGCGACCGAATCGTCAATGGTTTTAGGCCATGAGTCAGCAATCGCTTGACGGAAATCGGGTTTGTAGTCAACCTGAAAATCAGGAAAATACGTCTGAATTGATGCCGCCACTTGGGCGGGGGTAAAACTCATGCCAGCCAAATTGTACGATGTTCGTACCGTGATGGCCGCTTCGGGGGCTTCCATCAATTCCAACGTAGCGCGGAGGGCATCGTCCATGTAAATCATGGGCAACAAGGTATCGGCGGCTAAAAAGCACTCGAAACGGTTGCCTTGAACGGCTTCGTGGTAAATGGCAACGGCGTAGTCGGTAGTGCCGCCGCCAGGCATAGATTGGTAACTAATAACGCCTGGGTAGCGCAGCGAGCGCACATCGAGCCCATAGCGTTTATGGTAATAAACCGACCAGTTTTCGGCGGCCACTTTGCTAATGCCATAGACCGTTGAGGGGTCGAGCAGGGCCGATTGCGGCGTTTCGTACTTGGGAGCCTGCGTGCCAAAAGCCGCAATAGAACTCGGTACAAATACTTTTTTGACTTGGTGGAGGCGAGCTACTTCCAGTACGTTGAGCAGGGTCTGCATGTTGAGGTTCCACGCCCAAAGCGGGTCAGCCTCACCTTTGGCCGAAAGAATCGCCGCCAAATGATAAATTTGAGTAACGCGGTAACGTTGCACAACGCTGGCGAGCATCGTGGCGTCGGTGGCATCTAGGCGTTCAAAAATTGCTTGTTGGTTTTCTCCCGCTCGGAGGTCGCTGGCAATGACATTCTCCCAGCCGTAGAGGCGTTGTAAATGAGGCAACAATGCCGTTCCAATCTGACCATTTGCGCCAATCACTAAAATCGTTTCCTGTTTCATAACTGTGGCGTTTTAGCTGATTTTTAACTTTTGATGAAGTGTAATTAACGGCACAAAGTTATATAGACACTACTATTGACGCACGTTATCCCAAAAAATCCATTAATTTTACTGAATTTTATTTCTTTTAAAGAAAATATCACTAAACAGGATTAAATTGAGATAGTATAAAAAGAAAATTTTATGGCACTCGAATCACTTGATGACATTGACAAAAAACTACTGCGGCTTTTGCAGGCCGATGCCAAGCTCACAACCAAAGAATTGGCGGCTCGGTTGGGCCTTACCTTGTCGCCCGTTTATGAGCGAATCAAGCGTTTGGAGCAACTTGGGTTTATTAAACAGTACGTGGCGATTTTGGACAAAGACTTGCTTGGACAGCCCATTACCATCTTTTGCCAAGTGTCGATGCGTTACCACGACAAGGCATTTATTGAAAGCTTTGAAGAAGAAATTCAAAAGTTGGAGGAAGTACAAGAGTGCTACCACATGGCGGGGCAAGTAGATTTCTTGTTAAAAATCAACGTGGGAAGTTTGGACGAATACCACCACTTTGTCCGAAACAAATTGTCTAAAATTGAAAATATAGGCACGCTCAACAGTACCTTTTCACTCAAAGTCATTAAGCACAGTTGGAGTTATACGGTGAAGTGACAGAAGACCTTCTGGTGGTATATAAAAAAGAGGCAACCTCTTTGGAGAAATTGCCTCTTGATGCTGTAAAATGTCGGTAGATTTACTCTACCACTACGCGTTTTACCGTGCCGTCTTCATTCTGAACAACACTAATAAAATAAGTGCCTTTCACATTTTTTCCCAAATCCAACTGACCTACATAATCGCCCGTAAAATCTTTCACTTCTTTTTTGGCGATTTGTTTGCCTTTGGTGTCAGTGACTGAGATGGTCACGTCGCCTTTGGCGGGAGCGTAAAAACGAATATTCAATTCATTTTTTTCGGGGTTGTTGGGATACGCCTCTAAGCCACGGATGGAAGCAGGTTTTCCTGCCCCGCTGATGTTGACGTCGCCGTGCCAAAACTCTTTGAATTTGGGCTCAAAATCGCGGCTCCATTCTTCCATGTTACGTTCTAATTTACGCATTTGGGGCTCAATTCGCTTTTCAACCCGCTGCATACGGTCGGCAAAGGCTTCGTCGTCAAACTTAAACTCGTACGTACGTTCGCTTTTGCGCTCATCATTGCGCTCGCGTCGGTCAGACGGCTGCTCGTAGCGATAAATTTGTACGTCACGCTTGCGGCCATCTTTCGGGATAACGGTAATATGTTCTTGGTTACCCCAACGTTCTTTGTCACGCACCACGCTCGAACCCTCCTCAATTTCGACGCTTAAACGACGATTGGCCGCTGCTTTGCTGTCGTTTCGGAGCGAATCCATGATGGTTTTTACCTTCTTCTCCCGTTCTTCTTCCGAAAGGCCGTTGTAGGTATAAGTCCGCTCAAACGTTTCTACTTTACCATCTTTCTCCTCCGACATCCGCACGCGAATCGTCACTTTGTCTTTGTCGGCGGCTTTTTCTTCTTTTTTAACGTCTTGCGACATTGCCGTAGTGGCTACTCCCAGCCCTACTACCAGCGCAAAAAAAGTCATGTTTGTTTTCATAGGATTGCTTGGTTGTTAATTGGTGAATTGGCTCCGAAAGTTCGTCAACTTTCAGAGGTTGACCGTGTTAAAGTTTCTTAAAATGTGTTAAAGGGTTGACCGAATTGCGTTATTTTGGAGGTGCAATCGACGGATACGTTTAGAAAGTCGGGGTTAGGAAACGAAACGTTGCATGAGTTGAAAAAAAAATGATGACGAAACAAAAAATACGCTTGTTGATTTCTCTGATGGGGCTGGCGGCGCTTAGTCTGATGGGTTTTCAATGGTATTGGATCACGAGTGCGTTGGCGTTGCGTAATGAGCAGTTTGAGCTCAAAGTCTCGGACGCGTTGCAAGATGTCGTCCGCAAACTGGAGAAACAAGAAATCATTTATTTGATTCGACAACGCGAGGAAATCGAACAGCAGCAGCGCAAACTGGAGGCGTTGAATAAGAACCGTTTGGCCCAAAAAACGCAAACACCCAAACACCGACTACCCGACGAATATACGGCCTCAGCGGGGCGAGATGGCAACCTGACAGGCACCAACCCGACCGATGCACTGACGCCGCGCAATCGGTCGATGACCGATTTTCAGGCCAACCTTATCAATGAAATTTTAAGACAACGAAACGACGAATTGCCTCACATTGAGCGGTTTTTGCGCATTCACGCCGAACAAGAACGGATGTTTGAAGCGTGGTTTGACCAAATGGGGCGCGTGTTGATGCCCGCTGATACGCTCGGCAATAGTTCGGTGCTGATGGCAGTGCGTTCGTCGGTGCAAAAAGCCCGTCAACCGCTCGAAAAAAGAGCAATACGTTACGAAAACGATACAAAATCAAAAACGCTGACTTCGCAGACCGACTTGCTGAAAGATGTATTCAAAGACCTGCTGTTTAGCAAACGCCCGATGGAGCAACGCGTCAACCGTTTGATGATTGATTCGTTGTTGAAAAAATCGTTGGCCGAACGCGGCATTGGACTACCTTATGAATTTGCGATTCAAAACAACAATCAGTCGAATGTGCTGTTCTCGACCGTTGCTTATCGCCCTGACACGACGGGGAGTGAGCTGTTTCGGGCGAGTTTGTTCCCCAACGAAATCAATACACTACCGAGTCAGTTACTGGTCTATTTTCCCGAACGGCAAGCGTTTATTTTACAAAACATGAGCTTTACGCTGATTAGCTCCGCTTTGTTATTATTGGTGATTTTGGGGTGTTTTTACGTGGCGGTGATGACCATTTTGAAGCAGAAAAAACTCTCGGATGTCAAAAATGATTTTATCAACAACATGACCCACGAGTTCAAAACGCCGCTTTCGACGATTTCGTTGGCCGTGAGCATGGCCCGCGAACAAGTGGAAACGCCGCAAAGTGAAAAAAGTAAAATCCAGCGGTATTTGGGCATCATTCGGGACGAAACGCTGCGTTTGGGCGGGCATGTAGAGAAGGTACTACAAATGGCGCTTCTCGACCGTGGCGAAATCAAACTCAAACCTACCGAAGTAAACATCCATGACGTGATTGAAAAAGTGCTCAACAATTTGGGGGTACAATTGGAGCAAAGGGAGGGCGAAATTGAATTGAGTTTTGAGGCTACCAACGAATTGGTAGAAGCCGATGAGCTGCACCTAACCAATATTTTGACCAACCTACTTGATAATGCCAACAAGTACTCGCCCGAAGCACCTCACATTGCCGTAGGCACCCACAGCGATGATAATTTTGTCTATGTAAGCGTAAGCGACCAAGGGCGCGGAATGACCAAAGAGCAACAAACCAAAATTTTTGACCCTTTCTACCGCGTTCCAACGGGAAATATTCACGATGTGAAAGGCTTTGGCCTTGGCCTTAGCTACGTCAAAAAGATGGTGGAAGCGCACGGTGGGGCTATCGACGTGGAAAGTAAACTAGGAAAAGGAAGTACATTTACCGTAAAATTGCCATTGAAACATGACTAAAACACCCATCACCCGTATCCTTTTGACTGAAGATGACCCGAATTTGGGGCAACTTTTACAAGAATATCTCATCAGTAAAGGCTATAAAACAGAATTGGCCACCGACGGGAATGCGGGGTTAAAGGCATTTTTAGAGGGAACGTACGATTTATGTTTGTTTGACGTGATGATGCCCAAAAAAGACGGGTTTTCGTTGGCCAAAGAAATTCGCCTGACCGACAAAGACGTCCCCATCATTTTTCTGACGGCCAAAAGTATGAAAGAAGATACGATTCAGGGTTTTAAGGTGGGGGCGGATGATTACATCACCAAGCCATTCAGCATGGAGGAGTTGTTGCTTCGGATTCAGGCAGTGCTGCGTCGTTATCAAAAAACAACTTTTACTTTGGAGTCTCAGCCGAGTGTGTTTCAACTGGGAAGTTATACGTTTGACGCAGACCATCAATTACTCACAAGAAACGGCGTTCCGCAGAAGCTGACGAGCAAAGAATCCGGCTTATTGAAGTTGTTCTGCGAAAATAAAAACCAACCCATCAACCGCAGTTTTGCGTTAAAATTGATTTGGGGAGATGATTCATACTTCAATGCGCGCAGCATGGATGTCTATATTACCAAGCTAAGAAAGTACCTCAAAGACGACCCTGCGCTTCAAATTATGAACCTGCACGGCGAAGGATTTAAGCTGTTGGAAGACCTGTAATTTAGACCTATAAGGTTTCAAAAACCTTATAGGTCTGGGACCTGTAACCACACAGGCTGAAACAAGTCTAAACCCTAAAACTTGTATGAAAGGATTAGGGTTATTTGAGCCAGATAAGTTTTATCATTTAGTGAACCATGCTGTTGGTAGTGAGAATCTTTTTCGTTGCGCCGATAACTACTATTATTTTCTAAATCGGTACGCTTACCACACACAGGCGGTTTTTGAGACGTATGCGTATTGTTTAATGCCTAATCACTTTCATTTGTTGATACGCGTAAAGGCATCGGAGGAGCTTGAGAAAGAGCCTAAGTTTGAAGGAAATGTGCACAAATTGGTGATGCAAAAAGTCAGTAACTGGCTTAATGGATACGCAAGAGCGTACAATATCAAATATAAAAGGAAGGGGGCACTATTTATTGATTATACCAAACGTTTTGAGATAGAGAGTGAAGCCTATTTTACTACGGCAGTTAATTATATACACCAAAATCCTGTTAATCACAGGTTTGTTTCGCGTCCTCACGACTGGGAATATTGTTCATATCACGCCTTTCTTTCGCATAAAACGACGAAATTAAAGCGTGGTGAAGTTTTGGAGTGGTTTGGAGGAGTAGATGAATTTAGAAAGTTTCACCAATACAATAGAAGTAGGTTGGAAGAGTTGATCGAAGGATTTTAGCGTACAACCCTATAAGGTTTTTAAAACCTTATAGGGTTGGTTTGGCTTATTTTTTCTTCCGCTTCTTTTTCTCCACTGGAGCAGGTTCGGGAGCTGGCTGCTCGACGGGTGGAACTACGGTTAAATCTTTGACACGGATGTTACGGAAACGAACCACATCGCCGTGGCCTAAAAAGCCAATGTAGCCTGACGTGCGGTTTAATCCAGGGTGGTCACGGTGATCGGCAGTGCCGTTTTTAGAAGCTTCCGCCAAATCTCCGTCCAAAATGACAGTTCCGTTGAGCGTTACTTTTACTTTCGAACCTTTGACTACCACTTCTTGATAGTTCCACTGGCCGACAGGTTTGTGGAACCCTCGTTTCGCGGGAATAATTCCGTAGGCAGAGCCGTGGTATTGATAAGGTTGTAACGATTTGTAGATATCGGCGTCATTGTCCAAAATCTGCAACTCAGTAGCACCCACGTAAGCTGCATCGCCTTGAAGAGGAGCACGAATCCCTAAGCCGTTGTTGGCACCTGGTGTGAGTTGAAACTCAAAGCGAAACTCAAAGTCGCTGTATTCATCTTTGGTATAAAGATTGCCTTTCCCCCCTCGGTTTGGATAAATCACCATATCCCCGTTCTCGATGATATAATCGGTGGTGTTTCCTTGCCATTCAAACATATTTGTTCCGTCAAATAATACCTTGAAGCCTTCTTTTTTCTCCTGTTCGCTCAAAACAAAAGGTTCGGGACTTGGTAGTTCTTTAACGTAAATGTCACGGTACGCCACTAAAGTGCCATGGGCTTGAAGTTCAAGTTGTTCGCTGGCAAAAATGGGGCTTTTTCTGTCCCAGTAATTTTCTAAAATTACATTGTCTACGACCAACTCTCCGTTGAGATACACCGTTACTCGGTCGCCTTTCATGATAATCCTAAACGTATTCCACTCACCGATGGCGTTGTCGGCTACTTTAAGTGGTTTGCTTGGGTTCTTTTGATTGTTGTACAAACCTCCCGAACCCACTTGCGCTCCCACTTCTACCCTCGAAGTGTCCCAAACTTGTACTTGTGGAGACCCGCGCAAATAAATACCTGCATCGCCCTTGGGTTCAATTTTCCAATCGACGTACATTTCAAAGTCACGGTATTTTTTCACCGTACAAAGGTTATCACCGTGGCCTGTAAAAATCAATTCGCCATTTTGTACGACCCAGCCTTTGCGCATGGCTTCGTCGGCTTTTACTTGTTTGGCTGCCAAGGTATCAGGGTGCATTTTTGCACGAGCAACAGGGTTGGCTACTAAACCTTTCCAACCCGTTAAATCTTTGCCGTTGAAGAGTGAGACAAAGCCATCGCCCGCAGGAAGTTCCGCTAGGTGCTTACGTATTGCTTCTTTTTGGGCATCGCTATTGGCAAAATTGAGGGATTGCGTAAGATAGGTACGAACCGCCGTGCCTTGAAAATCTTTGTTCGATAAAGCTGCGTTGATGACCACTTGAGCGGCCGTTTGTTGGAGTGCCGCATCGCTTAAGTAAGGGCCTGCCAGCAAGAGCGCATTGAACGTACGGTTCCGAACCAATTCTTTCAATACACTCTCTTTTTGAGCGGATGTTTTTGCAATTTCTAAGGCATTTCGCAACGACAGCACCCGCTGCGTAGGGTTTTGTTTTGAGGCAGCCACGCTACGAATAATACCCGCGACGGCTTGCTCGGTAAACGAAGCATTCGACGTACTTTTACCAATTTTATTCAATTCACTAATCGCACTCACATCGGCCCAGTTGCTAAGAGCGGTAAGCGCGGCTTGCTGAGTTGCCCCCGACCCACTTGCAAAAGCTGAACTGACAAATTGTAGTGCTTTACGCGTACCAATAGTGGCCAAAATACGCAAGTAAGCATCTTTTTTGTCGGCACTTACATTGTTGATTTGGGTCAATATAAGTTCAGTTTGTTGCGCAGCGTTGCCCGTGTTTTTTATCGCGGCGGTGATGGCCTCTTGGGTAGCCAATTGTTCGTTAGGTGCGGAAACTGTCCCCAATAAATCATACAATGTGGGTAAATCTTTGGGTAATGAAACGCGTTTAAGGGCCGCAAATGCCGCATTTTTAACGTTGGTATCGTTGTTTTTGAGCTGTCCCAATACTACATCTATTTTGGTATCGGCGGCTCGGGCGGCTAAGAAATCGAGCAAGGCTACTTGCGCATTGGCAGGAAGCGCTGGGAGCGAAGTCGCTACTTGATTCACGACGTCGGCGCCTTTGAGCGATAAAAGTGCAGTTTTTACGGCTTTGACTTCGTCATCCGTACTTTTTTTCAATACTCCCAACAAATTCTTTAAAACCCCCTCTTGGCCAATTTTAGCTACGGCACCGATGGCGGCAATTTTTACTACACTTTCTTTGCTAGAAAGCTGTTTGAGCAGCGACGGAAGTACCGTTTTGGCTTCAGCCTGTCCTAACATCGTAATCACCTCAGCTTGAGCTACGGGTTTGAAGCGCGCTAAGGCGGTAATCCACTGCTGAGTAGTAGCAGGAGTAAGGAGTTTTTGAGCCAATTTTAAAGCAGCAATTCGTTCTCCGATGGCTGTGCTCTCAACGGCTTTCTGGAGGGTAGGAGTGCTGGCTACTCCTTGGGCATCCGCCAAAATCTTTAGAGCTGATGTACGGGTTGGGATTTGTGAAGTAGCACTTTTTAAAAGGACGCTTGCGTTTTTGGTGGCTAATGCTTTTTGATTCGTTTCAACTAAGCGTTCCAAATAGGTCAGGTACGACGCAGTCGCATTCGTAACATCGTAACCGTAGTTCGCCTTGGCAGCGGCACTTTGTAGGATATTGGCCGACGAAGGTGCTCCGATTTGGGCAAGTGCGTACATGGCTACTTTTTGCAAGTTAGGCGTTGAACCTGCTACCAATTGTTCGATGGCAGTGGTAGCATCGGCTACTTTGGCATCCCCCAGTGCTTCTACGATTGAAATTTGGGCTTCGCCTGTGGCATTGCTCAATGCTTGGGCCAATACTTTGCCCGCCTGAGGGCTACCAATTTTACCAAGAGCACGGGCGGCAGGCCCACTCAACTGAGCATCTGTGAGGTAATTAGTAAGTGTGCCTACTACTTCGTCTTTGCCCACTTGTTGGAGCTGGAAAATCAAAAAGGCTTGATTGTTTTTATCCGTGACACGCGGTAGCGCTTCTGCATACGCTTCGGCGGCCATTTTACGCTTTTCTTCTTGCCCTGTTTGCGTCACGAAATAGCTAAACCCACCGATAGCATATTGTACTTTAGCGTGCTCTGCTTTGTCGGGCGACGATAGTTGTGAAGCAAGAGTTACAATTCCCGCTTTGCCAAGTGCCGCCATGTCTTCCATGTTTTTTTGCTGTTGTTTGGCATTTTGAGAAGGAAATTGTCGTAGGAGGTTGGTGATTCGGGCATCCACCTGCGCCATCACCGTCGCAGTAGTTAGCCACAAACCTAAAAGTAAATATATTGTATATTTCATAGAAAGTCGAAGTTGTGTTATATGTGTATTGGTTATTCGTTAATTGCGAAAAATTTTATTTTAGATTAACGATATTTACATAGTCCAAGGGCCACGCATAGGTTGGTCAATGAGGCGATTTGCCCCTTCATCGTCCACAAAAAGCTGCTTTACAGGATCAAACTTTAACGAACGCCCTAGACGTAATGCTGCCAATCCCATGTTAACAATTGTGCAAGAGCGGTGGCCATTTTCTTCGTTGAGCGCAAACTTTTGACGCTTTCTCACCGCTTCGGCAAAGTCAGTTACCTGAGGTTCTGGGTCAGGAAACGCCGCTAATTTTTTCTCCAAGTCAGGAATATCTGACCTAAAATTAGGGTACAGTTTTCCTTTGGGTCCTTCGATGTAAGGGACGTTTTCATCTTTACCTTCTCCGTCGAGGATGATTTTACAGCCATCGGCGTAGGTATATTCGATGCGGCGCCAAGTACCTACGGCATCGGTATGCTGCTGAGGGGCATCAATTTCGACACTAATGGGGCTGGTATCGTCTTTGCCTAAAAAATATTGGATAGGGTCTAAATAGTGTTGTCCCATGTCGCCAAGGCCACCGCCATCGTAATCCCAGTAGCCACGAAACGTACCGTGTACTCGGTGAGCGTTGTAAGGTTTGTACTGAGCGGGACCGAGCCAGCGGTCGTAGTCGAGTTCGGCAGGGATAGGCTCAGGAGTTAAGTCGGTTTTACCTACCCAATAAAACTTCCAATCGAAACCTGTGTGACGACTTACGGTGACTTTGAGCGGCCATCCCAACAATCCACTTTCTACTAGTTTTTTGATGGGGCGAACGGTCGTATTCATTCCGTAAAAATTGGATTCAAACCGAAACCAGGTATTGAGACGGAAAATTCGACCATGTTGCTGTACGGCTTCTACGAGACGTTTGCCTTCACCGATAGTGCGGGTCATGGGCTTTTCGCACCAAACATCCTTCCCCGCGCGGGCTGCGTCGGCGGCGATAATTCCGTGCCAGTGAGGGGGAGTTGCCACGTGTACAATATCCACTTCAGGTAGCTGAATCAGCTCTCGGTAGTCATTAAAAGTTTTTACTCCAGAGGCATTGGTACCTAGGTCGTCGAGGGCCATTTTGATGTGACGTTTGTCTACATCGCATACTGCTACCACTTTTGTGCCTGCGTATGGAATGTGGCCGCGACCCATGCCGCCCACGCCTACAATTCCTTTGGTAAGTTGGTCGCTAGGAGCGAGGTAACCCTTGCCTAGCACGTGCCGAGGCACAATAGAAAATGTGGCTAAGGTAGCCAACGAACCTTTGAGAAACTTTCTCCGAGAAGTCTGTGATGTCATAGCAGATAGTCGATTAGGTGCTTATGTCAGTAAGGAGATAATAGTCGTACATTACTCATTTATTTTAAAATGAGGTTAATATTTATTGAAAAATATCGTTAAATATGCCGATTTATATGCTCCAGAAAGAATACGACGATAAGTAGAGAAAGGACTAAAGGTACGGAGGAAAAGTCTATGGCGCTAAGGCGAAGTATATATAAATGAGTAGGGGACTTTGGGGCAATAATCCCTCTTAGATATGGATCTGAAACAGCTACTGTGTCCTTGAGGTTATCATAATGTAATAGTAGAGAGACGCAATGAAAGCGACGCTACAAATAATAGCAAGTACAACATTAATTATTAATCTAGTATCTTTCACAGGTTGAACGCATTAAAAAAAGTAGCCTCAGCGAGGCTAAATCTTAGTAGAAAAAAGAGGTAAATGCCATCCAAAAGCCCCATCGGGGTGACATCTTTCGCCGAACGTCGTCCGCCCAGATGGGGCTTTGTGGGGGAGTTGATTCATTTTTCTACTAAGATGTAGCTCCTCTGGAGCAATCAATAGCCATTCTATATTTTAATGCGTTTAACCTATATCTTTCAGAATATTTTTCATGTTCTCATTTTTGTAATAGCCGTTTAGCCATGGCATCCAGCTCATCTTCTGAAACTTCTACTACCTGAGTTTTTGATTCGACATTGGCGGCTGCCTTTTTTAATCGTGTCCAGTATGCATCCTCACTTTCAGGTTCATTCAGCCCAAAATCGTGCGAGGCGGTAACCGTAATTTGTAACTCCTGCTGATTTTTAAACAGCGTTTTGATTACTTCAATAAATTCGGTGTTTAGTTCGTCGCGGCGTAACACAAAGGTTGATTCCATAACTCTATTGGTTTTCTCCAAAAGTACAAATTACTCCAACTCCATTTTCAAAAACTTCCCAGTAAAGCTTTCCTTTACCTTCGCCACTTGTTCGGGAGTACCTTCGCCGATGATGCGCCCGCCGCCGTTTCCACCTTCGGGGCCAAGGTCGATGACGTGGTCTGATACCTTTATCACGTCTAAGTTGTGCTCAATAATCAGTACCGTGTTTCCCTTGTCGGCGAGTTTGTCTAAGACATGAAGTAAATGTTTAATGTCCTGAAAATGAAGCCCCGTCGTAGGTTCGTCCAAAATATAGAGCGTTTTACCCGTATCTTTTTTAGAAAGTTCTTCGGCCAGTTTTACACGTTGTGCTTCGCCACCCGAAAGGGTAGTAGCGTGTTGGCCAAGCGTAATGTAGCCTAAGCCCACGTCGTTGAGGGTCTGTACTTTACGGTGGATTTTGGGAATACTTTCAAAAAACTCCAGCGCTTGTTCTACTGTCATGTCGAGGACATCGGCCACGGATTTGCCTTTGTAGCGTACTTCCAAGGTTTCTCGATTGAAACGTTTTCCTTTGCACGTATCACAATCGACATAGACGTCGGGCAAAAACTCCATTTCGATTTTTTTCATTCCCGCGCCTTCGCAATCCTCACAACGCCCGCCTTTTACGTTGAACGAAAAACGCCCAGGTTTGTAGCCGCGAATTTTGGCCTCGGGAAGTTCGGCAAACAACGTACGGATTTCGGAAAAAAGGTTAGTATATGTAGCAGGATTGGAACGAGGCGTACGTCCAATCGGCGATTGATCTACCTCAATTACTTTATCGATATGCTCTAATCCTTCGATGTTTTTAAACGGAAGAGGCTCGCGTTTTGAATTGTAAAAATGGCGGTTGAGAATGGGGAACAACGTCTCGTGAATGAGGGAAGATTTACCACTGCCACTTACGCCCGTTACACTCACCATTTTGCCAAGCGGAAGTTTGAGCGTTACGTTTTTGAGGTTGTGCCCCGTTGCGCCTTTCAACACAATGGCATTGCCGTTTCCTGCGCGACGTTTTTTAGGAATTTCGATGGCGCGGCGGCCACTCAAAAAGTCGGAAGTGAGGGAGCCGTTCTCAAGAAACTCAGCGGGAGTTCCGTGGCCTACCACTTGCCCGCCGTGGCGACCCGCGCCAGGGCCGATGTCGAGGATGTAATCTGATTCGAGCATCATGTCTTTGTCGTGTTCGACGACGAGGACGGTGTTGCCCAAATCCCGTAGTTTTTTTAGCGAATCAATCAAGCGCACGTTATCACGTTGGTGCAATCCAATACTGGGTTCGTCCATGATGTAAAGCACACCCGTAAGCTGCGTCCCGATTTGCGTGGCCAGACGAATGCGTTGTGCTTCCCCGCCCGAAAGGGTTTTCAAAGGACGATTGAGCGTTAAATAATCCAAGCCAACGTCCAATAAAAAGCCAACTCGCTTGCGAATTTCCTTGAGCACTTCACGGCCAATCAACTGCTGACGTTCGGTGATACGGTCTTCCAGTCCGTCGTTGATCCAGCGGCTCAATTCGCTAATATCAGCTTCGGCCAATTCGGCAATATTTTTATCCCCAATTTTAAACCAAAGCGCTTCTTTTTTCAAGCGGGCTCCTTTGCAATCGGGGCAGGTATTGATGTGCATAAAATCCTTGAGCCATTCCTGAATTTTCTCCGTTCCGTTTTCCTGCTGACGGCGCAAAAAAGGAATAATACCCTCGTATTTGGTGTTCCACTCGGTACCTTCGTACTTTTTGGAAGGAACGGGTACAGGCTCGTCGGTGCCGTTGAGCATAATGTCAATGGCCTCGGGGGGATACTTTTCAATCGGGGTATTGAGGTTAACCTTGTAAGGTTTGAGTAATACTTCAAGTTGTTTGAATATCCACAAATCACGGTACTCGCCGATGGGAGCAATAGCGCCCTTGCTGAGGCTGAGGGTTTTATCGGGCAAAATGCTTTCTTCCGTAATTTCCTCAATCACCCCCAGTCCTTGGCAAGTAGGGCACCAGCCGTAAGGGGAGTTGAAAGAAAAACTGTTGGGAGCAGGGTCGTCATAACTGATTCCTGACTCAGGGTCCATGAGGTTTTGGGAGAAATAATGCACTTGGTTTTTGGCATCCAGAAGCATCATTACACCTTTACCTTGCTTGAGGGTAGTCCCTACCGATTGGCTAAGGCGAAAACGGTCTTCAGCTGATGGAATCAACCGATCAATGACAATTTCGATGTCGTGAATTTTGTACCGATCAAGCTGCATTTTGGGCGTAATGTCCTGCACTTCGCCGTCCACCCGCACTTTGGTGTAGCCTAGTTTAGCAATTTGGACAAACAATTCGCGGTAGTGCCCTTTCCGTCCTTTGACAACGGGAGCGAGTAGAATAGACTTTTGATTCTCAAACTGACTGAGGATTTGGTCGATGATTTGGTCTTGTGACTGCTTAATCATCGGCCGCCCCGTAGCGTAGCTGTAAGCATCGCCTGCGCGGGCGTACAAAAGGCGCAAAAAGTCGTAGATTTCGGTTACTGTCCCGACCGTAGAGCGGGGGTTGCGCGAGGTAGTTTTTTGTTCAATGCTGATGACAGGACTGAGCCCTTCGATTTTGTCCACGTCGGGGCGCTCCATGTCGCCCAGAAAACCACGAGCGTAGGCCGAAAAGCTCTCCATGTAGCGACGTTGGCCTTCGGCATAAATGGTATCAAACGCAAGAGACGATTTACCACTACCGCTGATACCCGTCACCACCACGAGTTTATTGCGCGGAATGGTGACGTCGATATTTTTTAAATTGTGTTCTCGGGCCCCCATAACCTCAATGCGGTCGTGGCCTGTGAGTTCGATGTCTGTTAAAATAGGCTGATTGTTCTCCATGAATTGGTAACGCAAAACGAAACCGTAAAGTTACCAAATCTATTGGGAGGGCGTATTGGAGACTAGCTTTGTTTCGAGCGAAGATTGAAATTTTTTGTGTAAACGCCACTCGGGAGTAGTTGTTAGCTCGTTTTCGTTGTTGGCAGTTGCTTCCGCTGTAGGAAGGGATGATTTTGAGGTTTGGGCTTCGAAAAAATCTTGAAGCTGATCTAACAGATGAATCAAACGAGCTTTCGTATGTTTTGATAAATGTTTGTCTCTCAATTTTTGTTTTACATCATTCATAAAATCAATAAGAATCTCTTTATTAATACGCAGGTCAGCTTCATCGTAACTTTCTTGGTAAGAAATACGCAGCGATTCTAAGAGAGTATGAGAAAACAAATCAGGCTTTTCTTCCTTAGGTTTGTGGGCAAGTACAGCCATAATCAAATTTCGTAAAGTACTACATTTAACAAGTTACCACGTTCGTCTTGCAAAATATCAACAACTTCAAAAGAGGTGTTACACCGAAAAAGTACTTCACGTTCATTTTGAGAGTCGTTTATCCCAAAGTTAGCAATATGTTCAATCATTTTACCCGTCTTACTGTAAATTTTTACCGACGTTTTACCAAACATATTCGCAATTTGTTTACTCCTGCTTGATGAAAAAAACTGCCTTTTGGTTATGACCTGATCGTTCGCAAATGCGCTGATGTATATTTCTGCCTGCATTTTTGATAAATCTTCGCCTCTGTAAACAACTCCCTCATAATCTGGCAATTTTGACAAACACTCATTAAGAAGTTGAGCAAACAGTGGTAAGTTCTGGCCTTGATTTAACCGTAGTAGTTTATTTACATCTTCGTATCCAGTGTCAGAATATTTGTAAATAATTGCTTTCTCAAAATTTGTAAGTAAAGGCTCTGGTTTATTTTTTACCGATTGAATTTCTTGTTGTAAATAAACCGTAGCATATTCCTCTACTGTCATACTGTAATTCTTATTGTTCAAGAACCCTGTTGACGGTACTTAATTAGGTATGGTAACAGGGTTCTTGAAAATAATTTTTCTACTTCACCTCTTTCACCAATTCTTCTACGGCACGTTCTAGCTGCTGGTCTTTACCTTTGCCTACTACGTCGTACTCGTTAGAAACCTTGATGTTGGGTTCGGTTTGGGCGTTTTCCAGGTACGTACCCGCCATGCTTTTCACTCCCACAGGCGGCACGCCCCAACGAATACTTGGGTCTTGCAATGTTTCCCAACCTGCAAACGTACAAGTGCCTGGTACGGGCATCCCGACGAGCTTATTGAGTGAAGCCGCTTGTGTCATGTGGGCATAACAGTGGCCGTCGGAATAGTTGGCTTCGTTGGCCAACGAAATACTCGCTTTACTCCAACGATAGCTTGGTTCCGAATAAATGATACGTTTGTCGGTGGAGTTGTACATGTACGTTTTGCCCGAAAAGAAGGTCGCTAAATCCGATACTAAGTCTCCGCCGCCGTTGTTACGGGTATCGACGACAATGCCTTTTTTGAGCGCATATTTACCCATCACTTCGTCGTACGTAACGCGGAAAGGGCCATCGGCCATGCCAGGAATGTGAATATAGCCCAGTGTTCCGTTGCTCTGTTTTTCTACTTCATCTTGATTGCGGCGTACCCAGCGTTTGTACAACAATTGGCTTTCCTCACCCACAGAAATAGGTTTTACCACTACTTCACGACGTGCTGTACCTTCAAGCAAGGTCAATAAAACATTCTTGCCCGACTTACGATTTAAAAACTGCGCATAGTCGCGATCGGGGGTAAGGGTTTCGCCGTCGATGGCTTCGATGATGGTTCCTGCTTTGATGTTTAAGCCTGCTTTGTCAAGTGGACCATCTTTGATAACTTCCTCGATGCGCATTCCCGTGCCTGTGAAATTTTGGTCGTAAAAAACACCCAACGCAGCCGTAGCATCGGCTCCCGCAGTTCCTCCTCCAAAATACGAAGCGCCTGAGTGAGAGACGTTAAGTTCTCCCAGTAACTCTGAAAGCAATTCCGAGAACTCATAGTTATTCCCGATATGAGGAAGGTGCTTTTCGTAATCGGGTTTGTAGCTATCCCAATCAACGCCGTGGAAAGTAGCCGTGTAAAAGGTAGTTTTGGTACGGCGCCATACGTGCTCAAACATAAACGCCCGTTCGGCCGCTACGTCGAGGTTCATTTCGCCGCTGATGCCAATGCTTTCTTGTTTACCAGAAGTAGGGTCAATTTTAGAAATTCGCCCGTCGGAGTTCAAGAAAATAGATTTCTGTTCTTTGTCCCACACCATACTGCCACCGCCGTTGGCATTGAGTGCCACAAGCTGTTTGGTTTCGCGGGTGCGTAGGTTGGTGCTCCACAGATTATAACCTTTTTCAAAGCGCGAAAGATAATAAAGCATATCGCCGTCTTTGTTGATAAGGGCATCCGATAAGTTGGATGAATGAATGGTCAAACGGGCTTTGCGCAATTCCAGCCCGTCGAGTTCAATCACCACCGTCGAATCTTTCTTGGCATCTTTCTTTTTGGTCGTATCGGCTTTTGCTGCTTTTTCTTCTACTTCTTTGGCCAAAGCAGCCTCTTCTTTGCTCAATTTAAACTTGTCGAAAGCGGCTTGGGTGAAAAACATCGCATAAACGTCTGATTGAGAATTACCACCCTGTGAAAGGCTTTTCAAACCTTCGCGGTTGCTAAACCACAACATAGCTTTTCCACCTTGTACCCACTTTGGACTTTCATCTTCAAAGCCACTTTGGGTAAGGTTGGTGATTTTGCCTTTGCCGTCGGTAGAAATAAGACCCACTTCACCTTCGCGGAGGTTGGGGATTTTGTAATCAAACAAAAACCATTTTCCGTCGGGGCTCCATTGAAAATACTGGTCGTGGTCGCCCCACGAAAACAAGTCTTGGTTGGTCAGAATTGTACGGGTTTGTTTGGTGGCCAACGTTAGAATTTTGAGCGTCGCGCGGTCTTCAATAAAGGCGATTTCTTTGCCGTCGGGAGAATACTTTGGTAGGTAATTTTCTTTCTCATTCGCAATAAGTTCACTTTCTTTCAATAAAGTCGAAGCATAGAAGTACGGTTCTTCTTTGCGACTAATGCGCGTCTCGAAGATTTTCCAACGGTTGCCTCGCTCCGATGAATATACCAAGGCTTTTCCATCGGGTGAAAAACTTACGCTCCGCTCTTGGCCCGCGCTGTTGGTGATGCGTTTGGTGATACCGCCTTCCACTGAACTGACAAACACTTCGCCGCGAAAAATGTAAGCGACTTCTTTTCCATTGGGTGAAACGGCCATGCTACTCACCCCACCATTAACCGAAAGTACGCGGTCGTTGTTGGCGCGGGTATCGGCTGCGATGCTGACGTTTACCTTCTTTGGACTTCCTCCCTCGGTGGGGTTAAGTGTAAAAATATCGCCATTAAACCCAAAGCAAAGTACTCCGTCGTTAGCACGGCTTAAAAAACGCACAGGGTGTTTTTTGAACGAAGTAATGGCCTGGGACTGAGCTGTATTGTCCAAAGAAAGTTTGTGAATATTAAACGAACCATTGGCTTCGCTTAGGTAAAAGAGCGTTTTGTCATCGCTCCAAACGGCGTTACGGTCTTCGCCCGCGAAATTGGTGATTTTGGTATGTCTCTGGGTTTTGGTGTCATACACCCAAAGGTCTCTTGCAATGGCAGACGTGTGGTGCTTGCGCCAACTGTTTTCCCCACCTTTGCGGTCATGATAGACAAACTTGCTGCCGTCGAGATTGTATTTGACGTCTTCAGCGGGAGTAGTCAGGAGTTGTTTTACACGACCTCCGTTGATTGAAACACTGTACAATTCGGTCATGTAGCCCGCAGGGTACTGACGGTTGGTGGCCAAATCTTGCCGAGCACTTCCGAAAATCACGTTTTGATTATCGGGGCTAAAATCATAAGGAAGTTCATTGGCAGAATGGAACGTAATGCGCTTGGCTTCCCCACCTTCTACAGGAATGGTGAATACATCGAAGTTGCCGTGGCGGTCGGAGGCAAACGCAATCCGTTTTCCGTCGTGCGACCAGACGGGCATGTAGTCGTGGGCTTCGTGAAGGGTGAGGGGGATTGCTGTCCCGCCCGAAGCAGGGACTTTCCAAATGTCTCCTTTGTAGGTAAAAACAATGGTTTTGCCATCGGGAGAAATGCTAGGATAGCGGAGCCAAGAAGGGGGTGTTTGTGCGTGGCTCAACGTACTCCATACCACTAGACAGAGCGTAGAGAAGTTAAAAATGTTTTTCAATGGACAAATAAGGTTTAATGATGAAATGTAAATGGGAATAAAAAAGGGCCTAACCCAAAAAACCAGCATAAATATCCTAATAGACAGGCGATACTACCAAAAAAGAGCAAAGAAATTCGCTGAGATAGCGACCAATGGTTGAAAAGAATCTTAAATCCGCAATAAATGTACAGGTAAATGAGAACCACAGAAACGCCAAATTCAACCCAGCGGTAATAATAAAAATTGCCCAAAATAGGCAACGGAATGGCCATAAAACGTTGTTTATGTTCCAAAAACCAAAAAGGGCTGTGAACAAAATTAGCTGCCCATACTCCCGTAAAATGGACAGCAGGAAAAAATAAAATAGCTCCTAAAAGTAAGTAGTAAAAATGCTGAGTACGGCCTCCTTTGTTACTTATAAAATATCCCAATAGAGCGAGGGTGGTAAAGATTATTCGCATCATAAAAGAGCGTGCGACATGCATCCAACTGTGAGGAGGGCAACCTAACACTCCAAACGCACTAGGCTTTGAGTTAGTAAATCCGATGATGCATCTGTCGAATGCTAAAAATGTACAATTGCTAAAGATAAAATAGAAGGTAGGTGCAACAAAACAGATAAGTATTATTCCGTAAAGTTCTCTTTTATTGTGAAATAGTGGCTGAGTGTTCATAGGTAAACATAGAAACAAAGTAGCCTCAGAGAGGTGACATCTTAATAGAAAAAGAGAGCAAAGACCTCCAAAAAGCCCCATCGGGGTGACACCTTTTACCTTTTCTACGAAGATGTAGCTCCTCTGGAGCAACAAATTGTGGCTTTTTATTTCGTGATGTGTTGAACTTGGCGGATAAATGGTTGTAAATCAAAGGTAAAACAATAGATTAACTTTGGTAAATTGTTAACATATTTTAAGGGTTATTTAGGTTGGCTTGTGAAGCTTCCCCACTGTGTTGTCCAATGCCGAGTTGAATATTCTGCTGTGTTTACCTAAAAATGTAAAAAAGATCCTGCCTTTGTCAGTATCAATTTTACGGGGAATCACAGTGTTCAAAAAGACGATAACAGCTTAATTTGGCGAAGCTACTGCTAGAACTTATATTTGTTTACCAAACAATTACGAAAATGAAAATTGAGTTAGAAGTTCCTGACCATAAGGTAGCTTTTGTAATGGAGTTGTTGACAAGTATTCCATTTATCAAGGCGAAACTTTCTTCAAAAAAAGCAAAACAGGACACAACTGAGTATTTATTGAGCTCGGAAGCGAACAAAGAACGTTTACTGGCTGCGATTGAAAGGTCAAAAAATGGCGAAGTTGTTGCACATACACACTCAGGGACGAACACAGGCTTGTGTATGAAGTGAAACAAGATAGTATTCACATCATACAGTGCCGTTTTCACTATTAAATGGCCCAAGGTAGAAAACACAAAAAATAACGACGTATGAAACAGATAGCTGTAGCCTTGGTGCTTGGGTTGGCAGTTGGGAAGGTAGTTGCGCAAAAAATCCCTGTCAATTACGACGAAAGTCAAATGCCAACTTACACGTTACCCAATCCATTGGTACTTTCCAATGGGAAACCCGTGACGTCCGTTTCGGTATGGGAAAAAACACGTCGCCCCGAATTGCTCAAGCTGTTTGCGGAAGAAGTCTATGGAGTAAACCCTTTCCCAAATACGATTAAAAGTACGGTGGAGGTCAAAACCGTAAACGAAAATGCGTTGGGAGGGAAAGCTATTTCCAAACAAATTACCCTACGTTTCCCAATCATTTCGCCTACTGCGGCGCTGAATGTTTTGTTGTATTTGCCCAAAAATGTAAAGAAAGCACCAGCCTTTGTCAGCCTCAATTTTACGGGGAATCACAGTACTACCCACGAAAAAGATATTTTAGTCACCGAAAATTGGGTAAATGCAGGGTTTGATAAAAGCTTTGTCAACAACCGTGCGACCGAAGCCTCACGCGGCATTGCCGAGCGGCGTTGGCCTTACGAAGCGATTATTGCCCGTGGTTATGCGGTGGCTACGGCCTATTATGGTGACTTAGAACCTGACCACGCCGAAGGGTGGAAAACAGGAATTCGAGCGGTATTGACGCCTGAGCAGCGCGAAAAATGGAGCGCGCTGGGGGTCTGGGCGTGGAGTATGAGCCGCATGGTCGATTACTTGATTGAAAACGAAGGGCAAATAGATGCCAAGAAAATCATTGGCGTTGGGCATTCGCGCATCGGAAAAGCGACTTTGTGGGCGGGAGCAGAAGACCCACGTTTTGCGGTGGTGATTTCCAACGATTCGGGCGAAGGGGGAGCGGCATTGTCTCGTCGATGGATAGGCGAGACCGTCGAACATCTTAACACGCAATTTCCCCATTGGTTTTGCGCCAATTACAAAAAATACAACAAAGCAGTGCAGGAAATGCCCGTTGACCAACACGAATTGTTGAGTTTGATTGCTCCCCGACCACTCTACGTCGCAAGTGCGTCAAAAGATGCCTGGGCCGACCCGAAAGGAGAGTTTTTGAGCGCCGTAGAAGCAGGAAAAGTGTATCAATTGTACAAAAAAACGGGTACGGGCACGTCCGAAATGCCTGCGGTAAATACGCCCGTTGGTCAAACAATCGGTTATCATTTGCGCGACGGAGGCCACGATATTTTGTTGTACGACTGGGAACAATACATGAACTTTATCGACAAGCACATTAAAATCCAATAAACCCACTATTTTTGCAAAATAAAAAATCAACTAAGCTAAGTTTGTCGTGGACGATTCTTCTAAAAATCCTTTGCAAGCGTGGATTTTACTGATTCTGGTAGCCCTCACGTGGGGGACGTCCTTCATTTTAATTAAAAAGAGCTTAGGAACGTTTAGTGTTACGGAAGTGGCAGCGGGGCGATTGTTTTTAGCTTCGCTTTTTTTTGTGCCTATCATGCTCAAAACCCGTAACCAAATTCCACTCGACCGTTTTCCGTTTCTATTGGTATCAGCATTGATGGGTTACGTGATTCCTGCGTTTTTGTTTGCCAAAGCAGGTACGCGCCTCAACAGCTCGTTGTCGGGAATGCTCAATTCACTTAGCCCACTTTGTACGCTGGTGTTAGGCGTCGTATTTTTTGCCCAACCGCGCCGCCCCATGCAAATCGCGGGAATTGTGCTAGGGCTAGTGGGGTCATTGTTGCTAATTTTATCCAATCTGACGGGCACTATCAACATCGCAGACCCTTATGCGTTCCTGATTTTGAGTGCTACGCTGATGTATGGCGTCAATATCAACACCATTGCGTTTCGGTTGAGCCACTTGCCCGCCCTGACCATGACGGCTTGGACGTTTGTGTTTATCGGTCCTATTTCATTGATTGCACTGTTTACCACCGATTTTTTTACCAAAGTAACAACTCCCGAAAACCTGCAGCCTTCGTTGTATTTGCTGGCGTTGGGGGTAATAGGTTCAGGGTTGGCGTCAGTGTTGTTTAATCGGGTGGTTCAATTGGCTTCGGGGCTGTTTGCATCGTCGGTGACGTACTTGATTCCGATTGTGGCAATAGGTTGGGGTATTTTGGACGGAGAGCGAATCAGTTTGCAGCAATACCTGGGAATGGGGGTAATTTTAACGGGTATTTATTTAGTAAATCGCCGAGTGAAATCCTCGGCAGTAGAGTCGTAGGCACATTCATCTCACAATTTATAAACTACCTAGTACCATGTTAAAAGTTATCATCAACGAACAACAAGCTTTTGAAGTAGAAACAAAAAACGAAACCACAACGCTAAATGGACAACCGTTTGCGTGGGATTTAGTGGCGTTAGACAATGGTCATTTTCACATCATCAAAGACGACCGCTCGTTTAATGCCGAAGTAGTAGAAGCCAACTACGCCGATAAGAGTTTCAAAGTAAAGGTAAATGAAACCATTTATAACGTAGCTGCCAAAGACCGTTTTGACCTCTTGCTGGAACAAATGGGCATAAACAGCAGTGCCAAAAACAAAGTGAACAATATCAAAGCGCCCATGCCTGGGTTAATTTGGGACATCAAAGTACAAATAGGAGATGTAGTGAAAGCAGGCGATGTAGTGTTGGTATTAGTTGCAATGAAAATGGAAAACGCTCTTAAGTCGTCGGGCGATGGTGTGGTGAAGAGCATCAAGATCAGCAAAGGCGATAGCGTTGATAAAAACCAAGTACTTATTGAATTTGAATAAATGATAAGGGAATATTCCCCTGTCCATCAATCAGAAACCAACCGAATTTTATTTACTATGCAACAACCTAGATACAAACGTATTCTTCTCAAGCTCAGTGGTGAAGCGCTTAGCGGTCCTGATAAAAAACAAGTCATTGATTTTGATGTTCTTCAGCAATTTGCCCAAGAAGTAAAAACAGTGGTTGACGCAGGAGTACAAGTGGCGATTGTGATTGGCGGAGGGAATATTTTTCGTGGTGCTTCGGTCGAAAAATCGGGGATTGACCGTGTGCAAGGAGATTACATGGGGATGCTTGCAACCGTCATCAATAGCATGGCGATTCAGAGTTCGCTCGAAAAACATGGCATGTACACCCGTTTGATGTCGGCTATTAAAATGGAACAAGTGGCCGAGCCGATGATTCGTCGTCGGGCGGTACGTCATCTTGAGAAAGGGCGAGTGGTGATTTTTGGCGCAGGAACGGGTAACCCTTACTTTACAACCGATTCGGCAGGAGCACTTCGGGCTATTGAAATCAATGCTGATGCCGTATTGAAGGGAACTCGGGTAGATGGTATTTATACTGCCGACCCCGAAAAAGACCCCACTGCGACGCGTTACGAACGAATTACGTACGATGAAGCTTTGGCGAATAATTTGAAAATTATGGACTTGACGGCTTTTGCGCTTTGTAAAGAAAACAATTTGCCAATCATCGTTTTTGACATGAATAAGCCTGGGAACTTGCTAAAATTAATTAATGGAGATTCGGTTGGAACACTGGTAACCAAGTAACTTTAGAGCATAATTATCAATAGAATAACGTAAATCAACCAATGGAAGAAATCGAATTGTATCTCGACGATGCGAAAGATACGATGGACAGAGCCATCAAGCACTTGACGATCGAGTTATCGAAAATTCGTGCGGGGAAAGCATCCCCTAATATGTTAGACGGAATCCAAGTAGAATACTACGGAGTGATGTCACCTATTCAAAACGTAGCTTCGATAACTACGCCTGACGCACGTACTATTGCGATAAAGCCCTTTGAGAAAAAAATAATTGGGGAAATTGAAAAGGCGATTCGCAATAGCTCACTCGGTTTGTCTCCTAACAACGACGGCGAAAATATTCGTTTGAGTATTCCAATGCTTACCGAAGAACGTCGTCGTGATTTGATGAAACGAGTGAGACAAGAAATCGAAACGGCTAAAGTGAACGTTCGCAATATTCGCCAAAGTACCAATAATGAGCTCCGTAAGTTGACCAAAGAAGGGGTCTCGGAAGATGAAGTAAAACGTGGAGAAGAACGCGTACAAAAACTAACGGATAGCTATATCGCTAAAATTGAAACGATTTACGCTACAAAAGAACAAGACGTAATGTCGGTATAAAACCCTAAAAAGGGTTGTTTCGTATTTTAGAAACGATAAAAAAACCTTCTGATTGAACTTGAGCGCTTCGGCACACTCAAAGAAAAATCAGAAGGTTTTCTTTTACACTAAACTCATGCCTAGGGTTATTACAGTGTAAACTAAATAGCTTTATTTTTTTACCCGCAGAAAGCCGCAGAATTATAAACGCTGATTATCGCTGAAAAAGGGCTTTATAGTGTCATAAATCTGCGTCATCTGCGACTTTCAATCGGCGTCAATCTGCGGGGAATAGTTAAAGTAACTTAGTTTACAGTGTAGTTAATCATCGAGTGATTGGTAAATCATTTGACGGAAAAGGTTATTGAGGTTATCGTTGCTGCTTTGGGTTTGCTTCATGATTACTCCAATAATTTTTTCTTTAGGGTCGGCAAAATAATTGGTATTAAAGTACCCGCCCCATTCAAACGTCCCCGCGCTTCCTTTGGCTCCTTTGTCTTCGCCTGCTTTGTTGAGAAGCCCAAAGGCTAAGCCTTGCGAGGAGTTTGATTTCTCACCTCCCAATAAATCGCCTACTTGATTACTCAAAATAGTTTGGATGGTAGTGCGGCTTAAAAAACGCTTGCCGTTTAGCTCTCCGCCGTTGAGATACATCAACAAAAACGTCGCGTAGTCTTTGGCCGTACTAGATAAACCCGCGCCTCCTGAGAAAAATGTTTTTGCTCCCTTGATGGGGTAGTCAGTATCGTAGAACGTGTTAGGATAACGCACCCATTGCCCGTTTTGCGGTTTTTGAATCGCCACCAAACGCCCTGCTTTGGCGTCGGGCAGGTAAAAATAAGTATCTCCCATGCCAAGTGGCTCAAACAACCGTTTCCGCAAAAATTCATCAAATGGCATTCCTGACATCAATTCGATGAAGTAGCCCAGTACATCTAAACCTTCCGAATACACGTACTTCTCGCCTGGATGATGGTGGAGTGGCAACTTAGCTAGTTTTTTGATGTTATCGCCAATTTTGACGGGTTCGGTCGTGAACAAGTCAACGATTCCCGCTTTGTGGTACATCGCCTTGAATCGTTCGTCGGCATCAATGACCCCATAGCCAAGTCCTGACGTGTGCGTTAGCAAATGACGGATCGTAATCTCTGATTTGACGGGTTCAGTCGTGTAAGTGGAGTCCTGAAATTTGAAGTTTTTGAGAACCGTTTGGATTTTAAATTCAGGAATATACTTCGAAATCGGGTCATCGAGTTGAAATTTCCCTTCTTCCCAGAGCATCATCACGGCCGTGGACGTAATGGCTTTGCTCATCGAGGCAATCCGAAAAATATCATCTCGTTTCAGCGGACGATTGGCGGCATTGTCGGCCATACCAAAGGCTTTGTAATAAACAATCTTACCGTTTCGAACAATGAGCGCTGATACCCCAGGAACACTACTTTGCGTGACGGCATTCTGCAATACACCATCAAGTCGGTTAAGTCGTTCGGAGGACATACCGACCGTTTCGGGGGCGGCTTCGGTAAGTGGAGGAGAGGCTTTAAGGGATTTGGTTTGGGCCTGAACAAGTCCAACGGTAAGGCCAAAGAGGCTAAAAATAAGGAAAACTTGCTTCATAAGGTTCGTGTACGTTTATTACCTTAGGAAGCAAGTTTTCAATCAATTTTACTGCTATACGAAGCGGATTCGCTAGTACTTCGCTGGTTGATTAGCCTTTGGGGTCGACTTCTTGATAAAATCGCGAATATCTTCGTTCGATTTTTGAAGGTCTTCTTTGCGTAAGTACATCATGTGCCCACTGCGGTATCCTTTCCAGCTCATACGGTTTTTGAGTTTACCAGCAGGGTCCATTTGCCACATGTTATATTGGGCATTGAAATAGTCGCAAGCACCATCGTAGTAGCCCGACTGAACCAGTAGGTGCAAGTAAGGGTTCTGAGCCATGGCTTGGCGAAGGTTTTCACCCGTTTGGTCATTCGAACGATCCCAAGGGTTTACAGGTCCAAACATGTAATATTTGAGGTCGGTTTTGTAGTTGAGTTCGTTACGTAGGTACATATTAATAGCAGGGGTGAACGAGTGTAACCACGACGTTAACTCTGCGTTGAAATCTGGGCGGTCGCCAGCGTCTTTACGGTCGATACCTTTGTAACGAGAATCCAAACGACCTACTGTGTAGCCTTCATCACGCAAAAGTTCCTTCCAGAAGTACTGAAGTGGCATGTTCAGGTTATTTTGTAACACTTCTTTTTCCGAAACACCCGTGTAGCGAGCTACTTTGGCGGCAATTGCTTTTCGTTTAGTTTCGTCCAAAAAGCCCCCCATGCTCACGGCAGGAAGAAGCTCGTTGATGGTGAAGTTTTCTACCTCAGGTAAGAAATCAGTTAGGTCTTTTTTCTGTAAATCAGCAGGAAGTTTTTTGTGGTACCAAGCAGTAGCGGCACAATAAGGCACTTTCAACGCCGCTTCCGAAGCCTCCCCACGTTCGATACCAAGAGTAGTGGGTGATACTAAAATTACGCCGTTGATGTACATCCATTGGTTGCTTTGAAGTTCAAGCGCTAGCCCCGAAACGCGCGTCGTTCCGTAGCTTTCTCCGATGAGGTACTTAGGCGAATCCCAACGATTGTTACGCGTTACAAACGTACGAATCCATTCGGCCAAGTACTTGATGTCAGCATTGACCCCAAAAAACTTAGAAGTTGGAATGTCTTTGCTCGTAGGACGTGAATACCCCGTGTTTACTGGGTCAATAAATACAATATCAGCAACGTCTAAAATCGAATACGGATTTTTTTTGTAGCCATAAGGTTGTACTGGGTAGCCTTCATCGTCGATGTTAAGAAGAGCGGGGCCTGTGTAGGCCATGTGCATCCAAACCGAGGCGGTGCCAGGACCTCCGTTAAAAGAAATCACCAATGGGCGCGTACCACGGTCTTTTACGTCGCTGCGCTCGTAGTACATGTAAAACAAGCCTGCCATTGCTTTACCACCTTCGTCAAATACGGGCATCATTCCTGTGGTCGCTTTGTAGGGTACACGCTGTCCTTTGACTGTTACTTCGCTTTCAGTAACGACAAAAGAATCAGGGTTAAAAGGGATATCGTTTCCTTTATCTTCTTTTGACGGAGCGGTAGAAGTGGAAGATTGACGTTCTCCACCGCCAGCGGGGCGTTGTTGAGCTTGGGTGAGGTAGCTTCCTACAAGCAATGCTGCTGCAATAAGTAATGTTTTTTTCATTTAGGTTTAGTTTGGGTGAAAGTTGTAATTGATAGAACACGCAAAAATGTTTATGCAAGAAAGCATTCTGCGCTATAAATGTAAAATTGTATAGCTTTAAAAGCCTAAAATGTAGTCATATTACCTTATTAATGAGACTATTTTTGGGATGAAAGCCGTAATTTTGGGCTTCACTAAGTTAAGAAAAATCCACCATGCAAGTATACGATGTATTGATAGTAGGCGCTGGGCCTTGTGGACTAGCGGCAGGAATAGAAGCGGCAAAGGCAGGATTGAGTCACTTGATTCTTGAGAAAGGAAGTATTACGGAGTCGATTCGTCGGTACCCCAAACGAATGCGTTTTTTCTCGACCGCCGAAAATATTGAAATTGGAGGAATTCCTTTTCCCATATCCGATGTCAAGGCCAACCGTAGTGAGGCATTGCAGTATTACCGCAAAGTAGCAGGATATTATCGCCTCAACTTCAAGCTATTTACGGAGGTATCTCAAGTGGTAAAACAGGCAGAGGAAACCTTTGAAATTCAAACAGTAGGTGGAGAGGTATATCATGCTAAAAAAGTCATTATTGCTACTGGCTATTTTGATTTTCCTCGCTATTTGGGAATAAATGGAGAAGACCTCCCTCATGTGTCTCACTACTACGATGAACCGTTTCAGTATTCTTTTTCAAAGGTAGTTATTGTGGGCGGAGCTAACTCGGCAGTTGAGGCCGCGCTCGAAATGTACCGACATGATGTGGATGTGACCGTAGTACACCGAGGAGAAGACTTTCGGACGACTGTAAAGTATTGGTTGATTCCTGATGTTAAAAATCGGGTGAAGGAAGGGAAGATAAAAACGCGTTTTAATAGCCTAACCAAAGCTATAGAGCCTAAACGTGTGCTAATAGAAAATACCCAAACGGGAGAAGAAGAATGGATTGAGGCCGATTTTGTGTTGATGCTCATCGGCTACATTCCCGATGGTGCGTTATTGCAACGTTGTGGAGTAGAATTACGCGAGCCAAGTATGGTGCCAGTCTATGACCCTCAGACGTTTGAAACCAATGTATCAGGCTTGTATTTGTGCGGTACTGTAGTCGCAGGGATTCATACTGAAAAAGTCTTTATTGAAAACGGACGCGACCATGCTGCGGCTATTATTGACCACATTGCAGGGCGTGATATTCGAAAAGTCAAAGAATTAATAGACCGTATTTAAGGGTTTCGTCCACTCGATTATTGTTCGGGTGGACGAAATAGGCACTAACGTCGATTTATTTTTCCAAAATAGTGAAGTTGGTATTTTTTTGGAGTCATTTGAAAACGCTTTTGAAACATTTTATTGAACTTGATAGCTGACGAAGCGCTATAGCCAATCATTGCTGCCACCTCATTGGCTTTGTAGCCCTTTTGGAGTAATTGTGCAGCATATTCCATTCGTCTTTCTAAGTATAGTTGATAAAAAGGCTGTCCATATATTTTCTTAAATAGCCTCTTAAATGACATCAGTTTTATACCATGTTCTTTGGCTATTTCTTGTTCATTTGGAGGAACGTTTTTAAAGTTTCCATTTAGGTATTTATTGTAAATTTCTTTTACTAATTCAGTAAAGTTATCTGAAGGAGCGTCATAGAAAGATGATTCTTTGTCTTTAAATGAAGGAACTGGCCGTGAGTGATATTTTACTTCAAAACTAATTTGGTGACGAATCAATTCTAAGCAACATTTTTCAAAGTCTTTCGACTCTAGAACGACCATAACTTTTGAACTCTCTTTATCAATCAAAACTGATTTTCCTGCTTCGCTTTCCTCTAGAGAAGCTACTGCTTGTAGGGCGATACTCATGGTGATATTTCGGGTAAAATGATTGAATTTTTATGCAAAATCACTCAAAAATTTACCCAAACTTTAGGAAAACCAATCCTTCTGTCATCAAATGGCTACTATGTTAAATCAATTTTATTAAAAATGTTGTCAAGTGTTATTTTGGGTAAATAAGGTGGGAGATGTTTTTTTAAATAAAATTTACTAATTTTTTATATTTTCGATATTTATTAATAAAATAATTTAAAATTAAGCTTTTTACAGTATATTATTATCGGTATAAAAATACTAAAACTAGATCCTATTTAATAGTGTCTGAGCAGCAAGCTTTGGATTGTCTTCTTGCAATTGAATTCGATAAGCGATTGTTCGTTGGGAAAGTTCGTAGAGGTAGGCTTTGTCGTAGTAGTTAAGAGAAATATCGGCTACTGTAGTGTAATCGTGACGCTCTAGTGCTTCAATAGCCGCATTGTAATGCTGGCCACCGAGTCGTTTTTTGATACGTTCGGTCGCTTTTTGGAGTAAACTATGCTCATAGCAAGCGTATTCCCGAACGAGACGCTGAATACGAAGGTTTTTGGGAAGGTCAATAAATACAAATTGGGTAGGTTGCTGCATTTGATGCCAAAAAGCCAATGGAATAAAACATGCTCCGATGTGTCTACTTTCACCTTCTAGCCAAACTCGCTGTAGTGGGTCTAGTGCATTCCATTGTTGATGAAGAAGATTTTCAAACTGTTCAGAAGAAGGCTGAGGTGATTGACCAATGGCTCCGTACGCAGAGCCTTTGTGGTGGGCAATGGCTTCTAAATCAATGACTTGTTCGCCCATTTCAGCTAACACATGCAAAATGTCCGTTTTACCACTTCCTGTATGCCCACCTAAGATAATTAAGTTCTGGGGGCGACTAAACGAAGTCAGAACATGATTTCGGTAAGCCTTGTATCCACCTTCTAGCGTATATACCCTGAAACCAGCGGTTTTTAGCAACCATGCAAAGCTTCCGCTACGCATCCCACCGCGCCAGCAGTGAACCAATACTTCGCGTTCAGGAGCGATGGCATCCGCCCTGTTGACGAATAAAGCAAGTTTGGGTCCCACCATCTCTAGCCCAAGGCGTACGGCAGCATCTCGCCCTTTTTGCTTGTAATAAGTGCCTACTTCGGCGCGCTCCTCGTTGCTAAAAAGGGGGATGTTAATAGCCCCTGGAATGTGTGCATGATTATATTCTCCTGGCGAACGTACGTCGATGATTGGTAAGCGGCGGGATGCTTGTAAAAAATCAGCGGGTGAGAGTGCGGTCGCCATAGATTTGTATGCTAGATTGAATTAATGCGAAGCCCTTTAGCCCCTAATCTATCTCGGATTTGATTGACGATATAAATAGAAGCCTCGATTTCGTCTTTACGGATAGCAACGCTTTCGATGTTAAAACCAAATGGAATCGCATGAGCAGAACAAAACTCAATGAGTTCATCGGCGATTTGTAAACAAAGCTGCACCGACGTTTCAAGAATATTTTCTGAATTAAGCAACGTCTCTTTGGTTGAGTCGGGCACGTGAATACCCAACCACTCCATAAAATGAAGTGTTTTCTTAGAACCACATGCCGTAATGGTAAATACGAAGGTGGGCAATGGTTGTTGTTGTACTTGAGAAGTATTTACTACTGCGGCAAGCATTTGTTTGGCATAATCAACGTTGAAAATGCATTGCGATACAAAATAGCTCACCCCACTCGCCATTTTATCGAGGATGCGTTGGTCTTCGTCATTGAGAACTGCGTGGCGTTCGGGAATAGTAACAGCGCCAATGACTGAATTATCAGCAAACTCTTGCCAAATAGCATAGGCTTCGGGTAAGCTTGTAACGGGCCTGAAGTCGGGAGAGGGAACGCCCACAAACACGGGATAGAAGCCGTTTTGAGTCAACTCTCCGACCCATTGGCGAAGTTCACTTTGGGTGAATTTCCCTGCGGGGCGATAAATAATTTTAGGAATGGTCAACGGAGCCAAATAGTGGCGAGCAAAATCAAAAGGGTCAAGCGCAGTAATAAATGGAAAAGGGCGTTCTTCGGAAGTACGGCTCGATTCGTCTTGAACATCATACACGATGAGGGCATCAATATCCAGTCCTTGTAAGCGAGCCAACGTTTTTTCAGCAATTTCACTTACTTTCTCGGGAGCGGTCTGCGACTTGGGAGGGGTAATACCGTAGAGTAATAATCCAGACTCTTTTGATTTGATTCTTGATAAAAACATGTTGCAATTCGTAAATGGAGTTGCAAATGTAGGAAATAGGGGGAAAATACCGAATATAATTGCAAGCAAGAGTGGTGTGTCGGAGAGAAAGCCCCCCGACACACGCGGTATTTACTTTTGACCTTTCAAAATCTTTTCGTAGCGAGGCATGTCTTTGAATAAATCGAGCGCCGCTTTTACTTCAGCATCGGTACGAAAAACGTACTCACGTTCGCCCTTTTGCAGGTAAAAGTGTGACACGATTTCGCGTTCTAGCAAGTGTTTGATGTCTTTTTTAAACATGACCAAATCACTCTCTTTACTATGTCCTAGCTTGGTTTTAAGGGCTTTCAATTGCTCTTGGATCGCATCGAAGTACTTTTCTTTTTTTGCGGAGGCTTCTAGGCTATTAAGGTCTTTTTCTACTTGCGTAACGTAGTCATATTCTTTGTCTTTCAGCCAAGTTGCAAATGCTTGATAGTCGGCGTCAGAAAGCTCAAACTCTTTTGCCGTTTTGATAGTTGGGTGTGAAGCACGGTATTGCAGTGCATAGTCAAATAGTAGCCCTTTTGCATTGAGACTACTTACGATGGTTGGCAAGGCTGGTAATTCCGTAGCAACATCGGGTTCTACGCCGCCCCCATCGTAAACAACGCGTCCATTTCGGGTTTTAAAGGCGACTTTGAGCGAATCGGGAACTTTGCCTACGCTACCATCGGGATTACGATGGCTATAATCAATGGCCTGAATACATCGTCCGCTTGGGATATAGTACTTGGCTACTGTAACTTTCAATTTAGTGTTGTACGACAAGTCACGGGTGGTTTGAACGAGGCCTTTTCCATAGGTACGTTGGCCTACCAATACCCCACGGTCATAATCTTGCATAACTCCTGATACGATTTCAGAAGCCGAAGCACTGCGCCCATTTACCAAGACTACCAATGGAATTTCCGTATCGACAGGTGCCATAGGGGCAGTGTAGGTTTTGTTCCACTCTGTCACCTTTCCACGGTTCGAAACGACTTCCGCATCTTTGGGAATAAATAAGTTACAAATTAGAACCGCTTGGTCGAGCAAGCCTCCAGGGTTTTCACGAAGATCGAGGACTAGTTTTTTCATTCCTTTGCCTTTAAGTTCAACCAAGGCAGTTTTTACTTCTCGGGAGGCCGTTTGGTTAAAATCTTTGAGGTCGATGTAACCAACTTCATCACTTAGCATTCCGTAGTAAGGGACGTTTCCTGTTTTGACAAATTCTCGGGTTACACTTACTTCGATTGGGTCTTTAGTTCCGACGCGACGTACGGCAAGTTTTACGACGGAATTAGCCTGCCCTTTCATCAATTTGTCGGGACTAGCATCTTTTCGGGCTGTAAGGTCAACTCCATCAATTTTGATAATTTCATCCCCTACGTGAAGGCCTGCTTTCGCAGCGGGCGAATCTTCTAGAATAGAATAAATGATTTGTTTGCCTTTGTTAGAAGTGATGACTGCTCCAATTCCTGTGTATTGGCCTGTTGTCATAGTACGATAATCTTCTATTTCGTCTTCGGCGTAAAAATTGGTGTAGGGGTCAAGGTTTTTAAGCATGGACTCAATGCTCATCTTCGTCAACCGATTAGGGTTAATTTCGTCCACGTAATAACGGTTCAATTCCTTAAAAAGGGTTGCATAAATGTCTAAGTTTCGAGCGATTTCAAAAAAACGCTCATCGTTGCGGAAAGCGAAAAATCCGAGGGCCACAACGCATACAGCAGCAAGAGTGAGTTTACGGAAATGTTTCATGGTGGTGCTTTTTATCAAAAACGCATAAAGTGTCACGAAGTTATGGGATTTCCCCAAAAAAACGAGCGATGCCTCGAAAGACATCGCTCGTTTTGATTAAGGAAGGAATAGTATCCCTTATTTTCCACCTTCGAACAATTGGAAGAATTGGTCGAGTTTTGGAAGAATTACGATTTCTGTACGACGGTTTACGCTACGGTTTTTACTGCTGTCGTTTGCTACTTTTGGTACGTATTCGCCACGACCACCTGCGGTCATACGCTCAGGTGCTACGCTGTATTTTTTCTGAAGCGTACGTACTACTGAAGTGGCACGTTTGGCGCTCAAATCCCAGTTGTCTTCCAACACCGATGCGCTGTTGTATGGAACGCTATCTGTGTGACCTTCTACTAAGATGTCGAAATCTTTGCGATCGTTTACTACTTTCGCGATTTTGCTCAACACAGTTTCAGCTTGCGGAGTGATTTCGTAGCTGCCGTATTTAAACAACATTTTGTCTGAAAGTGAAATATACACTACACCTTTTTTCACTTCGATGTTCACGTCTTCGTCGTTTACATTCTCAAGTGAGCGTTTGAGACTCATCACCAACGCTAAGTTGAGTGAATCTTTGCGGCGCAAGTTAGAGTTCAAGTCTTGGATGTAAGAGCTTTGGCGATTAAGCGCATCCAATGATTTCTTGATGCTTTCTGCCCCATCTTTACTTACAATCGACAAATCTGATAGACGGTCAAGAAGGTTGGTGTTAGTACGCTTCAAGTACGCCAATTCTTCTTCCAATGCTTTGAGTTTTGCACGTTCGTTAGTTACATCACCATCTTTCAACTTGATTTGGTTCTTCAAATCGCTGATGTCGTTGTTGAGTTTTGCTGTCAACGCGTCGCAATCAGCTTTGTTTTTGTCAAGCAATGCTTGAAGCTCTGCTTTTTCTTTGTTGAGCTGGGCCAATTGTTTCTTGTTGCAGGATGCAAAGAGAATAACAGATAATGAAAATAAAACAATTTTTCTCATTTTGTATGAGGTTAAAAGTGGATTATATAGTTAGGTATTTGCTACAAACTTAAAGCGTTTGCGTTAACTTTTCGCTATATAAACTCAATTCTTTGCAATTTTTACCACTGATGATTCGATTTTTTTTTAAAAAAGTCATTTTGGCACCTTCTGAGCCGATTTGAAATGGTATATTATCAATCGAAACACCTAGTATCGTTTTCATTCTTGTAATAAAGCAATAATAGGTGAAGGTAAATAGATGGGATTAGGAGGCAAAAACGCCAAATGGTATAGGGTAAGTAATCGCTTTATGAATAGATTTCCGAAAAAATTCCTATTTTTACGGCCGTTTTCAACCCTCCCAAATCCAGAATTTTACACATAACAATGAGACAAATACTTTTCCGTGAAGCTTTACGTGAAGCCCTCAGCGAAGAAATGCGCCGTGACCCACGGGTATTTTTGATGGGTGAAGAAGTAGCAGAATACAATGGAGCTTACAAAGTAAGTCAAGGGATGCTTGACGAATTTGGACCAGAACGCGTGATAGATACTCCAATTGCAGAATTGGGTTTTGCGGGTATCGGGGTAGGTGCCGGAATGAACGGGTTGCGCCCAATTGTGGAGTTTATGACATTTAACTTCTCGTTAGTGGCAATCGACCAAGTGATAAACTCTGCCGCTAAAATTCTTTCAATGTCAGCAGGGCAATATAGCTGTCCAATCGTATTCCGCGGTCCTACTGGTAATGCGGGGCAGTTGGGAGCACAGCACTCGCAAAACTTTGAAAACTGGTACGCCAATACCCCAGGTTTAAAAGTAGTAGTTCCATCAAATCCTTATGATGCAAAAGGTTTGTTGAAAGCCTCAATTCGCGACGATGATCCCGTTATTTTTATGGAGTCAGAGTTGATGTACGGTGACAAAGGAGAGGTGCCCGAAGAAGAGTACATTATCCCGCTTGGAAAAGCAGAAGTGAAAAAAACAGGTACAGACGTGACGATTGTTTCGTTTGGAAAAATGATTTCACGCGTTGTAAATCCTGCAATTGAAGAATTGACTAAAATGGGTATCAATGCCGAATTGATCGATTTGCGTACTGTACGTCCAATCGATTATGACACGGTCATTGAGTCTGTTAAGAAAACGAACCGTTGTATAGTAGTAGAAGAAGCATGGCCGTTGTCGTCGATTGCTACCGAGCTTACTTACATGATTCAACGTAAAGCGTTTGATTACTTAGATGCTCCTGTCGTTCGCGTAAATAGTATGGACGTATCGCTTCCGTATGCACCAACGTTGGTGGAAGCAGCATTGCCAAGCGTTAAACGTACGATTGAGGCTGTAAAAACGGTAATGTACCGTAACTAATACTCTGCTTTTAGCAGTAAGAAAAATGACTGCTCGTCACTTTTTGGGTGACAACAAATAAAAAAGCCTTTTGATTATTTAATCAAAAGGCTTTTTTATGCTTAGCCTATTGGCATTTTAGTCAAGCTCATTATAGGCTAAAATACCTCCAATCACGTTACGAACGTTGGTAAACCCTTGGCTTTCCAGATAACGCTGAGCGGTTTCGCTACGCTTGCCTGAACGGCAGTGAACCAGCACTTCTTCGTTTTTTAATTCTTCGATTTCAGAAAGACGATTGGGGAGGTCGCCCAAAGGGATTAATAGGCCACCAATGTTGTCGGCTTCGTATTCGTAATCTTCACGGACATCAATTAAATTGATTGCTTCGCCGCTTTCGATGCGTTGTTTTAATTCTTCTGCTGTAATATCCATTGTACTAGTGTTAATCGTTAAAAATAAATGGCCCGAAAGGTCAGAATTGAAAATAGTTATTTGCTCAACAAAATTTTCTTCACGACAGTTTTCTTTTCATTGGAGAGTCGTAAAAAATAGATGCCATCTCCCAGCGGTGCTAGGTCGATACTCCGTTCGGCAGGCTGAATGGAATGCGAGCGTAAACGTGAACCGTTGAGTTGGTACACTTCAACGTATTTCACCTCTCCCGAATTCCAATTCACTGTTCCATGGGTCGGGTTTGGATACACATCCCACTCAGCTTCTTCGGTAGGCTCTACCGATGTAATGGGGTCGGCTGTTTTTAGCGTACCAAGCACTGGGCGTAGCATCAAACTTCCCTGGAAATAAGCCAAATTAGGGTCGTTTTTGAAACTAGTGTAAGGAACCCATTCTTGTCCCGAATTGATGAATATTTTGTCCTCATTGGCATTGTTACGATCAAGGCCAACTGGTACGCCGTCTTGGCCGATTTGAAGCCAGCCTACGTAAAATGTATCGCGAACAGCCACGCCATAGTCAAATGGGAACTCAACAAAGTCGTTCAGTTTTGTGGGGTAGGAAACCTTATAAGCTTTTTGGTACAAAATGTTTTTAGGTCGTCCTTTTTCGCTACTCCATACCTGAATGGTAATCGACTGGCCACTTACATCCTTAACAATTGGAACAATATTCATTCGAACAGCAGAGAGGTTGTCGGGAGTATTGACGATAAACCGAACCGCTGTGCGCGTCAAAGAGCGGTTGGCATAAACGGCACTTTCGGCGCTTCCGTCGTCGTAGGCATAGTAATCCGAAAGCTCTGTTTTACCAGAAATCGTATCGTTACGGCGTAAGTCAATTCCAGGAATGGAAGGGCTTTGATTATCGGTGGTTAATACTTTGAATTGCGTTTGCAAGACAACTTTTTTGAGCGTATCGGAGAACGAAATAGGACTCGGCTTAAAAATAACTGGAGCCTGCGACAACCGAGAAATGTTTTCAGGTTGTCTAGTCACATTCTCATAGAGTTTGCCGTTGGCAATGTCACGGATACTAAAAGAAACCGTAATGGGGTTAAAATTATCGTTAAGGTTATTAAGCTCACTTTTTAGCGAGTCTGTGGTTTCTTGTGCAGGCTTTGCCAAATATTGTTTAATGGGCATAGCCGTATAGCGCTTCAAAAATGAATTGACCGCAAGGCGATAGGCTACATCCCTAGTAAATTGGTCAGGCAAACGGCGATTTTTATTGAGATAAATATAGTCCAAGTGCCACATGTCAAACTGCCCCGATAAGCGGCCATAAGAGATAAAGCGGAATTGGAAGTTGGGGTGAAAATACTCTGCCTGAACGGCCAGTTTTGTGTAATTAAAATTGTTATCAGGTTTTAGACCCTCTTTCTCCCATACCTTTTTCCATTCTCCCTTCTGATTCAAAAAGTATAAGCGGAGAAAATCGGTAGTGTCAGGACGTTCGCCCAAACCGCGTAATTGGACATAAAAACTTAAATGAACAGAGGTGTCTGAAACCGAAGATAAGTCAATGGGTTGGGAGGTAAGCGTATCACCGTATCCCTGCGCATAGGGACTTGCAAAGTTATAAGGGCGACCAGTGGCGTCTGAGCCATCGAAAGTAACGATATTCAGGGTAGGTTGGCCTATTGTCAATGTATTATTTACATAGGTGCCCCCATTTATCCACAACGTAGGGTCGGGGCGACCATTTATTGCTAGCGAAAAGTCGTCAAAAAATGGCAGTTGGAGGGCTTGGGCACGCGCTCCTTTGGTAGTAGGAGCCGTGATCGATGTTCCTACGGGGACAGCAATAAGCTGCGCTGAGGCGGATGGAAGAAACCCAATGAAAATAAGAAGAGACAGGGACATCATCAATGCCCTATCTCTTCTACTAAATAATCTGCAGTGATGGTTGCCTTTCTGCACTGTTACGTTCGTACTGCTAAAGTTGTTCATTCTGTGGTTGCTGTTGCGTATCTGGCGGCCCGACTACCCAGAGGTCGACGATGTCGCCGACGTGGATTTTATTGCCTGCTCCCGCCTCAGGATTTTGTCGAACGACCGTTCCTGGGGGCTGACTTGGGTCATCCACGTATGTAATTAGTGGTTTACCTAAGCTAGAGCCTTTTAAGACAACAAGGGCATCTTCGAGTGTTTTACCTACAACGTCAGGAACATCAAATTCAGTATTTCCGATACCATCTCCTAAGTTAAGATCAATTTTAGACCCTTGCGGAATCAACGTTCCTGGCAAAATAGGCTTGCCGTTATACAGCTGTTCCAACACAGCATCGTGCGCAGGGTCGGGTATGTAATTGATACGTCCTAGTACGAGCCCCAAGCGTTTTAGTTCAGCGATGGCACTATTTTTAGTGCGGTCAACGAGTTGGGCCATTTTCACGTTCGGTGCATCGAGGGTCGTAATATAGATGTAGAGCTTACGGCCTTCTTTAACGCGCATCCCTGCTTTAGGGTGTTGGCGAATCACACTCAATGGCTTTTGCCCCACTACAAACGTACAGTCCGCAATTTCGTACCGAAGGTTACGCTCGTCGAGGTAGTCTTCAATCTGGTCTAACGTCATGCCTTTTAGGTCAGGAACCGTAATGCTTTCGCCGTGATCGGTTGTAAAAGGTAAATACACAAAAAAGAACCCCAAAAATAATGCCACAACTAGAGATACTACCAGAGCAATATGTACATAAAGGTCTGTGCGCGAATTGGTACTGATTTTCATATAATAGACAGTGCTAACTATGAGTTTACTGCAAAGAAAATCTAAATTTCTGAATTGGTACTACTTCCAACGCCACTTTTGTATGAAACCAATTAAACTACGGGATTACCATTCGTGTAAAATGTTTGCGAAAAAAGCGTGGTAAATCGAATTTTGTTTTCTGTTCCGAAAAATCCCGTAACGACTTAACTATTAGCGGCCATGAACTTTTTTCGCCAAACCTTTGAGAGTTTGCGTTTTGCTTGGCAAGCACTTCGCTCTAACATCCTTCGAACTACGCTTTCACTGCTGGGAGTCACCGTCGGAATCTTTGCCATTGTAGGGGTATTTACGATTGTGGACTCTTTAGAAAAAAATATTCGTCAAAGTTTGGCAGAAATCGGTACAGACGTACTCTATGTTCAGAAATGGCCTTGGGGTTTTGGGGGAGAATACCAGTGGTGGAAGTATTTTCAGTGGCCAGAAACTTCCTACAGCGACTATAAATTCTTAGCCGAACGCATCGAGGGGGCGGAAGCCACGGTCGTGATGGATTTTAAAGGGGGATTAACGGCCAAAAATGGTAACAATAGCATGGATGCGTTGCTACAAGGGGTGTCATATGACTACAATAAAATATCGGAAGTGACCGTAGAAAAAGGGCGCTATTTCATGCCACAAGAAGTAGATGCAGGGCGAAGTGTAGCAATTATTGGGGCCGAAATTGCCGAAACGCTGTTTCCTGGAGACCCTGATCCCACAGGGAAATCATTCAAAATCAAGGGCTTAAAATACGTAATTGTAGGGGTTCAAAAAAAGAAGGGAAAAGGACTGTTTGATATTGCAGGAAATCCCGATACGAAAGTATTGATGCCCTATCTGACCTTTGCCAAATCGTTTCAAAATCGTTCTGAAAATAGCGTAGATATTGTGGTGAAAGGAAAACCTGAAGACGAAGGGTTGGTTGAACTAGAAGCCGAAATAATTGGGCTTTTACGCACCAAACGAGGTCTTAAACCTGCTCAAACAACGAACTTCTCCATCAACCGCCCCGAGGCTGCTACTAAGGCCGTATCGGGCTTGTTTGGGGTAATCACGATTGCGGGCTGGGTGATTGGTAGTTTTTCCATTTTGGTAGGAGGTTTCGGGATTGCCAACATCATGTTTGTATCGGTGAAAGAGCGCACAAACTTAATCGGGATTCAGAAGTCGTTGGGGGCTAAAAACTATTTTATCTTGTTCCAGTTTTTATTTGAAGCGATTTTCTTGAGTTTAATCGGTGGCTTAGTTGGTATCGGCTTGGTATATCTGCTATCTTTTATCTCATTAGGAAGCTTAGATATTATTCTTTCGCCCCAAAACATCATTCTCGGCCTCAGTGTATCGAGTATTATTGGAGTAGTGGCGGGTATTGTCCCTGCGTTGGGGGCGGCACGAATGGATCCCGTGGAGGCAATCCGCTCTAAATAACTTCGCTTTTTATTCCGATTTATTTTTGGGAAGTTTGTAGATGAGATTCAACTACCGCTTCCCATGTATTACTTTTTTCTACTTTTAGCTTTTTTGATTGGCGTCACAAATACGTTCCAGTCAGGGGTGAATTCTCAGCTTCGCATAGCTACCCAAAACCCCATTCTTTCGTCCATTATCTCGTTTCTGACGGGTTTGTTGGGTTTGTTGATATGCTTTGCATTTTTCAACAAAGAGCCCTTGCCCTCGTTTGACACGCTACGTTCTATCGCGTGGTGGAAGTGGCTGGGTGGTGCTTGTGGGGCGTTTTATGTGCTTACGGTTATTTTTATTGTAAAAGACATTGGTCCTGCCAACTTGCTGTGCCTCATCATTGCGGGGCAGTTGATTGCGGGTGTGCTTATCGACCATTTTGGCTGGGTAGGGTTTGCGGTACACCCCATCAATACTTGGCGAGTGGTAGGGATTGCCCTCATCATGGGAGGGGTATGGTTGGTCTTGAAAAATTGAGGGTTGGATGATGTCTTTTGCGTATTCTGAAGTGCCAAGATTTACTTTCATTGATTTATTTGCGGGAATTGGGGGTTTTCGTATGGCACTCGAACGGTTAGGGGGAAATTGCGTTTTTAGTAGCGAGTGGGACCCGCAAGCTCAACAAACCTACAAAGCTAATTTTGGCGAACGTCCTTACGGTGATATAACCCTCGCTGAGACCAAGCAACACATTCCCGAGGAGTTTGATGTTTTGTGCGCGGGTTTTCCCTGCCAAGCATTTTCGATTGCGGGTCGAAGAGGTGGCTTTGAAGACACGCGGGGAACCTTATTTTTTGAAGTGGCGGATGTTATCAATCAAAAGCGTCCCAAGGCGTTTTTTTTAGAAAATGTCAAAGGATTACGTACCCACGACAAAGGAAAGACGTTGGCTACCATTTTGGCCACTTTGCGGGACGATTTAGGGTATTTTGTGCCTGAACCACGCGTGCTAAATGCTCGTGATTTTGGAGTTCCTCAAAATCGAGAACGTATATTTATCGTCGGTTTTCGAAGCGATATGGGAGTTGAAAGCTTCGATTATCCTAAACCGACCCTTTCAACGGTGACTTTTAAGGAGGTCAAAGAAACGCAGCCTGTTTCGGCAAAATATTATTTATCTACCCAATATCTTCAAACGCTCATTAATCACAAAAAACGCCACGAAAGTAAAGGGAATGGATTTGGGTATGCCATCATCCCCGACGATGGGGTTGCCAACGCGATTGTGGTAGGGGGAATGGGACGCGAGCGTAACCTCGTGTATGACCACCGACTGACAAATTTTACCCCCCAAACCAACATCAAAAGCGAAGTGAATCGGGAGGGGATTCGAAAAATGACGCCTCGTGAATGGGCTCGATTACAAGGTTTTCCCGACGATTTTAAAATTGTGGTGGCCGATACCGTGGCGTACAAACAGTTTGGTAATTCGGTTGCTATTCCAGCGGTTCAAGCAACGGCAGAGAAAATTTTGGAGGTGTTGGAAAATAATAAAACCTACAAAAATTTAGGACATCTGCTGTAACGGCTTTCGTTAATAAAAAAGCCTGTCTCGTCGAAGACAGGCTTTTAAATATAAAAATCGTTGGAAACTACCCTTGCGATAACGCTTCGGCACCACCTACAATTTCGAGGATTTCTTTAGTAATGGCCGCTTGACGTGAGCGGTTGTATTCCAAACGCAACACTTTTAAAAGCTCTTGTGCGTTGTCGGTGGCTTTGTCCATCGCCGTCATACGCGCACCGTGTTCCGAAGCATTTGATTCGAGTACGGCACGGTACAATTGAATTTTGAGCGTTTTTGGAATCAAATCTTGTACAATTTGCTCTTCTGAAGGCTCAAAAATGTAGTTCGCTCCCGAAGCAGTGGTCGTTTGTGACACTGATTCCTCGGACGCGATTGGCAAAAACTGCTCTGCGCGGATGATTTGAGTTGCAACGTTTTTGAATTCGTTGAAAACCACCTCTACGGCATCGTATTTGCCCGCTTCAAAATCGGCCATGATGCTTTCCGCTGCTTCTTTTACAACGCTAAAGCTCAAACGAGTATACACATCCATATAGGTTGTGTTTACTTTAAAGCCTCTGCGTTGAAAAGCCTCACCTCCTTTTTTACCCAATGCCAAAATCTCTACGTTGCCTTTAGCGGCTTGCGTAGCGTATTTTTCGTTAATGAGCAAGTTGGCGGCTTTGGCGATATTTGAATTGAACGCCCCACAAAGGCCACGGTCAGAAGTAACAGTGACAATCAACACTTTTTCTACCGAACGGACCTGCTTAAATGGGCTTTCTGCGGCGGTTTCAGCCCCTGCTGATACCGTTGCAAGCATTTCACTCAACTTCTTAGCGTAAGGGCGCATCTGAATGATGGCGTCTTGCGCACGGCGAAGTTTAGCGGCGGCGACCATTTTCATGGCCTTCGTAATTTGTTGCGTCGAGTTAACCGACGTTATTCTACTGCGAACTTCCTTCAATGAAGCCATTGTGTATAGACGAATTTAATCGTTGAAAAATGGTTGTTAATAGTTAATTATTAACGGTTAATTGGAAATTCCTATTAACAATTAACGATTAACTGTTTTACTTGGTTTTTCTCAGCCAAATACTCGACCCGCGCCCGCGAGTGGAGTAGGTAGGCATGTGCTGAGATAGCCAATCAGAATGAAACGTTTGAAGAAAATCGTTGTGAAACAATATCTCAAACTGGTTTTGGTACATCAAAAACGCCCGCAACATATAGGCTTCATTCCAGCCAAAACGTCCGTTTCCGTCGATAACCCATGCTTTGGGGTACTCAAAAGGATAAAATACGTCGTGAACGTGGACAATAACGCCAGGTTTAAGGCGCGGAAATATATCGAACAAGAAATAGTTGACGTCGCTTCCTGTTTTTGATACGTGCGTAGAATCAATAAACAGAATATCGTTTTCGTCTAATTGCTCAAAATATTCTACAGGAATATCCTGCAATGTTTTTTCAAAAATAGTCGTCTGTTGGCGGTCGGCGGGAGTCAACAATGAGTACAAACGCTCAGGATAAGGCTCAATAAACGTAAACTTTACGCTCTGATTCAAAAACCGTTCGTTGGTATCCAACATCACTGCCGACGAAAACCCTGACCCTGCTTCAATGATTTGTTTGGGGCGGAAATGCCGCATCATGCAATGCAGCGTAGTCGCGTCGGCGTGAATGAAATATTTGTTAACAAAATAATACCGAAAGCCTTCTTGGGGGGTGTCCGTAAATGGAACACTCTTAAAGTAAGACGAGGCAAACGTCTGCATCAAGGCGACTTGCGCTTCTTCGCGAAGGTCGATACCTGGCAACGTCCGCGGGGGAGGTGTCGGGTAAATCTGCTCTTCCCGTTTACGTACTTCGTCCACCGATACAATCGGACTATAAAAATGCCCTGCGGGTACCCGTGTGCGATATTTTCCGATAAATCGGGCTACGTCCCCAATGAGGGGCGTAGCCTTTACGATTTCTTTGATGCGAGACATTCGATATAAACCTGCTAATGCAGTAAATTAAGCGTATTTAGGAGCGAGTTCGCGACCTAATTTCTTGATAGTATCTGTTACTGAGTCGTCCAATTTTCCAGCAGCCAATGCTTTTAAAACTTCTGGATGCGAGGCTTTTAATTGGTGGATAAATTCGGTTTCAAAGTCTTTTACTTTTGAAACGTTCACTTTATCCAATACTCCATTGATAGAAGCGTAGATAATCGCTACTTGGTCACCTACACTTACTGGGGAGAACTGCCCCTGCTTCAAGATTTCTTGGTTACGGCGACCACGGTCGATGGTCAATTTAGTAGAAGCATCAAGGTCTGAACCAAACTTGGCAAACGCTTCTAGTTCGCGGAACTGAGCTTGGTCAAGCTTAAGCGTACCCGCTACTTTCTTCATTGACTTGATTTGGGCGTTACCTCCTACGCGTGATACCGAGATACCAACGTTGATGGCAGGACGGATACCTGCGTTGAAGAGGTTAGACTCCAAGAAGATCTGACCGTCTGTAATCGAGATTACGTTGGTAGGGATGTAAGCAGATACGTCACCCGCTTGTGTTTCAATGATTGGAAGGGCGGTCAATGAACCACCACCTTTTACTTTGTCTTTCAACGAAGGTGGCAAGTCGTTCATATTTTTCGCGATATCATCCGACGTGTTGATTTTAGCGGCACGCTCCAGTAAGCGGCTGTGGAGGTAGAATACGTCTCCTGGATAGGCTTCGCGTCCTGGTGGGCGGCGGAGCAAAAGAGATACCTCGCGGTAAGCAACAGCTTGTTTCGACAAGTCATCGTATACTACCAAGGCAGGGCGGCCAGTGTCGCGGAAGTATTCACCAATCGCCGCACCAGTAAATGGCGCAAAGAATTGCATTGGTGATGGATCGGCTGCTGATGCAGAAACAATAACAGTATAGTCCATCGCTCCATAACGACGAAGCGTTGCTTCCACTTGCTTCACGGTAGATGCTTTTTGTCCGCAGGCTACGTAGATACAATATACAGGCTCACCTTTATCGTAGAATTCTTTTTGGTTGATGATGGTATCGATACAAACGGCTGTTTTACCAGTTTGGCGGTCACCAATTACCAACTCGCGCTGACCACGTCCGATAGGAATCATGGCGTCGATTGATTTGATACCTGTTTGAAGAGGCTCAGTTACAGGCTGACGGAAGATAACCCCTGGCGCTTTGCGCTCAAGTGGCATTTCGTACGTTTCGCCTTGGATTGGGCCCATACCGTCGATAGGCTCAGCAAGCGTGTTAACTACCCGTCCAACGATACCTTCACCTACTTTTACAGAGGCAATTTCGCCAGTACGTTTTACGGTATCACCTTCTTTGATTTCGGTCGATTCGCCAAGCAATACGGCTCCGACATTGTCTTCCTCGAGGTTAAGAGCAAGTGCTTTGAGTCCATTTTCAAACACGAGAAGCTCCCCTGCTTGTACTTTGGTAAGGCCATAGATACGGGCTACACCGTCACCTATTTGGAGCACCGTACCTACTTCTTCGAGTTGGGCGTCGGTCTTGGCTCCTGCCAATTGTTCCCGAAGTATCGCCGAAACCTCATCCGGTCTTACAGCTACCATATTATGATATAAAGTTTATAGTGATTCATAAATTTGCCGCAAAATTAACGATAAATTTTCTTTGATAATACGGGAGTGTATAAAAAATGTACAATTTTTTGCTAAATACTAGGTAGATGCTCCTGTGAGACCAAACAGCCTATTTTTGAGGCCAAAATTACGGGGCATAACTACCGAAGGATTAAACCATCCTCAGGGGTTAATTTGAGAGGGTATCGGGAAAATTTTATTTTGGATGCACTTTTTCTTGTACCTTTGAGCCGCTTTTGTTACCCCAAAAAAATCGACACCAACTCAAAGGTGGTATGAACCCAGTCGTAGTTGTTATTCCCATTTACAAATCTGAATTTACTGCATACGAGCGGATTGCTTTTGTTCAATGCATAAAAATACTAGGAAAACATCCCATTGTCATTATTAAACCACAGTCGCTGAATCTTGAGTTTTTAGGGGATGTATGGTCGAAAGTACGGTTTGAATCTTTTGATGACGATTACTTTAAAAGTGTCCAGACTTACAACCGATTGATGCTTTCGACGGAGTTTTATGAGCGTTTTGCTAGGTATGAGTACATGCTAATTTACCAATTGGATGCTTTTGTATTTCGGGATGAGCTACTTGAATGGTGTAATAAAGGATACGACTACATTGGCGCGCCTTGGCGGATTGAGCGAGATTTTTCGTCAGTTACGGATAAGCTAATTTTTCGTCTAAAAAAGCAATTGGCCATTTGGTTTGATTTACGTGATAAAAATCGAAACAATCAGCCCCTAGATGTGGTCTTAAAAATGACGGTTGGAAACGGTGGTTTATCGCTACGAAAAGTCAAGAAAATGCTTTCAATTGTACGTTCACAGCGTCCGACTATTGACCGTTATTTGGCAGGAAAGGGCTCTTTTTACAACGAAGACGTCTTTTTTTGCCTTGAAATGAACCGATATTTTAAGCGAGTGAGTGTACCAGGCTGGCGTGAGGCTCTTCGGTTTGCCGTCGAAGATATGCCCGCAAAAGCATTTGAGCTAAATCATCAAAAGCTCCCTTTTGGATGCCATGCGTGGGAAATTCATGAGTTGGATTTTTGGAAAACTCATTTCCAAAAACTGGGGTATACGTTGTGACCAAAGCCTAAGAACGCCTAAGTTGAGTCAAGACCTAATAAAGAAGTATAACTAGTTGATGAAGAGATATTACAGCGGAACCCCGCGCGAAACGATACCAATTCGTTTGACTGATTTTTTTATAGACGCCTACGCACGGTGGTTCTATAAAAAAAGAAAACGTGGGTCAATTTCGGCAGCGCCTAAGGTGTTGGTGGCTTCGCTTGGGCACATGGGAGATGCGCTTACGGTGTCGTATTTGTTCCCGTTGATTCGCCAAAAATACCCCAATGCCATCATTGATGTACTGACGCCTACGTGGTGCAAGGCCGTCAACGAGCATAATCCGTATATTCGTCAGATTATTTACGTCGACCATTTTTTGAGCAATCGAGCTAAAATTAGCAATTGGCAAAAAATAAAGCAGTTTTATACTTCATTCAAGGCAGCAGTGGCGAGTGTGAAAGAAGAAGAGTATGATTATTACATTGATGTACGTACTTCTAACGCTGTTTCGCATTTTATTTTACCCTTTACGACGGTTAAAAAAGCCATTGGTTTCAACCGCCGTGGGCAAGGGGGATTATTGGATGTAGAATTAACAATCCCAGAAAACACGTGTTTTCACCATTTTGATACCTATGCTGCGCTCCTCAAAGAAATGGACATCGAGGCTAAGCTCGAAGATGTAAAGCCATATTTTCACATTTTGCCGTCTATTGCGTGGGAAACCATTCTTCCCAAATTTCCTTCTGCGTTGGAGAAACCCTACATCATGCTTTTTCCCGAAACAGGTGAGCCGCATCGACAAATGAGCCTTGCTTTTTGGGCAGACATTGTCCGAAAAGTTTTGCAAGAATCGTCTTATTCGGTGGTGTTTTGTGGTCAGACAGATTTATCTGCTCGTATTATCAACGAAATAAACCTCTCGGCTGGCGATTCAAATCGCCTTTTGAATGCGTCTCGGCTGTTGTCGATTCAGGAGCTGGCATTGGTGGCTACCCAAGCTGAATATGCCTTAACGCTTGATTCTTTTCCTGAACATTTGGCCTGTATTTTTTGTAAAACCATAACTATTTATCGGGTTTCGGGCTTGCCGTTTTTCCCAATTGCTAATTTTTCTGCATTGCTCTTCCACGGGCATCAACCCAGCGTGGGAATTGAATACGTCCGCAAAAACGTTGAAATTCACTACTATCCCGAAACAGATATTCCTGAGGTGAAAAATAAGATTGCGGAACGAATACTGCTAGAGAAAGTTATTAGCTAGTCGCTAGTCGCTAGTCGGGTTGTGAGCAACCCTCCGCACCGTGAGTCGGGTTGCTCACAACCCGACTAATTCCTACCATTCAAACAAATACTCCCCACTCCCCACTTCCAATGCTCCTTCTACAAGCTTTAGTCGTTGGGTTTGAGCAATTTGATTTAGTTTGTCTGCACCAATGGCAGGAAGCTTGACAAGGGCTTTTGAATTGGCGGGTACGCTTATTTTTAAGGTAGTTTTTCCGTTTTGCTGTTCCCACGATGACGCAATCGTCCCGTACGGGGATTCATAGGTAGCTTTGGTGGAAGTAAACCCGCCGCCAGGTTTGGGTGCAATCACAAATTTTTTGAAACCAGGCTCAATCAAGTCAATTCCTGCCATGTTTTGATACATCCAATCGCCAATGGCGCCGTAGGCATAATGGTTGTAGGAGTTCATGCTTACATCCTGAAAACTTCCATCGGGTTTAATGCCGTCCCAACGCTCCCAAATTGTGGTTGCCCCTTTCTTAACGGGGTAGAGCCACGACGGATAGGTTTCTTGATTGAGTAGGTCGTAAGCAACGTCGTTTTTACCAAAACGAGTCAAGACGTGGCACAAATAAGGCGTACCCAAGAAGCCTGTAGTGAGGTGGTTGCCGTGCCGTTTGATGTCTTGTACAAGCCGCTCAACGGCCTGTGGACGAAGATTTTCGGGTAATAAATCGAAATGAAGGGCTAAAACATAGGCCGTTTGTGTGTTACAGACGAGTCGGCCGCTTGGCGATACGTATTCCTGTAAAAAGGCTTTTTTGATGTTTTGGTATAATTCTCCGTAAAGGACGGCATCCGTTGCTTTTCCCAACGTGAGAGCCGCCTTTGACGTGAGATGGGCGGAATGCGCAAAAAAGGCGGTGGCGATGAAATCATTATCAGTGACGGGTTCGCCAAACTGAGCCGCTCCACGGTACGAAAGCCAGTCACCGAAGTGTTCGCCGTTGGTCCAAAGAAGCTTTGAACCTGCATTTTTACGCACATACTCCACCCATTTTTTCATGGATTCGTACTGCGTTTCCAACAAACGACGGTCAGAATAAACTTGGTAAAGTGTCCAAGGAGCAATCGTAGCGACGTCGGCCCAGCCTGCTGATGACTTAATGTCGTCGGGGTTTTTGTTTTGAATCACATCGGGTACAACGTGTGGAACACCCCCGTTGGTCTTTTGGTCAATCGCCACGTCGCGAAGCCATTTAGTAAAAAAGCCTGCCACTTCTTTATTAAATGTAGCGGTGCGAACAAAAGCTTGGGCGTCGCCTGTCCATCCTAGTCGTTCATCCCGTTGCGGGCAATCGGTAGGGACATCCACAAAATTGCCAATTTGTCCCCAAACAATGTTTTTTTGGAGTTGATTGACAAGAGGTTTTGAGGTTTCAAACGTTCCTGAATTGGGGAAATCGGAGTGAATGACTACCCCCGTGAGGTTGTCGAGCGAAGGAGCGCTTGGCAAACCTTCGATACGAGCATAACGAAAACCCATAAAAGTAAAGCGGGGTTCGTAGGTTTCGATGCTGTCTCCTTTGAGGATATAAGTAAGTTCGCACTTAGCAGAACGCAGATTGGCGGTGTAAAAATTGCCTTTTTGGTCGAGGACTTCGGCGTGGGTAATGCGGATTTTGGTGCCAGCAGGACCTTGAACGCGTAAGCGTACCCAGCCCACCATATTTTGTCCAAAATCATAAACAGTTTCTCCCGCTGGGGTTGTAATTACTTTGAGGGGTTTCAATTCTTGGGTACGTCGTACGGGCGGGCCTGCGGGGGCAATGAGGTTGTCTTTAGGGTAGTTTCCTACGCGAACATTCCACCAAGAACTTTCGTCAAAGCCGATGGCTGCCCAACCCTTTTTCTCCAAACGTGCATCGTAAGTTTCGCCGTTGTAGAGGTCGTTTTCGCGGACAGGACCGTTGTTGGTGGCTTTCCACGTTTCGTCGGTGCCGATGATTTGTTCGGTTCCGTCTTCGTATTTTATCACTAATTGACTCATCAGGGCGACGCGTTCGCCCCAGACGTTGCGGTTGTTTTCCCAAACCAAATAGCCACGGTACCAGCCATCACCGAGCATGGCGCCAATCGCATTGTTTCCTGCTTCAATAAATGCCGTGACATTGTAGGTGAAATATTGAATCCGAGCTTGGTAGGCAGTCCATCCTGGACTCAAAACGTCCTTGCCGATGCGTTGACCATTGATGTACATTTCGTTGAGTCCACGGCTGGTGACGTACAAACGCGCAGAGGCTATTTTGCCTTTGGGTTTGGTCGTAAACTCTTTGCGGAGTAGCGAAGCAGGCTGTTGTTTCTTGAAATCAATTCCTTCTTTTTCGGGTTCAATCCACTTGGCTTGCCAGTCGGAAGAAGCTAAGAGCCCCATTTCAAAGAAACTAATGGCCGATTCTGCCACGTTTCCGTAATTATCGACGACTTTGACTTTCCAGAAATACCGTTGGCGGCTTTGGAGGTTAGGGCCTTGGTAATCAATGAGGTGAGAGGCGTCGGAAATAACGTCGCCCGATTGCCAAATGAGCCCTTTTTTGGAAAATTTATCGTCTTTTGAGACTTGGATTTGATACGATTTTTGGAGTGTATTCCGCTCAGTGGAAAACAACTTCCAACTAAAGCGAGGAAGAAAGGCATCGATTCCGACGGGATTGGTTTTATACTCCACTCGAAGTTGCTCGACGCGCAAAGGCGAAGGTGTGGGCGCTTGTCCAAGAGCCGAAAGCGACAAACACAAAAAAAATAACAAAAAGCGGTTCATTTGGCAAAAACAATTGATTTACTAGATAAAGGCTGAAAGGAGAAGAATCTACACAAAAGAAAAAAAGCGGTGGCTAGTTTCTAAACCAGCCACCGCTTTTTGAAGAATATATAATTGGTGAAGTAGTGCGAATCGCGTGTGGAGGCTTGTTTACCGTGTGGAGGGTTGCTCACAACCCGATCGTATTTGTAGTAGAGGGTTGTGAGCAACCCTCTACACTATTTACACTATCTAGTGTTTAAAGTGGCGTACGCCAGTAGTAACCATGGCCATGCCGTTGGCGTCGCAGTATTCAATCGAGTCTTTGTCGCGGATAGAGCCCCCTGGCTGCACTACTGCGGTTATGCCTGCATTGTGCGCAATTTCGACGCAGTCGGCAAACGGGAAGAACGCATCCGAAGCCATTACCGAACCTTTCAAATCAAAACCAAACGAATTTGCTTTCTCAATCGCTTGACGTAGCGCGTCCACGCGCGAAGTTTGACCCGTACCACTGGCGAGTAGCTGGTTTTCGTTGGCCAACACAATCGTATTTGATTTGGTGTGTTTACACACTTTCAACGCAAACTCTAATGCTTTTACTTCAGCGTCGGTTGGGGCTACTTTTGTCACCGTTGTAAACTGAGAAGCAGTTTCTACCACCAAATCTTTGTCTTGTTCGAGTACCCCGTTGAGGATGGTTTTGAACATTTTGGTAGGTAATTCAATGTTTTTACGCTGGAGAAGAATGCGGTTTTTCTTCGATTGTAGCAATGCCAACGCATCTGCTTCGTAGGCAGGAGCAATCAAAATCTCCATGAAAAGCTTATTTAACTCCTCGGCCGTTGCCAAGTCTACCGTCGTGTTGGTGATAATCACGCCACCAAAAGCCGAAACTGGGTCGCAGGCCAAGGCATTTACGTAGGCTTGATGAGCCGTGGCAGCCGTTGCTACGCCACAAGCATTGGTATGCTTGATGATGGCAAAGGTTGGTTCATCGCCAAACTCATCAATGAGTGAAACGCAAGCATCGACGTCCACTAAGTTGTTGTATGACAACTCTTTGCCGTGAAGTTTGTCGAACATCGCATCCAAATCCCCGTAAAACGTCGCCGCTTGGTGTGGGTTTTCGCCGTAGCGAAGGGTAACCCCAGCCCCCCAGCTCTCAGTAGGGGAGGTAGCTTTTGCCTCCGTTGCGCCCAAAAACCACTGATTGATGGCGGTATCGTAATGGCTTGTAGTGGCAAATGCCTCTTGGGCATAACGACGACGGTCGGCGAGGTCAGTGGCACCGTCTTTTTCAGTAAGAATATTGAGCACGTCAGCGTATTGATTCCGCGACGAAACGATGAGTGAATCTTGGAAGTTTTTAGCACCTGCCCGAATCAATGAAATACCGCCAATGTCGATTTTTTCGATGATGTCTTCGGCACTTGCACCCGAGGCTACTGTTTCTTCAAACGGATACAAGTCAACTACTACTAGGTCAATCGAAGGGATGTTGAACTGAGCTGCTTGTGCCAAATCACCAGCATCGTCACGACGGTACAAAATACCTCCAAAAACAGCAGGGTGAAGCGTTTTTACGCGGCCTCCAAAGATAGAAGGGTAGCCTGTAAGGTCTTCCACGGCAGTCACAGGAATTCCCATGTTTTCGATGAACGTCTGTGTTCCACCCGTTGAGTACAACTTTACGCCGTGTTGATGGAGGAGTCTTACGATTGGTTCAAGACCGTCTTTGTAATAAACCGAAAGTAAGGCCGATTGGATTTTTTTCATTGGATTGGGAGTTTGCGCACTTCAAATTATTGCTTCTAAATCGTGTTTTTTGGTTTAAAATGCTTTGATTATTAGGCAATTAGTGCAGTATGTGGTGGTAAAATAACTAGGGATGACTTAGTTGTAAAAAATGAAGCCGCAAAATTACGGCTTTTATAACAAAAAATCGCCTTGTCGATGAAGACAAAGGCGATTTTTAGGGTAAAAAATTAGAATCAATTACCAAATTTTCACTCGGTTGGCTTCGGGGCGGTACATTTTGTCGCCAGGCTGTACGCCGAATGCTTTGTAAAATGGCTCAAAATTGGACAACGGGCCATTGGCGCGGAACTGCCCAGGAGAGTGTGGATCGGTGTTGACCCTCAAGCGAAGGGCTTCGTCGCGGAGTTTGGCGCGCCAAATTTGCCCAAAGGCCAAAAAGAAACGTTGGTCAGGCGTAAAACCGTCGATTTTTTCGTTGCCTTTGCCTTGCTTGGTAAATGTCTTAAACGCTTCGTAAGCGACCGAAAGCCCACCAATATCGGCAATGTTTTCGCCTAAAGTCAGCTGACCTTTTACGTGCAAATTATCCAAAACGGTAAAGCCGTCGTATTGGTCAATCACCACTTGGGCGCGTTGTTTAAACTGGTCGTTGTCGTCTTTTTTCCACCAATTCTTCAACATGCCCATGTAGTTATACTGACGTCCTTGGTCGTCGAATCCGTGCGTCATTTCGTGGCCAATCACGGCACCGATGGCCCCGTAGTTGAAGGCGTCGTCGGCCTCAGGGTCAAAGAATGGCCACTGCAAAATCCCCGCTGGGAACGCGATTTCGTTGCGCAATGGGCTATAGTAGGCATTCACCGTTGGCGGCGTCATGCCCCATTCAGTTTTATCAACAGGTTTGCCCAAGCGTCCCAACATTTCTTCGTAACGCCATTTTCCAAAGGCCCGCACGTTGCCGTAAAAATCATTGCGTTTTACGTTAACGCCTTCGTACGTTTTCCATTTTGACGGGTAGCCGATTTTGGGGGTAAAAGCATTGAGTTTTCGTAGAGCTTCTACTTTGGTTTCAGCAGTCATCCAGTCGAGTTCGTTGATGCGTTTTTCAAACACTTTTTGAAGGTTCGCTACCAACTCGTCCATGCGTTTTTTTGCTTCTGGTTTGAAGTGTTTTTCCACGTAAAGCTGCCCCAATAAATCGCCCGCGAGGTTGTCGGTAAGGCTCGAAATTCGCTTCCAGCGTTCTTGTTGCACTTTTTGTCCGTTAAGCGTTTTGCCACTGTATTCAAAACTAGCTTCAACAAAAGGTTTGCTGAGGTAGTTGGCCGCGCCACTGATGACCGAAAACTTCATTTTGGCTTTCAGCGTTTCGATGTTGGCTTTGGGCAACCACTCGTTGAGGGCTTCGTAGTACTTTGGCTGGCCTACGATAATGCTATCGGTTTTCATGCGCATGGTCGTCAGTGCGCTCACCAAATTGAGGTTGGGTACTTTGGCGGCAAAGTCTTTGGTCGCAAATTTGTTGTACATCGCCACAGGGTTTCTCATTTCGATGCGCCCCATGTGGGTCGCGGCGATTTGGGTTTCTAGCGCCAAAATATCGTCGGCCAACTGTTGCGCTTTGGCGGCGTCTGTTCCTGTGAGGGTAAACAGCGTCGCGATGTATTTTTTGTAGGCATTCCGAACCTTGATAGTAGGCTCGTCGGTTTTGGTGTAATAGTCTTTTTCGGGAAGTCCCGTGCCCGTTTGCCGCATACTTACGATATACGTATCGGGGTTTTTGGCATCTTGCCCAATGCCTGCACCAATAAATGTGCTTCCTCCGTCTTGGGGGTGAGTGGCAGAGTAACGGAGTAAATCTTCGTAGTTTTTGATTTTGTCGATTTCGGTCAAAACGGCTTTGATGGGTTCGTAGCCAAGCTTTTCGATGGCAACGGTGTCCATGCCCGACGCAAAAAAATCGCCAACGCGCTGTTTGACACTGCCCTTGGGAGATTTGCTCGCGGCGGCCTCTTCCAAAATGGCTTTGAGGTGTTTAGAATTGCTGTCACGAAGAATGTTGAACGAACCCCAGGCCGTTTCAGAGGCGGGAATGTCGGTTTTCTTCAACCAGCTACCGTTAGAATACAAGAAGAAGTCCTCGCGTGGGCTAACGCTCAAATCCATGCCAGATAGATCGAGTCCTTTGTTGGGTTTGGGGTCGTCTGATTTGACGAATGCGACAGAAAGTGCCCCTGCGAGCATCCAACTTGCCGTAAATCGTAGTCTTTCCATTTTTGGGTTGTTAGTTTGAATGATTGTTGGGCAAAATTCCGCATTAACCAAGGAAAACCGATGGCGTATAGCCCACTTTATGTACTAACCCGACGATTTTGTCGATAAATCAGTCTTTTATATCATGCTCCAACCACCCCAAGGTAAAGTTAAAGACTTCCAATTTTTGAGGTTCATTGTGAATTTCGTGGTACATCCCATGCCACTTTTTGTAAGTGACTGCACCACCGACGCGCCGAGCAAATTCTTCGCTTGCAGGTTGGGAAGTGAGCAAGTCTTCGTCGCCGTGCATGATGAGGGTCGGGACGGGTATGGCACCAGTGTATGAATTGAGAAAAGCAGCGGCTTCAAGTAGCCCAATGCTTGCGGAGGCAGTGATGGTCCCGTGAACCAACGGGTCTTTTTTATACGCCTCCACCACGGCGGGGTCTTTGGAAATGTGGTCTTGTACCAAGCCACTTCCTTGCGAAAATCCTGGGAGTACCTTGCGAAAAAGTTTACCGATGGTCACCAAAATAGGTTTCGGTTCAAACGCCAGTCGAATCCACGGCCCCGTCGCAATCAGCCCTTGGATAGCAGGTTTGCGTCGAATGGTGTAGTTGAGGGCTAAATTGCCGCCCATCGAGTGTCCGTAGAGATAGATAGGTAGCTGAGGCGCTTGTTGTTTGGCATAGTTGAGGAGGGTTTCAATGTCATTGAGGTAGGCATCGTACGAAGGGGCATGACCTCGTTTTCCCCCTGATTCGCCGTGACCTCGGTTATCCATCGAAACAACGGAATAGTCATTTTGATTAAAAAATTGGGCTAAATGCGCATAGCGACCACTGTGCTCGCCAAATCCGTGAATGAGTACGATGACTGCTTTGGAAGAAGGTGCGAGCCAAGCGCGCGTAAAAAGCGAGGTGCCGTCGCTGGCTGTGAGGGTAGTAGTAATTTCAGACATGGTTAAGGAGTTTTTGGGGGAAGATACAGAATTTGCGTCTATATCCATTCTAAAACACAATAGAGCACCTTAGAATTTTCACATAGAAAACATAGCTCTGTTCTCTGTGCTCTATGTGCAAATTCTATCTGAACTATTATGTGTTCACAAAGTAGCTGAAAGCAATTGATTGAGTGAGAAAAAGAGACTCCATTTTAAAACACATAGAGCGCATTAGAATTTCCACATAGAAAACATAGCTATCTTCTCTGTGCTCTATGTGGAAATTCTATCTGAACTATGTGTTTACAAAGTAACTGAAGCAATTGATTGAGTGAGAAAAAGAGGAGCCATTCTAAAACACATAGAGCACCTTAGAATTTTTACATAGAAAACATAGCTATCTTCTCTGTGCTCTATGTGGAAATTCTATCTGAACTATGTGTTTACAAAGTAGCTGAAAGCAATTGATTGAGTGAGAAAAAGAGACTCAGCGCCTTTTATAAATGGAAAGGCTAGATTTGATTTTTGAAGAAAACAAGAAAATGAAATCAAAATGGATACTAACGGGAACGGCGGCGGTTGTGCTGCTAAGTTCCTTTTCGTTTTTAGGAATTTTTAGTCACCAAATCAATTTTAATGAGGAGGTAAAACCCATTTTGAACAAGCACTGCATGGCGTGCCACGGTGGGGTCAAAAAAGCAGGAGGCGTGAGCTTTTTGTTTGAAAAAGACATGTACGACCCTGCCAAATCGGGAAAACCTCCTGTGGTGGCAGGAGACGCCGAGGAGAGCGAAATGATGCGTCGGATTTTGCTGCCCGAAGGCCACGAAGATAAAATGCCCAAAGATGGCCCTCCGCTTTCACCAGAAGAAGTTGAGATTCTCACCAAATGGATTGACCAAGGGGCGAAGTGGGGCAACCATTGGGCGTACAACCGAGTTGAGCGGCCGAGTGTGCCCTCTATTGGTAGCTTTTGGGCGCGATTGGGCCTCACCGACGATGATGAAACGCGTTGGGCTAAAAATGAAATTGACCATTTTGTGCTGGAAAAACTGCGCGAACAGCAGCTAAAACCCGCTGCCGAAGCCGACCGCGCTACGCTGATTCGTCGAGTTAGCTTGGACTTGACGGGATTGCCTCCGACGGATGCCCAAGTCCAGCGCTTTTTGAAAGATACTTCTCCCAAAGCCTACGAAAATGTAGTGGATTCGCTCTTGGCCTCGTCGGCCTACGGGGAGCGGTGGGCGGGAATGTGGCTCGATTTGGCCCGTTATGCCGATACCAAAGGGTACGAACGCGACCCTGGGCGAAGCATTTGGCGCTACCGCGATTGGCTCATTAAGGCATTCAATGAAGATAAACCGTACGATAAGTTTGTGGTTGAACAATTGGCAGGCGATTTGCTCCCTAACCCGACCGACGCGCAGTTGATTGCGACGGGTTTTCACCGCAATACAATGAACAACGACGAGGGAGGAACGCAAGACGAAGAGTTTCGGGTAGCGGCGGTTATCGACCGAGTAAATACCACTTGGGACGTTTTTCAGGGGACGACATTCGGCTGTGTGCAATGCCATAGCCACCCTTACGACCCGTTTACCCACGAAGAATACTACAAATATTTGGCTTTTTTCAACAATACCCGCGACGAAGACGTGACGAGTGATACGCCGACGCTGCGTTTTTATGGAAAAGAAGATTCGGTACGGGTTGTGAAAATTGAGCAGTGGATAAAAGCCCACCAAGGACAAAAAGGGATGAAATTACCCGATTTTCAGCGCTTTGCGCGAATTATGGAGCCCAAGGTCAATTCGCATGATTTTGACCAACACGTCAATGCGTCGTTGTTGGATGCAAAATACTTTGGGATACAAGACCAAGGAACGGCGCGCTGGCCCAATGTGACGCTGACGGGTAAAAATAGGTTGTTGCTGAACATCGGTACCAACGCCGAAAATGCGCTCTTGCAACTTCACCAAGACAGCATTAAAGGCAAGGTCATTCTTTCGCTCGAATTATCAAAGGTAGGAGATACCGTGATGGTGTTGCCTGTAGCTCCTGATGCGGGAAAACGTTCGCTATTTTGGACGCTCCATAGCCCCAAAACGCCCAAAGAATGGGTAAGAATCAAGTGGGCGGCGTTTCAGGAAGCTTTACCAGGAAAAGACGAAGCGGGGTTTGCGGAGGTGGAAAAACTGTACGCCGAGATTCTGACGGGTGGGGTGGAAAGTACGCCTATTATGTACGATGGACATGGCGATTTGGCGCGTACGACACACGTTTTTGAACGGGGTAACTGGACCGTCAAAGGCAAGAAAGTAAACCCTGACGTGCCCAACCTCTTTAGAGAATCGGGGGTAAAAACCGCTTCCATGAAAAACCGCTTGGATTTAGCCAAATGGATGACTTCACGGGAACATCCACTGACGGCGCGGGTAGCGGTAAATCGGATTTGGGAGCAGCTATTTGGAACAGGTATAGTCGAAACGGTCGAGGATTTTGGCTCGCAAGGAATTACCCCCACCCACCAAGAATTACTGGACTGGCTGTCGGTGGAGTTGATGGAAACGCACCAATGGAGCCTCAAAAAACTGCTCAAACAAATCACGCTTTCGGCTACTTACCGACAAAGTGCCGCTGTTACTTCCGAAAAATTAGCCCAAGATCCGTTCAATAAATGGCTCTCGCGGGGGCCGAGGGTGCGCCTTTCAGCCGAGCAAATTCGTGACCAATTGCTGGCCACGAGTGGCTTGTTGTCGCGCAAAATGTACGGACGTAGCGTGATGCCCTTGCAGCCCGATAATATTTGGCTTTCGCCCTACGACGGGGCAAAATGGCAACTGAGCGCGGGAGAAGACCGTTACCGTCGGGCGTTATATACGTATTGGAAACGGACAGCGCCGTATCCTTCGATGGTGATGTTTGATGCCCCAAGCCGTGAATTTTGTCAAGTAAGGCGCATCCGAACCAATACGCCGTTGCAGGCGTTGGTGACGCTCAACGACCCCGTTTATTTGGAAGCAGCACATTGTTTTTCGGAGGCGATTGCGGCAAAGTATGCAAGCCCACAGGAGCAAATTCGCGAAGCCTACCGTCGCCTGACGTACCAATCTATCTCTCCCAAACGTTTACAAGTTTTACTTAATTTGTATAACAAATCATTGGCAAACTATCGAAAAGATACTGGCGCTACCAAGAAGCTTTTGGCCAATGATGGCAACGCCACGCCCGAACTGGCTGCCTTGACCGTAACGGCCAATGCCATGCTTAATTTGGATGAAGTTGTAACAAAACCCTAAGGGGAATGACAGAATGTCGAGGGTAGAGTGCAGAATGTCGAATAAGTGTGCTGAGGGTTGCTCACAACCCGAATTTTTGAGTGTCGAATGCCGATGGGGCTGCCCAATCCGTGTTGCTTGCATCCGTGTTCTATAAAATGTAGAATAAACTAAAAATCAGATGAAAATACAATTCTTTGGCGCGGCGCGCCGCGTGACAGGTTCTAAGCACCTGATTACGACCGAAAAAGGAACAAAAGTGTTGCTTGATTGTGGGATGTTTCAAGGAATTAATACCCAAGATTTAAACCAAAACTTTGGCTTCAAGCCTGAGGAGGTTGATTTTGTGGTGCTCTCCCACGCCCACATCGACCATACGGGGTTGCTGCCTCGCTTGGTTCGCAAGGGCTTCAACGGCCCGATTTATTGTACACCTCCTACGGCTGATTTGTGCAATATTATGCTGCTTGACAGTGCTTTTATTCAACAAAAAGACTTGGAGCGAATCAACGAGCGTCGAAAAAAGCGTGGTGACGAAGAGTTGGAGTTGTTGTACGACGAAAACGACGTGCGTAAAACCCTCGAATTGCTGGTGACAGTCGATTATCACCAAGATTTTTGGCTCAATACCGACGAGATAAAAGTACGCTTTACCGATACGGGGCATATTTTGGGAAGTGCAGCGGTGCATTTGACCATCAAAGACCAAGGCATTGACAAGCAAATTACGTTTTCGGGAGATGTAGGTCGCCCAGACGATAAAATCTTACGCAGCCCTGAGGCATTTCCACAGGCCCAAGTTATTATCTGTGAGTCTACGTACGGTAATCGTCAACACGAACCTGAGCCTGACATGAAGGCGCACTTGCTACGCGTAGTGCGTGATACGTGCGTAACTCGGAAGGGAAAATTGATTATTCCTGCCTTTGCGATTGACCGTACGCAAGAGCTGATTTATGCCCTTGATCAGTTGGCTACCGAGGGACGTTTGCCAAGGCTTAAGGTTTTCATTGATAGTCCCTTAGCGGTCAAAGCGACGGCCATTATGCGTAAACATGAAGAGAGCTTTAACCCTGATATTTTGGAGTACATTCAGAAGGATGGTGATGCGTTCAATTTCCCTAACTTACACTATGTGTCGGATGTAGAAGAATCCAAGGCCATCAACGACCTGAAAGAGCCTTGTGTCATTATTTCGGCTTCGGGAATGGCCGAGGCAGGGCGCATCAAGCACCACATCAAAAACAACATCCTTAACCCCGACAATACGATTATGTTGGTAGGCTACTGTTCGCCCGATAGTCTCGGAGGGGCTTTAAAACGCGGGGACGATGAGGTTCGGATTTTTGGAGAAACCTTTCAGGTAAAGGCACGCGTGGAGGTGATGGATTCGTTTTCAGCGCACGCCGATTATACCGAATTGATTCAATTTTTGAAATGCCAAGACCCCGCGCAAGTGAAGACGCTATTTTTGGTGCACGGGGAGTATGACAACCAAATCGCTTTTAAACACCGCTTAGAAGCGGAAGGCTTCCGCCATATTGAGATTCCAGACCAGTATATGGTTTTTGAGGTGTAAAACTGAAAACTCCCCGAAAGTTTTGAATTTTCGGGGAGTTTTAAACTTTCGGGAAGGTGTTTTATTAACTAAGAAACAGGAGTTACTTCCACCACAGCTTCGCGATTGATACCACCATAAATGTGAGGGAACAATTCTCCGTTGTGGGGCGCAGGTTCGTAAATCAATGTAGAGGTAAGCCTTGACTCGTCGATGTGCAGCAAAACCAAGCCCGTGGCACCCACATAATACCGCTCCAAGACACCCGCAATCTGCTCTTGTAAGCTACAATGGATAAACGTTTCAGCGTCGAATGTTTCGCTAAAATAAGCCGCTTTATCTTCAAATTCAGCCCAATAAGCCGAGGAAACGATGTGATAAATCATGCGTTGGCGGGTGTTTTTTCTTTAGGGGGAAATAACAACGAAGCAATGACCGCCACAGCCAAAATCCCAACAATGATGTACAATGAATAAATGGTTTTGAAACCCCATTTTTCTAAGTAGCTGTGGGCAACCATTTTGGTTCCGATAAAGGACAACAAAATGCCTAAGCCAGGTTTGAGATAGTGGAACTTATCCATGATGCTCGACAAGAAGAAGAACATCGAACGTAGCCCCATGATGGCAAACACGTTTGAGAAAAAGACAATGTACGGGTCTTTGGTGATGGAGAAAATCGCAGGAATAGAATCCACGGCGAAAATCAAATCGGTGAAAGCAATCACAATCACAACCACGAAAATAGGGGTGATATACCATTTTTTGTAACGCTTGTGGTACACAAAAAAGTGGTCAATGACGTTGCGCTTGTACACATTGAAGTACTTGGCTGCAAACTTTACTGCAATGTGGTCATTGGGGTTCATTTGTTCGCCTTCCTCTTTCTCAAATAAGATTTTGACCCCTGTATAGATTAGAAATCCACCAAAAATGTAGATAATCCATTCAAATTGTTGGAGTAAGGCAGAGCCTACAAAAATAAAGATAAAACGAAGCACCACGGCTCCTGAAATTCCCCAAATCAGTACCTTTTTGTAAAATTTCTCATGAACGCCAAACGAACTAAAAATGAGAATGAAGACAAAAATATTGTCAGCCGAGAGCGAGTATTCCACCAAATAGCCTGTAATGTACTCCAGGGCCATGTTGTTTTGGAAGATTTGTAAACTCGCTTCAAAATCGTCGGGGATAAGTTTCAGATGTTTGGCATACTTATCTACAATTTCTTGTAAATGAGCCATGTCCGAAACATCGTGAACAAGATAACCGTACTGTTTGATAAAGAAGTAGAAGGCAACCGACAGTGCTACCCAGATAGCACTCCAAATACCTGCTTCTTTAAAACTAACGATGTGGCTTTTTTGCTTAGAAAAGACGCCAAGGTCGATGAGCATTACGAAAATGACAAAAATCGTAAACGCTCCAAAAAATAGAGTTTCGTTCGAGAGCATACTTGTTTAGTGGGTAAAATAGCTTGAAAACATCCAGACGGATGTTTTTACAGGCTCTGTTCTAGGGGTAGAAGCGAGAACTGTTGGTCAAAGTTCCGTAGATTCTTTCAGAAAGCCAAGCATGGCAATACCTTATTCGATATTTTTCAAAAACTCGGCAAGTGCGTCGGCACAGGCTTGAGGAGCTTCAAACATACCCATGTGACCCACGTCGGCCAGCACAAGCGTATGAGTATTTTGGGGAAGTTCGCTTAAGCCAATATTTTTTTCAAAAGGGATAAAATTATCTTCTTTCCCAAAAATGAATAAAACAGGTAGCGAAGTTTGACTTAAAACCGCCGTACGGTCTGGGCGATTCATGATGGCTTTGAAGCCTGCAATTACCGCATCGGTAGGAAGTTGGGAGTACGTTTGGATATGGGTTGAAAGTGCCTCTGGGTTGTGTTGGAGGTAGCTTTCAGCGTACATATTAACCGACGCTTGTTTAATAAACGCCGCCGCCCCGTGGGTTTCCATGAAACGGAGTGTTTTTACACGCTGCTCACGTTTGGCATCGTCGTCGGCATAAGCGGTAGAATGAAACAACCCAAATCCCGCCAATAACTCAGGGTATTTTTCGGCAAAAGCCAAACTAATGTACCCTCCCATGGAGTGCCCAACGAGCACACAGTGCTCAATACCCTGTTGTAACAACCACTCTCGTAGCCCCGCGGCGTAGTCTTCGATGCTGGTGAAGCGAGTGTCGGAAGCGAAGTCGGGGGTAAAAATAGGATACTCGGGAAGGCATCCAAAAATGCCTTCCCAAATAGAACTATCTATACCATGGCCATGAACAAGTACGAGCGGTGTCATTAGGCAACCGATTTAAGTACGTGCATTGAGGAACGTTCAAATTTCTCACGGGCGTAGTCGAGCGTCAGTGTAAATTCGGTAACGTCTTTATTCGATGGCAAATCAAACATGGCATCGGTCATAATGGCTTCGCAAATGGAACGAAGTCCACGGGCTCCGAGTTTGTAAGCCAATGCCTGGTCCACGATGTATTCAAGCACTTCGTCATCGAAGTGAAGTTTAATCCCTTCCATCGAGAACAGTTTTTGATACTGTTTGGTCAACGCATTTTTGGGCTCCGTCAAGATACGGCGAAGCGCCTCGCGGTCAAGCGGGTTGAGGTACGTCAACGCTGGAAGGCGCCCGATAAGTTCAGGAATCAATCCAAACGACTTAAGATCTTGCGCGGCTACATAACGGAGTAGGCTGCCATTGTCAAAAATTTCACCCAAACGGCGGTCGTTGGTAAACCCAATAGGTCGCGAGTTGATGCGTTTGGCAATGTGGCGGTCGATGCCATCGAAAGCCCCGCCGCAGATAAACAAAATGTTTTCGGTATTGAGCGGAATCAATTTTTGGTCGGGGTGCTTGCGGCCTCCTTGCGGCGGTACGTTCACGACCGAGCCTTCCAACAATTTAAGCAGTGCTTGCTGCACGCCCTCTCCGCTCACATCGCGCGTGATCGAAGGGTTGTCGCTTTTGCGCGCAATTTTGTCAATTTCATCAATAAACACGATGCCGCGTTCGGCAGCTTCGGCGTTGTAATCGGCTGCTTGAAGCAAGCGCGTCAAGATGGTTTCTACGTCTTCACCTACGTATCCTGCTTCGGTCACGACGGTCGCATCCGCGATACAGAAAGGCACTTGAAGCATTTTGGCAATGGTACGGGCCAAGTACGTTTTACCCGTCCCTGTTTCACCTACCATGATGATGTTCGATTTTTCAATCTGTACTTCATCGTTTGACTTTGGCTGCATCAACCGCTTATAGTGGTTATATACTGCCACCGAAAGCGTTCTTTTCGCCTCGTCTTGGCCAATGATGTATTGGTCGAGGTAGCGCTTCATTTCCAGCGGTTTAATGAGATTAAACTTGGGTGTTGAAGGTTTTTCTTTTTTCTTTTTTGGGTACAACTCTTCCTGCACTACACCATAACCTTGTTCGATGCAGAAGTTACAAATGTGGGCGTCGATGCCCGAGAGCAGGAGCTGAACCTCGTTTTTGCGTCTACCGCAAAATGAGCAATTAATTGCAGCCATGGAAGGTGTCAAAATAGGCGAAGTATGATTTTAATATGCAAAGGTAGATGATAACAACCACAATCGCGAATAAGTTTATCTTGCACCTTTCAAATACGCAATAGAAGCGAAAATTGTTGCAGAGATGAAAGAACGTAAAAACTACCTTTTTAACATTTTTCGGAAGTCGTAAAAAAGCCGTTCAATGAGACGTAAATCATCAGTTACGACTTCACCAGTAGCCATCATGCCGTTGCGAAATGGGATTGTTTGTTTTGACGAGGTCATTAAGCCCTGTGGAAAACTGATTTTGAGTAAGTAGGTACTATCTTGGGGCAATTCCGAAATACTACGTACTTGCCCACGTACTGTTCCAAACTCTTGAAAAGGATAACTGGGTAATTTTATAATTACTTCTTGCCCTTGTTTTACTTTCCCCAAATTGTACTGTCCCAGATACATCTCTGCATGAAAGCCCGAGCTTTGGGGAAGTATGTAAAACAAATCTTGGTTGGCTTTGAGGGTTTGACCTTCTTGGAGGGGCAACAAAAGGGAAACTTTACCCATCACTGGCGCACTCACTACATAGCGCTGTTTCCAAGCTTCGATGTCGCTTTTTAGGGTATTTATGGCCTGAAAAAGGCTGTTATGTTGCTCAATTCGTATTTTTTCTACCTCCAGCAACTCTTGCCTTTTCTGATTTTGTGCCATTCCGTTGTTGTTGAAGGCCGTCTTGGCTTGGTCAAGTACCTGTTTTTTAGAAATAAAAATACTTTGTGAACGTCGTACTTCTACCTCCGCTACTACTTTTTCTTTTAGCAACTTACGGTTCATTAGAAGGTCAGCTTCTGCAAGTTCTAAGTCACTTTGGTGATTGATAATCTGTGTATTAAGGTTGTCGTTAAGAACAGAAAGTTGCGTGAGGTCGTTTTGTAGTGCCGCTTTTTTTTGGTCAAAATTTCCCCCTTTTAAGAGTGCTTTAGCGCGAATGTAGTTTTCTTGAAAGACCTGAAAAGATTTTTGTAATTCGCCCAATTGAAAATAAAAAGGTATAGATAACTGGTACATTTTATCCAAATCATTGCGTTGACTATCAATTACTAACGAATCCACAACGGCTGCCAAAGCAAGTACTTCGTCTGGGTCTGCGGTACTTTCCAAAAAAGCCAAATGTTGTCCTTTCTGAACAAAGTCGGCTTCTTTTGCGAAGAGTTTAACCAGTTTTCCATCGAGCTTGGCATTGACTGACTTAGGATAATTATCGCTTACGATGCGTAAATTGCCAGTTACTAAATCGGGGTATTTGACAAACCATCCTGCAAATATTAGTACTAGCAGTACAAAGAAAAATACCGTAATGCCCCATCGAACCAACCAAGATGGTGGCTGACTCAAAATCTCATCGACTTCGCTACTTCGCAAATGAATAGGGTTTTGTGGCTGATTTGGCATGATTAATTTCCCAATTCCAACTGATTTTTGACTAATTCGTAATACTTACCACGGCGGTTTGTGAGGGTGGTATGTGTACCTACTTCTACTATTTCTCCTTTTTCCATTACGATGATTTGGTCGGCATTCTTGACCGTACTCAACCGATGGGCTACGACCACGACAGTTCGCTGACCTGCTGGTCCACTCTTGAAAAAATCCTCTAAGTTTTCCATAATCACCCGCTCATTGTTAGCATCAAGGGCGTTGGTAGCTTCGTCAAAAAACAAAAAAGCGGGGTCTTTATACACGGCACGGGCGATGAGCAATCGTTGCCGTTGACCCTGACTAATGCCATTTCCTTCTGTCCCTATTTTGGTATTGAAACCTAAAGGCAATGAATTGATAAAGTCTTGTATATTAGCTACTTTTACAGCGTACAAAAGCCGAGAAATGTTCGGAGTTTCGTCGCCTACGGCAATATTATTGGCGATGGTATCTGAGAAAATAAATCCGTCTTGTAGCACTGTTCCGCACTGACTCCGCCAAAAACGAGCAGCTAAAGCCTGTAAGTCGCCGAAAGGAGTGGAAATAGTTCCAGTAGCGATAGGATAAAATTTCAATAGCAGTTTAAGAAGGGTTGTTTTGCCACTCCCGCTTGTACCCACAATGGCCGTAATCTTTCCTTCTGGAATAAATAGATTAACATCCTTCAAAACAGGTTCGTTGCCCGCCCCTGGGTAGGTAAAAAAGATGCCACTTAAACTCATCCCTTGCCTTTCTGCACAGGAGAGTCCGTCCTTTCTGAGATGTGAATTTAAATACCCTTCTCCAGAAAGGAGAGGGGACAGGGGTGAGGTTGTGAGGCTACTTTCATCTTCCACCTCATGTATTTCATTTAATCGCTCCAAGCTTATCTTAGCATCTTGCCAGTGCTGCATAAACTGGATCATTTGCTCCACGGGGCTGTTCATCTGCCCTACAATATACTGCAAAGCCATCATTGCCCCAAGCGTAAGCTGCCCGTTGACTACTGCCGTAGCGGCCAAAAACGTGATGATGATATTTTTGCCTTCATTCAGAAACATTGCCCCTGCTTGTTGGTATTGCCCAACGGCCAAGCCCTTCATGCTGAGTTTAAACTGCTTTACTTGCAAGTTTTCCCATTGCCAGCGTTTGAGGTGTTCCGCATTGTTCATTTTTATTTCTTGTACCCCCGTAATGAGCTGTATGAGGCTGCTTTGGTTTTGAGAAGCCAACGCAAAGCGTTTGTAATCTAACTGACGACGGTATTTCAAAAACAGCAGTATCCATGCCACATACAATGCACTAAACAGCACAAATACCCCAAAAATAGCCAGATGGTAAGTGGCCAAGACACCTCCATAAATAATCAAACTCAATACAGAAAAGAGCGTACTCAGGGATGTACCCGTCAGAAAACTTTCGATACGGCTATGGTCGCCGATGCGCTGCATGAGGTCGCCCGTTTGTTTGCTGTCAAAAAACCAGATGGGGAGTCGCAGCAACTTGGCCAGAAAATCGGATAAAATGCTGAGATTGATGCGGGTACTGATGTGCATTAGTATCCATGACCTGATAAAGTCCACGGACATCCGTCCTACAAACAGCATCAGTTGCGCTGCCAATACCAAATAAATGAAATGTAGATTGCGGGTTTGGATGCCCGTATCTACCACCGATTGTGTGAGAAAAGGTAATACCAATTGTAGCACGCTACCTACCAACAACCCCAGTCCTAACTGAACCAATAACCGTTTATATCGCCACAGATAGCCATACAGTGAGCCAATGCCAAGACTTTGCGTCTTTTGGTCAAGAGCGTCTTTATCTTCAAAAAACTTGGGTGTAGGCTCTAAAAGTAACGCAATGCCTACTTTTTCGCCATTTTGTACAGTACTTGCCCAAGCTGATTCAAACTCATCTATGCTAAAAATCAATAGACCCTTGGCGGGGTCAGCTACATAGACTTGCTTTTTTCTGACTTTATAAACTACCACAAAATGGGCTTGCTGCCAATGCACAATACAGGGTAATGGTGCATCAGCGGCCATTTTTTGAAGCGACACTTTTACGGCCAGCGTTCTGAACCCTATTTGTTCGGCAGCTTGGGCAATGCCCAGTAGATTGACCCCGTCTTTGCCTATCTCAGTACGTTGGCGGAGGTCGGTTAGGCTGTGATTGGCGCCATAATATTTTGCCACCATTCGCAAGCACGTAGGCCCACAGTCCATTGCGTCGAGTTGACGGTAAAAGTGGAACTTACTCATGACATTTGTTTTACTTTGCCACCATACGCAAGCAGGTGGGTCGGACGGACGTTTCCGCGCACCGGGCCGACGTTTTGGACCATTGCATCGAGTTGACGGTAAAAAGGGAAATTTTGGAGCATGTTTACTAAATCTCTACTTTTGTGTTATGGAAAAACCAACTTATCCCATTGAATCTTCGGAAAATGGTTATTGGTACGAATTTGAAAGCGTAAGTGATCAAAAAATCATTAAAAAAGCAGTAGGTTTTTATCCTTACCGCAACGATGAGGCACTTGTGGAACTGGTATTTGGCGATATGCAGCCCAATGGTAGCCTTGATGTCTATCAAATAAGCAACAACAATGATATGCCTATCATCATAGCTACTGTTGTTCAAACGATTTACCGATTTTTGGAACTTTACCCCGACAAAATCGTTACTTTCATCGGAAGTTCTGCTTCTCGCAATCGTTTATATCGAGGTATTATTTCCAAAATATTGATGGAAAATTCGTCAGAAATTGAAGTTTTAGGATTGACATTCGACAATCAATTAGAACTCTTTTTATCAAACAAAGATTATTTTTCATTTTTAATCAAACTAAAGTCATGAAAAAGCGCATTTCTAAATACGACTCTTCTGTTTTTACAATCAATCCAGCCTTAGATGGTAAACATACCACTATTAACTTGAGCCCAGAACACCAAAAAAAGCACGATGATTTGGTAGCCTTGCTTGCACTTGTAAAAGCCAAAGAAAGCAGCAAAACATCGCCCCATCCTGCGGCCTAAGTCTCTTGTTTCATTTACCATGCAGCGGATTGTTAGTAGGATTATCATCACCCCATGTAGCCGTGTAGGGGTTGTAGCTGCATTTGGCAGGCTTGGAATAAATGTTGTTGGGGTCCTGAATATATGCTCTACAGTCGGTGCAGATGTGCCGAAATTCACAATCTTTACAAACCTCTATTTGGTCTTTATGAATGTACCATACATCTTTAAATCCCTGTTTTTCAATAGCCTCACGGAGCGTAGTATCGCGTATGTTACCATAGCTTTTGGTCATCGAAGGGCAGTTTTTGATGTTGCCTTCGGCATCTATCGAAATCTTGCGATTGAGGCAGGTATTGTGTTTCTGGGATTCAGTGAAGGTCGATAGATTGATGGAAAAGTAGTCTGAACTAATCTGACCACAACATTTTTTAGAGTCAATCACCTGTGGAGTTATGAAAATTTGAGGATTTTCATAACTTGTAAATTTGTCTGCTGAATGTAATACTATTTTGTTGATACGCTGGTATTTAAGTAATAATATTTCCAAAAATTCTTTTGTCAATGTAAGATTAAATGGAAATATGACATCAATACTTCTTATTTTTGAGGTGTCAAATTTGCAAAAAATAGACTCTAAAATTTCGGTAGAAATATTTGATTTATAGCATCTTAATTCTATGTATTTACAGCCAATATCATTTAATTGTGTAATAATTTTAAAAATAGAATCTATTTCAATATCATCTATTTCAATAATAGCATTCGATACGATTCCTGCAAAATTCCACTCTAAATTAATGTCTGGAAATCGATTAATTTCATTGGTAAAAAAACCAAGTTCATTGCGAATTAAAAAATCAAAATATTCATCAATGACCTCATCATGTTGGTTTTTGTACTTTTTTTTAATTGCTTTTATATCTTGATTTTTATATAAAGTAAGTATCTCAAAAAGAGCCTCAGTTATAAAATATATATCTCCTCTTTGCAGGTCACAAATAATAGATCTCTGAGTACCTTTTGTTAGCATGCAACATGCAAATAATCTAAATTTGGTCATTATTTTGTGCTAATAATAATTTGGAGATAGGTTTAGGCATACCTGTACAGACTGAAAGGCGAGAACCGTATACAGGAAACTCAGCAGCTCTTAAAGCGTTGCCTTTATCTCTTTTATCGACAGTAATATACGAAAAAGATATAGGTAATTTTGTGGTTATTGTCTCAAATATATTATCATTTGTCATTTTTGATAAGGTATTTTGCTATTTGGTTTTCTAAAAAGAAGTTGCAAGGGTAAGATGTCATTCCAAATTGTCCAACTTGGTTTATTTCAAGAAATACATAATTTCCATCTTTGGATTTAATAATATCAATAGAGCCTGTATTTATATTAAGAGCCTTGCTGATATTGTGAATTTTTTTCTTCATAAAAGATGGTAGATTGTATGGAACACAGCGGTTGGGTTTTTGGTAATTATAATTTCTAAAATCAATGGACGTGCTTTCGTCAAGTTGTGAAAAAATGGCCATTGAATATATTTCTTTTTCAAGAAAAAATACCCTAATTTCATAATCTTTCTCTATAAGCTCCTGAAATAAACTTGGAAAAAATATATCTGAATAATTTGTAATATCTTCTTGGAAAATTTCAGTTGTTTTTAGAGTCCTAAATGTATCTTCATCGAAAAAAAATGGGGTATCTGTAATACTTTTCGTAATAATTCTCTGATAGTTTTTATGGAACTGTATGAGCGAGGATTTTTTAGAAGTAATTATTGTTTTGGGAACTATAAACCCAATTTCTTGTGCTACTTTGAGTGTGTGCAGTTTTTTATTATGATTCAATGGATTCGTTAACCACTTTTTAGTACTAAGTGTTTCCCATAGTAGAAAATTAACAGCATTTTTTTCGTAGTTAAGGTGTCCAAATAGTTCTAAAATGTTTCTGTTTGAAAGGTTTGATTGTGACAAAAAATCTTTTAAAAACTCGTCACTTACCCATCGTCTGAACCAACATATATTTATTTTTTCTAAGTCTTTAATTTTAAAACACTCATCTTGAAAAATAACATCTTTAAAAAATGATTCGCCATTTATACGAACATAATCGGCCTTATAATAATCAAGCCAATCAATTACATCTTCTGTAGACCCCTCTAAACTCTCTTTACTAAGTATTGCTATCACTATATTGTATTTTTAACTGAATCAAGATTTAATATTATAACTGAACCATCTAAGTTGTTGAAGATGATTTTGACAAAACCAAATTTATCATTAAAATACGCTATCATACTTGTTTTTTTGAGTGTTCCTTCAGCATTAGCTTCTATTTTAAAACAGGTTATTTTTCCTAATTTTGATTTAATTTTGGTTTTATCTACAACTTTATAAGTCAAATTTCGGCTAATAAAATCTGTTTTATTTAACGCATCATATTTTATTGTTTCTAACATCAATGGTGGAATAGTGGTTATGGATTTCCATTCTTTTCCAATGGTTAGGGGAAACCTAATTTCTGGAAAAGGATTTAATTCGGTTATTGCAAAGACGTACTGTCTGGGTTGATGTAAAAATACTCTTGTAGAATCTTCTACGACACCAGTCCTTTCACCAAAAAAAACTTGACCTATTTCGTTATAATATTCGTACTTTATTAGTGTTTGAGAATTAGATAAAGATGTGTTGCTCTTCTTTGAAAAAACATATAGCCTTATATTTTTTATCGGATATTGCCAATCTGGTATGCCCTTAATAGAATTATGTAAAGACCAATTTATACAATCTTTTCTATTCTCATCTATGCACTTTTGGTCTAGAAATACTACGCAAATTTTGTTCTTATTTGAATTTATAAATTTATAAGAGTATATAAATTCACGTTTAGATAAAAATACTTTATTGTCTAAATTTAAGTTATTGTCATCACCAATATCTTTAAGCATTTCAGGTGTTGGCATATTATACAAGTTTATTTTTTGACCAAGTACTTTCATTGTTGTGAAAATAAATACATATATTAGTAAACATGAATGGAATGTATTTCTTATGTAATTATGTAAAATCATTGGATAAGTTTCATGTTATTTGTATGAAAAAATTAAATGTCTATCGCATTTTAAACAATAGACATTTGATATCTAATGCAATTCTATTCACAAGGGTCGGCATAGTAGTCGCCATATTCATCAGAAGACCATACTGTAGTACCAGTTCGAAAATCAACTCCTTTGTTAGTCCATTTGCATCCCTCTGTGCTTAAACCCGTTTCTCCACTTATTCCCCCTTTTATTTGGGTTAATTCTACTTTTTGAAGGACACCACTAAATTTTGTATTTTCTAAATTTTTCATTGTGATTTTAATTTTAAAGAGGTTAGTTAAAATGTTCATTTTTATTGACAAGGGTCTCCAGTATTATCTCCAAATCGTTCTGTATCCATTGTGCCAGTTGATACATCTACAGAACATCGAGTAAATTCAGTCTGGGTACCTGTTTGCTTATCATCTCCGCCAGAAATATATTTTAAATGTATTTTTTCTAACGAACCGCTAAATTTACCTTCATCTATTTTTTTCATCATTTTTGTTCACCGAAGGGATAAAGCCCTGCGTTGTTGCGAGTGGCTACTTTCGGATGCAACAAACATAGAATTAATTTTAGTTAGAACTACTACGAAAATTTGATAAAAAATATCAAAAAAACGGCTTTTTTATTTGTTTTAGAAAACTATCTTTGTAATTTTAATTTTGTACAAATTTTTCTCTCACCTACAACAGCCAATACATGAGTAGTATTGCAGCAAAGCTGTGTCAATACCGCGCAGCCTCAAAGTTAACACAACAGGCCGTCGCTGAACAACTTGGTATCAAAACCAATACTTACGGTTCTTGGGAAGCGGGTCATACATACCCCTCAGCTAGATATTTACCTGAGTTAGCCGCAATTTTTGGGGTAAAGATTGATGAACTTTTCCCAGACAATAATGAAAGCAAACCTAATAACAGTATTGTTTTAGACAAGAAAATGGATGAAAAAGAGGCAATGAAGCTTGTATTACGGAGCAAAGAAGAAGTAATTGAGGCCAAAAACGTAATTATTACTAATCAGTTGACACAAATCGAAAAATTACAGCAAGAATTAAGGAATTGGAAACAAAGGAATGTTAAATAAGGTATATTAGAGACTATTAATCGTATTTTTATTGCCAAAGTATATGCTAAAGCGTTAGAAAATATATGCTATACTTTTAGTATAAAACAGCCCAAAAGTTTGATAACCTTTGGGCTGTTTTCGTTGGCAATTACGCTCCTTGGAAAGTAGCTTCTGCTTTGTTCCAATCTACCACGTTCCAGAACGCATCCACGTAGTCAGGACGTTTGTTTTGGTACTTCAAGTAGTAGGCGTGTTCCCATACGTCAAGACCGATGATAGGTGTTCCTTTTACTTCGGCGATGTCCATCAATGGGTTGTCTTGGTTAGGAGTAGAAGTAATAGCTACCCCTCCTTCGGCTGTTTTGATAAGCCACGCCCAGCCTGAACCGAAACGACCCAATGCTGCTTTTTTGAACTCGTCTTTGAACGCATCAAACGAGCCAAATTTAGCGTCGATAGCCGCCGCCAAATCGCCTACTGGAGCACCGCCACCGTTTGGTGAAAGGATATTCCAGAAGAACGTGTGGTTCCAGTGGCCACCACCGTTGTTACGAACGGCTGGTGAAATAGCGCCTGCGTTGGCTACCAATTCTTCGAGGCTTTTGCCTTCGTTAGGTGTACCTGCCACGGCATTATTAAGGTTAGTAACGTAGGTATTATGGTGACGACCGTGGTGGATTTCCATTGTCGTTTGGTCGAAATGGGGTTCCAACGCGTCAGATGCGTACGGAAGCGGATCTAATGTAAAAGCCATGTTATTGGTTGTTTATTGTAAAATAAAGATTGTATGTTCGAGAGCAAAACATCATGCCCGCGTTTTATGTTCGCAGCTTGAGGAAAAAATTCTTCAGCAATTGCGTATTTTCTTCTTCAAGCACGCCTCGGCGAACCGACGTTTTGGGGTGGAGCAGGGGCTGTTTTACGAGTGAGAAGCCGCGTTTTTCGTCGGAAGCACCATAGACGACTTTACCAATTTGTGACCAGTACAGTGCGCCCGCACACATCACGCAAGGCTCAAGCGTTACGTAAAGCGTACAATCGCGGAGGTATTTTCCGCCCAAATACGAAGCAGCTGCCGTGATGGCCAAAATTTCGGCATGGGCAGTGACATCCGTCAGTTGTTCGGTTTGATTGCGAGTTTTGGCAATGATTTTATGTTGACACACCACCACCGCCCCTACGGGGATTTCGCCTGCTTCGGCGGCGGCTTTGGCTTCGTAAAGTGCCAATTGCATGTAATATTCGTCCGAGAATAAAGGGTACATCGTCGTATACAGTAATTACATTGTTAGGGAAGTTTCTTTAACTATTACCTGTAGATTGACGCCGATTGAAAGTCGCAGGTTAATGAGACCGTATAAAGCCCTTTTCAGCGAAAATCAGCGTTTTTAATTCTGCGGCTTTCTGCGGGTGAAAAATAAAAACACTTAGCTAACAATGCAGTAAGTCACAAAAATAAAAAGGATACGACTTCTAAAGCCATATCCTTCTAAAACTGTTTGAATGGGTTGCTTACCTTACGCGGCCATGGCAACGCTTTGTTCTTCTTCAAGGTACTGGATAAGTTTACTTAACGTGGTAAGTTTGTGATAATCTTCGTCAGGGATACGCAAGCCAAATTCTTGTTCGAGCTTCATCATTAAATCAACCGTATCGAGGCTGTCAAACCCTAAATCTTTTACAAAATGCACATTTTCTGTAACGGCGCTGCGTTCTACGCCAAATTCTTCGAGAATGTTTAAAATACGATTTTTCATGGGACTGTAAGTTATGGTGACTACTGGTTTTTACTATGCTTCTTTAACGTCATGCTAGCCATAAAAATTTCACAAAATAAGATGAAACTAATGTGTTCTTGGCGTAAACAGCCACAACCGCCTTTTATACAGATAGATAGGGTTAAGCTTTTTTTGTAAAAAAAATAGAACATGGTTTTAGTAAATAAAAAACCTTAAGACTGTTTTGAGCAGAAAGTAGATGTACGTTTTTGGCAAAAAAATGTAACATTTTTGAAATTTTTTAGGTTATAAAAAACTATTAAGTGTTTATAGCCAGGAAGTTATGTGTTGTTCAAAAAATGAAACTTTTTGAAAGAAAAGGGTAATGATTTCTTACGGCCTTTCTTGTAATTTTCCGTTGTTATTGACTATTAGTGTCAGACTACTTAACCTATTTTTTTATGTCTCGTTCAAACAACATTTTCTTCTGGGCTATCACTGCCGCGCTGGGCGGTTTCCTTTTTGGGTTTGATACCGCCGTTATTTCGGGAGTAGAGCAAACCTTGCAGCGCATTTGGTCGCTTTCTCCTTTTCAGCACGGACTTACCGTTTCTATAGCGTTAATCGGAACAGTCATCGGTGCTATGTTTGGCGGAATTCCTGCTGATAAGCTAGGACGTAGACAAACACTATTTTGGATTGCTATTTCTTATTTACTCTCGGCCATTGGCACCGCACTTGCATTCGATTGGAGCTGGTTTTTGGTTTTTCGATTTTTGGGTGGCTTGGGAGTAGGTGCTTCGTCGGTGGCTGCGCCTATGTACATTACCGAAATCTCACCTGCTCATTCGCGGGGGCGAATGGTCGCCTTGTTTCAATTCAACGTCGTTTTTGGAATTTTGATGGCCTATGTTTCCAACTATTTCTTGCAAGATGTTGCCATCGAATCGTGGCGGTGGATGTTAGGAGTGCAGATTATCCCATCGGGCTTATTTATCATCACGGTTTTAATCATTCCCGAAAGCCCACGTTGGCTTGCCTTGAAAGCGGGCAAAGACGATGAAGCCCTCTTTGTACTCCAACAGATTGACCCTGCAACGGCGTCAGCAACCCTCAAAAGTATTTTGAGCACTCGACAAACGACCACGCTTGCCCAGCCAAAACTCTTTTCTAGTCGCTATAAAACGCCTGTGATGTTGGCAATTTTATTCGCATTTTTCAATCAGATGTCGGGTATCAACGCCATTATTTACTACGCCCCACGTATTTTCGAAATGACAGGGTTAGGAAAAGACTCGTCGTTGCTTTCTTCGGCAGGCATCGGGTTGACCAATTTGGTTTTTACGCTGTTGGGCTTGAATATGATTGACCGCTTTGGGCGACGCAAGCTGATGTTAGTAGGTTCGGTAGGGCTCATCATTACGTTGGGATTGGTGGCGAGGGCGTTTTATTTGGAAGAGTTTGGGATGAATGTTCCCATACTGTTGTTTGTGTATATTGCGTTTTTTGCCTTCTCACAAGGAGCGGTTATTTGGGTATTTATTTCCGAAATTTTCCCCAATGAAGTGCGGGCCAACGGACAAGCGTTAGGAAGTTTTACGCACTGGATTATGGCGGCAGTCGTGGCGTTTAGTTTCCCCTCGATTGCGAGTTACCTAGGGGGAGGTCATACGTTTTTATTTTTTGCAGGAATGATGCTTCTTCAGTTGCTTTTTGTGTGGAAAATTATGCCTGAAACAAAAGGCTCTTCCCTTGAAGCTATGGAGCATTCCGTTTTTGTTCATTGAGTTGTAAATCAGTTATTATCCAAAAACCTAAACCTTAATGAAGACAAGTATCGTTTGTTTTGGCGAAATGCTGTGGGATGTACTTCCTACGGGGAAGCAGCCTGGTGGCGCGCCTATGAATGTGGCAGTTCATCTCAAAAATCTAGGGCATGACCCCAAAATGATTAGTCGAGTCGGAAACGACGATCTGGGGCATGAATTAGTAGCATTTGTTGCTGAGAAGGGATTGGATACCACTTATATACAAACGGGGCGTACTCATTTGACTGGTATTGTAAAGGCTAATGTAAGCGATAAAAACGAAGTAACTTATAAAATTGTCCAGCCAGTAGCTTGGGACTACATTCAGTACAGTGACGAAATTGGTGAGGCCGTAGCGCAAGCCGATATGTTTGTCTATGGAAGTTTGGCTGCGCGGAGTGCGACTTCGGTAGCTACACTTGACCAGCTGCTGGTAAAGGCTAAAACAAAGGTATTTGATGTTAACTTACGTGCACCATTTTACGACCAAGAAATCGTAGAGCCGCTAATGCGTCAGGCGGATGTAGTAAAAATGAACGCCAATGAATTGGAACTGATTTCGTCGTGGTATCATTCGGAACCAGACGAGAGAAAATCGATGCTTTTTATGGTAGAAACCTTTGGCCTTAAAACGCTATGCGTGACAAAAGGAGAAGAAGGAGCTGTGCTTTTTATGGATGGGGAGTTTTACCAGTCAGCAGGTTTTGAGGTGGAGGTGCAAGATACCATTGGGAGTGGCGATTCTTTTTTAGCAGCCTTGTTGACCAGTTTATCCGAAGGTAAAGCTCCTGCCGACTGTGTTCGATTTGCGTGCGGGATGGGGTCGTTGGTGGCGACTTACCGAGGTGCTACCCCTGAAGTTACAGCTGAAGATGTTTATTCATTTCTTCAAACCCATGAATAGTCATTTAACATGTTTTTGACGTATATTTTGGTAAGATTTTTGTAATTTTCGAGGTGAGCGGTACAGTACCGCACAGTTATGAGCGACAAGTTTTTTATACTTGCCCTCTTTCTTCCCAAATTGATACAAATACTAAAAATACTGATAGGTTAAGGAACGAATGAAAACAAATGGTAGTAGTGATTAGCTACTACCATTGTCCATTTGCTTATTTTTTTTGGTATACTTCTATTTTTTTTCTCCCATCATTTTCAACAAAAACCAAAGTTTTATGAGACAATTGATGTTTGGCTTTTGCTTATTATGTACTTTTTTTCAGAGTATCGCTCAGGAATATCGACCCATTTTTCATTATACTCCTCCCCAAAATTGGGTAAACGACCCCAACGGATTAGTGTATCTGGATGGTGAATACCATTTGTTTTATCAGTACAATCCATTCGGTAATAAATGGGGACACATGAGCTGGGGACATGCCGTAAGTAAAGATTTAATTAGGTGGGAAACATTGCCTGTAGCTTTACCCGAGTACCCCAATGCGGATGGGACAACGACCATGGTATTTTCGGGATGTGCGGTGGTGGATAGTCTCAATACATCAGGATTTTTTCCTCAAGGGTTTACCAAAGGAATGGTAGCTATTTATACTTCGCATATTGAGGGGAAAGCCCAGCATCAAAGTATTGCTTACAGCAGCGATAAGGGGCGCACATGGCAACGATACGATAAAAACCCAGTGCTAGACTTGGGCATGAAAGATTTTCGCGACCCCAACGTCATTTGGTATCCAGAACATAACGCTTGGCTTATGACCGTATCAAAGCCGCTTGAATACAAGGTTCAGTTTTATGAATCGAAAGATTTGAAGACGTGGGCTTTGTTGAGCGAATTTGGACAGCAAGGGGATACGACAAAAATATGGGAGTGTCCTTCGTTAGTAAAAGTGCCCGTCGAGCGACAAAAACAGAGCAAATGGGTGCTGATGATTTCGAGTGGGCATCGGCAAAAAGGATACTTGGCAATGCAGTATTTTGTGGGGGAGTTTGATGGGAAACAATTTATTCCTCAAAAACAGGATGAAATTCTTTATGTAGACGAAGGGAAGGATTTTTACGCGGGGATTCCGTTTACTAATCTTCCTGCAAAAAATAAAAAACCAATCATGATAGGTTGGCTAAACGATTGGGAATACGCGGGGGATATTCCAACGGGAGATACGTGGCGCGGGGCTTTTTCGGTACCTCGGGAAATGTCCCTACGTATGACTCGGCAAGGCTATCGGCTTTTTCAACGGCCTGTACCAGAACTACAAAAGGCGGGTAAAAAAGCAGTACTCACTAAAAATACGGCCATAACAGGTACGTGGAAAGTGCCATTTCAAGGATATGTGTACGATTTGATGCTGGAGGTACAGCCTCAAAAAGCCGAAGCCGTGACCTTACGCGTGTTTCAGACGAGAGATGAAGCCACTGTGCTTCGGTACGACGTCGCTACCCAAGAACTTACTTTAGATCGTACAAAGTCAGGATTAGTCGATTTTCATCGGCGTTTTTCGAGTATTGAACGGGTGAAAATTCCACTCCGTAAGGGCAAATTGTACTTGAGGGTTTTGGCCGATAAGTCCATTTTAGAGGTATTTGCACAAGGAGGAGAAAAAGTAATGACGGACTGGGTTTTTCCCACAAAAACGGCAGGGGAAATTTCAATTGAGGCTGAAGGAAGCAGCATTAAAGTAAATACATTGTCGATCAAAACCTTCTAGTTTGCAATTCTGAAAAGCATTCCTAACTTGCGTATCAATCCCTTTAAACCTATGATGAATCGAAAATATGCACTTGTGTCGGTCGGCGAATTATTGGCCGATTTGATTGGGACAGAGTTTACCCAAAATTTAACAGATACCGAAACCTTCCAACGGTTTCAAGGTGGTAGCCCTGCTAATTTAGCGGCTAATATGGCACGTTTAGGGAATCAAACGGCATTGGTTTCGTGCGTGGGAATAGACAATATAGGAGCGTATCTGATAGAAAAAGTGGCTGAAACGGGCGTAGATACTTCGTTTATTGCCCAAGATGCGCTGGCTCCTACGAGTATTGTATTGGTATCGCGCACGAAAGGTACCCCTGACTTTATTGCCTACCGAACAGCCGATCGGATGATTAAAAGCGAGCACATTTCGGATGAACTACTTCAAAATGCGTCGTTTTTTCATACCACTTGCTTTGCCCTAAGCCAGGAACCTGCTCAAAGCGCCATTGTGGATGCCGCCGCGCGTGCTCAGGCTGCTGGGTGTATTGTGAGCTTAGATGCGAACTATGCACCTCCGATTTGGCCTGACCGTGTACAAGCTCAACAGGTAATTGCTGATTATTGTAAAAATGGAGCTTTTGTAAAATTGAGTGAAGATGATGCTGAGCGAATTTTCGGAGAAGCCCGCTCCAATGCCGACATCATTGCGTCGTTTCATCAAATGGGGGCACAATTGGTCTGCCTAACCTTGGGTGGAAAAGGAAGTATTGTTTCTTCAAATCATGGCAATGATTACGTTGAAATCGCAGGACGGCCTATCGAAGTAAAAGACGCAACGGGCGCAGGTGATTCCTACTGGTCGGGTTTTTTGACGGCGTGGCTGGATGAAAAAACGCCCGCAGAATGTGCACAAGCAGGTGCCAATATTGCCGCGTTGAAAATCAGCACCGTAGGCCCGCTTCCTGCCAAAGTCGATAGGGCTATTTTATATTGATTTTGTTTGATTGGATGGATTGTATCGGGTTTTCGTGTGGAGGGTTGCTCACAACCCAACGAGTTACTTGTTAGCAGTAACTTGCAGTCGATTTTCGTCGCCTGTTCGGTAAGGTACGTAGTAGATGACCATTTCCATCATTTCGGAGGTGGTATTCCAACCAAACCCCACATCACGTGCTGGTTTGAAAGGATTAAGTAGATTTTCGTCGGTATTGTCATAAGCCGCTTCGGCGAGAATGACTGTTCCGCTCGGAACCTTTAATAGTTTTTCGAATTGGTACGTCATTTGCCAGTTAAAGTCCCAATTATCAATCTTAATAAATGGAGCCAAATCGCCGTCGGGAGTAATTCCAAATGACTTGAAGGTTTTGCCTAAATAGTGCATGTGGGGTAGTATCGAAATAGCCGAAATATCTTCTTTTAGTGGGCCAACACTCATAAAAAAAGAAGCTTTTTGGTTGGCTCTTATCAAAAAAGGCGGGTTGGTGATGTGCTGCTCGTGAAGAATTAATGACTGTACTTCGCGTTCTACAGGTTTACGGGCGTAGTAAAGGCGTATTTCGGATTGATCGGTTTGGAGAGTTGCGGAAGGGGAGTAGTGCATGTACAAAATCAAGTTTGATTTTGCCTTGATTTTTTTTGCGACACCATCAGGAAACTGAATTCGATCATTACCAGGTACCCACCCGTATAAAAATTCATCGGCCATCGGTATTTTCTGAAATTCGGCCAACTTTGGATCAGCTCCGTACATTCCTTCGATGCCTGTCATTCGCCCACTTGTATCCACCATTACACGGCTATGGTGGACTACTTTTCGATTACCTGGAATAAATTCAATCGCCTCTACCATGACATCTTCGGTAAGCCCTGTTGGTATATGAAAGTACCGAAATTCTTCTACCCCCGTATTAGGAACAGTGAACGCATTTTGCATTTTTAGAATCAAATCGGGGGGGCGCTGTTCGGTCGATAGTCCACGGTCGATGGACGAATGGCTTGTCGGCACATCTGTTGACTTTCGTCTATTGATTTTTGACTTAGCGTTTAAGGACTTCCCTTCCACACTCCCTTGCACTACCCATTGTTGAATCAACGCAATTTCGTCTTCGGTGAGGCCGCGCTCGTTGGCATAATGCTGAAAGCTACGGTCGGCAGGAAAAGGAGGCATGTAACGAATCTGGGTCACTTTTGCCACAAATTCGGAACGCTTTGCTACTTCTTGATAGGTTTGAAGGCTAAAGGGACCAATTCCGCCTGGGCGATGGCAGCTGGTGCAGTTTTTAGCGATTATAGGTTCGATATGCTCATTGAAGGTTGTCTTCGTTTGTGCGAAGCCCGAACCCAACGAAGCAATAAAGCCTACCAAAAATACGAATTGTGTTTTCATTGAGACAAAATACAACCAGAGAGCTATAAAAACAAAAATAGCAGATTCCGAAGAATCTGCTATTGCTGCAAGTCATTTACAAATGCTTATTTAACTGTAAAGTTCAAACGGCAGTTTGCGTTAGCTTGTGATACTGGAGTAGGATCAAGACAGATACTATCTTCGTTCCACACTTTGAATACCAAACCAGTCGTAGTAGTCAATTCCCAAGTTACTACAAAAGCATCAGCAGCAGCGCCTGTTTTGGCGCCTTGCAAACGAGCACCTGCAGGGCGAGGACGCGCTGGGTTTTCGAATACTTTAACGGCATTTACTTTGTCGTACTTCACAGTAGCATCTTTGTAAAGATTGTAAATCTCGGCAGGGCTGATACTGAATGTATTCCATTGACGGTTTCCAGCAGGGGCATCAATCGTTTTTACAACTTTACCACCACTTCCCAACGAAACTGTTTTAGGGTTACCATCAGGGTCAGTATATGATTCAATCATATCAACTTTGATAGTGATTTTGTTGACAGTTAGTTCGTTGTCCAACGATACCCAACGGATTTTGAAATCAATCTTAGCGGCATCTTGGCCTGTTAAAGGGAAGTTTACAGCGTTGGCAGCAATGTTCGCTTTGTTAGAAGAACCATTTGCTCCTTCAGCTACAGCTGCAAAAACTCCCCATCCGTGTACCCCTGGTTCCCAAGGTTTGTTTGGATTTAATGATTCATCACGGCATCCTACTAATAAGAAGATGGCGAGTGATAATGAATATACAAGTACTTTTTTCATTGTCTCTATTCCTTTTAAGTTTTAGAAGGGATGAATGTTTAGTCAAAAAATTGATTAAGCATTCATCCTGTTAAAATTCGTCTTTATCTTAAAATTCCCACTTCACTTTTACTTTGTCCCAGAAGATTGGGTCGCGGTCAAATACAACATCCGTAATGTACTTCGTTGCATTTGGGTTCAATGCGCCTTCTTGTTGCGGATAAGGCAAACGAAGTGCGTATTGACGTGGGGGCTTAGAAATAGGCGTCTGGATACCCAATGAGAATTGCTTAAACTGGCTTTGGATTGGGTAACCTGTACGACGTTGTAGGTTCCAGATGTCCATACCTTGGCCCCAAGAGCAGAACCAAATTTGTTTAGCAACAACGTTCAATTTTGCTTGGTTAGTCGTAGCGGCATCGTAAAGAGCCAACCATGCTTTTACGTAAGCATCTACATCCGCTGTAGCAGGTGATTTTGCTTTGCTTGGGTCAGACTTAAGACCTTGGGCTACTACTACGGCAATTTGCTCACGCATCGCTGCTTCAAACAATGCCTTAGCATCGCCTGTTACGCCAGTTCCGTCCAAAATAGCTTCAACTTGGTAAAACTTCGTATTCCAGCTATTGATAAGTGGCCACTGACCGTTTCCACCGTAGTTAAGGGCTGCTTGACCCGTAAGCGCAACGGCAGCCGTTGAGCGGTCAGAATAAACTCCACCCGCAGGATAGCATCCTGGAGCCGCACGAAGCGCACCGTCAGAAGCTGCTCCCGAAACGTCTGCACGGTCACGACCAAAGAACCCAGCAAGGTATTGAAGGTCGGCCGTTGGAACATCACCCGTGATGCTGAATGCCTTTTTGTATTCATCTAAGAACGTAGAACGAAGAGGTAAATAAGAACCACCAAATGGAATTGTTCCACGGTCAGTAGGGCTATTTATATCAAGTACGCGGTTAGTTTGACGATAGAAGTAGAACGGAAGACGTGGGTCTTTGTTCAAAATCATTTCACCCATCAATTGGTGGCCAATGTAGTTGGGGTCACCACCACCAGCGTAAGTGTAATACCAAGGGTGACGGTTGTCAGAAGGAGACACTTGAGTAGAATACAAGTACGTCCAGTTTTGAGCCGCAGTTGTAATGTATCCACCTGCATCAAATGCTGCTTTCAATTCTGCGTTACCATTCGCACGGCCTTTGCGCGAGGTCAATAAAAGACGCAATTTTACTGTTTTAGCAATACGCGTCCAAGTGGTAGCGTTTCCAGCGCCCATGTAGTCGTTGGCAACAGCTACTGGTTGAGCTTTGGCTAATTCGACAACGGCATCATCACAAAGTTTAAGAAGCGCCTCGTAGATGTCAGAATCTTTGTCAAATTTAGGCGATTTATTAGGCTCGGCAGCGTTTCCTTTCCACGCTTCGGTGTAAGGCATATCACCAAACATATCTACGTAGTTACCCATTGAGTAGGCTTTCAACACCATCGCAATCCCACGGTAACGAGGGTTTTTGCCATCTTCGGTTGCTTTCAAAATTTCTTCAATAATTTGAAGGCTTTGGAATGCACCGTTCCACGTACCTTGGAAGCTAGTATTGCTCAAGTTATAGGCATCCGATACCGACCAAAGTCCTGCAAAACCCATTGCGTTGCTGTTCACAGCATTGTAAGAGTTGATAGCGGCGTTTTCAGCTACGGGGAGTAGGAGTGCCAATGATCCCGATGAAGGACGGTTTGGATCTTTGTTGATGTCCAAGTCGGTCATATTGCAAGAGCTTGCAAGCGCAACCAATCCTGCAAATGAAAGTGTCTTAAATATGTTTTTATACTTCATTGTTCAAGTTTTTAATTGGTTGAATTAAGACATTGGAAGTTGGATTTAGAAGCTGGGGCGTGTTGCCCCAATTTCTAAAGTCCAGTGTCTGAAGTCAATGATTAGAACGTAGCCGTCAAGTTAAATCCAAAGCGACGAGTCGATGGTGATACGCCAAGGTCGAATCCTTGAATGTTAGAATCCGAGAAGTTAGACAATACTTCAGGGTCCATGTTCAAGCCTTGAAGCATGTTTGGAGCGTAGAACCACAAGTTACGTCCTGATACCGACGCGCGGAGACCACCAAATACTTTCAAGTATTTTTTCAAGAAAGTTTTTGGAACGTCGTAGCCCAACGAAATTTCACGAATACGTACTACTGATGCGTCGTAGATGTTTACTTCATCAGCACCGTAGGCACCGTATCCATCTGAGAAGTGGTATTGGAATGCCGACATAGCAATTGTATTCTTGATAGGCTTACCATCATCACCCAAAAGCGGCTTGTAGGTAGCAGGATCACCCAATACTCCTGGAATAACGCGCATACCTTCGCGATTTTCAGAGTTTTTCAACTGACCGCGCAACAACAAGGAAGCAGCAGTAGATGAGAACAAGCTTCCACCCGCTTTGTAGTCAAGTAGGATGTTCAAGTTGAAGTTCTTGAACGAAATAGTGTTCGTCCAACCCAATGTGTATTTCGTGTTAGGATCACCAATGATAGACGATTGAGCCGCACGAATTGGTAAACCAGTACTTGGGTTAATCAACAAGTTGCCGTTTTCGTCACGTGCATTTTTTGAACCGATAATCTGTCCATAAGGGAAGCCATTACGGAAAATAGTTCCCAATGATGAAAGACCTGTACCGCCAATGAAGATTTCACCACCTGGTCCTGCATCTTCCACTTTCGAACGAATACGAGTGTAAGCGAAGAACGATGTCCAAGTAAACCCACTACGTGTTTTTACGGGAACAAGTGTCAAACCAACTTCCCATCCTTTGTTAGAGATTTTACCAGCGTTGGTAATTTCTGTGCTAAAACCAGTCGTACTTGGCAACTGACGAGTTACGATCAAGTCAGTAGAAGTACGGTTGAAGTAAGCTAAATCGAGGCCGATACGGTTGTTCAAGAACTGTAGCTCTGTACCCAACTCAACCTCAGTAGTAAACTCAGGCTTCAACGCTATGTTGTTCAATTGGCTTGGAAGCGTAGCTACTGAGATGGCACTACCGTTGTAGAATGTACGACCAATATTATACGCTGTAAATACTTGATACGGATCAGCGTCTTTACCTACCATCGCGTAGTTGGCACGAAGTTTACCAAAGTTGATGATGTTTTTAGGCAAGCTAAAAGCATCAGTAAAGATGAATGAGGTCGAAATCGCAGGGTAGTAGTAGCTGTTGTTAGCTGCTGGCAACGTAGATGAGTGGTCATTACGTACCGAAGCAGTCAAGAACGCATAGTTGTTGTAACCCAAGGTCAATTCCGAGAAAATACCATATAAACGACGTTTACGTGAATACTCGTAAGCAGTTTGGCTCAACGTAGCACCTGTTGTAAGTACGTTAGGGTCAATAATAGGAGAACCGTTTACCCCTGATTCGCTGTATGTACGTTCGTTAGGGTTGAAACCAACCAATAACTTAGCGTTGAATTTCTCAGAGAAATCGTGTTGAGCTGTTGCCAAGAACGTAAAGTCAACTTCCGTGTTTGTCAAATCTTGACGAGCAGCAAATCCAAGCGGAACGTATGTACCACCTGGGCGCTGAGTTGTACGACGGATTTCAGAGTAGGTATTCAAACCACCACGAGCAGTCAAGTTTAACCAAGGAGTTACGTCATAGCTCAACGCCAAGTTTCCGTAAGCACGGTTTACGCTTGAATTGTAGAGGTTGTACTTAGCACTCCAAAGTGGGTTGTCAAGCGCACGGTAAAATACGTTTGAGCCGTCTACTGGGTTTTCGAATGGATAACCGTTCAAATTGTAGTTACGAGGTAGATAGAACAAGCGGCTGTAGATAGAACCCGCCGATGCAAGACCACCGTAGTCAGCATAGTAACCTGCACCCGATGGAGGGCTTTGCTGGTTAGTACGAGTGTAAGCAACGCTACCACTTACGTTTAAACCGTTTACAAGTGTAGCATTACCCCCGAAGCTGATGGTGTTACGTTCTGTGTAAGAGTTAGGAACGATACCGTCGTTGCGTGTACGAGAGATAGAAGCATTCAACGATGTTTTGTCACCAGTAGAATTGATTTGAACACCGTTCTCCATTACTTTACCTGTACGGAAGAAGCCCCCGATGATGTCGTAAGGCTGCAAAGGAACGGCAATACCGCGACCATTTGCTTGTAACAACTCAGGGAAAGCGTCTCTGTAACGAGCGTATCCGTAAGATACGGTTTGGTCAACCAATGGGTGAGGAATTGTTCCTGCTGGATAGTCAGGGTCAACTACTTTTGAGTAACGCTCAAAACCAAGAGCTGCATTTACACGATCAACTTCAGCAGGGAATACCGTTCCCCAGTTTCCGATAAATCCACCATTATACGTTTGGTTTGAACCTTGAGTGTAGGTGTTTTGATAATCTGGAAGTGAAGAGATTTTTTCAACAGCATACGAACTGTTGTAAGTTACTTCCAAGCCTTTGCGAGCCGACTTGCTACCCGCTTTAGTTGTGATAACAATAACCCCGTTGGCTGCCCGTGAACCGTAAAGCGCAGAAGCTGCTGCACCTTTCAATACGGTCATTGACTCAATGTTGTTAGGGTCAATGTCATACGCACGGTTTGACGTTACGGTGTTTTGGTTGTAACCCTGCGTAGAGTTTACACCGTTGTCGAAAGGAATACCGTCTACAACGAAAAGCGGTTGGTTGTTACCAGTAAATGAGTTGTTACCACGAATCGTGATACGAGTACCCGCACCTGGCGCACCGTTACCTGCCGTAATGTTAACCCCTGGAACTTTACCACTCAATGCACGAAGTGGGTCAGGTTCAGAGCGTTGCTGTAAATCAGAACCTTTAACGTTAGTAACGGCAAATGCCAACGCTTTCTTGTCACGTTGGATACCTACTGCTGTTACAACAACTTCTGACAATTGTTTGGTGTCGGCTGCTAAGCTAACATTGATTTGGGTACGGTTGCCAACAGGGATTTCCTGAGAAAGAGTACCCACAAAGCTAAATACTAGTGTAGCACTAGCAGAAGCATCTATTGAATAGCTTCCGTTCCCGTCGGTATTCACACCTTTCGATGTACCTTTTACTACTACCGACACACCTGGCAAGGCACTCCCGTCCTCGGCCGAAGTCACTTTTCCCGTAATCTTGCGATCCTGGGCTGACGCTGCAACCCAAGTCACACATGCCAACAGGAAGCTCAGAAATAGAATTTTCCTCATAGGGATGTTTGATTTGATTTAGTTTGGTTAGATAAGTGAAACATGAATTATTGAAAAAAACGCGTGAGCGCAAAAAAGAAAAACGGCTATTAGAGAGAAGACAAAAGGATAAAAAACGAATGTCCTCAATTACTCGCTAATTGAGAAAGACGGCCTCATTGATAAAACGAAGTTTGCCTTAAAGACTCAGTTTTTTCTCCTCTGTCTGGAATGAGAAATAGCAACGTTAGAAGAAAAACAAAGTAATGGGTAAAGTAGAGTTTTTTGTCATACAAGATTTAGTTAGGTTAAGAAAATTCTGTTCGTAAAGTAAATCAAATAATACAAGAAATCAAATAGGAAGTAAATTCTGTGAAAATGCAAAAACACCAAAAATCATCGAAGGTGAAAGCGGTACTTTGGGAAGAAAAATTTGCTATTATGGGCGATTTTAAGCGAATATTCTAGGTATTTTAGGTTGTACTTGAAAGGGTATAGTTCAATTTTGAGTGATTTGTTTTGATGCAAAAATAAATCAAAATTCTTTAAAAAGTACAATAAAAAAACAAAAAAGGGATGTTAATTTTTTTGATAGCAATAGAAAAGGATACGGGTTTTTGTCTTCAAAAAAAGGGAGTTCGTCTATAAATGGGTGTGCTTAAATAGCGGATAGATCAGGGCGTTTCAAGAAAGTAGGGATTGTAACGCAGGGTGGGTATGTGCTGTTCGGTAGCCAATCTGAAAAATTTCGCGCGCTTTTCGAACGTCAAAAATATCAAAACGACCTACTTCTTTGGGCTCGAATACTACTTGGCATTGCTGCAAGCGCTCTTGGGTTTTGTTGCGAACAGCGAGTAACATACTGCGCTCGACGATGTTGCGAGTCGAACTGATAGGCTTATCAAAAGAATGAGGGTTGCAGTTGGATGCAATTAAGAAGTCAGCTTGACGTTCCTGAAGGGGTTCGATGGGGAGATTGTTTAAAACAGCCCCATCCACCAGTTGTCTTTTTTGGAAATTGACGGGCGCAAAAATGCCAGGTAAACAGCTCGAAGCCATCAACGGACGGATGAGTTCGCCTTTATCGAAATACACAATCTCGCCTTGTTCAATATCCGTAGCCGCAACTATGAGTGGAGTTTTAAGTTGCGAAAAGGAGTTGTGGGGCAATAGTTGTAAGTAAAGGTCTTCGACTTTATCCATTTTAAGAAGCCCAGGTGCACTGAAAGCGGGACGTAAGTACTTGAAAAAATTGGTTTTGAGTAAAATCTGAAGAATTTCTTCTGGAGGATAACCATGAGCTATCAAGGCACCCGCAATGGCACCCGCACTCGTACCAGCGATGAAATTAGGGTAAATTCCTTGTTCGTTGAGTGCTTTAATCACTCCTAAATGCATGATGCCACGGGCGCCACCTCCCGAAAGTACGAGTCCGATTTTCATAATGTCGTAAAATTGAGAAACTTCTCGCCAAATAACGTCAGTACACCTTTTATAGTTTTATATTTGTCATTTAATCATTCGTCACTCGACAATAAAAATAGTATGTCTATTGATTTTACCACTCTTCCATCACCCTGTTTTGTGCTAGAAGAGCGCTTGTTGCGTCAAAATCTTCAACTCATCAAAAGTGTGATGGATGAAGCTGAGTGCCAGATTATATTGGCTTTAAAAGGGTTTTCAATGTATAGTGCTTTTCCTATTGTAAAGGAATACTTACCAGGGGCAACAGCTAGTTCATTGAATGAAATTAAATTAATCAACGACTACCTAGGCTACAAGTCGCATACCTATATTCCTGCTTACAAAGAAAACGAATTTGAAGAAGTGTTGGAGCGTAGTAGTCACATCACGTTTAATTCGCTTTCTCAGTGGAACCGTTTCAAAGGTAAAGTAGAAGCGTATAATGCGGCACATCCCGAGGCGACTGTTTCCTGCGGGATTCGGGTCAATCCACAGTACTCGGAAGTAGAAACCGATATGTACAACCCCTGCGTGCCTGGTTCGCGTTTGGGCGTGACTCGTGACCACTTTGGCGGAACTCTTCCTGAAGGTATTGAAGGAATTCATTTTCATACGCTGTGTGAAAATGGTTCGGATGTACTTGAGCGCACTTTGGAAGCGTTGGAAGTGCGTTTTGGTGATTTACTGCATCAAGCTAAATGGCTAAATATGGGCGGAGGGCATCTTATGACGCGGGAAGGATATGATATTCCAAAACTTATTCAGTTGGTGAAAAAATTGAAAGAAAAATACCAATTGGAGGTGATTTTGGAGCCAGGTTCGGCTATTGCTTGGCGAACAGGATATTTGACTTCTTCAGTTCTGGATATTGTGAATAGTCAAGGCATTGACGTAGCGATTCTAGACACTTCTTTTGCAGCTCACATGCCCGATACGCTCGAAATGCCTTATAAACCTCGTATTTTGGGGGCCTATCATGAACCTCAAGTGGGAAAACCAACGTACCGATTGGGAGGGATGACTTGCTTGGCAGGAGATTTTATGGGTGATTATTCGTTTGATAAACCCCTAGAAATAGGGCAAACATTAGTGTTTGATGATATGATTCATTACACAATGGTAAAAACAACGACTTTCAATGGTGTAAATTTGCCGTCAATTGGTATATTTCAGCAGGATGGTACTTTTAAACTTGTGAAAGAGTATGGCTATGACGCTTTTAAAGACCGTTTAAGCTAGTTTTACTAATGCACCTAAATTTAGTAGATTAATAGAAAATAGTCGTAAAAATTCTGAGTTGAATATGATAATCTATTGTTCAAATCGACTAAATTTGCAAAAAAAGTTTTTTTAATTTCACCCCTCAACCATTTGACTAACTCATGATTTCTAAAAAAGCCAAATATGCCCTCAAAGCTTTAAAAGTTTTGACCGAAGAACATGGCAAAGGCCCTGTGTTGATTTCCCACATTGCCGAGCGCGAAAATATCCCAAAAAAGTTTTTGGAAGCAATCCTTCTGGAGTTGCGTAACCACGGTATTTTATCAAGCCAGAAAGGAAAAGGGGGAGGGTATATGTTGAGAGTAGAACCTGGACGGGTAAATTTCGCCCAAGTGATTCGAGTAATTGACGGGCCGATTGCTCCTACGCCTTGCGTATCTTTGCATTTTTATGTGAAATGCGACGACTGTGTCGACGAAGCAACGTGTGCCTTACGTCCCATCATGGAAAACGTTCGTGATGCCAATTTAGGCGTTTACGAGTCAACTACACTCTCGATTTTCGTAAAATAGTTGAAAAGTAAAGGTCTTTACTAATAGTTTACTAGTAACAGTGGCTTGCCACTCATAACAACCCAATCAAAAATGGAAATTCTCGTTCGCGCCCACTCAGGCCTACGTTATGTCGTTTTAGGGCTTTTATTAGCCGCGATCTTTACGGCATTCAGTAAAAAAAATGAAAGCAATGCGCCGTATTCTAAAGTGTATTTGTTTGCGATGATTGCGACACATACGCAGCTCCTTATTGGATTGATTTTGTACTTCATGAATATAGGCGTAAAAGTGCGTTTTGACATGATGAGCGATAAACTTTATCGTTTTTATGCCGTAGAGCACCTTGTGGGGATGCTGATTGCCGTGGCACTAATTACGGTAGGAAACGCCCAAGGCAAAAAAGGAAATCATGCCAAAGTATTTACGTTTTACACAATCGCATTGGTAGTTATCTTCCTCTCGATTCCTTGGCCATTCCGTAACCTAGGCGCAGGCTGGTTCTAAAAGAATAACTTTCCGCTTTTAAAAGCAAAACAATCGGTCAAGCAAAGGTTTTTTATTCCCTTTGTTTGGCCGATTTTGTTTGAAAAATAGCCAAAAAAGTTAGATGAAAACAAAGTTGCTGGCAACTGTCTAACGAATCATGGATTTTTGTATATTAGCCACATATTCAGAATTTTAACCCTCCCTGCCCATGAAACACGGTTACGCGCTTGCTGGATTGTTGTGGTGGTTTTCGTTGTCGTCAGGACTTGGTCAAAACCGCCTATTTAAAGGTCATTGGTACGTAGGCACCGATGTGGGTATTTTTAGTAGCCAAACCCGAATGGTGGCAGGTGAACTCACTAAGTACAGTTCGGGTAGTTCAGGGATTATGCCTCTCTATGGCGTCAAAGCCGGAAGAATCATTAACCCTTATTTTTCGGTCGAGACAGGTGTTTATTCTTTGCCTCTCAACCTTGTTTATTTGTACCAAACCGATCGCATTATTGGTGCCAATTCTCTACGGTTTTTAAGTGTACCTGTTCGCGCCAATTGGCGAGTGCGGGTTTTCCACAACCGCCTAGAAGCGCATGTAGGGGCAGGTGTACAGTATGTGCGTTCCAAAACCCCCTATGATTTTACTACTTTTAGCGGGCTTGTTACCTCGCGCGGACATACTTGGACTGACTCGTTGGCTTATTCGGGGTCGGTAGGAGTAGTGAGGCAACATTCCTTAAATGCGGAATTAACATTGAGTATCAACTGGGCTTTATCGCGTCGTTGGACAATGAGTATGTATGGGCGACAAGTGGTAGGAATGATGAACATTGCCCAAATGGATGTCGCCATTAAAAATAATCAGGAACCGATTGACAAGGCACGATTTGTGACCAAAGGCGCGGGCTTTATAACAGGGGTAGGTATCCGCTACAACCTCACTCCCAAACGACGCTTTAACTAGTTATTTTCACGAATGGCAATACAAGCAACCTCTCTTTTACGGCAACTAACGGCTTTTTCGCACCGCGGAGTTGGAAGTAGCTCGAACTCTAAAACGGCACTATTGATTGCTGAAACACTTCAAAAATCGGGCTTTGCTGTTGAGAAACAGACCTTCCAAACACCTGCCACGTATGTTCCGATTGTCTACTGGCTTATTGGGGTACTGGCCACGGGGCTGATTACGGTGCAGTGGTGGGGGCTAGTTTCCGTAGTATTGGTAGCTATTGCGGCACTCAATGGCTTAATGTACTTCGATTGGCGCCCGTCGTGGTTGTTATATGCGCCTCCTTTGGTAAGTGCGGATAATGTGATTGGGCGCTATGGTCAAAGCTCCGTTGGACGAAAAATGATTTTAATGGCTCACTTCGATTCGGCACCCGTATCGTTTTTATACCGTCGTCAAACCAAAGAAGGCTTTCGGAATTCTATACGTGCTAGTATGATTTTGATGGCTTTGTCGGTATCAGTGGTAGGAATAAGCTATCATTTGCCCCAAAACCAGTATTTGTTGGTTATTAGAGTATTGTTAGTGACGTATTTTTTGGGACAAGCCATTTTAGGAACGGTAGGTTTTTGGCAAAAAGGATTTACCAACGGGGCGAGCGATAATGCAACGGGGGTAGTAGCGGCATTGGCTACTGCTGAACAATTGAAATCGGTGCTCAGCGATACCCAAATTGAAGTCGTTTTGACCAATGCCGAAGAAGCAGGTATGATCGGTGCGTACCACTATTTTCAAAAGAAATTTACAAAGAACCCCAAAAACTACCTCATTAACTTCGATACGCTGGGAAATGGACAACTGACAGCTATTACCCAAACGGGAAGTCTGTCGTTGATTGAATACAAAAATGATGTTACCAAAGCTGCAGTAGAGTTGATGGAGACAGTCCCTCAATTTCAAGGCATCACCACGGGCAGCTGGCATACCGCAGATTTTGATTCAGCGTGGTTTGCGCGGGCGGGCGTCCATTGCGTCACACTTTCAGCCCTTGACAGCGAAGGGTGCATGCCCAATATCCACCGCCCCGAAGATACCCTCGATCACGTAGACACGCACCCAATGCTTCAAGCGGTTGATTTTGCCGTGGCGATTGCCCAAAAAGTGACGTCCTAACTACCCGTGGAGCGATAGTTACGGTATTCTTTCGTCCAGTTAAAGGCACCAAAAGTCGCAATAAAGCAAAAGACAAAATAAAGGAGTGCGTATAGCTTTACGTCTTTGAGGGAATACATGTACGTCGAAATGGCATCTACCAAAAGCCACACGTACCAAGCTTCTATTTTTTTGCGGATGAGCATAAACGTAGCTACAATGCTCATGACGGTAGTAAAAGAATCCATGTAGGGAAATGCACTAGGTTGACTAAACAACGAGGGTATCCATTCGTGTAAGTTTTTGGCGAAGGTACCCATTAGAACTGTGAAAAAAATACCACCAAGCCCTAGCCAAAGCCACTGCTGAACGGAGAGTTGGCTAATTTTTAGCTCGTGGTTGAGATTGGCCTCATTTGCTTTCGGAAACTTCCACTGCCACCACCCGATAATATTGGTAATGAAAAAGAACACCTGCAAAAACATATCGGGGTACAACTGAATCTGGTAAAATAAAACAAAAGCTAGTACTACATTGACCAAACCAATGATCCAGCTCCAAACATTTTCGCGGGCCGAAAGCCAAACCGCAATGCCCCCCGTTACTGTGGCCCAAAATTCGAGGTAGCTCATTTTATAGCCTAAGGCCTCAAAAAAGATGTTATTGATGTCAAAAAATTGCATTTGCGTAGGTAGCCCGTTAAAGATGTCTTGAGAGTATTTTAAATTGAAAAAGATTTTTTAAACTTTATAGTACAATTATGGCTCGAAAAAATCTATTTTGCGACACATAACCTATAATGAACCAACTCTAAGCTCAATATTATGGCAAAATCAACCAAAACAAAAAAAGAAGTTGTGGCCGAACCCTCTACCCCCAAAAAAACGCGTAAAAAAGCGGAACCAGTCGTAGAAGCAGTAGAAACTGCTGAAACAGCGACGGAGTTGAAAAATGTTGAAGAGTATTCACGGTTTTCGGAATTTGATATTTACCTCTTTAAATCAGGTAAGCATTACAAGCTGTACGAGAAACTCGGCTCTCATGTAACCGAGTACAAAGGTATCGTTGGTACTTATTTTGCTGTTTGGGCACCCAATGCTCATTTTGTGTCGGTAATTGGAAACTTTAATGGCTGGAACCGCGGAAGCCATCCACTCAAAGCGCGTTGGGATGGCTCGGGTATTTGGGAGGGATTTATTCCTAACATTGGCCGAGGAGAGGTGTACAAATACTTCATCCATTCTAACAACCACGGCCAAGACCTTGAAAAAGCTGATCCGTTTGCATTGTGGTGCGAAGTCGCTCCAAAAACGGCTTCGGTTGTGTGGGACACTTGGTACGAGTGGCAAGATGATGCATGGATGCGTGACCGCCGCAAACATAACGCCCTCAACGCACCGATGTCGGTGTATGAAGTGCATTTAGGGTCGTGGATGCGTGACCCTTCAGACCCAGAACGTTTTCTCAATTACCGCGAGATTGCAGACGCGATGGTGCCTTATGTAAAAGAAATGGGCTTTACGCATGTAGAGTTTATGCCTATCATGGAAGCGCCTTATCCGCCGTCGTGGGGGTATCAGATTACGGGCTATTTCTCATGTGCTTCACGCATGGGGGCACCGCAAGATTTGATGTACCTGATCGAAAAGTTACACGAAGCAGGTATTGGGGTGTTGATGGACTGGGTTCCTTCGCACTTCCCCGGCGATGCGTACGGGCTGTATAATTTTGACGGGACACACCTCTATGAACACGCCGACCCGCGCAAAGGCTATCATCCCGACTGGAAGAGCTACATCTTTAACTATGGCCGCAACGAAGTTCGTTCGTTCTTGATTTCAAACGCGTTGTTTTGGCTGGAACGTTACCATGCCGACGGTTTGCGGGTAGATGCGGTAGCGTCGATGTTGTACCTCGACTACTCACGTAAGCACGGAGAATGGATTCCTAACGAATTTGGAGGTCGTGAAAACCTAGAGGCGATTTCACTATTACGTGAGATGAACGAAGCGGTGTACAAGGAGTTTCCTGATGTTCAAACCATTGCCGAAGAATCGACGGCATTCCCTGGAGTTTCTCGTCCCGTGTATTTGGGCGGTTTAGGCTTTGGAATGAAGTGGATGATGGGCTGGATGAACGACACCTTGAAGTATTTCGAAAAAGACCCGATGTACCGTCGTTGGCACCAAGATCAAATTACGTTTAGTTTGGTGTATGCCTTCTCCGAAAACTTTATGCTTCCCCTCTCTCACGATGAAGTAGTGTACGGAAAAGGCTCATTGATTGGCAAAATGCCAGGCGATGAATGGCAGCGTTTTGCCAACCTTCGCTTGCTCTTTACGTACATGTACACCCACCCAGGCACAAAGCTCGTATTCATGGGAGGAGAGTTTGGCCAAGAGCGTGAATGGAACTTCCAGCAGTCACTTGATTGGCATTTGCTGAATCACTTCTCGCATCAAGGAATAAAAGAGTGCATGAAAGCACTGAACCAAACGCTACGTACGCAGCCAGCTTTACACGATTACAATTTCTCTCCAGAAGGCTTTGAGTGGATTGATGCCCAAGACCGTGAGAATTCAATTGTAGCGTATATGCGTAAAGGCATTAACCCGAGTGATTCGATTGTAGTAGTCCTTAACATGACCCCTGTACCTCAGCATAATTATCGTATCGGGGTGCCTTCGGAAGGAAGCTGGGAAGAAGTATTTAACAGTGATGCTACGACGTATTTCGGAAGCGGTGTAAGTAATGCGTCTGCTCTAACTGCCGAGGCGATTAAATGGCACGGTCGCGAACATTCTGTTTCAATGACCATTCCTCCATTGGCAGGAGTTGTGTTGAAACGCAAAGTATAAAGACCAAATGACGAGTGAGGGAGTTACGAATGTCGAATAGAAATAGGTATTCGACATTCGTAACTCCAACTCCCCTCTACTTCGTCATTTCTTTACGGTACTCGGATGGGGTTTGATTGAGCTTTTGACGGAAAAGAGTAGTGAAATACGCCGCTGACTTAAACCCTGCTGCAAAAGCTACTTCTGCAATGCTAAGCTCTGCGCTTCGGAGAAGAGATTTGGCTTTATTAAGGCGTATTTCGGTGATGTAATCGCTGACATTCATTTGAAGCAATGCCTGAGTCTTCCGATACAACTGCACTCGCGACATTCCCATATCATTACTGAGCGCTTCTACCCCAAAATCGGGGTCTATAATGCGGGCTTCGATACGTGCCGTTAATTCATTCAAAAAACGCTTTTCAGCTTTGTTTTCATTCACAAATACATACTCAGAGCTAAATCTACGTTGAATCTTTGCTCGATTGGTGCATAGTGTCTTGAGGGTTTCTATGAGGTAAGTGGTATTGAAAGGCTTTGTAATATACACATCAGCTCCCGCCCGTATGCCCTCGATTTGGGCATCGGTTTGGCTTTTGGCCGTAAGCATGACTATGGGAATATGGGACGTGCGAAAGTCTTCTTTGATTCGTTCGGTAAGTGCGTAGCCGTTGGTGTCGGGTAGCATGACGTCACAAATAATAATGTCGGGCACAACGCTCAAAACTCCTTGCCAGCCTGCTTCCCCCGTCGAAAAGCCCTGAATAGTAAATAACGGGGTTAGTTTTGTGATGATGTAATGGCTTAAATCGAGGTTGTCTTCGATGAGCACCACGCTGGTGTTGGACGGAGAAGAGATAGGGATAGAAGCCGATGTGACTGTATCTAAGTCATCAAAGATAGCAGGAAGAACAGGGAGGGGTAATTCAGGGTATTTATTTTTCTCATCTAATCCCAAATGAGCATCACCTTTGGGGAGAGTGATAGTAAAGGTTGTGCCTTGATGTTTGGTAGACTCAACAACAATATCGCCGTGGTGTAAGTTGACAAATTCTCTCGTTAAGGCCAGACCTACCCCCGTTCCTAAGCTAAAACGAGAGAGGCCACTGAAAAATAAATCAAAAGCATGTTGTTTCTCGACCTCCGTCATTCCTTCCCCGTTATCCGAAATTGCCAGGGTAATTTGAGACGTGGTTTCGGTCAAAATAACGTGGATTCGACCACCTTGTGGGGTATATTTGAAGGCATTTGACAAAAGATTAAACACTACTTTGTCGAGTTTTTCCGCATCAAACCATACCAAAACGGGCTGAGTTGGCCCCAATAGCTGAAGGTCAATTTTGAGTTTAATGGCTTTGGGAAGAAAATTACTCACAATCTCTCGCAACCAAGCCACCAAGTCATGTTCAGACGCGTGCAGGGTTTGCTTTCCTGCATCGGTTTTGCGAAGGTCGAGCAGTTGGTCTACCAAATGAAGCAGTCGATGAGCGTTTTTTTGGACATAAGTCAGCCCCGTTTTTAGTTCTTTTTGTGAAATGGCTTTTTGGGCCAATAAATCCTCGACGGGGGTGAGAATCAAGCTAAGAGGTGTTCTAAATTCGTGAGAAATGTACGAGTAAAACCGTAGTTTTTCTTCGGTCGCTTGACGGGCCTTTTCTGACACTTCTTCGATTTTGCTTTTTTGCTCGCTGATTTGTTGATTTTGAAGGGCTAACTGTCGATTAGCTGCTTGTTTGGTGCGCAATAAATACACGGCCCATCCGCCCAACAAAACCGATAAGATTAAACAAGCTAAAATCAGGTAAAACGCCTCTTTTTGGGAAGAATAGGTTTTGGCGAGGTAATTGATTTGCTGGTTGAGTTTTTCAATATCCTGCTGTTGTTGTAAGAGTTTGTCACTCTGAGCTTTAACAACCCGTAGGTTGCTTTGGTCGATACGAATGGAATTTAAGAGGTATTCGCGTTGAGTCGCTTTCCCCGCCAACACCTGAGCGGCGACTTCAATGGCTTCTTCGCCGCCTGTAGGATATAGAAAAGTAGCTTTTAGGATGCCGTCTTGAATTTTTTGTAACCCGCCTTTGGGGCCAGGAAGACCATCAATGCCAACAAAGTAGGGAAGGGGGCGAATGTTTTCTTTTTGGCAAATCGCTCGAATACTTTCTGCCATAATATCATTGTGGGCAAACACCACCTGAGCTTTACGCAATACATCGAGATTGGCTTGGGCCAGGTGGCTCGCGGTGTCTTTTTCCCACTGACCATAGAGTTCTTTAATGACGTGCAAATGAGGATACTTGGAGAGTTCTTCGTGGAGACCTCGGTGGCGCTCCTGTGCGGGCGATGAACTCGCCAACCCCCATACTTCGACGATGTTGCCACCTTTGGGAAGTAGGCTAGGAAGATAGTCGCCGACCATGCGCCCAATTTCAAGGTTATTAGCCCCAATAAAAGTGGTATATGATTCAGAAGGAATTTTACGGTCGAGCAAAATGACAGGAATTCCCTGTTTGAATACCGCCTCAATGGCGAGGGTAAGGGCAGGGGAAGATTCATTGGGAGAAACAATGAGCAGGTCGATGCCCTGTTTCGTCAATTCTTTGATTTGCTTGATTTGGGCAGTGGTACTGTTAGAGGCGTCTTTGTACAACAGTTGCCAATTGGGGTGTATCGCAAGCTGGCGCTGCATGTCATGGAGCATGACTTGCCGCCAATTATCGCCTCCCGTGCATTGAGAAAACCCAATACGGTAGTTTTTTTTATTCACTAAGGGTTGGCAGGCAGTAGCTACCACCCAAAGCCAAAATACCCAAAAATACGCTCTCATAGGTTACGAAACAGAGGCCGAAGATAACAAAAAAAGCCGCAATTTACTGCGGCTTTTGGAGAGAAGTGTCTCGTATTACGAATTAGAAAAGTAAACTTAATCCCCCGCCAAAACTCAACAAACCTATGGGATGTACCTCTCTAATTTTATCATCAACTTTATCTTCGCCGATGGTGAGGGTACTGGTGAGGTTGTTGTACGAGGCACGTGTGCTGATGTAGTCGGCATGAACAGCAAGGGCAAAATTACGCGTTACTTTCACGCGGATGCTTGTACCTGCTCCTACCGAAAACGAACCGCTTTTTGTTTGACTCGTTTTGATGGTTAGAGGCACATCATAAAACTGCCCTTTGAGTTCGGTAGATGGGCGGTCAATCCATGAGTACCCACCCGTGAGACGAGTATCAAACATCAAAAGACCTTTTGAAAAGGTTACGTAAGGCCCTGCCATAAAGTGAGAGCAGTTCCATGTACCACCAGAAACGGTCCAGCTACCTCCCGAATGGCTTGTTTGGATATTTTGGACTAGCTTTTGGGTACTTGATTCGTTTAAACAGTTTGTGAATGAACCGACTACCCCAATGTTTCGGCCAAGACGATACCCTGCCGATATTTGCATAGAAGTACCTCGCAATGCCGATACGTCCGAAGGTGCTGTAGGGTCACCTTTCATCAATGATTTTACTGGCATGCTAACACCACCCGAAAGATTGATAAAACCACGGTGGTCAATGTGTGATAAAATAAAACTTTGCTGGCCAAAACTCATACCTGCGATGAGCATAGCAACAACCGATGTATATACTTTTTTCATTTTATTGTATGGATTAAGGTTTCTTGTTAAGGGGTCTATCAAACTCCGTGCCAAACTTTTAAATGGTTGATTTACAGCTTTGATTTGACTAGGCTGTTTGAGGTGAAAAAGATTTTACGATATTCGTACATGGATTGGAAGAGAACAGAAACGTTGGAGCGAATCATCGTACAGATTGCCGAATTGCAGTCGAAAGGAGAGGGTTGTTTTGATGAGGGGCTTTTTCCTGCCCAGCGAGTCAATCGTTCGATTGGGTATGTGCGGCAAGACACAACCGTGTTTTTTACGGCGGTGGTGGTTTTTACCCTTCAAAAAATAAAAGCAAAATTACCACCCAAGGTGCAGGAGTTAGTGGAAAAGATTGAGGAGAAGGCACTGAAAACGTATCCGCTTTTTCAGAACAAAGATGGATTGAAAACGTATAATTTTTGGAAAACACGTCCCTCTAATCATTTTCCTAATGGCTATTTATTTCGACGATTCGAACATTTTCGGATTCCCGATGATGTAGATGATACAGCCATGATTTATCTGACGTCGTCGCCCTCGAAAGAGGAACTCAACTGGCTAAAAGAAAAGCTGATTTTACACGCAAACCTGACGAAGCTACAAATCAAAAATACGTACCCTGAGTACCGTAATTTACGTGCTTACTCGACTTGGTTTGGAAAAAATATGTACATCGAGTTTGATGCCTGTGTACTGGCCAACTTACTGTACTGTATTTACGACTACCAATTGCCCCTCAATCAGCACGATAGAGATAGTTTGACGTACATTCGGTCGGTGATTGCGTCTAACCAATACCTCGAAGAGCCTTTTCGCTGCGCACATGAATACCCCCGAACTGTCCCAATTGTGTATCACGTAGCTCGTTTGATGGGGGCTTTTGAGATTCCAGAACTACTGCCTATTCGGGAAAAGCTCATAAAAGATACCCAACACTTATTGATGCAGAAACAAAGCCTGCTGGATGAAATCGTTTTAAAAACGTCGCTGATGCGCCTTGGAATCACCGAAGGAGTGGACGTTAGCCGCGACCTTTCAACGTTGACGAAGGCTGATTTTGAAGGATTTTATTTTTTTATTGCAGGTTTACTGACCGCCTATGAGCATCCGTGGCTGTACCGTTGGGCACATTCACCCTTGGTTCAGATGCGATGGGAATGCGAAGCCCACTGCTGGGTGTTAGTGGCGGAGTATGTTGCGTTGTTTCACACGCAGAAGGACAAAGAAGCAAAATGACAATCACTTTGCTTCTTTGTCCTTCTGCGTTCAACCTGTCTGCGTGGTTAAAAACAGTTAAAATAGATGAATACTAGTATTAAGTTATTGGAAATTAGTGTGTTTAACGGCTAACAGATAACGGTTAACACTGCTCATTTACTCAAAAAAATTAGAAATTGAAACGTAATTTACCAAAGAAAAAACGTCCCATGTATCCCATTTGTACCGATTCGTACATTCCTCCCGTTTCACTCTGCACGGGGTTTTGGCGATTGGGGTAGGTGTTTAACAAATTGGAACAACCAACGATGAAACGAGTGCCTTTTTGGAGCAAAAACCCTACTGAAGCATCCGAGATAATTCGGGCATTGTAGATGTTTGAAATATAATTGCCTTGGTCGTCTTGTTCGTGGCTTTTGATATCAACTTTCGAGAACCCAATGAAGCGGAGGTTGGCATTGAATTTGGGCTGTTGCAAGGCAAAAGTAAGGTTAAACTTGTACCTAGGAGCTGCGTACAAGACAAACGACTGGTCACGTTGTGAGAAATAGTTCTCTTCTTTGCCTTTGAGCGAGGCTGTCGTGTTGATACTTCCGATGGCGGCGTGATTATAATTCATCGAAAACATAGTTTCGAGTTTGCCCGTTTCCCCAATTTCAGAGAAAACCGTTCCTACCACATCCACCCCGTAGCTTTTGGTACTGAGGGCATTGGTGAAAAATAAGGCAGATTTTACATCAAGTGGCTTGAGGTATTTTCCCACTTGGGGGTCGTCTTCCGTAAAATCGCCTGTGAGGAGAATTCTGTTATTTATGGTCACATAGTAGCCATCGACCGTAAGGATAAAATTGCTATTGGGTTTGTACACAGCGCCCGCGCTGGCATTGATAGCTGTTTCTTGCTTTAGGGGCTGGACGCCGAGCGCGTTGGTGATTGTACCGTTGTTGGCCGCTAGCACTTTTTCAAAAGAGACTCCATCGACTACGTCGTTGTAAATGGCGCTAAAGTGTGATTGGGCCAAAGAAGGTGCGCGGAACCCTGTACTAGCCGAAGCGCGTAATGCGAAGTTCTCCCCCGTTTTTAGTCGAAGCGAAATTTTTGCATTGAGAGTATTTCCGAAATCACTGTATCGCTCAAAACGAGCTGCAAAAGTGGCTAAAAGCGATCGGGTAAGGTCGGTTTCGATGTCGGCATAAGCGCCAAAATTGGTACGCAAGACATTTACCTCATTTTCGGGACGATAGCCTGGGAAAGTCTGTGAACCACCAGGGAGGTCAGCGGCATTGGGGTACTTTTTCCAAGATCCCTCTTCACCCGCAAAAAGGTAGTAATTCTCAACGCGAAGCTCACTACCTAACGCTACGTGGGTGTTGCGGAGGCCATTGCGAAACTTCCGAGTGAGGTTGATACCCGTTACGTTTTGCAGTAACCCAAATCCGCCCGCATCAAACGAACGCGGTGAACTAGCGCCCAAAGAGGAGTTGAGGGTGTTGGCAACCGAATACCGCATTTGGTTTTGGCCAAACGTATTGTTGATGTCAATATTCCACGCTTTGTTGGTTTTGGTTTTTACCCCTACCGAAAACGTACCATCCCATATTTGGGACAAAATACGGGGTTCAAATCCGTTGGGGTAAATCGCTTTGACGTTCCGTTCGTTATCAGCTTCGTAAGTCCAAGAATTGGCGTCTGTACTACGAGATTGCACACCTCCAAAAGCGTAGAAAAATAACTTTTTCTGACGGTTGAAGGGGGCTTCTGTATTAAAATAGAGGCTATAACTGTTGACTTTCGCATCGCCAAATTTGATACGAGGTACGTCGCTGTACGTAGTAGCTGAAGGCCGATACAAGCGTCCACGACCCATGTAGTCGGCAGTTACGTCTAAGAATCCATCGTTTTTGAGGGCTTTCCCGTACTGGAGACTGTAGTTTTGAGTAAAGCCGTCGCCTTTGTCGGTAATACTGTGATTGGTATTGAACTTTAGTCCATTTGTGGTAGATTTCAGTACAATGTTTATAACTCCCGCAATGGCGTCCGAACCATATTGAGCACTAGCCCCATCCCGTAAGATTTCGACGTGGTCGATGGCCGCTACTGGAATGGTATTGAGATCGGTGGGGGTATTTCCGCGGCCTGTAGTACCAAAGAGATAAATGAGTGAGGCTTGATGTTTACGTTTCCCATTGATTAATACCAATACTTGGTCTTGTCCTAGCCCTCGTAGTACTGAAGGGTCAACGTGGTCGGCGCCGTCGGAACCAGATTGGCGGTTAGAGTTAAATGACGGAAGCACAAAATGCAGCAGTTGACTTAGATCTAATTGACCGTATGCGTCAGCAAACTGCTCAATTTTGATGTTGTCAATCGCCACGGGAGTATCTGTGTACGTGCGCGTGTTGGCGTCGCGGGTGCCAACTTCTGTTTCTTCTTGCGTTAGGTCACTAGTGACGCGCATGGAAACATTGAGCTGGTAATCGACTACTCCGAAACGAATTAAAGAACGATAGGTGACATAGCCAGGCATCGTTACACGGACAAAGAACTCACCGCGGCTAACGGGAATACTGTAACGACCATCACGCCTAGTAGGAGCGGATACGTCAAGACCTTCGACCGTTACCTGAGCACCAATCAAGGGGCGGCCTGTTTGATTTTCGTACACCCGCCCCGTAAGTCGTTGGGCGTACACTGCTGAATGGACAATAATAATGAGAAGAAGCGTCGAAAAAACTTTTCTAGTAGAGAATAACAGCATGATGGATTAGAGTAGAGTTGAGATCAATAAATGCTACCTTGTTAAAGTGGGTATTTTCATGAGTCACGAGTTTACTTTGGTATATGCCTCATTTTTGTGCCATCTAAAACGTAGCGTTATATTAAATCAATTGTTTGAAAATAACAATGATTTACAGAAGGAACATTTTGCATTTGTATGCTTTTAAGAAGAAATAGGCTTAATTCAATAGATATGAAGAAATTATCTGCGTTTTTTGGGTTCCTTTTATGTTTTTTAGTGGGAATGGCATTTGTGCCAAATGGGAAAAAACCTGTGCATACGCCACCTAAAAAGTCGGTGTTGCAGGCAACTTACGATGTTAAAAACTCAACAATTTCGGTTGCGCGCTTAGGTATAAAGCAGCCCATTCTCGTACAAAATGTTAAACCAGACCACCGCCCTTACCTGCATCCCATAGTAGCCCCCGATGGGAAAGGGATTCTAACGGAGTACAGCCCGGGTCATCATAAACACCAAACGGGTATTTACTGGGGATTTACGCGGGTCAACGGCCGCGATTATTTCCATCATCCCGAAGGCGATTATTGGCGTAAAGTTTCGGCCAAGGTCATCAAAGCGCAGGGAACAGAAGTGAAATGGGAGACGGTGTATGACTTGCTCGACGAAAAAGGCAATACCGTACTGACCGAAACTCAGACGTGGGTGATGCGGGAGCAGGACGGCCGCTATTTGCTGGATTTGGAATGGGCGGGAGAAGCCCAAACCGACGTGACCATCGGTAAGTACGACTACGGCGGGCTGTTTGTACGGATGCCGTGGAAGCAAGGTATTAAAGGAGAAGTGGTAAATGCCGCGCGCCAAAAAAACGAAAAAGCCGAAGGACAGCGTGCGGGCTGGGTTGATGTGGGAATGCAAATCGAAGGTCGCAACGATTGGGCACACATTGCGGTGCTTGATCATCCCGAAAACAAGGGCTTCCCGCAGCATTGGCGGGTGGACGGGCAGTTGGGTATCGGCCCTGCCAAAGCGCGCCTGAGCGACTGGCAGATTCCGAAAGGCAAGGTAGAAGTCATTAAACACCAGCTGGTGATTTATACGGGTGAGCTCAACGATGTGAAAATGAACAACACGTGGAGCGACTACAGCGGACAGGAAATGATGTATTCATTGTGGGGCATTGCGCAGCAGGAAGGCCGTGACGCAAAGTTTCTGACGCCCGAAGAAGCCGTTGCCAACATGACCCTCAAGGAAGGATTTAAGGTAAATACGTGGGCGTCGGAACCGATGATGACGCAACCGATGGCGTTTTGTTGGGATGATCGGGGGCGGCTTTGGATTGCCGAAAACCGTGATTATGAATCGCGGGGAAGCGGCTTTTCGAACGCTGGAAACAGCCGCATTCTGATTCTGGAAGATACCAACCACGACGGCGTAGCCGACTCAAAAAAGGTGTTTCTGGAAGGCATTGCTTTTCCTGCGGCCATGGCGGTGGGTTTCGACGGGTTGTATCTGGGCGCTCCGCCAAACTTGCTCTTTGTACCCGATCGCAACCACGACGACGTGGCCGACATGAACGATATTGAAGTCCGCCTGACGGGCTGGGGCATTCGTGACCGCCACGAAACGCTGAACAGCCTGCATTGGGGGCCTGATGGCTGGTTGTACGGCTGTCAGGGTTTTGCAACACCGTCGAAAGTGCGTAAACCGACGGGAAAAGGAAAGTTGTACCGCCACAAAGACCCGTTCCCCGAAGATATTTTGCAAGGCGAAGGGGTGGACATCAACGGCGGGGTGTGGCGCTATCACCCGACGAAAGACAAATTTGAAGTGGTGGCGCACGGATTCAGCAACCCGTGGGGAATAGACTACAACGCTAAAGGTCAGCTCTTTATCAGCGCCTGCGTGATTCCGCACATGTGGCACATCATTCTGGGCGGAATTTATCACCGTCAAGGGGGGCAGCATTTTAACCCGTACATTTACAGCGACATACGAACCATTGCCGACCATAGCCACCGTTCGGCGCACGGCGGGGCGCGGGTGTATCAGTCGGACGCGTTTCCTGAGGAGCACAAGGGGCGGATTTTTATGGCCAACATCCACGAACACGCTGTCCTTTCGGATGTACTTGAGCCTCGGGGTTCTGGCTTTGTGGCCAAACACGGCGACGAATTGTTGATGGCCAACAATGCCCAATGGGTGGGATTCAGCATGGAAGTAGGCCCCGACGGCGGTTTGTACGTGCTCGATTGGCACGATGCTGATATTTGCGGAAAAGAAGTTGTCAACGGCGAAACGGGGCGAATTTTCCGAATTATGCCCAAAAAGTCACTGGCTAAAAACTGGGACGGACGTTACGACGATTTATCAAAACTAACGGATAAACAACTCGCTGCGCTGCAAACCAGTCCGAGCGATTGGCACGCCCGCCGCGCACGGGTGATTTTGCAGGCGAGAGCAGTGAAAGGGGCGATTGCAGCCGATGCCGTAACGGAACTCCAGACGATTTATCGGGAACACGCTAACGCTGATATTCGCCTGAAAGCGATGTGGGCATTGCACGTAACCAACCATCTTTCGGCGACTGAATTGCAATCGGCGCTGGCCGACAAGGACGAATACGTTCGGGCGTGGGCGATTCAGTTGTTGTGCGAAGATAAAGCCCCGAATGCGGCGGCATTGAGCGCATTTGCAAAAATGGCCAAAGATGACCCTTCGCCCGTCGTGCGGCTGTATCTGGCATCGGCCATGCAGCGAGTGGACACCGAAACGGCGTGGAAAATAGCGGAGCAACTGGCCAAACACGGGGAAGATTCGGAAGACCATAATTTGCCCAAAATGATTTGGTTTGGACTGGAACCTTTGGTGAAAACCAATCCACAACGTGCGTTGGCAATGGCGGAACAAGCACAGGTACCGTTGATTTCGAAATACATTGCCCGTCGATTGATTGATGCCAACTCACCCGAGAGCGTAGTCGGGGCGTTAATCAACGTTGACAAAGGTAAAGGCAAGCCAAACGTCATCAGTATGTTAGAAGGAATGCGCGACGGTTTAGAAGGTAGATTTGACCTGAAAGCGCCCGCTAACTGGGCTGCTTTGTATGCGAAACTGAAACAAAGCGGTGGAGAAACGGCACAATTGGCCTTGCAGATTGCCCAACGTTTTGGAGACACGGAAGCCACGCAAAAGTCGATGGTGACGCTTAAAAACAAAAATGCGCCGTTGGTACAGCGACAGCAGGCGTTACAGGCCATTGCTGTTCGCAAGCGCGAGGAACTGGTGGCCGAAATTCCCGCCCTGCTCAACGAACCAAAACTACGTTTGGACGTGATTCGGGCCATCGCTGATTATGACAAAGAACCGTTGGCTAAGTTGCTGATTACGAATTATAAAGACTTCAATGTTTCGGAAAAACAACAAGCCATTCAAACCCTGTCGTCGCGACCTAAATACGGCTGGCAGTTGACGCAAGCCCTTAAAAATCAGACCATCCCTAAGCGGGATGTGCCTCCGTATGCCGCGCGTCAATTGCTGCGGGTAGTTGGAAGTGGTTTTATCGAGGTGTGGGGGCCTATCGAACAGGAGCCATCGCTGGAAAAATCGTACGCGAAGTACCAGCGAATGATTACCGAAAAAGCCGTGGCAACTGCTAACCCAGTGAAAGGAGAGGTTGTTTTTCAGCGAACATGCGGTAGTTGCCACAAAATGTACGGCAAAGGCGGTAACATCGGCCCCGATTTGACGGGCTCCAACCGCGCCAGTCTTGATTACCTGTTGTTTAATGTGCTAAACCCGAGCGGTGAAATTCAGGACGACTACAAACTGGTGGTCGTCACTACCCGCGATGGACGAACCTACTCAGGCAACGTTATCGCCGAAAACGAACGTCAGCTGACGATGCGCATTGTGGGACAAGACGCCGTAGTGGTCAATAAATCCGCGATTCAGTCGCGGGAAGTCATGCCTACCTCACTGATGCCCGTCGGTTTATTCGACAGCCTCACCGAGCAGGAAGTGCTTGATTTGGTCAAGTACCTGCGCTCGGTAAAAGGTGAAAAACAAGCGAAGAAATAAGATTTTCCCCTCCCGAAAGTTCAAACTTTCGGGAGGGGAGGTAATGGATAGTTGGGAAGCTTTTGCTTGTGCTTGAAAACGGTATAGTAAAATGTAGGAGAAGTTTGAAGTGATGAGTTTTAGAATTTTTTCTTACATCAATAAACGGGTAAAGGCTTTGAAAATCAATATTTTTATGTCAATAACTTAGTGTAACTTGAGATGTATAAGAAGACTTTGTTTGATATTTATATTGTTTTAAGTAGTATTTTTTGCCTTTGTATTTATTTTGTTCTTTTTAACTGGGTGCTAGAAATAAATTCGATAAATGATTTTATTGTTACGATTTTATCAATATTTCTTGTTCCGAATTTTATTTTATCCATTATTCCATTACCAATTTATTATAAAACTAACAAAAAATGGGATAAATTTAAACAAACGTTTTTACAGCTTATATTACTCCAAGGAGGGGTTATATTAATTTTATGTTTAATTATTGGGGGACTGGAGTTTTTAAACTAAGGGTAATTATTGAAATTGTTCAATTCTTTGAAATGTGGCTTGTAAATGAATAAATACATGAATATATTTTGTGATTCTTTTTATATGATTTTCATATCAGTAAGTGGAGCATTTGTTTGTTTTTGGTCTAGCATATTTTTTCTCGGCTCTCACGAATCTATACAAAATCTAATTAAAGCAGGGGGTATTATTGTCTTATCATTTAAGCGATTTATAGGTTTTTTACTTTTGGGAATATTACTCTCATTTGGTATAGTATTGATGAGTCTTTTGGTGCAATTACTAAGTAAGAAAAAAGATTTCTTGGAGCCTTTTTATGTTTTTGTAGTCTCCTCAGTTTTTCAAATATTTTGTTCATTTACTGGTAGTTTGATTTTTATGTATAACTTTTCATGAATAAAAAATACTAAAAAAACTATCTATAATTATTCAAAAAAATAGACATTTCAAAGCATAAAAAAATTGTCCTATAAAAACATCGATACTCAATGAATAATTACCCTCCGCATTTTAAAAATCTGTTTAATATTATAGTTATGTTTATACTGATGTATATTTTTGTTGAAATTTATTTAGCTAAAAATATATGGATAATCAAAAACTTAGTCTATTTCATCCCTTTGATTGTGTTTTCCTTGTTATACAGACAAGGTTTTTTTTATAAACCCATCCGTTTTGACGCTCAATTTTTCTATCCCCCTAAAAATAAGCCCGCTATTTTACTTTCTTCTATTCAGTCAGTAAAGCTAACTTCTCTGGCCAATAAAAACATTCATTATTGGGAAATAACTTACCTATCTGACAAGCCTATGTCTGTTCGGGTTCTTCCACCTATCATGGAAGATAGCTTTGCTAGGTTTATAGAAGCCGTAAAAGAGGCCAATCCTACGGTTGATGCCGATATTTTTGAATTTAACTTGTATTTTGGCTTCTTGCCTTTTGTCCATTGGAAGCCGAAGAAGACCTGAACTGGCCTTGTCAAGGAAATACTACGTTTTTCAAAATTAATAGCACAAAGTACCATTCGAACCCATTTTAAGCTTTTCGCAGCCTTTGGGGAAATTATTTTTGTAGTATTTCAACAAAAACTATAATTTGTCTCGGTATCCTTATTTCCCTAAACCCCATGCGAAAATACCTTTCCCTGACTTGTTTGTTCCTAGTGAGTAGCTGTTTAAGTGTATTGGCACAAACCAAGACGCAGACCATACGCGGGCACGTGATTGACCGTGTTAATCGGCAACCGATGGTCGGTGTGTCGGTCGTAGTGGTTGGGACAACGCAAGGTACTCAGACCAATGCGCTGGGAGAATTTGTATTGTCCAACGTGCGTATCGGACGGACGTCCGTAAAATGCTCAATGGTGGGGTATGAAGACTATACGACCGAAGAGTTTATCCTGAACTCAGTGCGGGAAGTGGTGTTGAACGTTGAATTGAAAGAAAACCTCTACAACTTACAAGAGGTAAAAGTCGTGTCATCCCAAAACCTCAGTCGGCCTGTCAATGACCTTGCCTACGTGAGCGCGCGTTCGTTTACGGTCGAAGAAACCGAGCGGATTCCTGCGTCGGTCAACGACCCAGGACGGATGGCGTTGGCGTACCCAGGCGTAAAAGCGGGACGCGATGAAAACGAAAACAAAATCATCGTACGAGGCAACTCTCCCTTTGGTATTTTGTGGCGTTTGGAAGGAATCGACATTCCCAATCCCAATCACTTTGCCCAGCCAGGTTCGGGAGGGGGAGGAATTTCGGTATTCAGTGCTCAGTTGCTCGGCCGTTCCGATTTTTTTACAGGAGGAATGCCCGCCGAATACGGGAATGCCTTATCGGGGGCTTTTGATATTCGTTTTCGAGAAGGAAACCTACAAAAACGAGAGTATCGGGCCAAAGTTGGGGTATTGGGATTGGATTTTTCAACCGAAGGAGCGATTAAAAAAGGGCGTTCGTCCTACTTGGTCAACTACCGTTATTCGACGTTGGGCCTGCTGAGTCAAATGGGTTTTTATTTGGTGGGCGAACGCGTCACTAACCTGTTTCAAGACTTATCGTTCAACCTAGCTTTTCACAGCAAAAATGGCAAACGTACGACCACGGTATTTGGATTAGGAGGTCTCAGTGAAGAACACTATATGCCCGTAGAGCCTGCCGAAAAACGAGTAGCTGGCAAAGCTGATAATTGGGAAGACCGCGTCCGACCTGCCAACATGGGGGCGTTGGGCGTGACCCACACGGCCAATCTCAGCGAAAAATCGTCGATAAAATACGTCGTGGCGGTGATTGGAAGTGGTATTAAACGCAACTCAGATACGCTCAATTTGCAGAATATACGCTTTCGGTACGATACCCAACAGTACGATGAGTTTCGGCTAGCAGCGACGGCCGCTTATAATTATAAATTTGATGCCAAAACCCGCTTGAAAGCGGGGCTTATTGCCAATTATATCAAATTTTCATTCTTCAAAGAAACCGCTCCCCGCGCTTCCGTGACCGATATTAATGTTATCAATGCTGGGCGTCAGCAGTCGGTGAATGGCAGAGGAACGACCCAAACGGTACAAGCCTACGCCCAAATTGTCCGTAACCTTACCGACCGATTGGTGATGAATGCGGGGCTTCATTCGATGTTTTTGACCTTAAATAATACAACTTCGCTGGAGCCACGTTTATCGTTTCAGTACCGTTCTCCCAAGGCGCATACAGTAAGTTTGGCATACGGGCTTCACAGCCAATTGTTGCCGATGAGCACCTATTTTTACCTTAAAAAAGACACTATTGCGGGTAAAATCGTGGAATCGTATCCCAATAAAAATGCAGCTTTTCCGCGTTCTCATCACCTGATTTTGAGCTATAATTACGTCACTCCGAGCTTATGGAAGTTTTCGACCGAAGTGTATGTACAGTTATTGCGAAAAGTGCTCGTAGAGCCTACCGCAAGTTCGGCGTATTGGATGCTGAATGGCGCGGATGGCTTTCCTGAATTTACAACGGTGGCGAAAGGAAAAGGAAAAAACTACGGAATCGATATGTCGGCCGAGCGGTTTTTCTCGAAAAAATACTATTTGCTTATTACAGGTTCATTGTTTAACTCAACGTACCAAACCGCCGACGGTAAAACGTACAATTCGGCCTTCAACGACCGATTTAGCACGGCGTTGACTTTTGGACGAGAGTTTACGTTTAAAAATGGTTCAGTGTTTCAACTAGGTGCTCGTTCGATGTACAATGGCGGGTACCGTTATACCCCGATTGACGCGGCGGCCTCGGCTAAAGCGAAGCGTTTTGTCCCGCTCGCAGGCGCAGATTATGCCGCACAAGCTCCTGCGTATTTCCGCGTTGACGGGCGAGTGTCGTACCGTTCCAACCGCAAAAAGTATGCAACGGTGCTTTCACTCGATGTCCAGAATGCGACCAATTACATCAATTACACCAGCACCAGCTACAACGTCGCGACCAATACCCTCGAAGCACGCCGCGCTGGAAATGGATTTGTGCCAGTATTGAGTTATCAAATTGATTTTTAGGGATTTGTGTGTCATTGATGTCGATTCTTATCCGTATAAAAGGTATGAAACTTTCTTTGTGACCTTTGTACAAATACATAGTGTTCTTAGTGGTTAAAATAAATTGAATGCTGAAACTGAGGGCTCTTGCGATGGAATCGAGACAAGACTTTATTACTTACTTAGAAGGTTTTATTCCGTTGTCGTCGGAAGCGAAAACGGCATTGTTGGACGCATTGCAAGTTCGGCAATACGCTAAGCGTGAGCATATTGTGCCGCTAAACGGGGTCAACGATGTCATTTCTTTTATTGCCAAAGGGTGCGTGCGGGAATATTACCTCAACAACCAAGCGGAAGAGGTGGTGGTGTGGTTTGGGATTGAAAACGACATCGCGGTGTCTTTGCCAAGTTTCATAGCCAAACAGCCTAGTCATACTGCCCTTCAGGCGATAGAACCTACCAACGTAATTCAGCTGAGTCGCGAGGGATTATATCAGCTTTACGACCGATTTCACGAGATTGAGCGCTTGGGACGCATCATTGCGGAACATTATTTGATGAACAGTGATTCGTATATCCAAGAACTTCAAACCCAAAATGCGGCTGAACGTTACCACAACTTAATGGTGCAAAAACCACAAATCCTACAACGGGTACCGCTATCTATGATTGCTTCTTTCTTGGGAATTAGCGGTGAAACCCTCAGCCGGATCCGCGCTAAACGAGCAAATTATTGATTTTTAGTTGCTTAGGTTTTATGTGTTGCGTCAGAGACGCAGTGCCATGGTGACCCAAATGACAGTTTGGGTCAAGTTCGAGAAGCTCGTCCCGACATAATATCGGGACGAAATCGGCACAAAGTCTCTGACTTTATGCTACACGGGCAAATAATTACGATTTTTTGACAAATGTCAAGGAACAGTCTCCCTATAACACTCTATTTTTGTTACACAACCACTAAACCCATTGCCTGTACCATGAACTTCTTAAAAACCCTCGTTGGGGCCGCTATGGTCGTAGCGTTACTTACGGCCTGTGGCTCCCAAGAAACCAAAAAAAGTAAGCTAGACATTACCTCTTTGCCAAAAGCTACGCCCGAACAAATGGAGGCGTTGGTTGCGAAGTTTATTGAAGCAAAAGAAGGCGAGACCATTGAAATTCCCGAAGGGTTTTACGAAATGAATACCCAATTGATTTTAGATAAAGTCAATAAGGTTACCATCAAAGGGGCAGGAATGTACAACACCGTGATGTCGTTTAAAAATATCAAAACGGGCGGTGAAGGGATGAAAATAGCGGGTGATGGGATTACGCTTCAAGATTTTACGGTGATGGATGCCCCTGGGGATTGCATCAAAACGCAACATTGCAACAGCATTACTTTTCGTGGGGTGAACACGACTTGGACCAACGATAAAAACTCCAAAAACGGTACGTACGGCATTTATCCCGTTCAATGCAAAAATGTACTGGTAGAAAAATGCGAGGTTTCGCACTCGCGCGATGCAGGTATTTACGTAGGGCAGTCCGAAAATATCATTGTACGCGACAACTACGTGTTTGAAAATGTAGCAGGGATTGAGATTGAGAACTCGGATAACGCGGAGGTCTATAACAACCTCGCCGAAAACAACACAGGAGGAATTTTGATTTTCAATTTGCCAGGTTTACCCAAAGCCTTTGGGTCGCGTACGAAAGTATATAACAACACGCTTAAAGAGAACAACCACGAGAACTTTGCCGAAGTAAGCAACGGTCAAAATGGGAATGCCGTTACGATGATTCCTCCTGGGAGTGGGATTATTGTCTTGGCGGGAAATGAGGTAGAGATTTTTAACAACAAAATCTTGAACCACAAGACGTACTCGATTGCGATTGCGAGCTACCACATTACAGAATTACCTATTCCGAATCATCCAGGTTGGTCGCCGTTTACCACGAATATATCGGTACACGACAATACCTTCGAACGCACGTTTGGGGTGCCTGACTTGACCAAAGAAATGGGGAAATTGGTGGCGGCGAAGTGTTTTAAATCGCAGGATGTAATTTATGACGGAATCATCGATGAGAAAAAAGGAAAATCGGCGGAGCAAAACCCGATGAATATTTGCATCAAAGAGAATCAGAAAGATTTTCGGTTTTCGCGTTTCTTAATTCCTGCTAGTGGGGCAGTGACTGAGATTGAGGTCTTTAACGATGTGAAGCCGTTTGCGACGTGTAATGTAGAGGTGAAAACGGATGTGAAGAACTTAAGCCTATAAGGTTCTCAAAACCTACACCTATAAGGATTTAAAAACCTTATAGGTTTGAGATTAATACTTTCAACTATGTTCAAATCAAAACTCCTCTGGCTAGCGCTGGTAGCAGTAACCCTAAGTTGGTTGTACGGTTGTAGGGTTCAAAACCAAGCAACGGCGCACCCTTCTCAATTAAATTTTAGCGAATTTCCCTTGAAAAAACTGTCAGATTACGGCTTTTACAAGGGCGAGCTAAAACAATTGACTCCCAACGACCACGTGCTCGAATACGAGCCCGTAGCGACATTATTTACCGATTATGCCTTCAAAAAACGCTTTGTGTGGATGCCAGAAGGAACGTCGGCGACGTTTGATGTCAACCAACCCAACGAACCCCTCGATTTTCCTGATAAAACAATTTTGGTCAAAAACTTTTACTATCCACATGATTTTTCTAAACCAACGGGCGAGCGACGAATTTTAGAAACTCGCCTTTTGGTAAAAGATCAAGGAACTTGGAAAGCTTATCCGTACCGCTGGAACGATGCCCAAACCGACGCCGATTACAAAATTACGGGCGAAACGATTCCCGTAAGCTGGAAAGACGAAGCAGGGCAAGCGCATCAAATCAATTACGCCATTCCCAACAAAAATCAGTGCAAAAGCTGCCATAATCGGAAGGATGTTTTTATGCCTATTGGGCCAAAAATCAAGCAGTTGAACCACGAGCTCGCGTACCAAGACGGAAAAGAAAATCAGTTGACACGTTGGCAAAAAGTGGGTTATTTGAAGGCCAACGCCGAAGACATTGCAAAAGTAGTGCCGTTGGTAAGCATGAACGACGCGAAGGCGTCGCTCGGTGAGCGTGCGCGTTCGTACTTGGATGTTAACTGTGGGCATTGCCACCATGCCAATGGCCCAGCTTCTACCTCAGGGCTTTACCTGAACGTTGAAGAGAAAGATCCGTTTCATTGGGGTGTGATGAAATCGCCCGTCGCAGCAGGAATGGGTGCGGGGCCGTACCGATTTGACATCAACCCAGGAAAAGGAAAAGAGTCGATTTTGACGTACCGTATGAACTCCATACATCCAGGCGTAATGATGCCTGAAATTGGCCGCGTGAGCATCCACAAAGAAGGCGTAGCGCTCATTGAACAGTGGATTGATGGGTTGGAGAAGGCTAAGTAACAGGCTTGAGTTTAGAAAATAAGGTTATCCATTTCGGGGAAATGATTAGGCGAGTTGGCTAGTCATTCCCCGACGCCTTTCCCTTTTTTGCTTCTTCTTTGGCTTCCGTTCGGGGAGCGTTGGGGTCATAAGCGAGTTTATTGATATAAAACACGTCGCGCGAGCCATTGACCCACTTTTCTCCTCCCACTTTCTGATAACCGTAAGCCACAAAGAAGCGGTCGTACCAAGAGGCAAGTACGCCCTGCTCGCTGTCTACGATTTTTTCACCTTCAACCGCCGTTTTTAGCGCGTGTACTTCCTTTTCGCGTACGATTTGGTTGCGGTCAATTACTTCCGTGTGAATTTTTTCCTCTTTGGGGTAAGCCAGTACCAGCAAACCGTTCTGGCGAGTCACTTGTACCATGGGTAAAAGCTCAATATTTTCTACATTTTCGAGCGAAAAACAGTTGTCCCAAAGCAATTTGCCCGATTTGTCAAAGCCACATACGATGGCATGGGTGTAGCGGAAAGCGTCGTATTCTCGGTGCAGGTTAGACATTCCACCACCGTAGTACATGTTTCCGCTTTTGTAGACGGGGTAATACACTTCTGCCACGAGAATAAACTCGTCGCCGTGTTTGATGACATCGTGCACAAGTAAGCGGTAGCGGAATTTGGGCTCTTTCCCTTCTTCTTTCTGTTTGGATATTTTTTCGACAACCCGTTGTTTCCGCTTGGGTTTTAGGTAATTGAAGAAATTCTCCAATTTCGAAAAATCGACCCATTGTAATCCTTCAGGCTCGGCGTCTTTGATTTTTGAAAAATACAAGCCTTGCGAATATTGCGTACATCCTTGGGCATAGTTACCGACCAACAACGAGGAGGTTTCATCGAGAGGAAGAATTTTTCCCGAAATCAAGCCATTTTCGTTTTCGAAAGGCATGTTGGTGGTTTTGATGAGTTTGCCTTCGTACGAATACGTTTTAATCGAAAAATGACAGTCGCCGCGTTTAGAGTTGTACAACAGCACGTTGAGGTGGTTGCGTTGTTCGTCTAGTTCTAAGTTGCTGATTTCAGTATTGGTTGTGTATAAAAACGGAAGCGCCTTTACACTTTTATCAAAAAACGAAAAAGCCATGACCATCGGGCGGCTGTTGTGGTAGCCGCCAATAAAAGCGACGTTGCCAAGTACTTTAAAATGGACGATGTCAGCGCGGGTGTGCATATCCCCTTTGAACGTTTCCGTTTCACCGTTTTGAAGATCCAACCGCAGCACCATCACATTATCGGTATCGGTTTCTTGGAGCAGCCAAAAGGCAAAATGCTGATTATGATACGATTTTACGAGGTGAAACTGATCTTCGAGCTTATATTCCGACATCCAACGCTGCTTTAAAGCATTATCGAACCGGTAAAAAGTCCATTTTTCTTTATTGAAATATTCTTCTTTTCGCTGAATAACGAGTAGCCCATCTTCGGATAGAGGTGTAACATCAAAGTACTCTTCGGCACTTTGACTTACTTTAAATTCTAACCGAACCGACTGTTCCAACTGCGCCACTGCAGGGTGCTTTAGCCAACCGATGGCCAACAATAATAAGATGACTGCCTTATTTTTCATTTCATGGCAAAGCTAAATGTGGAGAATGGTACGAAAATAGAACCAATTTTTGGGAATACAAGTAGTTGCTTGTCGAATTTGGCGTACTTTTGCGGCTTATTTAAGCTGTCTAGCGTTCCAATCAGGGATTAGACCAAAGAACCACGTCTTATGCAAATCGAAGCCATTATCAAAACTTCTCTCCAAAGTGCATTAAAGGAGATTTATAATGTTGAAGAGCCAACAATCGTACTTCAACCTACCAAAAAAGATTTTGAAGGTTTTTATACATTCGTGACTTTTCCGTACACCAAAAGTCTCCGCAAACCTCCTATTGAAATAGGAAACGCACTGGGAGCGTACGTGTTGGAGAAAGCGGGAGTTGTGAGCAAATTCAACGTCGTACAAGGGTTTTTGAACCTAAGTATTGACGAATCAGCTTGGGTGGGCGCACTTAATGCCTTGGCGCTTGACGAAAACTTCGGCTTTGCCGCTCCCAATGGGCAGTCGGTGATGGTGGAATTTTCGTCTCCCAATACCAACAAACCACTTCACTTGGGGCACTTACGGAATAACTTTTTGGGGGATTCGGTAGCCCGTATTTTGAAAGCCAACGGCTACGACGTCACTAAAACTTGCCTTGTCAACGACCGTGGGATTCACATTTGTAAGTCGATGCTGGCCTATGCCAAACTGGGCAATGGTGAAACGCCTGAGTCAGCAGGGATGAAAGGGGATCATTTGATTGGGAAATACTACGTGTTGTTTGACAAAGAATACAAACAGCAAATCCAAACCCTTGTAGCTGAGGGAATGACCAAAGAAGAAGCGGAGAAAAAAGCACCGTGGATGCTCGAAGCGCAAGAATTGCTCCGCAAGTGGGAGCAAGGGGACGAAGAGACCGTTTCGCTTTGGAAAACCATGAACGAGTGGGTATATGCTGGTTTTAACGATACCTACCAAAAAATCGGGGTAAGTTTTGATAAGACGTATTACGAATCAAATACTTATTTGCTCGGAAAAGACGCCGTAGAAGAAGGTTTAGCCAAAGGGGTATTCTTCAAAAAGGCGGATAATTCGGTATGGATTGATTTGACCGAAGAGGGGCTGGACGAAAAGCTGGTTTTGCGCGGCGACGGTACGTCGGTTTATATTACCCAAGACTTGGGCACAACGGATTTGAAGTTTACCGATTTCTCTACCAATAAGTCGATTTGGGTCGTAGGAAATGAGCAAGATTACCATTTTCAAGTGCTTTTTGCCATCCTAAAACGCCTTGGTCGTACCTACGCCGACGGCTGTTATCACCTTAGCTACGGAATGGTGGACTTGCCATCGGGTAAAATGAAGTCGCGGGAAGGAACGGTGGTGGACGCCGACGAACTCGTAGCAGAAGTGACTGCCGCCGCTGCCGAAGAAGGCAATGCCAAAGGCAAAATCGACGATTTTACGGAGGCAGAAAAGCAAAAGCTCTTCTCGATGCTTGGACTTGGGGCGTTGAAGTATTATTTGTTGAAAGTTGACCCACAAAAACGGATGTTATTCAACCCTGCCGAGTCGGTGGAGTTGCACGGACACACGGGGCCGTTTATTCAATACACCCACGCCCGTACGCGTTCGGTATTGCGTAAGGCAACTCAGTTGGGAATCGACTGGGCCAAACCTGCCTCGACGGTAGCGTTGACGGCTTCTGAACAAGAAGTGATTTTTGCCCTTACGCAATTCCCTGACCGCGTGGCGGATGCAGGTCGTAACTACTCGCCCGCGTTGATTTCGCAGTATGCGTATGAATTGGCGAAGGTATATAATACGTTTTACGCTGAAGTTTCGATTTTGCAAGAACCAAATGCGGCAGCACAGCACGTTCGTTTATTACTGACTCAAGCTATTGCTGATTCGATTCGTAAAGCGATGGAACTCTTGGGGATTGAAGTACCCGATAGAATGTAGGAGAATGTCGAATTCCTCTCAAAACCGCAAGGCCGTATGTGCTTTGCGGTTTTTTTATGGATTTGCGATTTCTAGACCTCTATAAAGCCGTTTGAGAGAAAGCGGACATTGCTGAATAGCGTACAAAATAGCCGTGGCATCATCGCCGTCGTAGTCGCGGACAATCCAGGTGGCATCGGGTTGTTTGGTATAGACCGATACGTGTTTTCGGTCTTGATGCACCAATACGTACTCTTTGAAACTTGGAATAGTGCGGTAATACTCGTATTTGAGGGTTCGGTCGTACTCTTTGGTGGAGTCGGACAGTACTTCTACGACGACTAGGGGGTTGGTAATTGTATCTTTTCGGTTTTGGTAAAATGCTGGTTTTTCACAAATCACCACCGCATCGGGATACACAAACTTGTTGTACTGCTCAATTCGGATTTTAGTGTCGCTACCATTGACCAAATATAGCAAATCGTTTTCCTCTAAAAAAAAGGTAACCAGTGTGGTGATTTTTGTTGATAAATGGCCGCTTATGAAAGTTCGAGTTTTTATTTTCTTGATAATTCCATCGTGGTATTCATGTTTGTAAACGGATTTTTCTTCGGACTTAAAATAATCTTCAATGGAGGTTTTTGTTAACATATCCAGTTTTTTTAAAGCTTTTCTCTAGTAAAATAACAGGTTGAACGCATTAAAAAAAGTAGCCTCAGCGAGGCTAAATCTTAGTAGAAAAAAGGGTAAAAGGCCATCCAAAAGCCCCATCGGGGCGGCCGACGCTCGGTGACATCTTTCACTGATTTCTACTAAGAGGTAGCTCCTCTGGAGTAATGAATAACCATTCGATATTTTATGTGCGTTCAGCCTAATAAAAATAAATAAATAAAAAACCCTGAAAAAGGTAGATTACTCTTTCAGGGTTTTTATGGTGGGTAAAAACGTCGGAGACGTTATACCGTTGGAGTCCCGAATTGTAGTTCGGGACTAACTTTGCTGTATTTTGGGACTAGCTGAATTAAGCTAAAACGCGAACTTCTTTGCTCAACGCTTCTAAGAATAAATCGGCTTCTTCTTTTTTGAGCGCGAGCGACGGCAACAAACGAATGGTGTTTTTGCCTGCTACGCCCGTGAATAATTTATAGTCGAACAACAGCTTATTGCGGAGGTCTTCGATGGCGAAATCATATTCGATTCCAATCATTAACCCACGTCCGCGAAGCTCTTTGTAGCCTCCGATTTCCGCAATACCTTTCATCAAATAGTCGCCAATTTCGACGGCGTTGTCCATGAGATTTTCGTCTTTCATGATGTCGAGCACGGCAATACCCGCCGCACAAGCCAAGTGATTTCCACCGAAAGTTGTGCCCAACATGCCGTATTTAGCTTGGAACTTAGGCGAAATCAATACACCCGCGATTGGGAAACCGTTACCCATGCCTTTGGCCGTGGTGTATAAGTCGGCGTGAAGGTCGGTGTAGTGTTGGTTTGAGAAAAATTTCCCTGAACGCCCATAACCGCACTGTACGCTGTCCAAGATAAAGGTAGCGTTGCTTTCGTCGCATTTCTGACGAATGGCCCGCAAAAACTCTTCCGATGCCACTTGAATGCCACCCACACCTTGAATTCCTTCTACAATGATGGCACATACGTCGGTCATGTCGTGCTGACGAACGGCTTCAGCATCGTTGAATGGCAAAAACGTGACGTGTTTGTTGTAGTTGACAGGCGCAACAATCGATGGGTTGTCGGTCATAGCAACCGCCCCCGCCGTACGGCCGTGGAATGACTTGGTAAAGGCAACTATTTTGCTACCGCCGTTGTAGAAAGAGGCCAATTTAATGGCGTTTTCGTTGGCTTCGGCACCCGAGTTACACAAAAAGAGCGTGTAATCTGGATAGCCAGCCAAATCGCCTAATTTTTGAGCCAATTCATCCTGTAACGGTATCCTGACAGAGTTGGAGTAGAAATTAATTCGTCGCAACTGTTCCGTCATTTTTTCGACGTAATGGGGGTGACAATGACCCACCGAAATCACGGCGTGACCGCCGTAAAGGTCGAGGTACTTCTCGCCTTTGCTGTCCCAGAGCCAAGAGCCTTGCGCTTGGACGGGTTCGATGTCGTAAATCGGATAAACGTTAAACAGGTTCATGATACTGAGTGGCAAGCCACCGTTAATTGTTATTAGTTAGTCGTACAACAACACGTTATCAAACTAACTTGAAATAAAAAACTCCGCAAAGATACCGAATCTGGGGGAGAATGTGGCGGAATGGGGGAGTTGATTTCAAACACTCACTCATACTTAACATCAAATCGACCCTCGGTGACTTTTACGGTTTCTTTGGAAACAACAAATTCAGCATCAAAAGCAAATCTGCCCGAGACGATTCGGTTCACGGTGTCCAATCGAGAGATGACTACTTGCCCAGGATTGGATGATTTTGTCTTGAAAATCTTAAAGTTGTTGTCGTAATAAATTCCGAAAGGTTTGTCATACAAATCTTCCAATAGATTAGTACCCACGACACCTTTGGGTAGCGTTAGCTGAACGCGGTCTTTGGTGCTGGCATTGGTATGGATAAACAAATAAAAAGTAGTAGCACTCAGCCGCTTAAACTCAACTTCGATGGCCTTGGCGGCAGGCCCTTGGTCATTCCGAATGCCGTCTGCAATCCATACTTTTCCGTCTATTTTGCAGCCGAAGGTATTTAGCCCCTCAGTGGTGGGTGCGGGCAAAGCGTCTTCTTTGGGTTCGCAGCTGTTGAGGATGAATAGCCCAAAGAGTAGTAGTGTTAGTGGCTGTAAGAAATACTTCATCAAGCAAGTAGTTTTGTGTGAAACGGTGGCTTACTTTTTTAAATGAACTCGTATGAAAAAACTAATCTTAATTTTCCTGTTTTTCTTGTTGTATAATAAGGCAAATGCCCAAGAAAAACCTTTTGGAGAAAGAGGGTATGAGGCAAAGTTTACGTCCACGGAAAAGGATAGTCTCGTCGTGTATGTAAAAGATGCTCAGGATAATAGGCCAATGCCGAGTGCGTTTATTTGGTTAAACAAACATAAAGCTGGAGAGGCTAAGGGAAGGTATGTTACGGATTCGTTGGGAATGGTCAAAATCAGCTTGACTGAGAAACTAAGGGCAGTATCAATCAAAAGTGTGGGATACCATCACGCCAAAATTGATCGAATTTTTAGGGGGAATAATAAAGGAAAATGGACGTTGACTTTTTACATGATACCTGTTCAGGCTAGTTTTCCCAATGAGGGATTTTATCCGAGAAAAAAGAAATAATAGCCCATTTTTCTCGGATAAAAAACCAACTTACTCTTTCTCAAACAAATGCCCCCAAATTACGTCATAGACATCCGTAGCTTGGAGTTCGGCTTGGGTGAGGGGGGAGTCTGTAATGCAAATGGGATAAAACTCGCGGGGTGCACTGATACCCCCGTGTGAGCCTTTAATGAGCGTAGCGTCCAGCGGAATAACGTCCATTAAATAACGGAAACCGAGCAACTTACGCGCTAATTTATACCCCGCTCTGAGTTTGATAAACGGATTTTTGGGGTCCATAAACATCTCGACGGGGTCGTAGCCTGGTTTGCGGTGGATGTCAACCAAATGTGCATAATCGGGTGCTTTGGCGTCGTCGAACCAATAGTAGTACGTAAACCAGCTATCGGGCTTGGCTACGGCAACCAAGTCGCCTGCCCGCTCGTGGTCGATGTGGTGCGCTTTTTTACCTTCTTCGTCCAGTACAAGTTCGATACCTTCGGTTTGTTCGAGGCGTTTTTTTACCTGCGCTTTTACGGCGGGGTCATTGATATAAATGTGGGCAATTTGGTGGTCGGCAGCGGCAAAAGCTTTAGAAGCCCCCGCGTCCAAAAGCTCATACCAACGCTCCGTACGTACCGAAATCAACCCTTCTTCCCGCAAAATACGATTGATGTGAACAGGACGGTGAACGGGGTTGATGCCGTATTCAGAAAGTAAAATAATGCGGGTGTTTTTGGATTCGTAGTATGTTACCAAATCGGCGACCACTTGGTCGATTTCGTTTAATTCTTTGCTGATTTTAGAGAAATCAGGGCCAAATTTTTGTAAACAATAGTCCAAATGTGGTAAATAAATGAGCGTCAGCGTAGGGTCATTTTGACGGTCAACCCATACCGAAGCATCCGCAATCCACTTCGTCGATTTGATATTGGCATTAGGGCCCCAAAAGTTAAACAGCGGAAATTGTCCCAACTCTTTTTGAAGCTCGTCGCGCAGCGAGGCAGGATAAGCGTAACAGTCAGGGGCTTTTACTCCGTCGGCGTGGTATTGGGGGCGGGGAGTGACCGAAAAATCGGCAGTGGAGTACATGTTGTACCACCAAAACATCTTTGAACACGTAAACGACGGGTCCTGACGTTTGGCGGCATCCCAAATTTTATCGGCCTTTACGAGCTTATTGGATTGTTTCCAAAACTTCATTTCGGCGTCGTCGCGGTCGTACCAGCCATTGGCCACAATCCCGTGTTCCGAAGGCCATTTACCAGTTACGTAACAACTCTGCGAAGTAGTGGTTACGGCAGGCAAAACGGGTTTTATGGGCGTGATGTGGCGGGATTTAACGTACTCGCTCAAAAAGGGAGTATGTTCCCCAATCAAATTGGCACTCAGGCCAACAATATCTATGACAACGGTTTTGTTCATTTTAGTTGTTCATTCACCCATTGCATTTCGCGGACAATAGACTCGCCAATGGGTTTTTGCATATCGGTGGGCAACACGCCCCACGTATAAGTTTCTACTTCAAGGTGTTGGGTAAACGGCGTAGCCTTATGTACATTGAGCGTCTTCACGATTTCAGCCTGTGTCGATTCAAGCAAGCCGTATGAATTAATAAACAACGGTACGTGAAAGTGAATCCGCCATTCGTTGTGAGTATCCGAATCGCTCTGGATGGCTTCTGCCAAATCAGGGAATTTTTGGAAAGTACCTTCGTTGGTTTTGGCTACTACTTGGTGTAAATATACAGGTTCATCAAAGGCGCGAATGGCCGCCAGTTTTTCGGCGCGTTCGGTCGCTAAATTCATCTTAACTGCCGAACTGATTTGGATTTTCCCTACGCGGATGCCTAGTTCATTGAGTTGATTGATAATGACTTGAGGCTCTTCGTAGCTCACCGCAAAATGGCACACATCGTAGCAGAGCTGGACGTGGGTAAGGAGTGTTTCTTGGGCTTCTTCGGGCGTCATACCGTATTTTTCGACCAAGAAAGCGGTACCTTTTGGTAAAAAATAGTCACTGTACCACTCGATAAACTCCTGTCCATTTTCTAAAATTCCGTCGGGTTCGGGCTCGATGTCAAGGTGCATGAGTTTGCCCGTTGTGCGACGTAACTCTATCAACGTTTCGACTACCTGTAAGATATTTTCGGTGGCCGTTTTAATGGCTTGTTGTTTGTCTTCATCCGTTTCCCACCAGTAGCGATACGACAGCGGTGAGGTCGAAATCCCACCTTCCATTCCGTCGGGAAGCAGTTGAACCAAAATATGAAACAAACGCTGCGTGTAGGCGGTGCGGTCGTCGGTAGTCCAGTCGGGGGTATGAACGTCGTCTTTGACGCGCGTGGCATGAAAACCTCCGTAGGGGAAACCGTTCATGGTAAAAACGTAGATACCGTTGGCGGTCAACCATTCTTTAAACTCTGCCAACTTTTCAGGCTCCGATAGCTCAATAGAAGCATCATTGGCGAGCCGAAGTCCTAAGGCAAAAGGCTCGTTGGGCGAGAGTTTTGATTTTATGTAAGGAAGGTTGTCCTGCAAGGTTTGAAAATGATTCTCCCATTGTTCGCCAGGGTGAATATTGCTACAATAAGTGAGGTGTCCGTAGGGAGTTTTCATTAGAATAAAATTTATTACCACTACTAAAGAGGCATTAATGCCTAAAAAATACCCGAAGAGTCGAGGCTTTTTAGGCATTAAAAAACGCAAGTCATGAAGTTAGCCTACTTCCAGATTGGCATAATTTCCTTCTAAATAATCTACCGATTCGGCAATCAGGTCAGCGTCCATTTCGTGTACTTCCACGCCTTTTCCAATGCAATCGAGGAGCATAATAGTAAGGCGGCCCCCCAAGTGCTCTCTAAATTCTTGAAGCCCGTTGCGAAGGTTTATTTTATCGTTTTCGGCGAGTTTGGGGTGGTAAAGTTCAAACCCTAATTTTTGGATAACGGTCAAAATTCGTTGGAGCTCGGCATCGCTGAGTTTACCCACTTTTACCGAATACACGCAGTCGAGGGCAATGCCAATGGCAACGGCTTCGCCGTGGCGCACTTGAAAATCGGTGAGGTATTCGAGTTTGTGAGCTGCCCAGTGGCCAAAATCCAACGGTCGTGAAGACCCAAATTCAAAGGGGTCGCCGCTGCGGATGTGTTCAACGTGCATTTCGGCGCAACGATGAATCAAGTAGGCCATAACCTCTTCGTTGCGTTGGGCAAGGGCTTCCGCGTTGGCTTCAATCCATTCAAAAAAAGCTTGGTCTTTGATAAGCGCTACTTTGATGGCCTCGGCAATGCCTCCGCGCCAATCGCGGTCGTCGAGGGTTTGAAGGAAGGTAAGGTCATTGAAAACCGCCACGGGAGGGGCAAAAGTGCCAAGGAAGTTTTTCTTTCCTCGGTAGTTAATGCCATTTTTTACGCCTACACCCGAATCGTTTTGCGAAAGAACCGTCGTCGGAATGCGAATATGCTTCACGCCACGGTGCGATACGGCAGCCGCATAACCTACCAAGTCAAGAATAGCGCCTCCGCCAATGCCGATGACAAATGAGTGACGGTCGATGCCGTAATTATCAATGGCCTCGACAATGTCGTCAAATAAGGTCGTGTCGTTTTTTGCCGCTTCTCCACCAGGTAAAACAAGTAGCTGAGGTACAAGTTTAACGAGGGGTTCAAGCGAAGCAAAATAAGCTACCATCTCGGCTTGGAGCGTTGGATGGTGCGCAAGAAAACCACCGTCGATGGCTAGTAAGACTTTGCGCTGAAAACCAGCCTGTCCAAACGATTCAAAGAAAGAACGCAGGGTGGCATTGGCGGGGTCGAAAAGCCGTTTGGTGAAAAAAATGGAATAGGTATATGGAACCTGAAAAGTTTGTTGTAAGGTATTCATAAGTGTAAAAACTCGCTAAGTCACCGCAAAAATACGGGCCAATAGTATGGATAATGGGAGCAGCAATAGAACACCAAGCGCTACTGGCCAGTTCCCAAAAGCTACGCACCAAGACGCATCCATCACAATAAGCGATAAAACGCCAGATTTTACCGCCTTGCCAATGTTTGGGCCAATAGGATTTTGTATAGCCGTCCACAACGGACGCCCGACTAACCACGCGTGGAGCGCAATTAACAGAAAAGCTAACGGCGCATTTCCCTGCTGAAAGGCGACCAGAAATTGAATAGCATGAACCGTGGTGTACAACGAAGCCGCAATGTATAACGAACGACGTTTGCCACCGTGTACCTCGTCTTGACTAATGAGGGTAATCGCTCCAATGTACGCAATAGGCACAAGGGCTACCCATCCCCACTCGTTTAAAGAAGGCGCAACGGCACTCATGCCTAACAACAGATTTCCCCCTCGGCACGCCCCCATAGTGAGCGGACCCCAGAAAGCGCTGTGTTTAGCAAAACGGTCGTAAACAACGGCCAAAATGGCCACCGTAAAGGCAATTTCGGCGCTTAAAATGCTAAACTGCGCAGCGGCCAACACGCCTAAAAGGAGTAAACTAACCCCCAAAATGGCAGCGGCTTGTACTGATACTTTACCACTGGGGATGGGGCGCTCAGGGCGTTCAACCGCGTCGAGCTTGGCATCGAAAACGTCGTTCATGACTACCCCGCCTCCGTACAAGCCTATCGTGGCAGGAATGAGCCAATAGGCACTGTTGGGAGAAGGCTCAAATATAAATTGAGCAATGGTCATCCCTGCCAAAATATCGGCGATTGCTGTCACAATGTTGGCAGGACGCGCCAGTTGAAAATAGGGTTTGAGGTTGCTCACGTTACTTGATTAAAAGCGTATTCGTCTTTTTTGCGTCGGGTTCTTGGCCGCCGCGCAAAATGGTATTGCCATTAAATTTTTGACTTTGGTCAATGGTAAGCCCGTTTTCAAAATCACTCACGTCGATTTGGCCACTTTTGGCAAACGCATCAATGGCGTTTTGGTACGTTACCAACCGAATGGCTTCGTCAGAAATACCGTTGAGTTTCATCAAAACCGCCGTTTTTGGAATCGCTAACGGGTCAGAAATTCCCCAGTCCGCCGCCGAGTTGACCATGATGCGTTCGGGGCCGTATTGTTCAACGATTTTCACCATGCGCTCGTTGCTCATTTTGGTGAAAGGATAAATCGTGAACGCCGCCCAAAAGCCTTGGTCGAGCACACTTTTGACGGTTTCTTCGTTGTTGTGGTCCACAATCACCCACGACGGGTCAATCCCGTGTTCGAGGGCAATCGCCATGCTGCGCTCGGTACCGCGTTTTTTGTCGCGGTGCGGGGTGTGAATTTGGACGGGAAGCTTGGCTTTTTTGGCCAATTCCAACTGCAAACGATAGTATTTTTCTTCCGCTGCTGTTTGGTCATCAAACCCAATTTCTCCCACACCTACTACCCCTTCTTTGTACAAATACAAAGGCAAGATTTCCATCACTTGCTCGGCAAGCGGCTCGTTGTTGGCTTCGCGTGAGTTGAGCCCAATCGTGCAGTAATGTTTTATCCCAAACTGAGACGAACGAAAACGCTCCCAACCTACAAGGCTACTAAAGTAATCTTTGAACGTTGAAAGCCCCGTGCGCGGTTGCCCCACCCAAAAGGCTGGCTCAATAAGGGCAACAATACCCGCGTCGCGCATGGCTTCATAATCGTCGGTTGTCCTCGACACCATGTGGATGTGAGGGTCAAAAAAACGCATTCCTTCAATAAGGGAACGGTTCGACTCCCAACTCAAATCGGTTTGGGCAACTACCTCCTCCGACTCTTCGAAGTGAGAAGGATTTTGTTCAAATTCTTTATGGTTTAGACACATAGGTATTCAGGTCAGAAAATTCAAGATTTGTCCACGTAATGTGGTGGGTGTTGACAACTTTTTCTAAATGTGGATAACTCGCCAATAATTGCAAAGCGGGCTCATAGTTGGAATGATAGCAAGCCAAAGCAGCGGCTTGTTGGTCGTACTCAACGTCTGACTGAAACAAATGTTTCATGTCTTCCAATAATGTTTCGTTCAAAAACTTAGAGGTCAGTCGCCACACTTGAGGAGCAACCCATCGGCCTGCGGCCCAGCGCTCGTGGGCAAAATCGGAAAGCGTAAGCACGAGTTTTTCGTTGCTTCGCTCTTCGAGCCCGTAAATGAGGTGAAGAGGCTTGTCGTTGAAAATCCCTTTCAATACCAACTGATTCCACGCCAATTCGGAAAAATGATGATACGGGTACGGATTGCGCAGCGCAATGGCTTCATAGACCACACCCATGTTAGAACGAACGGCGTCGGTAGCGCGGAAAAGCCATTGTTCAGGATAGGTCAATAGCGGCAATGCCGAATACAACGCCACCAACTCATTCATTTCGGCGGTGTCAAACAGCGTCTCAATGTGTCGGCAGTATTCTTCTTTGTTGGAAGCATCCAAACAGCTCAAAAGCCAGACGCGACTAAGTCGTACAAAACTCCAACCGTCCACCGAAAAGCCTTCAATCAGGTTGTCAAGCTCGGCGGCTTGTTCGGGACTGGGTTGGACGAAACGTTTGGACAAAATTCGTGGTGCAGCCACAAAAGCGGTCATCAACTCAAGCGGGTGAGCTACGCCCTGCTGTTCGAGCCATTCTGATTCGGCCGAAGTAAGGTGGGTAGTTAAAATTTCCCACAACAAGCTCTTTATTGGTTCATACATAGCATTCAATCGTTCTTCGTTCAAAGACCTATCACAAAGGTACAATGGTAGTCAATGGGCGGAGACAATACAATGATAAAAATTAGGAATTTCTTATGTTCTTCTTGAAATAACCACATAGAACGCATAGAGTTTTTCACAGTAGAAACCATAGATATTAAGAAAACTAATGTGATCTATGTGTTAAAAACTATCTGCGCTATGTGGTAAAAAGAAGCACAAACCTCTTTATTTTGCATATAAAAACACAAAGGGAATGTCTCTTACTCATTTGAACGCCGACGGAAATCCCAGTATGGTCGATGTGTCGGAAAAAGCGGTGACCAAGCGCGTAGCCAAAGCAAGGAGTATTGTGGTATTGGGCGATGAAATCATGGATTTGCTCCAAAACGACGAAATTAACACCAAGAAAGGCCCCGTGTTTCAAACGGCGATTATTGCAGGTGTGATGGCGGCCAAGCGTACGGGCGAGCTAATTCCGCTCTGTCATCCCTTGGGTCTTGAAAATTGTCAAGTAGAAATCAAGGTCAACGAAGCCCGCGAGGTCGTGATTGAATGTACCGCCAGCGTGACGGGAAAAACGGGGATTGAGATGGAAGCGTTGACTGGAGCAAGCGTAGCTGCGCTGACTATTTACGACATGTGTAAAGCGATGAGCCAGCACATTGTCATCAAAGAAACGCGCCTTATTGCCAAAACAGGCGGGAAGAAAGATTTTATTTTATAGCGTAAAAAATGTATTTTTGAGTTAATAGAACAACGTACATTACCATGACTCTGGAAGAAGCTATTGTGTCAGACCCTGAAATTTTGGGAGGGACACCTGTTTTTAGAGGCACTCGAGTTCCTGTTAAAAACTTATTTGATTATCTGAACAACGGAGATTCGTATCATGCTTTTTTGTCTGACTTTGATTATATCTCTGAAGAGCAAATACAGGCAGTTTTAGAAGTCGATTTATAAACAATGGACTAGTAAAAAACCAGTCCATTGTTGCCAGCGAGGTTATTTGTCTTTGATAACAAGTACTTGAATTTTTCTTTCGGTCTCAACAATTTGAAGCCCAATTTTCTTCAATTCTTCATGAATCTGTTTGGGGTTTTCATTGTACCAAGGAATGTCCAAGTCGTACAAGCTTCCCAGACCTGTTTCGTCGATGACGGGTTTATTAATCTGACTTTCCAAAAAATCGGCGAGGGTAGAAATGTCCGAAGCCCGCATGGACAATCCTTTTCCACTGTAACTTGAGGAGGGCTGAGTTCCTGCTTTCGACTCAATGAGTTGAGCACCAGTATCTTTGATTTTTTGAAGAACTTTAACTGGACGAACCCTTTCCTCAATAGACGCTTGATACCCAAAATAGATTTCCAGTTGTTGCTTCATTAGCTCAAACCGTTTGTCGCCAAGCTTTTCGGGTACAATCAAATCAAAGCAGACAATGTTTTGCTTATTGTCCCACGAAAACTTTGAAGGGTCAGCTACTTCCAGCGCTGTTCGGATGCTTGGCGGAAACTGGTGCGCGATTTCAAACAATGTTTTGGCTGAAACGTTGACCGCCACAATTCGTCGGCCTTCGTAAGGACTTCCCCCGAGTGAATTCGAGAAGGAGGGAAAACCTTCTTTGAAAGGCGTCATGGTGAGCTGATATGTAAAGTCGCCATTGCCAGAAAGTGGCAAAGAAGGGTCAAAATCAATGACATCTTTTTTCTCCTTTACACTTACTGCGTTGCCAGCAAGAATGTTTTTAATCAGCTCTTCTGATACTTCGGAGGAGGTCGTGATGGCTCGTACAGTCCCCGACTTATCAATGACTACCGTGTGGGGAATGGTGCGATGGGGGAAAACCTGCGCCAGCGCTCTTTTTTCATCAATGACAACGGGAAGGGTTGTTTTCCGCTTTTCTAAAAAACGCTTTATTCGAGCTTCGGGGTCGTCGGTAATGGTAATCACCTGAAGGTCATTGCGGAATTTGGCTTGTAGCTTTTCTAATTCTGGAAAAGATTGAATGCAAGGCCCGCACCAAGTTGCCCAAAAATCAAGGATGATAAGTTTGCCACTGAAGTCGTTGAGGGTCGCTTTGGTTTTCTCAAAATTGACGATAGTTTCAAATGTCAATTCGGGAGATTTTTTGCCCAGTAAGGATTCCGTTTGAGCAACTACGTTTAAAGAAACGGCCAGAAATACGAAGAGGACTAAATGCTTCACGCGGTTTGATGGTGTTATGTTAACAAGGTGGGATGGCTGTTTTAGCATTGAGGCTGGCCTTTTCGACCAGCCTCAGAAGTGTGTGCTATTTTTTCTTTCTCAAATAGACATTGCCCTGCGTAGTGCGAAGCATGATTTTGGTTTGTGGTTCGTTCAATACGTATTTGGGAAACGACTTATCGGAGTCAAGCCACGCATAAGACAAGCCATTGGTCGAGATGATATTATTAGCATTCCATTCTTTGCCGTCCCATACATAGACGCTACTTGGCGCGGAAGCAGTCGCCGCTGAGCCAGCAAAAGTCCTAGACTGTCCCCAGCCCGAAGAAGATGAATACCCGTTTACGGTCACGGTACGGTCAGCATCTCGCTGGGCAATCATGTCATCCACGGCGCGTCTTTCGTTTACAGAACCTTCTGTTTTCTCAGTAACGCTGTAAGATTTCAAATCGAGGTCAGTAAACATGTTACCGTTGGCCGACGAAATACTGAATAAAACTTTGGCTTTATCAGGAACGGTTACGTCCACATCGTTGCCATACGTAACAATCGACGAAGGTTTATCGGGCATTTTATCGTTAAAAATCACCTTGATTTTGCCTTGCTGCGAATTGGCCACAATAGGGCCTGACACGTCGGTGAGTTTGATGGCTTCGTAGTTGGTATTGATTTCGAGCGGGCCTTCCATGCCAGAGATACTCATCCCGTCCTCGTTGCAAGAGCACGAATGGCGTTTTTTGACCGTAATGCCTAGCTCTTTTGGCACCCGAATTTTGTACATCGTTTTGCCTTTCATCACGGTGGTGATGGTTAGGGTGTTGCCGTTGGCATTGACCGATAGTCCGATGTTGGTATTGTCAACGCCCGTGGTCGACAAAGGGCGGAGTCCTTCAGCGTCTTTGGGTACGGAAGGGACGTCCTTGGCTTCGATGATGACTTCGTCGCCGTTGTAGCCTTCCATATCGAGTTGTTTGGCATCAATGTTCATGACGAGACTTTTGCCTGCGCCGCTAAATTTGGTCTTAAATACTTTGGCGTCTTGCGCTATTACGGTGGTTGCAACGACGAAAAGGGCTATGAAAAAAGAGGTTGTTTTCATGGGATTGTACATAAATGTGTTAATGAAAAGAGTTGATAATGTGTTAATTGTCGGTTTACTCGGTAAGCATGGTAAGCTCATTTATGCTGCTTTTGGCTAGTGCCCTTACCGACTCGTCCACGTTGGTGTCTTTTTGTAATTTATCAAAGACAGGCAAACTTTCACGAACCCTCATGCGCACTAAGGTTTCGATTAAGGTTGTTTGTTCGGTAGGCTCACTGGTTTGGGTAAGTTGGCTAACCAGTACTTTTTTGACCTCGTCGGTAGGTCTAAATCTTTCCAACGTTTCAATGGTCGAGAGGCGAACGTTCAGACTTTCGTCGTCCCGCAAGGTGTTGATAAGCGCTTGAATCACGGCGGGTTTGGGGTCGTTGAGGGCGGCGGCATAGTTGATGCCTTTGAGGCGCTCAGAGGCCGAATGGTCTTTCAATAAACCCAAAATAACCAACTCCTGCGTCATTTTCATCTCTTTCCGAAGCGACGCAATTTCTTGCATCATGTTTGGATTCGATGATTTTGAAACGTTGGCCAACTCCATCGGAAGCTCGGTAGAAGTTTGAGGTTCTGGTTTTGTTTTTTGTGGAACATCCGACGGCGTTTGTACGGCCACAGTGCGGTACTGAATTTCGACGGGGGCGGTTTGACGACCTACCCAAAACGTAAGTCCTAGACCTGCGACTGCTGCCGCGTACCGTAGATAATTTTTCCACGGAGTAGGTTTGAAAGCTACGACGGTGGTTTCGAGCATTTTTTCGCCTTCTAACGCTCTATAAAAAGCGTCATCCATGCTTTTGTCAGGGTCGATTTCGGTGCGTTGCAGTGCTTGCCATACGCCTTGTAGCTCCTCTACTTCTTTTCGCAAAAGCGGATCAACTGCCAAGCGTTGCTCAAATACAACCCGCTCGGCTTCTGATAAAAGCCCTAGCAAATAGTCGGTTATGATTTGTTCGTTTAGCATATCGTACTGCTGGATTCTCCAGTTTGGCGTTTTTATTTACAATTTTTTACTGTTTTTCGGGGTTTTGAGAAACCCTTTCTCAGGATTTGAGAATCCTGAGTCACTTGTGGTGCTGGATTCTCAAATCCAGCATTTTTTACTGATTACTGACATTCATGTATAAGTCTCGGAGCTTTTGCATGGCTCGGAAGACCCGCACTTTTACGTTTGGCACTGATAACCCCAGACTTTGGCCGATTTCCTCGTAACTCATGTTTTGGAATCGACTCAGTAACAGCACTTCGCGGTATTGATCTGGCAATTGGGCCAGTGCACGGTGCAAAAACTGATGTTGTTCCTCGGTTTCGTCGTAGCTATCGCCGATGTCTGCAATTTCATTTAGGTCTGTATGGGTTGGATTTTTTTTGAGGTAATCAAAGAACACATTGCGCGCAATTTCCAAAATCCAAGTCCTAAACGACGCACCTTCGCGGTAGGTATGCCGATAGCGTAGCATCCGTAAAAATACCTGTTGGGTAAGATCACGGGCGTTTTCGCGGTCGTTTTGGCGGTAGAGAAAGAAATTAAGGAGCGATTTTTTGTAGCGTTCGTACAAAATGGCCGCTTTGTCCAAATCTCCTTGACTCACCGCGTACATAGCCTGTTCGTCGGTCATGCGCTGTTTGGGTTTTCATGAAGAGATTACTAGAGGAGGGGGTAAAGGTTACACTGAGGTCGGAAAAAATCTTGGAAATTTTTTAAGTATAATGAAAAAAGCCTCTTGATGAAGCTATTTCACCAAAAGGCTTTTGTTGTAATTTATTGAAAAGTACTGTTATAGTGTTTCTAAAATCTGTTTCAACACCGCCTGCGCTGACCAGAGGCGGTTTCCTGCTTGTTCGACCACGATAGACTGTGGACCGTCGATTACTTCGTCGGTTACTTTGACGTTGCGACGAACGGGCAGGCAGTGCATAAATTTACCGTTTTTGGTCAAATCCATTTTCTGCTGCGTAATCATCCATGACGGGTCTTTGGTGAGCACCTTGCCGTATTGTTCGTACGACGACCAGTTTTTGGCATAAATAAAATCGGCTCCCGCAAACGCTTCGTCTTGGTTGTAGATGACCTTGGCGTTGTTTAAGTAGTCAGGATTTAATTCGTAACCTTCGGGGTGGGTTACCACAAACTCCACGTCGCGGCGGGTCATCCATTCGCAAAACGAGTTGGCTACTGCTTGTGGAAGTGCTTTAAAATGAGGTGCCCACGTGAGCACTACTTTGGGGCGTGCGGTGGTTTTGTATTCTTCTATGGTAATGCAATCAGCCAAAGATTGAAGCGGGTGGCGCGTCGCCGACTCAAGGTTGACGATAGGAACTCCTGCGTATTTTTTGAACTGCGTCATTACCAACTCTGCATAATCTTTCTCGCGGTCTTGCAGCCCTGCAAACGCCCGAACAGCCAAAATATCGCAATATTTGCCCATCACGGCCGCAGCTTCTTTCACATGTTCGGCATTTCCTCCGTCCATGATCACGCCTTCTTCCAATTCCAAGCCCCAGCTATCTTGGCCTACGGTCATCACCATGGTGTTCATGCCAAGGTTTTGAGCGGCGCGTTGCGTACTCAGGCGGGTGCGAAGACTTTGGTTAAAAAAAAGCAAACCAATGGTCTTATTTTCGCCGAGATGTTTGTGGGTAAAAGGTGATTTTTTAAGTTGAAGCCCTTCATTTACAAGGGTATCAATGTTGGTTGCGTCGTGTACAGAAAGAAAGTGTTGCATTGTTAAAGAAATCGAATCGTCGATGCGGTGGAGTTATAAAGAAACAAAATTTGAAAAATTGTTTTAATATCGCCCCCTTTTAAGATATATTCATAAAATAACGTCTTTTTAAAGTTAAATTGACTTTATTTTTGATATAAAAAGTGTATTATAACATTTGTGTCGGTGCATGGGTTATTCACATCGGTGACGTGGGGTACTCCTAACCCACGCCGAGGTTTCTCAAAACCTCGTTAACAAAAAACGGTTGAGTGCAACCACCTAAGGTAAGTTGCACTCAACCGTTGTAAGAGAAAAACGCGTAATTCGTTTATTCGTTCTTCGACATTCTTATTAGATGCCTACTGCTTTTTTGAATTCTTCGTCGGTAGGTTTAATCTTCGAAGCGAAGAAGTGGGTCAACTTTCCGTTTTCGTCCACTACGTATTTGCAGAAATTCCACGTAGGTGCTTTGTCGTTCCAGCCGTTGAGCGACTTGTTAGACAACCACTTGTAGAGCGGATGCTGATTTTCACCCACCACGTCGATTTTAGAGAACATTTGGAAAGTAACGCCGTAGTTTTTCTTACAAAAAGTTGCGATTTCGTCGTTACTGCCTGATTCTTGCGAGCCAAAGTTGTTGGCAGGGAAGCCCAACACAACCACCTTGTCACCGTATTGCTCATGAAACTTTTGCCAGTCGGCATACTGCGGAGTATAACCACAGGCGGAAGCTACGTTAAGAAGGACAATTTTTTTGCCTTTGTACTTGCTCAACGAAATTTCGTCGTTGCCCATGAGGGCCTTCATTTTGTAATCGTACACAGAAGAAGTAGGTTTAACGTTAGCGGTGTTGGTCTGGATTTCTTTTTTGTTGGCAAAAATGCCCGATAAAAGCGATAATAGCATGAGAAACAAAGATTTAATCGTTGCCATTTGTGAGTTTATGTTAATGGTTGCGCTTTAAAAACGAACTTCAAAGCTAGATTGTTCGTGGAACGAAATTAAAATGGATATTTTTTAAAAATTGTGTGTTAGAAAATACTCATAATCTCTTGGTACGAAATCAAAAATATAGCGGCCACGGCAAGAGCAAGTCCCACTTTGTTGAGTGGTTCGAGAGTTTCTTTGAAGAGAATCCAAGCCATAAAAGCTGACGTTAGCATACTTAAAACGTTGTAAATCGGAAAAACAAAGGCAGCGCTGTTGCCAAAGTCGCTCAACGCACCAAGTAAAAAATAAAAAGACAGGAAGTTGGGAAAGCCCAAAATCAGCCCTCCGACAACGCTTTGCCACTGCACCTTTTCCCCAAAAAACAACACCCGAATGAGCAAATAACTATTCCCAATCAGAATAGCGCCCGTGCAGGCAACGGCCGTAAAAAGCGACGATTCGCTAGGCTGGTAAAAAGTAGAGCTGGTGTAGTTGATAAGGGTATTGTTAGTACCACTCGCAAAAAAAAGTATTACGGGTAAAAACAACACGGCTCCTGTTTTGACAGATTCGGCGTTGTTATTTTTTTTCAACGTACTCAAGGCCAACGCCACAAGCGCGAGCAGCAAACCAAGGTAGTTTAAAAAGGTAAAATCTTTATTGTTGTTTTTGAAGACGAACAAGCCAAAAAGTACAGGAATCACCAACGACATGTTTCCTGCCAACGAAGCCGCCGTGACGCCCACTTTGGTGGTGGTGAGGCCGATGAGCGCAAAGACAATCACAAACATAGCACCCAGTGCCAACGTAAGTAGGGTAGGTGTGGAAGTCCAGTTGGTGTTGAAATACTGCTGACGGTCGGGCATCAGAAGCAATCCCATAAGCACACACGAATAATAATTGAAAAATACGGCGTGAGAAGGAGCTACCTTGTATTTGGGAAATGCCCGCATGATGAGGTACAAAGACACCGTAAAAACGACAGCCAGTAAAAAGTTTAACATACACGAATGGGATTGAACAGGGAACAAATTGTGGCGCGCTGCGATTTACTTAAAAATACCTATCAAACCAAAACAGTCCTTAATTTTACGCCCTCCATTAGAACTCCGATGATTATGCAACTAGACAGAACGACACCGCCTGCATTTCGTACTATTCAAACGGTACAGTTTCCCACGCCCCAGCATGTTACACTCGATAACGGTCAGCCGCTGTATGTGGTGAACGTGGGTGAGCAACCTGTGGTACGTATCGAAGTGCTGTTTGAAGCAGGAACTTGGCACGAAGACGTAGAGGGGGCTTCGTTTTTTGGGGTAAAAATGCTAACGGAAGGGACGAAAAAACGTACTTCGGCGCAGATTAGCGGTCATTTTGACCAAATTGGGGCCTTTGTAGATTTGAGTCATACCCCCGACCGCGCCAACATTCTTGTCTATGGCCTAACAAAACATTTAGGGGCTATCCTCGAAATGGTATCGGAGCTTATTCATGAAGCCGCTTATCCCGAAAAGGAGTTTAATGATCTTCGGACGATAAGCCTCCAAAACCTCCGTATCAACCTAGAAAAAAATGCCTACTTAGCTACCACAACTTTCAAAGAGCGCCTTTTTGGAGTAGCGCACCCCTACGGAAAAAACCAAAACGATAAGGCAATAAAAGCCCTCACGGTGGAAGATTTGCAAAATTTTTACACAAATCGCATCAAAGCTCGTCCTTTTCGCGTATTTCTTTCTGGACAGGTAGGAGAAGCAGAAGTAGCTTTGGTCAACCGCTATTTGGGGCAACATACCATTGAAGCGCCTGCCGAAGTGAATAGATCGTTTGAGATAGTGCCCCAGCCCGATTCACTGTGGGTGGAGAAAGCCGAAGCCGTACAATCGTCGATACGAATAGGGCGGACGTTGTTTAAACGTCAGCATCCCGATTTTTACCGAATGATTGTAGCCAACGAAATTTTAGGAGGCTACTTTGGCTCACGCCTCATGCGGAATATTCGCGAGGAAAAAGGGTTTACTTACGGCATTTCGTCGAGCATTGTACCCATGCGCCAAGCAGGATATTGGGTGATTGGTACGGATGTGAAAAAAGAATTTGCGCAAGCGACTTTAGACGAAATCCAAAAAGAAATTTACCGATTGCAGACTGAGCCTGTCCCTGAAAATGAGTTAGAAACCGTCAAAAACTACCTAGCAGGAGAATTTGCGGGGTCACTCAATACACCTTTTGAAATTGCTGACCGCGTACGATTAATGGTATTAGAAGGGCTAGATGTTGAATTTTATTCCAACTATATCCAGCGATTGCGCGTCGTAACAGCAGAGGATATTCAAAAAATAGCAAATCAGTACTGGCAAAGGGAAGATTTGCGACAAGTAATTGTGGGATAAAACTATGGAGGCCCAAGCGGTCACCGCTCAACAAACCAAATGAAGAAAATTCAATTATTTGCCGCGGTACTAGCCGCATTCAGCGTCGTTTCTTGTCAAAGTATGCTAGAAAACGACGTTCAGAAAAATTTGGAACAAAACGAGTTGGAAATTCAAAACTACATCTCGTCGAAGCAGCTTACAATGCAAAAAAGTATCTCAGGACTGTACTACAACATTGTAAAAACCAATGCAAGTGGGCAAAAACCCAACGTAGGCGACGAAGTGTCGATTCACTATGTGTTGTTCAAAATGTCGGGGGCCAAATTTGATAGTACTGAGCGTTCCAAAAATGCTCCTTTTTACTACATCTACGGGGTCAATCGCCTCATTCCAGGGTTGGATGAAGGGATTTCTATGATGCGCCAGGGAGAAGCAGGGTTGTTTTTGATGAATAATACCCTCGCTTTTGGTAGTCAGTCAGATGCTATTCTACCAGCGTATTCGGCAGTTGGGGCTGAGGTAGAAATCGTCAAAGTACGTAACGAAGACCAGCAAATTGAAGACTACATCAAGGATAAAAGCTTGTCATTAACCGAAAAAACATCGTCAGGGCTACGCTTCATTCAAACTTCTACAACCACCAATGCGCAAGTGAAGATAGGAGATGTGGTGTCGGTGAAATATACAGGTAAGCTGCTGACTGATAAGCAGTTTGATACGGGAGAAATCGCAGTGAAGATTGGTGCAGGAGGAGTGATACGAGGTTTTGAAGAGGGCATTAGCAAGATGCGCCTCGGCGAAAAAGCCACGCTCATTTTTCCGTCATCGTTAGGGTATGGCACCTCGGGGTCGGGTAATGTAATTCGCCCTTATGCTCCACTTCTTTTTGAAGTAGAGATTGTGAATAAATAAGAAAAGTGTGAGTGCGGTTGCTCACAACCGCACTCACTTATAAAACTAAAACCGCTTCAAGGCCAGTTCTGCCACGGTTTGGCCAATCGAGAGCGACGAAGTCGCAGCGGGAGAAGGGGCATTGCAGACGTTGATGGCATTGGGGCGTTCGATGATGCTGAAGTCGTCGAGTAAGCCACCTTCGCGGTCGCAGGCTTGGGCGCGTACTCCCGCTCCGCCTGGTATCAAATCACTCTCCTTAATTTCGGGAATCAGTTCTTGCAAGGCTTTGGTAAAGGCCGCTTTAGAAAACGAGCGGTACATTTCTCCTAGACCCGTCTGCCAATATTTCGCGGCTACTTTTTGGAAACCTGGCCACGTAAGCGTTTGCCAAAGTTCTTTGGCGTGAATGTCTAATTTTTTATACCCTTCGCGGCGGAAAGCCAACACCGCATTCGGGCCAGCTTCTACTCCTCCGCCAATCATCCGCGTAAAGTGAACGCCCAAAAACGGGAAATTCGGGTCGGGCACGGGATAAATGAGGTTTTTAACCAAATACTGTTTTTCGGGTTTGATTTCGTAGTACTCACCTCTGAACGGAATAATGCGCAAATGAATCGGGTCTTGCTGGGTAAACTGCGCTACTTTGTCGGAGTACAACCCCGCGCAGTTGATCACGAGTTTGGTTTGGTGATAACTCTGTTCCGTGATCACATTAGAGAATTTTTCCCCTTGCTGAATCCCCGTAACGCGTTGGCCAAAAATAATTTCTCCGCCCAATTCGCGTACCTTTTCAGCGTATTTTTCGCAAACGGCTTTATAATTGATAATCCCCGTTTGAGGAACAAAAAAACCTTTAATGCCTTGTACGTGAGGTTCATACTCGCGCATTCCTGCGAGGTCAAGCATTTTGAAACCTGTCAGACCATTCTGTTGGCCACGTTCGTAAAGCCCGTCCAAAATTGGTACTTGCTCGGGGCGGGTAGCGACCACAATTTTCCCACAAAGGTCGTATGGAATGCCCTCTTGCTCGGCAAAATCAATAAGCATCTGATACCCCCGAATACAGTTGGTGGCTTTGAGGCTCCCAGGTTTATAGTACAAGCCTGAGTGAATCACCCCGCTGTTGTGGCCTGTTTGGTGTACGGCCACTTCGTCTTCCTTTTCAATCACCAACAACCGAGTTTTGGGACGCTGTTGCTTGAGTTTAAGCGCCGTTGCCAATCCAACGATACCGCCTCCTACTACAATGATGTCGTATATTTTTTCCAAGTGAGTATGCGTTTTGTGTGCTGCAAAGTTAGGCTAAACTCCTTACATTTGACACATGAAGAAAACCATCATTACTCTTTATTCGGCTTTGTTGGCCTTCAAAGATTATCTTTTCAGAGAGTGGGTCATGTCGATTCCCTTTCATGCCGTTCGACGTTTTTTCATTCACCAAACCGTGCGTAAATTAGGGAAAAAAGGCTTTGTGATGATGAAAGTAGAGTTTCGGAATGGAAAAAATATCGAAATCGGCGACGGCTGCTTTATCAATAAACATACGTTGTTGGACGGTCGAGGCGGACGATTGGTGATTGGAAACAACGTGGACATTGCCCAAGAAGTCAATATTTGGACGCTCTCTCACGACCCGCACGACGATTTTCATCGGGTGTGGGGCAAAGATGTAGTCATTGAGGATTACGTCTGGATTGCCTCGCGTGCCACCATTATGCCAGGCGTACGAATAGGGCGCGGGGCGGTAGTGGCTGCGGGGAGTATTGTGACTAAAGATGTGCCACCGATGGCGATGGTGGCGGGTGTACCTGCCAAAATAGTGGGTGAACGAAAAAGCGGTTTGAAGTACAGATTAGATTGGGAACCGTGGTTTAAGTAAAGAAATCAGGGCTTTTGGCAACGTTACCGATAACGTTTGCATAAAAAAATCCAATAAATAGGTTGTTTTGTACTACTCTATGGGCTAATCTCGTAGATAATTATTGCTATTCAAACCAACCCAATGAAATCACTACTACGAATTTTTCTTCTTATTTCTCTCACTGCTTTTCGCCCAGTCGATGACCAATTGACAATTTTCTTGTGCGGCGATTCAACCTTGGCGGACAAACTTCCTGCCGATGCACCCGAAACGGGCTGGGGTATGGTGCTGCCGTCGTATTTCAACGAAGCCGTAAAAGTGCAAAATCACGCCGTGAATGGTCGTAGTACCAAAAGCTTTATCACGGAAGGTCGTTGGCAAAAAGTGGTGTCGCAAGTGAAAAAGGGCGACTGGGTGTTTATTCAGTTTGGGCACAACGATCAGAAGGTCGCAGACACTACCCGCTCGGCTCCTGCTCAAACCTTGTACCGCCAAAATTTGATTCGTTTTGTGAATGAAACGCGCGCCAAAGGGGGAAATCCGTTGCTTATTACGCCCGTGATGCGTCGGAAATTTGACGAAAATGGGGCGTTTGTGGACCAACACGGCGACTATCCGCAAGTGGTGAAAGAAGTGGCTAAAGAATTGAAAGTTCCCATCATAGACTTACACGCCAAAAGCCAGAAAGTGATTGAACAACACGGAGTGGAGGCGTCAAAACTATTGTTTCTTCACTACGGAGCGAATGTTTTTCCAAAAAATCCCAAAGGGCTGACCGACGATACGCACTTCTCAAAATACGGGGCGGCCGTCATGGCAAGCTTGGTGATGGAAGGGATCATGGAATTGCCGATTGACCTCAAAAGTTTTGTCAAAAAATCGGAGTTTACCAATAAATACACCTACGAACTTCCTAAATACGCGACACCTGCCTTTCGAAAAGATACGTTTAACATTGTCCGCTACGGTGCCAAAGCCGACGGTTACACGGTAAATACCAAAGCAATTCAGCAAGCAATTGACCTGTGCCACGCGGCAGGTGGAGGTACGGTGTTGATTCCTGCGGGACTGTGGGTGACGGGGCCGATTGTCATGAAAAGCAACGTAAACCTGCACCTGGCCAAAAATTCGTTGTTGCAGTACAGTCGCAATCACGACGATTACCCCATTGTGGTTACGACTTGGGAAGGCCAAGAGTCGTACCGTTGCCAAGCGCCAATTTGGGGCGTGGACTTAATCAATATCGGTATCACGGGTGAGGGAGTACTTGATGGCGGCGGCGACGTGTGGCGGGCTATCAAACGCGAAAAGCAAACGACTTCGCAGTGGGCGGCTTTGGTAAAATCGGGCGGTGTAGTGAGCGAAAAAGGCGATATGTGGTACCCGTCGGAGCAGTCGAAAAAAGGGAATAATACGCCAAATGCAGGCCGTATTTTGAACGGAGTACATCCGACCCAAGCAGAATTGGCGTCGTACAAAGACTTTTTACGTCCCAATATGGTGAGCCTCACGCGCTGTAAAAGTGTTTTAATTGAAGGAGTTACGTTTCAAAACTCTCCCGCGTGGACACTTCACCCGTTGTTGTGTGACCACATTAGCGTTCGTAATGTAAATGTGCGTAATTATTGGTACGCCCAAAACAGCGATGCCATTGACTTGGAATCTTGCCGTAACGGAATTTTGGAAGGCTGCACCTTTGATACGGGCGACGACGGGATTACCATCAAGTCGGGGCGCGATGAGCAAGGACGCAAACGTGGCGTGCCAACCGAAAACTTCATTGTAAAAGATTGTAAAGTATATCACGCTCACGGAGGGTTTGTGATTGGCTCCGAAATGTCAGGCGGGGTGCGCAATATGTTTGTCTCCAACTGTACATTTATGGGCTCAGACGTGGGGCTTCGTTTCAAAACCGCACGCGGTCGCGGCGGAGTAGTCGAAGACATCTACGTTACCGATATCAACATGACCGAAATCCCAGGCGAAGCCGTCATTTTTGACATGTATTATGCCGCGAAAGACCCCGTGGCGTTAGTGGGAGAATCCAACGAACTGCCCGCGATTAAGGCCGAGCCGTTGAACGAAGGTACGCCTCAGTTCAAAAATTTTTACATCAAAAATATCGTGTGTAAAGGTGCAGAAACGGCCATCATGGTGCGCGGCTTACCCGAAATGAGCATCAAAAATATTAGCATTGAGAATGCTTACATTGAAGCAAATAAAGGACTGGTATGCGTAGAAGGGGAAAATATCAACCTCAAAAACGTAACGATGTTGACCAACGACGCGACTGTCATGCAAGTTCAAAACAGTAAAAACATCACGCTCGACGGAATCACGTACGGCAAAAACAAAGACGTGTTACTCAAAGTAATGGGCGACCGCTCCGACGCCATCAAGCTTCTTCGCACCGATGCTTCTAATGCCAAAAAAGAAGTAGAATTAGGAGTAGGCGTGAAGAGTAAAGTCATAAGTAAAAAATGAGTGTCGAGGGTAGAGTGCAGAATGTCGAATTTTTAGTGTCGAGGGTAGAATGCAGAGTGTCGAATAAGCCCATTCGACATTCTGCATTTGACACTCGACACTTATTTGACTTCTGGTTGGGTTAAAATAGCCATCCACGTTTTAATACCTTCTACATAATTGCCGAGGCGGAGGTTTTCGTTGGCGGCGTGCTGATTGTTGTCCGAGTTGACCATCGGCACGTGAATAGCAGGCAAGCTTAATTCCCGCAAAAAAGGTACAATCGGCACTGAGCCACCCGTCATCCGAATTTTAATCGGGTCTTTCCCAAACGTACGCACAATGGCAGCCGTCAGCCAACGGTCGGGGTAAATTCCAAAATCGGTACGGAAAGGAAGCATTCGGGCTTCGCGTTCCAGCAGTGTGACTATTTTGGGGTATTTCAATCGTTCGGCGTCCGTAGGTTTACGGTCAAGAATGACGTATCCTTTGCTTTCGATATGCTTTCGTACTAACCCAATCAGGCGTTCGGGGCTAGATTCGGGGACTAAACGAATGTCAATTTCGGCCGTTGCCTCGTCAGGGACAATCGTGTTGGCTTTTTCGCCAATGTTGGCAGAAACTAGCCCGCGTACGTTGAGCGAAGGGTACTGCAAAGATTCTTGGTAGTTTGCTCCCACTTTGTCGGGTTGAGTAAATACCAATTTTTGACGAATCATTTCAGGGTCATCGGGTACCGCCGCGAGAATTTTGCGCGCGCTGGCATCAATCGTGATCCCATCATAGTAACCTGGAATGGTCACGCGTCCGTCTTCATCTTTCATCGAAGCCAACAACTGAGCCATACGAAGCGCAGGGTTGGGGGCATAGTTGCCGTAGTGACCACTATGTTGCGGAATTTTTGGGCCATAAGTAGTGAGAGTAATAGACGCAATTCCTCGGCAACCGTAGGTAAGGGTCGGTTCGTTCGATAAATGTCGCCCTCCATCCATGACCATCAAAAAATCAGCGCCTAGTTTATTTTTGTGCGTTTTCACCATTTCAGCCAAATGAGGCGCTCCAATTTCTTCTTCACTGTCCAAAATCACTTTGAGGTGGTACGGCGATTTTACGTTTTCTTTTTGCATGATATCTAAGGCCGCCAACAGCATCAAAATCGGCCCTTTATCGTCCGAAACGGCCCTAGCAAAAATCCGCCACTCAGGGTCGTAGCCTGTTTGAAGGTTATCCCACGCGATTGCGTCCCATTGTCCGTTGGTATTTTTCTTTTTAAGGACAGGCTTGTACGGAGACTCCTGTTGCCATTTCTCGGGTTCTACGGGTTGCCCGTCAAAGTGCATGTAGAAGAGTAAGGTTTTGAGCGGCCCTACGGCGGGAGCAGCCGATTTTTTTTCGGCAAAAAACACAGGATGCCCTGCCGTTGGTAGAAATTCAGTAGAAAAACCTTGTTGTGAAAAAGCTTTTTTGAGCCAATCGAGGTTGGGCTGAATTTGCTCTTTGATGTGCGCATTGCTGGGCAAGCTCATAAAATCGTAGAGGTTGCCGTAGTAATTTTTAACGTGTTTTTGCACGACAGTCTCTAGTTGAAGCGGAGCTTGTGCAAAAACCGAAAAAGACAGAAAGGTAAATACAAAAAGATATTTTTTCATGGGTTAATTGATTGATACCGTACTTGTAAAGATTTGTTGGTGAGTTATTTAGCAGTATTTTCCCCGAAAACCCATTTGCCAAACCAAGCTAAATTTTCTTCCATGACCTGTCGCATTTGTTTGGGTTTGGTGATTCCGTGGCCAAAACCTTTATAAACGACCATTTTAACGGGGACGTTAAAGTCTTCCAACGCCAAACGAAGCTCATAGGCATTGGCAATCGGAACGCGCCTATCTAGCTCGCCGTGCTGAATGAGCGTCGGTGTTTTGGCGGTTTTGATGTACGAAATAGGAGAGGTTTTGCGGTAAATTTCGGGGTCGCTCCAAGGTGTTCCTTTGAGGTATTGGCGGGTGAAAGGCGTAATGTCGGTGTTTTGATAGTAAGTGGCCCAGTTAGAAATCCCAGCCCCGACCGAAGTTGCTTTAAAACGATCGCTAAACGTAGTGATGAAGGCAGAAATGTAGCCGCCTTGGCTCCAGCCCATGGCGCCTACTTTGTCTTTGTCCACCATCCCTTTTCCAATCAAAAAATCAACGCCTGAGATAACATCATCGTAGTCACCGACGCCCAAGTTGCGGACGTTGAGTGCTCGAAACGCTTTGCCGTAGCCCGCCGAGCCACGGTAGTTGGGGCGGAGAATAAGTGCTCCTTTGGCCGCAAACAACTCGATGGGGTAGTAGCGGTCGGCAGAAATGCTTGGGAGGTCGATGCCCGTAGGCCCGCCGTGAATCACCACCAACAACGGGTATTTTTTGGTAGGGTCAAAGTTGGCAGGTTTTATCAACACGCCTTCGATGGTGGTTCCATCTTTTGATTTCCAACTGACTACCTCCCGAACGGCCGTAGCAAATGGTTTTAATTGTTCGCCCACTTGGGTAAGCGTTTTGGGGGCAAAGGCGCTAGTGGATGAGACGACGACTTCCGCGAGGCGATTGGGCGAAGTCAAAACGCAGGCAAGTTGTTGGAAGTCGTTGGAAAACGAAAACTGAGTGGCCAACGCATCCGCGGGTTGGGTGATTCTGGTGAATTTCTTTGTGCTGGGGTTGAGCAAAAACAAATGAGCGGTTGTTTTTTGAAGTCCGCTGAACCAAATCCCATTCGCAGACCATTTTAAAAGGCTGGCGTTTTCGCCAAAACTTTGGCTAACTACGACAGGAGTACCTCCCTTTTCGGGAACGACGGCAATGTAGCGGTTGGCGTAAAAAAAGAATTCGTCCTCGTTGGTGGTACTAAACGCGATTTGGCTTCCGTCGGGCGACCAAACGGGGTTGGAATCGGGGCCTTTGAGGGAAACAATTTTAGCCAACGAGCTATCCGCCAACGTCAACACGTAAATATCTGAAGTGTGAGAATTGATTAAATCGGGATTTTTGGCGGCATCAAACGCGATTTTTTTGCCATCGGGAGAAAATGAAAAACCTCCTACTGAAAAGTCAGTGCCTTTGGTCAGCGCTTTGGGCGTAGGAAGTTTGCTGAGGGTATCGGCAAACGGAAGGGTGTACAAATGCGTCATTTTGTAGTCCTCGTGGACTACCTCATAGTCGCTGTATTTATCGACGCGTTCTTTGAAGGCTTTGGTATCGGGCGTCGTGGCTGAAAAAACGATGCTTTTGCCATCAGGAGCGAAATCAAAAGAAGAAACACCCGTTTCAAACTTCGTCAACGCTTTGGCTTCGCCACCTTGCGGTCGAATCCAGTAAATCTGACTTTTATCGTCGCGGGTAGAAAGGAACGCCAGCACTTTTCCATCGGGCGACCACACGGGGCTGCTGTTGGATTTTTTGGAGTTGGTCAACTGAAATTTTTCGCCTGAGGAAACGTTGGCAAGCCAAATTTCGGTTTCGTAGGCGTTTTCATCCCAGTTGGTTTCGGTTAGAACGTAGGCTACCCATTTGCCGTCGGGAGAAAGTTGCGGACTTCCGACGCTTTTCATCGAAAGAGATTGGGTAATAGTGGGCGCTTGGGCAAAGGCCCCGACGCAGAAAAGTACAAATAACGGTTGAAGAAGTGTTTTCATCGAAGTAAATGAAGGATTGCCCTTAAAGTTAGAAAATTTACTTTCAGGAACAATACACTACGGAGCACTTGGTTCAAAACACTTTTCTGCAACTGCGATTTGTGCTATTTCCCCAAGCCGTTTACGATTTGTCGCATGGCTTCGGAGGGAATGACAAAATTGAAGTTACCCCAAATCAGCTCGTCATATTTGGGAACGGTTTGTTGGGTGAAGCTTTCGGTGTCTATCAAAACATCCGTTTCAGGAATCCGCATACCGTTGCTTTTTTGGATGTCAGTCGCAACAAATTGTAACTTAATGGTACCTAATGTTTGGGTATTTTTTTGTTCAAATTGGGTATCCAATAGCATTCGATAATCTTGCAAATACCATTTCCCGCCAAAAGGTTTGTAGCTAATGCAGGTATAAAGGCGCTTGGCGTCGCGTTTGGTTTTGCCAAACATTTTGTCGGATGCACTGGTTTTCAGAACGTCTTTGACGCCTTCGGGGGTAAAATCATATTCGATGCGAACGATGGCCGTATCCGAAGAATTGATGTACATAATTCCGTTGCGCGCTGCTTTGATACCCGCGCTTACGGGGCGAAACAAAATCCGATACACTTGTTTGTCGAGGTACGTGGTAATGGTATCGTCGAGCTCATAGGCGTAATCGTACAAATTTTTGCCATCAAGGTATTCGGGGATAGAAATGTCAATGGAGTTGGTGACGATGCTGGCACCGTTGGGAAAAGCGTATCCTTCCATTACTTTCGAGCGATTTTGACTGGCAAAGTTGCGCCCACGAATCGCTTTTACCTTTTGCGGTACTAAAATTTTGGGGCGGGGATCTTTTTCGGCTTGCAGTACTGCTTCTCGAATATCCACGTATTCGCCGTTTTGTTGGAGCGATTCTCGATAAAAACCCGTCAACAAATACGGAGTAGGCGAACTGTTTTTTTTGATTTTGCGTAATGCTTCCGACACCCAGTTTCGTGCTTCAAACGACTTGATATACGAACTATCAACCACGCGTAGCTGAGCGGGCTGAAGCTCAATGACAACGTCTTTTTGATTGGGCTGAAACGCCGAAGCTTTTTGTTGGAAGGGTTGGTAGCCAAACACCGAAACGACCAAGACTGAGTCGGCAGCAATGCGGGGAAAACGGTACAAAAACTGCCCGTCGTCATTGGTAAGGGTTCCTGTTCCTTTGGTCATCATGCCTATGTACGCATGAGGGATGGGTTTTTGGGTGGTTTTGTCAACAATTTTACCCGAAAGTAACAAATAGCCTCCTTGAGCGTAAAGGGCACACGAAACCAGAAAAAAGCACAACGTCGAAAGCAGTCCTCGCATAGGTAGCGTTTTTTATTCGATATAAATTGCTAACAAGAATCAGGCCAAATCGCCTAAGTGGTAGCATCTTCGGCAACGAGCCTCGTAGGAGTCGGTTTCGCCTAATAAAATTTTATCTTGGGAAGTGACCTTGCGGTAAGAGTATTGAGCTACCGAACCACAGGTGACGCAGATGGCGTGCACTTTGGTAACGTACTCGGCAACAGCCATTAAGAGCGGCATGGGACCAAAGGGTTTACCCGCAAAATCCATGTCGAGTCCTGCGACAATGACCCGTTTTCCACTGCTAGCAAGTTTGTTACAAATTTCGACGAGATTTTGGTCTAAAAATTGTGCTTCATCAATGCCGACGACATCGCAATCGCCCGCGAAAAGTAAAATCTCCTCGGAGGCGTTGACGGGAGTAGAACGAATGGAATTTTCGTTGTGGGAGACAATGTCCTCGTCATGATAGCGTTTATCAATGGCGGGTTTAAAAATCTCGACTTTCTGGCGTGCTATTTTAGCACGATTGAGGCGACGGATGAGCTCTTCGGTTTTGCCAGAGAACATCGAACCACAGACAACTTCGATCCAGCCAATGCGGGGTTGTTTATGATGTGAATGATGATTTGGTTCAATAAACATACAGTAGGGTCGATGTCCTATTTAACTTATGAACTAAAAAAATTCGGATAACTGATTTTAGCCGATTACCTTTACAAAACAAACAAATTTTAGGATGCTCCACAAGTTTAATCTTAGTGCACTCAACGACTATAGTCAGCGGTTTGCGCGGAAAGTATGCGATGATTTCTTTGCTCAGAATAATGCGGCAACAGGCCACCAAATTCTGAATTTGACATCAATTCCCCAGATAAATCTGTTTGTTATCAGTAGCTTATATGAAAAATGGCGGGCCGATGCAGAGAGCTTTCGAAGCCCTTATTTTGATTTTGAGCAAGGTGAGGTAAAGGAAGCATTGAAGGAATTTATGAACGTGGTCTCGCGCAACATTTCCGTAAAACGGGAGGCGTTAGAGCCAATTCTATTGGATGCAACAAAAGATACCTTGATGCTTTTGCTCGATCCTAATGCTTATTTTAATGAGCTTTTCCGTAATCAACCCAATTTTACGGTAACGGCTGATACCGTGCAGCAGCTTCGCAAATACCTTCGTTTCAATAAGTTTGTGTCACAAGCCCTTGCCGATTCGATGAAAGATCGAGCGTTTGTGTATGTCAATCAGGCGATTGAGTGGTCGGAGCAAGCCCTTCAAAAGCACGCAGATGAAATAGATAACCCCGAACAGTGGATTGGGCATTTTTCGGCCAAAGTACCATTAGACCTTTCGCATTTACTCAAAAAAACAACGAGAGTAGAGCCGTCTAAAGTAGTGGAAGAACCTAATCGCTCGTTTTTTGATAGTTTTGCCCCCGAGCCCACGTACACGCCCGAACCCGTGGCTAAGCCTGAGCCAATTGCTGAACCTGCGGCCCCCAGTGAGCCAGCGTGGAAACCAGAGCCAGTGCAAACTGCGCCGAGCCCTGCTGCACCAGCGTCTCCAGCTCCTGCTACTCTCAATCAAATCGTGGGAGGAAGCGAAAATGGCGTAAAAGAATCGCTCAACGACCGTTTGCGTGTCGAACAATCGAGTATCTCGGATGTTTATCAAAAACAGCCGATTACGAGCATTACGCAGAGCATTCCGCTGAACCAAAAGTTTATGTTTATCCATCATTTATTTAGTGGAAGTAACAGTGCTTACGAAACAGCGATAGCCGAGCTTGAACAAGCTCCCGACTATGATACTGCTCGTTCGCTAATTACGTATAAATTTGCATCTCAGTACCTTTGGGACATGACGGGCGATGTAGTCGGCGATTTGCTAGAAATCGTGAAGCGTCGTTTTCGGCAATAAAAATGTAACTTTCGGTTGGGGAGAGGGCTATCTCCCTGACTTTTCTAACTCATAAACGTCAATGATTTCTTGCCAGAACCTTACTTTTTCGTACAGTCCACAAAAACGTTTTACGTTTCCAGATATCGCCTGTGCCGACCGTGAAGCTCTCTTGATTTTGGGTCAATCGGGAAGAGGAAAAACGACGCTTTTGCACCTGATGGCGCTATTGCTGCGTCCAGAAGGGGGGAAAGTGGTCATTGATGGCAAAGATATTACACCGTTATCGGTGGCTGAAGCGGCGGCCGTAAGAGCAAGCCAAATTGGGATTGTATACCAACGCCCGCATTTCGTGAGTTCGCTGAGTGTGTTAGAAAATGTGCTTTTGCCAAATTATTTGGCCCAAAAAATTCAGGATAAGGAGCGTGCCCGCGCGTTGGCGGAACAACTTGGTTTTGCCGAACATTTATCCAAAAAGACGCATCAACTCAGCCAAGGAGAGCAGCAACGTGTGAGTATTGCTCGCGCGCTAATGAACAACCCCGCGGTAATCTTGGCCGATGAGCCTACTTCCAACCTCGACGATGCCAATTGCGATAAAGTAGTGACACTTCTAAAAACGCAGTCGGAGCAAATTGGGGCGAGCCTTGTCGTGGTAACCCACGACCAACGTCTTAAAGATGCGTTTACCAATCAAGTAAAATTGTAAGGGGTAGGAGTGTCTATATAAATGCGGTTGCTCACAACCGTGCCCTCCGCGCAAGCAATTGCATCAAAGAAAATTTCCCTAGAATTTAGGACAAGAAAGCTGTTTGTCTTTTTTCGCTCGACGCTTTCGAGGCGAAGGCTCGTAGTCGAAGGTATACGCAAGCGAGATTTCGTGCGAACCACCGCTGGGTAAACCCAACGAAGACACGGTAATGTCGTAACTGTAGCCAAACGAGAAGCGCTCGTGGCGATAGCCTACCAAGGCAATGAGCGACTCACGATTTGAAATATTGGCTACGTATTTTTTGATGGGTAAGCCACGGTACCAAAGCCCAAGGACAATGGGCGAATACGTGACGTAGACTCCCAGATCAAGTTGGTCGTATTTTCCTTGAAATTTGTAATTGATAGCGGGCGAAATGCTCATTTCGCGATCCAACTCATCGCCTAAGCCAGTGTAGCCTCCAAATGGAATGCGCAAACCAGCATGTAAACTCCCTTTGATAGGGAGACGGTTGTCGAGGGTGTCAGAACTAAGATTAAAAAAGCCTTGTTCAGGGCGGTTTAGATGGTGCGCCGCTATCCCTACCCAATACTTATCGGAGTAAAGTAAAAGCCCTGTCGAAACACTGAGGTAGTGGATAGAAGGTGAGCCATTTAAGGCAACTTGGTCGGCCGTAGGTCTACCCGTAAAACCTTTATTGGTATATTGATCTCCGAAAGTCAAATCCATTAAATTGACACGGCGGTTGCCGTACGTACCTTGTAAGCCCATGCGCAAGGCCGTCGTCTCATTGAACCGCAATTGGTAGGAGTATTGCCCCGAAACCTCCGAACTACGAAGGCTGCCCGTACCTTGAGAGTCATTGACAAACATCAATCCAACGCCGCTATTGACATTGGAAAAATAGTGGTCAACGGCGAAAGACGTAGTGACGTAGTTGGCCGATAACCCTGGCCACTGGTTACGGTAATTCATCATAATGCGCGGTGCCAAATCACCACCTGCAAACGCGGGGTTCAGGTACAGCGGATTGGCGTAAAATTGCGAAAATTGTGGGTCTTGGGCATAACCCACTCGCAAACAGAGCCCTAATAGAAAAGTGAAAGCTAATCGTCTTATCATGATACCAAACGCTACCGCAAACATTTTGCCAAAATAATCATTAAATCTTCGAGAATGTAACGGTTTTTTCTTTTAAATGTTATTCAAGAACTCAAATCAACGCATTTTTATTCGATTTTAACGCAAATCGGGACGAAAGAAATAGAATACTGGATAATATCGTTGGGGAACGCTCCCCTAGGTGAGTAACTGCCCCCTCAACGGCGACTTTAAAGAAAAGTACCAATCTCATCGTATCTTGTATGAAACGTTTCCTTCCTATCGCGCTTATTGCCCTAGTAGCTGCTCAATTCCCGTGGCAAATGAATTGGCAAACCCCTTCGGAGGAGTGGCCCGAGTACCTTGGAGGCCCTGATCGTAACCATTATTCTACCCTTACGCAGATTACGCCCGAAAACGTGCAAAATTTAAAAATTTCTTGGACGTACTCCACGCCTGACTCGGGACAGATGCAGGTAAATCCGATTGTGGTCAATGGAAGATTGTATGGAGTAACAGCCTCAGTGCAGGCTTTTGCCCTCGATGCGGCTACGGGTAAAGAAATTTGGCGTTTTGGCGACCCACTCAAAAATTGGGCAAGTACAAGCAGGGGAGTAGCGTATTGGCGAGAAGGAAACGACGAACGCATTTTGCACACGATGGGGCATTATTTGTACGCGATTGATGCCAAAACGGGTAAAAGTATCACGTCTTTTGGTGAAAATGGTCGGGTAGATTTGCACACGGGCCTTCCCGAAACCGCTAAGGATAAGTTTATGGTGTCGAACACGCCTGGGACAATCTTTGAAGACCTGATTGTCATGCCCGTTCGGCTGTCGGAAGGGGCAGATGCTGCTCCAGGGGATATTCGGGCATTTAATGTCAAAACGGGAAAACTGGCTTGGACGTTTCACACAATACCCTACCCAGGAGAGTTTGGTTACGAAACTTTCCCCAAATATGCCTATAAAAATACCGACGTAGGAGCGGCCAACAACTGGTCGGGGATGTCGGTGGATCGTAAGCGGGGGATTTTGTACGTGCCAACTGGCTCGGCGGCGTATGATTTTTATGCAGGAAATCGCAAAGGACAAAACTTATTTTCTAACTGCTTACTCGCCTTGGATGCGCGTACGGGAAAGCGGTTGTGGCACTTCCAAACCATGCACCACGACGTTTGGGACCGCGATTTGCCTGCTCCACCAAATTTGGTGACGGTGAAGCAAAATGGCAAAACGATTGATGCCGTAGCGCAAGTGACCAAGCAAGGCTATGTCTTTGTGTTTGATCGGGTAACGGGCAAGTCACTTTTTCCCATCAAAGAAGTGCCCGCTCACAAATCAAGCTTAGTAGGTGAGCAAACTTGGCCTACCCAGCCTGTTCCGACCAAACCTGCGCCCTTTGCCCGCCAGTCGCCTACGGTGACGGAAAAAGAGATAAGTCCCTATGCCGAAAACCGCGATGAGCTGATTGCCAACGTAAAAAAATACAGAAATGCGCTTTTTGCCGCGCCCTCTAAAGAAGGAACGGTCATTTTTCCAGGGTTCGATGGTGGGGCCGAATGGGGCGGGGCAGCGGCCGACCCTGAGGGTGTTTTGTACGTAAATAGCAACGAAATGGCGTGGATTTTAACCATGAAAGATACGCCAAGAGAAGACGAACTAGCGCACTTACCCGCAGGAGAGCGCACCTACACAAGGCTTTGTAGCTCGTGCCACGGCGCCGAGCGTAAAGGCAACGCCAAGAGTGGATATCCGTCGCTGGTCGATATTTCTACCCGAAGAGATAAAGCATTTGTTAGCAATATCATTACGTCGGGAAAAGGTATGATGCCAGGGTTTACGACTATGAGTGCCGCCGACAAGCAGGCGTTGGTAGCGTTTTTGTTTGGTGAAGAGAAAAAAGAAGCGGGTGGGGGAGGAAAAAGCGTTCAAATGCCCTATTTGCCTTACGCAAGCACGGGCTATAATAAGTTTTTGGATAGCAAAGGGCTACCCGCAATTACTCCGCCTTGGGGCACACTCAATGCGATTGATTTGAATACGGGCGAATACCTTTGGAAAATACCGTTGGGTCACGAGCCATCATTGCTCGAAAAAGGGATAAAAAATACGGGGGTAGAAAATTACGGTGGCCCTGTGGTAACGGCGAGCGGATTATTGTTCATTGCCGCTACGAAAGACGGAATGTTTAGGGCATTTGAGAAAAAAACAGGTAAATTGCTTTGGGAAACCAAACTCCCCGCGGCGGCCTTTGCGACACCTGCCACCTACCAAGTAAACGGCAAGCAATACATCGTGATGGCCTGCGGCGGAACTAAACTTGGAACAAAAAAAGGTAATCAATACGTTGCTTTTACGTTACCATAATGTAAGAATGTTTTGGTCACCTACAGCCGCCTATGTTAAACTTAGTTCAGACTCAAAAGCAATCGCTTAAAATATCTCCAGCGCAAATTCAGTTGCTCAATTTTTTGCAACTCAATACCCTTGAGTTGGAGCAACATATCAAGAATGAGCTAGAGGATAACCCTTTTTTGGAAGAAGGAAACGAGGAATCATCCGACGACGATTGGGACAATTCGGCCGATGGAGCCGCAGGAAGCCGAGCCGATGACCGAACGCAAGATTACATGGATTGGGATGAGTTTAGGGATGATGATGTTCCCGATTATAAAACGAGGGTCAACAATTTCTCCGACGATGATACTGTATATACGCCCACACTTGTCGATACTATTTCTTGGAGAGAAGAGCTAAAGGAACAGTTTCACTTGCTGGCATTGACGGAGCGGCAGCAGATTTTAGCCGATTTTTTGGTGGATTCTCTGACCGATGAAGGGTACCTGACGTACACTGCGGAAGCACTAGCGGATGATGTGTCGTTTACCAGCGGAATCTATGTGGAAGTGACCGAAATGTCCGAATTAATTGAGCTGTTGCGACACATGGAGCCTGCGGGGCTAGGTGCCAAGAATCTGCAAGATTGCCTTTTGTTGCAGTTGGAGCGGTGTGTGGAGCCTGAAGCCGCGTTGGCGAAAGAACTGGTCAAGAAACACTTTGAAGATTTGGCAGGGCGTAGCTACGAAAAACTCATGAAGGGCCTCGGAATCAACGCTAACCAACTCAAAGATGTACTAGCGTTTGTCGGAACGCTTAATCCGCAACCTGTGAGTACAAGCAATCAAGCGGAAGTGTTGGGGGTAAAAGACAACGTCATTCCCGATTACATCGTAACGGTCGATGGTGATTTGATTGAAGTAGAACTGAATAACCGTCGGATTCCGCCGTTAAAAATCAACAAGGCCTACACGCACGATTTGGGAAGTTCGCGGGCGGCCAATACGTACGTTAATTCCAAAATCAACGCCGCTAACTGGTTGATTGATGCCATACAGCAGCGCCAAAATACGATGTTGAAGTCGATGCGAACGATTGTGAAGTTGCAGGAAGATTACTTCCGAACGGGGGACGTGCGAATGCTCAAACCGATGGTACTCCGCGATGTAGCCGAACGCATTCAGATGGATGTATCGACGATTTCGAGGGTGACGAGTGGTAAATATGCCCAAACGCCTTTCGGTGTGATTCACCTCAAAGACTTGTTTACGGAAGGGGTAAAAACCGATTCGGGCGAGGAAGTTTCCAATCGGCAGATTCAGTTGGTGCTGGCGGAGTTGGTGGCGCAAGAAGACAAACAAAACCCGCTCAACGACTTTCAGCTGGCCGAACTGCTAGCTGAAAAAGGCTATCCCGTGGCGCGTAGAACCGTGGCCAAATACCGTGAACAACTCGATATTCCGACGGCTTCGTTGCGTCGAATGCTTTAAAGTAAGATTAAAAAAAGGTACTATGCGCCTTTTGGCTAACAATACAATCACTTATTAACCCCCCAAACGCATGTTTGTTCATCACGTATTCTTTTTCTTAAACAACCCTGACAGTGCCGCTGACCGCGACGCACTGGTGGCAGGTTTGCAAACTTTGACGACGATTGAAGGCATAAAATTGGCGCATATCGGTAAAGTAGCCGATACGCATCGTGGCGTCATCGACCGTTCGTACTCGGTGTCGTGGTTGATGCTTTTTGATACCAAAGAAGCACAAGACGTGTACCAAGACCACCCTGTACACCATAAGTTTGTGGAAAACTGCGCTCATTTGTGGGAAAAGGTCATCGTCTATGATTCGGATGACATCTGAGAAAGAACTGAGTCACATTCGGCAGGCGCACCTGTCCGTTCCGTTTGTGTATCGGACGATGCAAGAGGTAGAAGAACGGCGCAACCAAACGCCCGACCTGCCTCATCGTCACGACTACTTTACGGTGCTGGTGGTAGAAGAAGCCGAAGGGACGCACCAAATTGATTTTACTGAGTATGCGCTTCGGCCCAACACCGTGTATTTTGTGTCGCCCGAGCAAATCCACCACGTGACCCTGACGCATCCTGCGCCGCGCGGTCACGTGGTGTTGTTTCGTCCCGATTTTCTTCAAAATTATAGCATTGCTCCCGCGCAGTTGTACGACATGGATTTGTTTTTCAACTGCGACGAATCGCGCCCCCTCGAACTAACAACGGCCGAAATGAGCCAACTTCAACCGTTTTTATCGGCCATTGCTAACGAAGTGGCGGAGTCAAATCTGCAAAAATGGGAGGCCGTGGGAGCGTGGTTAAAGCTTTTTTTGGTACAATGTAAACGCTTTAAAGCGGCCAACTATTTGCCCAATAAACCCCTCGATAAGCGTAAATCGGAAATTGTGAAGCAGTTTAAAAACGATGTGGAGCAGTTTTTTAAGCAGTTTCACAAAGTGGGTGATTATGCTGATCGCCAACTGCTGACGGCGAGCCACCTCAACGATGTTATCAAGGCGGAAACGGGAACTTCGGCCAAAGATTTTATTCAAAATCGGGTTGTTTTAGAAGCCAAACGCTTGGCGCGTTATTCGGAGTTAAGTGTTAAGGAAATAGCCTATCGGCTTGGTTACGAAGATGTTGCGCATTTTAGTAAAGTTTTTAAAAAGGCTGAAAATGTGGCTTTTACCGAGTTTAGAACTACGATTTCGAAATTTTAGAACAAACCAACCTGCCGAAAGTTTTAAAACTTTCGGCAGGTTTTTCCCCAATCTCTTATGAAAACGCAAGAATTACTCAAAGGGCTTCATCACGTCACGGCCACCGTCAACGACGCGCAGGAAGACTACGATTTTTATACCAAAATCCTTGGACTTCGTTTGGTCAAGAAGACCGTCAATTTTGATAATAACTCGGTGTATCACTTTTACTACGCCGACCAAGCGGGTACACCTGGTACTGTTTTTACCACCTTCCCGTACAAAGGACAAGGCGTACGGGTAGGAGAAGAAGGAACGGGTTCGATTATTGCCACCGCCTTTTCGGTACCGAGTACGGCATTGGCATTTTGGTCGGAACGGTTGACTGAAAATGGGTTTGCCGTAACGTCTTCTCAACGGTTTGGACAAGAAGTACGCTGGTTTCGCGACCCGTCGGGTTTGCAATTGGAGTTTATTGCGGATGATACCGACACCCGCGCTCCCTACGTAACCGAGGAGGTATCGGCGGAAGTAGGGATTCAGGGGATTCATCACGTGACGCTGTGGGTAGCCGCCGAGGATTGGGAGGTACTACGCGCATTTCTGACGTCTGAAATGAACATGCAGGAAATCGGGCAAGAAGGCAACCGCATTCGCCTCAAAGTCAACGAAGGAGGCGCGGGAAGTTGTTTGGAAATTCTTCGGGCCGAGGCAGACGTAGCTCGGGGTAAAAATGGAATAGGAACCGTACACCACGTAGCGTGGAAAGTCGAAACGTATGAGGCGCTGTTGGCTCTGCGCCATCGGTTGGTGGAAGAACTCGGAATGCAGGTGACCGAGGTGCGCGATCGCAAGTATTTTCGGTCGATTTATTTCCGCGTGCCTTCGCATCAGTTGTTTGAGGTAGCGACTATTCCGCCAGGGTTCGCCGTCGATGAATCGGAAGAAGAGTTAGGGACGCACCTCATGCTTCCAGACGACAAGGAAGCAAACCGTGCCGCGATTGAGGCGGTATTGCCTGTAGTGCGTTAGGAAAGTGGAAGAGAACAGTGGTTTTGGCCACTGTTCTCAGTTAGTATAGCTCCAGCGAATGTTTGAAGGGACAGATTCCCGTAAGAAATACGTACTGCCCAGTCGTACGTAAGCTACCAAAATGGGTACTGTACAACTCTCCTTCTAAGCCTCGGATAGATTCGTGTTTTTTGACGCCAGGACCGAACGTGATGGTGTCATTGCCAGCTTTAAATTGGCCATAACCTTCGGGTAAAAAATGGTCGGTAGGGTTGGCAGATGAAGGAATGCAATGGGCTAATTCACCTTGTTCGTGAAAACACAATTCCACCACTACCCGCACCCCTTCTGGCCCGTTTACGGTCAAGTGGAGGAGTTGTTTTTGGTCTTTTTCTTCGTAAACGATTTCCGTTTGTAAGGTTTGGACGTTGCTGACGGGGCGGTGTTCAAAATCCATTTTGTTCCAAAAACGACCATCGGTACTTTGGGATAACTGATAATCGCCGTCGGTTTTTTTGTATTTATCGGGCAAAGGCTGGTAATAAGGAGCCTCAATCGTTTGCCCAATTCGGTATCCTTTCGCCGTTTTTTCAATTCCTTTTCCCCGAAAATAACCTGTACTAAAAAAAGACGTGGAAAGCCGAACGTGTTTTAGGATGGCTTGGCCTTTGCGATACGCAAAAAAGTTGGGGTTGGTCGAGCGTCCCGAAGCCACTTGAATCGGCCAATCGGCACCCGCAAAAAGGTAGAGGCTTTCGTTGTTTTTGCGTTTGCGTACAAGTGAAATTCCGTCAAATTTTTTCTCGTAAACCAAAGGCAAAGCGCCGCTGGTAGGAGTTTTCTTCAACAGCGGATTTTCAAGCACATAGTAGAGCAAATCTTTCTCCACCGTTTCTTGAAAATTGGGCATTGTCTCAATAAACTGCACCATAGCGCCAAAAAGTGGGTTGTTTTGCTGAATCGCCATGTACCGATAGTGTACATAAAACTCGGTGATGAGGCGTAGCATAAAAGCATCTTGGCGGCGCGACTGCACCGTCACCATGTCGCCGTTGGGTTCCATGCAATAGTAGAGCCAAGTGAGGTTTTTCTTCACTTTTTCGAGCAATTCGGTTTTGCCGCCGTAGTGCGCCATAAAAATCAGCGAGCGGTTGACTACCTCCGCGTACGTAATGCTTCGTTCAAGATAAACCCCATCTTTGTCCTGAAACACCACTTCCGAAAGCCATTCGTTCATCCGATTGACATACGAAGGGTTGGGAAACAAACTGTTGGCTTTGGCGAGGGCGGCACTTACTACCCAGCGGTGGTTGGGGGTATGAACTCCCCCGACGACCAATTGAGCGCACGCTTTTTGAATAAACGCTTGCAGGCGTCCAAAAATCGACTGGAGCGAGGGTTCATTTTTGATAATACGGGCCGCCGCACAAAGTGGGTCAATGATAAAAGCGGTATCTGGTGGAGAGGAAAGATTCCCGAAGTCGAGTGTGCCGTCGGCTTTTTGCTCTTTCTCCAAAAAGGACACGATTGTTTCCATCATTCCCGCCACTTCTGATTGACGAAAATAACGTGAAGTAGGCTCGACGTACCCCGCCGATAAATTGGCCAAGTCAAACCCTAAACTCCGCCGAAGTTGCTTGATGGGTTGGTTTAAAACAAGCGCTAGTCGGGCTATTTCTTTGGCATTGGCTTCCACGATTTTTTTGTAAAAATCGCTTTCTGCATCGTGCTTCAAAAAAGGCGAATTTTGTAAAAAAGGGGCGGCGCATCCCACCACGGAAAGTTGCTTGATAAAGGTCTTGCGGTTCATGGAGCTTGTACGAGAATCTTGTATTGATTAAGTACAAAAGTGCCAAACGCAAAAATCTTACCCCAGCCACAATTCCATCGCGACGTCAGCGCGTGAGTAGGGCGAGCTGAAGTCTTTGACGGTTTTGAATCCTAATTTTTGGTACAGGTTGAGGGCGGGAAGTAAGCGTGAATTGGTTTCCAAGTACAAACGCTTCAAGCCCATCTGCTGTGCGTGTTCGATGATGGATTGACCTAATAATTCACCAATTCCTAGTCCTTTGGCATTGGTATCCACACCCATTTTTGAGAGCTCCATGCAGTCGTCGGTCATGGGTTTTAGCGCCGAAGTACCCACAATTTGCCCTTGGTATTCGGCTAGGAGTACAATACCCCCTTTTTTGATGTAGAACTTTTCGGGGTCTTCGAGTGATTCCATATCCAAGGGCTCGACTTTAAAATAGCGCTCAATCCATTCGTAATTAATGCGTTTAAATGCTTCGCGGTGCGTAGCATTGGCAGGGTCAAAGGAGACAATGGTGACTTTGTTGCGTTCCCGTTGTTTTAGTCGCGATTTGATGCGCTCGGGAAGCGATTTTTTCAGAATAACTTGCTCGTATTCCATCAACGCCCGCAGTACATCGGTTTCGCACTCGCTGCGAACCTCATTCATGGTATCCTGCAAGTCGGCCAATAGCTCGTTCATCCGCTGGTTCATTTCGTGCCCTTTTTCGGTCAACAAAACCACCGTTTCTCGTTTGTCGGTGGTTCCTTTTTGAGTTTCAAACAGCCCTGCTTTGGTCATTTCTTTTACCATCAAACTCACCCCCACGTGCGACTGACCGATGTATTCGGCAATTTTTGAGACGGTTTCAGCTTCGTTGTTTGCCACCGACAAAAAAACGGGAAACCATTTTACTTCCATTTCCATCCCGTACATCTGATACACTTGGGCCGATGCTTGTAGGCTCACTTCTCCGAGGCGGCGCATGTAGCTACCGAGCGCCACGTAGCCTAATGTTCGATAAAAATCCATGCGACTATTATGTTTAAATATTTACGTAATTAATTACGTAAATAAAATAAGTTGTCAGAATAAACGCAAGCAGCGGGAAGAATTTTGAGAAAAAAATAGCTTCCTTGATTTTGACAACGTATTCCTGTGTTTCGCCATTGAACGGCGTGGTGTTTTGCCTGACCTTTGTAGCATCAAAAACAATCCGAGTAACAATAAACAAACAAGAACATGGAAACGACACAATTAATAAAAGGAATACACCACGTAACAGCCATTGCCGCTGACCCTCAACAAAACGTTGATTTTTACGTAGGTCTTTTAGGATTACGGTTGGTGAAAAAAACGGTCAATTTTGACGCGCCCGACGTATATCACTTTTACTACGGCGACGAAACAGGCAACGCAGGTAGCATTTTGACCTTCTTCCCGTTTGGAGCAGGGTCGCAAAAAGGCCGCCACGGAAAAGGCCAAGCCGCTACCACCGCGTTTTCGATTCCGACTGCTGCCCTCGATTATTGGTTAAAACGTTTTGATCAATATGGCATTCTTTATAAAGCACCTCAACAACGCTTCAACGAAGTGGTGGTGTATTTTGAAGACCCCGATGGCTTAGGTTTGGAGTTGATTGCCAACGATACAGATTTTCGCCCAGGATTTACCTACGGTCACATTCCGCTTGAGTATTCGATTCGTGGATTTTGGGGCGTAGAACTTTGGGAAACGAGTTACGAACGCACCGAGGCTTTGTTAGCCAACTCGCTTAATTACGAGTTTATTGCGGAAACAGGCCCAAGACGTCGTTATGCAGCCAAAGGCAATGCAGGTGCGGGTCAGTACGTGGACATCGTTTGGGATAGCAACAATCGTTGGGGACTTGGAGGGGCGGGGACCGTTCATCACATTGCGTTCGATACGCCTACCGACGCTTCGCAGTTGGAAGTGAGAGAGGCCGTGATGTCGGCAGGTTTTATGCCTACCAACGTGCTTGACCGTCAGTATTTTCATTCGATTTACTTCCGCGAACCTGGTGGGGTATTGTTTGAAGTAGCTACCACGCCTCCAGGCTTTTTGTTGGACGAAGAAAAAGCTAAATTGGGCCAAGCCTTAAAACTTCCCCCTTGGCAAGAACGTAACCGTGAGAAAATTGAGCAGTTGTTGCAACCTATTTCTCTTGAAGCGGTTTATAAAAAATACGGGATTGAGTAACCTCACGGCATCGGCCGTCCGAACTAAATCCCTCTCCTTTCTGGAGAGGGACTTTTCTTCCCTTGTGGAAAATAACTATTAACTGACAACAAAAATGCACAATATAAAAAATGCGGTTTGGGCGGGTGTACCACTTGACCAAGCCAAACGCGTACTCATTATGACCCACGGTCGCGGGGCAAGTGCTCAAAGTATTTTAAGCCTTGCCGCCGAATTGGCGGTCGATGGGTTTGCACTGGCAGCGCCCCAAGCCACGGGCAATACGTGGTATCCGTACAGCTTTTTGGCGCCCGAAGCCCAAAATGAACCTGGGTTGTCTTCAGGATTAGCTGTCTTGAAAGAGCTACTTGATACGGTAAAAGCAGCGGGAATACCGTCCGAAAATGTATATTTTCTAGGGTTTTCGCAGGGAGCTTGTTTGACGTCCGAGTTTGTGGCACGCAACGCTCAACCGTTGGGTGGCGTGTTTATTTTGAGCGGCGGTGTCATTGGAGACAGCGTAAAAACGGAGCGATATACGGGTAATTTTGCGGGAACGCCCATCTTTTTGGGCTGTTCGGACGTAGATGCCCACGTACCTAAAGACCGTGTGCAAGCGAGTAGTGAGGTGTTTAGAACATTAGGTGCGACAGTGGTGGAAAAAATCTACCCGAATGCTCCGCACAGTATTTTTCAGGACGAAATTGACCACATCAATCAAATTTTAAATCTAAAAAAATGAAAGCATTCAAAAGTATCGACTATACGTGGGTAGGCCGTCCGCAGCAAGTGGGCGATGGTTTTGTGGGACAAAGCATGATTCCTTCGCAGCGTTTCAGCGATTTTAGCCCCTTTTTGATGCTCGACCACCACGGACCGATGCAGGTAAAACCGTCACCCGTACCTAAAGGAGTGGACGAACATCCCCACCGTGGCATTGAAACGGTGACGGTGGTTTTTGACGGGGCCTTGCAGCACCGCGATTCGGCAGGAAACAAAGGCGTGATTTTTGCGGGCGACGTGCAGTGGATGTCGGCGGCGTCGGGATTGGTACACGAAGAAAAGCACGAAATTAATTTTTCGCGTCAAGGCGGCGTGCTTGATTTTGTGCAGTTATGGGTCAATCTGCCGCGCGCTCACAAAATGGAAAAGCCACGTTATCAAGAACTCACTTCGGCGCAAATCCCGACGGTACAGTTGAATGAACAGACACAGTTGAGAGTGATTTCGGGGGAAATAGCGGGGGTAAAAGGCCCCGCACTGACTTACTCGCCCGTTCTTTTGGTAGAGGTAATTGTGAAAGGAAATACCGAATTTGACCTGCAATTGCCCGAAGGTTTCAACGTGGCCGTACACGTAGCGCGGGGAAGTGCGAGTTTCAATAACGAAAAACAACTTCCTGCGAAAAACATTGCCAAATTGAGCCAAAAAGGGGAGTGGGTAACTGTCGCGGCACAGGGCGACGAAACGCGTTTGTTGATTTTAGGAGGCGAACCCATCAACGAACCGATTGTGAGCTATGGCCCGTTTGTGATGAACACCGAAGCCGAAATCAGGCAGACGTTGCAAGATTACCAATCGGGAAAAATGGGCTTCTTAGAGCCTGTGGACTACTAAAGTACGTCCGTGCGTCGGGGGTACTCACGTGTGTCGGGGCACTCATGTGCGTCGGGGTACTCATACCCCGACGACGCGTGTGAGGAGGTTGCTCACAACCTCCTTTACAGTGCTAAATGTATCTACTGGAAATTGTGAGCTCAATTAAGTGCGTAAAAACGTTTGTTTTCCCGCTTAAAATAGACAATGATTGACTTTTGGCTAATAAATGCAAAACCCCCATTGGTCTTTCCAATGGGGGGGTGCTATTCTATTTAACCCTATCTACTTTTTAATTTTTCTGATGGTGAAAGGTATGCAAGCCTCAACAGGGCAACAATTGTTGCTACTTTCGATGATGATGGGGCAACACCCACCGACGGGGCAAGTTTGATTGGCAGCGGTGTAAGTGTAAACCCCGACTCCACTCAGTAGCACCACATTTCCTGAGGCAATAGGCGTGGTGGCTCCGTCTTTGAACCATTGTACATTCGTAT